>Ga0207422_1000010_pt1:0-1077500 | contig 1214173 bp, 958 predicted proteins | sample MarCyaLeptolynsp_FD_187757 | JGI IMG/M metagenome (GOLD analysis project Ga0207422, IMG submission 187757) | Marine cyanobacterial communities from Panama - species 1 Leptolyngbya sp. (SPAdes) | ecosystem: Environmental > Aquatic > Marine > Unclassified | place: Panama: Panama City... | reverse complement strand
TCCGTCAATGGCTCATCTGCATATACTCTTTCTGTATATATTTTATCATTTTTCTACTACTTTTGGCTGCATCCTATTTATAATAATAGTATTTTAAAGTTAGTTGGTGTTGAGTCGTACAGTGCATCAGCTCATTAAACGTCGCCTCCTGAAATGTCACAAGTTGCAATACAAAGATGCTTATTCTTAAGCTTATGCTTATGGATTAATGTGCTTACATTGCTCCTGATTGCGCGTGTTAATGACTCAATATTATGCTTGCCCTTTACAGAACACGCTTCGTGCGTTTCTGTCACTATTTCCGGAGTGCCCCCCCTCTCTCACCCGGTTTTCGTCCCTGGTCCTGAACAGGTTGCACAGGTTGCTGAGTCCAGAGCTAACTTTGTTATAGGTTCTACTACATCCAGCATTCTGTTTTTCATACTGAGCGTCGTCTCTATTCTATCCATCTTGAGATGGCGCGAATGGCGGGACCGTAGAAAGTCGAAAGCATCGAAGAAGAAAGAGGTTATGGAGAAAAGCAGTATTGAAATTGCGGCAGTAGCAAGGAAATTGCAAAAACGATTACCCGAAAATCGGGTCATTCGTGATAGAGTGTCTGGGATGGGTCCCAGAAATCGAAGTAAACCCATGGATTCTGTCGCGTCGAACCCCTTTACGACCGCTCAGCGGCAGACTGCGCTTTCAAAAGTCCTGATCGTAGAAAGCAATCCCGAGTTTAGAACCTCACTCACGAATTTGCTTCACCGGTTCTATAGTACGCTTGAAAGTACGGACCTGGATGAAGCTCTCCGTATCGCGCGTATAGCCAGGCCTGCCCTGATCATTCTTGGGCTAGTCGATTCAAAAAAAGCATGCATGGCGTTTTGCCGCAAACTGAAATCTGATTCTTCATTGTGGCACATCCCTGTATTGCTATTGCTGCCTAAGAAGTCAAACGGTGAAACAGCGCATCTCATCAAGGCCACAGATGATTGGCTCAAGGTGCCCGTTCAATCTGCTGAGTTGCTTGTTGCAGTAGAAAACATGGTGGATGTCAGGCGATATTTAAAGCAAGGAGGCATCAAGCGCCCAGTGATTAATTCCGAAGATTCAACCACTCAGATCTCGGATTCCCTGTTCATTGAAGCCGTCCATACTGTTGTAGAGAACAACCTATCCAATAGTTTATTTGGCCTGGAAACGCTTTCGAACGAAGTGAACGTATCGGTAAGGCGGCTGCATGGCCAAATAAGAAAACTCACCCGCCTCTCCCCTGCCGGCTTTATCAGAACAAAGAGGCTGAAAAAAGCAGTAGACCTTCTTACCGCTACAGATATGGATGTAAGCCAGGTGGCCGAGCAGGTTGGTTTCCATAGTTACGACCACTTTGCACGCGTTTTCCGCCAGGCATTTGGAGTTTCTCCAGATGAATACAATAAAGGAATGTGATTTTTTGTAAAACCCGTGGTGTTTATGGCCTAGGATAGGAATCCTAATCAGGTCCTTTCCCGTTCCCACCTCGGTTTGTGTCACTCACATCTTTTATCCACTAATTGTAGCAGGCTTGTAGATTGCAATATCCTGAAGTAGACCTTCAACTGGCCCTCTCTCACGGACTGACTGAAGAGGAATATGGTTGGATTTTAGAGAAGCTAGAAAGAACACCAACATTCGTCGAACTGGGCATCTACTCAGTGATGTGGAGCGAACACTGTTCATACAAAAACTCCATCGTTGAGTTGAAAAAACTCCCGCGCGACGGCGATTGTATGCTAGTAGAAGCGGGAGAAGAAAACGCCGGCCTGGTTGATATCGGAGATGGATTGGCGGTTGCTTTTAAGATCGAATCTCACAACCACCCTTCCGCGGTAGAGCCTTATCAAGGCGCAGCAACTGGTGTGGGAGGCATCCAGCGTGATATTTTTACCATGGGCGCACGGCCTATCTGCTCCCTGAACTCGCTTCGTTTTGGTTCACTGGAGGACCCGCACGTTCGATACCTGGTCGACGGGGTTGTGAGAGGCATTGGGAATTATGGAAACTCTTTTGGAGTACCGACTGTCGCCGGTGAGCTATATACAGATCCCTCGTATGCAGGAAATCCCCTCGTAAATGCAATGAGCGTGGGAATTGTTAAAAGCGGAGAAACGGTATCGGCAACAGCCAGTGGTACAGGTAATTCTGTTTACATCGTTGGTTCAGCTACTGGTCGGGACGGCATCCACGGTGCTACCTTTGCTTCGGAAGAAATATCAGAAGAAAGCGAAGCCAAACGGCCGAGTGTGCAAGTAGGCGATCCGTTTACAGAGAAACTTCTTTTGGAAGCGTCTCTCGAAATAATTAAAGAAAAGCTGATCGTTGGTATGCAAGACATGGGAGCTGCAGGCATCACCTGTTCCTCCTGTGAGATGAGTGCTAAGGGAGAGAGCGGTATGGTGCTTCATCTCGAAAAAGTGCCTGTTCGTGAGACAGGGATGACACCGTATGAGATCATGCTTTCGGAAAGCCAGGAGCGCATGTTGGTTGTGTGTAAACCGGGTTGTGAGGAAAGGCTGGAAGAGGTTTTTGCTAAGTGGGACCTCCATGCAGAGCATATTGGAGAAGTGACCAACGATGGCCGTGTGAAAGTGCTCTGGCACAATGAGGTCGTGGCAGATGTACCTGCAGAACATCTTGTATTAGGTGGTGGCGCTCCTGTTTATGTGCGCGAAACGCAAGAACCCGCCTACCTGACTGATACACGTGGGTTTGATCTCCAGAGCCATGCAGATATCGATGCAGCTTCTGCTCAGGACACGTTAATCCAAGTACTTGGTGCCCCTAATATCGCGTCTAAAAGATGGATATTTGAGCAGTATGACAGTACGGTTCGAACCAACACCGTCGTTGGTCCAGGGCCAAGCGATGCGGCAGTAGTACGAGTAAAAGGGACCAATAAAGGCCTGGCTGTAAAGACAGATTGTAATGGGCGCTATGTATACCTTAATCCAAGGAAAGGAGGGCAGATTGCAGTAGCTGAAGCCGCCCGTAATGTCGTATGTGCTGGTGGAAAGCCCCTGGCCATTACAAATTGCTTGAATTTTGGAAATCCGTACAAGCCGGAAGTCTACTGGGTATTCAAAGAGGCTTTGGCTGGAATGGGAGATGCCTGCCGGACATTCAACACGCCAGTTACGGGAGGAAACGTATCCTTCTACAATGAAAATCCTGAGAGTGCTGTATTCCCAACGCCAACTATCGGCATGTTGGGGCTGGTCGAGGATATGAAAACTCAGGTTACAACGGCAGACTTTAAGTCGGAAGGCGATGATATCTATTTGCTTTCTCCAGGGGCATGGGCTTTTAAAAACGATTTAGGTGGTTCAGAATACCTGGCTTATGTGAAAGGACTCACTGCCGGGGATGCTCCTCACTTCGATCTAACAGAGGAGCAGCATGTACAGGCTGCATTAATGGCGCTCATTCGTGCGGGGCATGTGCGTAGTGCCCATGATGTTTCGGATGGTGGATTGGCTGTTTGTTTAGCTGAATCAGCAATTTTCTCTGGCGAATTAGGATGTGATGTCACTTTACAACCTGGTTCTGACATTCGGCTGGACGCCCTCTTGTTTGGAGAGTCCCAGTCGCGCATTGTATTGTCAGCACCCGCTGGTATTTCAGATCAGCTCCATCAAAGTATATCTTCGCTGCCGGTGCAACTGACTCACCTTGGAAAGGTTAACAAAGGACGATTTGTGCTGCAAGTTGGAAGTCAGCAAATTGTGGATATTGATACGATGGATTTATCCGCAACCTATGAGTCGGCGATACCTGAATTGATGGCTCAATAAGTGCATTTATAATTGAATTGAACCTGCTGTAACGTTTTGTTATGTGGGGAAACATATATATCGACACTACTGTTGGTCAAGCTATTAAAACATAATTTTTATATAGGAGGCAAATAATATGGCAAAGTACAAAACCATTACTGATGCCACGTTTAAAACTGACGTTCTTGAATCAGATTCACCTGTGTTGGTTGATTTCTGGGCAACCTGGTGTGGTCCTTGTCGTGCCATTGCGCCAGTTATTGAGGAATTAGCAGAAGAATTTGACGGACGCGCTGTTGTGGCTAAGATGGATGTTGATGAAAATCAGACCGTTCCGATGAACTATAACATCCGCTCGATTCCAACATTATTGATTTTTAAAGACGGGCAGGTTGTGGATCAGATTACCGGAGCCGTCCGTAAGAAAATCATTGCTGACAAACTGGAAAATGCAGTTGCTCAGCACGCATAATTGATATAAATGCCTGGCTCTTGTTATAGAGCCAGGCCCCCAATAGATTGCTTTACATAGAGCTTCACCCGAAAGTGTGCACACACATTTCTGTGTTCGCTCTTTCGGGTGCTTTATTATAAATTGCTACTGATTATGAACGACCTTGATTTTTCCAACGCGGAACAGACAAATGTAACTATCATTGGCTCGGGTCCTGCTGGACTAACTGCAGCATTGTACGCAGCACGAGCAAACTTAAAACCGATAGTGTACCAGGGCATTCAGCCTGGTGGTCAGCTCATAACCACGACAGATGTAGAAAACTTTCCTGGCTTCCCTGATGGTATCATGGGACCAGAAATGATGCAATTGTTTGAGGCACAAGCAGAGCGATTCGGTGCTGATCTTAGATACGGTACAGTCACCAGCGTTGACTTGTCTGAGCGGCCATTCAAGCTTATTGTCGATGAAGAAACCCCGCTTCTAACCCAAACGATTATCATCTCAACGGGTGCATCCGCCAAGTATTTAGGCCTTGAAGGAGAGCAGCGGCTGCTGGGATATGGCGTTTCGGCTTGTGCTACGTGTGACGGTGCATTTTTTAGAGATGTAGAAGTAGTAATTGTTGGTGGAGGGGATACGGCAATGGAAGAAGCCTTGTTCTTAACGCGTTTTGCTTCCAAAGTTCATGTGGTCCACCGCCGCGATACGTTGCGGGCTTCAAAAATTATGCAGGAGCGGGCGATGGAAAACGAGAAGATCGAGTTTGTCTGGAATACCGAAGTGGTTGATGTAATCGGTGACAAAGAGGTAGAAGGAGTGAAACTCAAAAACCGAGTGACAGGTGAGACTTCGGATCTTGCTGTTAAAGCGCTATTTGTTGCCATTGGCCATAAGCCTAACACGGACATCTTTTCTGATTGGTTGGATATGGATGATCAGGGCTATATAGTGACGCAACCAGATACAACGTACACAAACGTTCCGGGCGTCTTTGCTTGTGGTGACGCGCAGGATCATGTTTATCGACAGGCTGTTACAGCAGCAGGGACAGGTTGTATGGCAGCAATTGACTCCGAGAGATGGCTTGCCGAACATGGAGTCGCTGAAATTTCTTCTGCTGCTGTATAGAAACGCAGATTTATTTATCTTACTACCTGTCGCATGCCCCAAATGCTATGCAGGTAAGACCCATTTTATATACGGTGTTTATTGCCTTCGGATTTGCCCTCCTGGCAAATTCGTGGGTGATACATCAGGACAAATCTCCCAATAACGAACTGCAGAAAAGCAGTTTGTCTGGCTTTAATTCTCCTCTATCACTACCTAAGTTGGAGTCCAGGGAAGACTCGTTAGAGATAAAGGTACCTCCTCCCAATCCGGTAAAGTACGATACTTCCGATGTGTCTGAGCGTATTCAGGACCTCGTGATAGAAGCGCGGATAAAGAAGCAATTGTTTAAAAATGCTTCTACACGGTCCGCAGATATCACCATAAAGGTAGCCAAAGGGCGCGTGGTTTTGGATGGAGATGTCGTTTCTATGGAAGTAAAGCGTTTGATCGAAACAACCGTTGTGCGTGTGAGGGGTGTAGTTGAGCTAGAGAGCAACCTCAAGCACGCGTAATAATCGTCTGATCTATTTTACTTGCGCACCAGGTTCTTTAGAACAAACCAGATATTCTCCTTTCTTTCCTGTAATCTGCGAGTAAAGTACGGCAGCCACTGCGTCCCAAAAGGGATATAAATACGCATGTTATAGCCCTCTTGAAGAATCTTCAACTGTGTTTCAGGTCGAATCCCATAAAGCATCTGAAATTCAAATTGATCTTTGGTTATGCGCTCTTCCTGAACAAACGCTTTTACTGCATCAATTAGCTGGTCATCATGGGTAGCAATACCTGGGTATCTTGCATCCTTGATAAGTTGCTTTGCATAGGTTAAGTAGTGTGTTCGGATGGCAGGCATATCTTGATACGCTATTTCAGCCGGCTCCTTATAGGCGCCTTTGCAGATGCGGATGCGTGCATTCAGCGAACACATTTCATCGACGTCTGCCTGAGTTCGTTTTAAATACGCTTGAAGGACCGTCCCGACATGATCGGGGAATTCTCTATAAGCCGCTTTAAAAAGAGAGAGGGTAGATTCTGTGATGTCACTCCCTTCCATGTCCAACCGAACAAAGACGTCGTGTTCCTTTGCTACCGTTAGGAGTTGGTACAAGTTGTCCTCGCATAATTGTGCATCAATTTTCTGACCCATCATGGACAACTTGATGGAGATATTGGCTTCTTGCCGAAAGTTTCTGGACTCATCGACAACCTGTACCAGTTTTATGTAGGAGTCTCTTGCTTGATTAGCGACTTCTTTGTCGGTTACATATTCACCAAGTAGATCCAGCGTAACAAAAAGACCTTTTCCAGTTAACTCTTGGATTGCTGGAAGAGACTTTGAAAACGATTCGCCGGCTACGAATCGTTTAGCTAGAAAAAAAGGGAGCTTCATAGTGTTCGTATATGACTACAAAAATGTAATGGCTGTTTAATCTTTTAAAGCCCTGTCCAGATCCTGCAACAAATCATTTACATACTCAAGGCCAATAGATAGCCGAAGTAAATTATCAGGAGTCTGAGAGGTTTCAGGTTCAATTGAGGCTCTGTGCTCTATCAGGCTTTCCGTACCTCCAAGGCTTGTGGCTCTTTGGAAGATTTTTGTTTGGGCAGCAACTGAAAATGCTTTGCTGGCCTCTCCAGCGACCTGAAACGACAGCATCGCTCCAAAGTCGGACATCTGAAGTTTAGCGATCGAATGTCCTGGATGGTTGGAAAGGCCCGGGTAATGAACCTGTTCTACCAGGGGGTGACCAGCAAGAAATTGAGCTACTGCATGTGCGTTTTGGCACTGGGTTTTTAGCCGGGAAGAAAGAGAACGCATGCCTCTCATCGTTAACCATGCACTGAATGGATCCATTACAGCGCCGCATGATTTTTGAATATCTCGGATAGCTTCGGACAATGGTGTATGCCTTTTTGCTACAACAGCACCTCCAAGAACATCAGAATGCCCGGCGAGGTATTTGGTTACAGAATGAATAACCAGGTCTGCGCCTAGATCCAATGGCCGCTGTAATAAGGGAGTGGTCCATGTACTATCAACAACGACGTACACCCCGTGCTCCTTTGCCAACTGCGTTATGCTTCTAATATCAGCTATTTGCAGCATCGGGTTTGATGGAGTTTCAAGCCAGATCAATTGTGTATGTGGTGTAATGCGTTTCGCAATATCATCAAGATTTGTCATTCTGGCTCTATCGAAAGATATCCCCCAGTTTCCAAACATATTGTCAGCCAGGTTGGTGAGCCCATGGTATACATCATCGGGAATGATAATATGACTCCCTGGAGACAACGCTTGAATGATTGCGTGGGTGGCCGCCATTCCTGAGGAGAAGGACGTACAATCCTCTCCCCCTTCAATGAGCGCTAGTGTTTGCTCAAAAAGGTTACGCGTAGGATTATTATCCCTACTGTAAATAAAGCCTCTCGGATACGTCCCATCGTCGTTTCGATGGAAGGTAGTTGAAAGATGAATCGGAGCGACAATAGCGCCAGTCTCTGGATCATCTAAGCAACCTGTATGTGCGAGCAGCGTTTCGATATGCATGGGATGTATGTGAGTTCTGGTAAATTCTACAAAAAATTATCGTACTAAAATAAGATGCAGGACGTGAAGAAAATTTCAGAAATAAGAGAAGATTACCGCGAGGATGGTCTATTAGAATCTGAGGTTCATGCAAATCCTTTGAAACAGTTTGAACTCTGGATGCAAGAGGCGATAGATGCTGGCATTCACCAGCCGAACGCGATGACATTAATCACATCAACTGCTAAAGGAGTACCATCAGGTCGAATTGTGCTGTTGAAGGAAGTGGACGAAGAAGGGTTCGTATTCTTTACCAATTATCGAAGTCAAAAGGCCATGGAGCTTGAGGAAAACCCCAGGGCCTCTCTCGTATTCTTGTGGTTGCCCCAGGCCCGGCAGATTCGAGTTGATGGTATCGTGAAGAAAACCTCTGAGGACGTTTCAGATGAATATTTCAAGACGCGCCCTCGAGGAAGCCAGATAGGCGCATGGGCTTCTGCTCAAAGTGAAGTCGTTGAAGGAAGAGAGGAGTTGGAAGAGAGATTTGCAGCCCTGGAGCAGCAATACGAAGGACGAGAGATACCACGTCCCGATCACTGGGGAGGGTATACGCTTGTCCCTTCAACGCTAGAGTTTTGGCAAGGCCGGCCAAGCCGACTTCATGACCGAATTACATATCAGTTGGGGGAAAACGAAGAGTGGGAGATTAAAAGATTAGCGCCCTGAAACACTAAAGAGGTGTTAATAAACGTTAAGAAAGCATAAGGAGGCAAAATAAATACAACTTAGTGTAACTTTGCTCCTTATGCTTCCGTAGTACGTTATGTGTCTTCCGATGAGTGGTTCATAGGCACCGGGGTCTTCCGCGCAACTTAGACCTCGGTGCCTTGCCTATTTAGAAAAATCGTGTTTTTAGCCTTAATTTGCAAGAAAATGTAGCTTCGTTGCAAAAAAGTTGCTTTGCAGATTGTGAAGATACTCAGAAATTATTCCTCTCTTTATTTCCATTTCCACCTTAGAAATTGGCGGTCGGTATAGTTCTCAACGTCCTCCCTGCTAATGATCTTCCACTGTGGCGCTCCAAGGCGTTGTGATGCCGTTCGGCGGAACGTAGCACGGATGAAGAGTTCTTTTTTTGATCTACTGGCATTTGAAAAACTAAAATCTCCCCAATGGATAACCCAGAACGCCACGGTGGGGTCAAAATGATACGCACGGCCAATAGCTTCAGCGAGATATCCGATTTCAGCGGCTGTAGTAGGGCCTGTATTGTCTGCCAGCTCTGTTAAAACAAGCGTATATTTTTTTGTGCTCCCGGATGGGTTCTTAAAGAGTTGGATACCGCAAATCGCTGACTTCGAATACCCTTGCCATGAATACAGCGTGTCAGCAAGCAGTTGGCTGTAGGAGATCTGAGCAGTCGATGAGAGAAGAAGAATAAAAACTAGAAGGCGCACAAGCATAGGAGGCACAATTGATAAAGAATAATAGACTGTTTCTTAATCAATAGACGGAATTCCTATGCTGTGCATACCCTCCGATTTGAGATTTAATTAGATGGATTAGATGGATCCGCAAGCGGTTCATCTGCAGGCAGGTCCGCTTCCTCCTTAGCGTCTCTCACGATTTCGCGGACATCTTCCAGGAGCGCCTTCGCGTCATAGATAATGCCATCTTTGATCGTGTATTTTACTCCTCCGACTCGTTCAACTTCACCAGACTCATCGTTTAGTTTTATCGCACCCGTTCCATAAAGCGCCTTGAGGTTTTGGAGGGGGTTTTGGTCGAGAATGACAAAGTCTGCCTTTTTGCCAACCTGAATGCTTCCAATGTCCTTGTCGGCTCCGAGTGCTTCTGCTCCCTTGAGGGTGGCAGCCCAGATCACCTCAAGTGGGTGAAATCCTGCTTCCCGGAAAAGCTCCAGTTCCCGGATATAGTCGAATCCGTACAGCTTATAGATAAAGCCAGAGTCGCTTCCTGTGGCAACACGCCCGCCGCGATTTTTATACTCGTTGAGGAACGTCATCCATATTTTATAATTGTTCTTCCATTCGATTTCGTCCTCGGTAGTCCAGTGAAACCAGTACGACCCGTGGGCACGCCGGCTTGGCTTATAGAATTCCCACAAGGAAGGCAATGTGTATTCATCGTGCCATTCTGCTCGCATAGAGCGCATGAGATCCCTGCTTGCCTCATAGATGGTCATGGTTGGCACAAGGGTGAAATCGAGTTCGATGAGTGAATCCATGACAGCATTCCAGTGGTCGCTGAACGGGGGTGCAGCTTGTTTCCACAACCGGCCGGCTTCACCAAATCGATGTTGCTCGTTGTTGTAGTTATAATCCAGCGGAAAATTCTGTACCGTGCGATCTGTAAAAAGAGCTTCGGGTAAGCCGTACCAGTGCTCCATCGTTGTGAGTCCCCATGTGGCAGAATCCAAGACATTGGCTCTTGCGACGTAGGTCTGCGAGTGGTGCATCGCCGTCCCTAGCCCCTGCACTTTAGCTTCATCGAGAGCGGCTTGCAATATTTCCGGTGCTGCGCCTCCAAACTTTATCCCATCGGCTCCTTTATCTGCTACGAAACGTACCCATTCCCGGGCTTCTTCGGGAGTACTTGGATGGTTTTCAGCTCCGGAGCCGAATCGGATGTATGCATAGATCCGGGGTGCAGTGATGAAATTAGATTCGCTTCTTTTTCTATGTCCAAGCGTCCAATCAATCCCATTTCCGCTTCCCGGGTCCCTCACCGTTGTGATCCCATGCCCCATCCACAGCTTAAAGACATATTCGGCTGGCGTCCCCTGCCACCTTCCGCCTATATGCCCATGCATGTCTACAAATCCAGGCAAAACATACATGCCTGCAAGGTCGATTTCACGATCTCCAGGTTCTGGCCGGTTCCCATTATAGATATTCCCCGTACTTGAGGGATAGCCCACGGATTGTATTCGTGTTATCCGGTCATTCTCTACCACAATATCAACCGGCCCTACCGGGGGAGACCCGGTTCCATCGATAAGGATTCCACCCCTTAAGATGAGCCTCTCATAAGGGCCATCTCCTTCGGATCGATCGGGTGCAGGGGGGATTTGAGCAAATAGGGTACTGGTACCGAGTAGACATACGATGAGTATGAATACAAGCCTCTGGGTGAAATAAAGCATGAGTACGTACAGTGTGTAAGCGGGACGAAGTAGTTTTCTTAGGCGGTAGTATATAATACAGCGCGCAAAAACTAATTCCTTATTTTAGTGAAATAACTTGTATTCTGAAAAAAGGGATGGATTAATTCGATAATTCCATGATTCTCGTACAGCGGATGCATATATGGTTTGAATTAGTACTCAACTTCCATGAGCACTTTTTGCGCACCTCAATTATAAAAAAGGGTCTAGTCGCCTTTTCTGGCTTTGTGGTGTGTGGTGTAATTGGCGTTGTAAATGAACCCGTATGGGGGCAGGAGAGTAGCGGCCACTCAATGATAAATAATCAGACCGGTGATGAGCCGGCAGACCGCTTAGGGAAGGATTTGGCCAGGGCGTCATTGTTTGATTCTACGTCGTATGTTTCGCTCCCCAAAGGAGTATTTATTCGGAAAAAAGATGGCGATGTGCCGGCGCACAGCGTCGTGATCTCGAAAGACATAGAGATCGGCATCCATGAAGTGACGCAGTTGCAGTGGGAGTCTGTTATGGCATACAACCCTAGCGATGTTGTAAATCCGTACAACCCTGTTGAATCGATTTCATGGTTTGAGGTGCAGCAATTCGTAGACAGCCTGAATGTACTCAAGACGGATGCGTATACCTATCGATTACCCACAGAAGCTGAATGGGAGTATGCCTGCCTTGCAGGCACGGTTGGGGCTGGCCAGGTGAATGATGTGGCCTGGTATAATGGAAACTCAGGGGAACGGCCTCACCCCATCAAACAACTGTACCCAAATTCCTGGGGTTTATACGATATGCGGGGCAATGTTTGGGAGTGGGTGCAGGATTGGTATGCGTTATATGAGCCGGACGATAATGTCGATCCGGTAGCCCTAAATGCAGGGCGTGCACGAATAATACGAGGAGGTAGTTGGTGGAGTCCCGCTGAAATCACTACCTGCTCCCACCGTGGTAACCTCGCTCCTGATTACAAGGCAATCATACTCGGATTCCGCCTGGTGAGAGAAAGCGAGAACCCTTCGCCCGATACGGGGTCATAAATAAAAAAGACCGACGATCCATGAAGCTACCTATCTACCTCGATTATAATGCAACAACGCCCGTTGATAAACGAGTTGTTGAAAAGATGCTGCCTTTTTTTACCCAGCATTTTGGGAATGCTTCAAGCAAAGGTCATGCATTTGGATGGGCCGCTGCTGAAGCCGTTCAGCAAGCTAGAGAACAAATGGCTTCAGCGTTGCACTCGCAGCCTGAGGAGGTGTATTTCACTGGAGGGGCGACTGAATCTATCAATACAGCGATAAAAGGAGTTGCAGCGACGTATGCACGAAAGGGGAATCACATCATTACAGTGCAAACCGAACATAAGGCGGTTCTTGAGGCCTGTCAACATCTCGAGAAACAGGGATGTAAAGTAACCTATCTGAAGGTAAATAGTGCCGGGTTAATAGATCTGGATGAATTGGAGGCCGCCCTCACGGACCAAACGATCCTGGTTTGCGTCATGTGGGCCAATAATGAAACGGGGGTCATACAACCCATCTCAGATATTGCTCGGCTGGCAAGGACCAAAGAGGCACTGTTTATGACAGATGGTACCCAGGCACTGGGTAAAGTCCCCGTTAGTGTTGAACATATTGACCTCTTCGCTTGCACGGCGCACAAGCTTTTTGGTCCAAAGGGAATTGGGGCCATGTATATCCGGAAAAGGAATCCCCGCGTACGCGTGATTCCATTGATTCACGGAGGCTCACAGGAAGAGGGAAAACGGGCAGGGACCTTGAATGTACCGGGCATTGTGGGTTTTGGCGCCGCAACCGAGTTAGCTGTCTCGGACATGGAAAATGAATCGAGCCGGCTTTTGAAGCTCAGAGATGGTTTTGAGCAGGAAGTGACAAATGCACTTTCTGGCGTACAGGTGAATGGAAAAGGGGCTCCTCGTTTACCTCATGTATCAAACATTGCGTTCGAAGGCGTCACATCAGCAAATCTTGTTTCGCAGATTCGAGAACTTGCTGTGTCAACAGGAAGCGCATGTTCAACAGGAACAGGTAAACCAAGCCATGTGCTTAAAGCCATGGGGTTATCGGACGAAACTGCTTACTCCAGCCTCAGAATTAGCCTGGGCAGGTTTACAACGGAAGAAGAAACGCAATTTGCGGCTGAAAAGATCGTTTCGTCGGTTCGTCGCCTGCGTGATAGCCATGTTGTAACGAATCATTTCTAGTATTTGGCTTCATTAAGCTCCTCGAACAGTATCAACGATGTACAAGCGAATTGTAATCAAACTAGGGACCAGTGTCCTTACAAATGGCTCAAAGCACCTGTATCGTCAAGGTATGATTGAGCTTGTCCGGCAATGCTCTAAATTACACAAAGAAGGCTGCGAGTTGATTTTGTGTTCTTCTGGAGCTATTGCTGCTGGAAGGGAGACGCTTGAATTTCCAACGCTGGAGGAAACGCTGGCTGAGCGGCAAATGCTAGCAGCTGTAGGGCAAAGTCGCTTGATGTACGTCTGGGAGACCCTGTTTGATATCTATGACATTCATGTAGGGCAAATGCTGCTCACAAGGGCAGATGTGCAAGACCGGCAGCGGTTCTTGAATGCGCAGGACGCCCTTTTAGAGTTGTTGAAGCATCGCATTGTGCCTGTTATTAATGAAAACGATGCCGTTGCAACGTCAGAGATAAAAGTGGGCGACAATGATAATCTGTCTTCACTTGTGACGGTACTCAGTGAGGCAGAGCTCTTGGTACTCTTGACTGATCAACCCGGTCTATTTACAGCAGATCCCCGAATAGACCCTGAAGCCCAACTGATTCCTGAGGTGCGAACGATTGATGCAACGCTCCGCGAACTGGCAGGAGGAAGTGTAAGCGGTCTGGGTATTGGAGGAATGGCTACAAAGCTTCAAGCAGCTGACATTGCTCGGAGGGCTGGGGCAGATGTAGTAATTGCATCAGGGAGTGTCCAAGACGTGATCACACGAATAGCACGTGGTGAATCGGTTGGTACTCGATTCCCTGCCATACAAAACCCTCTGGAACAGAGGAAACGATGGATCTTTGCCAGCTCGACGCCTGAGGGAATGTTGACCGTCAATGATGTTTCAGCTTCTCAATTGCGAGAGAACGAAGGCAGCCTGTTACCCGAGAGTGTAATCGGTGTAAATGGAAATTTCCATCGTGGCGACAGTGTTATTATTAGGACTGAGGATGGGGAGGAAATTGCTCGCGGTATAGTCAGGTACGATAGGTCCGAAATGGAACGGATAAAAGGACGTACATCAGCTCAAATCGACGATATTCTAGGATACGGATCAGGACCAGTGGTTCATCAGAATGATCTCATTTTGCTCTTTGAAGACGAACAATCATGGAAGTAACAACAGATTTAAAAGTGATGGGCAGGAGTGCCCAAGTCGCAAGCCGAAAACTTGCTATTTTAACAACAGAGCAAAAGAATGAGGCATTGCTGGCTATTGCCAACGAACTCGAACAACGCGCTGAGCTTGTGCTGAAAGAGAATGCAATGGATGTGCATGCTGCACGTGAAAAGGGGACGGGCGAAGCTCTGTTGGATCGGCTTTCTTTGACCCCCAAGCGCATCGGTGGGTTGGTTTCTGATATTCGGAGAGTCGCTGAGCTTCCAGATCCTGTCGGAGCGGATATGGAGAGCCGCTTGCTAACCAATGGCATGCGTGTAACGAAGCGTAGAATTCCATTTGGTGTGGTTGGGGTAATCTATGAGGCACGGCCAAATGTAACTATTGATATTGCAACGTTATGCTTGAAAACCGGAAATGCCTCTATTCTAAGGGGTGGAAGCGAAACGTTGCGCAGTAACAAGGCACTGGTTGATGTTATACAAGCAGCACTAACCTCTGTGGGCCTTCCCGCTGCAGCTGTTCAATACATAGATAATCCGGATCGTGCACTGGTTTCTGAGTTGCTACGCATGGATGAATATGTTGATATCCTAATTCCAAGAGGAGGGGCCAGGCTGCACCGGCTATGTAAAGAACAGAGTACGATTCCTGTCATAACGGGAGGCATTGGTATATGCCATGTCTATGTAGATGAAGAATGTGATGTCGAGAAGGCGGTTAATATCATAGAAAATGCGAAGGTGCATCGCCCGAGTGTGTGTAATGCGCTCGATACCGTGCTGGTGCATCACCGGGTTGCTGAGGCGGTTATCCCTAAAGTAGCCCAACGGTTGGCGACCTATCCCGTGCAGTTAAAAGCTGTACCCGAAGCCATGGAGATCCTATCACAACATGGCCAGGATGCCCATGCAGAATTAGCCGGACCAGAGGACTTCTCACAAGAATGGATGTCTCTCATCCTGGGTATCAAGATTGTACAATCCATCGATGAGGCTATCGAGCATATCCATGAGCACAGCATGGATCACTCAGACAGCATTGTGACTACCGATTGGGCAAAGGCAAATCAATTTATCAACGAAGTGAACTCGTCCGCCGTGTTTGTAAACGCAAGCACACGGTTTAATGATGGCGGCCAGTTTGGATTAGGAGCTGAAGTGGCTGTAAGCACGCAAAAACTGCATGCTCGCGGCCCGATGGGCCTTGAGGAACTGACTACGTACAAATGGATTGGATTTGGCGACGGTCACATTCGTTCTTGATAAAGACGGTGGCTTATTGTCCTGTTGATTGAATTATAGAAGAATAGGAGCTAATAGGCCTTGTAGGAGTACCTTATAAGCTGGAAAATGTGCGCATTCGGCATTTTTATTGTTATTCTCCAGCCTCTCTACTCGTAATACATAATGATTGTAAGTGATTGATTAACTCTCAATGTGCTCTGCCTTTCGTGAACTGAAAAGAGATATTATTTTTTAACTGCTTTGAAATGTGCGAAAGTTCGTGGCTGCTTACTATTTCAACGAGATAATTAAAGACTATATAACGCGCCCAGTCTTAATCAGGAATAATTAATTAATCGGAATACCCCGTAGAGGTATCAAATAATGAGGACACTCACTTCCATTTTTCTAACGCTCACCTTAACTATCTTTGTTCTGGCTGGCTGTGATGCCTTTAACGATGATGAAGGCGGGATTGTAACTCTTACCGGGACAGTGGTTAATTCCCTGACCAGGGTTGGTGTTGAAGACGTTATTGTACAAGTATCAATAAGTGATTCCATTGCAATTACAAATGCTCAGGGGCAGTATACGCTGCAGTTTGAGGCAGATAGTACCCAGGAGTTGGTCCTTTCTTATAGTAAAAGTGGATTTATCTCAACGGATACTGAAGTAACGATTGTTCCTGAAAGAACGATTGATGTAGCTCCCGTTCTATTCGTTGAAGTCGATACCGGAGATGGAGATGATGACGATGATGATCCGCTTATTCGTTCGTCAGGAAGAGCTTCTAACATCCTGTTAGATAGTCAGTCGGCTACGTCTATTGGTGTGCGTGAAAGTGGATCTGTTGAAGTTGCCGAACTGGTCTTCCAGGCCACGGACTCCCTGGGGCGCGAAATCACTCCCGAAAACGCAGCAACGATCAGCTTCCGATTCGGAGCGAATCCAAGCGGCGAGGCGTTTATTTTTCCTGAAACGGCTACGACTGATGAAAACGGGCGTGTAAAAACGAATATCTCAAGCGGTACCATTGCAGGTGTTGTTCAGGTGATTGCTACGGCAACAGTAGATGGACGGGTTATTCAGTCTAAACCCGTTGCTATCGCAATTCACGGCGGGCTGCCTGACGAAGATCACTTTGGTATTGCACCGCAAGTATTTAATGTGGCTCGTGCCTGGGAAGTATGGGGTATCGAGACGAGCATCACTGCGTTTGTTGGCGATCAGTACTCGAATCCAGTTCGCCAGGGTACTGTTGTTTACTTTACAAGCTCTGCGGGCATCATCGGCGGTTCAGCAACAACGGGAGCTTTAGGTACGGGATCTGTCTCGATTATATCAGCTCCTCCACAGCCTGATCATCCTGAGTTTGGGCCGGGTTATGTGACCATCACAGGAAGTACGGCTGATAGAGATGAAGTTGAAATCACGGACGATACAGTGATTCTCTTCTCTGGATCTACGCGAATTGTGTATGATTCTAATCAGCCTGATCTGGATGTAGGGCCTACGTATACCTACTCTGTTTACGATCAAAACATGAATCCCCTTGCAGCAGGGACCAATATTCAGGTTATCGCTGAAGGTACTAATGTGGTTGCTGTAGGTAATACAAATGTGCTGCTTACAGATAACCTCTTTGGAAATCACAATTTTGATAACCAGGGTATTACATATGGAATTACCCGGTTCACCTTCGGGATTGCACGGGGGCCTGAAGTGAATGATTTGAACGAGCCCATCGATCCCGAACCTGAGGCTGTTACCATTCGAGTAACAAGTCCAAACGGAAACCTCGAGCGCGTCATCTTTCAAAATGGTGGCGTATTCACCAGAACAGATTCTGGCGAATTGATTCCTGTTCTAGATTAATCTTAGCTATGTTCGAAGGTACCCTAACGGGTATTCATATAGCACCACATTCAGGAGCACCTCTGGTAGATCTACCAGAGGTGCTTGCTGTTCCTGGGCTAGGGCTTGAAGGCGATCGCTATTTTTACGAAAGAGGCTCCTTTTCTCGGTGGCCAGGACCACACAGAGCCGTTTCGTTGATCGCAGAGGAAGATCTCGCACTCATGCGCGAACTATCAGGAATTAGCATGACACCTCAAGAGTCCCGGCGCAATCTTCTCACCCGCGGCGTGCCCCTGCGTGAACTGGTGAAAAAGGAGTTTTTTATTGGGCCAGTGAAGCTAAGAGGAGAGCGGCTATGCCAGCCCTGTAAATACCTCGCCCGCCTTTTGAATGAGCCTGAATTGATTCCTGCGATGGTTAATAGAGGCGGCATCCGAGCTCGAATCCTGACCGAGGGCACTATTACTAAATCCGATACGATCCGGTTAGCCTGACTTTATGATTCATAGCTAACCGTTCTGAAATGTTGAGCAAGAAGGTTTTTCATTTCACTATCAAGTGAGGTGGTAGCAGCTACTGAACACGTAGCGGTAGCATAGGCTTTTCGTCTATAGGGTTCTGTGTCATTTCCCATTTCAATGCACAGCGATCTGATTTCCTCGGGATCGCATGATCCAATATGAACGTGCTCAAAATCGACGGACCGTTTAATTGCTAAGCGATTTATTTCGGCGCGGTCCGGATAGATCGCCATCTTTTTATCCATCGCGTCATCCAGAATGAGGTGCACGGATGGAGCCTGGATTCCAAATATGGTAGAGGTGCAGTTCCTGCAACCCATGTACTCAATGCCGCTGTTGTTCTGCGTGGCAAACCGGGCAAAATGACGGAAGCAGTACCCTCCCTTAAGGTATTTGCGTTGGTTTTTTGCAGCTTCCTTCAGCGAATTATATATCGACTTTGCCTCGCGCGAATCTAGATGAGAGGTAAGATGGAGTCGATCCTGCAATAGCAACGACAGGTGTTGCCAGAGATTCAACCTATCAAGCTCTTGAATAAGCAGGTTCATTTGGGGATGCCGTTGGTAGATGAAACCTATTCGTACAGCAAGCTCATCTCCTTTAATATGTGTTAACAGGAAGATCAAATACTTTGTGTATTCCCGGCTCTCCTGAAGACAATCCATCAGATAGGGCGTTGCTTGAGGGGGTATCTTGAAAGGGGTCTTGGCACCCTGGTGGACATCTTTTCTGCACAAAAGGGTAGCGGCGCGTCGACGAATTTTGGGGTTTGGGTTACGGAGTGCGGCGATAAGAGTGGGGCGGCTATGGGGGGCTAATTGGATGATTGACTTTGCTGCTTGTGAAGAGATGGAGTTGCTTGGATCGACCAAAAGGTTAACTAGAGCCCTGATGCCGGCCTCGCTGTGATGCTGAGAAAGTGAGCCCGCCGTGATGCGGCGTACCTCCTGGTCGGCATCCCTGGTTAACGTGATGAGAGCATCAGTTACCTCGGGTTGTTCAAACCAGCCCAATATTTTGGCTACCCCAATCCGAATCCTTGGACTGGTATCTCCGCTGTATCGAATGGCGTGGTCAACCACCTGCGGACCCATCGATACAATTTTGTCGACTATATATTCATGCTTGTTCCATTCTTCTGCCTTTAATGCTTCGATCATAGCAGGGATAGAGCGAGGGTCATTTATTTTGGCGAGAGATTCGATTAGGGGTTGTATCGTTTCTTGTTCACCCTGATTCAACGTGCGTAGCAATGCCGGCACCGCTTTAGGGTCCCCTAACACACCAAGTGCACCTATTACCTCTTTGCGAAAGATGGAATCAGAATGAGGGAGCACTTCAACCAGGGGGGCGACTGCCTGGTGGTTTCGAATGGTACCAAGAATGCGGGCAGCATAGGAGCGGATCAGCCATTGGGGGCTATTTAGAGCCAGGAAAAGAGAGGGGAGACTGAAATTGCTCAGAATTGTTAATCCCTTTGCAGCCAGATCACGAATAGTCGGTTCTTTGTTACCTAATGTTGTTATTAGCGTATCGACCGCCTCAGGGTCCTTGAGGTGTACCAGCGCTTCTATAATTTCATATTGCAGGCTGTCTGGAGCGTGTTCTATTAAGTCAATGAGGTGTGGCGTGGCTCTTTGATCACCCAGGGCGCCGAGGACCTTGATAACATTAAATTGAATATCATGATCGTCGATTCTAAGTGCTTCTATAAGAGCGGGTAATGAAGAGGATCCTTTTTCGATCAATGTGTCCACCGATCGCTGCCTCAGAGCAAGATTGTCGTCCCTAAGTGTATTAATCAGAGCCAGCGTAACCTGGTCTGGAAGAGACGCCGGAATTGAATCGAACGCAGAGTCCCGCTGGCGCGGATCTTCGCTTTGTAGCAATGTCAAAATGCGTTCAATGTCATCCATGAGTATAGATTAAGCATGTATTTACCTGTAGGCAAATTGTGCTCAACAAATGTTTTTTTAAGTCCTTATATTCACTGAATATATGAGGTTTTAGTTCAAAATTTGCTCGATATCCACCAAAAGGGTATATTCGACAAAAAATAGGTTGCTGGAGAAGGGCAACATTACCTGCGTGACCCACTCATTCGATCCTTTTCTGGAAGTAAGTGAGCCTTTTCTCGTTGAAATGCTGTGTATGTCTCTAGACAAATATAGATGTTTCTCAGTTGATGTTATTTAGGCTATCACAGGTACGCCCTATGTGACATAGGAGTTATCGCACCTTTATCATATTCTGATTTTCCCACAGTTCACCTTAGGATATCATGAACGCAGTCAGCTTTCCTGGCAAACATGCACTTTCATTCGTATCACTTTTTGCATTTCTCGTTGTAGGCATTGCCCAGGGGCTTTGCGTCCATCAGGCTTTTTCTCAACAGACAAAAGCACGGTCTACGACGATTCTTGGATTGGATAAAGAGTTGACCCAAGAAGCAAAAGAACGTATTGCGACAACCATTTCATCTATACGAGAAGAGAAGTCGAGAAACCGTGTGGCTGCTGAAGCTGCCGGTGGAGATAACGGTTCAGCACCTGATCGCGGATCCGATCGGATATTGAACCAGGTCGACCTGATGTATACAAACACCTACTTTGATACGCAGGAAAATCTCCAATATTCTTTTCCGGAGGATGCCCACGACTTTTGCCGGGCCTATTTTGGCAGCAACATTCCTGCACCCGATTTCTACTTGAACAGCACAGTGAATAGCGGGTCCGATTTATCCATTGAGCTGAGATGGAGTGCAGGAGCGGAGGTGACTGATTATGACTTGTATCTGTTTGATTCTTCAGGGAAAACAGTAGGCGATGCGTCGGGGATCTTCCCAAGTGGTGCAAATGGCGTCGCGTATCAATTCGATGGCGATGAGTTGGTTGAAACAGCTACAGTACAGTACAGCGGAGCTGGGGTAGAAGATTTACTTCTCGTGGTAGATAGATTTCGTGGCCCAGGAGGGAATACGCTGGAGTTAATGGGGACGGTCTTGAGCGGTGGGTATGATGTACTTGAATATACATTGGATGATGTATTTGGATATTATGACGCAGCTACTGATGAGCGTCAGGGAACGATCGAAAATAATTCCACGATCGATATAAGTATGTTCAGCTCACCAACTCCTGAACTGGCGCTTGTGTTTGAAACAGATGATTGTACCGAAAGTGTTCAATTTGAACTGATCAATTCGGAAACCGGAGAAGTGATTAGTACGGGTGTTGACAATGACCTTGTCTACTCTGTATTCGGAGGGACTGCAGAAGACTTGCTTGGTGATCAACTACCGGATGGGATGTATGAATTGACAGCAACTCCATTCAGTGGTGATGACGCTACGGGCGCAGAAGGTCCCTCGTTGTCAGTCTCGTTTGAAGTTACGGGTTCACCGACGGACGATGATACCGCAATAACAAGCGTCATACTGGTAGATGCCGCAACGGGTGATATCATTCAAGAGATCTCTGATGGAGATGTAATTGATGTAACCGCACTGCCTCAGAATATTAACATCCGGGCAGTTCTTGATGATACGCAAGGGCTCGCAGCGGGTGTGCAGTTCGTGACTGCAATTAATGGTGTTGCTGATGCGCAGAACAGAGATGACACGGCATCGCCATATTCTCTATTTGATGGCACGAATGGAGATGAATCCGTTCCCAATCCGGCTGCTGACGGGCAGACTATTCCACTAGGTACGTACCAACTGACGGCTTCTCCTATTGCCAATGCAGGAGTTGACCCTGCTCAACTGGTTTCCCTTACTGTTAATTTTGAAGTTATCGGTCCCAGGATTGGCAGCTTCACACTGATCAACGTTGATACCAAGCTACCGATTGATGGGTTTGATCCGATTCCAGAAGGGGCCACTATCGATCTTTCCGGTGGTTTTCCTACCAACTTGAATATCCGGGCAAACCCCATAGATTTTGCCGATCCACTCGTGATAGGGTTTGTAGACTTCATCATGCTAAGGAGTGACAACGTAGGCGTTTCTGGTGTGAATCCAACGGAGAGCTTCCGGCCCTACTCTGTATTTGGTGACAATGCATCTGATGATGTCGATACAGGGTTGCCTGACTACTTTGTGTGGAATAGCGTCTGTAATGAAACCTATACCCTGACGGGTTCTCCATTCTCGGATTCAAATGTCGCTTATGGTCAAGGGCAATTGACCTTTACAATCACTGGTTCGGGTTCGTGCACAGGTGGGCAGCCTGGCGGTCAAGCTCTGGAGAGCGCTCAATTATTACCCAACTTCCCCAACCCATTTAACCCGGTAACCACCATCCAATTTGAGGTGCATCAGACGATGGCCGTCAGCCTGGTTGTGTATGATATGACAGGTAGAGAAGTAAAGCGGCTTGTTGATGACACCTTAAACGAAGGGTTTTATGACATCACTTTTGAAGCCGGCAATCTGTCCAGCGGATTGTATATGTATCGATTAGAAACTCCGGAGTCAGTGCAATACCGTCTGATGACGTTACTTAAATAAGCCGGTTCGCTATCTGCTTATTCAGGACCTTGATTAACCCCACAAATAATCACCCATGAAGGCAATCCACAAATCTAGGCTCGTCCTTGTGCTTCTTGTAGCGCTACTTGCAGGTCCATTGGTGACCAGGCAGGCAGAGGCCCAGTCTTGTCAAGTTACGGTGCGGATATTCCCCGTTAATCCAGGGGAGGTCGAATTGCAAAACACTATAAGGACAACCGTACGTGATTTTTTATGCTCAGTAGATGGAGGTTCTCCTGCTGTTGGAAATATTGAAATCAGTGCAGAAGATGTTTCTATCCTGGAGGCTTCCCAGGCGCTGCATCCCGTCTATAAGATTCTTGTGATTCCTGTAGTGCCTTCTATGAATGGCATAGCTTACCAGGTGCGGGGTTTGCATCTAGATCATGACACGGCAGAGAATCTTCAGCTTGCTCTTTCATTAGATACTGATGGAAATGTGGTTATGGCTGAAGTTTTGGATGATGAGGATAGAGAAGAGAATTGGGCAAGTTCGCTTGATGAGATTGAATCAATGCCTCAGGGAGAAGCAGTCTTGAATTTGATCCGGAGGTTGGAAGATGCTTACAACGAAGACGCTGTTGGTGTGGCAAATGGCGCCAACACCATGCCTACCCTGGCCACTCTGCTTCAAGAGGCTACCATCAATGTGTCTAAGTTAATCAGCGGAGCCCCTACCAGTACCAGTTACCCTTCATCCAGTAGGTACATTAGTGCTCTAGTCCGGCTCATTGGCCGTGCCAGTGCACCGCCTGAAATCACGTACGAATTGGTACAGATTTATCCTCACCGTGATGCCTTGAGTGACAATGGGACCGGCGCATATGAAGAAGCCTCGATTTACAGAGTAGCCCTTATCCAGCATTGGATGTTTCCGCCAGACAATTATATAGATACCGATTTTGTATCTCTGGATATAGAAATTAATCCGAATCCCTATATCAAGGCCCGAAATGCGGGGCGCGGTTCATTTGCTGTAGATACGAATCCCGATGGCGTTCAAGTTACAGAGCTAAACGGAAGAGACTGGGAGAATAAGGCCGTATTTACACCGCTTAAAGAATTTATCAATGCGCCCTGGCAGTATCACTATTTAACATTAGAGAATACCTGGTACAACTCAGAGTATGTTGTTGTGAGTCCTGAAGATGTTTTAAGTCATAGAGAGTTGACTTTAGACATGGAGCATAGGGAAGGGAATATTGATCTTACCGTGTTGCCAGATAATGAAAATGTGACTGTGCGAGTCGAAGACAGTGACGGAAATCTAGATGAGGCTACCTTTGCTGATGATGGTACATTGAGGATTCATGTTGATCAGCTCAAAGGAAAACCCGATTCGTTAGGGGCAATTACTGACGATCATGCAACAAGGGGCGTGCGATTGGTCATTGAGAAGACCTATTATCAAACGGTTGATACAACGGTGTTTCTACCAAGCCCTGACTTGTATCCTCTTACCATTGCAATGAGGAAGAAGAAAGGGCGTCTCGCTGTGACCGCAACACCATCACCTTCTGCTGTATCAGTGAACACCAGTTCTTTTGGATCAACCCCACTGGATGCTGAAGTCGACGTTACGGGGGATGATGATCCCCTCGGTGTTGCTGTACGTAATGATGAGTGCAGCTCTGGGATTATCGAGCAAGATTGCATGCTGCACATTCCTTCAGAAGTGAGAAGTGCAACCATCATGGAAGATCAAACTACAGAAATGCATTTTGATCTGGCTCCATTTATAGTCCGGAATCTCACCAAAACAGCAGACATTGATGTTGAATTGGGTGATAGAGATTCACAAGGTGCTCTTCCTATTGATGTAGGTGTGATGGACAATGATGGCCGCAATCGATCGTACATTGTTGATTTTGAAGTGCACGATAGAAACACGGGTGAACCTCTTTATGATCTTAGCCCGGGCATTCTGGAATGCACGGCTGAAAATGCATGCCTGGGTAAAGGCATTCGGCCAGGCACGTACTCCATGCTGTGGGATTTAGCCAGTGCCGAAGGTGCAATGCCGGACAATTCCGTACCCGTACTGACCCTGCGCCGCAGAAGTGTGTGTTGGCCTTGTGTGTTAATCCCTGCCGCCGCTGGCGTAGCTGCTGCCTACATTTTCCCCCGAACAGGAAGTGGAGGGCCTCTGCCATTCCTTCCTCCGCCAAGACCTGATGATATACCCTAATAGCCTTTAATCTTTGAAGTGAACATGAAAATGGACCGTCTCCGTTCTATATCTTGGATCAGCTCTTTGCTGATATTGATCTCAGGGACACTTCCTGTTTTGGCAGATCCCGGGGTTGTTACCATACCTGCACCTGAAACGCCAACCCTCCTTGCACCAGCAGATCAGGATACGATTCTTGTATCTGAACTACCTGTCATTTTGGACTGGAGTGATGTGGCAGATATTGGTTCCTATGAAGCACAGGTATTCTTCTCTGAGCCTGTTGAGGGGCAAGAGCCTATCCCTTTTAAAACGAAGGTACTCATCGACTCCCAGTTTGAAATTCCAACGGCGGAGTTGTTGGATCTTATTGCTGCAAATGAAGACAGCACCTTTCACTGGCGGGTACGTGCTACAAATACAGATGGGTCGAGCGAGTGGAGCGATGTGTGGGAATTTACGATCTCAGGAGTAAATGAGGCTCCTGAATGGGATCCATTGAGTTTCCCGGCTGATAGCTCATCGATTAACGAGCTAGACTCGCTCCAATTCGTAGTACAGGCAACCGACCCAGAAGGCGGAACGATAACCTATGCTATCGATGCTGACTCGGAAGCAGCTGGCATGATGATGGACCCTGTAACCGGTGCCTTCACATGGGTACCGACAGAAGAACAGGGCCCCGGCTCCTTCCTGGTGACCTTCACAGCCACGGACGATGGCAACCCAACCGCCTCTGCTGATACGACGATCACGATTCTGGTCAATGAAGTCAACATGGCGCCTGTATTGACCGTGCCGGCAACTGTGACATCAGCGCCTGATACACTCGTTAGCTTCACGGCCACAGCAACCGATGAAGACATCCCAGCCAACATGCTTACTTTTAGCTTAAGTGGCGGCGAAGCAGGAATGACGATCGATCCGGAATCAGGCGAATTTAGCTGGACCACACCGGCCGACTCCGGCCAGTTCGTAGTCACGGTCGTGGTAACGGACGACGGAGACCCTGCGATGAGCGATAGTGCAGATGTGACCATTCAAGTGACAGGCAACGGTGCCCCTGAGTGGGATCCATTGAGTTTCCCGGCTGATAGCTCATCGATCAACGAGCTAGACTCGCTCCAATTCGTAGTACAGGCAACCGACCCAGAAGGTGGAACGATAACCTATGCCATCGATGCTGACTCGGAAGCAGCTGGCATGATGATGGACCCTGTAACCGGTGCCTTCACATGGGTGCCGACAGAAGAACAGGGCCCCGGCTCCTTCCTGGTGACCTTCACAGCCACGGACGATGGCAACCCAGCGGCCTCTGCTGATACGACGATCACGATTCTGGTCAATGAAGTCAACATGGCTCCCGAGTTAACGGTGAATCCGAACGCAACCGTTAAACCAGGTGAAGACTTAACATTTACTGCGGCAGCCACCGACGAAGACATTCCAGCTAATGAGCTAACATTTAGCCTGAGTGGTGGTGAAGCAGGAATGGCGATAGATCCTGAATCTGGTGTGTTCACATGGACTGCACCAGGAGCTTCAGGTCAATTCTTAGTCACTGTGATTGTAACAGATAACGGTGTGCCGGCCTTGAGTGACAGTGCCGATGTATCTATCATGGTCACTACCAATGAGCCTCCAGAGTTCGACACAAACAATCTTGACTTCCCTGCAGATGGGACAGAGATCGACGAGCTGAATCCATTAGCGTTTGCAGTAACAGCCATTGACCCTGAAGGCGGTACAGTAACCTATACATTAGCCGACGAGTCTCTAGTTGAAGGAATGGCGTTTGTCGATAGTACAGGTGCATTTTCCTGGACACCAACGGAAGAACAAGGTCCAGAGAGCTATCAGCTTACCTTTACAGCAACAGACGACGGAAACCCAGCAGCTTCAAGAGACACAACCATCACGGTAATTGTCAATGAAGTCAATATGGCTCCTGTACTGGATGCTATTGCTGATATATCCAGTCAACCGGGAAGTACAGTTACCTTTACTGCGACAGCGAGCGACGGTGATATCCCGGCTAACAATCTGACCTTTAGCCTGAGTGGCGCTGAGCCTGGAATGGAAATAGATCCAGAATCCGGCGTATTCACATGGGTGCTGGCAGAAGGCGGTCCGTTCCAAGTAACCGTAATTGTTAATGACAATGCAGAAGGAATGCCGTTAACGGATAGCCAGGTTGTAACTATCAGTCCTCCGATTATCCCAGATCCGCCTCTGGCTACGTCTACAGCATTCTGTAGTACAGAATCTACGTCTCTTCTTGCATGGGGGCCCGTTGTAGCAGACAACTATTTCATCGAGATAGACACAGATCCTAATTTCTCTGCACCTGAAGTTTCTCTCGAGACCGTTGAGACATCCATCGAAGCACCCCTTGGAGGGCTGAAGGTCAACACGGTGTACTACTGGCGTGTTGCTGCAGAAATTGGTGGAATTCGTGGTCCTTCCTCAGATGCGATACCTTTCCGGCGCTGGCCGGCTACCATCCAGATCGGGCATACACTACCGTTCCCTAAGGCGACTGAATCAGCTGACTTCCGAATGGTTAGTGTTCCTGGTGAATCTAGTGGGATTCCTGTGGCTTCAACGTTCCCTGGACAAGCTGCGTTTGAGGATTGGAGAGTGTACACGGACGATGCCGAGGAAGTCGCGTATCCTATCTATCTACAGCAGGTTGATTCGGATGCAGGGACGGGCGAATTGTTCTTCAGGCCAGGGCGTGGATTCTGGGCATTGAGTACATCTGCCTGGGAGGTAGCTGCACAAGATCTGCCTTCAGTTACGCTGGATGCAACCACTTCGCAGTTCTTCGAAATCCCATTGTTCACAGGTAACTCGGTTGATGATGCGCGCTGGACGATGATTGGTAATCCATTCGACTTCCCCGTCCGCTGGGAGGACATCGTAGCTGCTAACCCGATTACTGGCGATGATGTACTTTGGGATTGGACGCAAAATGGATATGTAGCAGCGTCCGTTATGCAACCGTATAAAGGGTACTATTTCTTCAATCGGGATAACAACCCTTCACTACAAATGCCTTGCTTCCTGGAGCCGGCAAATGGCACTACAAGTGAAAAGCCTGCCGAAGGTACTCCTCTCGTAGTCACGCTAGAATCAGTAGACGAGGAGGGTGCTCCGTTTGGATCCAGCGTAACCATTGGTTGGCACGAAGAAGCTGAGCATCAATTAGATGCACGCGATCGATTCATGCCGCCTGCATTCTTTGAATCCTCTCGAATCACGTTAGTGAATGAGGAAATAGGGATGAAGTATCCTTTCTTGGATCGAGAGTACAGGCCTTCTGCTGAAGAGAGCCAGACGTTTGATTTGGAGATTAAATCGATACCCGGTGAACGATCTACCTTCAACGTGCAAGGGCTGGAAGAAATGAGCCAGGAAGTGTACTTGTTCGACCTTGCTGAAGGGCGCTCGTATGATTTGCGGGACAATCCAATGGTCTCGATAGAGCCAGAAAAGGAATTCACCCGCTACCGGCTTGCGTTGGGAGATGCTGATTTCATTGCGGATCAGGAAGGTAAACTCATCCCTGAGATATTTACTCTGAAGCAAAGTTATCCAAACCCATTCGTGGATCAAACAACGCTAGAGTATTCGCTTCCCGAGCAGGAGTTTGTAGAATTGGACATTTATAATGTGCTCGGCCAGCGAGTCCGAACCCTTATTTCCGAGGAAAAAGAAGTCGGATTCCATAGAGTGGTATGGGATGGCACAAATGACGTTGGTGATCCGGTAGCAAGCGGTATCTATATGTATGTGTTCAGAACCGATTCATTCCAGAAAACCCAAAAGCTAGTACGCGTACGGTAGTTATTATTAGAAATGTCTGAACTTATGAATAAGATATATACCTTTTTACTTGCCGGCGTGTTTACAACCTTCGCCGTACAGTCGTCCTCTGCGCAAAATCAAGAAGGGCAGTGGGATCTGATGATACCCTCTGTAAGTGCTCTTATGCCCCTTTCCAACGTGGTCGACGCGAACGCGTTTGGAACCGGGACACCTTCTGGAGGGCATGAATTCAGTGCAATGTTTGGAGGCCGCCTGACCTACTGGTTTATCCCAGAAATGGGAGCTGAGTTGGAATTGTTATTTGCTCCATCTGCACTGGAAACAGATCCGTTTGGTCTGCCTGGTACCGTTGATGCGCAGTTTTTTTCCTTGAATGCAAGGCTCGTGTATGCATTCGGGAGCGATAGCAACAAACCCTACTTTCTCCTGACCGGTGGTCTCGGATTATGGGCAACCAATTATGAAGACTACGATATGACAACGGGGGGTATGGGCGTCGTTGCATTGGGGCTACGGATTCCTATGGATAATGCACTCTCTATCCGAATTGACCTTTCGGATTATATGACAACCACGAATTGGGAGTTGGCTTCTGGGGGCGAAACGGATAAAATTCTCCAGCACGACCTGGCATTAACGGTTGGATTGAGCATCACCTTAAATAAAAAGTGATAAGCACGTACTATTACTCTTTGTTTTGGGAGCTTTCTTCAGATGAGGGAAGCTCCTTTTCTTTTGGAGCCTCTGTGTTGAATTGTGAGTAGAGGTGATACGCGCAATCCGGGCCCACCATGCTCTTGGCGGACTCTAAAGGCAACGAGATCTTTTTTGACATGATCAAGCGCCGGTACAAGTACTTTTTTCGAATGAGTTCAGAGCGGGAATCCATCTCTATTTGTAGCGATTAATTATTCTTGACTACCTGGATCGAATTTAGCAATTTGAAGTGGCGATCTCTCACCCCTCTAGATTTCAATATCGTCATGATTCGAATCCGTTCCCTCCTACCATTGATTCTTATCTTTTTATTGGCCTTCAGCCCGGTTCATCACTCCGATGATTTGCTTGGATTTAGTGAGGAAGCAGCTAAGGAGCAACGAAAGCTTGAAGCGGAGTACCAGCAGCATCTCAATCCAGAGAACTTGCGCACCTGGATGAAAAAGATGTCTGAGCATCCCCATCATGTTGGGTCCAAGTTTACGGGAGAGAAGGTTCGCTACATGGCCGATCTTTTTGAGTCGTGGGGATACGAAGTTGAAGTAGAAGAATTTACTGTCCTGTTTCCGACTCCCAAGTCGAGGCTTATCGAAATGGTGGCCCCAACCAGGTTCAAAGCGTCGTTGGAAGAGCCAGGTATCGACGGAGACTCATCTGCACGCAGCCGTGAAGATTTGCTTCCTCCTTACAATGCCTTTTCTGCAGATGGCGATGTAACCGGGGAATTGGTCTATGTAAATCAAGGCATCCCGAGGGACTATGAAGAGCTGAAAAAACGGGGAATCAGTGTAGAAGGAAAAATTGTGATTGCTCGATATGGCGGGTCCTGGCGGGGAATAAAGCCCAAGGTGGCTGCAGAGCATGGCGCTATTGCCTGCATTTTATATTCAGATCCTAGAGACGATGGATATGTTCGAGGAGACGTATATCCTGAGGGGCCTTTTCGAAATGCTGATGGTGTACAGAGGGGTTCTGTTTCTGACATGCCTTTATATCCAGGCGATCCACTAACACCAGGGGTAGGCTCAAAGCCTGATACAGAGCGATACGAACGCGACGAGGCGCCTACCTTGATGAAAATTCCCGTTTTGCCCATTTCATATAGGGATGCACAGCCCTTATTGGAGGCACTTGGTGGACCTGTTGTGCCAGGATCGTGGAAAGGAGGATTGCCCATTACATATCACATCGGCCCGGGCCCTGCTACAGTGAGGGTGAAGCTGGAGTTTGATTGGAAGCTGGAAACCGCATACAACGTTGTTGCCAAAATGCTGGGAAATGAATTTCCGGACCAGTGGGTCATGCGAGGGAATCACCATGATGCATGGGCGTATGGTGCCGCTGATCCTATCAGTGGAATGGTAGCTTTGATGGAAGAAGCAAGGGCCATTGCTGAACTGACAAAAACCGGCTGGTGGCCAAAAAGGACACTGGTATATGCTGGATGGGATGCCGAAGAGCCTGGCTTGTTAGGATCAACAGAGTGGGTGGAATACCACCGCGAAGAATTACAAGACAAGTTAGCGCTTTATATAAATACAGATGGTAACGGGAGAGGATTTTTGCGCATGGGAGGGTCTCATACCCTGGAGAAGTTTATCAATGAAGTGGCTAGAGATGTAAACGACCCTCAAACGAATGTGTCCGTTTCGGACCGCCTGCGTGCTTTGGGTAAAGTACGAGGTAATGCAGAGGCGAAAAATCGCCACGATATTCGGCTGTACCCCCTTGGATCGGGATCAGACTACACGCCCTTCCTTCAGCATGCAGGAATCGCCTCCTTAAACCTGGGATTTGGTGGGGAGAACTCGGGAGGGGCCTACCACTCTGCATATGATACGTTCGAGCACTACGTTCGATTTGGAGACCCAGAATTTGCGTATGGCGTCACCCTCGCAAATGTTGCCGGCCGGGCTGTACTGCGTTTTGCAAATGCGGATATCTTGCCTTTCTCTATGGCGAGCTACGTGGATAACGTGAAGACGTACGCCAAAGAAGTAATGGATCTGGCAGACCAGATGAGGTCACAAACTGAGAGTGAAAACGACCTGATCACGAGTAAGGCGTATGAATTAGCCGCGGATCCCACTCAGGTATTCATTGTGCCTAAGCTCGAAGAGGCAGTACCCTATTTTAATTTTGCTCCACTTCAGAATGCGCTGAACACGCTGGAGAAAAGTGCAAAACACTACGACATGCTTGTGGCTTCAAGAGGCATGGCGTTGTCTCGCGGAGAAAAGGAGCGTGTAAACGAGCTTCTCATAGCGCTCGAACAAACCATGACAAGAACGCAAGGGCTCCCTCGAAGATCATGGTTCAAGCATCAGATATATGCTCCTGGGTTCTATACGGGATATGGTGTCAAAACCTTGCCGGGCATACGAGAGGCCCTGGAGCAGAGAGCTTGGGATGAGGCGTCTGAACAAATAGGTATTGTCTCAAGGACGCTGGAAAAGGTAAGCCAGCACATTGACGTTGCATCGGCCCAGATTCAATAAGTGGTGACCTACTTATAAGCAACGATCCAGTCTATGAATAACGAGAAAGGACCGGATTGTTTGCTTGAGATGAGAATGCCCATCTGGCGAACCGAAGCAGGTTCTAAGGGGCCCGCGTTTCGCACAGTGCGTCCCCGGAAGGTCGGGTTAAAGGAGTCGAAGGGGACATCGATCTCAAGCCATTCTCCTTCTTCGGTTTCAAACATCGATCGGAAAGAGACGCCGTCAAATTGCCTGTTTGTCCGGAGGCGAAGGCTATAGGTATTGCCATCTCCCTTAATCCTCATTCTGATTCCGCTAAACCCATCCATACGATTCCCATCAACAAGGGTGCGAATAGACGCAAATCCCCCATTGTTTTCAAGAGACACCGTACCTGAAAAGTGAGCGATGCCTTCCTCGGTTACCTCAAGTGCGCTGTCGGATACACCTCCCATCACTGTATCGTTCACAGGAAGCCAATCTGTGGATGTACCTGAAACAGTAAAGTCGAATAGGGTTGACGTTTGTGCAAGCATCGGCTTAACAAAGAAATTACTTAGCAGTAACACGGACAAAACGGAAAGGCAATAATAGACTAACGATTTACTCATAGGGTGTTTATAAGAGGGTCCTACAATGAGTAGCGGACGCTTGTAATGCCACTACTCAAAATACCCTCCTGTTATGAATAACACCCACTTAGCAGATTAGAGTGGTTTGTGTTTGATGTGAGTAACACCACTAAGAACTGCGCGCTTTGCTTTTTTGAGAGCTCGCATCTGACGATTCCTCAGTTTCTTTCTCTGGCTCAAGCAACGTGTCGTCAATTCTTGATGATTGCTCTTGCTCCGAGGGTGCAAACTCTGCTTCGGAGGCTGGTTCAGAGACCGATTCAACTTCTCCCTCTGGCTCATTCTCAGCCAGAATGATCATATTAGATATGCGGTCAGCAAGTCCATCTAATTCCCGGTGCTTTTTCTTTCTCCATTTTTGATCTGCCCAGTAAATCAAGGGAATAGAAACGGCAAGTGTAGCAATTAGAACAATAGTGCCAATAAGTACCGAATCTGTGGGGCCTCCAGAAAAAGCGCTGGCAAGAAATGCAATGATAGATCCATAGGTGATGCTTTCTGCCCACGAGCCTCCCCAACCCACCATCTGCCTGAGAATAAGATGTAGTTTATTTCCTCTTGGTCGAATTAACACGCGTGTTTCGATCCCAGATACACTCGTGTATTTCCACTGCACAGACCGGCCAATCTGTTCTGTTGTGCTATCTGCTCCTCCCATCATTTTGTTCATATCCGACTCGAATCGATGTCGCAATTCGAAGACGATATCCTCCCATACATCAGGGGGGAGTGAGCCGGGTACGATGCGTTCAACAATGTTGTGCGTGGCAGTGGTATCTTTTGTTTTAAGGCTTGAGACCCGTGGTGCACCACTCATCTCTGTTGCAGCCTGGCGAACAAGCAAGGGGTCAATGCCTGAGTCGGATGCAACTTCCTCGATTTCCGAGAGAGTAAGCCCGGGCTTGTCCGTAATGCTATTGGCTTCTAGGGCATGCAATTCCGCAGCTCGTTCAAGTAAAGCAGCAATTTCTTCTTTAGAATAAGTGCGTTCTTTCATGGACACTACTATGGTCCCTTCCCTTATGTAGCGTAAAGGGAAGGGATCTTAATTTCTGAAGGTAATTACTGCTTACGGGGCAGGATACACGTAGGATGCACCGAATCCGAGCGGAATACCAGTAACCCAGTATAGAACGAGGAATACCGACCAGAATACCAGGAATATCACCGTGTATGGAATCATGATGGAAGTCAGCGTTCCAATCCCTGTATTCTTAACGTATCGCTGGCAGTAGACCACTACAAGCGGGAAATAAGGCATCAAGGGGGTGATGATATTTGATGAGGAGTCACCCACTCGATATGCAGCCTGGGTGAGGTCCGGTGAAATGTTTAACTGCATCAGCATGGGCACGAAAATAGGCGCGAGGAGGGCCCATTTTGCCGAGGCCGATCCAACAAACAAGTTGACAAAGGCTGTCAGGAATACAATTCCGAAGATGGTGACGTACCCCGGAAGTGCAAGGCCTTTTAAGAACGCAGCGCCCTTCAACGCGAGCAAGGCTCCAATATTGGATTGCCCAAATGCGTACACGAACAACGAGCAGAAGAACGCCATTACGATATAATAGGACATCCCCGTCATGGCCTTCGTCATGGCATCAACCATGTCCTTCGAGTTCTTAAACGCACCGGATATGTACCCATACACAACACCCGGAATTAAGAAGAGTAAGAAGATCAGAGGCACAATAGATTGCATAATAGGTGCCTGGAAGGAATTCCAGGATCCGTTGGCATCTCTAAAAGGCGAATTTTCCGGGATTACAGTAAGGAAGAGCACCCCAAGGCCGGCTATCAGCACAGCAGTTGCCCACCAGAATGCTTTGCGTTCCTTGCTCGAAATCGTGCTCATCTCTGGAGCTTCCTCTGCATCACTATCAACAGGAGTGCCTTTATAGAGGCGTGGCTCAACGATCCGGTCTGTTATAAACCAACCAAGGCCTATGATTAAGACGCTCGAGATGGAAGTGAAGAAGTAGTTGTTTAGCGGGTTGACCAGTATGTCCGGCGCTAGAATTTGTGCCGCAGGCTGGGTGAATCCTTGCAGCAAGGGGTCCAATGCAGAGGGGAGTGGGTTGGCACTAAACCCGCCCGATACACCCGCAAAGGCTGCAGCAATACCGGCCAACGGGTGCCGGCCGGCTGCGTAAAAGATGATTCCACCGAGCGGAATAACAAGTACGTATCCAGCATCAACAGCACTGTGGCTAAGAAGGCCTACCAGGATAACCATAGGGGTCAGAAATGCTTTTGATGTGACGTTAAGCATCAGCTTGATACTGGTGTTGAAATATCCAGCTTCGTCTGCGACACCTACACCCAGCATAGCTACAAGCACGACACCAAGAGGAGCGAAGCCTGTAAATATGGTGACCATGTTCGATAAGAAGGTCGTAAATGCCGCTCCTGTCAGGAGGTTGTTTACCTGGATGGGATTGCCGCTTCTAGGGTCGATATCTGAAAATTCCAGGGGAGCGAGGATAACAGATAAAATCCAAACTATTACAAGCGAAATAAGGAAAAGCATCGAAGGGTCGGGCAGCTTGTTACCGACTTTTTCGATGCCCCCAAGAAGCCGGTCAACAAGACCGTTCGATGAATTCTCTTCTACACGTGTACTTTCCATAGAGCGTAGCACCACTTGGTGGGTAAATTATTTGTGTGTAGAAGGTAACATTTTTCAAACGGGAATCACAATTAATTGGCACAACTCTCGAAGAAGTGAGTACTGGAAGCCTCTTAATTAGAAAAGGCATGTCCTTGAAGAAAATCTAAAGAATGCGTGTCCCGATAAAGTTGATTGGAAGCGGTTCCAGAAATTAGTACCATTAGCATATGGAAAGCTACCCAAATGCACGGGGGATTGTCCATTAAACGTATTGCAAAGCAATAAAAGAATTTAGAAACCAATCCCCCTTTTTCTGGGGATTTACAATAGCATGAAACGAATTCTTGTAACAGGGGCAAATGGCCAGATCGGTAGTGATCTCGTATCGATCTTGCGTGCCCGGCACGGTGCAGATTGTATCATTGGAGCAGATCTAGCACTACCGAAGGACGATATACCAGCAGGTCCTCATATCGTGATGGATATAACAGATCGAGAACAGGTGGAGCGTACGTTTGCCGAGTCAGAGATTGATGCCATTTTTCATCTTGCCAGTTTGTTGTCTGCAAAAGGAGAACAATTGCCGGATCAAACCTGGGATGTGAATTTGAACGGGCTCAAGTATGTACTGGATTGTGCTGTCAAACATAACGTTCAGGTGTTCTGGCCGAGTTCAATCGCAGTTTTTGGTTCCGAGACGCCCAAAGAACATACCCCGCAATACACCATCTTAGAGCCCTCCACGATGTATGGTGTTACCAAGCGTGCAGGAGAACTGCTGTGTAGCTATTACCATCGCAAATTTGGCCTCGATGTACGGAGTGTGAGATATCCGGGCCTTATCAGCTTCACTGCGCCTCCAGGAGGGGGCACGACAGACTTCTCTATCGAGATGTTGCGTGCAGCTGCTGAGGGGGCTCCCTATACGTGCTTTGTCAGCGAAGAAACGCGGCTACCCATGATGTACATGCCCGATGCTGTTCAGGCTGTACTTGATATCATGAATGCGCCTGCAGAGGGGCTCTCGGTACGAACAAGCTACAACATTACTGCATTCAGCTTTTCAGCCAAAGAACTGGAAGAGGAAATCAAAAAGATCACTCCTTCATTCTCGTGCACGTACGAACCGGATTATCGCAACGGCATTGCAGCTACCTGGCCCTCAACAATCGATGACTCTGTAGCAAGAAAAGATTGGAACTGGAATCCTGCATACAATTTAACAGCCATGGTCAAAGACATGTTGAATAAACTCAACCCAGTAACCTCTGTCTAACAGCCCCAAACCCCAAACCCCAAACCCCAAAAGAATGCCCTCTCCGACTTCGATCTTTCAATCTGAAATAGATACCATCAAGGAATCTGGCCTCTACAAGGCTGAGCGCGTGATTGTCACGCAGCAGTCAGCCGAAATAGCTGTTGAGACGGGCCAGCAGGTTATAAACTTTTGCGCTAATAACTATCTTGGCCTGGCTAACCATCCAGATCTGATTGCAGCAGCCCAGGAAGGAATTGCAAAGTATGGATTTGGCCTCGCTTCAGTCCGGTTCATTTGCGGCACGCAAGATATCCATAAAGAACTCGAGCAAAAGATAGCTGAATTCTTGCAGACAGAGGATACCATCCTTTATGCTGCGTGTTTTGATGCGAATGCTGGCCTGTTTGAAACGTTGTTGGACAGGGAATGCGCCATTATAAGTGATCAGCTAAACCATGCAAGCATCATCGATGGTATACGGCTCTGCAAGGCAGAACGGCACCGGTTTAAGCATGCTGACATGGAGGATCTGGAACGCATCCTTCAAGAAACTCAGGGCGCTAAGATTCGAATGATTGCTACCGATGGCGTTTTCAGTATGGACGGAGATATCGCTCGCCTGGATGCTATCTGCGATCTGGCGGATAAGTACAATGCGATGGTGATGGTGGATGAATGCCACGCTACCGGCTTCTTAGGCAAGACGGGCCGGGGTTCTATCGAAGAATGTGGGGTCATGGGGCGTGTAGATGTGATAACCAGTACGCTGGGTAAGGCACTGGGTGGCGCATCGGGTGGGTTTACAACAGGGAAGAAGGAGGTGATCGAATTGCTTCGTCAACGATCCCGGCCTTACCTGTTTTCTAACACACTCGCCCCAGCCATTGTCGCTGCCTCTCTGAAGGTGCTGGAGATGTTGAGTGAGACAACAGAACTGCGCGATACACTTCACGCAAATACCAGCTACTTCCGCGAGCAAATGACGAAGGCCGGCTTTGATATCAAGCAGGGCCATCACCCTATCGTGCCTATCATGTTGTATGAAGCCTCACTCGCCCAAAACATGGCGAATGATCTGCTGGACGAAGGAATTTATGTGATTGGATTTAGCTACCCCGTAGTGCCTAAGGGACAGGCTAGAATCAGGGTCCAGGTTTCAGCAGCGCATAGCAGGGCTCATCTGGATAAGGCCGTTGATGCATTCACCCGTGTAGGCAAAAAACACGGAGTACTCTAAGCTGCGTTTTTTAGCGGATTAGCAGGGTTGGAGAAGTCGTTGGTAATCGGCAAAATACGAGCCGTTGCTATCGACTGAACCTGGCTGGCTAAGGGAAGCTCAATATTCTCAGCCAAGAATCCAAGCCCTTCGCATAAGGGACATTCGCTTTGGGATTGTTGAGCATGCCGGGTTTCGTGCAGGATAAATCCCGATCCGTCACAGTGGGTGCAACCACATTGTAATATATGTGTGTCGGATACGCTTTGGCTTCTTGATCTATAGGTAGGTGTGTACATTTTTACGCTTTTTGGCTGTGTCTTAAAACAACTGGACACAATGTACAAAGTGTGGGTGTCAGCCCTGTGTCATATGTGTATGACTAATTATGTGGTAGCAGGTTCCTGAAGGTTAGTGGATTGCTTCGTCCGCATACGTTCTATCGCATCCTTTAGGTCGTTGATGGTGAAAGGCTTGCTCAGATAGTCGTTCATACCCGCTTTGATGCATTTCTCCCGATCACTCGGTAATGCGCGAGCTGTGAATGCGATAATATAGGGTGGCTTATGGCCTACGTATTCTTGCCTGATCACGCGTGTGGCTTCCAGTCCATCCATTTCTGGCATCTGGATATCCATGAAGATAACATCGTAGGACCTGGTGAGGGCTGCTTGTACGGCTTGCCTTCCGTCGTTGACAGAATCGACTTCGTGGCCCATGTCTGCAAGCAGGTGTTCAGCCAGTTTCTCGTTGGTGATCTCGTCTTCTGCGAGTAAGATGCGGAGCTTTTTGGGTATTGAGGCCACTGCTGCCTTTGGAGGTACAGCAGGCCGTGGTTCGTGCCCGAGGTCGCTTGTCATATCAGAGACGATAAACTGCTCAGGCAGCGGCTCTCCAACCAGAATTTGTTGAAGAAGATCTTGAATCTGACTCTTGCTAATCGGTTTAACAAGGAAATGAACACCGAGGCGCCGGGACAGCTCATCGTCTGCCTTGTTCGTAAATACAATGATGGGAAGCTCTGCTCTAGAGCGAACCATCCGTATACGCTGTGGAAGTTCAACCCTGAATTGGGTTTGATACTGAAAATCGATGATCACAACCCGGAACTGGGCGCCAGACTTTATAAGGGTAAAGGCTTCGTCAGGGTCTGAACAAGCTTGAATGCTGTTGCCCCACGCCTTAATGGTGTGTACCAGCTTATTGCGGAGGCCTTCATCGTCCACCGCCAGTAAAATGTCGGTTGCGTTTACTGGACTTTGCTCATGGGTATCTCTGTTCAAATAAGGTACAGGGACCTCCAGAACAGCCGTTGCATGGAACGTAGAGCCTTTATGCAGTTCACTCTCTGCCCACACTTTGCCTCCCATGAGTTCTGAGAGCCGGCGCGAAATAGCAAGCCCCAATCCGGTACCTCCGAAACGACGCGTTGTACTTGCATCAGCCTGGGTAAACAACTCAAAGATTTCGTCCAGGTCCTCTTTGCTAATTCCTATCCCCGTATCGCGTACAGAAAGGTGGAGCCGATGCCGCTGATCTTCCAGCACCTCACAGGATACGGTTACCTCTACCTCTCCCTTCTCTGTAAACTTAACTGCGTTGGATGTAAGATTAACAAGAATCTGGCGCAAGCGGGTTTCGTCGCCTAAAAACTTAGTCGGTATACTCGGGTCAATGTGGTACCAGAGCCGGAGTCCCTTGGATGCAGCCCTCGGAATGAGAAGGCTTAAGCTTTCTTCAACCAGGTCTCGAATAGCAAAGGGTTGATTCTCCAATTCGATGTGGCCGGACTCGATCTTAGAGAAGTCGAGGATGTCGTTCAGCAACTTGAGCAGACGCATCCCATTTTCTTGGATCGTCTTTGCAAATTCCCGCTGTGAGTGTTGGAGATCGGTTTCAAGGAGGATGTCTGCATAGCCCAAAATACCACTCATTGGTGTGCGGATTTCATGGCTCATGTTGGCCAGGAACTCACTTTTTGCGCGGGTAGCTGCTTCAGCACGTTCCCGGGCTACATCTAAATCATTGATGGTGTTGGCCAGTTCTTGTGCCTGTTTCTCCAGAGAGGTCTTCGCCCCTTCAAGGTCATGCGTCCTGCTCTCTAATTTCTTCTGTGCGCGCTTAAGATCGGTTATGTCGCGCCCGACGGATTGGAATTCGGTAACATTCCCATCTTCATCGAGAATAGGCTGATCTCTCCAGAGTTGCCATGATGTGGAATTGTCTGCCAGTAAGATCTCACGTTCGTACTGGATCGTTTTCGGATTGATTAGCAGATCACCAATTTGCTCACGAACGATTTTGCGTGTGCCTTCTGGGAGCAAGCCGAGGAAGCTGTTGCCAATCAACTCTTCCCTCGTTCGATTGAAATACTTGCAGTAAGCGTTATTGACAAAAGTGAGCGTTGTGTCCGGCTTATAATGGCATACAAGCTCGATCTGGTGCTCTACAACAGAACGATACCGCTCCTCACTCACAATGAGGCCTCGTTCAGCTTCACGCTTGTCGGTGATATCTACAGAAGAACCTATGTATCCAGAGAACCCTTCTTCGTCGTAATAAGGTGCTCCCGAATCCAACATCCATCGGTAGCTGCTGTCTGATCGTTTTAGGCGGTATTCAACTGTAAAGGGTTCACGGTCTTCGAAGGCTTCATTGTACGCCTTTTTGTACTGAGCGATGTCATCCGGGTGAATACGGTCCCACCATCCGAAACCGATCTCTTGAGGTAATTTCCGTCCAGTAAAGGTCAACCAGCCTGTATTAAAGTAGCTGAACTCTTTGTTGTCGCCAGACATCCAGATGTTGGCCGGCACGGAGTCGGCGATGATACGGAATAGGGCCTCACGCTCTCGCAACTCCTCCGTTTCAATGACCTGTTCGTGAAGCTCCATTTGGAGTTCTTTGTTCTCCTTCGTCAGTTTGGCGCGTTCGGTGTGGGTACGTTCTTCAATGAGCGTATTGATGCGCTTTTCGCGTTTGCTCACCCGTTGCATAATGACTCTCTGCTTGAGCGCCGTGCGAACGATGGCTAACATGCCTAGAAGGGATACAACGCGACTATAAAAATCTTCGTGAGTAAATTCAAAAGGATGATGAACCCAATAACCGGTCATCATCAAAATCATGCAGGTGGCAGAGAGAAGAATGGTCAGGTAGCGGCCTGGTATCCATAGAGTAACTACAACTATGGCCAGATAAGGCACTCCGCCTAGATTGATTGGGGTATAAAACAGGTCCAGCAGGAAAAAAACAGCTGCTAATAAAATGCCTATAAAGGCAAGCCCCATTTCTCGTATTTCTTGAGATCTCATACGATACACGCGCTAGTCGCTTACAGTATATAGAGCGAGCTAAACGTTGATGAAACGAATTCAAGGGGGGCATCAGTATGTAGTCGCTTACAGCTTGCTTCTCCTGGGTTAGTGATCTAAGAGATAAGTGTGTAAACCGAAAAACGAAAAAGTAAGACGCAGAATGTTGATTTATAGGGGGTTTACCACTCAGTTAGTATGAAGCATTCGTCACACTACGCGAACTACTGGGAAAGAAAAATGATAATGAAAAGGCTGAATCAAGAATTGGGCACTAATGTAGACTTGATAGTAATTATCCATTAACGCTAAACAAGAATATAGAATAACTACCTTCTTATTGTAGGCTGGAAATACCATATAATTATCACGATTGTGCGTTTTCATTGCTCACTTTATAGCAAGGTTATCTAAGATTTTTGTTAAGAAATAAAAGTTTGCTCCGATAAGATAAGTAGCACATCTTACCCAGAGGACGGAGGCCAACATGGTGGGGTATGGCCTCCGTCCCGCACTTCTCAACGCGTGGTTTCATTCTTCCGTTTAGGCGTTTGTCGTTTATTGTTCGTCGTTTGTCGTTATTTAATTCTCAGGTTCCTAAATTCAGAGAACCACGAACAACAAACCACGAACAACAAACCCCTTCTACCCCATGATCAAACGCAGAGAGTTCATTAAAACGTCGTTAGGTACTGTATCGGTTGCCGCACTTGGAGGACTATGGGGAAGCGGGTGCGCCAGTGATGTTCAACCGGAAAAGGCGGGTGCTGTCTCCGATTCTGAGTGGGCAGGATTCAAGTTTGCCATGTGCAACGAATGCATGATGGACCTTCCGTGGGACGAGCAGTGCAAGATTATCAGTGATGCAGGGTACACCGGGGTTGAAATTGCGGCCTTTACGTTGGTAAAAGAAAGCGTAAATGAGCTTGATGCTGCTCAGCGGCAAGAACTGGTGACTGTGATGGATGATTATGGATTGGAGAACGTAGGGCTTCACTGGTTGCTCGCTCCACCTCCAGAAGGGCTTCATTTTACCACTCCAGATGCGGCCGTGCGGAGCGCAACGGTTCAATATCTAGCAGATCTCGTCGATTTTTGCGCTGATACCAATGGAAAGGTGATGATTTTTGGCTCACCCAACCAGCGCAATACCATGGGGATCTCTGTCAGTGAAGCCAAGAAACACTTTGCAGATGGGCTTGCTCTGGTAGCTGATCATGCTCAAGATCGTGATGTGAAAATTCTGGTTGAAACCCTGGACTCTTCGCAAACAGACGTGGTCAATACCATGGCAGAATCTCTAGAGATTGTCAATATGGTCAATCACCCTGCCATCGGTACCATGTTCGATTACCACAATACGCTGGACGAAACTGATTCCCTGGAAAAATTAGTCCGTGACTATTTCGACCACATTGACCATATTCAGATTCAGGAGATCGACGGCCGCCATCTCGGTACAGGCGACGCTAGAACGACATTTGTTGATAGCTTTAAGGCCTTGAGGGAATTAAACTATGACAAATGGATCTCGCTCGAAATCTTTGATTTTACCCCGGGTGGTAAGGTGATCGCTGAAGAATCCATGGAAGTGCTCAAGCATCTTGAATCTGCCGCAGTGTCTTGAAAATAAGACAAATGGAATGATATATATTATATTGACTGAAAACTAGACGCGGAACCGCGTCAATAACATAACGTTGGGTATAGTTGCTTTAATGCCTCTAACTTCTCTGTCAAGAAAGCAGCCCTCAACAACCCACGTTTTGTCGCCTAAGCGATGTCCTACGAAAAAACAAAATTAGCGATCGTGTTTGCTGATATCAGCAAAAGTACGCAGCTTTTTGAGGCGTATGGAAATCTGCGTGCGCGAAATATTGTGAGCCACACGCTGAATTTGCTTTCGGAGGTGACAAAAAAATACGAAGGTACTGTGATCAAGGAGATTGGGGATGAAGTGATGTGTACCTTTGAAGATCTGGAGAAAGCCGTTGAAGCGGTCATTCGGATGCCGCAGGCTCTGCTTGAAGATCCTATTCTGGTAGAAGTTGGTATTGTGATTAAGGTCGGCCTTCATTACGGTGATGTACTTAGAGAGGAAAAGGACGTCTATGGAGATGCCGTAAACGTAGCGGCCCGGATGGTTCAACTCGCCCGCCCGGAGCAAATCATTACTTCGCGCGACACTGTCGACCTTTTGCCTCGATACCAGATGGCGAGTATGCGTAGCCTGGGTTCAGTGCCTGTACGTGGGAAGCAAGACGATATTGAAATCTATGAGCTTCTCTGGCAGTCCGATGCCACAGATCTCACCATCATGCATGGGCAGTCCTCCCTGGTACGCAGAGGACCCAAATCTCAACTGACCCTCCGTTATAGTGGGCAGGATATTTCAGTTGAAAAGGAGAAAGTACCCTTTATGATCGGCCGGGGTGATAAGAACGACCTGGTTGTTCAAGATCAAAGTGTGTCACGTACTCATGCCACCATCGAATACCGCCGTGGTAAGTATGTACTCATCGACAGGAGTACAAACGGCACGTTTCTACAGATCCAGGACGAAGAAACGGTCTTCCTGCATCGTGACCAAATGCACCTCCGCCGTGAAGGTGTAATCCTGCTCGGCCAGGATGGAAGTGAAAGCTGCGATCATGCCATCCACTTTCAGTGTGCCTACCAATCGGACGACGAAGTAATAAACGCTTGATATACCCTCGCTTAGGGCCCCTCTTTTGTTCATAGCACTTTTTCTAGTGTTCGCTGTATATTACGTACTTCTAATTTCCCCAGTCAAGCGTTGAGTTATGCGTATTCTCTCCTCTCCCGTCACGTTGTTTCGCCTGTTTATTTGTCTGGCATGGTTCTGCCTGCTCACATTCCCAGCAGAAGGCCAGAATGTATTGCGTTCTGAGCATAACGGGATGTGTAAAAGCCTGATTGAAGAGGGGTGCGAATTAGGGAATAAACAAGGGCGCAAAGCCCCGTTGGCATTGACTCGCCTGGGTGAGGAAGCCCAGCAGCTACGAAAGCAACGCCATGTTGAAGAGCGCCTCGTTAAACGCTACGCCGAACGAGCCGAGGCTCTGCGATCCAGGCGGCCTGCAGGGAAAACCAATACCTTCTCTGGTGCTGTTAACGAGCAAGACTCCCTCGCACTCGTTGCCGTGTATAATGCACTCGACGGCCCCAACTGGGCGGACAACACAGGGTGGTTGGAAGAACCGGTGGCTTCCTGGTTTGGTGTTTTAGTGGATGATGCCGGCCGCGTGACTGAGCTGGATCTTAATTTCAACGAGTTGTTTGGCTTTCTTCCCGCTGAGTTAGGCGATTTATCTGAACTGCTTCTCTTGGATTTTAACGACAACTTCTTGCTGGGCCAGATTCCTCCTCAATTAGGAAATTTATCGAACATAGAAGTGCTGGATCTGGGTTTCAATATTCTGAGCGGCGAAATCCCTGCATCCTTCGCAAACCTGACCAGGCTCTTTGACCTGGTTTTATGGGGAAACAACCTGACTGGCGAAATCCCTGCGTTCATCGCGAATTTTCCCAACCTTGAAACCCTGTCCCTTGAGTTCAATCAGTTAGAAGGACCAATCCCCTCTTTTCTAGGACAACTGACAAACCTGCGAGAACTGTATCTCGATCAGAACCAACTATCGGGCCCTATACCTCCAGAGCTAGGGAATTTAGTTAACCTGCTCTCTGTGTTTCTGGGAGACAATGACTTGACTGGCCCCATCCCAACAGAATTGTTCTCTATTGAAGGGTTACTGGTCTTATCGATTCCCGATGCTGGCTTATCTGGATCTGTACCCGCTGAACTTGCCAATTTGACCCAATTAGTCACTTTGGACCTCGGAGAAAACAGTTACAGTGGTGAATTTCCTGAGGAAGTGCAGCAACTATTTCTTCTCGCGAGTCTGTTTCTCAACGACAATCTGTTTACTGGAGAAATACCGGAAGAGATTGGCTTTACGCTTCCTAATCTGACAGAGTTAAGCCTCGCAGGTAATTTATTCGAAGGCAGTATTCCGGCATCCATTCAAGAATTGGAAATTTTGAGATGGCTAGACCTTGGGCGCAACCAGCTTTCTGGCAGCATTCCTGATATGAATGCAAACCAACGCCTCCGGTTTTTGTATCTGGACAACAATAACCTGACGGGTGACATTAGCTTTCAATTCATTGCCTTCTTTGCTCTTTTTGAATTGGACCTTTCAAGCAACGAGTTAACAGGCCAGATTCCTGGTTTCCTGGCCAACTCGATCTTCATGCAGTCTCTTTGGCTTGCTGACAATGCTTTTGAAGGCCCCATTCCTCCAGAGTTCACCACCTTGGAGAACCTCATATTACTGGATTTCTGGAATAATGACCTTGAAGGCCCGATTCCCTCCGGTATTGGAAATCTGACAAACCTGGTAACGCTCGACCTCGGGTGGAATAACTTATCCGGGCCCTTGCCCGAAGGAATGGATCAACTTGATCAGCTGTTTAACGTTTTCCTTGACATCAATGAATTGAGCGGCCCCCTTCCTGAGTCGTTTACGGGAGCCGAATCAGTAAGCGTGCTGATTCTGAATGACAACTTCCTGACGAAGATTCCGGACCTTACTCCAATGGCTTTTCTGGACTCCGTGAGCCTGGGGAATAATCTGCTTGGCTTCGATAGTATTGAGCCAAATCTTGGCGTTGCTATGGAACGCATAACCTATGCCCCCCAACGCCCGCTCCCGCTGTTTGCTGACGAGCTCGAGACGACTATCCAGTTTAGTGCAGATATAGGGGGAAGCGGCAATCAATATCAATGGTTCCTTGGCCCTAATCCTATTAATGGGGCTACTGCTGCTACGTATGAAGCCCCTTACGCTTCATTAAATAGCTCTGATGATATTGTTCTGGAAGTCATGAGCCAGTTCGTACCAGATTTGATTCTTGCTACTGAACCCATTCGTGCTGAAGCCCGGCTGGCCCGCGCTGTTGTTACGCCTGCCGCGCTAACTGTAGCTCCGGGAGACTCTGTGCAGTACGAGTACTTTGGTTTGGATCAATTTAATAACGTCAGGCGCTTTTCAGGGACGTGGGTTGCCGAGGGAGGTACCATCGATCAGTCCGGCCTATATGTAGCAGGTACCACTACCGGTCAGTATGAGATTACCGTCAACAATTCGTTAGGTGCTCCCGTTGGCTCCACGACCATTGATATCTCAAACTCAGTGAGCAACGAAGATCCAGAGAGTATCATCCAGGATTTTGCCCTCAGCTCGAATTTCCCGAATCCATTCAGAGAGTCTACAGAACTAACCGTAGACCTACCCGAGCCCACTCACGTAGTCCTCAAGATATATAACGTACTCGGCCAAGAAATAGACACTGTTGCGGATCAACTATTACAATCCGGCACCCATCACTTTAAAATAAACGCCCAGCACTGGCCAGCCGGCATATACTTCTACACCATCAAAAGCGAAGCTTTTGTAGAAATTAAGACTATGGTAAAAGTGCACTAAATCGTGCCTGGCTTCCCTGAATGCCGTCATGCAACGAGATGGAAACCAGGGCGAGAATCCCCATAAGGAGCATCACACCTGCTGCGATCCAGTACCCACGGCTCCAGGAAGGCGAGCGTAATAAGGGCAGTTGTGGAGGAGTAGACGGGGTTCTGTTCATAACAAACAACAGAATGCCCAGCACGAGCAGGTTTGCCCAATACAGATATTGGGGTATCAGGCTGTCGGTGGCTCCAAAGAAGATCCCCTTACGCACGTGGCTTTCCATGATGTATAGGGCTGAATAACCAAAAAAGAGAGCCGGGGCATAGGTGTAGATAAATGAGTCGTCCTGTTTTCTGAACCAGAATACCAACAACAGGCCGCTTGCGAGGATGAGCCAGCCCCAGCCTATCAGATTTTGTGTCTGCACAAAAGCTCCAGTGTCGGTGATCTGAAGGCTCGTTGCCATTTCGACAAACCTCTCGGTGTCAAACGCCTGGATTAAGTTGGTTGCTGGGATCGCACATACGAGTACTACAAGGGCAAGGCCATTTGCAGCATGTGAGGCATGAGCCGCCTCTGGCCATTTCGAAGAGGCTACTGCGTACACCATTCCCAACCCACCAAAGAACCCGAGGCTGAATTCCATCACATTCCACCAGTTAAACGCGATGCCAGACAGGTGCCCCATAGTCTGGAGGAAGTTGCCGAACCCAAACCCAAATCCAGCACCAATAGCTGCATAAACCCCCACGCGCAGTGCACTATGGAATCCGTTGCGATGGAGGTACCAGGCAAGGGCAAGAGCTGCTCCGAGGCAGGAGGCCCACAATTCTGAGCGGGGTGGCGTCATGAACCACTCTAGTTGATAGATAAGCAGCCCCCATCCAAGCACGGCCCCGGCAACCATTTGCGTGAGGAGTTGCGCCCAATCAGGCTTATGCCTGGTACTGGTCTCAAGCCCCAGGCCAAAGAGCCCGCCACCAATGAACCCATAAAGCCCTCCGACCACCACCAGCATGGCGAGGCCGTACCAGGCATTGAGTAAATCATCAGCGCGCCCATATCCGACGATCAGTCCGTAGCTCATCATGCCGCCTACACCCCACCCGATAGCACTAAGGAGCGCCAGTACAGGAAGCCGGCGTAACCAAACTTCACGTGGTATAGCAAGCAGGACAGCCAATCCGCCCATGCCTCCTGCCCAGGCCGCGCCCCATTCATGACCAAAATGCCCACGAATCGCCCAGCCAAGGCCTAACGCAATGGCTGGAAAGAGCAAGCGAAGAGAAAGGAGGTTCGTTTGTTGTTTGTCGTTTGTTGTTTGTCGTTGATCGGCTATCTCGGGCATGGGAGGAAGCGTAACGGGATATAGGGGTGTCGCGTCGTAAAAAAGAAGACCCTAATATTCAAAAACAACAAACGACAAACAACAAACCCCGAACATTTTTCGCCCTTTTTGAGCAGAATAATTTAAGTTTTTCAAGGACCGGCCGATAATAAAAGCAACTTAAAAATATTGTTGCTTCCCCCCGGTTTATTATACGCGTATGCTGCAAGCGAAAGCACGGTCTCGTCCAAGGCCGTGCTTTCTTCTTTTGTCTAAACGCAACTTCCAGCCTCAACTCTTCGTGTAGCTTTAAATACCCATGGATAACTAATAAGGCGAAACCTATGCGTTTAACCTACCTACTTCTGTTCTTTTTAGGGGCTGGACTCGTTCAACAAGAAGCACGATCTCAAGAGGCCCCTGCTCTTGATGGGCAACTGGCAGTCATTGGTGAGAGGCTTGGTGAAGTAAAGGAAGAGCTTGTTGATTTCCGAAGAGACTTACATAAAAACCCCGAAGTGTCTGGCCAGGAGCGAAGAACGGCTCGAAAGGTCAGCAAGCGATTGGAAGCATTGGGACTTGAGGTTCGAACAGATATTGGAGGGCACGGTGTTGTAGCCGTAATAAAAGGTGGGCAGCCTGGCCCTGTAGTCGCATTCCGTGCGGATATGGATGCTGTCTTTTCGGATGCACCCGATCCTGTGAGCTTTGCCTCCCGTGTACCAGGAGTACGTCATATCTGTGGGCATGATATCCATACTACGATCGGAGTCGCTCTGGCAGAAGGGTTCGCCAGTATCCAGGAAGAGCTTGCCGGCACGGTTTTATTGGTTTTCCAGCCTGCGGAAGAGAGAGTGCTTGGAGCGCGCGCAATGATTAACGAAGGAGCCCTGGAAGATCCCAGGCCTGAGGCCATTTATGCCGTGCATACGGCCCCATTCGAGACAGGGCAAATTGGAAGCAAGCCCAATGTAATGATGGCACGCCGGGGAAATTTGTTGATTAACCTTAGTGGAGAGGAAGATTTGTCAGGTACTGTTAAAACGCTGGAGAATGCCATCAACGGCCTGAATACTGTTGCCCCGGGAGTATCTTCTGTCGCTGAAGATTTTGTCGTGGCCAGGATATTTCAGTCAGAGTCCTCTAAGAAGGGAAAGCAGTGGGCCATTAGAGCGAGTGTAACCACGACAATAAAAAAGCTCGAAGAGCAAATAAAAGAAGAGTTACGTCCCGTATTACAAGACCTCCAGGAGCAAGGGGTTAACTATGAATTAGAGTATGTCAACTCTTCTGCGGCAGGAGTTACAAATGATTCTGCCCTGGAGCAACGATCCAGAACACCGCTCCGCGCCGTACTGGGGGAGGATGCGCATGTAGAACTGACAACGGTCCCTGTTTTATTTTCCGAAGATTTTGGCCTCTTTCAAGAAGAGGTGCCGGGTGTGATGTATTTCCTTGGTGTATCAAATAGCGAGAAGGGCTGGGTAGGCATGCCGCATAGCCCTAATTACGTGGCCGATGAAGAAGCTATCTTTGTAGGGGCAAAGGCCATGGCCGCCGTGATGCTCGACTTTTTAACTGAAGGGCATTGAGTACGTCGTCATACATGGATATCCCAATTCCTCACTCTTTATCAAGGTCCTGCCAGTATGCCCCCGAAAGCATGGCGTGGCTAGCTGACTTGCCGGCATTGATAACAGAAGTAAAGGAGTTATGGGATCTCGAACTGGGTGAGCCCTTCGATGGCGATGAAGTCAGTTGCTCATGGGTAGCCCCCGTAACAAGGGCCGATGGCACTAGCGCCATATTAAAGATAGGCCTTCCTCACATGGAGGGCCTTCATGAATTGGAGGGATTGTTATATTGGAAGGGCAATCACTGCATCCGGGTCCTGGATTACATCGATCAGCCTCGCGTCATGCTCTTAGAGCGGTGCGTTCCCGGCACACCCTTGCGTGAATTACCAGAACTACAACAGGATGAGGTCATTGCCTCGCTGCTGAAGAAGCTATGGAGTACACCCGGTGATTTACATCCCTTTCGTGGGATGGAAGAGGTGGTTAGCCTTTGGAATCAAGAAACTCGGGCAGCTAGAGAGCAGTGGGTAGACCCTGGATTAACAGAACAGGGGCTGGCGGTGCTCGATGACCTTCTCGATAGCACCACAGAGCATGTATTGCTTGCCACGGATCTCCATGCGGGCAATGTACTGCGCGCAAAAAGAGAACCCTGGTTAGTGATCGATCCCAAACCCTTTGTGGGCGATCCAGCCTATGACGCAACCCAACACCTGTACAATTGCCGACCTCGGCTGTATGCAAACTCCGAAGCCACAATCCGCCGTATGGCAGACCTACTTGACGTAGAATACAATCGCGTCCGCCTCTGGATGTTTGCCCGCGCCGCCGCCGAACCCCGGCAGACCTGGGAAGAAAATGAACTACTGAAATTCGCGCGCGCCATTGCGCCTTAAGGTAAACTACAAGAAGGAGACAAACTATGATTGAATGGTTAGCACACGGATTGGATGAAGTCATCGGCCGGCTAGGATTGCCCGGATTAATTGTTGTAGCCCTTCTCGTATTCGGCTACATCGCCCTCTGGTTTTTGGGGTATGTGTAACCTGTAATCCTGTCATCCCGACCCTGAGGAGGGATCTACTGCATAGGAATTGCAGTCCGCTTGCTTGCTTTTACCAGTCTTCCCTGACTTGATCAGGGATCCATGCGCCCTAATTCTTAGTCCAACTTGTACTGATCCTGGCTCAGTGGCCAGGAGGACCGGTTTTAACCATATCACCTCCTCTTCTATGTAAATCTGCTACTGTCCTTATCTATACATCCTAATCCTAGGCAGTCATGTATATCAGCAGATATCTATTCATCTTCCTGGTCCTATTCTCTCAGGTTGCATCGGTCCAGGCTCAGCAGACTCAAGTCAACGTGGTTGTGGGGCTGAAGCAAAATCGATCATCACCTTTTGGGCCTAAATATGTTTTTATGCCCTCTCTGGAAATTGAACGAGTCCTTGTACCCGGTACAGAGCCGGATTTTGTTGCTCTGCATGGATCACTAAACTGGTCGTTCTGGAAATGGACTGATCCAATCCGGGAACCCTTTGACTCTGCCTTTTCCTCCCTCACTTCACGAGGACACATTCTGGGAGCACGCTTGATTTTCTTCGGAACAAAGCAGGTAGTTTCAACGCGGATTGTATTAGGGGCATCAAGGCATCTGCTGCATATGACTTATTTAAATGACGATATACGTTCAGGCGTTGATAAACTCGAAGGCAAAAGAGGATACTGGAGCTTCGATCCTGGTCTGATGCTGAATATACCCCTTTATGAAAAGATTGAAGCAAGAGGTAGTGCCTTGTTGTACGTCCCAGTGACTACTGATGAAGATGCACCGTTTCGCACAGAATTCAGATACATGATAGGGGCAAGCTATCGGTGGTGAGGGCTATCCTGGATGGATTCTTTTTAATATACTGTGGGACGTTTGTCACTTAAAAAATCCCACACTATGCGTTTTAAAGGTCTGCTTATAATCGCACTTGTTTGCGCGAGTTGCGCTGGCTCTACTCCTGCTCCTGAATCCGATATCGATTATCTGGCGCCTGTATCATCGGATGCTGTTTCTACAGAAATGGCTGATCGAATAGCGACCTCCACCATCCCTGAACTCCAAGAAGCGATGGAGAGCGGAGACCTCACGTCAGAACAGCTTACACAGTTTTTTCTGGATCAGATCGCGGCCAAGAACGACCGGCTGCGCGCTGTAATTGCTACAAACCCCCAGGCCCTTGAAACAGCAAGAGCCCTCGACAACGAGCGCGCCTCCGGAGACGTAAGAGGTGCACTCCATGGGATACCGATCCTGCTTAAGGACAATATTGAAACGATGGAACAGCCAACCACCGCCGGCTCCCTGGCCCTTCAAAACAACATGACCAACCGGGATGCCTTTGTAGCGGCTCAACTCCGAGAGGCAGGAGCCGTATTTTTGGGGAAAGCCAACTTGAGTGAATGGGCGAACTTCCGGTCGGAGCGCTCTTCGTCGGGGTGGAGCGGTGTTGGCGGGCAGACGCGCAACCCGCATAACACAAACAAGTCTCCCTGTGGGTCGAGTTCAGGGTCGGGCTCAGCAGTAGCAGCTTTGATGGCTGTGGCTGCATTAGGATCCGAAACGAACGGCTCTGTGGTATGTCCTTCTGCCATCAATGGTGTTGTTGGGATCAAACCAACCATTGGGCTGGTCAGCCGCCACGGGATTGTACCTATCTCACACTCCCAGGACACCGCCGGCCCGATGGCCCGCAGTGTAACCGATGCAGCCATTCTTCTAGAAGTCATGGTAGGCTACGACGAAGCGGACGCCGTAACTGCTGCTGCCTCAGAGCAAGGTACTCCAGACTATACCAGTATGCTGGATGGCAGCACACTCCAGGGAAAACGAGTGGGTGTGATTCGTTCGTCAACCGGATACCACGAAGGCGTGGACGCCCTGTTCGAAAAAGCTGTTGAGGCACTTTCCACCGCTGGTGCTACCGTGATAGACTCGTTGAGCCAGGACCGGTACAGCGGCATGGGCTCAGATACCTACAACATCTTGCTGTACGAATTCAAAGCCGACCTCAATGCCTACTTTGCCGGCTTACCTAACGAACTGGATACCCTGACGCTGGAGACCCTTATCCAGTTTAACAAGGACAATGAGGCCAGGGAGATGCCCTACTTCAAGCAAGAGATCTTCGAGAAGTCAAATGCGCTGGGTCCATTAACAGACTCCGAATACCTGGATGCTCTACAGAGAGCTCAAGAAGCAACCCGCAATGGCATCGATAACCTGTTGCAAGAACACAACCTGGATGCGCTCATTGCACCGTCCTACTCTGCTGCCTGGAGCATCGACCTGGTTAATGGCGACAACTTCCTCGGCGGATTTTCAACTTTTGCTGCAGTGTCCGGTTATTCTCATATCACAGTACCTATGGGGAAACTGCACGGCTTACCGGTTGGTTTATCCTTTGTAAGCACGGCCTTCGATGAAGCCGGCTTGATCGAATTGGCATTTGCCTATGAGCAGCTGGGACATTAATCACGCCCTAATGTGGGAACTATATTTCCCCAATTCCAGCCATGATATCCCACCCATACGTTATCTGTGTTCTCCTCCTTAGCCTTTGTTTAATTCCAACCTCAGTTAAAGCACAACAGCCTCCCGATAGTAAAGGAGCAGTGGCAAAAACAGGTCAGCCTGCATCATCTTCGGCGTCCATCTTAGGGCAAAAGCAAACGTGCGAGAATGGATTTGCTGGGGAATATCCCTGCCAGGATATAGATCTTATCTCTTTTGTCAGCCTGTCTGATATTTCGATCGGAGTGGCTGGTTTTGTTAGAAACACAAATGATATATGGGGCTGGACCGACCCCGAAACTGGTGTTGAATATGCACTGGTTGGGACCTCTAGAGGTACGGCCTTCTATGATCTCTCAGATCCTACAAACCCAGAGAAAATTGCCTTTTTGAGATCCGAGACAGGTCAGTCGCTTTGGCGGGATATCAAGGTGTATAACAACCATGCATTCATCGTTGCTGACCTCAATGGAAATCATGGCATGCAGGTTTACGACTTAACTCAATTGAGAACGATCGAACAACCTCCTGGTGCAGTCTGGGCGACAGCTGTGTATACTTCTATCGGAAGTGCACATAACGTGGCGATCAATGAGGAAACCGGATATGCCTATATAGTAGGAGCCAACTCATCAGGGGATACGTGTGGTGGAGGCCTGCACATGATCAACATCCAGGATCCTATTAACCCCACTTTTGAAAGGTGTTTTATCAATCCGGGGCGTAGCTATATCCACGATGTACAATGCGTTACATATAGAGGGCCGGACGCGGACTACTCAGGTAGAGAAATCTGCCTGGCTTCAAACGAATTAGTTCTCACTATTGCCGATGTTACCGACAAAGCCAACCCTGTAAAAATCTCCGCGGTCGGTTACCCTGGTTCATACTATACGCATCAAGGGTGGCTTTCGGAAGATCATCGGTATTTCTTTATGGACGACGAATTCGATGAATTCAGAATGTTGGTTCCTCAAACACGTACATTGATCTGGGATCTAGAAGATCTGGATGATCCCGTCCTTGCCTCTGAATATTTTGCAGAGACACCAACCTCTGATCACAATCAATACGTAAGAGGAAACTATCTCTTTCAGTCAAACTACGAGAGTGGGGTTCGCATTCTTGATATTTCATCTCCCGAAGCCCCTATAGAGATCGCCTACTTCGATCTCTTCCCTCAGAGTGACGATGTGGGGTTTTCTGACGGGACCTGGAGTAATTATCCGTACTTTGAAAGCGGGATTGTGATCGCTACGAGCATGAACGACGGCTTGTTTGTACTTGAACCGACGTCCATTACGTTTCAAGATGGTAGTGAAACGCCACAGCAGCCTCTTGTAGCGGAAGCCTCCATGTATCCGAATCCGTTGAGCCATCGAGGCCTCGTCAGAGCGACCTTTACTCGTGCCGAGCGCGTTGAGATAACGGTATATGACCTGTTGGGCCGCCGTGTCCAGGCTTTGTTTTCAGGCGTTGTGCAAGCAGGCGTGACACAACATTTCGCATTCGAGAGAAGGGACCTTCCAGCCGGACTTTACCACATTCGGTTCGCAGGAGAATCATTCACAGAAACACTACCCGTAACTGTAGTAGGGAATTGAATCCCACCAATAAAACCAGGTACACATGGATAAACCAACCACAGCATCCCTCGTAGAAGCTCTGAAAGCAGCAGGCTCTGCGCACCACGACTATGAGTCCAATGCCTTAAACGGCCAACACGACGAACAATGGCCCGGATGGTACGCCGCCTACGTCCTTGGCCGCCTCGGAGACTTCGTAACCCCTACTGTTTTAGCCCAATGGCTTGAAGAAGCCCCCGGATCAGACAACTGGGCCGAAACGGCTGCGGGGTACATCGCAATTAAGCTAGGGTAGCTTAATTGGTTTCTGGTTGCCTTAGAACACATCCTTCGCCGAAGCAGCCAGCCCATACGCCACACTCTTAAACGCATCGCCCACCTGGATCTTGTCTTCCCCAAAGTGGCGGATCATGAGATCTCGGACTGGATGTACCAGTGAGCTTCCGCCTGTCATGAAGACGACGTCGATGTCTTCGAAGGATGTCTTGGCGCTTTTCATAAATGCCAGGATGCGATCTTCCAGCTTGGCGACCTGTGTTTCCAGGATACCGGTCATTTCTTCCGCTTTTACCGTTCGGTCTATGTCGATGTTGTGCTCGGCATAGATGATAGAGGCAGCATCGTGGTCAGAAAGTCTGATTTTGGCAGATTCTACCGCTTTGATGACCGCGAAGCCGAGGTTCTTGTTGATGAGTGTAAGGAGGCGGGCAATCTTTTCCTTTTCGTTGGTCGAATGGTGAAAGGTTTTCAGGCTGTTTTGAATATCCACCCGGCGGAGCAAGGATAGTTTTTCCCATGAGCAGATTGTCCGGAAAATATGGACGGGGATCGGCAACCACTTGTTAAAGGACTCATATTCAGCGCCGTACCCAAAATACGGGACCAGCTTGTCCCACATGATGGCCGCGTCAAAATCGTCGCCGCCCATCTTTAATCCAGAAGTCCCGATCACTTCATCCTCAAAGCGGACATCCGTTGTTGCACTGGGATTTACAGCCATCACACAGAAGTCCGACGTACCGGCTCCGAAGTCGCCCACGAACACCTTCTTGGAGTTGTCGATATTACGCCGGTATTCAATGGCCGCTGCGATGGGTTCTTTGACCACCCGGGTGTGTGTAAACCCGGCCATTTTTGCCGCTTTGACCAGCCTTGTTTCGGCTAGTTTATCCTTTCCTGAATCAGGCGAGTACTGGCTGGGCCGGCCGAGAACCACGTGCGAGATCGGTTGATTGTAATGCGTTTCGCACAGGTCCTTGATATGCTTCAAAAAGTGCGAAACTAATGTTTCGATCTTGATGCGTTTGCCGTGAACGGAGATCTGCCCAAGTGCAGGCTCAGGCATGGCCGACTTAATCGATTTAATAAACCGCCCCGTCATGCCAGACTCCACATACTGCAGAATAGCCTCTTTGCCCAGGTAAAACTGCTCCCGTTCTCCATGCGGGAAGTAGATCACACTCTCGATGCTATTCTGAAACGAGCCGTTCGAAGGCAGTACCGTCTGCGTGTCCGTATCATACACCTGTACGACTGTATTCGAGGTACCGAAATCAACCCCACAAATAAGGTGTCCCATGAACTTGGAGTCTGCTTGCTGCTTAGATCAATAAAACGAAGGGGGCTACTTTACTATGTTTCGGGTTTCGGGTTTCGAGTTTCGGGTTATGTGTTCATGGTTTTATTGAAACTCCATGACAGTTCATAATGAATACATGTATATAAGGCCTGCCCAAATAACAAGACAATCGAAAACGTTAGAAAATGCATTCATGGGCTACAGTCGGTCGTGGGACCAGGGGGCCTTCTTATTATACAGCAGAAGGATGGAGAGCGTTTTATCCAGTTTGTCAAATATAGAAATGCCGATATCAACTATCTTTATTTTTCTCTGCCTGTCATTGGAAGGACAAAAGGGAACAACAAGCGCTCCGTGCTTGATTTTTTGTGACATGAACCAACTCTCTTTGTTCGTGCCAGCCTGGAAAGCGTCTGAACAGTGTGGGCCCAAAGGAATCGCCATCTGGAAAGAGTCCAGGCAGTATGGGCCCAAGGGAGTCGCTGTCTGGAAAAAATCCGAGCAGTGAGGACCCGAGGGAATCGCTGTCTGGAAAGATTCCGAACCGCATAGGCCTTGGGCCAGCACAGCTGGGGAAAATTCCAAACTGCAATGGCCTCAGGTCCCCAAAGCCTGGAAAAAACCCGACCAGTGTGGGCCCATGGGAATCGCTGTCTGGAAAGATTCCGAACGGCTTGGGCCCAAGGCCAACATGACTGGGAAAATTCCTAATCAGAGGTTTGGCTTAATCCAGCTTCTGGTGGCGCATGAATGTATGCGCCAAAAGAGCACGCATCTAAAACAAGATGCGCCAATCACTTATTGTAGCGTACGCATGAGTTCGTATAATAAGTACGGTCAACTACAAAACCTGGATCGTCCTTGATAGAACCATGAAATTCCGCAAACTCCGTATCGCCGAAAAAATCACGATTTCTCGTGAGGCTATCACAAATGCATTGAATGATGCTGAACTGATGGACTCCCTGATTCACTATGGCTACCACCCCGAGAAGCTTAGGGAAGGGCTAGTTATACAGGAGCAGGTGATGGTACATCAAAATAACCGCGTCGCGGAGTTTGGTCAACGAATGGAAGCGACCCAGGCGGTAGTTGAGGCTTACGAACGGGTCTACAGGATGTATCTAGCAGATCGCCAGGTGGTCAAGGGATTTCTGAAACCCTATCCAGGACTGCTCGAAAGATTAGGCGTTACGAGCAAGATCGAACGCCGGCGGGATGCCTTCCTCTTCCAGGTGCAGGTTTTTTATAAGGAATTGAAAGGGAATGAGCAGATCCGTAATCACCTGAATCTATACCAATTCACTACCGAATCGTTAGCTACGCGATTAGCTGAAGTACATGCTCTTGCCACTGCCATGCAAGAACAGCAGCACCAGAGCGGCCTCGCGCTCGTCGCCACGCAACGGCAAAGAGAAGCGCTCGCTGAACTGGAAGATTGGGTGATCCGTTTCTTCGGCGTAGCCCGTCTTGCCTTCCGCGACGACAAGAAGCAACTCGAGAAGCTAGGGATTTTGCGGAGATAATGGCCCTCTTGAGTACTACCCCCTATTCAACAACCCCTCTGCCTTTAATTGGGCAGTGTTTTTCAGGCTGATTGCATTGCGCAGGAGGTTAAACCAGAATGGAGCACCCAGGGAGATGGCGAAGGCGGTGAGGAGCCAACCGATGGGCATCGTCCAGGTGAAGGGAATGCGTTCATCCGTACCTTCAATGTACCATCCCATGCCCATGATTGAACTCGATTTGTCGAGTTGTTCGTCTAAGATCTTTTGGACGGCTTCGTATTTGTTTTCTAGTGTTAACGCTTGAGCATTACCACCTGCAGGTTGCTCGTTAGACTGTTCCTGGACGTACTGCTCGGCTTGAGCGAGTACGGTAGCGAGTGCTTCAGGGTCGCTGGAAAAGTTGTTGACGATACTGAATGTATTGGCATTCAGGCTTACGGCGATCACCATCGCGATGATGAACAAGAACCATCGGATGCGTTTTTTATACCACTCCGTCGCAAGCACCATGATGTCATCGTACCACGCCTCCAGGCCGCTCTTGAGCTTATCGATCTCCCCGCCAGACTTGTCGACAATGTCTTCTAGTATCTTGCGGGTGTCGTTTTCGACTTCAGGGTAGAATTGCGCGATGCGTGTTTTTAAATCAGCAACAGATACAGTGCCTACTTTTGCATCAAAAAGCTTGTCAACGAGAATGTCTGAAAACGTATCGTTGGCGATATACGAAGGCTTGCGGGTGTTTTTCTTACCACTGAGAAACCACCGTTTGGTCCGGAGTTTATTGACGAGCGGGTCGTTTTCTAGTTTTTCCCTGATGTTAAACGGAGCGTGTTCTTTTGTCTCGTCAAACATGAATGTGATCGCGTCCATCAGATTCCTACCGCGCAGCGCAATGGCGTGGGCGATCAGTTCATTGATACCGGTAGCAAACAGGCTGAGTACGAGAAAAACAAAGACGAGCCCTATAGCAATATTTAACGCTTCGATGCCAAACATGGTGGGGTGGGTTTTGGTGAATAACTGCCCCCTTAAACTACAGATGCTGGTTGGCTACATCAACCGAAGCTATGATTCGGCGTCTTTTTGGACCTTAACGCAGGGAGACGTGGCCCGTAGAGTCTGTCATTTGAAACCGGATTTGGTAGCCTCGCCCTTTGAGCCCACCACTATACCACGCGTTGTCTTTGTGCCTCATGTAAACAGCAGTAACTTCTTGATTCTCTTCCGTTGCTTTGAGAAATACCTCGAAGTCACCCGGCCCAAATTCTAGGGCAAAGGGTGTAGCCCTGCTAAATCCTTCCTGCAGAACTCCGTTGATATAATAGTCTTCTACCAGAACTTCCGAATTTGGAAAGTTGGATCCAAAAGAATCTGTATACACCATTATCATCTGCTTAGTGTCAGCCTCTTTTACTGTATGGATGCCAAGAAGCACAAGGATTGTTAATACGAATGAGAGGAGTATAGGTAGATATTTCATAATAAACCGATACCTGCCTGGAAGAGCAGTCTTATGGGGGTTGCAAAGAAGTGTACTTTAATATCATAAATAACAAAGTATATATCAATAGACTTTTCCACCCCTTATTGATAGCTTAACCCCAAACCCCAAACCCCAAACCCCAAACCCCGATGCGCGCCTTCATTCTCATCCTCACCCTCCTCGCCCTTTCTTGCCAGCCTCAACCTCCCGATCCTCCCAACGTTCTCTTCATCGCCATCGATGACCTGCGACCCCAACTGGGTGTATCTGGATTCGAGTTCATGCATACCCCCAGCCTGGATGGGCTCGCGGCTACGGGACGCTATTTTGCCCGGCATTACGTCCAGGCGCCAACGTGCGGTGCTTCTCGCTATTCGATGTTAACTGGGATTCGTCCTCATCTGCAGGAGCATCTGAATAACAATGCATTCCGTAACCTGATGTCTCGAGAAGAACCGGAAGTTCCGGAGTCATTTGCTCACCTGTTTAGGCGGAACGGATACTACACGGCTGCAATCGGGAAGATCAGTCATACACCGGATGGAAAACTGTACAGCTACGAAGGGGAGGGCGATGGCGCTCCTGAGATGCCGTTTAGTTGGGACGAGGCCACTGGTCCTGTGGGAAAATGGAAAACGGGATGGAATGCATTCTTTGGTTACTCAGATGGGAGCAATCGGAATATGGAACGAGGCGCTTACCCTGCCTTCGAACGAGCCGCCGTCCCTGATACATCGCTACCGGATGGAGTGATCGCGATGGACGCCGTGCAGAAACTACGTGAGATAAAAGACAACCCATTTTTCCTCGCCGTAGGATTTTTCAAACCCCATCTCCCATTTACAGCACCCGAGAAATACTGGGCCTTATACGACGATCTGGAGATGAATCTCTCCCCAAATCCAGAGCACCCTGAAGGGGTGCGAGATGTTAGTCTGCATCGGAGTAGTGAGATGTTTAATAATTACGGGCCCCATGCCTCGGTAGGAGGTGTTGGTGTTCGCATTGATGATGCCCATGCTCATACGCTCAGGCAGGCGTATTACGCAAGCGTCAGTTACGTCGATGCGCAGGTAGGGAAGGTGCTGGATGAATTGGATGCACTTGGTCTCAGCGATAATACCATTGTGGTCGTATGGGGGGACCATGGGTGGCATCTGGGGGATCACACAATCTGGGGGAAGCACACGACATTTGAGCGATCGTTAAAAAGTGTGCTCATGATCCGGGTGCCGGGTATGAAGCAACCGGGTGTACCGGCAGAGGGGATCGTTGAGTCGCTGGACATCTATCCGACTCTCGCCGAGCTAGCCGGCTTGCAAGCACCAGAAGACTTAACTGGAGCCAGCCTGGTACCTTTGTTAGAAGATCCTAGTCATGCAGGAAAGAACACCGCCTATGGGTACTGGCGGGGCCGGCGTACACTTCGCACCGACCGCTATCGGATTACGGAGCATGAAGATGGGGCTGTTGAGCTGTTCGACCATGAAAACGATCCCTATGAAACGAGCAATGTGGCTGAAGATGAAGCTGAGGTGGTGCAGGAGTTGTTGAGTCGGTTGAGAGAGGATGGGATGTGACAGACCTGAGGTACACTCAGATCAGTCTTCCCTGACTTGATCAGGGATCCATACAAGTTGGAGCAAGATTCAGCTCGCATGGATCCCGCATCAAGTGGGAAGACCGCCAAAAGGATAGGCCAATCTTCCAATTCATTTTTGGGGAAATCGCACATCTTCACGTCATGTATCTGAGAAAGGGTTTTGTCCCTTTCGCTTTACCCTAATAAATTAGACTTTTTAGATACATGCGTACTTTTGTTTTAATACTCTTTGCTTTTTGGTTGAGTAGCTGTGCATCTCAGGACTCACCGTCACTAGCGCACTTTGAGGCGCCTCCTATTGAGTTGTCTAGCTTGAACGAGGAGGCGATTTCGTTGGATCAGTTTAGGGGACAGGCAGTGGTTATCCATTTTGGGACGAGTTGGTGTCCATTTTGCCGTGTCGAAGATCCGCACCTGGAAGCGTTGTATCAAGAATACAAGGACCGGGGGGTACAGGTATTGGTAGTGAATGTGGCGGAGGCAGATGAGAAGGCGCTGCAGTGGAAGGAAGAAGCCGGCTTTAGTTTTCCCATGTTGATGGATCGGGATGGGGCTATCTCGGCTACCTACGCGCCGGCTGATGCTCAACCTGACCTGCCTCGCCACGAAGTCATGATCGCGTCCAATTTGATTGTCGACGGAGAAGGCGTGGTTCGATTTATGTCGCTACTGGACACGAATAACTTCGATGCCAAACTCATTGCGCTCCGCGCTCAATTAGATGAAGTACTTGCTGAGCAAAAAGACGGCATGTACACATCAACAGACTGAAGGCCACATGAACCGCATGATCTACGGCCTGGTAGCCCTGCTCCTTATTCTCGGTTGCCGGGCGAGTGAGGATAAGGAGCAGTCCATCATAGATCGGGTTCGGGTCTATGAACCAGAGCCTATTACCTTGGAAAGGGGGAAGGAAGGAGAAGGCTTTATTCTTCTGGATATTAAAAAGGGGTATCACGTTCAGGCAAACCCTGCTCCGCTGCCGTATTTGATTCCTACTCAGTTTGAGGTAGATGATCTGGCAGGAGCCTTTCAGGCCGGTTATTTCGAATACCCGGAAGGCATACCGTATGCCCTCGAGGGGAGCTCGGATACACTGCTTGTGTACGAGGGTGACGTTTCAATTCGATATTCGTTGATTGCCAATAGTACCGTTCAAACGGGGGAGTATGAGGTAACGGGGACGCTTACGTATCAGACGTGTGATCACCGAATGTGCTTCCCGCCCGTAAAAGAACGTGTGACGGTCAAGATCGAAGTGAGACCGTCTATTTAGAAGGCAATTGTTCAGGCACTGCGATATCGCCCATAACCATCTTGCCCATAATCTCATGCTCCCCTTCCTCGTGGGGTGGGAGTGCCTCTATTTCTCCCATAACTATTCCCATTCTATATAGCGGCTCTTCTTTTTTTCCTAACGCAAACCATCCGAAGCCTCCAATGGCGACGGATGCCATAGTAGCAAGTGTACCCACTGCACGTCTGCGTCGACGTTGAAATCCGACAGGGCAGTCCTTGGTCATCATCGTTCCATCTGCGCGTTTGAAGAACCGGACGCAGGTCCGTTTGCCTTCGCGTTCCTTGATTAATTGGGCGATTTCATGGCCCGTCATAGACGAAAAGTTATATACATGGTGCTGGCAAAGAGAGCAGAAGCGAGCGCGTTCGTCTCCTGTCATTTCATTCCAATCTGCTTTACAAGGAGAGGCGATTTTGATCGATTCAAATCCGTACTTTTTGGCTTTCATTGTGGTGTCCGGTTGAGGTGAACGGAAGCGAGAAGCAAACGGGGGAGATGAGCAGCCAGGTTAGAAGAGCTGCTTGGTAGGTTAACGGATGGGAAGACCGATTTAGTGTGTGGACATTGCTTTTTGTCCGTGATGCAACCAAAGCTGTGCAAGACGTAAGCAAGAAATAACTAGAATAATCCGATCGATATACAACGATGAGACACCGTTTGAGTCCGTTGTTTGAATCTAAAGAACCCCCCGCTGCGCAAGCGATTGCAGGTTTGCGTTGGATAGATTTTGAGCTGCGTCCTCACTCGCATATACAAAGCCACAGTCATGGTGAATTGCATTTGTGTATCGTTCAATCCGGGCAATTTGAAGAGCGTGAGGGGAAGAGATACCATCGCTGTTCAGTAGATATCGCTCGCTTGTCTAGGCCTGGAGTTAGTCATGAGTTATACACCGAAAAGGACGCTTCTTCCGGTAAAATGATTGAACTCTTGCCAGGATGGGGGTATAACGATCCTCGGTTTTTGAAAGAGGACATGAGCAATGTGTACTTGTCTCTCTCGGATGATCGAGCATTGATCCATGATATAGTAACCAACCTGGAAAAATCTGAGATCATCTCTTTAAAGCCCTTTCTCCTGGTGAGGCAACTTCTTGCTAACCATGCTTTTGCAGAGTATCAGCGGCCTTCCTGGTACGATGAAGTAAAAGCATATTTGGATGATAACTACCTGGAGCAATCACTATCTATCCGTCTGGCAATCGAAACGGGATTGCATCGGACTCACTTCGCCCGTCAATTCTTTCGCGCCTTCGGTTGTAGTGTGGGTGAATATACGCGCGTGCAACGGCTCGATCATGCAATCTATTTAATTCGCAATAGTGCGTTGCCCCTGTCTGCGATTGCACATGAGTGTATGTTCTCTGATCAGAGTCATCTGACTCGGAGTTTCAAAACATATGTTGGGCTGACTCCCGGAATGTATAAACAGCTGAGTTCAGCTACTCAATCAACCGCATAGGCGCGCTACAAATATTCTATACAGTCTTTAGAGAGCGAAGTACATTAACCCCAGTGCTTGTTTTAGAAAAGTGTACTTCTTGATGAAAACCAATGTAGTGCCCTGGTATGCTAGAAATTATCCTGCCTGGCTAGCTCTAGTACTCATCGTAATGGGTGCATTGTTGTACTACACAAGGTACAGTCTATTTCTTTTTTTATCATCCTGGCTATTCTCGTATTCGGGTGCTTTATCAGCAATTTTTTTGTTAGGAGGAGCTTTTGGTACCTTAGGTGCATGGATTGCCAGGAAAAGAAAGACCCTCTTCACCTATCGCATAGCCCTTTTTTCACTTCTGTTCTCTCTGGGTATGTTGGCCGAAGTGAATACCGGTGAAAAGAGGGGGTACACTCAAGAAGACGTATCTTTCATGAATGAAGGAGTTGATTTAGAAGGAACGATATATCTGCCGGCTAGAGATATTGAAGGGGGGATCGTTCTTGTGCATGGGTCGGCTGATTTTGATCGCGGGTTTTATCATGTGTGGGCAGATTATTTTGCAAGAAATGGGATTGCTGTTCTTTCATTCGATAAGAGGGGTACAGGAGATTCTGGAGGGGTGTTTGTTGAAAACAACAATGCGGCGGCTGGTAACTTGAACCTGTTAGCCTCCGATGTGATTGCCGGCCTTGAGCGATTATTAGAAGAAAAAGAACTGCAAGGGGTGCCAGTAGGAATATGGGGTATTAGCCAGGCCGGTTGGATTCTTCCTCTTGTCGCAGATCAGTATCCAGTAGATTTTCTTTTGTTTGTCTCGGGACCGACGTGTACCGTCCGGGAGGAGCAAGTTTATAGTGAAATAAGGGGAGACCATACCCGAGAAGCTACAGGTAGCCGGGAGGAAGCTGAGGAGGCCGTGCTGCAGAATGGTCCGGGTGGTTTTGATCCCGTTCCCTATCTTGAGAACATAACGATCCCCGCATTTTGGGTGTATGGAAATGAAGATGACAGTATACCCGTCGGACGGAGTACAGCCATTTTGGATACCTTAATAGCTCGTGGAAAACCGTTTGAGTATGATGTACTGCCCCAGACGGATCACATACTTTTTGCACGAACCGGCTTGCCTCGGTTTAATCCTGCCTACTGGAGAATAACTACGGAGTGGATGAGGCAGAACATCCTTCTTTCCCCTGCTCAAACGCCTGAAAGAAGTGTAGTTCGAACGGGGCCAGTACGGGGTGGAGGGATGCAAAACGATGCTGTTGTGTTGGAGGAGATGGGGCTCCTTGTTTCAGATAGAAATGGCCACGTAAGGGTGACAGGCCGTATCGACAACCTGTATCCTGAAGTTCTATTGGAAGCGGGAATTCGTCCGCCGGCCAGGGTACTTGAATTTAATGGCGAAGAGGTTCAGACCTCTGAAGAGTTAAGTGCTATGTTTAAGGGGATTAGTAAGGGGAATGCCTTCGTGATTAAGTTTGAGCATCAGGGGAAGATTAATGAATTCGAGCTGGAGAAATAGACAATCGGGTCATTACGTCATTGTATAATGGCATAACAGAGTCATTCATCTAAATACTACACGCTACACAATCCATAAGAGATTGCTTAATCGATTGAGGAGTAGGTACCATTTAAGTAGAGCCTCAACTCCAGGTAGGGAGGCTACTTGTTTTATCTAACTTCTTATCAAGAGAATCAATTATGACCCACATCATTCGATTCTTTGCTACTCTCTCGTTTTTGCTTCTCTGCATCGGGACTATTCCAGTTTCTGGACAGATTGTAGGCAGTCATCAAAAAATAAGCGACACCGAAGGAGGTTTTACGGGTGTTCTTCAAGACAACGATAATTTTGGGCATTCACAAATCATCAACATAGGGGATCTCGATGGAGACGGTGTGACCGATATCGCAACGGGCTCGAGGAGTGATGATGGAGGGTTTGACAGGGGTGCGGTTTGGATTTTATTCCTGAATAACGACGGAACGGTGAAAAGCCATCAGAAGATAAGTGATACCGAGGGAGGGTTCACCGGAATCCTTAACAATGAGGATGGCTTTGGACTTTCTATGGCGTCACTGGGAGATCTGGATAATGATGGGATTGTCGATCTTGCTGTTGGGGCAGGGGCAGATGATGATGGAGGATTTAACAAAGGTGCGGTTTGGATTTTATTTCTACATAGTGATGGTTCTGTTAAGGCCCATCACAAGATTAGTGCGGCAACGAGTGATTTTACTGGAGTAACAGATGGATTTGGGACATCGGTTTCGACTCTGGGCGATGTAGACAACGATGGCATCGTCGATCTTCTTGTTAGCGATCACCACAGCGGAGATGGGGGGCCTGAGAAGGGAGCGGCCTGGGTATTATTCCTCAATAGTGACGGTACAGTTAAGGGGAGACAGAAAATAAGTGAAACGTCAGGAGGCTTTACCGGTCAACTGCTTAATAATGATAATTTTGGCTTTTCAGTATCCGGGATAGGAGATCTGGATGGAGACGGCACGCCGGATGCAGCTGTGGGAGCTACCAACGATGATGACGGTGGGGCAAGCTCTGGAGCAACCTGGATTCTGTTCTTAAATAGCGATGGTACTGTAAAGGGGCATCAGAAAATAAGTGCAAGCGAAGGAGGGTTGGCAGGACTTGATGCCGGTGATGCTTTTGGACAAGCGATCAATGCGATCGGTGACCTCGATGACGATGGGATTGCTGATTTGGCTGTGGGTGCTGTGCATGATGACGATGGAGGTACGAGCCGGGGTGCTTTGTGGATCTTGTATATGAATGCGGATGGCACCGTAAAAGACCAGGAAAAAATTAGCGATACCGGGGGTGGGTTCACTGGCGTCCTGGAGAATAATGATTTATTCGGTGGCTCTGTGGTGTTGTTAGGCGATATCAATCAGGACGGAGCTTCTGATCTTGCTGTAGGGTCTGTGGCTGATGGTGATGGAGGCAGCAGACGTGGGGCTATCTATGTTCTTTTCCTGAAAGCGGCCGATGTGTCAACGATCATTACGCCTCAAGGAGACGGTTCTCCCATACCAGCTACAGGCGGTTCGCTTGAGTTTGAGGTCAGTTTTACGAATAATACATCGTCCTCAATGACGATCGACGTCTGGATGGAGATTCTACGTCCGGATGGCACCGTTATACAGCGTAGCCCAAAGACGATCACTCTGGCGCCAGGTGATTCATTCCTCAGAGATGTTGCCATAAACATTAAACAGGGGCAACTAGCAGGAGTGTATACGACATCGATTCATGCAGGGACGTATCCTGTTGCTGATTTCAGTGCTGAGTTTGACTGGGAGAAGGAGGCAGGATCGCAAAATGATGAAAACCTGACTGATGATTGGGAAGAAGCGGAGAACGCATCTGAATCAACGAATGGGCATTCGGGTTCTGTTGGCATAGCAACCGAATCTACAGTGCCGGATACTTATGTGTTAGAGCAGAATCATCCGAACCCATTTAATCCAGCCACAGTTATCCGGTTTACTTTGCCTGTTCAGGCTAAGGTCAGGTTGACTGTTTACGACCTGTTAGGCCGTCCTGTACAAATGCTGTTAGATGGTGAGCTTTCAGCTGGATCTCATGAAGTCCATTTTGAAGCGGGTCACTTACCAAGTGGTACCTATTTGTATACGCTTCAGACGCCAGCCCAGACTTATACGCAACGCATGCAATTGATTAAATAGCTTTCATCGATAGACCTGTTTGGAGGCTGCAAGACCATGTTTTGCAGCCTCTTTTATGTATGATACCACCCATGTTTATTCTATGGACGCTGAAATTATTTGCCTCATGGATAGGCATTAGTGTTATATTTTTGAAAAGTTGCCACTAACCAAGAAAAAGAACACTGTGAGCAACGATTTTTATGCCTCAAGGATTTTGCCGTATGCGTCCATAATTACAAAATTGTGCCGTGCATACACGAACTCGAAGGAGGATTTTGAGGATTATTATCAGGAAGTGTGCTTGCAGATCTGGAGAAGCAGGGACCATTTCAAGGGAGAGGCTGCGTGGTCGACCTGGGTATATCGCCTGACGTTGAATGTGTGCCTGACTCTTCTCAAAAAAGAAAAGAAGTCCCAAAGCTTGTTGGCATCAGAACCTGTTGTGGATCAAGCCGCCGAGCTTGGGGAAGAGGAAAATCGTTATAGCCATGAAGCATTAAACGAACTGCATCTTGCCATAAAGAAGTTGTCCAAGATAGATCGAGCAGTCATTCTGCTTTATCTGGAGGAAAAACCGTACAAGGAAATTGCCTCTATCCTGGATACGAATGCCAAAAACATCGCGGTTCGTGTGCAGCGGATTAAAGAGAGATTGAGAAAATTGATGGCAGAACCCTCAATGAAATAATTGAGATGCGAATCCTCTACATACCTAGTTAATCTGTATACAAAATAGCACTATGAATAAGACTATAGAAGAAATTTGGCGGGATGGATTTTTGAAGGAAGAGCGCCTTTACGTTCCTCGGGTCACAGATCTGTATAATCAGAAATCGATGCTGGTAACAGAAACGATCATTAAAAAGCTGCAGATTGAAGTATGGAGTTTAATTCCTATAGCCGCCGTGCTTTTTATCGTAAACCTTACCTTTGGCAATGACAATTTTTTGTTCTGGGGGGCAGTGAGTGCAATTCCATGCCTGGTCTGGTTCTTTATAGGGATGGGTAATGTTCGATCGCTCGAAAACATTCAACACGGTATAAGCTGTTACGAATACCTGATTTCCATCCGGCAAAAGTTGAGAGAGATTGCGGCGTTTGAGAGAAAACTTTCTTTGTATACGGTACTCGTAATGTTGCTGCCGATGCTGGTTTATACGTACTTGAATAATCTGGATAAGACGCTTGGCCAGGTACTTGGAGTCGAAGTAATAGACTGGCCAATACGCACTATTTTCCTGTTATTGCCGGTGATCTTTGTGCTGACTTTGGGTGTCATGCGTCTGCTAGAGGATGTATCTTATAGCAGATACCACGAAGAGCTAGATGCTCTAATCCGCGACATCGATGCTTTGAGAGATTGATCTCTTTCTGGTAATTAGCAGCAGTATATTTTTCAAGGGTATGTTTTGACCGTCCAGGCGTCTATTGGGGTAAGACGCAACGAAGTTGGAACAGAATCTTTGAATTGAGCTATAAATTAAAATATAGTAAATTTACTATAAACAAGGGGTCAGGTTATCATGGATAGCTATGATATCCCGATAACTAGGCCGGTTGTTTGGATGGGGAATTCCAAAAAGAAGATAATGGCGTTTCCTAAAGAGGTACAAAAACTTATTGGAGACGAGTTACAGCTTATTCAGTTTGGCGGTATGCCCCAAAATGCTAAGCCGTTTAAAGGAGTTGGTATAGGGGTGTTTGAGATTGCTGTACGCTTCAACAAGGAGGCATTTCGCTGTGTTCAGGCAGTGCAGTTAGGGAAGGTGATTTATGTACTTCATGCCTTTCAAAAGAAATCAAAGAAGGGCATTCAGACTCCGAAACCAGATGTAGAGATTATCAAACGCCGATACAAAGAGGCAAAGGAACTAGCGAAACATGAAGACTAATAGTGCCATTGATCATGAAAAAGGATCTGGGAATGTGTTTGCTGATCTTGGATTCGACGATGCAGATGAATTATACGCACGTTCTCAGATAGGATTTCATGTCTATCAGATCATCAAGAATCGTGGTTTGAAACAGCGCGAAGCAGCTGAACTTCTCGGTATTGCTCAACCGGATGTTTCGCATCTCATGAATGGCCACTTCAGTCGTTTTACTACAGATAAGATGCTTGGCTTTCTAAAGCGACTAAATCAAAAAGTGACGATTCAGATCAGTCCTCATAAACCTGGGGAGCCTTATCAAGTTGTGGGTTTTGCTGCCTGAGTGGATAACAATACATGAAAGACAAACTTCTGCTTAGAACAGGTTGTGTTGTGTTAAGTGTGTGGAGCGTTCTCAATATACTTGCTTCCCTAATTGTCGTTATCATACCCGTGGTGTTTGGAGGTGAAACGGCGCCCGCGTTGCTTGATTCTTTGAGTGCTAATGAGATACAAGGCTTGAGTGATGGGATTGAGCGAAATGCAAATGGGATTGCTGTTTTTGCTAATGGATTAAATATCGCATTTTGCACGTTGGCTCTTTTTGCGATTTGGCAAGGTTTGCACAAGAAGATGAAGTGGGTTTTCTGGGCCCTTTTAGTCTCTTTGTCGCTTAACGTGCTAGCGGGTACGTTAGCAGATTATGTAGTAGGGTTGCTACATCCTGAGGTAAACATCATCTCGGCTGCAATCCTTGCAGTTGGTTTGGGATGTTCAGCACAATCGATCTTTCGGCAACCCGATCTTTAGCAGCTAACCACCAAGTGAACGATTTTGATTGGTCTCGACGAGCTGAATGGTGTGATCAAGCAGTTCTGGACCACGGGGCTCGCCATGAGAGGGAACGACGATGTCTACGCGGTCTCCGTATCGTTCACGAACTAGTGCAACGGACTCTGCCCACCGTTTTAAGTGGGCGTCAGCCGTGTTTCCCAGCGACTTTGAACTACCTGGGCGTATGAGGCATCCACCATAGAGAACGCGGGCATGGGGGACGTATACAACGACGTTGTCAACCGTATGGCCTGGGCCTGGGTAGAAAACCTCGATATGGTGATCTCCAAACGGTAGGGTCCAGATATTTGTGTCGTCTTCCAGTGAAAGGAGAGAGTCCGGGCGTGCCCATCCATGCGCTTCCATGAAGTCGGCAGTGATGGATGTGGCATATGTTGGAATTTTGCTTTGTCGAAGTGCATTGATACCAGCAACGCTATCGTCGTGGTAATGAGAAAAAACAGTACGCGCAACGCGAGCTCCTGATGCTTTGTGAACCTCATCCAAGATTGCTTCAGTTGCTGCGTCTGAGTCTAACGTCCATCCTGTGTCGATCAGGATAGCCTCTTCTCCTAACGTAACGGCAATGCCGTTCGAAAGAACGCGGCCAAATCCCTCAACGTCGCGATAGCTTGAGTGAATCCAAACGCCAGGGCGGATTTCCTTTACTTGGAGTTCAGCGGGAGGGTTTGGTACTTGCTGTGAGACTTCAGCATTTAAAGTAGATCCGCTCTTACAGCTGACCAGGGTAAAGAGGACCAAGAGAAGCGTTGGGAAGAATTTCATAACTTGTTTTACTCGTATGGGTTGGTGCATGATCGTCTCTCAGAATGGATTATCTATGATTTGAGAAATGGCTTCGAATAGAAAGTCACAATAGAATATATCAATAATGAACCCGTTTTATACACAAATTTGATGTCTGCCTCATCCTTTAGATAAGAGGTGATGGTGCTATTTTGTCTCTCATAACATTATGAGGGAGGTAGGGCATTTAGGTCGATCTCTTGTAAAGCCCACGTATTGCCATCGGGATCTGAGAAATACACATATTTAACGCCTCCTAAATCCTGCATATCGCTTGTTGCCACGCCCTGACTATCAAGGTGCTTTTTTACATGCTCTATCTCTTTTACAACGAGGTGTGTATTTCTAATTGATCCTGGGGCGGCTAGCTCTCCCAGGCCTTCACCAAAAACTATCGAGCACGCTGAACCTAGTGGTGTAAGCTGAACTACACGCATTCCATTACCAGGCTGAACATCGTGGTCAAGGTTAAAACCGACCTTATCTCTGTAGAACGTTATACTTGCATCCACATTGCGGACAGGAAGCATAACAACTTCAAGTTTCATTTCCATGATTTCGAGGATGGTAGTTCTGAAAAGGTACAAGATCAGTCAGTGGGGTGTCATCCTTACGGCATAACATCAACGTTATCCAATTGCACTTATCCTGTGAATCCGCTGGGTACACATTATTCTTGGCGTCGTATTACAGTTTGGTGAGGGCGCATGAAGTAACCAGGGATGAGTCAAGTACATATCGCCAGCCTTACCGGTTAGCTCTGTGACTTTGACAGGGATAGTATCGATAGTGGTTTGTTGCTCAGCCATCCATGCTTCGGGACGAGATAACGACTTTGCAATAGAGATTGCTTGCAACCAGGGATGATTTTTTATTAGCGCCAATCTAGCGCGCTTCATTTTTTCGATAGTCTCTGGTGATTCGGTCTTTACAAAGTTGTGGATCAACCGATGAGAGCCGGCAACAATCAGGGTACCGCCTCCTCCTGGCTCGATATCGGCTAAAAGGCAGAAAATTTGGACACCTGCTAGCTCATCAGGTGGGGTGTCGTAGGGGTAATCCGTGTGCCACTGAATTTCTTTGACTTCAACCTGGCCCTGGAAGAGGCTATTCCAATCCCATTGTTGCGCTGGAAAAGTGACCAGTACCTGACCCCAGCCTACAGGCTTTTGCCACTGATCTTTCCCTAGCAGATTATCAATTATCAGATCGATTTCAGGAGTCCCGAATGGACGGAATTCAGGCTCTCTGTTCACTTTGCCAATGCCTCTAATACCGCCTTCAATCCACGTGTTGGGATCGGCTTTTTCGATGGAGTGAATCTCTTTGAGCGCTTGCCAAATGCGGGACTGCATTGCATCAACGATCACCGAGGGTAGAGCATGGGAAATCCGGGTAAATCCTTGCTCAAAGAATTCGCTATGTTGTTTATCGGTAAGCATTTATGGCTCTATGGTGACGGAGAGCTCTTCGAGGAATCCAAGAGACACAAGAAAGTTCTCAACTCTCAAAAGGCTATGCTCATACCAGGGCGACTTATTAAAGAAACCATGGTCTTTGCCTTCTGCAAGATACAGTTCTACATGATTCCCTACAGCCCTTGATTTCTCAATATAGTTGGAAGCCCATTCAAAGAGAGTGTCCTCTGTCCCAAACATAATCAACACGGGGGGAGCATTCTTCTTGATGTGCAACTCAGGTGAAATCTGCCTGGCTACCTCCTCGCTTGCTACTGGGTATAACTCTTTGAGCGTTCCAACGCCATGAAAACCTAGCAGTGGGTTGAATAGAACCATCGCGTCTGGCTCTGATGATATGGCTTGGTCCTCAGCCTGGGTTTGTGGCCGAGCACATTGAGCCATACAGGCAGCTACCTGACCTCCCGAAGATCCCCCGCTTGCGACGATCCGGCCAGGGTTGATGCCTAATGAATCTGCATGAGCCCGAATCCAGCGCATGGCGCTCAAGGCATCATCAACGCTCTCAACTGGGGTTGTCCCATGGGGATCTTTTACCCGGACGTAGGGGCGGATAGCGACCATGCCCCGGCTCGCGAAGTATTTCGCCTGGCGCTCAAAATGATTAATGGCACTCCAGGCCCAACCGCCTCCCCAAAAAAACACGATGGCGGACCGTTTGTCGGTTGTCTTCCAATCCGGTGGGTAGTCAACTACGAGCTGAAGCTCTCCCTGCTCCGTTTGTTTGTAGGTGAAGGTGCTCGTGCTTTCATCTGAAGCATTGTTCTGCCCAAAAACAATGCATGGCAGCACCAGAAGAAGTGTGAAAGATAGCAGTACTCTATACATCTTGTTTTAAGTCATTCACATGACTTTTGTAGACCTTTTCTTATCCATCATTAATTACCAACTTTCTAATCGGCAATTGAAAAGTAAGAAAAACTGATCAGGGTGTATAGAGCGGTATTCGGTAATGGGCACAAAAAAAGCCCGGTTTCCCCACCACAAAGAAACCGGGCTAGCCTTACCCTGCGATCAATGACCTCCTCATCCACATCCAGTAGAGGCGCCACATGATGGGCACGAGTAGCAAGCCCCGGAACGCACGGTGATAGTACCACACACTGTGCAAGGGGGGGCGTCTTCCTGATTTCGGAAGGTTGCTACGTTCTCTTGACTGGAAGCTCCTTGTGACTCTGGTTGATTCAAACCGCTGATGAATGCTTCCAGAGTTTGGCCAACCAGCGGATCGTCGGAAGGTGTCTTGGACCCGTCGAATTCGAGCATTAACTGTGTCTCGTCTTCTGCGGGGCCACTACGGTCAACTTCGTTCGATACCGCGGTTTCAGCCGTGGTAGTAGTTCCATAGGTATCTTCCTGCTGGTTCTGGCCGAGAAACTTCAGCGCCAGGTAGCGGAAGATGTAATCCATAAACGATTTTGCAATCGGGATTTGTTTGTTGTTTGTAAAGCCGCTCGGTTCAAAGCGAGTGTGGCTGAACTTGTTGCAGAGGTCTTCGACTGGAACTCCGTACTGGAGCGACAGCGAGATGGCGGTTGCAAAGGTGTCCATCAAGCCTGAGATGGTTGATCCTTGTTTTGCCATCGTAATGAAGATCTCTCCCGGCATTCCTGTATCTGGATACAGACCGATATGCAGGTATCCTTCGTGGCCGGCGATTGAGAATTTGTGCGTTACCGATGGGCGCTCGTCAGGGAGACGCTTACGGATCGGCTTGTAGATGATTTTTTCTACGATCTTTTCGCCAGCGATTTCTGGTTCTTGCATGGCGCCGTCGCCAGAAGTACCAGCCAACTCTTTCGATTTGGTATTCCCGCCTTTTGATGTAGCGAGAGGTTGACTACGCTTCGAATTCTCACGATAAATGGCCACGGCTTTCAGTCCGAGTTTCCACCCCTGGATGTAAGCATCCATGATGTCCTCTACGGTACAGTCTTCGGGGAGATTGACTGTTTTACTGATGGCGCCAGAGATGAAAGGCTGGCAAGCAGCCATCATCTTAATGTGACCCATATGCTTGATAAACCGCTCACCATTGAAGGGTTTAAAGGCACAATCGAACACGGGGAGGTGCTCATCCTTTAATCCGGGGGCCCCTTCAATGGTATCCTTGTCTTCAACATAGTCAATGATGGCTTTCTGCTCGTCAGCAGAGTAGCCAAGTTGCTGCAACGCGACCTGGACGGTTTTATTTACTATTTTTAACAGGCCATCGCCTTTACCGGCCAGGAGCTTGTACTTGACGAGTGCGATGTCAGGCTCGATGCCTGTGGTATCACAATCCATCATGAAGGCAATGGTCCCTGTAGGGGCGAGTACCGTCGCTTGCGCGTTGCGGTACCCATGTTTTTTACCGAGGCTCAGGCAGCGGTTCATCGTTTCCCGAGCAGCGGATTTTAGATAGTCTGGGCAGCTATCGTGGATATCTTCGACCGCATCCGTGTGCATTTTCATGACCTCAAGCATCGGCTTGCGGTTCTTTTTGTATGCAGGGAACGGACCGATCTTTTCGTTTGCTGCGATTTCAGCACTGCGGGCGTATGCTTCGCCGTGCTCAATAGCCATAATGGCACCCGCAACAGCACGTCCTTCGTCGCTATCGTAAGGAAGACCCATTGCCATCAGAAGGGCGCCAAGGTTGGCGAATCCGAGGCCAAGAGGGCGGAAGGCGTGTGAGTTCTCAGCGATTACTTTTGATGGATAGCCGGCATTGTCAACCAGGATTTCCATCGCAGTGATTACAATTCGAGAAGCAGCGCGGAAACGCTCAACGTTAAACGTGCCGTCTTCATTTTGGAACTTGCGGAGGTTCAACGAGGCAAGGTTACAGGCCGAGTTGTCCACATGCATATACTCGCTGCATGGGTTACTGCTATTAATAGGGCCTGAGTTCTTTACAGTATGCCATTTCTGGATCGTATCCTCGTACTGCATGCCAGGGTCACCACAGATGTGAGTCCCTTCAGAGATTTTGTAGAGGACGTCACGGGCGTTCATGGAGTCGACCGGTTGCAGCGACTGGGCGGCTAGCAAATCATAGTCTTCGTTGGCGTCAGCAGCAGCCATAAACGTATCCGTAGTACGGACAGACTGATTCACATTTTGGAAAGAGACCGAGCCGTATGCGGGGCCATTGAAGGAGCCGTCGTATCCTTCTTCAATGAGGGCCCAGGCTTTTTTCTCTTCTTCCTGTTTTGCAGTGACAAACTCCATAATGTCTGGGTGCCAGACCTTCAGGGTTTGCATGATCGCCGCACGCCGTGTTTTTCCTCCGCTCTTGATCGTACCTCCTGTAGCATCCTGCACACGCATGAATGAAACAGGCCCTGAAGGTTGGCCACCGCCAGACAGTTTTTCACGAGTTGAGCGCAGTTTCGACCAATCAGCCCCAACACCAGATCCATACTTGAAAAGCCGAGCGCTTTCGCTCATGAGTTGCCAGATGTCATCAATCGAATCCTCAACGGAAATAATGAAGCAAGCAGAGGCCTGTGGATTTTCATAAGGGTCAACATCAGTAACCTTCTTCTTGCTTCGGTTCCAGCCATAGATTGTTTTATCGCCGGTATCGCGAATGCCGTATTGTTGGTGCAACCCTACGTTGAACCAAACAGGTGAGTTAAACGCGGCGTATTGGTTGACACACAACCAGGTCAGGTCGTCATAGAAACGCTCGCTGTCTTCGGCAGACGCAAAATAGTGTTGTTCAAGTCCCCAATCGGCAATAGTGCGTGTAACACGGTGTATGAGTTGCTTTAGAGAGTGCTCACGGCCGTTTTTACTGGGATCTTTGCCTGCTTCCTGCAGGTCTCCATAAAAATATTTACTGGATACTACGTTAGTAGCTAGTGGACTCCACGTAGTAGGAAATTCGACTCCTTTTTGTTCAAAAATAGATTCTCCCTTGTGGTTCTTTATCGCAGCAGTACGTTTCTCAAAAGTGACAGAATCGAAAGGAGATTGGCCCTCGCTCGAAAATACGCGCTGAATTGCGAGGCCCTTTTGCGGCTCAGGCAATTCGGCATCAGGCGATTGGGCCGAAGAAATATGTTGCTTTTTGTTTGATACAGGCATACTTATTTGGCTGAAAAGGTTTTATTTCGCATGCGGCGATTCAATGCTGCATGGCGTGAGCCTCCGAGGTCTGAGTGAGGAGTGCATGGGATAGAGACGAAGAATACTCTTTAGAAGTGTTTGCTTGTGTACAGACCGATTGGTTAAGCTCATTGCACGCAGAAATAACGGTTATAAAACGACCATTGAATTCCGCATATGTACGTTGGACGACATTCGTAATAATAACGGGAGTTATCAGGCCGATTGCAAGCGTTTTTTTTCCACAAAAACCATGTGTTACAACTCCGTTCCAAAAGGTACAAAAACAGCGCGAAAAAAGCGAATTTTGATGGTTAAGATAGCGTGTCATGACGTTACTCACAAGATCTCCACATATTCACAGGGTCTATGAGTGGGTTATCCACATGCTCACATATGAAAAAACAAGCTTTTTGTTTGTGCAATTAAACAATAACGGGTTTATTTTCTGACGCACATGAAACCAGTCGTTACATCCATAGTCGTATGAGAAGAAATACGCAATTTAGTTTTCCAAATACTTATCTATATGGCGTTCCTGAGCAGGATAAAGAAACTAGCCTCTGAGACGGCGATCTATGGTGTGTCTACGATCGTTGGCCGGCTGGTGAACTACCTGCTGGTGCCTATATATCTCAGTTTCTTTGATCCTGAGCTGTACGGGGTGGTGGGATTTGTCTATATGTCTTTTCTCATTCTGAATCATGTATTTCAGCATGGGATGGAGTCGGCCTACCTGAAATATGCGTCGGGTACAGAAGGAAGGGAGCGTGTAAAGCAGGTGTTTAGTACTGCTTCGTGGTCTTTGCTTGGGGCCTCGTTGGTGCTGTCGGGATTGATTGTGCTGTTTCGGATGCCCTTGAGTGATCTCGTTTCCATTGGCCCTGATTGGTCGCACCTGTGGTATTACGCAGTCATCATCCTAACGGTAGATGCGCTGTCCATCGTACCCTTTGCTGAATTGCGCCTGCAGAACCGTCCGGTTCGGTTTGCGATCATCAAGTTGTTCAATATCCTGGTAAACGTTGGTCTAAATCTGGTATTGATTGTTGGATTTAAAGAAGATATTGAAGCCATCTTCTTCTCCAACCTGGTCGCTTCGGTTTGTACCTTGCTCGCGCTTATCCCCGTTTATATGGCCCTGTTTAGAGGGTCCTTTGATGTCCCGCTATGGAAGCAATTGATGGCTTTTGGGTTGCCTTTTATACCCAGCGGACTGAGCTACGCCTTTGTTGATCGTGTAAATCTGTTCTTCCTGGGGCGGATGGATAGCGACCAGATCATGAAGTTGTATGGAGACGCAATTCCGTCCACCACCCTGGAGTCGGTAGAGGAAGTAGGGGATGTTGTGTTAGGGCAATACGTAGGCGGGATTTTCAATGGGGTCTGGAAGCTTGGTGTCTTTATGATGCTCGTTGTGCAGATGTTCAGGTTTGCGTGGCAACCCTTCTTCCTGCAGCATGCGGAAGACGATGATGCGCCCCTGTTGTTTTCAAGAGTCTTCACGGTGTTCACGGCGGGGAGCCTGTTTGTGTTATTGGGCATCGCCTTTTTTGTGGATATACTTGTGGCCATCCCGACGCCCTTCGGAAGTACGCTTATCCCGGAGCAATATTGGTTTGCTCTGTATCTTGTCCCCATCGCAATGGTGGGCTATTTCTTCCAGGGGCTCTATTTTAATTTCACGGCGGGTGTGTATATCGAAAAGAAGACTTCCTACTTCATCGTATGCGCCTTTGCTGGAGCTGCCGTTTCTCTTGCCATCAACATTTTCCTCATTCCTATCTATGGGATGCTCGCCGCTGCGTGGGCGTCGGCGATCGCTTATGCTGTTATGGCCGTCTCGCTAGGCATTATCGTACGCCGGTTTTACCCGGTACCCTACGACTGGTGGGCGGTTGGGAAAACGGGAATTCTGGCTCTGGGGCTGTACCTGGTTTGGGTCTATTTTGATCTGTCTGCAAACTGGATGGCTGAGGGAGGGCTTTTGCTTGCCTATATAATAGGGTTGGTGGCGCTTCGGATTGTGCCTTGGCACGTTTTGGGGCAATTGCTGCGAATAAGGGGGGGATGATTGCACATTGTGAAATTTATCGATCTATGTGCAACCTATGCGTAGAGGCCTTATCTTTGTAGCTCACTTGTATAAAGTAGACGTTGGATTCAGCTTTTCATTGAATGGCCCGGATAATACAAACAGGAGATACTCCTGCAAAGAAGCGTAATGCGCACATGCGATCGTGTGCGGAAGTGTTGCGCTTATTGGCTCAGCGAAATGGCTTCGACGACGAAGCGAAAGACATGCTTGCCTTTCTCGTTTTTAACCTTCGGGGGATTTACAAAACGATTGATGAGAGCGCCCATGCCTGGGATGAACGAAACTATTGGAAGAAGGCAGAGGGGCTTCGTGAGAAATGGCGATGGAGCCGCACCACTGCCGACAAACTGAAGAAACTCATCCTCGCTAAAAAATGGGATTCGGTTCCTGAGATTCTCCTCACCCTGATTCCCTATTTCCAAAGCATCACTATCGTTAAGATGACCCGTGATTCGGATTGGTGGGTGGGGGCGTTGCAGGCGCTGGAGAAGGAGAAATAAGTTCAAGGTTCAAAGTTTTTTGACATTCAACTTTGAACCTTGAACTTTGAACCTTGAACTGCGAAGCAAGTATGAGCGTTCAGTCGATTAAGCTCAGTATCTTTTTTAACATAGACGCATGGCTCTTTCCGATATTCCACCAGCAACGGGTGTGTTGTTAATTGCTCCCCCTATGATGCAGGACCCTAACTTCCGTCGGACGGTGATCTTGCTTTGTGAGCATGGGGTTGATGGTAGTTTTGGTTTGATTCTAAATCGATCTGTATCTGTGCAGTTAGCTGATGTGGTAGAGGACATGGATCACTATACGGGCCCCCTTTGTGCAGGAGGACCTGTTCAGCCTGAGACCCTCCATGTATTGCACCGGTTTGGTGGACGTGTTGGGGAGACGGTTGAGGTGAAGGAGGACTTATTCTGGGGAGGGGACTTTGACGAGATTCAGAAAATTGTCCGCTCCGAACAAACGTCTTTTCAGGAAATCCGCTTTTTTCTAGGATACGCAGGGTGGTCGCCCGGTCAGCTAGATGCCGAAATCGAGCAGGATGGATGGATCCTAACGCCAGCACAGAATGATTACATCTTTGATGTAGAGCCTGAGGTATTATGGAAAAAGATACTGCGCACGATGGGTGGGGAGTACGCCTTATTGTCTAATTTTCCTGATGACCCTAGGATGAACTAAAGTGTTTCGTGTTTCGGGTTTCGTGTTTCGAGTTTGTTTCGGGTTCAAAGTAGACCAACTCGAAACCAACCCGTAACGCGAAACCCGAAACACGAAACCGATGTCAATCGACGTATTCAACGAGCCACTTCAGTATTTGAAAGGGATTGGGCCCCGGAAGGGGGAGGTTCTGGAGAAGGCGGGGGTGCGTACGTATCGGGACTTGTTGCATTATTTCCCACGCCGCTACCTGGATCGGTCCAGTGTGACTCCCATTGCTTCGATTAAGCCTCAAGTTGGGTCTATTACCGTGGTGGGGTCTGTGGTATCAACGGGGCATGTACCGGGAGGAAGGCGGACTCGATTTGAGGTGGTAGTGCAGGATGAAACGGGCGGGCGGTTAAAAGGAGTCTGGTTTCATCGGACCGGTTGGATCGCCAAAGTGTTTGCTAAGGGGGACCGGGTTGCGTTTCATGGAAAGCCGCAGCAATTCGGGCGGCAGTTTTCAATCACCCATCCTGACTTTGACAAGCTGGATGAGGACGGGGCTTCTTTAGATACAGGGCGTATCATTGCATTGTATCCCGGCGGCGCTGCTTTTGACAAGGTGGGGATGACGAGCAGAAGTTTTCGAAAGGCAATTCATGGGCTCTTTAAGACGGAAGGACTACGTATCCCAGAGGTGCTGCCGGCCTGGCTAGTGGAAAAATACAAACTTATGGAAGGGCGCGTTGCCCTTCGGGCTGCGCATTTTCCTAAAAGCTCGATTGAGTTGGCCCAGGGGCGTGAACGGCTTAAGTTTGAAGAACTGTTCTTCATCCAACTCATGCTGGGCATGACGCGGCAAGGAAAACAGGAGGTTGCTGGGCCTGTGCTTAAGGAAAAAGGGACGTACCTGAACCGGTTCTTGCATGAGGTCTTGCCGTTTGAGTTGACCGGGGCGCAAAAGAAAGCCTTAGAAGATATTAAGAAAGACACGGCCAAAGGCATCCAGATGAACCGCCTGGTGCAGGGCGATGTCGGGAGCGGGAAAACGGTTGTTGCTGTTGCTGCTATGATGCATGCCCTAGACAATGGGTATCAAAGTGCGTTCATGGCGCCGACTGAAATCCTGGCGGAGCAACATTATGCTAACCTGGTAAATTACCTTGAGCCTCTCGGTGTGGAGGTTCGGTTACTTATCGGAGGGCAGCGAAAGGCTCTGCGGGGGGAGATACTGGAAGATATTCGTGAAGGGAATGCGCATGTTGTGGTTGGGACACATGCGGTTATCCAGGATAAGGTTGCGTTTAAGCAACTCGGGATGGCCATTGTGGATGAACAGCATCGGTTCGGGGTATTGCAACGGGCTGAGATGCTAAGCAAGGGGGATAGTCCTCACATGGTATTAATGACGGCGACGCCCATCCCTCGGTCGCTAGCGATGACCCTGTATGGCGATTTGGATGTAACCGTGATGGACGAGTTGCCCGCGGGAAGAAAGCCGATCGAAACGGTGCTTCGCTCAGACAAAAGAAGGGGCGAGGTGTACGCGTTTATCAAAGAGCAATTGCGTGAGGGCCAGCAAGCGTATGTGGTTTACCCTCTTGTTGAGGAGAGCGAGAAACTCGACCTAAAAGATGCAGAGTCGGGATATGAAAAACTGGTCGAAGAATTTCGTCCATACAAAGTAGATTTGATCCACGGCCGGATGTTCGCCTATGAAAAGGAAGAGGCCATGGATCGGTTTAAGAATGGGGAGACAGATATTTTGGTGGCAACCACAGTGATAGAGGTAGGTGTCGATGTGCCTAATGCGACGGTGATGGTGATCGAGCATGCCGAACGCTTTGGCCTGAGTCAGCTCCATCAGCTGAGGGGGCGAGTCGGACGAGGAGGGAATCAAAGCTATTGCATATTGATGGCCGACTATAAACGGACTGCCGAAGCGGAGGAGCGTTTGAATACAATGGTGGCTACAACCGATGGATTCCAAATTAGTGAAGTAGATCTGAAGCTGCGCGGCGCAGGGGATTTTTTTGGGACGAAGCAAAGTGGATTGCCTGACCTGAAAATTGCCGACATTACCGTCGACGTTGAGATCCTGACGAGTGCCCGCGATGCTGCTCGAGAATTGCTGAGTAAGGATCCCCAGCTTCAGGATCCTGACCACGAGATAACCCGGACTTATTTCCAACACTACTACGCGAATCTAAGCCTCGGTTTTGCTCGAGTTGGGTAGGACTTCTACTTTGTTCTGAACATTTTCTGTCTTCCCTGACTCCGATCAGGGATCCATACAAGGACAGTGTATGATTCAGGTTGCATGGATCCCGGCTCGGTGGCCGGGAAGACTGGTTAAAAGCAATTGCGATTTAGCAGTGTTTGGTAGATGGGAAATGAGATAATTGAAAAAAAGCAGTGTGCTGGGAAACAATTGTGGGCTTTATTTCATAAAGCTCTTTGAAACCAGTACATATTATGCTTAAAGATAGAAAACCGATTAGCCGGCGAGAGGCAGAATCATCAGGCCCTATAATGGATATTCAGGCCGAGAACCAGATTAAATACATTCGGGATGTGATGTCCCGGGCAACAACGTTTACTGCTGTACCCGGGAAGGGTATGATAGGCATGGGGGTAATTGCCCTGGTAGCTACTTCTGTTGCTCTAGTTTCGTTAGATACCCTTATGTGGTTATATGCATGGGCAGGTGCTGTGGTTGTAGCTCCTGTGTTGGGATTCACCGCTCTAGTACGGAAGGCACGTCAAACGGGTACTTCTTTGAGATCGGGTGTGGGGCAAAAGTTTATTTTAAGTTTTACGTCCTGTATTTTCGTCGGCTTTCTGTTGTCGCTTGGATTGTGGAGGATTGATCACCTGGAATTAATGCCGGGGGTTTGGATGCTGATGTATGGGGTTGGGACGCTAACAGGAGGATCGTTGTCGATAAAAGTGATCCCTATTCTCGGTGTATTGTTTATTGTTTTTGGTGCGATTGCATTATTTATGCCGCCCTTCTGGAGCAACGTTCTAATGGGCGTTACGTTTGGGGGGCTTCATCTGATTTTCGGTACTATAATCACGCGAAATTATGGTGGGTAAAGAAAAAAGGCGCAAGAAAAGGAAAATGTCAGAAGGACATACATTTCCTAAGCAATTGGACAAGCTAATCCATGAGCGCATTCGCTTGGGGATTGTGAGTGCATTGGCTGCGAGTGATCAACTGTCATTTACTGACTTGAAAAAATTGCTGGAGACAACCGATGGCAACCTGAGCGTACATGCACGAAGGTTGGAGGATGCCGGCTATATCGAGATGATCAAGTCGTTCGAGAATCGAACCCCCAAAACGGAGTACCGGTTGCTGAAAAAAGGCCGCCTTGCTCTCGATCAATACCTGGCGCAGATGGAGGAGATTATCAAAATGGCAAAGTCTACATAAACAGCGGTACCGAATCAGTATTTCGCTCCCCATATTTTTTGTCTTCTTATCTCATTCCCATCGACCATGAGTATATATCAACAGATCGAAGCCAATCTTGAGGAGCCCGAAGAGTTGGAACGAATGTACAGGCAATCTCCTGAATCATTCAGAGAGCAGATGGAGGACGTTTTCGAGGCACATCCAACCTCTCCTTTACTCAGGGCATGGCACGCCCGGTTTACCTATGAGAAGCCGGCGATTAAAAGGGAGTCCGCAACGTTTATTCAAAAGCCCAGTGAGATTTTGTTGGTGGTGTTGTTGTGCATCATTGGAGGAACGCTTGCCAAGGTACCCGATCTCTTCGAAGCCGTAAAGCACGACGAATTCTATGCCCGCAACGTGGCCTTTTTTATGATGCCTGGGATCGCGTTTTTCTTCTTGATGAGGAATACGGTGAATCGGGCCATGTATGTTGGGGTAGGCTTGATATTTCTGGGTGCAGCAATTTATCTGAACCTGATGCCTGGGGCCATCAAGGCGATGACAGGGATGGCGTCGTCCGATACCATGATTCAGGCCATGCTTCATGCACCTTTTTTGCTGTGGACGATTGTGGGGGTGGCCTTTGCTGGAAACGGGTATCGAGAATTAGGTCCTCGGCTAGCGTATCTGAAGTTTAATGGAGAGATGCTTGTTTATTGCGTGCTTTTAATGGTTGGGGGGATGGCGCTGGTGGGCATTAGTGTGGGGTTGTTTGAGGCGATAGGAATAAGCATCATGAGCATGTATGAGAAATACGTCATCGTATACGGTCTTGTATCCATTCCAATCGTTGCGACCTACATCACGATCCAGCGGACACACACCGGGCAACGCATTGCTCCTGCCATTGCCCGCATATTTAGTCCTCTTGTACTCATCACCCTGATTGGTTTTTTAGTGGCGAATGCCTTAAACGGAAAGAGTCCGTATACCGATAGAGACTTTTTGATTGTCTTTAATATCATGCTGGTTGGTGTACTGGCAATCACTGTTTTTACTGTTTCAGAACGAGCATCCGAAAAAGCGATCAACGTAAGTGATTACATTATTTTTGCCTTGATCATCGTTGCGTTGCTCGTAGATCTGATCGCATTGTCGGCTATTGTGTTCAGGTTGTCCTCGTTTGGATTGACACCCAACCGATTGGCAGTTCTTGGGGCTAACTTACTCGTTTTTGGGAATCTTGGCGGGATCTTGTATTACTACTTCGATTTCCTTAGAGGCAAGACCGGCAAACCCGATATCGAGCGGTGGTTGACGCGCTACTTGCCACTATATACTGCCTGGACGGCCTTCATCGTGTTCTTGATGCCCCTGCTGTTCTGGTTTAAGTAGCCGTCGTTTAGTGGACGTAACTGGCAGCATTGATGTCGATCGATGTGCCGGTAGCATGGTCCGCCAGTCCACTTGCAAGCAAGACAATCAGGGGGGCGATGTCTTCGGGCTCGGTCAGCCGTTGCAAGGCAATGTCATGAAGGGCGTGATCTTCACCGTACAAGTCGATGAAGTCCTGGGCCATATCGGTGCGCGTGAAACCAGGGGCAACCAGGAAGGCCATGATGTTTTTTTTGCCGTATGCACGGGCGATGGATTTAGTCAGTGCAACCATTCCTGCTTTGGACGCTGCATAGGTCATGTAGCCTGGTGTATCGCCTCGAAAAGCGGCCCGCGAAGAGATGTTGATGATGCGTCCGCCAGGGCCTTGCGAAAAGTGCTGAATGGCAAGCCGGCTAAGCAGTTCAGTAGCGCGGAGGTTTACGGCCATCGTTTTATTCCATGCATCTAGCCAGTGATCGAGTGGTGCCTCTGGAGGAGCATCGATAGCGATCCCGGCATTATTGATGAGCACATCCAATCGGTCTAGCTTTATAAGAGATTCAGCAAAAAGATTCGCACACGAAGCAGGGTCCTCGAGGTCAGCTTGAATGCAGATGGGATTGTTTTTCAGCGTTTGTGCGAGTTGGGTGGCTTGTTCCTCGTTTTGATTGTAGTGGATAATCACTTGGGCGCCGGCAGTGTCTAGTGCCTGGGCAATTGCTCGGCCGATACCACGGCTGGCTCCGGTGACTAGGATGCGTTTTCCTGTAAGGTCAATGTGCATGTACTATCAGTTGTAATAATCGAAGGCGAGTTGGGTAATGGCAGAGTCCGCTGGGATGACCGTAAACGGAATTCTACCTAATATCTGTTTTCGTTGGGTCCTTACGTCTACGCGCCATTTTCCGGGCTGGACGTATCTCTTGCGTGTGAATGTGCGGTAGCCTCCATCTCTTCCTCCAGAAATATCTACCTGAATGTTGTCGCTTTCAATCCACTCCTTTTCGCCTTCATCGTAGTACTGCCAGATATGGAAGATGTCAGATTTCAGGTTGGTAGGGGCGAAGATGGCTGAAAAGCAGAATACGGTATCCCCTTCGGTGTAGTAAAATGTGCGGTCTGATTTTATCCAGAATTTGTGCCACGGTGGCTTTGCATAGCTGAGCTGATACGAATCATCTACCCGTTGCACATTGCGATAGATATTTCCTTCCTTCATGGATAATGGTACGGGGGGGATCCAGTTAAGAAGGTAGAAAATATTCAGTAAGACACTCATTGTTACAATAATTGTAAACGATCTCTTTATAGGGGTGGTAATCTCAAACACCTGCCTGCGGTGAAGGATGAGGAGCATGAACGAAGTAATCACCAGGCCTAGAATACAGCTCATCAGAAAGACCCCGTATCCCATTTGCTTGGTAATTACGGGGATAAAGAAGGTGAAGAATGAAACGCAGACAAAGAAATACAGCGTGAAGAGGAGGTAGGTGTTAAGGAGTTTGTTTTGAAGAAACTCATTCGCAATCAACAAGCTGATCAGTAGAATGATAAATACGATGCTTCCTGAGCGAAAGGATGTGCTTTGGAGGTAAAAAACAAAATAGGCGCTAAAAAGAGCACCAAGGAAGAACTGAATGGCTGGGGCAAACCATTGTTTGTGCTTCTCAAAGAAGGGGTTGGAAAGACGTTCGTTGTGAACGAGGATCGCCAGGACAATAGTGACGCCCAGGATGATCAGGTAGCTGAGCAGCATAAAGCTATCAAACCAGGCATCAATGCGATTTAGTGTAGCGCTATCCCAGGCAACGCCGCCTAAGAAGAAAGTGGCCGGTACATATCGCTTATTGTTCTCGTAGATATGTATCGACTTTTGGGCAAGTGGGTTTGTGCCGGCCCAGTTTCTTATGCGTTGTTCGAGTTTAGATGATTCAGCTTCAGGAGGCTCAACGGGTTCCAACGGGGGTATAGACTCAGTTTTTTGGTTTTCGCCACAACGGTACAGACGAACAAGGTTCGCCGTACATAATCTTTCTGGCAACCGATTGCAATTTTTGGGTCGCCATAAGATATGCATTCATGGGGACCGTTTTGCTTGAGCACCCTTTAATCACAACAATTTTATTTTCGTATTCGCTCCAATCCAGCATATTCAAGGTACGGACATAGAAGTCCCGGACCAGTTCTGACTGTTCGCCGAAACCAACGGATTGAGCGATATGCTCTAGTTTAGACGCGACCAGCATATAAGCCCATGTTGGAATAATCGCATCTTCTGAGCAGGTAATGGCTACGTGTTTACTTTCGTACTCCGACCAGTCCAATTCTTTCATGGATGTTCTGAAGTCTTTCTCTTTAAGGATGATGCCCTCAAAAAGAAACGGAGCAATGTCGAACGTGACTACGGAATTTCCATCCCATAAGGCATCAAGGTCAAAGACTTCGATGTCGCTTTCGGCTACTTTATTAACGATCGTTTCCATAGCGGTTTAAAAGGTTGTGAACCACTCAGTTACTACCTGCTCGGCGGGTTTACCGTTTGGGGTAAATCTATCGCGATGGTTTTCGCCACCGCGCTCAAGAATGCTAGGCCATTTCCACCAATAAATGCCGGCAAGCCATTTTTCGTTTGCCAGCGATTCGATCATAATCCTATAACAGAGCGCCTGGTGCTCCATGTTTGAAGGATTTTGTCTGTTTTCTTGCCAGGGATACATCCAGGGTTTTTCAGTACTGGGGAATCCTATCTCGGTAAGAAGCAGGGGTTTGTTAAATTGCTTTTGGACATTCCGGATTCGCTGAACAACCTGCTGCGCACCTTCCCTGAGTTCTTGTTCAGTAGGGTTTTCGTTTTCCGAAAGGGGGTAATAGCTGTTTAATCCGATATAATCGAAGGCGTCCCAGAACGTCAGGTTTTCATATTCTTCACCCCAATTGGAGGCATATACCAGTTGCCCGCTATAAACGGACCGAATCCGGTTTGCAAGGTCGATCCAGCGGTCCTGGTGGTTCAGGGTTGCATGAGTGAGTTCGGTACCAATACAAAAAATATCGATTTCGAATAGCTCAGCGAGCAATGCATAGTGACTGATCCAGCGCTCATAGTATTCGAAGAACATATCCCAGTCTTCTTCGGATTGCATGTTCAGGTCTCCTGGCCAGCTTCCACGAACCCAAATCTGTGGTTTGAGCATTACGGTGAAGTCCATGGACTGAGCGTATCGTGCAGCATGTGCAACGGCGCCATCGTTCTCGTCATTGGCAGAATTAGAAAAGCGGAAGGGGACAGGATTGGACGTGCCTCTCATTCCCGTGTAAGGAATAATGGTAATTGCATTGGATCCCATTTCGCTTAGCCTGCTTAAAGCTGCACTCGCTGCTTTGGAGCCATATCCATTGATGATCCCATAGCCTTCATGGGCGAAGTTAAAACCTTTCTGGAAGGCGTGTAGGTTTTGTTTGCGCAAGCGGATGGGTTCAGTAAAGTTCTTTTTGCTAGATTCGATGCAAGCACTCCATACCTGTTCGATGATGCTCGTTTCATCAGGTGTAGGATTCCATGTTGAGAACTTGCTGGTAAAGTTGTCGATGCCCCATTCATCGATCAGGCAACCAACAAACGCTGCGGCCAATGGCTCTCGCAAAAGGGCTGAAGATTGCTGATAGCTGTTATTATCAAGTAGCGTGGAGGCGGGCATCGTGAATCCTGCATGTGCGATCCGGCTCATCCAATCTTTGATGGGCGTGCCGAACCACTCCTGGCTGATCATAAGCCCCAGGCCGTCTTCGAATACTCGATGGCGGGATTCGCCAATCATGGTGTGCGCTAGAAGAAGGGCCTCTTTGTTGACCATGTCTCCGCGAATGCCGTCTTGTATGGCAACGTGGACCGTGTTTGTCCGTTTGTCAACGTGTGCAAACTCCATGCTGTTGGTAACAACGGCCTTTTCTTCCAGGCTAGCGTACAGCATGTAGGTTATTGGATTCTCAATTGATTGTTGTGCTCCCTGGAAGGATTGAACCAGGTCGTGATTCTTTTCTCTCTGCATGATGATTTCAGAGAGGAGCGAGTGATCCGGAGTGCTTTTGTGTGCAAAAAAACGGAAATGATCTGACGTGCCTACTAAAACAATGTCGTCCTCAAAATCTTGATCTTGTGCTGCGTCGTACTGCCAAAGGCTTTGTTGCTCTTGGGAGAAATTACCTACCCTAATTCGTTGACCGCTCCGGAGCACCTGGTAATCATGATTGCGGAGGCGGTTGTCGAGTACATCCGCAATAACCTCTTCGTCGAAGCCCGTAATTACATACATAGCCCGCCCAGCACTTTTTGGGTTTGGGTAAAGGAAAGTGACAACGTCCAGCTTGTTTTGGTATTTCTTACCCCAAAAAGAAAAGTGATCTCCGTGCAAAGAAAGGGGAGAGCCTTTCGTAAGATCAGAGATATAGGGATTCGATTGGGGAGTACCTACCAGCAGTAGCGCTGAATTTGCGAGGTCTGCTGCAGTAACCTCATCTACTGTTTTGAGAATGAGATTTGTACGCCATCTGCCCCAGGAAGACCTGCGTAATGCAGTATCTAGTGCCTGGCTCGAAGCCTCTGATTGTGCTCCATAAATGACAAGGAGGTTTCGCTCAGACGATAAACGAGATAGGATTTCTTGCCTTGATGCCATGGCATCAGTAGCATTGACGGACAACCTATTCGGTGGCGCAGGTTGGGTCTTTCCCGATTGCGCCATCATAGGAGATAGCAGAACCAGGATAAGCCCACAAAACAGTAGTTTCAACGGATTGAATGTATAAGGGTGGATCAGTTAAGATACCGGCCGCACATCCCACATTAGCATGTTTTCAATATCAGCATAATCTTCTTCTCCCTCTTCATCGATAAATCGATAATCTCCAAATTTCGATCGTTGGTTTGGGGGGATCCGTTCCCACTTCATGCCATCTTGGTCAACAAACTCTTCCGGGAAGGGCGTTTGGATTTTGTAAGAAGGGTGATACGATTGATACGTTTTTGAAGATTCGTAAATAGCAGCGCGCCGTGCACCTGCTTTGGTTGCACTGCGGCCTACTACTTTGAATGGAGCGATGGTGATGGTGGCCTGGATCATGCCATCTTCGAGATCAATATATTCAGGCCTCATGACCTTAAAGTCGTCAACATGCGGGTACGCACTGCTTTCACTATAATCACGCATACGATGTGATATTCAGATCGTTCTTGGGAGCATGCATAACGAAATGGTTATGCTGTTTCAGCAACGTATACGCACCTATTAGTAAAACAGATTCCGTGTATAGCAATGAGAGGGTACTTTTATGTGCTAGATGAGCATAAACCACCTAAATGGCTCATCTCGTTGAGTACCTCCGGGAAGTAGATCGCTTCTTTCGCCGTTTTTTTGATTTTGGCTCATCCATTACCAGCCCATCCATGAATAGGTGGCTGAAATATCCTACAACAGCAGCCCCATAGTAGGGTAGACCGGCGTAAGGATTATCTGGGGAATAGATAAAAGGAAGGATGAGGATCGGAGAAGGCACCATGATCATGGCCCAGTAGGTGTGCGTCCATCCACGATGTTTCCCAAGAATAGGGAGGATGCAGAAAAGGCCTAAGTAGGCCGCTTCGTTAAAACGCTGGTTGTAGATGAGAAACACATCGATGAGGAAAAACAGCGTGTAGAATATGTCCTGGCCTTTTGAGTTCGTGTCTACGTCTGGCCAGAGCCCAAACATGAGGCAAATTGCAAACAGGGCAAGCCCCATCACGACATTATTGGTAGTGAGTAGATATCCGTTTGGAGAGGTAGCAGCGAATAAAAATACAATCCCAAGGAAGTAAATAATGAAGAATACAATTGCTCCAGAAATATGCCCTCTATACCCTGCCATTCAACTGATACCCAAGTGCTTTTTTGTGATCTAAGAGGGGAAAGATACGTATTTAATACATGTGTTCAAAGTATGTTTGGATTGCTTTGGTATTTTATTGAGGTGCATTCAATATCTCACTCCATTTTCCCTGATGTACAAAATAGGACACGGCCGAGAAGTAGCCTGAAAGGCCAAGTCCACAGAGTTGACCAGCGCACACAGGAGCCAGGAGTGATTGATGCCTAAAGGACTCCCGGGCGTGTATATTAGATATGTGTACCTCAACGACGGGTGCCTGGATGCTTGCAATTGCGTCTCTAAGTGCAATGGATGTGTGGGTGTAGGCGCCTGGATTAAAGACTACCCCCTGAACCGTATTCTTTAGTGTTTCGTGCAGTTTGTCGATAAGAGCCCCTTCGTGATTGCTTTGATAAAATGAGAAGGCTACTTGTGGGAAGGCAGATTTGAGGGCTCTCTCAAGGTCGGCTAACGTTGCAGATCCGTACGTTTCAGGCTCTCTTGTGCCTAGTAGGTTCAGGTTTGGACCGTTTAATATGAGAAGCTTCACTACTGTTGGCGGGTTTAAGGGTGGACGTTATCCTGTTGTGACTTTCAGGCCGTCGTAGGCAAACGAAATCGATTCAGGCAGCTGCGCATCTTCTTCTACATGCATCAGCCCGTGAGTCATGTGTGTAAAATACGTATGATTGGGGTTGATTTTATCTGACATGGTAATAGCTTCTGAAATCGAAAAGTGTGACCTGTGAGGTTTGTGCCTTAAGGCATCAATGATCAGTACCTCCAGGTTATCCAGAAGCTGGAGACTAGGTTCTGGGATACGGTTGGTATCGGTTAAGTAGGCGAAATTTCCAACTCTGAATCCAAGCACGGGCATGGAGCCATGGAAAGCTGGGATAGGCGTGACTTTGACTAAAGATTCTTGCTCATATCTTCCTGGAATGGAAAACGGACCATCTATCTCGAATAGATCTAAATTCGCAACCCCCGGATAGGACTTGTCCTGAAAAATGTAAGAGAATCGCTCCTTTAGATTATCAGCCGTTTCCGGGTGCGCATAGCAGGGGATGGAGGATTTATTCTGAAAAAAGAACGGCCTGAGGTCATCTAACCCTGCAATATGATCAAAGTGATGGTGCGTGATAAGGACCGCATCAATACGAGTAATGTGTTCTCTTATAGCTTGTGTCCTGAAATCAGGGCCCGCGTCGATTAAGATGGTGAGTCCTTCCGATTCCACGAGGCAAGAACAACGGAGCCTTTTGTCGCGAGGATCTTCGGAGAGGCAAACCCTGCATGAGCATCCAATTACTGGGATGCCGGTAGATGTGCCTGTTCCGAGTAATGTCACCTGTACTGGCATCGTCTCCCTATTCTGCTTCTATATCTTCTGCGACCATAGCTGCTTGGGCGTCCCAGGCATCTTGGAGTGCTTTTATAACCGCTGGTTTTATTTCTATGGAATCAATAGGGTAGCCTTTAAGGCTTTCGGCAAGAATAGTGATGTGTACTTCTGGAACATGCAATTTGTTAAGAACAATGGTTTCTTGGCCACTGATCGTACATAATCCTCCCCTGAAGCTACCTTTTCCTTTTCGAATCTCAAGGCCCAACAGCTTGGCAGCTGATTCTAGTTCTTGTACAATCTTTTTCGCTTTCATCCGAATAAAATGGGCTTCGATAGGCTCGCAGCGCGATTAAGCTTCTTTTTAGAAGTTTGCTCCTACAGAGAAGGTATGACCAAAACTTTTATAATCATACAAATCTCTGGAGACGCTTCCAAATACACTGGCTGCTCTGATATTCCAGCTTTGAATGCGCAGGGAATATCCGAAGCTTAATCCCACGGAGTTGAACACCGAAGCAAAGTGAAACTGAAGATCAGTATCGATCAAAGTGGAGATTCCTGAAGACTCTCCGAAAGATTGAGCTGCATAACCGATAGCAGGGATTGAGCGGAATTCAGCAGTGAATGTCTCGTTGAATTTGGCGTAATACCCAACACCCAGGCCAAGGCCAAGAGTGGCAATATTGAATTCATCGAGCGCTGCGTTGCTTGAGCGGGGGGAGACTCTCCTGAAGCTACTGAAAAGAGAAATGGGGAGAAAAAATCTTTTCTCGGCGGTTTTGGCTTCAGCAGAGAAGAACAGTTCGGACCAGGCAAACAGGGAGAAGTCTACAAGAGACAGGTCCGTTTCTGTTGTGTCCGAAGCATTCTGAGTGCCCCACATCACAGAGGCAAAGAAGTTGCTTCTAGAAAAAGTGAGGCCGTAGGCAGGTTCGGAAAACTCCAGCAAAAACGGGGGAGCTGTGTCGCCATTATACTCAAAGTCTATCGTTGAAAACGACGCTGAAACAGCTGTTGTTTTTCGAGGATTTTCATTACCGAAGTAAAACGGTTGAGCATAAAGGGCATCCGGTACGAGCATGAGGCATACAAATAGCCACAGAGCGTACCTGGCAATAGTAGGCTGAAACGTGATAAATAAAGCTGGTCTTGTCACTATGTCTTGCTGCTAGAAGCAGGTGTGCGTCCCGGTCTGTTTTTCTTGCCACCTCTTCGTTTTTGGGGGCGTGGGCGGGACAAGTCCTTGCCAGTATTAGGGTCCACGAAACGAAACTCAAGAGGGTCAAGCGTTTCGTCCATGATAAGACGAACCCTGATAAAATGCTTCATAAACCATCGAATCGGTAAAGTCGGGATCTTTTGGTTCATGTACGCAGCGGCAAAAGGGTGAACCCGTAAATGGACCATGCGTCCTTTTGACTTTGCTTTGTACGCTGCAATCCATCGCTCAACTTTCGTTATGAATTCCTCAATGTTTATCGATCGCCGTTGACGCTCTTTCTGTTTGGGAGCTTCCGCCTTTTTCTCTTCCTGGGTAGGTTGTAGTTCTTCCTCAGGTCCTGAAAACGTTTTGGTAATACTGGGACGCAATCGCTGCCTGGTGATTTCGACAAGACCAAAATCGCTCATGGGCAAGATCTTGGTTACAGCACGATCTCTTCTGAAAGCCTTTCGCAGTTCGTAATAGACTTTTTTACGATTTCGTTCTTCTCGAAGGTCTATAAAGTCTATTACAATTATACCGCCGAGGTCGCGTAATCGGATTTGTTTTGCAATAGAATGAACAGCCTCCAGGTCAACCTTCAGAGAGTTCTCCTCTTGGGATAATCCTCGGCCGGCTCGGCCAGAGTTTACGTCTACAACGTGCATCGCTTCGGTGTGCTCGATAAACAAGTATCCACCAGAAGGAAGATCCACTCTGCTTTCGAAGGCCTGGTTAATGTCCTTGGCTATGTTGGCAGATTTAAAGACATGTTTCTTTCCCTTGTAAAGCTGTACGCCGGGCACCATGTGAGGGGCAACGGCTTGCACGTAGTTTTTTACATTCCTGTACAACTTGGGGTCGTCAATGAGGATGCGATCATAGTCGTCAGAGAATAAATCTCGTATAACGGAAGAAGCCATATTGACATCTTCGTGAACCAGGACGGGAGGTTTGCCCGCTGTTTCTAGTTTGTTCTCGATTTTTCGCCACTTTTCTAGAAGGAGCCTGAGATCTGTGTCTAGTTCCTTGGCTTTCTTTCCTTCAGCAACAGTACGAACAATGACGCCGAAGCCCGCTGGAAGCAGTGATTTTGCAAGAGCTCTAAGCCGGCGGCGTTCTTTATAAGAGTAGATTTTCTTTGATACGGCCACATAGTTTGCTAGAGGGACGAGTACCAGAAACCGGCCTGCCAAAGAGATATCTGTTGAGACGCGGCTGCCTTTTGCTGAGATAGGCTCCTTTACAATCTTGACCAGAATAGGCTTGCCCTTCTCAAGGTGCTTTTGAGGTTGGAAGTCTAAAGGAGGCCTGTCTTTCTTCTGGGATCGCGATTCTTTGGCGTTTTTTGCATTTCGCTTTGAAGAAGAACCTTTCCCGTTTTTTGCCTCTTTCTTAGGAGCTTCTTCCTGCGCTTCAACTTCTGTATTTTCAGCTTCAGCGCCTTCAACTTCTGCAGTCTCCAGTTCGGGGTCTATATCTGGCTGCTTCTTATTGTTTCTGCGCTTGGTGGGCCGCCTGCGAACATTGCCAGGAGGCCGTGGCGATTTGGGGGCTTCTGCTGATTCTTTGCCGTTCTCAGCGGTAACGGGTTCAGGTTCGCTATTAGAAGTTTGGTCCTTCTTTCCGTTCGACTGACCACCGTTTTTCTGTTGTGCAGCCTGGTCTGGCTTGGCAACGTTATCTGAGGGAGCCTTTTTTTCTGATCTGGATAATCGTTTGGGTCTACGTGTACTGGAGGAACCGCGAGGACCGCGGGGCCTCATAGGTTGGGGGTTTTCCTCTATAGATGCTGCAAGACTTTCAACTCGGGGTGGGTTCTGCTGAAGCAACTCTAGCCATTGGGGTAGGTTGTCAGCTAGATCTGAATAATGGAGAAACGCGTCCTGCTTTTGTCCTATATCAACAAAAGCAGCTTGAATGCTGGGCATCGTCCGCCGAATCCGGCCTAAGTAAATATCGCCTAATGTTCGTTCGTTTTCTGCATTTTCAATGTAGAGCTCGATAAGCTCTCCGTTCTCGATTAACGCGATTCGTGTTTGGTTCTTGTCTGCGTTTATAATAATCTCTTTCGACATAATTCCGCTGGTGCCTACACGCAGCGAACTGGCTCGAAATAGGGGTTGGAGGGTAATCTTTACCGTAATAATAAGGGCTGGTCAACGTCTGGTGAAGACGAGATGGAGGCAGGGCATAGAGCTTCCTGCCTTTCAGGAAAAATATAGATAAAAATAGATACCTCTCAAGAGAGCTTCTAGATAGCGAAGCGCCTCTTTCTAGCCAGTTCGAGATGTGATAGTGACACTCTCTTCTAAGCTCAATAAAAAAATGGGTCAGGGCTTTCAGGAAGTCTAAAATAGTCCAGTAGGCCCTATCAATATGTACCACGCAAAATACCTTTTCTTTACTACAGGGAGGAACAAGTGCAATTCAAAAGTGCCTCCTTGAAAAGACATTGTGAAGTAAAATTCGTTGATTCGTCATGCCAGTGTTGCGGCAATTGCTGCCAGGCCGGCATATTTCATCCTGTTTCAACCGTTGCCAGGGTAAAGCAATCCTTGTTAGGTCGGAAATAGCTTACCACAACAAATTGGTGGGTTGAAACGAAAGGATCTCCTTAAAGGAGTGTAGACTTACTATACAAATAAGTCTACTTATCTAATTACCTATTAATGGTTGTTGGGGTATAAATGATCCCGTCCTTGAGGCGTATTTGTTGAACCGTTGAAATTGAGGTAAATGAAGTGGAAACATGGTCAAATCCGAGTCGTTATCAGCGCGGTTCATCAATAAGTTCACAATTATTTCTGTGATCCGTTTATATATTACTCCCATTAGCAGGTACGTTTATCACTAGAAGGGTTTTCACATGAGCACGCAAGTGAGAGAGAAGCAACCTTTGTGGCGTCAACTATTCACTTCTCAAATAGGCAAGAAACTCCTGACGGGAGTGACAGGGCTGGGCCTAACGCTCTTTGTCATTGTCCACATGGCTGGCAATCTTTCGTATTTCGCAGGAAACGAGGCTTACAACGCGTATGCTCACAAATTATTGAGCCTGGGGCCCCTTCTTTACATTGTTGAACTCGGTTTACTGGCTTTCTTTGTATTTCACATCGTGCTAGGCGTCAATATCTATATAGGAAAGCGAAAAGCGCGTGAGCAGGGGTATAAACGGTACAAGACCGTGGGGGGGCAGAGTAAGCAATCGCTCAGTTCCAGGAGCATGATTGTGACTGGGGTGATCCTGGGCGTTTTTCTGGTGCTTCATTTGGTTAGCTTTAAGTTTGGCGCCTATTACGAAGCGGTGGAAACGATTGACGGTGAGCCTGTTAGGGATCTGGCGCGTTTGTTAAACGAGAAGTTTCAATCTCCTGTATACGCCTTTGGGTATTCAGGTGTGATGTTGTTGCTGGCGCTTCACCTCCGTCATGGGATTTGGAGTGCTTTTCAGTCGCTGGGTGCGACAAACCCCAGGCTTACGCCCCTTATTTATACATTGGGAGCCCTGGTGGGACTATTAATCGCTGTTGGCTTTTTCATTCTTCCGTTGTGGATCTTCTTTACTGGAGGAAATGCTTAATGAAATTAGATGCTAAAGAACCTGCCGGCCCACTAGAGCAAAAGTGGGATCGCTATTTAAAAGACCTAAAACTTGTTAGTCCGAATAATAAGCGGAAGCATCATGTTATCGTAGTTGGTACTGGGTTAGCCGGGGCATCTGCTGCGGCCACCCTAGCAGAACTAGGGTATCATATTTCTGCTTTTTGTATTCAGGATTCTGCCAGGCGAGCACATAGTATTGCGGCTCAGGGTGGCATCAATGCTGCAAAGAACTATCCCGGTGATGGTGATAGCGTATGGAGGCTCTTCTACGATACCATCAAAGGAGGGGACTATCGCTCTAGAGAATCAAACGTGTACCGGTTGGCTCAGAATAGTAATAACATCATCGATCAGTGTGTTGCTCAGGGTGTTCCTTTTGCTCGTGAATATGGCGGCTACCTGGCAAACAGATCGTTTGGTGGTGCGCAGGTTTCTAGAACCTTTTATGCTCGAGGGCAGACGGGGCAGCAACTTCTTCTGGGCGCATATAGCGCATTGAGCCGCCAGGTAAGCGCTGGAAACATTGACATGTATCCCCGCCGGGAAATGTTGGACCTGGTCGTCGTTGATGGAAAGGCAAGAGGTATTGTAACCAGAAACCTTGTTACAGGTGAATTGGAGCGGTATGCTGCCGATGCCGTACTTCTGTGTACGGGTGGCTATGGTAATGTGTATTTCCTTTCTACCAATGCGAAGAATTCAAATGTAACTGCGTCATGGCGCTGCTATAAACGAGGGGCCTTTTTCGCTAACGGGTGCTTCACTCAAATTCATCCTACCTGCATACCAGTTCATGGTGATTATCAGTCTAAGCTGACGCTCATGAGTGAAAGTCTGCGAAATGACGGGCGGGTATGGGTACCAAAAAGCCCTGACGAATCACGCCCAGCTCAGCAGATACCCGAAGAGGATAGAGATTATTACCTTGAGCGGAAGTATCCAAGCTTTGGTAACCTTGTGCCTCGTGATGTGGCATCAAGAAATGCGAAGTACATGACCGATCAAGGGCGGGGTGTAGGAGCAACTGGATTGGCGGTTTATCTCGATTTCCGGGATTCAATAAAACGGCTCGGGCGAGATGTGATATCTCAGCGGTATGGTAACTTGTTTGAGATGTATGAACGCATCACGGATGACAATCCCTACCAGGTCCCCATGCGTATCTATCCTGCGGTTCACTACACAATGGGTGGCACCTGGGTTGATTACAACTTGATGACTACGGTACCTGGCCTGTTCTGTTTGGGCGAAGCGAACTTCTCTGATCACGGAGCAAACAGGCTTGGAGCAAGCGCGCTCATGCAGGGGCTTTCTGATGGATACTTTGTGATTCCTTATACATTGGGCCAGTATATCGCCGGCGACTCCTTCCAGGCTGTAGACACTGAGCACGATGCGTTTAAAGAAGCAGAAAATGCTTCTCGTGAGCGATTGAATAAGCTATTGTCCGTCAACGGGAATAAGACTGTGCTTCAGTTCCACAAAGAGTTGGGCCAGTTCATGTGGGATTACGTTGGGATGTCCAGGAATAGTGAGGGCCTGAAGACGGCTATATCTGGAATTAGTGCATTGAAGGAGTCTTTCTGGAATGACGTACGCGTTCCTGGAAGCAACGATACGCTGAATAAATCCCTGGAGTTTGCAGGTCGGGTGGCTGACTTCTTGGAGCTAGGGGAATTGATGGCTCGTGATGCCCTTGAACGGGAAGAGTCTTGCGGTGGCCATTTTAGAGAAGAATATCAAACTCCTGAAGGAGAAGCGTTGCGTAATGATGATGAATTCGCTTATGTAGCTGCCTGGGAGCATCAGGAAAGCGGGCCAGCAGTTCTGCACAAGGAAGAACTTACGTTTGAAAATGTGAAGCTTACCCAACGTAGCTACAAATAAGTTAGACAAGGTAGAATTTCTGAAACGGGAAAAGACAATATTATGACCATATATCTGAATGTTTGGCGCCAAGAAGGTCCTGATAAACCCGGAAGATTTGAGACATATACAGTGCCCGATGTAAGCCCGGATATGTCTTTCTTAGAAATGTTTGACGTACTCAACGAACAGCTCACGCTTGAAGGGAAAGATCCTGTCGAGTTTGATCATGACTGTCGTGAGGGCATTTGCGGTTCGTGCAACATGGTTATCAATGGCCAGGCCCATGGCCCTAACGCTCGAACTGCTACCTGTCAATTGCACATGCGAAGCTTTAAGGATGGCGATACCTTGTTTGTAGAGCCCTGGCGAGCATCGGCGTTTCCCATTATCAAGGATCTTGTTGTAGATCGCGATGCGTTTGACCGGATTATGGAAGCCGGTGGATACGTTTCTGTAAATACAGGAAATGCGCCAGACGCAAATTCAATCCCCATCGACAAAGTAGCTGCAGAAAGTGCAATGGATTATGCGGCTTGTATTGGTTGTGGTGCGTGCGTTGCAGCTTGCCCTAATGCTTCAGCCTCTCTTTTTGTTGGTGCGAAACTCGCTCACTTATCGTTGCTTCCTCAGGGACAACCAGAGCGTAACAGGCGAGTCGTCAACATGGTGAACCAGATGAAGGAGGAAGGGTTTGGTGACTGTTCAAATCACGCAGAATGCGAAGCAGTGTGTCCGAAGGGGATATCGATAGCTGGAATTGCTGCGATGCGCCGGGACTACGTGAAAGCTATGCTTGCGGCGGATTAAGCCTCTGCAGTGTGTGAAAGGATTCAGCCCGGCAGGTGCTGCCAATTAGTGCGTTCCTGTTGTTCTCTTCGCTCGTTCTTGCCTGATCGTTGAGGTGCTGGTTGATGGTAGGACCTTTCGATCGGTGAATTGCGAAGGAGGATAGGGGCCATCGACCTGTAAATCAAATCCCAGTGATTTATACGATTCCTTTAATGAATGCAGTTCACTCAGGAAGTTCTCTTTGGAATGATTCGAGATCAGATATTCGCATTTGAATATCTCTTGCATGTCAGATTCGCTCCCGTTTTCCCCAGAAAGGGTATGAATCAAGTTCTTGGATGCGAATGATGACAGCGTCCCATGACTGTGTTTGACGCAGGCTTTGCAAACAGAGCGTGCTTCTTCTTCTAGAACGGCTTCAAGCTTAACATAGAGACTGTGAACCACCTCGGGCGATTTTCCAGATACCTCTGCTTGAATGGCTCTTACCCGGTTACTTGCTTTTTTCGTTAATAACCGAAGCTTTCTTCGGTTGCAAGTGATTGAGAAGGTCCAGGATTGGTTGCCTTCGATGAGTTCAAGCGTACTGACAAAATCGTCATGATGCTCATTGAGGAATGCGGTAAGCGCATCAGACGTATCACAGATGGTGCAAATCCTCATAGGTACCATCGAGGCTACCTTTTGGATCATACCGAGAATCGAATTATGCTGCCGAAGGGTTTGCTCAAACCATGTCGGGTTATTGAGCCTGAGTTGTAAGGCCTCTTCACCGTATTCCTCTAGGGGTACTTCAGAAAGAACGGCCTGTATCTTACCAAATCCGTATACAAAGAGCGGATACCCGGAGGCTAACTCAGTATCTGGAAGCTCGTATTCATACTGGCTGAGGGTGATAGCAAAGATGTAATAGCCATTTTGCTGTACAGGGTTTTCCTTAACCTCAGGTTCGGCAAGATCGAAGTATGAATCATTAGGAGAAGAGTCCCCTCCGATAAATGGTTCTTCTTCGTGGTGCTCTTCCTCAATGAATGGCTTGGGCTGAAGGGAAGCAGGCGCAAAATCGGTCAGCTCAAGGACGTCGGCAAGTGCTTGAGAAAGATGATCTTCTTCAATGGGGGGAAGATCAATGGGTTCGTTTTCTCCACTAGACAATGTACCGAGTACATTGTCCAGGGTAATATCGTTAGATGCAGGAAGGGGGGGTGAGAGGGCCGGTTCTACTGTAGCTCCTTGTTCTTGCTCTTGAGGAGCCGGGGCCGTCTCGTTTCTGTCAATATGATGTAAGGCACTTGCAAAAAACGAATCCACCATATGCTCCTTGAGAAGCTCTTTAGTGGATTGGAGTGCAGGTGAGGCGTCGGCATTCGGCACAGGAATATCATAAATGCGAAAATACTGACCCAGGGATGGGTCAGTTAACCAATCGCGTATCCAATGACGAGTCTGTGACACAATGTCAACCTCACATCAACTTTGTTCAGATGTAGTTTTTGGAAGGCCTATCAAGGGTTTTATCTGACTGAGCAACTCTTCGTTCCGAAGAATTTGTTCGCGAATTGCTTCAATTTCTTCAAGAATCCGATCACTGAGAGCGGGTTTGTGAGGAATTGTATCGCTGCTTTGTTTGTCAGTTGGCCTATCGGCACGGACTTCCTTGTTTATGGAGGGAGCTTTTTTTCTTTCTAAACTCTGGTATTGTCCTATTTCATCACCCATTACTTCTGTAAGAAGTGAATTGAGTGCCCTGTCCTTCAGAATTTCCTTTGCTTGAGCAAAGGCTTCAAGACGAGATTCACGAACGAGTCGCTGAATCTGGTCATTGTGCAAGTCAGAAAAAATGCGCTTGAATTCTTCAGTTATATGGGTTTCTGTGCGTTGTACCATTCAACCCTTTGATTGCCAAGAGGGAAGGCACTCATAACGAAGGCTGTGGCTGGAACCAGGTACCTCCGGATGAGGCCGGCTTCTTCTTTTGATTCTCGTTTTGATCAGGATCTTGACCCTGCTCTGGATCTTGAATTTGATCTTCCGTTGCACTTTCTAGAATCGCCTGAAGCATCCTTTCCTTAAGTAATGCTTTTGCTTCAGAGAGCGCTTCATCACGTGCTTCCTGAATCATTTTGATAACAAGCTCCTCAGAAGTATTCAAAAGCTTGTCCTTTAGTTGGTCTACGAGTTTTGTTGTTTGTTCGTTCATCGTGTATACCAGCTCATTGGTAATAAAAATGTGAGGGTGCTGTTAATCGAACAAGAATTTTGGAGTTATCAGTACGCCAGATACCATTTCAATGGTAACCAAACCATTGCTTTTATCTCTCTCCACTTATTGCATATTTCGTTACGCATCAAGATGAAGACGTACTTTTCTTCAATTCATAAGAACAGTTCCCCGTGATAAGTAATCAAGGGTAGGGTCAGCAAAAGATGTGAATTTGTAGAATAGAATTTGCGACTGTTCTACCGCTTATTCTGCTTGTTCGTCAACAATGAGTATAGCAGGTTCTGTAGTTAATCGGTTTACTTTGCTCATGGCGTTTGTCAGAATTGCTTCTAACATTCGTTCCTTGAGCATGGCCTTAGCCTCTTGCAGGGCTTCTGACTTTGCTTCTGTGACAACTTGTGCTATTTCTTCGCGGGAAGCAGTAAGCAGTTTTTCCTTTAGGTGACCTAAGTCGTTGTTTGAGTTGTTGGTTGTCATAGTCTAGATATGTTTTGGATGTCGATCTGAGACAGTATCCCCTTGGACCTGGTAAATAAGTAGGTTAGGGAAGATAAAGACTCTAAAAAGCACCAGGGTATGGCGGTGTTAACGTGTCTGATTTTGGAAGGGAAAACAACGATAGCAATATGAATATTACATTCGCAACGCCCTTGATTCTTTTTTACAATCCAAACCTTACAGGGTTGGGAGCAATAAGTATCTATCGAGCAAGTCGATTTACCAAAAATCCTTCCAATTAAAACACGCTGCGGTAATTTGGTGCAAATATTAAGAGGTTTTTTGGTATATCGTTAGACGTTGACCTATTCGAATCAGGTTGCTCTTGATATTATTCCATTCTCTGATTTGAGGAACCGTCACTCGGTATTTACGAGCAATGTCAATTAGCGTATCTCCCCTGCGGACGCGGTGGATGATTTGTGTTTGTTGGGTTTTGGGTTTTTGCGTGGTGCTGGATGCAGTAGTGGTTGTAGGAGCAGGTGTTGGTTTCTTTGCTGCTTGTTCTTGTTCCTTTTCTGCCTCCTTTGCACGGCGTTCTTCAGCGCGTTCTTGCGCTCGAGCGATTAGCAATTGAGAGTCTAATCGTTCGGTTTTGTTTGGCGCTATAGGGCGGAAAGAACGCATTCCGTACTGCACACGCATTGGTGAGGCATCCGAGATATCAATACCTCCCGAGTAATTTGTAATGGGTACAACCAGGTTTTGTCCGACCCTAATCAGACTGCTGTGCAGGCCGTTTTTACGCATCAACGAAGACACAGAAACGCCGTACCGTCTAGCAATCTGACCCAGTGTCTCTCCTCGGCGCACTCTGTGATGGCTTGCAGGCCGCTTCGATGCAGCTGGAAGTTTGCTGTAATTTTCAGCAAATGTATCGAAAGAGTACAAAGGGAGCCGCACATAATAAGCTGCTCTTGTTGGAGGCAGCGAATTACCTCGTAGTTCAGGGTTTAGTGCTTTGATCGTAGCTACGTCCGTTTGAGCCAGGGATGCAATTTCTCCTAGAGAGAGCATACCGTAAACAGGGACATAGTCGAATTCATAAGGCTTGCCTGGAGTATAGCCCTGGTCCAGGCCAAACTCCTGAGGATTGGACGCGACGAGCGTCGTCGCAATAAACATGGGTACGTAGTTTCGCGTCTCACGAGGGATCTTAGTATAAACGTCCCAGAACGTCGCTTTGCGCCCCAGCCTGGCTTCAGCACGGCGCAAATGGCGGCGCAGCTTACCAGGGCTGTAGTTGTATCCTGCGAGTGCGAGTTGCCAATCTCCACCAAACATGCGGTGAAGGTCTTTCAGGTGCTTAGCAGCAGCTCGTGTCGCCTTTTCAGGATTTCTTCGTTCATCTACCCAGCCATTGGTATTCAGCCCATAGGCCGTTCCTGTAGCTCGAATGAATTGCCACATACCAACTGCAGCGGCCCAACTGCGTGCGTCCGGATTGAGTCCGCTCTCGATCATCGCAAGGTATTTGAGTTCATCAGGGACGCCTTCTTCACGAAGGATTTGTTCAATCATCGGAAAGTAGGTGTCGGCTCTGCTCAGCCAGTTGTTGATATGTCTGTCTGGATCAGTGAGCAGGAAAACGATGCTATTGCGGACCTTATCATTAATTGTCAGTTCGAATTCAGTTTCTGCAAAAGAAAATTCGGGTAGCTCGATTCGTTCAAATGAAGTCCCTTCTTCATTTAGTTCAGAGAACATCAGGTCACGTAATTGAAATATATCTCCACGCTCTACGGCGAGTGAATCATTGAAGCCGTAGTATCTGTCGTGCTGGGTTACAACTGTTCGGTAGAGATCTTGAAACTGCTCATTCTCAAGAATGCCTTGCTGGTTCAGCAGAACAGAAAGGGCACTCATCGAGATATCAAGCATGTCCTCAACAGCATGTAGATCTTCACGAGCCTGGGCTTGTAAGAGTTCAGACTGGTATTCGTAGATTCGGCCCATGCGGCGCAAAATTTGCTCATCCGTTAAGGGTTCATTTACGCCTCCAATGTCGATGTCATCCTCTTCGGATAGAAGATAGGTTGGGACATCTTGATAGGCCGTGTTGGCGCTGAGGGCCGCTGGCTCAAAAGAATCATAGGAAATGTGACGAAGGATATTCAATCCTGAAATGCTGTCCGCATTGAACAACTCTAGCTCAGCTGGCTGAATATCTTGACCTGAAACTGCAAGGGGGGTTAATGTAACCAGTAACCCCAATAGCAACGTACGCATCATGGGTCTAAAAGATGGTTTGATGAGCAGTGACTCCGAAATGGAAAACGGTGGAATCGGATATCCCTTTACGTTAAGAACTTGTGAAGGGATATTTGGTTCAGACTGCTTCCAATAAAAGGTATCGGATATTTTTTAGGAATCTGGATGTGTAGAGGCACATTCAGATGCTAAATATAACAACAGAACGAATCTAATATAACTACTAAAGTCTATTAAAGATAGAGACTTAGGCTCGCTCGTGATGAGATATTCGGAGCCTGGAAGGAAAAAGCATATAAGAAAACATGCTAGAAGAGTAGCAGGGAGGCGCTTAAAGTGGAATGGTTCCGTGCTTCTTCTTGGGGTTGGTAGCCACTTTATTCTTTAGCATTTTTAACCCGTTTACCAGTTTTTCTCTAGTTTGGTGGGGGTATATAACCCCATCTACATATCCACGGGCTGCTGCAATGTATGGATTGGCAAACTTTTCCCTGTACGACTCAGTGAACGATTCTTCGGCCTTTTGCGGGTCTTCAGCAGCGGCAATTTGTTTTCTGTAAATAATTTCAACGGCCCCCTTGGATCCCATTACAGCTATTTCACTGTTTGGCCAGGCGTAGTTTAGGTCTCCTCTGATATGCTTAGAGTTCATTACGTCGTAAGCGCCGCCATATGCTTTACGGGTGATGATGGTAACTTTAGGCACGGTAGCTTCGCAGAACGCGTACAGTAACTTGGCCCCTTCTCTAATGATACCTCTCCATTCCTGCTCCGTACCTGGTAAAAATCCTGGGACATCTTCAAAAACGACCAGGGGAATATTAAAGGCATCGCAAAATCGGACAAACCGGGCCCCCTTTCTGGAGGAGTTTATATCTAGCACGCCGGCTAAGACTGCTGGCTGGTTGGCAACAATACCTATCGTTTCCCCTTCAAGGCGGGCAAAGCCGACGATGATATTTTCTGCATAGTCTTTATGAACCTCAAAGAAAGACCCGGGATCTATGATGTGGTCGATCACATCATGCATGTCGTACGGTTTGTTCGGATTGTCCGGGACAATGGTGTCGAGTTCTTTTAACTGTGATTCTGATAGTTGTTGAGCTGCTGCTCTAGGTGGTAACTCCTCACAGTTCTGGGGCAAATATCCCATCAACGTTCGTATGTTGAGGAGGCACTCGACGTCATTTGCAGAGGAGAAATGAGCGACCCCGCTCTTGGATGAATGAGTGGTAGCCCCCCCAAGCTCTTCACTGGTGACTTCTTCTTGAGTAACTGTTTTTACGACATGCGGCCCAGTGACAAACATATAGCTTGTCTTTTGGACCATGAATATAAAATCAGTAATCGCAGGGCTATAGACGGCTCCTCCAGCACAAGGCCCCATGACGGCAGAGATTTGTGGGACGACCCCTGAGGCCAGCGTATTTTGCAAAAAAATGTCTGCGTATCCACCAAGCGAAACAACCCCTTCTTGAATACGGGCTCCACCAGAATCGTTGAGGCCAATGATAGGAGCCCCGTTTTCAAGGGCCAGCTTCATTATTTTGACGATCTTTTCAGCATGGGCCTGCCCAAGCGAGCCACCGAATACGGTAAAGTCTTGACTGAACACATAAACAAGCCGGCCTTCTATGGTACCAAAACCCGTAATGACACCATCCCCGTAGGGTCTCTGCTTATCAAGCCCGAAATCTTGAGATGTATGTTGGACGAACATGCCTAGCTCTTCGAACGAGCCTTCGTCGAGTAAGATATCGATACGTTCCCGTGCAGTCAGCTTCCCCTTTTCGTGCTGCCTGTCTATTCGAGCTTGGCCTCCACCTAATAAGGCTTCCTGAGTTCTTCTTTCTAGTTCTTCAAATGGTCCGTTCGTTTCAGGCATATCGCATTCTTCGTTATTCAAACACCGGGATCAGGCAAAGATACAATATGGAGAGAATAGGATCGAATAGGAGAGTGATGATATCTTAATTAAGTTTGTATTGCTCTTCAATGCTTTCTGTGAACATGATCGCTGCTGGACTATAGATATTGACATTGTTCTTTTTAAACACTTCCTCGGCAATCACATGTGAGGCTATAGTCCAGGTTGAAAGGGTGTGCAGGCGCATGAGAATTGATTTATACTCAGCACCAGAACCTGCAAATAAATGCTCAATGAACATCGTCCTGTTACTGGTACCATATAGTCCTAATACACTGAACTCAAGTTGCTCGAGCGTCATTGATTCAGGATTGGCTTTTGGTGGAGCCTCATTGGGTTCTTCGTGAACGGGTGTATGAGGTAAAGGTGACGCTCCATTAGAAGGAGGATGGAAGGCAGCATCAGCAACCGATTCCGGAGTCGGCATCTGAGGAACCTGGGTACTTAAAGGAGATTGTTGAACAGGATTGGCCTGTTGATTTGTAGATGGCGTTGGTGTTGGCGCTGGAGTTGATGCCGTTGAATTGGGGGGAGTGTCCCCTGGCTTTTTCTGGAATTGCATCCATAGAGGAATCGCCGCCTCGTCTGATTTTGGGGGCTGTGGTTCTCTTCCATTCGGTGCCGGGCTGGCTGGCTGAGGAGGGGGATTCTTCTTTTCCTGTTGAAACTGTTCCCACAGGGGCCTTGGAGAATTCTCTTTCTGTGCTTCTTTTTCCTGTGCCGGCTGGGGGGCCGGTTTTGGCTGTTCCTCTTCTTTGAGAGCCGCGGTCTCAGCGGTTATCGTATCCGAAGTTATTGTGTCCGATTCAGGTTTAGGCTCAGGTGCTGCTGCAGGAGCTGGGCTGGGGGTTGGGACAAGTTTTTGCTCAAAAGGCTCAACAGATCCTTCGACAACCCGGCGGAGCCCCACCTCATTGATCATCACGGTCCGGTGCAGTTCTTTTTCAACCTGCAATCGTTCTTGAATCTCGTAGGCGTCCTTGTCGCCAAAAAACATGCTCAATAAATCAATTGGAGCACCTTGTTTATTGGAGAGCGGAATGCGCCGCATTAAATCGAACATAGGTTTAAGCAGGCGGAGCCAATCATCTACTGTGTAATTGGCCGTCATATGCTTATCGATTTGGGTCAACAGCGACGAAAATCGAGTTCGATCAATTTCTTTTAGTTGCCTTTGTTTTAGAAACGCTTCAACTGCTTCTTTCAGATAAGGGTATGCAGCAAAATATACCAGCTGCCTGTAAATGACAGGAGCAGGTAGAGGGCCTTCACCTTCATGGAAAATGTACTCGACCAGAGTATGCGTTGGTAATACCAGGTGCGCAATGACGAGTTTAGTAGCCCTTTTTAAGCTCGCTCTCCATTCTTCAGACGGGATATAACTATGATGAGCTAGAGAAGAAACGAAAGATTTGTAAGAATTCTGGACGTCTACATGATCATAGTCGAACCAGGGAGATCGTACTGAGCGGAGATGCTCTACTTCAATCTCAAGCTTGTGCTGCAAGGTTTGAGTAAGGAAGTGAGCCAAAAGAGGTGGCATCGGATCTTGTTCGATGTCCGATCGCGAGTAAGGACGCTCAGGGGGGAAGGTTTCAATGAGAAATTCGAAAAGTGACTCGGACGCTTCCCGAAGCATATCGCTTGACATGGAGACCAAAACGCTGAGTTTGGTTTAATGAACGAAGAGAAAGAAAATGGCAGTTTGTCAGACTTTTCTGCACCAAAGAGGGACAAATAAAGCTTCTAAAACCACAGCTTTAAGCCGTGTAAAATTTTATATAAAACTAGGCTTCTTAAATAAGGTTCATTTAAAGTACGTTTGTGTAAATAAAAATTAAATAAATAAAAACTTATCTATTCAATTGGTATACATCCATCTGTTTTACCAATACGGACGGTGATGCTACAGAAACAGGCACCACCTGGGGGCCTTTTTTACATTGGACCATCTGAGGCCGTGGTGGAAGATCGTTTGCAATGCCCTCAATCTGATTGAGAATATCGAAACTCTTTCCTTTGATCGTTACGTTTTTGATGGGATGAGTAAGTCTGCCCTGTTTAATTCGGTATCCCTCGCGAACATCCAGGCATACCTCCTGGGTATCTGAATGGGTCTGCCCATGGGAAATCGACTTGACGTAAATGCCATCTTTGACAGATGAGATTAAGGACTCTCTAGACGTATCGCCTGGGTGTAAATAGAGAGAGGTCATTCTAGGAAGTGGGGCAAACCGATAATCCTGCCGGCGGCCATTTCCAGTTAACTCCCGATTCAACTGGAACGAATGGTACCGATCTGTGAGAATGCGTTTGAGTCGTCCTTCTTCTACCAGGTTCGTGCATGCCCCTTTAACCCCTTCATCATCATTTAAGAGCAATGGGTTGGGGGCATCTCGTAAGGGGTCGTCCGAGAGGGATAAAGGAACGGAGGATACTTTGTTGCCGATGGTAGACCAAAGCGTGGCATTAAATTGATCCGCCTCTAACAAATGGCCGATCGTTTCATGTAACCAGATACTTGCGTTTCCTTGGTGTAGAGGCAACAAGGATGTTGGGGATCCTTCGAAGATAACAGGATATGAAGCAGAACGAATTGGTAGCGCTGAGGACTGGATCTTAGCTGCATTAACTGCCTGTATCACCAGGGCTGAGATTTGATTCGAGGAGAATACACTGGATGGGTCTGCGGATAAGTGTGTGGCATCAGTCTCAATGATGCCATCCTGTGAGTCCATTTTTATGCGCAACCAGAGGCCCCAGAAGGTCCGGTAGTTGATAATTACGTTGCCTTCGGAGTCAATAATGCAGATGCGCTGAATCCGATCTTGATATTCCAGGGAAGCCGACCGTATGTAAGGCTCATAGGAATAGGCAGACTCTAATACCTCGCAAAGGAATTGCTTCTTTTCAATAGCAGATAAACGGTCCAGCGCAGAGAGATTGTCCTCTGGGTATTGGGGTGTGCTTAGATTGATCTTTGTGCCATGTGTGTTCGCAACGCCAGGGAGTTCTTCTACACAACGTATCAATGTAGATTTATCGGGGGGCCCTTCAATCGAGTTGTACGCATGGACTGTTGGGCCAAAAACCTGGGCTCCAGTACCGTTTAAGAACGTGACGCGTTCTTTGAAGGGGGCAGAAGATGCGTTAATTGAAAAGGATTTAGACTCCGTAAAGAGCGAGTGGGCACGTGTGTTTTCATAAAACAGGTCTGCATAATGGTGATTAGCAGGGAGTGATGCCAATATAGAGGGTGCCAGGGTGAGCAGTAAATCAACTTCGCCTTGAAATGCACGGGAGGAGTCCATAGGTAGCCTCTGGGCAGTCAATACCCGTAGATAGAGAAGTCGTCTCGTCGCATATAAAAATTCAAGACACAGGCCAGCATAGCTGTTTCAGTGATAAGGGCGGATCCTCCATAAGAGATGAACGGCAAGGGGATCCCGATTACAGGAAGAATACCTGTTGTCATGCCGATGTTAAAAAAGATGTGAGCCGTGTAGAAAGCAACAACACCAATTACAAACGTGTTGCCAAACGGGTGTTTGATATGGCTCCCCAGGGAAACCAGGCGGATAAGGAGTGCCCCAAATAAGAGCAATACAATGATGGCGCCTATGAACCCAAATTCTTCTCCAATTACACTGAAAACAAAGTCGGTCGTTTGTTCTGGAACGTAAGCCCCTTGTGTTTGGGTGCCCTGTAAGAACCCTTTTCCCCACAGGCCACCCGAGCCAATTGCTGCTTTCGATTGAACGAGGTGAAAGCCCACCGAATACCGGTATTCAGGTGCTTCCGGATTTGTGAAAGAAAGAATTCGTGCTACGTGGTGGGGTTTAAGTACATAGCTCAAGGCAAACTTAATCGTTGCTATTGCCCCTATATTTGTGATTAATCCTACCAGTAAGATGAAGGTACTGGATTTTCGTAGAAACAGGACCACCATGAATATGACGACAAAGGCAATTGCAACCGGCAAGTATATAAGGGTTAGATAGCTTGTAAGAGCAGGTGCTACAAGAATAAGGATGTGCGTAAGGGAAATACCGCTCCAGTAAAGCAGAAACGGAATGATGCACATGTACATGAGCGCCGTTCCTGCATCGTTTTGAAGTAAGATCAAAACAATGGGGATCAGTACGATCACACACATGATAAAGGAAGAGCGAAGATCTTTTGTACCTGGCCGCTTTGAGGACAAAAACATGGATACAGCCATCAAGGTACCCAGCTTTGCCATTTCTGATATTTGGAATTGCACTGAACCTATGCGAAGCCACGACTTGGCTCCATTAACCTCTTGCCCGACCAATAGGGCAATGATTAATAGTAGAATAGAAAGACCGTAGACCGGGTAGGCAATGTTCTGATAGAAACGAACAGGGAGGAGAAGGGCGATAACGATTCCAATTGCGCAAATGATGGACCAGATCATCTGGCGATTAAAATTTCGGCGTACACTATCGAGCAAAAACTCAGAAGCGGTACCGTGGGTAGAGCTATAAAGAGCGATTAATCCGATGGAGACCAATCCACACCAGATCAAAATGGTGATGTAATCGACACTACGGTACCAGACTCTCATAGTCCTATAATGGTTGGCTTTCTAGTTCGTTCAGGATTCTATTAAAGAGCCACTGCCTGTTCGGGGAGTCTGAGATCTTACCCATCAAGTATTGCTCGGCCATCATTGTGGCAATCGGGCCGGCTTGTGTTCCTCCGAATCCACCATTCTCTACGATGACAGCCAGGGCAATCTGAGGATTATCCTTTGGAGCAAACATAACAAACAATGAATGGTCGTCCCGGTCTCCAGGTGCTTGAGCGGTGCCTGTTTTTCCAGCACTAGCAACATCTGGTATTTGAAAATAACGTCCCCCGCCAATTTGCATGAGATTTTGCATGCTGGTTTTAACGATCGAGAAATAGGAGGAGTCTATGGGAATTTGTTGGCTTGGAGGGATCTCAGGATAAATGGTACTATCAGATTCTAGGTGATGAAGATTTCGGACCAGATGAGGTGTATGCAGTTTTCCATTTGAGGCAATGGCAGCTACATAGCGAGCGAGTTGCATGGCTGTTACCCCCATGTCTCCTTGGCCTATGCCCAGGTTCATCGAATACCCAACGGTCCACCCACGGGGATACGTCCTGTTGTAATAGGTAGAATCGGGGATAAGACCGGGAAGTTGTTCTCCAAGATCAGATGCAATGCGATCCCCAAACCCAAACATCTTTGCATACCGATTAAACGTATTTACGTCCATTCTGCGCATGACTTCGAAGTAAAAGGTATTGCAAGAATGCAGGATGGCATTACTGACATTGATGTTTCCGTGCACACCCAGGCACCTGAACCGCCGGCCACGGCCCAGTGGATGCCCCCCTCCGCAATAAATTGTTTGATTGGGGGTGATGATACCTTCCTGCAAAGCCATGAGCGACATAAAAGGCTTCCAGGTAGATCCAGGTGGCATCATGCTCATCGTTGCCCGGTTGAACATATGAGATGCTTCGCTGGACGTAAGCTCGTACCATTCTCTCGCTGTTAGTGATTTGGCCAGAATCTCAGGGTCCAGGTCAGGGATGCTTAGCATGGCTAATATTTCGCCATTGTTTGGGTCCAGTGCTACAGCGGCTCCTCTTTTGTTTACAAAGAGGGATTCCCCGAGGGCTTGTAAATCGCTATCAATCGTAAGCTGGAGATTGAATCCACTCGATGGTGGGATGTCCGCACCGCCTTCTTGGTATTTCCCTACCTCCATCCCGTGTACATTAACCATGCGCAATTCACTGCCATAAGCGCCGCGCATATTTTCCTCATAACTTTTTTCCAGCCCAGTTTTTCCAATAAGATCCCCTTGCTTATACCCCCCTTCAGTATTACGGCTTAATTCGGCAGCCGAGATTTCCCGGGTGTATCCTAGAATATGCGTTGCATGTGCATCCGTCAGGTAGCGCCTCTTTTGTTCTTCTTCGTATGAGACGCCAGGGAGTGCATAGAAGCTTTCTTGGATTCTACTGAACGTTCGAAAAGGCACCTCTCGGAAGGACCGGCTTGGTTGGAATGAACTCCATTCTCGTGCTTCCTGCAGTTTTTGGGATACTAGCGAATCAGGTACTTCGAGTAATTGAGCCAGAATAGGTATGTTTTTCTCGTCAAAGTACCGCGGTGTAATGGTGATGGTGTACGTAAATTCATTATCCACCATTAGAACACCATTGCGATCGTAAATTGCGCCTCTCGCAGGGGTAACGCGTTTTTCGCGGACAGCCATGCTGCGTGCTTCCCCAGAATATGCACTTGATTCGAGCAGTTGCAGATGTGCCAGCCTAAACCCCAACGTTGTCAAGACGAGCAGAATAGAGACAATGATCACACGAACACGAATCCGATTTTCTTCCATGAATGATGCTTATTGCAAATAGGGTCTGTCTGATTTAATTCCTGGCTGGGTGGCCGATCAATTCTAGTAGTGATATATCTCAATACCGGTGCTGGGTTAAAATGTGCCTGCATCTACAGACAATGTGTTACAACCGCGGCATTGGGTGCACTAATATTGATCATTATCCTATACAATTTCGGTATCTGGGAGGAAATCAAGGTATAAAAAAAACCATTGTGGTTATCGAGCCGGCATATTTATTGTGTTCGATACCTTGTTTTTAGCTCCTTCTTGCAACCTCCGTTCTCATCCTTTGTATCTAAATTAACAAGAGTTTTATATCTCGTTATATACCTGCTATCCGCTCCAGATTTTTCCTGTACCATTGTAACGTTTTATCGACCGTTAAACTAAATGTACAAATGAAAGAATCTAAATAGCAGGTTTGAGTAGTTGTAAAGGGGATCAAACGTATATTACTATATAGATTGTTTAGGGAAGAGCCGCTTTCATGCCGCTCTTATTACTTTTCCCATTGACTTAAGATAATTATGCTACGTTCTGCTCGTGCTGCCTTATTAGTAGCGATTCTACTGTTGTTCGTTTCGCTTGGGAGTGTAGTAAATGCTCAGTATTTCGGCCGGAATAAGGTCCAATATGACCAATTTGAATTCAAGGTGTTTGAGACTGAGCATTTTGAAATATACTTCTACGATGAAACGGAAGAGACTATACGGGACGTCGCAGCTATGGCGGAACGATGGTATCAGCGCCATACTCGAACTTTCCTGAGGGAGTTTCACGAGAAAAAGCCGCTGATCTTTTATGCGAACGATGCAGACTTTCATCAAACGAATGCCATCGGGGGTTCACTTGGTGAAGGAACGGGAGGTGTTACTGAGTCCCTCAAGGAGCGCGTCGTAATGCCGCTTACTGGTATTTATAAGGAAACCGATCACGTTCTTGGTCACGAGTTGGTTCACTCTTTTCAGTACGATATTGGTCTTTCTACCACAGACAGCACGCGCTTTGCACTTGGTGCTTTTCCTCTTTGGGTTATAGAAGGAACTGCAGAATACCTATCTGTAGGCCGTGAAGACTCTCATACTGCGATGTGGCTCAGAGATGCGGCACTCAATGATGATCTTCCTACAGCAGAACAACTTACCAGGGAGCCTTACAAGTATTTCCCCTATCGATACGGTCAGGCCTACATGGCTTACATCGGCGGCAAGTATGGCGATGCAGCGGTTACGAATCTATTTAAGCTTGGTGGTAGAACGGGGCTGGACTCTGCTTTTGTCTATGCGTTGGGTATCAAAGCGGACTCGCTTTCACAAGAGTGGATTACTGCCGTAAAGGATTCCTACCTTCCGTTGACCGTAAATAGAACCAAGCCATCGGAAGCAGGCAAAAAAGTACTGGACGATGACCTGGATGGCGGAAAGATAAACCTTGCGCCGACGGTGAGTCCTGATGGCCGGTATGTTGCATTTATCTCCGAGAGAGGAATTACCGGAATTAACTTATTCATCGCGAATGCTGAGACCGGTGACGTCATTCAGCGGTTGAAGAACGGGCCTTTCGATTCTCATTTCGATAATATCCGGTTTATTAGTTCTGCTGGGTCATGGTCTCCGGATGGAAAGCAGTTTGCCTTTATTGTTTTCTCAGACGGTGATAATGAGATTCAAATCCTGGATATCGATTCCGGTAAAGTTGATCGAAGAATCAGCATTGAAGATGTAGGGGCAATCCATCACGTATCCTGGTCACCCGATGGGCAAACCATTGCGTTTTCAGGTATCCACGGTGGTTTGAGCGACCTGTATCTCCTCGATATCTCTACAAACTCTGTTCGTCAATTGACGAAAGACCGCTATGCAGATTTGCAGCCGGCATGGTCCCCGGATGGTTCACAGATTGTGTTTGTGACGGATCGTGGAGAAGGAGGCACCGATTTCGAGACGCTTAGTTACGGTGAAATGCGAATGGGCATTTTCGATTTGGAGGAGAATAAAATCGAAGTACTGCGTCCTTTCGGTAACAAAGCGCATCACAATCCTCAGTTTTCTCCAGATGGCCGAAGCCTTTACTTTATTTCAGATCAGGATGGCTTTAAGGATATATACCGGATGGACTTACGTACAGACGAGCTGTATCGGGTTACGAATCTCCAGACGGGTGTAAGTGGCATTACTGCTCTTTCTCCCGCCATGTCAGTCGCTGGCCAAAATGGGCGGCTCATGTTTACCGTTTTTGATAATGGGGAGTATCCGGTCTATTCTTTGGAGTCCGAGGAAGCGGAAGGTGAATCAATGGCAATGGTAGCCCTTGAGGAGAGTGCCGTAGACAGCTCCCGCTTTACAAGTATTTTGCCTCCACCTCGAGATGCTGAAGATGGCCTCGTAGGTAGTTATCTCAGTGATCCTCTTACCGGATTACCAGATAGTCCAGACTACGATATCCAGGAGTATGGAGCTAAGCTCCGGCTGGATTACGTTGCGCCGCCATCATTCGGTGTTTCCGTTGGTGGTCCTTTTGGTGGTGGGGCGTATGGCGGTGTTGGTTTCTTCTTTAGCGATATGCTCGGAAACCACAACCTGACCGTGATTGCTCAGGCAAATGGTACAATTAAGGATATTGGTGGACAGGTGTCCTATTTGAATCAGAAGAATCGGTTCAATTATGGGGCTGCAGCAGGGCATATACCTATCCTTACTGGATTTATTTCAAGGGGCACAGAATTTATAGAAGAGGATGGGGAAGTCGTTGGTGTCGTTCCGACCATCGACCAGGTGTTTAGGCGTATATATATCGACCAGGTGGACGCGATTGGTTCGTATCCTTTGTCGACAACTCGCCGCCTTGAAGTAAATGCTGGCTTCTCGCGCTATGGTGAAGACATTGAAGTGCGGCGTTTTGTCCAGAGTCCATTTGGTGGACTCTCAAGAGGAGAGCGCATTGATTTAGATGAATTGGAAGGTGATCCTTTGTATTTCTTCCAGTTTGGTGGTGCGATGGTTGGAGACAACTCTTCATTCGGTTTTACCTCTCCAATACGAGGTGGCCGATTCCGCGCCCAGGTATCTCCCTTCCTTGGAACGGATAGTTTTGTCCGAGTTGTGGGTGACTACAGGAGGTATTACCTGGCCAGTCCGTTTACATTTGCTATTCGTGGATTACACGTAGGCAGCTACGGCGCTCAAGAGGAATCGAATATAAATACCAACTTCAATTCATCGTTAAGCACAAGCATCTTTACGACCCAATACCTGGGGTATCCGAATTACCTGGGCTTCGTTCGTGGGTATAGTTTCAACTCCCTCGAAACCGAGGAGTGTACTCCTTTCCTGGAGAAAGATGCATTTGTTGAAGAACTCACCTGTGCAGAAAGCCGCCGGTTGTTTGGTTCTCGAATTGCTTTAGCCAGCGCTGAGGTTCGTATCCCACTGTTTGGTGGAGGTGGTTATGGGCTTATAAACTTCCCGTACCTGCCTACCGAAGTAAACCTCTTCTTCGACGCTGGTCTTGCCTGGAACGAACGGGATAACTTCTTTGATCTGCTTGTTTTTGACAGAGATGGTATAGAAGAAGATGCTACCGTGTTTAGTCTGGATGGCAGAGAGCAAGTAGGAGATGTGGCGCGTCGAGTCCCAGTAATGAGTACGGGTGTATCTACACGCTTTAACCTTTTTGGATATACCATCCTTGAAGTCTACTACGCGTATCCGTTCCAACGCCCAGTTAAGGGTGCACACTTTGGCTTCCAGTTGATACCTGGATGGTAGTAAGAAGATATTTTGGTTTGCGTCGATATTATAGATTAAAGACGCATTCCTTGTAGGGGCTGTTACTGACGGCTTGCAAAGTGAACATTGAACGCGAAGAGGCTTTCCCTGGAGGAAAGCCTCTTCGCGTTCCGCATTGCGGGTTTTTCGTGCAGACTGAAATCAAAATCCCCTTTGGGTTGACAAGTCGTCGATCGCTCTTTATTCTCCCTGCTGACACTCCGATAGATCATTCATACGGTCTCTTTTCTTTTTTGCAGAGAGAGAGTTCAGCTGATGCTATCTTAGCCCCGCATTCCTGGTTTTAATATCCATCTTCAGTAACAGGATGTACCCCGTTTTCAAGTCTTTATTATTCCGTTTAGATGCTGAGCGAGCGCACCATCTTGCAACGAGTACGGCTCGATTCGTGCAGGCGATTAGTCCGTCTATTATTCAGCCGTTGTATGCATTTGATCATCCCGTTTTGCACCAGAAAATATGGGGGGTACCCTTTCGTAATCCCGTAGGCCTCGCAGCGGGCTTCGATAAAAATGCTCAACTTGTTCGTTTTTGGGATAAAGCCGGCTTCGGGTTTTGCGAGATCGGTTCTGTAAGTGCAAGAGCCAGCCAGGGAAATACGAAGCCCCGGGCATTTCGATTGCCTTCTGATAAGGCTTTGATCAATCGAATGGGTCTCAATAATGACGGGGCAGAAGAGGTAAGCCAGCGGTTGAAGAAATTGAACAAAAACATGCTGCCGCCTCTGGGGGTTAACATCGCGAAGACGCACGATCCCTCTATTATGGGAGAAGGGGCCTTGTTGGATTTCAGACACACATACCGCGTACTGGCTCCGTTGGCTTCTTATGTAGTACTGAATATCTCTTGCCCAAATACAGCGGAAGGAAAAACATTTGAGGATCCGGAATCGCTCGATGCTTTACTGACAGCGATTCTCTCCGATAGAAAAGAAATCGGGTCCAATGCGCCTTTGCTCGTGAAGCTGTCACCCACTTTTTCTCAACACGTCGTATTCGATAGTGCGATAGAGGAGATCCTTTCCATCGTCGAACAGCATAGTATCGATGGATTAGTGGCCACCAATACTGCTTCGGACAGGCAACATTTAGTGACCTCAGATGCAGAATTAAAACGTATCGGTAAAGGAGGCTTGAGTGGTGCACCCTTAACTCACCGCACGACTCGGTTAGTCAAGTACTTATATGAAAAAACGAGAGGAGAAATACCCATTGTTGCAGTAGGAGGGATAGATTCTGCTGAAACTGCGTATGCTAATATACGAGCCGGAGCCTCTCTAGTGCAGTTATACACTGGATTGGTGTATAAAGGACTTGGAGTTGTGAAAAAAATCAACAAGGGCCTGGTTCGGCTATTGCGTCAAGATGGATATAAAACCATTAGTGACGCAATAGGTGTAGACGTGGATGTGATCCCCAATCCTATCCGGGAGCAAGTGCTTGCTGCTATAGAAGTATAGGTGCTGAGATAGTACTCTGAGTGTGTTGTAAGGTCAATGTGTTGGTGGTTCAAAACCGCCTCTCTAGGGACATTTTGGTGAATTCTCTGCATCAGGATCATTCTTCGTGTGCGCATTGCCATTAGCTGTAAGACCCATTACATTAGTTTGCCGAAGGTTTTAGGTCTACAATACATGAAACACGTTCAGTGTTAAAGCTGATCGTACTAAAAAATCTCAGTCATGCCAGTGATCGTTGAGTTTGAAACGTTACCCCAATTGTTCACCAACCTGTTTGATCTTAATAGAGGGCAGGGCAATACGGCTTTAGCGTTTAAAGAAAAGAAAAGTAAGAAATGGGTTGATATCAGTTGGGAATCCTTGCAAGATCAAGTTAATGCTGTTACCGGATATCTGCATAAACGGGGTATTCAGAAAGGCGATCGGGTAGGGATTTTGTCTGAGAATCGTCCCGAGTGGGCGATCACCGATATGGCAACACAGTATTTGGGTGGGGCCAATGTATCGTTGTATACGTCACTTCCTCCTTCGCAAGTGAGTTATATTCTGAAGGATTCGGGAGCGAAGGTCTTTGTTGTTTCCACTAGCATACAGCTTCGTAAGGCAAAGGAGGTATTTGATGAATGCCCTGACCTCGTTGAAATTATTACGATGAGTGAACTCCGTGGTGAGCATCCTGATTATGTTCGAACCTGGGATGATATTATGGAAGAGGGGAAAACATACTGGGAAGAAAACCACGCTAAGATCACACCTATCGCCAAAACGGTAAAGGCAGAAGACCTCAGTGTTCTCATATATACTAGTGGTACGACGGGCAATCCCAAAGGTGTGATGTTGACGCACGAAAACATTGCCTCCAATACTAAGCTGGCTCTACCTTTAGTTCCTTTCGGGAAAACGGATCATCACCTCTCTTTCTTGCCTCTTTGTCACTCCTTCGAGCGAACCTGTGGATATATCGCTATCATGGCAAGCGGAGCGTTGATAACCTACGCAGAAAGCATTGATGCCGTAAGCAAAAATATTACTGAGGTGGGACCTACAGTTATGATCTCAGTACCACGGCTATTCGAGAAGATCTACAATACCGTCATGAAGTCGGTAGACAATGGCTCGAATTTGAAAAAGCAGATCTTTAACTGGTCTGTGGCTACCGGGAAGAAAGTGGCGGCCTTAGAAAATAGAGGGAAGTCTCCTGGTCCATTGTTAAAGATGCAGCAATCATTGGGGAATAAGCTGGTATTCTCTAAGTTTCATGAAAAGCTAGGTGGTAATCTACGATTTGCAGTATCTGGAGGAGCGGCATTACCTAAAGCCATTGGCGAGTTTTTTCAGGCAGCTGGTATCAAGATATTAGAAGGATACGGACTCACTGAAACCTCTCCTATCCTGACAGTAAATCCATTTGATCGGCCCCGCTATGGTTCTGTGGGGCACGTGATTCCCGGAGTAACGATTGGGATTCAGCGGCTCAGTGACAACAAGATTATTGGTCAGCAGTCGGGGGATAACTACCCTTCCACATTGTCTACAGAAGAAGGCGAAATCATTGCTCGTGGACCTAACATCATGAAGGGCTATTGGAATAATGAGGAAGCAACTGCGCAGGCCATTGATCCTGATGGGTGGTACCATACTGGAGACATAGGACGATTTGATAATGGTTACCTGATGATCACCGATCGTCTAAAGCACATGATCGTTTCTCGGGGTGGAAAGAATATCTATCCGGGCCCTATTGAGGATGGATTCAAGTCTGAAACAACTATTGATCAGCTTATGGTAGTTGGTGAGGGGCGTGAATATCTGACTGCCCTGGTTGTGCCGTCTCTAGATGCATTGAAAGGAGTAGCCAAGGAAGAAGGAATCTCCTATGAAAAGCCTTCAGAGTTGCTAGAGCATGAAGCTATCCAGAAGTATTTTAAAGCGTTATTCCGAAAGTACTCCAAGACAGCCGCTGCGCATGAGAAGATCCGTGATTTCCGGCTTATTGAGGACCCATTTACGGTTGAGAATGGGATGATGACTCCGACGCTAAAATTAAAGCGGAAGGTTGTCGAGAAGAATTACAGTGAGCTGATCGAAAGTATGTACGGGGTATTTGCTTAACGGTGTAGATCACAATGCACGCAGGCCCATGGCAGACTACTCATTCATTACCAAATGGCATTTCGATGCGTCCATAGATGACGTATGGGATGAAATATATCACGCTTCTCGATGGCCCACGTGGTGGAAGGCTGTTGTTTCGGTCGAAGAATTATCGAAGGGTGACGAGCTCGGTGTAGGGGGTGTCAAACTGTTTACCTGGCGCACCGCTTTACCATACAAGCTCTCCTTTGAGATGCGTGCAACCCGGATTGAGCCACCTCATATCCTCGAAGGGGAGGCATACGGTGAACTTGATGGACAAGGCCGGTGGACGCTTTCTGAAAAAGCCGGCGGTACAGCCGTTCAATACGAGTGGAATGTCAAAGCAACCAAGCCCTGGATGCGCATCCTATCGCCAATAGCACGGCCGGCCTTTCAGTGGAATCACGACGTTGTGATGCGTTGGGGTGAGGAGAGTTTGAGGAAGCGGCTGGAGAATAAGATAAAGACCGGCTCTTGATAGGTTAGATCAAGTTACTTTCCAGTAAAATAAAAATTAGCCCCCAGGCTTATCCAGCGTCCCGGCATAGGCGCATCCAACACCTCTGTGTAAAACTCATCAAAAAGATTGCGTAGATCGAGTGTAATTTTGATTTGGTTCTTAGGTAATGATAGGGTTTGAGAAGCTCTGATATTTACAGTGGAGTAACTTGTCCCATCCAGCTTTTCTTTCCACAAGATCTGGGTCCCTAGTGAAGTGGATGGCATTTTCAACGTAGACGAAATTTGTATCAGGCTTCGTCCATGTCCTGAAGCATATTTGAAGATCGCGTCCGGCCAAAGGCCATCCAGTCCTGAGTCGAAGTAGGTATAGGTTGCTGATAACCCTATGTTTGCACGGCCCACTGGACGATTGATGACAGCGTCTAATTCAAATCCTTTAAGGTCAACCTCGACAATATTCAAAGCCAGTAGGACGGAGTCTGCTACCATCGGAGTATCAGACGGAGCTCGTTGAGCAAAATCGATGAGGTTTGAGGTGATGCGCCGAAACCCTGTCGCGTGGAGCGAGATGCCATTGGCCGGGTAAAAGTCTGCACCTATTTCATAGGACCAGGCCCGTTCGGCTTCGAGGTCCGGGTTGCCGTAGTTTCTGTCTCGCCGAGGGGGTGCCGTAGTATTGATGTATCGCTCTGTGTAATTCGGCGCACGTACCGCACGGCCTACGTTTGTCCGAAGCGCCCAGTTGCCTGGCTTCCATAACAGGCTGGCTTGAGGAATCACTTCCACCCCAAACCCTGAGTCGTAATCTATTCGGCTGCCGGCATAGGCAGATACGGTCTTTGACAGTTGGGCATTAAATACAGCAAAAGCACCGGCTCTTGAATCGTTATGATCTCCCAGATTATTACTAGTGATGGATCGGACACCGCCAGAAAGTCCGGTTGTAAGGCTCCATGTGGGAGACAACGTTCGTGTCAAATGAAATTGAGAGAACACATGTTGACTCGTGTGCCTGTTCGTGGAAAACATAGGGTTGAAGGTGAAGGTGTCATCATGACGTTTCCACACAATCTGGCCTGTCCAGTTGGACGCGCTCTCGGTTCGATTTTGAAGCCTGAGTTGAGCCCAGTAGGTATCTGTTTGTTCTCTTGAGAAATCGAATGGAGAGACCGTGTAAAAATGGAAGGCGTTAAAATCCCTTCGATCCATTCCAAAACGAACAAACGCCGCAACCTCTGAAAAACGAGCTGATGTAAATATGGAGTTAGTCAATCGCCAAAAGTCGGTTTTGACAATTCCGTTTGGGCCTTCTACAGGGCCGTCTTGGTTTTCAATGGTTTCCCCGTCACTGTTTTGATAGACGGAGGCTATCCCCATCGTAATATTCCCCTTTCTGAAAATTCCATCTCCATGGATGTCAAGCAGACCGTGCGACCCACGAAAAGCCCCTAATGTGCCCTCTGAAGGAGGGCCATATGACTCAGGATTTACAGTAGCATCAGTCATGATATGTATCACTCCACCCAGTGCGTCTGGACCGTGCAGCATTGCGGCAGGTCCTCGAAGGACTTCGATGCGTTTGATTTGTGATAACGGAATTGGCATATCTGTGATGAAATGTCCTGTCATTGCGTCATTAAGCGGCATGCCGTCGATGAGCACAAGAACGCCGTTAAATGTACTGCCTCGCATGGTGATATCACTTTGAATGCCAAAGCCCGTTCGACTAAATACCTCAACTCCGCCGACGCTTCTGAGTAACTCGTCGAATGAGTTGACAGATAAGTCTGCAATGTCGCTGGCTGTCCATGTTGAAATTCGTTGACCCGTATCACGCACGGAAAGGGGGGTGCGTGTGGCAGTAACGACGATAGAATCGGGTAGGACGCCTTCCGGCATTGTGGGTTGGGCGCTCAGTTCTGTACCGAGGAGCGATATTAAAAGGATGGGGTAAAAAAGTGTACGCATAGTCTGGAGGGAAAATTGGATCCATGATATGAAGTTGGATATTCAGATGTTCTTGAGGAATAGTAGAATTCCTTGCACCACAAGTGGCCTTTGTGACAAGGTGATCAATTTGTAGGCGCGAACCCGAGAGATGTATAAGTGTATGGAAAGGGTAAGGCAATCGAACTAAAGAGAAATGGATACTCTCAACGATTTACAAGCCCTCATCAAAGGCCGGCGTACTGTTGTACTTACCGGAGCAGGATGCAGTACAGAATCGGGCATTCCCGATTATCGAGGTCCTTTGACACGAAAAAAAGCGCGAAATCCCATTTTATATAAAGCGTTTGTTAATGAAGCCAGCGCTCGGGTTCGATATTGGTCAAGAAGTTTGATTGGTTGGAATCGAATAGTTGATGCGGCACCAAACGGGGCGCACACAGCGATCGCTGAGTTAGAGGCAAAAGGTTACGTAAATGGAGTTATTACACAAAATGTGGATAGGCTGCATCACAAGGCCGGCAGCGATCGCGTTGTAGAACTGCACGGTACGCTCTCCGAAGTATATTGCCTGGACTGTGGACAGGTTGAGCAGCGCAATACATTCCAGCAGCGCCTGCAAGTGTTAAATCCAGGTTGGTGGCATGAAGGACACGATATTGCACCCGATGGGGATGTGGAGTTGGGTGACATTGATGTATCTCAATTCAGAGTACCTGCTTGCTCGATCTGTGGAGGTGTGCTCAAACCGAATGTGGTATTTTTTGGCGAGAGTGTCCCTAAGGATCGGGTAGAAGATGCATGGCGATTGTACGATGACGCCGACATGATTCTGGTGGTTGGTTCATCGCTAACCGTATTTTCCGGATATCGATTTGTGCTTAAGGCGGCAAAAGAAGGGCGTCCCATAGCCATTGTAAACTTAGGACCGACTCGTGGGGACGCCCTGGCGTCTTGTTGTATAGATAAAGAAGCTGGCATTATTATGCCAGGCCTTCTGAATAAACTAATTAGTTCAAATGAAAGAGCCCTACGGGAGACTTCCACATAGCTCCGTAGGCAACTCGCAATGGGCGGCTGGATCTGTCCTCTCTTTCTTGAATACTTCCTTGATCGGTTTCTTCTTGAGGTACTTCGTCGGATGACGTTTGCTTGATCGAGAAGATGCCATGGCCCGATCCAACAGGGTTACGATTTTCGTCAAGTAAACGGGTTTCAACCGTATATTTGCCCTGATCTCTATGTGTCAATCTTGCTACAGCAGTTAGTCTAGTAGAATGGACATCTACAGGTCCATACATGCTGAACGAGTCGTTCGTTACTTCTTTGTCTTCTACAAGACTACTTGCTGCTAATGTAGCAGCATCTAACATTAGTTTCGCATAAATACTGCGGTCGATATGACCAGTACGGGTGATGTCTGAAGCCTGCGTAGTGTACGAAATACGCGCTTCTCCGAACGTAATGGCTATATCTTGGGGTGTATAGGGTGAGGAAGGAGAGCTTGTGAATCGCTTAACTAGATTAACTAACTGCTTAAATCCTGTCATTGTTAAATCCCCGAAGGTAATGTTCAAATCTGATGTTGTTGTGAAACAACGTCATATATCTACAAAATCGTACCAACTCTAAATGAATGACAAAATGTCACTGTATCATGTATTGGGGGATTATCGCGTCATTTCCGTGTAAAAAAGCGACATATCACTTTTTTGACGACGATCTGTCGTTTTGTTATCTCTTCTATCGCTTACATAATTGCACGCTTTCTCTTAGTCACTAAACCGAACGATCCATGAATGCAAATAGCCAAACCTATGGACTAACACGCCGTGAGCTAGAAGTGCTGCATTTGATGGCAGAAGGGCTGACACAAAAAGAAATTGCCAATAAGCTTTTTGTGAGTCGCTACACTGTGAATAGCCATGTACAACACATCTATGAAAAAATGGATGCTCGTACTGGACCTCATGCAGTTAACAAGGCCTATCGTGCACGGATTATTCTTGTGCCAGACATAAGCCTGAACTAAGCTCATTTCCCCAATCCAATGGGCTTCCAGTAACTTGTTACGGGGTTATTGCTTTGCAATCAGTTAGATGAACAAACCATCTAAGTGTCGTGTTACGGGTTTCACGTTGTTAGGTAGGCAAACCAGGTATTCAGCGCGAAACTCGTAGCACGAAATTCGTAATCTGTGCTTGTTAAGCACATCTATTAATTTAGCATTCTTGCAGGCTATATCTATCCTTAAAATAGACTATTTTTGATGGGCAGCAGGGCGAACTAAACGAGCAGTATGCCGTTCTGTGCAGACCCGAATGTACGAAGTGGTTGTTCCGCCGTACATTAACTATAAAGATGTGTGATCCATCTTTCCCACCAAACATAGATCAATCAGCAGGTGCTATCATGGAAGCAGGTTTGCAGACAATGTTTATCTTTCCCGGCCAAGGTTCGCAGTATGTGGGTATGGGAAGTGATATTTATGAAAGGTTTGATGCAGCGAAGAAGGTGTATGAGCAGGCGAACAAGGTTTTAGGATTTGATATCAAGAAACTCTCCTTTGAGGGTCCTGCCGAGGAATTAAATTTGACCAGGAATACACAACCGGCACTTCTTACACATAGTATTGCCTGCCTTGAAGTATTCCGGGAACTCACGGATGGCGAAATGAAGCCGGCTGTAGCTGCAGGACATAGCCTTGGAGAATACTCAGCGCTCGTCGCATCAGGGGCACTTACATTTGAGGAAGCCCTTAAACTGGTCCAGCGAAGAGGGCAGTTGATGGGAGAGTTTGGTAGAGGCAAAATGATAGCCTTCAGAGCGAATCTGGAAACCGTGCGTGAATTTGCCGACCGATTTTATTGCGGGATAGGAGGATGTAACTTGCCTGAACAGACCGTTGTTGGAGGTAGTGAAAAAGACCTGCAAGCGTTGGCTGAGTACGCAGAATCTATCGGGCAGCGTGGTATTCCTTTAAATACAGAAGGAGCCTTCCATACGTATCTGATGGTATCCGCTGCTGAGGCTTTTCGACCGGCCCTTGATGAGGCGAACCTGGTAACACCAACGTGCAAAGTGTTTTCAAATTACACAGGCGATTATCACGGGGAAGACCCGTCCGGTATTAAGGCGTATTTGTTCTTTCAGTTATTTAATCCTGTGAAGTGGATCTGGAGTGTTCAGCAAGCCTTGAACGATGGAGTAAATTTCATTATCGAGTTTGGAGGAGGTATTGGGAAGGGAGAAGGACCCGCTGAGAAACGGCCTAACCTTCAAGGAATCACGAAAAAAGCCTATCGTGGATTAGATATACAAGGTACGTATCTACCTGCGATCAACGAAAAAACGATTGAAGACACGGTCGGCAAAATTAAAGAAGAAATTTTCTCCGCGTAAATTATGATCGGTACGAATAGCTGGTGTACAAAGGCTACCTCATTCACCGGGTAGCCTTTCACACCGTTATCTTGCCCCATTGTTTTCCTGTTGTGCATCATACTGGCTCCCCTGCCCCTGAAACTGATAGTCATTTCGGTTTCGCCAAGCCAATTAGAACGAATTGACCCATTTATATACATGTCAACCGCTACCAAGGGGACTAGCTCAAGAGCATTCCAATATTTTGTATTTATATTATTAATGTGCGTTTTCCTGTTTGTATTTCTGGTGAGTAGGCTCGTTGCTCAGCAGGGCACAGACGTCTATGAGCCCATACCTCTTTCACGTATTTATCTCTCGGAAACGCAGACACCTTATTCGATTACTAATGCTTCTCTAAGTACTTGTGCAGGATGTAACGCTGTTCGTCTTGACCCGTCTTTAATTTGATGCCGGCAACTGAATCCAGGTGCCGTAACTATAGTATCTGAATCCGCCGCTTCAACTGCTGGAAGTAGACGTCGCTCAGCCATCGCTTTGGAAATGGTATAGTGCTCTTTCTCATAGCCGAAAGAGCCTGCCATGCCACAGCATCCGGAATCAACTTCTGAAACCGAATAACCAGGCGGTAGCGAAAGGGCCTTTTTTGCTGCACCAGTGCCAACGAGAGCTTTCTGATGACAATGACCATGCAGAAGCACCTGCTTTGTGCTATCGTTGAACGTAACGTTTAACTTGCCTTCTTCTGCCAGCTCAGCAATGAAATTTTCGAATAAGAGGGCATGTTGCGCCACTTCCTTTACCATTGGGTCCTCAGGGAGAAGCGAAAGATATTCGTCTTGCAACGAAAGAAGACAACTCGGTTCTAATCCAACAATGGGAATGCCTTGCTTTACAAAGGGAATAAGTGCATCCACTGTTTGCCGGGCTGCCTTTCGCGCCTGGTCTACTAATCCTTTGGATATCATCGGGCGCCCGCAACACCCATGATTGGACAATAAAACTTCAAATCCAGCGGCTTCAAGTACTTCTGTTGCTGCAATAGCGACTTCAGGACTGTTGTATGTATTAAACGTATCGTTGAAAAGCACAACCTTTGGCTTGCTCCCTTTCTGAACGGTGCGCTGTTTAAACCAGGTGGTAAACGGCTTAGGAGCAAAGGACGGAAGCGTTCTGTACTTGCTAATGCCCATAACAAAGTCCAGTATCGACCGTGTGATCCCAAGACGCAAGGACCAATTAGCAAAAGGAGCTAGAAAACCGCTGGTCAATTTTGTAAGACGCGGAATTTGACCAAAGAACCTTGTCCGGTGAGGTGTACCATTCTTGTCGTGATACTGCGCCAAAAACTCAAATTTGATCTTAGCCATATCAACAGAAGAAGGGCACTCTGCCTTACACGCTTTACACTCGATGCATAGGTCCATAACCTCATACATGCGTTTGCTGGTAAGGGTCTGGTTGGGCAACGTACCAGATAATGCAGCGCGTAACATATTGGCACGGCCACGTGTACTGTGTTCCTCTTCTCGAGTAACCATGAAGCTCGGGCACATAGTACCTGTGGTTCGCTTTCGGCAGATGCCGGCCCCATTACACATTTCAACAGCACGATGAAAGCCCATGTCCTCCGAAAAGTCGATGTGTTCTTGCAATTGAACAACCTGATACGATGCCCCATACCGCAGTCGCTCTGTCATAGGACCTGCATCGACGACCATTCCTGGGTTCATAATGCCCTTTGGGTCGAAGATCTGCTTAGTCTGTTGGTAAAGGCCGTATAGCTCTGGTCCAAAGAAATGCTGGTTAAACTGGCTACGTGCTCGTCCATCGCCATGTTCACTGGACAGGGATCCCCCATACCCTTTCAGGAGGTCAACAGAAAATCCAGTAATCTCGGGAAGCTTTGCGACCTCTGATGCTTCCTTTGCATTAATCAAAGGTCGAATGTGTACACAGCCAGCACTGGCGTGCGCATAATAGGCGACCTTTGTGCCTCGATCATTACAGAACTTCTCAATCTTGGTTACATATTCAGCCAGGTGTTCAACAGGAACTGCTGCATCCTCGATAAAAGGGATCGGCTTGTGATCACCCTTGATGCTCATCAATAAACCAAGCCCCACTTTTCGGACCGTCCATACATCAATCTGGTGTTGGCGATCAAACGCAGGAACGATGGCGGTTATGTTTACATGTTGTTTTCGGAGATGCTCTTCGAGTCGATCTACTTTTGCTCTGAGTTCAGCATCTGATTCTCCGTAGAATTCTGTTATAAGTACACAGTTTGGTGTTCCTTCAATGAAGGAGGTCATGAGCCGGGCATACTTAGGGACGTCCCGGCACATCGTCAGGCCGAGGTTATCCAGTAATTCAACGGCGGATGGGTCGACTTCAAGAATGACAGGTACAGCTTCAAGAGCCTCCTTGAGCTGCTCAAAATGAACGATAGCCAGTGCCGTTTTCTGAGGTTTGGGTACGAGATTTAATTTAATCTCTGTCATCACACCAAAAGTGCCCTCAGCTCCACACATCAATTTAGACAGGTTAAAGCCAAATTCCTTTTGCGGGAATTTAAAGGCGCCTCCATTCTTAATCATACGTTCCAGGTTGTATCCGCCGCAGCGCCTCCAATGCCTGGGTGTAGCCGTTTTGATAAGGTTTTGATTGGCCGGATCTGAAACGAGTGCACTAATATCTCGATAGATAGCGCCTTCGAGGCCGCTGCGTTTTTGATGCTGCTCTAGCTGGTTGGTATCCAGGGTTTCAAAATGCGCCTCCGTACCGTCGCTAAGAATGACACTCGTTTCCAGTACATGGTCAGCGGTCATGCCATACATAATTGAATGGCTGCCTGTGGAATTGTTTGACACGATGCCTCCTAGTGCCGCACGGTTGCTGCTGGCTGGGTCTGGTCCAAAGAGCAACCCATATGGATCCAGGTGGATATTTAATTCATCCAGCACAATACCCGGTTGAACTCGTACCCACTGCTCCTCTCTGTTTACCTCAACGATCTGGTTGAGGTGCCGGCTCATATCTATAACGAGCGCCTCATTGACTGCCTGCCCGGCCAAGCTGCTGCCAGCCGTACGAGGGAGGATAGGGATCTCATATTTGTGGGCAAGCTCAACGGCAGCCTGCACATGATCATTGTGCTCTGGAATCAATACACCATACGGCATTACCTGGTAAATGCTAGCGTCCGTACTATATAAGATCTTGCTGTACTTATCAGTACGAAGCGCTCCATTTACCTGCTTTTCTAATGCAGCCAAAAAATCGGGCAGTGCGGAAGGCTTCTTATTCATGGTGGGTGCACTACATTATTGTTGAATTGAGATAACAACCAGAAACCAGAAACTAGAAACGCAATCAGAAGGCTCTCTTCTGATTGCACCTATTTGCCTAAGACTTTTGCAAAGGCCATGAGCAATCTGTCAACCGTATCAGGCCGGCTGTTGTAACCCATTAATCCGACACGCCATACCTGCCCGGCAAGCTGGCCTAATCCGCCTGCGATTTCGATGTTGTGTTCAAGAAGCAACTCGCGGCACACGGCTTTTGCATCAACGCCTTCGGGCACGCGTACTGTTGTAAGGCTCGGAAGCCGTATTTCATGATCCACATGGCAGGACAGTCCCATGGCTTCGAGGCCGGCCCAGAAACGCTCCGCGTTTTGCTGGTGGCGGTCCCAACGGGCTTCCAATCCTTCTTCAGCAATAAGCTTCATTGCCTCTCTGAATGCATAGTTCATGTTAATGGGCGCTGTGTGGTGATAGGTCCGGTTGCTGCCCCAGTAGTTTGATACCATAGACATGTCCAGGTACCAGTTGGCCACTTTTGTTTTGCGGTTGTTTAGTTTTTCAACGGCTCTTGGACCAAGAGTGAACGGAGCCAAGCCGGGAGGGCAGCTAATACACTTCTGGGTACCGCTATAAGCGGCATCCACACCCCATTCGTCAAGGAATAGGGGAACGCCTCCGAGACTGGTTACCGTGTCGATGAGCAACAAACAATTAAATTCTCTACATAACTCAGCAACGCCCTCCAATGGCTGGCGGGCACCGGTAGACGTTTCAGCATGAACTAGACCGAGAATCGCGGGGCGATGCGCCTCCATACCTGCCCGAATTTCGTCCAGAGAGAAAGCCTGTCCCCACGGTTTATCGATCTGGTGGATTTCTGCACCGTAGCGGCCAGCCATATCCATCATTCGATGACCGAAGTAGCCATTCACGCCAACCAAAATAGAGTCGCCGGGCTCAACGAGGTTAGCCAGTGTGGCCTCCATTGCTGCACTACCCGTGCCGCTCACAGGGATTGTAAGCTGGTTTTCCGTTTGCCAGGCATAACGAAGCAGTTCCTGGTTTTCGTTCATAATCTGGATAAACTCCGGATCCAGGTGCCCTACTTGAGATGTACTGAGGGCTTTTAACACGCGAGGATGTGCATTAGATGGACCAGGTCCTAGCAGGAGCCGAGGAGAGACTTCAAGCGGGCTGGTTTGAATTCTATGTGCTTCGTTCACAGTAAGGGTATCTGTAGGCATTGCGATTGCAAGGTTGGATAAATAGGGGCTATTAACGGAGCCTCAATTTAGGACACAGCAAGGAAAAGCGCTTGGGATTTTTTAGAAATTCCTACAGCGTGTGAATAGATTATTAGCCTGAGGAAATGTTTAATTTTAAGTACATCGCTGTACTCTTAGAAGACCACATTCATGCTTCTCATCCAGGTACATTTTACAGGAAAATGCATTTATTGAGGTATATGAGCGGATTGCTTTTCCTGGTATGATCATTGGATCAATAGCGTACACTTACGCTATCCACTTCACCAACTGGGTACAAAACATGTCTATGAGATGTATTGCCACGATGATTTCCCTCCTAATCACACTGCCAGCCGTAGCGCAAAATACCGATGTCTTTTCCTCACAGTTTACACAAACGTATAAACAGAACAGTCTGACCGTTAGCCTGTCCGGAGTACAACTCGCAAACGATGCCGGGAATACGTTGGAAGTAGGGTGCTCAACTTGCTGGACTCCTTATAAAGGATATGAACGAGTTTCAGAATCATCCTTTTTTAAGATCGCTGGATATGATCATTTAGCAGAACAGGCTGAGCGTTCGAGACGAAATAAGTTTATCGCTATGGGACTGGGCGGCTTAAGTATGATTGCCGGATCTGTCTTATTGTCAAACAGCTTTTCGAATTCAGGAATAGGCAATAATCCTCAAGTAGGGCAAATCTTTGCCGGAGTATTCTTGCTCGGAGGTGGAGGGGCAACAATCGGGTTCTCCGCAGTTGGATTGCAGTCCCGTTCTGTACCGTACGAGTTAGCCCGGGATGTTGCTAGTGGGTACAACAATCAATTGCTTCAGGAAATCGGAAGTGAACAGAAGTAATCAGTGACAACGTTGTAAATCAGTGTTGTGAATTAATGTAGCAATACCATTTTTTGGATCTGTATCGAAGAGTCAGTTTGTAACTGACTGATATACACACCTTTTGGAAGTCCTTTGCCATCAAATGAAACGTCGTGGATTCCAGCTCCCATCATTTTGGGTTCTATTAGAGTGGTGATCTTGCGCCCAAGCAGATCATATATATGCAGTTCCACTCTCATTGATGATAGTAACTCAAACCGGAGCGTGGTTTTAGAACCAAAGGGATTTGGAAAGTTTGTATGGAATGTTGCTCCTGATGGCAACGGGGTGTTGCTTTTTGTTGAAACAGGAGATACATCAACCGAGTCACTCTCAGTAGCTATAATAAATTCATTGACAGGAATTTGGGTGTATCTATCTGTAATACCAGAAGGCCATTCAATTTGCAACGAGTCTACTACCGTTGCATCACCTAGTCCAAAATGAGCACGCAAACTGTTCTGCCCTGTCGAGGCATTTTGAGATGAAATCTCTCGCATCTGCCAGTATGAATTGCCTGAAATAGTGGCCTTGACATGCACCTTCGCCCCAATCGCAGATCGATTAGAAAGCGTCCCGATGCATTCAATATTAATCCAGTGCAATCCTGTTTCCAGGTCATTTCGATAAAGAGCATCTTGTGCTGCTGCAGCCGTAAGTGTATTAAACGAGACGTATAAATCTAGATCGCCATCATTGTCATAATCTCCTGAGGATGCACTCCAACCAGCTTGTGCGCTTGCAACGAAATCACCAATTGTGATCGCCGAAAATGTATAATCTGGCGGCCCATTGTTTCTGTAGTAGTTGTTTCCGCCTCTACTATTAAAACTGGTTAGATTCGTCACATACAGGTCCAGATCGCCATCATTATCGAAATCTCCCCAGGTTTGCCCTAACGACGTGTTCACATCGGTTACTGGAGCTCCTGATACAATCTTTGTGTAAACCCCATTGCCGTCATTACGCCAAAAATCATTGGCCATCCCACGGGCAGAGTTAGGAGCTCCACCAGGAGTGCCACCAAAATTCGTTACATATAGATCTAGATCGCCATCATTGTCATAGTCAATCCAGTTAGCTTGTTGCCCATCTCTGGGTTCGGCGGCGAAATTGGTCTCCAGGTCGCGTTCAAAATCGGGTGAGCCTGTTTCCTGGAGCAGATTGCGAAACAGGTAATCGGGTTGAGTTACCCCATTTTGGACAGGTCCATTGGTGATAAACAAATCCATGTCCCCATCTTGATCGTAGTCCGACCAGGAGGGGATTGTATAGAAATCGATGGGCCCATTTACAAGGGGGCTCAAGGTATTGCGAGTAAATGAACCATCGCCATTATTATCGAATAAGACGTTCGTAAGCGTATCTCCGGTTGGGAAGGCGTTCGTTTTCGGGGTCGTAAGAAATAAGTCTACATAACCGTCATTGTTGTAATCCGCCCAGGCTGCAGCGAAAGCAGATATTCTATTGTTGCCATTGATGTCCCCTGAAAGAATGCGAGTGAAAGCATAATCCGGTGCTCCTTCGTTTCTGAACAAAGAAGAGCCTTCTTCAGGTGTAGTATCCAGAAACGCCTCATAGATAAAGTTTTTGTTTACTGAGAATACATCGATGTCGCCATCATTGTCGAAGTCCGCCCACGTCTGCCCTCCTGAGAAGCTCGTTGTACTGGCCAGGTTACTTGATGTAATGTGAACAAATATGTCCTCTCCGTCATTTCGAAAAAGCTTGTTTCGATTCAGTCCCGGATTAAAGGTTTCAACACCACCAAAATCACTGTTACTGGTAAAGAAATCCAAATCTCCGTCATTGTCATAATCGATCCAGCTCATGCCATTCACCCAAGTAACATCTGTGTCGATTGTTAGGCGGGTGAAGTTTTGAGCATGTAAATCAAAAGAAAAGACTGCACTTCCAAGAAGGATCAAAACACTTAAACCAAACTTGGCATATGCCATCCGATCATCATCAACGAGGCAAGCTCGCAGGAGGTATACCGGCTCTGTCATTATATTCGTCATCTACAGATTTAATGGGTAATCCGAATCCAAACGATCATCACGAACAAGTGCCGAAAGGCAAAATTCGGACAAGTCAGTTTCGAAGAGATTCATCAACCTACAGTGCCTTGAGCAGGTATTTCGTCTGTCCCGATAGGATTTTACCTATACTTTGAGTGGATTTAAAGAAGAAGTGGGAAGGATCCGATGACAAAAAGGAAATTATACGACAGTGGTCTACGCTTACTTTTTTTGGGATGCTTTCTTGAACTCTGAAGGGGTCTGGCCTGTATGTTTTTTAAAGGCCGTATTGAACGAAGCCTTGTTGCTAAACCCCACGTCAAATGCGATGCTGAGGATTGTGAAATGGTTTTGTTCAGGATTTGTTAGCCGTTCTTTTGCCATCTCGATGCGGTACCTGTTGATAAAATCATAAAAGTTCAGATGAAGCCTTTCATTGAGAACTTGAGAGAGATGATGGGGAGAAATAGAAAGACGGTTTGCCAGGTCTTCAAGCTTTAATCCTTGCTGGAGAAAGGGTTGCTCGTTTTGCATGACGTGTATGAGTTGCTGTTTGTATGCCTCTGCGCGCACCGGTGTCAAGTTTGATTTCTCATATTTGGAGTTTCGTTGAAAGACGGGTAGGCCAGAAAAAATTTCAGGCTGTTTAAACGTCATGTAACAAATGCCAAATATGATCAGAAAAAGTGACCCGGTAACCATATAGTCCAGTTCTTTGTGATACTTAACGCCTAAGATCATGGCGATGTTATAGATGAACCAGAATCCCCAAAAGCCTCCAAATCCTAAGGTCAATTTGCGTAACCAATCAAGTTTAGCGCTCTCAAGCGAAAGCACTGAATCATTGATACGGTGCTCCTGGTTGTTGAGCAGCTTGATAGTCAAGAAGATGTAGAGGAGCATCTGAGGCAACTGAAGTGCACCCAGAAAAAAATAGATATCAAAGGTAAAGCCTGTCGTATCGACAAATACGAAATTTGTGAGCACATATTTTTTGAACTCACTGCTCTGTGCATAAAGCTTTGCATAAAACCCAGTATGAATCAGATAAGGCAGGAGATGGAGTAAGTACCATGGTTTAAAGGTCCAGCTCTTTGCCGTTAACGACGCCGCATATAAGTACAGGAGGGGCCCATACAGGTATAAGAAGGGAGCTGTAGTGCCAAAAAAGTGTGGAAAATAGAGCAGGTATTGCGTCCAAAAACCTACATTTTCTATTGCTCGAAATGAGAAAACAAAGATTAATGCCGCCAGGAATCGGTTTGCCGTTCGGTTACCTCTCTGTATCAGAAGCAATATTAAACCAACGAGGAGGCCTTGTGACGCCGCCACTAAAACCAGGAAAGCCCCAACATTAAACGAGGGCTGTAAGGGTGTGTCCATGACTTCACAAGGCCAGCATTCTTATACCTCTTCTTCTACTTCCTCATTTTTCTTCTTCGCTGCACTATACCACGCAAGGGTAAGTACCACAACCAGCGCAATCCCAACAATCAAATTCTTAGTTGCCATCCCAATGGCAAAACCAGTGAGTAATCCTAGGATAAACTTGTTACTAAAGAGCTTACGAAGGGTACTATTTTTTTCAGAAGCCATGATCTATTCCAGGTTTTGTATTCAGGTTTCCACCCAAACAACACGAAACCCCAAAACACGAAACCCGAAACCTAGATGGGCATGCCCATCTAGTTACTATGTACCACCATCGATTGGCCCGCTTGCAATAATCTAAACTTCTGTCCTAGCCGGCCGCATTCTTTCATGAACAGGCCTGGGTCGGCAGTGTTGAACTCGAACATTTCAAAGTGACACGGTATCACGAATCGTACACCAATCTCCTTTGCAAGTTGAGCCGCTTCAGCACCATCGAGGTTTCCTGAAACGCGCCGCTCAGGTTTGTTGCCGTTAATAGGCAGGCAGGCGAGGTCTATGTCAAACTTGGTAAGCCAATCGACCATGCCGTCGTACCAGAGGGTATCTCCACTATGGTAGACGGTGAAGTCTCCAAACTCTACGACATATCCAAGGTACTTGTTACGTCCTTGCTCATCCGTGTCCAACTCGTTATGGGCGGCCGGTACAGCGTGAAAAGTAAATCCATTGATTGTTGCAGAGTCGCCGGCTGTTAAACCGACAGGCCACTCCGGGTTACAAAGAAGGCGTTGAACAACAAACTCACGGTTGGCCTCTGGGATAACGAGTTGCAGGTCGTTATTTACTTCTGCCATCGGGCCCAACGTGTCTGCATCCAGGTGATCAGTGTGATTATGGGTTGAAGTGGTAACGTCGATGAAATCGAGTTTATCGGGAGCTACAACCCGCTCAGTCATTCGAACATGTGGCTTATCAGTTTCTGCGTATTTTTTTGTCAGTGAATCTGAAAGATACGGGTCAAACAAGAGATGCTTCCCCTGCCACTGTACCAAAAAACCACTCTGCCCCAACCACCAGGTTCGAAATCCTTCTTGCTCACTCTTCGAACGAGCCACATCGGCCAGGAAAATGTCGTCTGCTTGGAGAGGCTTAATCATATTGTTTCTGGTTTCTAGTTTCTTGTTTCTGGTTGGCCTCGAGTGACCAACTTGCAAACTGGAAACAAACCAGAAACAAGAAACCAGAAACGTACTCGCTCAGCCATGAGCGAGTACTAAAGTATAATCTCCGAAATCTCCCCAGAGCTGGGGTCTTTAAGAATACGTTTGGTTCTGCCATCGGGCATGAGTTCGTCTTTTATGATTTCTTTGCCTTCATGCATCTTCTTGGCAGTACCGACTTTTTTAACATCCGTTGCGCCGCGCCATTCTAGCTGAACAGGCTCCCATTGTTTTGATTTTGCAGAAGCATAGCAGGCATCGATGATGGCATTGACGACGTACCCATCATAAAAGTCTTCATGAGCGCTTGGGGCCCCAGCGTCCATGGCGTCAAACATGTCGGAGAACATGTGGACGTAACCGAGGGCATTTGGTTCATCGCCGACCGGGAAGAGCCAGCCCTTGTCAGATTCTGCTTTCTCTGCCACATAGCTGCCGGATTCACCTGTCGTAAACATATCAAAACCGGTTCGAAGCCAGTGATTTAGCATGATTGTTCCTTCTGTGCCGGCTACTTCGTCGCGAAGGTCCATGCCGCCCCTAAAAGCCCAACTCACCTCAAACTGCCCAACAGCTCCGTTTTCATAACGTATCCAGGCAAGGGCCTGGTCTTCTGCTTCAATGGAATGGACTAAAGTATCTGCCCAGCACATGACTTCTACCGGACGAATATCTTTGCCGATAAAAGCCCGAGTAATCTCGATGCAATGACAGCCCATATCCACAATGGCACCCCCACCAGCCTGTTCGATATCCCAGAACCAAGAGCTGTGTGGGCCCGGATGGGTTTCTCTGGAGCGGACCCATAGCACATCGCCTAAAGAACCCGCCTTCACGCTGGCAATCGCCTTCAGGGTTTTGGGTGTATACACTAAGTCCTCCAGGTACCCATGAAAGACGCCCGCATTTTCAACGATGTCCAACATTTGTTTGGCTTCTTTCGCAGTACGCCCAAGCGGCTTGGTACACAAAATGTTCTTTCCAGCTTCTGCAGCCATACGAACACATTCCAGGTGCAAGTGGTTAGGCAGTCCAATGACCACTGTGTCACATTCTGGATCTTGAATCGCTTCAGAAAGATCTGTAGACCAATTTGGGATATTCCATTCCACCGCAAATGCCTTTGCTCGTTCTTCTGTACGCGAATATACCCGATGAACCCTATCCCGCCGGCGTTGGCCGTGCAATGTCATGGTGTAAAACATACCGATTAACCCGGTGCCCAACATGGTGATTTTATGTGCTTTCATGGCCTCTGCCTGGTTCGTTGAATTGGTCGCTGAAGATTACGAAAGACGGGCAATGAGTGCAAGGTGCAAAGTGCAGGGTGCAGGGTGCGGAGGGCTGAAAGTCTGGCATTGTCGAATAATCTAGAAGTGCCTATCTTCGAGAAACCATTTCTCCCCTTTCAAAGGGGAGATGTCCCGCAGGGACAGAGGGGGCCAGAACCATAAATAAACCACTCTGCTCAACCTAAAAGACAAAGGGGCCACCAACCTCACACAAACCACTCCCGCCTTCAAATTATCTCATGCACAGAATTTACTTCGTACTAGCCTTTTTGCTGATACTAGCCTCTTGTTCAACCTCTCAATCTAATCTTTCCACTCAAGAAGAGCCGGAATACGAAGGCCGATACCAGGTATTGGTCTATTCACACACGGCAGGTTTCAGGCATGACTCTATCGAAGAGGGAGTAGCCCTGGTGAAATCACTCGGCGAAGAGCATGACTTTAAAGTAGATGCTACAGAGGACTCTCTGTTTTTTGCTGCGAACGACCTTTCAAAGTACGCTGCAGTCATCTTCATGAACACCAATCGAAACGTGTTAGATGAAGCCGGGCAGGCCGCATTTGAGCAATACATCCAGCAGGGTGGAGGATTTGTTGGCGTGCATAGTGCAGCCGCTACTGAGTATGATTGGGAATGGTATGGACAACTGGTTGGCGCTTATTTCAAGGATCACCCGAAGCCCCAGGAAGCGAAAGTAATTATAACGGACAACGTGCACCCATCAACAGCCCATCTACCCAAAGAATGGACGCACTTTGATGAGTGGTATAATTACCGGACGAACCCCAGAGAATCTGTTCATGTCCTTGCAACGCTGAAGGAAAAATCCTACGAGGGTGGCACCATGGGGCATGATCATCCCATCGCATGGGCCCATGAATTTGACGGTGGACGGTCCTGGTACACAGGGTTAGGTCATACAAAGGAGGTCTATTCTGACCCACTCTTCCAGCAACATCTGCTGGGAGGTATCGAATGGGCAGCTGGCGAGGTGGAGGGAGAAGCAAAAGCGACGTTAGCTTCGGCCTTCAAGAAAAAAGTGCTCATGGATGCGGTCACAGATCCTATGGAATTAGCGATCGCGGAGGACGGACGGGTATTTTTAGCCGAACGAGCCGGCGCAATTAAGGTCTGGGATCCCAAAACTCAAAAGACAACCCTGGCCGGCTGGCTCCCAGTCTACATGATTATAGAGGATGGATTATTGGGACTTACTCTGGATCCAGATTTTTCGGAGAACAACTGGATGTATGTCTTTTATGCGCCTGAAGACGGTGGCCCCTCCAGGCTTTCCCGGTTTACTCTTGCTGGCAATACCATGGATATGGAAAGCGAAAAGGTTTTACTGGAGGTTTCTGTACAACGAAATGAGTGTTGCCATTCAGGAGGGTCGCTTACATTCGACGCAGACGGTAACCTGTACTTGTCTACAGGCGATAATACCAACCCCTACGACCGCGAAGGAAGCCCAATCGATGAGCGCCCAGGGTTTCATAAAAGGGATGCGCAACGAACGTCAGGAAACACCAATGATTTAAGAGGAAAGATTCTTCGAATACATCCAGAGCCCGATGGGTCCTATACCATTCCTGAGGGCAATCTCTTTCCCGGCGATTCACTGCATCGGCCCGAGATTTACACTATGGGGCATCGCAATCCGTTTAGAATAGCAGTCGACTCGGAAACGGGCTGGTTGTACTGGGGAGACGTTGGTAATGGGGATGCGCCGAATGCTCGTGGTGGCTGGGGATGGGATGAGTTCAACCTCGCAAAAGGCCCAGGTAATTTTGGATGGCCGTACTTTTCTGGTGATAATGAACCTTATAAAGACTTCAACTATGAGACGCAGATCATTGGTGAACCTTTTGATCCAGGTGCCCCAGTCAACGACTCTCCGAACAACACGGGAGCAAAGAAGCTACCTCCAGCTGAATCGGCCTGGATCTGGTACACCTATGGCGGCTCAGAAGAATTCCCTGAACTAGGTGCCGGAGGAGTGAACCCTATGTCTGGACCGGTTTATAGGGCTCCAAACAACCCTGCTCCGTTTGCACTGCCTGATTACTATGAAGGCAAGCATATCATTTATGAATGGATGCGGAACTGGGTTATGGAGGTTGACATGGATGAGGACGGCAATGTTCTAGAAATCAGTCCTTTTTTGCCAGGGATGGAATTTGTACGTCCAATGGATATGGAGGTCGGCCCTGATGGTGCGCTATACATAGCTGAATGGGGTGATGCGTTCTGGGGAAGCAACGAAGACGCGCAGGTTGTTCGTATTGAGTACAGGACTGATAATGCAATGGGTGCCGGGATGAGTGAGATTGCTCAGGACGCACCTGCAGTGCATATCTATTCGCCTGAACCAGGGAGCTTTTTCAACTTCGGCGAAGCACAGCCGTTTACTGTTTCTGTTTCAAACATCGGAGAGGGTCCATTGATGTCAGAAAGCCTGGAAGTAACAACCTATTCTGGCTTCGATACCCACAAGCTTCCTGTCGAAACGCAACAAGGAGGCGCTGGGATGTTTAGTGTATCAAAGGCGTTTACTCATATGCCGGATATCCACATGGTAGACCGGTTCGCGGAACTTGAGGCGTGTTACACAAACGAGGCTGGTGTTGAGGGATGCGCTCAAGTGAAACTGCAGCCTGTTCACAAAGAAGCTGAACACGCAGTAGGGCATTACAATGCACGTAGATTTGTACACGGTACTCATCCTGCATCTGAAATGTATCCGGTAACGGCTTTAATTACGATGCAAATGCAGGCCGAAGCCAGGATGCACTACACGCCACTCAACCTGGAAGAAGTTGACTCTATCACACTGCGCTACAGGCAGCATGCAAATGGCACTGTTGTATTGTACAGTGACAAAGTAAGAGAGCTTGGCCGCATCGAATTGGAATCAGACGAAGGGATGGTTGTTTCTCAAGCTGAACAACTTACAGAAGCCGATGAAGCCGTATCACACGACGAAGCCCTGGATATATCAGACCTGGATCGCTCCGCCTATGAGAATTGGACAGAGATCACCATACCAATCAACGCAACAGAAAAAGACGGTGGACTTACCCTCGTAGTCAAAAGTGAAGCCGAAGGAATGGTCTTCGAACTAGACTGGCTGCGTTTCAATCTCAAATAAGTTTACCATTTCTTGTTTAGCGTTTTTAGCAGAGAAGAGCTATCCTAGGCCCTGGGTATAGCATGCTTATAATGTGAGATGCAAACCCGCAACCCGAAACTCGAAACCCGAAACCGTTTTTGATGAACGCAGCAGGCAGATACTTACAAAAAGCAAACGCAGTAATTCAACAAATCATAGAAACACAAATGGATGCGCTGGAGGAAGCCGCATCCATTTGCGCCCATTCAATAGGCAATGAAAGTCTCGTCCATTTATTTGCATCGGGGCACTCCCGAATCCTTGTCGAGGAGATGTTTCCCCGGCATGGCAGTTTCCCTGGCTTCCACCCAATGGTAGAGCTATCTCTTACCTATCACAATGTTGTGGTTGGTTCGAATGGCCAGCGACAGGCGATGTACCTCGAACACGTAGAAGGACTGGGAGAGATGATCCTCCGTAATTTTGTATTCAGGCCCAACGACAGTTTTATCGTGTTCTCGAATAGCGGTAAAACGGGGGTTGTAGTAGAGATCGCACTTCGGGCAAAAAAGATGGGGTTGCCGGTTATTTGTGTGGTGTCCAAAGAACATTGCGAGTACGCATCCCCGCGCCACAGTTCAGGTAAAAAGCTGATCGATGTAGCTGATGTGGTTCTTGATAATTGCGCACCCGGAGGAGATGCTATGGTGAGTGTTGAAGGATTGGACGATCCGGTTGGCCCAGGTTCTACGGTGGGCGGGGCGGCTATCGTAAACGCACTCAAATCCCTGGTTGCTGAAAAACTTACGGCAATGGGCAAACCTCCCATTGTCCTCACTAGTAGCTATTTTATAGGCAGCGAAGCCTCGGAAGAACGCTTCGATGTATGTTATGACGATTATCGCCGCCGAATGAAGAAGGTGTTTGGCGAAGATTAATTCTACTATTATATGCTTTTAAAAGATAAAACTGCGCTGGTTACAGGTATTGGTAGTGGTATTGGGCGCGCAGCGGCATTGCTCTTTGCTGAGCATGGCGCCCAGGTAAGTGGGCTTGATATTAATGAAGAGGCCGGTCACGAGGTTATTGAAGCGATCAAAGCAAGGGGTGGTGAAGGCCTGTTTGTGCAGACTGATGTCACGAATGACTCGGCCGTTAGAAGCGCGATTCAGACAACAATCGATACCCTAGGCCATATCAACGTGGCCTTTAACGTAGTTGGTGCGAGTGGCCGGAGGCATGGTGATGGACCTGTTCACCAGTGTACTGAAGAGGGTTGGGATTGGACTATGGATGTGAATCTGAAAAGCATGTACCTCTGTTGCAAATACCTCGTTGAAGACATGCTTGATCAAGGAGGAGGTGCGATTGTAAATCTGGCATCTGTTCTAGGACTGGTTGGAGGCGACGAAGATTTTAGCACACACGCCTATGCAGCCAGTAAAGGGGCAGTAATTAGTTTGACGCGTTCCATGGCGAGCTATTATGCACCCTCCCATATCCGAGCAAACGTTATTTGTCCTTCCTTGATTGCGACAGCGATGAGTAAACGGGCTCAATCCAATGACCACATCATCGGCCGGTTGCCTTCGTTGCAACCGTTGACCGGGGATTTTGGTACTCCTGAAGATGTTGCCGAGGCAGCACTCTATCTTCTTTCTGATAATGCAAAATTTGTGACCGGCTCTGTCCTGACTGTGGATGGTGGTTGGACTGTTAGATAATCGATTTAAGCTCCTTAAGTATGACGATACTGACCAAGCAAGCTCGTGATTTATGGAAAACGGATGTTCTCGTTGTAGGAAGTGGTTCAGCTGGTGCAACTGCTGCCATTACTGCGGCTAGAGAAGGGGCATCGGTTGCACTTGTGGAGCGGTATGGGTTCATGGGGGGGACCAGCACGATGGTGCTGGATACGTTCTATGGATTTTATACTCCTGGAGACCCGCCTCGTAAAGTAGTGGGAGGGGTTCCTGACCTTGTAGTGGATGCATTGATGGAGCGGAACGTGGCCTTGATCAGGCCCAACACCTACGGAGCGGGAAATGGCGTTACCTATGATCCCGAGGTGCTTAAGATCGTTTGGGAGCAGCTTGCGCATGAAGCAGGGGTCAAGTTGTTGTACCACACCCTTGTTGTTGACGTCATCAAAGAGGGGGATAAGATTACAGGCGTACTGGCTATCAACAAGCGGGAAGCCCTAAAAATAGAAGCAGATGTAATCATTGATGCTTCCGGAGATGCAGATGTATCCGCACATGCCGGAGTGCCTTTCGAGAGCGCTGAAGATGGTCCGGTTCAGTCGCTTACAACCACGTTCCGGATGTTGAATGTAAATACCGATGTTGCACGGTCTGTTAAGAAGAATAAACTGCATGCGTTAATGGCCGAAGCCATTGCTTCTGGTAAATATGACTTACCTAGAAAAGAGGGAAGTGTCCATATTACGCCCTTTGAAGGAGTCATGGCAACAAACATGACCCGGGTAGCAGAAATTGACCCAACGGATCCAGTTCAGTTAACGGGCGCTGAGATTGAGGGCCGGCGGCAGGCAGAAGTATATGCTGCCTTCCTAAAAGATTTTGTACCTGGCTATGAAAAAAGTGTACTGGCCGACCTAAGTACTCAGATAGGCGTAAGGGAGAGCCGGAGAATCTTTGGCGAATACCGGCTAACAAAGAAGGACGTATTAGCCGCAAGATCGTTTGAAGATGCTATAGCACAATGCGGAGCACCTATAGAAGATCATCATAGTGGAGGTGACACTATCTGGGAATATCTGCCAGAAGGGGAAACCTATGGAATTCCGTATCGGTGTCTTAAGCCGCAACGTGTCGAAGGCCTGTTGGTCGTAGGACGATGCCTTTCTGCCGATCATGATGCACATGCATCTGTCCGTAGTATGGGGCAGTGCATGGCGATGGGTCAGGCTGCTGGGGTATCTGCTGCATTATCCGTGAGATCTAAGGTAACGCCTCGTAATTTATCTGTAACGGACTTGAGAAATCGTCTTATGAAACTGGGTGCTGTTGTCGATTAAACAAGTACCTCTCAATTTCTTGGAATCTTATTCGACGTTTCTGGTTCGAATACGTGCCATCCTGACGTACTACAGAATCTGAATGCTCTCTTTTCCTCTGCATCAACATATCAAGGAAGATGCTCTACTGAGCAGTTATCTTCATTGGGAGCCACTGGTTGACATCCTGTCTGGAGAAACAGGAATGTCGTCTGCTGGCTTTCCCTATATTTGCGATGATGGCTTTATGAATTTCATAAACCAGATCCCGCATTTATTCAGAGATGGGCAGTCTATTCTGGATTGGCTTAACCGCTTTAACGATTTTAGAGAGTCGCTGGATGGCTTTACGTTTCAAGAAACAGATTCTCTGACAAGAGCGCTTCAGGTATTGCGAACGATGGTGAATACCGCCAACGTCACTTGCCTGAGCGATTTGTGGTTACTTCGGCAAGTCATTGAAGTACACGTTCGAACAGGTATTGTTGGCCTTTTGTTAGATGGGGAATCGATACATCCGAATCTGTATGCGCATCAGAAAGGATTGGATGAGCATCAACTGAGCATCGACTTTCATTTCCTTCACACTCGTGGATACCTGGAAAAAGAAGATTCTTTTTTTCTAGTACCCGATAATGCTCAAATTCTAAAAACACTAAAGGTGTTATCCGAAGCCATGCTGCCTTCTCCTGTGCTTTCGGTAGATGCGCTTGTTGATTGGCTTTCAGGAGATCGAGAAGATCTAAATCAACAGGTTGGAGAAGCCTTTATCATTGATGCTTCCGTGGTTGAGATGAATTCGTGGGTAGCTGGTCCCGAACAAGTAGAGCTTGGGTACCGGTTGGCGCCTGTGTTGCTGGCCTTGCGAGTGATGAACGTCACCCCTCAGCTCAAAAGAGGGGTTGTTCTACGCAAGTATATTCCCAAAAAAGGAGGATTTGAATTTCTTGACCGTTTGTTGGAAATGGCCGGTTGGACAAATAAAGGCGTCGTGACTGAGCTAGGAGGCCGTGTGTTTGCTCGGGGGCCGGGGCCTGTTGGGATTATACATGCCTATTGGCCTTATATGGACAAACTCTATGACAGGGTTAATCAGCGTGGATCGTATTCAATGGTGAGCCGTGCAGCAAATGTAGCAGCCAGCCAGGATGCAAATCGGCGATCATTCAAAGCAGCAAATGATGCCCTGGATCGGTTTTCGGATCGATACGGGTTTGCCTATTCTGTTTTTGTAGAACATGCAGTAGGGCAGGGCGAAGCTTCCCGGCAACGATACGATCGTAGCGGTGCACAGCATATCCACTATTTCGGTGCAGACCTGGAAGATGCGGCTATCGATCAGGCCGAAAAGCAACAGGAACTTGGTTTGTTACCGCACAAAATGGCATTTATTCGAAATGCCGACATTGGTGAACCAGGCAGAGTGATCACCTACCTGGAAGAGTGTGGCGTTGGGGAGGAGGCTAAAGTGATGATTGTTGGTAATGGCTTCCATGAAATCCGCAATCAGAGCAATGAAAAGATGATCGAGGTGTTTAGGGGGTACCAGGAAGCCGGTTTCGTTCTCATTTTTACGGAAGAATCCGCTTTAACGGATGAACATTTGATAAGCACCGCCTGGAATACGTATCATGCGGGCTTCAGGTATGTTCATGAAATGTCTGGGCAGGGGCTCCGTCCTATCTGGGATAAAGGGGTTGATGACGAGCGGTGGGGGTGGAGACGATGTGCTGAAGAAGGCGGATTTGTGATCTTGGAAGAATACTGTTATAGATCGCGGACCATCTATCCGTTTTCCAGGCCGGGCAGTGATAACCCGTCCATAAGTATGACCTATTTCTGCGTACCAGACGCTTTGGTAGTAGAATTGGACATAGAGTTGCCTGGGATTACTGAAGACCCTGCGCCTGAAACGAATGACGAGCAAAACGAGGTAGAAACTACAGAAGAAGTAGAAGACACACCTGAGGAGACTCCAAACCCTGAACCCTAAACACCAACAAAGTTATGTTAACCACGAGTGTAATCGGAAGTTATGCGTGGCCTTCCTGGTTTATTACTGCCATCAAGGCCATCGAAAATGGGGAGTATGGCCCCAAGGATATTGAAGAAACGTTAAATGATGCAGTTGACTTGGCCATTCGTGATCAGGAGGAAGCAGGTGTTGATATTATTAGTGATGGGGAAATGAAACGGCTTGGCTTCTTTACGGCTGATTTTTACGGCCGGCTCAGTGGATTAAACAAGTTACCGCCACTCAGACGAATGGGACCTGGAGGGCACGATCAACGTGAGCGCTATGAAGCATATGAAGCATTCGATGCCCCTGAGGGTATGGGGTTGGTCAAAGAATATGAGTATGTAAAAGGCCGAACGTCCACACCTCTAAAGATGCCTTGCCCGGGCCCTTATACTCTTGCCGGCCGCATCATGCCGGGCCGAGTGTATAAAGATCGAATGGAAGTTGCAAATCGGTTTGCTGAGATCATAAACAAGGAATTAAAAGCGCTAGAAGCCGCCGGCGTTAACTTTATCCAGCTTGACGAGCCCTCGTATGCTGTCCACAAACATTCGCCCAGGGCATTTGTAGATCTGTTTAATAAAACCGTAGACGGCCTCAGCTCTCGGATAAGTCTGCATCTCTGTTTCGGAAACTACATCGGCCGCCCCGTTGCGCATCGCATTTACGCACCGATCTTCCCTCACATTCTAGATGCAAATACCCACGAGTTTGCGATGGAATTCGCCAACCGAGAACTGGCAGAAGCCGAGCTGTGTACACAAATCGTTGAAGCAGGCAAAGACGTAGCTGCTGGTCTCATCGATGTCAAAAACTATTTCATCGAAACCCCTGAGATCGTAGCCGACCGCATTCGGAAAATGCTCAAGTACGTCCCCGCCGACCGCCTGGTAATTACCCCAGATTGCGGTTTCAGCCAAACCGCCCGCTGGGCCGCCCGCGCCAAAATGATCGCTATGGTTGAGGGGGCGAAAATAGTACGTTCAGAAATAGCACGCTAATTCTGAATGGTTTCTTGTTTCTGTGTTTCTTGTTTCTTGTTGGATGCTTCGAAGCGAGTATAAAGGGGGCATTCATCGAGAGCTGCCCGTATTGTTTTATACTCAAAAGAGAAGCTGTCTTTTCTAATTCATGCTCCAATCCGAAACCAACCAGAAACCAGAAACCAGAAACCAGAAACCGGCCGAAAGGCCGCCGGTCATCCGAACGGTTTTAGGCGATATATCGCCCGACCAACTCGGCATCTGCTACCCCCACGAGCACTTGTTCGGAAAGCCGCCTGCAGGGTTGAGTGAACCGGATTTTGAGTTAACGGATCGGAATGCAGCGATTGCAGAGATGCGTATGTTTCGAAAGGCCGGCGGGTCGGCTGTTGTGGATATGTCCACAATGGATTATCACAGGGACATCGAAGGATTGATAGAGGTGGCCGAGCAATCGGGAGTATTTGTGATTTCGGCAACAGGGTTTAATAAGGACAAATTCTCGAAGCCCCATGTCGACGGGATGTCTGATGAGGAGATGTACGCCCTCTTTTTGAGTGACGTCAAAGAGGGGATTGATCAAACCAACGGTCGCGCTGGGGTCTTAAAAGCGTCTTCGACCCTGAATGAAATCTCAGACTCAGCACGGCTTGTTTTTAATGTCGTCGGAGCGGTACATGCTGAGACGGGGGTGCCTGTCTCAACCCATACAGAAATCGGGACCATGGCTCTCGAGCAGGTGGAATTGTTAACGGCAAACAACGTAGATCCCTCGTCCATTATCATTGGGCATCTAGACCGTCGGCTAGAAAAAGACTATATCCTTGAAGTAGCTAAAACAGGAGTGTTCTTAGGCTTCGATCAAATCAGCAAAGAGAAGTACTTCGCAGACCGAACCCGGATTGAAATGATACTCACTTTGATCGAGGCCGGGTACGAAAACCAAATTCTTTTGTCTGGGGACCTGGCTCGCAGGTCCTATTGGCCCAGCTATGGAAATTACGGAGGTCCCGGATTTACGTACATTTTATGGCGCTTTATACCCTGGTTACGTGAAGCTGGCGTCAATGTAATGACTATAAATAAACTCCTCGTACAAAACCCCTCTCGCGCCCTCTCCTTCGTGCCCAGATAAACTATCGCCTAATGCGGCACGAATTTAGCAATCACAAAAAAGAGTTTTGTGATCGGTTTCTCGTTCCTTGTTTCGGGTTTCTCGTTTGATTCTAGTTAGTACCCCAAATAACCAGAAACCAATCAAAAGGCCCCCTTTTGATTGAAAATTTCCTCGCGTTGCATTTGGTAATAGATCATGTTATCCAGATATCTATTTCTATTTTTCATCGCCTCCCTTCTCTTTATTACCCCTTCTCCCATACACGCTCAGTACCTGACGACGGTTTTTGGCGAATCCACTATTCTTAGCCGCGATGTGGCTGTAGATTCCGACGGCAATGCCTATATCACAGGTAGCTTCGCGGGCACTGCTGATTTTGAGACGCTGTCAGGGAGTATTTCTGTGGGTAGCGTCGGGTTGAAAGATATTTTTGTCGCCAAATACGATCTCGCAGGCACCATGCTTTGGAGTTTTGGTATTGGCGGCATTGCTGGTGGACCAGGTATCGACGATGAAGGTTATGCCATCCAGGTAACGAATGCTGGAATGGTGTGCGTAGCCGGGTACTTTCAAGGCACAGCCGATTTTGATCCTGATGCACAAGAAGTGTTTGAGTTGACCAGTGCTGGGTTTAGGGATGCGTTTGTAGCCTGCTATTCCTCGGAGGGCGAGTTCCAGTGGGCCAGGGCGTTTGGGGGTACCGGAGATGATTTCGGCATTGAACTCGTAGCCACCGACGATCACGTATCCATTACCGGATTGTTTAGGGAAACCGCCTCTTTGAGTCCTACCGGATCCACAGCGATTGAGTTGACGAGCAACGGCCAGGAAGACGGCTTCCTTATTCGATTGGATGCAACAGGTGAACCCGAATGGGGCATCGGATACGGAGGTACCTCAGTTGATAGCGGCAAAGATCTGGGAATAGACAATGCTGGAAATATCTATCTATTGGGTGAATTCTCGGCCGAAGTAGATCTCGATCCCGGTCCAGAAGAATTTATGCTAACCAGTGCAAACAGTAGCCTCGACGTGGTACTGGCTTCATATTCCAGTGAGGGAGCATTCCGTTGGGCAATCCCCTTCGGTAGCGGGCAGGCAGACGGAGCAAGCGGCTTGGCTGTGGATCCATTGGGACGATCATATATCACAGGTCATTTTATTGGCCGGGTTGATTTTGATCCGGGTGAAGAAGAAGCAGCGCTTACCAGTACCGGGGCTCGCGATGCATACGTAGCCCGTTATATGGAAGATGGGGAGTTCGACTGGGTATTTCAGATGGGAAGTGGCTTTGCAGAAGGCGGAGACATAGAAGTCAATTCCTCTGGCCATGTAGGTGTTGTGGCCATGTTTTCGGGCGATGTATTTCCTAGCCCTTCAACCCCAATGAAGATTACCAGTCAGGGAGAGCAAGACGTCCTTGTGGCCAGCTATACAACCGATGGCGGTCTGCGATGGGCCGGCAACATAGGAGGCCCCATGACAGAGTTTGGAATGGGGATCGCTCAATCGGCAGGCAACAACGTATTCGTGACAGGCCACTTTGAAAACGCGGTCGACTTCGATCCAGGAGACGACGTAGTGCAAAGAAGCAGTCAAGGTGATTTAGACGGATATCTCGTCCAATACAATCATCTGGGTGCACTGACTGTTAGGGTGGAACCGCAAGATGAAATCCGCCCTGTAGATTACGAACTTGACGTCTACCCAAACCCAACCAATACAAGCATCACCGTCGTCCTTCCACATCAGCCCGGTGCATCTTGGGAAATTGAGGTCTCAGACGCTCTAGGCCGCACCGTAATTATGTTCGACGAAGTTCGCTTTTCCGGCATCCAAATCCACATCAACATCTCCCATCTCGCTGCCGGCACCTACTACGTTCGCGCAGATAATGGAGATGCGCTGTTGCTGGAATCTTTCGTGGTTACGAAGTAAGCACTTTGATATCTCCCTTTGCTAAAGCGTACAATCGTAAAAGATCGTAACCAAGAACAGCGGCCTGTGTGGGGAAGTGGACTAGGGCAATTGGTAAACTAAAGTAACATTGGTTACATCCGATCCGTATTTACCGGTTACAATACCAACCTACGGATCGCCATGCTTAGAAATTATCTCACTGTTGCCCTCAGAAGCCTTAGCAAACAAAAAGGATACACGTTTATTAATGTTGCAGGTCTCGCGCTCGGGCTGGCATCCTGCCTATTCATCTTGATTTACATTCAGGATGAGTTGAGCTATGATCGTTTTCATGATCATGCAGATCGTATTTATCAAACCGGGATGCGTGGGGTTGTCGGCGGTCAATTCATGGAAATTGCCAACACGTCAACACCGATGGGGCCGGCGATGAAGGCTGATTTCCCTGAAGTGGAGGCCTTCACGCGAGTCAAGTCGATGGGGAGAGGGCTGTTCTCACTTGAGACCACAAGTTTTTATGAAGAAAACGTCTTCTGGGTGGACTCCACTTTCTTTTCCGTGTTCTCCTTTCCTCTCGTCAGAGGAAACCCCGAAACGGCGCTGGTGGCACCAAATACGATTGTGTTGACAGAATCTACTGCCAAAAAATATTTTGGCAATACTGATCCTATCGGCAAAACGCTTCGGTTTGCTAATCAGCAGAATTATACCGTCACCGGCCTGGCTCAGGATGTCCCCACCAATTCTCATCTGCAATTCGATATCCTCGTCTCGATGGAGACGGTACTACCAAACCTAAATCCAATCTGGCTTTCCCATCATCTGCACACCTATCTGCTTCTTCAGCCAGGTACATCTGCAGAATCATTCGAAGCGAAATTATCCACCTTAATAGATCAATACGTAGCCCAAGAATTTGAAACTATTGTGGGGACGAGCTACGAAGAAGCTAAGGCTGGCGGGTTGGAGTTCGGGTATTACATGCAACCGCTAACCGGTCTGTATCTTCGGCACGTTGGATCTGATGCAATCGGTGCAACGAGTGATATCAGATATATTTACGTTCTCGGTGCTATCGGTTTATTTATTTTGCTGCTGGCCTGCATTAATTTTATGAACCTCTCAACAGCGCGTTCTGCCAACAGGGCTCGGGAAGTAGGGCTTAGGAAGGTTCTTGGCTCCAATCGCCGGCAATTGGTCCAGCAGTTCATGGGTGAGTCTATACTGATCGCTTTATGTGCGTTCGTAGTTGCCAGCGTGCTCGTAGTGGTACTGATGCCCCTTTTTGGAGCTCTGGCTGGAAAGGCGCTACCGCTTACGCTGACCACTGCGGCTAAGGCTATTGGAATGTTGTTGTTCATCGCTCTGATCAGCGGCTTATTAGCTGGGGTCTACCCGGCATTTATTTTATCTGCATTTCAACCAGCCCGAGTGATCAAAGGTGCGCTGAGTTCCGGCGTCAGGAGTTCGTGGCTCCGGAGCGGGTTGGTTGTGGTTCAGTTTACAGTATCGATCGTGTTGCTCATCGGAACAGGAGCCGTTTTCAATCAGCTTCAGTATATGCAGAATGAACGACTCGGTTTTTCAGGGTCGCAGGTGGTGGTCGTACCCGTTGAGTCTGAGGAAGGGCGAGAGGGTGTTGAAACGTTTCGGCAAACGCTACTGCAACATGCCGGCATCGAGGCAGTAGCCGCATCAGACTTTGTACCGGGTCGGGTCAACAATACAACAGCATTTCGCCCCGAAGATTCTCCCCCAACAGAAGCATACGTACTTGCGGCCGCTCGCGTGAGCCATGATTATCTAGAGACGCTGGACATCGAACTAGTAGCCGGCAGGGATTTCGATCGTACTATGGCGACCGATTCCGTAGCGACGATAATCAACGAAGCAAGTGCTCGAGAACTCGGCTGGACGTCTGAAGAAGCCATCGGGAAACGTATCGTCGAGATTGCAGCTGGGCCGAATAATGAAGATTATGGCCGAACGATCATCGGGGTAACAAAAGATTTTCATTTCGCTTCTCTGCATGAGCCCATTCGCCCGATTGCCTTTAATATTGACCCGAATCAGTTTCAGCGTCTATCGATTCGGATCCGTCCTGAAAACGTGACAGCAACGCTCGATTTTATCCAGGCAGAATGGGAAATGCTTGAACCAGGGTATCCATACAACGCCGTCTTTCTCGATGCCGATTTTAATCGTTTTTATGAGCAGGAATCCCGCCTTGCCGATCTGTTTGTAGCTTTCACCATCCTGGCGATCATCATTGCCTGTATGGGCCTATTCGGACTCGCGTCCTTCATCGCCGAGCAGCGTACAGCGGAGATAGGGGTTCGAAAAGTACTGGGTGCAAGTGTGGGTAACCTGGTCATACTGCTTACCAAGGAATTTGGCAAGCTAGTGCTTTTCTCTTCGGTTCTTGCGATTCCCATTGGTTTCTTTGCAATGAACCGTTGGATGGAGCAATTTGCCTACCACACCTCGCTAGCATGGTGGCTTTTCGTAGGTGCTGCCGCTGCTTCATTGCTTATCGCCGGAATCACGGTAAGCTATCAATCAATCAAAGCAGCCTTGTTGAACCCTGTGGATGCATTGAGGCAGTGAGTTGGCCGTCTACCAAGTCGTAGCTCCTTCTTTGTGTGGACAGGCAAAGAAGGACCTACATTCGCCAGACATACATTGCCGCATAACTCCGCCAGGGCCGCCATTTCTGGGAGACCTCCTCGGCCTCCTTCGCCGAGATTCCTCCTAGCTTTTTCCTAAGTACAATATCCTCCTTGGGGAATGCATCGGGCCAATGGATAACGCGCATGGCGACGTAGTTCGCGGTCCATGGGCCGATGCCCGGAATGGAGGTCATGTTTTCAATGATATCGTGGGAAGTAGAAGCGGACAGCTTTAAGCTTCCCGTTTGAATCTGCCGGGCAATTTCAAGGATACATTCGGCTCGCCGCTGAATGATGCCGAGCGAAGCGATGTCATCAACAGTTCGTGTAGCGATGTGCTCTGGAGAAGGAAAGATGTGTGTCAGGCTTGGATACGGGGTGTCAATCTCTGTCCCGAACGCCTCGGCAAAACGCCCTGCAAGGGTAGTAGCTGCTTTCACTGTGATCTGCTGGCCAAGGATAGCACGGACCGCCACTTCAAACCCATCCATAGCACCTGGAATACGAACTCCTGGAGTATGCTTAATGGATTCGGCAAGAAAAGGATCTTCGCTGAGCCGGCCCATAATGATATCGGGTCGTGCATTTAAGTCGAACAATTCCCTGACACGCTTTAATACCTTGCTTAAAACGGGGGTTAGGGTATGTGAAAGTTCAACATTTAAGACATTCTTCTTTGAATTATTCTTCACCGAAATCCATCCTTTATAACCACTCATATAGATGGTTCGCTGATAGAGATCGCCTTCTACATATTCGACGCCTTTTGATGCGCGAGCCTCTAAAAAACGAAGCAAGCCTTCCCAATCGAAAGGAGCCCGGTAAGATACCTGGAGAGTGAGGCTCTCTGGTACTGCTGTGCTGGAGGAATCTTTCTGAGCTTCTTTTCTAAGCCGGCTTGGCGGCATTGAATAGCGCTTTAAAAAGGCATCGTTGAAACGCCTCAAGCTGGAGAACCCGCTGGCATAAGCGATCTCGGTAACTGGAAGGGTAGTCTCCGTCAAGAGTTGTTTTGCGAGGAGGAGCCTTCTCGTAAGAATTAATTCCATCGGAGAAACACCGTATTCATTCTGGACGATGCGCCGCACCTGTCTTGAGCTCAGTTCAAATTCAGCAGCAACGTCTTCCAGTCCCGTCCCTTCATGATATAGGCCTTCTTCTATATATCCAGCAATCTGACGGGCGATGCGTTGTCCGTCATCAACAGGTGCATAGCCAGGAGCCAACTCAGGACGGCATCGAAGACAGGGACGAAATGAGGCCTTTTCGGCAGCAGCGGCGCTCGTGAAAAACTCACAATTCTCAGGCTTTGGTTTTTTCGCCGGGCAGATCGGCCGGCAGTAGATTCCCGTAGACGTAACGCCTACAAAAAAGACGCCGTCGAATCGTGGGTCGCACGAGGCGAGCGCACTGTAGTAGATGTCTGTTTTCTGTTCCATGCCTATAAGGGTAGGGACTCATCGCCTGCTGAACTAGCCATATTCGGACAAGAAAAACGACTATACACTCAGAAGGATTCTTCTGAGTGTGTTTCGGGTATCGGGTTTCGCGTTCCGGGTTTTGTGTCCGAAAGTGGCTAGTAGTGGGTTGAGAGGGAGGCTATATTTTTGGCACTTGATGCTTAACTTACTTCTATAAAATCATGACCACGCTCACAGAACCAATTACTCATACATTGATCGCAGACATTAACTATTCTATTGGAAAGTCCTCACTAGGTCTCGTCCAGGTTGCTTATACAGACGGGGGCATTTGCTCCATTATAATGGGAGACACAGAAGAGGAGATGGTGCTTGAATTGGAAGGGCGATTTCCTGGTAAACGCCTCTCTAAAAGCCAAACGAGTCAAAACGGATGGCTTGACGCAATCATTCAGTACATCGAATCGCCTGTGGGTATGATTGATGTGCCGTTACATCTTGGAGGAACGGATTTTCAACGGGAGGTGTGGGATGCGCTCTGCAACATTCCCGCCGGTACTACGCTGAGTTACACCGAAGTAGCAAACAAGATTGGCCGGCCCAAAGCCGTTCGCGCAGTCGCTGGAGCCTGCGCTGGAAACAAGATCGCCGTCGTGATCCCTTGCCACCGCGTAGTCAGAAACGACGGCTCCATCTCGGGATATCGGTGGGGGGTAGAGAGGAAGCGAATGCTTCTTGAACGAGAGCGCGCGCTCAATGCTTGATGGCATTGGTTTCAGTTCCAGGTTTCAAGTTTCAGGTTGTTTCTCGATTCTTAGGACATTTAACCTGGAACTTGGAACTTTGAACCTGGAACTCACAACCCCATAACCCACTCCGCCAGCGCCCTCCTCATCGCCTCAACCCGCTCGGGGTGCTCCTGGCTGATATCGAACCTTTCCGCCTGATCTTCGACCAAGTCGTAAAGCTCATACGTTTGTCCCTCGTCCTTACTGATGAGTTTGTACCGGTCATCCACCCACGACCGCTTTTCGCGAAAGAAAAAGCCGATGGGTTCACCACGCTCTGTTTGAGTGCCATTGAGAATATCGACAAGGCTTACCCCGTCCAGTATGCGGTCCTGGGGGGAGGTGAGGCCGAGATAGTCTACGAGGGTAGGCAGGTAATCTGACGTGACGGTGGGTGCTGATAGAGAGGTACTGCCTTCAAGCCGAGCAGGCCATGAAACGAATGCAGGGACGCGTACACCACCCTCGTGTAAGCTTCTTTTTCTCTCTCGATACGGACCAGCTGATCCGGGCGTGTCTCGCTCTGGGCCGTTGTCGCTTGCAAACCAGATCATTGTGTTATCTAACGCATTGAGTTCTGATAGGTGCTGCCTGAGCCGGCCTACCTGGGCATCCATTGCTGTGATGGTGCCAAAATAAATTTGCTCTTCGTGACTATAAGTACTGTACAGGGCTCTATATGCGGAATCGGCTACAACAGGAAGATGAGGGGTATGGAACCAGACCACGGCAAAAAATGGCTGAGCGGCTTCCTTGGAGCGCGTGATGAAGGGCAATACGCGATCCATGATAACCTTGCTATTATCGCCAGAAAGGTTGTTGGTCTCTGGTTCGTCTGGATGGGTGAAATAGTGTGTGCCATAGGCTTCTATGTGTTGTTCTTCCTGGACTGCTGCCCACCCATATCGAAGACTTTCTCCATTTAAGGTATCAAACGCAACCGGCTTGTGCATGGGATCGTAGGTAGGGACTTTAGCTTCTGTCGAGAAATACACGTCGAAGCCATGCTGCGTTGGAATTGAGAAGTGGCTCGAGTCGCCCGGCCGTCCCCGGTTGGAGTCTCGCATGCTCGTAGTAAGGGTACCCAGGTGCCATTTACCAAAATGACCTGTTGCATAGCCTGCCTCTTTAACCAACTCAGCAAGCGAGATTTCATCTTCTCCAAGATGCCCCTGATTTGCCGTAGGTACACCCACCCGGACAGGGTTTCGGCCTGTGAGTACACTGGCTCTTGTCGGAGAGCACACTGCGGAAGCTGAATAAAACCGATTTAACACGATGCCCGAAGAAGCCAATTGATCCAGATGAGGCGTCTGGATAACCTCATTCCCATTAAATCCAACATCCCCCCATCCTAAGTCGTCTGTCATGATGAGAATGATGTTTGGTTTGTCAGAAGCATGAGGTTGAGCACACCCGATAACAAAAAATGCTACAAGAGCAATGAACAGATTATGCGGCACTAAGTTGGATAAAAGCATTAAACCAGAAACAAGAAACGAGAAACCCGAAACAAATCAGAATAATCACCTAGATTATTCTGATCAATAAATAGTAGAAAAATTCGATGTCCTTGTCTACCGAGATTGAAGTTGTTGTAGAAGTAACCGCTGCCGATGTATTGGACGGTGTGTCAGAAATTCATGGTTCGTTGGGGATCGATGAAGAATCTCTCGTATTTGTTTTTTACAAGAAAAAGCTTCTCGGTGGAGTAAGTGAAGACGAAACCGTTCGCCTTGCATTAAAGGACATTCAGGATGTCAAATTGAAGAAAGGGCCGATAAATACAAAGCTATTGGTGTACCCGAAACGGCTGAGTATGATCGAAGATGTACCAGGTTCGCACAGTGAGCAGTTGAAATTTCAAATCAAAAAAGAAGACAGGAAGTACGCAGAGCCGTTTATAGGATCTCTACGAAGTGCGATGTTTGATGCGGCCGAGTCAGGATTGGATAGTGTACCTTTTAAGCTAGAGGATACTAATATGGGGTTCACTGAGCACTCCGGGCTGCTTTATATGGACGATGAGTTTTTAATCTTTGATATTCAAAGTGGATTGAAGGGTGTTACCCGAGCGGAGCGGCAACAAGTAAAAGTAGCCCCAAAGGCATTGAGCGGCATCCGGCTAAAACATGGTTCGTCAAAAGATACCCTTTTTATCAAACCCAAAAAAACAAAGCTACTTCAGGTTATCCCTGGCGACCATAAGCACGAAGTGAAGTTGAAAATTAAGAAGAAGCATCGGGTTGCAGCAGAACGGCTTGTACAGCGGGTATCAAACTGGTCTATCCATTGATCCGCCGGTACGTTATAAACCGAAACCCATCCCGCTGTCTTTCTTCAGTCACCTCGAATTCAGGTCCAATCAAGTGTTCGAACGGTGGGAAGAATACATCGCCTTCATGATCACCTTCAATGAGCGTCAACTCTAGCCGATGAGCAAGAGGCAGAAAATGGGCATACACGGTGCTGCCGCCTCCGATGTATATCACTTCCTCGTTCTTTAACTCATCCATGACAGCATCCGCAGAAGGAAAGGTCTCGATGTCTGGGTAGCCGGGAAAGGAGTCCTGGGAAGTAAGAACGAGTGTCCGCCGATTGGGTAGCGGACCGCCGAAGTCCTGACACAACGAAATAAACGTGCGTTTCCCCATAACAAGCGGCTTACCCAGTGTATGCTGCTTAAAATGTTTAAGATCTTCCGGAATATGCCAGGGAAGGGACAGGCCATTCCCTATCACACGATTCTTCTCAGCAACAGCAGCAATCAGGACAATTTCAGGTTTTGGGGTATGCATGGATGAATATGTAATAAAGTATCTAGGAGTTTCTGAACTACAGGTAGAGACACTTTATGAACGGCAAAAGGTGTTGGTTGTTTTAATTATTCCAGATTCCGGAAATCCTTAAAGTTTTTATTTGGCTATTGCTTAAGGCCTTGTCATACTGAGCCATGCGAAGTATCTGTCATTTATTGTGAGCAATTAAGAATGTCTCTACGATGCGTTTTAGAAAGATTCTTCAACAAGCTCAGAATGACAATGCTTTAACGTTTAGTCAGACATCAAACTTATTTAGCACCAATGATTAGTAAAGGACATCTCACCAACTCTCTCGATTAATCTCAACCATCTCCGGATACATGTCATCTGTGTCTCCCAACTCTTGTTTATGCCTAAGAAGGTCTTGTTTTAGAGAGGCAACTACCTCCTGATAAGAAGGATCGTGATAGACATTACGCATCTCCAGTGCATCGGCTTCGAGGTCGAATAATTCCCATTCTGGCTCTGTGGATTCATAATCTGTCTTGCCGAGGGGCTGGCCATGGTAATAGATTAATTTGTAGCGATGGGTGCGGATGCCGTAGTGGGCGGCTACTTCGCGATGAAGCAGGTGTTGCCAGTACCGGTAATAAAACGAAGTGCGCCAATCGTCGATGGTTTGATCAAGCAGCATCGGTTTAAAGCTTCGTCCCTGCATCGAAGGGGGTGGCGTGATGCCGGCCATGTCGAGCATTGTCGGTGCAAAGTCGGCATGGGTGATGAGTTCGGAGTTGACAGTACCCGGCGCTGTTTGGGCACCAGGCATGCGGATGACTAAGGGAATCCGTATCGACTCCTCGTAAATAAATCGTTTACTGAAAAACCCATGTTCACCCAGGAAGTGACCCTGGTCCGAAGTGTAAATCACGATGGTGTTTTCGTCCAGGCCTGATTCTCTCAAATAATCCAGGATCCGCCCGACACCCTCGTTGATGCCGGCGATACACCGGAGATAGTCCTTGATGTATTGCTGGTACACGTGTTTGCGCAGCGCATCTCTACCCAGTGATTCAGGATGATGATGGGGGTAGGTGCCCTGATTGAGTTTCTCGAATTTTAGTCCGGTTCGTTTCGCCGCCTCCGATCGATTCTCGTAGGTATCCAACAAATTCACAGGTTCAGCAATGTGTTGATTTTGGTAGAGCGAATGAAAGCGCTGTGGTGCATCCCAGGGGTCATGGGCTGCTTTATAATGAGTCATTAGCATGAAGGGCTCGTCATCGTCCCGTTCCTTTAGGAAGTCGAGCGTCATGTCCGTGATAACATCCGTTGTGTGCCCCTCAAAGACCACATCTTCATCTTCTCCTTTGACATTAAACGATGGGTCATGGTACCGCCCTTGCACGCGCAACACTTTATAGTCGTCGAAACCTACTGGATCGGTAAGCAGATGCCACTTACCATACACTGCTGTTTCGTAACCGGCATCGCTCAAGATGGTAGCTACCGTGGGCTGCTCCTGGTTCAGCGGTTCACCCAGAATGTATACGTCATTCTTATGACTGTATTGCCCGGTTAAGATCGTAGCCCGGCTGGGTGTACAGATAGAGTTGGTAACAAACGCATTTGCAAAATGCATCCCCTCGTCCCCAATCTCCTCAATCCGATCCGTATGCGCATATGGCGCCAACACACTATTCCCATTTGCCATCGCATTCACCGCATGATCGTCCGCCATGATGAAAAGGATGTTTGGACGATTGTCTTGGGCGAAGGAGAGGGTTGGCAGAAGGAATACAAAGAGGAGGATGAATAGCGTTTCTTGTTTCTGGTTTCTCGTTTCTTGTTGATTTGGATTCATGGGGGGAGTGGGGAAAGGGAGTGGATTCTATAGGTAGTTGTTGTTGCTCAAAACTTTCCCTAAGATAAACCAGAAACAAGAAACCAGAAACAAGAAACTTAAAGCGGAATGCCCCTCCCCCTCCAGGCGCTGATTGCGGTAGTGCCTATCCTTATAGCCGCGGTATTATTGGTTGGATTTCGATGGCCGGCGAAGTGGGCGATGCCGGTGGTTTATGTGGTGTCGGTAGTGATTGCGCTTACGGCGTGGCAGGTGTCGTTTGCCCATGTGGCGGCTTCTACGATTCAGGGGTTGTTTATCACGTTTAATATCCTGTACATCATCTTTGGCGCGATTTTGTTGTTGAATACCCTTAAGCACTCTGGAGCAGTTCAGGCGATTCGGGATGGTTTTACCGAGTTGAGCACGGACCGGCGGGTGCAGGTGGTGATCATCGCCTGGTTGTTCGGTGCGTTTATTGAAGGAGCAGCGGGGTTCGGGACCCCTGCTGCCATTGTAGCTCCACTACTCGTCGCTCTTGGATTCCCCGCGATGTGCGCCGTGATGATTGGAATGATGGTGCAGAGTACCCCGGTGACCTTCGGGGCTGTTGGGACGCCGATTCTTGTTGGAGTAACCGGCGGACTCGAAAACCCCGAATTAACAGCACAACTCACCGAAGCCGGTCTCACCTTTTCCGACTATCTCCAATTGATCACAACCAACTCCGCCATCCTTCACGGCATAACCGGTACCTTGATGCCACTGCTGATGGTCATGATGATGACGAGATTCTATGGAGCAAACAAGTCATGGACTGAAGGCTTGTCGATCGCCCCCTTTGCTATCATGGGTGGACTCGTGTTCACGATACCTTATACCTTAACAGGAGCCTTCTTAGGGCCTGAGTTTCCCTCTCTTATCGGCTCCTTATTGGGGTTGGCCGTGTTGTCCTTTTTGACGAAGAAAGGCGTGCTCGTACCCAAAGACAACTGGGACTTTGCCTCAAAGCCATCGTGGCCGGCTTCCTGGATGGGCAGCATCGAAATCGAGCACAAAGAATCTACCGGCGACGGAATGCCGACAATGAAGGCCTGGATGCCCTATGTGATCTTGGCTTTGCTTCTGGTGATGAGCCGTCTGCCGCAATTGCCTATCGGGGACTGGTTGAAGGCGCTCACCATTACCTGGCCCAATGTACTTGGTACCGGTATCAGCGGGTCAACACAGCCTCTCTATCTACCGGGGACTCTTTTATTGATTACTGTATTCATCACCTTTTTTCTCCATAAGATGGAAGCCTCGCAGCTGCGGGATGCTTTCAAGGAGTCGAGCAAGATCCTGTTGGGTGCCGGCTTTGTCCTTGTATTCACCGTGCCGATGGTTCGGATCTACATCAACTCGGGCGTCAACGCGGCCGAACTGCCCAGTATGCCTGTCGCTATGGCCGAATGGGTGGCGACCAGTGTAGGCGGTGTGTGGCCCTTCTTCGCCCCATCGATTGGCGCGATCGGTGCATTTATAGCAGGGAGCAACACCGTGAGTAACCTGATGTTTAGCCTCTTTCAGTTCAGTGTTGCAGAGACGCTTGCGATCTCCGGTGTAGTCATCGTCGCCCTGCAGGCGGTAGGCGCTGCTGCTGGTAACATGATCGCGATTCATAACGTTGTCGCAGCTTCCGCAACGGTTGGTTTGCTGGGGCAAGAAGGCGCGACTCTTCGTAAAACCATCATTCCGACGCTGTACTACGTGGTGTTAGTTGGTGTACTAGGAATGATTGCTGTGTACGTGGTCGGCGTAGGTGATCCAGTGATGTAATTGTCGTTTTCCCCTTCTCCGGACGCAATAAATCCGAATCGATCTACGCTGTCTCCAGCTTGGGGACATGGTGGAGCGGACTGGATATGCATTGTCCCGGCCTGGGGACGTCTTGGGGCAGAACTGGATGTGCATTGTCCCGGCCTGGGGACGTCTTGGGGTAGAATGGATATACGCTGTTCCGGCTTGGGGACATGGTGTAGCGGGATGGATGTACACTGTCCCCAGTCTCCGGGCTTCATGAATCGGAACGTATGTATGCTGTCTCCAGCATAGGGAGGTGGCGGATCAGACTGGATGTACGTTGTCCCAGTTTGTGAATGTCTTGGATCAGACTGGATGTACGTTGTCCCGGCTTGGGGACATCACAAATCGAAATGGTAGAACGGTGTGTCTAGTTTCAGAACCTGAAGGATTCAATTTTAAACAGCCACAGGCGCCTTAATAGATGGATGAAACTGGTAGTCAACCAGTTCAAAATCTTCGAATTGATAATCAAAGATCGAAAGTGGTTTTCGGAGGATTTTTAGTTGCGGTTGAGGAAATGGGGTGCGGCTTAATTGTTCTTCAACTTGCTCCATATGGTTGAGGTAGATATGGGCGTCCCCAATTGTATAGATCAACTCACCAACATCCAGATCGCATTGCTGTGCGATCATGTGCGTGAGAAGAGCATATTGCCCAATGTTAAAAGGTGCGCCGAGGAAAAGGTCGTTCGAGCGGACGTACAGAGAGCAAGATAACTTGTTGTTGGCGACGTAGAACTGAAAGAACATATGGCAGGGCGGTAGGGCCATCTGCCCGATGTCCGCCACGTTCCAGGCTTGAACGATATGCCGGCGGGAGTCCGGATTGTTCTTGATGCTGTCGATAACCTGGCTGATCTGGTCGATGTGAGAACCGTCGGGGGTTTCCCACTTCCGCCATTGTTTTCCGTAGACCGGCCCCAGTTCCCCATTTTCATCCGCCCAGTCATTCCAGATCCTGACTCCGTTTTCCTGAAGGAATTTGACGTTCGTCGCCCCGCTCAAAAACCAGAGCATCTCAACGACAAACCCCTTGAAAAATACCTTCTTCGTAGTGACAAGCGGAAACGCCTCGCCGAGGTCAAACCGCATCTGGTGCCCAAAGATACTCAGCGTACCGGTCCCTGTGCGGTCGCCCTTATGAACACCGTTTTCTTTGACGTGGCGGAGAAGGTTGAGGTATTGGTTCATGCTTTTATAGCCTATTCACTGGGTGAATAGGCGTTTCTTGTTTCTTGTTTCTTGTTTCTGGTTGGGAAGATACGAAAAAGTGGTCGGATGCTTTCAATTCTGTGCAAATGACATACGGCTGTCATTATGTGATTCTATGTTGCTAGCAGTTTTGAGCAACTAAACAGGAGAGCATCAAATGGATCAGGGTACTGATGTAAAAAAGTATGATGAGAAAGGGCCGGATCGTTTTTGGATTGTCCCAGACGATTACCACGCTGAGTGGGCAGGAGTAACTTCTGATGGGATTCAGTTTTTTGCTACCGAACCTTTTCAATCCGGATCGCTGGCTAATGGTACGGGATGTGAGTACAATGCTGTATTCCTTTGGAATGAAGATGGGTCGTTTAGGGAAGCAAGAATAGATCGCCTTGGTCCACGTTCCGAGTTGGAGCGTGAGGAACGTGATCGATTGTTCAATCAGCGCATTAAAGAGCTAGGGGACTATGAGATAAAACCGATCTTTGTGGCTCCTTTTCAAGTAGAGAAATTCGGTGTTACCTTCGGCTTGATCTATGAATACGAAGTCGTGGAAGGTGAGGGATATGGATACGTCGAATTGGAGCCGGGTAATTTTATGGCCTTTTATCATCCATGGGATGGGCGTTATGATACCTGACAATTGCTATGAAATTTCTTGGTCATGAGCATCCTCGAACCACTGAGGGGTAAATAGGGCTATTTAATTTCGTGATCCGATTTTGAAGGATGAAAAAACAAGGCTCAGTGGAAACCAAGTTGAGGCAAAACAATTCTAAATAATAAGTCCTTTTTAAATTCATATCCGTATCCACTTTTCATGACCGATTGATACACATCTTTGTCTCGCATCAATTGCAAACGGTTATGTCTACCTCAAAAAGAATACTCCCAACTTTATGCTTGGTGATGCTCTTCATTTACGGCGGTTGTGATGCAACAGGCTCGAATAATGAAGACTCCGTAGGTTCCTTTATCGGCCTTCGATGGAATGGTGTTCAGGAAGAAATTGTATCAATCGATGATGTTACGGGAGAAACAACAACCCTGGCAAGCGTCGATTTGACATGGGTCCGTAATAATAATTTTGTACTTGAACCTGATGGAAATCGGGCGTTCTTGCTTGGAAGAAAAGAAAGTGATCCCGATACACTGTCGCGTCTTTATACAATCGATTTGAAGGATGGCACGGTAAGCGAGATACAAATTTCTGAGCCAGAGAGAGGGTCCATCAAATTCCGAGTTTCAACAGGAGACCACCTGATTGGGTACCGTATTATATTTCAATCGCACCTGGAAATTATCGAAATCGACCCAGCTACCGGGGTAATTGATGTTTCTGCAAGGGTAGACGTGCACGGGGTAGTAAACAATGGCTTTGAGATCGATCTGCCGGAGAATAAAGTGTATGTAGTAGGACGAAAAGTGTTAGGTGATGAAGACACGTACATTTATACAGTTGAACTTGGATCCGGTAGAGTTTCCGAGGTCCTATTAGATGATAGAGGTAAAGTGCCCCACATTTTTGGGGTGAAAGACGGGCAATTGCTGGGCAGCAGGGTGAGAGAGGAATCGGACGGTCGATACAATGAGCTATTGACAGAAATTGTCGAAGTGGATCCCCAAACAGGAACTGCTCAAGTGCGTGCTCTCTATGAATTCAATGGAGGCTATAATCTGGCCACTGGACTGACTCGGGATCAAGAAAATATGTACACTCTTGGCCGTGTAACTACAGAATCTGCAGTGAGATTATACATAGCAGAATTGAATGAAGGTTTTTATCGTAGCACGATTGTAGATGATATCGGGGTTGGAGGTTTTTACGTAGTCAGTAAGGAATAGGCCTCTCGTGGTCTTCAAACCACCGAGGAGCAAAATTGACGATCCAGGAAAAAAGAGTAGGGTACTAATAAAAGCCTCTTTTCCATTTTGCTAGAAGACAGTTATTTGCTTTACCTTGTAGTGACGCAATTCAAAGACTCTATACAAAGATAAAAACACATCCGACAAAAGGTTACTACTCTATTTTATAGTTCAATCACTCAAAGAGAGGGTAGTAGTTATGCCTATATCCAAGATAGGTCACAGCATACTGGTTATTTTGGCGATAATTCCTATAAGCTGCAGTCTTGTTGGAGGTGAAAAAAACTTATCGGTCGTTGAGTATTCAGGACCAGCTTTTACTGAAGTTGATGTTTATGAGAGCTGGGACATTGGTATAACCGGTACCAAGATTACGTTAAAGGAAATTCCAAGAGATTCAGAAAGGGCAGGGGATGTTCTGGTGTTAACAATAGAGGGTACTCCGCAAGGGTTGCCTGTATTTAAGGATCTATGGTATGGTCCAATCGAGGGAGGATATGGGATAAAGATTGATTCTGGTCGACTTGAGATCCAGTCATGGGATCTAGAATCAGTGATAAGTGGAGCAGTTGCTACTCAATTGCCCACAGGAGGCAAGGTCTATATGCGTTTCTGGGTAACGATGAATCAGGGAGGGTGAACAGTGAAACGAAGGCTTTGAGCCAGCAGAAAACTGGGAGTTGCACCCAACTCTTCTATTTACAGAAACGATTAGTGATGTTTTTGAAATCACACCTTCGGTGAAAGCGATCATTCCTTTAACAAATTCCGATAATGAGGTTCTGCTAGCTTTTAATATTGGGATTGGACTTGGGGATAATGATAGCTCATTTATATACGCTCAGAAATAGGAGTATTCACCCGTTCAGGCGAAAGGGAGGGGATTGGTCATCTGGAGTTGGTATCACACTTAAATTACCTGTCTGAGCGCGATTTGCGATACCGGCCGATGGGGGGTGACATAGGGGTAGCATATGCAGGTTATACGTTCTTCTCGACATAATAGCTCTTCGCCCATTATCGACAAAATGAACCGGATCGATGCCTGAAATCATCTCATCAACCTTTGTGCTGGCTGTTAATGATTTAACGGTTTCGAAGCAGTTTTATATAGAAAAGCTTGGGTTCGCTGAAGATTTGAGTGTTGAAGGATGGACATTCTTGAGTCGAGGTGCTTGTAAACTGCGTCTTGGCCATTGTCCTGATGCAATACCGATGTCGAAAGCACAGGATCACTCTTGGTTTGCATACCTACATATTGAACAGGCATCGCTATTTTACCAGGATGTGATCAAGAATGGTGTAGAAATTTGGCACCCCATTGCGGATAAGCCCTGGGGAATGCGTGAGTTTGCTATAGTCACACCAGATGGTCATCGAATCGTCTTTGGCGAAAGCCTACCCGATCAGTTGCAGGCTTAATACACTCTATGTGTTGATAGGTGCTTCGCGAAGAAGTTAGCAGTCGATTTCGCGCAAACAACATAGGTTCAGTAAGAAAGCTTGGTGTAACCTGAAGTCTACTAGTGCGTAATGTGAGGATGACTAAATGGGCATTGAGATATTGTAAATCTGGTCACTGCTATCAATAAAAAATACCTTCCATTCATTGGCGTCCTTCTCTCGATCTTGCTGTTTGCACTAGCCGCGATGCGTTATCCAGGTGGCTATGATTGGTTAAACCTCTCTATCTCTACACTATTTCAACCAATAGCCCTTGATGGTTCTGAAAACCAGGCAAGACCACTTGCAGTGCTGGCTATCCTCAGTTTCTGTGTGAGCATGGGCATTGTATTCAAACGTGTTTCGCGGAGAGCAACGTCCCGCCTGCATAAAAAGACGATTGAAATTGCGGGCATTGGCTCGATGGTTTATGCCTTTCTCGTAGTTACACCAATGCATGATGTGTTAGTCGGTGTCGCACTTGTTTTCTTTGTGGTTGCAATGCTGTTCACCTTGCACATGGTTTATTTGGAGAGAAGATATTGGATGTTGTTTGCAGGGGTTGTGAGTCTTGTAATTCCGCTCATTAATGCAGTCATGTATTACGGGAACGTGTTCTATGGATTTCTGCCCGTTGTTCAAAAGATTGGCGTTTTTGCGTGGGCTGGATGGCTTCTTGTGTTGCACCTGGAGGATTCGAGTAGGGATACGAAGTAGGACTTCCGACCGCTGTGCGATATGCGAAGTCCGTAGATAGTGCAGGAGGGAGGCTATGTTTCGTTTCTCATTTCAGCCTAGGGACATGCTGAGCTGGGTTTTTATTTGTACAGGGGATTGTTATTTTTTCTTACTCTCGGCCAGCCCGCACTATTCAAATTTACTTTTCCCTCTCCATGAGATTTGCTCTAATCCTCTTCGTGTTATTTGGCGTGTCAACATTTCAAGGCAACGCTCAGGAAGCAAATGAGGCGTTTCAGTTGAGCATGAAAGAGCAGCTGTTCATCATGCGCTATATGAATCAACACTCGATTGAGGAATCTCCTCTTACATTACCTTTAATTGACTCGCATATTGAGGAGATCAATGATGCCTGGCGAAGTGAGTCTGGTCTGCTAGATGCTGAGGTAAATCCATACCTGTATTACTGGGAGCTTAACAAGAAACAATCTGGGCTGGATAGAGGCACTGCGTGTTATCTGTACAGTGAACGAATGGTGCCTACCTTTTTAGCCGATGTGAAGCGATTTGACGTAGAGCCAAGACCTGCCAATGCGTATCCTATCAGGTCTGGATTTAATTTCATTGCTAATCCGGAACATCTAAGCTGTTTTAATGATGTTGAGACCTGGAGAGGCTTTAAAAATACTCTCGATCATCTCCCTGACATGATTACACATTATCTTAATTCTAATAAGGTGGAAGATGCTGAGATTGAAAGCCTCGAAGAAATTAGAAAGCAAATAGACTCCCTTGCACAACTTGTTCATGCTTGGGATGCATTTTACGGCGAAGAATATGATGCTGTTTTTTTGGAGTTGGCAGCTGCATCTGTGCAAGGTGTCGAACCAATTGCAAGAAGGGTGCTTGGCCATAGCTTGTGGCAAGCATTTGCTAAGAATGGGGCGAATGACTATGCCCTTGCTACACTTGACCTCCTTTCTAGTACGCTGACACCAGTCGATCTTGATAGGGATACCCTCCAGGCGTGGTATCAATTGGTTGATCCTGTACAAGGAGCAGAACGATTTTCATCAATGACAACATCCCAATCCCAGATTCTGGTTGCATCTGATACTCGCTTTAATCTTTCAGGTACATACACTGATCTTTTAACCGGTGAACCTGCAAATCTAGCAGACTTCAATGGAAAACTGGTTTTTTTGGATTTTTGGGCGACCTGGTGCGCACCGTGTATAGAGGAGATTCCAGAGTTGAAGGAAATCGTAGTGGAGTTTAGAGACGAGATAACTTTTCTCTCGATTAATGCGGATGCAATAACTGATGCCCTTGATGCAGATGGAGTGCAAGCTTTTATGGAAAAACATGGAATTAACTATCCCGTGCTCTTCGACCAAAAAGATCGATCCCTTGCTCAACAACTCAATGTTCAAGGTTATCCGGCAAAGTTTCTAATAGACACAGAAGGGCGGATACTTGCTCACCCTTCAGAAGGAAGGCTTTCTTTGAGCTTACCTGAAGTTCAGGCATATCTTGAATCAACGAGATGTGTTTGCAATTGAGTAGTTCAGGGGAAGAGGCCATTATTTCGTTATGACTACAACCTGTGAGATATACATCCAAAATCCTATCACTCATGCACGTATTGACGAAGCAATGACTGCAATTGAACACGATGCATCAGACTTGCTCATATTGGATTTTGGAGAGCACCAATTTCAAAGTATCATAGCATTGAAGTATCTAAGAGAATGCTTGGTATCTCGGGCTGATCTTCTGGAACGCTATAAAAAGATCGCTATGCTTCAACCAGCCGAATATTTAGCGGATACTGATCGTCCTGGTTTTTACAGGAAGTTTTCCGATCAAGCACAAGCTATTGCCTGGCTAAACGAATGATATGCCCCACGGGTGTATTCGTTGTTGAGTGCTAATAACGAAATCATTCCTGAGGGCCAGATAACAATTCTAGTGAATGATGAAGGGTTTACCTATCATTGAGATCAGCTCCCAAATTGGTCTTTTGGAGGGAGTGGTTATAAAAATACCAGGTGCAATGTATCAAGCCTAATGAGGTTCAGCAGGATATTATTCTTTGGATCATGTAAACGGTTGCTTATCGAAGCGTGTCTCTTGATTAGAGGTGTATGGCCTTTCTGCGTAGTCCGGTCTGTTCAACCACTCCGTTTATCACTTGATGCAGATGATTCGATTTCAGGGATTCGTTTCGAGTATATTTATCTTTTTAATTCTAGGGCTGCCATCTTACGGTGTTTGTGCACAAGATGTTGATACAACGTTTCAATCTCGAACGCAGAGACAGCAATACTTTGCGATTGCGTTTATGAAGGATCATCCAGTAGAACAACTCTTCTCTGCAACGCATGAGATTGATGCCCACTTCGAGCATCTAAAGATGGCCTGGGCCAAAGAAGTAAAGGATGAACATCATCATATGGCAATCCTAGATCCATATGTGTATGCCTGGTACCTTTATTCACTTGCTGGCACGATTACACCTGGCAATGAACCACCTGACTGGGCCTGGTGCCATGTTTATGGGACGTACATGACTCCAGCATTTCTTGCTGATTTTAATCTATACAGCTCAGAGGTAACAAAGGCGAATGCTTTTCTGGTTTCGTGGGGTATGAACTGGATGGTTAGCACACATCTGTTTCGTTGCAACACGCCAGATTCCGATTGGGAACGACTGAAGCAGTCTCTCGAAAGAATTCCATCGTTGATGGATCAATACCTGGAAAAGGGTGCTTACACGAATGAAGATGTAAAGGCATCATTAGAAAGGGCCAAAAAGGAGGCAGAAAAAGTATACATACTATTCGATATCAAAGATGCACTTATTAAGTCGGATAGAGATGTTGCCTATTCAGGGTTGGCGGCAGCGTTCGAACAGGAATACTCCGCTAGATACCTCGTCCCGTTGAGCAATGCATTATGGAGAAGCTACCAGGCTGCAGGTGATAGAGAGGGTGCTTTGTCCACATTGAACTTAATAACACGCCACGTGACAGCAGGCGATCTAAAACGTGACACGCTTCAGGCATGGTATGAAACAGTAGATCCTGTGCATGGTGTGAATCAATACGAAACCATCCTACGCGATTCTGGATTACGCGTACTCGTTGCTTCTGATCGCAAGGTACTATTATCCGGTATCTACCATGATCTTCTTGAAGACAAACCATTTTCATTGTCCTCTCTTGAGGGCAAGACGATCCTGTTTGATTTCTGGACGACTTGGTGCGGGCCGTGCATTGGCGATATTCCGAAGTTAAAGGATCTGGTAGCGAAGCATGAAGGAGACTTTGTGCTCATCAGTATATCGAGTGATCCTGTTTCGGGAGGGGCCGATAAAACCGTTGTTCGCGAGTACATCGAGAAATACGGGATCAATTATCATGTATTGTATGACGATCCAGAACACTCGCTCACAACGCAATTTGGGGTAACTGGCTGGCCAGGCAAATTCTTGATTAACGATCAGGGTCTATTTTTGAAGCACCCGATCGAGAAGAACCGTGCCAGCGTGACACTTGAAGAGGTAGATGCTTATTTAGACGCGATGCCTTGAATGGACTTAGAAACGGGCTGCTACTCGGCGAGCGATTCCCGAAACTGATCGAGCAAGTAATGGCGGTCGGCCAGTTCTACGCTCTGTCACTTGATGATGAAAGGCGTTAAACTCTTATGATAAACATCTTCGTGATCCTTGAAGTGAACGAAATCGACTGAGTGTCCGCCTCCTGGCTGCCTCTCTGTTTACAAGGCAACCAGGAGCGGGCTCAACTAGACAGGTATTTCCCGTGACGTCCAGGTAGCCGTGTAAGCAAGGTAAATCTGGCATTCGGAGGTGGCGCCAATGGTTATCGTGCGGGGTGAAGAGCCTAGCTTAAAAGGAACAGTACGTGCTCCATTGCGATTACTCATGTCGCCATCGCGAATGGCCCCATCCCATTCATTGCCGAACAGCCTTACTTCGATGCCATCTGTTTCTCTCAAGGTGCCCCATGTATAGGTCTCATCTTCGAAGTTGATCTGCTGGCCGGCTACCCTGTTGTGCACTAGACCGAATCTCGAGTTATAGTCGAGACTTTCGAGTTCATGCGTTTCTCCGTCTCCGGTGAATTCATACCGATACTGGAATTCACCCGATGTAGGCTGGCCGAACGTTTTATCACAAGAGCCTGTGATGTGGATGAAATGGGTCTGTATTCGTAAAGCATAGACAGTCTCCATGGGTACAGGAGGGGGCGGATCCTCTACATCGGGTTCAGCGCTGAGGAGGTCTCCGGTGCAGCCTGTTGTACAGAGTAGCAGAAGTATTGTGAGAGCAAAGCGTGTTATAGAAGTTAGGTGTGCCATGATATTCGATCGTGTTGTACTGAAGTAATTGACGGAGCACCCCCAGGTGCCCTTTTTTGTAGAAACAGGAAATCATGACCAAAGCGATAACGAGGGGTAGAAAAAAATTGGATTTAGAGTAATTCGTCAATTCAAACGTTTACCTGATTATGGAGAGCTTTTTAGATGACGATTTTTCTGAATTCATGGAGGCGTTTGACGAGACGCTTCAACGGTTTGTCCGTTCGCAGGTCTCGACCGACCAGGCAGCGCAGGACATCGTGCAGGATGTCTGGTTCGGATTCTTTCGTTCCCTCGACCGCGGCTCGATCATCGAAGATCCCGAGGCGTGGCTGTATCGATCTGCCCGAAATCGCGTGATCGATGCGTATCGAAAGATCAAGCCAGTGGACGTGAGTGAGATGGAATTCGAAGCATTCGAGGACGACGAGTCTCCCGAAGATGATCTGCGTCAGAAGGAATTCTTTGATCTATTGGAAGCTGCGCTCGATGAATTGCCTGATAATCAACGCCTCGTCTTTATGAGAAACGAGGTTGAAGGGGTGACGCTCCGTGAAATTGCCGAAGAGGAGAACGAGAAACTCAAAACGATCATCTCACGAAAACGGTACGCAGTTACCCGAATCCGAGCTGCCCTGGGTGATTATTACGAAGAGTTTTTTTGGTGAATAGAGTATTTCTGATTTTCGTTCGTCTACCTGAGCAAATACAACATAGAATTTAAACACTTAAGAATAATGAGACACGGAAAACATTGGCACCGCCACGGCCGCAAAGGCTGGGAAAAAAGAATGAAGATGAATCGCGGAAGCTGGGGGTACCGCCGGCCCAAGCACAATATCCCGGTTAACATCATAGAACATGATGATAGCATTGAGGTGCGCGTTCATGCACTAACCTTTGATCCCGATGACATCGTTGTAACCGTAACGGACGGCGTACTGTACATCTCTGGCACAAGAGAACCAGAGGTAGACCAGCCAAACTTTATCGTTCAGGAATACCCTATCAAATCCTTTGAACGATCTTTCGAACTGGGAAGTCATCTCGACCTGGACAACATTCAAGCCAGGATGAACGACGGAGTACTCGTGGTTACTATCGCGAGGGATGAGAAGGCAAAAGGACCGGATAAGACGATTAAGATAGAGTAGAATATTTTGTGGTTTGCTGAGAACCATGAGGTTCACATAAAGGGAGGTAGAAACCCTCATTCTCCTTCCCATTCCCAGCCTGGTATACCGCTAGGCTGGGTTTTTTGTATAGCAGTCTGGTAAATCTACAACGGAAAGAATGATGTTACCTGTAGTAGGATCCTCTGCTTTTGCTTATGTAGTAATTGCCATCATTACCGCACACGGAGCAACTGCTTCCTTTGCACTTCGCATATATTCTCACGCGTTCTCCCGGGCGAACAGATCCTGCTGATCCTCTATACGAGCAGTGGCTTCCACGCCCACCCCCGTAAAACACACGATATACCTCGTTCCTCTGCGCTTCTACGAGTAAATAACAAGAAGCATCTGCATAACAGGCTTTTACATTTTCCAGTACCCGGCCCGTAAACCTTCTGGGTTGGTAATGATCCGCGTACGGTCGTGGCGTATAGCTGGGTTTATTGCCCCCTCTATGCACGTTATCTTGCTCAACGATGGTATAACATCCTGTTAGTGAGAATGCAAAAACGCTAAGCAGTAGAAGGATAGGCATCCTGAAATCAGGGGAGGTCTTTGTCCAGAGATTCATCTTAAGACGGCAGGTTTTCTCTTTGGGTGGCAGCTTTGGGTATTTATACTTCAAGAAGTATACCCGCGCGTAATTTCTGTTTATATGCAGCTTTTTCAGTAATTATTAGTTGGAAACCGTCCTGTATCAGGGCCTCTCGTGTATAGTACGTTGTGCAGGACTCCACGATAAGCATTCGTTTCTAAGTAGCATGGGTATTCTTGACGACAAGTATTGGGCAGACTATTTGGGTGTGGATCCTACCGATTGGGATAGGACCGGTATATCGGTTCAGCCACACGTTGGCCTGGAGGGCTTCCGGGGTTTTTGGTGCTTTCGGAGGAATCAGAGAACCGTTCTTTCTGCACCTGCTTCATGGGTTGTCCGCCTTACTGAAATCATAGATGGATGCACCGCCGATGATCTGATGCAACCTGCCTTTTGGAAGCGAGCTTTGGGGCACGACTTCGACCAAGCAATTGGTCCGGCCTTTCAGGGGTGCCTTAATCCGACGAATTTTAAACCGAAGCCTAACGTTGCAGTCCGGCCTATCATCGACGCAGATGATCTTGCGGTCGAAGAATTCCGAACTGCGTGCGGTTCGGATTGGAATATGCCAGACAATGCTAATTTCTGGCGCCATGCATACTTTGAGGAAGGCATCATCTCGGCTATGGCTGGCTATCGGCGTCGCACTGAGAATGCAGGCGATCCGTGTGTGATCACACGGCCCAATGCACGTTCTGGTGGACGCGGAGCCGCTGTCACATCTGCTGTTACCGAACAAGCATTGGCAAACGGGAAACTGGTACTGTATCAAACCTTAGAATCCAATGTGCCGGCCGTTCGAATCGCATTGTCTCTCGGATACGACCGGTACGCAAACCACCTGGCTGTCCGATTAAACCGCTATTCCCCGGATTCCTAAAACGACTACAATTCTACAGGCTCTTTTTTAGAGATTGAAGGTGATGCCGAATACAACAAAATGGCAGGAATACGTAAGAGGATAAAAAGTCTGAGTAAAAGGTAGAGTTATCATGAGTGCAGCACCGGTCGTAGTTAGTAATCTCGGCAACGCAGTAAAGGCAATGGGAGTCCTCATAGAGGTGGCTCCTGAGGCGTTTCTTTCCATCATCCATCAAAGCGAGAAGGCACTGGTCGTTCATGCTCCGAGCGGAATAATTCGAACCTCGCACAAGTATTTGACCAGCTACAAAGGGTTGGCGTTTTACACAAAAGTGAGCGATCCGCTTGAGTTTTTGACCGATGTTGAGCTGATCGAAGCTAAGAGAATTACGATTCCAGATTTGTAGTCGTGGATATAGGGTATCTGGTTGCTACCACTCATTAAATTTCGCCGGCTGTGAGAGGGTCTCCTTATCAATTAGGACGGATCTTCACGTCTGGATTGCATTTCGTGACGAAAAAAAAGTGGATACACTTCATTTCTCATTTTCTGCAAATCTATCAGCACCGGTAAGCTATGAGAACTTTATTACTCACAGGGTACGCATTTCTGTTTTCCATACTGCTCACGTCCTCTATTGCTACTGCACAGGATCTCAATAACTGGGTGCAGAAAGGGCCGGCCAGCAGCGGCAGTTGGGTTGTTGCCAGTGGTGGACAATCTGTAACTCAAGCCCAACAAGTGGACAACGCCATTACTTTCTTTGTTAGCGATAAGACGTACAGCGACGTTGAATTGCGGTACAAAGTGAACGTACAGACGGCGCGGGATGATGATCACATTGGCTTCGTCGTTGGATTCAATGAGCCAATGTCGGACGCTGAAGCGGACTCCATTGACACTGATTTCATCCTCATCGATTGGAAACAAGCTTTTCAGAATTCTGGTGGCTTTATTGCTGAAGAGGGTTTAGCCATCTCAGCATTCAGTGGTCGATTCTCCACGACGAGTGCCGGCAATGCTGGAAATTGGCCTTTTTGGACGCACGAGCCAGAGGCCGGATTTGATACACTGGCAACGGCATTTGGTGATACTTTCGGCTGGGAGGACAACATTGAATATGATGTAATCATCAATTACTCACCAACTCAAATCACCGTCGATGTAGAAGGAGGGACGGGGGCATTCCAGAACGGGCTGCGCGTTTTTGATGTGGCAGGGACATTCGAGCCAGGTAGTGCAGGGTTCTACACGTACTCACAAGAAGGTGTCCTTTTCACTGTTGAAGATATAGTTGCCGTCTCTGTAGAAGACCCAAATAATAGTATTCCAGTTGGGGCTACCCTTGATCAAAATTATCCCAACCCATTCCAAAAGACAACAACGTTCACCTATATGCTGTCGAATCCTTCGGATGTCAGGCTCAGAGTATTCAATACGCTTGGGCAGCACGTAGCTACTCTGGTAGAAGGGAGATATTCGCCTGGGAGTTACTCCACAACATGGGATGGTTCTGGACTACCTGGGGGACTTTATGTGGCGATTTTTGAGGCAGGCGATTCATCCATCGCGAAAAAAATTGTGATGTTAAAATAATATTCGCGGTGAATCGTCGAACATTTGTTGAGAGGCAAAATTTAATGGGATCTTTTGCCCTCGTATGATAAAGAATGTTTGACGCGTGCCATGATCTCTATCCTCGCGGAAAATCCAATCCTGCTTCTGTTTGTTGTAGCTTCTCTTGGATATCTAATTGGTAACATCCGTATCCGTGGCGGCTCTATGGGGGTGTCTGCTGTTCTGTTCACGGGATTGTTTATCGGTGCATTAGATCCGTCCCTGCACATTCCAGAAATTATCCTCTTACTTGGGCTATCCATTTTTGTCTACTCGATAGGATTGAGTTCGGGGCCGGCCTTTTTTAAAGCCTTTCACAGCAGCCGAATCAAAGAGTTTGGTCTTATCATTGGTATGCTGCTCTTTTCAGGTGTGCTGGCTGCCCTTTTGTGGTATGTATTTGATTTCTCGGCGGCTGCTATTGCAGGCATCTACTCCGGAAGTACGACCAATACAGCTGCGCTTGCCGGGGTTATTGATCTGATAGGCAATAGAAGGCAATCTGCAGATTCAGTGTCATTGATTGAGCAGGCGGTGGTAGGATACTCTTATTCCTATCCGATGGGTGTTGGTGGCAGTATCATAGCCATTCTAATACTGGAGAAAATTCTCAAGATTGATTACTCAAGGGAAAAAGAACAGTTACGTAAAAAGTACCCGGTTGCTGAAGAGCTTACAAGTACTACGATAGAAGTTACCGAGCAGGAAGTATGTGATATCCAGCTTCGAGATCTTTTTCAAAAATACGATTGGAATGTCGTATTCGGCCGTATCTACCATAATGGAAAGATCTCACTTTCTTCCTGGAATACCCATTTTCAAGTCGGAGACTTGATTATGGTGGTAGGAAGTACCACGGATGTTCAGGAGGTCATAAAAACACTTGGGAAAGAGGTGGAGTCTCACATCGCATATGATCGAAAGTTGTTTGACGTGAGGAGTATTTTTGTGTCCAATCCGGATATTGCAGGGCGTACCCTGGCTACGCTAAACCTGGACGAGAAATACAACGCCATCGTGACGCGAATTCGGAGAGGCGATGTGGATATGCTGGCTCAAGGAGATACAACGCTTGAATTAGGAGACCGTATTCGGTTTATCGCTAGAAGAGAGGACTTAAAGGCGTTGTCGGCCTATTTTGGAGATTCCTATTATCACTCTAGCAAGATAAACTTGTTCACCTTTGGTATCGGTATTGGGTTGGGGCTGCTTCTTGGTACAATAGATTATTCTATTGGCCCGTACATCCAGTTCAAACTCGGGTATGCCGGTGGCCCTCTCGTTGTAGGGCTGATTCTAGGTGCGTTGCGTCGAACGGGACCTTTCAGTTGGACGCTCCCCTACAGTGCAAATATTACCTTGCAACAAATCGGGCTCATCTTTTTGCTTGCAGCTATTGGCGTTAGATCGGGAAATGCATTTGTTCAAAGTTTGTCGCTGGATGGGTTGACGTTTTTCATAGCGGGATCTACAATCAGCCTGTTAACGGCATTTATCTTTTTAACATTGGGGTATAAACTGCTGCGCATCCCGTTTTCCCTGCTGATGGGTATGGTGGCCAATCAACCGGCTATTTTGGATTTTGCCGTGACCCGCGCTAAGAGTCGCATTCCTGAGTTTGGTTTTACCCTGATGTTTCCGATAGCACTTATCGCTAAAATCTTGATCGCCCAGATCCTTTTTCTCATCTTGATCTAAACCGCTATAGTGTACGAAAGCCATTAATTCCTCTTGAGATTTTGATGTATTTGTTACTATGATGCATCACCCCGTTTAGCTACACAAACGAAGATTAGCCAGACATGACAACTACACCTGAACACGATGAACGCGTCGCTAACCTGACATTTGCTTCTATCTATCCGCATTACGTTGCAAAGGTTGAGAAGAAAGGGCGGACTGTTGATGAGTTGCACCAGGTGATTACATGGCTTACGGGATTCGATGAGAGCCAAATTCAGGCGCAAATCGAAAAGGAATCTACGTTTCGGCAATTCTTTGCTGAAGCAACGCTTAATCCGAATGCAAGCCTGATTAAAGGGGTGATTTGTGGGTATCGAATAGAAGACATAGAAACGCCTCTTACCCGACAGGCCCGGTACCTGGACAAATTGGTGGAGGAACTCGCAAGGGGGCGCAAGATGGAGAAGATCTTACGGGTACCCAAATAGGGAAACTGTATCTGAGACGCTCAGCTCTCTTGCTTTGCAAAGCCGACGGTATTTCGATACACACTGGGGGAAATGCCTGTGTGCTTTTTGAAAAACCTACTGAAGTAGTATTCATCATTATATCCCATCAAAAAAGAGATCTCCTTCACAGTTTTTGACGTGAGATATAGTTCTCTTTTCGCTTCTACTACAATTCGTTCTGCTATCAAATTGGTTAAGGTTTTCCCGAAGTGCTTTTTAACCAGCTTGCTTAATGCACTCGTTGAAATATTGAGCAACCTGGCGTAATCCCCAGTGGAGTGCTTTTGGCGATAGTGCTTTTCAATATGGTTGATCAATTCCGTTATAATGCGAGGGCTCTTGTTTGTAGTGATAGGAAGATCTTTAGACTGGCTCTTTTTTATTCGGACGATAGACACAAGGAAAATTTTGAGATAGGAGACAAGCTGTTGGTGTTGCCCAATTCGGTCTTCTTCCAGCTCTTTTTTCATTTGCTCAAGAAGATGAAGGAGAGGCTCTTCATCTATGACGTCAAAAAAGTTAGGGTCAAAAATGTTGTGAAAGAGGACGCCTTCAGTCTCTATTTCATTTTGATGCTTGTACGTACAAAAGAAGTCCGGGTGGAAATTCAGTACTATACCTTTTAGGGTATCTGAAGCCTGTATTTGATAGGGCTGATATGGGGAAATGCAAATGATGGCACTCGATGCTACATTATACTTCATCAATTCAATGTGTAGCTCGCACGCTCCTGAATGGATAAGGATAATAGAATAGTAATTGTGCCTCTGTACTTGCTTAAAGTGATGATCACCTTCAAAGGGCAAAAGGCTAAATGCAAGCTCCCCGTTTTGCCGGTCGATCAGTTTAAAGACTCTGGTTTCCATGAGAGAAAAAGGCTGAAGGCGATAGTGTACTCACCTTCAGCCCTTTGTTTGTATTCAGTTAAGTGGCCATTTTGGCAGCGAGTACATCAATTTTTTCGATAACTGGTTCTTCAGCCAGCAATTCCGGTGCTTGAGCCATCAACGCTTCAGCGATTTTTCCACCTAAGTGCGCCTCTCTACCCTCTTCATCCGGAAAGGTATCGAATATTCCGAACGTAGTTGAGTCAATTTTGATTGCGTACCAGGTCGTTGTTTTTGGCTCTTCAACGGCTAGAGGAAGCGCTCCTGTTATGAACTTTTCTACAGCCAGTTCCTTTCCTGATTTTGCTTTTAATCTAACCAATAATCCGCATTTCATCGTTGTTTCTGGGTTTTGTTTGAATGACAATGCAAATATGGAGATGGAGCGGCGTCTTTAAAATGGACTTTACCGGATGAATGATGGACAATATTTACCGGCTTACATAGCTCGGTGTGAACGAAGCGATTCAACGATACAGAAGTGATGAAGAGATGCTCTGGGCGTGAACAAAGAAACTCTTGGATACTCCATCACTCTTTAATGTATACCCATTCATCGATATCCAGTAACAAGTAGCAAGGAGGACGATGAGCATGCTTCTCAAATATATGCTGAACGGTGCACTGGTAACGATTTGTGTTTTAATGCTTACGTATCCCTCGGCTCAAGCTCAATCGCTAACAGAAGAAGACTGCGCGCTCATGTCCGCTGCTGTCGACACGTTGGCTAAGGGAACTGGTTTGGTCGTGGTCGACAGCACGTATATTTCGGAGTCAACTTTAGAGTCTGGGCAGCATTACGGCATGTTGTGGGAAGGCTCATACGGGGATTGGACTAAACGTAACAAAACTATCCAACACATTGCGGAAGAATGCCTCTCGTTGAAACGCCCGGTTATACTCGTCTCGATGAAGGACTACAATATCTACCATAATGAAGAACGAATACGGGGCTATCAATTCAGGGAGAAATTCCCTGGTTCCCTTGGCGCATATATCCTTGTTTCGACCCCCGGATATAGCTCTGAACATGAAAGGGCTTACCTGGAAATTGACCAAACCTGTATGTTGGGCGACTGTGGACGAGCGTGGCGCGCGGTGTTCTTAAAAGAAGATTCAGAATGGCAATTCTCGGAAGTGGAGATACTTTATGATCAATAACTGAAGGTACTACTTACGGATACAGATGAAGTGCAACAATTGGGTTGTTTGCCGGATGTAAAATGCCATTGTACAGTAACATCTTCGAATGAAGCTTATCCAAGCTAATGATATGTTGCTTTTTTCATTACTATCGTAATTGGTATGCCCCGTATTTTAGGTTGGATTCTTAGACTGGCTGCTGCTGGTATCTTATTGCAAACGCTCTTTTTTAAGTTCACTGGCGCAGAAGAAAGTGTGTATATTTTCTCGACGCTCGGCGCTGAGCCCTGGGGGCGCTATCTCTCAGGGATTATGGAACTGGTCGCCTCTCTATTCTTGCTCTACTCGCGAACCGTATGGCTGGGTGCATTGATTGCTATGGGAGTAATGGCAGGAGCCATCATGAGCCATTTATTTGTGTTAGGTATTGAAGTGATGGGAGACGGTGGATTATTGTTTGGACTTGGAATCGGCGTCTTTGTGATGTGCGGCATCTTGCTTTGGATGCATCGGAGAGAGGTACCTGTACTTCAGAACTTGTTGGCTACTGAGGCCGTGCACTGATGGTAAAAGGATAAGCCGAAATTAAAATCTGCCCTGCTTGAGGATGCAACCCACAATCATGGTTTCTATTCGTGAGCTTGATGAGTCTATTTTTGAAGGGTATCGGCAGCTTCGATTACGGGCTTTGAAGGAAGAGCCGACCGCATTTACGTCTTCGTGGAGGGAAGAAGTTAGAAAAAGCGAGCAGGCCTGGAGAGAACGATTGGATTCGCCCCTGTTTCGTATGTTTTGTGCTGTCAGCAACGAGCATGTCTTAGGCATGGCCGGATGCCGGTTCGAGGCAAAGGAGAAGAAAAGGCATAAAGCGACCTTGATCGCTGTGTATGTAGAGCCTGAATTTAGAGGCCGGGGGCTGGGTAGTAAACTGGTCGAGAAAGCTTTGTTGGCTGCTTTTGAAGACCCTTATATCAAAGCGGTTAACCTGTCCGTCACAAGTGATAATACGCCGGCGATTGGATTATATGAGGAAATGGGTTTTGAGAAATGGGGAGAAGAACCGCACGCTATAAGAGTTAACGATACATTCTATGCAAAAACCTGCATGGAATTGAATATCGAGAAGTGGAAAAATCGTTGAAAGACCTATTTGTAATCACTCATACCGAATCTGTGCATCACGTCGAGAAACTGGGTGGTGGATGGTATGATACACCCCTGACTGAAAGAGGGAAAAACGATGCAAGCCGGATCGCCACACGTCTATTTGACCGCTTAGGAACACGAGAAATTCCCATTCTGTCATCCGATCTGCAACGCTGCACGGATATGGCAGCAATCTTTCAAAAAGTCTTTGCGAGTCCATACCAGGTCGATCAACGATTGCGGGAAATGAGCTGCGGGAGTGCAGAAGGTCAGGCAAGGGAATGGCTAGATGCTCACTTAAATCCCGTTCCCGATGATGAAAACAGGCTTGATCACCAGGTCTTCGAAGGAGCCGAGTCGAGAAGGGAAGTCGGAATGAGGGTGACCCGCTTTCTCGAAGACCTCTGCAAAACGGATCATGAGCAAGTACTCGTAATAACTCACGGGTTTGCACTTACCTTTCTTATCGCTGCCTGGCTGCGAGTGCCTGTTGACAATATGGATTACTGCGAGTTTAGAGCTACTCCGGGAGGGGTGACTCATTTAAGTGAGAACAAGCAGTTTGGAAACAGAGTGCTTGTACGCCTTAACGACACCAGTTATGTTGACGTCTGAGTTGAATTACGAGAGTTAGCCTATAGATAGGTCCTCGATGCAATCGCTTCATAGTGGGATGCGTGTTCGTCCCATCTTTTCAAGACGCGTTGTGCTTCATCCGGTACATAACTTCTTGTGTATTCCTCGCCTTGAAAGTCGATCAGGTTTTGTATCGATTGGAACGTCATAATGGTAATAAATTCCACTTCTTCATCCTGATCTCTGCGAAGCAATTCAATGCTCATGTAGCCAGGTATTTGTTTAGCTTCAATCCCGGGGAATATCGTATTGTGAAGCAGGTCCTGGTAGTCGTTTGCATTTTCAGGGGTTGTCCACCCGTGCCATATTCGCTTTATAGCCATCGTTGTTCGATTCCTAAGTAAATAGGAAGTATAATGAAATCTCCTAACCTTAGTATATCCCCCTTCATGAAAAGAATAACGCTATTAATGACCCTTGTTGTCCTTGTGGGCTGCGAGGAAGGTGACCGTTTACCCTCCGCTTCTGACACAACAATTACTACGTTTACCGATGATGGGGCCTGGTGCTGGTTTCAGGATCCACGCGCGGTTTATCATGAGGGAGACCATCAGCGAACCTATACAGGCTGGATGACAAAAAGCGGGCAGTTGGTAGTTGCTCAGTACGACCATACTACAAGGCAGATTGAATCTCTTGTGTTGAAAGAGCAGTGGGATATTGACGATCACAATACGCCCAGTTTTCTCGTTCGCCCCGATGGACACGTTATGGCCTTTTATGCACGGCATAACAAAGTGGGGCTGTATGCCAGGCGAACACTGAACCCTGAAGACATTTCCGTATGGGAAGATGAAGTCCTGGTTTCCGATGAAGACAGGATCACTTACAGTCACCCCGTTCAACTCAAGGCCGAAGACAATCGAATCTATGTCTTCTGGCGAGGGCCTAGCTGGAAGCCCACGTTTTCATATTCGGACGATGGAATCACTTGGTCAGAGTCCCAGATTCTCATCCAGCAGGAGGGGCGTGAGGATGACGATATTCGTCCCTATCTGAAAGTAGTTTCAGACAGCGATTCGACGATTCACTTTGCATTTACGAATGGCCACCCGAGAAACGAGCCTGCGAATTCGGTTTATTATATCAAGTACTCAGGCGGCGTTTTTTATGGCGCTGATGATGCCGCAATCGGTACAATGGATCAGCTTCCCATCGATCCTTTGAATAGTGACGTCGTCTACGATGCCAATCAGAACCAGGTACGTGCCTGGGTATGGGACATTGCTCTGGATTCTCAGGGGCACCCTCATATAGCCTACACGCGGCTTCCTGAAGAAACGAGGCATCTCTATCACTATGCCTTTTGGGATGGAGCAGGATGGAAGGACCATTTTGTTGCAGAAGCAGGGGGATGGTTTCCCCAAACGAAACCTGGCGAGGAAGAGCGCGAGGTTCATTACTCGGGGGGTATATCAATCAACCAACACAGCCCCTCCGTTCTTTATTTCTCTCAGAACCGTAACGGTCAGTTTGAAATTTCTCGTGCTGAAACATTCGATCAGGGAAATACCTGGGACATCGAACCGATCACCTCGAACTCAACGAATTTGAATGTCCGCCCTGTGTTTCCTCATGGGTACGAGGGTGAGGGAGATCATGTTCTATGGATGTCTGGGTCCTATATCCATTACACGAATTATAATACGGCAATTCAATTTGTTGCCACTGATTAACTCAGGATTATTCTATGGCGCGAGGTGCAGGTTCTTCTCAGCGTTACCACAGTTGGGTGGCAATAGAAGAGTGATAGGAATGCGTTTGTAGAATTAGAAACTGGACAGTGTCCTATTTTTAGTTTCCCAATTGACATTGAGATACATAGCAAGATGTACGGTCTTGCTTTAATGCCTTCTGTTGTTGTTCTGCCTCCCTGGGTATGAAATACCTTTTCTGGCAGTACGGCTTTATCTAAAATCACAGTCTCAAATGGAAGAATTAACTCTCAATGTTAACTGGCTCGCTGTGACCGTTGGATTTGTGGTATCCTTCGCCCTAGGATGGGCATGGTATTCCCAGAAATTATTCGGCAAGAAGTGGGCGAAAGGGGTAGGGCTTGATCCTGATAGCACCCAGTATTCTTGGTCTGCCTTGATTACTCAAGCACTCGGCACCTTGTTGCTGGCATGGTTAGTCGGCGTGACTGCTGCAAATGATGCACTCTTAACTATAATTTTGGTCATCGTAACGTTTGTTGTCTTACAGCTTTCTAGTAGCTTATTTGTAAGAAAAAGTACATCTGCAATACGAATCGAGGCGGGCTACATGGTCGCTATGGCTGTAATAATGATTATATGTCAGGGGATATTTTAATGAAAAACTTTCTATTTATAATACGAGGTGAAGGTCCAACAGATGCTTCGCCAGAACAGATGCAACAAGCACTCATGCAATACAAGCAGTGGGCTTCCTCTTTGGGGTCAACGTATGTTGATGGACAACGTTTGGAAAATACCGGCGTGCTCTTGGAGGATAAATCGACGATTGTCACGGACGGTCCTTTCCTGGAATCGAAGGAGATAATTGCAGGTTATGTTATAGTGCAATCGAGTAACTTAGAAGATGCTATTGAAGTAGCGAAAAACTGCCCGCTTGTAGATCACTGTATGTTAGAAGTTCGCCCGGTTCTTTCGCTACCTACATAACGGTACATTTCACTCGTGATGCGACGTTCATGCAGCCAACCAACTCCATCGACAAGCTTGTCGATCATCTGTTTCGAACAGAAGCCGGAAGGATCACGGCGCTCCTGACGAGAATCTTCGGCCTAAAACAAATAGAAACGGCCGAAGATATCGTTCAGGAAACATTGATTGATGCACTAAATCAGTGGAGTGTTGGTGATATTCCCAGCAACCCATCAGCCTGGATTCTGCAAGCTGCAAAGTATAAGGCCATCAATCTGCTGAAAAGGGAACAGCGTGCGATGGAGTATGCTCAAAGTGAACGCCACCTGAGAATGATGGAGATTGATAAGTGGGAAGATCTCTTCCAAGAAGAGTTCATAGGGGATAGTCAATTGCGGATGATATTCGCTTGCTGCCATCCCAGACTGCCCATTGAATCGCAAATTGCACTTACCTTGAAGACGTTGTGTGGGCTCAGCGTACCTGAAATTGCACATGCCTTGGTTACAACCGTAAGCAATATCAACAAGCGATTGTATCGAGCAAAACAGAAGTTTCGAAAGGAGGAAATTGCATTCACCTTACCGCAAAAAAGTGAGCTGCCTCATCGGCTCGAAGCGGTTTATTTAGCACTGTACTTGCTTTTTAATGAAGGATACAATTCATCCCATCACGATGAACTCATTCGTGAAGATCTCTGTGTAGATGCAATTCGTCTTTCAGCATTGTTGGCGCACTATTATGAAAACCAGCCAAAAGCATGGGCCTTGCTGTCGCTTATGTATTTCCATGCTGCCCGCTTCGATGCCCGTTTAGACAGCAACGGGGGAATCATCATTTTTGAAGATCAAGATAGAAGCAAATGGGATCTCGATATGATTCGTACAGGGATTCACTTTTTAAATAAATCTGCAGCGGGCGAGGAGCTTAGCGCATATCACTTTGAGGCAGGTATTGCAGCTGAACATTGCCTGGCCAGTAGCTTCGAATCTACCAATTGGCAAAACATCTTTCGGCAGTATCAACTCTTGTATGCCATAAAACCCAACCCTGTTATTGAATTAAACCTGGCAATTATATCGAGCCGTATCGATGGCATAGACGCGTCGATTGAAAAACTAATCGTCATCGAACGTACTGGAGCCCTCGAGAATTATTACTTGCTTGCATCCACACTCGGTCATTTTTACTTCGAGAAGGGAATGCATTCGAAGGCGTTACAGTACTTCGAAAAAGCACTCTCACTAACACGTTCTCCTGTTGAAATGAGATTGCTTAAGGAGAAAATCGAGCGGTGCAAAAGGGGTGGGTAAATCAAGAGTGTTGTGAATTTGTTTTGACGGTTAAGTTTAGTACATGCGACTTTTCCGTCAACTCGTGCGTCTCCTTAGAGAAGCTGCTTCTCTTAATGTCCGATGATGGACGTAATCAGAATATGTGAGACGTGAATCAAAAGGAATTTCTCAGTGACCTGGAGCCCCATTATAATGATGCGCTTCAATACTGCCGCGCGCTGTGTTCGCGATGGCAGCCTGCGGAAGCGGAAGAGGTGCTTCAAGAGGCTCTGCTGAAAGCTCTTGTTGGGTATGCCTCGCTGCAAAACCGGTCACGTTTTCGATCCTGGTTCTTTAAGATCATCACACGGACATTTTATTCAAGTGTGCGTGGCGCCTTCTGGAAACGATTTATCCCGCTCCAGCCGGCCGATGAAACGGCATCAATGCCACTCGTTTATGCGCGCGATGAGCCGCATGACGAACGCTGGATGCTGCATCAAGCTCTTGCCACGCTTTCTCCAAAACAACGTGCTGCTATTTTGCTTTTTGAAATCGGTGGTTTTTCTATCGAAGAGATCGCTGTGATACAAGAGGCTAGAAGTATCTCGGCTGTTAAATCGAGGCTAAGCCGTGCACGAAAGAAATTACGAGAGGCGCTCTCTAATGCCGAGGATGGGTCCAATACACTGCCTGCATCCAATGGCGAATCAAAACAAACAACCCTGGAACATGAAACAACTACGCTGGTGGCGAAAGCCAGAAAAGCCCTTAGATAAGGCCGATCTGGGTCGATATTTCACGGCTCTGCGTAACCAGGAGCCTGCCGACTCATTTTCTGACGTAAAAGACTGGATTAATAGCCTGGAGATGGATAACAGTCCGAGCAAGCAGCACTTAAACGTGCCGTTATCTCCAATGAAAATATTCTTGAAAACCCATAAAGTTAGACTTATTGTAACGAGCTTGATTTTAGCCGTCAGTGTGATTTCCTGTACGACTCCCGTTGAACAGGAAGAAACCGTTGGCTTCATGATATCGGGTAAGATCGAAAGCAAACAGGCTTTGTCCGCGATGCACAAAATCAGTGCACTCGATTGGCTAGAACCCGGCCAACTCGATCTTGGGGTGGTATCTACAAAACAGATTAAAGAGAACGCTGAAGGGGTTTCAGCTCCATCGGCTGATGTAGAGTTAGAAAGGAAAGAGCATCAGTTTGTAATTGCATTACCCCAGGCAGATGAGGATGAAGCCGAATCGCATGCCAATGATTTGGAGCAGATCGAAGGCATCCATGGTGTGGAGATAGAACGCCTTCAAATCACGTCTGAACAGCCGGCATACAAAGTAGTACTCAATGCTTTTCGTGATAGCGAGAGGATGTTAGAGTTGCACTCCAATAGAGAAAAGATAAACGCCGCGGTAGAGAAGTACCTGGAAGATTTAGAAATGTACGGTGTCGAAATTACTCAGGGCAAGGACGAGAAAGGAAATTATACACTGGCCCTCTCGCCACCGGATGGGATGAATAAGCCAGGTCTAATTACCTTAAAGCGATTTCTTGAAGAGGCTGCAGTTGCAAACAATCAGCTCCGTTCAAAAAATCCTGATGATATGACGAAATCGTTGGTGCTTGTGCAAAAGCAAATTGCCGAGATAGAATTGCGTATCTCTCAAGCAGATAGAGAGCAAGAACAACAAAAGCTTCAGATGACGCTTGCGGAATTGCAAGCTAAATACCAGGCTCTTCAAAAGGCACAGAATCAGTAGTGCATTCAAACTTAAAAGCCTTTTTCCTGACGCCACGTGGCGTGGGAAAAAGGCTTTATTTTGTTGTCAAACGCTTTTCCTATAATTGAATTCCTGGCTTTTTGTACCTACATTTTAAGTGTTAATATGAAAAAATTTTGTCACACGTAGGCCAATTATGAGCCAATTTACTTCCATCCTACTGTTCCTGATAATGCTTACTCTTTTCGGTTGTGCAGCTTCCGAGCCTGTTAGAGTCAACTACGATTCATCGACAGGGATGTCCACTTTTGAGTCTAATCGGATCACCATGGGTTACCGCAACATGAGCGGGGGGTTGGCTAGTAATCAACGAGTCATGTGGCAAGCTCTGGGGTCGTGTTCGGGACAAAATTGTACACCCGGTGAACTCGAACTGGTCTTCTACAACGATACCAGTAAGGACTTGAACCTGGATTCTCGCCGCCTTCAATTGATCGTAGATGGCACAACTGCCCACGATTGGGAGGATCTTAGCCGAACAATAGAAGCCGGTCATTATGGCGTTCCACCAGGAGAGTTCATCCGGATTCCTCTAGCAGGGGATGATTTTGTGAAGCTGGCCCAGGCAGAGAAAGTAGAGATTCTTTTTGGAGAAACTGGGACGAGCGTATTCAGTGTTTCATTTATGCGCCGGGCCGAATTTCGTGAGTTCGCAGAGGAATTGGGTCTGATGGAGTGAACACTTATTCTCGCTACCCCATAAGCTGTGCTACCAGTTCATTGAGTCTTTCAAATCCTGTTTCCAAATACGATGTCGGCAGTGCTGAACTAATGCGAAGATGATAATCCATGCCGAAGCAATCGCCGGGTACCATGAGGATATTCTTCTCCTCTCTCAACCGATTGCAAAAGTCTGTTGAGTTAACAGGGAGATTGTACCGAACAAAGGAAAGAGCTGAAGCCTTTGGGGGTACATACGTAAAGACGCCGGGGTGGACGTGCAAATAGGATTCGAGTGTCCCAAAACCATTTTGAATAAGAGATCGCGTACGATCAATTAGTTTGAGCCGCACGGTACTATCAAGCGCAATAGTCGCGAGCTTATTGGATATCATGGTAGCACTTACCACAGCATATTCATGCCGCCGCCAAAGAGCCTGGATAAGGTCTTCTGGCCCAACGAGCCAGCCACATCGCAGCCCCGGCAATCCATACGCTTTACTAAGGCTATTGATGGCAAGAACTTTATCGTATCTCCCATACAGGGTTTTTGTGATCGTAGCCTGATTATGCTCAGTACCCGCGTATACTTCGTCAGCCAAAATCCATGCTCCGGCACGTTCTGCAGCGGCTATGAGTGCCTCTATCTCATGTTCTGTTAGAATAGATCCAGTTGGATTGTTGGGATTTACAACAGAGATGACTTTTGTTTTCGAAGTGACATGCGCGGCTAGTTGATCCCGGTTGATACGCCATTGATTCTCTTCTACCAAGTCGATGGTCTTAACGGTTACACCCATATTGCGAGCTGTACCACCGAACTGTAAGTACGTGGGCCTGAATGCAATGATTTCGTCGCCGGGGCTCAGTAAGGTTGTGGCAGCAAGGAGGTTGGCTTCAGAGGCTCCTACTGTAACCAGGACATTTTCTGCTGTCGCACCGGGGTATAGCGAGGCAATACGTTCTCTAAGTTCGTGTTCTCCATTTACTTCTGGATAATTTAGGAGCACATCCGCCAGTTCGTTTACATCTCTCTCGGCATACGCTAATAGTTCTCCAAGTTTAACCGGATGAACACCACTCTCAGAATAATTATAGTCTACAGATTGCTCATACTCGGACAGAAATTGCTCCAGGGTAAATGGGTTGAACACCATATGAATTTAAATTAGTGTGTAAAGTGACATCGAAGTCACATAAGATAATGGATTGTATTGATTGAGTGGTGTTAGCTATGTTGAATTGGAAGACCAGCTTCTTGCATGATGAGCAGGGCGTTGGTAGTGTCGGAGGGGCCGTCGTGTATTTGATACTCGAAGAGCAGTCTTCCTTCTTCCAGCCGTTCCCGGAAATGGAAGTTGCTAATCTTGGGATTCCCGTCTGCAAGGTGTGTGATTTCCTGATCGTGGGTGGCAATAAAGGACAGGGCTTCGGAGCCGGCAAGATGGGTAACTATTGAATGTACGCCCATCAGGCGTTCTTTTGTGTTTGTGCCGCGCAAGATTTCGTCTAGAAGAATAAGTACTGGTGGTTGGTTTTCTCCATCAATGGCATTTACTACCACGCTTAATCGCTCTACTTCTGCATAAAACGTGGATTTCCCTTCTTGAAGTACATCTCCAATGCGCATAGAAGTATAGATTCTTACTGGACTCGCTTCAAAATGCGTTGCACAGACTGGTCCACCACCCCAGGTCATCAAGCTTGCGAGCCCTACTGATCTTAAATAGGTGCTCTTGCCAGACATATTCGATCCCGTGATTACTCCTACATCGCCAACCAAGAGTTGAACGTCGTTCGGGATACATACCTCTCTTTGTATCAAGGGATGCGTGAGCGCTTTTCCTCGAATGGTTGTTGGTTCAGAGTTATCTAGCAACAAGCCAGGGAAGGTAATACGTGCTCGATGAAAATCTGCATACGTAGCGAGGGCGCATAACGCTTCGAGTTCGGACAGGATGTCAATCCACGTTTCAACCTGGGGTAACAATCGCTTGAGCATGCGTTCGTAGGCAACCATCACCAGGAAGTCATACGGGACGAAAAAGTTGAGTAATAATCGAGTGATCTCTGACTGGGAAAACGCAATGGCAGAATCCAGCTTATTCAATTGTTTTTTGTACCTGGTGGGCGCCCCTGTTTGTTTTAGTCGATGCCAGAGATAGTCCAGTTCGCTCCCTAACCTGCGGGAATAACCATTAATCCAGATCATGACATCGAACAATCCCGATAGCGCTCGATTTACTCTGAACAGATGCTCAATATACCTGATTACTTTTGCAATTAATGTTGCATACATGCCAAAGTACAACAGGAGTGAATAAGGCCACCACATAGGGCCTCCAGCCAGGTGCACACCAACCATGACCAGGTTGAGGATGGACAGTGCAATGACGCTTTTTCCCCGCCAATCGAGCAACGAATTACCGTCCGATATGCGGCTGCGCCGGACGATCACCGAGTAATCAAATAGCTGATCGTTTTTTGCCAACGTCAGGCCATGAAGCGCAAGGCGGTCACGGAATCTACGATACTTTACAAGGGTACGGACCGCGGTTTGCCTTCTAGGTATTTCTGCGTAGTTAGGTTGTTGTAAAAACCAGTCTTCGAGGCGTTTTCGTCCTCCTACAGTAGTTGTTGTATCCAAGAGGTGAAGCAACGAGCGGGGGCCTGTTATATCCAGGTCGATTGCATTTGGGTGGCTTCTTGATGCCGGAAGCCCAGAGTACGTCAGATTATCCCAGTCTAGTTTCAGTCGTGCTACATGGCGCGATTGAATGCGCTGCCATATGGATAAACGCGTCCGGGCTTTTTCCACTTTGTCGTGTTTTAAGGCAACAAATACAAAAAGCACAAGGAAAAACAGCCCGGTTGCAACGAAGAAATAGGGAGCTATCACATTGTTGTAGGCCAGGTTCAGTAATACGACGACTAAAGCAAGTCCAATGATGAAAATCGTAAGCCGCGCAATAGAGTACTGCTTGCTGATGGTGTCCAGCCGCTCTGCACGAAGGCCTAGTCTTTCAAGTAGCAACTCAAGATATGGGATAAACTGCATGTGTGTCTTCATTCGGCTAATCTATGGGCATTTTACGAAGTGCCAGCCCGGTAAGATGCGAAGAGTCTCGCAAATCTCTATATTTTCAAAAGGTGGATTATATGTAACCATGGAAATAGATTAATCTAACTAAGATACAGTGTTTTGTTATGAATACAAGGGTCCAACTTATCCTCTTTGTCCTGTTACTGAGTGCTTGCGTACAAAGTGAAAAGAAGGCGGAGTTGGGCAGTGAGCTGACTTTCGTTGACTTATTTAATAGCACCTTGAGTGCAGATGTAGCCTGTTATCGTATTCCGGCTATCACAAAGGCCTCTAATGGAGATCTATTTGCTGCGATTGATGAGCGGGTGCCTTCGTGTGATGATTTGAGAAGCAATCCAGACATCAATATCGTTGCTCGCCGAAGCAGTGATAATGGCGCTACCTGGTCTGATATTGAGTCGATTGTGGATTTCCCGTTGGGTCAATCAGCCTCTGATCCCTCGCTGATCGTAGATGCCTCTACGGGTGAACTCTTTTTGTTTTACAACTACATGGACCATGGTTCTGAGCCTGATGTGTATTACCTGCATGTGGTAAGAAGTGTAGATAATGGAAAATCATGGAGCGATCCAGAAGAAATCACCTCTCAAATAACACCTTCTGAGTGGCACAACGATTTTAAGTTCATCACCTCTGGGCGAGGTATTCAAACTCATAAAGGCAGGCTCTTGCATACATTGGTCAACCTGGATAATGGATTGCACCTGTTCGGGAGTGACGACCACGGAAAAACATGGTCTCTCATGGATACGCCCATTGAGCCGGGTGATGAGTCCAAAATTGTAGAGCTAGCAGATGGAAGCTGGATGATAAATAGCCGTGTTAATGGAAGTGGCCTACGCTATGTACATACCTCAACAGATGAGGGCAAAACCTGGGAGTCCAACCCAGACTCAACACTCATCGATCCGGGATGCAATGGGAGTATTATCCGATATACCAGTATAGAAGAGGGGCGCGACAAAAATCGGCTCCTCTTTTCTAATGCGAAGACGAGTGACAGCCGTGAAAATATGACGGTGCGTGTCAGTTATGATGAAGGGCAAACGTGGACGGATGGGAAAACCATCTATTCTGGAAGCTCAGCATACTCTTCATTAATTGTCCTGGAGAACGATGAGATCGGGCTCTTTTTTGAGAAAGACAATTATCAAGAGAATGTATTTGTTCGTTTCTCGCTGGACTGGTTGACTGATGGGACGGATAAGATTGAAAAAACGGGGATGTAACAATATGGCACCCTACGATTTAGCTTAGGCAAACAAAACGAAATAACTACTATTGGTGAAGGTATGGCTCATTACATTGACGGATTTGTACTTCCTATTCCCCGTGATCACTTAAATAACTACAAGCGTCTCGTTGATGCTGTTGCTGAGATTTGGAAAGAACACGGCGCGCTCGATTACCGGGAGTACGTGGGTGACGATATGCAATTGGAGGGTACCCGCTCATTCACTGATCTGATGTCTTCATCAGAGAATGAAGTAATCATCTTTGGGTGGGTGGTATTTGAATCTCGTGAGGCCAGGGATCGAGCAAATGAAAAGGTCGCAAACGATCCACGAATGGCAGGATTGATGGAATCATCAAATTCAGGATTTGACGCGAAACGGATGGCATATGGTGGGTTCAAGGCACTTATTTGATCGCCCATGCTGTCATCAGTAGATGACCTCGCCGTTTTTGCCGATCCTCCGAATGCGAGCTTGATTGTTGGAAGAAAACTCAAGTAATAAGGTTCTACCCTCGTTATCTATTGTACCTCCAACAATGGACCATTCACCGGTTTGCCGGAAAGCGACCTTAGTTGAACCATCTGGGGCAACCCTCTTCACAACCTGGCCTGAGAAGACAGAGACATAGACGTTTTGTTGTGTATCCGTCCACAACCCCATCAACGCATGACGATCGTGCAGAAAGTCGAAGGCTTCTGTCCGTTCAATCAGTCCCTCAGATACGACCGTACCTTCTGAAGCACCTGGATTAACTCGAATGAGTGAATCACCAATAGTGATGAATAGGGTGCCATCTGGGCGTACAGTAAGCCAATGGAGATATCCTTTATAAGATTCAAGTGGGATACTTCGCACAACCCTTTTTTTCGACATGACGTCAACCCTCTTTTTATCGCGAACGAGGACATACATTAAACCAGATGCATCATGCGCAAACCCGTAGTCGTTGTAATCCACTGGATGCCCTGAGCGCCAATCGAGCTCATTTTCGGTTTGTCCGTTGGGATAGCGTTTCCAGATTCGATGCCTGTAATTATCGCCTATATTCGTTACATCTTCCCCATAAAGAACATCATTCTGGTCAATCCAAAGCTCATGAGTGTGGACGTTTTCAACAGCGACGATCTTTGTGCCATCGGGTCGAATCATCCAAACGCGTTCAAGGTCGCTATAGAAAATATTTCCCTGGCTGTCTATGACAACAGATACTGATGGATGAGCCAGCGCAGGTAAAGAGAAAAGGAAGCAACCTACGAGGAGAAGGAATTTCGCTTTCATAGAGGAATTCGTGCTTTTTGATACCAATGTACATTATAAGCTTACGGCAAGAGGCTTTAGGGTTGCGCTCTTCCCACGAATCGTTCTTTGCCTAGTAAAAAATTAATTGCCCGTTCGACATTTTTATCAACGGCTGTTTCAGTCTTGAGGTGATTTATATACCGCTTGATTTCTTTCTGCCGTGAGGGTGATAGGTTTTCAAATATCTTTTTTGCTTCGCTGTTTTCTTCGAGCGCTTTCTGGAGCTTGGGGTGTATGGCTTCTGTTCTTTCTTTTGGGTCAAATTCAATGTCTACTCTTACTTTCTCACCTATTCTTTTGGGTGAGTTTTTGAGCATGACCATATTTACATACAATCGCCACGCACCGCTGTATTTGACGAGCGTTTGAGTGTATTCTTTGTCATTCAGCCTACCACAAACAGGGATGGGTCCTTTAGATCTTCCAGCTTGCTCGAAGATAGATTTGAGGATTTCCTCTGGTACAAAAACGAAAGGGTTTCCTACAATTATCTTGAGTTCTGCTTCAAAAGAATAGTTCATCTACCTGGTTTTGTATCTGCTGGTAAATACTTGTTAGAATGTACGGAGCGAATATTATAATTTGTAGAATCCTTTAGTTGAACTAGCCAAGAAGCTGATTTAGAAACTCATAGCTTAGTAAAGTGTCGATACAAGAGTCTTTAATAACAAATCTATATACCATGTATTCTCTTCTCATCAGTCTACTCATGGTTACGGCTAATCCAATAATCTCTCCGCGTGATGAGGTCCCGCCGCCGGATGACCTTGAGGTCATCATCCATGAGCTCGATCAAACGCTGGATCATTTTTTCTTGCTGCTTGATAATCAAAGCCTGGACACATTTATCGCTGGCGTGAGACACGCCTCTCGAGCGCGCCTTTTGCTTGAGCAATTTCTGGGGGAAGATATTGACAATCTTGGGCATTTGTCTGCGCCCAATGAGCAAGAGCAGTTATTGAGAAGCATAGCAAAACGAGCTCAAGATCTTTCTGGAGATGCTGGCCGAGAGCTTTGGAGGCAGGATTTTGATGACAAGCAATGGGCCTTGTTACGCCTTTCAGAACTAGAGAACATGGTCAAGTGGCTAAAGAAAACCACTTCTGGTTGAAAGAGAATAATTGGATATGGATGGGTTAACACTGAGTCGTTTGTTCTATGAACAGGCAGCACGGCCGATTATTGAGTCGGTCATTGCTTCTGAGCATTATTCAGCCGGTTTAATCGGTTGGAGTTCTGAAGTGCTTGGGCTTGATGATGCTCTCTCGCGAGATCACAATTGGGGGCCACGGTTTATCGTGTTTCTGCAAGAGGAGCATTACGAGTCTCATGGTAAGCTCCTCGATCGAGCATTACGCGACGAATTGCCGGTTGACTTTGAGGGTTATTCGACCAACTTTGGGCAAACTGCTCTGGGTGATCAGCGTGTCATGCATCCCGTAAAGGAAGGGCCAGTAAACCACTTTATCCAAATCGAATGGTTGGATAACTACCTTCGACACTTCCTGAACATCGATCCCAATCAAGAACTGGACCCCGGCGATTGGCTCCGACTTTCTGAACACAATCTGCTAGGGTTCACACAAGGATTGGTTTTCCATGACGGCCTCGGAGAACTAGGAGAATGGCGCTCGAGATTGGGCTTCTATCCCGATGAGGTACGGCTCCGCCTATTGATTAAGCAGTGGCGATTGATTGCAGAGGAGGAATCATTTGTAGGACGTAGTGTAGAGCGAGGGGATACATTGGGTAGCCTGCTGCTTATAGGCCGAATCGCCGAGCGACTCATGCGGCTGGCTTTTCTGATGGAGCGAACCTATGCTCCTTACAGCAAGTGGTTTGGAACCTGTTTTATGCAACTCAAGAATGGACCCGAACTTGCAGCTCATCTAACAGATGCAGTGCAAGCCCAAACAGTCAGTGAGCGCGAAGACGCATTAGCGCAGGCATACCTCTTTGTTACCCGTATGCATAATCAACTAGGTATTACACCTCCCATTGAAGAAAGAATAATACCCCCTTATAAAGGACGCCCCGGATTGGTGCTTCACGCAAATAGGTTTGCCGATGCTATAGAGAAAACAATGAGAGAAGGATAGGCGTTTCATAACAGATTTAACACCTCATGATTAACCCACGAGATGGTTATTAAAAAAAGTATTTTCACTCTGCTTGTTCTTTCGGGATACGTACAATTCTTTTGCTTATCATTAGCCGCACAACAGCAAGACCGGCCTGAGATTAAAACCATTAATCTGGAGTCATTCTTTAAAGGCATGGAAGGGACTTTTGTAATCCATGATATACGGAAAGGGATGACCCAGGTGTATAATCCGACACGTGCTGAGAAGCGGTTCATTCCAGCGTCTACGTATAAAATCCCAAACTCACTCATTGCCCTGGAAACGGGTGTAGTGAGCGATTATGAATTCACATTACCTCTTGATACAACCACTGTAACACCCATGGATTGGTGGCCAGAAAGTTGGCGCAAAGAGCAAACCTTGAAGACAGCATTTCAGAACTCAGTCTATTGGTATTATCAAGAAATTGCTCGGCGAATAGGGGACGAGCGGATGAAGGTGTATCTTCGCAAGCTTGACTATGGTAACCAAGACATGGGCGGTGGGCTCGATACGTTCTGGCTTGTGGGCGATCTACGCATATCACCCTTCGAACAAGTTGATTTTTTGAACCGCCTTTATGCTGGTGATTTAGATGTTTCTGAGCGTTCTATTCAGATCGTAAAAGAGCTGATGGTGTTGGAAGAAAACTCAACGTATCGTTTGAGCGGCAAGACGGGTACGGCTGAAATCACTTCAACAAAAGAGTTGGGCTGGCTCGTAGGGTATCTCGAAAAAGGGAAAGAAGTGTACATTTATGCACTGAACATGGAAGGAGAACGTGTTTGGGAAGATTGGCCACCTCCCAAAAGAAAGGAGTTAGTACACGAGATCCTTGAGGAGCTTGACATCATCGACTAAAAAAATTGTGGGACAGCGTATTCCAGATGTTTCAGAATGGTACCCTCAGCAGGGAAGTCGTTCATTGTCTGTAAGCACATCCATGCAGTAGTATTCTGCATCATTTATCAGTTCGCAGCCGGGTGTGACTTGAGCACTCATCCGGTAGCCGCTCCCTACGAAGCCCAGGCCATTCTGCACGTTGTCCAGCACTCCAGGATTCGACAACAAGTTTGCATCAAATCGACCGAAGGGTGGATCCCATACTTCATCACCAACAATAAACGTAACAAAGACATCTGACAAGATGAGTTTGAACGGTTCAAAAAGGATGAAAGTACGATCGAACCAGATATTAAAAGGGATATGCCAGCCATTCTCTGTGGGTTCTTCCAACTGGTGATGTTGAAAAATATACGTATCTAGTGGACCTACTTCTCCTCGATCGCACGTACGTACGTCATAAATTATTTCTGGTTTGAGTATCCGAATTCCTTCACCTTCTACGAACACATCGAGAATGGCCTCATTTACTGGTTCCAGCACAACATCTTCAGATCGAACTGTGACCAATGGGGGGATGCGAACATCAGCATAGCTGCTTGCTCCATCAGATACTCTAGTGGCCATTACACGATAGATATGTTCATGCTCCGGCCTGAAGGTTGCCTTAAAAAGCAAGTCTTTCTGACCGTTTGGCCCGATATCTACGGTATCTTGCCACACAATTTCTTCTCCAGTAGCAAGATCGGTAGAGGTAAATCGGATGTTTTCTGGTTCTTCCGGGTCAAGGCGAAGAAAGGACTCTATCGGGTAGACCCGCACGTATTGCGTTGTCAGGTTTGGACTGAGCAATCCGTATAGTGTAAAGGGCTCCTCGAAATCTTCCCGTAAGTCAAGGTCTTCTTCACAACCCGAAAAAAGAAGAGCTACTGCCAGGTATAGAAGAAAAGTGATGGAGCGAATAAAAGAATCAGGCAAAATCATTAGAAGGTCAAAAAAATCGGGTTGATTCAATCTCTGTCAGTAACGTGTAGTCCATCGGAAAAATCTAAGGCTTACTCAAAGGCAATCTTAAGGCCTAGCGAAGGGATAAATGGGAGTTGATCGGTACGGCGGAGCGTAAAGAGATCCACGTAGAAAATGTTGCGCCGGTCGTAGAGGTTGATCGCACTGCCTTGAAGAGTGACTGAAGCTCCCTGCAAGCGCCAAGTTTTTTCAATCGATGCATCGAGGCGATGGTATGTAGGCAACTCATCACCATATGGCCGATCGTATACAACTCGGCGCGAGTTCTCAAAATCAAAACCTGTACGGATATCGTCGATCAAGGCAAATCCATCAAAGGCCAAGGGTTTTGTGTAAGGCAATCCCGATCCGAATTGCCAGCGAATACTAACGTCAAACCCAGCTAGAGTAACGCAGCCTAGAGCATTGAGGTTATGCCGGCGGTCGTGTGGAGGCCTGTAGTGAAATTTGTCCTGACCGAATACCAGTGAAACTGCATTCCCCTCCGCAGCATACTCTGTATTCGATAATCCGTACGTAATAAATCCATAAAAGGGTTCTTTGCGAAGCTCAGCGCGCGTCTCGATCCCAAAGGACCGACCAGTAGCGGGCTGTAGGCGAGTAGTCAGCTGAGGAAATGCGGACCATTCTGAGACCAGTAAATTCGTATACCGTTTATAGAAACTCTCAACCGCAAATTCGAGCCATTCATTTGGGTCCGACCTGTATCCAAGCAGAAAATGAAGAGCACTGCCAATTCGGTTTCGTAGCAATTCCAGGTCGGCCTGGCTCCCAATAGTATCGTCCCGTGGTACACCGGTCCAGGCTGTAAATACGTTCAAGGGATCTCTGCGATCACTGATCCCAATGATTTGCTGATTGTATACTCCTGCTGCAGCGCTAAAATGATGGCTGCCTCGCTCAAATTCAGCTCGGATGCGAGGTTCGGGATAGGGTATAACACGGGTATTGTATGACTGAAGACGCATGCCTGGGTATAGCGTCAGTCCGTTTGGAAAAACGAAGGTAGGTTCAAGATAGAAACCAAAACTAGGTATGGGCCGCCCACGCCCTTCGAAGTTCTGAAATAATCCGCCTAGTTCATTTTGGGTCCTGCCAAATTCAACATCCCAGCCAGCGATGGCCGTTGAGCGTCCTCCTGCAAATCGGCCTTCTGAAAACGTTGCGTCGAATGCTACCCTTGTATTTCTGATCAAGCTCGTTCTCTCAGCTCCTGTTTCATCGCGTTGTTCCATTCGATGAACCGATTGGCTGTAGGTGAGCCTTGTAGCAAGCGGAAGGTTTTTTGACAACGCCAACCAACTAATACTAAAGCCGCTATTGGTCCACTCGACGTCCTGAGGCTGGGTGGCTTCAATATTCTCCACCAGCTCGCCCTTGTCGAATGTACTAAAGGCTGTTAAACTGAATTGAGATCTGCTCCCTGGAGTGAAATGGATTTTACCGAAGGTATCGTTAAATTCGAAAGGATAGGAATCATTGTAGAGCGATGAGTCGACCTGGCTGATGAAAGACTGCCGCCCAGAGACAATAAAAGAAGCTAATCCAGGGTAGATTGGCCCCTCAAGAAGTAAAGCACCTGTGAAGGGGGATGCGCTTGCTGAACCTGCAAAACGGCGATTGTTTCCCGTCCGTGCATTCACATCAATGACTGATGACATACGTCCAGCATACTTTGCTCCGAAGCCCCCCGCATAAAAATCGGTCGTGTTAATGATATCAGCCGGGAATGCTGAATAAAAGCCAAGTACATGGAAAGGCTGATATATTATCATGCCGTCAAGCATGGTCAGGTTTTGTGGAGGTTCACCACCACGGACGAAAAACTGCCCACCTCGATCTCCAGGAGCTACCACTCCAGGTAGCGTAGTCAGATAGCCGGCAAGATCAGCTGAAATATCCGGAGCTGGAATGATTTCTATTTCAGGCGGGCGGATGCGTTGCCGTCCGGCTGTAACACGTGCAACGCCTGTTGTGCGATTTGATTCAACAAGGACTTCGCCAATCGCTTCGAGATCCGGCTCCAGGGCCCGGGTAATTGTCACATTCATGGATGAGACGTTGATGGTATCCTCTAAAGCGACAAAACCGATAAATGAAATTCGCCACCGGTAAGACCCAGGTGTGATGCCTCGGATGATATAGAAACCCTCGCTGTTTGTAGCAGCCCCATATAGAGGCACCGTTTCATCAGCATCCATCCCGTATAGCGCGACGGTGGCTCCTTCAAGGGCTTGGCCGTCGCTCAAATCTGTTACAAAGCCGTTGATGGTGCCCGACTGGGCAAAAGAGTCCGTGACAATGAACAGGCAACAGAGAATTCCGCAAAGAGGTATGGGTATTTTACAGTTCATTTCAAAAATCTGATTTATTGTCAACCAGTTCATCGACGCACACATATTCGGCGTCAGTGACAAAGGCACAACTGGGATTGAACCTTGCTGATATACGGTAACCTGCCCCAACGAAACCGAGGCCATTCTCAATATTTTGGAGGACGGTTGGGTGAGAGAGCAGATTCGGGTCAAGCACCCCGGAGGGAGGATCCCACTCTGCATCACCTACGATGAGATCTATCTGGATTTGGTTCAGTATGAATGCAAAGGGCCTAATTCCTAACAACGTTCCTAATTCAACGTTGTAGAAGTTCTGTACAAATAAACGATCAACCCAGATATTTACTGGTATTTCCCATCCATTTTCAATTGGAATTTCGGCACGGTGATGGGGAAGTAAATAGGCGCGACTTGGAGAGCCAAGACCGATGGGGCGTACACTGTAGGTCACATCGGGCTTCAACACGCGAATACGCTCGGCTTCTACGATGAAGCGCAGGATGGCTTCATTTGGGGCAGGGAGGATAACCTCTTCCGTGCGGATCGTAACTTCGGGTGGTATGCGGACATCCACATAGCTGATGGCACCGTCTGAAAGACGCTCAGCCTGAATCCGATAGATGTGTTCATATACCGGCTTGAAGATCGCTTTAAATACCAGATCTTGTTGACCATTAGGCGCAATGTCAACGGTATCAGTCCAAATAATTTCCTCACCTGTCTGTAAGTCCAATGAAGAAAAACGAATGCCTTCAGGCACTTCCTGATCGAGTCTAGGAAAATCGTCAATGGGGTATACGCGTACATACTGAGTGTCTAGGTCTGGACTTAGCACACCATAGAGGGTAAACGGTTGAGGAAAATCATCTCGAAGGATGATATCCTCATTACAGCTTAATACAAAAAACGAAGTTGTGAGGAGGAGAACCTTTGCAATGAGAGGCGTTGCAAAATTCAACATTGTGGGTCCACGTTGAGTTGAATGCGTTAGTTATAAGGTACAAAATCGATTCCTGGGGAGCGAATACTACAGGCAGTCTGTTTTAAGAAACCCACTCTCCATTTCATCATAGTAAGTACTGCCTCTCTTTTTTTGATTTCGTACTACCCGTGCCCAATGAGCAGGTTTTTTTTCGTTTTTCTTCTGGTACTTAGTAGCTGTGTTGCACCTGCACCGCTCTACAGGCCGGACTCACATGTTGTGCCGATGTTCGAGGAAGATGAAAAGGTGCAAATTGCGGCAAACATCAGTGCGTATTCTGGATACGGGGCCGAGATTATACTTTCCCCTATTCATCATATGATTCTATTTGGTCGTGGTACGATTTCAAATACAGATCGCTTTAATCAACACTATTGGGAAGTTGGTGCTGGCGGGTATGTTAGTGCCAGTGATTATGTATTCGTGGAGCTTATAGGTGGAATGGGGCAGGGAAATCCTCAAGGAAAAGGGAGCCGTGAAATTGAGTCTGAGGAGAGCCTTTTCCCTGTTATAGAAACGTACTTGTATGAAGCGGCTCATGATAGAATCTATGGACAGATCAATGTAGGGGCTATTGTTGACAGTGAGGATCTGATGGTAGGTGGGGCTTTTCGGTTTTCACAGACAACGTTCAGGTCATTTAGTTCACAGCCGGTTGGTTTGTTTGAAAAAGTTGAGGGGTTGTTTCTTGAGCCTGCATTGGTTGTACGTGCCCCTCTTTTTGATTCTATTTTCCTGGAAGGAGAAATGGGTACCAGTATTCCATTAAAAAGAACAAACTGGGAGCTTTTTGAGACCCAGCGACGCTACGCGAGTATCGGAGTTCGTTATCAATTTGGTTGGTAATCAGCAACTCGTGCTCTCGCATAAATAGCCCTCATGCAAATGCCTCTTTCGCAGCTTCACTAAGGACTTTCATAATACTTCTGTATGGGATCGGGCCATGGCTGATTCTTGATACACCCAACTCTTGCAATACATCCTTTGGCGGGCAACCAGGGAGCGCAATAATATTAATGGGCAGAGAAACTTTGTCGCACAGTTTTTTAATAAGAGCCTCATCAACCAGGTTCGGTGCAAAAAACCCATCTGCACCAGCTTCCATGAAAGCGTGTGCACGTGATATTGCTTGATCTAGCAACGCCTCGTCGTGGTTTTGTCGGTCCGTTTTGAGAAAGAGATCCGTCCGGGCATTTAGAAAGGCATTTGTGCCGCTCTTATCGATAGCCTCTTTCATAGCCTTAATGCGCTGAATTTGGACTTCAATATCGTAGAGGTCTTTTGTGCCAACAACCTGATCTTCAAAATTAAATCCAACAATCCCAGTTTCTAACGCCTTTAATGTATTCTCTTTGACCCCATCCGGATCAGCACTATAGGCACCTTCAAAGTCGAGAGAAACAGGCAGGTCAGTTAGTTTCACAATGCGTTTTATATTGGATAGTGCCGTTTCCATAGGAATTTGTTCGCCGTCCGGATAATGTTGAGACATTGCAACGGGGGCGCTTCCTGTGGCCAGGGCTTTTGCACCGGCCTCTGCCACTACTCTGGAAGACCCTGGGTCCCAGACGTTATAAAGAACTAAAGGGTTGCCTTTTACATGAAGTGAACGAAATAACTCTGATTTTTCAATTTGTGTTGGCATCCTGGTTTTTATTGTTTTTCCAAAAAATGAGATTTCCTTTACTTTGTGAAGAGCTCAGTCCAAAGCCAAATTGTTCATCGGGGCATTGTGACAAGCTACATTTCTGATAATATATTAAAGACGACAAATGGTATTGATAAAATCACCGGTATAATAAACACCAGGATCACAATCCAAGGGCATCCCTTGTATACACTGTTTTGCCTTATCGAGTGCGAGTTATCCCTTTATTCTTGAGAGTCTTTGCATGAAGTCGTATGTATATGCGAATAGGAAGATCAGTTCAAGTTCAAGTACATAGTCTATTATCACTCACAATAGCCTCCAATGAAAAGAATTATTACGCTAATCCTGTTGCTAGTACCCATGCATGTACAGGGCTCGGGCTTGAAGGTGTCAACGCCGATTCTCTACATGGATTCCGAGGGGCCTTATGCTGTTCTCAATGTAAGTTGGGACAATGCCTGGAATAACGAGACAAACAACGACGGTGTCTGGCTTTTTTTCAAGTCTATTCTAGAGGATGGCTATCGGCATATTTCTGTTTTAAACGAAGGACACACCACCGTTGCTGTATTTACCGATGTTAATCCAGAACTTGGTTTTGAAGCAATGAGCGATGGGGCAGGTGTCTATATTTATCCAGCAATACCCTTCAGAGGATCTATTTCGGCCACCCTTAGAATCGCTCTTAATCCTGAAAGCTTTCGTGGGTTCAATACCAGAGGAGCTTCTTTTTTAGCGTATGGCATCGAGATGGTAAGCATTCCTCAGGGAGGCTTCCAGATTGGGAGTTTAGATACCACTTCGCTGGATTATGGAGCTTTTTACAAGCCCAATGGAGACGGAGGCTTTGGTGGCATAGTGACTATAGAATCTGAAAGTGAGAGCTTCTCAGTGGGAAGTAGTGGCGATGTTTATTATCGAGCTAAAGGGGGATATGAAGGGGATCAGGCGGGCGAGGTGCCCAATGCATTTCCTAAAGGCGTTGCCCCGTTTATCATTATGAAGTATGAGCCTACCGAGGGGCAGTATGCGGACTTTCTGAATAGTCTTTCTCAGGCTCAAAAAGCAGAACGAGTTATTCATAATGAAGACGGTTATACAGAATTGGGAGGGACAATCATATTGAAAGAAGGCATGTTTTACTCTCTCATTCCTAATAAACCGTCTATGTTTATGAGTTGGGCTGATGCGATGGCATATGCTGATTGGGCAGGTTTGCGCCCCATGACCGAACTGGAGTTTACAAAGGCTGCACGTGGCACCTCAAGTCCAGAAGAGGGTGATTTTCCATGGGGTACAAATACAAAAGATCAGGTTCAGCGTTTTCCCAATGAAAAGGGGAAATATGTCATGCTAAATGGGTGGGAAGAGTCCGATCTTACCGACGAAAATAAAAAGTATTTTGGCGCTTCTTATTACTGGGTTATGGATCTTGCGGGCAGTCTTTGGGAGCGAGTTGTATCGATTGGGCATGAAAAAGGGAGGAGCTTTATGGGCTCTCATGGAGACGGATTATTGTCTGCAAATGGAACGGCTACAAATGCAGATTGGCCTATTGGAGACGAGGAGTCTGGAGGCGTGGGCTTTCGGGGAGGAGGGTTTTATGGGTTCGATAGGGAATATCACGAATTTAACCCTTTCAGTCCCGTATCCTACAGGCCCTATGGCGGTTGGCATGGTACAATGAGGACGCATTCTTATGGGGCTCGATTTGTACGAAGTTTGGAATGAAGGTTAGTTATTGCCTATGGTATTTTGGTTTTGCTTAAACCTACCGTTAGGGATTGATCAAATCGTGGAGGGATTTCTTGAGGAATGGGGAACAGTCAATTAGAGGAGTGGACCAACCTTAGATTCGGTCCACCCCTCTGGCTTAGATTCAGTTTAGTTTTTTGCAAAAGATAACTTTGTCATCATTCTCAGTCCAGTACTCCGGAATGGTTGCGACAAGGTCATATCCACATTTGATATAGAACATGCGTGTCTTTTCGAAGCCGTCCAGGCCAGAGGTCTCCACCATAAGCAGACGCTCGTTGGAGAGTGCTCGTTCGATATGCCTTATGAGTGTGGCTCCAAATCCCTTACCTTGCTGAGCAGTCCGTACACCAATGGCAAGAAGATTCCAGGTACCTTCTGTAAAGGGTTCTGCCCGGCAGTAACCAAAACCAACAACGGTTCTAGCATCATCTTCGCAGACGAACCACTTCTCGTGGTTGTTTTCGTCTTCGAAAAAGGGTTGGATCATGTCCTCGAGAAGTTCACTTGGAAACAGTTCAGTCTCGTTCAAAATGATCGAGATGGCTGGAAGATCAGATTTATTTGCAGATCGAGTATTCAATGTTAATAACCTCACGGGTAGCAATTTCAAAAGTCAATAGAAAACCAGGCGAAGTGATATTCGCTTGGTAAAAAAGCAACGATGGGTGGGTCGAAGCCCTATTGTGCGGTCATAAACAGAGAGAAAGAAAGTGAGTGGAATTGGTACTGATCGCAGTAAGGTATGGTTTCGATTAAAATAACAAGCGATGTATCTTGTCTTCAATTATATCGTATTTAAAAATGTCTTTGATGATAGAGAATGTTCTGTCTCAATTAGCCAATCTCATCGAACCACATACCCTGATGCTGCAATACAATAGAATTTACTTCCTGATAGTCCTTTTCTTATTTCCTTTTTTTGGGTGTGAACGCGCTTCTATCCCAGCTGGGGAAAATCCCTTTGATGGAATAGCACCTGATGTAGCGACTTTGTTTGCTCCTGGCGTGGTTTCTGACTCAACGAGTATGGAGTTCGGAATCTCGTTCACTCCGGATATGCGAGAGGTTTATTTCACCAGCCAAAAAGCCGATGATGAAACGTTCTCTATTTATGGAGCTCGTTATGAGGACGGACAATGGGGGGGCCCAGAAATAGCACCTTTCTCAGGTGAGTTTTTTGATGCAGACCCATTTGTTACCCATGATGGCAGCCGACTAGTCTTTTTCTCGATGCGGCCTGTGATGGGTGTTGAGACAGGAGGAATGCCAGACATCTGGTATGTTGAAAAAGACGGCAGGGAATGGGGGCCGCCAGTGAACTTTGGGGCTCCGGTAAACCTTCCTGAATCGGGCGAAGGGTTTATTACAGCAACAGATGAAGGGACGTTGTACTATTCAGTGATGAACCGCGTAGATGCAACCGGTAATCACGATGTGTACCGTGCACGATGGAATGGCGATTCTCATGTTGCTCCAGAATACCTTAATCTTTCGATTGTTGCAGAATTTTCGAATCCGTTCATCGCTCCGGATGAATCCTACTTGATCATTGATTCGAAACAGGCGGGAGGTATTGGAGGTGCCGATTTATATATAAGCTATCGAGAAGGAGAGAATTGGAGCGCTCCCCAAAATCTTGGACCTCTGGTTAATACCGAAGGAGATGAAGGGACTCCTGCGCTCTCTCCAGATGGCCGCCTGTTCTTTTTCTCACGCGACGGTGATATTTACTTCATCAGCGCAGAGACTGTGCTGCGTTCTTGAGTTGTTAACCCATGGTTGGCTCCCTAATTCAAGGTCGTGGAAAAGTTAGTAATATACTTGGGCGCATTATGGGAGACCCAGAACCAAAAGAGTACGCAAAATGGTTCAGAATTATTTTGTTCTCGAGGAGGATGCCGAAAGGTATAACCAATTTAGACCTTCCGTTCACCTTGAACTGATCAACCGTATTGGTGCATACTGTGCTGAATACACTCCTTTTGACTTTGCGCTAGACGTTGGATGTGGTACCGGACATTCGACCTATCCACTCCAGCATATTGCAGAGCAAGTTACCGGTGTTGACCCCTCCCTTGCTATGCTAGCTCAAACACGTGCAGGTGCTGGCATTGAATTTATACATGCATCAGCAGAAGCACTCCCGTTTCCAGAGAAACACGTCGATTTAATTACTGTCGGGTTAGCATTCCATTGGTTTGAGCCGTCCTTTTTCTTAAAGGAGGCAGCAAGAGTTTTGAAGCCTGAAGGTTGGTTGGTCGTTTATAACAGCTGGATGACTGGAATCATGGTAGACGTACCTGGGTTCACTGATTGGGTGAGGCAGACCTATCTGGAACGATTTCCGAACCCTCCGAGGAGAAAGCAGACACCTGAAGTAGAAACGCTGTCGGATTTCAAAACTGTCCGAAGCCAGGATTTTGAGCTTTCAATTCCAATGAATGCCGCTGGGTTGGCTGGTTACTTAACAACCCAGTCAAACATCATTCAAAGCCTACAAACTGAATGCTTAGCGTTAGAGGAAGTAACTGCCTGGCTTGAAACCAATGTACAACCTTACTTCGGTTCGAGTACATCACGGGATATACAATTTGGTTGTAAGATGACCTACTTCCAACACATTGTAGGGTGACGATTTGCGGCAATCAAAAACAAGAGAAGATACTTTTTGAAACATGTCTAGATATATTTATTACTTTTTTAGTAACAAATAACATATCTTAAACGTAACTACTAAATCAGACTCAGAAAATGAATGTAGTGACACGTGTAGAAGAGCTTTTGCTCCTTAGTGTTCTCTTATAACCAATGCTAAAACCACCTTCCTTTTTCGAATGGCTGTTGAAGTCGGTGTTGCACTGGGTTGATCAAGACAGCATACTTGGTGATCTCGAAGAGACCTTCCATACCAGAGCGCATTATTACGGTGAAGCTGTAGCAAGGCGATGGTACCGATACCAGGTTATACGTTCTCTATTCCCTCTTGCCGGCCGTTCCTTTTACTGGAGTAGTGTTATGTTAAAAAACTATTTAAAGATAGCCTTTCGAAATCTGCGTAGGCAGATGGGTTTCGCGTTCATAAACATCTTTGGCCTAACCATTGGATTGGCGTGTTTCATTCTAATCTGTCTCTTTGTTCAGCATGAACTTAGCTATGATACCTTCCACGATAAATCGGAACGTATATACCGAATCGTAGAGGAAGACCCTACCGGCTTTTATCTTGGATCGAATCTATATACAGACACGCCGGCACCACTCCTAAATGCCCTTATAGATGAATTCCCGGAGGTCGAACACGCAACTCAGCTTCAGAAACTCCGCGCATTATTGAACACTGAAGAGAAAGGGGTTTACAGAGATGGCATTTATGCTAGCGAGGAATTCTTTGATGTCTTTACTTTTCCTATTACCCGCCGAAATTCTCAAACAGTGCTTAGCGAGCCCAATACGATTGTTTTAACGGTATCCATGGCTCAAGCACTCTTTGGAGATACAGATCCGTTGGGGCAATCTGTATCAGTATTACCAACCGTACCTTGGTGGCAAACACCACCGTCCTCGGGAAAGTCAATGAGGGTTGCAGGTATTGTAGAGGACGTACCTGCGAATAGTCACTTTTCTTTCGACTATCTAATTTCTCTTTCTTCATTGGACGACTATTCAGAGGATCTTAGTCAATGGGATAACAGCAATTACTTTACCTACACATCCCTGCATTCTGGCCATTCGATAGAAGCTTTTGAGTCCAAGTTAGCAGTCCTTGCCAGCACACACTTGAGTCAGAATGAGTATTATAAAAACAATCCCGATGAAATTACTACCCATCTCACGCAAGCCCTGACAGACATTCATCTGCACTCTCAGATCAATGGGGAATTTGGTCCCAATGGTGATATAAAGTACGTGTACTTCTTCTCTATAGTCGCCTTTTTGATCTTATTTATTGCCAGTATCAATTACATCAATTTAACCGCTGCACGTGCAACATCGCGTATCAAAGAAGTTGGCGTCCGAAAGTCCATGGGAGCCCGTCGTGGCCAGCTTATAGGACAATTTATGGGCGAAGCAACAGTGCCTACGGTGTTGGCGATGATAGGTGCTCTAGTGTTGGCACTCCTTTTATTACCCTCATTCAATGCGATGATGGGCCGCACTATTGTAGTAGATCTAAGTTATAATGGCGTCCTTTTAGGACTATTAATCTTATTTGGACTCGGGTTAGGCATTTTATCAGGAAGCTACCCTGCAATCTCATTGTCGGCACGGCACCCAGTAAAGATGATGAAAGGTGTCATGCGTCGAAACATGAGTATGAATGCGTCCCGGAATATGTTGGTCATCACTCAATTTGCCATTGGTATTGCACTAATTATAGGAACGCTTGTGATGCGGGAGCAACTCAATTTTATACAAAGTGCGAATACAGGCATAGATCGCAATCACGTGATTTCAATTGAAGTTAAGGACCCTGAATTGCGAAGCCGTTTCAGTATATTAGAGCAGTCTTTTGGCAGTCATCCTGGAGTAGTTGCGGTTACCGCTTCCCATCATAACCCGATCTTCATAGACGCTCAGTCGAGCACGCGTGCTTGGGAAGGGGCTTTGGAAGGTCAAAGTGTTTCTGCTTACCACACAAGTGTACATTACAATTTTGTTGATCTGTTCAACATTGAATTAATAGAAGGTGGTGAAATTAACAGGGCCCAGTACCCCGATGAGCGGATTGGTATGCTGATCAATGAGACAATGAGGCAGCAGTTAGGGTGGGATGTGGCAATTGGAAAATGGGTTGAACTGAATGGCCGGAAAGGGCACATCGTGGGTGTCATGAAAGATTTTAATTTCCAATCTTTCCACCAACAAGTAGGCCCCCTCGCCTTATACCTGGACTCAAGTGATTATTCGCGTGTGTTAGTGAAAGCTCAACCACAGGATTTACAAGGGACCATCTCCTTCTTAGAGATGAAGATGGCCGAACTTTCTCCGGCTTTCCCTTTCGAATATGTGTTGCTTGATGGGGCCTATGATCGTTTGTACGACAGCGAAAATATGACAGGCCGTATCTTCAGTTTCTTTACAATTCTGGCACTTGCTATAGCCTGTTTAGGGCTTTTTGGTTTGGCTGCATTTATTGCTTCGAAGCGTACAAAAGAAATGGGTGTGCGAAAAGTTCTAGGCGCATCTACCAGCGAAATACTAATTATGCTTTCACGAGAATGCACTCGGCTCGTGGGTATAGCATTCTTGCTAAGTGCTCCGCTGGCCTATTTCCTAATGCAAGGTTGGCTTCAGGGTTTTGCCTATCGAACAACAATCGGTTGGCAAGTTTTTGTTTTAGCAGGCGGCCTTGCGCTGTTCTTGGCATTGCTTACTGTAAGTTACCAGACAATCAAAGTAGCTATTAAAAATCCAGTGGAGAGTTTGCGCTATGAGTAAGTTTTCGAAATCCGATGACATAAGGCTGTCATGCCGGCGGAAGTAGTTTCAATGATAACATTGGCCCATTCGTTTTATCAACAAACCTTAAGAAAAATGTCCAATCCTTATTCGAAATTAGTTAGCCTGGTTGAAGGTCTAGAAGGTGATTTTAGCGCATTCTATGAGAAGAGTAATAAAGCTGCCGGTACCCGTGTGAGAAAAGGGATGCAGGAGCTTAAAGGCATAGCTCAAGATATCCGTGTTGATGTGCAATCGAAGAAAAACGCTTAAGAATCAAGAAATCGAGGAAGGTCCTCTATTTCGCAATCAACCGCGGCTTCTTTGAACTGAAGCCGCGGTTCTTTTGTCATTCTTTCTAGGCTATTAAGAGATGAAAAACTGATCGTGTTTTATCATGAATTCAGAAGTAACAAAGCTGTTAGAAAAAGCATGGGCTAGGAGAAGAGAGGAGAAATATGAAGATGTTGAATCGTTGCTGACGGAAGCGCGCTCACTGTGTGGAGAGGAGGACTATGATGCTTTGGGGCGAATCTATCACATATACATGCAGATTGACTATGACAAGGGGCATCTCACTAAGGCTCTTGTACTATGCCATCAATCTTTAGCGTACTACAAAAAGTTGGGCATACCAGAAAGGATCGCTCATTCGACCAGGCACTTGGCCGACCTACAATGTCATCTAGGCCAGCATGTTGAATCAGAAAACAATTACCAAAAGGCGATCAACATGTATAAAGAGAGCTCAACCCTGCATGCGGGCAACCTGGCAAATGCTCTTCGAGGATATGCTATTGTTCTGGAAAATCTGAATAAATTAAATGAGGCACGAACTACCTGGAGCGAAGTGAAAACATTATATCAATCACTTGGAATTCAGGCTGGAGTAGATGAAGCCTCTAAGAGAATGGATGCTTTGGGGTTGTGACAAGGTTCTTTCTAATTTGTAGGATTCTAATGGGATGCTTAATTTCAAATACTTGAAAGCATTACCATTTGGACAATGTCATGTGGAAAATTCCCGTAGTACGCTTTTCATTTCTTTATACAAGTGCACTGTTTCTCTCCATACTAGCCGTTCCTATAACAGAAGCATTTGCCCAAGATCGTTTTGAAGGGACTGCAGTGGTGCGGGTTGATGGTGGGGAATATACCGTACCGATCGAATGCGACGATGCAACGCGGCCTGAACTGGGATTCTCGACCGAGCCCAATCGGATTACTCGGGAGCGGACAGGGCGCACAAACGCGATCAACATCCGCGTTAGGCCTTCTGGTGAAGCTGAGGAGATTATCGTCTCGCTTGATCGCCATGTAGCATGGCTTCCTCAGCCAGAGTCAAAAGCAGGAACCCTGTCGATGACATTGGACCTAAGCCCAATTACAATAATGAAGGACGGCCAACCGGTGTTGTTGACGCGGGACATGTGGATGAATGGTGAGCGTCCTGAAGGTCTCAACGGTGCAAGGGTAGAAGCTCAGTGCGCTGTGCGAGATCCAGATGCTCCTTCTTACAAAAAAATCACGGGCTAAGCCTGAACGGATCTATCAAACGAGGCGTGTTCAATCCTCTTGAAAGAATTTAAATAGAGTCATGCGCTTTGTGTCGTCTGGTCTTGATCGTGGCAGCTAACTTTTGTACCATCTGAACGAATATTTTTAGGGTATTGCAACTGATAGTACCCAATCTCTTGGAGAGGTGCTGCAGCGGATATCTGTCCGTCACGCTCGAGGAGGTCTCTAAAGAATAAGGGCACCTTTTTTAATAAGAGGTAGCTCAGGATGAAGCAGTCTAATAAAGTGGAAACAGTGGGGCGCGTAGTAGGATTCTGGCGGTATCCGGTTAAGTCAATGGGCCCCGAAGCGTTAAGTGAATCACATGTTTCCTGGCATGGTGTCGAAGGCGATCGGCGTTGGGCTTTTGTACGATCTGGAGTTGAACAGAGTGGATTTCCGTGGTTTACGATTCGCAATCGCGAGGATATGAGTCATTACTATCCTTTTTTTACTAATCCTGATAATCCTAACAAGTCAAAAACAATCGTGCGTACTCCTTCTGGTACTGAGTATGACGTTGCTGATCCAGCGCTGGGCAAAGAATTGTCTCCGGATGGAGTGCGTATAATCAGGCAAAGCCGGGGTGTTTTTGACACGTTCCCACTGTCCTTAATTACAACGCAGACCATTGCCCGGCTCGGGGAGTTAGTAGGTGAACAGCTGGATGTTCAACGATTTAGACCAAACTTCCTTGTTGAGTCGGCAGCAGGCAGGCCATTTGTTGAAGATGAGTGGGTGGGGCGTGTACTTCGTGTGGGTGGAATGCGCATGCGCGTTGACAAACGAGACGGACGATGTGCAGTCATTTCAATAGATCCTGAAACGACAAAGCGAAATCCTATTGTATTGCGTAAAGTAGTCGAAGAACGTGAAGGATGTTTAGGTGTCTACGGGTCCGTTGTCGAGCCTGGGCGAGTTGCTTTAGATGATGCAGTTTTAATGGAATCTTAGGCTAGAGTGCTTGGGAGTATTCCACTAATAAAGGCATAAATGAAACAAAGACAGAGGTGATCGTAGAAGTGCTAGTATTCTAGCATTTTGTATAAACTACCAGCGACCTATGTTCTCAAAGCACTTACAAACCGCCTGTTTATTGGTGGGATTCACCCTTTTAGGATGCTCCGATCCCGTACCGAAATCATCAGCTAATTTACGAGCACATGATGAAGCCCATGAAACATACATTGCATCTATTGAAAATGGTCTATTGCCTCGCTTCATCGTTCGAGGCGAAGCGAGACCTGCATGGTCTATTGAAGATCGAATGGAATTTTACGGGGTGCCAGGGGCTAGTGTGGCAGTAATTGTTGATGGTGAGCTCGCCTGGGCAAAAGGATATGGCGTCCTTGATGCTGAGAAAGAGGAACGCGTAAATACAGAAACCCTCTTTCAGGCTGCATCGATATCAAAACCGGTTAGCAGTGTTGGAATACTTAGACTCGTTGAGCAAGGAATACTCTCGCTAGATTTGCCCGTGAACGACCAGCTCACGAGTTGGCAAGTACCTGAAAACGAGTTTACCGCTCAACATCCCGTTACTTTACGGCAGCTACTTTCTCATCGAGCGGGTACTACTGTGCATGGATTTCCGGGTTATGCTACAGGTGTTGAGATGCCTTCTCTTGTACAGGTATTGCAGGGAAGCCCTCCGGCCAGTACGGGTTCAGTGGTTGTGAATAAGATTCCAGGCGAATCGTACAGATATTCAGGTGGAGGAACGACGATTGCTCAATTGCTTGTGGAAGATATGATGGAAGAATCGTTTGCGACAATTATGGCGAAACAGGTTCTTGAACCGGCTGGCATGGCACGTAGTCATTTTCTTCATCCTATAAATGATGCGAATGCTGCACGTGCGCACGCGGGTTCGGATTCCTCACCGGTAATAGGCCATAGCCACTCGTATCCTGAATTGGCTGCTGCAGGCCTCTGGACTACAGCAAGCGATCTTTCAAACCTAGGGCTACAGATTGTGTCTGCGTTGAAGGGAGAAGCCACTGAGTTTCTTACAAAAGAGATGACGCAACAAATGCTAACGCAAGAGTGGGGTGGATATGGGTTAGGTTTCAGTGTTATAGACGCTGAAGAAGGTCCTGTGTTTTTGCACAATGGAGGTAACCATGGGTACACAGCACGCTGGTTTACTTATGCAGACGGACGTGGTGGTGTGGCCGTCCTGACAAATGCCGATAGCGGATCAAAGTTTATCAAAGAGCTTCTCGCTGCAGTTGGGGTTGCATACGGTTGGTCATTCGATGCGGCGGTTGAACGAGAGGTAGCCTTACTTTCTGAGGAAACTATGCAGCGAATTGCGGGGACGTATTACATAAATCCTGATGACAATAACTCTGGTATACAGATAAGCATCGAAGAGGATCAACTATGGATTGACGCTGGCTTCTTTCCCAAAGCACGCTTTTATCCGGCGTCCGAAACTTCATTCTTTATTACTGATGGATTTGAATTTGAAATTGAGCTGGATGACAATGGTGCGCCTGAAGTGTTAGTTATTGAAGGAGAGGTTCGAGCTAGTAGATAACAAAATCATGTAACTTCCGTATTGTGATGTAATAATCAAATTGCCTATTCCAGGCTTGGTGCATACATCAATTCAAAGAGCTGAAAATGAAAGGAAAGAATGCAGGTACAGGTATTGCGTTAGGTATTGCTTTGGGAACAGCATTGGGTGCTGCGTTTGACAATGTGGGTTTAGGAATAGCAATAGGGCTGGCTATTGGAGCTGCTCTAGATGCGGGCGGTATTGTTTGGAATCGGAAAGCAACTGCTGAAGAGCCTGAAAGCCCTAAGGGGCAGTAATGTATTAGGCGCTTGTCCTGATACATATGAAGCTGGTCAATGGCTCATCGCTTGGATGCGTGGCGCGTTGGTACTCAAAGGATAGTGTTACGGTAGATTTCTTTTGGGCGGCTATGTCTTTGCTCATTTGCAATTAACCGGATCGCCCTGATGATATACTGGAAACTTGATGCCACGACGTCTATCTATCCTTTCGAAACTAAACACTCTAATGCAATTCATCAGCTTATAACCAATAATCGGTCGCATCTCGATCGCTGGTTACGCTGGTCTTCGTCTATCCAAACTATGGATGATGTACATGATCTTGTTGATCAATTTCAAGAAAAGTTGGAGCAGAGTGATGGGTTTCATTGTGGCATATGGCACAACGGTCTTTTAGCTGGTGCCGTTGTATGTTGGTACATTCATGCTGGTAACAAGAATGCTGAAGTAGGGTATTGGCTAGGTGAATCTTTTACTGGAAATGGATTGGTCACCCGCGCAGCCGGCAGAGCGATTACTTATTTGTTTACCGAGGTTGGGTTGCATCGTGTTGAAATGCAATGTGGTGTCGAAAACCTGAAAAGCCGTGCTGTACCGGAGCGGCTGGGGTTTACTCTTGAGGGGATTCGTCGAGGGTCACACTGGATCACTGATCGCTTTGTGGATCATGCTGTTTATGGGGTACTATCTGATGAATGGGGAAGGCCCGCTGCCTGAACACAGATGAATGTAATTGGATCGTAATAGGAAAATTGATCAACGAAGACAATTCGTCTTTTCGGAAAAACAGACGATTAGTGCTGGATAATCTCAGCGGCTCGGAATAGACCATCGGCTGATTGGAGGATCTTGTTTTTAAGGCGGTAGGGATAATCAGGATGTTCGTCCAGGAAGGCTTGAACGATCAAGGCTGCTTCCGGTGATTGGTGCCCATCTAGCGTTGCTCCTAGCCATCGCTGGGGAAAGAAGATATCACCTGTGCGTTGGATTTCTTCCAGTAAATCAAGGCTTGGACGAAGGTAGTGGGTAGATTGCTCTGCACGTAAAGGATGGTTAAGGTAGCTGATAGCCTCCAGCACCCAAGGCTCGTGAGAGCGGTTATCTACTTCTTTCAAAGATGCAAAGAAGGTGTCTCGTTCGCTTTGGTCAGGGGATAGCGCCGGCTTGATAAACGCAAATCGTGTTTGGCGATCGGGATTCGTAATGCGTTCGTGTTGTGTTTCCAAAATTTCGCCAGCGGCCTCTTCATTTCGAACAGCTAGTTCAAAGGCCATGGACGTATAATCTCGCTCTGAGAAGGTAAGACCACTAATGGATTGCGATTCATCCCAAATGGCATGAAGCTGTTCTATACCATGTGGAGTCAAGACCGCTTCTTTGTATGCATTAAAAAATGCGACTTTTAAAGACGTAGAGGGCGCGGCATTCAACTTCTCCCACAAAAAGGACTCCAGCTCTTCGGCTAACTGGATGCGTTCATTGTGAGTCAGCAACCTCCAGTACGTAGTTGTGAGGTAATTAAGAATGCGTTGGATATTGAGTTCGTCGGTTTCTGTAGAGAGGCCACGAAAAGCCAACTCATAGAAAGAGGAAGGAGATACATGCTGGTAGAGCACTTCGTCCCAGAGAGTGAGCCACACAATACCGCGGGTGAGTGGGTCGGAAAGGTTTGGCAAATTTTCTAGAAAGTATGCTCTGCTTGTAGGATCCAGGGTAAATAATCCATAACCAACACCTTTGCTATGCGGTAAAACATAATCTGGGACAGGTTGTCCTTTGGCCTCGTCTAACTCAACAGAAGGATTGTCGAGTTGAACGGAGATATATTGCATAGAATCCGGATATCCCAACGCGATAGTAAGTTGTTGATTCCAGATTCGGTTTTCTTCCAATGGATCAGATTGTTCAAGGCGCAGCTGTTCGATTTTATCATTTTCAATTACTAGCTCAGTCTGGATGTGAGGCCGGCTGGGCTCCTTGATCCAGGTGGTACTCCAAGAACGGAGGTCTTCTGGAGAAAGCTCATCAAGAATAGCAATCAGGTTGTCCCAGGTAGCATTTGCGAATCGGTAGTCATTTAGGTATTTCTGGAGGCCTTTCTGCAGCGCTTCCTCACCAATGAGGAATTCAAGCTGCTGCATAACAATTGGTGCCTTTTGATAGATGATCGGCCCGTATAGTGTACCAGCCATCTGGAGGTTCTCAAGCGGTTGCTGGATTGGGTTTGCGCCGGGTGTGCGATCGATGCCATAGGCAGCCGGATAGTGGCGTAGTAGAAAGCGGAGTTCGTGGTTGATGTCTGGAAACGTAGGGTTGGCAATTTTGGCGGCCATGAAATTGGCGAAGACTTCCTTCGTCCATACATCGTCAAACCAGTTCATCGTGACAAGGTCACCAAACCACATGTGGGCCGTCTCATGAGCAATGAGGCTGGCACGGCCCAGGTACTGGTTTTGAGTAGCTGATTCTTCCAGGAATAGGCTAGATGCCCGGTACAGAATAGCGCCTGGGTGCTCCATGCCCCCGTATTGAAAAGAGGGGATCAAGACGAAATCAAACTTATCGAAGGGGTAGTCAATGCCTGTATAGTCTTCGAACCATTCTAGAGCTTCGTAATGGAGATCGAAGATGACGTCTACGTTGCGAGCTACTTTTTCCTCATCTGTTTCTCTATGGTACATGGTCATCTGCCGGCCATTGCGTTCGGTTGTTTCTGTCTGGAAGATGCCGGCCGCGAAGGAAAACAGGTACGTACTGATAGGAGCTGTTTCTTTGAATGAGTAGGTAGCTGTTTCTCCGGATACTGCTCGTTCTTCGAGAGGTCCATTGGCGACAGCGGTCCAGTCAGGAGGAATATCTAGAGTAAGCCGGTAGCGTGCTTTAAGGTTAGGCTGGTCAAACAGGGGGAGGGCAAACGATGCTCTGTCAGGTACAAACAGCGTATAGAGGTAGTCTTGATTCCGATTGAGTGAGCTCTCACCTGCAATGTATGCAACCTCAATGGAATGCCTGCCTGGTTGTATATCCGTAATCACAATATGATTATTGATTAACTCAAAAGGCACGGGTTGCCCCTCCTTAGAAACCGAAAGCACACTTGAGGCAGGCTGGTTAAAATCGATAATCACCTGTGGGTCAGGGGTAGACTCAGTAAGGGTGAAATGAAACGTGGTAACTCCCTCTATAGCTTCATCAAGCCTGGCGGGTATTTGCAGGCGAATGTCATAAGTAAGATCCGATAGAGTGCTACTGCGGTACTCTGCTAGGTCCCAGGAGACGCCTTGATCGTAAAGCACGGAATTATTTTCAGTCTGAGCACAACTGGCTATTGCCAGGGTGATAAAGAATAACAAAAGGCGATACATTAGAGTAACCAATTCCTCGCAAGTGGGTAATTAGAGAATGTATATGGTACGTCAGGGACCGGATAAGCTCAAACAAAAGAATCATCAGCGAATTACTGATAGCAAATCAATTCATGAATCCATTGAAGCGATATTATCCTAGGAAGCTCAGCGGGTGGAATACTTTCTTCTTACTCGGAATTGTGTTAGTGCTCCTCGTCTCGGCTTGTGATTCTAATGAGCCTACTTCTGAGGGGCCCCCTGAAGACATTCTTGATGTGTATACCATAGAGGTTGTTCAGGCTTTTGACGATATCAATCTCCGGTACCCAGAAGTGCAGCACATCGATTTGCATACCTACTTTCGTCATGAGATAGGTGAACCGCTCAACTATTTGGTGCAAGCAAAGGGTACTTCGGTATCGGCAGAGGTACGGGATAGCACACTTATAGTGCGCTCAGTAGATAATGCGGGAATGTCAACAGTTATTATACGTGCAGAGGCACCTGATTCTGAACCAGTTGAGTTGAAGTTTGGGGTTGACGTAATTTGTGCCGTTGCCATTACAGAGGAACAGGCGAGCTATTTTCCAAACGAGATGGGCACACAATGGACGTACGACTATTATGAGCGGAATGCACCATGGTCGTCAGTCGGTTCATTTGAAATAACAGGCGTTTTGCAGTGGGAGATAGTGAATCGGGCAGAAGATTGTGGATCTATCCAGTTGGAAGTGAACGAAACGTTTGAGGGCATTAGAGAACTGTTCTTTATGGGGACTCCTGACACAACAATTTCTACAACGTGGAATGAAACGCGGAGAGTGAGATTGGTGGGGGATAAGCTCGTTATTCCAGATTATACAGATGTGGGCCTCGCCAGGCTTGATTCTTTAGTTTGGATACGGCCTGCCGTTGCTCCAGAGGTTGTTGAAGTTGATTCAACCGTGTTTTGTGGTTTTGGTGGCTGTAGAGATGCTGCGTACAAGCTTGAACGTGATGTGGGCCTTACGTTTTGGTCATCGAGAGATGGCAGTCGAAGTGGTAGCCTCACCAAGTGGATTGAGCTTCAGAGATAGTACTCTATTGTTCATAGAGTATGTATAATAACATCTCTTCGTAGAGAGTTGGCAGGAACAGTCTTTGTCTTATATAGGGGTATACCGGGACTATCCACAAAATTCCGTTATATTCAATCATTGACTCAATGAGGTGCCCTATGAAATCGGCACGAACCGTACACAATATTGGACTATTCAAAAGCATAAAGCCCTCAAGGCTAATTAAAAACAGCGTATTATTTGTATTTCTTGCGGCCGGCTTGATGTCCTGTGCTAATCAGCCTAACGTAGAATATTTGTATTTGAACAACCAGGTATTGGATACTGAGTGGGGACATACGGGTAGCGAGGCTCGTATGGAAGTAACACAGCGCGTATCTGTTGAGGCGTCAAGTATGCTTGAAGAAGATACCGGGCTTTTGACGACTGAGGTGACTGTATCCAACGCATCTATTGGTTACATGCGATTACTTTATCGTGGATGTCCAGTACAAATTCAGGTGTTCGACAACGAAAAGCGGGAAGGTGAACCTGTATTTGATTCATTCTCTGAAGATGTTCTTGATTGCTCACCTCGCCAGGTGGTTCGGACGTTATACTCACTTGAAGACTTACGTATTTCAGAAATGACTCATACAAAAAACATGTTTTCCGAGTCGGCGCCAGATGGTCTGTATTACATAACAGCCGTGGTTCGCCCTAATGGAGTTCGCATAGACGTCCCAGCTGGAGAAATTGAGCTAGGAAGCTAAAAATAGGTTAGGTACTTTTTATAAACGTCAGTTTGAGATGAGCATCATTCGCTTATCTCGAATTGACGTTTTCTGTTTTTAGAGCTAGAATGAAGCTCAAAACAGAAAATAGTATCCGATTCATGCCAGGCCTTAATTTTAACACCCGCTTGTTCTGTTCGATTTGCTCAAAAGTGCTTCTGCTTTTAGCGTTGCTATGTTCTCTAGCAGCCTGTATGCAAGAGAGTGAACAAGAAGGAGCCGAAGAAGCTGTCGTGGTAGATCCTCTTGTAGGGGCGTGGGGCGGACAGGCCATTTTTAAGGATCAGTCAGTTGATGTAGTTGTGATTTTTACATTGACTCACCAGGTAGCTGCCTGGTATAATGCATCGACAGGAGCCCTCGCCAGTACGAATGGTGGCCTCTGGTCGCGGACAGGCATCCATGTAACTGAAAAGGTTGAGTTCGATTCGGACTGGCCTGAGCGTGTTGGTACTGATGTGTCTTTTGACATCGAGTTGATCAATGATAGTCTTTCTATTGTGGGGAGCGATTCCTGGCTGATTCGCATTGACCAAGGTGATCAGAATAGGCTTGAAGGAGGTTGGGAATTGGAAGGGAATAGTGACTCAACACCTTCTGTTATGAATTCTAAACGTATCCGACTGATGTCTTCTACGCGCTATCAAGAGGTTGAATACGAGCCTGAATCGGGAAAGCTTTTAACTACGATTGGGGGTAGTTACCAAATCGATGATATGAGCTACATAGAAAAGCCTCTTTTTAGTACTTCTCTAGAAGATGTTGATGTACAAGCTGAGTCATTTACTTTTGAACGAGAGGGTAGGGTTTGGAGGCAGGTTGGTACTGATGAGATGGAACGAGTGTGGCAGGGGTTTTAGAATTGAATAAAACGACGTTCACCCTTTTTGTAAAAATAGAAACCCTCTTTGTTTTTTTCTGACAATCCATGCGGCACTCTCTCTAATTAAGAGGCCTTCCATCTCTGGTAGATTCTTTTTCTGATCGTTAATTAGAATGTATCCTTCCTTCTCTACGTATTTCTGGAGTCGTGTTAATACACGGAGTCGGTCTGTTGCCTTAAGCATGTGGAGTGTTCGATCAAAAAGAATAATATCGAACAAGCCGTTTGGCTCGAATTCAAGAATATCAGCGACAATGCCTTGTATAGGTAACCCTTCTCGTTCAGCATCCTCCCGGAGTTGGGCAATCCCAGACTTGGAAAGATCGACGCCAACAACGTGATGGCCAAGCCGGGCAAGGGCGAGAGCGTCTCTGCCTTGTCCGCAACCAATATCAAGTATGCGAACGAAAGGAGGTATTTGCTCAAAGAATCGTATGATTTCCTTGCTAGGTTCTCCTAGAGCATGGCGCTGTTCTCTATATATTTTTTCGTAATCGTTTGGCATAAAGGGGAAAGTAGGTGCCTATCTATCGATTAGATCAACTTTTAAGTAGTGACTGCAGTACAATGTGATTGGAAAAGCTAGAATAGTCAAATGGACTGTGGTTATGATAATTCCTTGGAGAAGCCGTCAAGGTATCATCTCTTCTTTGTTAATTGCCTGCACTTGTTTTGTTTACAGCGATGTATCTGCTCAGCTATTTACAAGAATCAAGGATGATCCTGTTGTAAGTGACGGGCGGTATTCAGAAGGTGCATCCTGGGGAGACATTAATAACGATGGATACGAAGACGTTTTTGTACCCCATTTGCATACAGAGTTAAACAATGCCCTGTATCTAAATAATGGTAATGGAAGCTTTTCGCAAGTAGTGACGGGCCCCATTGTATCTGACTCGGCCCGATCTACTGGAGGCAGCTTTGGTGACTTCGACAACGACGGGGACCTGGATCTCTTCGTGAGTAATTATTATGAGCTGGACAATTTTCTCTATCTCAATAATGGGGATGGTACCTTCGTTAAGGTGACAGAAGGATCTGTTGTTTCTGATGGAGGGAATGCATTTGGCTCCAGCGTTGTCGATTATGATAACGATGGCTACCTCGATATATACGTGACGAACGGTGCTGAGATACCGGATGGGGAAGACAACTTCTTGTATCATAATAATGGAGATGGGACATTTACGAGAATCACCACTGGTCCATTAGTGAACGATGGGAAGTCTTCGAGCGCTGGGTCTTGGGTCGATTATGACAACGATGGGGACCAAGACCTTTTTGTTGCTGATGGCTTTACAGAAGACGTTTCTCAGGCTAATAATTCAATCTACCAAAACAACGGCGATGGGACGTTTACTGAAGTCGATCCAGTGAGTATCGGGATAGAGCATAGTCAGTCATCCAATGGCAGTTGGGCGGATTATGACAACGATGGCGATTTTGATTTATTCATTACCAATTTCATTGGAAGGAATAACAACCTCTATCAGAATAATGGGGATGGCACGTTTACAAGAATTGCAGCCGGTGTTCTGACAAGTGATGGTGGGGATTCTGTGAGCTCCACGTGGGGCGATTACGACAATGATGGCGATGTGGATCTATATGTGACCAATGATTTTAATGAGAACAACAGTCTCTTTAGAAATAACGGGGATGGATCGTTTACAAAGCTGTTCCAGGTACAACCTTCAACAGAAGGGGGACGGTCCAATGGCGCTACCTGGGTTGATTATGACAACGACGGGTTTCTAGATCTCTTCGTACCCAACGGCCAACGGCCAGCGACTCAAAGCAATATTTTATACAAAAATGGCGGTTCTTCCGGCAATAACTGGATCAACATAAAGTGTATTGGTACCGTGTCCAATCGATCAGCAGTAGGGACTAAGGTTCGTGCTAAAACTGTCATTAACAATGAAGAAGTCTGGCAATTGAGGGCGGTATCTGGTAGTACGGGATTTAATGCACAAAATAGCTTCAACGTCGAAATAGGTCTTGAAAAAGCCACCAGTGTAGATTCACTGGTGATTGAGTGGCCATCGGGGCAGGTTGATGTTTACACAGATATTGCAGCCGGCATTTTTTATGAAGCCACAGAGGGTATCGGCCTGGATCTAACTACTATACCTATTCGCAACGAAGCCCCTGCTCTACCCATTATCAACTCTGTTCAAAATTATCCAAATCCATTCAGCTCAAACACAGTGATCTCTTTTGATCTTGAACATCCTGCCCACGTTAGACTTGATGTCTATAATCTGTTAGGGCAAAGAGTTACAGAACTGCTCAATGCTTTTTTGCAAACAGGCACACACAAAAAAACGTTTGACCCATTAGGGTTGCCGGCAGGGGTGTATTATTACAAATTGGAAGCAGGAGGGAAGGTACACATCGGTAAGGCTGTACATGCAAAATGACGCGTATTTGTACCCATTTACTCAGCAGGATAATACCACACTCGCTGTATGAGTTGATCTCGGATTTCATATACTGCCAGGGAAGACTGCCCTCCGACGATCTGTTCTCTAAAGGACACATACACCGGCCCGTCTATTGATGCTAGTACAGTCGATTTTACCGAAGGCTGGCTCTCAAAATACCCTTTCATTTGTTCGATGAGTTGATCCCTTCCTTTTGTAGCTAAGGCAGACGCGCCTGCTTCATCCACATAGTACAGTTCAAAGTCCGTAGCTACCTGCTGGGCCATAGCTTCGGGGTCATGACGATTGAATGCTTCCACTAGCTCTTCAGCAACAGAGAGTGCGCTGGTTGAGTTTTTTACATGAGTACAAGCTGAGAGTAGTAACAAGCATCCAATAAATAAGGCACGTAGGGCTTGAGGGAATTGCTTCATAAGGTTGACTATAATGCAGAGCGTTAACAGATTTAGATTTTTCTGATAGTTAATCCAAGAACTGGTAATTTAAGCTATTTAACAAGGCACATGTCTAGGTACTTGATTATAGGCTGCAGTGGAAGTGGGAAATCAACACTGGCTGAACGGATTGCTGGGTTATGCCAGATTCCTTATATCAATACAGACGCCCTGTATTGGAGAGATGATTGGACTCCTGTTTCTGGTGAAGAAGTGCTTGCTGCTATAGATCTGGACGCTGAAAGTTATGTATTGGATGGTAATTTTGTTGGAGTCCGTGAGAGGGTATGGCCCAAGGTAGATACGATCATCTGGTTAAATTATAAGTTTCATATCGTTTTCAGTCGATTGTTTGTCAGAAACATGACGTGGTGGATATCAGGCTATTCACCCTGGACTGGGACGCGAATGAAGTTGCGCAATGTGCTCTCTGGCTTCAGGCATTGTTTTAAATCCTATAGAAGAAAGCGAAATACCTATCCAGGGTTTCTTGCGGGCTATGTAGATAAGGATGTCCATATCGTAAACTCTCCTGACGAAATAGAAAGGCTGCTGGGGCAGTTATGCTCTGCTAAGACAATTGGATGAAAAGGAGTGGGAAATCTTTTAGGATGGCAAGGTTTTAATACTGATATGAAGTGCTGTTGTCACTGTTGTTATTGATCTTGCTCAATCACCCATTTCCCCGGGATTAATAAAACAAAATAGATAATGAGCCTTCAGGAAAAGTACGACGATCGCGAAGCCGTTTTTCTACCAGCAGGTGCAGGCCGCTCATATTCAATGGGCCGCATCAGCGCTGTATTTAAAGCAGATGGCAACGAAACCAACAAGAGTTATTCAATTTCGGAGTGGTGGTTAGAGCCCCACACAAAAGGCCCTGGCGCACATTCGCATCCTGAGGATGATATCTTTTACGTGATTGAAGGGACGATGAGCATTTTACTTGGAGATCGATGGGTCGAGGCTTCAGAGGGCTCCTTTGTTCTGATACCTTCAGGAATGACGCACGACTTTGAGAACCGTAGTGGAGAGCGAGCCGGTGCGCTAAATTTTTCCATCCCCGGTGATTTTGAAAAGAATATGCCGGCAATAAAAGAATGGTTTGAGAAGAATCCACCAGGCGATGCGTAGGTCTAAGGAGGTGTTGGATTGCCTTACAAACCAGAGTAACATCCAGCAGCAGCCGTCCGTTTAGATGGTATATAGGTTTACACAAAGCCCCTTATTCGTCATGCATCTTGCCGGACTCATTTTACTGGTACTCTTAATAGGATTTCCCGCCACGTCCTCATCAGCTCAGCAGCCTCTAAATCTAGGCTTTGAACGATTGAGTACTGAAGGTCCAACTCGTCCGTGGAACTGGACCCCTATCTCATATGCACCTGGAGCTACTGTTTTAGTCGACAATTCTGTTTCTCAAGAAGGGCAGCGGAGTGTTCGTATTTCACGGGTAGACCAGGAGCCAACCGAGTTTACTCATGCATTAGCAACGTACATGAAGCCTCTTGCTGCCAAAGGAAAGCAGGCTCGTGTTTCTGGTTGGATCAAGTCGGAAAACTTATCAGGCCATGCACTCTTTTCGATTCAGGCATGGGCAGATTTTAATGTGCTTCGTGCTGATAGTTCTCATTCTCGCGTTGACCTTCAGTCTTCAGGCTCTTCAGATTGGACACGCTATGAGGCAGAGATAGACGTTCCTGCTGACACCGAAACCCTGGTGATAACGATTGATATGTTAGGTGTGGGTAGCGTCTGGTTTGATGGATTGGTACTGGAAATAGACGGTCGGCCGGTTCAGTCGCTTCCCGTGGCCCGCAAAACAACCATGGATGAAATAGAGTGGCTTGCTCAGCATGCTGCATCATTGCGTTCGGTGGACCCGAGCCAGGTAAGCAATCAATCAGATCTAGATGACCTCAAGAGCCTTGACTCCATGCTTGGTGATGCGCGTGTCATAGCTCTTGGTGAATCCTCTCACGGAACGAGCGAGTTTTTTCGATTGAAACATCGTGTACTTCAGTATCTCGTTCTGCATCATGACCTACGTCTTTTTGCGATCGAGGATCAGCAACTTGAGATGGAAAAGGTAAATGCCTACGTGAAAGGGGGAGCAGGTACGGCTGAAGAAGCCATGAGCGGAATGTTTGGCGTTTGGGCTACCAGAGAAGTCCTGAGCCTTGTTGAGTGGATAAGAGACTATAATCAGGAGCATCCAGATGATCCCGTCGAGTTTGTTGGGTTCGATATGCAAAACCCCAGCTTGCCTATCGACAGTCTTCTTGCATTTACAAAACATTATGATCGCAATCTATATCCAACTCTCTCCAGCTTATTAACGGATTATAGAGAGGCGTGGAGGCAGAATGGGTATCCTCAGTATTTCGTTCAAGATAGTGTCCATCATCGGTGGGCGGATAGTGCGGAAGCAGCATGGCATCTTGTAAATGCCCGGCAATCGAGCTGGTATAAGAGAGCAAAAAACAAACAGGATAGCCTCTCTGTTGAGTGGGCGGTCCAAAATGCTCGTGTAACGGCACAAGCGGGCAGATATATTTTTAATCATCAGCCAGATCGTGATAGCTCAATGGCTCTCAACTTAAAATGGCATTTGGATCGCAGGGGTCCTGATGCACGGGCTGTTGTTTGGGCGCATGACTCCCACATCTCAAAAGGAGAAGCTGCTACTACAGAGGGTAATTACTTTCTAAGTTCAATGGGTGCCTATCTAGACAGGCTTTATGGAGACGACTATAGAGCGTTTGGAATTATGTCGTTCGATGGTACGTATACAGCAACCCAAAGTATGTGGGGCGGGCCTCAAGATCTGATCCTGGTTGATGCATTTCCTGCACCTGAAGGCAGCCTTGAAGAAGCCTTTCATCGTGTTGCCCAACTATTGGATTCACCCTATTGTTTGATCAATCTGCAGAGCGCCAAAACAGATTCGAGAGGCAAGATGCTGCTCGAGCAGCGTCCGTATAGATTTATCGGATATGCAGCGGAAGACTACGGGTTTAATGGCTCCATTGAAATAGGTCATCAGTTTGATGGGCTATTTTTTGTCGATCAAACTACGGGTACCCACCCGATGAGAATTTCTCCATGGCCTCCTGAGAGAAACTAGATCCCGCGATACTGTTTTGCCGGTGGGACAAAATAGTAGGGAATCAACACATCTAAGGTCATGTATTGTAACTTCAGTTCAAGTAATTCTGCTGTTACTGGGCTCCTTGTTTTAGGATTAGTAGCCCTCTTGGGATGCCAGGTAGAGCATTCTGGAGAAACAATGGCCGCAGAACAGAATGCCAGTAATGGGAAGCTCTCAGAGCAAATGACGATCGATAGCTCACTGGTGACCAACGCTTTTGAATCCATTGATACCTGTCTACATTGGGGAGGAGAGGTGGGCGATCAAAGCGAAGAAAGGAATCAACAGATACTAACAGGTATTGAAAGAGATTGTGCTCTGGCAGTAGAAAACGCGCAGAACGTTGAGCACTATCTTAGCGAGTACCCACATCTAGCTGCTAAGATTATCCTATTGATCGATAGAGGCCATTATGAAGTAGACGAAGCGGGAAAGAATAAACTATGTGAGTCTGCGCATCAAGTTGTGGGTAATGACCAAGAGAACTCTGAAGAGAAGTACGCTTATCAAAATGAATGTAGACATGCATCTCTGTCAGAAAGCATTAATGACTGGATAATCGTCCCGGGAGAACGATTTGGACCTATCACAAAGCAAACCTCGGAAAGCGAGTTGATCGAAATCTATGGAGCAGGTGTGGTTCGCCGAGAAGATTTGCCCGTAGAGGAAAGCGAAAGTTTGTACGACCCTGGCACGGTGATTTATCCGGATGACCCTTTAAGGAAGGTTTCCATCAAGTGGCATGATGAAGAAAACTATAGATACCCTAGTGAGATTTATGTTTGGGGTGATTCATCGTTGTGGAGAACAGACCGGGGGATTACGCTCGGTACTACCGTGAGAGAGCTTGAGGCACTGAACGAAAAACCATTTGGCCTGGCAGGATTTGGCTGGGATTATGGAGGAACCGTACTGGATTCAAATGGAGGAGTGCTTGTTGAGTTGGGCTACCAGGATCCAGATAAACCATCAAGCGAGTGGCTCAGGCGAGCGCTACTTCTCAGGGTGGGGCCTAAGCCGCTCCCGCGTAGAGATGTAACAATGGAAGAGTACGATAGCATAACCGGAGATATACGGCTTCTTTCTGATCATCCGGTGCTAAGGAAAGTGAAGCTGAAGGTGCATGATATCATTATTCGATATGACAACCCTTAGCAGCCGAGATTTATAGGAGGGGCAGTGAAACCTTGGGTCGGGGGATCCGTCACGCAATTCTTAAAGACCTCACCCATTACCAAGCGTTGGTTTTATGAAGCCCCACTATATCAAATTAGGGTTTATAGCAAGCGTATTATTCTTCATCGCTCAGCCCGCCCTCGGACAATCGGATCGTCCTACGTTGCCTGACAGATCAGTGCTTAACAATGTACTTGTGTCATCCAGCTTGCCCGAGATTCGTGTAGCCGTTGCTCCTGAGTTTACCTACGTCGGTAGATTTGACTTTTTCATAAGGGACGTGGCGTATGGGGAGCGCTTTGTGTTTGTAGACGCTGATGATAAGAAGGTACAGCGGCTGTTTATCTTTCAGTTTGAAGGGTTCTTGCCCACCAATACGATGACCTACAATTATAATTTCTCTCAAGCAGAGGAGATGGGTGGTTTTCGGTTTCGCCAAAACACGTGGGCCTACAGTAATAATGATGCTCTAATAAACTCACCTGAAGGAGAAGGAAGCCTAACTGCAAAATTTTTGCGGTCGAAAGGATATGAGTTGGAGGATGAGTTGATGATGTCACGCTTTCTGATGGTGCCCGATGAGGAACGGCGTAATGAGCTGATCTTATTCTATCTAGAAAATGCAAGCACAACCGGCCGAAGCATCGCTTCTTTTTATGATAACCAGGATAACCGTACCGCTCACTGGCGAGAGATCTCAAAAGAGCTGACCGCTCGATCTAGGGAAAGCTTTAGTATAGTTACTAGCAAATCTCAAGTATCTTCTCGTGACATCGAGGCTCCTTTCTACTTTGCTGTAAAAGTTGCGAATATGGAGCGGTCTACAGAGTGGTATCAACAGGTGTTGGGGCTTGAAATGCTCGACGAAACCTGGATTAGAAACGACTCCCTGGGTATTGTAAATTTAATGAATGAGCGATTGGCTGTTGAACTCATTTTTGATGCGCGTAGCTCCTCAAAGGGACTGACTCAGGGCTTTTTTAAGGTGGGTTTTCACGTTCCGAATGTCGGAGAAATAGCTGATCGGATCGAGCGAAAAACAAGTAGCCGGCCAGGAATAGTTAATGACGAGAAGAGAGGGATTCGGATTCTGCAATTGAAAGATCCGGATAATAACACCATCCAACTGCAATCTCCACTTAGTCACTGACTCTAGCCAAAATGAAATTGAGGGGGCGGTGCAGGCTTTACTTAATGAGTCTTCTTAGGTTACATTGAATTAGAGATCCACCACCAATGTATTTCTAAAACCTGCCTATCCTATGGTTGGACATACAGCTATCCTCTATCGACTTTGTTTTATGTTTTTCTTGCTGACGGTACTCTCGCCGGAGGCTTTGTTATTTGCTCAAGAAGAATCTTTTGACACTTTACTTGAAGAAGAGCTTGCTAAAGGGCAAGTGCCTGGATTGATTGCTGCGGTTGTGAAGGATGGGGCGGTTTTGTACATGAAGGGTGTTGGTTTTGCAGATGTCAAGAAGAAAGCACCAGTAACACCGACCACACAATTCATGATCGGATCAGTAACCAAGCAATTCACTGCTATGGCAACATTGATGCTTGTTGAAGAGGGGCTTGTTGATCTGGATGAGAATGTGCGCACGTATCTACCTGAACTCACACCGGTATATGATGCTGTAACCGTCAGGCATCTCCTAACTCATACCTCGGGTATAAAAAGCGACTTTAAGAAACGGAGCACACCACCGTTTTTTAATGAGTCAATGATCAATGAGGACCTTTATGCAGCGTTGGCTGAAACAGCTCTTGAGTTTGCACCCGGTGAGGCCATGCGATACTCAAATACAGGATTCAGCTTGCTGTATATGATTATTGAGTCTGTAAGTGGAGAGTCCTATTCTAATTTCTTGACTACCCGGATTTTCGAGCCTTTGGAGATGACGAATACGGCATCGAGGGACAAACAGAACAGCGAAATCGAAGGATTGGCAACCGGTTACGTACTGCCCAAAAAGAAATTTAAGCCCGTTGGAACAGTGCTCCGCTTAGGTGGAGGGTCGTTAGTAAGTACTATTGAGGACCTGGTTAAATGGGATGCTGCTTTGAAAACTGAAAAGCTGGTATCGAAAGCTACCCTTGAAGAAGCCTGGACGCCGTTTGTTCTGAGCGATGGGAAGAATGCCAATATGGGGGCAGATCCCCAGGGGCGATATTACCAGGCCGGAATGGGCTGGTTTCTTGGTGATGAAAACGACCGGGGACTGGTCCACCACAGCGGAGGCATCGACGGATTTTCATCGAACATCGATAGATACCTGAAGGAAGATCTGACAGTCATTGTTCTATGCAACATCGAGAACATAACCGCCGTCTCCCTGACCGCATCTCTGGCTAAAGCCTACTTCGAGCAGCAGTAGTTTACTGATAACTATAAACCAACCTTTGATTGAGCAGTATATCCTACTCGATTGCTGGTTTATAGTTTAAGCAACTCGAAACCCGAAACCCGAAACTCGAAACACTCACGGGCATGCCCGTGAGAATATTATGGACCCAAATCTACATCAAAAAATGGGCATCAACCACATGAACCGAGTGCTTGGTTATGCCCCAATGGTCGCTGAAAATGGAGAAGCTACTGTTCATCTCACTCAAGAAGATTGGGGGGTAGTGGCAGATACGCTGTTTCAAATGAACACTCCCAAGGAGATGCTGCCTGAGGCCATTCAAGAATTTAAACTTGTCAACGGAAACCAGGCCATAGAATTCACAACACCAGACCTGGTGATTACAGTTGAGGTAATGGCTTTTTGACCCGGACTTTTGACTCCAGACTCAATTTGCTGCAGCCCGTAAATTGAATAGCGGGATAGTGGCTCTGAAACGTTGGCCGTCCTGGCGTTCCATCAAATAGCTGCCCTCCATGGTGCCTTCAAAAGTGGTGAGGACGCAAAAGCTGTTGTACTCGTGTTTTTTACCAGGGCCAAGGATAGGTTGCTTACCAACGACCCCGTCTCCCTCAACTTCTTGTACGCGCCCGTTCACTTCTTTGATTAGCCAACGCCTCCGCAACAACTGCACTTCATCCAGCGAGTTGTTCTCGATCTTCACGTAGTAGGCAAAAACAAATCTGTGGTTGAGGATATCAGATTCTTGGTCCAAGTAAACTGGACGGATCGTTACCGTTATGCCTTCGGTGGTGGATACATAAGGAACCATAGCTAAAAAGGATATGGATTTTGGTCAGTGTCTTTATAAACGTATCATTTATCTTCTTTGTTCTATATCGAATTCTCGGAATCCTCAATTCATCGTATTGTATATTTGGGTACTCACATTTCATGTGAGTACGTTTCGTGTTTCGTGTTTCGTGTTTGTTTCGCGTTTTGATTGGTAAACCAGAAACAAACCCGGAACGCGAAACCCGAAACCCGAAACGAAAAAAATATGTAATATTTTTTAATTGACCGGTAGTTTCTCATGAGTGTACAGACTCCAGAGAAAGCTGTAGAAACCCTCTCGGAAGCAACTGTATTGTTTGCTGGAGACTCGGGAGATGGTATGCAGCTGACAGGTACTCAGTTTACCTTGGCCACGGCTTTTGCTCAAAATGACCTGGCTACCCTTCCTGACTTCCCCGCTGAAATTCGTGCCCCTGTCGGTACCACCTATGGTGTCAGTGGATTTCAGTTGAAGTTTGGATCTACTGATATTAAAACCCCAGGCGATGAGGTCGATCTGTTAGTAGCCATGAACCCGGCTGCGTTATCGGTAAATATCAATCGAGTGAAGAAAGGGGGGACGGTTATTGTTAATACAGATTCTTTTGAACAAAAGGATTTAAAACTAGCAAAGCTAACGTCTAATCCACTCGAAGACGGTATGCTGGATGGGTTTCAAACAATACGTCTTGAGTTGACGAAGTTAACTCGAGAAACCCTGAAAGATTCTGGGCTGAATACCAAGGAAATCGACCGCTCTAAGAATATGTTTGCGCTTGGTCTTTCCTTGTGGTTGTTCTCCCGCCCTATGCAGCCAGCCATCGATTGGATCTCCAATAAGTTTGCTAAGAAGCCTGTAATTAAAGAATCTAACCTTCTTCTTCTCAAAAAAGGCTTCCATTATGGAGAAACGACGGAGCAATTTGTATATCGCTATGAAGTAAATCCTGCCTCTTTGAAAAAGGGCCTGTACCGTGCGATTCGAGGTACGGAGGCGATGGCACTTGGTTTTGTTGCTGCAACACAAAAGAGTGGACTCAAGATTTTATACGGAGCTTATCCCATTACACCGGCTTCCGACATGCTGCATGAAATGAGCCGGCATAAGAATTTCGGGATCATGACATTCCAGGCCGAAGATGAGATTGCGGCTGCTTGTGCGGCGCTAGGAGCAAGCTTCTCTGGTACACTTGGTATAACAGCAAGCAGTGGGCCAGGCATTGCTCTGAAAGGGGAAGCATTGGGATTGGCGGTGATGACTGAGTTGCCGATGGTAGTCGTCAACATTCAGCGGGGTGGACCTTCCACAGGATTGCCTACAAAGACGGAGCAGAGTGATCTGTTGATGGCCGTTTACGGGCGAAACGGGGAAGCACCTATGCCAGTTATTGCAGCCAGTACACCGGGCGACTGTTTTGAGGCAGCGTTTGAAGCGTGCCGGATTGCGGTTAAGTATAGGACACCTGTCACGTTGTTGTCTGATGGGTATCTGGCTAATGGATCTGCACCCTGGTTGATACCGAATTTAGATCTTTTGCCTGAGTTCAGTGCAGACTTCTTGACGGAGCCTAACGGTGAAGTAGACGGAGAGCCCACATTACTCGCCTACTTGCGTGACGAAGAAACGCTCGCACGTCCTTGGGTCCGGCCTGGTACTAAAGGGCTAGAACATCGGCTGGGGGGCCTTGAAAAGGCGGATAAAACAGGGAATGTCTCATACGATCCTGACAATCACCAGTTTATGGTTAAGACCCGTGCAGCAAAAGTAGAACGGGTCGTTCAAGATATTCCGGCGACCGAGATTTACGGAGATGATGAGGGTGACGTGCTGGTTATCGGCTGGGGATCTACCAGAGGTTCAATCGAAGCTGCTGTGGATCAGTGCAGAGAAAGCGGCATGAAGGTAGGCGCTATCCATCTGCGTTACATCGTACCATTCCCCGGGGATATCCCAGAGATATTCGGCCGCTACAAACGATTGATGGTACCTGAATTGAATAATGGGCAACTGATTAAGTTGTTGAGAGATAAATACCTTCTTCCATTCGAAGCGCTCAATAAGATTCAAGGGCAACCGTTCAAAGCCAGTGAAATCGTCGAAGCTATAAAAGGAGAGTAGTACAATGTCTGATAATAATAACGAACAAAAAAAAGGACCTAAACTGCCTCCAAAAAAAGCTACGCTTCCACCTGGAGGATCTAAGAAAGCAAAACTGCCCGGGAAAGGACCTAAGCTGCCTCCTGGAAAGGCCCCCAAGCTGCCTCCAGGTATGAACGCAGGGGGTGATGGAGCCTCAGGACTAACCCGAAAGGATTTCGAGACGGACCAGGATGTCCGATGGTGCCCTGGATGTGGAGACTATGCTATCCTGGCAACCGTTCAACGGTTGTTGCCTGAACTGGATGTAATAAAAGAAAACATCGTTTTCATCAGCGGTATCGGCTGTTCGAGCCGCTTCCCGTATTACATGAAAACGTATGGGATGCACTCAATTCATGGGCGGGCGCCGGCGGTTGCTACCGGTTTAAAAGCGAGCCGGCCCGAACTGGATGTTTGGATTATCACAGGAGATGGCGATTCCCTTTCGATTGGTGGGAATCACCTGATGCATATTCTGCGGCGAAATCTTAACGTGCAGCTATTGCTTTTTAATAACCAGATTTATGGATTAACCAAAGGGCAGTACAGTCCCACTTCAGAAGTAGGAAAGGTTACCAAGAGTACCCCTTATGGATCGATTGATCATCCGTTTAATCCTGTTGCAGTTGCTCTTGGTGCGGACGCTTCTTTTGTCGCCCGTACTATGGATCGCGATCCGAAGCACATGAAGGCGATTCTGAAACGAGCTCATGATCACCACGGTGCTTCATTCTGTGAGATCTATCAGAATTGTAACATCTTTAATGATGGCGCCTTCTTCGAGTTTACCGAAAAGAGTACCAAGCCGGCTCGTGCGCTATTTGTTGAAAACGGTAAACCGCTTGTGTTTAATAAAGGAACAGAAGGTATTCGCTTAGACGGGTTCACACCAGAGGTTGTCAACCTGGAAAACGGTCAGTGGTCTGCAGATGACTGCCTCGTTTATGACGAGACGAGTCGCGAGTTAGCAGGTATAGTCGGGCGCATGTTCTGGCAAGAAGGGCTACCTCGTCCATTTGGTGTCTTCTATTCCGAAAGCCGGCCTACGTATGAAGACCTCCTGCACAAGCAGGTGCAAGGTGTGATTGAAAAGCGGGGTAAAGGGGACCTGGAGAAGCTTCTAAAAGCAGGCGATACATGGGTCGTTGATTAATGCGGCTTGGCACGTCATCGATTGTTGTTGCTGCATTCGTCGGCCCTGGCACGGTACTCACTAGTGCCTCGGCCGGCGTGCAGTTTGGCTATACGCTGGGGTGGGTCCTGGTCTTTTCTACGTTCGCGGTATTTGTGCTCCAATCCTTTACGGCAGGAACTGGAATTCTTGCGCAGAAAGGAATTGGTGAGGCCGTTCGGGACCGCGCTTCATCAGTAGTGCAACGCATCTGGATGTATGGACTCATCATTTTGGGGCTTGGGATCGGTTGCGCTGCTTTTGAAACAGGTAACCTGGCTGGAGCCTCTGCTGGGATTCAAATCTTATCAGGGTCTGAGGAGCCTTCTTCATGGTACATTGTGTTGGTTGCTGCGGTTGCGGGAGTGTTATTGTTGATGGATGTAAAGCGCCTGATTAATGTGTTGGCTGTGTTTGTAGCAGGCATGGGAGTAGTGTTTGTTGCAAGCGTTGTTCTTGCTCCGATAGCTTGGGCCGAGTTGCTAAGGGGATTGGTTGTGCCTGCAGTGCCTGATGGAAGTATCGTAACCGTCATCGCCCTGGTAGGCACAACTATCGTTACGTACACCCTGTTTTTACATCCAGGAGCCTGTAAGGCGTATTGGGCTGGAACTGACTCACATAAGGCATGGAGGGGAGAGTTGACGGGAATGGCTTTGTTCATTCCGTTAGGTGGGATCGTTTCGTTGTGCATTCTGTTTTCTGGTGCAGCTGTTCAAGGTACAGGTGAGACTATTTCTAGTGTCCCTGCATTTGCTACTCTTCTAGAACCAATCGCAGGGTCGGCTGCGCGAATCGTTTTGGGCGTAGGATTGTGTGCAGCAGGCATAACATCTGCTGTCACAGCGCCTCTTGCTGCTTCAATCGGTATCAGTGAGTTATTTGGTTGGGACCAAAAAGAGCATCCAGGTTTCAAAGCGGTATGGATAATTGTCCTAATCTCTGGGCTTCTTTTTAATCTGACAGGCATTTCTCCATTGCAACTTATTATTGCTGCACAGGCAGCAAACGGGGTTTTGTTGCCCCTAATTGCTGGGTTTGTTTTGTACCTTACGTGGACGCAAAAAGCAGTGGATATTCCTTTATGGTATAAGGGCGTTGGAGTGGTTGTGGTTGGTATCTGTGGTTTTTTAGGAATGCGTACGCTAAGGTGGGTGTTTGATATGATAGTAGGGGGATAAAAGGAAGCTTTTCTGCGTTAGAGAGACTTCAATATTAACTAAGTACTATAAATAGAAAACAATTTGTAAGACCCGTGGCACAAGAAGGAAAAACGCAGGAGTTCGAGTACAAAGCGGAGATGAAGCAGTTGCTTCACTTGATTGTTCACTCGCTCTATACCCATCAAGAAATATTTTTACGTGAACTCGTTTCCAACGCATCGGATGCACTTAACAAGGCGAGATTTCGCAAGCTTACTGATGATAATATTCTAAGTAAGGACGTTCCCCTTGAAGTACATATAGAAGTTGACAACGATGCAAACCTGCTGACTATCGAAGATGCCGGGATTGGAATGACGCGCGAGGACCTGGTTGAGCGCATCGGTACAGTTGCCAGTTCAGGTACCAAGGCATTTTTGGAGCAGTTGAAATCCCAGGAAAAACCGCTAGACGGACAGATGATCGGCCAGTTTGGTGTCGGGTTTTATTCAGTGTTTATGGTTGCGGATAAGGTGACCTTGGAAACGAGGCATGCTGATAATGATTCTCAAGGGTACCGATGGGAGTCGGGTGGAGAAGGAACGTTTACGCTTGAGGAAATCGAACGCGTTGAACGGGGCACGAAGATTACTCTCCATTTGAAGGAAGATGCGAAAGAATTTTCAGAAGAGCATCGCATCAAACACCTGATCAATAAGTACTCAAATTTTGTTGATTTTCCTATCAACATTAATGGCGAACAAGTCAATACCGTAAAGGCGCTTTGGCATAAGCAGAAGAGTGAAATTGGAGAAGAGGAGTTGAACGAGTTTTATAAGTTCATCGCCAATGACTTTATGCCACCTATGGGGCACTTATTGCTCCATTTGGAAGGGGTCGTAAACTTTAGAGCCTTGCTGTTTGTGCCGGAAAAAGCACCACCTGCATTATTCCGGGATGATGAGTATCAGAAGCTTCATCTGTATTCTAATAATGTATTCATCCAGGACGACTGTAAGGATCTCCTACCTGATTACCTGAAGTTTATTCGCGGTGTCGTAGATGCGGAAGACATTCCTCTGAATGTTTCTCGTGAAGTGACACAGTCAAGCCCCGTGATGGGTAAGATCCGATCGATTCTCACGAATAAAGTACTGGGTCTTTTGGAGGACTGGGCCAAGAAGGATCCTGAGAAATACATGAAGCTGTTCAATGAATTTGGTCCGCTCATCAAAACGGGCATCTCAACAGACTTCAAGAACAAAGATCGACTGATTGACTTATTCCGCTTCCCGACTACACGGAAGCCAAAAGGAGAAATGACATCCTTCAAGGAGTACGTAGAGAAAATGGGTGAGGAGCAAACCGAGATTTATTACCTCCTCGGTGAGCATCGTGAAGTACTCGAAAGAAATCCTAATCTTGAGTATTTCAAAAAGCATGATGTTGAAGTACTTCTCATGGATGATCCTGTAGATGCCTTCATGATTACGTACCTGGATACGTATGACGAGAAGCCGATAGTGAGCATTGAAAAGTCCGATATCGATCTAAAGCAGGACGAAGAACTGGCTAAGGATGCATTGGCAGACGAGGACATCAATAAGCTGACTGCACAGTTCAAGATTACCTTGGGCGATAAGGTCGAAGATGTGATGGTATCAAAGCGCCTTGTTGAATCCCCAGTAACGCTTGTAGCTGGCAAGAGTGGCATGGATGCACAAATGGAACGGATGATGAAGATGATGGACCAGAATTTTGTTTCTGGGTCTAAGATCCTGGAAGTGAATCCAGGTCATCCTCTGATTAAAAATCTGTCTCGCATGGTTGATAGCCAGGACGAAGTGGATTTGATCGACAAAGTGATCTATCAACTATTTGAAGGGGCCCTGTTGCTTGACGGTAACCTGAACCAAACGAGCGACTACGTAACTCGCATGACGGATCTTATGGTTAAGGCGACCAATAATTAACATTCATGCCCAACCCCTCCGAATCACACGATTTTGTGATCAAGCCCCATGCAACATTGCTGGGGCTTTCTTTTCCCACCCTAATTTCTCTTATTGCCGAGCCACTGACAGGGCTAGTGGATACGGCTTTTGTTGCCCGCCTTGGAGCACCAGCTTTGGCTGCTCTTGGCGTAGGCACCATTGTGTTATCCAGCGTATTCTGGATATTCAACTTCTTGGGGATCGGTACCCAAACCGAGGTTGCCCAGACTTATGGCAAGAAGGACGAATCCAGGCAAACCGAATTGGTGAGCATGGCTCTTCTAATGGGTGGGTTATTCGGTGTTTTGATGATAGCAATAGGATTGCCTTTTGTACCCGCTGTCTCCCTGGCTATGGGAGCAGAGGGGGCTGTATTGGATCCGGCAATTGTATACACAAAGATCCGTCTATGGGGTGCACCAGCTGTTATTCTGACAATGGTCGTTTTTGGTGCAATGAGAGGGACGCAAGATATGCGTACGCCACTCTGGATTGCATTGGGTATCAACGTGTTAAATATCGGTCTTGATGGCTTTCTGATTTTTGGATGGGCGGGATTCCCGGAATTAGGTATTGCCGGAGCAGCCTGGGCAAGTGTTATAAGCCAATGGTTGGGAGCAGGAGCTGCCTTGTTTGTTTTATGGAAACGAATCGGTTTTTCAAGCCACCTGGTATGGGAGGACGTCCGTCGATTGCTCGTCATTGGAGGCGACTTGTTTGTACGCACCGGATTGCTGACTGCCTTTCTACTGATAGCTACACGCGCTGCAACAAAAATGGGAGCGGAGAGTGGAGCGGCCCATCAGGCCATCCGTCAGTTTTGGACCTTCTCCGCATTGCTACTTGATGCCTTTGCTGTGACTGGTCAGAGCCTGGTTGGATACTTTATAGGTGCAGGAAATCGCGAGCAGGCTTTGCGGGTGGCCCGGTATGTGTGTGGATGGAGTTTAGGGACAGGGATTCTTCTTGCTCTAATCATGATACTAGGTAAACCGCTTGTTATATCACTTCTAGTACCTGCATCTGCAGTCATTGCGTTTACTGGGCCATGGTACATAGCCTCCCTGTTTCAACCGATTAATGCACTTTCTTTTGCAACTGATGGGATTCACTGGGGAACGGGTGACTTTCGATACTTGCGCAACGCTGTTATCGTTGCAAGCCTCATCGGATCCATAGCACTGTTCTTTGTCCCAACCAACCACCCCAATGGCTTGTCTCTAATCTGGTGGATTACTGCGGGGTGGATTTGTATACGTGCTCTTTTGGGAATAATCAGGATCTGGCCAGGTATCGGGCAGTCCCCATTTGTGCCTCATAACCAATAGGTTATCAGATTGGATTAGCTTTACACTGGCTAAACAGAGGTGTATATTTATGGACTCGTGTTAATTTGATGCAATAGAAGCTGTTCCTATGAAGCAAAGTGTCCTTAGCAGTTTTTTAGTTTTTCTTTTGATCATCATTGGTGGTTGCGAAACAAAAGAGGATGCTTCAGCTGAACCCCCATCGCTGGAGGAAGCGGCTATAGAAAAGTTAGTGGTTCCGGAAGGCGAAACTCCAGAGCGATGGGAAGATGACATAGCTGCCTTCGAAGTAGAAGATCAACTAACACCTCCTCCTGAAGGAGCGATCGTATTTGTAGGTAGTTCCAGTATTCGTTTATGGAGCACGTTGGCAGAAGACATGGATCCGATGCCTGTAATACAACGTGGGTTTGGTGGGTCAAAATTGTTTGATGCCATATATTATTCAGATCGAATCATCACACCTTACATGCCTAAAATGCTCGTGGTGTTTTCTGGTACAAATGACATCGCTGGAGCTAGTCCAAAACAGGCTGAAGAAGTGACAGCACTCTATGATCAATTTGTAGATAGAGTTCACAGTAAGTTGTCAGATCTTCCGATTTACTTTATTGCCATAAGTCCAACTCGTTCTCGTTGGGAGCACAAGGACATAGTCTTTGAAACGAACCGGCAAATTGCAGAGATGGCCTTGAATGATGACAGGCTGTTCTTTATAGACACTGCTTCCGCTTTATTGGATGAATCTGGTGAACCTAACGATGATTTATTTCAAGGAGATCAACTGCATCTAAACGAGGATGGATATGCAGTATGGACATCCATAATAAAACCCGTATTGTTAGGAGATTGGAACGATGTAGATTAAATCCCTTCGGCAGGGCACTTTTGGTATAGTTTCTAAGTAGAAGTTGTACCGGCATTAAGTGGGGAATATCCCCATGAAAGTATGCGCCAAGAAGTGTAGGCGATATTACTTAAGTATTGTATAATCCTGTCTGGTGTTTGCGACTTCTGTACCGCGTCTTCACGCTTGTTATCTCTTTACTGTGAATTTTCTGGCCCCCCTTGTCTATTTTCCTTTGCCAGTCTCGCATCAATAAACGCAAATGCCAGTCGCTATGATTGGGTTGCTGCCCTTTAATGGAATTTACGACGCACAATGGCTCTATCTAAATTAACAGTTCTAAACGAAAAATATGTTCTCCGCAAAGTACTTGGAAACAATGGGCCTTATGACGTTACCTACCTTGCCTGGAATCTAGCCAAGGAGCGCAATGCTGTAGTAATTCGAGAGTATAATCCTTCTTTTATTGTAAAGCGATCAGAGGAAGGCACTGAGTTTGAATTCAAAAACGAAGAGTCCCGCGGATATTTTGAGTATGGGCTCAATTGTTTTGTTCGTGAAGCAGCAGCAACTGCTTTAATTGATCATCCGAATGTTGTAAAGCACGAAGATTATTTCCGGGAAAACAGCACATCGTATTGCGTATCCACGTTTTACCCAGGCGCAACACTTTCAAAAGTGTTAGAGGGGAATCAGAGCAAAATTGAAAAACGTGCTGCATACGCTATTTTAATGCCGTTGTTAGATGGTTTGTTAGCCGGCCATCGGCAAGGGCTTATACATGGGCGCCTGTCTCCTGATCAGATTTTTCTTACAAAATCTGGGCGCCCCATGCTTTTTCGGTTTCACGTGACGCGAATCCTTTTGGCGCGTAGATGTGGCCGAGTTATCGACCTCAATGAAGAAGGGTATACAGCTCCCGAGCTACTGATACCCAATGGGAAGAAAGGCCCCTGGTCTGACATTTATTCGAGTGGAGCTACGCTTTACTCCATCCTAACGGGAAAAAGGCCAGTCGATGCGTTGAGCAGAAAGGAGAAGGATCCGTTTCTAGACATCCTGCATGAAGAGAAGGACATTTCTCCAGGGCTCAAAAAGTTATTGTACCGAGCCATGTCGGTCAATCCCGACGAACGTCCCCAATCTATTCTGGAGTTTAAACAGGAGCTCATGAATGTGATGGATGTTTCTGAGCGGGAATATCGAAAAGAATCCAGAGAGGCTCATGAGAAGCAATCGATGTTTTCTCTTGAGAATGCCCCTGCATTGGGCAAGCTTTCCCTCGAATCGGACACACCTTCGAAGGTTGTAGATCTATATACAGATCGACCTGCTTTGCAAACCCCTGAGCCCGAACCAATATTCACTTCTCGAAAAAAACCTTTTTCTAATGGTGGAGACGGGTTTGGGACACCTGCTGAAATTCCTTTTATCGACTCAGAAGAATCCGCAAAAACCTTCGTAGAGACAAATCCGCTAGGTCCGTTTGCGCATGAGAAGATGCCTGTAATGGCAAAGAAGGAGGAAAAAAGACTGACGGCTTCGCAGGTTGCGTTCTCGAAGCTTGAAGCCCAGAGAGAACGCTTCCAACTAAAGCAGGCATCAATCGGTAAGTTATTGCCTGTCCTGGTTGCATTAGGTGCTATTTTAATTACTTCGATTCTCTGGCTTTCTGGTGCTTTTGTCCGTACGGATAACGCGGGCCTTACTGAGGCCGAAGCCGTTCAACAGAGTCCTGAATTGCCTTCAACGGCATCGGCCATTGAGCACCCACCTCCTGCATTTGACGAGCCCGCTCAAATGCAAGCCTCTTCCATCGGTGTTGCAGATAGTTTGAGCGCGGACTCACTTGCTGCTTCAACCCCTCTGTTTACAGAGAGCCCTACTTCGCTAAGTGAGAATACAGCAATTGATTCTTTTTCTCTCGGACGGTTGAATATACAAAGAGGCGATTCCCTGCGCCTTTTGAGCCAATTCCAGCAGGCCGCACTGTATTATCAAAATGCCCTCGTGTATTTACCGGGTGACAGTTATGCGGATTCCATGGTTGCTGTAGTAGAAATCGAATACAGAGAGTTAACCAATGCAAATCTTGTTCGCCAGTATGTGAGAAATGCTCAGCGGTTAATTACTGAAGAGAAGTACACGGAGGCAAAAGAAGCGTTTGATGCGGCACTTCGCCTCAATCCTGGTGATAGTTGGGTGGAACAGCAACTTGCCTCATTAAATGATTTGATTGAAAATGCTAATGAGGATGAGAGACGTTTTCAGTATTTGATGGCTCAGGGAGATGGGTTCTTTGAGGCTGGCAATTTTGATACGGCATTAATGCGCTACGAGGAGGCGAGCGCCCTCAAGGGCGAAGATGAGTACCTGATTCAACAAATCGATCGAACCAAGGATAGTATTAAGGTTGAGGAATCCAAGGAGCAAACCCGTACCGGTTTGTACAATGCGCACATAGCAAAAGCGGATAGCTTTCTTTCCAGTTTTGACTTTGATAATGCACTCTCCCAATACCAGGCCGCACTAAGGCAGCGTCCGCAGGACACGTATGCCCTGGATCAAGTCATGAATGTGCAGAAAAAGCGATTAGAACAAATAGATAGCTTGACGGATGATCGAGGCGTTTTTGAAGTGACGGATGTACCGCCTAAACTCATAGACGAGCAAGGAATCATCAAGCAGATTCGTTATCCTCTCGCGGCAGAACGAGCTAATGTTGAGGGGCGGGTAGTGCTTAAGATGATTGTGAACGAAGATGGTTCTGTATCCGATATCGAAGTAATTCGAGGTATTGGTATGGGATGTGATAAGGAAGCAATCCGAGTACTGAATAAGGCACGTTTTGAACCAGCCAAGCATCAAGGAGAAACGGTAAGAGCCTGGTTTGCTTATACAGTGACCTTCAGATTGATTCGGTAGAGCAGCCAGTTGGTTTAAGGCCGTTTACCAGACGTGCCCGCGGGCGTCTACAGAAAGCTTTTGGACGACCTCATTCCCATCTACCAGGTACAGATGGTCCTGGTTATTCACAACGACGCACGCATGATTGGGTACAACGCGTACCTGGCTACCCACGTCCATGGTTGATCCGCCAGACACATTTACCCAGCCATGCTCTTCAGAAAGGCCAGTGATTCGGGCGTGAGGCAGGGCTTTCATATGCCGGGTATTGTACATGAGAATGCCGAACCCATCTGTTTTATATCCAGCGTCTGAAGTAAACATCTTACGTCCGGCATCGAGAAAGAGACGCTCTGATCCGTTGTCGTTTCTGTGTTTACTTATTACGGTTGCCTGAACAGTTAGTGCACATTCGGCTAGTTCAGCTGCACCCAGGGCTTCTTGAATAGCGTCATTGAATACGTAGTTGCCTGGGCGAATTTCAGTTACTGCAAATCCATTATGTACACGGTTTTCGAAGTACCGCATCGAAGGTGTGGATCCTATACTGATTTCAAAAAGGTCTTTACCCCCCGCTGTATTGGGTTGCGCCGATCGAACACCTGCCTGGTGCAAGTCGGATGCAAAAGCAAGCATACGGTCTCGTTCATTAATGCTGGCTTGTTTTAGTGCGTCTGCCAGGGATTGGTCTTCAGAAGGTCCTTTGTATGATTGGCCGAAGTGAGTAAGGATACCTGCAAGCTTTAAACCGGGGAGGTCATCTACAAGCTGGACAAATTCAATGCTGTCGGATCGGTCCCATCGGACACCACAACGGCCGTAGCCCGTGTCCACCTCAACCAGTACTTCTGCTTGCACACCTGCAGCCTCAAAAAAAGCAGATGCTTCTCGCGCGCCAACTTCAGTGTCTACACAAAAAGAAATGCGGACCTTGTTCATAAGAGAACGAATCTCTTCATACTTCTGCCGGCCGATCAATTCGTATGCAATCCGAAGGTCTGTAAATCCATTACGGGCATATACGTCAGCCTCTCCTGTTTTAGCGACAGTTAGCCCGCTCGCTCCCTCATCTACTTGTTGCCTTGCGATGATGACCGATTTGTGTGTCTTTGTATGCGGGCGCAAGTGCACATTGTTCGCATTAGCTTTCGCTTGCATGCGTGCAATATTGGCGTCGAGCCGGCTTTTCTCTATCAAGATAGCCGGGGAGGGGAGGCTGGCAATTTGCATGATGGTTAATGTTTGCCGCCAACAGAACCCATACTTTTACGAAGGCGGGCTCGTTCAAGAGCTTGGCGGGCTACGGCACGTTCGTCGACTGTGCCGCTGGCTTTTAACTGTTCAAGGGCTCTCTGTTCTGCAGCCTCTGCGCGGGAGACATCAATTTCAGAGGCGGGTTCTGCGTCTTCAGCTAGAACAGTTACTGTATTGTTCAAGACTTCAATAAATCCTCCGGTCGTAGCGAATGCTACACGTTCTCCGTTCATTAACGTGACGTACATAGGACCGAGCTCAATCGCTGCGATCATTGGAGCATGGTTATGAAGGATCTCAAAGCTTCCTTGTATCCCTGGTGCACGAAGGCGGACTGCATTTCCTTTAAAAACACTTCCACTAGGAGATACGATATCTACATAAAAAGTAGCTGCCATAAGTCATGTTACGTATGTAGAGGCATCTTGATGATGCCTCTACCGTGAAATAGATACGTTCCTTATTGCCGATTAGGATTACCCTTCTTTCAGCATGCGTTCGCCGTCTTCGATAACCTCTTCGATAGCACCTTTATATGCAAAAGCGCCTTCAGGATAATGATCGAGTTCACCAGCGAGAATCATCTTGAAGCCGCGAATGGTGTCTTCAAGTTTTACATACTTGCCAGGAGTACCTGTAAACTGCTCAGCTACGAAGAATGGCTGTGACATGTATCGCTGAGCACGACGTGCGCGCCCTACAACGAGTTTGTCTTCATCGCTCAATTCATCCATACCGAGGATAGCGATGATGTCTTGTAGTTCTTTGTAACGTTGAAGCAATACTTTAACGTTTTGGGCAGTATCGTAGTGATCGTCACCGATAACGCGAGGATCAAGAATACGACTTGTAGAATCTAGCGGGTCAATAGCTGGATAGATTCCCAGTGAAGCAATCTGACGTGAAAGTACCGTCATTGCGTCAAGGTGAGCAAAGGTTGTCGCAGGAGCGGGGTCCGTAAGGTCATCAGCCGGTACGTAAATAGCCTGTACAGAGGTGATGGATCCTTTCTTTGTTGACGTAATGCGTTCCTGCAATTCACCCATTTCAGTGGCAAGAGTAGGCTGGTACCCTACCGCGCTCGGCATACGGCCGAGAAGCGCAGATACTTCAGATCCTGCCTGTGTAAACCGGAAGATGTTGTCTACGAAGAGGAGAACGTCACGGCCTCCAAGATCACGGAAGTACTCGGCGATTGTCAAACCAGAGAGAGCTACTCGAGCACGCGCTCCAGGTGGCTCGTTCATCTGACCAAACACCAGAGAAATGTTACTCTTTTTGGTTTCTTCCAGATCTACTTTTGAGAGATCCCACTCACCTGCTTCCATTGAGTGAAGGAATTCGTCTCCGTAAGACATTACACCGCTCTCAAGCATCTCGCGGAGGAGGTCATTTCCTTCACGCGTTCGCTCACCCACACCTGCAAATACAGAAAGACCATCATGCTCCTTCGCAATGTTGTTGATCAATTCCATGATCAATACGGTTTTTCCAACACCAGCACCCCCGAAGAGACCAATTTTACCACCACGGGCATAGGGCTCTAAAAGGTCAACAACTTTGATTCCTGTTTCAAGGATTTCGGTTGAGGTAGCAAGCTCATCGAACGGAGGAGGTGCTGCGTGGATAGGACGGCGCCCTTCTTCTTTAGGCTGTGGGAGCCCATCGATAGCAGTTCCAACAACATTGAATAGCCGGCCACGAATCTCTTCACCGGTAGGCATTGAGATAGCCTGGCCCGTGTTTGAAACCTCTGTTCCTCGTGTGAGGCCATCCGTCGAGTCCATTGCGATAGCGCGAACTCGATTTTCACCAAGATGCTGCTGGACTTCCAATACGAGGTCGCCTGAGTCAGCGCGATCTATAACGAGGGCATCAAGGATTTCCGGTATAGCGTTGCTGTCGAACTCAACGTCTACAACGGGGCCGATAATCTGGACGACTTTCCCTTTCTGTAGTGTTTTAGGTGCTTCCATTAAAATGCAATTGTATATATATCCATTCCGTAAAGAGAGGTGACTAAGCGACGTACAAAAACCTATCACCGAGCGAAGCCAGCACAGCGTTAGCAAGCTTGCCCGCACCTCCTACTCTCCTACCCTCATGAAGATCTCACGTAAATTGGAAATTTTTACGAAATACATGGATTTTTCAGGTATTTCATCGAAATCAAAAATTAAAGGGCCGCACCTGAGTTGCATGGTGCGGCCCTTTCGGTTAGCCTGGTTTTGAAAAAGAGGTGCTTCGAGGGACGTGCTATGGTAGAGGAGAGGTTATTTAATGAGCTGCATTTGGCGAGTTTCGATATAGCCTGGTGTTTGTATTTTGTAGAGGTAGGTTCCACTTGCAAGTGAGGATGCATCGAATGCAACAGTATGGGTGCCTGCCTGCTGAAATTCATTTACCAATTGTGCGGCCTCTCGCCCTTGCAGGTCATAGATTGTCAGAGTTACACGAACGTCTTCTGGGAGTGTATATTGAATGGTCGTGCTTGGGTTGAAAGGATTTGGGTAGTTCTGGTCGAGAGCGTAAGAAGAGGGGGTTTCGTCAAGCACAAGCGATTCTATGGTTTGATAGGCATTTTCATTGAGTTGATAGGAAGCCTGGATCGTGTTCGGTGCGTCGTTAAATGTGATCGAAAGCAGCGAATCAGTGTCGAGTGGAGACGTACCCACAAGTAGGACACGGTAGGTGTTCTCATCGATTTGTGCAGACGTTACTGTCCAACCCGATGGGGTCAGCGGTGAAAGTTCTTGAATGTTCGTTTCAGCAAGCTGGAGGTCGATCGCTACAGCCTGAATGTCGCCCTGGATATTGCCGATCAGCAACGAAGCGGTAGAACCGTTTATCAATTCATCAGCTTCCCAGGAAAGATGCGCATTTGCATCAGCAGCGTGTTTTGATGCTGAACAGTGGGAGCTGGCTGGAAAGCAGGAGATCGCTCCTGTCGTATAACGAAGGATCAGCGAGGCATCGTAGGCGCTTACCGCTCCATTCCCCGTGGTTTCGGCCGCATTATATGCATCCCCGGTAAGTACGCTTGTGCCAACCAGGTGTTGGAGTACAAGCGAAGCATCGTAGGCGCTAATGTCGCCATTTTGGGAAGGATCGCCGACGATTTGCGCTTCAATATGGACAACTCCGCTAACCAGGGTCGCTGCTGGCAATCCTTCATTAAAAGAAAAGTCGGTTATCTTAACACTGGAACTGCCTTCGGTAGAGAGGCTCTGAAACGTCATAACAATCAGGTCGCCAGCTCCGGTAAGGTCTATTGCACCTGCGGCGGCCATTTTTATAACCCCTGGCGTATCCATATTAGTCACTATGGTCATACCGGCTCCATCAGAACCACTCAGTGTGCTGTCTATGGTGATATCTGTGGCTGTAAGAAGGCTCGCATTATAGGAGATCACAACATCAAAGGAGGAGATGCCAGCGCCCGTCAGGTCGCTCGTTTGGAGGGCGAGCTGAAAGGTTTCACCTGTACGGACGCTCACGGTATCAATAGTTACAGTATGCGAGTTGCTTTGTGGGGAAAGAAGAGCTGGAGTTGGAGAGGAGATAGAAGCGAAGGAGATAAGGGGATCATATGCCATGAAGGTTAACAGAAAAGCGAGGAGAACCTTCAATGAGTAGTGAGATAATGATGGGTATTGAAAATCTCTAGTCATGGTACTGTTCAAAGTCAGTTGCGAATGCGTTTCCGGCAGTTGATGGTGTAGGGTAGTTGGTTGGGAGGGTTTAGTACCGGAGTTGCCTGGGTAGTAGACGAAAAGCAGACCAAAAGGAGTGAGCTAGATGAAAAACTTGCTGCTGGAGTGAAAAAACTGCCGCTTAGCCACAGCGTGGGGTAAAAGGGGAAATGAGGGGGTTACTTTTTTACCTGAAGTAGAGGAATATAACCCCTGGTAGTTAAGCATCGAATTAGGCTTAAATACAGTGTAGCAGGCACTTATTTTAGAAGCCTGTAAGCGATAGTGTTAAAACGTATTCTGTGGTTTACTTTTGTACCTGTTTGGATTAATTCCTGATTTACTTTATTAAGAAAGCGGAAATTGGTGAGTTCAACCTTTATTTTCTGAGTGCAACCCTGGACTAGAGTATTGTCTTTATCATGACCTGGACTAAACGATCTACCTTATATTTTCTACTTTTATGTGCTTGTGTCAGTATCTCAACCGCGCAAGATATACCTACTGTTGAATCTAAAACGGAGGGTTTTGAGAAGAGAGATGGGTTATTTCCTGTGTACTGGGATGAGAAGGGCGGGAAAGTCTGGATGGAAATCGGATTCTGGAATACTGACTTTTTGCATGTTTCATCGTTACCAGCCGGCTTGGGGTCAAATGACATTGGCCTCGATAGAGGATTGCTGGGGGCTGAAATGGTTGTTCAATTTGAACGAGTGGGGCCGCGCGTTCTCCTGGTTGCGCCCAATCTGGATTACAGAGCAGTAAGCGATAACCCGGATGAACGAAAAGCAGTGAGAGACGCCTTTGCAACCAGCGTAATTTGGGGGTTTGATGTAGCAGCCCAAACAGGGGATCGCATTCTGGTAGATGCAACGCCTTTTATGCTTCGCGATGCGATGGGCGTCGTGCGCCGTTTGAAAAGTACAGGGCAGGGCACATTCAGTCTTGATAGCAAACGGAGTACTCCCTACATGGAAATGACGAAAGCATTTCCTGAAAACACGGAATTGGAAGCGCGTCTTACCTTTTCGAGCAGCAGCCCCGGAGCGTATGTTCGAAGTGTGGCAGCAGATCCTTACGGGGTAACGGTTCGTGTGCGCCAGTCCCTCGTTAAATTACCAGAATTGGGATCGTACACTCCTCGGAAGTTTGATCCTCGGTCTGGATCGTATGGTATACAGTATGTCGATTATGCGCAGCCGATCAATGAGCCTAAGGAGGTTAGATATACAGTTCGCCACCGTCTTGAGAAAAAAGACCCCAACGCTACGATAAGCGATCCTGTTGAGCCTATTGTCTATTATCTGGATCGAGGCGCCCCTGAACCCATTCGGTCCGCATTATTGGATGGCGCCCGCTGGTGGGGAGAGGCTTTTGAGCAGGCTGGATTTTCAAATGCATACCGGGTAGAGATATTACCTGAAGGGGCAGATCCAATGGATCTAAGGTACAACGTGATTCAATGGGTTCATCGATCTACGCGGGGGTGGAGTTATGGCCGTTCGGTTCGCGATCCACGTACAGGGGAAATACTGAAGGGGCATGTCTCCCTTGGCTCCCTTCGGGTTCGGCAGGACTACCTGATCGCTGAGGCGCTCCTTTCACCGTATGATTCGGAAGAGACGATGGGTGGCTTGTCCCCTGAAGAAGATCCTATGCTTCAGATGGCTCTTGCCCGGCTCCGGCAACTCTCGGCCCATGAAATCGGGCACACGTTGGGATTCTTGCACAACTTTGGGGCTTCCGTGAACGATCGTGCCTCGGTTATGGATTACCCCGCACCTAAAGTGATGTTGACGGATAGCGGGGATTTATCGCTAGATGAAGCGTACGACGTTGGGATCGGTGAATGGGATATCGTATCGGTTAAATATGCATATGCCCAATTTCCAGAGTCCATGGATGAGGATGCCGCATTAGAAAGCATTCTGGCGGACGCTCACCAAAAAGGATACTATTTTATCTCAGACACCGATGCCAGGCCCCAGGGCGGATCCCATCCCGTAGCTCATTTATGGGACAACGGAGAGAACGCAGCTGAAAACCTGCTTCATGAGCTGAACGTCCGCGAGAAAGGATTGCAAAATTTTGGTCCTGAAAGTCTACCTGAAGGCCGGCCTCTTGCTCAAATGGAGGAGGCGTTGGTGCCCCTCTATTTGTATCATCGATACCAGGTAGAGGCGGCTGTTAAGTTGATTGGTGGTGTTGAATACAATTATAGCCTTCGTGGCGACGGGCAAAACCCACCAGAACGGGTTTCTCGAGATCAACAGATTGATGCCCTTGATGCTCTAATGGCTGCGCTAGATCCTGATGCATTGGCAATCCCTGAGTCCGTCCGTGAACAGATTCCTCCGCGACCTCCTGGGTATTCACCTACCCGTGAATTGTTTGACAGCCATACAGGCCTTGTGTTTGATCCATATGCGCCGGCGCATGTGTCTGCACAACTTATCCTTGGCCTCATTGTGAACCCCGAACGTGCGGCTCGCCTGGTTTATCAACATGACTTTGATGATGACCTGCCTGATCTCCTAGAAATTTTGAATCGAGTCAATGGGTTCGTTTGGAGAAGGGCAGTTCCTCGAGATGATTATAAAGCAGAGTTGCAAAGAATCACGCAGCAGGTGTGGACCGATATTTTGCTCAAAACTGTCACGTCATCCGATGTGTCTCCAGCAGTAAGAGCACGCGTCGTTTTTCATTTGCGTCAGGTAGCAGCCTGGATGGAGAGCAGCCGGGGCAGAGGAAATGAGACCGTTGCTCACCGAGATATGATCTACGATGATATTAGCCGGGTACTGAATAGAGAGTTGCAAGCGATGGAAACACGCCGCACCGTTTCAACACCTCCCGGATCACCTATAGGCGCAAGTGGTCCCGGGTATTTGCTGAGAAATGACCAACGAGAGTCCTGGCTGCAAGGCTGGTCCGATGCGCATGCATTTTGCGCATCAGAGTAATCCGCGATCACGAATCAACATCTGAAGGACCACCAAAGTGCTGATAGCCTTTACCCTGGAGGGGAATAACAGCCCCTTCAGGGGTCTCGATAGCAATGGTGTCTTCTTCAGTTATAATTCCAATTTGAGTCAGAACCCCTTTGGGTAGCTTCTTTAGCTCTGATTCTGGCAAAGTAACCAGCAATTCATAGTCTTCCCCTCCATAAAGTGCATACGTATCTGCATCCTGGCTGAAGATGCCAGCTACTTTTTTCGTTTCCTCATGAATAGGCAGTAGTTTTGCCGTAAGAAGTGCTCCACAGTGGCTCTGCCTGCAGATGTGCTGAACCTCTGAAGCCAGTCCGTCTGAGATATCAATCATTGCATGAGGACGAACATCCGCTTTTTTCATCGCTTCGATGGCGGATAGCCGGGGCGTCGGGGTTAAGTGCCGCTGGATTACATATTTATAGTCATCCAAAACGGGCTTAAAACCATTGCCAGATTTCTGCAACTTTTTGTTTTGTTCGAGGAGCAATCGAAGGCCGGCATAGGACGCTCCCAGGTCCCCAGTTACACACAAGGTATCGCCAGCAGCAGCTCCATGGCGATAGACAACACTGCTTTCCTCTGCTTCTCCAATCACTGTTACAGAAAGGGTCATCTTTTGAGCTGCAACGGTATCTCCTCCGATCAAGGTCATGCCGTACGCATCGCAGGATTTCTTGATACCCCTGTATACATCCTGAATCATCTCCACGGATACGCTATGCGGTATCCCTAATGCAATGGTTGCAAATCGAGGTTTTGCATTCATCGCAACGACGTCACTTACATTTACAGCCATGGACTTCACACCGAGGTACTCCATCGGCATGAAGGTGCGGTCGAAGTGGATGCTCTCAATCAGTACATCGGTAGTAACAACGTGTACACGGCCATCTCCGATCTTGTAAACAGCAGCATCATCACCGATGGTTCGCAAGATGTCTTCGTCGAGGGGAGGGCCTAGTTCGTCTGTTAATAGGTCGATGAGTCCGAATTCACCTGTAGCACTAACAGGTGTAAAAAGGGGGTTCTGTGTCATAGAAACCTAGCCGGGTAAGCAAATTTTTCCCATAATGGCCGGCCGCTTAGCACCAGTAGCCGCAGGCAGGTTGGATGGGATACCGTTTAATGTTTCGTGGGCGAACACAGCAAAGAAGAGAGCCTCTTTGGCATCCGGATCAACGCCATGCTCACCAAGCGTATCAATATGTGCTGATGGGATGCGCTCACTCAGGGCGCCCATCAAACAGGCGTTATGAATGCCGCCACCGGATACAATGATCCTGTCGAGGTTCATTTTTGGCTTAATGTGCAGGTCGAAGCTTTGCCCGATGGTATCCACCGTGAACTGCGTAACGGTTCTAACAACGTCCTCATTGGATGAAACCCCCAAAGTACCAGCTTTTTGAAGCAGTTTGTCGACATACGCGCTCGTATACACTTCCCTTCCAGTGGTTTTGGGAGGAGGTTGTGTATAGTACGGGTCGTCCATGAGCCAGGATAACAAGCCTGAATCCACAGACCCCTTGGAGGCGATTGTCCCTCCCTCATCATAGGGTATGTCCCAAAATTGGCGGGCAAGGGAATCCATAATCATATTGCCAGGTCCCGTATCAAAAGCAAACACCTCTGCCGCCGATGCATTCGCAGGGAGGACCGTCATGTTGGCAATGCCTCCAATATTGAGTAAGGCCCGGGCTTCTTCTTGATCCGAGAAATAGGCATAATCAAAATAAGAGGCTAGCGGAGCACCCTGTCCACCAACGGCCATATCAGCGAGCCGAAAATCACCAACAACCGTTTTGTACAACAGTTGGGCAAGGGTTGAAGGATCTCCTATTTGTAAGGTTGATGTGATAGGGAGGCCGGCGCACTCTGCTGCGACGGGTACGTGATAGATGGTCTGGCCATGTGACCCTATGGCATCTACCTGTTGTAGGTCCATATTGCTATGCTCGAGTAAGTCATGGACCACTTTTGCATACTCATGAGCAAGGCGAACATTGAGTTGTGAGATTTCCTGTACATCCGAAGTGTCAGGAAAGGAGTTTTTGAGTAGCAGGCTCTTTAGGTCGCTGGGGTAGGACGCCGAGATGAATCCAAGCTGCGTTATGTTCAAAGACGAGCCGGTACCAGATATTTGTGCGAGAACAGCATCCACTCCGTCCAGGGAGGTGCCGCTCATTATCCCGATTATCGTTCTAGATTGTTCACGATTCGTCGGAGTTGGCTTCATGGACTTAGTCGGGATTATTTTTCTTTAGATCTCGAAGCTCAGAGGCTTTAGCTTCAAACTTTTTGGCGCGATCAGGATGAAGTACAGCCAGCTTTTCATACATATCGGCGGCCTTCGAATACTGTTTTTGCCCTTCAAATATTCGAGCGAGGGTTTCGGATACCATATCCTCAATGTCATCTTCCAGGACAGGTACTTCGATGTGCTCGTGATCCGGCTTTGGGACAATCCTCGCAGATTCCAATTCCTGGATCAAGTTGTCTAACTCTTGATCTTCTGTCCATTCATCCGTGTTTTCCACGAGCGGAGCCAGGATGGGAGGGACAGGGATGTCCGGCGGCAATCCTTTGGAAACCGGCGGTGGAGCATTTGAACTAGAGGTGCTGGGAGTAGGAACGGTGATTATTGGAAGGGGAATATCGTTCGCCTGGATTGATTCCTTCTCTTCGTCCTCCTCTTCATCTATCTCTTCTTGCGGGGCCTGGGCCTTTATGGCCTCAATTTCTATCGGTGTCGCGTTGTGATGGCTGGAAGGGTTAATGAGCATGGACGGGGTCTCGTCAGAGTGAGAGGGTGCCCCATCAAGCAGTTCTTCTAGATTGATATTCAGCTTATCTTGAATAACGTCCTCATTTTCCTCCTCGGCAACGAGTGGCGGCTCGGATTCTTCTTCAATCTCCTCTGGTTCAATCTTTTCCGTGTCTGCCTCATTCTCGTCTTCGTCAGGGCTTTCTTGCTCGCCCGCTGATGCCTCGGTTGATTCTTGCTCCACTTCCTCTACATCTGCCCGGTTTATGTTGGGAATATAAAAGGTATCGATGGTTTCGAGTTGTTCTTCCTCTTCTGGTTCAATAAGCTCTTCTTCCTGAGCTTCAAGAGCGGGCTCTTCTAATGCCTCAGGCATTGGTTCTTCCAACGCTTCAGGAGCAGGCTCATCAATAGCTTCAGGCACTGACTCTTCTAACGTTTCGGAAGCAAGGTCTTCTGAGAGTTCGGATGCGAGGTGTTCTGGGAGTTCGGAAACAAGCTCTTCTGAGGTTTCCGGAGTAGGCTCTTCTAAGGATTCAGGTGTTGATGCTTCCTGAGGTTCAGAGATAGGCTCATCCTGAGCGTCAAGAGCAGTCTCTTCTAATGGTTCAGGCGTTGGTTCGTCCTGGGTTTCCGCTACCTGGTCTTCCTGGAGTTCAGGGATAGGTTCTCCTTCTGGTACAGGCTGAAGAGGTTGTTGCTTGGAAAGTTCTTTGAGTACACGCCGGAATCCTTTCTTGATGGAAGGACTGTTTGGCATCAAAAAGAGCGCATTTTGCCACGCTACACGAGCTTCTTCTAATCGTCGCTCGTTGGTGTATGCTTGAGCAAGAAGGGCATGGGCAGCAACATGAGTGGGGAGCTTCTGGGTAATATGTTCCAAATGGGGTATTGCTTCCTCTGAAGTCCCCGCTCGCATTAGCGCAATCAGTTCATTTATGTCGAAAATAGGGGTCATAGACTACCTAAAGAGCTCCACGATCTAAAGCAAGATACTATACTTTAATGGAATCTGCTAATTTGATCGGTTTATTGAATTGGTAGTATGTTTTGAGTTGGGAGATTGGTCTTTCTCCTACCTGAAAAATAAGTGTTTTACATTAAACACCGTAACCAACCCAAATCCAAGGGCAAATAGGGCTTGAAAAGGTACTGCTGCCCATTCACCGTAAATGATAACCAGGGCAAGACCCGCAATGCTGTACAACGCAAATAAGGCCTCAAGCAACACAATGAATGAGATTTGACGGCGGCGTTTAGTGATCTTGGTTTGTTTGATAGATGAAGGCGATGCCGTATTGTACTTAGGTGTACGTACAAAGGCCGTCTTTTTTCCCCGGATAGCTTCAAAAAGTGCGCCAGTGTTGCTTAGCGCCATTCCCATCGTGCCAGCCATAAAGAAAGGAAAGAAAAAAACGCGGCGCAACCAATTGGGATATAATGCTCTCTGGGCGAACAATTGAGCGAGAAAAAAACCGATAAAGCCGAGTAGACCGATCCCTAATAACCCAAAGTAAAGCTCGCTCGGTCCGTCAAAGCCGGCATGCTCCAGCATTAGAATAGGTACATGGAGCAGAGTGACAAGCAAGACGAAAGGAAACACAAAAGGGCCTGTCAGATGGAATGTGCCCTCAATTTTGGTATCCAAAGAAAAGGAAGAATTCCAGAGCCGTTTCATTAGCTTAAATGCTGCTTCAGCAGCGCCTTTGGTCCATCTAAATTGCTGGGTACGCAAAGCGGGCATGTCTATCGGCAATTCTGCGGGGACCTCTACGTCATCCAGATAGATAAATTTCCAGGATTTGAGCTGGGCTCGATAGCTCAAGTCCAGGTCTTCAGCCAGGGTATCACTACTCCAGTTTCCACCTGCTTCGATACAGGTGCGGCGCCACACGCCGGCCGTGCCATTGAAGTTCATAAAATAGCCAGCTCGATTTCGGACGAATTGTTCGAGCGCAAAATGGGCGTCCAGACCAAAGGCCTGAATTTTAGTCAACAGGGAGTGGTTTGCATTGATATGTCCCCATCTCCCCTGAACAAGGCCAATTTGAGGGTCAGAGAAATGCGGGATGGTCTTTAATAAGAAGTCAGGTTCTGGGAGGAAGTCGGCGTCGAAAATGGCTATTAATGAGCCACGAGCGATTCGCAGCCCGTTTTTCAACGCGCCGGCCTTGTACCCCTCTCTGTTTTCACGATGCACTTGAATAATATCAAGTCCCTGCTTCTGCCAGTACGCCGTTCGCTCAGCGACGATGCCGACGGTTTCGTCGGTAGAGTCATCCAAGACCTGGATTTCTAGCTTTTTCCCAGGATAATTAATTCGCGCGCAGGCATCGATGAGCCGTTCGGCTACAAGAGGTTCATTATAGAGGGGCAACTGAATCGTGACTTCAGGCCACTCTTGATCCATGGGTGGGTGGGAATCGGGTGAGGGGACACTTCCAGTCCGAAGCCTGCTTTTACGAACGAAGGTGAATGCCAGCCAGAGCAAATTCATCCCGTAAATCGTCAGTACTGCGGTGGAGAGGGCGTATAAAAAAGCGATCAATGGATTACCAATTGGATGTTGCAGCAGTGAATATGTCGTCGGCCACATTCTCAAGTGCTGCAAGGGCTGCCTCCTCTTCTCCATCAATACCTAAAAGAGGGTCGTATTCTTCGAAGTTAGAAAAAGAACGACTCAGCAGTTCCTCTTCGTCTACCTGGTCGGTATAGACGATTGACACGGAAATGGTTACCCTGTTTCGGGCTGCTGTTTCTTCACCACTGACCGCGGCGGGAGCATTGGTATAACGCTGAATCTCAGCGACCAACACGGCATCTGCGTCAGCTTCATTCGGAGTAAGGGACAGTCTTGTCTGATTAACAAAGCGATTAATGAGCAACTCGGTGAGTTCGTCGCTGAGGGATGGGATGGTGTTGATGCTATTGTCTATAGCAAGGGGTATAGCAATCGAATTCAAGTTCTCCGGAATAGTAGCCCCCGTAAAACTATAATACGCACATCCGCTGAAGAGCAAAGGCATGCTCAACCAAAAAGCGAATACAGTATTTCGAAACCGATGCATATCTATACTAAAATGTATCTTTAATTCCGTTTTGTGTTATGTAGAAGATGACGCTTCCCAAAACAACCAGAAACAAGAAACACGAAACAAGAAACCAATCGCACATCATGCGATTGTTAGAGCTCCTCGTCCAATTCCTTCAGCTTTCTATATAACGTACGCTCACTTATGCCGAGCGCTCGTGCTGTTTGTCTCCGATTGCCCTTATAATGTTTCAGTGCTTTTGTAATTAATTCTTGCTCTGCGTCCTCAAGCGTAGGGAAAGGGTTGACGTCGGCCTCCTCTTCTTCAAAGGAATGGTCGTTGGAATAGGTGGTGTCATTGGAAGATTCAATCTCGTAGGAGAATTCTTCAAAGGCAGGAAGGAGCGGTTGGTTGGACTCCACACTTTCTATAATGAAAGATGGGCGTTCGGGAGGAAATTCATCTTCTTGAACAGTTGTCCTCGGTTCGCTGCGGTGTGCAATGGGTGCAGGTCCACTGAGGTGCTGTTTGATTTCCTTCATTTCCAGGCGGAGTTCGAGGAGCGCGCGATAGATCAGCTGTAACTCCTTAGAGGCTACTTCTCCATCTGGACCAGAATCCCGCCAGGAAGTCTTCGCGTTCGACGCCAGTACAATTTCATTGGTCGAGCCAGAAGCGGTAACTCCTCTCAGGTAGGGCCTGATATCATCTACACCCAAGTCTTGCTTGGGCACAAGAACAACCAGTTGTTCTGCCAGGTTACGCAATTCGCGGACGTTACCGGGCCACCGGTACGTTCTGAGCATCTGGCGTGCTTCGGGCGATAACCGTTTTATGGGCGACTCGTACCGCTGTGAAAATTCGTAAAGGAAACTGTCGAGGATGGGTAAGATATCTTCGGCCCGCTCGCGAAGAGGGGGGATGTTGATTTCAACGGTACTCAGCCTATAGTATAAATCCTCTCTAAATCGGCCGGCCTGAACTTCGTTCGCAAGTTTCTTGTTGGTTGCCGCAATGACCCGGGTATCCGATTTCATCACCTTCGATGAACCCACCCTACTGTATTCGCCTGTTTCGAGTACGCGCAACAGGCGCACCTGGGCAGCCAGAGGCATTTCTCCGATTTCATCTAAAAAGATGCTTCCTCCGTCTGCTTCCTCGAAGTGGCCACTTCTGCGTTCTGTTGCTCCGGTGTACGCTCCCTTTTCGGCCCCAAACAACTCAGATTCAATCAGTCCTTCAGGAATGGCGCCGCAGTTTACGATGATGAGCGATTTATGCCGGCGGGCGCTCATTTCATGGATTGCTTTGGCTACGACTTCTTTACCAACCCCACTTTCCCCGTATACAAGCACATTGACATCTGTTCGAGCTACCAACCGCATCTGGTCAATGACATGATTCAATGCTGCTGAAGTCCCAACGATACCAAATCGTTCTTGTACAGAGGCCCTATCCATAGTTTAGTGTGCGGTTTCAACAATCATCGGTTCAGCGAGTAAGGTGGCGGATGTACAATCCGTTACGCGAACCTGTACATAATCTCCTTTTTTGAAGTCGAGGCGATCAAAGATAGCCATTTTATTAGTGTCTGTGCGTCCACACATCTGCTCATCGCTCCGTTTACTCGTTCCTTCAACGAGGACCGTATGGATGCGTCCGATCTCTTCCTGGTTTTTCTCCTTCGCGATCCCTGTCTGGAGTTCGATGATTTCTGTAAGCCTGCGTTTTTTTACATCGAGAGGGATGTCGTCTTCATATTTACGAGCGGCATAGGTGTCTGGCCGCTCCGAGTACATGAACATGAACGCGTGGTCGTAGCGAACCAACTCCATTAAGGAGAGGGTGTCACGGTGTTGTTCTTCAGTTTCGCCGCAAAATCCAGCGATGATGTCAGTCGAAAACGAGATACCGGGCACAATGCTGCGGGCACGGTCGATCAAGCTGAGATATTCATCGCGGCTGTAGGTACGCCGCATGCGTTCGAGGACCTCTGTATTGCCGTGCTGGACAGGCAAGTGGATGAAGTTGCACACATTTTCACGTTCTCTATGCACATGCAGCAATTCATCTGAGCAATCCTTAGGATGGCTGGTTGAATAGCGAATTCGTAAGTCGGGTGAGATAAGACTGATTCTATAGAGTAGTTCTGCAAAAGAGATCGCCTCGCCGTCTTTGTCGTATCTATAGGAGTTTACATTCTGACCGAGTACAGTCACCTCCTTGAACCCGGCGTCTACCAACTGCTGGCATTCACCAAGGATGCTTTCCATTGGTCGGCTGCGTTCTCTACCCCTGGTGAAGGGGACCACGCAAAACGAGCACATGTTGTCGCATCCACGCATGATGGATACAAACGATGAAACCCCATTGGTGTCATACCGAACGGGGGAGATATCCGCATAGGTTTCTTCTCTGGACAGTTGCACGTTGACAGCAGCCTGGCCAGAATCGTTCGCTTGATGCAGTAAGTTAGGGAGATCGCGGTACGCATCAGGGCCTACAACAAGATCGACTAGTTTTTCCTCGTCCAGTAATTTGTGTCGTAGTCGCTCAGCCATACAGCCAAGAACGCCCAGCGTAAGATCGGGCCGGCCTTTTTCTTTCTTGGACCGGAACGTAGAAAGCCGTCTGCGGACCTTCTGCTCTGCATTTTCTCTAATTGCACACGTATTAATAAGGACAATATCTGCATCGTCTGGATTACGTGTGAGCCCAAATCCGTCCTGCTGAAGTACAGAAGCAACGATCTCCGAGTCCGATACGTTCATCTGGCACCCGTAGGTTTCGAGGTATACGTTCCTCGTTCCAACAACTTCAGTGGATACCTGCTTTGGTGTGTCCAGGTCTTCAGGATCCTGGATGATATCTATGTCAGTGATTGGCTGCATGCGAAATTAGGTGGACAATAAAGCAAGTCGGAAAGATCAGGGGTGAAGAACAATTAACTCCGTCTCGCCCTCAAAGTTCGAGGGAGAAAGTTTGGCGTTTGTTGTTCGGTGTTTGTCGTTTTGTGTCAACCCCGAACGCTGAACCCTGAACCCTGAACATTCTCTGCTCCGTGCACATCGAGCCACCGGACAACGTACTTGCCGATCATGTCAAACTCGAGATTGACCTTTGTGCCCGGTTTCCATGTCGAGATGTTGGTATGCTCCCAGGTGTGAGGAATAATGGCGACAGTCAGGCGGTTGCCTTCCAGGCGGGCTACGGTTAGGCTTATGCCGTCAAGAGTGACGGATCCAACCGGGATGAGATAGGGGCTGAAGGATTCTGGGAATTCTACCTGGATCAACCAGTTGGTTTCTTCTTGCTCTACAGAGCGGACCGTGCCGGTTGCATCTACGTGTCCTTGAACGAAGTGCCCATCTAGTCGTGCATTGGCATGCATCGCTCGCTCAAGGTTAACAGGCATGCCGGCCTCTAAGTCTCCGAAATTGGTTTTGCGAAGAGTTTCTTCGATAGCTACAACTTGAAACGTCGACGCATCGTTAGCGACGACCGTCTGGCACGCCCCGTTGATGGCTACACTTTCGTCAGGTACAAGCTCCGAGGAGAACGAAGCGCGTACCGTTAGTTTTCGTCCACCGCCGTAAGGAGCAATCTCCACGATCTCCCCGACTTCCTTAATAATTCCTGTAAACATAATATTTTAAGCGAGATAGAATTTTTCATTCTATCTCGGTTTCTAGTTTCTGGTTTCGTGTTTCGGGTTGATTGGGGGTTTATCGCTGGAAAATGGCTTTTACGGGGATGGTGAAATCCTTTATTTGTATGGCTGAGACGGTTTGGGTTTCCGTGTATCGCGTTGCTATCCCGTAGATGTCGTTTTCCAACAGATACACCTCTACTGAATGATCTTCTGGATCTACGATCCAATATTCTGGCACCTTGTGTAACTCGTAGAGGTTTTTCTTTTGCTTGAGATCGTAATAAGCGGAAGAGGGAGAGAGGATTTCTATCAGGAGGTCGGGTGGCCCTTCGACGTACTGAGGGCCTATGAGGTGCTCGCGTTCGGTTTTGATGAAATAGAGATCCGGTTGAACGATGTCCTTTTCGGATAGCCGGACGTCAGAAGGGGCGTGGAAGACTGTGCCGAGCCCATGTTCTTCAACAAAAGGAAGTAAGGCTCTCAATAGCTTCGTAGATATACGTTGATGACTGGTACTTGGCCCTGGCGACATAATGAGTTGACCCGCGATTAATTGATACGGCGCTCCCTCGGGGAGTTTCTCGTAATCCTCACGGGTATAAGACGCTTTATCAGGGATATTCATAACCTTCATCGAGATAGAATAGTGATTCAATCTCTGTTTCGGGTTTCGAGTTTCGTGTTCGGGGTTTGTTTCGTGTTTTTGGGGAAGGGAACACGAAATAAACCCGAAACGCGCAACCCGAAACCCGAAACCAATCACGCAAAAAAATTGCGTGATTGCTGCGGATGTAACGATTAGAAAGTAATAGATCCACAGCGAATACGTCGCAAAAGCAGCAAAGCCAAAGTGAATGAATTAAACCCCGCAAGCGATAATCCATCTACCGATTACGATCAAGAGCCCACCTTCTTTATCGATATCTCTAAGCAGGATTTGGATAGAGTATTGGAAGAGCATAAGGTGTGGGGCAATACGGGGGGGCAGCAAGGGCGTCGGGCAAATCTTGAACGTGTTAACCTGGTAGGCGCCGATCTGCACGGAGTAAACCTTGCAGAGGCGAACCTCTATCAATGCAATTTGTCGAAGGCTAACCTTCAGGGAGCCAGCCTTGCAAAAGCCAATTTATTGGGTGCTCAGATGGGAGGCGCCAATTTGCAGAAGGCCAGTCTTTGGGAAGCGGATCTACAAGGGGCACGGTTGAATCTGGCGAATTTGCAGGAAGCGAATTTATCTAGGGCGAATTTATCCAGCGCCAATCTCCGCGAGGCCAATTTGCAGAAAGCAAACTGCACTCGGGCCGATGTGAGAGAAGCGGAGCTGTCCCTGGCGGATCTGCAAGGGACGATCATGCGCAGGGCCGACTTGCAGAATGCGACGTTCCATCATGCTGTCCTATATGAAGCCAATTTCCAGGAAGCCAACCTGTTGGGTGTAAAAGGGCTGCAGATCAAGCAATTGAGAGGCGCCAACATGTCCGGTTCGCAGTTACCTGCAGGGATCGAAGATTCGGATTGGCTCAAGCACGTCGAAGAAACGTCTCGAAAATCAAGCCGCGTGTTTTTGATCAAGTTGATGAGTTGTCTGTACGCTTGGCTGGTTATGTTTTCCGTGCAGGACCTTTACTTGATTTCGAGTGAAGCCATTGCTCCGCTGCCGGTTATCGGCACGATGATGCCGTTCTCCAGTTTTTTCTGGTTTGCACCCATCGTGATCATGGTGATATACCTGTATTTCCATCTGTATTTGCAGCGGTTATGGGAAGACGTCGCCGCCTTTCCTGCTGTGTTTCCGGACGGAAAGCCATTGGACAAAAAAGTCTATCCCTGGTTGATAAGCGGTATATTGAGAGCCAATATGCCATATCTTCGGGATTCGCATCTCCCGTTTTTTGCATTGCAGCGGATAGTGACCGTCCTGGTAGTTTGGTGCGTAGTGCCTATTACGCTGGCTGCTTTTCTCTTTACCTATTTAGTAAAGCACGATCCTATTGGAACGGGCTTGCATCTCGTCTTGCTTTCGCTGAGTGTATGGATGTCGGTTGCGTTCTACAAGAATGCGACGGCGACCATGCAAGGGAAAAAGCGAAACCCGTTCAAGCTAAAAGAGTGGCGCTCCGACGGGCGAACTCCCAAGGCAGCCGTCATGGTCGCCGTAACGATGGTATCGTGGGTGATCTTGTTTTTTGGGCCGGTGCCGTTGCCAACAGCCAATTTAACAACGGTAGATCTCCAGGGATCTGATTTAAGGTGGTCCAACCTGCAGGGAGCGAAGATGGACGGGGCGAACGTTCGGTCTGTCCGGTTCAACGGAGCAAAGTTGAATCGTGCTTCCATGTTCACCGCTCAACTAGAAAATGCAAATCTAACACGAGCCGATCTCACCAATGCCGACCTGCGCGCTTCAGCTCTTCTCGGAGCCAACCTGACGCGCGCAAAACTCAACCTGACCGATTTACGCGGTGCTCAGTTACAGGGAGCCAACTTCACCGGTGCTTCGCTCCTTGGTGCTCGTCTCGATCGCGCCGTCATAACCGACGCCGTAGGCCTCACCTACGGCCAACTCTGCGAAGCCTCCTCCATCCTAGACGCCCAACTCGACGCCGCCTTAGTAGCTCAAGTCACCAACCATTGCGTCGAAGTGCTGATGGGCACCCAATAGGAGTGCAAAGTGCAGAGTGCAAGGTGCAAAGTTTCTCAGTAGTTAAGGTCTGAGATTAGCCTGGATGTGGTTGGCAAATTGCTTTCTTGTCTTTCCCAACTTGATTGGGAATCCATACAAGGCTCTATCTTGCTCAAAACTTGTATGGATCCCGGATCGGAGTCCGGGAAGACAGGCTTTGTTTATGCCTTATTGAATTCGTGAATTGTCTTCAATGCAGGGTTCAAAGTTAATTCAACGCAAAAATCCACCAACGTTGAACCTTGAACTTTGAACTTTGAACCAACGACAGTACCTTAGTGAAATGTGACGGGGATCCAACCCACCATATGGATCCCCGTCCTCTTGGGATGTGCAGTGACGACCATGAATATCGTCTAAAATTCAAGTCCTCTCATCGTGTAAAGAGCGCAGAAATCCCTAACAAAAAATGGATGGAATAGTGAGGTAAAAAAGGGCCTTCTGTAAAAACTTCACAGTAGGTTGATAGAGCTATTGAATCATTGTTTGAATTGCGTCGTGTAAGCACGCATTAAAGAATGTCCCGTAGCTCAATTGGCAGAGCGTCTGACTTTGACTCAGAAGGTTCTAGGTTCGACCCCTAGCGGGGCAACGATAAAAAGGCTGTTACCGTATGGTAGCAGCCTTTTTTGATATGGGTTCAACTCGGCATAATGACTTGTACATATTCGGTCGTCCCTGCTTTCCAGGGTGTTGCAGATTAGGAGAAAAGGACAGAATATTAGTACTTGTCGGTCGTCCCTGCGGAAGCAGGGATCCATGCAAGTCCTCTTCCGGGCGAGATCGTCTAATGACCTGTTTGGATCCCAAATCAAGTTTGGGACGACCGGGCTACGATCTGTTAGGCTGAAATAATGTAACCCACAGCTCCCTGGGAAGCCGGCGGGTACAGATCTTCGCTTTGAGTCGTTGGTCTGGAGGCCGGCAAGAAGACATATTGCGGTCCTATTGACGGCCCGGAAGTCAGAAAGCGCACTGCTCCCCTTTTGACGACGGCCCGGAAGTCGGGAAGCATTACTGTTTAGCTTATGGTGATGACAAGTGCGTCGGGAAGCAGTGCGGTTCAGCTTTTGTCGACGAAAAGGACGTCGGGAAGCAGCACAATCGGGCCGACATCCATGACAAGGCGTCCTTGACCCTATTTTTTCAGAAAAAAATCGATGACAAGGACGACCTGACACCGATCCTGGCAGCCCTGCACTGTTCCTGGGATGACATTTCGGAGAAAGCGATGGACTTTTATACCTTGTCGGAAGCCAGAGCACGGCTCAGGGCCAATAATTGTCCTTCCGGACAGCCTTGTCGTCGATAAAGGCAGACGACTTCGTCTTCAAGTCGTCCTGGGCATCGATAAAAAAGTTCAAAATCGATCACCGGACGTCCTTGTCACCGATCTAGCGCAAAAAAACGACATCAAGTCTTCCAGCTCATCGATTTTTAGGAACAAACCAGCCGAAGTACTCACCGGGCCGAGCCCCGATGCACAAAAGTGCAATGCCTTTTCCTGGTTTTGCTGCTTGTCAGGCCGAGCCACTACCCAACCGGAACCCACTATACCATTCGCCGTTTTGAAGTACTCACATACAATGCCCTGTAGCTCAACTGGCAGAGCGCCTGACTCTGGATCAGGAGGTTTGAGGTTCGAGCCCTCACAGGGCAACGTCTAGCGGCTGCTTCTCTTGTAGAGGTAGTCGTTTTTTGTTTCTCGGATGTGATGTGCATCCTAATTCTCCAATTCACCAACCAATAGAACTTTCATTTATGGGTGAATGTATCTACACTGGTTCTTAGTTGAGTCAATAACAGTACGCACATGGAGATATTCCTTTCGCACTCATTTAGGGAAGAAGGTGCTGAGTTGGTTGCCCGGTTAGAAGCCTTGATGAGCAGTCACAATGTACGGATTATTACTGGCCGCCGGCTCGGTGGCGGCCCGCTGACTCGCGAGGTCATGAGTCTTATCGAACGATCCCATGGATTAATTGCTGTAATGACACGACGCGAAACGCTAGGTGATCCTGCTGATGATAGGTGGACAACCCACCCATGGGTGATAGATGAGCTCAATCACGCACGGTCTAAATCAATCCCAGCGATTGCGATTGTTCAAGATGGGGTACAAGTTAACGGAGCGTACCAGGAGCATGAAAGAATCAAATTTACCAAAGACAGTTTGCTGGATGCCTTCCTTGCTCTTTCTGAAACATTGCGACTGTGGAAAGAAGATCGTGGGCGCATTCGCAGGGTGCACCTTTTGCCGCGAGATATTTGGAACGAGTTAAATGGCAACAATGCGCTCGTATGTCTTTATCGCTTTGTGAGCCACACTGGGGCCGACTCCGAATGGAAGGTAGCAAAGCCTTTGCCTGGTCCAGGTGGCACAATTATGTATCTTAATGGCGTAACTGATGAAACAGCACAAGTCCAGGTTAAAATTGTTGAGCATGATACGACTCGATGGTGGTCTGAATTGACACCCCAATCCATTCGCATTGAAATGAAGAACTGATATGAATCTTACAGTAGCTCAACATTCTGAATATGTAGGTTCCAAAGGAAAAGACTGGTGGAAATGGGCGGTATGGATTGATGGCCCGCGTGAGGAATTGGATGAATTGAATTTCGTCGAATATTTTTTGCATCCCACGTTTCCGAATCCTGTTAAACAAATCCGAGATCGAGGTACTCAATTTCGGCTAGACGCATCAGGCTGGGGAGGATTCAGGATCAATGTGACGTTACATTTCAAAGATGGGAGCAGGGAAAAGCTTTCGAAAATGTTACAACTTTGGTATCCAACAGATATAGAGTCTGATACCATAGTGCCTGATAAATCCGTGAATGTAATTCTATCGGTAAGTATAGACCAGCAGGAAGCAGGGGTACGAGTTGCACGATACCTTGAAAATAAGGGAATTAAAGTGCATAGAATGTCTGATTTGAACCAGAACGTCCCCTGGGAAATCCAGCTTACGGAACTCATTGAGAACGCATCAGCCTTTATAGCCGTTTTGGGACCGAAGGGTAGTACATGGGTAGAAAGAGAAATTCAGTATGCATTAAAAAGTGCAATTCCGATCATTCCCATTTTAATCGGAGATCAACTACACACGACAAAGTTAGTCAAAGAGGTGCAGTTTCTAAGAATCGATAGCGAAAACGATATTGAGGAAAGTTTACGAAAGCTGGGAGAAAAAACAGGTGCTTTTTAGAATGGTTCGTTTCTGTCTATCTCCCTCTTTAATAAGTTTAAGACTTTAAGTGTGGTAATAGTATGTTTGCAGGGTCTGCCCTCTAGCTTAAATATGCCGAGACAGCATCTAAAGGCACCACAGGAAGCAATGGCTGTAACTAATACAACCGCATAAGATCCTGATAGAAAAGGTTCGCTAATGAAACTGGAAGAGCAACACTGCTAAACCCCTCAGGATGTGCCAATATTGGCAGTACTGAGCGGTTTTGGTTAGTGTATTAAGTAGTGGAATTCCTCTTACATTCAGACTTTTGCATACATGCATAAAAAGCTGCATGTACCACCATTTGGAGGAATTATGTGGGACTTCGTTTGTATACTATATAGTTATGTGTATGCGGCCTGTTCTCAGGTATCAACGGATGTTGTAGCCAATCAAAAGAAAAATCATGGGAATTCAATGCCGGTTCGTAGAAGCCCTGATAAAGTATAGTGGAAAATGAGCAACCATCTACCCATCTCATCATCCGATAAGTCCATTGCTGTTCTCCCTTTTGTTAATATGAGTGCCGACCCTGAGAATGAGTACTTCAGCGATGGCATTACGGAAGAAATAATCAATGCCCTAACCACTGTGAAGGGCTTGAAAGTCATTGCCCGCACATCCTCTTTTGCATTTAAGAATAAGAATATAGATGTGCGCACCATCGGTGATCAGTTAGGAGTAAGTACTGTTTTGGAAGGGAGCGTCCGGAAAGCCCAAAACAGGGTTCGCATTACAGTGCAGTTAGTCAGTACTAACGACGGCGCTCACTTCTGGTCAAAGAATTTTGATCGGGAGCTGGAAGACATATTTGCACTGCAAGATGAAATAAGTGTACACATCGCTGACCAGATCAGGGAAAATTTTGGTCACCTCACTATTCAGGAGCCTCTAATTGAAGAGCCTACACAACATATCGAGGCCTACAACCTTTATCTCAAAGGTCGTTATCAGCATTTAATGTGGGATGGACAAGGAATCGCAAATGCAATTGAACTCTATGAACAGTGTGTAACGATAGACCCCTCATTTGCTTCACCTTATTTTTATTTGGCGTATAGTTATGCCATGTACGGATCCTGGGGAAATAATAAAGGCGTATTACAGTTGTCAGAAGAGAATCTCAGCAAAGGGTTTAATCTGGACAAAAAATCCTATATCGGGTACTTTGGCAAAGCGACATTGTCCTTCTGGGGGCACTGGGATTTCATCAAAGGGTATACATTTTTTCAAAAAGCAATTGAACTTAATCCATCCTATACGGAAGCAGAAGAAGGGTTATGCGAATTGTATACCGCAGTAGGGTATTTCGAAAAAGCGCACTGGCATGCTGATAATATTTTAAAAATAAACCCTTTGTCTGCAAATCATTATTTCACCAAAGCAAATATTCATTATTTAAACGAGGACTACACGAAAGCTCTAGAATGTATAGAGACGTCCTTGAGCATCAATCCAGGTTTTGCACATTCCATCGCATTAAAACAACTTTGCTTAATTCTTTCGAAAGAGTACGAAAAACTAAATGACTTCTTAGTTCAAACTCCTTTGGCCGAGAGACCAGATGAATGCAGAGTATTGTACAAGCTGGTCAATCCGGATGATAAGATCGAAATAGATATAAGCAGGGTTAGCTTAATGATAAAAGAAGATTGTGGGCCAACCCTTTTTCCCTGGCAACTTTTTTTATTGGTCCATTTGGATAAACACGAACTGGCATTGGATTTTCTGGAAGAAAACGTCAGAATGCGTACCGGTCAAATCATAAACTTTATGAATATTCCGCTGCTCAAACCTTTACACCGACACCAGAGGTTTCAGGATTTACTGCAAGCTACTTTCCCTACAGAACTATTACCACTTGAATCCGAAAAACAAATACGAATTGCCCCTCCCAAAGCTTTAATGTCTGTTGCTGAAGTCGACATGGTTTTAGAAACTATTGGAAAAGGAATGCAGGAAGAAAATTGGTTTCAAAACCCATCCTTATCTTTACGAGAGCTAGCCGAAAAAGTGAATATTAGCAGCAACAAGCTTTCCTGGTTGCTGAATGAACGTATTGGCCAGAACTTCAATGAATACATCAATCGTTTTCGTTTGGAGAACTTCAAAGAGAATGCCCTAAATCCTGCCAATAGTCACCTTACCCTTTTAGGACTCGCTTATGAAAGCGGCTTTAGTTCTAAATCGGTATTCCATGCCTTCTTTAAAAAAATCGAAGGGATGACACCGAAAGCCTGGTTGAGGTCTAATCAAATGTAAGCCGGTTTAATCGGTCTAGAAAGGTCCCAAATCTCACTATAAAGTCCACAATTTCATTTCGGGACGATTTACCCTCCTTTTTACTTCATCTTTGCACTATCAACTCGATAAAGCAGAGTAACTAATCATTGGATGATGATTGCTTTCCCCTTTAGTAAATAAACTAAGGATAATGGGAAGTGCTCTGTGGCAATCGGGATTTTTTAAATAAATAGTAGTGCCATGAAAAGTCTCTTTATAGTTCTTTTATTTTCTTTCACATGTAGCGCTTTTGCTCAAGTTCAATCACCAGAGGGTAAAGAAACTGAAGTAGTCCATAAGTACAGGGTAAGTCTCCCTTTTCTTATTATAGACGAGGCTATCACGAGTCCCTGGGACGATAGAAAAAGCATACAAATGGTAGAGTTTCACATAAAACGCAACCTGGATAATAAGAACATCATAGGGCTGAAGTTTGCCACCTGGCGATTGTTTCAACCAATGGGAATCCTATGGTGGGATGGTCTTTTAGATAAAATAGAGAGTGAAAGTGAATTCTATCCAGGACATGTGCGAGAAACAGGAATAGGCGTAACGTACCAACGTATGTTATGGAAAGGGCTATTTGCAAGTGTTGAAGTTCTACCGCAAATTCAAACCTACTTGGATGAAGACGGTGACAAAATGGGAAATGGGTTTAAACTGTATAATTCATTTCATCTTGGCTACCATATTTCAATTGGTAAGAAAAAACGATTTTTCATAGAACCTCAGATTCATTCTCAGCACTGGCTGTTTGATAACAAGGCTCCTGATGGATTTAAGGAGCTGGACGATAAATGGAGAAGCTACTTTCTTTTTGAGCCAAACATTTACTTAGGAGTGAATTTTTAAGCTATAGTCCGACAAGTCAGGTCGGAAGGCAACGCAAGAAAAGGCCCTTGGATAGCTGAAACAGAGATTCAGGGGCCTACTCAGATGGCACGGCCAGGTGTCGGTCAAAGTATTCGATCATCTTGCCAAACAGGTAGCGATCGTAATGCCGCTCGCGGCTCCATCCATGCGTTGCACCCGGTGCGAACGCAAAGTCGAAGTCTTTGCCTTGTTTGATCAGTTCTTCAGCTAATACGGCCGTCGTCTTGAAGGGGACTACGTGGTCCTGAAGGCCGTGGATGAACAGGAGTTTATCCTCTAGATTCGCTGCATGGTTGAGCGCTTTTCTTTCGAAAACCTCCGGGTGAGTTTCGGGGCGGCGAACAATCGCGACGTCGTCGGTGCCAAAGAACAACGGGTCAACAGCTGCTGCTGCTGCAACACCCACCTGGAATAAGCCCGGTTTCATCAACAGCGAATAAACGGAGAGTGTGCCCCCGTAACTGCTGCCCCAGATGCCGACGCGATCGGGATCCACATAGGCCAGCGACTCCATGTAGGCAACGGCACTCGCATAATCCTCAATGTCCTGGTCGGCAAAGCCTAGCAGGAACTCTTCACGGAATGCCCGGCCATAGCCGTTGCTACCCCGTGAATCCACCTGAACGATGATATATCCCTTCTTGACCAACAGTTGCTGTACGAGGCTGTAGTTACCGGCCCAGCGGTTCTTCGCCGTATTCGAATACACGGGCCCAAACAGCACTGGATACTTTGTGCCGGGCTGCATGTTTGTAGGCTTCAGAATCCGGGCATGCAGGGTGTAGTCGTCTACAAGACTGGGGAAACTGACGTATTCCGCAGCCGCCCAGGTTCGCTCGGTGAAGGCGGGCAACGGCGAGTGGGTTACTCGCGTTGCGTCACCCCCCTCGCTGGGTACCACGTAAAGCTCGGTCGGTGATGTGTCGTTGCTGTGCATGAACGCCACGTGCCGGCCATCCGGTGAGGGGTAGCCCGCGTTCCGGCCTGCAAGACGCGTCACCTGCTCGGGATCGCCACCGGACAGATTCAGGCGATACATGTGTTGTTCGTATGGATTAACGCTGTTGCCTGCATAAAACAGCGCATCACCAGCAATACTTGGGGCAGACAGCACATCGTAAGACGGATCTGTCAGAAGCTGCGGACGATCCCTGGACGGTGAGGCATCGATCGTATAGAGGCCGTAGCGATCACCCATATCGCTTAAGAAAACGACGTTCTCTCCATCCGGATGCCAGGTAGATGCAAACGATGTGTACATTCGGCTCTCTCGAACACCTCGCCAAATCTCGCGCAGTTGGCTTTCTCCGGGTGCAACAACGAACAACTTGCGTTCAACCGCTGTGTCGGACGCGGTATCAACCAGCAAAGCACCACCCGGTGACCAGTTGAAGTCGATGACCTGGTTAGCGTCCGGGTCTGGCAAATCGAGGTACGTAATGTCACCACTTTGTACATCGAGCAGGCCAACCCTGCGAATCTCGTTTGGATCGCCCGGGTAGCCTCGGCGTACCTCGTTGGGATTGGTTTCGGTAGCGAGGTAATCCGGGAACGGCACCTTGCGCATCTCGCGTCGGTCAACGACGTGAAGCGCGATGGTCTTGCCATCCGGGGCCCACTTGTACGTTGGCCCACTCCAGATGCCTGGACCGATTTCGCGTTCCGGCCGGCTGTAGCGCCCCTTCCGTAAGCTCGAGAGGCTGGCGATACCGATCTCGGTGAGCTGCCGATTCTGCTTGGAGGGGAAGTCAGCAAGCCACAGGTCACTGTTCCGTATATACGCCGCCTGGTTGCCGCTTGGCGATATCGACAGGTTACGTGCGCCTGCCTCGACGGGCATAAACGGGGCGTCGTCTCCCTCGCTCAGCGAGGTCTGCCATAGGTTGTTTCCTCGCAGGCTGACGATTGTTGTCGCGTCGGTCCATACGAGATCGCGCACTGAAGGGGATGCCGTATTGGAATGGAGGTGCACTTCCTTCCCATCGCTTGTGGATACCCAGAGGCCGCGCCCAGGTTTTCCTGGTTCACTCCAGGAAAAGGCGAAGTGCTCGCTATTCGGTGCCCAGGCCGGCCGGGACGGGGTTGTTCCCGTCAGTTTTGGCGTTGCGAACAGGTCATCAAGAGTAAGCTCACCTTCCTGTGCTGTGACTGTTGCGGGCATCGCCATCAGTATGCCTGCCACTACCCATGTTTGCCAAAGAGGGACTTGTTGCATGTGTTCGTCTTAGAAATTGTAGTCATCCGAAAAATGTTCGCAGCAAGATAACAAGGCTTCCCAGTAACTCAAAGCCCAGATAGTTCAAGTTACGACGATGCGGTGCGATCATCTCGATTCAGAATGTCCCAAGATTGATATTTTTGAGGGGTTAAGCAGCAACTTTCTGTATAGCCCTCCCGGCTTTTGGTTTGTATTTTGATGTTTATCAGTTTAGAGATCAAAAATCTTACATGCAGATGAGAAGCGTGTAGGGTTTTGTCTGTATACTATTATAGTTAGACCCTAGAGGGAAAAAGCACTGTGCACACTCGGCGTACCATTATTCAATCATTTGCTCTTCTCGGAGCCTCTTCTTTGTTTAAACCTAAAAAGGGCGTCTTCGCAATGGGGAATACAAAGGATCATTGGTTTATGCCAGACGAGGGTGACCCTCACAAACGTACGTGGATGGCCTTTGGGGCTAGCAGAGAAATATGGGGCCGCAAGTTATTACCGGAAGTTCAGCAGAACCTGGCGGCCATCGCACTAACTATTGCCAAATACGAGCCAGTCTCGATGTTGGTAGGCGAATCGGACTTACAACTAGCACAAAAACTGATGGGCTCTGATATTGAACTCATTGTGTGCCCGCTTGATGATATCTGGATGAGGGACACCGGTCCGGTTTTTATCGTGACAGAAGGTGGTGACAAAGCCGGTATTGATTTCAACTTTAATGGTTGGGGTGAAAAACAGCAGTTTGCCAATGATGCCAACGTTGCCTCGTTCGTGACGCGACATGTCGATGTGCAATCCCTACAAACCGAGTTGATACTTGAGGGTGGTGCTATCGAGGTAGACGGACACGGGACCGCGATCATCACTGAGAGTAGTGTGCTCAATAAGAATCGCAATCCTGGTTTAAGCAAAGCACAGTGCGAACATGAGCTAAAACAGCTACTTGGTTTGGAAAAGATCATTTGGTTGCCCGGAATCAAGGGTAAAGACATTACCGATGGGCACACAGACTTTTACGCTCGATTTGCGAGCCCAGGAGTCGTTATCGCTGCTTACGACTCTGACCGGAGATCATTCGATCATGCAGTAACAAAGCGTCATCTGGAAATTTTACGTTCCGCAACGGATGCTGGAGGCCGTAAACTAGAAGTAGTCGTGCTGGAGACACCCTCAAGAGTTCGAAGAAAGTTTGCGAATGACGACTTTGCTGCTGGCTATATCAATTTCTACGTGTGCAATGATGCAGTGATTGCTCCAGAGTTTGGTGACCAGCGAACCGATTCGGTAGCCAAGCGGGAGTTGCAGCGTTTGTTTCCCGAGCGGGATGTTGTCCAGATAAACATTGATGGTATCGCGGCTGGCGGCGGAGGCATTCATTGCACGACACTGCAAGAACCTAAGGTCTAACAAGTCAATGCTAAACTCCTTAGAATACGCCTATATTGGTAGTTATGAGGGGTTTTTATGTGGTGAATAAAGTGGTGAAATTACTCTTTCATGCAGCATAATTTCATACCTTGTGGTTAACCAGCAACTTTCTGTATATCCCTTCCCTCGTTTGATTTATGTTTTTGATATGGATTAGGGTAGAGAACGAAAACAGGGAGGCATGTCCACTATGCGTATCATGAATAAGCGTATTCCTGCTCAGAGGGGTTTCCTGGCTGCGCTCATTGTTGCCTCCTTCAGCTTGGCTGCCTGTGAGCAGGAGGCCGACCAACCGCTATTTGAGGTGTTTTCCGGAGCAAAAGGCTGTCTCATCGAGCAGATCACAAGTGAAGCCTATGACGAGTTTCAGGTCCGAGGGGTTAGCCATGATGGCCAGTGGTTGTCCGTTGGCTGGACTAACGGGGAAGATGCACACGGCAATCCAATCCGAGGGTCTTATAGACTGAATCTTGTCACGGGCCAGAAGTATGAACTGGGGGAGCCCATCAACAATGTTTCCAGCTTTTCACGAGATGGGTTATTGCTCGTCGGCGCTCTCTACAGTCCTGAAGAAAGAACCGACATTTACGAGTATAACCTGAACACCGGTGAGTCAACAGTCATTGCTCCGGACTCTGCGTGGGATTTCCTGGCCAGTTATTCGCCCGATGGCCAGTCTATCCTGTTTAATTCGTATCGCTCCGGCAATTCGGAGATCTACCTCTATAACCGCTCCGCACAAACCTTGAGGCAACTGACAGACAACGAAAGCTATGATGCCCATGCGGAGTTTTCGCCCGACGGTAGCCAGATCTTATTCCACCGCCAGGTGGAACAACGAGCCGACGATCGCTATGACTTTGACCTTTACAGCTATGATCTGGCTAGTGGCGAGGAAACGAGATTGTCCTCGACGCCCTACGAAGAGAGCTATGGTTCGTGGGCACCCGATGGTCAGCGGCTGGTGTTCAGTTCTGATGTTGAAGCACAGCCTGGGCAAAGCCATCTATATGTGACGGACCTTTCGGGCACGCAGACTCAGTTAACCGACGGTGACTGGAGGGACGGCTATGCCTATTGGACGCGTGACGGCCGCTATATCTATTTTAATTCAGATCGTAGCGGCAGCATGGCCATCTATCGTATTGTGATGGACGGGTTTAACTGCGCGCAAGCCACCTAACCTGAGTTGGGCTGTTGTTCAGGTTAGGCGTTGAGCAGCGCACGTATAAGGTCGGGGGTAACGTTGTGATATCGAAAGGTGTTGATACCGAATTATCACTGCGCATCCGCAGGCTCTAGCCGGACCACCTGGGTCATTCCGTTGCGATCATCTGTCGCGAGGTAGATATAGCCGTCTGGACTCTGACGGACGTCACGTATGCGGCCTACTTCGACGTAGAGTGTTTCTTCTTGCTCTACTTCCTGGCCATCGAGGGTGAGGCGGGATAGTTGCTGGCCGGATAATCCCCCTGAGAAGAAGTTGCCTTTCCATTCAGGAAAGCGGTCTCCGGTATAGATCATAAGGCCTGAGATGCCAATGGATGGGACCCAGAAATGCTTGGGTTGCTCCATACCATCTCGATGGGTGCCTTCGTGAATCGCTGAGCCACTCCGGTAATTCACGCCATACCCTATCACCGGCCATCCATAGTTGAGGCCCGGAAGAATCAGATTGAGTTCATCGCCGCCTTGCGGGCCGTGCTCATTGGACCAGATATCGCCCGTTTCCGGATGAATGGCCAGGCCTTGTGGATTTCTATGGCCGTAGCTCCAGATCTCTGTGCGTGCGCCTTCCTGGTTCACGAAGGGATTGTCCGAAGGGATCCGGCCGTCATCATGGATTCGGTTGATCGTACCATGGTGGTTGGATAGATCCTGCGCGGGGTGCGTTTCGAGATTGCCCTCGGGACGTACCTGGCGATCCCCGACGGAGAAAAACAGAAAACCGTTATCATCAAAGGCCAACCTGCACCCATAGTGGCCTCGCCCGCGCGAGTCTGCCTCGAAGATCTGCTCGACGTCTGTAAGCCGGTCGTTTTCGAACTTACCCCGGACAATAGCTGTCGTGGCGCCTTCACCATCGGCAAACGGCTTGGAGTAACTGAGGTAGATCATGCGGTTCGATGCAAAATCCGGATGCGGTACCACGTCCAGTAGTCCACCTTGTCCCTGAGCCAAAACCTCGGGAACGCCCTCAACAGAATCAGTCAGCAGTACCCCGTCCCGGACGATGCGCAACCGTCCCGGGCGCTCGGTGACAAGCATATCGCCATCGGTCAGGAAGGCAATGGACCAGGGGTTTTGGAGCCCATCAACCACAGAAACAACTCGGTAGTCGTGGTAAGTAGAGCGCAAGACAGGCGCCTGGCCAAAAGCGGGCAGGGCAGTCAAAAGAATAAATCCAACGATAATGTAGACCGAAGCGTTGCGTGACATCTGAAAACTCTCCTTGGGGAATGAAAGTAGATTAGATTATAGTATACTCAAACAAACGGAAAAGTGTGAGTTATGAAAAGGTGTTTGAGGATTTTCCTTCTTTAGAAAGAGCAGGTATTTTAGCAAGCATTGAATCCTCCTTTGTCATCCCCGCTCAAAACGTAGCGAAAAGCGAAAGCGTGCATCCTCCTCGTACCACATCGGGAAGTTGGTGCCCCAGAGGTTGTTGTACAGGTTGAAATGCCAGCCTTTGGATAGGTTGGGCTGCTTATTCTCGAAACGAAGCGGAGCTGGTGTGCCGGGCGCAACAAGTGCTGCATCGGGGGAATCCAGGTACAACTGAACACCTGTATCAGCATACTGGAGCCCTGTGTCTATCGCGTGGAGAGACCTGTTGCCTTTTGATACCACTCGAAGTGGAGAAACCGATTGGCCCATTTTTTCCATTCGCCAGCCTGAAGGGTTGGTATCGGGGAATACAAAGGCACACCAGATCGCTTCCGGTAAGCGGGTGGCAGGTTTATCAAACCACTGGACTTCGATATCGAGTTGTGGGCACTCATGCGGAAAGCGATACACAAGGGTAAAGGATCGGGGGCAACCGAATCGTTCAACAGCTTCTTCATCCCCCTCAAGGTCAAGGATATAAACATCGGTATGAGGATCGGTACGCTTTCTCAATCGAGTCAGTGTTGGTGTCCAGGTTTTGCTGATCGCGCCGGCTTTCTCGATGCCGGGTTTTGAATTGTCTAGTATGCCCCATTCCGGCCGGCTGGAGAGGTATTCATCCATATAGCGGTCGTAATCTACTTCAGAAAACGTTTGGTATGTCAATACACAGATGGGGGCTTCAACCGAGGCCCAGTTACGATTCTGTGCCCCATTTTTTAGATGGATTATACCACCGGATTGCGAGTCAATAGAAACGTCGAAGTGCCGGGTTTTGAAAGAGTGGGTTGGATTTTGAAGGGTGTCTTCTGGTGTCTGAGCTATTCGTTGTGGTTTCAGTCCTTCGAGGAGATCTTCGGCTTCTTTTCTATAAGGTGTGTTGTCAAGCGCTTGTATTGCCGATTCGATGTATGCTCGTTGCTCAGCCCAGGACGCCTCCATTTTTTTGAAGGGCGCTAAAGTGCGCGCTTTTTCAAAGGCTATTCCTGCATAGTTGCTGTAATCATCAAGATGCAGTTTTTCATCCAGGCCCCACGTATGTTCTGGCACGCACATGAGGTGTTGTGAGAAGGCATGCAAGGCGGCGGCGTTGGGTTTGTCTGTTGTCCGGCTCAGCCATTGCCGGCGTAACCTGGACAGCGCGCGGTACCGGCTGACTTTGTAGGGATCTGTGCCGGCGCCATGTATCCAGGTATCTCCGATTTCATCTGTCACCACTGGGAGTTCACTGCGGACGGTACGGAGTGCAAGGGCAAACTGATCAAGCGTTGAGGCCTGTATATCTGCAGAGGGATAAGATTGCGCCAGGGAGCGGTACAGGGTGTGGATGTCATCAATGGATTGGGGGCCTACATTGTCTTCAGTGAAGCCAAACGCAAGCGCATCATGCAAGCCTGGGATCTGGATGTCGGCGCCGTACGCGTGCTGGTACATCACGACAATTTCAGCTCCGTTGATATCTCGCCAGATAAATAGAGGTGGCACATCGGGAGGTGTTGCTGCTTCATTTACACCAATATGCAGGAATTCGACGCCTACGTCGGCAAGTAAAGAAATGATGCCTCGGGTATGGCCGGGCACATCCGTCATTTTGGCTGAAATAGTGGTTCTGCCAAACCGGTTGTCCAATGTTTGGGAGAGGTTGAGGCCGTGCTGAAAGAGGGATGCATCCGCCATTTCGCTGTGAAAGGTAAAGGGCAGGGCATGCCAGGTGATGTCGCCGGCTTCTATGGCCGCTTCCATCCGTTGTCGTTCCTTCTGGCTTGATGCTTCCAGGTAGTTGTAAATCAACCACGAGCCGGTTGTCCATACATACCGTTCGGCCGCGCCGGCTTCTCTCAACTGGCGCGCCTGATCGAGCACTTGAGGTATGAAAGTGTCGAAATATTGGTCTTGAACTGCTTGGGCAAAATCTGTAAATCCAAAGTCAAAATGGGTTTTGAAGATGACGTGGACTTTTTTTACGGATGCTTGATCGGGCACTTTCGAACGAGGCTCTGGATGTTGATCTATTTGGATAGCACTTATATAAACATAATCGGTTGAAAAGAGAAGCGTGATCCGGCCTTTGTTATTGTTCAGGCCACAAACTTTGCATTGCACCTCTTCTCTCCGTAGGTTCTGCTTACACCCTCTACCCACCCATACACCGGTTTACCATGCAACCCATCGATTATGCAATTGTCGTGGTTTATCTCACGGCCTTGGTTTGGATAGGCGTGCGCATGCAGCGCAAGGCATCCGAAGGCATTGAGAGTTTTTTTCTAGGCAATCGGAAGATCCCCTGGTGGGCTTTAGGGGCTTCAGGAATGGCAACCAATACAGATGTTGCCGGCACCATGGTGATCACGGCCCTCATTTATGCCATGGGGATTCAGGGGTTCTACATCGAGATCCGAGGCGGTGTTGTGCTGATTATGGCGTTCCTGATGGTATATATGGGTAAATGGAATCGGCGCTCACAGGCCATGACCGTTGCCCAGTGGATGACCTTTCGATTCGGCGAGGGGCGGCAAGGCAAAGCGGCGCGCGTATTGTCTGCCATTGCCAATCTGATTTTTGCTATTGCCAGTGTGACCTATTTCGCGCAGGCCATCGGTTTGTTTATAGGCACGTTACTAGGCATACCGCCCGAGGTAGGGACGTATGTAATGATTGCTCTTGCAACGCTGTATACCGCTGCAAGCGGGCTGTATGGTGTTGTTTATACCGATCTTTTTCAGGGCTTCCTCATCTTATTCACGCTCGTATTTATCATTATTCATACGCTGATTTTCTACAGTATTCCTGATACCTTCGCCGTATCAGTACCCCTGGCGGATGGCAGTTTTCAACAAATCATCACCACATTTAGCGACTGGGCTACCTGGACACCCAAAGCAGAGATGGATATGCCGGGTGTGTACAGCCAGTACAACTTGCTCAGTGTGGCCTTGATGTTCTACATGTTGAAGGTAACCATCGAGGGAGCCAGTGGAGCAGGAGGGCATATGGTTCAGCGATACTTTGCATCGGCAAACGACCGGGAAGCCGGCCTCGTGAGTCTATTATGGACGGTTTTACTCGCTTTCCGGTGGCCTTTTGTGATTAGTATTGCCATCATGGGTGTTGTTTACGGGGCAACCAATGAGGTCATTGCAAATCCTGAACAAGTGCTTCCTGTGGTGATTATGAACCTGATCCCAGTTGGCATTAAAGGGCTGCTGGTAGCCGGCTTGATCTCCGCTGCGATGTCTACCTTCGATTCAACCGTGAATGCCGGCGCTGCCTATTGGGTGAAAGACATCTACCAATACCTAATCAACCCGAACGCCAGCGAAAAACAACTGGTTCGTCACAGCCGCTGGTCCTCGCTTGGGATTGTCTTGCTCGGGGTAGGGTTGATGTATGCCTTTGTAAGCATCAACGATGTGTGGGGTTGGTTGACGATGGGTCTGAGTGCCGGCCTGATGTTGCCGCAACTTATCCGCTGGTACTGGTGGCGGTTCAATGGCTATGGATTTGCCGGCAGCACCCTGGTAGGGATGCTGTTGGCATTTGGTCAGAAGATATTCTTTCCAGAATTGGGTGAAATGGCAGGCTTTGCCATCATCTCCCTGGGCACCCTCTTTTCAGCCATATCGATTACATTAATGACTTCAGCCACCGCGGATGCTACGCTGGCCAAATTCTACGAAGTGACCCGGCCGTTTGGTTTTTGGGGCCGTGTACGCAGCCAGCTTTCAACCTCTGTTACCGCTAGCGTGAAGCAGGAAAATCGCAGGGACCTGCGAGCACTCTGTGTCGCTATCCCCTGGCAACTTACCCTGTTCTTGACGCCGATGGTGATGATGACAAAGCAGTGGACGGCGTTCTTCGGGTTACTCGGGTTGCTGATTGTGCTATCAGTGGCTCTGTATTTTGTGTGGTACCGGCACCTTTCGGTGGCTCCAGAGGCGGAAACTGCTGGGGCTTGAGACAACCTACTGCTAAAATGAGAAATCAACCACGACAGGCAAGTGGTCTGACGCAGTAAGTGTTGTGTCGTCGGTTACGATATACGCCTCCTTTACCTTGTTGGCCAATACCGGATCGACGAATACATAGTCCAATCTTCTTTGATCGCCGTGCTCTCCTTCTTTTTCAATCAGGGTAGGATAGGTGCCGGTGAACGCATAGTCTGCTGACCTCATTTTTACTTCAAGGTCTACAAAGCCCTTATCCAACAATTTCTGTATCACATTGTCATTCAGCGTCCCCTCACGAAGGTTTGGCTCATCGTAGAGTCTTTCCCTTTCGTTAAAAAATGACTCCAGACGGCCGTGGGCATAATAGATAGAATCAGCAGGTGAGAAGGTGTTGAAATCACCGGCCAATATGACTCTGGAATCAGGGGGTAATGTCTGTATATCAGATAAAATAAAGTCGATTTCCCGATTTCGCACCTCCCAGTTGCCATGATGCAGATGTATGATATAAAAGTACATCTCCTTAATTTTCACCCTTAACAGGCCGTGTTGGAATCCTTCTCTGAACCTTTGTATGTCCTCTATCGGGTATTTTGAAGTGACCCCAGTAGGGTATCCGTCTTCTTTGAGCAACTCACTGTAAGGATGACCCCAAGTGGCTGCGTCCTCAGCAAGTTTCTCTGGGGTATATTCATTGAGTTCCTGTAAAGAAACCACATCTGGTTTTTGATTCTGCATCCATTCGATCCATTGTGGTTTTCTGCCAGGGACCTTGGTAAAGCCGTACCAGACATTGTAAGTAATCAGTCTGAGATTTTGGCGGGTATCCTCTTCGGGCTCTTCCTGCTCTCCTGGTGTACATCCAGATACAAGAGCTAAAACCAGGAGTATGGCAATTTTATTAATCATAGGGTTCCGGAATGCAGGTTGTTCTTCTCTCTATTTGGAAGCTATGAAAAAGATCGAACGAAATCCCCCGCTTTTATGGTTCAAAAACCCGCTCTTACATGTCCATTTTCTTCCTGGTTTTGCCTCCTCTATTGTAACTATTCGCTGTACCTGTTACGTATCAGAATCAGCGGCAAATACCATCACAGCCGCTTTCCTTCCTTTTCTCTCTCGGACCCACTTGCATCATGCTATTTAATTACCTCAAGATAGCTCTTCGCAATCTTCAGAAGCACAAGGCGTACTCGTTTATCAACATCTTTGGACTATCGATTGGGATTGCTGCCAGTTTACTTATCCTGCAGTATGTTACCTTCGAGCTCAGTTATGACACGTTTCATACTGAAGCAAAGAACATTTATCGCGTACAGTACGACTCCTATAGCCAGGGCACGCTTCAATACCAATCCGCTACCGCTTTTCCACGCGTTGGTCCGGCTATGAAAGATGATTTTCCTGAGGTTGAAGAATATGCGCGTCTCTTTCTCCGATATGGTGGTGGAGTCGTTCAGTACGAGGAGGTGAGTTACAAAGAACATAACGTTTTTCAGGCAGATCAAAGTTTCCTCACCATGTTCTCCTATCCTATGATTCAGGGTGACATAAATACGGCTCTGGCAGAACCGAATACGGCGGTTATATCTGAAGAGACAGCCTTTAAATATTTCGGCAACGAAGACCCTATTGGTAAGCGATTTCAGTTTGGGAATGAGGAGGAATATGAGATCCGAGGGGTTATCGCTTCTCCTGAAAAATCGCATCTTAAATTTACCTTTTTGCTTTCCTATCCTACGCTGGTCCAGCTCTGGGGCGAAGATTTTGATAATGCCTGGGGGTGGTATGATTTCTATACCTATATCAAGCTCAATCCTGCTTCCAATCCCGATGCACTAGAAGCAGAACTGCCCGCCTTTATTAACCGCCAAACGGGTCGAGATAATTCTCATGAAAATACGGTATTCAGTTTACAGCCATTACTAGACATTCACTTGCATTCCGATCTGATCCAGGAGGCTCGAGTAAATGGAGATGGTACGGCTACCTATTTCTTGCTAATTATCGCTGTGTTCATATTGGTTATTGCATGGGTCAACTATATCAATCTTTCTACAGCAAGAGCTATCGAAAGGGCCCGTGAGATTGGGGTTCGAAAGGCCGTTGGAGCTGAAAAAAGGCAACTCATTTCACAATTTATATTCGAGTCGTTTTTCTTGAACCTCCTCGCAGCTGCTTTTGCATTCGTGCTGTACCTGGTTTCAATGTATTTCTTCAATATGCTTGTAGGCAAGCAGCTCCCATTGATTCCTGAGGGGGGGATTGGGTTTTGGCTAGGTGTTTTTCTTGCCTTCCTTGCTGGTGCATTACTCACCGGCCTATACCCGGCGTTTGTCCTTTCTTCATACAAGCCGGTGTTAGTTCTGAAGGGCAAGTTTTCAAACCGCCGCCAGGGTGTTAATCTACGGAGGGGACTGGTTGTGGCACAATTTGTAATGTCTGTCGGGCTTATAGCAGGTACTCTGATTGTTGCTCAGCAGCTTGACTTTATGCGCAATCAGGAGCTTGGGTTCGATATTGAACGCACCCTTGTGCTGGAGGGCCCTGGGGTCATTGAAAATGATTCTTTGTATGCCGACCAGTATAGTAGCTTCAAAGAAGAGTTATTAAGGGATACAAATATTCGTTCTGTTGCCGCTTCTACAGAGATACCCGGCAACCTGATCTATTGGACGAACGGTTCACGGCAAGTAGGAGCTCCGCCAGAGAGCAATGTCATCATGTATAAGGTGGGTGTCGACTATGATTTCCTGGATGGTTATGGACATCAACTGCTGGCCGGGCGGGAATATTCTAGAGAGTTTACGGCCGACGAAAATAGCGTCGTCTTAAACGAAACTGCCATCCGGGTATTAAACTTTGAAAGTCCAGAATCCTCTATTGGTCAACTTGTTCGTATCGGTGGGGATACGCTGCAGGTAGTGGGCGTCGTGGAAGATTTTCACCAGGAAGGGTTGCAAAAAGCGTACAATCAAATTGCTTTTCTCTTGAGGCCGACTGCAAGAAGCTACTATTCGCTGAAAGTCAACACGGCAAACTTATCCTCAACACTGGATCATGTGCAATCGGAGTACCAGTCCTTTTTTCCTCAGAACCCGGTCAATTACTTCTTTTTGGATGACTTCTTCGATCGCCAATACGTCACACATGATCGATTTGGTGATGTCTTTAATCTCTTTGCGATGCTTGCCATCTTTGTAACTATTTTAGGTCTTTTTGGTCTGTCTTCCTTTAATGTGACTCAACGAACGAAGGAAATTGGCATTCGTAAGGTCCTGGGATCGAACATAGGAAGTATTCTATTCTTGCTCGTCAAGGACTTTCTAAAACTTGTAGCAATTTCCAGTTTGATTGCCACACCGATCGTATGGTTTTTAATGGACCGATGGTTATCAGGATTTGCGTTCCACATCGATGTAACCCTATGGATCTTTGTAATGGCCTCATTACTTACCCTTGCCATTGCGCTTATTACTGTAAGCTACCAATCGACTGTTGCCGCGCTGGCCAATCCGATTAAGTCCTTACGGTATGAGTAGCTTTTTTGCAATCAAGCCCTCTGCTGTATGGTCATTGACCTTGACTCTATGTTCGGTTATACTCAAATTCAACGCAACACCACGAAGTAAGTCGAACAATCCCCCGGTTGGTACAATGAAAACGCATGTTGAGATGCTCAAGGAGATGGGTGTGTCTAGTAATGATGCTGAGCAGTACATTGATGACCTTGAAGACATATTACCCAAGTTTGGAATCTCGGATTCAAAAGTGCGTCTGGCGCATTTTTTCTCACAGGTCTTGCACGAGTCAGGCTTGATGCGTTTTGATATGGAGAATTTGAATTACTCCGCAAAGGCGCTACGGAGTGTATTCGGAAGGCACTTTAAAACGGATGCGCAAGCCCAAGAATATGCGCGCAAGCCCGAAAAAATTGCAAACAGAGTGTATGCCAACCGGATGGGGAACGGCCCCGAAGAGAGTGGAGACGGATGGAGGTATCGGGGACGAGGGCTGATCCAACTCACGGGTAAAAATAACTATCGGGCCTTTGCTGAATGGGTCGGTGATGAGAGGATTATGGACGATCCAGACCTGGTGGCCAGTGTGTATGCGGTCCATTCTGCTGTATTCTATTGGGACACAAACAACCTGAACGATATCGCCGACCAGGATGATGTGTCAAAGTTGACCAAGAGAATTAATGGCGGTTTTAACGGCTTGTCTCATCGCAAAGAACTGCTCAACAAAGCCAATGGCTTATTGAACATGCTTGAATTGGGCGCCTCATTGACGTAGGTGGTTACCCTAACAAAGAGCGCGTTTTTGATGCACGCCATGGTTAATAGGCTTGTTAATAGAAAAAGGAAGCGAAGACGGTACCTTGTTTATTCTTTATCGGGATAAAGCGGACAATATTCGCGACATGCACCTGGCCTCTCAAGTTAAGGGAGCATTCACTTTTACCCAGACAAAACTTAGCCAAACACCCTGGCCCATCGATGGGTGTCCGATGACGGGGAGCTTTTTGACAGGTAATGAAAAGACATTACTGGCTGGTTGGGAAACCGAGGGCGAAGTATTTATCGGTGATGTAGATATCGACAACCCCTCCGTGCATCATGGAGAGATCAAAGTGACTGACCGTGGAAAATATCCCGTTGCACTCCGAGCCAGTGATGGAAGCACGGTTGTAGCCTGGAAATCGGGATCCCATTTCATCTGGCAGCGGGTAGAGGCCGGTGGTGCATTGTTGGGCATTCCGGATTCTACAGAGGTATCCTCCCCGCATCGCCCGGGTGGAGTGGTTACACTCGCGGGCGATATCTTATTGTTTCCTTGATGAGACTGGAAAGGCAACCCAAAGGGTTGTTTCTGTTGTGAGGGTAGTCGTTTTTGATTCTTGATGGTTAACCCAGTTCGAAAATAGCTCCCGGATGAATCCGGGAGCTATCAAGCTAAACCACTTCAGTTGCGGCTTCTTGCATAACTTGAGACAGCAGGCCGTACGCTGCCGCCCAGGCCTCTTTGACCTCTGGTGTGAAGTCAGAGCCCAGGCCTTGCTCTAGTGTCCACAACAATGCACTTCCCACCGTATCGTAATGGGTGCTCTCTACGCCGTAATCCACGTGACGGCGGCCCAGGTCCTCAACGATAGGGAGGATGGTTTCCGGTTTACTCAGTCCTTTGACGACGAACGCAAGGGCCTGCATGAGTTTCCTTCCCTGGTCTTTGATTTCACCTTTGAACAGGGATTTTAACGATGGATCGAGTTCGAAGAGCCGGCTGTAAAAAAGGTGAGCCGCTGTGTCTGAAATAGGCTTTATTCTATCGAACGTGTTCTGTACCAGGGTGATTTGCTCAGTATTCATAATGTCCCTCAGGATGCAATATGTATGGATTGTTGAGAAGTTGTAGAATGGAGCAGAAGGCCTACCATTCTATACCGTATCTAGTGTCCTATCTCATGCGTTATCACATGCTCAATTACCCGACAACCAGTATCTCCACATTCCGGGTCGAGCCGTAGACTCACTAAGTCATCCTCTTCAGGCCGGCCATTGCCCGGTGTAGAGTCGGGATCAAGCTGCCCTGAGCGCATCACTTCGGCACTGATCTCGATGGATTCCAGCCCATTCAAAAGACATTCAGTCTCTAAAGCTACGCCTGATTGCGCGACACTGGCAGAGTCAATGTCCCAAATGATGCCATCCGGGCCATTGTCTTCACTGGTGCTATCCGCGCGTGCCACCTGGCAGGGAATATCTGAGGTAAGAGCTACCTGAACTTCTGACGCATTGGCGGGGCCATCGTTGTAGAGATAGGTGGTTACCTTAACAAAGAGAGCATTTTCGGTGCTGTAGAGATAAGGATCCACGTCCATGCGGAGGCTTAGATCAGCCATGCCCTCGCCTGATGTGTTGCTTGCTGAAACTTCCAGTGTTGTTTCTTCATCTGGTCCTGTAAGATCATCTGTACACGCCATGGTTAATAGGCTTGTTATGAGAAGGAAGCAGAAAATATATAAAGTTGATTTCATGATTGATTATTGACTATTGACTATTTGTGATAATTTGTACTGACCCAACTAGCGCGAAGAGTTGTCGATTTGCATCATCACACATTAAATTTTTTAATAAGTCACAGGTGTAATGGATAACAAAAAAAGGCTGCCTCATGCTGTAGAGGCAGCCTCTTGTATTAAGACACTGATAATTGCATTTTCAGGGATCACACGTCCTATCAAATGCGATCATGATTAATGATTTGCTTGGATCCCGAGCCGGCTTCATCATGTGTATCCATAGGAAAGTAAGTCAAGGAAGAACTCGGGTAGGATAAGTACAGGCCTACTGCACTGTATCATCTGGCACCCGGTACTGCGTGCGCAACTCCGTGAGCCGTTGAAGCATTTCCTCTTGCACTTCGGCATAATCCGGGCTGCCGTGGACGCTTTGCAGCTCATCCGGGTCGGATTCGAGATCAAAGAGCTCCCACTCGTCGATATTGTAGTAGTGGATCAGTTTATAGCGATCCGTACGCACACCGTAATGCCGTTCGACCATGTGGGGACCGGGGTATTCGTAGTATTGGTAATAGATGGCGTCTCTCCAATCGTCAGGAGACTCTCCTCTCAAGAGGGGCTCAAGACTCAGGCCTTGCATGGCGGGGTCTTCTTCAACGTCAGCAATGCCAAGGAAGGTTTGTGCAAGGTCCAGGTTCTGTACGAGATCCGTGTTTTCACTGCCGGGCTGTACTACGCCGGGCCAGCGTACAATCAGGGGAGTGCGTAGAGATTCCTCGTACATCCAGCGCTTGTCGTACCAACCATGATCGCCCAGGTAAAATCCTTGATCGGAGTTGTAGATCACTACGGTGTTTTCATCCAGGCCGCTCTCGTCAAGATAGTCCAGGAGGCGGCCAAGATTATCGTCTACTGAACGGATAACGCGCAAATAATCCTTTAAGTACCGCTGGTATTTCCATCGGAGCAGTTCATCACCGGTAGGGTTCTCGTCCATCAGCAGCTGATTTTTAGGTTCATAGACTGCATCCCATTGTTCGCGCTGCTCCTCGTTCATCCGGTAGTATAATTCTTCTGCACGCTCGTGCAGGCCAGGCCGGTCGTCGTCTGGGCGTTGCCGTACTTTCAGGTCCCAGTTAAAATCCATGTGCCGGCCGATTTCCATTTCCTGTGTTTTGGCAGCCGAGGTGCGGCCTTCATAATCATCAAACAACGTAGCTGGCTCTGGAATCTCTATATCGTCATAGGTGGACAGGTGATCGAGGCCGGGAGACCATCGTCTGTGGGGCGCCTTGTGTTGATACATCACCATGAAGGGCTTCGATTCATCACGGTCTGTTTGAAGCCAATCCAGTACTTTGTCGGTGATGATGTCGGTTACGTATCCGGTTTCTTGGACTCTGCCTTCAGGTGTTCTGAAGTCGGGATTGTAGTAATGACCCTGCCCGGGGAGGACTTCCCAGTGGTCGAATCCTGTGGGCTCTGTTTTGAGGTGCCACTTCCCGATCATGGCGGTTTCGTAGCCGGCTTGTTGGAGAAGCTTGGGGAAGGTCACCAATGTGGAGTCAAAGGGCTCACGGTTGGTCGGTACGCTGTTGAGGTGGCTATGCAAACCCGTTAGAATGACTGCGCGGCTTGGTGCGCAGATAGAGTTTGTGACAAACGCATTGCGAAACAACATCCCTTCGCGTGCCAGTCGATCCATGTTGGGTGTTGGATCCAGTGAAGCCAGGGGACCACCATAGGCACCAACTGCATGGGGGGCATGGTCATCCGTAAAGATGAAAATGATATTCGGTTGCTGAGGATCAGTAGACGTTGTTGTTTCGCATCCGGGTAGATAGAGGAGGGAAGCAAAGAGAATCAGGTAAAGCGGGAGTCTGTGCACAGTGGTAAGGAGGGTAGGGTTGCCGGTTAGGCGTGTGCCTCATGGGGCACCATTGCCAGGGTGAGCTTTAACCAACGAAAATATCTAGAGAAGGTCAATGAGCGGGAAAATTCCTGCGTTGGCCAGAATATATGCTTAGACACCATAACAAATGAACATAATATATCCTGGCTGCACTCATGAAATATCTTGCAATCCTGATAGGAAGTATTCTACTTTTAGCCCCCGATTCTAACGCACAAACAGCATATCATAACTGCGACATTGCTACATCAGATTGGTCAAAAGCAGACTGTTGGACTCAGGTCCTGAGAGATGCTGAACTAAACCTGGATACGGTTACGGACCTGGTTTATTATCGCATCGACCTGGTAACGTATCTCAGTGACGCCGACAGGCAGACGTGGAAGAACCAGGTGAATCGGGCAAACAACGACTGGCTCTCTTACCGGAATGCGGAATGCTACAGTTACCGCTTCAGCAATGGCGATGACGATACAGAGGTTTCTTGCAAGGCATCTAAAACAGAGGATCGTATCGAAGAATTGATTGCAAGGTATGAACTTCGTCCAGAGTGGAAGAGAACGACGGCTACCTATACGATTACAGAAAATATTAGCCTCAAGGGGCTGAACCGTATTGCTGTAAATACACCCTTACCCGAATATCGCGGAGATAAAAGAGGGGAGGTTCGATTGAAAATATGGATCAGCCCTGGCGGGCGAGTGAACAGGCAGCAAATTATTCGGAGGGATGATCCCGAACTGGCCGTTGCTGCTACCTCCGTATTGAAAAAATGGAGGTTTAGTCCCTTGATGGCGAGTGAGCCCCAAGAGGCTCAGGAAGGGCTCGTCGTATTTCGATTTGGGGACTAAGAACGGAGGTACTTACCTTATAACCCGTTCTTACCTTATTAGCTCATCTACAGCATCGATTGCAGAGCGAAGGGCGGTGTGGACCGAACTCCAGTCGTCTTCTTGGGTGTAGGCATCTCCGGCAAAGTAGACTTTGTCATCGATCGATTCTGATAGTATTCTAGAGATGCGGGAAGGCGCCTCGTCGGCCAGGTATGCGGCTCGGATAAATGGTTCTTCGTTCCAATTCTGTGCGATGTGTTTTACAAACGTCCGTGAAGGAACGTCATCAAAGATCGCGTCCAATTCCTGGAGGATGTAATCACGGCGGTCATTGCCCGCTCTAGCCTGGTAAGGTTCGGCCTGTGCTCCTACAGCAAAAAGCCCCAGGACATGTGACGACGTTTGCTGGGCATATGCGGCGTCGTAGTATAGCCGTTGACCGGCATCTGTGTCGCTATCCGGAAACACAAGGAAGGTAGGATAAAAGGCTTCCGAAAATTCTAAAAACACTTTGATTCCACCCCACACTTCTGCATCGTTTAATACCTCTCTTTTTCGATCGGGCAACGAAGGGGTGAACGTTATATCCCCGTCCTGCAAGATTTTCAGAGGCACAGCTACAATTACTTTATCCGCGGTGAACGTCTGGCTATTTGCATCCGTGATGACTACAGAGCTGCCCTGAAAATCAACGGATACGATCTGAGTATCAAATGTGATTTTATCCCGAACAGAAGGCAGGATATACTCTTCCAAAAAACCGAACCAGGTCGATCCAATAAATTTTTGGTCAGACTCTTCTCCCCAGACTTGTTCAATGGTGTCAATAGACAAAACACCGTTCTCGAAGTATCCAATACTATCGGTCAGCGCATATCCCTGGGTGCGCGTGGTGATTTGTATCGACGAGTCATTTACTGCATCCGTCAAGATGGATTCGTTTACATGAAGCCACTCACCGCCAAGAGGGATGGGAAAATCAGTAAACGTGGTTGTCTGTTTTGTTCGCCCCCCGTAGGTGGATGATGCTTCAACTATCTGGAAATCGATCCCTCGCTGGGCCAGCAAGTAACCGGCAGTCAGCCCCGCAGCACCGGCCCCTATAATGAGTACCGATCCCTCAAAAGTAGGTTGAGATTCAGTAGAGCTTTCACAAGAAGTGAGCATGGATTGTATGGACATAGTACCGCCTACAGCACCACAAAGCCGTAGAAAATCTTTTCTTGTCATACTGTTAGTTCATCTAGAGTAGGTTTCTTCTCTTCGTAGTGAACTAAACAAACACACTGCCAAAAATATCCCCTGTCCCTATTCACTACGCAAGCTTGTCGTCGGATTCATAGTAGCAGCACGAAGTGTTTGATGACTTACAGACATAAGAGCGATACATAGAACAATTAGGCCTGCAAGTAGAAAGACCAACAAGTTCATAGAAGTACGGTGTGCAAACAGTTCTAACCATTGCTGCATGCCGAAGTAGGCTATGGGTAAGGCTACTAGAAAGGCAACCCCAACAAGAGTCACTATTTCTTTTGAAAGCAGAAGCACTACTTGGCTTATGGAAGCTCCCAATACCTTGCGGACACCGACTTCTTTTCGGCGTTGCTGCGCGGAGTATGTGGCGGTGCCTATTAGGCCCAGGCAAGCGATAAATAAGGCCAATCCTGTAAACCAGCCGAAAAGTGCACCAAATCGACGCTCCGAATGGTAGGTTGCATCAAACTCTTCATCAAGAAAGTGATACTCAAACGGCCTATGAGGGACCCGTTCGGACCAGATGCCGGAGAGATCGGCTAACGTTCTATTGACATTCTCTGTAGAAATATTGAGGACAAAGTACGTGGTAGATGTTGGTTCAAAGCTGAATGTGAGAGGTTCAATGGGTTTGTGCAGCGACTCATGGTGAAAGTCCTTCACGACCCCGATAATGACGCCTTCATGACCCCATTGATAAAAGCGCCTGCCTACCATGTCCGCTGCATTCTGGTAGCCGAAGAGGCGAGCGGCGGCTTCGTTTACAACCAGGGCTGCGGAGCTGTCCGAACTAAAATCAGCTGAATAAGGGCGTCCTGCAGCCATCTCTAATCCAAGATGCTCGATAAGTCCGATATCGACTTGAAAGATGTTTATATCCCTGGATTCCATCTCTCCATTTGCACGCTCAATGGTTGTGTATGCATCCGGACGATACCCGCCTGGTAAACTTCGTGTCACGGCCACGGATTGCACAGAAGGATGTTCTAACCAGGTGGCTTTCATGGATGTCATTTGATCGATTACGGTTCTGTCATACCCGTAATCAATCACAAGTTGTTGCTCTTTATCAAAGCCCAGGGTCTGGTTTTGCATATAGCGAACTTGTTGGAAGACTATAAATGTCCCCACCAATAAGATGATCGACAGCGTGAACTGGCTAATCACTAACCCTCTTCGTAAATAAATGCCTTGCCGGCTGTGCTTGAAGGCCCCTTTTAATACGCGCGTTGGTTTGAATGCCGAGAGGACAAAAGCAGGATAACTGCCCGCAAGGACTCCCATCAGTAAACAGAGTCCTAACAAGATGACGATAGACCATGGGTGGAGGAGAAGAGAAACAGGAAATTGGATGCCTGAAAGATGATTAAAAACCTGGATACCTGGGATCAAGAGTAGAGCAGCTCCTACCAGCGAAATAAAACTTAATACGATCGATTCCAACAAGAACTGTCTGACGAGTGTTTTGCGTTGAGAGCCCAGCGCTTTGCGAATACCTACTTCTCGTGCGCGTTCTGCAGATCTTGCGGTAGATAGATTCGTGAAGTTGATACAGGCAATCAACAATATGAACAGGCCAATGAGAGTGAATAGACGCAGACTGGTAGCATTTCCCAGAGGCCCTATGGCGACGGGGTCCTGACGGGTCTTGCTCAGATACACATCCTGTAACGGTTCGAAGTCTAAGAATAAAGTTGTTGGGTTATCTTCATTGTACCCGTTTCTATACCGGTCGATAAAGGCCGGCATTTGGGCTTTTAGGTTAGAAATATCGTGCTCCTCCGGTAGCAGGACGTAGGTGAAAAAATCAATATATCCCCAGTTCTCGAAAATAAATCCAATATTGGTAGAGTCTATAAAGGCCTCCATCGGCATCAACATGTCGATATCAAAGTGGGATTGGTCAGGCAAGTCCGCCATGATACCGGTAACCGTCAATGGGATCTCGTTATCCTGAAGTATCGTTTTCCCCATCGGGTTTTCATCTTGAAAGTATCTCCTGGCTGTCGATTCTGTGAGAACGATCGAATGTGGAGCGTCGAGGGCTGTTTGCGGATTGCCTTGCACAAAGGGGAAGTCGAACACGTCAAAGACGGTCGAGTCAACGTAAAAGTAATTTTCCTCTACGAATTGAGCTTCATCGCGTGAGAGCAACGTAGTATGCCCTCCTGAGAAACGGACCATGTCGACGACGTCTGAAATGTGTTCTTTCAACTGTGGCCCAGGAGCCGCAGAACCCCAGCTACGGAATTCAGTGATTGACGGTTTGGGTGCCTCGTCTCCTTCTTGCTGGCTATAAATAAGCCTGTAAATGCGATCCGCGTTACCGTGGTAGCTGTCATACGTGGACTGATGGAATACATACAGCCCGATCAACATGCAACATACAAGCCCCATCGATAAGCCGATGATGTTGATCCCAGCGTACACCTTCTGCCTTCGCAGCGTTCGAAAAGTAAGCGTGACATAGTTTTTTAGCATGCCGGCTTCGCTCCGTAGCTCGCTCCAAATGCTGCGGCGATGCTTGTGCTTCAGCCATCGGATTTTTTCGTACTCCGGCTTCAACTCATAATAATGACCCATACTGGCCGTGGCCTCTTTGAATGCGTCTTCTTCAGGGCGTCCTTCATCCTCAATGAGCCGGTCGATGTAGTCACGAAGATGGGTTTCTAATTCTTCTAAATCTTCGTCTAAAAAAGCGCGTTCGTTTTCTAAAGGACGGCGCCAGGCAGCGATCGCCTTATCAAGGTCGAAGTTGGTAGCCATATGAATCTCAGGGCAAGTGGGTTTAGGTGGAATGGAGATTTAGGTGTTTGATAGTTGGAGAGAAGGTCCCCAGAGTTTTATCAGTATCGCGTGGACAGAAAGCCAGTTTTGCTTTTCCGTTTCGAGGGTGCGTTTTCCAGCTGAAGTGATTGCATAATATTTTCGCCGCCGGCCTTTGTCTGATTGGCGCCATGTTGAAGCGATTAAGCCTTCAGATTCGAGGCGATGTAAAACGGGATAAAGCGTCCCGTCCGTCCACTTGAGTTTGCCTTCTGAGTAGTCTTTAACAAGCTGGATAATCTGATAACCATAACTCTCACCTCTATCGAGAATTGACAACATAATGGGCCGCACGGACGCAGCAACTAGCACTTTGGGGATCATGGGTTTTTCCAAATGAGTGGGTAAGTTGTATATACCTCGGTATACGAGGTATAAGAAGAGAAGGTTACATAGAGGGCCGAGGTATAGAAGGGCGCCCTGGAGAGATAGTGCTCCCGCTTAGCGGATAAGCGTCATCGTGTGGGAGTGGGTTTCCTCAGGAGTTTCTAACCGATACATATAGAGGCCGCTAGTGAGGGAAGCGGGAAGGATGAAGGTGAACTCGTTCCGTCCAGGAGGACGCACAGCCTCTACCAGAACCTCAACCAATTGACCAGAGGTGTTGTACAGGGATAGGCGCACTGGGCCTTCTGCTGTGAGATCAAACGCTATCGTTGTTGATTGATTAAATGGGTTCGGATAATTGGGGTAGAGGGTGACTGATTCGGGTAGAGGGATTTCTACAGATACGACATCTGAATACGTGAAGGTGCCAGAAAGACTCATCTGTTTAAAGCGGTAATACACTGTCTTGGCAAAGGATGGAATAGACGTATCTGTAAAGGTGTATTGTTCGTTTGAAACTGACGTTCCATTACCATCGATGAATGCAATGGACCTGAAAGCCATTGTATCTGCTATTTCGTGGGTATTCGTCTCATAGCGACGCTCTATCTCAAAACCAGCATTGTTTAATTCCGAGGCTGTCTCCCATTGCAAGGAGATGCCGGCCGGGTCTATGGATCCCTCTAACCGGACGACTTCTGCTGAAGGATACACGTCGTCAACGTCGTAAAACAGACTGCCCTCTCCGATAATTTCCCTGCTGCCATCAGGAGGGACCCATGATACCTGTAAGGATTGGGTCCAAAAATCTTCAAAGTAAAGAAGAGCAATCTCATGCCACCCTGCAGACAAAGGAATGAATCCATTACGCTCGCGCTCTGAGTGAGCTCCGTCGTTGTCAACAACCAATTCATCACCTATATATAATAAGCTGCCGGAATTGGAAATGGTGTAAAAGGTGTACAGGCCGTCAAAAGGAGCCTGTATGAGCCCTTCGAATGAAAAGCCGAAATAATCGTCACGCTGAAACGAAGAAATGTCAAATCCTTGTACAATGCCTGCGTCTAATGGCTGTAATGCTTCAAAATCGGGTACAGTAGACCAGTTTCCCTCATAATAGGCGTAATGGATACCTGGTCGTGGATCTAAGGGTTCGTCGGGAGGACGCAGCGCAATCGACTGGGTCTCCGTGCAAGCTGATTCAGCGTTATCGAGGCGCGTTGCATCAGAAAATCGGACCTGCTCATTAAAGAGTACCAACCGATCGATTTTGAACAAGGTTGACCGGCCCGATAGCTCAACAGAAAAGGTCCCTGGTTCGCTGATGGTCAGGAAGATTGAATGGGGGTCAAAGTCTACCGTGCGGGCATCCCACTTCCATTCCTGGCCGCTGGTATTTTGGTACACTTTGAACCAGGAATTCTGCTGAATCTCGATGGAACCAGGCCCTCTTTGCCGCACTCCTGTTGCAGGATTGTCTGGAAAACGCACCCATACGTCATTGTGCTCGGTGTTATCAGGGCTAGAGCTTCTTAGAAGAAAACGATACGAGCCTGGTAACGTAACCCGAAAGGTATAAGTCAGGATACCCGCACCTGCTGCGTCGATGCCCTGGTTATTATCGCCATGTTTCCATTCGTAGTATCCATTTCCCAGGGCACCACCAATATCCGTTCTAAGGCTCCATGAATCAGACGGGAGTACTGATTCGGTTTCCATAACCAGGAGACCATCCTGTTCTTCAAACAGATTGCAAAACGTAATAGATTGAGCAGCGGTTGTGTTGACCAGACCTGTTGAGATAAGAACAAAGAAGATACATAACCAAAAAGGAGGAAATGAAGCTTCATTTGTCTGAAACATAAGAGTAAGGGTCAGATGGCTTTTTTGTTTAGATGCCCGTACTCATAATGTACACATCGTATTCTGCCCGAACCAGTACTCAAACTCGTGCCGATCAAATAGTTTTAAGCCAGGCAATCCAATGCGGAGGCTGATGGCCGTGGGATGCAATATGGCGATCAAAGTGGTTGTTATGCGGGAAAGACTCGTTCTCTTGAGAGTTTGGAGCTTGTACCAGTTTTTTTAGACCGGAATAGGGGTCTTCGGTTGCCTCGTTTTCGAATGATTGAGTGGGCGGCTGTGTCTGTAGATCTTGATGATCTACTAGTGTTGCAGTTTCCATAGGTAAGCCTTTTGTGCGTGTGATAGAGGTTATTGGTATCGTCCTTTACCCCTATTGCGTTAAATGAAATCATAGGTGGCCACATGGAGTATGCGGTCCTGCGATGGAGTTGGAGTTATACCATTCCGAAACCGGATTCAGAGGTGAGTTCATCCAGTGGCTTCAGTAGGGGTAGCAGTGGATTCAGCGGTAGCGGCGGATCTTTTGGTGGGGGTGGTGCATCAGGAGGTTGGTGACACTTCGTAATGCTTTCTTCACCTCGGTTAAGTTATGGCAGAAATTATTGTAGGAATTGCGATAGCACTGTTTCTTGTGCTTTGGATTGCTTTTGTAGTTAGTAGCGACTGGCTTAGTGATGATAGACTGCCTTATTCGGAGTTTCGGTCCTTCCGCGATGATCCTGGGCAAAAAATTGCCGCTACTTATAAGTACAAGAAATGGCTGCAGGAAGGAAAGACGCCTACTGTTCAGGCGCAATTATTGAATAGCGGACCTCCTCTTATAAACAAATCGGCTATTCAATGGCATGTATTACAGAACAGAGATGTTCAGCCAAGTTACATGAAGCAGATCGCCAGCCGATGTAATGCCGACGATCTGGTTCTTCTGTCTTTAACCAGCACGGCAGGAATCGACTTTACTGAAAAGCGTACGTTATATCATTCGCTTGAGAACCTGCGGCGGCAAGGAGAGTGGCGTCATCTTGGGTTATTGCCTGAGTATGCAAAGGTGTATCGGTCTACTCATTCCAGGCAACATCCCGAGTACGACTTGTTAATCGCATTAAACAACGAAATTAGAAAATTGTTATGCGAATCCGGGCAACAACAACTTGATCAAATCGGCCAACTTCTTTGCAAGCGACACTTCCGGCGATTTATCCAACGCGATGCATATGGAGTTGCCTATGCTATCTGTCCGGTATGTAAGCAGCCCCAGCACCATCTCCAGATTAAAAAAGTTATAGCTGTCCTGGATCAGCGATACGGATGGACATCGGCCAAATCTGCAGACACTCTTTATGTCAACTACCTGAAGCTAAAAGCTCCTTTTGATTTCGACTCCGTGCATATCGGGCGATGCACGCCAGACGAGATCGATATGTTCATCGTAGAAGCTGCCAATGACCCCTACATCAAGGGGCCAAAGCAAGGCGAAAAAGTATCGTACCGGGTATTGCCAGGGGTTGAGTTAGAAGAAAGTAGCCGGCGGAAATTGGAAAAGTTATTTGTACCGATGTAGTATCAATCCCTGAACTCCAGATACCTTGAAAAGAAGGGAAGCATCTTAGTTTGCACGCGGCCGTGAGGGGCCAAGTTTTGATCAAAGGCGCCACCCGTGTATTCCTCGGCTTCGTGGGGGATGAGGAGGTCGTCCAGTTTGCGGGTGAAGTTTTGGTTGGAGTACACGTGGGACTGGTAGGTGTCGTAGCGGCCCCAATCAAACTTGATGGCGCGAAGGCTTCGGAGATTGCCGGCATGAGCCTCAACCTGGCGGTCGAGCAAGAAGCGGGAGAGTAGGCTGATGCGATTCTCAAGGTGTGGCACATACGCATCTCCTTCTGGCTCGGCCATGAAATCGGCGTAGAACGGGGGGCGATCGGGGTTAGGGAGGAAGGCCTGGGCCATGGCGGTGAAAATCTGAGAGGGCATATCGCCGTCGAGGTCGTCAAACGATCCCGCCGAATGGATCTTTTGATAGTCGGCCAATGAAGACACAGGGATAGCGCCCACACCAGTTCCCACAGGGTGAAGGGCGTACACAGAACCGAAGAGGTCGGGGTGGCGCATCGCCAGCTTCAGCGCCCCATATCCCCCCATGAGTTCGCCTGTGATCCCTCTGCTTTCTCTGGTGGGCAGGGTACGGAAGGTGTTGTCGATATAAGGGATGAGTTCCTGCGTGGTAAAGTCGAGCCACCGGCCACTCGTTGAGGAGTTTTCAAAAAAGCTGCCGACTGTCGGGGTGCTATAGTTTGGGGCGACGAGGATGAAGGGTTCGATGGTGTTATCTGCAATGGCTGCATCGAGAGTAGCCTGTACCACGCCGTCTTCGAACATGCGCTCGCTGTCCCAGAACAGGCCATGTAGGAAATAAACAACGGGATACTCGGTTTCTGATGTATCATAGCCAGGAGGGAGGTAGATGGAGACACTGCGCCGCGGATTGAGGCCGGTTTTGGTGTTCTGCAAAATCTCGGAGTCGATGTGGTGAAGCAGGACGGTGGATTGCTGTTTGGGATCGGGCATAGCCGGGGATTGAGGTGTTGCAGACAAGTGCCGGGCAAAGAAGGGCAGCATGTCGTGTTCGACGCGTCCGTGCTCTATCCAGTTACGGTCGAAGGGGCCGCCGGTGTACTCTTCCGCTTCGTGGGGGATACCCAGTTCATCAAGCAGCCGGGTAAAGGTATGGTTAGAAAATACGTGGTCCTGGTTGGTGTCGTAGCGTCCCCAATCGAACTTAATGCCTGACAGGCTGCGCAGGTTATCGGCATAGTTGGCCACCTGGCGGTCGAGCAGAAAGCGGGCCTGGAGGGTGGTTGTGTTGGTGTAGTTTTGGGCGAGCTCACCATCAGGCCTTTCTACGATGAAGTCGCAATAAAACGGAGGGCGGTCCGGGTTGGGCAGGAATTCCTGGGACATTGCTGTGAACACCTGAGAGAAGACGTTGCTCTTGAGGTCTGCAAAGGACTCAGCGTCGTGGATGAGCTGCCAGTCCGGCCTGTCTTTCATTGGGATGAGTCCGGTGCCGGTTGCTACTGGGTGAAGAGCATATACTGCATTGAATGTGTCCGGATGCATCATTGCGAGTTTAAACGCTCCATATCCCCCAAGGAATTCGCCAGCAATCCCGCGGTTCTCCTTACCCGGGCGGGTTCGATAATTGCTTTCGATGAACGGCAGGACTTCCTGCAGGGTGTAGTCAAGCCATCGGCCGGCCGTGGCGTCATTGCCATATAAACTGCCGACGGTGGGTGTGGTGTAGCTAGGGGCAACGAGAATAAACGGTTCAATGGCACCTCGGGCAATGGCCCGGTCGAACGTAGCCTGTACTACGCCGTCTTCAAACATGCGCTCGTTATCCCACATGATGTTGTGCAAGAAATAAATGACAGGATAGTCAGCGCCGGACTCCTCGTATCCAGGAGGGAGGTAGATGGAGATACTGCGCCTCGGATTGACGCCGGTTTTGGTGTCTTTTAGGACTTCGGAATCGAAATGCCGCAGGACGACGGTGCCGGACGGGATGGGGTCAGGATTTGGAATAGTGAGGAGGAGCGCAAAGAGCCAGAATACAAGAGTAAGCATGCAAACCTATGTCTGATGTGTGAAACGGACGGTTGAACATAGGTTTTAAGGTGTCCGGAGTCGTCCGAACCGAACGGCTCGAACGATTCTTTTAATCAAATGAGATCATTTGATTGGTTAATGGTTGCATAGCATTCTTTAAAAGTGAAACTGTATGAATGAATAGCGTAGTATAGGAGTAACCTCCATTCATGTAACCCACCGAAAGCACCATGCAGCCAGGCTATACAAGGCATCTGTATTATCCGGATCCGGCGCTGCGTAGGTTTATTACTTCGTATTGTATTCTTACTCCATCTATCCAGGGTGTGTCTTCTATACCGTGGCATATCATGCCGGATGGAGCTGCGTATATTCTGTTTCATGTTTACGAGGAGCAAGGTGGAGAATCGTTGTCTTCCAGGCTTGCTTTCGTCGGCCCGAGATCAACATATGTGTTTACTGATCGGAAACGGCGTGTTTTGAGTCTGATAGCACAGCTCAAACCCGGTACAGCATTCTTGCCCCAACCGTATCCGTTATTTGAGTTAAAAGATCGCTCGTGTTTATTAGATTCTTTGCTTTCACTGGATCTGGATAAGGTCAGTGAAGAGCTAAGGGTACTTGCTGTTGCCATGCGGATTCCTCAACTCGTGCAGCGGTTTGACCAACTCATGTTGACGCTGATGGATATGCAACGCGAGCAACCTATCCTGGCGAATGCAGCGGTGACGGCCATTGATGAGGCCAAAGGACAACTCTCGTTAAACGTAATATCTGAAAACTTAGGTGTGAGCGACAGGCACTTGAGGTCGGTATTTAAGAAAACCGTTGGGTTGAGCCCTAAGAGGTATGCGCGCATTGTTCGCCTGACTGAGACCGTTCGAGCAGTAGACAAAGGTTTTGCGCACGGGTGGGCTCAATTGGCTATTACCTCAGGATACTATGACCAATCCCACATGATTGATGATTTTCAAGAATTGGTTGGGGAAAGCACAGATGCTTTTATCTCTCGATTGAATCGGGAGGATGTCCTCATGCCCACTTCCGATTTTTCCAATACGTGATAGATACCTCCTCTGTACTTTGGGCAATAATTGTCTCTATCACAAAAAATCCCTAGATCATGATCACCAGAGTAGTACCAGTTATCCTCTTCCTTCTACTTATTCCACTCACTGGTTGTGCGCAAGATCGGATCCATATCCGGTTGCATGAAGGCACTGAACTCGAACAAAAAGGACAGGAACAGTTAGAGCGCATTTTGGAATCATACAAGCTGGATAAATGGATCTTTACCGATAGCGTACTGATCCAGTCCTTTGTAATTCCTCATAGTCATCCCATCTTGACGCTTAATACACGATACGTAGATAATGACAATGCCCAACTGGCCACCTTCCTGCATGAACAGATCCACTGGTTTGCAGCTGATGATACCCAGCCTACAGAGAACGTCATCGAGACGTTCCGGGGAATGTATTCAGATGTGCCTGTACGTGGGGGGGAAGGAGCGCGAGATGAGTATAGTACCTATTTACACCTGTTGATATGCTGGTTGGAGTTTGACGGGTTGCGTCAGCTAATCGGTGAGCAGGAGGCCCGTGCTGTTTTTGAAGAAAAGACCTATTACAAGTGGATCTATAAGAAGGTTTTAGATGAAGGCGGTCGTATTGGCGATGTAGTTAAGAAGCATGGGATGGTGATTGGGTAGGGGCGGGTTGTGCAACAAAAATATATGGGAACGTAAAGTGCTGTTATTCTAGCATTTTTATTTGGTACGTTTCTATGGTTCACCGGATTACCTCACCCTCCAGCACAGGTAGGGGGCTATGGTTAATAGTTTTAGTATTGTTTACATCGCCCGTGTTTGCACAGGGCAAGCAAGTGTCTGTCCCTGACAATGGAAAGTTCACTCTCATTCGGAATAAGATCGATGCACTGATTAATGAGCGAGAAATCCCTTCGACAGCGGTTTCTGGTGCAAAAGATGGGGACATCATCTGGGAGCAGGCCTTTGGATGGACAGACGTAGAAAACCGCGAAGCGGCAACCCCTTATTCGATGTATCCGGTTGGGTCGCTCTCAAAGTCTAAAATGGCAACGGGAGTGAAAGCACTCATAGAAAAAGAGAGAATTCGACTGTATGATTCAATTGATGAATTTCTTAGCCCCGTTGATGTGCAAACCTTCCAGGAGGCAGAGGAAACAAAAGTACTCATCAATCTTCGTCTACGTGAAGACAGCTTAAATGGCTACACATCAGCGCCGTTTCGTTCGGACCTTGGTTCGTTTACTGTGCCGGTGTATGTGGAGCTTGAACGGCGATGATTGCCGAACAGTGTGGCGTCAGAATTGAAAAGAGGAATTAATCTAAAAACAAGGTCGCATTCGGGTCGTAGCCGGTGAGTTCAACATAGCCAACTCCACGGATTGATTGGTCGGCGGCCGTACCACTTACTTCTACTGCGCCTTCCCAATATCGAACGGCAACATCAAGCTCCTGGTTGTTGAAGAAGGGTTCTATGTATAGATCCAACTCCTCCGAAGGGACTCGCAGCCGCCATCGAGAGGGGTAGACGCCTCCTTTAGGGCTTTCCCAGGTGTCGAGTACTTCCAGATTAACCTCTTCCGGCTTTAATTCCAGCTTGGAGCCGTCTTGATCGATGAGCGCGCCATCCGAATAAGGCGTCACATCTCCTGATGCATGGCGAACATTGAAATACATGAGATCCCTGCCATCATCAAGTTGAATAGAGAACCAGTCCCATCCTTCCTGGTCTTCTGCCAGCAAGCTGGTGCTCCATTCCCGGTCCATCCAACTGGATCCTTCTACCTCATACGTTTCGCCGTCAATAGTCACGGTGCCCAACGTATTGAGGCGGGTCATGGAGTAATAATAGGAGGCATTGCCATATCCAGGGCCTTTGACGCTGTACCCGTTGTCTCCTTGAAAGACAATCGGTTTGGCGAGGTCCATGGTAAGATCGATAGCTGCCCCTTCTTGGGTTGCTTGCACTCGCATGGGAGGCATGCCTTCATTCGTTTGCTCTGCCCGCCAATCTTCTAACCACACTTTGAAGGGATCTGCCTGGGCGCCTGCCAGGCCTGCAGCACCCCGGCTAAATCGTTCCGAGGCATAAAAGGCCTTCTCCTCGATATCACTCACGGCAAAGTGTGCAAAATAGAGTTGTTTCGTGCTCCAAGAGGATTCTAGGTCTATTGCGGTCGAATCAGGTGGAGCAAGTGCATTGCGGAAGATGGTAAACTGATACCCAAACCGCCGTCCCGACTCAGTACTCAAATTCCCCGTGTAGTACCACCATTCAAGCTTGTAGTCCGGATGGGGACCATGGTCCTCCGGAAAACGAATCGGTTTAGGCGCAACGGCCCGTGTATACCCGGTAGTATCACCAGCAAGAGCCTGTCCAATCTGTACCGAAGCTCCAATAGGCGCCGGATCCTGGCTAACGAACATCGCACCAGCGACCAGGACGATAAAGACAAATCCGATTATCCAGAGTGTTTTGGACATACGTTCACTCCTCCCTCAATGCTAACGATGGATTCGCATTCGCCATTCTTAATGCCGGGTAGATGGCAGCCAGCAAGGCAGCGATCAGGGCCAGGATTAGGGCTTGAATCAGGATCTCTGGGGAGACTTGAACTTGCATCGTCCAGCCAAAGGATCGTTTGTTGATGACAAAGATCAACACGCCGGCCAGGATGAGGCCCAGTGGTAGAGACAACAGGCCGGCGAAAAGGCCCATTAAACCGGATTGCAGGGTCACGTACCGCCAGACTTGTAGCGGAGTCACCCCAGTGGCCCTCAGTACGGCAAGTTCTCGGGCGCGCTCAAGCTGTAAGGCCATAAAGGCACTCAGTATACCGATGAAAGCGACGCCAATGGCCAGCAGGCGAAGGACATTGGTGATTGCGAAGGTCCGATCGAAGATGTCCATCGAAAGGGAGCGGAGCGATTCATTCGCACGGATAAATATCTCTTGGTCTTCATCAACCAGGGATCGCAGTTGTGAGATGGCATCGGCCGGCTCGACATCATCTCGGATATACAGGGCCATGGTAGAGACGCCGGGTTCTCCAAAGTATTGCTCGTAGATGGGCCAGTGTATGACTGCTGTCCCCATGTCCGACCCATAGTCGAAATACACACCGGCTATCTCAAAAGACTGGTTTCCCTGCCTCGTTTCTAACTCCAGGAGGTCGCCTTTATGCAAATTGTATCTGTAAGAAAGCGGCTCGGAAATAAGTAATCTTTCACCAGAGGTAAAGGCCTCCCAGGCGTTTTCTGCCTGTCCTTCTTTAAAGGAGAACGAAGCACGGCTTTGAGGGGCGAGGTTGAAGGTAATCAAGTCAATCGACCCTACATTGGAACGTGCCTTTGTTTGGAATCCGGTACTGGACTGCGTGACGATATCTGCAGAGAGAAAACGTTCTACCAGGTCATCGTCCATCAAGGCGTCAACTCGCCGCATGACGAGGCTTGGCGGGGAGATGTAGATGTCGGCCTGAAGCGACTGATCGAGCCACACCGTAACAGTTTGCCTGAAGCTGTTTACCATTACTCCGACTCCTATGGTTGCAGATACGGCTACCATCAAGGCGGCAATGGATACCGAGGTGCGGCTCAGCGAAGTCCGAATGCCTCCAGCAGCCATGCGTCCTGTCATACCAAATATCGCTGCGAGTATGGGACGGATCCATGAAGCTAAACGGTCAACAACAGCTGGCATGAGCAAGGCATATCCAATCAGCACTAGAAAGAGGCCGCCGTAGCTTAGGACAATATTACGCCCTGGAATGAGGAGCATGATGGCCCCAGCTAGGCAAAGGGCTATGCCACCGAGAAACAGGCGAGGGACCTGTAGGCGGAATCGCGTTTCTTCCATGGAGCGCCGTAGCACAGTACCTGGTGAAGAAGCTGTCGCTTCACGGGCTGGCGCAATCGTAGCCAACAACGTAGCTCCAACTCCCAGGCCAATCCCTTTTAACAACGTAAGTGGCCCGATCGAGATATCACGAACTGAGATCACGTAGTATAGATCGTTGATGGTCTGCGTGACGAGTTGCACCAGGCTTTGGCCGAGGACTATACCAAGTAGCAATCCGAGGCTCGTACCGATAATTGCTATCAATACAGCTTCTCCTAATATCAGGCGAAAGATCTCGTTACGGGTGACGCCCAGGGTACGGATGCGACCAATGAGCCAGCGCCGCTGTACGACGGAGAAGGTCATCGTATTGTAGACCAGAAACATCCCTACGATGAGAGCCAGTAAACTTAATGCAGTGAGGTTCAATTCAAACGCTCGTGTCATTTGCGCTACGGTTGAACTGCGTGCTGCAGAACGAATCAATTCGACACCCGAGGGTAGGGTCTCTTGGATGTAGGATTCCAGTTCGGTGCCGGCATTGTTTTCTGGGATGAGCAGGTCGATATGACTGATTTGTCCTTCCATGTTGAACAGCACTTGAGCGGAAGCGATGTCCATCACCATTAAATCGGCCATGGCCTGTGCACTGCGCTCATCGTCGGAGTTCAGGACGCCGGCGAGTGTCAATACCACTGTTTGTCCGCCAGCGATCACAGAGAGGGTATCGCCAGGAGTGACGTCAAGCGCTTGAGCTGTTTCTGCAGCGATAACACACGTAAAGGCCTGGGCCATAAACGACGACAGATCAATGCCGGCATCGCTATCCGTATAGGACCGGAAGGGACCCTCTGATAATGCATCGACCCCAAGCACCTGCATCGTGCGGCTGAGGTCTTTAGTGATACGCACGAAGCCTTCCACTACCGGTGCGGCATCGCGAATACCGGACTCTATACGCAACTCAGCGTATAGACTTTCATCCAGGCTGCCCGTGGTTGCAACAATCTGATGCGTTGCCTTCCCTGTGACGCGCTCACTCGATAAGGAGAAGGCACGTCGGGCACTCTCATTGGCTAAGTCGATGGAGACCACGAGTGCTACTCCCAGCGCTATGCCTATGACTGACAACCCAATCAGCCACGGATGTCGTGCCATGTAACGGTAGCTGGATCGCGTAAGCAGGCTCATTGTTCTTGCTCCACCTGGGCTATAGACGATACGATGCGGCCACCTTGCAGGGTAAACACCCGGTCAGCAAGGGCGGCCATGGAACGATCGTGTGTAGCGACCAGGGTTGTTTTTCCCATTTTCCGCACCAGCGTATCGAACACGTCCAGCACTTGTGCAGCAGTATCGTCATCGAGGTTGCCTGTGGGTTCGTCGGCAAGGATTAGCATTGGGTTGTGAGCGAGTGCACGGGCGATGGCTACGCGTTGCTGCTCTCCACCTGAAAGTCGGTCGGGGAAGCTGTCCATGCGATTTCCCAATCCGACGTGCTCCAAGAATCCGAGTGCCTCCATGATGTCATCCGGATTCATACGTTTGTTGAGGTCCAGGGGCAGCAATATATTTTCCCTGACAGTGAGCGTTGGGATCAGGTTAAAGGTCTGAAAGACAAACCCGATATGCTCCCGCCTGAACAAGGTCCGTTCCTGCTCAGACATCGTGGTCAAATTGATATCACCGATAGTTACGGTCCCTTTTGTTGGCCCATCGATACCACTCAGTACGTTCAATAAGGTGCTTTTTCCAGAGCCGCTCCGGCCGAACATGACAATGAATTCTCCCTTTGCGATCTGAAAATCGACGTCTTCAAGTACAGTGCGCGTACTGCCACCTTCTTCGAACGACTTGGTAAGTTGGTGTACCTTTACCAGAGGGGCCTGCTCCATGCGTTTGCCGTATTGATCCAAGGGATATCTGTCGTCTAGAACGTCTCTTAGCTTTATAGTTCCATAAATGAAATGGCACAATAACCTACCTCTTCCCATTTTCTAACTCAACGCCTATTTTAACCGGACCCTTCAAAACAATTTAGGTAACCGGTTATGAAAGCTGCCCTTCTTTCTGTTTTTCTTGTTCTTCTCTGTGTTATCCCTACCCAGGCGCAGGATTACGAGTATGATCCTTCTATGTATCAGGCGATGGAATGGCGCAATATTGGGCCTTATCGTGGAGGACGGGCAACGACGGTGGCTGGTCTTCAGCATGATATTTTTACCTATTATATGGGTACCACGGGCGGTGGCGTTTGGAGAACTACGGATGGCGGAGATAGCTGGCACAATATCTCGGATAAGTTCTTCAAGACGGGTTCAGTAGGAGCCATTGCGGTTTCTGAGTCGGACCCCAATGTGATCTATGTAGGGATGGGGGAAGCTCCTATTCGAGGAGTTACGACGTCTCATGGAGATGGAGTCTATAAGTCGATGGATGCCGGCAAGACCTGGATCCACATGGGGTTGGATCGGGTTCGGCAGATTTCGGAAGTCCGCATTCATCCCAGAAATCCGGACCTTGTATACGTTGCTGCGCAAGGCTCTCCTTATGGCGCGAATCCAGAGCGTGGGATCTATCGATCACAGGATGGAGGGGAAAGCTGGGAATTGATCCTGCATGTGGATGAAGACACCGGGGCAAGCGATCTCAGTATGGATCTTACCAATCCTCGTATTCTCTATGCGGCTATGTGGAATCATAGGCGATACCCCTGGAAGGTACACAGTGGAGGTGAAAGCAGCGGGGTGTATAAGTCGACCGATGGAGGAGATAACTGGGAAAAATTAACCGATGGGTTGCCCGAGGTGATGGGAAAAATTGGTGTTGCCGTATCGCCTGCGAATCCTGAGCGCGTTTGGGTACTCGCAGAAGCCGATGAAGGGGGCCTGTTCCGCTCGGAAAACGGTGGTACTTCGTGGCAACGCGTCAACGAGGACCGCGTACTTCGTGCTCGAGCCTGGTATTATACACACCTTTTTGCTGACCCCGTTGACGAAGAAACGGTTTATGTGCTCAATGCACCAATGCTGAAGTCGGTTGATGGTGGAGTATCGTTCAAGCCGATCCCGACACCTCATGGGGATAACCACGGCCTGTGGATCAATCCGGACAACAATCAGATCATGATCAACAGCAACGATGGAGGGGCAAACGTTTCTTACAACGGTGGTAAAACCTGGTCTCCACAAAATAATCAGCCAACGGCCCAGTTTTACCGCGTGAATACCGACAATCGTCTAGACTATTATGTGTATGGAGGGCAGCAAGACAACAGCTCTATGGCGATTGCCAGCCGCTCAAGAGATGCCGGTATTGGCCGTGAAGACTGGTTTCCTGCAAGTGGCTGCGAAAGTGCCTACCTCGCTTTCGATCCCGATAATCCCCGCCTGATTTATGGTGGTTGTTATCAGGGATACATAACGGTCTATGATACCGAGCTAAAGAGCAATCGGCCTATCGATGCGTACCCGTCACTTCGCTTGGGATCCGATCCAATTGACCAGAAATACCGGTTTAACTGGAATGCGCCCATCCTGACCTCACACTATGATCCTAATGTGATTTACCATGCTGCCAACAAACTGCTCAAAACAGAAGACGGCGGCCTATCCTGGACAGAAATAAGCCCGGACTTGACACTTAATAATCCGGAGAATCTAGGTAAAGGAGGTGGACCGATTACCAATGAGGCCGCCGGTGCTGAAGTGTATCACACGATATTCTATGTTGCTGAATCTCCTCACGAAGAGGGCACCATCTGGGCCGGTACGGACGATGGGTTGGTGCATATCACACGTGATGGAGGTGAGTCCTGGAATGACGTTACGCCGAAAGATATTGGTGAGGTGTTGATCAATACTATCGAGGTGTCTCCTCATGATCCTGGCACCGCCTATCTGGCGGTGAATGCGTACAAGTTTAATGACTTTACTCCGCATGTTTTCAAGACTACAAACTATGGAAGGAGCTGGAGCCGGCTGGTTGAAGGCATTGCAGACGAAGCGTTCGTGAGAGTTGTTAGAGAAGATCCAAGGCGAAAGGACCTGCTCTATGCAGGCACGGAAACTGGCATGTATGTTTCATTTAATGGCGGTGAGCAGTGGCAGCCGTTTCAAATGAATCTGCCGGTCGTCGCAATCACGGATATGAAGATTCAGAACAATGATTTGGTTGTAGCCACGCAGGGACGCTCATTCTGGATTCTAGACGATCTCTCACCGCTTCACCAAATGAACGAGGAGATCGCAGAGAAGAACATGCATCTGTTCAAGCCGAGCGATGCCTATCGCATCAACCGAGGTGGCCGGCCTGCAGCGAATACAGGTAAAAACCCTCCTAGCGGGGCAATCCTCTATTACAATTTGGGCGAACTGGCAGACAGTGCTGAAGTGACAATGGCCATTCTTAATGCAAGCGGTGATACCCTTCGCACGTACGATAGCAAGCAGCCTGCTGGTGCGTCTGCTTCACCGAGTCCTGCTGGGGCTGGTGCAGCTAAGCACCTTTCGAAGAAACCTGGTATGAATCGGTTTGTGTGGGATTTCCGGCATAACGAACTGACGAAAATCCCGGGTGTGTTTACCTTTGGTTCTTTGCAGGGGTATCGCGTAGCGCCGGGCACCTACACTGCTGCACTGTCTGTAGACGGAGAGACATCCCAGCAGTCTTTTGATGTATTGCCTGACCCTAAGCTTAACCTCACTCCAGCCGATTATGAAGAACAGCAAACGTATCTCGCCGGCTTATACGCCTATACTGATGAGATGCACGTTTCGGTGAATCGCATGAATGCAGTCAAGGAGCAATTAGAGGGACTCGTGGGCTTCGCGAAAGAGCGAGAGGAGGGCGCTCCTATTGTAACAGCTGGCAATGCGCTCATTGAAAAGATCGACGACTGGAAAAAACACATCATTCAGGAAAAGCAGAAGACATTTCAGGATGTCATCAATTTTCCGAATAAGTTGAACGCCCAGTTTATCTATATGCTTTCTTCAGTAGACGGTATAGAACCGCCTCTGACTGAGGGTGAAAGAGAGCGTTACGAGGATCTCGTTGCCGAATGGGCGGCCTTGCAAGAAGAGATGCAATCGATTCTGGATACCGATGTACCGGCCTTCAACACGCTCTATCAGCAACAAGCGTTGCCGGCGGTGCTTGTACCTGAAGTAAAAGAAAGGAAAATGAAGCCTGTGGAGGGAGAAGAGCCGTAGGTCGATGGCTCATATTCCCAATGCCCGGCCCAATGCAGGTAGCCCCGTAAACAAGAAAAACCCAAGTACTCCGAGCAGGAAGATCATTGTTACCGGCCGGTTCTTAAAAGAACCTACCCAATCCGATCTTCCATTTAGAAGCAGGATTGTTAAGGCTATCATGGGCATAACCAATGCGCCATAGATGGAATTGAGTTTTTGTACGACTTCGAAGTCGTAGAAGAGGCCAATGGCTGGGACGATGGCGATGATCAACAGGTATGCCCTGTATGGGCGGCCTGTTGTATCAATTTTATCTTTTACTACCTCACCGCCTCGATCTTCTTTGACGGCTTGGGAGATCTTCATGTAATCAGCGAACATGTAGGGGACAGACTGCCAGACTCCTAGCATACTGGAGAACATGGCGGCCCAGGCGCCAATCAAAAACACGAGCCGACCATAGCTACCTAATACATCGCCTAATTGATTGGCCAGCGTTACGACCAAAAGCGAACTGGCCTGGCGTTCCAGGTCGCTTACGCTAGCGATTATTACTACCGCAATGCCAAATAGGGCAGTCACGAGGTAGGCAACGCCTAGATCAAGCCGGCATATGGGGAGTGATTCTGCTCCTTCCCGTCCTTCCTCTCGAATCCAGTATCCATAGCTAAGAATAGTCAACGTGCCGCCAACACCGCCCATCAACGCGAGGGTCCATCCAACACCCTGATCCGATCCATTTTCTATGTACGTTGGGATTGTGGGCATAACCAGCCCCTGCATTGCTGCACCCCAATCTGCCTGGACCAGCACGGCTGTGACAACGACCAGAATAAACATGATCCCGACACATACGCTCATGATGCCACTGAACATTCGGAAGGATCCGAGTAGAACGAGCTCTAGGCCGATAATACTGTGCACAATGCCAAATACAATCTTGCCCGTCTCGGGGTCAGCGAAAACAGGAAAAAGGGCATGAGCGGCCACACCACATGCACTCATCAATGAAGATCCAACCCCGAAAGTCCACACGACGAAGTAGCTGATGAAAAAGTACTGGGCTGGTTTACCCAATCGGTAGATCGCACCTTCTAGCAGTGTTTGACCTGTTGCCAGTTGCCATCGCGTTAGGCCCTCTGTGATCACATACTTAATGAACGCGCCCAGCACCACGGCCCACAAAACTGCTACGCCAAGTTTACTCCCCGCAAAAGCCGCTGCTGCTACATCACCAGCTCCGACGCCTGTTGCAGCAATGAGAATACCTGGGATAATGACGGCGAGACTGAGGCCAGGGGAGCGAGTCATGCGATTACTTATTCAAGACGGAGAGTCCTACGTGACTTCGCAACCAATCAGCCATGTATTCTAGATATCCATCAACAGGTTGTGTGGGCGTAGGGCGCTCCCAGGGTCCTCCGGTGCGGGCTGCTCGCAAGCCATGATTAGCCCCTTCGAACACCTTCCATGTAAAATCTCGGTCCCATTCCTCAGCGATTTCCTTTAGGTCCTTGATGCCTTGCCTCCACGGGACACTCTGGTCCAATGCTCCATAAATCCACAGCCCAGGTATGCGTAGCTCTGCGATAAATACGGACGCATCGAGTCCTTTAGATTCAAGTTTGGCCATTGCTTCATCAATCGATTCATGGCTGGCCCCGGTTGGCCGGCCTTGTGTCTGGCCGGTGAGATCGCTGTACGCATTCTCTTCAAGGATGCTGACAGTAGGTCCTGAAACGATGACGGTAAAGGCGATCCGCTCTTGGTCCATGCTGGCTGCGAGAGGAATGATCCAGCCGGCCTGGCTGACTCCCCAGAGCCCAATCTGCGAATCATCTATATCATCCCTACTGGCCATGAGGTCCGCTGCCGCCAGGGCGTCTGTTGCGTAGATGACCATCGAACTGCTGTAACTGCCGGGGTAGGTGCCTGAAGATTCCCCAACGCCACGCTTGTCGTACATAAAGAACGCGACGCCTCGTGAAGCAAAGTAGCGTGCTGCCTCACCTTGATACAAATCGGATCGATCAACATAACCAGAACCATGAACACCAATCATGACAGGATGCGGGCCTTGTCCAGTTGGCAAATAAAGTGTGCCCACTAGACGGGCTCCACGGCTTTCAAAATCTAGCTCTACCGTTTTCCATTGATTCTGACTGAAGCCGAGCTCAGGGAATGCTAAGGATAGGATTAAAAAGAGCAAGTAAGAGATTGTATGTTTCATTCCACTCAAAATCGGGTGTCCATATTTATGTGATTCAAAGGTATGATCAGGCTGTAACCAAATCAATGATTGTGGGGTGTTATGACATTTCCAACGCCAGCGGGTGATATGTTTCGTTATGACATAGTTGATGAAGGCGATAGTTAATGGCACTACAACGAAGTTGCTTTCTACAAATCCACAGCAAGCTCATCTACATCTACTACAGCAAGTCCACCTAATAAAAATGATTTTCTTTGCTCTTACATCAAAGGGTTCTTCGCTTATCGCTTTATTGTTGATTCTGTGTTTTCCTCTTACACTCTTTGCGCAGCAAGTAGAAGGCGATGAGCGCTGGAGCAATGATTTTGGGGACCATATTGAGTTTAATGGTCAGATCAGGTCTGTCGCTGTGTCTGGTGATTACATTTATGCGGAAGGAGGCTTTTCTCGAGTTGGAGGCAAATTTGCCAGGGGATTGGCCCGGTGGGATGGAGAGCATTGGCAACCCATGACGGGTGGTATTTGTCCTTCACAGGAAGAGCTTCCGGAAGCATCCTACTATTGCATACTTTATGATGTAGCTGCGTCTGGTGAACGGGTGTACATGTCGTCCCGATACAAACTAAAAGGGAGCGAAGAAGAAAAAGTCGGTCTTATAGTCTGGGATGGAAGAGAATGGTCGGAAGCTTTTGAATGGCTTAATACCGGTCTTACTGGTACATCGAACATGATTGCTGTGGGAGACGATGTGTACTTAGCCGGTTATTTTGAATTTGAAGAAGTTGAAGGAGTCAGGGAGCGCATAAACGGAATCATTAAATGGGACGGGCAGACGTGGGAGGTGGTAGGAAATATGCCGTTTAGCCTGAACACAAGAATCAAATGGCTTGCAGTTGCCCATGGGTATCTTTACGCGACAGGCTCCTTTTTTTCCAGCATCAATGAAACAGAAATCCCTACAAATCTCGCCCGGTGGGATGGGCAAATATGGGAAACTGTAGGTACTATGCAGATCTCAAATGTAACCAACCTACAGGCATTGGATGGAGACATCTATCTATCTGGCCTTGTTCGAGATGCCCAGGGAGATGCTATGAATGAGGTGGGAATTGCCATGTGGAACGGAACGAGTTGGATTTTTTTTGATGAATCGGGTGTTAGTGGCTCGGCTTTCTCTGTAGCGAAAATTAACGCTGACCTATATATACAGGGAACGTTTAGAGGTGAACCACTTGGCCGACAGGCGGCCTGGGATTTTAATGTCATCAAATGGGACAATGGGGCATGGACCCCTGTAACAGGTATTGGTCAAAACACCTTTTTAGCGATGCAAGGAATCGTAGGATGGGATGATGAGCTGATTATCGTGGGTGAACAGAGTATCGAAGTATTGGATGGCACTAGATTCAGGTCTCTCGATAGCCCCAACGATGGATTTAACAATCCTGTGTTGGACATGGTCGCTGATAACGGTCGATTGTATGTTGCGGGTCGGTTTAACACCGTTGGGAATGAGTCCTCGATTGGTATGGCAGAGTGGGATGGATCGCGTTGGTTTCCTTATGAATCAACGTTTAATGGTTGGATCACTCACGTGGCGGCATCTAATGGTGTTGTTTATGCGGCAGGAAATACACCCCGTCTACCTTATGCATCCGAGGTAAATGGGCAGCCGCTGGATGCCATCGCCGTTTTTGATGGTGATCGATGGGAGCCACTACCCGGCCTTTTTCGGCATACACCTCAAGATGCAGTGGGCGATGGATGGATTACCTCAATAGAGGTTTTTGAAGACAAGCTATACGTAGGAGGAAGTTTTGAGCAGGTTGATGACGTTGAAGCACTGGGCATTGCCGTCTGGGATGGTGCCGAGTGGGCAGGATTAGGATCGGAGTATAATTTTGATCGCCAGGTGCTGAGCATGGAATATGCGGACGGTGCGTTATACGTGGGAGGCCGATTCGAAGCAGGGCCAAATGCTCCCGGGAATTCGATCGCAAAGTGGGATGGAGGGAGTTGGTCTGCAGTTGGGAATGACGATTTTCCTGAATCGTTTATCACAGACCTGTTATTCGCTGAAGAAATGCTATATGCAACAGGGAGGGATAGTCTATATCAGTGGGACGGTTCATCATGGAAAAGCCTCGCAAGGGTAGCGGGTAACCTGGCAACCATGCAGTACCATGACTCCACGTTATATGTTGGAAGCAATGTAATCGTCACATCGGACTCTATTAGTGCAAACGAAGATTGCGTCTACCTCAATACATCGATTGCCCAGATTAAGAACGGCATCACGAGCTCGCTAGGCAGTGGCACCTGGCGGTGCCAACCTCCCAACTTCCAAAGCTTCTGGGGAAATGAAAGGGAGGTCTGGGCCTCTGAGATCATGGATGGCCATCTATATATCGGCGGAAATTTTACGTATGCTGGAGGCAAGCCGTCCAATTACATCGCAAAATGGAGTTTCTCACCGGTAAGCGTGCCCACTGAAGGAGAAATTCCTGCTCGTGCAGAAATTCGGTTTGATACACCTCATCCAAATCCTTTCACGCAGAACATTCGTGCAACCTTTGATCTGTCCCGGCCCTCGAGGGTCAATATCGTGGTGTATAATCTTCTCGGTCAGCGTGTTGCAGTTCTTATGGACGAACTTCAGGATGTTGGCTCTCACGAAGTCTCCTGGTCACCAGGCTCACTGCCAGCCGGTCTCTACTTCTTGTCCCTTCAAACGCAAGAAGGTTTTGATGTGCAGAAGGTAGTCTATGTGAAGTAGCTGGGCCAGGTTGGCACACGTCTCGTTATTAGTAAAAGCCCACCCCAAACAGAGTGGGCTTTTGAACAAATACCCTGGCATGAATTCTACTTTACAAGCAACATAGTTCGAACCAGGCTCGTCGTTGGGGTTTCTAATCGGTACAAATAGGTACCGCTCGATAACTGACTCGCATCAAATTGGACTTCGTATAGTCCAGCATCTTGAACACCATCTACCAATGTTTCGATTTCGCGGCCTAGCAGGTTGTATACGGTTAGCTTAACCGGAGAAAAGGACTTCAGACTATACTGAATTGTGGTTTGTGGGTTGAATGGGTTTGGATAGTTTTGTGACAGGCTAAACGTTTCCGGTTGCTCATCTGAAGAGGCTATCTCTAATATTGGATCAACAGGTTGTTTAGCAGAAGGAATTGCGGCACCCTCACCTCCCCAATAGCTATTGAGAGCTACCTGTACACCAGTTCCGATGAGGACATTATACCCCCAGAATGATCCGGTAGCCTGGGTGCCTTGTTTTAACCATATGGTTCCATTGGGAGTATAAAGGTTTGCATTCAACGTACTGTTCAGACCTATCTGAGCGGCCTTTGGTGTACTATTGAGCGCACCATCTTGGCCGTTGATACCTGCTACATAAAATATGATGTCTGATGCATCAATAGACGATCCGGATACCGGCCCGATCTCTGTATTGCTTTCGGTTTTGAATTTACCCGCTACCATTACCTCAGTGGCAGCGTTAACTAACAAACGTCCATCGCCCTTTACAACGAGGGAGTCGATCGCATAGCTTCCTCCTGTAAGTAGTAGGGTGCCGCCTTTCCTTACAAACACAGTTTGATAAGCGCCTGCATCAAGAGACAAGCTGTCATTCTGTTCAACAATAAAATCGGTGGTTCCGGGCAGACCCTCCTTGAAAGGAGGGCTATTTGTGATTACAGGTACATCACCGAGGGGATACTCTGTCCCGTTGACAGTTCCAATCCCTGTGCGGGAGTTTACGTATAGATCACCGTTTACTACGGCGTTCTTTTTTACTTTGATGTCATCGCCATACAAGCTATATCCGACAGGTGTAGTTGCCCCAATACCTACCACTAGCTCGACATCTGAACTTAAAAAAGGTGCAGAACCAATTGAATCGACAACAACGTGTCCAGAATAGACCTGGGAGTTCTTTTTAAGCCATATACTATTGGTTGCCGTTATAACTGAATGGCTTGCAATCGTATTCTCGAAGTATAGGTCCTGAATTTCCGCTTCGCTTAAGGCGCGATTATATATACGCACATCATCGATGCTACCATTAAAGGTGCGGCCTGGGTTAACCGGGCGGCGGCCAAGGTTCATTGGGTTAGTATCTATAATGAGTGTTTCGGTGTAAGGGGCTTCACGCTCCAATACACCATCCACATAGAAGCGCAGCATGCTGCCATCATACGTCCCAACCACGAAGTGCCATTCTCCATCGGGAGCTGTTTCGCTGTAGGTAAATTGCCGGTTGAATCCCGCAACACCTACTTTAAACCAAAACTTTGCCTCTGTAGCGGATCCGGTTCCGTCGTCATCCTTAATGCCTAGAGAGAATGGGTTTTCGAGGCCCTTTGCTATAGCATAAGTTTCGAAAAGCATCTCATCGCTTTTGATCCAAACAGCCAGTGTAAGTTCGTTGAGCTCCAACTGGGGAGCATGCGGGATTTCAATGTAACCTCCTCCGTCGATGTTAAAGTCATAGGCTTGGCCGGAAGCGGTAGGAGAATCTGAAGTGAATCCTCCACCGTCTTTTTTTATTCCATGATTTGCGTATCCACTGTAATCTAGAAAATCTCCATCTAGTGGATAGAAAGCTACAAGGTCCTGAGAGAGTATTTCACGTGGTCCTGCAATGAGAAGAACGAGACCCACTAGGGCAAATCGTACGTTTAGCATGTTCATAATAGGGTGCTTTTGAGTTATGGAAACGAATTTCTTGAATGCGAGAGCACCCAGGCGCCTGGATATTCCAAGACTACAAAAGCAATCCTATCATGACCTAACAGATTTTGATCAACGGCCGAAATCTGATATAAATTATTTCCCTAAGTGGAATGTAGCATCCTGGGAGGCTGATAGAACAGCGTGGTTTTTTCTATAAATCGATGGTTTTTCGTTCATGAATCGTTGGAATTGGGTGTTCAGATGAGACGAACTGGAAAATCCTACTTCATCTGCGATAGCTTCTATAGTTAAATTTGAATTCTCCAATCTAAGGATGGCTTCTCCAACCCTGTACCTGGCGAGAATTTCGCGTGGCAATTTGCCGGTAAATTTGACGCATTGGTTTCTCAATTTTTTAAAGCCCATCTCCATATTAGAAGCCATTACCTTCACGTTAAAGGAGCGTTTACATCCAAATTCTCTCAATTGTGATCGCAAGGAAATAAGGAAAGGGTCGTTACCGTCAGGAAGCAACATGTTCTGGTTATCATCAAATAGGCGTCGTTGATCCTGTATCAATGATTCATTTCTTTCCTGTAATATGCGTACACTCTCCTGGTATCGATCGACAATTTCTTCGAATTGGGCTACCTGTTTTTTTGCTTCTCGATTCAGCATTGCTTGTTGATCCAATAAATGAGAGTGCTCTGTCCGAAACGAAATAATCTCATTGCCCAACGTGTTAAAGCGAGCACTGGCCTTGGATTCTCGAAAAACAATGAGGCCAAGCGCTAACGTGGTGCAGATCAGCAAGAGCCAATATTTGAGGCGGTGATACCAGTAGAACGGGTTTGGAATAAGCTCAAAAAAAACAGTCTGACCATCGATGTAGGCGAGGAGGAGTGGTTTGCTGCCATTGCCTGTTCTGAGTAAACCTTCGAAAATGAACGACCGACCTGGTTCGTAGAATAACTTCTTGAATGTGTGATCTGCCAGGTAGCTTCCTTCACTAGTTGAAATAGAAATATCGGAATGCCCGTCTCCATTTGTGTCTTGAATGATATTGACTTCTGTTATGCGATCATTCACAGATAGCACAGGTTTCCAGATAAAACTCCCTCTGATGGTTTGGAGTACGGACAATTCTTTTTCTCCTGTGATTCCTAATAGGGCTTCTTTTTGATCAGATTGAGGAAGTGCCACCAAAGAAGAGGCGCCTTTTAGTGATACAATCAGATCGTCGCCTCCGAGGCTTCTCATATCCATTTCCTCTGACGAAGCATGCTTGACGACAATCTCAAGATCTGAATCGGCTACAAAGTTTCCTATATACCCCATTGTGGCAGACTTAGTACCTTTGCTTGTTTCCCATTCATAGGTGTGTGTTGACAAATCAAGTACAAATAAACGGGGCTGCTTTGCATTTGCAGATTTATCATCGGCGTGATTATCGGGGACGAATGTACGAACAACCAACTCTTTGATGCCATCTTTATCAAAATCATAGGGGGGATAAAGAGTAGTTGGTTGTCCGTTGGAGGAGTAAATTTCATTGTGATCAAGGTGGATCACCGTTTCTGTATTGAGCATGGGCATTGGCGCAACCCATATTCCTCTTGGATCTGTGGAATACATTGCGCTGAATACCAGAATAAGCTCATCATTACCATCCTCCTCGATATCTGTCCTAAACAATTGAACAACACGCGGATCCCAGTCGAATGCTGGATCTCTGTCTGGTGCATCCTCTATTGTTGCGACCAGTAGAGAGTATTCTTTTTCACAACTGTAGCTGGACTTGGTGCAATTAAGACTCATCAAAAACAATGAATCATTGCGAACGATCTGTAGGATTACTTCATCAAGGCCATCCCCGTCAATATCTGAAATCAGGGGATAGTCATATGTAGTTCCTTGAAATTCAATTTGATCGATCGAATTTAGATTATGATTGAGCATATCAATAGCTACATAATCACCCTTTGGTGTCCATGCGGCATCTTTAAGCATCCATGCTAATTCGTCGGTATTATCGTTATCGAGATCAACGGGAAGTAGCTTGTCGGGCAATACTTTTCGTTCTTTTAGCAGGTAGGGATAGGCTTGAGGGTTTACCTCCCATCCAGGGTGGATTACTTCCACTAAAAAAACAGTTAAGATCAGGGCAAAGGTACCCAAGAGCGTTAGTAAATAACCTCTTAATCCTGGCTTTTTCTTGAAATTGATCATACTTCTATTCCTTCTTTAACTACTTTTTTCAGCGTTGTGTGAATTAGGCGCCTCGTGAGGACTAGAAGATAAGAGACGTGATCAAAGAATGAAGGAGGGGTTCAATGCCTGGATTGAGATCAGAGATAAGTAATCAAGTAAGCTGATTTATCTCTACAAAAAGTAGATCAACCCAAAGAAGAATTGCAGTTGTTCGGGTTCGACATCAAACCGGCTTAGTGACGCATCGATCGGGATCGAGCCAAAATCGGAGGCATCCAGGTCGACTCCGGAGAAGGCCTTAAAGGAGAAACGAGCGCCAATCTTGTTGCCCAGTGCAGCTTCCATGCCTGCGCCTAGCTGAAGGGCCCCATAAGATTCTGCTGAAGAGCCACCCTGGAATTGATCGAGGGGAGTGCCGTCGATGCGGACGGATTGCCGATTGAGTGAATACCCAAGGCTACCAAATATATTTGCCCAGGGGAGGACTACATAGCCCAGCCGAATATCCAGTCCATAGCTTGCACCTCTTCGTAGATCCAACTCGGAGAATCCTGTGGCGTTTGGGTCGAACGTATAGGGATCTGGTATAGTGGCTGTGTTTAAGTATAACTCTGCACCTAATAGCAGCCTGGAAGGGGCGTAATTGTATCCGCCGAATACCCCGTACCCGCCGCCACCTCGGCCGGCAGGATCATCCACACCGTCGAAGGTAATCTGGGTGTTGTAGCTAATCGCGCCCCCTTCAACGCCCCCGTAAAATCCTGAGAACAGGTTATTCGATTGGCCATATCCTTCTAAGCTGCCCAGGCTTACAAGAAAAAGAATTGCTATGAGGGGGCGTTTGTATCTCATAAAAAGGGATCACAGGATCTACTCATGCCGCAGGTTTTCTACTGGATTGACTAAAGCGGCCTTTAAAGACTGGTACCCAATGGACACGATAGTGAGCAATGCACCGCTTACTATAGCCATCAAAAATACCTGCCAGCCGATTTCTGTTCGGAACGTAAAGGCCTCCATCCAGCGTTGCATGAAAATGTACGCGATGGGGCTTGCCAGTAGAAACGCCAATGTGATCAGTAGCGAAAATTCGTTGGTGAACAGGCGAATAATATTGAGATACGAGGCTCCGAGAATTTTCCGGATACCGATTTCCTTCACTTTTTGCGTCGCCATAAAACTAACTAACCCGTACAATCCCAGGCCAGCAATGCAAATGGCGATGATTGAGAAAATGGACAAAACCCGGGATGTCTTTTCTTCCTGCCAATAAAACGTGCTAAGCTCCTCATCAAGAAAAGCATAGGAGAAGTAGTAGTTGGGGAAGACGTCGGCGAAGCTCTTCTCTATAAAACCGATAGCCTCTTGAGCCTGGCTCATGTTTATCTTGATCGATCCTTTTTGCAACATGAAGGTATAGCCTTGCCAGAGCATAACTGGGTGTATGGGGCTGTGCAACGATACCGAGTTGAAGTCTTTGACAACGCCCACTACTGGAGCATCGCTGACTCTCCAGAACGAGATTGTTTGGTTAAGCGCCTCTTGTGGATCCTCGATACCCATAAACTGCATCATGGCCTCGTTGATAAGTACTTCAAACGTACTGTCCTTCGTTTGGATATTCCGGCCGGCAACCAATTCTATATCGAATAAATCCAGGTAGTTCTCATCAATGGCTTTGTGCTCCATCGTATACCCTTGTTCTGGATCCGAAGGGAGGTAGTAATTGGTCCACCACTTGTTGATCGTTGAAGCAGGGGTGTTCAAAGAAAAGGATACATCTACAATAGACGACTGTTGTAGAAGCTGTTGCCGTATAGTCTCAAGCTCAGTACCCGAGTGTGAAGGCAGGTCCAGTGTTATCACAGCTTCTTTGTCAAACCCAAGAGAGGTTGACTTGATATAGTCGAGTTGGTTAACCACAATGCCAGTGCTGATGATGAGCAGGAATGTGATGGTAAATTGGACAACGATCAGTCCTTTTCTAAGTAACAATCCACCGCCTTGTTTTCGTTGAAGGCTGCTTTTGAGAACGGTAGTTAATGAGTCGAATCGGGAAATTAACCAGGCCGGATAAAGTCCAGGCAGCACACTGATTAGTAACCACCCGGCAACCAACATCAACATCACATCGGGTTCAAATAGAAGCGATGAGTCGATAGGTATAGAGAGGTAATTCGTGATGGTTGGAAGAAAGGTCCATGCGATAAATACAGATAAAACTGTCGCTGCTGTGACGATCAGAACGGCTTCGACTAAAAACTGCGCAAGAAGCTGCCTTCGAAAACTGCCCAGCACTTTGCGGACACCCACTTCCTTTGCTTTCTTCACCGCTCTTGCTGTGGACAGGTTCACAAAATTAATACAAGCGATGATGGCAATAAGTAGACCTATCAGCGCGAGCGTCAGGATCATGTTTTTGTTAACTGCCCTGCCCGAAAAGTTTGTGTTGCCTATAACTTCATTGTAGTGGACATCGCTGAGCGGTTGGAGACGCATCTGGTAGCTATCGACGAATTCTTCGCCGAGGTGACTCTCAATCAGAGCTGGAAATTTGGATTCAACCTGTTCTACTAAAGTCTTGTCACTGAGCTTCAAAAAAGTCTGGTAATACGAATTTGCACTGGCAACAAGCCGGTCGTTGTAGTTTTCGGATTGCTCGAACGTGCTGTGTGATACAGCCATTTGCAACGGAAAATCCGTGTTCTTAGGCATATCCTCAATGATGCCGGTGATCGTTAGCTCGAACTCATTATTCAATCGGATGGCTTTACCCATGGCGTCTCCGTCAAACCAGTTTCTTGCCAGGGTTTCATTGATAACTGCCTGCCCCGGCTCAGATAATGATTGCTGTGGAGCACCAGCCGTCCATTCGAATGAAAGCATTTCAAAGAAGGAGGGACTAACGAACGCAATTTCCTCAACCCGGGTAGGGAGGTTGTCAACTTCAACCTGGGTCTCGTTGGGGTTCAACTTGTAGGCTACTGCTGCATCTTCAATCTCAGGGAGTTCCTCTTGGAGTACATACATCAGGTGATGAGGTGTACCTGAGTCCGCAGCATCCAGTGTTTCCCCAATAACAACCCGGTATACCTGATCGCCCTCTTCATGGAAGGTGTCAAAGCTCAACTCATAGCGGACGATAAGAAGTATCACCATTGCACTGGCAATACCAAGGGTTAGGCCCAGCAGGTTGATCAATGAATACCCTCGTTGTTTAGCAAGCGAGCGAACGCCAACCTTTAGATAATGCCTAAACATAGGTGCCTCTGGAGATTGTAGGGATAATAAAGGGAAAATTACTTGGTAGGTGAGAGCCGTATTTCAAATTGTATACCAAGGCTCGTAACAGTATAAATTTGAGAGCATATCACTTATTTATGGATGTACTCTGTTCGCTTTCAGCACACTATTTGTTCGTAATCGAACATCAACTACTCACATTCTATCCACCCTCTCCTGGTAGCTTATCGACTCGTTCCGCAGTTCGTAGATTGCACCGTTTCTTTTGGGAAAACCGACCGTAGCTAGCGCTATAATTGTTACTCCAAAAGAAGGATTTTATGATGCAAGCTACAGTTCGTCTACTGAGCACATTTCTGGCCATTATAGTTTTTTCAATAGGCCAGGCAGGATCGAAAACAGCGTATGCCCAAGCAACGGATGCCCAATCAGTGGATGCCCGCGTCTATGGGAAGGTAGTGGATGGTTCAGATACTCCGTTGCCGTATGTAAATGTAGTATTGGAGGGGACGGTAGAAGGTGCTGCTACAGATAATGATGGGATGTATGAGTTTACCACTTCAAGAACAGGGACATATTCAATTATTGTATCAATGATTGGCTACGAGTCCATTTCGAGAACGGTTGAACTTGTCTCAGGAGAGTCCATTGAGCTTGATTTTGTATTGAAGGAAACGCTCATCAATATGGAAGAGGCTGTTGTTACAGCCAGCAGCTACGTCACGGGCATTGAGGACGCTGCCACCCTGCAGACCCTGGAGGTGGTCACTACACCCGGTGCAGCGGCAGATATTCTATTGGCAATCAAGACCTTCCCGGGAACAGCAATGGTGGATGAGGGGGCCGGCCTGTTTGTACGTGGTGGAGACGTAAACGAGACGGTATTGCATCTTGACCAGGCTACGGTGATTCATCCCTACAAGTACGAGTCTCCAACGGGTGGTGTGTTTGGTACAATCCCTCCATTCCTGGTCGATGGGACGTACTTTTCGTCGGGCGGCTTTTCTGCGAAGTATGGAAATGCGCTGTCAGGAATGCTCGCGATGAGAAGTCAAAACCTGCCGTTAACTTCAACCTACACCGTGAATCTTGGGCTGGCGGCGGCATCGGTAGGCCTGTCACTGCCAATTGTACCGGGGAAACTAGGGGTGCGGTTTTCAGGGAATCGCAGTTTCACTGAATTGATGATGAACGTCAATCGCATCGCCGATGAGTTTGTTCAAACCCCCAGAGGGTGGGATGGCAATCTGAGCGTTCAGTATGCGTATTCCCCAACCGGACAAGTCAAGTTCTTTAACTTCACCACGTTTGATCGGCTGGGTGTTCATGTTAATGAACCGTCCTTTGATGCCATCTTTCGAGGCGAGTCGGTAAGCCGGTTGCATAATGTGCAATGGACCGATCTGTTTGGACCGTGGTTCTTAGAGGCCAGTATTTCAGCCAGCAGGTATCAGTCTAATAGAACCCTTGGTCTCCTTGATCTTGAACAGACGGATTGGGCAGGGAAGATCCGGTTTGATGCCGAGCGTGACCCAGAGGAAGGCCAGTACCGAATTCTTGCAGGAGCCGAAGTAGAGCAATTGGAGAATCGCTTTACAGGCGTTCTGCCAACCCGTGATGATATCCTGGACCCCGATGCATCCAGTTATCGTGTTCAAAGCAGCGACCTAGGCACTCGAGTTGGTGGGTACGGAGAATTTGAATGGAAATGGTCACGTCGAATTGCAACGCGTGTTGGAGGTCGGTTCGATAAGCTTTCTTTAAGCGACCAATGGACGTTCGATCCCAGGGCTTCTCTGCTCTTCGCCATTGATGCAAACACGGAGTTTCGAATGGCCTGGGGGATCTATCATCAATACGCACTTCCATATCAGTACGCAACTTCTCCCGCTTCTTTCAACCTGAAGCCGCAGCGATCACAACACTTCATTGCAGGTGTCCACATCGATAAAGAACGTTGGCAAGCTCGTCTGGAAGGTTATATCAAGCCGTACGACCGCCTGGTCCTAGAAAATGCCCAGAATGACTACACCAATGACGGAGAAGGTATTGCACGCGGTGTGGACGCATTCTTCAAGTACGGAGGGTTTTTGTTGACCCGTGTGAACGGGTGGGTGTCGTACAGCTATCTGACCTCTAATCGAACCCAACAGCGATACACTTCATCGGGAGCTGTTTTTGAGAGAGGACCATCACCCTTCGATATCTCACACAACCTGACCCTGGTGGCTAAGGCGCGTGTTGTTGGCTTTTGGAGCACTGGTTTCACCTATCGCTATGCTACCGGCCGGCCTATTACCCCGGTGACCAGCGCCTTCTTGGTCGAAGACCAGGGGTACTACCTGCCGATACAAGGCCCGGTTGGATCGGAGAGGCTGCCTTCCTTCCAGCGCCTGGATATGAATTTGAGCTATTACCTGCCCTTCGGGAAAGGCCACAACGCAACATTCTACTTCGCAGTGAGCAATCTGCTCAACCGTGTGAATGTACTTGGCTACGATTATTCCACCGATTATAGCCAGCAGACAGAGCGCCGCTCCAATTACAAACGGTTCGTCTACTTTGGCGTGTCCATGAATATAAATCGATTACCTAACTCACTATAGCACCATGAAAAAATCACTATTGATCTTACTTCTCGCATTGTTTGTAACGCCCGCATGGGCACAGGATGCTTCTTCGCTCATCATTAAAGGGAAAACGGATCTGGCCGAAGCGGTGAATCAGAATAACCTGGACGGGATCAAGGAGGTAAAGGCTTTGCTGCAGCGTGCCAGCCAGGACAAAGAAGTGGGACACTATGCCTACTATTACCTGGGCCTTGCCGAGTACAGGCTCGCTTCTCTCGATGAAGAGAACATGGCCGATCACATTGACCAGGGGATTGATTATCTAGAAAAAATGCTTAAAATGGACAAGGGAAATGTTGAAGGATCGGCATTACTTGGGAGCCTGGTTGGATGGAAAGCAGGGTTAAAACCAATGCAGGCCATGTTTTTAGGCCCTCGGTCAAACCGGTTGCTCAATGGTGCTACAGAAGCAGACCCCGAAAATCCACGTGTGATGTTGTTTAAATCAGTCAGCGACTACAATACACCCGAGCAGTGGGGAGGTGATAAAGACCGAGCAATGGAAGGATTCAAAAAGGCGACTACCTTCTTTGAAAACAGACCAGCCGGCAATGAAATCGAACCCTCCTGGGGCCACCCAGACGCGTATGCCTGGTTAGGCATCATTCATATGGAACGAGGTCAAAACGACGAAGCAAAAGTCGCATTCGAAAAAGCCCTAGAAATCGACCCCAACTTCGCCTGGGTCAAATACGGTCTCATGCCCCAGTTAGCTTCGAATTAAAAAACCCTTATTCAGAAAACTATTGACGAGTAACAAATCGGTCGTTCCTGCGAAAGCAGGAATCCATGCAAGTTTGCAAATTAATTCAAGCTTCTATGGATCCCTGCTTTCGCAGGGACGACAGCATTGATTGCTCATCTGTATTTTCTGAGTGAAAAAGAATGTCCGAACTCGACCACATAGAAAAACCTCGAATCACCCTCTTGGGAAGTATGCTAACCCTTGTGTGCTGGTTGGTATACACGGTTCTCTATGCTTTTGCAATAGGTGCTGCCGGTCAGCAGGGATCGTTTCTTGGGATATTTATTGGGCAATGCATCGGGAACGCGATCTTGATTGCATTAACGATGCCGGCGTGGTGGTTCATATTCAGGGGGATGGATGATAAGAGCTGGTGGATGCGTATTCTCGCGCACTTAATGTATGCCCCGCTGTTTGGTTGGTTGGGTACTGAACTGCTTCTTATCTACACCCGTGCACTCGTCCCTGATGGAAGTGTTACCGCTACGATCGAAGAGGCCTATCCCTTTATAGTTGGAACGAACATCACGTTGTACCTGGTACAGTTTTCCATCCTGCACGCAGTCCGTGCGATTGGCCGGTTGAGATATCAGAGGCAACGGGCAGCTGAGTTGTTGGTTCTTGCCCAGGAAAGTGAGCTAGCTGCGTTAAAGGCGCAGCTCAATCCTCATTTCCTCTTCAATACCCTCAACAGTATAAATGCGCTCGCAGGGGACGACCCTGAAGCGACCCGAAGTATGATTGCCCGTCTCGCAGAAATGCTTCGGTATGCCATCGATTCTTCAAAGCGGGATATGGTTTCTTTGGAAGAAGAGATCAACTTTACAAAAGCCTACCTTGCTATTGAGCAGCAGCGCATGGCTGATCGGCTTGCTGTAGAGTGGCACGTTGATGCGCAGGTACTAGACGAATTGATTCCCCCGATCATTCTGCAGCCTCTCGTTGAAAATGCCGTCAAGCATGGCATAGCTCCGCGTGAATCAGGAGGGACGATTGCGATTTCTATTCAGAGGAACGCGAATGTGATCAACGTTTCTGTTAAAGATGACGGGTTAGGAGAGAGCGCAACCCAGTTAGAGCCTTCAATGTCCAATGGTATTGGGCTAGCAAATACGCGTAAACGCCTGGAAAAACGATACGAAGGGAGGGCATCCTTTTCGGCAGCAACAGATCCTGGTGGCGGGTTCGAATCAGCGTTCTCTGTACCAGTCTAACATAGATCTTAATGCCAATAACTGCACTCATTATAGACGACGAGCCCCTCGCGAGGAAAATGATAGCCGAGTACCTGGCTGGTTACCCGGATATCGAATTGCTTGGGATGAGCAAAAATGGACGCGAGGCCGTTTCGGATATCCAATCGCTTCAACCCAATCTCATCTTTTTAGATATTCAGATGCCAGGCCTAAATGGGTTCGAAGTCCTTGAGCACATCACGCATACGCCGTTTATTATCTTCTCTACAGCCAATGATGCGTACGCGATTCAGGCCTTTGAAACAGGTGCTGTTGATTACCTCCTGAAGCCCTACGATAAGGAGCGATTCAATAAAGCCGTATCCAGAGCCATAGAGCGTTTGGAGAAGAAAGAATCCTTTGGCAATGATATATCGGTTTTATTGCATGCAATTAAATCAACAGACTCACTGGCGGGGCAAATCATGATTCGCGTAGGGGATCGTATTATTCCCGTGCGAACGGAGGACATAGTATGGATCGAAGCAGCGGGTGACTATGCAAAGATCCATACTCAAGACACATCGTATCTGTGCAGCCAGGGAATTGGTGCGCTTGAAAAAAGGCTCGATCCCTCTCAGTTTGCCCGCGTGCATCGTTCTTCTATGATTGCTATTTCGGCGATTCAGCATATTCGAAGTGACAAAGAGGGAGGATACAATGCAACGCTTATCAATGGGAAAGACGTAAAAATCAGCAGGTCCTTTGCTCCAAAGATTCGCCGGCTTATTGTGTGACGTCTTCTCTGTTTGGTGGAGTATATCAGGGAAGTTGTAAAGTGACTTGTAATACTAGATACTTATCGCTTAATTAAGAGGACAATAACCATGAACTTTGAAATCATGGTTTTTACCACCTGTTTCCGGATGTCGCGCTTACCGCTTACCCACTCTTTCCGAGCGCGTACTCTTATAAGCAAGAACCCTTTTTTTCAGAATCTGTAGTTTTTGAGATCCTGGTTATTACTGGGTTTGTCAGTTTGCTTGTTCGTCGTTGAATTTAAAACGAGGAAGGTACCTCTATGAGGAAAACTGACTGTCTATGGATTGGAATGCTGTTCGTGTGCTTTTTATTGAAAGCGCTTTTCCCTCATTCTGTTATTGCTCAAACCGGTAAGTTATCTGGTACGATTACCGAAGCTGAAACAGGAGATCCGATTCCTGGCGCGACAGTTGTCTTGAGTGAAACGGGGCAGGGTTCCGCTACGGATGCGCTGGGACGATACGTTTTACTGAATGTTCGCCCCGGGCGATATGCAATCCGCATTTCATTCGTCGGGTATACCACAAAACAGATTGAAGGCGTATTGGTAACAAGTGGACGTACCACGACCCTTGATGCTACGCTGGATGAAGCAACAGTGCAGGCGGGCGAAGTGATTGTGGAAGCAGAGCGGCCCGTAGTCGATCAAAATCAAACTACGTCCCGTTCTTTGATAACGAACGAGGAAATCGCCCTACAGCCTGTAGCCAGCATGGAGGATGTGATCTCGAAGACCTCTAATTCATACGAGGGGTATATCCGTGGGAGCCGGCGCTTCGAGACCAAAACAATCGTAGAAGGCATTGATATTTCTGACGCCTATTATGCGGTATCTGGCGTGGCGAATGGATACGGTGGTGACGTCTACCATAACACCAATAAGGCCGATCGGTTTAATCCGAGCATCTTCCGAATCGTACCGGAGGGGATACAGGAAGTGGCTGTCAATTCAGGCGCAACGGAGGCGCAGTACAGTGCGGGGACGGGTGGAGTTGTGACGGTTAGTTTAGCGGAGACCCGAGGCCGGCTTCAAGGAAGCTTCTCGGCCAGGATAGCACCGCAAATTTCTCTTCCTGGACCGGACTCTCTCGATTTTTATTTTGATGCAGATACTTACATGGCGGAGGCTGCGAACATAGCAACGCTTGCAGCAGGCGGTGATGAAGTAGCTATGGCGCGGACAGGTCTGTATACCTGGACACCGGATCGATATGCGGCCAATGAGGATCCAGAAATCGATATCCGAGGCAGCCTGGGTGGTTCGATTACTGACAACTGGCACTTCTTTTTTACAGGTCAATGGTTTGAAACCCACGGTTTTTTGCCCAATGAGTTTACAAAAAGACTCAGCGGTCAGTTGAAAACTACGTACGAGATTTCGCCCAGTACAAGCCTGACGGCCGTTGCCATGATCGAAGATCGTGGTTTATGGGGCGAGTGGAATAACCGGGACTACCGTGAAGTTTTCCGTTTCAACCTGGAGAGTGTAGCCCAAAACGATGGAGGGAGCTACCTGGGTTCGTTGAGGCTGACGCACGTCCTCAACGACAATTCCTACATTCAGGCGCAGGCCTATCGCACATTCATCCGAGAACGGTACGGATATCCAGATGATGACGGAGACGGCTTTACAGAGCCTGGAGAAAACGGGGATTTCATTGACTTCACGTTGCCGGAAAATATCGAGAAGTATATCGGAGTGAATAACGACCACTCGAAGATGTTCGAGGATCGCATCTCAGACGGTTTCAGCGATACGGGAATTTTAACCACATCCGGATTGAGATACCGCCTCCGGGCACCGGTACCCTATTCTGAAGATGCTATCCAGACCTTGAACGGCTTTAAGATTGACTATGCCAACCAGGTCAGCTTTAATCATTTCATTCAGGTGGGCACCGAGTTAAAGCTGCGTGAAATCGACTACAATGAAGTATATGGTGTCGATGGAATCAACTTTACGCTTAACAGAGAAGATGAACCCTACATTCCGCGGGACTGGGTGCGCAACCCGTGGTCTATCGCATTTTATGCATCGGACCGTATGGAATATGGAGGGCTTATCATTAACCTAGGAGCGCGTCTGGAAATCGCGGACCGAGACATGGAGGAGTTTACCGACTTTTTCTTCCCATTGGTGCGCGACACAGTGATGGTGAATGGCCGTGAGCTTGCTCGAAACTTCTTTCGGCGTGGCGACGATGTGCCTGTAGATGTATTCTTTGCTCCATCCATTGGGGTGTCTCATCCGATTGGGCAAAGCGCGGCCATGTATTTTTCATACGCCCGGCAGCAGCAATTACCTCCCTTCCACCAGTTGTATCAGCTATATGATGGCAATCATTCCACGAGCCGGTTTTTCTCTTATCAAGATCCGAATCAAGAACCTATCACGTCGAACAATTTCGAACTGGGGATTCAATGGGAGTTTGCTCCTGGTTGGGGAGCCGACGTAAATGCGTACATGCGTGCGGTGGATAATTTCGGGCAAACCGGTTTTATTGCGAATAATCGGGTGCCCGAAAATGAATCGGCGCTTCCGGGGCATTCGTTGTATAGCTACCGAACGAGCTTCGGCTATGGGGATGCCCAGGGGATCGAGCTTGTGCTTCGCCGTGCCCCTTTACAACTTAGTGAAGGAGTCTCGTTAGGGCTCACCGCCTCCTATACGTTTTCTACGATCGAGCAGGCCTTGCAGGCTGGTGTCAACCAGAATCGGTTTATCTCACAAGGCGATACCGACGTAGAGATCCCGCTTGATAATTCCGAAGAGTTTAAACACTTCCCATTGAACATACGAGGTGGCTCTTCTGCTCTCACGAATGGATTTGACCGACGTCATCGAGGAGTCGTTCGGCTCTCGGCCTCGATGCCGGCAGATCTTTCACTTGGCCTGACGGGTAGCCTGGAAAGCGGCTTTTTGTACGAACCCGTTATTGACGTCGATGAACGAGATCGTGCTTTGCTCACTGGGCCGGCAAATAGTCGGTTCGATCTGCGCCTGCAGAAACGATTCTCCTTTACGGATCGGATTGGCCTGGACCTCTATATCGACGTGACCAACATTTTCAACAAGGACAACATCCTGTTCTACGATCGCTCAGGGACCAATCCGAATGGTCCGCAGATCTTCCAGGAACAGGGTGTTCCAGGGCGTCGCCTGGTGAATCTGGATGGGACTGTATTGTATGGCCCCGCGAGAAACGTCTATTTCGGTACTCGGCTCAACTTCTAATACCCACCCAAGCCTGGTGCCTTGCGTCTCACATTGAATATCAAACAGGTGAATATTGCCATGAAGGTGAATGTATCAAGATCCAATTGTACTCCATGGATCCTCCTGATTACCCTAATGTCCGTTTGCGTCGTGCCAGTGTGGGCGCAAAGTAAGAAGACTCCATCTGCTGGCTTGACGTACATTCAGCGAATGACTCCCGGCGACGGATACATGGTTGCTGGAGAGTTATGGGAAACGATTAAACCCATGAATACGGAAGAGGCCAATGGCGTCGAAGACCCACTGGCCAATGATGACTATCTTCACTGGATTGCTATTGGTCCGGATGGAGCTAACTGGCACGATCCGGGTGGATTTTGGCCTGGCGGTTACGAGGTGACAAACCATTGGAGAGATGGCCGGCGGCTCCTCTTTCCCGTATTTGAGGCAGATGGATGGCCAGGGTATGAAACAGGCACTCTCGTACGCGATGCCGACCGTACAACGGATACGAGGTATATGTTTGCCTACTATTCACCCTCATTGCAAGGGGCTGATGACCCAAATCGGAACTACCGGGGGCAAAGAGGAAATAGCGCGCCGTCTGGTGCGAGATTTACGGACGAATCGCGTACTCATCTCGTGTATGAGGCTGGCTGGCCCACAACGGCCGGTATCGACTTTCAGATCCGAGCCCATCAGTATACCTCTAACGAACAGAATCTGAACGACTTTGTCGGGTTGGAAATTACATTGACAAATACAGGGGTCGTGGATACGGATGGCGACGGAACTCCCGAGCTAACAGATCACGAGATCGATGCACTCGGAGCTCTTGCCTGGGGATTGCCAACGATTGCTGTTCGTGTACGACAGACGGGGGTAAGGAATGCGAATATTTTCGGTGCTGGCCGCACCATGGGTTACTTTGCAACGCCCGACGAGAACGGCGCTCCTTACGATGCCCTGGCATGGTACGCGAATGTACCCCCTACCCGTAGCGAAGGTCGCTCAAACCCAGCTGCGGGTGAGCGCCGTATGGGCGTGAATGACGGCCGCTTCCTCTCAGGTTATACCGATGTTTGGAATGGCTGGAAGTGGCACGGGGTAAAACAAGGTTCTTACGAAGACGGCCTGTCAAGTGCCTCGCCCGATAAGTCGACCTTGTTTGGTACACATCCGGTGGGAGAAGGTACAGAGCGGGGATGGTATACGTCGATGCACTGGCAAGGCAGCCTTGCTGACATCCGCAACTCAGAGAAATCATTCCGGTCTGCTACGGCTACATGGTATGAGGACTATGGGAAAACGTCCATTAGCGAAGAAGAAACCAATCTCGCACCGAATTCAGCCTTCTTCTCCAGTGGTACAGAGGACGATGTGACTACGTTTGTACCGGGCAATACCTCAGCCAGGCCGAACGGTGATTTTAAGTACGCAACAGACGATTTGTCCGTAGCAGAGGGCATAACGCAGCCCATCTGGGAAGACGCTCTGAACCCCGAAGCATCTTCTGGTAATTTTTATGGAGGCGATGGATTCAACCTCGAATATACATTTGGGCAGGAGTTGATCTCAGGAATCGGTCCCTATAATTTGGCAGTAGGCGAATCAATAACCATCGTATTCTCAGTTGCAACCGGGTATCGCTTTGAGGGCATGTGGGACGCCTACGAGGCACTAGATTGGGCCTTTGAACGAGGCTGGGAGGTTTCTGCCGATCTACCAACTCCTCCAACGCCGGATATCTCTGTGGAAAGTACCCCCGATGGTACTGCCGTTGTACGATGGACGGACGTTACTGCGCTGGATGCCGACGTAGATGGCTATAAGATCTGGCGTACTGCCCAGTTCCGGCGGCGCAATTTCCTAGATGAAGGCTTCCGGATTCTAGATAAGTATCATCACATTCACGATATCGGAGCAGATCGATCCGCCTTCCTGGATCCCGTCAATCCCTATTTCGACGCTGAATCGGAATTTGTATCCGAAACACAGGGTGTTTACCAGGGAAACGAATGGGGAACGTACGACTTGATCGAGAAAATTCCTTTGGGAAGCGCCGGCCAGTTTGCCGATGCGGTCAACGGGTATGATTTTGTGTTCGAAGATACGGAAGCCATCACCGGGTTTACGTACTGGTATTATGTGTCGGCCTATAAGGAAGGATCTTATTCAGGACCACAAGGTGCTGTACCTGTTAATCACATCGAATCCTCGAATTGGAATCGCAACGGGCGTAATGCTCCTAATGCACTTCCAGGCGAAATCGGGATGGATTCACCATGGGGAGGCACGTACCCTTTCGCAGATCGCAATGCGGATTTTCCAAGTGCAGGGACGATGCAACGGCAGAATTTAGGGTACAAATTTACGGTTGCACCCCCCGTAGCGAATGAGGCTGATGTGCCGAACTTAATCACTGTGACGCCGAATCCCTACAAACGAACGGGATTGAACGACGTCAGAAACGACCCGGCAAGTCACAATATCGATTTCCTCAACCTACCTGAGGACTATACCCTAACTATTCTGGATGTGTCAGGGCAGATTGTATTTCAAGCCGTTGTTGACGGCGCTGTAGATGGGAAGTTTACCTGGGACCTCTTTTCTAAAGATGGCGTCGAGGTATCCAGTGGCCTGTACATCTACCATGTAACATACAACGGTGGAGAAGTGACCGGGCATTTTGCCATCCTTCGCTAACCGCGTGAATCTCCTGGTTCCATAGCACGATTATTAATGGACAGTATCATGATGCGTACTATTTTAATTACCCTATTCTTGACCGCACTGATCATACTGCCTGCGGATGCACAGCGCAAAGCGGGCCGTAACGGAGCGGCATTTCTGGAGATTGGTGTTGGTGCACGCGAAGTCGGACTTGGCTCTGCAGTGAGTTCAATGGCTAACGATGCCAATCAGATATTCTGGAATCCTGCTGGAACGGCGTTGGGGTCCAATGAACAGTTCAGTGCAGCGTTTTCCTATACAAGTTGGATCGCCGATCTGGAGTATGGGGCTGTAGCGCTGGGTTATAAGCTACCTGGAGCCGGTACACTGACTCTTGGGGCTCAGTTCTTTGGAATCAATGACATCCCAGCGAATCGTCAAAATGGCTATGTAGACCCGGATCTGGCTGTTCTCGTTGAAGACTTTGAGACAAGCGCTACGTTTGATTACAGTGATATTGCCATCAGCCTGTCCTATGCACAGTACGTGTACGATAAACTGGCACTAGGAGCTACCGTGAAGTTTATCAATGAATCTATTGATGGGGTTAGTGGTTCGGCTATTGCATTCGACTTCGGATCCGTCTACAGCATCGGAGTGGCCGGGTGGCAACTAGCAGCACGTATCTCAAACTTGGGTAGCGATATTGAGTTTTTTACTCAGGATAATCCATTGCCGCTGTCCTTTTCTATCGGCACCTCGATATACCCCGTCAATTCGGGAAATACGCGGCTTATGCTCTCTGTTGATACTATTAAGCCTCTGGACTCCGAGCAGCAATTGCGTTCCGGCGCTGAACTCTCGTTTTACGATCTGTTGTTCTTACGAGGCGGCTACAAGTTTAACTATAGCGGAGTCGATGATGGTGGTACATCGGCCCGTGATGCTGTCAGTACCTCGATTGAAGGTGTATCGCTTGGAGGAGGTATCCAGTACGTTGTAGGTGGTTATGCCGTTGCGTTCGATTATGCCTTCACGGAAATGGATCTCCTTGACAGTGTTCACCGAATTTCACTTCGGATCGGGAAATGATGACTCTGATGTACCTGGGCATTTGAGCACACTGCATCTGTAAAATCAGCAGATCCTTTGCTCCAAAGATTCGCCGGCTCATTGTTTAGCACTCTTTTGCTTTTCTTAACGCTGAATCTTCGCAACCAGTCGAAAGCCTCGCACGGTAGCACGGTCTGTAGGTTCGTAGCCATAGCGGTCTGAGCAACGCATGAGGCTCACCCTTCCATTAAAGGCGCCGCCTCGAATAACTCGCCACTCGCCCTTATCAGCGCCATGGGGGGCAACCACTACAGTGGCATTGGAATCATAGAGTGCGTACCAGTCCTGTACCCACTCGTATACATTGCCGGACATATCGTAGAGGCCATACGCATTCTTTTCCAGTGTGGCCACCGGTTGAACACTGGTCATCCCTTGTGCCTCGTGCCAGGCGTAATCACTCAGTTCTCCGCTGTCGATTCCGAATTCGTTTTCGCTTCCTGCACGGCACGCGTATTCCCACTCCGCTTCAGTTGGGAGTCGAAAACAATCAGGGCAATTGGAGAGTGCATTTAATTGTTGAATGTATTCCTGGGCATCGTTCCAGCTTACCCGTTGTGCAGGCAGGTTTTCCCCTTTTGTACCGCTTCGGTTTGTGCCCATGACCGCATACCATTGGGCCTGCGTAACCTCGGTCTTACCCATTAAGAAAGGTTCAGGAATTACAACTTGGCGTACAGGAGATTCATCTTCGTAGTCCGTAGAGCCCATCATGAAGGACCCAGGGAGAATTTCAACAAAGTCAGCCGAAAGGCTGGGAGCTTCAAATACAGCGTTTTCGCAATCGGTTGCACCTTCATCGTCGCCTAGTCCCGTCCATTTTCCCTTATTGTCGATGCAACTGCGGCACCATTCTGTTTCAGTACCGGCGAATTCGCAGATACGGAATCGATTTGCATAGGAATACGTCCAGGCCAAACCTCCAATGATAAAAAAGAGTAGACCGTAGAGAATATTTCTTCGTCTTCTCAATTTCTTACGCAAGACACGACTTTGCTCTACAAGTCTTTTCTCTGTATCGGTCCACATGCGCATGCCTTGCTGTCCTTTTTCAACAACGTCAAGACCCGCTTCATCCAGGGGCTGTCCTTTTCCTTTTCGCCATTCTGAAGCCCTGTTTTGCAGAAGCCTTGCTGCCTCTTGGCCTGGATAATTTGATTCGTTGTGGCGCTTCCGGATCAGAGGGGCGAGGATGTCGTGGGTCAACCGAATAACGGTTTGATTTTGCCCAGCATCGTCCTTCTTTTCATCTCTAATAAGCAAATGACGGTTCTGACTTTGATCCAATAAATCTTCTAAGACATCGAGGCGGTGTGTGTAGTAGGATCGTAAGTCCTGGAGGGTATGGAGAGCAGCGGTTCCAAACTCAGTGGTATGGTAGTTCAGGATGTCTAGAATTAGGCCCGAGGCGATCACCTCTTCATTCCACTGGTTTAATTCGCTAAGTCGCGAATCCAAAAAATCATCCAAAAGGAGGCCTTTCCGCTTGAGACCTTGATATGCATCGATAGTGAATGTGCGTCCCTGGTCCGATTCATTTTTACAGATCTCCCACATCTTTGTCATCAGAATAGACAACATCGGTGCAACGGGCGCCTCATTATCTTCCAACAGGTCGTCCGCAATGATGCCTTCCAGGGGATGCTCAACGGTAAGGTTGTAATCGAGCAGTTTGTTTGTAGGGCCCAGGACTACTTCAATGACACCGGACCGGCTGAGCCTGTTGAGAAAGAACTCTGAACGGGGGAGGCGATGTTCTTTCAACAAGGCGTCAATCTCTGCTAACCATTCTTTTCGAAAAGATAGAAGAAGTCTGCCCTGGGGACGGATAGACTGCTTGCCAAAAAGGGAAAGGAGCAGTTGAATGAATTCATTGAGTTCTGATTCATGATTGTGTGCCGTATATACTTCCTCTATTTGATCGAGAATAAGAACAAGCGGCTTTCCGGATGATTGTTCAATGGCAAGCCATTTTTCTTGTACTGATTTTGCGAGGTGTGAAGAATTCGCAATCGTGTCATAAAGTGTACTGATACTCGCGCCAATCGTACCACTCAATCCTAATCGTAGGTCGCGGCTTGCATAGAGGACGTGATGCGTTTTTCTTAGCCTTGGGACCAAACCCGCACGGAGCAAGGAAGATTTTCCTATCGCTGAGTTTCCATAAAAAAGAATAATGGGCCGAGAGACTTTGCTGGTCACTCGATCATAAATTTCTCGGATCTCTTGTGCTCTTCCAAAAAATACCCCTGCGTGTTCTTCATCGTAACGGAAAATGTACTGATAGGGGCTACTGGGAAGGTCGTGGGGTTCTGGCTCTGGGATTCCAAATAGTGGCCTGTTTGCCTCTTTTGACAAACTCCATCCTTTGTTGATCTCAGCTCCTTCAGCTATATACATTGCCCATGGCCACCGTCCTCCGCCGTGGGTTACTTCTGCAGGCTCTCGTTCCCCTCGATGTAGATCGGATTCTCCCGTCTTGAGCTTTGTGGCCTGAACGGCTTCGTTGTAGGCGGACTCTAACGTGGCGCCATGCGCAATCGCGTTGTAAAATCGCTCCGCGAAACGAGAGGCTGTTTCATCAACAATATCCTGACTGGTTGCAATGACAACCTCAATTCCATTCTCAAGCAGATGCTCAACCTGCTTTTCTGTCGAGCATCCGTTAAGGAAAACCAATCGGATGCCTGGCTGATTTGAAAGAAAATGAGATAGCGTTGAGGCATTGACGAGTGAGGGTGCACCCTCCTTGGATTCTAAGTACAAGGTATTTGGGTGGGCGTGTCCTGCAAAATGAAAGATCGCAATACGTTCTCGATATTCTTGGAATACATCTAGAAGCTCCTTGACGGTTGTGTTGGTTTTGACTACAATCTCACACAAGCCAGCATCCTCGGCCTGTGATAACCGTTCTAAGATTCGGCGCTTTTCTTCAGGAAGATTACGCAGGTATCGAACGCCTTCCTGGCGGTCATTTGCAAATGCAAGAAAAATGACAGGTTTTTGAGCTGGTGGCATCAAGAGGGAGCGATTTAGACTTCACTACCTCTTATTTTCGCAAATTAAATTGTTAAAATCCAAACTCCTAATGCTGATGGATGCATTCCAATCCACTGAACCCGGTATCGCTGTCTGGAACGAATCCTTTCAAATTCGTGCGTTTGAAGCAGACGCAAGCGGCCATCTGGGCATACTGCATCTGTTTAATTATTTCCAAGAAGTGGCTGGTAACCATGCGAGCGCGCTAGGTGTCTCTATAGAAAAGCTGAACGCTCAACAGCTTACGTGGATGCTCTCGCGGTTCCACATTCAAGTAAGGCGCTACCCGGCATGGGATGAAAAAATACTCCTCAAAACCTGGCCTTCCGATCACAGTGGTTTGCATGCGCTGAGGGAGTTTGTTATGTATGACGAAGCAGGAAAGCAAATTGGCCAGGGGACCAGCGGGTGGTTGATGATCGATCTGAACCGAAGGCGTCCCATCCGCATGCCGGACTTTATTACATCTATTGAATTACCAGAGCTTCCTCGGCCTATTGACGACGCATTTAACAAGTTACCCTCTCCTAAAGATGGTGAACCGAGTAAGTCCTTTTCTGTGGGATATCACGATCTTGATATAAATCAGCATGCCAACAGTGTACACTACATCCGATGGGCGCTTGAGGCTGTGCCCGATGAAGTAAGAGCTGAACGGCAACTCTCTGGTCTCGAAGTACAGTTCCGGTCCGAAGCAAAGCATGGCGACGCCGTAGTGTCTCGCATCGAGAAAGACGGTCTCGTTCTAATACACGGCCTCTATGACCAGGCCTCGAATCGCGAACTGGCAGTGGTCCGAAGTAGGTGGACGTAAGACATTTATCGAAATTAGGTTAAGATTATGGCAGAGTTGTGGGGTATATCCTTAATGTGACTTGATCCAAAAGCCTCTTTTTCTGGCACATAATTCGATACATTTTTCTGACAGACACGCCGGTAAATTCCCCTATACTCCATTAGTACTGAACCTTCTGCTCCAATACTGCTTTGGTAAAGTGCTAAAGCGTGTTTAGGAAAACAATTATTTATTGTTTTATTCCTCAGATTGCATTTCCAGGCACCCCCTTCTGCCGGACAATTGACTACCCTCTGAGCGCCCCTCTCCTCCATACGCTATCCACACCACACTCTTGTACTCTTAAGTCTTATGCAGGAGACCTTACTGGCACTCGGTGCCTTAATGATTATTATGCTGATTGCCGTTAATCAGCAGCGCTCGACGATCCACATTCACGAGCAGGTTTATGCTCGAGAAATCTCACAGGCCCGCGACGACTTTGCCGTCCGCTTATTGGAGGGGATCTCAAACGAAATGAGCTTTGACGAACAAACCATGGCTCTCACGGACATCCCCACAAACGTAAGTAGCCTTTCTGATTTACTTGGCCCTGATCTCGGTGAAACCGTCGATAGTACCTTTGATGACATTGATGACTTCGAAGCGTACAGGGACACGTTTATGCACGTCATCAGCGCGGATACCTTTTTCTTTGATGTCACCTTCAGCGTTACGTACATAGATGATGACAATACGACAACGACTTCAAAAACGTTTGCCAAGGAGATCTCCGCTTTAATTGCTCCCCTTCAAGATTTTGGTTTGTATGGAGAAAAACTGACAGGTGTGTTTTCAAAAACCAAAGTCATTTATGAGGACTTCTAGATAGAGGCAGTAGGACTATGCAATATTTTCTCGATCATCTCGCTTCTATTCTTGTCGTCTCTGTTGTTCTGTTGATCATGGTGCTTGTACAGATACGAGGTACCCAGAGTGCAGCAGAATCTACGATCAACGGCATTATTTTCACGGATGTAGTGGATATGACCGAGATTCTGAAAAGAGATCTGGAAAACATGTTGACGGATCCTCAGGCAACAGCAGCCCAGACTGATTCCAGTTATTTAGGAGGAGGAGTCACGTTATGCATAGGGAATGACACAACAACAAGTGGTATTCATGCTGCCCAGCATACGGCCTTCTTTAGTTTTCCTACGCGAAAGCCACCTGAAGACGTGACAAACAGCGAGATCATCGAAGTTCGATACAACCTGGTCAGTACAGGCGAAACCATAACTTTGCCAACCCGGGATTCGACCCAAACCATTCCGCTTTTCCGAATAAATCGTTTGGTGAACGGCCTCTTTGCGGGGGGCAGTGGTGATAACGTGACCTCATTTCGTATCGAGACGCTCAATCGATTTGACGACTTCGATGCCTTTAACATCATAGACGGATCCTGTTCAGCCAACCTCAGGAAAGTCCGGTTTGAATTTAAAATGGCTCAGAATGGTGTTGACTTCGCGTCAGGAGATGGGCAGACCTCTACGAGCCAGACTAATATTAGCCGGTTTGGGACGACTATCCATCTCACTAACTGGGAATAAAAATTTAGCACATCATGGGAAAAGCAGCTTTAATCGGTGTAATAGCCCTCTCTTTTTTGGCGCTTATAACGTTGAGAAACACCCAATCGATATCGCGCACCACGAACGACAAACAGCTTGAGTTCCAGGTAGGGTTTATGGCCCGGGAACTGGCAATGAAGGGCCGTAAGCTGGTGATGTCTAGCTGGATCAAAAACAATGGGTCAAATGCTAGGGATATTGGTACCCTCAATGATGGGGGTGGCACGATTACGCTGTTGTCCGACTCGGTCAAAAGTTTAAGTGGCAATGAAATCGGATTTACGATCAGGGGCGTCTATGATGGTGCAGTGCACGACGTAACAAGCCGGCTTCGGTGGGGATCCATTTTATCGAGTCCGCTACAGATGAAAGTACCGGACTTGAATCTTACGGTCTCCTCTTCGGCTGTGTTAAATATGGATCAAATAGCCATCGACACTCAGTCTCTCGATGATCTCGAACAAACACTCGTGACAGACCTGAATCTTGTCGCTAGCCTGGCTTCCCTAAACCTGGGTGCATCTGAAATTAAAACAGAGATAGACAATGAACTGCAAGCCGCAGGGTATGCCGTGGATGATCCCGAAGTGATACTGATTGATCAAGACATACGCAGCGAGTACGAGGATAGCCAGGATGGTGTTCATTATCCGGACCAGGTCATCCAGATGATAAATAGCTATGTGAATACACATCCCGGAAGCCAGATTTCTTATACCGACGATGCTAGCCTTCCGACTACGTTCGATGGATCCACGCATACAGTACTGCGAGTAAAGGATAATGTAGAACTTTCGTCCGATCTTGTTGGACAGGGCGTTTTGATAGTAGAGGGAGATTTTAAAGTACCGACTGGTATCACATTCGATTGGACGGGCCTTGTTGTTGTGGCACCTCCATCAGGAGATTTATCCGGATTCATTGATCTCAGTGGATTAGTGAACATCAATGGCGGCCTTGTGATAGCCCAGGATGGCCTTCCTAATACGGGGCATATGGACCTGACCATCAATACGGATCCATTCTCTAGCTGGTTATATCCATGGGGGTCCAGCGGTACCCTATACCAGCCCTGGATGCAGCATACGCACGACTTCAGCGGGTCGAGAGGAACCCAAGTCGGATTTACATCTACGCTTCCAGGTTTCACCGTTCATGCTTCAGAAACTCAGTTTGATTCATTTTTTGGTTCTCTCGCATCTACTGACGAGTTGATTTTTGAGTTCGTCAATCATACAAATCACGGGCTGGCTACCGTAACAATGGACATAGCAGGTATTGGGTTTACTGCTTCCCGTGTTTCTGCAGGATTCGACGACCTCATTAAATCATCAACAAACGATTACAGAACGAATCCGATAAAAGTCGGTGATATCAATCATCTGGACATCGCGATTAATCGACTCAGTTCCTTGAAAAAACTGTGGGATACTGGAAACGATTATGATTTTTGCTATAACGTAGACGACAAAAAACAGGGCCCAGATTGCGTTGGAGGCACATATGGCAATCGTTTTGAGTCTTTTGCGTTACGCGTATACAAATGGAATGGAGTCGTTGAGCAGCATATATATGATGCCTCTTTGTACTGGCACCGCCGCCAGGATGAAGAAGAAGACTATGAGGATGATATGGAGGATCTTATTGATGACATTAATGCTCAAAATTATGGAATGGACATCAATATTGGCGATAACACTACCATTACTGCTGACAATAGCGCTATGAATATAATTGGTGGTATTACAGGGACATCCTCAGGCAACATCACTAACCTCGGAACATGGCACCGCCACTGGGAGCCTGATGATGACGATAATCCACTGTACATTGCACCGTCTGACTGATAGGTAATCTTGTTCTCCAGGATCATCATCGAGAGCTCAACAACCGCCCAGGATAAAAAACGGCCTGAAATAAGTTGTACTCTAGCTGGCTGAAGTTGAATGCCGTTCCCTCTATATCAAACATAGAGAAGGGATACCAGCGCAAATTGGTTCTTAATATCAGATACTCATCTGTTTTTCCCGGAAGTATATCCCAACCAAACGTCACGCCTGGCTCAAATCGCTCAAAGGTAGTCTTCCTTAACTTTCCCCTATTGTCTTCGAAGTAATCGATGTGATCATAGGCCACGTTGAAACCGATGTATGGAGCAAACCCCGAATAGTCGAATAAATGCTTGTTTACTTCGAGTGCTAGCGAATTCTTTTGAATCTTCTGATGCACGTCGTATCCACTTGCTTCAAACACTGGATTCCTGAAGGACAGCGCTGCAAAGAGACCCGCTTTATTAAACTGATAGCCGATAGCCACATCGAAATAACCAGAGGAACTGATTTGGTCTTGCAAAAAGGGAAACACTGTTTGGTTGTATTTCGATTTCGATAAGGAGAAGGAACTGGATGGTCCCAGGCCTACAAAAAAATCACCTGTCCTGGAAGCCGTTGAACCTAGAGAAGAGACTCTTGGATACCTATTCCATTTTTCAACCGACTCAGGCTTATCATTTTTACTTGAGTCGAATGTATACAATAGTCCCAGTTGAGCAGTGAATGCCGGCGTTTCTATCTCTTCAAAGACGGTTCTGGACAATGGGTATTCCCATGTATTATCAGGTGCGTAGGTAAGTCCTGCCCGTAACACAAACCCTTTATACCCATACAGCAAGCCCAGGTCAGTAACCAATTGGAAGTCTTTAAAACGTCTGGGTTGCTCAGTTTCTGCGGACGGTGTCTGGCTAAATTCCAGGCTCGACCAGCTTGCACCCACATAGGGGCGTATTTTCCGCTCTTGAAAGACCCACGGCAGCAACCGAACACCGGTCACGACATTATGGTTATGACGGAAATCAGAATCGGAGGAGCTCTTCAGCCTGAGTTGTTCAAGGGGGAGCTCAACAAAAAACTCTGCATGCCCCCAGAAATGAAACCCACCCCAGCTAAGATAAGGTTGTAGAGATTGAGTGTGCTCAAAAGAGGTGATGTGATTTCCAGATACACGCTTACCCGTAAACGATGTATATCCTCGTGCTCCAAATTCAAAGTACGTTTTCGCAAAATCCAATCGCTGCTTGCTATGTGGATAGCTGGTATCCTGACCATACACCGAGATGGCGAAAGAAAACAAAAGAAGTATCAAAAACCGTTTTTTCATAACACTGAGTTTGCATGATAAAAGAACGGTCTAATGATCTACCCATTTACCTCAGTCCGCAATCGGGAATAGGTATGAAATACGGCTGAATTAGAGATTCATACAAAAGTATGAGGGGATAATTTATCTGTTTGAACCTAGAAGCCCAATCAACTCCATGCGATTCGTTACTTTGCATTTTTTGTAGACGTTGCTCGCGTGGGTTTTGACGGTGGGGAGGGAGATGAATAGTTTTTCTGCGATTTGTTTATAGCTGTTTCCTTCAACAAGCAGAACGGCCACTTCCTTTTCACGGTTTGTTAGCGCGTAGTTGTTCAGGTTTTGTTCGTTTACTGCTTGTTTGTCTCTAAATAATGCAAGCCGCTGAATGTCATCCGAGAGCTTGCTGATGCCCATAATGAGAAAAAGTATTGGGACCGTAAATCCGGTTCTGATAGCAATAGACTGTGCCGGCACGGCAAAATCGAGGAAGAGAGCGATGGGGATACAGATGAGAAAAGCCAGTGCAATATACTGCTCTTGTTGCTCTCGATGGGCAATACGGATTTGGGGCTTTGTGGTACGTATCAAGATCATTGATAAGACAACAGAGATGCCTAGAAAAATGACGACGGGATATTGCATCATCTTCAGGAAGCCCACAAAATGGCCTGCCACTACCAGTGCCCCAAGTATACTAGTTATAGCAAGAATGCCTTGAGGAAGCCAGGGAGGGAGGGCATGTTTGCGTTCTTGAATGACATTGAGTGGTGTGGTATACCCAATCAAGCACATTGCAAGGAGAGTAAACACGTGAATGCCTTGAGTGGGTTGTCCTAAATCAAGAAAGTATGTGATTGTAAGTGAGATGATAAGGAGTAGCAGGGAGGACGTGAACGCAATCGTTTCAATCGATTCCAGGTTCTTTTTGTAGCAGACGAATTCCAAAAAAAGCGCCAGTGTAAGTACTGTGTAAACCAGCACTAACAGCACAACCTCAACTACTTCCATGGACTATGTACGCTGATTGTTAAGTTTGCCACTTTGATCTAAGGGTTGTAAACTTAATAAATTTTTTGCCCCGACGATGACTGTGCCCTATTTCACAATACAATATACCCATGAAACTGCACTGCACAATTCTCCTCCTCGCCTTTTTAGTTTCACTCCCTCAAATGGCACTTGCTCAGCAAGAAGAAGCTGCCGAACCGCTGATGAGTACATTGGAGGCGATCCATGATATAACTGAAGATTTCTTAATTGAGTCGGCAGAGATGATGGACGAAGACATGTTGGCTTATCGCCCCAGCGTGAATGTACGAACCTCTGCTCAAATTTTTGGGCATATTATCAATGCTCAATTTGGTATTTGTACTGTTGCCTCAGGCAAGGAAAATCCATCAGAAGGCAATTACGAAGAAATCGCTACGACTAAAGAGCAGATTGTGAAGGCTTTAAAAGCCAGTTTCAAATATTGCAGAGCCGTATACGCTGAGATGACCGACGAAGAATCCATGGAAATGGTGACCTTCTTCGGAGACGAACGCCGCCAGGAGATGACCAAGGCCTCTGTTATGTCGTTTAACTCGACGCATAACTACGAGCACTACGGCCAACTGACGGTTTACATGCGCATTAATGGAATTACGCCTCCTTCATCGGCGAATTAACGATCCTTCCAGATTACACCCAAGGCTCCAACTATTTCTAATCTAGCCATGAATAAAAGCCTTCGTACAAGCTTATTCTCTCTTCTATTATTGGCAACTGCATTGATGTGGACCTCGTCCATCCTTTATGCTCAGGATGCTTCCACACTGCAAAAGGTAGCGACTATGGCGGACGACATCGAGGACAACGTCATTGAATGGCGCCGGCATTTCCACCAATACCCGGAGCTATCGAATAGGGAATTCAAGACGGCGGAACGGATTGCTGAACACTTGACGGAGCTGGGGATGGAGGTGCAGACTGGAGTAGCTCATACGGGCGTGGTTGGTGTGCTCAAAGGAGGAAAACCGGGGCCCGTGGTGGGTTTACGCGCTGATATCGATGCATTGCCCGTAACAGAACGGGTCGATCTTCCCTTTGCATCTAAACAAACAACGATCTACAATGGCGAGGAAGTCGGGGTAATGCATGCCTGTGGGCATGATACGCATATCGCTATTCTGATGGGCGTAGCCAGGCTCCTGACAGACATGAAGGACGACCTGCAAGGGACGGTTAAGTTTATCTTTCAACCTGCCGAGGAAGGGGCGCCTGAGGGAGAAGAAGGTGGGGCAGAGTTGATGGTAAAGGAAGGCGTATTAACCAATCCGGATGTAGATGTGATCTTTGGGTTGCACATCTGGGCGACCGAGAATGCAGGAACCATCTCCTATCGCCCTGGAGGTATCATGGCGAGTTCTGACCGGTTTATGATCAAAGTAAAAGGCCAACAAAGTCATGGTTCTCAGCCCTGGAATGGAGTGGACCCCATTGTGGTATCTGCACAAATCATTAACGGCTTACAAACAATCGTAAGCCGGGAAATGAAATTGACAAAACAAGCTGCGGTTGTAACGGTCGGCAAAATTTCAGGGGGTGTGCGTTCGAATATCATTCCTGAAGAAGTGGAAATGATCGGGACCATACGAGCCCTGGATAAAGAGATGCGGACGGAGATTCATGAAAGCGTCCGCCGCATCGCGACGCATACCGCGGAGGCCATGGGGGCAACGGCTGAGGTTAGCCTGGGCCTTGGATATCCGATTACGTACAATGATCCGGAACTGACGGCCGATGTGGTTTCGGTGCTTGAGGTGTCTGCCGGCAAGGACAATGTGCAAGTAATGGATGCCGTAACCGGTGCTGAGGACTTCTCGTATTATGCGAATGAAGTTCCAGGTTTCTTTTTCTTCCTGGGCGGCAAACCCCACGACAAACCTGCCGAAGAAGCGGCAGCTCATCATACGCCGGATTTCTTTATCGATGAGAGTAGTTTCAAAGTAGGGGTTCGGGCGCTAACCAACCTGGCATTGCACTACATGGATTCGCATGGGGAGTAGAGCATTCATGCACTACAAATCTCCTTTAATGCGCCTATGAGCTTATCCAACTCCTCGACTCTGGTAAACAGATGCGGCGTAATCCGCACACCCGTCACCGCTGGATTCTTCCTCGACACCGTAAAGATGCGGTAGTCATCGTACAGTTTTTGAACCAACTCGTCGGGAGTCATCCCTTCAATAGCAATGAGCGCAAGGGCTGAGGAGCGTTCCATTTCCCAGGGTGTCAGCACAGTCAAACCGGGTAGGTCCTTTACTTTTTCAGTCCAGTAGGCCTTGAGATACTTCAACCGGGCTTCTTTGCGCGCAGGACCGATCATCTTGTGGAAGCGAATCGCGTTCGCGATGGTTAGATTGGTGGATACGGGATGGATACCAATATGACCGAACTTTCGGATGTCGTCTTCTGGGAAATTGGTATCCCCGAACAGGGGCCACACCTTTGGAATCTTGTCCTTCTGTACATAAAGGATTCCGGCGCCCATTGGGCAACAGAGCCATTTGTGCAGGCTGGCACCGAAGTAATCGCAGTTCAGATCAGGGATCTTGAAATCAATATGAGCAAACGAATGAGCGCCGTCGCAGATCACTTCTACGCCGTGCTCATGGGCCATGTCGCAGATTTTTCTTACGGGTAGTACCTGTCCGGTGATGTTGTTCAGATGAGTGACCAGGATGATCTTTGTCTTCGGCGTGATGGCGTCTTTGTAGATCTTAACAATCTGCTCATCAGACTCTGGATGCAAGGGAAGATCGATATATGTCCTCACCAGGCCCAGCCGGCGTGATTGCTGCTCGAACGCTTGCTGCATGCTACTGTAATCCAGGTCGCACATGATGGCTTCGTCGCCCGGTTCGAAGTCGATACCGGCAATTACGGTGTCCAGGGCTTCTGTAGTGTTTCTTGTAACGATCAGTTCTTCCATCGAGCAGCCAGCGAGTTCAGCGAGTTGAGGGTTGACGCCCTGAACTTCGTCCCGGGCGCGACGCCGCATATAGAACGAGGTCCGCTCGTTGATCATCTGGATGTTGGCAAACTGGGCCTGCATCACCTCAACGGGCTGGGGACTCATATACCCGTTCTCCAGATTGATGAAGAGCGGGGACTGGTGAAACGCTTGTTGAATTGGTAACCAGAACTCTTCGTCGCGCGCAGCTTCTTCGGCAGTGAGGTGATTGAATGGCGCAAGGGCCCTGTCAAGATGATCAAACCATTCCTGATGGAAAAAGGGTACCGTGCCGATGCCGGCGGTCATCGTTTGAAGGAAGCGGCGTCTGTTCTGTGTGCGCATGAGAGTCTTTTATGGTCGTTCCAGGGTGGTATAAGATAGAAATTACCATAAGTAGATGGGTACTTCAAGAAGGCCTCGACTTACACGTACTGGTCGTGATGGGTACCTCAGGGTTGTGATCTCGTAGCCTTAGAACGTCAAATTTATCTTGCAATGCATTAGGGGTTGAAGGGGGGTGAGTGTGTAGGAAAAGTGAAGAAAAACTGCGAATGGGCCGATACCCCCTAAAATGAAGCGCTGAACAGGCGTGGAGGCGTTGTGACGAATTACCTGACTCTATTTGTATTATCTCTGTGGATCGCGTGGTCGTTCATCTCGATCGGGCCAGAGCAAGTAGAGCTGGCAGGTAAGGATAGGATTACTTTCGAATCGGATCAGGTGGCCTACTTGTACGGTCATTACGACTTGGGCAAGGCAACACCGCTCGACTCGATTCGAGTGCCCGGCGCATCGACTTCTTCGATCATCCTGTACTCAGCGCCCCAAGGAGTACCGGGTCTGTTGGCAGCACAAGTGAAAGATGGAAAGCACATCCAGCACGTTGGCCTGCATCTGTTTTCAGGCGAGGAGTCGGTCGCTTTTGAGGGTGTTGGGCAGTTCATCGAGCGTTTTTTGCTCCAGGTCTATGCTCGCGCACTGTCTCCCGAGATGTCGCTTTCCTTACTGAAATCACAGCGAATTACCGTTCGGATAAACGGGTATACATTGGGAGGCTCAGAAGATGTCTCCAATGACGTGCGCATCCTTCCCGAGTATTTAATGAAAGAACGCTCTTGCACGCTCGATTGGAGGGCTTATACGTACTTCTTTACGTGCGAGACGGACAATTATGATCTGATTGAATTGCAGATCCCCGCTCATGCTGAGTTGGTTTTAGGCCTGGATAAAAAAGAACTGCAGGAAGCTCTAGGAAGGAACCTCGAACAGGGTGACATTCCTGGGGAGTCATCGGTGTTGTGTACAACCGTTCCGGCTTCTTCTTCTTTGGATCCGCATCGGACTGGGATTCTTCGCACACAGGGGCGCATTTTGCATCCAGGTATCCGTTCTGAAATCTATTTCCAAAAAGAGAAGAGAGGCCATTCTATCGAATTGCTAAGAGACGAATCTGATTGGCTCGAATACCTGAACAACATGATCGTGTGTCCTCCTTCGGATTTATCTGCTCAGGTACGTGTTGAGCATAAGATGTACGGAGTGGAGTCGGCGTCGTGGGAGATGTCATTAAGTGGGCTTCTGAGGTACTTCGATGCCAATAGTTTTCAAACCTACGTTGGATTTGAACGGGATGAGGATCTCCACATCACTGGAACGGCAGTTTTTAAACACAAATCCCTCAACTACAATCATTTACTGGTTATCCACAACCTGGATCATGTCCTGTCAACCAGGCATGAGATCCCGGTTTTGAAAGCTGATCTATACACATTTATTCGAAGCGGCAACATAGGATCTCTTTTTGGCGATTACGTGGATCGGGAAGGAGAAAAAATTCAGGTTTCTATCGATCCCTAAATACACGCTTCGTGCACAACCGTGACTCGATGAAATACTTTTCAAGCATGATCGTGTTGATACTGATGGGATACTCATCTGCAGTAGCCCAGCAAATCAATACGAAGATTGAAATTACATCCACATTGAATGAAGAGGTAAAACAACAAGCTGTAGCAAGCATGGAAGGAGCTTTGCGGGCTTTCCAGGTGGCCTATTCATCAGGTTCTGCGCCTGAACTAGATGCCTCGTTCTTTACTCCGCATGGGCGGGAAGCCGTGTTGGAGCTCTGGAATAGAGCGCCGTTTAGATGTATTTACACGGTGTTGGATGGACCACTATTGCGCCGTTCTGCTGACGGCTTGTTTGAGTTTCGAGGTGTAACGCTCCACCTTCAAGATGCATCTGGAGCATCGTTTAGAGAGGAGGGACTGTTTATCGTCGACCTGAAGGGCCGTATTACCGACTTTAAGTTTGGTCTCGATCTTCAGACGTACACCCAGATTCTAGAAGAGCGAAGAGACGTGCAAGAGTTTAGGCATCGCCAAGTGATCTTGGACTTCGTAGATAATTTTCGCACTGCTTACAATCGAAAAGACATCTCGTTTTTGGAGAATGTATTCAGTGAAAATGCACTGATCATTGTAGGGCGTGTGATTCAGGTCAAAGATGAACCTGTGGGGGATGGGCAGCTTCTCACGGGTTTGGGCAATGAACGCGTGGAATATATCAAGCACAGTAAACAAGAATACTTCGCTCGCCTTCATAGTGTCTTTCAACGAAATGAGTTCATTAAAGTCGAATTTGATGGGATCAACGTGTATGAGCACGCAGAGGTATCGGGTATATATGGGGTCGAGTTGTTTCAATACTGGCATTCGTATTCCACAAGAAGGGCAGGATATAAGGACGAAGGCTATCTCTTTCTGATGATTGATCTTCGCAACATCGACGAGCCAGTTATTCACGTCCGAACCTGGCAGCCAAAAGAAGAAACTCCCCGGGAAGCCATTATTAACCTCAGCAATTTCCGGGTGATTGATTAATGGTTTGCTCGACTAAAGTTGTATTAACAAGGCGGGCTAGCTTGATTTTTACTCCTTGTCATCCTGAGCACAGTCGAAGGATCTGTTTGAAACTGCATACATTGGACCAATTAGATGGATGCGAACACTTCTGTTATCGTCTTTCTATGCTGAAATGCTCGCATCTTTAGCGGTATAAGAAACGAAACTATTTCAAACAGATCCTTCCTCGCGAAGCTCGTTCAGGATGACAAGTTTAAGCAGCATTGCTTCTCGTAAACCACTCTACCAATAGTGTCTTAAAAACTTGAGTTTTCAAATGATAAATCTATTCGCATTCTGCACGAATCTGCACGTAAGTACCGAAAAGCTCAAGAGGGTTTTATCTGTGTTGGTCATAATATGGACAGTCCCATGTACGCTCGTCCTTGCCCAGCAGCAGCACCTCGTAGTACAGGATACTGTTACCAGTACGTTTGTTATCCACCCCGATCTTCCAGAGTCGGCCACTGTTGTTCTGTATTCACCGTTGTCCAACCTGGTAATCAATTCAAACATCGGTTTTTTAGATACTTCATTCCATCCCCAGAAAGGAGAGTACATTCTATCTCTTCGTTCAAATACAGCGCATATGTTGACGATCGAATACCCAGGATTTAGTGCGTACGAGTTGAGAATTCCGCCTATCGATGATGGGGCGTCTCGCTCGTATGTAGTTCGGCCGCCCCATCCCTTTGTGAAAGGAATGCTGGTTGTCGAGGCGATGCCAGCTGATGCGCGTATTCAGGTGCAAGGGATTGAGATTGGGAAAGGATCTGTTCAACTGGCCTTGTGCCCGGGTATGTACCCTGTTCGCATTTCAAAAGAAGGGTATGAACCTCTAGAGTTCTCAGCCGAGATCAGCTTGAACGAGTTCAACGTACAAAGGCGTTCTATCTCATTAGCAAAACAGCCATTAACGATAACCTCGAACGTAGAGGGTGCCCGCGTCTTTTTCCATGGGCAGGAAATTGGGGTAGCACCCGTTACTGATTTTCAAGTAGATCAGGGCCTCGCTGAAATTCGGGTAGAAAGCCCTGGTTATTCCTCGTTTGTTCAGATGGTTGATGTTCGCAACGATCGCAATAATGTGGTTAACGCTCATCTGGAGACGCAAATTAAAATGCTTCCTTCTCCATCGATCTACGTCCAAAATGAGTCGGCTTCTATCGAGGGCAATATCTTACAGATTACTTATGATCTTGCATCCGAGAAAAAGAAATATTTTGTAGATGTCGTCTTCCTGGGTCCGGATAATCAGCCGATCAACGTTGCTGGAATACGTGGGGACTTTGGCAAAAAAATATTCCACGGAAGAGGGCGCACAGTGTTCTGGCCCATCCCTCAAAATTTTTCAATGGAAGGGGTTAAGGTACAGGTAGAAGCCAGGACTAAGGGGCATATGGGGTGGTACATCCTGGGTGGAGGGCTAGGTATTGGCAGCGGAGTAGCAATCGCTGTACTGGCTGGAGGAAACGATGATCGCCCTGGCGGAGGCGGACCAGGGGGGCGGCCATAGTTTACTTATACCTTGGAATTCTGCCACGGCCAGGCTCCAACAGTTACGTTTCGTCTTTGAAAACATATCAATGCTAATCCGAAAAATACTGAAGCTATCCCAAGCAAGATCAACACATCCAGTACTTGAACACCCTCTGTAAATACGGTAGACTTCGAATCAAAATACGAGAATAAGGAAAAGGGTTTAATGGCGGCCAGGGAAGCCACATCATTTGCAATGTTTTCTCCCAGGTAATTTGCGATAAATACACCTGAAAGGATAATGACGGCCATTTTGCGGGTGGGCAGTAGAGCACTCAAAAATAAGCCCATTGCTACAAAAACCATAATTAGGGGCCATGCATTAAGCACAGCAACAACTAGTTGCCAAAATGAAATGTCAACAGGGTTAATCGTATTTATTTCACGTAATATAAGCCCATTTACCGTTCCAACAATCACTAGAATTACAAGGATAGTCAGGCCGATGGCAACCATTTTGGCACTAATAATTTGCCAGCGATGAAGAGGCGTAGCAAGTAGGAGCTCCAGTGTACCATCTTCTTCTTCCCCAGCCAGGGTTTTAGTGCTGTTGATGATAACATAAATTCCCAACCATATAGGCATAAAAAGCACAATGGTGGATCCAATAAATCCTTCAAATGTGCCCATGTCAAAGCCGAAAGCCTGGTACACACTCAGATCTGCCAGGGCTGCGAGTTGCTCTTCTACTTCCGGGAAAATGTTTAGATATATTGCCCCAAATACAGATAAGCCTACAGCCCAGCCTACTATAGCTACCCATCTAGATTTTACTTCATGGATTAGGAGGTTAAGCATCGATCTCCTCCCTGCTGGTTTGGTTGTATAGGGTAACAAAGATCTCTTCCAGTGTAACCTGTGAGGTCTCTATATCTTCTATACCATAGCGAAGTGCAATGACGAGCACATCATCTAGTTTGTTCAAAACATCAAGACTCACCGTATGTCCATCGCGTCTCGTTTCACGGACTCCCTCAATATCAAATGCATCCAGAGGCGGAGCCTTGGTTAGTGTAAGGTGTATTCTTTTTATCTGCTGCCCTATGAGGGACTCAACGGATTCAGTTTGGATGAGATGTCCGTCTTTTATAATGCCGACCCGGTCACAAATCGACTGAACTTCGGGCATAATATGAGAAGAGAACAAAACCGTTCGCCCATCATCACGAGTTTCTCTGACCAACTCCAACACAGTTCTTTGGGCGATGGGGTCCAGTCCGATTGTTGGCTCGTCGAGTATTAATAACTCTGGTTTCCCCATGAACGCAGTTATGATCCCTACCTTCTGTTTGTTACCGTGAGAATACTGCTTCATTTTGCGTGAAGGGTCAAGATCGAGCCTTTCGCATAACTCCAGGACGGAAGAGTGATTTACTTCATTTTCTTTAAGAGAAGCAAATAGGAAAAGAAACTCCTGTCCCGTCATCCTTGAGTATGGGCTAAATTCTCCAGGGAGATACCAAACCTTCCTTCGAATCTCAATTCCCTGTTTTTTGCAGTCAAGTCCAAAAATAGAGGCCTCGCCGCTGGTGGGGCGGATTATATCTAGCAGAACGCGCATAGTAGTAGTCTTTCCAGCACCGTTCGGACCTAAGAATCCGAAAACTTCACCTTTATGTACGGAAAGATTAATGCCAGATATGCCGCGTTTTTTACCGTACTGAACGGTTAAGTTCGTCGTCTTGATGACGATGTTGTTCATCGATTGATCTCCACCTAACCCAAGTTTTATCGTCTCTCGTGTAGCAGTGTATTAACAACAAAATGTAGGGTTCTCCGGTTGGGAAATCAATTCAGCAGGACCAGTGTTTCTAGGCGAAGAAGAAGGCATCGATTCCAACTACAAGGGTGACAACAAGGGAGGCGACCAGGTAGCAGAATAGGTGGTCCCTGCCTGTTAAGGTGAGCCTGCGGCTGGCCAGATACATGAGCACGAACAATGCCCCCACCACTATAACCGGGAGCGTCCATAATCCCATGCCGAGTGCCTGGCTAATTCGAGCCTCATCGTTGGGATTGAATACACTCATGCAAGCAGCAAAAAGGCGCATAAAAAAAGCCATGTACAACAGGGCATACCCGAGAGATGATTGTTTTTTGACGACTAAAAGATAACCAATTATTGCCTGTACATAGGTGATAAAGGGGCCGGCGAAGGAGATGATTTGTTTATCTACAAACTCCGTAGACGTTTTCGAATACACCCGGTTAGGTGTGATCACCATGTCATAACCTAAAGCAATACCCGCAACCCAGTGGAAAAACTCATGGACTGCAAAGGTCGCAATCCCTACCAATAACAAGGTTGGGTAGAAGCCTTTCTTGAGAATAACAGGTTTGAGTTGCATAGTGTTTTCTAGAGAGACGTTCTATGTTTGAAGAGAGTTACAGGTGATGATTCAATGGGATATATAATTCATGAATCAAGGCCAGGGTAAGGTAGGCTTCCATTTAACCATTGCTTTTCACTAGCACTTATCCCGATTATTTACCCTTACTTGTTAACCCACTACCTCTTATATGAAATTTATCTCGGCTTTATCGTTTAGTGTACTCTTCTTTATTGCAGCCTGTGAACCGGCTGAGCAAGCAGGCGCTTCGATCGACTATGATGCAGCTCGTCAACAAATCGCAGAATCGAATCGATTGTTCTCCGAATACTTTGTTGCAGGGGATACGACCAACCTGGGCACGCTATACACGGCTGATGGGATGATCCTTCCTCCTGGTGGCAAAATTCAAGGCCGGATGGGAATCCGCAAATACTTCGCTCCTCGTGAAACAAGTTCACTCCTCTCGCACAAACTAGAATCGGAATCGCTCATCTTTCAGGATAGCACAGCTACGGATGTAGGCACCTGGAGCAACACGTGGCAGGCAGCTGATCAGCAAACAGGGTCTTCTTCCGGACGCTACCTGGTTATATGGCGTCTCGAACCAGATGGTCAATGGCGGATGGAGTATGACATATGGCAGCGGCCTTGATATGTCCTTGCTTATGGCTGGACCATCTCCGTTGACGAACAGTGTTATGCACGTTGCCCTATCTTCGCCACCATCCTCTGATATATGATCTCAGGATGGTTTGCCAGGCGCTCGTAGTGTTGGACAAAGTTAAATCCTTTCTTTTGATAGAGTGCACTGGCTGCTTTGTTTTCTTGAGATACTGCAAGGACAACTTCATCGAAGCCCCGTTCGTGAGCGTGACGAAACACGGCATCTATCAGTAGTTCGCCGACTCCTTTTCGCCGATGATCGGGGCTTACCCACATCGAAATCAAACTATATTCGCCTCCCTGGACAGCACCTCCTATCAGTCCGACAGAGCTTTCGTTCAGGTAAGCCATGAAGTAGGTCAGGGCCATGCGGTTTCCCGCTCGATCTCGCCATTCTTGATCTGATATCGTTGCTGCTTTGGCGAACGTAGAGCCGAATGCTTTGGGTGCATCTTTGAGAGAACCCAGACGGATCTGCTTTAAGTCAAGCCAATCATTCTCTTGTGTTTTGCGAACTATTATTTCCATTCCAAGTGGATTCCAAATAAATGATAATGAAGTGCTATAAAAAATTTGGGGTGCAATTGCTGAGATCAGTTTAACCAAAATAGGAAAGCACTCCCGTCTCGATAGGTGCAGATGAGAAGTCTTCTCCTTCTATAGGATGATCATCCAGGCGGCACAACATCGATAACTGTCCAACATGAGTCAAAATATCCGATAGAGGGCAGTAATCGCTTGGCGTAGCCTATGCCTAATTCCCTTGTGGTTAGCACGTCATCAAGTGCTTTTAGCTCACGGTTAAACCGTTCGATTTCACCCTGCAACTCAAGCATCTCAGGAGTTTTCTTGCCGAAGCGCTCCTCTTGTATAAACGTCCGTGTCCAGCTAAGTACCCGGTACATGTGATTGATGATCTCACTCGGGGTTCTGACCGACTTTCCAACGCTGAAATCCCCGAAGGTATCTGAGGTGTTATGCACTGATTTTTGAAAGCGATATGCGATTGTAGATAGGGTGTGCCTTAGATACTCATTCGCTGTTTGCGTTGTCATAAAAAATGTGTCAATTATTATTATCCGGCGGGCCGAGAAGAGTGATTGCCGCGTAGTGTTACGCACGAGAGTGATTGTTGATTTCCAATTAATAGGCTAGTCTTCCAATTCCCAGCTATGAATCTCGAACGAACGCTTGCCTCCATTAGGGCTCACTGCAACTGCTTTAAGTAGATAGGGTGCTTCTTTTGTCAACCAGTAGTGTATGGTAGAACCCGAAGTACCAGGAACCTCGACGATCCATGCCTGAATAGGGCTTTGTCCCAGTATTCCTATACCCTCCTGACCAACCACATGAAATGTTAACCAGCTAAGGCACGGTTCTGCACAGTTGCCACCCCAACCGAATCCGGGAGCAACGACAGTTAGCCCCTCGATTAATGGAAAGCTGGCAAAAAATAGCCCTGCCAACCCATCGGCAAAAATAGGCTCAGAAAGAGTATGGTCGAACCGAATGGTTTCTGCTTCAGGGCTATAAGCAGCCGCTCCGGTGACTTTAGTGCCTCTAATATCGATGTGGCCGATTCCGCCGTTCGGAGATAGGCTGTGGAATGTTCGTTGTTCAAGAGATTTGGGTTCGGCCACGTGTGTATTTATATAGAGTAATTCTCCTTTAGGGTTGTACCAAGCCTGTGAGAATTTCAACAGGTGCTCTCCATTTACCTCTACAAACTCAACTTTTTCCTCTGTTGTATTACCGGGGGTCGTTTCACCTTCTGGTGATATTGAGGTACTATGCCACGTAATACGAAGAGGCTGTATAAATGAACCATCTACGGAGGGGTCGCCTACATGTATAGTGTCCGGGACAGAAGAGGTAGAGGATTGAGCTCTGGCACTGATGTGATACATGCAAAAACTGCAAAGAAGAACGGCTATTCGAAGATAGGCAGATGTACTCATAGCTAACTCGGGAATTTAGGACTGGGACAGCGTATACCCGAATTATAACGGTTGCAAATTGGCCTTATCCTGAGGATTATAGGTAGTTTTTATGAGGAGGTAATGATACAACCATTGACCTTGCATTTGATGGCTTGCCACCGAGATCCCTCATTCCGTTTTGCGCTACCTGGGCTGATCACATAAGGGATAGACGATATGCTTTACCCCCAATCACTCGCTATTTATCCCAGCATGGGTAGACTCATCACTCTTTCATTTGAAGATAAGTTATAACCATGTAGCATATGGCTCAATAGACCCTATTAAGAACTATTGGTCATGACTGATGCTCAAATCAACTTGCCTTGTTTGTATTGCTTTTATTTTTGCAACCTATGGTCACGAAGCACATGCTCAGCTACCAATCCCCACAGGGCCTTTTTGTATCGGCAAAACGAAGGTACAACTAACTGATTCTAAACGGTTAGAGTATTTCACCGAAGCCCCGGATGACTTTAGATTCTTGGTTGTTGACATTTGGTATCCTGGTGATTGTACTGGTGAAAGGGTACCCTATATTCATCCTGAGGTTCTCAAGGCATATAGGCGCGAAGAGCAAGAATCTGATAGTCTGAATCTATCTTTTTTTCAATCTATAGATACCCATGCACACTCGAACAGTGCGTGGGCAACATCGGTTCAATCAGTACCAGTATTAATCTTTTCTCCTGGTGCTGGTACTCCACTGGCGTTTTATACCAGTCTATTTGAGCACCTTGCAAGTTACGGATATGTTGTGTTCGGTATGCTCCATACTTACGATGAGAATGTTGTTGAGAGCCCTGATGGCAACTTGTTCTACAGGAAACAGGCATTTTTTGACAGCCAATTTGATGAGGCTTTCAATGAGCAATTCTCAGGTCTGTTAGACTTTGTGAAGAGCGAAGCTAAACCAGGGGAGAAGCGGGTGAGGGTAAAACAGCTCTTTAAAGAGGACTTCCCAACCACCTTTAATGTTAAACGGCGGGCCCACGATATCGCGTTCATCGCAGAGAAGGTCAACGAACTTAATAATGATCCTAATCACCTGTTATACCAGAAAATGGATGTAGAGAAGATTGGTGGGTTTGGTCATTCTTTTGGTGGGGCTGCTATGGGACAGGTTTTGTTCATGGATACAGGAATCAAAGCTGCTATTAACTTAGATGGGTGGCAATTTGGAGATAGAGTAGGAGAGGCATTCTCCAAGCCCTTTTTGTACGTTTGGGGAGATTATGAGCAGCCCGATGCTTTAAACAAAGTAGTATATCAAAATGCAGGTGATTTCTTCACGGATGTAAAAATGCTAGGCACGTCTCATTCCAACTTTTCTGATTTACCTCTTATGCCCGGCGCGAGTATCTTTTCTAATTTAGGGCCCATTGAAGGTGTAAGAAATGCACAGTTAATGAATGCGTTAGTCAAGGGATATTTTGATGCTCACTTGAAGGGGATGGTCAAGGGGTGGGAAACTTTACAGACCGAGTATGCAGAATTAGTTTTTGACATGTATTAGCTCAAGGAACGAGTCTCCTTTGGCCTGTATAAACGTAATTGATACTATTGGTGAGCTAATAAACATCACCTGTGAGAGTTACCCCATCTTTTCTTTTAGATGATCGGACAATCTGAGGGTTAATGCGACAACTGTAAGTGTTGGGTTTGCTGCACCAGCCGTAGGGAAGGCCGCAGACCCTGCAACATAGAGGTTAGATATTCCGTGCACTTTGCAATGTGCATCCACCACTCCTTGCTTTGGATCATCATGCATGCGCACTGTCCCCATGTGATGCCAGCCAGTATTTAAATGATCCGGCCAGGAATTGTCGTCTTCTTCTAACCAATCCATCAGCCTGACTCGCCCGATTTCGCTTCGCCCGGCTTCCTCTCCCAAGGCTTCGTAAAATCCACGAATGGATCGTTTATCTATTTCAGCAAGTCGCCAATCTATAACGATTTTTGGAACGCCTAGAGCATCTTTTTCTTCACTTAAGAACACGCGAGAATTGGGATTTGGTGCTTGCTCAAGCCGGGTAAACATATCATATATGCTGATTTTTGTCGTATCAAAGTACCCCTGGCCAGAAAATACAAATCCCAGCATACCTTCTGCCCAGGCAATCGACTCTTCGCCAGAGTTCCACATGTCGAAGTTTCCCTCGCCAGGATTAAACGAATCGATATCTGTGATCGCATTTCTTATTCTCGCTGTAGAATTGAGTATTTGCCGTTCCTCTTGAACTTCGGCGGACAGCGCCAATTCACCATACGCTTTTATGGTGCTAAAATTATGAAGCAGTGTATATAGATCTAGAGGTCTCCCTTTAGGCAAAACCAGGAATGCTGCCGCGATTTCGGGATGATCCATAAAATATCTCCCGACCAAATCATTATCATTCCCGAGACCATTCGGGTTTTGTTGATTTGAGGCCAGCAGCAAGCGAGCGTTCTGGACAGCACCGCATGCTAGAACAAAATGACGCGCTTTCACTCGATGTTGCTTGCCGTTCAGGCATCTGATCTCGACTTCTTCTACTGAATTGACCGCTTCGTTCGTCTTGATGTTGCACACATTGGCAAATGTATACAGGCTGACGTTTTCAGAGGCAACAATGCTTTCACGGTATTTCAACCCAAAACGAGTGGGACCGAGTCGCCACATCTTTGTGGTAACGCGGCTTGAATCAAAGGGCAAGGCCGAATAAATGGGATCTTCTTCCTCCCAAGAAGAAGGATCATAGTTATATGGACCCAACTCGATCCATTGATGTGCCTTTTCATAAAATGGATCAAGATCTTCTCTTGAAATCGGCCAGCCACTGTGCTCAACCCAGCTTCTTTTTGCAAAATCTACAGGATCAAAAGGAGAGCAAAGTCCGCCCCAATGATTGGTGGTTCCTCCAAAATAATGAAGGCGTGTTGTGTCATACTTGTGGTACTTTCTTCCAACATTTTTTCCTTTATACAAATCCTGAATATCAGCGTGATATTCAAAACCACCACCTTCAAGCAATATCACACGCTTCCCAGTGTTCATCCATTCCATTGCCATGCTAATTCCTGCAGCTCCCGCTCCAATGATACATATATCACCCTGAATGAGCGTTCCATCCTGTAGCGTTTGGGCATCGACGTGCATAGTGCTTCTCCTATCAATAACCATGAATACCCTGCACCGTCATGAGCAATGCAGGGCTTAAAAAATGTTCATGTTAGCCAGGTTATGACATGGCTCCTATTTGTCGAAGCATACCCATGACATCAAAATAAACCCATTGTTCTTTTATTTTGCCGCCTGTAAGGTGGGCCAGCCATACACCAGAGACATTGATCGGTTTACCGGAAGCAGGAATTCCCATAAAGTCTCCTTTGTGAGTACCTCTAAGTGTTCTCCGAACCACCACTTTATCTCCTTCAGCGATAATGTCTTCCTCTGTAGAGGACATATCAGGAAATGCTGCTTGCATAGCTTGAATCGTTTGTTTGACGGTCATCAAGTCAGCCTCTGGGGTGGGTAGGCCAGGATCATGGTTGATGAAGTCGGTTGTGCAGACTTCATCCCAAGCGGCTAGATTACGGTCGTTAAATCCTTTCCAGAACTTTCTGATGGTGGCAATATTTTGATCAGACATAAGACAATGGTGAAATTATTTGGTGGACGGTTAAAAGAGATGGGTCGTCACTGAATAAAAAGTGGGTGTTATTCGTGTGTTAGATGCTTAAATACTATAAAAATCGGCCGAAAAATGAAAGTTTTCCTTACATGCGTCTGTTAATAAAGAACTTACTATAGTCAAAGCAGCAACACCCATAGAAATGCAGCTTCTTGGAAGGAGTCTTCGAAAGCACTTGATACAGGTACCTGTGTCTTTAGATTGATTCGTTGCCCTTTTGAATCCTCTGGGCTGAGAATGGTAACGACACCTGATGCGTTGTAGGCGATTACATAGCAGTCGCCTGGATTGGTGAAGCCTTCGGTGGAACTGCCATAGGTGAGGATGGCTTCTCTTTGGTACTGTTTCAGGATTTCTTCAAGGGAGTCCACCGAGTTGGCCTGCATAAGGCTATCAATGGGAGGGGCTGTTGCATCACTGCTCTCGGTTACAGGGGCCTCGGTTGTGTTGCCGCCAACAAATAGATTGGACGAGTAGGCGAGGATGCCAGCCGATATGAGTGCGATCACTGCAATAGACATAAGGATTGCCCGGGGCTTCAGGAGCGGGCTTTTCTTAGTGGCTTGTTTAGTCGTGGTGCTTGGTGTGTTCTCCTGGCTTGGTATAGGATGAGCATTTGCTTGTATGTTTTGGGCAACGCCGCTTGGGATATGACTCGAATCCACACCCTCTCTTAGTGCATCCCGCAAGGCTTCACCCGATTGAAATCGAAGCGCTGGGTCTTTTGCAAGACATCGATCCAGAATGTCCGACAACCAAACGGGAATTTCTGGATTGACTTCATGTGCAGGAAGGTGAGTTGTTTGAAAAAGGGTAGAGATAAACTCCCGGGGCGACTTCCCGTCGTAGGGGAATGCATTCGCCACGCACTTATATAAAACAACACCCAGGCTGTAGATGTCAGACTGGGGCGTGATGGGTTTGCCTTCGAACGACTCGGGACTCGCATAGATAAACGTGCCCAGGAATGCACGATCGTTAATCGTGATCTGCGTCATCGTGTCATTTCGTGCAAGGCCAAAGTCGACCAGAACAGGATGGTTCTGATGGTTAATGATGATATTCTGGTCCTTTATGTCCCGGTGGATCACTTGCTGCGAGTGAATGTAGTGCAGTGCATCGGCCAGCTCGGTACCCCATTGAATGATCTGATTTAAGGATGGGGTGTTACCAACCATGCGCTGTTCCAGAGTTTCCCCTTCAATAAGCTCCATGGCCATGAAAACCATGTCGTCTTCTATGCCAGCGTCATAAACGCGTACTACATTGGGGTGAGACAGTTTAGCAAGCGTTTCGCCTTCACGGATGAACCGTTTGCGGGTATGCTCATCCATGAATTGATGGGGCACTTTGAGGGCGACGCGCCGATTGAGTCCGTTTTGAAGGGCTATGAAAATAGACCCCATACCCCCTTTGCTTAATTTTCGCTCGATGGTGTATCTGGAAAAAGAAGGAAAGGGTTCTTGCATTAGTCGATGATGTGCATGCTGGTATGCTTGTTTATAGATAGATGCACTTCTTCGGAAAATGTTTTGCTCCCTTATGGCGTCCCGAACTTCTTATCCACCTGTATCCCGCACGACTGCAAAAAAGGCGTCGGTAACTCGCCACCGATGAAGACAAAAACGAACTCGTTATTGCGGGTGTGCAGCTCGCCGGTTGTATCGACGTAGGAGATGGTGTCTGTTGTGATCTCTTTTAGATTGGTTTCCAGTAGAGGCGTGATCTTTCCAGAGTCAATGGCAGAGCGAATGAGATCTTGATTAGCTGCTTTGCATCGGGAGAAGTTTGCCTTACGATAGGAGATGGCCACGTTGTTGCCGGGTTGGTCGGCCAGGGCGAGTGCAGCTTCTACGGCAGAGTCGCCACCACCAACTACAGTAATCGCGTTGTCCGTGAAATGCTCGGGGTCGCGGAGGGCATAGGCGACGTTGCCGGCGTCTTCTCCTGGAACGCCGAGCTTGCGAGGGATTCCACGCCGGCCAATTGCAATGATGACGCGCCGGGTTTTGTAGGTGTCTTTCGTGGTGCGGACCTCAAAACAGTCGTCAGGTGTGCGAGAGACGGATTGGACAGTCTCCTGAAGGTTTACGGACAAGCCCGTTTTTTCGAGGATATCGTCCCAGATAGACACCAGGTCTTCTTTGACAATCTCTGAGAAGTTGAGTTTGCCGTATCCAGGTACCTTGATCGGATTGGTCAGGACCAGTTTTTTGCGGGGGTAGGTACGGACCGTGCCTCCAAACTCGGATTCTTTTTCGATCGTCAGGAAGTTGAGCTTGTGGTGCTTGGCATGCACCGAAGCAGAGAGGCCGGCCGGACCGCATCCTATGATCAGGGCATCGTATGCTCCTTCTGGCGCCGGACGGTTTTCCTTCATGATCCCCTCGATACATTGCCTGCCCTGTTCAAAGGCATTCCAGATCAACCCCATCCCTCCAAGTTCTCCTACGATGTAAATGCCGTCGACATTGGTTTCAAAATTACCCTTGACGCGGGGAATGTCAACGCCGCGTGTTTCTGTACCAAAAACAAGCTCGATAGCGTCCATCGGGCAGGCTCGCTCACAAAGCCCATGACCAATACATCGAGCTGGCGCAATAGCTACTGCTCGTCCGTCTTGAATACCCAGGACGATTTCTTCAGGGCAGACTTCCACACAATTCCCTGTACAAATACAAGCCATGGGGTCGACAACGGGATGGATCGTTGCCGGCTCTTTGAGACCGTACTTAAGAGCCATCAAGTTTGCTTCCTTAGTTTTGACCTCCTTTTTGCGCAGCATACGCATGTAAGGGATAAAGACCAGAAGTGAGAGTACAATGGCTGTACTTATAATGATAAGAGTATCCATGCTAGATGCGAGTCCAGAGAGTGGTATATACCCGGAATGTATTATTAAAATCGCCCCATCGGGACTGCAAGCGTACACTGGATCGAATGCGGTTACCAATCGGGAAGTTGAGCACTCCTTCCAATGTATGATTGGTCGAACCGATGACGTCGTAATTGCTCTCCTGGTAGTGATATTGCAGTTGCGCAAGCATCCGTCCGAATGGGCGAGAAATTGAGGGGACGATGTAAATCACATCAGCACTATCGTCCCTGCGCCAGTAGTGGACCATGGTACTCACGCCAAGGTCCCAGAAAGTTAGCCTGGGGATCGATGCAAATCCTGTGTAGGTAAAGCTGCGATCAGTGATCTCGCTTGTGTTTGCAGAGACATCAGCACTAAACGTACCTGTGAACGCTCGTACCGAAAAGCCACCACTGAGGCGTTCACGTTTATACCCAAACACATCCTCAGTTAATAGAATATTATAGGGCCTTCTCAGAATGTATCTACCGCGAAGAGATAGGGTGGTGTTAATGGGTATGATGCCATGCACCTGAAAACGGGAGATGGTCCATGAGTCTCTGAACGGATCCTGGTCTAGCTGCAACAAATTTCGAATCCTGAATTGTTTAGCATTGAGTGTATGCGTGATGCCAAGAAACGAATGCGTGGAAAACGGTGATTCCGGAAAGACCTGGTGAAACGATACATTGGCGTTGTAACGTGTAGACCCATCATCATTCCGGAAAGCATAAGAGCCAAACACAGAATATTTCGGAAAGTCAGTGGTAAACTGCTCATTTCCTCTAGTGGGCTGAAATCCTCCGAGAATTCCTGCTCCTAATCCGGTATCGGGTGCATAAAAAAGACCAAGGCCATCCCAGTAGCCGCTGAACGTTTCTGCAGGGTTAAAGAACCGGCCAAGGCGGGCTTCGAAGGGGGAGTCTGGCGTGGCATATTCCAGGTTAAGCTGATAGGTTCTGAATGAGTTGAGAGGCGAAATTCCTAGCCTCGATTGATTGTTTCTGTGAGCAAACCGCGTGTTGATATTAAACCGGAGATTCCCGGGCAGTTCTTCAATGCTGGCCCGAAGGTTTACCACCGGTATCCGGTAAATGCGCTCTCGTTCGAACAGCGAACGAAGGCCTTTTGTATTTGCTGTGTTTAGGTCCATGCTCAAACTGAGCCGGCCTGTAACCCGGATACCTCCCTCCACGGGCGGTAATTGCACGCCGGTTCTCCCGCCCTCAAATACCGACTGCCTGGCGGGTTCGGTAGTCGTTGTGTCTGGAGGAGTTTCTACCACGGGTACATCGGTTTGGACGCCAGACAGGATGGCAATCGAGAGAGCGTCGCCACGCGTTACTGGAAATGGCGTCCCGGCAAAAGTGGTAACAGTTCTGGATTCGGTAACGCCGACTATAAGGAGGATGCCCAACTGCTCCCCATCGCGATAAGCCATAAGCGAGTCCGTTTCATTGATCCCATCCGACAACCCAACGTTGAGGTAGATATTTTGCCCTGCTATAAACTCGACGAGTGCATTGATGCGGGTTTCTTGCGCAAACGATGTAGAACCAAAGAGTCCATAGACGCACAGGAGAACACCTAGCCCTATAAGCCGAAGGTTCATCGGTCGAATTTCGGGTTGTATAGGTGTTATTGATTCCATGTGGTCGTATTGTGGCAGTCTAAACAATTGGTGGAAAATCCAGAGCCCCCGTGCCGGCGTTCAAAAGCTGCTTCATGGCAGCTAAAACAGTCGTTCTGATTTGCAGGAAAGAATAGGGGTTCAAAGTTCGGCCCGGAATGGCAACTGCTGCAGGGTGCATCCTGGTGGGCTCCAACCAGAGCAAATCCTTGAGAGACTACAGTATGATTGAATTGAGCTCCTGCCCATGTATCCTGGTTGTGGCAGTCCAGGCATGTAGTAGGAAATCCTGAACCGGCATGTATGCGATTGAAGGCGCCTTCATGGCAACTGAAACAATCGTTTTGGTCAGTTGGAGAAAAAAGGACCTCGAAATTACCTGCATCGTTATGGCAACTGCTGCATGGTGCTTGATTGTGTGCACCAACAAGAGTGAAGCCCTGAGAGACGATCGCATGATTGAAAAGCCCGTCTGTCCATGAAAACGTGGTGTGGCACTGTTTGCATTCGAGCGGAAAATTACGCTCGATATGACCAGGGGCCTGATCCAGGATCACTTCATGGCAGGTAAAACAGTCGGTATTGATGGGTGTGTATCCACCTGCATGATCGTCAAAATGACACGATTGGCACGCAGCATCTCTATGAGCACCTGTCAGAGGAAATGCCGTCTGGTTGTGAATAGGATCTGCATTTACTTCCTCGAACGATTCCATGTCGTGGCAGGTATCGCACGATTCAATAAAGCGGCCTTGATGAATATCTACATGGCACAGGCCGCAGGGATCTCCGTCCAGTTTAGGTTGATCGAGCCGTAATTCGAGGTGGCACCCTCTGCATGGAGTGGCCGCATGAGTCCCCGTGAGCGCATAGGCCGTTTGGGTGTTGTGATCAAAGGCTAGATTTTCGCGAACTGGCCTCCACGCGGTGGACGTATGGCAATCCTGGCAAGGTACCTGGATGGATCCATGAGGGCTCAGCGATTCAGCTGTTTGAGCTAACACCATAGGGATCGACCCGCTGATGAGGAGCCATACCAGACTAATACAACAAATCCGGAGGAGGGAGTTCATTGGCTTTTTGCTTCGTTCCGTTAACGGGGGTTATTGTTCTCGAGGTCACTATGGCAGTCCTGGCATTCCATGCCGAGTGGTTTGTATCGAATAAATTCGATGCCCTGGGGATTTTGTTCAGCGCCATGGCATGATCCACACGCTACCCCTTCGTGAGCGCCATCCAGGGAGAAGCGGGTGGTATTATGGTCGAAGATTTCGATGAAAAACGATTGCGAATCATGACACGAATCACAGGATTGCCCTTCGAACTGCTGCTCATGGGGGGCATCTTGCTGGTGGCAGGAAGCACAGTCCAGAGGAATATTTGTAAACTGTTGGATGGCTAACCCTGAGGAGGTTTCATTGACAGGGTGGCACCCGTCACACGAGGTGGTTGCGTGCTTGCCGATGAGAGCAAAACGGGTGTCGGCATGGTCGAAGGTGCCATCCATATCCCACGAATTTGTGCCATGGCAGGTGTTGCAAGAGACCTGTCCATTGTCCTGCTGAAATTGGTCGCCGTGCGGATTGGCATCGGTGTGACATGATTCACATCGCTGGTCTTCAAAATGAAAGACGAGTTCAGGCGGGTTTTCTGTTTGATGGCACGTGAAACAAGGGGCCACAAGGTGGGCGCCAGTGAGTGCAAACGAGGTTTCTTCATTGTGCCGCGTGAGATCGTATGTAGCCGGCGACCAGCCTTGCTCTGTATGGCAGTTGTTGCAGGTAGCACCCCCAGGAGCATCGTCAAACACGCCGCCATGAAATGAATCCGTGTGGCAGGAGATACATTGGTCAGAAACCGGATCAGGGAAGGTAGACCCTAGAGAAGCGGATGCATAGGTAATTTGAATGTCTGCCGTTTGCATTGCTGGTTTTGCATGGCAGCTTGAGCAGGTTACTTCTGCATGCCTGCCCACAAGATCAAAACCGGTCAGGCTATGATCGAACGCCTCGGTGGGGAAATCGGCAGTAAATAGATCCCACCCATCCGTATTGTGACATGTACCGCAATTGGGGTCCAAAGCACCTTGATGCACGTCGGTATGGCAGGAGGCACAGGTTTGTGAAGGTAGATCAGCAAAATGGATGATGTCTGGCTGATCCTCAAAAGGGGTGTGACACCCTTCGCAAGAGACTTCCTGATGCCGGCCAGTAAGAGGGAACGTCGTTACTGCGTGGTCGAAGTCAGGTGTGCCTTCCCATTCAGACTCCCCATGGCAAGACCCGCAATCCTGATCGGCAAATTGATCACCGTGTATATTGTCGCTCGTATGGCAGTAGGAGCATTGTACAGACACGCCGAGCCATGTTTTTTCCAGGGCATCGTGCGCACTTTTAAACGTGCGTACATCAGTGGAAGTGATGAATTCAGGTTGATGGCAGGACCGACATTCTGTGGTTGCATGGGCTCCAACGAGGTCAAATCCGCTGAGATCGTGATCGAACGTTTCCGGCTGGAATCGAAGCACGTCGAAGTCGAGGCCAAAATGGTCTTTATGGCAGTCTCCGCAATTCTGGTCTGCAATCGTTGCATGGTATCCTTTTTCTTCTTCGAGCCTTCTTGCTATGGGCGTATGGCAACTCAAGCATTTGTCATTACTGATTCCTACCTGTCCGAGTTGATGGCACTGTGTGCAGTTGTTGACCCCTTCCAGGTTGGTGTGGGCGGTGGATAGATCGCCAGGAGAGATGAGTTGGGCGTGAAGAGGAATGTTACTAAGAGTGAACAGAATACCGATGATGAGGCAACGTAGAATAGGAAAGTTATGACCTCTCTTGTCATTATCAAAAAAAGTAGATGACATCATAATCTTGTTGTGACTTCAACGTCTAAAAGGAAGGTGAGGATTGAATCTGGAGGAGATTCTGTTCGGCTTGTTGAGCCAGGTCCGGGTCTTCTTTTTGGTCACGCACTTGTGTCCACCAGAAAGTGGCTTCTTCCAGGTCGGACAAATTTGCATGGATCGCACCCATATTATACATGGCAGAGGGATGATGAGGAACGAAGTCCAATAAAGATTGTGACGCCTTGAGTGCGTTGTCCCAGTCTTGCAGGGCTGCATAGACGTTGGCTAGATCAAGCCATCCTTGAACATTTTTTGGGGCAAGTGCAAGGTATTGATTGTAGTAGTCGGCTGCTTCTTCGTACCGGCTTGCATCGTGTAGGATTTGTGCCAGGTGATTGACAAGCGAGGTATCGTTTGGTGCTTGTTGGACACGTTCTTTAAGGGCGTCGATCGTGAGGTGCTCTGAGGTCATAGCACCCTGGCTTTGTACGTTTGTAGAGGCAGGAGGTATAGACGCCGAAGCTGCGGCTTGTGTGGGTGAAGAAGTGGACCGCACATTCCAGTACACAATGGCAAAAAGAAGCAGTGCTGCCAGCAGCAGCCCGTTTACGTGGGATGGTTTCATGTTAAAATTCCAGGATGTATCCGAATGCAAACGCTACGCCTATGTGGAGTAAAACGATAATGCCCATAATGATGGTTAGTGGGACATGGATAGTGATCCATCTGCTAAATAGCTTTTGAAAAGGAGTGAGTAGGGCTACTTGCCGTTCCATACGAAACTGGTCACGCATCATGCGGACAAACGAGGGTTGCATGTCCTGAGGGATGTTGTGTGAACGAGCCTGCGCAAGGATCCATTTCTTACTCTTTCGTTTGTCAAATTGAAAAGAGAATGAGGCTTTTAATGCTGGCCAAAGGCCACGAATCTCGGCGATTTTGTCAGGTGGAAATAACGTGTTGAGGGCGTCTTTCGTGATTCCTGTTTCTGTATGCAAGGTATCCAGTAATTCGGATCGCTCTTCTCGAAGCGTCTTCAGGTTTCGAAGTTGTCCATTCAGCGTTCGAGGCACATGGACGTACAGGTACCGACCCGTTAGTCCACTAATTACAACGACAACCATGCTCACAAAAGATATAGCCACGAGGCCGTTCACTTTGAAGCTGGTGTGCAACAGAATTAAGAAAGGCCCCAGGGTGCAGAGGAAGATGTGAAAAGAAAGCCAGTCTCTGAGTTTGCCGACTTTATTGAATCGATGCACGCGTTTGCGTACAGAGTAGGTAAGTACACCGATTGCCATACAGAGCGTACCCCATATACCGAGGTCCAAACCAAGAGCGCCCCCGGGTTTATACGTGTCGTACATGTCCGTAAAAGGGCGCTCCTGAAGAGGCAAACTGTAGTAGGGCCACCCGATCGCCAAAAAATACCCGGCAATTAAGACCCATGTAGTAAACAGTGCTATATGAAAAGGGCGAATTTTATTCCTCGCCCGAGCCTGTTTGCCAGGGGTAGTTATTGGTCGAGGGGCAGCGTTTGATTCCATCCGAGTAGGTAAGGGCATCCTTAAACGAGAGTTTTAAGATAAGCGCCGAAAAAGATGATTTCTACTTGATAATAATCTGTTTATGTTTATAGGCGCTTGCTTAAAGCTTTGCGATTATTTTGAGGTAGCCGTTGCAGCGAGACCGCGAAGAACCCCCGTAACAGCCGCAACTCGTCCGTCTTCTCCCGTTATGCTGTGACGTTGGCGAGCGAGCCAGCCGATGCTATTAAACGCGATATACACTCTTCCACGCTCATCTTCGACGACCAGCATTTTTTGCGGCAGGTCGATTCCGATGCTCTGTTTGGCTTGCATAAATGGCGTACCCACGAGTGGGTTGCCGAATACGATTAATCGGGTTGGATTAAGGTCAAGCCCTGCATTGGCTGCGTTTGCTGCGTGGTCAATCTCAGTGACAATCCGAAGATTGGGATTATCATCGATAGCAGCTCTTAGCCGGCTGTAGGTTTCCTCAAATGAATACGGTGAGCTCCGCTTCTCGATGCCTTCTCTAAAGGAGACATAATTCGGGTGCGCCTCTTGAACCTCACCACCTGTTGCTCCTTCCGTCAGCCCTTTTACTGCACCCCGGATGATATCGAGTTGAGGGGCTCCATGAAGAGCGTGGCGGGACGCAAGGTACTCAACGCTATTGTATCGGGCGAGTACAGTACCGTCTTCTTGTTCATAGAAGAGGACCTTTTGAGGTAAGTCGAGGCCGGCAAACTGGTTACGCTGCATAAGTGGAGTCCCCAGGTTGGGATTGCCGAAAACCAGCAACTTTGTCGGACGCAAGTCCAGGCCGTTTGCAGCGGCATTCCCACTATGATCGATTCTTAGAATGACACGTAAGTTCGGGTTTCCTGTAACTATTGCATCCAGGTTATCGAACGATTGATCTACAGAATAATGACTCTCGGTCGTGGTGAGGCCGGGTACCCCTCTGTAAGAGCTTGTTAGAGCAGAAGAGGGAGCTGCAAGCTCTGTTTCTGCTGTGCTGGAGGTCTCTGTAAGTTCTGAACAAGAAAAGAGAAATAAGGTCAGGAATAAAGAAAGGTATTTAATCATAGGGACGATGAGTAGAAAGAAAAGTGAAGGGTGAATTGTTGGGTATATCTTATAATATACTTGAGCCGAAGAGTATGATGAGGGGCTGTGCGATACTCGTTAAAATTAGTAAGGATATGGATTCGAAATAGCATAGAATTGGTTTGTTGCACGTTTATAAGAGGTGTGGTTTATATTGATGCATTTGAATCACAGCATGCATCTAATTCTATGAAAATCGTTCTTTTGGTAAACCTGCTGGTTAGCCTGTTTATTGGCCTGTGGTCATCTGCAGCTCATGCGCAGCAAAAGAAAGAGCTGGATCACGATATCATATATGACGAGTCACGTATTCCGTCATACGTGCTTCCAGAACTGCTAATTACTAGCGTAGGGGAGGAAGTAACAACGGAGGAGCAGTGGCAGGCAATACGCCGGCCGCAGATTCTATCTTTATTCAGCACGCTGGTTTATGGAAAGACTCCAGCACCTGCAAGCCCTGTTGAAACGACTTACGAAGTCATGAGAATAAACAGCCAGTTTATGGGAGGCAAGGCGACTCGAAAAGATATCAGGATACGCTTTGAGAACGAACAGGGTGTGGCTGAGATGATCATCCTGGTCTTTATCCCAAATCAGGTAGAAGAGCCTGCGCCGGCTTTTATGATACATAGTTTCGACGAAACCACCTCATCACGCTTTGATGCACATCCGACTGAGGAAGGCCGGCTTAAGAACAATTGGCCATTGGGTGAACTATTTGATCGAGGATATGCTTTTGTAGCAGTGCATCAAACAGATCTAGTAGGTCATAACGAGGTAAGTTTTGAAGAGGGAATCCACCCGCTGTTCTTTAAGCCAGGACAGAGTTTTCCAAATGCTGATGAGTGGGGCGTCCTTTCTGCTGTAGCCTGGGGAGGTATGAGGGCTCTGGATTATCTAGAGGAAGAACCTCTGGTTGATCATCATCGCGTCGCGCTTATGGGGCACTCCAAAATGGGAAAAGCCGCGTTGTGGACTGCAGCCCAGGACGAGCGATTTGCTCTTGTAATATCTGCTCAATCTGGTTGCGCGGGGGCTGCTCTCTGGAGAAGACGTTCAGGGGAAACCCTTGAAAAAATGGTTACACGCTTTCCGTATTGGCTAAGCCGCAATGCCTGGAAGTTTGTAGATCAGGAAGATGATTTGCCCGTTGATCAGCACATGCTCTTGGCCCTCATTGCCCCTCGGCCCTTATATGTGGCCAGTGGTTCTGAAGATGGGTGGGCAGATCCTTATGGTGAATATCTATCGGCGTATCATGCTAGTGAAGTGTATCGTCTATTAGGTAAAAAAGGACTTACCTCGGAGACTCTACCGCCGTTGAATGAAGCCCTAGTTGAAAGCGATGTCGGTTACCATATCAAGGATGGTGGTCACTCAGTGGAGATGTACGATTGGCTACGGTTTATGGATTTTGCCGACTACCATTTTAAAAGATAACAAAACCTCTCTCGAATGGACTTACCTGGTAAATATCAACCGGTACCTGGGTTCATCTGATAATAGGGTTGTATCCTCAGCAAACTTGAAGACAAACCGAGGAAACCAACCGTTTACGTTGTGTTGCACGAACTTGTCTTCGATGTGCCTGGAGTACGTCACCTTATCGGCCATGTATTCGGCTGATGGTGTGCTGGGGTCTTCAACAAAGATCAGGCGGTATTCGTAGCCGTCGGGGAATCCGAGCACCGGTTTCCAATTGTCCGGTGCAAGTTCGTTAAACTTGTCGTCGATCTCCCGTGGATAAAGGACCTTGACGGCCCTGTACCGCTTGGATGTATGGCCGCCGTTTTTTTGCCTTCCAAAGATGATGCGAAAGCGTTCTGCATCATTGAGTCCAAACATAGGTTGCCAGCCATCGGCGCCAAGTTGATTAAATTTGTCATCCAGGTAGCGGGATTCATCAATGAGTTCTGCCCGGTACTCCATTGGCTCTGATTCGTCGGTATTTTCATCCTTGCCGAATATCACACGGTAACGGATGAGATCTTCTACGACAAAAAGAGGCGTCCAATTCTCGACTGCCAGCTCATTCATTTTATCATCAATCTCACGTTTCTTCCCTACGGTTTCCGCCCGATAGCTGTAAGTAGATACTCGATTTTCAGCATTGCTTGAGCGAACAAAGATCAGGCGCATCTTTTCTTCATCTTCTAACACATACAGCGGCTTCCAACCCTCCGGTGCCTGTCTGTTGAACTCATCGTCAATTTTGTTATTCTGCTTCACCGTCTTTGCCAGGAACTCATAACTATCGTTCTGAGCCTGTGTAGCCCACGAGGTACCGGGTGCAAGCAGGAAAGGAATAAATACGAGTAAAAGGGTGGTGGTGTAGGCTTTCATTTTTCTCTTATTTAAACGAGATAGGTAGGCCCATTCTGACAGGTACTACATTTCCATTGTGTTTGCCCGGAATGAATAAGGCTCCAGATACTGCTCTCAGAGCCGCCTCATCTGCTGCGGGATGTAATGACCGAAGGACTTCAAGGTTTTGAGTTTTCCCTTCTTCGTTAACTACAAATCGAATGAATACAGTCCCTTTAGTACCGGTGCCTCTTAATTCATCTGGGTACTCGATTTTTCGATGGAGTGACTCTAGCCCGCCAATCAATTCAGGCATATCCTCAACTACTATGTAATTGCCCGATTCATCCTGAGTCCCAACGGGGGGGCCTTGGGCGGATTGCGAGGAACTGCATCCATGTAAAGAAAGGATGCTAAGAGCAATCAGTAGGTGAAAAATACCCTTTCTCATTGATCCAAGTCGGAAAGTTTTTGTGGGGCTTAGATTTATCGTTCTTGATCGTCCGCAGATACCGCCTCAGTCTTTGGGATATCTAGTTCCAGGCCCAGGGTTTTTCCTTTCTGGATTGCTGGTACGCCTTCGCTCATCCAGATCGGGGCCGGTGCGCCTTTGAGGTAGTGATCGAAAAACTGCTGCATGCGTATGGCCCAGTCCCGCCTGTTATGGTATTCCCGGAGACCATGAGCTTCATCGTTATAGTTGAGCATCCAGGCTGGTTTTCCAAGCCGCCGCAAAGCAACAAAAAGCTCAATGCCTTGATACCAGGGTACCGCACCGTCGGCATCATTGTGCATCATGAGCAGCGGGGTTTCAATTTTGTCTGCCTGGAAGAGAGGCGAGTTATCGATATACCTGAGAGGGTATTCCCAGAGCGTACCGCCGATACGGCTTTGCGTCTCTTCATACTGAAACATCCGGCTCATACCAGACGCCCAGCGAATACCACCGTACGCACTCGTCATATTTGAAACGGGTGCACCCGCTTCGGCTGCTTTAAAGATGTTCGACTCTGTGACCATATAAGCAATCTGGTAACCTCCCCAGCTGTGCCCTTGCACGCCGATATTTTTTTCATCCACAAATCCTTCTTTGATCAATTCTGTGACGCCAGGGACCACTGCGTTCAGGGCGCTTTCTCCTGGATAGCCGATCTTGTAAGGGATATCGGGAACGAAGACGAGGTATCCACGGCTCGTGTAGAATGAAAAGCTTATGCTAGATCGCGCAGTTGCCGGTGGGCGGTGCTGATGCAGCGAATTTGACATCTTCTCATAGAAATACACCATCATTGGATATTTCTTGGCTGGGTCAAAGTTATCCGGCTTATACAGGATGCCGTCCAACGCAATACCATCCAAAGAGGTCCAGTGGAAAAGTTCGGCACTGCCCCATAGATAATCGGCTTGCTGAGGGTTTGCATCGCTCTGCTTTTTCAAAGATTGGAAGTCTAGATTGCTGGTCATCAGGTTTGGGAATTCTTGAAAGGTTTCCCTTGTGAGCAGCAACATATCGGCATTTTTTGCTTTGCTAGGACGCGAAAATGCAGCGGCTTCCTGAATAAGAAGTTCTGGTGATCTTGAGCGTTGAATACGATCTCTGTAAAAGCCCTGGCCCTTTGTAGTATAGTTAAGGCCATGGAGCAGCATAGGCTCTTCAGGGTCGATGGCTGTTTGTTCAGGGTCGAGAGAAGCATAGCGGAATCTCATATTCTCTTCTCGGCCTACGCCTTCTGTCAAGTTAATCGGTTCGCTGTTTCCGGTAGGGTCGAGGGACCAGAGGTCGTGGCGGTCATAGACGATGAATGCTGCGTCGTTTTTTGTCCATCCGGCAGAACCATACGGGTTGGCTTTGAAGGGCCGATCGTGTATTTCGTCGTAGACTGGGAAGGGGATAGATGCGGTAAGGTTGACCGCATCCCCGCCACTGGTAGATTGGGCATACCACCCTTCTGCATTACGATCCCACCAGGTCAGATATTTCGAATCTGGCGACAGTGAAGCCCTTGACTCAACAGCTTCTTGAGCGAGGCGTCGTTCTCCATCATTAACATCGATGACATATACATCATACACCCTCGCTGCTTTCCAGGAGATCCATTGCCTGTATGGCATGTTTGAGTTACCAACCGCAACGTCCGCTTCTCCTTTTGTACCAATGGTAACCTCTGGGATAGCTTCATTTGCGAGTTGTACAACACGCCCGTCACTCAGATGCACTACCGCGAGGTACGATCGGTTTTGCTCGTTCTTTAGTTGAACCAATTGCATCGGTTGGAGCAATGAATCTTTCCAGTTCCAGATATCTAGCTTTACCTTCTCATCGTCGGGAATCGTTTCTTCTTTGTCTTCGTGAGGAGGACGTGGTGCTGTTCCGAATTGTAGGCGATTGCCTTTTTCAGAAAAGGACACGTCGCCGTGTTCACTGATCCACCACCCTTGGGGCAAGGCAGAGGTTGTTACATCTGCGAGGATAGTCGGTGAGTCTGCATTTGGAGTCCAATGATAGAGGGAATACGTCGGTTGATCGGCTTCGTAATCCGAAGTATTAGAGAGAAAAGCGAGCTGAGTGCCGGCCTTGTCGAATACCGGTTGTTTGTAAACCCCCTCTCCAGAAAGCACGGTCATCCTTTCACCAGTGCCAGTACGAACGGTAAATACACCATCGGCATTTCCTTCCTTATTTGAAGCCGTATAAGCCAACCACTCTCCATCTTCCGAGAAGGTATATTCAAGAACAGATTCAAATGTCCATTCTTCCCCTGAATCCAAGTTGCGAAGTACTAAAGGAGTGCCTTCTGCTTTATCTTTTTTCTTTTTATCGTCTTCTTTTTCTTTAGGCTCTTGTTCTTCCTCAGATTCATTCTCTTCGGACTCTTCTCCTTCAGGCTCTTCAGCAGCATCGTCCTCCTCGTCCTCGAGTGGCTTTTCGAGGTGATAGGTTAGCCATCCGCCTGCTTCTTTAGGAAGCTTGTAGGATTTGACGCGAGGAATATGGGTTATGGTGCCGGAAGCAAGGTCGATGATAGCAAGTGAGTCCTTGGGCATGTCGTCCTTTTTTACTTTATCCAGCTTGGCTTGCCGTACGCTATCCACGGCGGACTTGATGTGCGCGACTACATGTTTTGAATCTCGTGTAAATGCGGCCTTGACACCTCTAGGTATACTATACACCATGGATGATGCCGTATTCTTTACGTTTAGCAGAGCATCTCCATACTCAGGGCTCATGGAATAATGAACCCAGGATCCATCAGGTGAAATGGCTTCTTCGTTTATGCGTTGCCAAATGTCATACGCATCATGATCAAGTGCCTGTTTACTGGATTGAGCATGTGAAGCAAGAGGTAGTAATAGAAGAAAGAGTAGGCAGAAAATATGTTGGCCGGTTCGCATCGTAGTAGTTCAGAATCTGTAATTCATTGATCCTGAATAATACGATATACGAGAAAAATAACCGTAAGAAATCCCGAATTATTAGATCCACCAGCTATTGAACAGATCAAGTAACATCAAATGAAGCTGTAATTGTGGCCTGGACACTGTCTCTGGCAACGGGGATCGATACCGTGTAGCTGTCCGTGGTAGCATCACTTGCCACGGAGATTGTTAAAAGCACACCATCAGTACCGAGGAAATTTCGTAGTTCTGGCGGAGCAGCCGTATCGGCATCGATGGTTATACCGACGTCGGCGGGAACAGGGACAGCGGTACCTCCTCCCCGGGTGAGTGTAAATACGCTGGCCGATGCGGTGTCCAACTGAGTGGGTACCAGGAGAAAGCCCTGGCTACCCTGTGCCAGGTTGCTGGTCTGGTTTACGTTGACGTTGCCGGATAATGCGACAGGGTCTGGGATGGAGTCCCGTACAGGGATGGTATCCACGACTTGTATCTGGAAGGAGCGCACGGGGATGTAGATGTCGCCAGGCAAATGCACACCGTGGGTGCCGAGGCGGCTGTTGTTGTAGGATCCGCCCATAGCCACGGCAAGTGCATCGCTATCGTCTGGGGAGTCATCGGATGTAAACGGATAATGCCGGGAGACTTCTGCCGGTTCAGTATCTGGTGTGTCCTGTGCGATGATCACGCGGTCGTCATCGGCGCGCAGAATAGTGCCGGAGTCCGGACGGAGGAGTGACACGACGTGGCTGCCATTTTCATGGTCTACTGTGAAAACAGCACGCTGGGTCACAACAAGGGTTAACGTATTGGATGGAGAGGCAGTATCTCTCACTATCGTCTGACCGGCAGCAGATACGCTCACGTCGCCGACTTCGATGTCGAAGTAGATGGGTTGTTGTTTGAGAATAGCGCCTACCGTAAATCCTTCTTGTGCTTCTCTGGCACTTGTGGCGCCAGCTACTCCATTCCTCACGGTTAGCCTGTGGTTTCCACCGGCAGGGCTGGGTGTAGAAAAGGCGACATACGAGCCATTGAGGCGCTCCATGCGTGAGGAGCAAGGAATGATACCCTGGTGGCCGGAGAAAAAGCTGGGCGTGTTTGGAAAGGCTGGATCTGTGGGACTGGTAGGGTCCTTGAAAAACAGCATATCGGGAAGCTGATCGCCTGAAGCTGCACCTGCTTCTGTACCACGATTAGGGTCAATCTGCGCATCTGTGGAATCTGCATCAGGCGCAGTAAACGTGGTAGATGGCATGATTGCAGGTAGGTCGGCAGGGTCAACATAAGAGGTGCCTTCGATATCGCCGGCAAAGTCGCGCCGGTTTCCGGCCCATACGGTGGTCGTACGCCGTGGAGTCATTTGGCTCCAGTACCAAAAGAGACCAATATCCCCAACGCGCTGAATGGCTTCAGGTGTGGGGCGTAGCCGGCAAAGCGGGCTATACAAATCCCCACTTTCTTCAGACGCATCCTGTTCGATACGGGACCGATGGCCTGCCCCTCCAATCTGAGGAATCATGTTGTCGTAGAAGTAATAACCTAGCAAAGGCAGTAAGCTCCATTGTTGGGTACTCAGCAAGCTTTTTGCGATAGCAACCAGGGCCTTTGCCCAATCGGAATCTGTTGGTATTTCCCGGAGCAATTCACCCCAGGGATCAAAAAAGATGCGAACAACATCCCGCTCAGCAAGATCAAACGTAAGCCGGTCGATAGAGCTAGATGCTGCGGCACGCAGTTGCGAGCCGGCTTCATCAGACGGTGGTTCTTCTTCCAGTTCGATGATTCCTCCTTCATCGACGGCTGTTACGCGAACAGTTTTGCTTTCTTCGCCTGCACGCAGATGGATGCGATCAAACGGAGCAAACTCAGGCGCGCCGTCACCAGTAGATTCAAGCTGAATAGCGGAGGGCCTTGCAGGGTCCGGTATAGTAGCGTTGTAATACTCGTGCCAATCCCATGCGTTGATACCAGCTTGAGAGGGATAGGCAGATAGGGTGACGGTACCCGTAAACGCTATGGCGCTGTTGAGAAAGAGTTGATTGCTTTCAATGCGACTGACTGTTCTGATAGCAGAATCATCCCCAGATTGAATCAAGATTTGATTGCCAGCCTCGAAGGAGGGAGAGCTGCTATTGTTTTCAACGCGTATTGCTTGGCTGTTATCCTCACTTACCGTACCCGTTTTAGACGAATCGTTAGCAAGCCTGCTGAACCAAAATCCCAATCGTCCGAAAAATTCAATCATGCCTCCATAGGTGAGGCTGAATAAGAATTTTGAAAGTCCGCCTGCGGTAAACGTATTGAGCACGTCGTGGAATCGTTGTAAGTGCGGATCGTCTGGTTCTGCTCTTCGGATGAGTACCTGGCCATCGGGGACGATTGTGCTGTAGGGAATAGCAAACCGGTTTTCGCTATTGAATTGGAGCGTAAAGGTGACAGGAGGGCCTAATTGATAGAGGTTAACGGTATCGCCGGTACCGATCAGGTTGTTGGGGATGTCGAAGATAAACAGGCGAACTCCACCGGCAAATGATTCGACTCGGCCTGCAAGGTGCGAGTTCGTGCCGGCCCGGTTGACGAGTACGTGCCCGAGAGGCGGTGTCGGACTTCCCTGCGGTAAAAATGCATTGCCGTCCTCGGATTGGATCAATGTATACTGGCCTATCGATTCACCTCTTCCCTGAGAAACTTGTACAAGGTCCTCTTCCTCAAATTCTACATCTGTTGTTTCATCTATGACAAGGATTTTGACATTATCTTCGTTCCTTTCTATGGTTGCGTCAACATACGGGGAGTAGCGCAAGCGAGGTGTATCGGCGATGTCAAAGATGGACCGGGATGTAGTATCGATTGAGGGGAAAAACTCAAAGAACGCCATTGGGAAAAAACCGAAGAACCAGGGTCCTATCAGCGCTTCCTGTTCTGTATGGCGAAGCTCATGATCGATCAGTGCCTGCCGGCGATCCAACTCCATGGGTCTAATTTCATTATCGCCTACATCGTTCGGTACATAGGTGGTGCCCGGGCTCAATGCGCCAGTAGTGTCCGTGTCTTCAAGACTCTCGAAGGCAATGGCGACTACAGGGTTATCGCTGGGTACAATGGTATCGTTGACAACAACAAGCTCGTCTGTATCAGGCGTAGTTTGCGCTCCGGACGCATAGGCTATGATTTCCTGATCGGGAAGAAAAACATTTATAATGCCTGCTGAGGCCTGGAGTGTGGGAGGATCGAAAAAGGTAACTCGAACTTCAGATACATTGGTCACCATAGCTGGCTGGGCGATAGACCCATCGGCTTTAATGACCGCGACCAGTGGGAATACAGTCATAGCAGGAGGTACTGGTGTGAAGTTGTCCACATTCCAGACGTCAAATGTACCTGACGTGATGTCCGAAGTATTCGTGGAGATGGATCTTCCACGAATCGCATTACGGATGGTCCCATTACCGGGGTTGACGGGCCGTAACCGTTGTATGGTGAGTGGCGAAGGGAGTGGTGCCGGCAGTGACGTAGCCAAAGAGATTCCGCTGTTGAGTGCGATGGTTGAACCGTGGCCCTCTACGCTTGTGATGCGAAATATATGACTTGGGTCTAGGCCAGTCCCCCCCAGTTGAACAAGCTCTCCTTCCCGAAAGTGAGGTAACTGAACAGGTGTTGTTCCGTCAGAAAGTAACGGGCTTATAGTGAAGACGTTACCACCCTGGTTAACGGCCTCGTACTCGAACCCATAAGTCTGTAAGGAGACGATAGAAGCTCCTTCTTCGCCATCCATATCAAGATCTCTGTCGAATTCGAGGTCGGCAGTGACGGTTCTGATCAAGGCAGGTTCACGGTCGGTACCCTGTTGCAAAACAACGTACTGTGAGGGGCGAACGGCAGTTGGGGCTGTTACAACTCCGGTTGCCTCCGCTCCACTCGAATTTGCGTAGCTCCAAATCTGAGTTGTAGGTGCGTCGAACGTTGCCTGGTCATACTGCACCAGGCGAATAACATCTTCACTTACGGTTATGCCATCTGGAACAGGTGTAGTCAGGACGGTTTCGAGAGAAATACCTTCTACATCCATATGACCGGTATTGTCCTCCTGAATGATGGTGTATCGTTCAGCAGTTACAGTAGCCCCTATACCTCCAGGAATAGGATCTGTGAATACAAGTACATCGTGCAGAACGGATTGAACCTGGAATACGGCTTCATTTGCATTATCTCTGTCTCTGATCAGAACAAAGTCGTTTGCGGCTGGAGCAGATTGTAATGCATTTGATGCATACGTAAGCGTTGTGGGCGTAGCTGGGTCGAATGCATTTGCCCGTCTGCCCAGTGTTTGATTGGTTGTGCATAGGACATCTATGTTCGCTGTTTCGGTTGGTCCCTGGGTCCCGCCTAGTGAAGAAAGGTCTGGATTGAGTGTTACCACCGCTCCGTTCCTATTTACTACGCTGGCAATGAGCGTATTACCGTTGTACTGAATATTGAGATAACAACCTGGTGCAGGTGTTGCAATTTCTGTTGCAAACTCAAGCTCATCCGGTTGCCCTGTAAAGTTTGGCGTATCTGAGAAGATGAGATTGAGTTGTTGTATTTCAAATGGCTCAGTGCCCAGTGGGCCTGGTAGAGGAGATGTTAATTGAACACTTACTTCAAAGCCAGTTACAATCCCTGCTCCTACGATGTCACCTCCGGTATCTAAGAACCGGATGGGGTCTCCCACATCATAGTCTTCTGGGTCAGCAACCCCCGTCACATTGAGAAAGTTGTTTTGAGGGCCAATCGTAAGGTTTTCTGTAGAAGCGATGGTACCTGAGAGCATGCGGGCTCGCCGGTTTACTTCACTAAGCAGTGTAGGCGACTCGGTGATCACAAATGATATTTCATCGTTATTCCGCTGAACGCTGCTCAAGTTAAAGATGGCAACATGTCCAAGTCCGTCTGTAACAAGGATAAGGAATTCACCGAGGTTCTGATCGCTGTTTTTGATTGCGTCTTCTGATACAGTCAGTTGGGTTGACCGTGTGAAGTTGCCTGTAAAGAACGTGCCTGATGGCGCCATTTCCTGTATGGTACATGCAATATCATCATAGGCTCTAAGGCCCTCAATATGATCGTCTAGATGCAGGGCGCCCCCGGCAAAATGCGGTGTGTTGCTACCTGGATAGAGTGGTTCTCCGATGCTACCCGCACGCGTCCAGCCACGATGTTCTATGGGCGACGTACCGTCGAGGCTTGCATCGCCGCGCAGCAAGAAGGCACTAGCGTCTTCGGGATTTACGTGAATGATAGATCCATAGAGGCCAGGTATCCATTTTCCTGACGGTTCAACCACATTTACATCAGCTACTTCATCAATGTGGTCCGCTTCATTCCAGATAATATGTTGCAGCGTCCAGGCGCGATCAGTAGAGAGGAGTCCAGCTCTTCGGACCGCAAAGGTTTTTTGTCGCTCTCCAGTAAAGCCCTGGAAATCGAAGAAGGGTCCTAGTGGGCCGAACTGCCAAAATCCCGTTATAAAGGTTGCCCAGAAATTCAACGTCCAATCCATGCCCAGCCATCCGGCGACGTTGTTCTGCATGCCCCAGGTAAAACTGCTGAGGTTGACCAGGACCGCCAGGCCAGTGGAAGACTCACCTGTCGGGTCAATCCGGCTTACGGGGTCGTGTTGACACACAGCATATGGATGCTGGTCCTCGACAGGGAGTGGACCGCGATAGCCTTCGATGCGCCGAGGATCTTCTTCAAGCCCGTGCCAGGGGTCAGGACGATCATACAGGCCTAGGATTGGGTCAAGGTTTCTGGACCGATAATGGACCTGGTTCTGGTATTGGCAGCCGCCATGCAATCCGGGAGCCAGTGGGTGATCCAGTAAGGCTTCTCCAAAGGCGTCTCTGGGTACTTCCGTGATACGGTCTCTTTCAATGAGGCGAACAGGCGTGCTCGATGGATCGAGCGAAAAAGTCATCGCCATAGGGCTTCCAATGGGGCCATCGATGCGGCCGAGGCAGGCAAATCCGAACCAGAGAAAGGTGTGAAGGATAGTGCCGTCTGGATCACTGATCGTCCAGAGCCGGCCAATGTCATCGCGATGCCATTCAAGAGGTAAGCAGGTACCCGGCAAGCGCCTTCCATCCTGGTCGTGCACAATGGCCTGATACCTGTGATTTTGATACAGTCCCCTGAGTGCATCTTCATGCCAGTCCAGTTGCCGGTGCCTTTTCTGAGGGCCACGAATTTCAAGAAGCCGGTTTTGGTCATCATAGGCATAGAGCCATGAAGCATCCGGGCTGGTGCAGGCTGTAATCCGGCCGGAAGCGTCTCGTTCGATATCAACGCCATCGACATGGGTGAGCCTATGCAATTCATCCGAATGGTACGTTTCCGTCCAATGCGTGCCGGCTGCTGCTACGTGGCGTAGCCTTGTATTGCCGGCCGTAATTTCGTCAATGTGTGCCAGGTCCTGGTCGATAATGCGGGTGTGTCCCTCATACGATAGATAACACCGTCCGCCACCCTCTGCGTGGATTAGCTCGTTATGTTCATTGAGGGTGTAGGTGAGTGTGTCGCCTTCGGCTCCAGGAATGGGTACGGTTACGGTTCGATGTGTTTGATTCATGACGTGGAAACCTCAACGGAAACAGATGCTTCGACACCAGATGCATATTGAATGGCGCGGAGCAGTGCGATAATTTCTTGTTGGATGGCGAGGACGATTTCGCCGAATACTTCAGCAATGCGAGGGGCGAGGCCGTTTAGCGAATCGAGAACTCCTCTTGGATCGAGCTCCATGAGTTCGGCGCCCACAGCGCTGATGGAATCGCCGATGCCTCCGAGCAAAGCGGCCGGGTCGAGTGCCTCCAGGCGGGTGCGAAGGGTATCAAAAATATCCAGATTGCCGAGCAGGGCGGTAGGATCCAACCCTTCAATAGTCGTTGCCAGGCCTTGCACAACATCACCGATTTCCTTTGCAAATATATCAGGATCGTAGACCGCGATAGATTGGCGGATGGCTGCATGAATTTCGCCCAGCTCATTGGCCAGGAGCCGTGGGTTCAAGAGGTCTAATTCTTCCCGTAGGACATCTAGAATACCGAGTAGCCGGACGGCCTGGTTAGCCGGATTTAGTTCTCTCATGAGGTCGAGGACACGGTCTGCCAGACTTCGCAGCACCTCTCCTGAAAGTTCAATAGTAGAAGAAGCTGCATCGACAACGCTGGCAATCAACGCGTCCATTTCTGCCGCGATCGGTTCAGGATCCAGAGCATCAAGAATGGCTTCCAGGTTCGTACCCAATTGACCTACGAGGCATCCTTCCAGGATACCTGCTGTTTGCTCAAGCCGGCCAGCCAGGCTGCCGCTTAACAAGTTGATCGATTGTGTAGTAGCCTGCTTACTTTCGGTACAAATAGCGTTTAAGGAAGATCGAATAGGGGCCGAGTCTGAACGAGCAACTATAGTGGCAGCCGCCTGAACGTCAAATCCATTCGTGGATACGTGTGCGTTTACCGCGAGCCGGGCCTGCAGATTTGCCTGCCCTAATGGAACGAGGTTCTCCTCTAGCCAGGTATCTACGAGTGTGCCCATGGTGCGGAGTTCTCCAGAAATAGAGCGAATATCCCGCGCGAGACCGCCACAGAGTGCATCTAACGATTCAAGCATTTCGCCGGCTGCAGACTCTTCAACCGATTCAAGCGCTTCTCTAATTTTACTTGGAACGTACCCGAATATCATGCGCACAATATCACCTGGCTTAAAGCGGTCTATATAAGGAATACCATTCTCATCCTGGTCGATGTTTGTAGGTGCAAACGATGAGGGTGTGGACGCCGGTGCATTTGCGGGTGTGCTGGATGATGTCCCCTGGGTAGCCGTTTGAGGGACTGCCTCCTGGGCTGCTGTATCAGCGCCTGGTACCACACTAGATGCTTGCCCCATCATCGCACTGCCAGCGGATTCCAGGGCACTGTTGAACAGTCCCGATAATCCCTCGGCGAGGGCTTCTGGTTCAGTGAGAGAGATGCTGCCAAGGGCGCTTTCATACGCCTCAATCACAGGCGCCATAAGGCGTACAGGATGCAATTGGTCCAGGCCTTGTAAAACAGTATCGAACGGTGCCGTGATGGAGTCAGGCAGAGGGTTTGGGTCCAACTGTCGAATAAATTCGGCTGCATCGGTTAGAAAACTCGTTACTTCGCTCAGCAGCGTCGTAGGATCAAAACTGAGCAGTGTCTCAATCGCCTGGTTCATCTCTGCACTGATTTCTTCGATCAGTTGCTCTGGAATCAGGTTGCTCAGCACCTCGCTGACGGATTCAAGAACGTCCTCCAGAAAATCTGCTGCGCTGTCAGGAATCTGAATTTGGGCAGCTGCCGATTCAACGGGTTCAAGAATAACAGCATCCAGATCGATGCCTTCGATTTGTGCGATGAGTTGTTCAATGACAGGCCGCAGCGAGTCAGGCAAGGGAGCGATGGACAACAAATCCTCGGCCGTGGAACGGAGTTCAGTGAGGGTGCTGATTATATCGTCACCTGCAGCCTCAATGCCCAGGTTGTCGATAGTAGATTGGACCTGTTCGAGCGCTGTCTTGAATGCTTGAATAGCAGCTACGGCTTCGCCCAACACACGGTTGATCTCTTCTGCAGCGGTGAGCAATGTGTTTTCAATGGTATCAATGATGGTGGTAAGCTGGGTTTCAAAGGTGCCGACCACGTTGTCGATTTGTGAAAAAACATCACCCAGGTTTGCTTGAATATCTGCGATTAAGGTAGGTGAAGAGACTACCTGTTCAATTTCATTGAGTAGATCTTGCGCTTCACGAGCAAAACGGCCAATATCTGCTTCCCGGATCTTGTTAGCGACCGAGAGAAAGAAGTCAGAGATTTCCGCTCTTAGCTTCCGCAAACCCAACTGACGGAGCAGGTTGCGCACCCAGGATTCCAGGCGAGCATAGGCCTCGTCCATTGCTCCCAGCATACGATCCCTTGCGATGGCCTCAACGATGTCCATACCGTCTTCTAGACCTTCAATGACCTCCTCGAAGTTGCGGTTGTCGAATTGATTACGGATGTCAACAATGAACAGACGCCATCGCTCAAGGAATTCCAAGAACCCTAAATCTTTCGTTTGGATAGATAGCGAAGCTGAGGATAAACGGTCCAATACTCGAACAAGCGGTAACTCATTAACCTGGCCAATAAAGGCCTGAATATGCCCTTGAATGGACTGGACAGTTTCCGCGTGAACGCGTTCAAGATCTCTTAGCGCTGCTTCAAGTGCAGCCGTGTCGTTTCCTGCAGCCAGTGTGGCGACGGCGTTTAATGCCTCGACCAGGGCTGCAGTTGGTGACTCTGGAAGGCTAAGAGAGCTGCAAGATTGGATGGCGACGTCCACATTCTCCCGCAATACATTAATATCATCAATAGGGAAAGGAACGAGGGCCTCAACGGCAAGCTGGGCAAATTGAAAAGGATCTCTAGAGACGCCATTTTCTACCTGCTCAATCAGTCCGATGAACCCATCGCTATCCTCCAGGCTAACGAATCGTTGGCTCCCAAGGGCAGAAGTAGCCTGTTCGAAGGCGCTGGAAAAGGAGATACCCATTGGCGCTCCTATGCGCCCGGTTCGTCCGTCAAATCCTTCCAATAAGTCGCCAATGATCTTTATGCCTTCCTTCACAGCGTCCACGTAAGGCTCTAAAGAGACGCCGTCGATACTGATGTCATCCAATAACTCCAACAGCGTATTGATCAGAGGCTCCAGGAGAACTTCCGGGTTTTCAATGGCTTCTTCGAGTTGCCCGATCAACGTCCCGATTTGGCCCAGTGCTGCCTGAGCTGCACCAGAGTCGATAAGGCCTTGAACATCATCGGAGGAAACGGTCACACTCAGTGTACCGCGCGCTTCGACAATAGCAGATAGGTCAATATTTTGCAGGTCTTCGAGCAGGCTCATCGGTTGTAGCGTAAGGTTAAAGCAGTGAAGTCGACAGTGAGAAAAAGGGAGCTTGATAAGTGCGGACGGGCGCCTGGAGTTGATCCCGTAAAGGCATGCGCGGGCAGTGGCAGGCTAAGGAAGTCGATGCCTTCAGCTGGTACCTGTCCGATGAAGGTGCCATCCAAGAAAAGATCATGTGGATCCGGGTTAGGATCACGGATGACGATGCGAAGCAAAGGGTGATCCTGGCTAACCCAGAAGAATTGCCCACTTCTAGCAGACACCTGTATATGTACTGCTTCGTCCAACCGGTTTCGGGGCGGCATGTCAACCCAGTGAATAGCGGGTGTGGGTTCTGCAATCAATGTGGCTCTGCCGGCTTCTCCTATAAGCTGTCCATCCCGGGTCGTGAACTGTACATCCAATTCACAACCCTCATGACTCCAACCGATCAGGCCTATTTTTGCGACATCGAGATTCATCAACCCCTCTGCAGGCAGTTCTCTGACAATTGGCGTCGTGCGTACGACCTGTCCTGAGTTGGACGTACCGAAGACGGGGGCCATGTCCGACAGTTCCTCGAGAATGCGTAACCCGTCATAACGAACGTATACATCAGCAACTACGCTGTCGGGCACAGCTATATCAAAGTCTTCTTCTATTTCGAACGGTGCCTCTTCGCCTTCGAGTACCGTGCGAAGCACGTCTGGATGTTCGCGCAGTACGGCGCCAGAAGGTTGGGTAAAGTTGAAGATGACGCTGCTGTTGGAGCCTCCCGTCAGGGTCAGTGCTGTCTCGATATCCCTGTTCTCATCGATTGCTGCTTGCAGGTCGCTTTTAAGCGCCAGTTCGATAGGCACTCGAACACCAACACTGCCGGCAGGCATGGATAGGGCAAAGGAGCCCGGCATCTCCCAGAGCAGTTGACTTTCACCCAGGGTAAGCTGCAAATCGGTTGGGACGTAATTCAGCTTCCCAGATACCTGCCCCAAGAACATGTTGACAGCGTCAAAATCTTCAAGCGTTTCTTGGGTGACCAGGGAGACCCGAATCTGGCTATTGAGTGTGTAGGGGAAAGATAAAATCCGATTCGAGAAGGTGGCGCCCTCTAACATAGGGGGGATCTCTCCCTGCTTTTCTACACGAGGAACCGAGAAGAGGGGGACCCATTCGTCCTGGTTGGTTTCTCGTGTAGCAACGAGGAGCCGCACGCTTGCGTCTCTGAGATCGTTGAAAGATTTAAGCTCAGGATTGTCAGGATTATCTCTTCTTAGATTGCGAAGCGTCAGTTGTTTAAACGGCTTCTTTTCAAGATTCTTGATGACCGCTCGTTTATCGAAGTGGTCAACAGAGACCGTGTTGATATCTTCGATAATAATGGCCGACGCAATTGAAGCGGTTTCTCCTGTTTGGCCATCAAGAACGACAGAAGTTGCTCCTTTTGCTGGAGCCCATTGAATGGTACGGATCAGCCCCTCTGGAGGAACCGGTTCGCCGCCCTGATAGGTGACCGTCCATTCCAGGTCCTCTACGATGAAGGTGCCGGTTTGAGGGACCCCATATTCAAGTGCTAACGTTTGATCGATCAATGCCATGGGATTACTCCGGTGCGAGAACGTTAAGAGTAAAACGAGCGAGCTCCATACCGGGATTATCCTCGTTATCGTCGAGGGAAACTACCAGTGTTTCAGTTGCCGGGGTGGCCGGCGGGGTGTACGTCATGTTGAGTTGCTCACCGGTAACAGCAGTGATGAGCAGTCCGTCGACAGCTCCCTGCAAGGCATCGGTACGGACGGCAAAGGTTTCGTCTAATACCTGAAGGGCCAGTGACGTAAACGTACCTGAAGTAGCGCCTTCCTGCATTTGAAGGAAGGGCCGTACGTTCAACGTGAGATCTGTTGCACCGGCATTTGCTACGAGGCGGACGGGAGCCAGTGCCATTGGCATCAGGACTCCACGAAGGAATACATTTGCGATTTGAATGCCCGCTTCACCTGTTTCACCAGCAGGCCACAGAACGCCTTCACTTTGGATCAATAGGTCTGTGTTTGGGTCGTTGCCATCAACGCCGTCGAACGGAGCTTCTAGGGCAGTGATTGAAAGAGCATCGACTTGAAAGCCGGGATCTGGCGGTGCTCCGTCCAATAGGGCCTGGCCGTTTCTGAAATCGGGCGCATCGAGTTCGTACAGGCACACATCAAGCACCTCTCTCGCTTCCCCAAGCCCTCCCTGATTGGTTGGGATGACCCGCAGGCGTGTACTCCACTTTGCACGAATAACCCGGCGAGGATTAGCGTCCCCAGGAACGACCATGTCTTGCCGGTCGCCCAGGCGAGCCGGTGTCATTTCGAGATGCTCTGTGGAGAGAAGTACCCGGGGCCTGTTGTTGATATTAGGGCCGGGTGCCACGACCACGCGAGCGTTCGAGGAGCTCTGGATGCGGCTTCCCAGAACAAATTCCAATCTATTTAGGAAATCTACGATCATGGCCGGTTATCAGGAATCTAATTGGCTTTCAGCAGCTTTGATGATGCGAACCGCTCGATTCTGAGTAGTATTTAGAATTTCAGCGAGTTTATCCGGGTTCGCTTCTGCTAATTGCTCGAAGGAGGAAAACCCAGCTTGAACGAGGCGTCGGTTCAGCACGGGGCCTATACCGGAGATCGTCTGGAAGTTGACAGGTTGGTTGGGGGTAATCGGCGACACCACGTTTCCTTCACGTATTCCGGTAAACGAAGGACTGGCGAGCCTGAGTTCTTTTTCGACTACAACCATCCGATCGTTGAATCCAGTGAGGGTGGAGTCTATAGTCACGAACCCTTTATTCAACTGAGCCACCTGCTCCTCAACGCCCCCGAATGATTTGGTTAATGCTTCGTAATCCGAAGAAAGTGTATTCAGGTTTGTCTCAAAGGATGAGATATTTGTAGCCTGAAGGTCGAGGGAACGTTCAACAGTGACGACTCGCTCGTCGATAGCACCCACATCTTTTTGAAGTACTTCAATGCTTTGGTTAACAAATGCACTGAATTCTTCTTGTTGTGCTGAAAGACCTGTGAGGCTTTCCTGTACTTCACCAAGTTGGGCTGAAAACTCTTTTTCAATAGAAGTCAGGTTGTCAGAGATTGTGTTAGAGATGGTTGCGTTCAGTTCTTCCAAAAGTGCGTCCCGAAGGTCTGGCTCCAGGCGGGCGATGGCACTGCTTACGATGCCTTCTACATCAGCGAGGCGTTCGTTGATGTCTGCACTGACTTGAACTTGAAACGACGAGAGCACTGCATCCAGGTTTTCGTTCTGTGATGCGGTCAGGGACTCATTCAGGCTGGCTTCAAGCTGAGCTATTTGGACATCCGAGACGGTGACTTGCCGTTCGTCGAGAATGTCATCCAATTCTTCCCGGGCCACGAACTCGTTTTGCAGCTCCTGTAATTGAATTTCGAACGAGGATACATCAAATAGCTGCCCATCGGCCGTAATGAGTCCCTCACGTAGTGCTTCGACGGATTCAATGCGATTGATAATGCCACCCAGATCGACGACTTCGCCGTCTATAATAAGAGCGCTACCCATTTCCAGTGCTTGCTGTAAGTCCGTGCGCAGTCCATCGAGCGAAGACCTGACATCTACAATAGCCTGGCTGGTATTGGGAAGGTTGCTCACCGTTTTGTCTATACGAACCAAGTTGGCTTCGCGTTGGATGTCACGGGTTGCAAGATCATCCCAGCGTTGGCGCAAGCTCTGGATACTGGTGTCTATTTTCTCAGACTGATCATTGAAGCTTTTAATGCGGCGTTCGACGTCCAGAATCCGGCGCTCAGAAATAGGATCGGTGAGCGGCCCTCGCTCCAGCAAATTACGGACTTCGGGCGATAACCAATCCAGGCCCACCTGGTCGATATGATCGTGTTCGGATACCGTATCGCTGGCAACGTCACCCAGGACGGCGCGAGCAACTTCGAGGATGGACTCAACCACGACATTCCAGTTGGCCGCTTCGATGAGTTGTCCGCGTTGTACATTGGCAAGGGGAATCAGCCTACTGACGATGGCGTCCAGGCGTTCCAGTTCTGCAACAGTTGGCATAGGTCTACGCGGTTACAGGTTAGTGTTAAGGATGATGGGGAGTGTTTTTCCTCCTGAGCTGGAAGCAGAGCGCCGGTACACGTTCAGTTCTGATTCCGCATTGGACTGCCGGCCACTCTGGAAATACTGCGTTGCCGACGCATTGATGTTCTGGACAACTTCGTTCTCGAGGAACCCGGTTGCATCGTCTTGTTCGGCGGCGAGTTCGTTGATCGTTGTGATCATAGTGCCTCCAAAGTTGGCCAGTTTGGAGGTATAGATGGCTGGATTTGCCTGTACCGAACTTTCAAGATCTGCTACGAGGTCGGTTACGCGCTGCCGTGTTATTTCACTGGCGTTGCCCAGGGTTAGGGCGTCGTTCGCTTGCCGTTTTACCTTCTGCGTTTCAATCTCTCTACGCAGTTCCAGCAGGCTCTGCCCGAATGCATCCGCAAAGCGGCGGAGGTTGCCCTGTACTTCGTCGATCTTTTCGCCAATTTCTGGATGATCGTGGCCGCGAGGCGCGACGAGATTGGTCAGCTCCAGGATGGCGGACGATAAATCCGATACTGCATTCACCAGTTGATTCCAATCGCTGGCGCGAATCACTTCACCGGCTCCTTTTGTTGCCAGGGGAGCAATTTGCTGCCCAACCGCAGTAGCTGTTTGCTGAACCGGCGTGAGGTCTGCATCAGGGATATCCCGGATAGGAGTATCTCTGAACAGCTTTTCAGGTACAGGAATCGTAACTCGGGTTGGTTGAGGTTGTGGAAACAGGCGAATGGTCCGCTGGTCGATAGGGAGCAGGAGGTTGGGATGCGTCACGCGCATCTCATACATGCCTGGATCCAGGTCGCGCACGAGCAGCGAGCCGTCCAGAAAGGGTTTCCGTTCAACGGCAGTGCCAGTGGACGTATTGGTTAACTGGACGACGGCGTCCCGGCTTGCAGGAGCAAACCCGCTGAGTTGTATTTGAAAGCTTGATTTCATGTCAATAGTCGGTTATCGGTTTTCAGGGTTCGCCTCTTACATCCAGCTCAAATCTCCGTAGGGAAAGGTGACTTCCCAGAAAAGGGTAAGCTCGTGGTCATCGCCTTTGTCAATGGGATTCATGATCACCCGGTTGTAGAGCACGTCGCCTTCTTCGGAGCGGGAAATAAGGCCTGCTTCCCGTATGCGGCCAACGGCAGCATCCTGAGGCAGTGTACCTCTCACACGGACTCGGATCAGGCGATGCGTTTCATCTGTGGAAATGATGAATGCATCTGTAGAAATGGGGGCAGACGTTTCTCCCGATAATTCTTCCGGGTCAACCTGTAGCTCGGTTGTTGAGAACGTGTCTGTTTCGGGTGCATCGTTGGACCCCACAACCATATGCGTAATAGGGGATCCGGTCCCGGCAAATAGTTGGGCGACCAATTGGGCGCCTTGCAGCATGACCGAATTCCAGGCCTTGCGCTCGGCCACTACCTGGCCTTCTTGATCGTGAACGGTGAGTGTAAGGTGTGCTCTCATGATATCTATTTACTGAAACGTTGAATCGTTAAAATCAGTGACGCCAAAGGTGCCACCTGCATCGACCACACGGTCGGTGCCCATGGTGCCTGCATCGCTAAGCTTGATCGGTTGAATCATCGTCAGGCGATCCAGTTGTTGCTGGCGTTCCTGGAATTCAATGAAGTGGACAGACGCTTCGATACCAGCGCCCTTTAATTTGTTAACCCCACTTGTGAGCGCAGATTGAAGGGTATCTCGCATAGCGAGGGCTTCCTCTCGTGCTTCGACCGTATTTTCTCCAATCGCAATGCGGCGCCGAAGAGAAGGCGACGGAAGATGCACTTCGTATGCAGCCGGCTGCGTTTCAAGCCAACTCATAAACAGGGTAACCCCAGGGTCCTGATAGAACAGGGATTGGTCAAAATTGGTGAGATCATACCGGCCTTGCTTTAGGTCCAGCCCTCCCAGGGCGAGCAACACGCGATCCAGTCCAGGAGCGCCGAAATGAGCAATGGGTAAAAACCATAACTGGTTGATGCCTCTTGCAAGCCGAAGGGTTTCAGCGGGCGATTGGGTTTCATCCACTTCCCACGCCGTTCCCGGTGTGACCTGGGACACAGAGTATACATTGGCTGAAACATCCTCACCCTCCAGTTCTGCCTCAATCTGGCCATCCGGTAATGGTCTAATCCAAAGCCGCTCACCAATAGGGACTTCGCCCAGGTACACGAGTGCCTGGCCTGTTGTGACATTGATGAGCGTTGGGCAAAATTCACGAGGCCCGGGGATGCCGGTATACAGCAGGCTGGTGAGTGATTCATCAAGCCCTTTTTGATCGATTGTAAACTGGTGCAGAGGCTCCAGGCCTGAGGGGCCAGGGACATGCTTGAACAATCGTTTGGGCGGATTTTCAACAAATACAGGCCGTTCGTATTGATACGTTGCACGCCATGAATACGGACTTTCTTCGGAAATCAGTGGGGCCTGCAGTGAAGGATCGCCATCGATCGCTGGTACCTGCAGCCATCCCGATGCATTCGATGAAATGGCAGAAATAATATCCAATCCTTCAGCGGCCTGAAATCCGGCGCTGTATTCTCCCACAAAGTGAATGGAAGCCTGTCCGGTTACAGTTCCGAATCGCAGGATGGCGTCTCGATAGGCATGGACCCATGCACGGTATGTGCGTAAGGTTTGCCATTCTTCGACAGGAATATCCAGTAAGGCGCCTAGATTTACAGCTTCCTCAAGGTCATAGGTGGCATTAAAATGATGCGCCCGTTGAACCTCAAAAGCAGCGAGGTCAATGAACTCATGCTCGACGGCTGGTGCACCGAGTACACCCTGCACGAGCGCGCCATCTCGGTAGAGATGGGGCAGTAGTTCCAGCATGTTATCCAGGTGAGCCATCTCTATCCCTCCAGACCTTGTTCAAATACGTTGGTTGTTCCAGAAACAAAGGATTCACCTGATTCAGGCGAATATTGCCCTTCGTTGAGATACAATTGCTGGAATCCGCCGTCAGTCCGTTCAATGGTTACTATAGTCGCAGAGACATCAATGGTGTACCTGGTATCGTCTCTGAGTGCGGTCCGCAGAGAGTCCACATCGATGGGTGAGTCCGGTGAGCGCAACTGCAGATAGCTGTTCAGCGCTTGCTCGACAGTCGTTTTTGCTTCATCGAACGTAGTGCCGGGTTCTGGGTAAATCGGGATTTCCGTATGTACGGTGCTGGTTGTTGCAACGGTCTCAGGTGCATCCTCTGCCAGAGGTGTAGGGAAATCATAGCCGGTTACTTCAAGTACTTCACCTTCATTAAGTTTTAGCTCTTCTACCGCGGCACCTACCTCTGGGATAAGAAGCACAGTGGCATCAGCAATACGATCATCTGCAAGCAGCGTGGCCGACATTTTAGAGCGGCGAACAACCGTTGCGGGGGATGCTTTTCCTGCAGGAAGTGCTGAGAAGTATCCATCTAACCTGTCCTGCGCATCAGCGATCAAGCTGGTTAGTTCAGTGTCTGATACACCGCTGCCTGTAAGGACCAGCGAAACCTGGACGGAAATGAGCACTTTAGCAGCTTCGCCTATGGAGAGAACGCGTATGCCTGCAGGCCGTAACTCTCGTACACGGCGTTGCAGGATAGGCAGCACTTCGGCCTCGTTTCCTGAAAAGGCTACGTCAATCTTGATTTCTCCTGGAATGCCGTTCGGCGCTTCAATAATGGATACATCTTTCACGCCTTCAACAGCACGGATACCTGCTTCCATGGCTGGCAAGGTGCCTCGGACATTTCCTTGTAAGGCCACGCGGGCTCTCCGCCGCAGGGCGTCGTCAGTTTCGGGTGCAGATAGCTGATAGGCGGCATCCCGGTTTGTAACGCTGCCAATGCCTGCGATTAGGGTTTCGAGCCGGGTTAATGTTTCCGCTTCGACGAGTGTCGTTCCGTTTGTTTCGCCACGGGCCTCCACCTCTCGTGTCGATTCACCGGGTTCCATGGTGAGTGTGCGTGTGAGAAGGTATCGGTTTCCATCAGCGTCTGTGATGGCGGTATTGGCAGGAATGGTAATTTGCCCGGTTGAGCCTTGTTGCCGCGTGAACTGAAGTTTTGCAGCAGGCCGGCCAGGTTGCAAGCGGCTGATTCCGACAAGGGCGACTACTTTGTCCAGCGAGGATCCTTCTGCTGTGTCGAGGAAGCCAGACTTATAAATATGCTCAAGATGCAAGTAGCCAACAGCCAGTTCACGAGCAAACGTCTCCATGAGGGTTCGTGATACCGAGCCGATGTTGAGGTCGGTAATCGGCACCGGGTTGGTGTCTACCGGATAATAGTTCACCACGACTTCGGTATCGATCGCAGGCCGGCGACCATCCTCTCTAAATCGAATGCTGTCGAGTTCGTTTTCATCGCCGGAAGAGGAGATCAACTCATAATCGGCTGTTGTAAATCGATACGGAATCTGGGATTCTGGCTCGGCTCCGGGGATGTACCCTTCGAGGTGCGAAATGCGCCGCACGGGGCGGTTGATCAACTTAACAGGTACAAGAAGTTCTTCTTCTGCCGGTGCCGGCAACGTCTCACGTACTGTACCCTGGGTCAGGACGGTGAGCATGTCACGGACGATTTCTTCGTAGAATCGGGGTGTATAACTCATAGTCCCACCTCTAAGGATAAAGAGAGTGGATTGCCTTGAAGAGGCTGGACAGTCAGGGAAAAGACGAACGACGAGTTTTGCTCTTGCAGAGGATCGAAGGTCAGTTCGACTGCTTTATTCTCTACACGAGGTTCTTGTGCGACTGCTTCCAGGACAAACTTTCTGCAGAGATCTCTTAGCGCACTCGTTTTATTGCGTCCAATGAGTTCGTGGACGCGTGAACCGTAATTGGCATGCCCTAAGGCAGCGAGGCTGCCTTTAGGTGTAAGCAATCGCAGAATAAGTGCCTGGGCGAGGTTCTCCCGTTCATGGATGAGGCCAACGTCCTGAAGCGGGTTCTGTATGCTGCTTCGTCCGATCAGGCGATCGGTAAGCACCAGGTCCAGTTCGGAGGCATCTTGTGCTACTGCCAGAGGCGTAATATTTAAATCTGTTCCTAAAAACATGGTTTAGAATGATGTCTATATCGTGAGTTGAGCTCTTTGGTCAACCAATGAAGACGGTTCCTGCAGCGATGAGCTGGCCAGCAGGTTGATCGGCAGGGTCGTTACAGGTGCGCACCGGATCGCCGGAACGAGCTGCAGGTTTGCCGCCAATTTTGACAGTGGTGCTTCCCATGTGTACTGTTCCCTGGTTTGCCGGCGGCGATTGGAATGCTGTACCGGGCGGTGTGGGAATATGCGGTGGGAGATTGTTCGCTGTGGAATCCTGTGTAGCTGCCGGCTGGCCTGCGATTTTCACTGTTGGAGCAGTACCTCCTTGAACAACCCCATTAAAAGGGTGGGGCAGCGGTGTAGGTACCGGTCCACCTGGAGTCGGTACCATAACGATGTGCGTGTCAACCGCAACAACGGTATGGTTTGATGTAGCAGCTGGTTGTCCCATGGTATATTCCTTTAATTCAATTCAATGGTTGCTCCATTGAGCTTGACCGATGCCGATCCTTCCAGCTCAATGTTGGTTGCTTTGAGTTTTAGGGTGCCGGTGGTTTCCATCGCAATGTCACCGTCTTGTTTGATGGTTATTTTTGATCCTCCCGCTTCAAGTGCAGCAGATCCGCCTCCGGCCGAAGACAGGAGGAGGCGAATACCTCCGACTGTTAGTTCGACTTGTTCTCCGTTAATGGAGATCGCTGTATCGGGCGAGGCTTTTAGGGAAACGTCTGGTTCGTTACCGTCAATCTTGACACTCAGGTTTGCATCAGATTCCTTACTGCCTGGTGGCAATTGAATAACAGAGGTACCGGCCGAATGCTCGGGTGCTGTGGTTACCGTGTTGTACAGGCGTCCGACTACTACGGGTGAATGGTAGTCGCCATTGGCAAAGAGGACGATGACGAGTTCATCGACTTCCGGAAGCGAAGCAAATCCTGTCATGCTCGTAGCGACAGGGACATTCGGCAGGGTCAGGCCAGTGTCTCTCAGTTCTACTGAGACGGCATAGTCGGTTGCCGCAGCGGCGGATTCATGCAGGTCAATGACACGGCCAATAGCAGAAACGGGCCGTGCTTCTACTTCATGTTTGGCGATTCGAGCGATGCTGTTAAACAGGGCCGTCATTAGAATAATCCTCCGGCAAGCCCTAACAGGCTACCCAATAGTCCACCGCCTTCAGTGGATATGCCCGAAAAATGCGTCCAAGCCCCTCTTTGTCCGTCGAATACATGCTCAACGTTTGTAAGGAGCCACGGCCCTCCAGAAGCAGCACCGGGTACTTCTTGCACTTCAATCACCGCTCCAGGGCGGAGATCGGATTGCATGAAGCAGACCGCATCGATTCGTTGTGTGTACATGCCGGCCAACTGATTTATCGCGTCGTTTGCTTGCGAAGCAGCAGCCGGAATGCGTAAGGCTGACGTAGGCTTCCATCGTGCCGATGTGCCGGCAGCAGGTGCATTTCCAGGCAGGCGGTCAAAACTGGGGATCAATACATCCGGAGCACTCACTGATCCAGCGGGACCTGTACCAGCTACGACGAACTGAGCCTCAGGTACCGGGTGCAAACTGGCATTATATTCGATCAATTCGCGCCCATAGAGGAGGGCCTTTTCTGGCGTTCCGGTAGGCACTGTAAAAAAGGCCAATGCTCCTTCTCCATCAAAGGAGGCGATGCATCCAGCAAGAGCGCCAAGAAAGGCGATGTGCTCACCAGCTGTTCTGCCCTGATGGGCAGTATAATACGGGAGATCGGGGCCGCTATCTGACCGAGATACATCCACACCGGCGTCGCCAGCCAAAGACTGTACGATGGCGTCGGCACTGAGTGCTTCATAGGTAGTTGCTGGCCGAAATTGGTTTAAGAGCGCACCGTCATCTGCAATGGTAATCTCGATGGTATGAAACCGGTATTGGATGGACCGGATGCTACCTGTAAGGACCTGGTTGTCAATATTGTCATGGCTGAGCGATACCAGTGCGTCATCACCAACACTGGCCGAAAACGACAGGTCCGAAGGGACCCTTATCCGCGCCACACCAACGCCGGGGAGGCACGTCAGCGTGACGCGGAGGTTGCTTGCAGCAACATCGTATCGGCTATTACCAGTTGTTATGGATGCAGAGGCGTTCATGGCAGCTAGGAAAAAGCGTTGAGTAAATCATCGGTAGCTGAACCCAGTGCTTCGCCGGCTTCAGCGAGGCCGCCCAGCGGCTCGTCGAGTGGTTCGAGAATGCCATCCACGCTAAGGCCGTCCAGATTCGCCAGCGCTCCAAGCTGGTCGATGACATCCAGTGCGTCATCTACGGCCCCGGCGATGTCTCCAGCAAGATCCTCTAGATCTCCAAGGATGTCTGTATCGAATCCCAGGTCGCCGAGACCAAAATCATCAAGCCCGCCAAATGCGCCTACTTGTGCCGGTTCTGGAAGAGGCGGCGATTCCGTGATGAACAGTTCGTACATAAAACGATTCGGAGAACCGGCTTCCTCTCGTGCGTGAAAACGCGTAATAACCACCTGTTGAAGCTCAAGAGCTTCGGAGATATCTGCAGCAAAGGTCAACGCTTCACCAGTCGAAGCTGCTTCCTGGAGCGTTTTGAGTTGGTCCTTGGCTTCTGGACCAAACAGGACGCCGACCAACCGGATTTGATGGCTGCCGCGGCGCAACCGTTGCATATACGAGCCTTCGAGGCCAGCAACCGGCATGGCTACAAATCCGGAGTCCAGGGCGTGTTCAATCACCTGGCCGTATTCAAGCGAGATGTCCCCTAATAGCGGGATGGCGCGGGATTCAGTTGGTTCTGTACTCATCGGTCGATACCTCGTAAATCAGCTTCCTGATCGAGCAGAAGAGCCAGTTGTTGTGCAATGTGAAAAGGGTCTTCTTCGTGCCTGTTTTGCATGGCAGGTCCTGGACCATAGGGTCGAGCTACTGAAGCTGGCTGTGGGAGATCAGTGGGAGAATGGAAGAAGGTGCTTTGGAACATCATCTCCAGAGAAGCCGAAGGTCTTGGTTGCTGTTGCGAACCTTCCTCAGGAAAAAAGAGGTCCTCTTTGCTTTTAAGGTCCTGTGCCCCTGTATGCCTTAGCGTTGTGTATTTGGCAAGCACCACATTCTGCGTGCTGGAATATTGTGGTGTTCCTCTTTCAGTAGGAGGCACAAGGTTGCTAAGTATGTCCGAATCTGTTTGGCTCTTTAATTGAGAATTAGCCCTCAAACTGGGCGCGTCAGGCCCTGGTACTGTTGGCCTGGAAGCCATCAGTGGCGAAGGAACTGAGGTCATAGCAGGCAGATGATTTCTGTGCCGGACGATTGGATCCGCGTTCTGGATTGACTTCTCTTTTGAGGATTGGTCAGAGAACCCTTCGCGCACAGCACTGCTTTGTGTGCCAAGGTTCGTTGTCTCAGATTGTTTACCAGCCAGGGAGTTGGCCGATACCGCCTTGTTATCTCGGGGCGGTGTTGGCACCTTTGAATCAGGGCCTGGTAACGTTGAACTGGCTTTCTCTGATACAGAAGCCGGTAAAGAGACGGTTTGTTGATTCTCTGCTTCTGCCACAAATCCGGGGTCCAGCCGGCGTAACAAGTTCTCTGCTAGCTTTTTCCGTGCTTCCGGAATAGAAACCGGTATATCTTTAGCATCATTCCCAAAGAGTACCCGCGTCCAACCATCGTCCTGTTTCGGAGCCAGATCGGTAAGGATCCGGTCTACAAATGTGCTGCTGGCTTTTTCGATGTGATCGATGGACCATCCGGCTTGGGTGCTTAGCATTCGTAGCGATTCCGTGTAAGGAGGTGTTTCCTCATTGCCTCCGCTCACTATCAATGCCATTGTTTCCAATACGTCTTGATCGGGTGCTCCACTACATTCAAGTGTAGATGCCTGAAGCATCCATTGGCAGAGTGCTTCTACAGGGTCTCCTGTCATCGCAGCACGCATCGATATCTCATACCGTTCTCCGAAGGTCAATGGCCGAAGCACAGCCGAGTCCTCTTCATGGCCAACCCGAACAGCCCCCGGATGGAGGCTGTCCGCCGGCACAAAAGGAAACGCTGTTTCACCAATGTGTAGGGATTGGTTATGGATATCGAATTCAATCGGAATGATCATCGTGCTGCGTTCAGGTGGTTAATGGATTATCCTTCTTCTTCCCTCACGCGGGCAGCGGTGAATTCGTACAAGGTGGTACCGTATCCACTGGCACCCATGTCGAAGCTTTTTTCGGATAAGTGGCAATCGTCAAAAGAGACGGTCATGGACGTATCACCCTGGCGGAATTGAGCGGTAATTTGGAACGGTTCCTCTCCAGTGAGGCCATTCAATGCGGGACTGGAAGAGACGACACGAAGCCGGCCCAGTACGTGTTGTGCGCCTGAGGCCATTCCTACCCGTTCCGCACTGCCCAGCGCATAAATGCTTTGCCGGGCCTGCTGGAATCGGTATTCGATGGAATCGACCCCTTCAACTGTTTCACCGTTGAGTAGAACGGTGCTTTCATTAGCTGCAAATATAGTTGCCATAATGTCAATTCAAGGTTTAATGCAAACAGTAAATCCTGGAGGATTTTCTGTTTGGTTTCGAGTTTCGAGTTTCGGGTTTTGTGTTGGTTTCGTGCTAGTTTCAGGTTGCTGATATCAAACTTGCAACAAACCCGAAACCCGAAACTCGAAACCCGAAACCGATCAAATAAAGCTTATTTGATCATATTTAATTCTTCACCCGGATACTGGCGTAGATGTAGTCGATAGCACGAACGGGACGAACGGCGATGTCTATGCGGACGATGCCCTGGGCAAAGTCTTGTTGCGTTGAGTACACATCTACGAGGAAAGCAGGATCGCTTCCGTCTGTGGATGGGACAAGTGCGTTTTCTCGTTCCATGCGGGTAAAGGTTGCCACAATTTGTTGACGCAGGGCGACCCTGGCTTCATCCGTGTTAAGCCGGCCGATGAAGTTTTCCGAAATCGCTTTGGTTTCTCGAATGGCCTGGTCGGCAACGCGTGTTACGGAGATCTGATCGCCTGTGGTGTCAAGCCCTCGAAGAACGATGACGCCACGGCCCGCACGTTGCTGAACAACCAGCAAGTTAGTCGTTGATCCAAGCAAGCGGTTCAACTGGCTCTCTCTGTAGCTTGACGGAGCAATGCCTTGCATGGGGACATTCTTGAACGTAGGCGAAAATTGAGGCCGAAGCCGTCCGATGGAGCCTGCGACAACACCGGATGCACCTGGAGGTGCGATCAAGACAAAGCGGCGATTGCGCACGGCTGCTGAATGATCCCGGATAGCGTCAAGGTCGCCTGCATCTTCTGATGTTATGGTTCCAAAAGCAATACGGGGTGCCCCGTTGTCAGCCATGGTTACACAATGGGCCAGCAGGGCTTGATGAATTTCAATGACATCACTGGTGTCCCGGCCCGGCTCGATAGAAGCGAGGACTAGGTCGATACGTGGGTCGTCGGCTAGCAATTCGATAGCTGTCCTGTATGCATCAACATTTGGAGAATCACCCCCCACGAAAGGGGCGAGAACACTTGTGGCTGCAGGAAGGCTGTTTTCTAAAAGTGGTTGGGAACGAGCGCGAATGTACGTGCTCTGTGTTTCGAGCACATAGGGCAGGTAGTTATCATCGTCCGGATTGAGGACCATACCTGTCAATGATTCCTGGAGCCCTCCCTGGAAAACGTCCATGCTGATTTCTCCGCTAACACCGTCAACAGCAATCTCGACCGACAAACCTTCTGGAGCTACGCCTGTTGCTAGGAGAAGCTGGAATATGACATCAGCGGTGTCTGTTGTTACATCAACCGGTTCAGCTGATGGGAATAAAATGGTACCAGCAGATGGCAGTCCGCCTTCAAAACCTGGATCTACGGCGACGACGTAGCGTGAATTGCGATTGATGGCTTCAAAGACATCGTCCGAAGCCCCCGGTGCATCACGAAGATCATTGAAGGATTCAACTTCTTGCCCGTCGATGAATAAGCGGATATTCACGCGGACGGGATTTCCTTCAGAGTCATCGATAGAGGTGACTTGCACGCGAAGATCATTGCCCCAGCTGCCGTTGGAACGGCAACGAAGAATTAAAGCGGACTGAGGTGTGTCATCGTTGTTGTTCAGCGTGACTGATGCTGGTGAGCCGCCCAAGACGGGAGAAATGATGGCCTCACTTGCGCCATTAGCAAGGGCATGTATTACCTCGGGCATAGTTACCTGTGTACCGGGACCAATCAGGTCACGGATTTCGCTAGGTTTCGTGACTCCGATGGTGCCAGCAGGGGGGCGGTCCACGATGCCGACTGCGCCAAGGATACCGGAAGGAGCCGGCAGCGGCGGCAGTACGTCAAATCGGGCTTCTACGCGAACGCCGGGTACGATAAGTGTTGACATATCAGCTGTAGGATGGTTTAGTAAACAGTAGATTATTAAAAGTGGTAGCCGAGCCGGCTATCGGCGAAAGCGCCGTGCGATTATGCGTGCGCACCAGGATACCGAGAGCTGCACCTGCAACATGCGAGTCACAATGAATCGAATGAGATCACATAGGTGATTGAAATACAGGTAGTCGCTATCATCGTGTGCGCTGACGATGCGTCCCCGCCAGATTCGCTTTTTTCCGGGCTCATTTTCTTCCGACCATATCCGGATTACAAAAGCCAGGTTGTTTTTCTCGTAGGACTTCATGACTACCTAACATATAGGCAGGCGGTATCCAGGCTCGTCTCTGGTGGCGTCTCCAAGCCGTTCTTTTTGCTGGAATTGTGGATTTTTTTCTGAATCAGGTGATTTTTTTTGCACATCGAAGTGCACCATCACCTTTTCAACCTGTTGGATGATGCTTTTTAGCTGCTGGTGTAAGGCAGCGATATCGTGTTGAATTGCTATCTGGTTTGATGAAAAAGATAATCCTGAAAGCAAGTCCTGGTCATTGAAACAAGCAGATACTTTGGCTTCTTGTTCTATCTGTGCAAACAATGCGTTGGTTGCTCGTGAGGGTGCCGTGTCAAATTCCTCTCTTAGTTTTTGCTTGCACGTTGCGAATTGCCGTAGGGCTGAAGTGCGGTCTCCAGCTTTGTGATAGAGTTCCATTAGCGTCCGATGGGTACACTCCCTTACATCATCAATTTGAAGCACCTTGCGGGAAAGCTCGATGGCCCTATCATAGTTGCCTGTCCGGCGGTAATAGTGAGTCAGCTTGTCTAGCAAAGCCAGGTAGATCCATTGAAACCGCTCACGGGCTTCGAGGCACCAGCCTGTATACATGTTGAGCAAAAGACCGTCTTGATACATCGCAATGGCGTGTTCAAGGGAGGTCACCTGTTGGTCATTTAAGGCTTCCCCTCCGATGCCCTGTACATTCGAAAAGGCCTCTTCAAATGTGTGAATGTCAAGGTCGAGTTCATCTATTGTGTTGAACTGGATCCATTCATTTTCTATGTGCAGGAGGCGATCTAATAAGACCTCACTTTCATCTTGAAACCCTCGCTGCATTTTCCAAAGTTCTTTTCGTAAATACTTTTTTGATTGTGCCGTCGTACACTCGCCATTCCATAAATTGGAGGCAAGGCTTTCACGCGAAAGCATTTTATTTCTGTGGAGCGAAAGAAAAGCAATCAGTTCCTGGGACTTCTGTCCTAAGTGATCCATGAGTTCGTTATTGAGATAACGAACACTTAATTTTCCAAATAAACTAATTTGAAGCTGGGCCATGTGGTGTTTGGGTCATTAGAGAAGGAAAGGCGGCGTAGTGCAAGGCTGGAAGACATGCCCAATGATCCGGATGAGAATGGACCACTACAATTGTTCATGTTCTTAAGAGTGTGCGAAAAAGAAAAGAATGACCCGACAGAACGATGAAAGAAATTTTAAAGAGAAGGTGAAGGGGTGGAGAAGTGGGCGATTTATTATTCTATTAACATTTCTTCCTGGTCATATAGGCTGTAAATAGTGTTTAAAACTATGTGTAATTACCGTTCCTCAATCAAACGCGTTTCTGCTGCTAGGTGAATGAAAAAACCCACACGTATGGACGGGATGCGATCGTATCCTGTGATGATGACATATACCCTTTTACTGCTGTTTTGCGTTCCTCAAAAAGCTACAGCTCAAGACGACAAATACCCCACTATTGATTTTTGGGGAGCCTTCCAGCCCCGGGTTTCCTATGGTTCTATGGAAGAAGGCTCAGAAACGATGGACCGAATGGGGTTTGGAATCCGACGGGCACGCTTGAGAGCAGAAGTAATGGTCCGGGAGAAGATTGGTGTACGCTACGATGCTGATTTTGCAAGCGGTAGTTTTCAATCTGTTGATTTGTTCGCGTTTGTACGTCTCTCTGATCAGGTGACTATGCGTATGGGTATTATGCCGAGTGCACAGCCCCGAGCGCATATCTTTACCCCGATTCCTTTGATCGATGGATTCGACCGTGCAGCTATAGCAGAGCAATGGGCAGGTGCAACGCTTGGAGGAGGAGGGCGAGACTTCGGGTTGGATGTACAGTATCAGACGCCTGCATGGACGCTAGTTGCTTTTTTGCATAACGGTGATGGCAGCTTCAGCCGAAGCCGAGGCAATTTCTCGCAAACCATCAGTAGCGAAGCAACAACAGGTGGTATTGACCGATCTATACTTGCCACGAGTGTGTATGCCGCACATCGCATACAGTCCGTCGAAGGCCTGGAAGTAGGTGGCTATCTGAGTCAGAATTCGAGCAAGAATCCGAATACTGCAAATGCTGCTGGAGAGGGGCGAAAGTACGTTAGTTATGCCGCTCATGCCTATTATGGCGCTGCACCTGGAAGCCAACCGTTCAGAGTAAAGCTAGATCTTATTGGGATTAACTTTAATGAAGGTGAACAAGAACGTCTGGATTTCAGCGTGTTGGGAGCTGTTCGGTTGAACGATCATATGGAGCTATTCGCTCGGTACGAAAATGCACAAGAAGATATCCGATTTGACGGCACTGATTTTCTCAGCGGTGGGCTGAATTTTAGTTTAAGCAAACTAAAAGGAGGCAATTTCTCAGATCAACGCGCGACGTTGGGATACAGCATGCTTGAGTCGCCAACGGGCGATCAACAACATCTTGTTGTGCTTCAGTGGCAGTTTATGCTTTAAGGATTGTCCGAGACCGCTTCAAGGGTCGCTGCTATGTCAGCGGCCATTGCTTTTAGAGTATGATCGAGCCCGGATACCAGGTTGGAGTAGATATCTGTATCCCATCCACCTAGTAGAACATCGGTTTTTTCTTGATGGATGACATCATTTGTACTAGGGCTGATGATCTGCCAATTTGCAACTAGGTGGACTTGAACTTCTTGATCTTCGAGTTCGATTGGCATCTGTTCAGGCAATAGCGCTGCTGTTTGGCCTTCAAATTGAAGTATATGAATTTGAAGCAAGTAATCATGCGTCGTGTTTATAGGCCATGGTGCAGCATCGATGCGACTAATAGAAGCATGGGAATTGAGGTGAGTCTGGATCGTTCGGTTAATAGCTTTCTCTAGATCTTCCCCCCATCGGTGGTTTTCAGAGAAGCTCACCTCGTTCGTTCCATGTCGAAGTACGATGTATGGTGTGTCCAGGTAAGCAGCCAGGCGTAGACGGCGCAAGCCTACTGATATACCGGAATCTTCTTTTATAACAGAGGAAGCAGCAGGCGTATCATTGTGGTCTCGCGCGCCTAACACATAAAAGCGCGCTGTGCTTTCTGGGGGTTTTAGGTTAACACATCCCTGTAGGAATAACAGAGCCACCAGAAAGAATGAAAATCGGATAGTGTGGTAGTTGGGCGTCATAATTATTGCACTGTATAATTACTGCATTGTATAATTACTGCTCAGTTTCAGGCCTTCCACGAAGGAGCATGTCGGGATTCTGTTCAAGAGATTCAGCGAGCAACCGTAATGCATCGGCTGCATCTGTCAGGCTAATCAGCGTTTCCTGCAAATGGTAGCCGATACCAGAATCTGTGGTCATCAAGGCATTGGCATCTTTAATAGAGCCTCGAACAGTTTGCAGGGTTAATCGGAGTTCTTCACTGGTTTCGTCAACATCTGTGGTTAGCTTACCCAGTGCACTATCAAGATTTCTAGATAAGGTCTGGATGTCGGCCATGGTGGCGTTCAGTTGTTCGGTTAACTCTGGAGCTCTCGTAACAACACTCTTGACTTCAGTTGAATTTACCAGGGCATCGATGGATTGTGCCGCTTCCATGATTGACGAATTTAATCCAGCAAGGTCGAGCTCATCCAGTTTGTTATTGGCATTGATCAAGAACGCCGTCAGGTTATCGCTGATCGCGTTTACATTGACGGATCGTAGATTGGATACCAGGCTAGATGTTTCTGTGCCAAGCTGGGCCATGGGAGAGAACAGCGTTGGTATCTCCAGGTTTTCAATACCTCCTTCGAGGTATTGCGGTGGTCCAGGAGCTTCGTGGTAAGCCAGTTCGATATACATCTGGCCGGTAACGATACTTTCCATCTGTAATTGTGCTCTCAGTCCTTTTTCGATGTGCAATTCGATTTCGTCTCGCTCAAAAGGAAGTCTGGATCCTGTGATTGCTCTCAGCCGCTCCATGTCAATCTCATAATATACAGGTACGTAGAACGTTTCGTCTTCGACGTCAATAAACAGCTGGATATCTGTTACTTCGCCAATAGGTACCCCCTGGCATTTCACAATAGATCCTACCGAAAGGCCGTTGACCGACTCGCGGAACGCACTATTAAAGACGGCTGTGTCGCTCGAAAAGAGCTTCGGAGAGAATATAAAAAGCCCCGCTACAGCCAGAACAATGGTGCCCAGTATAAAGACACCGATTAATGTTGGGTTTGGGCGCTTACTCATAGTGTTTTATGCATTGCGTGTCAGAAAGCGGTAAATCTCCTCGTTGGGAGGATTATTTTTCATTTCAATTGGATTACCAAGAGCCGTCATTGTTTTCACCCGGTAATCCAGGAAGATGGCCCGGTCAGCGACTTTAAAAATGCTCGCTAGATCATGGCTTACTATTATAACGGTCGTTCCAAGGCTTTCACGGATTCGTAAGATCAGGTCATCCAGCCGGCCAGACGAGATGGGGTCGAGTCCTGAAGACGGTTCATCGAAGAATAAAATATCTGGATCTAGAGCCATGGCTCGGGCCAGGGCGGCTCGTTTATTCATACCTCCACTGATCTCTGCAGGATAAAAAGACTCAAAACCCTTCAAGCCGACGAGAGAGAGTTTCAGGGATACAATCTCTTTAATTTCATTACGGCGCAGGTCCGTGTATTCTTTAAGGGGCAGGGCCACGTTTTCCTCGAGCGTCATGCCGCTCCATAGGGCTCCGTGCTGGTAGAGGATACCCATGCGCTGCCGCACCTGATTTTTCCGCCTCCTATTCATGTCCCAGAAGTTCTCGTTATCATAGAGAATCTTCCCTTCTGCAGGCTTTTTTAGTCCAATGAGGTGCTTGAGAAGCGTACTCTTTCCACTTCCGCTTCCTCCCATAATGACAAAGATTTCCCCCGAATTTATGGAGAACTGGATATCCTGCATGACGACGTATGAGCCGTATGCCATCGTAAGATCCCGGACTTCTATGGGTGGATATTTCCTCGTTTCCATGGCCTAAAACTTCGTAATGGCAGCGAGCCAATCGAGAAAAGCGTTAGCAAGGATAATCAATGTGATTGCGGTCACAACGGCTGATGTAGTAGCAGCACCTACTGCGCTTGCGTCTTTCCCAGTTTGCATTCCTCGGAGACAGCCGGCAATACCAACGATTGCGCCGAAAACGCAGGCTTTTATGAGCCCGAGTAAGGCATCCGTGAGTGTAACCGGTTCGAGGAGACCGGTTAAAAACTGGGTGATATTGAGATCGAGCATCGTAGTTGCCACCATCATACCACCAAGTATCGCTACAAAGTTTGCGTAAAGAGTCAAGAGGGGCATGCTGAAAAAGATGGCCAGGAATCGGGGGAGAACCAGGAAGTCGACTGAAGAGATGCCCAGGGTTTCCAGGGCATTGATCTCGTCAGAAATTTTCATGCTTCCAAGCTCAGCCGCGAAAGCCGCACCTGTCCGTCCAGCCATAATAATGGCCGTCATCAAAGCGCCTAGCTCACGAAGGACGCCATAACTCACGATGTACGATACATAGTAGCCGGCTCCAAATCGCTGGAGCACAACAACCCCGAGGAAAGCTATAATTAGCCCCACCAGAAAACTGATGAGGGTGACGATGGGGAGGGCATTTACACTGTTTGCCTGGAAGATCAACCAGAAATCCCGCCAGCGCATTCGTGCCCTGAACGTGATGACTTTAAAAATCGCCCGTCCGATGATTCCCAGAAAATAGACAAAATTCAGAATGTCAGCAGATAAAGAGAGACCCGCTTCGCCGATGAGGGTGATGATCCCTCTTTTCTTTTCTGTTTTTGTATCCTTTTTCTCTGGAACAGCCTGTGATAGGCCAATGAGCGCGGAGATGTTTTCAGGGAGAGATTCCTGATGAAAGCGAATATTGTGGGTGGAGCAAAAGTCGAGGCCTTCTAGCAAGAATACAAGCAAGCTGCTGTCCCAGGTGCCCAACTGACGCGTGTCGAATGCAATAGAACGCACAGTATCAGGAGATCTAAGTTCCTCAAACAACAAGTCGAACTTCGGAAGCGGCGTTTTCAACGCCCAATCCCCAGCCAGCGTAACAGTCAGTAAATGGTCTTGATGGTGTGTATCTATATGCATTTCAAGAAGACAACTCGAAACCCCAAACCACTCAAATATATCTATTTGAGTGCTGTAATATACGCTATTATTCGTTCCGCTTGGTTAAGAAATGGGTAATGACGGCCTACGAAGCATAAAGCTGATTGAATTTTTTCTGGTATTCGCTTGGGGAGCATCCTGACATTCTTTTGAATAACGCCCGAAATGCTTTCTCGTCGGTATATCCAATTCGTTGAATAGCTTCTGCAATTGAAAGATTTTCGCTTTCAAGCCATTGTTTGACTTGTTCTACTTTAATCCGTTGGATATACGTCCGAGGTGTATCGCCCGTAGCTGCTTTAAACCGGCGATTTAGGCTGCGCCTGCTGAGGCCAAAATTCCATGAGAGGGTATCGAGATTAACGAAAGTCGCAGCGTGTTCTTCCAGGTAATCTTGAATTCTGAGGATGAGTTCATCATCATGGTTTTTTTGGTTGGAGACGATGAAAAAAGGTCTTTGGGACGCTCTAGGGTAGTCGAGTTGAATAAATTGGGCGATGTGATGTGCCGTTTGACGATCAAAGTATTTTGCCAATAAATAGATGAGCAAATTGAACGAAGAAAGGGTGCCGCCACTTGTGTACAGTCCTTTTGCATCTGTGATGATCTTTTCTGGCAGCCATTTAACTCGAGGAAACCGTTTCTGAAGATCCGGTATAGCCTGGCAATGCGAAGAGGCTTCCATTCCATCCAACAATCCTGTCTTTGCCAGCAGATATGCTCCTGTACAAAGCGAGGCTATCTTGGTTTGCTTCTTTCTCATATCGCGTAACCATGATACCAGGTGCGTATTTAGCGAAAGAGAGGACTCAGGGTTGCCAACAACAGAAGGTAGTATGATTACATCCGGGTTCAGGTCATCATCGATATGCGCATCAGCCGTCAAATTGAGATAGCCGCAATCGATGGTTTTTGAATCCTGAGCAGAAACGATGCGGAAGCGCAATGGTAACCCATGCCGCCGTGCAAGAGCGAAAATAGTTGAAACACCCGTGATGGCAAGAGGGCTGTTTTCACCGTTCGGAATAACGAGGACGAATCGCATCATAATAAAAGCCAAAAAGAATAGACAGTGGCATAGTACGCTCTAAAGGCAATACTTGAAACCGAATGGCAAGAAGACCCCCGCTAAGAGGCAATTTTGCAGGTGCTCATTGGTTTTGCGACGGGGTATTTTGATAGCGAATCTCTTTCTAATTAGTTACAGACCGTTTCCGTTATGAACTATTTTACCCTTATTTCCTTGTTCTTGTTGACATGGGTTATGTCCTCGCTTCGAATGGAGGACGATCGCCAGGCCTTTTTAATGGACCATCTCAAGGAAAGTGAGCAATATATTCTGAATGCGCTCAGTGATGTTAATGATGCCCATTGGAATCATAGACTTAATGATCAAGTGTGGACCATCAGTGAGTGTGCAGAGCATATTCTTGTGGCTGAGCAGGCGATTCTGGCAGGTATCCAAAAGAAGCTTGCAGAGGAGCAGCCTGTCGATAAAGCAGAGCCACAGTCAGACGAGGCAGTGCTGAACATTCTATATGACCGGGTGAACAAAAAAGTGAAAACGTTGGAGCCTTTTGAACCAACGGGGCTGTGGGCTTCAAAAGATCAATTTTTAGCAGCCTTTAAAGCCTCTCGCGAGTCACTTTATGCTTTCATTGACAAGAATGAAATCGATCTGCATACCTATTTTAATCAGAGCCCGGCAGGTGAAGTCTCCCTGCATCAGATGTTACTGGTATTGTCCGGCCATACAGCCCGTCATACTCACCAGATCGAAGAAGTGAAAGAGCCTTTGGGTTTATCTACTGCTTTAGTTGCATTTGGCGGGACTGCTAAAGTAAATGTCCACGCGTCAAAACGTGAGGATATACACCGGCTATTTGGTGATATTTTATTACTCGAGATAGACAAGCAGAAAAAGTATGACCGTGTGCTTTTCGATGGAGGTGGGTTTGTCGTGTTTTACTATCAAGAAGATGGGGACAAAATCATGGAAAAAGCAGCATTCGCAAACAGCATGCAAGCTGGATTACGTACAACACCCGCTTATTTCGAGAGCATAAAACGAAGAATTTTAGCCTCTGGGGCGGAAGTCTATGACACCGGTTCAACCATCAATCCCCAAAAGGATTTCTACTTCCATGCTCCGGGTGGACAGGTATTTCGGTTGATTAAGGTTGATCACATTTAAACAATCTCCACCTCAACGTCCTTCAATTCCACAACTGCTCCAGCACGCAAGGTATTCTGAATTTCAGCGACAGAGTCGGTGTGCCGGAGCAGTTCTTGGATCTGCTCTTTGCTGGCATGTGCAGCCTTTACTTTTGCATTGTATCGCACATTTGTGGCAGGATCGCCGATACCTCCGAAGTCACCAGTTACTTCGACTTCAACGGCTAGGATCTCCAGGTCTTTTTTTGCGGCTTCTCGATACACATCATTGCAGTAGCAGGTAGCAAGGGCTAAAAAGAGAAGCTCGCCCCCGTTTGCGCTTGATCCGAATCCGGTTGATTTGGGTGGGATGCTTATGCTGTGAGTGGTTCCGTTTGTTGTCAAACGTACAGCATGTTTGTTTTCCTGGTTGTGTACGTGGGCCTGGATGGTCATGGTGTTGAAACGTGGGTGGATATCTGTAAAAAGATAAGCGATCCCTTCCAGAAAGAACAAGGGACTAATGCGCTGGCACGGTACGGTCGCGGGCCCATTCCCGCATGTAATCGATCTGTTCTTTCATAATGACCGAGAGCGGTTGAGTAGCTATGATTTCGCTAACCAATACGTCATTGGTAAGCTGATCGGTATGCCCGATTGCAGAATACATACCGGCGACAATGGCTTGCTCGATTTCGGCGCCTGAGAACATCTCAGTCAGATCAGCGAGTTGTTCAAGGTCAAACTCAGAAGGGTCCAGGTTACGCTTTTTCAGGTGGATGGAGAAAATGAGTTGCCGTATTTCTCGATCAGGTAGGTCGACGAAAAAGATCTCGTCAAGGCGTCCTTTACGTAATAACTCGGGTGGAAGCGATTGGATATCGTTTGCAGTAGCCACGATGAAGACTGCTGATTTACGCTCGGCCATCCAGGTGAGTAGGGTGCCTAATAGGCGTTTCGATGTACCGTTATCTGAGTCCGACGTTGCAATGCCTTTTTCAATTTCGTCGAGCCAAAGGACACACGGCGCCATGGTTTCCGCCATCTTTAATGCTTCCCGTGTACGGCGCTCCGTTTCTCCAAAGTACTTGTTAAAAAGGGCGCCAAAATCCATGCGGAGTAGCGGGACGCCCCATGTACCGGCAACGGCTTTGGCTGCCAGGCTTTTTCCGCCGCCCTGAATGCCCAGCAGTAAGATGCCCTTGGGGATGTCCAACCCATTTTGTTTACCATTTTCTAGAAAGATCGACTGCCGCTGCTTGAGCCACTTTTTTAGATGCGCCAGACCGCCTACATCCGATAGGTGAGCTGTATCGTATTCAAAAGACAATACTCCGTCTTTATTTAACAGACTATGTTTAGCTTTGGCAACGTCCGGTAAGTCGTTTTTCGATATGGCGCCGTCATCATAGATGGCATTCCGGGCAAGCCGTTTAGCTTCAGTTAGCGTAAGGCCCTTTAAATTTTGAACCAGCATCTGAAGAGCTTCTTTGTCGATTTGCACCTTTCGCTGTTTCTCTTCTTTCACCCATTGTGCTGCTACATGGGCGACAGTCTGCATGAGCTTGTTTTCTGACGGCAGGCTGAGTTGAAAATAGGCAGCAAGATAGTTCAGTTCACCAGGCAGTTCGCATTGATGGCTCAAGAAAATGACCGTCTGCCGGCGTTTCTCCCCGTACAACGCAATCTCCTTGATCATGCGCATGTGTTTGGGTTCTTCGAGGTAATGGTGAAAGTCGACCAGGGTATAGAGCCCGCTTATCTTCGTGGACCAAATATGATGCAGGACTTCCTCCGGTTCACGCGGCGTTTGGTGGCGTGAGTTTCCCCCATCTATTCTGTACAATCCCTGCGTTACCGTCCAGCGGTAAAAAGGAAGCCGGAGTTGAGTAGACGCTTTGCTTATGATGTCCAAGACTTGTAACTCTTCCTTGGATTCAATGACGATAAGCGGAATCCTGGATTGTATAAGTCGGACGATCTCGGAGGTGTCGGGCATGGTGTGCAGGTCGCGATAATGCCATGATTAACTACAGGCTAAAATCGTTGCGTTTTTTGGAGAAAACTGAATTGAAGACCTTACGCATCTCATTGATAAGATCAATACAAGAAACAAGAAACGAGAAACCAAACAGATCATCCCGAACGGGTTTATCTGTTTGTATCTAATGCCAACTCCATCAACGTATTCGCAGCAGTCACAGCTACCTCTTCGACCAGCGCCCGGTCGGTTTCGTCACCTACTTCATAGGTGAAGGCAGGGGTTTTGAAGGTTTCGTAGAACCAGTTCTTGGAGATTGGGGAGCCCAATCCACCAGGTTCATCGATGAGATTGTACGTAGGGGTTTGTGTTCGGATGGCATCCAGCCAGGTGTCTGTAAAATCATCGCCGGGCAACAGATCGCGATCCAGTGTATACATGATGTCGTAACGTGTCGCATGGAAATCGATGGCGGCGATGACGGTTTGTCTTTTTTGTTTTAGTTGCAGGAAATGATCGCGAATGAGCCGTGTTTCTGGCTGGTTAAAAGCCTGCCAGTCTCGGTTGAGGTCGACGCCTCCTGTGTTGTGCCTCCAATGCCCTTCAGCTACCCCATCTGGATTAACTACCGGGACGGCCCACACCGCAAATCGTTCTCTGAAGGCCTCTGCTAGCTTAGTATCAGAAGCAATGGTTTCGATGAACGACATAAACCCGATGGAGCCCGCAATCTCTGGGGGATGTTGCCGGCCGATTACCAGGAGGTAGGCTTCTGGCTTTTCCGACTCTGTCATTTCCAGTAAATGGATAGGCCGGCCCTCTCGCGACTCACCCAAAACCTGGTGACGGGTATACGGCAGCTTGGTAAGTTTCTGTTGCCAACGATCAAATACGTCATTCGTTATGAGTTCTTGCCCGGCTATCCACAAGGTATCAGGACCCAGGTTAAGTTCAAATGTAGCTGAACTCTCGTCTTCAACAACTATCACCTGGCTTGAATCCAGGGGCGTCCAGTTGACTTTATCCGTACTTGTCTTGGGCCAGTATCGGTGCACGCCGTTTGAATAGTGCAAGGTGATATGGACGGTCATAGTTTGCCTTGCCCATGCATTGAATGCAAACCATGCACTGTTGTTGATCGGATGGTTTTCAGGAGTAATCTGTCCGGAGTAGATACCGTTTGCGTCTCTTTCCACCTCGATAAGCCGCCCCGCTTCAAAATCATTTGAGAAGTACACCCCTTCCTGCTCGAATGCAAATACAGAGCGCGATTGAAGCGCCACTTCTTTGTCCCGAGTATCAGTAGAACCGGGAGGGTCGTAGGATTGCGGTTCCAGGGAAGGAGAACTGGAGCAACTCATCAAGACAAAGCCGAGAGCGATGAAGGCGACATACAGATACATAGAGCCCAAAACGTTGTGTAAATCCATCCGAGTACATTGAGTTTGTTTTAGTGGAAACGTGCGTTAGAATAAAGAGGTCCGGCTGTAGAATTAAGGGATGGCTTTGATTAACTTGGGGTATCGGAAAAGACGCTACTATCGGAAAAACCACTGTGCTTAAATCTCAAAGAAAAACAGCAGGCGTAGGCATATTAATCGCCGAGGCCGTCCTGATCATGATGAGTGTTGCTCTTGGGTTGATGGCCAATGAGTGGCGGGTAGGCAGAGAGAACGAGAAGGAAGCGGTCAACGCATTGGAGTTTATTCGAGAAGAAATTGAGGGCAACCAGGAAAGGATCGAAGAAATCCTTCCTTATCATGAGCGAATGGCAGATTCGCTTTCTGTTTTGATGAATCGTGTTTTTGCATCAGGGGCTAAGATCAGCACGAGGGAGATGTTTACAGCGATGCCAAGCGGATTTTCGACGCCTCTAATCAGTCGTAATTCTTGGGAGTTGGTTAATCAGACAGGAGCTATCAATCATGTGGATTTTGACCTGGCTATTTCATTGTCTCGGCTGTACGACCTTCAGGCGTTTTATCAACAGAAAATTGACCTGATAGGGCAGAATGTATATGTGGCCGGAAATATAAATTCATTGGATCAAGGGTCCGCCGTAATTGCGTTTGGGCTGTTGGCGAATGATATAGCTATCCAAGAGAGGCGTCTATTAAAGCAATACCCTGCTATGGTAGCCAGGCTGGATAGTTTAATGGCCGTGTATGCTAAATAAATAGATCTCCCGTTTTTACTGTTCTTGTACCCATTCCTACCTTTCTTCTCTGCATTCAAGTTATCAACTTGTAGGTCTTAGTTTGCTCTCACATCAGGTGTTTAAACGGATACAATGAGTCAAAAGCTAGAAAACGCAAAAAAACTATACTTGGAAGGCATTCGAGACGGAAATGCTAGAGAGGCCGTGACCAAATATACAGGGGCCCGCTACACCCAGCATAGCACAGGAGTGAGAGATGGTGTAGAGGGGTTTGTCGAATTTTTTGAACCGTTTATTAAAAGAAATCCCAAGCGCGATATTCAGATTGTTCGTGGGTTTGAAGACGGTCAGTATGTCTTTGTTCATGCCTATCAATCGCTAAATGATGGGGAAGCAGAATGGGTAACCACAGACTTTTTCGACACCGATGAGAACGACAAAATCATCGAGCATTGGGATGTCATCGCAGCCTATTCGCCTAATACACCTTCTGGTCACACATCTACCGATGGGGTAACAGAAATCACCGACCTCCACAAAACAGAGGAGAACAAGGAGCTCGTCCGAAATCTGATTCGGGATGTGTTGATGAGCGAAGCCCCCGAACGCATAGACGAGTACATTTCAGGGGATCAATACATCCAACACAACGCCGAAGTCCCAGACGGTTTAGAGCACTTTAAGGCACTCGCTCTAGCAGAAGATAAGCCATTGATGTATCAAGAGATCATGTTGTTGGTTGGAAAGGGCAACTTCGTCGCGACCCTCTGCAAAGCCACCTGGGAAGGCGCCCCTCTTGCTCAAGTCGATATCTTCCGCATTGAAGACGGGAAAGTGGTTGAGCACTGGGACAATTCTGAGCCTGTTCCACCGAAGGAGGAATGGGTGAATGGGGGGAAGTTTTAGAAAAATAAAAGGATAGTCCTGAAATGTTATGACTATCCTTTAATGTCCAGGTTTTATGGGAGAGGTTTAGTATCAGGGCCCTCGCTGTCTTTTGAAGGTGTTTTCCTTCTGCTAACGCGTGTTTTTTTCTTGCTAGGTTTTGATTTTTTATCCAGAAAGAAGTCGCTAGTTTGTTCGGGAGCTTTGTGTGCATGTGCTGTGATGGGGCTTGAATTTGGGTCATTTACAGCAGGGCTTTTTTTAGCAGAATCCGAGTCCCCGGTCCCCTTTTCGATTGAATCCAAAGTGTCATTGGATTGCCTCAGAGCGATTATCGTTCTTTCGGTGCCAGTACATTCCTCTTTGATTCGTTTAAGTATTTTTGGTAGATAAGGCTGATATCCGATATTTTTAGGTTTGCCGAAATATTCGTCGATTCCTTGTGTTTGTTTAGTCCCTTCTTCCTCAATTAGCTGTATAATTTCATTAATTTTAAGCGGGTGACCACAAATGTGTTTAGCATAAGATTGCATACAAGCCACAGTTCCGGCAACAATTGCTGCTGCGCTGGAGGTTCCACCAAATTGCCAGGTGTATTTGCCCGGTAATTTTTTAAGCTTTAAATGTCCAAATCCTGATGTGATCACATTTTGTCCCCAAGCGTGAACATTTACAATCTTACCATAGTTCGAATTTACGTATCTGCTACCAGCATATTTCCTGGTGTTTTCATCAACTTTCTTTTCCCCTCTAGCGTTGTAATATGTGGGTACGGTGGATGCGCCTACTATGAGAGTTTGAATTTCTTTGCGTTTTCCATCCTTTGGTGGTCTCTGAAGATAACTGTCTTTGTATTTTGAACTATCAAAATCTTGCCCACCATTTCCCGCTGCTTCAATAACAATAATGTCCCTTTCAGCCGCTTCACGAATGGCTGAGTATTTAGAGGCCCAATACCTCATCGCCACATATTTGTCAACACCAAGGATGAGGTCTTTTGCATGTACTTCAAGAAGGATAATGTCTCCAGGATTTAGTTTATCCAACGACGCCTTAATAGCAAGATCAATATTTTCTTTTGGCTTGTGCCGGTCTGGTCTCAAATATGACTGAAGATGCACGGTTGCTTCTGGAGAAATTCCTGATATACCTTGGCTAGCATCTTGTCCAACAAGTAAGCCTAACACTGCGGTACCATGGTCTCCCTTTGTTCCTGAAACGGGTGCCCCAACAATATTAGCTCCCGTGAACTCAGGATGACGTAAGTTCCAGTTTCTTTCTATATCAAGGATGTTGATTCCTTGTCCTCTGGCATTAGGAAATTCGATAGGATCTACTTCTGAAAGTCCTATTCCAGTGTGTTGTATTTCTTTGTTATATATTCCTTTCAGGTAATCCTGAGTCAAAACGCCTTCTTCTTCGAACACACTAGATGGTTCAGATACAATAGGACTTGTTTGAACTTTCCATACAGCGGATGTACGCTCAAGCACTTTGAGTTCATTAACCAGGTCCTTGAGTTCCTTCACATCTTTAGGGACTATTTCGACAATACCGCTTTGTGCGTACTCGGTACCAGGGTCTTCAGCGATAGGGTTGGCTCGATTGTCGATTATCTTCTGTTCAAAGTCAAAACGAGATAACAAAGATTGAGGCCTAAATCTTTCCAGGACATCATTAAGCTTATTCACATGCTCCTCTACGTCAGAGCAGCCATCAAATTTTTCGCCTGCAAGTGAATAACAGACGCGGCAATCATAGGCCAACTCTACGGTTATATAGGGCGTTCTTGCAGGTCGTTTGGACCCGGAAAGGTAACTATCCATCGTGCAAAAGGGGTTGTGTGGGGGAGATATACCGTAAGGTAAGCGATTAATTTATTAAACGTAATAATAAATAAAGAGATATATTATGGTGTTATTCCATGATATTAATTCATGATCGCTTTTCGTTACTTACTATCTCTACCCACCAAAAGACTTAAGTTGAACGATGAATGAGTCCCACTCTTCTTTTTCTATCGAAGGCAATGTGCATATTGGACCTTCGAATGACGCTACTTTTGATACAAAGGAGCAACCTAAAACAGGTATATCCACTACCAGCCAGCAAACAAGTCTGCCTGGAATTTTAACTTATACTACCAAGAAGCAAATCCGCCTTTTATATTGTGATCTCTATTCAGGAAAGGATGGGGTTGCATCAAAGATTTGCAAAGGAGATTTGGCAACCCGATTCATTGAAGATGATGAGTTGTTCTTTCGAATGGGGCTCTTTTACGAGGTCGCTAACGAAAAAGGCATCTTGGAAGATTTTAAATGGCCTTCAGACATCAAAGTGATGATCCGCGCTGCAATTGACGACCCCGGTACACCTGAACGTAATATGCGTGAATGGATTTTCCGAAAGACTGAGAACGAGTTTTACTTACCGTGGCCTCCTCCTATCCCTCCAGGAGAACAAGAACCCTATAATCATACCGATTGTGTTGGGTACGATTTTGAAAAAGCGATCCCTGTTGAAGTCGAATTTGACGGCGCTATTGATGAAACTGCACTGAATGTATTTGTAGAGGAATCTGAAATTGGAGAGCCATGTAACTGTAAATCATGCTATCTCTGCTAGTATCCAGCGCTATGTTCGGCGTACTATTGATCTGTCCCCAGATGTGCCAGATATATATGTTTGTGCTGCACAATACGGTGCCCTCAATCGTACTCCAACGTGTAGCAATGGCCTCCTGACCAGTTGGGGTAAGGGACTGACTAGAGATAAAGCAAAATCAAGTGCAGTCTACGAGGCACTTGAACACATTTCGTCTTTTTATAGGCGAAATGAGCGAGATATAATGTCTAGTTATGTAGAACTTGGAGATGCTGCTATCGAACCGAATGCGTGTATGCTATACAGCGCAGAGCAGTACGCACAGCGATCTGATTTTAAAAAAGAAGTTCATGGTTTGTACGTTCCTCACAAACTGAACCCTTCTGAGAAAATAAGCTGGACGCCTATCAGGTCATTAATAACATCTTCTATAAAATACATTCCTACTGCCTATTGTTATTTTGCATGCGATCAGCCTGGATCAGCGTATTGTGCAATGGATTCTAATGGGCATGCAGTAGGTAACTCGATTGAGGATGCTCTTGTCCACGGCCTTTTAGAGCTGATCGAACGCGATGCTGTTGGCATATGGTGGTACAACAATCTTTCTGCAGTTCCCGTAGACTTGTCGAGTTTTGATAACAAGTACTTTGATGCGGTAGAGGCTTATTATGCTACGTTAGGTCAGGATGTATTCGTTCTGGAAATTACTACAGACATTAATATCCCTACATTCGTAGCCATTACCAGAGCAAAAGACGACAAGAACAATATACGTCTGGGCTATAGTGCACACGTGCATGCGGAACGAGCCATCGAACGAGCATTGGCTGAGTTGCACATGTGGTTTGCTCTACCGAATACACGATATGAACGTCCTGCGCCGCAGATATATCCTATTAGGTTTACAGCAGCGGACGGCGTCCCCATAGATATCCAGGATATCAATTGTTTGAAGATAAATGAAGATATAGCTGCGAAGACAGTCGACGATTACTTACCAGATTACCCTGCAGGGACCATGGAATACCTACCCTATTGTCAGAAGCAGATTGAGGAAGTAGGTCTGGATCTATTATTTTTAGATCTAACACTGCCAGATATTGCAGTACCAGCTGTTAAAGTCATTGTACCTGGCTTGAGGCATTATAAACGAAGGCTTGCAAAAGGACGTTTGTTCAACGTACCCCTGCAACAGCACAGATTAGACTCTGTTTGCACAGAAGAAATGTTAAATCCGTTTTCTTTGGTAAATTAAAACGTTCTTTTAAGTCGCTACCTCACCACATAGCTTCTTACCTCTTTCCACCATGTATTCCGCAAAAATAAGTTTACCTATGCCTGTTGGAGCAGGCATGGCAACAAGGTTTTGTCTTGTGATTCTTTTATGGGCCAATACCTCCTCTGCACAATACATTTCAAATCAATTCGAGCGGATCCCGCTACTGCGGATGTCTGACTATTCAATTATGGCACTGATGCAGGATAGTAGTGGGTATATATGGGCTGGTACACAAAACGGGTTAAACAGATACGATGGAATACGATTTAAATCATTTAAAACCTCGTTAACAGATAGTCTTGCTATACAGGACGGGTTTATCTTTGATATGTTGGAAGGTAGCGATGGGGATGTGTGGTTGGGCACGATGGATGAAGGACTTATTCAATTCGATGCTAACCAAGAACAGTTTATAACACATTCATTTAGTGGGGAGACCGATTCTCAAGGGGTAAGAACAATGTGTTATGACTCTGAAGGGAAGATGTGGATAGGGTCTGGAGATGGAGGGCTGTACCGATTTGATAAAAATACAAGCAGTTCCGAGGACTTCAGTAATATCATCGCCAAGCAGGATAGTATTACGATCTTCTCCGTCTTTGAAGCTTCTTCATTTCCAGGTATCATTTGGATCGGGTCAGATCAGGGGGTTCATGCTCTAAATTACCGAACAAAAGAAGCAAGGTTGCTTAATGTAAACACTGAATCTGGAGTTTGGTCTCCTCTAGAGACAGCAAGAGTTGTTTTTGAGGACAGGTCAGGTTTAGTCTGGGTTGGCGGAGAAGGGGGGCTCTACTGGTATGATCCCGAATCACAACACCTTGTCTCGGCTGTCTACATAGATAATGGTATAATAATGCCAGTTGACTTTCATCTCAGTGTAATTGCCGAAGACCATCGCAGTTCATTGTGGTTAGGGACACGTTCAGATGGAGTTAAAAAATACAACCTACTTACAAAGCAGATTTGGTCCTATGCTAATCAGTTGAATGACCCCAAGAGCCTGTCAGATAATTCAATTCGTTCTCTCTTGATTGATGATTCTAATATGCTTTGGGTCGGTTCATTTGCCGGGCTAAATAAATACAATCCGTATCGTGAAGAAGTTACTCATATTGATAGCGAATCGTTTAATGGGGGTGTAATGGAGATTGAAGAGGATGCCAACGGTGATATATGGATGGGAACGACGGGTGGATTGCATCTTTGGGATCGCCCTATGGATAGAGTATACAGGCCTGGTTTGAGCCCTGCAATTCAGGGGCCTATCTATGCATTGATGAAAGGGCATGGAAATAAACTGTGGGTAGGCGGTTCAGAACATGCTGTTTACGAGGTCGATGTAGCTACCCTCCAGGTTAACACGTATGAACTCCCTTACAAGTCTTTAAATCCTCATGTGGATGTATTGACTCCTTCATTCGAAAACAGAGAGCAATTCTGGATAGGGACTAAATCCGATGGGTTATTTCTTTTTGATGCGTCTAAAAAAGAAGTAATAGGGCATTACCCGATGAATGATTCACTGAGTATAACACAGGATCAGGATGAGATATGGGCTATACTAGACCTTGGACACCAGGGAGTTTGGGTGGGGACATTTGGTGGATTATATGCTTTGAATGCTAAGGATCATTCAATAAAGCATTATGTGCCAAATCCTGAGATAATTGGTAGCATAAGCAGTAAAAAGGTTAATTCTTTAGCCTTAGATAATGATGGAGTGCTTTGGATAGGCACACATGATCAAGGCTTAAATCGATATGTGATCGGGGCGGACATTTTTTCGAATTACTCAACTACAGATGGGCTGCCTTCAAATAATATTAGCGATATCCAAAAAGATGATGAAGGGTTCTTGTGGATAAGCACTAACAATGGTATTTCGCGCCTCAACCCTCGTACTTCTACGTTTATTAATTATGGTGCTTCCTACGGGATTAAGAATGAACCCTTCTTTTCTGGATCTGTAATGAAGAGCCGTTCTGGTGCGCTTTTGTTCGGAGGAAGTATCGGGGTCAATATGTTTTATCCGAACACCCTCCCCGTTAACGAGAGAGCCCCCAACGTGGTCATCACGAACTTCGCAATTAATGATGAGCCTGTAAATATCGCTGAAATTAGTCCTGGTGCTTCTACGCTCAAACTCAAGTATGACGAAAACTTTTTATTCTTCCAATTTGCGTCGCTAGATTACGTAGTCCCTGGAAATAACATGTACGAGTATCGTCTTTTGGGAGCCGAAGAAGAATGGTATAGAGCAACTGAAGGAGCTTTTGCCCGGTACCCCAATTTAGAGCCTGGAAAGTATGAGTTTCAGTTGAGAGGCTCCAATAACCATGGTGTTTGGAGTGACATACAAACGTATGGGGCTATACGCATTTCCCCTCCCTGGTGGGCTACCTGGTGGTTTCGAACTCTTATCTTTGCCTCGTTGATTGCTCTCAGTGTTGGATTTCACTTCTATCGAATAGGTCAACTGTTGCGCATGGAACGGATGCGCATACGAATTGCAGGAGACTTGCATGATGATCTTGGTGGAAAACTAAGTAGTATTGCCGTGTTGTCAGACATTGTTCAAAACAGAGATAACCTGGCTCCAACGGATAGAAATCGATTAGAAAAGGTAAGCGATACAGCACGTCATATGGTGCGGGAAGTCCGTGATATAGTATGGTTCATTAAGCCTGAGCACGACAACATGGACGACATGGTGATCAAGATGCAGAATATTGCAGATGCCCTTCTTGCAAATATGGAGTACATCTTCGAGGCAGATTCAATCGTTAGGGACCAAGTACTCAATATGGATGTGCGGCGCCATTTTTTACTGTGCTATAAGGAGATCCTGAACAACATAGTTAAGCACGCAAAGGCAAGCCGGGTAGAAATACAGCTGAGCAAAACAGATAGTGAACTCGTTCTCAAAGTTAAGGACAATGGAATTGGGTTTAGAGAACCTGAGATACATCGGGGTGAAGGGCTTAATAATCTTTCACTTCGGGTAGAGAAAATGAATGGGGAGATTGATATATCAAGTTCCGTTGGGAAGGGTACATCGATTAATCTAAAAGCAAAAATCATGGAAAGCCACCGTACAAATTGGTTTCTCAATTTATTACCTATGATGTAATTGTTTACACGTATCACAAAAGCACATCAAGAAATGGATATTATTGTTTGGCTAATAGAAGATGACCCACTTTACAAAGAAAGCATTGAGGATCTGATCACCGAATCGGATGGGATGATTTGTGGAGGCGCTTTTGCTTCCTGTGAAGCAGCTATTAAAGAGCTGCATTCTGCTGAGAACCTTCCTGATGTTGTACTGATGGATATCGAGTTAGGCACCAACATGAGCGGGGTTAAGGGGGCAGGAGAAGTAAAATCAATCTTACCTTCTGCCCAAATCATTATGCTTACTATTCATCAAGATAACAATAGTGTTTTTGATGCACTGCGTTCTGGTGCATCTGGATATATATTGAAAGAGCAACCCATGCCGCTAATTGTGCAGGGAATTCGAGAAGCTTATGATGGAGGTGTACCTATGACGGGGGCTATTGCGCGTAAGGTGTTGAATACGTTTCGTGACCAGGGTTCAACTGTGATTGATTACCAATTAACAAAACGTGAAAAAGAGATTTTAGAGCTGATTGTTGATGGGCACCCTCAACATCAAATAGCAAAATTGCTTTTCATAAGTCCGGCCACAGTAGACTCGCATGTAAGAAATATATATACCAAGCTACATGTGAATTCTCGAGCTCGTGTAGTAGCAAAGGCTATCAGAGAGGGGCTGGTATAAAAGTCATAAAACAAATTGAAGGGTAGCCCTTAAGTATTCTGGGCTACCCTTTTTTTAATTTTAGACGATTGGATTTAAACGGCATCTATGCCAACTGACCCTGCCGCTTAATAAGCGCATCGATGCCGTTGATACCCAGTTCTCCGGCGTGTGCTAGCATGCCTTTGGCCTGGTCTTCATTCTCTTTAGCAACGTCGAACGTCCACTGCCAGTCTACGATGGACCCGCCATCTGCGCCCTCGCGGACCTGCATCGTTCCGAGGATGTTTTCAACAGGCATCATATGCTGCTTGGGGATTCCGTATCTGAATGTTTTCGTTGAGTGATTAACTTCAAAAATATCCTCTTCAAATTCACCGCCTTCGGTAGTACATACGCGTGTGTCGCCTTCAAGCCGGCTTCCCGTGATCATAGGGGCTAACCAGTTTTCGACACCGGTTAGTGCGCTGATGATATTCCAAACGTCGCCTGCTGAAGAAGAGATACCGATACTGACTTTTTGCTCTGACTTTATCATGATTCTCATTGGTAAGTGTGAAACATGACTAAAGATGGGACTGATCAGCCTCTTTTCTTTTTACATTTCGTTCAATCTTTTGCCGGATTGGTTCAATCTGTAAGCCGAAGGAGACGTGCCTGTAGTCGATTTAAAAACTCTTGAGAAATGCGCTACATCTTGAAAACCTACTTCGAACGCAATATCGCCAATAGCATCCTGTGTCAAGACCAATAGTTGCTGGGCTTTTTCAATACGCTTTTTGGTTCTGTACCGGGCTGGCGTATCCGAATAAATTTGCGAAAAGGTTCTTTTAAACGATGAAAGACTCAGGTTCGCGAGCTGCGCTAATTCAGCTATGGAGATCGATGTGAAAATGTGCGCTTCAACGATCTCTTTAAAGGTAAACGTGCGTGGGTTGAACAAATTATTGAATACCTCTATTACCTGAGGTGCGTTCTTGGTTTGCAGTAACAACAGTACAATTTCTTTCAGTTTTAGAATGAGAATCTCTTCAGATACAAGCTCAGGATTTTCGAAATAAAAAAGGAGGCCGTCAATGTATTTTCGGATCAGGATTGATGCCTCCAGCTTAACCATGTTTCTAGTGGTTGAGTCCACGTTCTCTGTAAGAAAAGAGGGTGGGGAGTCCGCGTAGACTTTTTTCATCACCTCTGGGTAGAAGTGGACAGCAATTGCTTCGTATCTATTGCCCTCTTTATAAGAGAGCATCTGACCCAAGTAATTGCCGCATTTCATCAGTACCGCTTCTTCTGGGGAGGCCATGAACGACTCTTCTTCTGAAACAGCATGGTAGGCCCCGTCCTGGATGTATAAAAAACACGCTTCATTAGGCATCGGGACGGCTCTAGAAAAAGGGGTAGTTATTATGGCTTTTTCAAAAAGAAGATGGCCGAAGAGGTTGATGGTCTTGTGATCTTGGATCATGAAAGGTATGGGTGAGAGTCAACGCTTAATAATGTACACATAACACACCGGTATATCTGAGTGTAACAAATTGCATATATTAAAAAAGTTCAACAGACCCCAGTCAAATTATGTACGACATCCTAATCGCCTTATTCCTGGGTGGTGTGTTTGGTTTTATTTTCGGTATGTATTGGGAGAGTGGGAAAACGCAGAAAGTGCAACATAACAAAGAGCATGAGAAAAGAGGCGCAGACAAAGGGTACATAGAGGAAGTAAAAGCGATAGAAAAGAGCTTGAAGAAGCTAAAAGGGAAGTTGGGTATATAATACTTGATGACCCCTATAACTCTTCCTTTTTCTCTTCATGATCACGCTACAACGAAGGCTATATGTTTTTATAGCTCTACTATGCCTGTTCTCAGCTAACGGGTATGCCCAACCCATTGACTCGTTGTTGGCTAGAGGGGAAGAACTTAGCCCCATTAATAGTCTCATTATTTCCTGGAAAGGCGAAGTGATCGGTGAGCGGTATTATAGAGGGATGCGTTCAAATCGCGTTGTCAACGTAAAGTCGGTTTCTAAATCCTTGATCTCTCCACTGGTTGGCATTGCCATTCGGGATAGTCTGTTAGAAGGTGCGCATCAGAAACTGACCTCTTTATTACCGGAGTATGCAGAATACATAGAGGAATCTCATCGCGATGAAATTCTGCTTCATCATGTGCTTTCTATGACGACGGGATTGGAAGGGACGAGTTTTCAAAACTATGGGCCCTGGGTATCTTCTTCGGATTGGGTGAGATTCGCCGTATCGCAACCCTCTGTATGCCCGCCTGCTTCATGCATGACCTATAGCACGGGTAACTCACATCTGGTATCCGTTATTCTGTCCCGGGCTTCGGGAAAGGATCTACGCACGTACGCACGTGACGTGTTCTTTCGTCCGTTAGGGATTTCATTGCCAAACTGGGACAGGGATCCGCAAGGGTATTATCTCGGTGGCAATAATATGGGATTACGGCCACGCGATATGCTCAAAATAGGAGAGCTGTTTAGAAATAAGGGCCAGTATGGAGGTCAGCAGATTGTCCCGGCGTCCTGGATAGACAGGATGTGGGAGACATACACCATCTCTCCCTGGAACGGACACCGGCATGGATACTACTGGTGGTCCCGTACCTTCGGTGGAGAGAAGACGCACTTTGCCTGGGGATATGGGGGCCAGTACATCTTTATTGTGCCCCGTCTTGAACTCGTGGTGGTTGTCACATCCTCATTGACAGGAAGGCCACGGGGAGTGAATCATAATAGGATCGTACAAGATTTTCTGTCTTATGAGATCATTCCAGCTATCCGGGCACAAATGAATGCTGGTAACGCAGGAGAGTAAATCTGTAATGTGGATGATAAGCAGGTCCTTATTTGGCGCACGCTGGTAGCGCTTTCTGATCATCCTGTTTTCACCTGAGGCGATATATCACAAATAAGCCAAAAGAATACGGGCATATTCAATTCTTTGGCATCGGGTTTGCAAAATATTCAAATTATAATAGTCGAACGACTCTGGCCACATCCCCCATGCTCCCCCTATCGCTATTCATTGACATGAACCGATTCAACTCACATGACAACCCGTTTGCCAGCAGTTCTCGTGTCTCTTTTGTTGAGCATGGTCTTAAATAATTTCAACTCATTCTTTGACACAGACGAACTATTTGATAATACCGATCGCACTGCGTTCGCACTTGAAATGACCGAGGTCGTAAACGAGGCTCGAAAGACAGGCCGAGTTTGTGGCGAAACCTTTTACGAACCTGCTGCCCCGCTCACTTGGAACATGCGCCTCGCCGATGCTGCGCATATTCATGCCGTAGATATGGCAGCAAACAACCATTTTGACCACGCAGGGACTGATGGAAGTACGCCTGGAAGCCGCATTCGCCGGCAGGGCTATAGCCCAAAAGCCTGGGGAGAAAACATCGCTGCCGGCTTTATCGATGTACAGGCCGTAGTGGATAACTGGTTAGAAAGCCCTGGCCACTGCGCCAACATCATGAGCCCTGATTATACGGAGATAGGTGCAAGCTCTGCTGAGAATACTTATTCCCAATACAGCATCTTCTGGGCCCAGGTATTTGCTGCTCCTAGCCAGTAAGAACTCGAAGCCAATCCCTGGATCCCACGCAATAGTATAAAATACACGACCCATCGATCCTGTATAGGACCGTAAAGCCGGCAGTTGATTTCTCACCTGCCGGCTTTTTTTAATGAAGATAAGTCTAGGGAAAAAGTTTGATGAAGGATCGATAGGGATCTAAAACTGAAGAAGGATGTCGTTCTTCATCAAACCAGATCACGCGCATCATCGCGGACGCCTTTCCAGAGCGGAGCTTCTTTGTCTGGTTCAAAGAATTCTGCATAGGGGCTTGTTGGTGCGGGAGGTTCGAGCCACTCGTCTTCAAGGAGGAATATTGGCTCGGGTTCGAAAATGTTGACTTCTTTGGCCTTTCTTGCACCATCTCGTTTGCGGTCGATCCATTGTTCTCGCCAATGACGAATGCTGCGCGTAAGGGTGTTCTTCATCTTGACAATGGCTGCCTCAAGATGCATGGAGGATTCTTCAACGCGGATAAAACGGCCAGGCACTTTTACATTGGCTTCAGCGCGATAAAGCTGTCCATTGCGCCGCTCTTGTGGATGGCGGCGAGTTGTTCGCTCCACTTCTATGTCGATCTGTACGGCTTCTGGGTTTACGTCCCCAAGTGCCTTCATGCAATCACTTATTTTTTTATAGATGAACTTTCGCAATTCGTGGGTTAACTCAAGATTGGTACCCTGTAGTTTGAGGTGTATCTCGTTATTTTTTCTTGTCATGGTTTCTACCGTTTTGTGTAGACCAACATTTCTTCCTCTGCACCTGCCTGATAGTGTATGAACAGGTACACTTAAAGGATCGCTAATTATGGGGAAGAAGGAGATAGGATATTCCAGAATGAGCGTGTAGGGGATTCCCTGAATTTGACGTTAACAATTATTTAACTGCTACAACTTTGAACTTCGAACGTTAAACATTGAACTTTAAAAGCAAAAGAACCCCACCCATATGCCTGCCTTTAATCATATACTTCACCCGACAGATCTATCCTTGGCCGCAAAGCCAGCGTTCGAGGAAGCCATCGCTCTCGCACGTAAGTTTGGCGCTACACTCCATGTGTTGCACGTAGCTCCAACTTTTGGAGATGACCCCGTTCGCAATGCCTTCAAGGCTGCCGTCAACGAGGATGCGTTTTATCAGACTGTTCAGAAAGAAATTGAGCAACGGATGAAAGCCATCCTGGATGTCCACTACACGGAAGGCCTCGCCATAGAAAAAGTGTTCACGAGGGGTAATACGCCTTCAGAGGCCATTGTTCAGTATGCTGTGGAGAACAACATGGACGTGATTGTGATGGGGACAAACGGATATAAGGGCTTGCGCCGGCTCGTTCTAGGGAGTGTTACTGCTAACGTGGCTCGTGAAGCACCCTGCACGGTGATTACAGTCAGGAATGTGACGGGTATCATTGATAAGACAGACCCCTTCGATCGCATCCTGGTACCGGTTGACCTGGAAGAAAACAGTGAAACCCAACTCAAAGAAGCGGCATTGCTAGCCCAAAAAATGAATGCAGCCCTTCGGGTTGTTCACGTCATTGAACCGTTTCCTCTGCCCACATGGGCGATGAACAGCGAGATGCTCAATGATCTCATCCCGTCCCATGTTGAGCATGTGAAAACCCGGCTGAACGAATTGGTGAAGAAGGCTGTGGAAGGTGTCGAGGCGGAGATTGTTGTTGCAGAAGGAAAGGCGGCAGCTTCTATTGTTCAACAAGCGGAAGAGTATAATGCTGACCTTGTTGTTATGACGCCACGAAGTTCAGACTGGATGGAAAAAGTCCCTCTCGGAAGTGTTGCAGAGCGCGTAATGGCCAGTTCTGATCATCCTGTGTATCTGCTTCATATCACGGACCAAAAGGCTGCTTCCGAAGAAGGTTCGCAGGCACAGGCTACCGCTTAACCTTGAGTACTACGAAGGTGATGTCGTCATCAGGGGAATTGCCATCGAGCCATTCCTCCCCTGTTTTCTCAAAGTGATCAATGATCTCCTGGGGTGATTTTTCAGCCACCTGCCGGAAAATTTCTACGGACTCCTTGTAGCCCAGCATATTCCCATCTTTCCTGAACAACTCTGGAAACCCGTCGCTCATAAGCATGAGGGTGTCGCCGATCTGTAAGGTAGTCTCTTGTTTTTCGTAACCAATGAGAGGGCCACCCAATGGGATTCCTTTTAACGGCAGCGTCTCTATTTCTCCAGTAGCAGCTCTGTAAAGAATGGCGGGAGGCATACCAGCGCCAGCGAGCTCAAGGGTATGGCCACGTAAACGAAGCAGCGCCATGGCCATAAAGAGTTTCCTGAATCCCATACCTCTTAATGCTAGAGACGCTTTTGTCAACATCTCTGCAGGGTCTGATTCATCTGCAAGTGCATTAAAAAGTGCTTTGGTTGCCGTTACCATGGTACCTGCATTGGCGCCGTGTCCTGTAGCGTCTCCGATGGCGATCGTCAGTATTCCTTCGTTATTTTCATGAAAGTCATAATAGTCCCCACCTACCTCGGTTGCTGTTTCCATGGAGGTGGCGATATCCACCAAGGGATGGTTGGGCGTGGTTCGGGGCAGCATCGAAAGCTGCAGGTGACGGGCTTCTTCGAGCTCTCTTGTTTGTCGTTCATTCTCTACACGGAGTGCTGTTGCCTGCGCTTCTGCCGCTTGAGCTTGCAACTGCATCTCCCGGATACGGGATCGCTCACGTTCTTTGCCTATTACTCTTTGACGTTGAACACGATCTACAACGGCAATGCCTGCTGCAAGCGTGAGAAAATAGAACAGGTAGGCCCAATAGGTCCGCCACCAGGGTGGCCGGATGGTGAGGGCAAGTGCGGTCCCCTCGTTATTCCATACCCCATCGCTGTTTGCTGCTCGAACGCGAAACGTATAGGCACCGGGTGGAAGGTTGGTATACATAGCACTCCGCCGCGAATCAACGACTCTCCACCCCTCGTCAAACCCTTCTAACAGGTAAGCATATGAATTGTATTTCGGGGCTTCGTAGTGGAGCCCAACGTAATCGAAGGTCAAGTCGTTTTCATTGTGGTCCAGCGTGATGGAGCGGGCCATGGATATGTGCTCATTAAATTGGGTGTGATCTGAAAACGAAATGGGTTTATTCCAGATTTTTAAACTGGTCAGCGTAACCTTTGGTGGAATAGGGTTATCCTTAATGTCTTCCGGGTAAAACGCATTCAGCCCGTTGATGCCCCCAAAAAGCAACTCGCCGTCAGCCGTCTTGTGATAGGCGCCTCCATTGAACTCCCGCGATTGTAATCCTCGCTCGATGCCGTAGTTGTGGAAGGTCTCTGTTTCGGGATTGAGTCTGGACAACCCGTTATGACTGCTAAGCCAAATGTTTCCGTTATCAGCAAGCAGAATACCGTTGATCGAATTGGTGGGTAGATCACTGTTTTGCTCGGTGAAACGAACAAACGTTTCGTTGTATTGATCAAATTTGTTCAGACCAGCAGCAGTGCCTATCCACATGCGGCCGTTGTAATCTTCGGCGATAGAAAGAACCGTGTTGCTGCTGATACTGCCCGGGTTTTCTTCGTCGTGGCGGTACCGTGTAAAGGCATCTGTTTCAGGATTGTATTTCAGGAGGCCGTCTTCCCAGCTTCCTATCCATATGGTGCCGTTGTTGCTTTCATACAGTGTGAGAATCAGGCTGCCCGTAATGCCCAGTGGATCATCTGGTGAATGGTTGAATTGCTTAACGGCTTGCGTCTCAGGATTGTACTTGATCAATCCCCCCTGCATCCCTATCCACATGATACCCTTGCTATCCTGAAGCATAGCGTAGACGAAATCATGGCCTTCTAATTTGAAAGGCATTCCCGGCTGTTTATAGCGGGTAAATCTACCCGTGTTTTTGTCAAACTTATCCAGCCCGCCAATGGACCCTATCCAGATAGCACCATCCTTGTCCTCAAGAAGACCTCGGATGGAGTTGTGGCTCAAGGAGTTGCTATCGTTTGGGTCATACTTGTAACGAGTAACCTGGCCCGTTGTCCGGTTGATTTTGTTCAACCCTTCCGAGTCCGTGCCGACCCATAAATAGCCCTCTGAGTCTTCTAAGATGGACCAGATCACATTGTCGCTCAGGCTATTCGGGTTTTCAGGATCGTTTTTATAATGTTTGAACGTTCCCAGTGAGTTGTTTGTGAGGTTGACTCCCCCGAGAGCCGTGCCGATCCAGAGAACGCCCGAGTGGTCGCCCATAAGGCTTATGACTCGATTGTGACTCAGGCTTCCGTTCGTTGTTGGGTCGCTTTGGTAAGAAGTAAACGTTTCGGACCGTGTATTGAACCTGTTTAAGCCTCCGTTTGCCGTACCAATCCATAAGATGTCGGGAGTGACATCTACCGTTCCCAGTGAGAAGATCATGGATTCGCTCAGGGAATTGGGGTCATCAGGACGGTGAGTATACCGAGTGAAAGTCTCATCGGAGCGGTTAAATCGATTAAGCCCCTTGATTGTACCTACCCACAGGATACCATTCCCATCCTCAATAATAGACGTGATGCTGTTATTACTCAGGGTACCTGGGTCGTCAGGAAAATGGGTGTACTTTGTAAATGTATTGGTACTGCGCTCGTATTTATTTAAACCGTCTTGAGCCGTACCAATCCATAAATCGCCGAAGCGATCTTCAAAGAGCGCAGTGACTACGTTTGAGCTGATACTCTCGGCATTTTCCATTTCATGAACGTATGTCGAGAATTCGCCCGTCTGCCGGTTTAATTCGTGCAGCCCATTCGGCGTACCCACCCAGAAACGGCCCGTGTGATCTTCCAGAATGGCCGTAATCGTAGCATGTTGAATCCCATAAGGATTGTTGGCATTGGGCTCATATGAAGTAAAGATCCCCGTCTCCCGGTCGAGGCGGACGAGGCCCGAATTGACGGTCCCTATCCACAAGATACCGGGCTCAGAAGGGGCTTCATAGATTGAACGTATTTGATTGCCTGTGAGGCTATTCGGATCGTTAGGATCGTGTTTGTATACAGTAAATGAATAGCCGTCGTATTTATTCAACCCATCACTCGTGCCCAACCAAATGAATCCCTTTTGATCCTGGTAAATCGCATTAACCGTCGTCTGCGAAAGCCCCTGGTCCACAGTAAGATTGTCAAATCGAATCGCATCAGCCGAAAGGCCAGTGTCTTGGAAAGCGTAGGAAGGAATAGTTAGGAGGAGAAAGAGTACAAAGGCCAGGAGTTTGGGTCCGGATAGGATAGCCCAGATTCCGGAGTGAAAAGCGCGGAGTGCAGATTTGGTATTTGCAGGATGCAAGGGTGTGGCAGAAATGGTGTGTGACTACAAAGGAAACGAATATATCGACACAAATAGTATATATGTAATAACCATTTTAAGCGTTCCCCAAAGGATACATACATATTGTATAGCAGTCTGCTTTCCTGTTTCTATCAGTCGTCCCTGGCCCCGACCAGGGATCCATGCAACCTGTATCATGCTCCAACTCGTATGGATCCCTAATCAAGTTAGGGACGACCATAGAAAGGACCGGTAACGTGACTTCGGACTATTGCCTCACCATCACATAACTCGACACCTCGCCTTCTGCCTCAAGGCTATACACATACATGCCGCTGGGTAACGAGGGGAAGCGTAAGGGGATGCGGTTTAGGCCGGCTGAGAGATCGGGTACTATGATGTCACGAACGGCGCGCCCTAATAGATCATAGACAATAGCACGAACAGATCCTTCCTGACGCAGATTAAACGAAATCGTTGTGTGGTCCAAAAACGGGTTAGGGAAATTGCTGACTTCGGCTACAGGAGTTCTTGGGAGATCCTGGATGATCGGAACGAGATCAGGCGGCTGGGTACCAAATGTGCCGTCTCCGTACTTGGCCATGAATGTATTGGTTGCCGAGCTATTGACTATCGGCATGGAATTGCTGAATTCGACCGAATTTGTAAAGTGCCCGGTCATGAATATGGCGCCTGTTGGGTCTATATCAATCCCCAGACCCTCTGTTTTTGCACCATCGATTGTCTGGAGGCCCAGTACATCGCCTTGTGGATTAAATTTGACCAGATACGCATTGGATTCACCGTCAGCCATGGCTTCGAGCGGTGTCTGGTTTCCGATATAAAACTCTTTTCGGAAGAGACCCGTCATATGCGGGTTGCCGGCTGCGTCTAGCGTCACGTCGTACGCGTTATCCCATCGTTCACCGCCGCCGGTGCGTACCCATCGAAGCAGACCATCCTGGTCGTATTGAGCCAGGAAGACGTCGAATGCGATGCCTTGATAATGGGTTGTCTGTTGGTTCGCACTATGGAAGGTCACTCGATCCTCAAAATATCCTGTGATATACAATCGGCCCAGGGCATCCACCGTGATGCCATTTGCAGCATCAAACGCGGGGCCGCCGCTATACATCATCCAATCCAGCGATCCTGATGGCGTGTACCGGGCAAGAAAGATGTCCTCTGTACCCGCAAATTCCCCGCGGATCACGTCTTTAGGAAGTGTGGAAAAGCCACTGGTCACTCCCGTGAGAAATACCTGGCCCTCGGCGTCTACAGCAACTGCCGTGGCAATATCGCGATTGATTCCGCCGGCCGTTTCCACCCATTCAAGTTCTCCGTCCTTTGTGTATTTGGCGACGAAGATATCCGTCCGTCCCGCACTGGTTTTTTCGACTTCCCCATCTTTTCCAAACTGTCCGATTCGTTCGAAGCCGCCCGACCAGTAAACGCAGCCTGCATCGTCTATCGTGATGCCGATACCCCGATCGGTCCCGGTACCGCCAGCCTGGACGATCCAAACCAGCCGGCCCAGTGCGTCGAACTTGGCCAGGAAGGCATCTCGCTGCCCACGAGATTCCAGGGTCCAACTGCCGTGGGTCAGTACGTCTTCAAATGTACCACTTACGAATACATGGCCCTCATCATCTGGAACGATGCGAAACGCCTGTTCACCTCCCGCTCCGCCCATGATGGTAATCCATTCGGTTTCGCCAGAAGAGGAGACTTTGGTTAACCAGATATCCGTGGACCCTTTGCTCTCTACATTGAACAACTGGCCTTCAAATACGCCTGAGAAATACACGTCGCCCGTGGGTGCAACGGCAACGTCTGAACCTGCATTGTACGAGTCACTGTCCAGGGTGCGAACCCAGGCCGGCGCTGTTTGTGCTTCCACAATGGCGGAGAACAAAAAGAGACTCAGAATAAAAGAGAATATAGTTTTTTGATACGGAAGGAAGGGTCGTTGAACAGAGGGTGTAATGGTGTCAATGTCCATGTCTGAAAAGGCAATACATGAGTACTACAAACGAATGAACAGGACAAACGAATACTGAAAACTGGGGGGCAGTAATTCAAGAATCCTGTTGCTTGCAGTTGATCCATATTACAGCCTTTCCTTCGTGGGGGGATGCGAGGGAAATTTAAAGTACATATTTTTGGGGAAATATGTACTGTTTCTGGTTTCAAGTTTCTGGTTTCTGGTTTCTGGTTGTTCGAGGTTTAGGGTATATTGCTGCGAACAACATCACGAAACAAAAACTAGCACATCCTTGGCGTCTAGCAAAAACCAACCCAACTCCACCAACCAGAAACCAGAAACCAGAAACCAGAAACGTGCCTCCGATTTTTCGGAGGCACATCGCCGCCGCAATGCGTTGACGGGGGATTGGATTTTGGTGTCTCCGCATCGGATGAATAGGCCATGGAAGGGGAAGGTGGAGGAGGTGCCTGTGGAGCATCGGCCCGAGTATGATCCGGGGTGTTATTTGTGTCCGGGAAATGTGCGGGCGAATGGGGTGCAAAATCCGGAGTATACAGACACGTATGTGTTCGACAATGACTTTGCAGCCATGTATCTGAACGAGGACATGGTGGAGGGGCAAGACGATGAGTTATTCATGATCTCACCCGAGCAGGGGCTGTGCAGAGTGATTTGTTTTTCGCCTCGTCATGATCTGACATTAGCGCACATGGAGGTGCCTGCTATTCGCCGCGTTGTGGATGTCTGGACCGAGCAATACAGGGAAATTGGGGCGATGCCGGCAATTAATTATGTGCAGATTTTTGAAAACAAGGGAGAATTGATGGGGTGCAGCAATCCGCATCCTCATGGACAAATTTGGGCGCAGCAGTCTATCCCTACAGAGCCAGACAAAGAACTGATCCAGCAGAAAAAGTACTGGGATGCCCACTCCTGCACGCTGCTATCGGATTACCTGGAGGCGGAGCTTAAGGACGGTGCCCGCATCGTAAGTGAGAACGAACACTTCGTTGTCCTCGTCCCGTTCTGGGCCCTTTGGCCCTTCGAAACCCTGGTCGTATCTCGCCGTCCGATCGGCTCATTGTTGGAATTCAGCTCCGGGGAACGGGATGGACTTGCGGACATCCTGAAAGACATCACCACCCGCTACGACCAACTCTTCAACGTCTCATTTCCCTATTCCGCCGGACTCCACCAGGCTCCCACAGACGGGCAACCCCACCCGGAATGGCATTTCCACATCCACTTCTACCCACCCCTCCTTCGCTCCGCGACCGTTAAAAAGTACATGGTTGGCTATGAGCTTCTGAGCGAACCGCAGCGGGATATTACGGCGGAGGAGAGTGCGAGGAGGCTGAGGGAGTTCAAGGTTCAAAGTTTCTCAGATTTAAATCACGTAACTTCCCCTTCCCGGCCACAACCTTGAACTTTGAACCTTGAACCTTGAACTCTTAAAATCCCGCTACGGCCACACCGGTAAACATACCTTGGCCTTCGCCCCAGGCAGAGTGAACCTGATGGGGGATCATACGGATTATAATGAAGGGTTCGTGTTGCCGATCACGTTGGAGCAGGGGGTCTATGTGTTGGGGGTGCCTCGGACGGATATGCAGGTGCGAGTCTGGTCCGAGAACTACGAAGAAGAGGTGGTGTTTGGTGTTGCTGATCCGTTCCCCAATGGATCGGAGTGGCACCATTTTGTAAAAGGGATGGTGGGGGCGATGCACCGGAGGTTTCAGCTTTCGAATGGGTTTGATGCCGTGATTTATGGCGACGTTCCGGTAGGCTCTGGCCTCAGTTCCTCGGCTGCCATTGAGGTGTCCTTGTTGATGTTTATTCAGGCTTTGTTTGATATCGAAATGGATCCGGTAGACGGTGCGCTCTTGTGCCAGGCCGTAGAGCATAATGTGATTGGAGTGAAATGTGGGATCATGGATCAGTTCGCTTCCCGACTGGGTAAGGCGGGCCAGGTGTTGTTCTTAGATTGCCAAACGAGGGACTATAACCATTTGCCCGTTGCATTCGGGGACAAGAGCCTGCTCATCGTAGACAGCCGCGCCCCGCGCAGCCTAGCTGCGTCAAAATACAACGAGCGCCGCGAGGAATGCGATCGAAGCGTCGCGTTCTTCCAGCGGATCGACGATACGATAGACAGCCTCCGGGCAGTGATTCCTCCCTTGTTTGAAGATCACAAACATGAGTTACTCGAGCCGTACCGCAGCCGTACCCGGCATGTGGTGTATGAAAACGAACGCGTCCTTAAATCGGCCGCGGCCATACAGTCCAGCAGTCTGTATGAACTGGGCGGTTATATGAATGCCTCGCACGCAAGCCTCAGAGACGACTACGAAGTCAGCTGCCCCGAACTCGACTTCCTGGTAGGTGAGTTGCAAAGCCACAACGCAGTCCTCGGCGCCCGCCTAACCGGCGCCGGCTTCGGCGGCTGCCTCGTAAGCCTCGTCGAAACCAAAGCTATTCCAACCATCAAGGCTTCATTGATCCCTGCGTACCAGGGGGCGTTTGATAGAGAACCTGCGTTTCTGGAGGTGAAGGAGAATAAGGAGGCAGAGGTCAGAGAGTTATGAAGTGCAAGGTGCAAAGTGCAATGTGCAAAGTTTCTCTGCGGTGAAAGTGTAAATTACTTTGCACTTTGCACTTTGCACTTTGCACTTTGCACTTTGCACTTTGCACTCCGGCACCCTCACCGATATATTGACCGCCAGCCCGCCTTGAGACGTTTCTTTGTACTTCGAATTCATATCCTTGGCGGTTTCCCACATGGTTTGGATGACTTCGTCGAGGGTTACTTTGGCGGTGGAGGGGTCGCTGTGGAGGGCTAGTTCGGCGGCGTTGATGGCTTTGATGGCGCCCATGGAGTTGCGCTCGATGCATGGGACCTGCACGAGGCCGCGGATGGGATCACAAGTGAGGCCGAGGTGGTGCTCCATAGCGATTTCGGCGGCCATCAGGGCTTGAGCTACGGAGCCGCCTTGAATTTCAGTGAGTGCTGCTGCGGCCATGGCGGAGGAGACGCCGATTTCGGCCTGGCAGCCACCCATCGCAGCAGAGATGGTGGCACGCTTTTTAAAAAAGGTCCCGATCTCGCCAGCGACCATAAGGAATCGATGGATCTCATCTTCCGAGACGTCGTGTTCGGCAAAACAGACGTGGTACATCAATACAGCCGGGATGACCCCTGCCGCGCCATTCGTCGGTGCGGTTACCACGCGGCCCAGGCTTGCATTCTCTTCATTAACAGCCAGAGCAAAACACGAAACCCACTTGAGGGTGTTCTTAAATCCATGAGGCCGTGCACGGATGGCCGCGATCCAATCATCAGAGGAGGACGTAGAGTCTTCTCCCAATAACCGCTCGTTGATTTCTTTGGCGCGTCGTTTTACATGCAGTCCGCCGGGCAACTCGCCTCCCGTATGGCACCCGCGATATATGCCTTCCTTCATCACCGTCCATATACGGCCCAATTCGTGTGTGATTGTATCTGGATCCCGCCAGGTGAGTTCGTTGGCCCATACCATGTCCGCGATGGAGAAGTTCTTCTTGGTGCAGTGCTGGAGGAGGGTGTCTGATGCTTCGCAGGGATAGGGTAACTCTACAGGTGTATCCTGATCCTCCTCTTCTTCTCCCTCTTGGACCACAAAGCCGCCACCGACAGAGTAATAGGTGGACGCATAGGTTTCTTCTTTTGAGTAGGCGATGCATTGCATGCCATTGGCGTGGGAGGGAAGCGATATACTGGTCTGGTACTCGATATCCGTACCTGGATCAAATGGAATAGACTGGGTGTGAAGGACGAGCAACTGCGATTCCTGTAACCAGGCCATGTAGGACGGAATAAGGTCGACCTGTACGGTTTCAGGGTCATGGCCAAGCAGAGCCAGGCAGATAGCTGTATCCGTACAGTGCCCTTTGCCGGTTAGTGCGAGCGATCCATACAAGACAATCCGAATACGCTCGATACGCTCCACTTTTTCTAACTCCCGAATCCATCGTTGGACGGCACGCCACGGCCCCAGGGTGTGAGAACTGGACGGCCCGACGCCAATTTTGAGCATATCGAATACACTGAGCGCAGTCATAAACAGTGGTTTTCAGCAAAGAATGACACAAATACGGGATGGTATTCGAGGAAAATAGGCCTTATACATTTTAATTGGCATTCGTGCCAGATCTTTTTTTGATTAACATTTGCCCTTCATGCTAATAAATTTGTCGGATCATCCCTCCAGTGAATGGACGGCGAGGCAACGTGAGAATGCGACAGCAGTGTACAGCGTAATTCAAGATCTTCCCTTTCCCGCAATGAATCCATTGTGGAAAGAAGAGCAGGTGCTGCAAGTCGCCATGGAATACGTAACAAAGTGCCTCGATCTCTTGCCTCCCCATAAAGACCACTCCGCCGTACTCGTAACCGGCGAGTCCACATTCACCGTAGCCTTCGTCTCCCGCATGCACCAGGAAGGCATCTCCTGCATCGCCGCTACCACCGAACCCTACGTAGAAACCCTCCGCGGAGGAGGCGAGAAGGTACATCATCGGTTTGTGAGGTTTAGGAGGTATTTGCTTTAACAGTTCAAGGTTCAAAGTTCAAGGTTCAAGGTTGCTTGTTCGTGAACTCGAAACCAACCTTGAACTTTGAACCTTGAACTAAAAAGCCCGGGAGCATCGCCCCCGGGCTTTTTATTAAACCTCTTCAAGCTTCATACTAACCCGTTTTCCTGCAATCCCAGCCAGATTTACAAGCGCATCTATAGTGAATTTATCAATGCGGCGGTTAAGTAGATCATTAATGCGTGGTGCGTGGATACCAAAATAAGAAGCTGCCTGGCGTTGTGTCATACCTTGTTGCTTTATAAAAGCACTCAACTCAAGGATTAAGGAAGAGCGTATCTGGAGGTTTATCGCCTCACCTTCCTTGTAGCCAAATGCCGCAAATATATTTTCGTCAGACTTTACAACCTTCATGGTTTTGCTCCAGGTATTTGTTTGTGACTGGGGTGGAAGATGAGCTTTTAATTTAGCAGTGGTTCTTGGTCCTGTCATGCTGAGCGTAAGCGAAGTAGCTGTTATTTATTGATGTCTTTCAGAATTTTTTGCAGGGTGCGTTTCAGAAAGATCCTTCCTCACTGCGTTCGCTCAGGATGACAAGAAGTTGACCTACAATCATACATTAATTCCTTTCATCTTGTTACTGAATTTAGTAACACTGGTTTCACTTTGGCTAAACAGATAGACAGTTTTAAGTCTAAAAAATACCCTTTATGAGTTTCACGTTCCAAGTTCCTCATTCGTGAACCCAACCAGAAACCATAAACCAGAAACAAAAAGCCCGGGAGCATCGCCCCCGGGCTTTTTATCATTTAACCACCACCCCCAACTTCTCCATCTGCTGCGGATCAGCCGCGGCGGCGATGCGGATGATGCCGAGGAATTCTTTCATCCACCGGTCTAGATCGGCCATGACGGCATTGCGTTGTTGGGTAGTGACCTGCGCAAGGCCGCGTTGCTGTTTTTGCTGCATGCGGGCTTCGTTCATCGCATTGATCTCAGCGAGGCCGGCTTCTAGTACTTCGGGAGTAATGTTGAAGCGTGCGATGGTAGACAGGAATTCCGGCATAGCAAGTGCTTCATTATAGAAGTGCAAGGCCTGTGCGATGAAGGTGTCGATCTTGTTGCTGGTTCGCTGATGTAGACGCAGTTGAGTTAGTATTCCTCGTTCATCGTTTTTTACGACAACACGGACAACGCGGCGGATTTCTCCATAGGTTGTGCGTGCTTTTTTGAGTGCAGATCTGAACGCTTGCGTCGAGACGATACCGCTTCCGAACTCCATAAAGCGCTTGCTGGTGATTTCTTGAGCTGCATCATGGATAGCCAGTCCTTCGTCTAGACGTGCTTCATCTATGCCGTATTTAAGCACCAGTGAGCGGAGTTCGTCATCATTTCTGACAATGAGAATCGTTTGGCGTGCGAGGACGAGGCGATCGTCCGGGTTGAGTCGAGAGTAATTCATGGTTTTCTCGGATTTAGGTGTTCTACGGTACCTCGAGTACGGTTCGTGTCATGGTTGATTGTTCACGATTAAAATCGTATACAGAAGGCGTCGCTTTACACCTGGTTGAAAAGGAAGAAGGAAATGGGGAGCAGCAACGAAAGCTTGCGTTCAAATAAGAGGCCGTGCTATTTCGGGGGATGTGTCGCACGACGTATTTCGTTACTCCGATTTGTATCGTAGCCCTAATAACGTATAATAGGTCCCGTTTGTCAATCCTTTTTTCGCGATTGCTAAAAATAACGCCAAAAGCGCAGGGGCAACTGCTCCAAAAGCTACAAAGTGGCGCACAAAAGAGGACAAAATAGGGGATGGAAGAGCGTGCTATATCTGCCAAGTTACAGTGCAGTTCATCTTCTGGCATACAGTTGCATGAACGATGTCTGATTGGCTCATAGCCTTTTGTGTAATTGCACGAACGATAACTGAATGGTTCATAACCTCTTGGACAACTGCACGAACGATGTCTGATTGGCTCATAGCTTATGGTGCAACTGCACGAAGGATGTCTGAACGCCTCATAACCTCTCGTGCAATTGTATTAACGAGTCTGATTGGCTCATAGGTCTTTGGTACAGTTGCATGAGTGAACTCTGAGTGGTTCATCTGATATGCTGCTCCTTTAGCGGATGAAGCCTCATATATCTCCACATCAAACCCACCAGACTCTACCCGTTTAGTTCAACAGCCCTTATATTCGTTGGCTGTATGACTCAGTTCATCTCTCTATGCGATTCGTTTTTCTAGTCGTTTTTCTTTTAGCCCCTCTTATTGCGCATGCACAGGATATCAATCATCCTGAGTTTGATGTCATAGATATAGAGCAGGGGTTGCCTGCGTATGTGATCTCAGCTATCACGCAGGATTCTCTTGGATACATATGGGTTGGGACTGTTGGGGGGCTTAGTCGCTACGATGGGTATGAAGTTAAAACCTATCGCCATCAACCTGGGGATACGACGTCATTGGCTCACGATTATGTCAGTTCAACATCATTGGCAATTGATCGGAGCGGGTACTTATGGGTTGGGACTCGGGGAGGGTTTAGCCGGTTTGATCCTCGAAAAGAGGTCTTTCAGAACATGGGGCCCTACAAAGGCACGATTACTTCAGTTCTTGTTTCCAAAAATGGAGAGATTTGGGCTGGCACAGGGCAAGGGCTAATGCGGTTTAATGCAGAAGGCCAAATCAAGAAGATATATAATAGTTATACCGGTGATGTCGGCTCTGCATATGCGGACACCGTTATTAATCTCATAGAAGGCCCGGAAGGATACCTGTGGGCTGCTTCTATGAATGGGGTCTGGCGCATCGATCCGGAGACGGGCAAACAAACACCCTTTTATTTTGAGAGGAGAGAGCCAGGCTGGGGATTGCATTTTGATAGAAAGGGCGCTTTGTGGATAGGGACATTTAAAGGCAGTACGTACCGATTGCATCCCAAAACACTACAAATGGATCGGTTCGAAATGCCTTCTGCTAGTAGAGCGGAAAGGGACTCAAAGATGGTGTTTGCTTTTTTTGAAGATTCGGGTGGTACCCTTTGGGTAGGTACATATGGATATGGAGTGTGCCGGTTCGATCCTGAAAAAGAGAAGTGGATACATTCAAGTGCATTGTCGGAAGCTCTCGGTAAGCAGATCATTATGACTTACAAAGACCGCACAGGTAAGCTTTGGGTCGGAACGGGGGCTGGAGTGATGCATGAACGTCACCAAAAAGCCTTTGGCCGGCTAGCAGGAGGAGACGCTGTTTTGCAAAGGGCGAGGACTGTATCCGTAGCAAGCAATGGAGACGTTTGGGTAGGCACGAGAGGGCAAGGATTAATTCGGGTTAGTGCCGATGGCCAAATTGTCCAGCAATTTAACACCTCAAACGGTCAACTTCTGAATGATCATGTAGTTACGGTTATCGAAGATTCATACGGAGCCATTTGGCTAGGAACGGCAGGTGGCGGAGTTAACTGGATCTCTACATCTGGAACGGTGACCTCGTTTTTGCACGATCCGGCCGATTCGTGGAGTTTGAGTGATAACCTCATCTATGGCATATATGAAGATCGAAATCAACGGTTATGGGTGAGTACAGCGCGTGGTGGATTGAATGTATGGGATGGCATTACGGGGCGGTTCGCTCATTATCTACCCGGTGGTGAAGGGAGTATTTCTTCCAAAGAGGTGTGGACAACATTTGAAGATACCAAAGGCGATTTATGGGTGGGCACTCAGGAGGGCGGGCTGAATCGGTTAGAAATAGACGACACCGGTCTTTTTCCTCCAAAGATTACATTTGAACCGTTTCAGGCAGACCCTGAGTCCGGAGCCTCGCTTTCCTCGAATAACGTAGTTTACATCAACGAATACATTCCGGGTCAACTTGAATTAGGGACTATGGGAGGGGGGATGAATGTGATGGATATTAGTGAGGAAACATTCGCTTCATATTCTCTAGATGAGGGTGTACCCTCTGTGAACGTAGGATGTATCCTGATAGACAAAACGGGTCGAAAATGGCTCAGTACGTCAAAAGGGTTGGCGTACTACAATGTGGCTGACTCTTCTTTTACTACATTCTCCGTTCAGGATGGGCTGCAAAGCTCGGTGTTTAATTTCAGCGGGTGTGATGTAGATGAAGAAGGTCGATTTTACCTGGCAAATGAAGGCGGTGTGACGGTATTCGACCCGGAAGAGATTAAACTCAATACGGTATCGCCCACGGTAGTAATTACTGATCTATACCTATTCAATGAGCCTTTCATCCCGGATACCGCAGCAAGCTACAAACGAGAGCTCGTTCTATCACACGACCAAAACTTCCTATCTTTCCGTTTTGCTGCGCTGGACTTTAATATCCCTGAAAAAAATGGATACATGTATAAGATGGAAGGGGTCGATGAAAAGTGGGTGAGGAGCCTGGAAGGCCGCATCGCGAATTATCCAAACCTCTCTCCCGGTAATTATACGTTTCGTGTGCGGGGGACAAACAACGACGGTATCTGGTCCAGGCAGGATGCCGTTATGCATATTCAAATCACTCGGCCCTACTGGGCTCAATGGTGGTTTATATTGCTTCTTACTGCGAGTGTATTTGGTCTTGGGTACCTGGCATACTCCTCAGTTTCCCTGCAAAGAAGACGAGAAGCTGAAATGAAGCGGCAGATCGCGGACGACTTACACGACGATCTCGGGAGCAACTTGGGGGCATTGTCTTATTTTCTCGGCCGCATGCTTCAACGAAATACCCTACAACTCGAAGATGAAAAAACGGCCCAGATGTATGTGACTAGTGTGCAGCGAATGATTGGTGACCTGGATGATGTTGTGTGGCTGGCGGACTCCGGGTTTGACCATCTTGGATCACTTGTTGGCCGGATGCAGCTTGCAGCCCGTATGCTTGTCAGTGAAATGAAACTGGTGTTCAGGGCAGATAACTACACAGAAAGCCTGCCTGTATCGATGGAAATCCGTCGGCACTTGTTTTTAGCGTTTAAAGAAGCCGTACACAATGCCGTTCAACACAGTGAAGCAGGTACGCTCGAGATCGAAGTGAATCAGCAGGAATCGGCCGTTCGAATAACGATTAAAGATGACGGAAAAGGATTTGTTCGTAAAGAGCTTGAAGAAGATGGAAAAGGATTAGAGTCTTTAGAGCGGCGGGGTGCCCATCCTCGCCTGTCATTTATTATTGATTCCCAACCAGGAATTGGTACAACTGTGAGCCTGGAAGCAGATATGACGTAAATACGCTATGTTTTTTTAAAAAAACAGGTGTATGCTATATTAAGATCACCCTAGAACCGCATATCCCTTCTTTTATGACTGAAATGTCTACCCCTTCTTCTGAACCACTTCCCATCTGGATTGTGGATGATCATCGAAATTTCCGCAAGGAAGTAATTTTCATGATTTCTGAAACGCCAGATATAGTGTGTGTGGCAGATTTTGGAAGCGTGGAAAGGATGATCAAACATATCGAAACAACACCTGATCTAGAGGTGCCCCGTGTCGTCCTGATGGATGTGCGGCTCACAGGCAAAAGCGGGGTTGAGGGAGCTCAGTATCTTAAAGAAAATCTGCCTGAAACGAATACTGTGATGCTTTCCCTGCACCAGGATGCTGAAATCATCTACAAGGCATTGAAGGCCGGGGCTATAGGGTATCTGTTGAAAGGAATGACTGTCAATCAAACCCTTACTGCGATTCGCCAGGCAGCGCAGGGCGTCATGATGATGCCTGAGCAAGTAGCAAAAAAAGTCCGCCACTTCTTTAGCAAACTACCCGATGAAGCCGATCACAACCTGACAGCCCGCGAGTTAGACGTCCTCGAGAAAATGTGCGACGGCCTCAGTCAAAAAGACATGGCCGAAGCCCTCTTCATCAGCACCAACACCGTAAGCCAACACATCCGATCGATTTATTTGAAGCTGCAAGTAAATACCAGGGCCGGTGCCGTGGCTAAGGCGTTGAGGAAGAGGATTGTGCGATAAAGCCAATGGGCGGAGCCCAATGGCGTTTCTGGTTTCTGGTTTCTTGTTTTGGCAGTTGGGGAAAGAGGAGGTGGTTGTGAACCTTTATCTCATTGTAAAGGGAAAACCAACATATCACCAACGCGTTTAACAACAACAAGAAACCAGAAACCAGAAACCAGAAACCAATCAAATTCCCCAATTTGATTGAAAAACCGCATGCTGCAGGACAAAAGCCTGACTCATAGGAAGTTGACAAGATTGTGGGAGAGTAGTAAGGTGAAGGTATTGGATCATGGCAGTACGAAGTTTGTCATCGTGAGTGACCTGCATCTGGGCGACGGTAAGACGTCGGACGATTTTGTGGGGAACGAGGCGACGATGCTGAAGGCGCTTCGGTATTACCGGGAAGAGGGCCATCATCTCATTCTTCTGGGCGACATTGAGGAGTTCTGGCAGTTTGACATTGACTCTATCGTCAAACGTTACAATGGCAGTATCTACGAAGAAATCCGGGCGTTTGGGGATGATCGTGTGCACCGCGTGTTTGGTAATCACGATTCGGAATGGGGCCGGCTGAAGGACCCCACACGAAATACGCCCCTCCAGGTTAACTTTGCCTCCGAGGCTCTCAAGATGCGATCTCAAGATGGAGATGTTCGCATCTTGCTCGTTCATGGGCACCAGGGAAGCCGAAACTCAGATAAAAGCAGTTGGATCAGCCGGTTTTTTGTACGGCTCTTCAAAAGGCTAAAACCCGTCGCCAGGAAAACACGCATCTACCGGCATAAATCGGCCACGAAGTCGCAGATCCCCAGGAGCTACGAGAAGACCCTCTACTCCTGGGCGAAAAAGCATAAGGTTATTCTTATTTGTGGCCATACCCATCGGGCTATTTTTGCTTCTAAATCCTTTGCGGCCCGGTTGCGAGATGAAATTCATTCATTGAACGAAAACGGCCTGGGCGACCCAACTATTCAGGAAAGGACGACATCGCTCAAACACCGGCTCGCTGAAGAACGATTAAAAGACCGCGACATCGAAGAATGTGACGATAGTGGAGATGCCTTACCTTGTTACTTTAACTCAGGGTGCGCACTATATCACGACGGTATTACAGTTATCGAAGTGAACCACGATAAACTACGGCTTGTTAAGTGGCATAAGCCAGGAACAAGCGACCAGAACGTCCAGGTGTACGGCGAAGGATCCATACAGACGTTTCTGGCTCAAATCGACAAAGGGAGTGTGCTCAAGGCTTCTGTGAGTATTTAAGTTTCGCATTTCTACTACTGTATGTGCGCATCCTTCTTGGTAATTGACTCCAACAATTGCCCAGGTTTACATTCTGATTTTGAAGACCGGTCGAACGCATGCTGATCGGTCCCTCAAAAAAATACGAGAATCTAACCACGAGTCTGCCCTATCTATCGTGTCTGAACCCGATAGAGCCTCAGCTTCGCATAGGCTTTATCGGCGATCTCATGCGCATAGGCAATACGGAGATGCAACTGGGTGACGACATACGCGCTTTTTTTGAGGATGCAGACTACATCGTGGGTAACCTTGAAGGCGTTCTTGTCGATCCCGATCACCCAACAAGACCCTTTTCTACGGGAGAGCGTCTCTCGGAATCGCTGTTAAGCCTGTTAAAACAATTCAACGATCCCTCGCGCATCATTTTGTCTTGCGCAAACAACCACGCCGGCGACTATGGGCAGCACCACTTCAATCACACGTGCGAGATGCTGGAGAACGAAGGGTTTCAGTGCATAGGGTCCAGCGACCAACCGGCAATTGAATTAGAAAACGGAATCAACCTGGTCGCTTGCACCCAGTGGTCCAACCAGCCGGCCTCGTATCTTTCGTTCTTGAGCGAAGCCGACGCGTCATATAACCCGGACGCCAATATGAATGTGCTCGTCTTGCACTGGGGTTATCAAATGCAACTATATCCAAGTCCACACCAGATTATTACCGCTCGTGATCTGCTGAAAAAATGGGACATGCTGATCGGCCATCACTCTCACTGTCCACAACCCATTACGTCGTATTCGGCCGGCCATTATCAAAAACTAATCGCCTACTCCCTCGGCAATTTCACCTATCGTCGGGACCGCAACAACTACCGGTACGGCTGCGTCGTAAAAGCCGAACTAGGCCCCGACCTCTACGACCAATGGAGCACCGGCACCTGCCAATGGGCCTACTCTCGAGTTAATTTCCTATCTCGAGGGCGGAATAAGAGGGCAGAGATACGACTGTCGGATTTGCCTAGATGGTAGAGAGTGCAAAGTTCAATGTGCAATGTGCAAAGTTCTTGGTCTCTAAGGGCTCAATCACTTTGCACATTGCACTAAGCTGTTAAATCTCGATAGAGATTTAACAGCTTTTCCTGTTCTACATCCCAACTGTAATGGTCGCGGACGGCCTGGTAGCCGCGGTCTCCCATTTCTTTGGCTTCTTCGGGGTGTTCTAGGAGGTAGGAGAGGGCGCGGGCGATGTCTTCGGGGTCTAGAGGGTCCACGAGAAGGCCGCAGCGGTGGGTTTCTACGATGGGGCGGATGGTGGGGAGATCGGAGGCTACGACGGGGAGGCCGGCGGCCATGTATTCGAATAACTTGGTTGGCATCGCGGTCAGGTGCCGCTCGATGGGATGACGCGTGATGACGCCGACGCGGGCATTGCCAAGAATCTGTTGGACCTCGGCCCGGCCCACCCATCCTTTAAAATCGACGCGCTGCCATCCGGTGTATTGTTGAACTTCGGTTTTGAGGGCGTCCGGGTAGAATGCGCCTGCCATAACGAGCCGTGCATCAGGTACGGCGTTCAGCAAGCCCATCGCTTTGACGACTTCTTTGATTCCTCGCACTTCGCTGATCCCGCCGGCGAACCCGACGTGCATCGGCCGTGATTCATAAGGGATAGCGTGACAGGGTTCAAACTCGGCCAGGATGGGGTAGTTGTGCAGGAGCGTCGTGTTGTCTCTTTTGAAGTTGCTGGCAATGATCGGTTCGGCTACGATGACGCGGTCAAAGAGCCGGCCGGCTAACGATTCCAGAACCCTCATGAAAAGAGTAACAGGGCCTTTGAGTTTGTCTGGAATCCAGTGCTGGTATTTTATCTGGCGGGGAGTATCTTCGTGCGCGTCGTAGATCACGCGCCGGCCTCGTAGTTTGAGCAATAACATGTGAGGGAGCAGTTCGGAGTCGTGGAAATGAAAGATGGCCTTCTTGTTTTCCCTGAGCGCCGCCTTGTAGACGTCCCCGGTAGTTTTCTTGAGCCGTTCCTTGCCCGTTGCCGGCTTGGGTATCGCGCGGATTTGCACATTCTCGTGGACCTCGTCCTCCGAATGAGGCACCACCAGCGTAACCTGAATACCTTCTCTCGCGAGTGTTTTGCACTCCTTCTGGAACACCCGGGTATCAAAAGGCCGGTGGGTGGATGTTAAGTGTACACTTTCGGAGGGATACTCACTCATTGTCGAACTGCTTTAGTGTCGTGCTTATGCATTGGACTCATGTAATGTGTCTTCCTTTAACACTATAAACCATGAAAATTCCGTGAGATGTGATACATCCTCGCACTTAATGGTACGAATATAGACTTTCGAATCGTTTTTAACGCTATGGAAAAATATATCGACATATTTATTCAGGGGTATAAAGGGTATGCCGGTTACCTCTGGAATGAGATTACCTCCCCTCATCTCGGTAATTATTTTTACTGGTTGATTGGTGTGTCGTTGTTTTTCTTCTTGTTGGAGGTGTTGCGGCCCTGGAGAAAAGACCAGCCTCGGTTCCGTCAGGATTTTTGGTTGGACTTCTTTTATATGTTTTTCAACTTCTTTCTTTTCTCCCTCATCATCTATAACGCAGCATCGGATGTCGTTGTAAATCTGTTCAACGATTTCCTCGGTGTTTTTGGGATTGAGAACCTAGTAGCGATCCACGTAGACTTATGGCCGGTATGGGGGCAACTCCTTGGGCTGTTCGTTTTGAGAGACTTTATTCAGTGGAATACCCACCGTTTACTGCATCGCGTGCCCTTTTTGTGGGAATTTCATAAAGTGCATCATTCGGTGAGACAAATGGGTTTTGCGGCCCATTTACGGTACCATTGGATGGAAAACGTGGTTTATAGGGTTCTGGAGTACATTCCACTTGCAATGATTGGCTTTGGAATTGATGATTTTTTTGTAGTTCATTTGTTTACACTGGCAGTGGGTCATTTTAATCACTCTAACTTCACGATCAAACTGGGCCCATTGAAGTATATACTGAACAACCCACAGATGCATATCTGGCATCACGCTAAGGCCTGGCCTCAAGAACATCGGTACGGAGTAAATTTTGGATTAACTCTTAGCATTTGGGATTATTTATTTAAGACCGATTATATCCCCTACGATGGGCAAAACATAGAGCTAGGTTTTGAAGGTGTAGAAACGTTCCCCCAGACGTTTATTGGCCAGAGTCTTCATGGTTTGCCTTTTAACAAGCCCGATAACAAAGGTAACACCCCCCAGTTACCTGCAGAATAATAATGGCAGGATCAGTACAACGACGTTTTTTCTTTACAGCCGTATGCCTGGCGCTCCTGATATTGAGCGTCTCGTTTTTCTGGAAGATACCCACCTTGAAGGTATCCTCAGATTCTCTCATTTCCATGATGGATACTGGAGAGACTCCCATCATCATTGATGTTCGTAATAAGTTTGAATACGAAAACGGACATATTCCGTCTGCGATCAATGTAGCTCTAGGTCACCTGTTTTTTCAGCACGATGAACTGGCAGTATCCCAAAAAAGCCACGTGATTGTATATTGCAACACCGGTTTGAGAGCACGATTGGCCTCTATTTACTTGAGAAGAGTGGGTTTTGAGTCGATTTATATCCTTGATGGCCAGTTGAATAATTGGAAAGAAAAAGGGTATCCTGTGGCGCAAGTCGCGTAGTAAACCTCTTTTATTGCTCTGAATTTCATTTCAGATCCCTCCACTTTTCATCTACGATCCCATATCTTAATGGCACAAGATGCACAGGTTGTGTATCATTTGTCTGAATTCATGTGAATTACCTACCCGCTCATGAGTGTCGCGCCGAATCGCCTGCCTGAGGTTTTATCTCTCGTAGAAAAAGAGAACCCGTTGCTGGATTGTCTAACGTACCCACCGTTGTCTCAAATAGGGAATACACCGCTAATTCCTTTGCGAAGGGTAGGCGGGCATCTTCCTGATACGGTGAAGGTTTATGCAAAGGCAGAACATCTGAACCCTGGCGGCTCTGTAAAGGATCGAACCGCTCTGCACATTGTCGTAGACGCGATACGTAGAGGAGAGTTGACGAGAGAAAAAACGCTGATAGACTCAACGAGTGGAAATACAGGCATATCCTACGCGATGATTTGTGCGTTGATGGGGATTCCTGTAGAGATTGTAATGCCGGCCAGTGCCTCGCAAGAGCGAAAGCGCATCTTACGGTCATACGGCGCTAAACTGACGCTCACGGACCCGAGCCAGGGTTCTGACGGCGCTCAGCGCCATGTGCGTGAAAAGGTGAAGAACGCCGGCGATGTGTATTTTTATGCCGACCAGTATAACAACGATTCAAACTGGATGGCCCATTTCGAGCGAACCGCGCCTGAAATTATCGAGCAAACAGACGGACAGATAACCCACTTTGTGGCTGGCCTGGGTACAACAGGGACGTTCGTTGGGGTGAGCAGGCGGTTAAAAGCGTTTAATTCGAGCATCCACTGCCTGCCTGTTCAGCCGAACCAGGCAAAACACGGCATGAAGGGACTGCGCCACATGGAAACGGCCATTATTCCTGGCATCTATGACAATTCTCTGAACGACCAGGATCTGTTCTGTAGCGACGACGAAGCGTTCGCCATGACGCGCCGGCTCGCTCGAGAAGAAGGGTCACTCGTAGGTATTTCAGCCGGTGCAAACGTAGCCTGCGCTCTAAAACTCGCTGAGCAGCTAGATGAAGGATGCGTGGTTACGATTCTGTGCGATAAGGGGAATAGATACTTGAGTCAGCCCTTCTGGGCGTAAGCCTAAACCAGCGTGGACACCTTCAAGTGAAGGGCGATTTTTTGGCTAAGTTGGTCCATCAAAACGGGTTTCTTTACCAGGTCGTTGGCGCCGGCTTTCATCGCGTTGAGGGTATCTTCCACAGAGTGAGCTTCCGTCGTTATTAAGACAGGTGTGTAGCGGTATGCGAAGGAGTCCCGTAGTGCTCTAACGAGTTGCAAGCTATCGATGGATCCGAGTTGCATGTCAATGAGGAATACTTCCACGACTTCGTTTTGAAGATAGTCGAGTCCTTCTTTGTAAGTCTTCGCACAGAATGTATTCTGATAACCTGCTAAATGAAGCTTGTTTTCTATGTTCGCTGCATCCGTTTCAGTACTGTTCCAGATAAGTACGCGGGCATCAGAGTGGAAAGATGGGGTTTCAGAATATTGTGATGAACGTGATTCCATTTTGTTGGGAGGGGGGATAATGGTAGTTTCAGGTTTCTTTACATGGGTTAGAAAACAGCCGGTTGAGGGGCGGCTCGTTTTCGATGGTAGCGTATTCTCAGTGGGAAGCTAAAATATCTACCGCTTCTGAATAGGAACGTTTAGGGTATTTTCAATCACCATGCCAAAAAGGAAACCCGTTAATAAAAGTCTCGAATCGTAAAAGTTGAGAAATTGAACTGAATTATCTCAAGTGTAGACCCATGTCGGGAAAAATAGTATTTTGTGGCCGAAATTTAGATTAAAACAAGACAATGAAGACTATTCGCTGGGGTATTATCGGATGTGGGGATGTTACTGAAAAAAAGAGTGGACCTGCGTTTAGCAAGTTGCCGGGGTCTCAACTTGTCTCAGTGATGAGACGCAACGCTGAGAAAGCGGCCGACTATGCGACACGCCATAACGTACCCCGGTGGTACTCCGATGCCGATGAGCTCATCGCAGATGAAGAGGTTGACGCAGTATATATCGCAACGCCTCCTTCAAGCCACAAAGAATACACCCTCAAGGTAGCTGCAGCCGGCAAGCCGGTATTTGTAGAAAAACCGATGGCATTGAATGTCGCTGAATGCGTTGAAATGGTCGAGGCGTGTGAGCGTGCTGGTGTGCCTTTGCTTGTGGCCTACTACAGGCGTTCGTTGCCTCGGTTTGAGAAAATGCGCGAACTGGTTCAGGGTGGTGCCATTGGCGAACCCCGCGCCGCGCTCCTTCGGCAGTTTAAACGGCAGGATAAAAGCGATCCCGATGTTGCATGGAAAGTAGATCCTTCTGTAAACGGCGGCGGACTCTTTATCGATATGCAAACACACGCATTAGATTGGCTGGACCATGTCTTTGGCCCCGTACAGGAGGTGCATGGGACGTTCTCGAATCAAGGTGGTTTATATGATGCTGAAGATACCGTGAGCTATACTTTGAAAATGAACGATGGATTTCTTGCCAGCGGGATCTTTGCTTATACGGCCGGCCATGAAGAGGAGTCCGTAACCATTTACGGCACTAAGGGCCACGTGTCTATGGGATTCTTCAGGGCCAGTCCTGTTCGGCTGATCCGCGGGAGTGAAGTGAAGGAGTTCGATTTACCCGACCCTCCACACGTTCACCAACCCCTCATAGAAACCGTCCTCGCCCACATTCGAGGAACGGGACAATGCCCAAGCACCGGTCAAAGCGCCTTAAGGACAACGCAAGTGGCTGAAAAGATACTTACAGTCAAATAATCCTATGGGTTTTTTGACTGGTTTCGTGTTTCGTGTTTCGAGTTTACAAACGAACAACCAGAAACGAACCCGAAACCCGACACGCAGATGGGTATGCCCATCTAACTGATTGCGCAGCAATAAACCCGAAACCCGAAACATTTAATATGATGAAAGAGATTGGAAGCCGTATAGGGAGTATTCTGTTCATCATCTTTTTCTTTGCGTCTTCGACGATCATGATGATCATTGCGATTGTGATTCGCGTGGTTACTGGGCCGTTTGATAAGCGGTTGAGGGCGTCGCATTGGTTTTCTTGCCTCTGGGCTTCGATCTATATATGGACGATGCCGGCGTGGTCTGTGAAGGTTACCGGGCGGGAGAAGGTGGATCCGAATAAGACGTATGTGATGGTTTCTAACCACCAATCCCTGGTGGATATAATCGTTGGCTTTCGCCTCTTTACCCATTTCAAATGGGTAGCCAAGATCGAACTGGCAAAGGTCCCTTTTATTGGCTTGAATATGCGGTTAAACAACTACGTTTTTCTGAAGCGAGGGGACAGGAAAAGCATTATCGAAATGATGCGCGAGTGCGAAGCCCACATCAAGAACGGAAGCAGCGTTTACATTTATCCAGAAGGTACTCGATCAGAGACGGGAGAGATGCGGGCCTTTAAGTCGGGCGCCTTTGCTCTGGCAAAACGAACCCAGTCCCCAATATTGCCCATCGCCATCATCGGCAGCAAAGATGCCCTACCCAAAAACAGCTACACCATCAGAGGCTGGCACAAAATCGAAATCGCCGTGCTCGACGAGATTCCGTTAGAAACGATTGAAAAGCTCGAAGCCAAGGACCTGGCGGAGATGGCGAGGGATCGGATTGAGGGGTATATGGCGAAATCAAATGAGTGAGTTCATTTGATTGTTTCGGGTTTCGTGTTGAAAAGCAGGATTTGGAAAACAGGAAAACGATCTGTCCAATGAGACCTATATGCGGTATTCTAAATACGCTGTGTTTTTCTTGGGGGGGGCTGTATTGTGCTCGCGTTTTTTACCGGGGACATTGGCAACGGTTATTGAAGCGATCAATATCGTAATCGTCGTGCTGAGTATTTTTATACCCCACTTGTTCTAGTTAAAGAACAGACTCATGCATTATCGTTCGAGGCGCGAAAGCATCAAACTGGCAAGCTCTCTGTTTCGATTGTCCTGAGTGGTTTGAGCAGACAACTTGAGCGCGTTTTGAAGATAGGGGATGGCTTCGTCGTGTAAGCCGAGATTTATATAGGTAACGGCGATCTCGTAATGCGCCACATGCAGAAGCGGATTAATCTTAATGGCTTTGTGGAGTAGTTCAAGAGCCAATTCGCGACTTCCATAGGGAAACTGCTCAAAGAGGGCTCCAGAGAGTGTCCGTTCTACCCAGTGCATATCGGCTATATCCCGATTAAAGATGGCGTAGGCAACATACAGTTCAGGATCCTCAGGGTTCAGTTCGATCCCTTTTGTACAATGGGCCTGAACCTGCCGGCCGAATTCAAGCTTGTCCCGCCCACTCACAACTAGCGCAAGGTTTTTTGCTATGTTCGCGAGATGGGTGTACGTGCCAGGGTCATCGGGGTAATTGGATTCGAGCCGTTCAGCGTAATTAAGAGCATCTTCAAAGATAGATCGCGCTTCATCTTCATTGCCTTGAGCCTTGACATCCATCCCATAATCGTTGGTTGTTCTTGCCATACGAGTGAGGACCTCATAAGAGGTTGGTTCAATCTCATACGCTTGCTTATAGGATTCGAGGGCGAGCCTGTTATCGAACTGGCCGTAGTGCGAATCGCCTTCTTTGAGAAGCGTTTGCACTACTAGAGAGTCCGAAGTGTCGCCAGAAGCGGACTGCGCAAAGACGGACACAGTGATCGACACTGTGCAGACATAAACTAATATGTGTAATAAGTAACGTGCCATTCTATGCCAGAAAGGTTGGCAAGGAGTTGAGTGGTTCCTAGTTAAGTAATACAGTTAAGTAGTGCGTCCAATTGAGTAATATAATAAATACAGCCGTGTAAATTACAAATCCTTAAGAGATACTGTCGAGAATAAACGTAAACGTTTAATATTTTTTAACATAACTGGAAACCAGAATCCACAAGAACCTTATTTACATCATCGATCTATCCATATAAAGCACATACCATGAACGAGTTGCGTGTGAAAGTCAAGTTTTTCATGTTTTGTTTCATTGCCGTCATTTTAGCCGGGTGTGACAATTCTGGAGCCAATGAAGACGAAATTCTTGTAGATATTCAGGCTCTTTTTGCAGCACCCACTGCAGGTGAATTGGCAACGATTCAGGAAAACTGGGCCGGCCGGGATGTATCTGCACAAGGCGTTGAAGTACTTGCTGAAGAAACGATCAATGTTGTTGGCTTTCCAGAGAGCCGGGTGCAAATCGTATCTCATACAGTAACAGGGCTCTCACACGTCGGGGCGATTATGGTGCCGACAGGTGCACCTGAAGGTTCTTTACCGGTACTTGTGTACAACCATTTTGGAGATGATGGTATCGACCTGGACGCCACATTGGGCCTGATATCGCTGGGTTTGACGGGGATCAGCAGCAATTTTGTACTGGTCGTTCCCGCTTTTAGATCAGAGGTATTGAGTTTTAATGGGCAGGAGTACATGGCTGAAGGGCCCGAAAGCCCGTGGGATTTTGACGTCGATGATTCGATTGCCTTGCTCAATGTGGCCTTAGAAACCGTTCCAGAAGCGGATGAATCCCGGATTATTACGCTGGGAGTGAGCCGGGGTGGTGGTGTGAGTTTATTGATGGCCGCCCGTGACCCCCGTATTGATGCTGTGGTCGAATACTTTGGACCTACCGATTTTTTCGTGAGCAGTGCTCAGCAGACAACCCAGGAAGCATTGCAGGGGGAGGTTCGCGATTTGCCTGGACTTGATTTCCTCAATCGGACCTATCTTTTCCCCCTTCAGGAAGGCACAAGAACCCTGGAAGAAGTGCGTTTAGAATACGTCCGGCGCTCTCCTGTGTACTTTGTAAATGATCTACCCCTTGTTCAGGTACACCACGGCAATCAAGATGATATTGTCCCCGTGGACCACGCGACCTCTCTACTTACAGCTTTAAATCAATCAGGTAAAGCTCCGACAGATTACGAAGTCTACCTATACCCCAATGCCGGCCACGACTTCCTTCAAATGCCAGAAAGCTTTGGCCGGGCGATTGCGTTGTTTAACACGGTGCTGGCCTCGGATGCGATGTGATTTTAGTGTTTTGGTAAAGCAGTGATCCCTAATCTTGTCATGCTGAGTGTAAGCGAAGTATCTGGTATTTATTGAAGCTGCTTTAGAACGCCTTTGAGGGTGCATTTTAGAAAGATCCTTCCTCACTGCGTTCGATCAGGATGACAAGCAAGTAATGGCAGTTGAGTCAATCCTCATAAAAACTAAGAACCACAGTAATCAACATCTGTGCTGTTTGATTACAGCAACCTAGTCGTCTTCCCCGCTTCTTTCAACACCTTAAGCTGCTCGGGAGTGAGATCTTCCGGGATGTGAATCTCTACGTGGACGTACATGTCGCCCGTTTCTTTGTTGGTTTGAACCCCTTGGCCGCGGAGGCGGAGTTTTGTGCCGTGTTGGGTGCCGGATGGGATTTTTAGTTTGATTCGATTTCCGTACGCGCTCATGATATTCCGCGTAATGCCGACCATTGCTTCGATTGGATTGACCCTGGCGGTGATGTGCAAGTCATTACCCCGGCGCCGGTAGTAGGAATGGGGCTCTACTTCGAATGTCACGTACAGGTCACCGGTAGAGGTCGACCCTACTTCACCGCGTCCTTTTAATCTGATCTTAAATCCGGTGTGGACGCCTTTGGGGATGTTGATGCGAATCACCTCGCCGTGGGGTAGGGTAACCTCGGTTTTGCCACCTAACAGGGCTTGTTCCAGGGAGAGCCGGAGCCGGGTCGATACATCGAGGCTTGAGCGGCGCCTTCCTTTGCGGCGCTCTTGAGGGGGAGGTTTTCCTTCGGCTCCAAAAATGCGGTTGAAGATATTGGAAAACCCGCCGTTGGTGTCTCCATTGGAGAAAAAGTCATCCTCGGCGTTGGGCGGCCGCTGATAACGTACGTAGGTGCCATCACTCGTTTTGTAGAAACTGTCCCCATTAGCAGACTGAAAACCGCCCAGAGGATCCTTGCGTCTGCGATCGTATTCCTTTCTCTTGTCTTCGTTAGATAGCACATCATAGGCTTCCTGAATCACCTTAAACCGTTCTTCGGCGTCCGGGCGATCAGGATTGCGGTCTGGGTGGTACTGACGAGCCAGGAGCCGAAATCGTTTTTTGATTTGGTCCGTAGTAGCCTTTTCGTCTACCCCCAGGATGCTATAATAATTCTTTGATCGTGCCATACTTACGAGTCTACACTACACGCTTCAACAAAAAGATACTTTATGCGTTGTTTTTCGATCCATACATAGTTAAAGTATTCGGGTATCTAGTTCCTTTCGAAAGAACCTTCTAACCATTTTATCGGCATCTGATGACTGAAAGCCAAACTCGATATGTACCTAAAAAGATAAAAAAGCTCTTGGTAGCGAATCGAGGAGAGATTGCCGTTCGAGTAATGCGAACGTGCAAAGAGCTTGGTATTAAAACGGTGGCTATCTACAGTGAGGCTGATCGAGGCGCGCTTCACGTCCAAACGGCGGACGAGGCTTATTGTGTTGGTGAAGCACCTTCTCGCGATTCCTATCTGAAGATTGACAAAATTATTGATGTAGCAATACATAGCAAGGTTCAGGCCATACATCCTGGTTATGGCTTTTTGTCAGAAAATGCCACTTTTGCAGAGGCGTGCGCAGATGCAGGGTTGATATTTGTCGGCCCATCTCCTGAATCCATTCGCAGTATGGGTGACAAAACGACTGCCCGCCTGATGATGGAGAAAGCCGGCGTGCCGATGGCGCCTGGAACGCCAGATGCTATTGATGACCCAACTGAAGCGGTTCACATAGCTGAAGAGATCGGCTATCCCGTATTGATCAAAGCAGCGGCTGGCGGAGGAGGCAAAGGAATGCGATTGGTTGAAGAACCAGCCTCTTTTTTGAGTTCGATTGAAATGGCGCAGCGCGAGGCTGAATCTGCCTTTGGGGATGGAAGGGTCTTTATAGAAAAATATATCACCCAGCCCCGTCATATTGAATTTCAAGTACTTCGAGATCATTTCGGAACGGGGGTTCATTTGTTTGAAAGAGAGTGCTCCATCCAGCGACGTCATCAGAAAGTCGTAGAGGAAGCACCCTCTTGCGTACTTACCCCAGAAATTCGAGAAAAAATGGGTGAGGCTGCTTTACGAGCTGCCGAGGAGTGTGGATATACTAATGCCGGGACCGTGGAATTTTTGATCGATGCTGACCTGAATTTTTATTTCATGGAGATGAACACCCGGTTACAAGTGGAGCATCCTGTAACGGAGATGATCACCGGAAAGGACCTGGTTGTAGAGCAACTTCGCATCGCTGAAGGGGAGCCGTTGGGGTATACACAAGATGACCTATCCATCAACGGGCATGCTATCGAGTGCAGAATTTACGCAGAAGATGCACGCAGTAACTTCCTGCCGAGCCCAGGTCCTTTACATCTCCACCGGCCACCGGCCGGCCCTGGGGTTCGTGTGGATGCAGGGGTAGATATTACCGGGGAAATTCCGATTCACTATGACCCGATGATTTCCAAATTGATGGTGCATGCGCCAACTAGAATCGAAGCGATCGAAAAAATGATCCGTGCGCTGGATGAGTATACCGTCGCCGGTGTCTCGACCACGATCCCCTTTTGTCAGTTTGCTATGGCGCATGAGGCCTTTCGCTCAGGGAATTTTTCGACCCACTTTGTGCAAACGTATTTTGATGTATCGGCCCTGGATGAAGCAGATAGCGAATTGGAATATGCTGCTGCGATAGCCGCTGTACTACACCATCATGAATCCGAGGCAACGGCTCAGGTGAACCAATCACAACAGGATCAAGTGCAGGAATCTCCGTGGAGGAAGCGAGCCTGGAGGTGAGTGTTATCCACCCGAAACGCTAGCGCAGTCAAAAAAGCCGGCTCTCACTTGCATGGTAAGGGGCGGGAAGATTTGAATGGTTTCGATGAACCCGGCTCCAAAGAAGCCAAACCCGTTCTCAATGTTTGACAGCGTTCCTGGTTCTACGAGTACGTTGGGGTCAAACACGCCGATTGGTGATCTCCACTCTTCATTGCCAACGTGAATCTCTATAGTGATATCATTCGTGCAAATTTGCCCTTGTATCTCCTTTGCATTGAAGTCTTCTCTAATGCGTAGGAAGTCATCCTGTAAATTGATATCAAATGACAATATGCCATCTACCGGCATGGGGGCCGTTGCATAGGAAATAGTTACAGGGTTATCGATCATGCGAACCCCTAGTTGACTGGCTGAAAAAGTACTGTATCGAATATCTACGCGAGGCATACTCGGTGGATTTCCTTCGATAAAGATCGGCAACACTAGATCTTGAACCTGAAACTCATTGGGCTCAGGAGAAGAGATAATGATAGGATCTGGAACGCGTATATCACTGCTGCGAGTGACCAGTCCATCTGATCGTTCAACTTCGACTCGATACAATTCACCGTGCTGCACATCAAACCTGGACCAGAAGGTATGCCTAAAATCACCGCTAGGTAACTGAGTGACCGAATCGATCAAAACATGCCGGACGCCTTGTTCTACTTCGATGATAGACGCAACGGCATCCAGGCTTTGTTCGGGAGTGAGTTCGAGAGTAGTGTCGATCGTAAAAACACGTACTGCCTGTGTATCCGCCTCTGGGTTTATAATACCGTATACAGAGAACGGGAAGTCGATCGTATTAAAAGGTGCAATTTCATCATCACATCCAACGAGAAGGCATGCAAAAAAGAACAGGCCGAGTATTCTGTAACACGAGGTTAGGTTTGATATGTGAGAATACACGCGTCCGATCATCATTCGAATTCTATTTTGAGGCCAACCGTTGGGATAATAGGTAGCTGATTGGTACGGCGGAAGGTAAAGACATCAAACGAGAGCACGTTCTTCCTATTATACACGTTAATCACGCCAGCTTGAGCTGTAAGTGCAATGGAGTCCCATCTGAACTTACGGTCAATCGAAATATCGAGGCGGTGGTAAGCAGGCAGTTCCCCACCGAAGGGACGGTCATAAATAACACGCCGGGAATCATCGATATCAAAGATGTTTTGGACACCATCCAGTAACGCAAATCCATCGAACCCGACGATTTCACTGAAAGGCAGTCCGGAGCCAAAATTCCAACGTGTACTGATGTCGAACTTGAAAATAGATGTACTGGCAACGAAGTTTATCTGGTGGCGGCGATCGTGGGGAGGGCGGAATCGGAATGACTCCTCGCCGTACCACAGCCTGAGAGATGATTGGAGTGCATCGTATTCAACCGAGGCGAGCCCATAGTTGATAAATGCATAGAAGTTTGGCCTTCGAACCTCGGCTCTTAAATCCCAGCCCAGGGCACGGCCTGAAGCCGGCTGCATGCGCGTTGTGAATCGGGGGAATGCCGTCCATTCAGCGATAAAGACATTGTCGATGGATTTGTAATACCCTTCCGTTGAGAATTCCAGCCAATCGGTTGGGTGGAATCGATATCCAACCAGAGCATGCTTCGATTCAGTGAGGTCCTGTGAGGGTGCATTGACCCAGGCCGTGAAGACATTCGTTGCATCGCGGCGGTCGTTTAGGCCAATGACTTCCTGGTGATAGATACCAGCAGCCAGGCTCACTTCATGAGCTCCTTTTTCCCAGACCAGGCGGGCGCGCGGTTCGAAGAAGGTGTTGTTTGTATTCCCTGTAAACAACATGGCGATCAAACCAACACGTGCTCGTAGATTTGCATTAAAATGGATGTCTGGTTCCAGATACATGCCTATCTTGTGGCGCCTGCCAATCCCGATTTCTTCTTCCTGGAAGAGCCCGCCCAACTCTGTTTGTAGAGAGGGCGCGCGTGCAAAGATGCCGTATTTCCACTCGGTTCGCCCAATAAAATTGGTGAAGTTTACTGCGTAGTTGAAGTTGTTGAACTGAGAGGATCGTACGGGATCCGAGTCTGGACCTACCTCTGAGCGCATTCGCGATACAGAGAAGAGCAATTCCCCAATGAATGGTTTGGAGCCAGATAAAAACAGATACCTGAGGCCAAACGCCGAATTGGTCCAGCGAATCTCATCCAATACACGGTCTACGGATGCTTCACCGAGCACGCCTTTGTCGTGGGTTTCCAGCCAGCTTATAGAGAGTTGCGAATTTTCGCCTAGTACAGCGTGGGCTTTTGCAAAGGAGTCGCCAAAGTTATAGGGGAGGTCTTCAGAAATATACCTGGAGGCTCCCTGGTCGATCACCGATTGCCGGAACGAACCCAGGAACGAGATGCGGTCTTTTACTAAGGGGCCTTCTATCAACGCCGCACTTACAAATGGAGCAAGCGATACACTGCCACCAAAGCTTTTCTTGCTCCCATTACGTGTATACACATCAATCACAGAAGACATACGGCCATTAAATTGGCTGCCATACCCGCCTGCATACACATCGGCTCTATTGATAATGTCCGCAGGGAAGGCAGAGTAGAACCCAAGTATATGGAAGGGCTGGTGGACGTACATGCCATCAATGAGAACCATGTTGTGGGACGGTTCACCGCCGCGGACGAAGAATTGTCCACCGCGATCTCCAAGAGAAACGATCCCCGGAAGGGTTGTGAGATAGGTAGCCAGGTCCCCAGATACATCAGGTGCGGGGATGAGTTCTATATCTTGAGGCTTTACAGATTGAAGCCCGGCGGTTACTCCAGCGGCACCCCCGGGAAGCTCGGCTTCAACCAACACCTCTCCCAGTTCGGTATCCGTTATAAATAAGTCAATATTCAGAGAGGTAATAGAGCCTGCACGCAGCAAGAGCGTATCTACATAGGACTCATATCCAATGAACGAGACCTGAAACAGATACTGACCGGGGGGGATGCGGGAGAATGCGTAGACACCATCATTGTCACTAACTGTACCGTAGAACCCACCTTCTGTGTTATCAAGTAATACGTTGACTCCCTGAAGGGATTCGCCGTCACCACCATCTCGGATGAATCCACGAATGGAGGCCGATTGGGCGTACGCGGACTGGATGTCCAGCATGAGAACACACAATCCACAGGCAAGAATCAACAAGGGGAAGGCGCTTAGCCGTCGGAGGTATGCCCTCGGACGGCTAGGAGGCCTATTAACAAACAGTTCGGTACGTATGAACATATAGGGCCCTTATTGAAGGGGTAGACAGGCACAAACGTTCACAGGATCATTGCCCTGATTAGTTTACGCTTCCTGACAAATCTCTGTAGACAGATTCTACAATCCTGTTGCTGCTTATGAATTCCCAGTTCCACTCTTCATAGCCTTCAGTCGGATTGGCTTCTTGAATTTCTTCAAGTGTTTTGCCTTCACTGATCAGCTGCGAAACTTTTGAGCGGAGCTTGGTAAGGAAGGATCGGTAGCCTTTCAAGTCATCCATAGAAGAGAGAGGACCATGACCGGGGATGATTTTCGTGTCTTCATTTGATAGTGCAAGCACACGATTAACAGCAGTAATGATACCGTCGATGCTGCCACCTGAATCTACATCGATATACGGGAATAGCCCAGAGAAGTAGATGTCTCCCATATGGACGACATTTGCATTCTTGAAATGGATGATCGTGTCTCCGTCCGTATGCGCATCTCCAATGTGGAAGCCATGGACATGCTCGTCATTGATATGGAAAGTTACATCTTCTGTGAAGGTAACAACGGGAAGAGCTTCTTTAGGCGTTTCCGCATCTTCCATAAATTCTTCAGCGCTCATTCGTTTGTACACATTGTCGTGCGCAACGATAAGGGCGCCTGCTTTTCCAAGGTTTTCATTGCCACCAGTATGGTCGCCATGATAATGGGTATTGATGACGAATCGGATTGATTGATCGGTTAGCTCCGCGATAGCTGCAGTGATCTTATCTGTGAGGGGTGCAAACTGGTCGTCGATAAGAAACGCACCGTCTTCACCTACAATCAGTCCCATATTGCCGCCGGCTCCTGTCAACATATAAATGTTGTCTGAGACGGGAATTGCCTCGATCTGAACAGCATCAAAATTCATTTGCGCAACTGCTGCAGGGGCCAGAAAGAGGAACGCAGCAAGGGCTGTGATTTTCCGAAATAGTTGGTTCATTGTGTCTCTAGTGGGGTGTGTAAAAGAACGGGTCTGGGAAATTATGCAATTCCGGCAGTATTTAGAGCATAAAATGCCTGAACGGTTACAGCAACGCCTGGGATGGGGGGAGGTTCGGCTAAAGAATCCTATTCTTTAGCTTCCCATCCACTATCTGGTTCGAAGTGTTGCCAGAGAACTTTAGACACGTCTCTGATTAGCACGAAGCCTTCATTGTCGTATTCCCAGCTTTGGTCTTCCTGGTTTTTTGTGATCACGGTAAAGACATAGTCACCACTTGGGGCATTGACCAGTACGACTTCGGAGCGGGATTGATTTACAGCACCTTGTTTAGAAGCAGCTTGCACATAAGGGGGGATTTGAGAGAGTGCTTCTTCATTCCAATAGATCCGGGTTAGGATGCGGTACATGGATTCACTGGCTACAGGGGAAACGGCCCTGTTTTCACGGATCATCACCAATAACTCGGCCATCTCGCGAGGGGTAGTTTGGCCCCATCCATATTTTTCCCAATCTGATCTCCGTCCCTCTGTCCGAGAATTAACCCGAGTGTGTGCATAGCCCTGTTGTTCGAGCCATTCGTTGATTGCTGTACCTGTTCCACAAAGGTCCTGAAGCCACAGGCTGGCAGTATTATCGCTCGTTGTAATCATGAGCATGGCTGCTTTGCTCAATGATATCTCAGCACTGTCTCTGAAGGCGCCAAGAATGTCCTCGCCGGGGTACAACAGGGAATCTCGGTAGACCAGCTTCTGGTGGAGATCAAGTTCTCCGTTCTCGATGCTGTCGAACACCTTGAGCAAGATGGGGACCTTAACCAGGCTCGCTGTAGGGAAGAGTGTATCGGCATTGATGGCAATCTCTTCGCCGGTAGACAATGAACGAACATAAATACCTACATCACCCTTAAAATCTGCAACGAGCGCATCCAGCTGACTTTGGAGTGCTGGCATGTCATTTCGGGTGTTTTGCCCGTTTGTACACGAGCATAAAAAGACGCATCCGGCAAGCAAGAGCAAGGCAATTGGTCTAGGCATCCGTCTTCTGAGTAAAATGCCTATACAGCATCCAGGTCACAGTAAACGATATAATAAAGACAAACGCCGGGACCACTACGCCCCATATTGAGAATGATTCCATGGAATTTTTGTGTTTCTGGTTTCTTGTTTCTCGTTTCTTGTTGTTGTTAGCTGAAGTTGGAGTTAAAAAAACCAACCAGAAACCAGAAACAAGAAACCAGAAACAAGCGAAAGAATCCTATTCTTTCGCCTTTTGATTCTTCCGGTATCTCCAGGCAGCGAGAAACATGCCTAGGAGTGAGACGCCGTAGGCGATACTCATGCCGATAACGATGCTCAGTCCTCTGTCCATAGTGAGATCCTCACAGTAATTAGTTTACACTGTATTTAGTTTTCCCAGCGGGTAGATGCTTCGAGATCGGCCAGGTATTCTTGCTGCTTTTTCTCGTATTCTGAAGAGATAGCTCGAAGCTTAGGGTCAATAATTTTGTGCATGTAGTAGGTGCAGATGCCGCCGACTATGGTGAGCACGTAGCCTTGCCACATAAACAAGCAAGCGAGAGCAACACCCACAGTGAGGAGCAAGTAGGCGAGGGGAGAGAGAATGATCGTAATGAGATCTTCCTTTGTCCATTCGTCAGCTTCTTCTGCCGTCCATTCAGTGCGTATCCAACTCATAATGTATAAGGTCTAAATGGGTATAAAGCGTTATTCGGTAGCAGCAGGGTCCTTGATCATTCCCCGGCGAATCGCTTCCTTTCGAACAGGACCCCAGAATCCAACGGGGCGAGCCTGTACATAGTATTTCACCAGGTGGTCCATGTCTTCTGGTTTTGTGAGGAAGGTCACAGGAATGTAGACAAAGGCACCAAAGATCATCAGCAGCCAGAATTGCTGGTAATCAGCGAGTTCGGGTAGCACGCCATAATGAGGGAGGATCCAGACAATCAACCAACTGAAAGCGAGGTTTGCCATCCATGCCGAAAGGTAGCCCCACGAATTAAATCGCCACCAGATAACCTGGAGGATGTTGGGTAGCCATATACCTGCTGCCATAATCCAGATGGCAAAAATCAACCAGGACGTGATGTCTTCCATCATTAATCCGAAGAAGAAAGAGCCAACGAGCAGGATCAATGTAGAGATCCTTCCAACCCAGACCAGTTCTTTTTCAGAGGCTTCAGGTTTTGCGTAATGATGGAACAGGTCGCGGGTAGCGTATAGGGCGCCGAGGTTTAGGTGCGATGAGATCGTGGATAGATGGATGGCCAGGATGGCGGCAAAGAAGAATCCAAGCATTCCTGCGGGTAGATAGTCAAATCCGAGCCTGAACCACCCCATCTCGTATTCGCCTACATCGAATACCCAGGGATTGAGTACGTAAAAGGCCAGGATAGCAACGGCCCATATCGAATTTCTTACCAGACCAACCAGGGTACCCCACCAGATGCTGTATGTCGCGTCACGCACGGTTTTGGCGGATTGAATACGTTGAGCTTCTGCATACCAGTCAATCGTGGTACCCATACCAAACCCGCCCAGTATCGCGATAAAAACCATCGTGAGGCACCATGCAAGGGGGAGGTCTCCGGTAGCCCAACCCGTAAAGGCAAAAGGATTGGTACGGCTTGCTTCAGTACGAGGCATCGAGAAATCGGTGGCTTCCAGCGCAGCGATTTGTTGATACGTCATTGTTGTATCAGCTCCAAAAAACGCGAGCTCCCCTTTACTCACCGAGGAGAGTTGGCCCGCATCCATGGCGGCAAGGGTTTCAATACGCGCCTCCCGCTGGGTATCTAAGTTTTGAAGTTTCTCAACGATGCCCGTTGGCCCGCCTGCCTCAACGATACCCCAAATGGATACGATCATGATGATCAGGAAGGCAATGATGCCCTGCTGGAAGTCGGCCATAACAACGCCCCAATATCCTGCAGCGAGTACATAAATTGCGCATACTGCCGAAAAGGTGATGAGCCCGATCCAGGGCTCCCAGCCGAATAAAAACTCACATACTTTCCCCATCGCAATGCCGACCCAGCCGAGGATGAACATGTTCATGAACACCTGCCAACCAGCCATCCAGCCCCGCAGCATCTCGGCGCCGATTCCCGTAAACCGAACGACGTTCCATTCAGCCTGCGTGTAGGCCAGGGAGCGGCGGAAGATACGCGTCGACACGAACGCACTAATCGCTGCCCAGGCAGAGAAGAAGGTGTACCAGATGCCGGCCATACCGTGCTTGTAGATGACCCCGGTGATCCACATGGGGGTGTCCGTAGCGGTATGAGTTGCATAAACTGAAGACGCAGGAAGCCACCAGGGCAGCCCTCGTCCAGCGAGGAAAAAGTCAGATTCAGATCGTTTACCAAGGCGGTAGAACAGGATGCCGCTCCCGATCATGAGCAGCAAAAACATAACAACCCAGAACCAATCCAGAAAGGTAAAGACTACGTTCATACTGGTGGGGATTTTTGTACGGTGGGTAGCACAATCAAATAAAGCGTTTGGTATTATTTGATTGGTTTTGTGTTTTGAATGTATCAGATTTACAAATATTTTGGACGGAATGCAATCGCATAGTAATTTCTTTGATGCGCAAATCTTCGATGCGCACTTTCATATTGGCGCTTATGGCCGCCAAGTGTTTGAGGGGCAACAGATTCAGCCTATTCCTTCTCGATTTGATCATGTGACCCTGGAGGACTGTGAGCGATACATTCAACGCAATCAGATTACAGCCGGCGTTGTGGTGCCGACCTACCTGGAGGACCAGAATGCCGCATTTGAATACAATCGCATTCTTTTAGAATCGATCGCAGGGTCGGCTAATTTGTATGGTGGATTGTGGGTATCGCCGTTAGAAGAGGTAGAGGCGTCGCTGGATTGGACGCTGGCACAGTTGCCTTTTAATCGAATCAAAGCCTTGAAGATTGCCTCCAATACGTGGCGGCCTTTTGGGATTGATCCTTCGGGGTGGACTTCTCGTGTTAGGAGGAATGTTGAGCGTATTTTAGAGGCAGCCAAGGCGAACGATTTGATCATACATTTTCATACCGGCTATTTGCCCGGCGCTGATCCTCTTGAGTTTGAGGCCTTTCTTAATGTATATGGACACAGAGCCCGTTATCAACTTGTTCATATGGGAGAAGCAATCGCACCTGCATTTCGCTTCGTGCCGCGTTTTATTCGATGGATTGAGGCGGGGTATGAGGTCTACACGGACACGTCTATTGTGCCTGGTTTTGCCCCTGGGTGGATGGTTGAAGAGCTTGATAAGCACAACCTGCCGTGTGATCGCGTCTTTTTTGCTACCGATAGCCCCTGGGGGCGCTTTGAGTCGGAGCTTTGGAAAGTAGAAGGGATGGACGTACCTGATGTGATTAAAAAGCAGATTTTTTGGAAAAATGCCGCGCAGGCCTATTTTGTCGACGAATAATAGGGATAAGGAATTGCCAGAACAACATGGCAAGATGCCTCGTTTAGTGTATCAATTTTTTCTAATAGACAGAACTTAATCAGTTAGTGTGCCTTATTGGGTGTTTCTCCATCATCTTGAACACCCATTAATCGGAATATTTTTCAGGGAAACTAAGCGCTATGCGGAAGGAAATCTCATTACTTCTTCGAGGGCTGGGTGATAAGATAGATCCCCAGATCAGCGCTTTTTTGTTAAATGGACTTGAGACGGGGGCTTTCGATTACAGTATTTATACGGAAGTCTATGATGTGAAGATTGTTGTCAATCAAGGGAATGAAACCGATCTCCAAAAATTGATTGACAAGTTCAAACTGATAACCACGCCCGATGTATTCCGTGTAATCGAACGCTGCTTATCCCTGGACGTCGAAGAAATCAAGCAATTTGAGGGCCAACGGGACGTCAACGAAAGTTTCTATAAGCGGGCAACAAAATTCTTGAGCCGGCCTCCCAAAGTGGATCCCAGTTCCTTAGGCGCCTTTGCTAAGAAGAGGCTTTTGGATTATGGGCCAACTATCGACCGTATTACAGACGGAATCGTTGCAAGCAGTAGAAATTTCAGTCGGTTAGAGGCATTTATCTTGGCGTGGGTCGTAACGGACACCTTTTTGCATACAGCAGAGAATAGGACCCGCCTGGATAATTTTAGAAGTACGGGCAGGGTCGATCAAAAATGCTGGATCACGCAACGGGATGAGAAAGTACGCCGGGATCACCAGCTGGTCGAGCGCCAGACGGTGGGGCTGTACGAACCGTTTATCGTAGCGAATGAGAAAATGGATTTTCCTGGAGATCCCGAAGCCTCTTTCGAAAATATCTTGTTGTGCCGGTGTTACATGGTACCCGTGTCCTAAGTCTGTCTGCTTTTCAATGTGACATGTCTAACGTAAAACCACTTCTTCCGGAACCACTCATTGACCGTATAGCGCGTCGATTCAAAGTATTGAGCGAACCTGTACGGCTGGGTTTGTTGAACGTACTGCATAGGGAGGGCGAGATGACTGTTCAGGATCTTGTCGAGGCTACAGGGTATAATCAAGCAAATGTGAGCAAGCACTTAAATTTAATGGCCAGTGAGGGTATTCTTAGCAGAAATAAAGAAGGGTTATTTGTTTATTATGCAATACAGGATACAACCATTCAAGGATTGTGTTTGCTTGTAAGTGGCCGGATTCGTCAGGAAATTGAGCAAGATCAGAAGACATTGAGGGCCCTTAACGAGAATCGTTAATCTAGAACGTCCGATTATTATGTCCCCTTTTATCAAATTTGGATTAATCAGCGGGCTGGTGCTCCTGCTCCTCCTTGTTGGTTTTGTTTATTTGCCTATTCCTGGACTCTCTGTATCCAACCCTGCAAAGGCCGATGTCCACGCGATAGAAGAGCGAGGGATGAATTATTTCGAAATGATCGAGGAAGGGCAGAACCTGAATCGGCCCTTCCCAGAAATGATCATCCGAGAGGATAATCCGATCACCGAAGCCCGTGTTGAGCTGGGCCGTCTTCTCTTTTTTGATCCGGTGCTGTCTGCCGACAATACTGTCTCCTGTGCAACCTGTCATCATCCCGATCTTGGCTTCTCCGACAACCGGCAGCGGTCGATGGGCGTTGGTGGCAAAGGCTTGGGAAGGGACCGTAAGGGCGGAGCGGAAATACGGCGTAATTCTCCAACAGTATGGAATTCAGCGTTTAATCACGTGCAGTTCTGGGATGGCCGCGCGGAAGACCTCGAAGAGCAGGCAGCGGGCCCAATCCAGGATCCAAAGGAGATGGGACAAAATGCTGATCTTTTAATCGAGGAATTGAACGAGATACCAGGATATGCTTCCTATTTCGAAGCGGCGTTCGGCGCGTCGGATTCCCTGATTACATTCGAGCGGGTTACCGATGCGATTGCCACGTTTGAACGCACCGTCATCAGCCAGAACTCCCGCTACGATCAGTTTGCGGCTGGAGATCGCATGGCTCTTTCGATGAAAGAACGAAGAGGCCTCAACGTCTTCCGTTCGCTCAAAACACGATGCTTCGAGTGCCATAATGTCCCAACCTTTGCCAATCCGGACTTTAAAGTCATTGGTGTACCTGACCTGGAAGGGGAAGAGCCTGATTTAGGACGGGGTGAGCAAGTTGGTGAGGGGTACGAGGCGGCGTTTAAGGTACCAACACTGCGAAATGTGGCCCTAACTGCTCCTTACATGCACAACGGCATCTTTGAGACGCTAGAAGAAGTGATCGACTTTTATGCACAAGGTGGTGGTGTTGGGCTAGGATTGGATGTGCCGAATATCGATGACAAAATCAGGGAGTTTACTATAAGTGATGAAGAGAAAGAAGATCTAATCGCCTTTCTTCATGCGCTGACTGATGAATCCAATAAGCCGGAGATACCTGCAAGTGTGCCTTCGGGCTATCCTGTAGTTCCGCATCTGGCAAACCAGTCTCCCGAAATGGAAGCGTTTAAGCCAGAGCCCATGGCGGATCGGGTGATATCCGTACCGAGAGAAGGGAAGCGCCTTATCGTTCAAGCAGGTACGCGAATACAGGATGCTATTGATGTAGCAATGCCCGGAGATACCATCTGGGTACGGCCTGGTGTTTATCACGAAACGTTGTCACTGGATGTATCCGAATTGACCCTGATTGGTGAGAATTCCGATGAAGGGCGGGCCATACTGGATGGCAAAGACGAGCTTTCCGACGGTATGGTTGGCTCCGGGAGTACGATTGTTATCGAAGGGTTTGAGGTCCGTAACTATACGTCGAACGGGTTGATGATCGATCTGGCTACTGATATTACGTTTCGTGATATGTGGATTGAGAATACAGGGCTCTATGGACTGTATCCGGTTGAGGTGGTCGGCATACTGATTGAAGGCAATACGGTAATCGGAGCCAGGGACGCGGGGATTTATGTTGGCCAATCGAAGGATATTCTCGTTCGTAATAACACGACGCATGGAAACGTGACAGGGATTGAAATCGAGAACTCGGTTGATGCCATTGTAGAAGACAACGAAGTGTATGACAATGCGGGCGGCATACTCGTATTTCTGCTTCCTAATAACCCGTCAAAGATTTCCCGTGGATGCATTGTTAGAAACAACAATGTCTATGAAAACAACCATGTCAACTTTGCCGACCCCAATGCTATTGTAAGCTCTGTACCTTCGGGTACCGGCATCATGATCCTGGCGGCCGACGAGGTTGAAGTGACGCAAAATAAGATCGTGGATAACAAATCAGTAGGCATTGCGATGATCGGATTGGCCTCTTTATATGATGAAGAGACCCTCTTCGATGTGGAGCCTACCCCAGAAGGCAACCGGATCTATGAGAATACCATTGCTCGGAATGGACTCGATCCCGATGCGAAAGTCTACGAGGCTGGGTTCGATGGCGCCGATCTGGTATGGGATCTTAGCGGTTCAGACAACAGCTTTGACGAGCCAGAGGCAACGAAATTGCCCTACACACTTCCACAAAGTAACTGGTCAGATCTTCGCCGGCGATTGAATTATCGCGTTTGGAAGACAGCTATTGCGCTGATGTAGCCTGTTTTTTAGTTAAAAAGCGTGAAATAGCAGATAAAAAAGAACTTTTGGTTTAGCCCGAAATCACATACCAAAACAGTTTCCTAAATCGTTCGTGTAAGATACCTTTATTTGCAATCCTGTGAACAGGATTGCGTTTCGGGTTCCGCGTTTCGGGTTTCGGGTTGTTTGCGAGTTCATCGCGAGTAAACCAGAAACAAACACGAAACCCGAAACCCGAAACCCGAAACACATAATAACCAGGGTTATTATGTTCTCGCCGCTATGGAGCTGAAAGAACTTTTTAAAAAAATCCGCCAGATTGAGATCCGGACCAAGGGGCTTGTAGAAGAGGTTTTTGGTGGGGAGTACCATACTGCTTTTAAAGGGCAGGGGATGGAGTTTGCAGAAGTACGCCCGTATCAATTTGGGGATGATATCAGAAGCATTGATTGGAATGTTACTGCGCGGACAGGAGAGACCTACATAAAGAAGTTTGAAGAGGAGCGGGAGCAGACGTTGATGTTAGTGGTGGATATTTCGGGTTCTGAGCTGTTTGGTTCGAAGTACAAGTTCAAACGTGAAATAGCGGCAGAGATTAGCGCCATCATTGCATTTAGCGCTATACGAAACAACGATAAAGTTGGGTTGATTCTTTTCTCTGACCAAATTGAATTGTTCGTTCCGCCCAAAAAAGGGAAGCGGCATGTGCTACGCCTGATCAGGGATCTGTTTGCGCATGACCAATCTTCCTTCAAGACAAATATCAGCGTGGGGTTGGATAGGGTATTGCGTGTACTCAAGAGGCGTTCGATCGTTATTCTGATCAGCGACTTTTATGATAGCGGATATGAACGCCCGCTTCGCGCAGTATCTGCCAGGCATGATACCATCGCCATTCATCTTCATGACCCCAGGGAAGAAGAGTTGCCGGCTGTTGGGCTTCTTGACCTGACCGATGCAGAGACTGGCGAAACGATTACATTGGACACGGGAAGCCTCAAGCTGCGGGAGGCCTACTCGGAGGATTCAGCGCAACATCGGGAGAATACTGATACCGTGCTTAGAAAAGCACGTGTGGATCGCGTATTGGTTCACACAGATGAAGGGTATGTAGAGCCCCTGATACAATTTTTCCGACGCCGAAATAAGAAGAGATAACGATGGCCCCACAGTTGAAAAAACCGGTTGATTCAAACCATGCATCGTATGGTACTCGCATGCGGATGGTGAAGACTTCTGTGGTTTTATTACTGGCATCGCTACTTTTTGTACCTGCGGTGTATGCACAATCGATTAATGCATATGTATCGGTAGATAGCGTGCGGGTTGGAGACCGGTTCATGCTTACACTAGTAGCGGCCCATTCGGTTGAGCAAGAACCTTTGTTTCCCGGTCCGCAAGATGGAGAAGAGATCTTTGGGGATTTGACCGTACTTGAACTTGCAGGTAGTGGAACGGCAGAGCGCATTGACAACAACGTGTCTGTGCAAGTAGATAGCCTTGTGTATGAAGTAACCACGTTTGCTTTGGACACTGCCTACGTGCCCTCGATGCCTGTCTATTTTGCGGCGAATGGAGATACAACATTTTTTGCTTCCCGTCCCATCGAGTTGCCGGTTATCTCAATGGTAACTGCTGATGCGGCAAACATAAGGGACATCACGCCTATTCTGGAATTTCCCCGCAATATCTGGCCCTGGATCATCGGGTTATTACTGGCAGCGGTCCTCATTGGTGGCCTGGTATTTTACTTGAGCCGGCGTGGCCCGCTGCAAGAAGAGGTGGTTATTCGTGCTCCAGTTCCACAGCTTCCAGCATACGAGGAGGCCTTGAAGAAATTGCGTGGTCTTGAAAAGAATGCTAACCTGAATGATGTCGTCAAGATCAAGCCCTACTATGTAGAGCTGACAGATATCCTACGTTATTATTTGAGCCGCCGGTTAAACATCAACGCAATGGAGAGTACGTCAAAAGAGTTGATGGATGATGTTAACCAGTTAGCCCATCAATCTAACCTGCCGAACGAAGCTGCGTACTTATTGCGCCGCATTTTGCATGTGTCTGATCTCGTGAAGTTTGCAGATATGCATCCACGGCCAGAAGTAGGGACTCAAGCCCTTGTCGAAACACGAAAAGTCTTGGATGTTGTGGAATCGAGTTTCAAGCCTCAAAGCGATCCTGCACCGGCTGTTGAAACTGTCTATGAGGAAAACGTAGAACCTGCCCACAATGAGTAAAGGATTTAGCGACATACTGGTTCAGCGGTTGGCACGTGCGCGGTTGGTAATGGTGTTTACCGGCGCCGGTGTGAGTGCTGAAAGTGGTATCGCTACCTTCAGGGATCCTGGTGGAATGTGGTCAAAGTTCAAACCGGAAGAGTTGGCAAATGTCAACGCGTTTCTCAATAACCCTTCTTTGGTACAAACCTGGTATAAAGAGAGAAAGCGCGTGGTGACCGAGGCGGAGCCGAACGCCGGGCATCTGGCAATTGCTGCTTTCGAACGGGACTTTCTTGAGCGAGGGCTTGAGTTCGCCGTGGTAACTCAGAATGTCGATAATCTGCATCAACGGGCAGGTAGCAAGAATGTGATTGAATTGCACGGGAATCTAGCAAGGAATTATTGCTATGAGTGTAAGCGAGATGCTTCTGATGAGGAGATGAATACTGCATCCGATGATGAGCCGGTGCACTGTGTGCAATGCAGCGGATTGGTACGGCCTGATGTTGTTTGGTTTGGGGAGCAACTGCCTTACCAATCGATAGAAGACGCTGTTGATGCCGCGCGCCGCGCCAGCGTGTGTTTGTGTATTGGAACTAGCGCCGTTGTATATCCCGCGGCCCAGATCCCTTTGATGGCGGGCGAAGAAGGCGCCTACGTTGCTGAAATAAACATTGAACCCAGTGCAATAGCATACCAGATTGATGAGTCCATACAAGGAAAGTCGGGAGAGGTATTACCTGCATTGTTTGAGGCGTATAAGGAAGCCGTGTTATCATCGAATCAGTCCATTAATTTAAACTGAAAGAGCCTGCAGATATGGAGTTTACCCAACCACAATGGCTGTTTTTGTTATTAGCTATTCCGCTTCTAGCGGTCTGGGAGTTCTTCCGTATTAGCAAACGGTATTCAGGCATGCGGTTTAGTACGATATCCGCGGTGAAATCCATGCCCTCATCGTTTTGGGTTCAGATCCGTTGGTTACCTCTTTTGTTGAGAATGGGCGCACTTATCCTGGGGATTCTTGCACTGGCTCGTCCGCAAGACAAAAATACGATCTATGAGCGGTTTGCGGAAGGGGTTGATATTATGCTTGTGCTCGACACTTCAACGTCGATGCGTGCCCAAGACTTTCAACCGAATCGATTCGAGGCGGCTCGCGAAGTAGCGTCTGAGTTTATAGATGGCCGGACGTCGGACCGGTTGGGGCTGATCGTTTTTGCCGCTAAGGCTTATACTCAGGCTCCGCTTACGTTGGATTACAGTTTCCTGCAGGAAATGCTTGCAGAAGTTGAGGTAGGTGTGATCGAAGATGGTACCGCAATAGGGACTGCCCTTGCCATGGCTGTTAACCGATTGAAGGATACCGAGGCAAAGAGCAAAATCATTATCCTTTTGACGGATGGGCAAAACAACAGGGGCGAGATTGATCCGGTAACTGCTGCCGAAGTTGCAGAAGCCGTTGGTGTTCGTACCTATACCATTGGAGTGGGTGCGTATGGCGAAGCGCCATTTATCATTGATCACCCTTTCGCTGGCCGCCAGCGCAGAATGGTGCCGGTAGAGATTGACGAAGATATGCTCAGCGAAGTGGCTGAAAAAACAGGCGGTCAGTATTTCCGGGCGACTAATAAGGACGCTTTGAGTACTATTTACAAACAAATTGGCGATCTAGAAAAAACGAAAGTAGAAGAGCGCATTTATACAGACTTTAGTGAACGCTATCATGAATTTCTGTGGCCCGCATTTGGTTTGTTGCTGCTAGAGATTTTACTGTCCACTACCCGGCTGCGCCGCTTCCCTTAACCTGATATTACGAGTATGGATTGGCTGCATTATGAATACATATGGGCGCTGCTGGCTGTGCCGGCTGCGATTCTATTATTTTTGTGGGCAGGTTGGAAACGCCGGCGTGCAGCCGAATTGTTTGGCGATTCTCAACTCGTAGCTCGTTTATCTAAAGCCATAAGTGCCCGCCGGCGTCGATGGAAAGCTGCATTCATCGTCTTGGGTGTTTTGTTTATTTGTGTTGCCCTTATGGGGCCGCGATTTGGTACAAAGCTGCGCGAAGTAAAACGGGAAGGCATCGACTTAATCGTTGCCCTCGATGTTTCGCTTTCCATGATGGCTGAGGACGTCCGGCCAAACCGATTGGAGCGGTCAAAGAATGAGATCAAGAAAATGCTCAATGACCTTCAGGGTGATCGCGTGGGATTGGTCATTTTTGCTGGAGATGCATTTGTTCAGTGTCCGCTGACGACCGATTACAGCGCAGTGCGCCTCTTTCTTGATGTGGCGAATCCGGATATGATTCCTACTCCGGGCACCGATTTTGGGGCGGCTCTTACTATGGCGCGCCAGGCCTTTAAAGGCGCTTCAGAAACTGAGGAAACAACAGATGAGGATCGGACGAGGGCGTTGTTGTTTGTATCTGATGGTGAAAATCACGTATCAAACATCAATCAACTGATCAACGAAGCGCAAGACGAAGGCATTGTAATATTCACCGCGGGTGTCGGTGAAACCGATGGCGTTCCGATTCCGATATACCGTAATGGCCGCCGGATTGACTTTAAGAAAGACCGCAATGGTCGAATTGTTAGTACAAAGCTGGAAGAGCAGAGTTTGAAGGATTTGGGTAGTGAGGGAGAGTATTTTCGTATTGCGAATACATCTAGCTCCTTGCCTAAAATATTTGATGCGTTGGGACGTTTAGAGAAGACAGAGTTTGCTGCTGAGGAATTTGAAGAATACGAAGAGCAATACCAGTGGCCGCTGGCATTAGGCCTTTTGTTGTTGTTTGGTGAACGTCTTTTGGCCGACCGGCGTAAAAGCACCACACCCGTTGATGAAGAGACGAGCCTTCAGATAAAGTAAGATACCGTTAACCGTATGCGATCCTTTATAATTATAATCGCTTTATTGCTTGGCGTTACTGATGACCCTTCTAAGAAGGGGCGCAAAGGGAATGAGAGCTACAAAAACGAGCAGCATTCAGAAGCAGCTCAATTGTACAGAGAAGGTATAGAATCCGGTACTGACGCTAAACCAGGCATTTTGGCCGGCTTGTGGAATAACCTGGGTGCTTCTTTATTCCGATCGGGAGATTTCCAGCAAGCGAAGGAAGCCTTTTCAAACGCTATTGGGTTCGCTCGGTCTGATGAGGAGGTTTCGAAGTTTGCGTACAATACAGGAAACACTATTTATAGCGAAGCCAGCCAGGGGCCGCAGCAACAAGGTCCTCCCGGTTCATTAGGAATGGCGCCACAGCAAGGAATGGCTCCGCAGGGAGGGGGGCAGGGTCTCCAGGAAGCCCTCGAATTTTATAAGCAGTCCCTTCTTGCTGACCCAACGAACGAAGATGCCAAGTACAATTACGAGTTTGTAAAACGGCAGCTTGACGAGCAGCAGCAGCAGGATCAAAATCAGGAAAATCAAGAGAATCAGGATCAGCAGCAGAACCAGGACGAGCAAAATCAGGATCAGCAAGATCAGCAGCAGAATCAGGAGCAGCAGGAAAATCAGGATCAACAGCAGCAGAATCAGCAGGATCAACAACAGCAGAACCAGGAGCAAAATCAAGAACAGCAGCAGCAGGAACAACAACAACAGCAGCAGCAAGAGACTGATCCCACAAAATTAAGCCGCGAGGAAGCAGAGCGAATATTGCAGGCTTTGCAGAATGAAGAACAGGAACTACTGCGCCAGGTAATGAAACCGCAAGCGCGGCCCAAGAAAGTAGATAAAGATTGGTAAGATATATTGGATTAATGAAGTATACGTTTTTATTACTTCTAGCCTCTTTTATACTGGTACAGCCTTCTCTGGCTCAGGAGGCGAATGTAAAAGCAACTGTTTCTAGTACTACTATTGGCACTGAAGAAGGCGTTTCATACACGATAGAAGTGGAGGGCGTATCGGCCAATGAGGTCCAGCGCCCACAAGCGCCCATTGCTGAGGGGCTTACGCTGGCCCAGCCGGTAGCGAGTACACAAACAAGCGTTTCGATTGTAAACGGCAGGATGTCCCAGAGTGTATCCTTTGAGTGGGTTTACCGAGCCAATGGTGAAGGCACTGCCCAGATTGGATCAACTGAAGTTGTGGCTAAAGGAAAAACCTTTGTGACGCAACCTATAGATATAACCGTTGTCCCTCAATCGCAGCGTCCGCAGCGGCAGGCCCGGCAAGATCCCTTTAATCCATTTGGTTCTTTGCGAAGGCCAACGCAACAGGATCCATCCCCTCCACCAGCTATCACCGATAGGGATATATTTATTCGTGCTATTCCCAGCGATCGTTCGGTGTTCAGGAATGAGCAGGTAAACATTGAGTACCAGTTGTTTTACAGGGAAGGTATGCAACTACGCCAAAGCCGGCTAGCTGATTCCTGGGATGCAGAAGGGTTTTGGCGCGAAGAGTTGGACGTAGAGCGCCGGCCAATTCCTAAAACGATCGTAGAAAATGGACTTCGGTATAATACCATTACGCTAAAACGCGTTGCCGTTTTTCCAACACGAACGGGAGAGCTAACCGTTGATCCCTTAAAAATAGAAGTGGAAGCGTATATCCCTTCGAGGTCGGGAGATCCCTTCGACCAGTTCTTTTCGTTTCGTCCGCGATACGAGCCAGTAGAAGTTGCTTCGAGATCTGTGAAAATTGATGTCGCATCTCTTCCAGAAAATTCACCAGACGATTTCTTGGGAGCCGTAGGGGCATTTCGGGTTGAAGCCAATGTGGACCGCACCGAGGTTCAGGTGGGAGAGCCCATTGAGATAGAGCTTACCATTTCTGGGACCGGTAACATGGCAACCATTGAACCGCCACATTTTGAACCGCCAGGTGTGTTTGAGCAGTATGACCCCCAGGTCAAAACTGAAATCAATCGTTCAGGCCGGCAAATCACGGGGACCAAAACACTCACCTACGTATTGGTACCGCGATCCAACGGGGTATTTCAGATTCCTCAGGTGGCGCTAAGCTTTTTTAATCCAGCCAGGGGTCGGTATGAGTCACTGAATCCAAGGCCGACTACCGTCACTGTAACGGGCGACCCAATGATTTCCGCTGCTACACTGACCTCTGCTTCTGGTTTGCCGGTGGATGACATTGCTGGTTTATTGACAGATGGCGCATCCTGGCGGCGAGTAAGCCCTACGCTTATCCACGCTTCTGCCTGGACCTACATTCTGCTTGGGCTTCCCTTGATGCTTCTCTGTGGATTGCTGTTTTATCAAAAGCACCTCGATAAAATCGAAGGAGATCAAACCTATGCAAGAAATCGGCGTGCGCATCCTGTAGCCCGAAAGCATCTCAAGAAAGCAGAGGCGCTTCTTGTCGAGAATCAACCCAGGGCTTTTTATGAGGAAATCGAACGTGCTTTGCTCTCATTTATAGGAAATCGATTGAATATTGCCGACAAAGGGTTTACCTATGAGCAATTGAGCAACGAATTGACAAAGAGAGGCGTTGGAGAGGAATTGAGAACTCGCCTGCTTCGCCTGATGGAAGAATGTGATCGAGTCCGGTATGCTCCTATATTACCAGATCAAAATGCAATGAACACAGCATGTGATCGTGCCAGTGGTATCATCGTGGACCTGGACCGCGTCTTTTCTGGTAAACAATAATCCACCCGTAAGCGTCTGCTCGATGAAATCGTTGTTATCTTTTTTTACTCTTGTTTTGATCGGCCTTTGCTGGGTAACCAATCCGGTATTCGGGCAGGTTGAAGAAGCAGTTCGTGCTTTTGATGAAGGCAATCAATTCTACAAAGAAGGGCGGTACGAGGATGCGATCGTTGCTTATGAACGTGCCAGAACGCAAGGGTACACGAGTGGTTTATTGAATTATAATCTTGGTAATGCCTACTACAGGAGCGATGAACTCGGGCAGGCTATCCGGTTTTATGAGAAAGCAAAAATTCTTCTTCCAGAAAGTGAAGAGCTCTTACACAATCTATCTATTGCCAAATCTCAGACCAAGGACCAGTTCTCTGAATTACCCCTTCCTGCGTGGGCCACATGGTGGCAAGGATTAGTCGCGAAGAATGGTGGACGGTCATTATTTTTTGGAGGATTATTCGTATATTTGATCGCTATTGGGCTATTTGCGCATCGCATCCGCACACGCACCACCAACCCATGGTATCGCCGTGCTCGTAGTTTGGCAGTTGTTCTCGCCACCGTATTGTTAGGACTGGCCTTTTTGGCGTCATCCCAATCCGGTAGTTATGACATGGCAGTGGTTATTGCCAACGAAACGCAACTGTGGGAAGAACCTTCTTTAGAAGGTAACATGATGATGTCTATCCATGAAGGGTTAGTGTTGGACCTGGTGCAGCAGCAGGCTGAATGGGCTGAAGTCCGATTGCCAAATGGTACTCGTGGTTGGGTTAATGTATCGGCCTTGGCTGAGGTATAGTTGTATTGAATTCTTCGTATCTGTACAGTGAATATTATGGCCGCATAGAAGTGATTTGCGGTTCCATGTTTAGCGGGAAGACGGAAGAGCTTATCCGTAGGCTAAAACGTGCGCAAATTGCGAAGCAAAAAGTTGAGATTTACAAACCGGCAGTAGATGTACGATTTAGTGAAGATGCCGTGGTTTCTCATGATGAAAATTCAATCCCCTCGACGCCTGTTCACAATGCGGAGCAGATTCTACTTTTGGTAGGTGATGCCGATGTGGTCGCTGTTGACGAAGCACAATTTTTCGATAACTCATTAGTCGAAGTGTGCGAGCAACTTGCGCGTAGGGGTAAGCGTGTAATAGTAGCCGGCCTGGATCAGGATTATTTAGGGAAACCCTTTGACCCAATTCCACAGCTGATGGCTGTGGCAGAGTATGTCACCAAGCTTCAGGCAGTCTGTATGGTGTGTGGGGCACCAGCCAATCATTCACAACGCCTCACAAATCATGGAGATCAACTTCTTCTTGGCGCTGGCGAGCATTACGAGCCCCGGTGCCGGAAGTGTTTTGAGCCGGCTTTGAGCGAGGAGAAGGTCGCCTCCCCCAGCGGTACCTGACGGAAATCTCAGTTTGATGTTAGTGTAATTTACAGGCGTATGTCCGAGAACCGATATCTCGTTGCAGCGAGAAAATACCGCCCTCAGCGTTTCGGCGAGATTGTGGCGCAGCAACACGTAACCGAGACCCTGCAAAATGCGATTCGGCTGGATCGTTTGGCACATGCTTATCTATTCAGCGGCCCCCGGGGTGTAGGCAAAACAACAGCAGCCCGCATACTGGCCAAAGCCATCAATTGTACCACGTCGCTTGAGCAACGGGACCTGGGTGAACCATGTAGAGAGTGTGAGTCGTGCGTTACGTTTGAACAAAGCCGTAGCTTGAGTATTCTGGAAATTGATGCGGCCTCAAACAACCGGGTTGAGGATATTCGAGAATTACGGGATACCATTCTTATTCCCCCTCAGGGCAGCAAGAAAAAAGTGTACATCATCGATGAAGTGCACATGTTGTCCAACGCGGCGTTTAATGCTCTCCTGAAAACACTCGAAGAACCGCCGCCCCACGCTCTTTTTATTTTCGCTACAACCGAGCCGCATAAAGTATTACCCACTATTCTTTCCAGGTGCCAACGATTTGATTTCAGGCGGATTGCCGTCCCCGAGATCATCAATCACCTGAAAGCCATTTGCCAGGAGGAGCATATCACAGCCGATGAAGCGTCTTTGATGCTGATTGCTCACAAGGGGGATGGTGCCTTAAGGGATTCATTGTCGGCTTTCGATCAGGCTGTATCGCTCTGTGGTACTTCACTCGTCTATGATGAGCTCGCAAAAGCCTTTGGAGTGGTGGGCATCGATCTGTTTTTTGAGGTTACAGACTTCATTCGAACGGGGAATAGCGCTGGCCTTCTTACCGTTGTTGACCGGATTTTGAGCCAGGGGTATGACTTGCACGAATTCCTTGTGGGATTAGCAAATCACTTGCGCAACCTCCTGGTTGCTTCGACCATGCCGGATACCTCGTTGATCGAAGCTGCTGAGTCGGTAAAGCAAAAATATGCTGAATCCGCTCCTCATTTTACAGAAGCGGACTTGCTGCGGTTGCTCATGATTACTGCCGATGGTGAGCAGCATCTAAAAACAAGTGTTCAACCCCGTCTGCAGATGGAGTTGTCCCTGCTCAAGATGGCATCCATGGCTCATGCCGTTGATTTAAGGGAGGCCCTTAAGAAACTGGATGACCTGGAAAAACACGTTCGAAGTGCTCCCAAAGAAACCGGAGATGTAGTAATAGGGAATGTAGCAAAGGAGTCTGAAGGTGCTTCACGCCCATCTAAAGACGCTATCGAACCTGAGCCTGTTGTGATTCAACGGCAGGTCCCGGTTGTACCACCTGAAGAGCTTCCCTCTGACGTTTCAAATCTGGACAACACAACTACAAATGCAGTTGATGTGCTACCGCAGCCTATGAATGGGGGAGCGGAAGCTGAAGAATCATCCCATCTATCAATTGTATCTACCCCAGTATTAGAACCAGAGCCGAACCCCAAACCCCAAACCCCAAACCCCAACCCCCCAACCCCAAACCACGAACGGTTTTTCGGAACGCCTGCGTTGAAAAAGGTACCCCGTACAAGTAGAGGGGGAAGCGAACCCGTTGCTGCTGTTCAGGAAGCAGCCGTAGTTGCAGGTGAGACGGCTGTAGCTGAAGTAGAATGGATCAAGGGCAGTTGGGACGCTTATTCACGCAAGATCAAACAGGACAAGATTCATGTAAGCGCGTTATTGCAGCATACGGCTCCTCTTGATATCCGCGATGCAACCCTGGTCCTATCCGTTCCTGATGAGTTTCACAAAAGGATGTTAGGCAGCCAGAGCGAATATTTGCTCACGGTATTAAAAGAGTTTGTGGATCTGGATGTAGGCAGAATCAGTTTTGTGATTGACCTTGCCAAAGCAGAAGAAAAAGCTGCTTCGGAAACTGCAAAGGAGATCGACCCGTACGAATACATGCAGAAAAAAAGAAAGGACAATCCGGTAATTAAGGCGATATTTGATGAGTTTGGTGGGGAGATGGTATGGTAGTTTTGGTTTCTGAGTAACTGCCAATATTGAGTTTAATCAAAATTAAATAGGACGAACTACTTTTATGTCAGAAGATAATATGAATATGGCCGACATGTTCGGCAAAATGATGGATATGCAGCGCAAGATGACCGAGGCTCAAGATGCGCTAGGAGAGAAAACAATCACTTCCGAGGCTGGCGGCGGTATGGTTAAGGTGACGGCTAATGGCTTGCAACGAGTCACGAGTATTAAGATCGATCCCGATGCCATAGACCCGAGCGATATCGAGTTATTGGAAGATCTCATTATTGCCGGAGTGAACAAAGCGCTTGGTGAAGCAGCAAATCTGGCTCGCGGTGAGATGAGCAAAGCGGCTGGCAGTATGCTTCCGCCAGGATTTGATATTAGCCAGTTAGGTCTTTAATGCAATTTACCTCAGAAGCGGTCGAATCGCTTGTAGAGCATTTGACCCGCTTACCCACCATCGGCCGTAAGTCGGCCCATAGGCTAGCTGCATATATTCTGAAGATGCCGCGTGAAGAAGTTGTCGAACTTTCGAAGGCATTGGTTGCGGTAAAAGATAAAGTCAAGTATTGCAGGGTTTGCTACAATGTTTCAGACGGTGACATGTGCGGCATCTGCACTTCCCCTAAGCGGGACCGGAGCCTGATTTGTGTTGTAGAGGAATCAAATGATGTGATGGCGCTTGAAAGAACGAATGAATACTCGGGTGTCTATCACGTGCTTGGCGGCGTTATCTCTCCACTAGATGGAATCGGCCCTGAGGACCTTCACGTTCGAGAATTGGTTGCCCGTGTGCAGCCTGTTTCTGAGGAAGAGACTGGAGAGGGCATGGAAGAACCCACCCCTGTCAAGGAGATCATTCTTGCCATGAACCCGAATGTCGAAGGGGACACCACCGCGTATTATCTCACTCAACTGATTAAGCCTTTTGGTATTCAAGTATCCAGAATTGCTAGGGGGCTTCCTATCGGTGGGGATCTGGAATATGCCGACGAAGCTACACTGTCTCGTGCACTGATGGGGCGGGTCAAGCTGTAAGCCATGCCCGAAAATCAATAGTCCATGCTTAGCAAACGCCTCTCCTATTGGCTTTTTATACCTGTTCTCTTTGTGCTGTTGGGTTATGTGCTGTATCCCAGCCTCCGCACCTTTATACTTGGTGGCTCCTTAGAGCAGTATAGCGAGGTTTTTGCATCCTGGCGTTCTGCCAATGTACGCGCTCTATTCAACTCGGTATTTATCTCTCTTTTAACTGTGGTTGGGGCCGCCGTATTAGGGACCTCCCTCGCTTATTTTTTCTATCGGTTTGATTTCCGGTTTAAAAAAATGCTGATGTCTGTTGCGGCCCTTCCTCTTGCTTTGCCTCCCTTGGTGGGCGTGATGGCATTCCTGTTTTTGTATGGAGAGAGTGGCATCCTTCCGAGAGGGTTAAAGATGCTCTTTAATCTAGAAGACGTCCCGTTCGCTTTTGAGGGTTTGTGGGCCGTACTGTTTGTGCACATCTACACGATGTATGTGTATTTTTATTTGTTTGTAATGGCCGCGTTGCGAGGTATAGATGGGAGCTTGCTGGAGGCCTCAGCAAATCTTGGGGCGTCATCCTGGACGACCTTCCGCCGTGTTATCGTTCCTCTACTCAAGCCGGCCCTGATCAGCGCCTCGTTGCTGGTCTTTATGATCTCTATGGCTTCGTTCACAGCGCCGCTTCTCTTTGCCGGGACTGAAAATTTCTTGACCGTTCAGATATACAATTACAAAACGAACGGTGACTTAGGGTTATCAGCTACGGTTTCTACGGTGCTAACCTTTATTTGTCTGATATTCCTGTTGTTTATGGAGTGGTCGAATCGCAATGCACGAGGCATCAATGCGGGGAAAGGGACTGCTTCAGCAGCCGTCCCGATACGAGGCGGGCTTGCTCAGGTGTTCTTGACGATTGGTGTGGTTCTGCTGCTGCTCTTTCTGTTGCTCCCTATAGCAACCGTTGTATTGATTTCCTTTGCCCAGGAAGGAAGTTGGACGTATCAGTTGCTGCCTCAACGGTATACGTTCCTGAATTATGTAAACCTATTTATAGATCCTGAAATCCTGCAGCCAATACTGAATAGCTTAAAGATGGCATTAATTGCCACTGCGGGGAATATGGTTTTTGGTGTGGTAGTGGCTATCGTGGTAGCAAAGGGTTCAATTCGTATGGTGTGGAGGGACTTGATCCGTGTTCTGGCCATTTTGCCTTTTGCGATTCCAGGGACGGTCATTGCCATTAACTTGATTGTCGCTTTTAATGAGCCCACTCCCTTTACGTTTGGAGCTATTCTAGTCGGGAGTTTCTGGATCTTACCCCTCGCTTATTTTGTCCGCCATATCCCCTTTGTTGTTCGATCTACTTTGGCTGCCCTGGAAAGTTATGACGATAGGTTGTCAGAGGCTTCTGCCGATCTTGGTGCTGGCTTTCTGACGACATTTCGCCGGGTTATGCTGCCTTTGATCAGTGGCAGTATTTTGGCCGGCACGCTGCTCACTTTTGTTACGGCTTTGGGCGAGTTTGTGTCGTCAATTGTACTCTACATATTTAGTAACCGGCCAATCAGTGTTGAGATTTTATCGCAGCTCCGCGTGTATGAGTTCGGCTCCGCAGCAGCGTATAGTGTCTTCTTGATGATACTGATTGGTATATCAACCCTGCTTGTGCGCCGGCTCGGTTCCTCGGATGGATTGGGCAGGGCATTCTGATCGTTTCTGTTACACTGCTTTGATTCAAGAGACCCTGCTATGCCTGATACACGGATTGAGCAACTGGATACAACCTTATTGGTGGGCAATCACGTCACCATGTCGCTCGCGAATAACCTGACGGCAACTCTGTGGCGCTCTTTTATGCCCCGCCGGAACGAGGTTGTAAATCGCGTTTCGACGGACTACATTTCGATGCAGGTGTACAATAACGTTGGCATGGGCATGTTTATGCCAACCACTGAATTTGAAAAATGGGCCACAGTTGAAGTCGATTCGCTCGAGCAGGTGCCCGAAGGTATGGAGGGGTATACGCTAGAAGGCGGACTTTATGCCGTATTTGCCCACACCGGTCCAGCTAGCAGCGCCCCTAAAATCATGAAGTACATTTTTGCTGAATGGCTTCCGGGTTCAGAGTATGAACTTGACTCGAGGGAGCACTTTGAGATTCTGCCTGAAGGGTATGATCCAATGGATCCGAATGCGCAGGAAGAAATATGGATTCCAGTAAAAAGGGATAAACCCAGTAAAGAGGGGTAAACTATGTATCAAGAGGTTCTAGAGTTATACGATAAGCTTGTCGAGTTAAATCCTGATTTTGAGCGCAAAGGAAAAACGATGCCCTACACGTCTGCTAACGGGTATATGTTTTCTTTGCTTAATAAAGACGGGGAACTAGGAATCCGATTGTCGAAAGAGTCTGGAGAGAAGTTCAAGGAGACCTACAATGCCGGGCCTTTTATGTCGCATGGAGCAGTAATGAGGGGATACGTATGTATTCCAGAGGCCTTACACGGAGAGGTAGAATTGCTTGCAGCCTATCTGAAGGAAGGACATGAGTACGTGATGTCTCTGCCGCCTAAGGAGACCAAGAAGAAAAAGAAGTAGGTGTTTCTACCACCCTGTAACTTTTCTCTTGAGCTGCGCGGCAGGCGCTTCGGAATCGATGGGGAAGACTTCGAGCCAAATCGGTTCGATGTTTACTATTTTGAGTTTGCTCTCGTTGGTGACGATAAAGAATTCGCCTTTTTCAAGGGTCACTGTCCGTCCTGAATAGATATCCGTCCACCCATTTTGTGAAGGGACAAGGACTGCATACATGCCATCCTCGGACTGATTCATGAGGAAGATGTAGGCAAGGTCCGGCTGTTTTACGCGTTTTCGGTTGCCATACTGAACCCTATCTGCTTTTCTGTATTCTTCTAACGCTCGGATGAGTTCTCTGCGAGTAGGTTTGTTGAGAAGTTCAATCAGAGTCGCTGGTAGCAGGCTGGTATCTACAGTGATCGGGCGGGATGCTGTACTTTGGTTTTTAAGCGGCGATTCATCAGCCGGGAGCTCTGGCGCCGTAAGTTCAACCGGATCGTCGGGCTGAGCATCAATAGGAAGTATCGATAAAGGCTGTACGTTTTCTGTTGGTATAGTCGGGATAACAAATGTAGTGAGTGAGTCGCTGAGATCAAGCGTGTCAGCAACGGTAGAATCGACTACTTCCGGTTCGTCGGGGCGGAAGAGTGTGGCCAGTGAAAAGTCCTTTTGTTTTTTTGCCTTTTTCTGAGGAGGCCGTTCGGGTGTGTCCTCGATGGCTAATTCCTGGCTGCTAGATAACGCTGTTGGCCGGCGTGGTTCTTCTGTTTGTCCACTTGCCTCAGCAGGAGAGCCTCCCGATAATTTTGAGAAGAGAAGGGGTGCAACCAGGATCAAAGCCAAGACAGCAGCAAAACTCAAGAACATACCGTGCTGCAGTACTTTCTTGAATAGGGACGGCCGTTTGGGTTTGGGTTCAGCATCAAAAATGGTAATGGTATGCTCACCATCAAAGTTAGCATACACCGTGTTGGCTTTCGAGCGGATAATATCTAAGACTCGAACGGAGGGTTGCGGCTTGAATTCTTTCGGTTTGACGAGTTCAAGTTTACGCCTGGCTGGTAAGAACGTCATGGACGTCGTCCTCGTCGGCCGGGTCAGTCCATTGTCAAAAGCACTAATCAGTTCACGGTCGTCTTTATACCGATGGGTAGGATGTTTTTGAAGGCATTTTTTTACGATGTCTTCAAGCCATACGGGCGTTTCCGGACGAATATCTGAAATGGCAGCTGGCGTTTCATGAATCACTTTTTGAATGAGAGCCAGCGAGTTTTCATCCTGGAAGGGTAATTCACCGGTAAGAGCCTGGTACAGAATAACGCCCAATCCATGCATGTCACTTCGAGCATCCAGGTCTTTCCCCATGGCTTGCTCTGGGCTCATGTAAGCAGGGGTTCCTAAAACACCGCGCGTCAGGCTGCTGTCTGCTTCAATTTGTGCAATGCCGAAGTCGGCAATGATAGCGTCGCCCGAGAGGTCGATGATGACATTGGCTCCCTTGAGGTCCCGATGGAGGATTTGCTGGTCATGGAGATAGGCCAGGGCGTCTGCCATTTGCCGGCCCCAACGTATGACTTTCTCTATTTCTAGCTGGCCATTTTTTCTAATGATATCGCTGAGCGTTTCGCCAGCGATGTACTTCATCGCGATGTAGGGCGTGTCGTTTTCGATACCGGCGTCATAAACGGTAACGATATTTTTGTGATGAAGGGTACCGAGAGCTTTTGCTTCCCTTAGAAAGCGCTCGACGAAGTGATCACTGCTGGATAATTCTCGTTTTGGTACCTTTAACGCTACAGGGCGGTTTAAAATCTCATGATAAGCCAGATATACCGTTCCCATGCCTCCTGATCCCAGGGTGCCTTCTATTGTGTACCTAGAAAATGTTGGGGTTTTTATAGAATCCCGCATAGCGCCTTTTTACAGCGTCTAAGAGCGTTTAGGAAAGGCTTTGAACGTAATGAACTGAGGGCGGAGGTTGATCATTACCTCTACTATTAGTCGTCCCGAACCCGTATCATCGGGGAGGGCGGAACGATAACAGGTAAGAATCTTAGTATCAAATCGTTTGCTAAACATAACCTGTGCCAACTTAATTGAAAAGATCTAAATTCTTCTATTTTCTTGGAGGCGTGCTCCTGGTTGTTTTTTTCCTGGTTGAGCCTGCCGAGGCTCAGCGGAGAAATGCCTTCGGAATTGGGGCTATGATTGGGGGGCCTTCCGGGCTTAGTCTAAAGAAATGGACGTCAAATTCAACAGCGATTGATGGAGGTGCAGCATGGTCAATCGGAAAAGATCCTGGTATCCAGGTCCATGCAGATTATCTATTCCATCGATCGGATTTTGAGGGGCTTATCGAAGACAGGTCCTTTGCGTACTATGGAGTCGGCGGCCGTATGAAGTGGGGGGAAGAAGATGCTCGAATCGGAGTTCGAATACCTTTGGGCGTTGCCTACCATTTTCCAGATGCACCCCTTGATGCATTTTTTGAGGTAGTGCCTGTTTTTGACTTTCTACCCGAATCGCAGCTCGTCTTAAATTTGAGTATAGGAATGCGATTCTATTTTCAATCTCTCAATCCGCCCAGAAGGCGATGAGTTGAAATAGCAGGGGTACCGTGGATGTTACCTATGCAGAAGCAGCTCTTTGCTTACCAGCTTCTCTTTTTCTCTTTCTTTTTGTGCTTTTCTTTACTCTTGCATTGCCGTAAGATCCAGCTGAAATCTTACCACGCTTTGTTCTTCTGTCTCCTTTTCCCATGATTTAGGTTCGGTTTATATATAGTTAATAGCTGGTTCTTAACTTTGGTGAGGGCGCAGGGGTTCCTGCGCGAGTTCAAAGTTCAATGTTCAAGGTTGCTTGGTCCCACGCCACAATCATTAAACTTTAAACCTTGAACTTTGAACTTAAAAAGAAGTGCTTTCGAGTTTGGAACAGCTTAACCCCGCCGTCGTGGGAGCAGTTTCCACCAGTAACCTCCATTTTCCGTTGTATGAAGGTCACCGTAATAGGGGCAGGTCCGATTGGTTCAGCGATTGCCCGAGATTTAGTTGAGCGGGATAATGTCTCGCATGTTCAGGTGTGCGATTCTCACGCCCGCTTACTGCAACAACTTGACAAACGATTAAAGAGTCCCAAACTCCGTTCGTTTCAAGTGGACGTACGTGACCTCCGGGTCCTGTCTTCGATCTTAAACTCGTCCGATGTGGCGATAGGAGCCGTTGTTTCTACGTTGAATCCTCGCCTGGCTCGGTTGTGTCTGGATCAGAATATCCATTTTTGTGACCTGGGTGGAGACGATAATACGGTCCATGAAATCCTGGCGATGAATGAAGAGGCGAAGCGGAAATCGATCTGGCTCGTTCCCAATTGCGGGTTGGCGCCAGGGCTGGTTAATGTGCTAAGCCGGACAGGTATTGCAGAGTTTGATGAGGTGGATACGGTCCGGTTACGTGTTGGGGATGTACCTTTGAACCCTGAGCCTCCGTTTAAATTCCGGCTTTCCTGGTCTGCAAATAAAATCCTTGAAGATTATACGCTGCCCGTAAGGCTTATTGAAGACGGAAAAGTAATTGAGACGGATTCGTTGACGCGGGATGAGAAATTGCACTTTGGAGAGCCTTTCGGAGCCATGGAGGCTTTTTGTACCGCAGGCGGCCTGTCGACCTTGGTTGACGACTTATCTGATCATGTCAAAACCCTGGACCATAAGACCATTCGCTGGCCCGGCCATGCGGATCAAATGCGGTTTTTGATAGGCCTCGGATTCGCAGATCAACAAAAAATCGACGTAAGAACTCACCTGACGTATAGAGATGTACTGATTCGGCGGATGAAAAGACGGCTTGGGGGAGAGCACGAGGATGCTGTATTGATGCGTGTTCTGGTGAAGGGGAAAAAGGAAGGCGCTGATAAAACGCTGGTTTATGAGATGATCGAGCTCTACGATAAGAAAAGTGAATTAACCGCCATCCAGCGCACCACAAGCATCCCTGCTACAACGGTTGCATGCATGATTGGGTCAGGGTCAATAACAGGAGGTGGAGCGGCTCCTGCCGAAAACGTGGTCCCTGCTGATGCCTTCCTACAAACGATCGCGGATCGGGGTCTCGTAATATCTAAAAAATGGTATGACGAGCGTATTCCTGTGATCAGTGAAGATCTAGGACTAAGCCCCGTAAGCTCTTAACGTAGCACCGTTCAGAGAGCGTCCTGCTTCTGTAGAAAGATAGACGCACAACTCGGCAAGGTCCCTTGCCGGGACGCCGCTGTTATCATACGGCTCTTCGAAGAGAATCATGGCTGGGGCGATAGCATGAGCCGTAATACCTGTGCCTTTATATTCATCCGCAATCGACTCAATCAATCGGGTTAATCCTCCTTTGGTCGCTGAATAAGCAGCTTGCTGTGCTACGCCGCGATCCGCCCCCTGGCCGGCAGTAATTCCTACAAGTCCACCCCCTTTCTCGTTCATGTGGCGAAGTGCTTCTCTGAAGACGAGGAAAGAGGACGTGAGATTGAGATCTAACATCGATTGCCATGATTCCAGCGAGGTATCCAGCAAAGGCCGTCCATCCCATCCGCCGATGGTGTGAATCACCATGTCTGGCGTTCCCGTCTCGTCAAGGATATGCGCAAAACAGTCGACTACGGCAGACTCCTCGGTAACATCAGCGACAGTGGCTAAGAGAATGTGTTCGTTTTGCTCCACCAACTCCATATCAATAGAGCGATCTACCGTAATCAACGAAGCACCCGTATCCGCAAATGCTTTAACGATTTGCCGGCCGAGCCGGCCCGTCGATCCTGTGAGTACAATCCGTTTATCTTCTAATGATGCTGCCATAGTCGAGAGTCTCAATTTAATTGCCGTCCAGCCAACTTGATCTAAAGGCCTTTTGTTCTGAAGAAAGGGCCTTGCCAAGTGCTTCGTAAGGAAGGGCCTCTAGTTCTGGATCTTGAGTTAGTTGAAGGGCGGCAGATTTATGCTCCCCCCGCTGGATGTATCTGATACTCAGCGTATCACCAGGTTTATGAGATGCGAGCATCTTCGTGATCGAATCAGAGGAGGTTATGGTCGTGTTGTTTATATGGGTAATCGTATCTCCTCTATCAATGCCAACTCTATAAAGAGGGGTGTCAATAAGGGTATTGGTTTGGACAACAGCGCCTTCATCCGTGAACCGTAAATTGGGATTCCCGAGAGTGGGGACATCTGGGTTTTTAAGTTGAAGCGTAAACCCTGCTTGATCGAGTAGAGCGGCATAGTCAGGCACCTGGCTGTCTCTGATAAAGCTGTCAAAGAAGAAGCGTGCGAACGCTGGATTGCCAACATAAACAGCAAGCGCTTGCTCCAATCCGTTTACTGAATACGGCACCTCGGCTTTGCCAAATCGATCCCATAAAAAGCGAAAAAACTCGTCCAGTGAAAAACCGCGTTGCCTTAGATGCAGGTCAAGGTTTAATCCGATCATAGCTCCCCATGTATAGTAGGAGATAAACGTATTGCTGAGATTTAACGGGTCATTAGCCGTAGCACGATCGACGAAGGGAGCTCTCATGGACATTTCAATTGGGCTGAAATAGCGCCTTCCAGGAGAATTGATGACCGTATTTAAGCTCCGCTGTAGTGCATTGGCATAGGTGTCATCATCCATCAATTTTGCCCGCCTGATAGCAAGGGGCGTGTAGTAACTCGTGAAGCCTTCTGCAAACCACATTTCGCCAGCCATGTTGGCCGCCTCATAGTTGAACGGTTCTAAGGCCGCCGGCCGAATGCGCTCAACGTTCCAGGCATGGAAAAACTCATGAGATACAGTGCCCAGTAACCCGTTTGCATTGGTGGCAAGGCTGGAAGAACTCGTTAGAATGGTCGAGTTTCTATGCTCCATGCCATCTCCGCTTGCCCAGGGGAGGTAGTCTGCGATAAACGTGTACGTGCCCGTTTCAAACACAGGCGGCTCGCCAAAGATTTTAACCTGCTCCTCGACTACCTTCTTAACCATCTCTGCATAGGCATCAACCTCTGGCTCTGTGCCGGTATGGTGAACAGCCAGCCTGATTTGATAGGTGTCCTCGGATCCTGGGCCGCGGGGAATGGTCCAGGTCCGTACTGAGTGGTCGCTCAGTTCTGTTGGGCTGTCCATAAAGTAGTGAAGGTTCGGGGCGGTAAACCGTTGGGGATTGTCGGAAGGAAATAGCTGGGTAGCGATTTTCCAATTCGACCCTTCAGGAGGATTAAAGGTGATTTCAATCGGCCAGTCGCTGTGGTCTCGTGCAAACATAAATGTGGCCGGCATGTTGAGGTGGCCGTGCGTGGTATCTATCTGGCTATAGGTGCCATCTGCTCGATCTGCATACAGGGTATAATAAAGGATGACGTTTCCCTTATGGTTGTGAACATCCCATTGATGAGGATTGGGGCGCGTAATAGAAAGTGGACGGCCATCCAGGTCTGTTGCATGGACATTGTAGACATTCTTTGCAAACTCATGCAGCGAATAGCGCCCAGGAGAAGTCCGGCTCATTCGGAATGCGACAGGGCCTTCAGGTACGCCGTCTATTTGTAGTTTAATTTCTGCTTCTTGGTGAACGGCATTGGGGAATGAAATCTCATAAGCAATTTGTGCAGTGCAAATAGGGATAATAAATAGGACGAGAAGCATCAGGCAGATACTCGTCCTTAGATGAAATGGAATCATGATTACTATTGATTACGTCAGGAGCTTCAGAATAGAGGCTTAAAAAAGATGCTAAAAGCGTTTTGATCCTTCTATGCAGAAGTATGGTCGTGCACGATCACCCATGCACCGTCCTTTTTATTAAGAATGAGGGTGAACAAGCCAGTAAGATCTTCTAGAGGTGCTTCTCTCTTGAGGTGGAAGCGTCCAAATACCGTAGCAGCGCTTGCTGACAATACACTGACATCGTACAGTTCGAAGGTAAGTTCGCCCATATTGGCTTTGTCCGGGTAGGAAGTTTTGTATCGTTCCAGGGTTTCCTGCCAGCCCTCGCGCACCCCATTGCCGGACGCAAATCGGAGCGAATCGCTCTTCCAGTAGCTCTGCATGAACGCTTCGATGTCGCCCGCATTCCAATCGTCAACTTGGGCATCGAGGAGTGCGCGAATTTGGATGGATTCTGCCTGGGTATCAACAGTAGGCGTTTGCACTGTTTCTGTGCAGCCAAGGCAAACAAAAAGGCATACTAAAAACGCAATGAATGGGGTAATTTGGCGGGTATGCATGGGAATTTGGTTAATTTACTCTTGGGGTGGAGAACAAAATGAAAAAACCCTTGTAACACAGGGTCTATAGCAAAATGCTGTGTTGCTGCTAAGGTACACAGTTTATACATTATAGACAGGGATTTCCGGCAATTTCTTGTAGATTCCCACAAATGTCCCCGTCAACAAGCCATTCTAAAGTAAAGACAGGAGATCGCTTATACGTACTTCTTGTTACAAACGCATCGTGACCCGATAGCATAACGTTGCTGAAGAATTTTTAAGTGAAGGTACGGATGTAACCAAGGTAGTTCATTTAAGAGGTACGGTCGAGATAGTGCGATCCAGTAGGTTTATTTCCAATCCAGCGAGAGATGCTCATGCATCGGTCTCAGCCTCAAAGCGTCCTTTGAGGTTACTGGCATCACTGTGTGCCATTTCGCTATCCCTGTTGATAGGGATAGTGGGTGCTGCTATGCCTAGAACGTCGTTCCCCATGCAAGACGCGGGGCAACGAAGCCTGGCTCCAGCGGATACTGACTCTGTGGTCGTTGACTTATCCCTCGATGGAGCGCTTGCAGCGGATACTACCGACTCGCTGAATGCAGATACCAGCAGATTTAACCAATTCCTTCCCCGATTCCGAGGCGATAGACGCACATCCTCTCTGTTTCAACGCAGTACCCGTCCTCTCTCAACCAGGCTTGGTAATTTTTGGCGCCATCAAGTTGAGATGGATTCAACGGGCAATAGCTACGTCGCGCGAGAGCAAGTAGGCGGAAGTGACGTTCGTTATCCGCTCGTCTTAGATTACGATCAGTACAAATTGCAACGATTGGAGGTTGGGATTAAGCGTGAGTTTGAGCGCCTGGCTGAACAAAGTGCACAACGCCGGAGAAACGAGCGTAATCGAGGCGGACTTGGATTTAATATCGTTGTACCAGGTGGACGGGAAAGCGCATTCTCCAGCATCTTCGGTACGACAGATATCGATTTGCGCGTTAACGGGCAAGCCAATATCAATGCAGGTTTCAATATTCTGAAGAGCGACCAGCAAGCTGTTCTGACGGGGCGAAGTACACAGGTTGACCCTGAGTTCAGGCAGGACCTGCGCCTGGGTATCGTGGGATCGATCGGGGATAAATTAAAAATCGACGTGAACTGGGATACCGAGCGTGATTTTGATTATCAGAACCAGCTGAAGCTTCAGTATGAAGGCTATGACGATGACATCATCAAAAGCATCGAAGCCGGAAACGTATTTCTGCAAACGCCATCGACGCTTATTCGAGGCGGGCAAAGCCTGTTTGGGATTAAAAGTGAATTCCAGGTTGGCGGTATTCAAATTCAAACGGTTATCAGCCAGCAGGAAGGACAATCAAATAGCCTGAACATTGACGGTGGGTCCGAAACGGTTCAATTTGACTTGAAACCAACGGACTATGCCGAATTGCAGCACTTCTTCCTGTCGTACTATTTCAGGAACAGATGGGAAGAAGCCCTCTCTGTACCCCCTCTTATTACGGTTGCTAATGGCTTCGAGCGAATCACTCGTATTGAAGTCTGGAAATTGCAACCGCCGAGTGCAGAAACGCAGGATCTGAGAAAAGTGCTCGGGATTGTAGACTTGGGTGAGAGCCCGCTGGTTCGAACAGAGGCCAATGCATATGCCGAGGCAGTGCTTCCTAATCGGGACAGGGATATTCATGATGAGGCTGTGGTGACGAAGGAAAGCCTGGAAGCGGATGGGTTTGATGAACTGGATTATCAAACCGGTGACTTCTTCAAGAAGCTAGAAGAAGGTCGTGATTATACCTTTGATGAAGTGCTTGGCTATATTTCTATGCGATCGCCCATTCAGGATAGTGAAGCACTTGCTGTAGCTTATGAATATATAGCCAATGGGCAACGTTTCCAGGTAGGTGAATTTGCAAGTGAGAAGCCAGAAAGTGATTCACGGTTGATTTTGAAGTTGCTGCGTCCCACAAACATGCAGCAGCCTAACATAGCCAGCCAGTTTAATCCGGCTGCATGGTATTACGAGATGCGTAATATCTATCCATTAAAAGGGCGTGGGTTGAATGCGAATGATTTTGAATTGCAAGTTCAATACAGGGCTCCAGGGCAACCATCCTCTAAACAGCTACCTGGAGTAGGGCGAAACCAAACGCTTTTGCAAATCCTCGGGCTCGACCGGTTGAACGTCGATGAAGCGCAGCGCCCCGATGATAAGTTTGACTACCTGGTTAATTACACCATCGACCCTGGAAATGGATTACTCATATTCCCCTACCTTGAACCCTTTGGGCAACGTATAGCTGATGAAATTGAAGCAACGGTTCCTGATGGGGAGAAAGAGGCTGCCAGAGACCGATTTGTGTTTACTAATCTTTATACAAGGAAACGGGAAAACGCACGTCGGGATACCCAATTAGATGTTTATCAGATTGTGGGGTCCTACAAAGGGTCCGTGAAGGATTTCTACAATCTAAATGCATTTGCCGGTGTGGTAGAGGGGTCGGTGCGGGTAACGGCAGGTGGTACACCGCTCCAAGAAGGCACCGACTATGTTGTGGATTATTCGGGCGGAACAGTTAGTATTACAAACCCGGCATTTCTTACTGCCGGACGAAATATCGATATCGAGTACGAGTCCAACTCGCTATTCAATATCCAGAAAAAGACGCTGATGGGTGCGCGCGTATTCTACGAATACGAGGACAAACTCAATGTTGGTACCACAGTCTTTCGTTTGAGCCAACGATCTCCTATCGATAAATTCCGGCTGGGTGAAGAGCCGATCTCAAATACGATTTGGGGCCTGGATGGAACGTTTAAGCTTGAGCCGAGGTGGCTGACTCGCGCGGTAGACGCGATGCCTCTGATCCAGACAAGAGCACCCAGTACGATCACATTGTCTGGGGAGTTTGCACAACTGCGGCCCGGTCATACAGAAACCAGCGCTTTCAGGCGTTCTCGGAGCGATCTTCAGGATTTGGGGAGAGACTTTAATAGCGACGAACTCAAGGGGATTTCGTATGTGGATGACTTCGAAGGGTTTGAAACCACCTTTTCATTGAAACAGGCTGGTGCCTGGCAGTTAACAGCGCCTCCAGATTCGATTAGGCCCTCTGTAGAACCGGATCCTTCACTACCTCGCGCTCTTCGAGACTCGCTCAGAACGAACTGGAAAGGAACATTCGCCTGGTACACGTTGAATATCAACACGCTCAATCAGCTTGGGATACCCATCACTCCTTCTACTCAGATCGTTCGAATCAGAGATGTATTTCCAACCAGAGATACGGAAGGTGAAGTAGATCAGACGCTCTCTACGTTGGATATGTTTTTCGATCCAACCGAACGTGGACCCTACAATTACAATACGCAACTCAGTCAATTCTTCAGCCAGCCACAAGATGCATGGGGCGGTATGGTTCAGCGTATCCCTCAAGGGTTCAACGACTTTAACCTGAAGAACATTGAGTTCGTTGAGTTTATCATGCAGCCGTTTCCTGAAGGGTTGCCTGATACAGGACCGGAAGCAAAGTTATACGTAAACCTTGGGTTCATCTCCGAAGACGTGATTCCCAACGGAGAGTTGAATAATGAGGACGGTCTCTCTTTGGCTTCTCTAGGGGCGCCTCCCGATCAATGGGGGCGTACGCCGAGTGTTGTGCCGGATACCCGGATTAACATTCAAAACGACGTTACAGAGGACCTTGGTTTGGATGGGCTCTCTTCCTATGACCAGGTACTCTACGATCCTCTGGCGACTGAACAGGTGTTATTTGCTGATTACCTGGCGGCTCTTGAGGCAGACAATACCAATACCCCTCAATATGAACAGGCTCTTGCTCGTATTCGGGAAGACCCGTCTGGCGATGATTATCACTATTTTGGGAACGACCAATACTTCCTCAATACGCAGTTTTATGCAGAAACGCCGACGATCCAGCAGAGATTTAGCCGCTACTTTACCTCTACAGAGCTGAACGCCTTTGAAACGCAGAACAAACTCGCGACAAACACTTCTGTGAAACGGGGGAATTCACAGTTCCCAGATTCTGAGGACCTCAACCTTAACTCTACGATCGACACAGGGAATAACTACTTCGAGTATGAAGTCCCGCTGAGCAAAGCCGTTCTGGATGAGCAGGGCCGGCCTGATCAACTCGATGATTTTATCGTGGGTCAAGTATCAGATAGGGAAGGTAATCCTACTGGTTGGTACCAGGTTCGTATTCCGGTTCAAGCATTTACGCGTAGGGTTGGTGAAATTCAAGACTTCAGTAAAATCGAGTCGCTTAGAATCTGGACAACGGGGCATACGGCTCCTGTAACGATTCGCTTTGCAACACTTGAACTTGTTGGTAGCCAATGGAGAAAAAGCGATATCGTAGATAACGAGATCCTCGATGAGACTTTCCCTGCCGTCACTGACAATACTCGTTTTACCATCTCAAGTGTCAACAACGAAGAAGATAATGAAATCTACCGGTCGCCCATCGGTACGGTGATCAGCCAGACCCGGCTGGCAACAGGTGGACGGCAAGATGCACGTGAACAAGCCCTGGTATTGCGAGCTGAAGATTTACCTCCCGCTTCTCAACGTGCCATCTTCAAAACGTATCCCACGCCGTTGGACCTTTTGAAGTATTCCAATCTCAGGTTATTTGTCCACATGCACGGAGAGGATTCTGATGGCGTGGACTTAGCTACATTGGAAGAGAATGATGCACGATCCCGTGCACGGCTTTTTGTTCGATTTGGAGCAAATGAATCCAACGACTATTACGAATACGAACAGCCTCTCTCTCCAAGTATCTTCCCCACCGACGACCGGGATGAAATATGGCAAACGCAGCAGCTCTTTAATGGGGAGATGGTGGACCTCAACTCCGTGAATATTGAACTGGGGGCATTCAACCAGTTGAAAGTAGCACGTGATGAATTGGGCATACCTACCGACAGTCTATTTTGGAATTTTGAAAACGGTGTGCTCCAAGGGCCAAATGCAGAAGCGTTTGCACCGCCCGGTACACGACTGGCCATTAAAGGGACGCCTTCCCTTGGGCGTGTAAACACCATGGTGATCGGGATCCGAAACCCAGTGCCTGAAGGGGACGACTTAGGTAAAGGGCTGGGAGATGTTACCGTTTGGGTTAACGAGCTTCGGGCATCGGGGTACGATGAAACCAATGGGTGGGCCGCACTCGCTAACGTCGATATCAAGTTAGCTGACTTGGGCCGGTTCAAGGCCAATGTTCGCCGGCAAACGGATGGTTTCGGTTCGTTGGAGAGTTCGCTTGGGGAGCGTGATCAGAACAACATCAATAACTGGAGTATGGCCGGGGATTTGAACCTGGATAAGTTTTTACCTGAACGAGCCGGCTGGTCTATTCCGGTGTCTGCGCAGGTACAATCAAATACCTCAACACCACGCTTTGCGCCAAGCAGGGGGGATGTTCGTCTAGAGGAAATCCAGCAGCAAATTCGTGAATTGGATATCAGTGAAGAGGAGAAAGATGTGCGGATTCAAGATGTTACTGAAGCGGCTCAAACATTCAACTTCACGCGTTCCTACTCTTTCCGCGTTTCAAAGCAAAATTCCCGTAGCGGACTCATGAGAGTCCTCGTTGATGGGCTTTCGTTTAATCACTCCTACACGGATTCAGATGCCAGAAGTCCCTCTCAAAAGTTGCGTGATTCATGGCGATGGTCCAGCAACCTGGGATACCGGCTCACAGTCAGGCAGCCTAAAACAGTGCGGCCTTTCTGGTTCTTGGACCCAGTGCCAGTGATTGGATTATTGGGTGATCTTCGTCTGAACTACTTGCCACAATCTATCAATGCATCCGCTTCTGCGGCACGAAACTTCTCTTCAACACAGCAGCGGTCTGAATTAAGGCAAACAGTTCTGGAAGAGCGTGCTCGCTTCCCGATTCGTGAACAGCATACGTTTACGCACCGGAGAAATATGAGCGTCCAATACAATCCGTTTCAATTCCTCAATCTGAGTTTTGACACAAGCACAAACCAGAGCCTCAACCAGTTGGGTGTGGATACGGTATTTACTGTGATTGACCTTCGCGATGGCTTTAATACGACGTATATAAACCAGCGATTGGACTCAACCTTCTATGCGACCAACTCTGTTGGGATTGTCGAGGACGATGAGGGGGTAAGTGTATTCCAGGAAGAACGTCTCGAACCACGTCCGGCGTTGGATGCCTTCGACGGGCTCTTCAAGAACAGCGACATGCTGCGTACTGAGACGCACGACCAACGATTTAACGCTACATTCCAGCCGACCTTTAGCCGTACAGGTGCTTTAAATTGGATCACCATTCAACCAGTTACCTATTCTGTACAATACAGTTGGCAAAATGCGGCTGCTGGAAGGCTCACTGGGGCTAATGTTCGAAACCAGGTAAGCGTACGCAGTGGCGTAACTCTTCGGCCTTTAGAATTATGGCGTAAAATCCCGTTTTACGAAAAGATGGAAGAGCAGCAGAGAACTGCTGAACAGGAAAACCAGCGCAAGAAGAGGGAGCGAGAAGTAAAAAGGCAGGAAAAAAGAGACGCTAGAAAGCTGGCAAAGGAAGAGCGTAAGCAGCAACGCAGGGAAGAATTAGAACGGCAAAGGCAATTGGAAGAAGAACGGAGATTGGAAAATGAGCGGCGCGAAGCGGAAGGCTTGCCGCCGTTGCCTGATATAGATGAAGAATTGGAAGAGGAAGTACTGGATGAGGTTGTACCGGATTCGGCTCTTGTAATGCCGGACTCTGCTCTTGTAGATTCAGCCTTTGTGCCGCAAAATCCGGATCTGATTGATGAGGAAGAAGGGGCGGCTGCCGACTCTCTCGCTATTCCAGGTGGTGTTCAGCCCGGTGTAGAACAGGAAGAGGAAAAGAAGAAACCGTCCTTTAAATTGCCTCTGCCTAAGCCTCTACCGCTTCTCAGGCGCCTGGTATTGGCAGCAACTGGTGTTCGGGATTTGAGCATAACGTATACGGGAAGCAGGAATTCTTCTTCAAGTAACGTGGGTAGGGCACAGTTCAATAGTTTCAATCAACTGTCAGCCGTAGATGTAAACTACAGTCTTATCGATTCATGGTTTAGAGATAAGGGCCCATCAGTAGCCTATCGTTTTGGACTGGAAAGGAGCTTGCCGATCACCTCTCGTGTAGTGACGTCGAACCTTCAAGTGACCGATGTGCTTGCTGATAACAACAGAATCCAGGCGCAGACTGCACTCAACCCAAGCTCAACCCTGACGATTAACCTGAACTGGAATGTGGATTGGGGGACAAACCAAAACTTGACGTATCGGCCCTCTGATGAGATTATCAGTGAGATCACAGAAAACACGATTGATATCTCCCAAACCGAGCGCGGTAATAACAAGGCGTCCGTATGGGCCTTTAGAGCAGATTATATATCCTTGTTTGCGAACCAGTTGGATACGTACATCGAGGATGCCGGTTCAGACCTGAATACACTCACTGATGAAAATGGTGACGGCAGGGTTGTACTGACGAACGATGCGCTGGTTGAAGACTTCTTGGGTACCTACCTGGTGGGATCACGGGCGTTAGACAGCCGGGGATTGTTGCCGTTTCCTCTGCCGGGATGGCGAGTCAACTTTACGGGATTGTCCAACTGGCCCGTCTTTGAACTATTTGCTCAAAACGCCACCCTGCGCCATGGGTACAGTGCTGATTTTAGCACTGATTACAGATCCAATGTGTTTTCAGCTGGTGCAGACTCCACCAATACCTTCAGCCTTGGTGGAAAAACAGTGATCTACCAGGTCCCAGAAGTGGAAACAGGAACGGTTCGAGTCAATGAGCGATTCCAGCCATTGATTGGCCTGGACCTGAGCTTTAAGAACCAGATCCAGATGAACATGGCCTGGAATAAAAGCAATACCTATTCATTGAGCACAACCAGTTTCTCTGTAAACGAGAGCAGAACCAGCGAATTGTCGTTCTCGGCCAGCTATCAGAAGCGAGGGATGAAACTGCCATTCTTTAAAAAGCGGCTAGACAACCGGGTAAGCTTTAGTTTCACCTTGTCCCGAGCCATCATTGATGATCAGCGATACCAGCTGCGCCTCGCTTTGGAAGAAGCCATTGCGGCGGTTGATCTGGGGCAGGAATACGACAACAGTTTGTCGACGACGGGCAACAACGTATCCGTAGTAACAGCCTCTACCCGCTTCACATTGACCCCTCAGATATCCTATCAGTTCAGTAACCGAGTCTCCGGTGATTTCCGTTTACGCATAGAGAATTTCGATAGTGAAGACAGCCGCATCCCCTCCACCAAAACCACCTCCGGCACCTTCAACATCCGAGTTAGTATACAGAATTAATAGCAATCAGAGAGGATTCTCTGATTGCGTTCCGAGTTTCGGGTTTCGTGTTCCGGGTTTGTTTCTGGTTTTCCGGTTTCGAACAAGAAACCAGCCCGAAACGCGAAATCCGAAACCCGAAACCAATCAAATTATCCAATTTGATTGTGAAGCCAATGCAAGAAGTTGTCGTTTGTTCGTTGGGGCGTATAGAGTATGAGCCTGCTTGGAAGCTACAGAGGCAGGTACAACAGGCTTTGATTGCTGCTAAGCGTGCTGATCCGCCTCAGCTTATCCCGCATGTTCTTATGTTGGTTGAACACCCGCCTGTGTATACATTAGGCAAAAGCGGTGATTCAAATAACTTGCTGGTGTCGGAGTCTTTTTTGTCCCAGAAAGGAGCCACGTTTTTTCATATCGATCGGGGCGGGGACATTACCTATCATGGCCCTGGGCAGGTTGTTGGGTATCCCATTTTGGACCTGGATCGTTTTCGCCGCGATTTACATGTATACCTTCGAAATCTCGAAGAGGTGATGATACGCCTATGCCGGGATTATGGAGTGGCTACTACCCGGGTAAAAGGCAAAACCGGAGTATGGATTGATACAGACGACGAGAACCAGAGCAGGAAGATTTGTGCAATGGGCATCCGTTGCAGCCGGTGGGTGACGATGCACGGATTTGCGTATAACATAAATACGGATCTTTCGTACTTCAATTATATCATCCCCTGCGGTATTCAAAACCGGACAGTGACGTCCCTGCAAAACGAACTCGGTCGTTCTTTGGACGAGGAAGAAGTGAAATCGAAGTTGTTAGGGCATTTTTCTGACGTTTTTGAAGTAAAATTGCAAATTTTGGGTAACCAAGAATCAATTGATTACCTGCAAGAGTTGATTGGCGATACAGTGCCACGCGTAAATTAATAACCTACTATATAGGCCCCCGATGTCTTTTGATCAAAAAGCTTTTTCTTTTCAGCTCTTGAGCGAAGTACTTTTCTACGACGAGGAGTACGGCGCTACAGGAAACCTGAGCTTGATCGATGCTGATTTGGGTAAAGAGTTGTATGTCGCTTTTTATTCTCCCCAGGACCATCAGTACGTGATAGAGAAAGCAACAGAATGGGAGCTAATGGATCCCGATGACGAAGCTGAAATCGGATACGAATTTGCTTCTGATTCGGAGACGCACCTGTCCTCCGAGGATGTTTCTGATATTGTAGAAGTGTTACTCAAATTGGCTGAGGACGAGGGTCTCTATCCTAGCATGTCTCTATCCTTCGAAGACGATGAAGTCGTCTGAGATTGAGTCCCGGTTCCAAACGTCTTGTACAACAAGAATCCCCATCCGGCTATAAAGCACACCCCACCGAGCGGAGTAACTGCTCCAAGCCAGGATGTGTCCGTTAATGTGAGGAGATACAAGCTTCCAGAGAAGATCAGGATACCTGTAATAAACAAATAGCCGCTCGCCCGGTAGTTCATACTTTGCCTGGAAAATCCAATTCCAACTAAAGCTAAAGCATGATACATCTGGTAGCGAACGGCTACTTCGAAGGTTTCCAGTCGTGCCTCTGTGAGCACCTCTTCCAAGAGATGCGACCCAAACGCTCCTGCGATGACACCCAATGCGGCAAGCAGAGCGCCAGCCCTAAGAAAAATCATACATAAATCCGTAAGGTTGTAGTTACCTGATACGGGTTAATGTATGGGTTTTTTGCGAGGAGGGTGTATGGATTCTGTAGTAATACGTGCCTGTAGGAAGGTCGTCACCAGAAATTAGAATTTCATGGGTGCCGGCTTGTTTGTATCCCTCGTCGAGAGACTTAACCATTCGTCCTAGAGCATCATACAAGGCAAACTGAACCGGCTCAGGGTGTTGCAGGGAGTACGTGATAGTAGCAGTTGAAGTAAACGGGTTCGGATAGGCTGCGTACAATTCAAAAGCACCAGGTACATCCGCGTTTTCGATAGATGTACTTACAACAGATGAGTTCGCCGTGTACACATAGTCCTGGTTCGCAGCATTTCCGTCATTGCCCGCAACAGCAGCAGCATAAACAACAATGTCTTGCACGTCTGTATCTGGAGCGACCCATTGAAACGTCCATTCAGCTGATCCTGTATTGGCGACAGCATCAGAGTGAGTAATATACTCTCCCAAGGCATCGGAGAACTTTGTGCCGTTGGTCAGCAGAATCTCTCCGGTTGATCGGACAAGGTCATCAACGCCTCGAACGGTTGCCTGAAACCCAAATAGAACGCCATCGCTTTGCTCGATGCGAATGGTTATGTCTACAGTGTCGCCCGCTTCGAACCGGTCAGGAGTAGAAAGTGTGAGAGAGCCGGCTCCCCCGTTGTCGGTGAATGAATCGTGACACCCATTTGTGCCACAGGTTGAGCCGTCGCCAGCGCGGGTAGGAGCGCCTACCCGATTAGAAGGGGCTCCATTTTTTCGCGTGAAACCAAGATCGGGAATCAAAAGAAGAATAATAGCAATCGCAGCAGCTAGTAACTTAAATTTCATGATGGAAAATAAATAGAATGAGGAGTAGATAGCTTATAGCTTGTATATAAATAAAATGCGCAAAATGCGTATTCCCCTATCCGCCTAGCTAAAAAATAGGAACGAGAACGCCTGGGATAGAAGTTGAGAGGGGCTATCAGGGAGTGGAACGAATGAACATTCGTTTACAAACGGTGTGCCAGGAATTAAGTATAAATCAGTTGGGCTTTAGAATGGAAATAGATTCAATCAGATCTTCTTCAGATACGGTTTCTTTAGGTGCATCACCCCATAACCGTTCCAGATCATAGAACTCCCGTTTTTCTTCGCTGAAGATGTGAACTACCAGGTTTACATAGTCGAGCAATACCCACTGGAGGCTATCCGTGCCTTCCATGTGCCATGGGAGTTCATCTCCATATTCTCTGATACGAGCCCTGATGGCCTGGTAGATGGCCTTGATTTGCAAGTCCGATGTGCCGGTGCACAGAATGAAAATGTCAGCTATACCGCTAACATTTTGCATATCCATTACAACAATGTCCGTTGCTTTTTTAGAAAAGGCGGCTTCTATGGCATGTTGTGCAAGTTCATGTACAGGGAGGCTTGTCACGGAGGAGTCTGTTGGCTGGTTCGAGGTTTCAGGTGAGCTGTTAGAATCAGTAGATGTCATATATATGGTGATGGTACAGATCTAATTAATTGTGGTGTTTTTGAATGGAGTCAGGCTCTCGTAGTCTTTCCCGATGACAATCGTCGCATCGAGGTATTCATCGGCGTCGATATCTTGAATAACCCGGTCTTCAGGAATCCCCACAGCCGCAGCTAACTTTTTAGCAGATTCCAGGTCGCCAATGCGGTCATATACAATGGATTGTTCTTCGTCAAAAGATACGTGGTCGCCTACCTCTACCACATCAAAGCCGTTTTTGCGAAGATATTGCGTGAGGTCACCGGCCAATCCAGATACTCCACATCCATTACGCACGCTGACTTGTATAACCTCGCCCACAAGTTGCCCTGTATTGTTCTCTCTGTACGGGTCAATGCCACCAGAGAAGCTTCGAGAAACAAACACGATGACCAATACAAGTGCTAAAGCTCCAAGAAGGAAGAGTCCTTGATGATTTGGTTCTGTCTGTTCTGAACTCATAAATAATGAAATCGAATCCTCAAAACTAGAGAAAAAAATAACGCGGCATGTCCTGCATGGAATACCGCGTATAACGTAAAACCGGGGAGTATGTTGTGCTATAGTTAACGGGCACTGTCTCTCCAGAAAAGATCGTCGGTAGTACCGAAGGATGCATCAAAACGATTGTATCCGTATCCACGTCCATAGCCATAAGGAGAAGCATATCTGCCGTATGGGCTCTGACGGAAGGATAAGTGCAATTGGACATTCTCAGAAGGCTTGTAAGCAACTTCAGCATTACGCACAAAAATGCGTGTATTACCGTTCATATTGCCAGAAGGATCGCTGAATGAACCTGCATTTGGCGAATAAGCGGCACTTACATCTACGCGGGCAGCAAGCTTGTCACTAAACTGCCACATCATCGAGTTGGTAAACATACCTACTGATGACGTATGCCCTCCAAATGAACTAGAGGAAAATTCAATAGATTGATTCATGCGAAATATTGACGGATCAAACAGTTTGTTCAGCGAAAACGAACTGCTGCTGTTTGAATTATAAAGCTTTGCTGGAGCCTTTTGAGCGATTGCTGTATCGCGCAACTGCGCCTGAGCAGGTGTAGACGTACTCAAAACGACTAATAACAAAGCAAGCGTAATAAAAATTCGCATGGTTTCTACGTTTTAAAAGGGTATAGTTTATACAGTATAATACGCCCCAATCTCTACGCTGTCAATAACCTTTGGGGCAATCTTTTGTTCTGTTTGTAAAATGTTTGTTACTGTACGATCAAATGAATCTTGATTCACTTGATCAGTTTCGGGTTTCGCGTTTCGGGTTTCGGGTTGGTTTCGCGTCAAAAGGGTGTCTTTTTTTAACCCGGAACGCGAAACCCGAAACGCGAAACCAGCCAAATAATCCGCCAGGATTTATTTGGCTGCATTTAATCTAGAATCGGAATTTAAGGGGTATAGGTTAAATTCCGCCTAGTTTCCACATCACGCGGGATCTTCTGTGCTCTATGTATCATACACGAGATCATGCACGTATGCGTACCTGGCTCGTGTAGATAAGAATGTACGTACTGGTGGTTATTGTTTAAACGCTTATAGTCTGCCATTTCGTATATCCAACTGAAGATTTATGAGAAGATCAGTAATTCTTGGCATCGAAAGCTCCTGTGATGATACAGCTGCTGCCGTCCTGGATGATGGGCGGTTGGTATCAAGTGTGATCTCTTCTCAGATTGTACACGAGGCGTTTGGTGGCGTGGTGCCGGAACTGGCCTCCAGAGATCATCAGCGATTTATTGTCCCTGTGGTCCGTCAGGCGTTGGAAAAAGCGGGGGTTACGAACGAGGATATTACCGGTATAGCTGTTACTTCAGGGCCCGGGTTAGCCGGCTCCCTGTTGGTAGGGCTGTCGTTTGCAAAAGCCATGGCGTATGCCCTGGATGTCCCCCTTATGGGCGTCAACCATCTGGATGGACACATGTATTCGGTGTTTCTTGAGGAGGATCAACCCTCCTTTCCCTTTCTGTGTTTAATCGTATCGGGAGGCCATACCCAGCTTGTGCAGGTCGATGCCGAGTTTAAACACACCGTGTTGGGTTCAACGCGGGATGATGCCGCCGGCGAAGCGTTCGACAAGGTTGCGAAGCTGATTGGGCTTGGATATCCGGGAGGGCCCAAGGTAGATGCCCTGGCCGCTCAAGGCGATCCTGCATTCCACCAGTTTCCCCGTTCTTCGCTCGGAGGCTATGACTTTTCGTTTAGCGGCCTAAAAACGGCTGTGTTATATTACTTAAATTCCTTCTCTGAAGAAGAGCGCGAAGCCTTGCTTCGAGATCACATTGCAGACCTGTGTGCTTCCTTTCAGCAGGCCGTTGTCGACATGCTGGTAACGGTTGTGCGGCGTGCCGTGCGAAGGAAAGGCGTTAAAGAAGTCGCTGTAGTAGGAGGGGTGTCTGCCAATTCTGGATTGCGCAAGGCATTGGAGGCCCTCCAGGAAAAGGAAGGATTTTCTTTGTACGTGCCCTCCATTAAATACTGTACAGATAATGCCGCAATGATTGCCAAGGCTGGAGCAATGAGCTTGGAATCAGGCAAAACGAGTACATTATATATAACCGCTGAACCTTCCCTAAAAGTAAGTTAATTGAGGATAGTTAGTTCGTATGCTCGTTGAATCGGTACAGAAGATGCTGGAGCCATTGGCAAACGGGTTGCCAGAAGTACCTGAGGACCCCTCAATCGAAGATATGGAGCCCTGGCGGTTGTGTATCAACTCGCTCGATCGTACTATAATTCGTCTCTTGAATGAAAGAGCGATTTGTGCAAAAGTGATTGGGCAAATCAAAAAGAATAATGGGATTCCGGTGTATGATCCAAGGCGGGAGGAATTTGTTCTTGATAATGTGCAGCAACACAATGAAGGACCCCTCTCGAATGAAGCCGTTCGGAGATTGTTTGAACGTATCATAGATGAGATACGATCTCTGGAACGCAAACACTATGGCGAGAAACCCCCTCAAAATGATGTTTAATACACGTGTGAAATGCGAAAAACGATACTGATAGTTGCATTAGTGGTCTTTGTGCTGTTGGGGATTGCAGGAGGCGTTGGATATTGGATGGTCTATGGAGTAAATACTCCTGAATACGCAGAGGCCCGTTCGGTTAAAATTCTCCCTGATGCCTCCTTTGAAACCGTAGTGGATTCACTGGTTACCAAAGGTATTCTTAAAAACCCAGGCACGTTTAGCCTGGTAGCGAATGCGACAGGGTGGAGTGAACAGGTTAAGCCCGGCCATTATTCTCTGGAGAGCGGGCAGTCTAACTATGACCTGCTCAACACCATTCGAAAAGGACTTCAAACACCGGTGCGCATTACAATACCTCCCGGCTCCCGCCCAGATGTAGTGGCTGCCGTGGTGTCCAAACAACTCAATTTTCCTCCAGAGGACTTCCTTGCCGCGCTGGAAGATGTAGAATTGGCCACCGAGCTATCAACGGATACGTTGCACTTATTTAGCTACATGCTGCCGGAAACCTACTTTGTGTATTGGTTGACCGATGCAAAGTCGCTTGTAAAGAAAGTCAAAGGTGAGTTCGACCAGTTTTTTACTCCTGAAATGAAGCAGCACGCTGAGGAGCAAAAACTCTCTGTAAATGAAGTGCTCCGTGTTGCGTCGATCGTCGAGTGGGAAACCAACCATGTAGAGGAAAAACCAGATGTAGCCGGCGTATATCTCAATCGCTTGCATCATCGAGACTTCTGGCGCCTGGATGCCGATCCAACCGTTGAATATGCGCTTCTCCAACTAAACGGCAAAAAGCAAGGCCGATGGGGGCGTCTTTTCACCGCGGACTACAAAGTCGACCACCCCTACAATACCTACAAATACCGCGGCTTACCGCCAGGCCCCATCAACAACCCTTCTCCATCATCCATTAAGGCGGTCCTTCAACCTCGCGATCATAGCTACATGTTTTTCGTAGCGAAAGGAGACGGAAGTCATACCTTCACCCGCACGTTAAGCGAGCATCTCAGAGCTTCAAGGGAATTCCACCGCCTCATGCGCCAGAAAAGAAAAGAAAAAGCCGCAGCAGAAGCCGCGGCTAGCCAAGCGCAAGCGCTTGATTAAAGTGCAATCACATGAACCTTGAAGGATTCATATGATTGGTTTCTTGTTTCTGGTTCCTCGTTTCTGGTTTTCCTGCGCTATACAACTGCTTTTCAACAAGAAACCAGAAACAAGAAACCAACCCCAATAAACCGTCAGGAGTTATTGGGGTGTATTTTTTAAAGCAATACGCTCAACCCGATCTGGAAGTGATTCCTGATAATATCTTCTGTGACGGTGTAGGTCGTGAAGTCAGGGATGTAGATGTCTTCCTGGGTTTCTTGCATCCATCCAAAGTTGATGGCGAATGCATTCGAGAAGTTGAAGCCAAAGCCGGCTGATACATACGATTTCTTGTTGTCAGGATCGAGTGCAGTGCCGTCTCCTAGAGACAGAAGGCCGTCGTTGGGATCTGGCTGTAGGGCGTAACCTACTCGGGCGGTGAAGTTGTTGAACGTATATTCAGCAGCAATGCTTGAATTAACTACAGCTTTAAAATCGTCCCGGATCGAGCGGTTGATGTCTGCAAAGAAATTGCGATCGGTTGAGGCATCCAACTCCATCTGGCTCCAATCGACCAATTCAAGATCGCCGAGAATGGTAAGACCAGCGATAGAATAGGAGAGACCGCCACCGAAGCGCCATGGCGTGGTGATATCGTACTCAAACGTACCACGGCCGATATCTCCAGGCTGGCCACCATACGCGAGGGAGAGTCCGTTGTCGAAGAAGGTAGCTACTTCAGTTTCAAAGGCTTCGTCTACCCGGTAAAAGGTAGGCGTTTCGATGGTAAGGCCAACACGCGCTCCCGGGGCAGCTTCTGCAGAAACCCCAACGCGGAGATTGGCGCCAATCAGCTCAGACTCAAACCGTTCGGTATACGTTACCTGGTCAAAGCCCTGGTACTCTGTGTCGCCGTCGATGACAACGTATAGGTCTGAGGTGTTTTCGCCGTTGATGTCGAATTCGTCAAAGAAGCTCTCGAAATCATATCTGCCAAAGGAAAAATTAAGCGATGCACCAATCATGACGCCTTTTGCTGCTTCCACAGCACCACCGAAACTCAATTCTTTTAAGCTTCCTTCCTGGAAGACGTCACTGCTTTGTTGGATGGTAGATCCTGGATTTACAGCCTGGTAGAAGAGGGGACCGTCGGTACCCACGTTTTCGCTCAAAAACTCGACAGCACCGCCGAGGTAAGCAATCTCAGGGAGATCGGCGAAGAATTCCGGGAAGAAGATACCGCCGTCTTCACCAATCTGGAATTCGTCGTCAAAAGGAAGAAGAACATCGGTGATAGACTCTTCATTCGTCAATCCCTGGAAAAACAGGTTACGGCTGAATGAGCTTGTCTGGTTATACGTCGCACCCAATACGAGCGCTCCTTGTTTAGTAGGGACTTTGTAGATCCCAGCAAAGTTGCTCAACGATTGGTCGGTCAATTCTTCTTCAATCGGATTGCCAAATCCCTGTGCGCTTACAAACCCTTCGTTTGTTGCAGCCAGGAAATTAAGGGTCGCACTCACCTGGGATTGTTTGACAAAACCAAGGCCGGCAGGGTTAGTGAAAAAGTCTGAATAATCTCCAAGACCTGCGATACCCGTTCCGGAGAGCCCGATAGAGCGAGCACCCGTTCCTGGCAGGCGTTGGGTAAACAGGAGTGCATCTTCAGCGGTTTGGGCTTGGGAAGACTCAACGGAGACACCTAGCAGCAGGAGAGCCAGGATCAAGGTGGCTTGCACGGTTCGTTTTATTTGTGCAATCGGGTTCATGGATGGTAAGGTCTTATTCATATATCTAAATCTATTGGCATAGATAATCAGTGATCAAATCGTTGTGCCGAATCCGATGGGTTTATGCCGATAAATGCCAAATTCGTAGTAATTATTGCGTATTGTAGTACTTATTGGGTATAGCAAAGCCCGTACAGATGCACGGGCTTTATCCCGGCTTACGCAAATGGTGCAATAAGGCGGTTAATTTTGTTGGCTGCTATCAGCTGCCTCGTTTTCTGCTGGAGCTGCGAGTTCCACTGCTGGAGCTCTTAGATCTTCCAGAAGACCGACTGGCTCCTGAGCTGCTACGTCCTGAGCTTCCAGAAGACCGGCTGGCTCCTGAGCTACTTCGTCCAGAAGAAGAAGGCCGGCTGGCTCTTGATCCCCGGTTAGAAGAACTTGAAGAAGGTCGGCTGGCTCTAGAGGATCCACTGCTGCTGCGCGTGCTCCTTGTTGAAGATCCACTGCTACGGGTGCTTCGTGTAGAAGTACCGCTGCTGCGGGTGCTCCGTGTAGAAGATCCACTGCTGCGTGTGCCTTGTGTCGAAGATCCACTGCTGCGAGTGCTGCGTGTTGAAGTCCCTCTAGTGGATGTACCCCGCGTTGAGGTTCCTCTAGTGGATGTACCCCGAGTAGATGTACCCCGCGTTGAGGTCCCTCTAGTGGAAGTACCCCGAGTAGATGTACCTCTAGTTGTTGTACCCCTGGTTGAAGTACCGCGAGTCGTAGTGCCACGTGTGGAGGTACCGCGAGTCGTAGTGCCACGTGTAGAAGTACCACGAGTGGTTGTACCCTGTGTCGAAGTACCGCGAGTTGTGCGAGTACGTGTAGCTCCAGAGCTTGACGTACTGCGACCGTCGGAGCGAACCGTGGTTCGTGTGCGATCATTCGTTGTACCTCGCGTGGTGCGAGTTGTACCACTTGCAGAACTTCGTCCTGAACGATCTGTGACTACCGTGCGGGTTGCGCCATTCCGTACGGTTCTTCGGCCATCAGTTAAAGAGGTTGTGCCTCTACCACCATACAAGGCTCCTCTAGCTGTAGCTGCAGTTCGAGTCGTTCTTCGGGCATTGTCGGCCAGGTAACCGCCGCGCCCTGTTGTTCGACCTCTCGGTGAATAATAACGATCCGTTACGTACACACGGGGAGAATATCCATAGCCATACCCACCGTATCCATATCCGCCGTATCCGAAGCCATACCCACCGTATCCATAGCCATAGTAGCTTGGGAATCCGTATCCGTAATAACCAAATCGGGCATATCGTGGATAATATCCATACAGATAAGGATCATGATACCCATAGTAGAACGGGTCATGATAATACCCGCGGCCGAAGCCCAGTGATAAAGAGAATCCTGAACCGTAGTAGAACGGGTCATAATATCCATAGTCATACCATGGATCGTAAAATCGATTAAAGTACCTGCCGTAATGAGGGCGGTGGTACGAGTAGTATTCGTCTTCGTAGTAGTGACGCTCGACGACAGAGCCGTCGTCGTATTCTTCGGTTTCTACGTACGTTGGCCGTCTGTCATACTCTTCATAGTCATCAATCGTCGCTAATTGGGTATAACAGCCAGTCATCATCAACGTAGAAGCTCCCAGCATCAAGAAGTAAAGGGGGCCCCTTAGTCTTGATAGCAGTTGGCGCTGGAGTTCTGTAATGGCCCGTTCCATGATTATATACCTGGTTTGATGGATGCCGGTGGCAGTGTTTCGGTGATAGTCCGTTTAGTTATAATGTATAAGGTACACACCGAGTTTCAAAGTATGCTGGAGCGATTTGTTATGTAGTCCTGGCGCATTTCGCTTTGTTATGGTTCCTAACGGAGCAATTCTGAGAAACCCATCGCAATTTGACCAGTTCTAGCGCGAGTTTTCGCACGCTCAGGCTTTATTCGATCTCGGTTGTCTATATATTTCGACAAATACCGGGCCATACCAAGAATTTCCTTAATTTGGCCGAAATTGTCTGGTTTTGTGCTTCTATTGTACTGGATAATCATCAATGACTGTATACTATGGCTGACGCTATTACGCCCCGCTCCGAAGATTACGCGCAATGGTATATCGATATCGTTAAACAAGCTAAACTGGCTGATTACTCGCCAGTGAGGGGTTCGATGATTATCCGGCCGACGGGGTACGCGCTGTGGGAGAACATCCGGGACACCCTCGATGGTATGCTAAAAGAGACAGGGCACCAGAATGCCTACTTCCCTCTTTTTATCCCTCAATCCTTCCTGGCAAAGGAAGCAGAGCATGTTGAAGGGTTCGCTAAAGAATGTGCGGTAGTTACCCATTCGCGGCTGAAAATAGAGGAGGAAACGGGTGAACTAATTCCTGATCCCGATTCGAAAATCGAGGAAAACCTGATCGTTCGCCCTACCAGTGAAACGATCATCTGGGACACCTACAGCAAATGGATTCGCTCCTGGAGAGACCTGCCCATCCTGATGAATCAGTGGGCCAATGTAGTCCGATGGGAAATGCGTACCCGTATGTTCTTGCGGACGATGGAGTTTCTCTGGCAAGAAGGGCACACTGCCCACGCGACTGAAAAAGAGGCGCAGGATGAAACGATGAAAATCCTGAACATCTACGCGACGCTCGCTGAGGATTACATGGCGATGCCTGTTATCAAAGGGGCCAAGACAGCCAGTGAACGATTCGCCGGCGCAGTCGATACGTTGTGTATCGAGGCGCTGATGCAGGACGGCAAGGCGCTGCAAGCCGGAACGAGCCATTTCCTCGGACAAAACTTTGCAAAAGCCTTTGACTGTACGTTCCAGAATAAGGAAAACCAGTTGGAGCACGTATGGGCGACCTCCTGGGGCGTGTCAACGCGGCTCATCGGCGGGCTTATCATGACGCATTCGGATGACCAGGGGCTGGTGCTGCCTCCCCGCATCGCACCCACGCAAGTGGTGATCGTGCCTATCCTTCGTAAAACAGGAGGAGAGCCGGTATTAGAAGCGGTTGAACGTATAGAGAAGATGCTTAAAGATGCGGGTATCCGCGTCCACGTTGATGCACGTGAGGGATATCGCCCAGGATGGAAGTTTGCTGAGTACGAAGTTCAAGGTGTACCTATCCGCCTTGCGTTAGGTGCTCGTGATGTTGAGCACGGTGTAATTGAAATGGCCCGGCGGGACACCTTCGAGAAGGAGACGGTTCCTCAAGAAGGCCTAACCGCTTTGATCCAGGAAACCTTGGAAGCCATCCAAACCAACCTCTTCGACAGAGCCGTTGTGTTCCGCGATGAACTCACGACTTCAGTCGACACCTACGACGACTTCAAGTCCGTCCTCGAAGAAAAAGGCGGTTTCATCCTCGCCCATTGGGACGGCACCGCCGAAACCGAAGCCCGCATCAAAGCCGAAACCAAAGCCACCATCCGCTGCATCCCCCTCGACCAACCCTATGAGGAAGGAGAAGATATGGTGACCGGGAAGCCGTCTAGAGGGAGGGTGTACTTTGCCAAATCATATTGATTTGGCAAAGAGTGCAAGGTGCAAAGTGCAAAGTGCAAAGTATTGATCCAACCTGACATCCCTCCCCTTTCCCAAGGGGGAGGTGGCCCGAAGGGCCGGAGGGGAGTGGGGTTCTTGTATCTCGTGTCACATACTGTTACATTACCCACTGCTATCGTCTAGGGAATACACAGTACGATGTTAACACCGCAACAGGAGTCCGTGACCCGTTTGCTTAAGGCACTCCAGGATGGGGATGAGTCTGCGCTGGATCAATTGTTTGTCCAGGTGTACGACGAACTACATTCAATGGCCCATAATAAGCGGAAGAACTGGATCGGGAAGGACTACACACTTAACACCACCGCGCTCGTGCACGAGGCTTACATGAAGCTGATGGAGCACAGTCAGCACGATTGGAACAGCCGGGCGCACTTTATGGGCGTAGCTGCAAAAGCTATGCGGCATATCCTAATCAACTATGCCGAGAAGCGGCGCACTAAGAAGCGGGGAGGTGATTTGAAAAAGGTCTCCTTGGAGGAAGAACGCGCCTCAATCGACGAAGTGATCGAAATGTCTGACGAGCAAGCGGATAAGCTTCTAGCCATCGAATCAGCCATCAAAAAGCTGGAAAAGAACAACGAACGCCAGGTACGCATCATCGAATGCAAATTCTTCGGCGGCATGACCAACGATGAAACCGCCGAAACCCTCGGCATCTCCAAAGCCACCGTAAAACGAGACTGGGCCATGGCCCAAGCCTGGCTCCACCGCGAAGCCACGCAGCAATTAGACTAATTGCAAGAGGGTCTTGCAATTAGGTTTCTGGTTTCTGTGTTTCTGGTTTCTTGTTGATTGCTTCGCAATCGGTCTGTAGTGCAATTCTACTTTTAATTTCTGGACGGCTTCGTGTTAGCAACGATCTAACACCCTAACCCAACAAGAAACCAGAAACACGAAACGAGAAACCAATCAAATGAGGATCATTTGATTGCTGAAGGTCGTTCTCCCTTATCTACCCGCATATTTCACAACGAATCAGAGAGGCTTCTATCGTATTTGGTACTATTTGTGTTTAAGCGACTTTTGCTATCACAATTCTATTTTTGCATTCGGTAACTCGCTCTACCTATAGCATATTTAATAGTATCAATGCTACTCTCTAGACATATCTCTTTTTTTAATCAAATAATTAATTATTTGATTGGTGCAAAGTGCAAGGTGCAAAGTGCAATGTTCGTGTCCCGAATAGGACAGCTTAACCCTATCCAACTGCAAACCAGACACGCAGATGGGTATGCCCATCTAACTGATTGCGAAGCAAGAAACCAGAGCCGCAGATGGGTATGCCCATCTAACTCATTGCGAAGCAATAAACCAGAAACCAGAAACCGACTCAGCTTTCTTTTCCTGGCACTACTGCTTATAGTATGCCTCCCCTCAACCTCATGGGCACAAAACTGGGGTACGCTCGAAGGGACGATTACGGAGGCGGCTACGGGGGAGGCGATTCCGGGGGCTACGGTTATTATTGGGGGGACGAACTTTGGGACGGCGGCTGATGAGGATGGGTTTTATTCTTTGCGCCTGCCTGCTCTTACATTTGAAATCGTGGTGACGGCCGTTGGGTTTACGCCGTGGTCCGATTCTGTACGGGTGATCAGAGACCAGGTGAATCCACTGGATGTGTCTCTAGAGGAGGCAACGGTGGAGATGGAAGGGATCACGGTGGAGGATGATGCGGTGTTTCAGGATGCGGGGGTTTATGAGCTGGATCCGGAAACGATTACCAAAATTCCAGCGCCGCTCAAGGATGGGTTTCGTGCGCTAAAGGTAGTCCCTGGTGTGGTGACGAATAACGAACTGTCCAGCCAGTACTCGGTCCGTGGAGGCGGGTTCAACGAGAATCTGATCTTTTTTAATGGGTTCGAAGTGTACATGCCGTTTCGTCCACGGCAAGGTGAGCAGGAGGGACTCGGGCTTTTTAACCCGGAGCTCGCTGGCCGCGTAGCACTTCACACAGGTGGATTTCCTGCTAAGTATGGGGGGAAACTGTCGTCGGCACTGGAAGTCGACTACCGCCGGCCCGAAGCCGGGGAGTTTGATGCAGCAGTTTCTCTATCGCTCCTTGATGCCACAGCCAATATGTCGACCTCCGCTCTCGGTGGGCGATTGGGCATCACAACGGGTTTCCGCAAAGCCAGGGCCCGCTACCTGTTCAGCACACAGGAATTAAAGGGAAACTACCAGCCCGATTTTACCGATGTGCAGACTTTCATCTCGTACAGGCTGTCTCCGGGTGTTGAGCTAGAAGCCTTAGGCATCTGGGCAGACCACGTATTCCGGCTCGATCCGACCAATCAAAGGACGTTCTTTGGGACGGTTAGCCAGGATCCTCGCGTTCCATCGAACCTGCAGGCACTGTGGCTGAACTTTAATGGAGAAGAGGAAGATGGATATTCAACACGGTTTAGCGGATTCCGAGTAAAGTCGAAATTATCACCCCGTTTGAGCGTGTCCAATGACGTTTCCTACTTCGGTACAGTAGAAGAAGAAGGGTTTGATATCGGCGGACAAGCCGTGCTGTACCTCGTGGACCCCGGAAGCGACCCGAATAATAATGATGACTTCCTCACGACAGGCGTTGCCCAAACCGACGACTTTGCCGATAACCGCATCGCTGTCGACACCTGGACAGCGCAAAGCCGATGGCAATACACAACCACCAAACACGCTGCCGAAGCGGGTGGGTTTGTGCGAAACCTGGCCTTTGATGACCGCCTGAACGAGAAGTCGATCGTAATCGGCCAATCCAGAGAAGGAAACGTCGAACGCGTTGTCGTCGACAGCCTCCTGGGTGCTACTCAGTTTGACGAATGGCAGGCCGGCTTTTATCTACAGGATTCCTTCGATGCTCTGGCAGAACGGGGTAAATTAGTTCTTTCAGGCGGCGTGCGAACCGACTATTTTTCGTTTAACGACGAGTGGACCGTGTCGCCCCGTCTTTCGATGCGCTACCGCTTCTCGGATAGAACGACCTATACTGCTTCTCTAGGCATTTATTACCAGGCCCCGACGTATCGCGAGCTCCGTGGTCAACCAGATCCTGCCATTTCGGTGATCAACAGCGTGAATCGGGATTTGAAGTCGCAACGATCGGCACAGGCCGTCTTGGGTGTAGAGCACTTCCTGCCGAAGAATCGCTTTATGCTGCGGGCAGAAGCCTACTACAAGGATCTCAAAAACGTGATTTCTTACGACATCGAGAACGTCCGGGTAGTGTATTCGGGCTCTAACGATGCAGAAGCGTATGCCTATGGCGTGGATCTGCAGTTGAGAGGTGAGTTTGTGCCAGGCATAGAAAGTTGGGCGAACTACAGCTTCCTGAAAACCAACGAACAGTTTGTGCCCGACTTTGTCGGGCCAGGTAAAGAAGGCAGCAACCCGCGGCCTACTGACCAAACGCACACGATCTCCGTTTATATTGCCGACTATATCCCGGGCGACAACAGCTGGAAGCTCCACATGCGAACCTTGTTCGGGAGCGGCCTACCGTATACGCCGCCTATCGAAGGCGAACGCATCGGCCAGATCGTAACCCAGGTCCCTGGCGACCGATTCTCAGCCCGTTACCAACGGTATTTCCGATTTGATATGGGTGCGACCAAAGAAGTAGTTGTGTCCGAAAAAGGCTTCAGAAACCCAATCCGCCTCGAATTGACCGGTGAGATCCTGAATGTATTCAACATGATCAACACCGTAGCCTACTCCTGGATTCCCCGAAGCGACGGAATCTGGGTCCGCACGCCCACGAGGTTGACGCCGAGGACGGTGAACGTGAGGATGGCGATTAAATTCTAACGATTGAGTTCGCTGTCGCCCCGGCCTCCGAGCCGGGGTCCATGCAACCTGAATAAAGCCGAAGGTTGTCTGGATCCCTGATCAAGTCAGGGAAGACACGAAGGGAAACCCAAAACTGCTCATAAAATCTTACTGATTTTATGAGCCAACCGAGTCGGCTCCGGAATCTTGTACTTTGTCGTTGAACCTAACGTAAGCTCGATCGCCTCTAGTTGCGTGATGCGGTGGCCGATACTTACGTAGACGGGTTTTACGTTTGATCGGGTTCGGACGACGGATCCGATGACTTGTTCTTTGTCAACCAGATCCACGAGATCGCCTTTGTTCATGCCAAGTGGGGCGTGGGTACCGATGAATCGGGTTTTTGCGACGCCAAAACAGGGCCTGCCGAGCCAGACACCCAGGTGACACGCAAGGCCAAACCGGCGGGGATGAGCCAGTCCCTGGCTGTCGGTCATGAATACCTCAGGTACCGTTTCTAGTTGGGCGAGTGCAGGGAGGATGGCCGGCATCTCGCGAAAGCTGAGCAGTCCGGGTATATACGGAAACGGTACATCGCCCTGGCAAGTTACCTTTTCGACGAGTTCAAGGTCAGGATACGAGATGACCGCAATCGCCGTCTGAAATCGATCGCCCCGTATGCTCACATCGACACCCGCGATATGCTGTACTGGATGTTCTAGCGTCTCCGTGCGTACCTTAGCCGCAAGCGCCTTCTGAATACCAATCGCCTCCTTCGGCGAAACGTCCCAGCGATGGAGTGGAGGGGGGAGGGTCATAATTCGGTTTCGAGTTTCGGGTTTCGAGTTTTTTAGGTGTCATCCTGAGCTTGCGAAGGATCTGTTTGAAACGCGACGACTAAGAATAGTAAATAGAATTAAATAAATTATACACCTGTCAGGCTAAAGAAAGAATAAGCGCGAGACAGGTTTAGACAAAGAGACCTTGTCATCCTGTTGGAGCGGAGCGACGAAGGATCTGGGCGAGCACGACTTGAAAAACAAGCATTCGTTCATCTAGTGCTTGCCCAGATCCTTCCTCACTGCGTTCGATCAGGATGACAAGGTTAAGAAATATTGCCAGATATAAAGAGCATTGCTTTCAATGCACATACATCATCAAATGAATCGATTTAGCATAATAGCCTTTCTACTAACCACCTTGCTCCTCGCAAGTCCTACTGTCCAGGCGCAGGATCTCACCGTGACGGTGACAAATGAAGGCCCCAAGGCAGGAGGCGCATTTCTTCGAAGCCTGGTGTTGCCGGGCTGGGGGCATCAGTATGCGCAGGGGGGATCTTGGAGAGGGGTGGCGACGATCTATGTCGCCGCAGATATCGGCTTGTGGCTGGGGCTGGTCAATGCAAACTGGCGGCAGGACAACCTGATAGAAAGCTATCAAACCCTTGCTACGACTGGTGCGGGTGCCGATATAAATGGCAAGGACCGCACGTTTTATCTGAATCTAGCCACCTTTTTATCGTCCGACGATTATCTCTCTGCTCAACTCCGCAATCGAGCCTGGAATCGGATTGATTATGTGAGTGATCCCTCGTTCCAGTGGGATTGGGCGAGTGAGGAGGATTTTCAAAACTTCAGGGACATGCGGGAAGACGCTGAGTCCTTCCGCCGGCGCAAGGGCGTATTCATTGCCATGCTCGTCGCCAACCGTTTGCTATCGGGCATCACCTCAACAGGCAAAGCCAACAAGGCGAGGGCCCAAACGCAGCTCTCTTTCAGCGCTCCGCCTCGCTATGAAAGGTATCCAATGTTTAATGCTCGGATTGTTTTTTGAGTTGAGAGGATATTCCAGGAGATGTGGAGTATCCTGTTTCACGTCTTGAGGTGAGTTCATGGCAACCGGGAAGGTCCGTTGAGCTGGTGCTAATCGTTATCCCATCGAACTTGATTGCACTTTTTGTTACCTGAAAGGGATGTCAAGGCTTCCTTGGATGTGCAGAAAGGTAGTTGGCGGTGTCTTCAAGTACGCCTTGATTGCACAAAACGGCGACAAAAAGTACAATCCAGCAAACCTTGAACGCACAATTAGGTACCGTGAGGTGGTCCCTGGCTTCCTTGGGTCTGTTTCCAGGTATACAAAAGTGCATTCAAGGCTACCTTGAATGACCGTTTTGGTACTTGAAATCACATTCAAGGCTACCGTGATTGCACTTTTTGTCGCCGAAAAATACGCACAAGTTTACCTTGATAGGCATCCAAACTATGGGAAATGCCCTTCAATATGCCCCATGCCTTGGTTAATAGTAGTAAAAACTAGGATCGAGCTTTTGGGCGGTTGGCTGTGAAGTCGACCATAATGAGGCAGGTCATTACTGTTTGTCCAGGAAAAGACGGCATCTTGCTACTGTAAACCTCTTGAAGGCCGATAGTAAGGGTATAGCCTAGTGAAAGGCCGGCCTGATAGAGGGCGCCGCAGATCTGGTCGAGGGACTTACCGTCATTAAACGTGCGCAGCGCAATGGCCTGAAGCTGGGCTTCCACTGATTGTTCGGCACGAGTGAGGAACTGGATTGTAGGAGGAAAGCGCCTGACGACGGGGTACTGGTTGGAGCCGTATTCTTGTCGATACGACTGGGATTCAGCATGGCCGCCGGAGCCTTGCTGATTACTTCCGGATACGGAAAAAGGGTATTTCATATGCGGGGGAGGGTCCCAAAAGGATGTAATTATCGATAGACGGTCGGGGTATGGAGAGGTATCGACCGAGTCTAAAGATTCTTAAGAACGAAGGAGCGAGCAGCCAATATAAGTAAATACTAAAAGATGTCAAGTTACGCAGATCTTCGCACTGCGACCTTCCGGCTATTTCACCGAAACTTGAAATAATGAGATGGTTAAGATTCGGGAGAACCGGTCCCCCAAACCTGCGTATAAGCGCTCCACATAACAAAATCCCCGGGTCATTAGCTCAGTTGGCTAGAGCGCTACGTTGACATCGTAGAGGTCAGTGGTTCGAATCCGCTATGACCCACTTAATCCCCCTTGCGGCTGTGTGCTGTAAGGGGTTTTTTATTGGCAGTTGTCAGGGTTGTCCTTTTATTTTCAAGCTGAGGTTATATCGAGCCTCGTTAAGCGTCTATATAGGTACATCACAGAGCTAGAAGCTTCCATTGGATTTGTCTTCTTGAACTTTCTCTGTGGCCATCGAGTATCTATAAATTAGATTCTGTATACATCTGACAGTAGTGGATACCATGATTCAGGAACTTCAATCTGTGATAAAGCAGCTACTCAGGCTGCCGGCTGAAGAACAAAAGCGCTATGCAATACAAATCGAAGAGCAACTTAAATCTGAGCTGAAATGGGATGAGTTGTTTGCCGGCACTTCTGATGATCAATGGGACAAAATGATTGCGGGTGTGAAAGCTGAAATAAATGGTGGTGATACAGAGTCTTTAGAAGACTTTCTAAACGGTTAGTGAAATCACATGTAACGCGATCATTTAGCAAACTTTTTCAGAAACTACCAGATCATGTAAAGCGCAAAGCTATTCAGGCGTTTAAATTGTGGAAGTCTGATAGGAGTCAGACTGGTCTCCATTTCAAGAAAGTGCATGTTGCAAAACCCATTTATTCTGCCAGGGTTGGTCGTGATTATCGAGTTCTAGGGCTCGTTGATGAAGAACAGATTTACTGGTTTTGGATCGGCTCACATTCAGCCTATGATAAGCTTCTTAATCAGTTGTAGGCGATGACTACAGCAGTCTGCTTATTCTTCTTGTATGCCAAAAAATCCTAAGCTAATAATCGGGGGCATTTATTGATTAATATCCCCATACCTCCCCTCGACCTCGTCGTTACTCATACACATCAGCATTGGCGGCCCACCACCATGCCAATCGCTGTGCGGATACGTCAACTCCCAATACCTTCCATCCTGAGGATCCTTGTAAAGCTTCGCCCAACCTCCATCAGAAACTGCAACCTCCTGTAGCCACCCGGCAATCAGTTGATTGATGTGAGCACAGGTCTCATCACCAACCACCGAACCATCCGACATTCGCCACTGACCAACGAGCCTGGTTTCTTCCGGACGAATCCCTTGCACTAAATCTCACCCTTCTCAATCAAAGTCTTAAACTCCTCCCTCAGCGCCTCCGTATCCCAACCCAGATCTTTATTCTTCCCTTCGTTCTCCTGCGAGCGGAGCATCAACTGCTCTAGGTTGTTAATCCGGTCGCGGGCGCCGGAGATGAGTTGTTTGTCGTCGTGGCGCATTTCGGCGAGTTCGCGGAGGTAGCGTTCGTCGTGTTTGCGGAAGGTTTTGGCGGCGCGGTAGGCTTGGTAGCGGCGGTGGCCGAGGAAGGAGAGGGCGTCGGCGCCGAGGCGGATGGAGGTGTCGAGGGTTTCGCGGTAGATGTCGTTGATGCCCAACTCCAGGAGTTCGTAGGAGTCGTTCCAGGTGTGAGAGCGGCTCATGATGTGTAGGTGCGGGAAGTGTTTCTGGGACGTTTCGATGATCTCCCGGATTTTGTCGGGGTCGTCTACGGCGACGATCAGGAGCTTTGCACTTTCGGCGCCTGCGGCATGGAGTAAGTCGGCTCTGGAGGCATCTCCGTAGAAGACTTTTAGGCCCATCTTGCGGAGCAGGTCGACGTTGTCCGGGTCGATGTCGAGGTAGGTGGACTTGATGCCGTTGGCCTGGAGGAATCGGCCGACGGTGTTGCCCACGCGTCCGAAGCCAGCAATGATCACGGGGCTTTTTTCATCGATCGCATCTGCTTCACGCTCTTGCTCCAGGGTGCCAAAACGAGGCTGGATAAGCTGCTCGTTGATCAGCATGAGCAGGGGAGTGATGGCCATCGTCACGGCAACAACCGCGATCATGGGGTTTGCTATATCATCTCCCATCACGTTGTTCTGAACGGCAAACGAGAATAACACAAACGCGAATTCACCGCCCTGGGCCAGGGAGAAGGTGAAGAGAAGATTGGAATCGAGGCCCATCTTGAACACGCGGCCGATCACAAAAAGGACGATAAACTTGAGAGCTACGAGTCCGAGAACCAGTTGGGTGATCAATAGGGGTTCGGAGCCGATCAGTCCGAAGTCGATGGAGGCACCTACGGCGATAAAGAAGAGGCCGAGCAAAAGGCCTTTAAATGGCTCGATGTCGGTTTCGAGCTCGTGCCTGTATTCACTCTGAGCTAGCACAACACCAGCGAGGAAGGTGCCCAGTGCGGGGCTTAAACCAACGGTCTGCATTAGCAGGGCGATGCCGATCACGAGCAACAACGCGGCGGCGGTAAACAACTCGCGGAGTCGCGTTTTGGCTATCATCCTAAGCGCTGGGCTAATCAGGTAGCGGCCGCCCAATACGATCAAGGCGATTCCTCCAATAACCGCAACGGTCTGTGCCCAAATGGGCAACCCTTCCACAAGCGTGGTGCTGTGGTGACCGTCGTCATGACCAGCTCCGTGAGCTAGACCCTCAACGGCTAACAAGGGAAAGATAGCCAGGATGGGGATAACGGCGATGTCTTGAAAGAGCAATACCGAGAAGGCGTTCTTGCCGGCCTGGGTATCCATCAACCCTTTCTCTTGCAGGGTCTGCAATACGATGGCAGTAGAAGATAAAGCTAGGGTAAGTCCTAGAGCCAGAGCAGTTTGCCAGGCCAATCCGAACACAATCCCGAGAACCATGATCAGCACGGCGGTGACGCCTACCTGCGATCCCCCCATCCCTACAATCGAGCCGCGTAATCGCCACAACAAGGCGGGCTGTAGCTCCAGGCCGATGAGGAAAAGCATCATCACAACGCCAAATTCTGCAAAATGCATCACGTCTTGCCCCTCATCGCCGACCAGCCCGAAGATGTATGGACCAATAAGGACACCTGCAAGGAGATACCCCAATACAGAGCCAAGTCCGAGTCGTTTTGCAAGAGGAACTGCTACTACGGCAGCGCCCAAATACACAAAGGCTTGAAAGAGGAAGTTACCCTCCATAATACTGTCTCCTTAGTTTGCTGGGGTTAAGTAGTCGTTCAAACTGATTAATTGTTGTGCGCTGGCAATATCCACACGATCATTCATTAAGTCAGTCAATAGCTGATTTAATCGCTGCCGGTGCTCTTCTACCTGCTCCATCTTAATCGAATGGGTGCCATACACAACAAAAGGCGGTAGGAAGGTCATTTTACATAGGCGGCTCGTTTGCTCAAGGGGAGCCATCAGTTGGCGAAGGGTATGAGCGTTATACCCATCCACTGTATAAGCACTCTGGCGGCCGCCGGCGGAGATAATGTTGAAAAAGATTTTACCCTGTAGCGCATTGCCTTCACTGCCATACGCCCACCCATGTTCGAGCACCAGGTCTTGCCATTCCTTTAAAATAGCGGGTGTACTATACCAGAAGAGGGGATGATGGAAGATGATGATATCGTGCTCTTCGGCCAGCGCCTGTTCATGAGCAACATCGATGTCTAGCTCGGGATAGGCTTCATACAAGTCGTGCAGCGTAACACCATCCATCTCCGGAATATCACCTGAAAGCCGCGTATTGATCCGCGACTTCTGATACGCCGGGTGGGCAAATAGAATGAGGATTTTTTTCAAGGGTCTTCTAAGGCCAGACTACTGATCTAAAAGTTCTACACCCTGAGAGGGTAGGGTTGTTTTATTCAAGGGTAACAAAGCACCCTACTTGTCATTCTGAACGAGCAGAGCGAGGAAGAATCTGGGAGAGCACAACATAAAAGATTGCAAAATTCTTTCATCTAGTGCCTTTCCAGATCCTTCGTCGCTTCCCTCCATCAGGATGACAAGGAATCACACAACACGTCCTTCTCAAGTGAGGTGGCCCAAAGGGCCGGTGGGGTTGGGGTTACAAGATCCAATTTTGCAACAACGAACGCAACCCATCCAATTTCTCGTTTCTAACCGAAAAACAGTGCTTAATCAAACAAATAACCAGAAACAAGAAACGAGACACGCAGATGGGTATGCCCATCTAACTGATTGCGAAGCATATAAACCAGAAACAGATAGGTAAGGCGTGCGCTTCTGTAGGGTAAAACCTTACAAACATGAGCCAGATCACCATTGTTTGAAACGGGGCCGCTCGTTACCTTTCAGGCTGAATCTTGATAAAATGAATTCTCTGGCATCGCATTGTATTCTGTCACACAGTGCGATTTGAATTAGATCACAAGGACCTGGTTTTGCTCGGCATATCTCTGAAGCATAAATCGCGACCCGCTCTTGTGGAAGCCAATAGATAGCCCCTCCTTTAAATCTGGTAATCATGCGTTTTTACGTTGGTATGAGGGCGTTCGCGTCATACCTGGCATCCATATATAGATGGAAACAGGTACTGGGATCGCTATGCCTGTGCTTTTTGGTATGTGTTGCGACGCCAGTCTGGGCCAATGAAGTCACTGGAGAATTGAAGAAATGGCACCGGGTAGCTGTTACCTTTGATGGACCAGCGACCAGTGAAACAGATGCCCTTAATCCGTTTCTGGATTATCGCATGCAGGTTACGTTTACTCACTCTGCATCAGGTACCGTTTATGTAGTACCTGGTTTTTATGCGGCAGATGGCGACGCGGCAAACACAGGGGCCGACAGCGGAAACAAGTGGCGCGTCTACTTTACACCGGATCAAACAGGTACGTGGACCTACTCGGCTGAATTTATTACGGGTACCGAAGTATCCATCAGCCTGGATGCGGTGCCGGCTGGCAGTTCTTCCGGCGGCTTTTTTGATGGAGAGTCAGGCAGCTTTTTTATTCAGGGTACCGACAAAACAGGCGATGACTTTCGTGCTCACGGCCGGCTTGACTATGTGGGCGAGCACTATCTGAAATTTGCCGAAACAGGGCAATACTACCTGAAAAACGGCCTCGATTCACCCGAGAATTTCCTCGCCTACGACGAATTTGACGGCACCTACGATGCCGGCGACAAAAACTGTACAACGGGTGAACTGTTTATACACTCTTATACACCTCACGCCGGCGATTGGAATGCCGGCGATCCCACGTGGGGACCCACCCAAAAAGGGAAAAACATTATCGGGGCCGTAAACTATATGGCCCAGACGCACGGCAACAGCATGTATATGATCACTTTCAATACTGATGGTGGTGACGGCTGTGACGTGTGGCCCTGGACGACATACGAAGAGCGGTATCGATTCGACGTCAGTAAGATGGATCAATGGGAGATTGTTTTCCGCCATCTTCAGCACAAAGGATTGCAACTTCACATCGTATTGGCTGAGCGGGAAAATCGTACCGCACTCGAAAACTCTCTAGGAGTTCAACGTAAGCTCTATTACCGTGAACTCGTTGCTCGTTATGCACATCACCCTGTATTGCAGTGGAATATTGGTGAGGAGCATAACATCTCGAATGCCCGCCGGCGGGATTACGCACAGTACATCCATGACCAGGATCCGTATGATCATTCAGTTGCTATCCACAGTACAGCGACTGATCCGATGGACTTCTATATCACCGGATCCGGTGGCGGTGATCCTATCATCGGCGCCCCGATGTATGAGGTCTCCTCCATTCAAGGGGCCATCTCTGAGTACAATGCATACCCGATCATCCTGCGTGAAGCCACCTCCAATGCAGGCCGGCCTTGGGCGATTTATGCTGACGAGCAGACCATTGATGCTCCACCTGGAATCGACAAAGAAATCTATCGCCACACGCACGGTACCTGGGGGCACTTTTTAGGAGGGGGAGCCGGTGTCGAATGGTTCTTGTCGGCTGATCTATCCTTAGAAGACTTTTCGGCAGACGAGGGCGATCGAATCATTACGCAGCATGCCGTCGACTTTTTTGAAGCCTACCTGCCTTTCTGGGAAATGGAGCCGGACAACAGCCTGACTACGGCTCCGGAATCCTTCGCCTTCCATAAACCGGGTGAGATCTATGCTGTTTCGCTATCAGAGGGCGGTACTACAGATCTCGACTTAACCGGGTATCCAGGCACCTACACGGTCCAGTGGTATGATCCCTGGAACGGTGGCGCATTGCAAGATGGTACCATCACAACGATCGATGGCGATGGAGTAGCGAACATCGGCATGCCTCCGCATACAACGAATGAACAATGGGTAGCCCTCATTACCTTTTTCCAGGCTAACGAAGCACCCGTGGCTGCATTCTCTACCTCACAAACGTACCTGACAGTAGATCTAGATGCTAGTGCATCTACCGATGATGGAACGATCGTGAGTTGGGATTGGGACCTGGGCGATAGTTCGACGGGTTCGGGTGAGATTACGTCGCATACGTATGGTGCTGCAGGGTCATACACTATACAGCTCACCGTAACTGATGAACAAGGCGCAACGGATACGGAGTCTATGGTCGTGTCGGTTATCGAAAATCCAGATCCGCTGGCCAGCTTCACGCATACAACAACCGATCTCACCGCTGATTTCACGGATACCAGTACCGATGACGGTTCAATCTCCACCTGGAGCTGGGACTTTGGCGATGGAAATACGTCTACCGCACAAAATCCGGCGCATACTTATTTGGATGGCGGCACCTTCACCGTCAGCCTGACAGTAACCGACGACTTCGGGGCAACAGGTACAACGAATCAGGATGTAACCGTTACAGCGCCCAATGAAGATCCAGTAGCAAGCTACACCTTCACAACGACGGACCTTACCGCTGATTTCACGGATACGAGTACAGATGACGGCACGATCACTGCCTGGAATTGGAATTTTGGAGACACCAACACCTCTACCGCGCAGAATCCAACGCATACGTATGCTGCTGCTGGCACCTATGCCGTTCAACTGATTGTCACTGATGATTTAGGAGCCGTGGACACAACGAGCCAGGATGTAACCGTGACCGCTCCAAACGGAGACCCGGTTGCCAGCTACACGTTTACAACAACCGATCTCACTGCTGATTTTACTGACACCAGTACCGACGATGGGACCATTTCCTCTTGGGTCTGGGATTTTGGAGATACCAACACCTCAACGGCTCAAAACCCGAGTCACACCTATGTAGCTGCTGGTACCTATACCGTTCAACTGATCGTCACTGACGATATCGGTGCGATGGATACCACCAGCCAGGATGTAACCGTAACGGCGCCAAATGCAGATCCGGTGGCGAGCTACACGTTCACGACAACAGACCTCACGGCAGACTTCACGGATACCAGTACGGATGACGGTACGATCACTGCCTGGGACTGGAATTTCGGTGACTCCAGTACCTCAACGGCACAGAACCCGACGCATACATTTGCATCTGCAGGTACGTATGCCGTCCAACTGATTGTCACTGACGATCTGGGTGCGGTTGATACCACGAGCCAGGATGTAACGGTCTCTGACCCGTCACCTGGGACCGGCTCTTTTCTTGAAAGTGGTGGACTACTGGTCGTAGAAGCCGAGCACTTCACTTCCCAGGTTGATCGTAGCGGACACACCTGGCTGCCATCAACAGCCCAGGCCGGTTTCACAGGCGAGAGCGCTATGCTAGCTGACCCCAACACCGGGGCGGACATCCGAAAGAACGATGCCTTCACCCTAAGCCCAGAGATGATCTTTAATGCCGAGTTTGAAACGCTCGGCTCCTACTACGTCTGGATCCGCGTCTTTGCACCGTCCGATACCGACAACACAATTCACCTCGGGCTCAACGGCGCCATCAGTGCTAGTAAGATGGAGACGCTGGTTGAGGGTGATTGGAGTTGGACCAATGTGGATACCAAGGACAAGCGAATGACGGTTGGTGTTACAGCTGCCGGCCTATCGACATTGCATGTGTGGATGCGAGAGGACGGCATCTTGATTGATAAGATTGTCCTGACTACCGATATCAACTTTGTACCTACGGGCGAAGGACCAACCGAAAGCCCTCGCGATGGAATAGATACACCGCCATCGGCAAGTTACACGTACACTACCACTGACTTAACGGCAAACTTCACGGACACCAGTACCGACAACGGCACCATCTCATCGTGGAGTTGGGATTTTGGAGACACCAACACCTCAACCGCGCAGAACCCAACGCACAGCTATGCTGCTGCCGGTACGTATTCGGTCCAGCTTATCGTCACCGACGACCTCGGCGCGATGGATACCACGAGCCAGGATGTTACGGTTACCGCTCCAAACGTAGATCCTGTAGCCAGCTACACCTTCACTACGACGGACCTTACCGCCGACTTTACCGATACGAGTACCGATGAAGGTACAATAACAGCCTGGAACTGGAGCTTTGGTGATACGAATACCTCAACCGCACAGAATCCAACGCATACCTATGCAGCGGCTGGTACGTATGCCGTCCAACTGATTGTTACTGATGATCTCGGTGCTGTAGATACAACCAGTCAGGACGTGACGGTTACTGCGCCAAACGGGGATCCAGTCGCCAGCTACACCTTTACGGTAACCGATTTAACCGCCGACTTCACGGATACAAGTACAGATGATGTTACGATCTCCTCTTGGAGTTGGGACTTTGGAGACACTAACACCTCAACCGCACAGAATCCTACGCATACGTATGCTGCTGCTGGTACCTATAGTGTCCAATTGATTGTCACCGACAATGTTGGCGCGATGGACACGACAAGCCAGGACGTAACCGTGACGGCGCCAAATGAAGATCCGGTCGCCAGTTATACCTTCACAACGACCGATCTCACAGCCAACTTTACCGACGCAAGTACGGATGATGGCACGATCTCCTCTTGGAACTGGGACTTTGGTGACAGCAATACATCTACCGACCAGAATCCATCGCATACCTATACGTTTGCTGGCACCTATTCTGTCCAACTCATTGTTACTGATGATTTAGGCGCAGTGGATACAACCAGCCAGGATGTAACGGTCTCTGAGTCATTACCAAGCACAGGATCCTTCCTGGAGAGTGGTGGATTGCTTGTTGTTGAGGCTGAGCACTTTACTTCTCAAGTCGATCGGAGTGGACACACCTGGTTGGCATCGACGGACCAGGTCGGCTTTACAGGCGAAAGTGCCATGCTAGCTGATCCCAATACCGGGGCCGATATCCGAAAGAACGATGCCTTCACCCTAAGCCCTGAGATGATCTTTAACGCCGAGTTTGAAACGCTTGGCTCCTACTACGTCTGGATCCGCGTCTTTGCACCGTCCGATACCGACAACACGATTCACCTCGGACTCAACGGGGCCATCAGTGCAAGTAAGATGGAAACCCTGGTAGAGGGCGACTGGAGTTGGACCAACGTGGATACTAAGGACAAGCGGATGACGGTTGGTGTGACGGAAGCTGGTTTGTCGACGCTACACGTGTGGATGCGTGAAGACGGTATCTTAATCGATAAGATCGTCCTGAGCACCGATGTCAATTTTGTGCCTACGGGAGATGGCCCGCCTGAAAGTCCTCGCGACGGCGTTGATACTCCGCCTTCGGCCAGCTTCACGTACACAACGACAGATTTAACAGCGAACTTTACGGACACCAGTACCGACAACGGTACGATTATATCCAGGAGCTGGAATTTTGGAGACACCAACACGTCAACGGCTCAGAATCCAACGCACATCTATGCAGCGGCAGGTACGTATTCCGTCCAGCTTATCGTCACTGACGACCTCGGTGCTATGGACACTACAAGTCAGGATGTAACCGTCAGTGCAGCAAACGTAGATCCTGTAGCCAGTTACACCTTCACAACGACGGACCTCACGGCCAACTTCACGGATACAAGTACGGATGAAGGCACAATAACAGCCTGGAGCTGGGACTTCGGCGATACCAATACATCCACTGCTCAGAATCCAACGCATCTGTATGGGGCTGCCGGTACATATGCTGTCCAATTGATTGTTACCGATGATGGTGGCGCCATGGACACCACAAGCCAGGATGTGACAGTTACTGCTCCTAATGGAGCCCCATTGGCTGGATTTACCTTTTTAACAAACGAATTGGTCGCGACGTTCACGGATACGAGTACAGACGACGGAACAATCTCATCCTGGAGTTGGGACTTTGGTGACACGAATACATCAACCGATCAGAATCCGGTACATACGTATGCAGAACCCGGTACGTATTCCGTCCAACTGATCGTCATCGATGATCTGGGCGCTCCTGATACTACGAGCCAGGATGTGACTATAGAGCAAGCTCCAGTGGCCGGATTTACGTTTGTAGCAACAGACCTCACGGTTGACTTTACAGACACAAGTACAGACGACAGCCTGATTGTAGCATGGGCCTGGGAATTTGGTGATGGCGCGACAGATACATTGCAAAATCCTCAACACACTTATGCGGCTGCCGGTACGTATAATGTGATCTTGACAGTGACCGACAATGTGAGTCTAACCGCCTCAGATACCGTCGATGTTACTGTTACTGAGCCAGGGGTAGGCCCATTCCTTGAATCGGCTGGTATGGTTGTCATGGAAGCCGAGAATTATTTCACCAAAATTGATCGGGGTGTCCACGTTTGGGCCGATACAACCAGTCAGAGTGGTTTCAGTGGATCGGCAGCCATGTTGGCAGATCCGAATACGGGTGAGCTGGTTCGCAAAAATAAGGCAACTACCGATAGCCCTGAACTGCAGTACGAGATCGAGTTCACTGAAACCGGTTCGTATTACGTTTGGACACGGGTTTACGGTAAAGCGGATGGGGATCTAACGGTTCATGGTGGCGTGGACGGTGTTGTATCAGCTTCAAAGTTGGATGGGAAAGTAGAGGCTCAATGGACTTGGACCAATCTAGACACTAAGGACAAGAGGGTCACCATTGGCATTCTTACACCAGGGCCCTATACGTTTAACGTATGGATGCGCGATGACGGCCTTTATATCGACAAAATTGTACTCACAACGGACCCTGATTTTACGCCTACAGATCTCGGTCCTGCAGAAAGCCCTCGTTCGAGCGCAGCACCTGAAACCATGTCCAGCATGCAAGATGCCGGGGCATTGAGATTGACGAAAGAGCAAGAAGAAATACCCGCCGAATTCGTTCTGGATGGCAATTACCCGAATCCGTTTAACCCAATGACCACGATCCGATTCGGGTTGCCTGAGGCCAGTTCAGTAGCTCTTACAATCTATGATTTGCAAGGCAAGGAGGTCACTCGTCTGCTGGATCAGCAACTAGATGCCGGGTACCATCACATCTCATGGAATGCCGGTCACCTGCCGAGCGGCGTATACTTCTATCGACTCGAAGCCGGCGATGGGGCTTTCAGTGATACCGGGAAGATGTTACTGGTGAAGTAGTTTCACTGTAATTAAAGCTTCAAGAAGGCTAAAGTGTTTAAACCGTGTCATTCTGAGCGTCAGCGAAAGAATCTGGGCGAGCACATCTTTAAGGATAGCAATAATTTTTTATGTGGCGCTCACCCAGATCCTTCCTCTCATTCAGGCTGTACACTAAGTGAAATCAGCCGGGGTGGCGTTGACGTAGTTTGCAAATCGAATTCGAGTTTAAAGCGTGATCCTGATTCTGTTTCGAGAAGCATTGATATGGTTTCATCGGCGCCTCCCTGGCTCATGGCTTCAACAGAGAGTGGGTTTGCTCCTGCAAGATCCTGGTGTAGTTGCTGAAACTGTTGCAGGTGGGCATCCATCGTGAACTCATCCTTGAAGGCGGGTGAAAAGTACGTCTCAATAAACGTGCGGTGCGTTTCGGGATCCGAATTGTTGATCGTATCCATAAGCGTTCGGATGACCCGCTCTACGGGAGGAGGTCCATCTGGCGACAGCTCTACACTCATGCCGGCAATTTTAGGGGAGTCAGCAGATTGAACATCGAGGGACAGGTTCCAGTACTCTTCTTCCGGTGTGACTAATACCACCAAAAGCGTACGCGCTCCATCCGGCATCATTCGCATATCCACGCCATTTACCTGCCCTCCAGTAAGGTCGTCATGCATTTGCTGGAACTGTTGGAGATGATTCTCCATGGGCATTGCATTCTGGAAGTCTGACGTGAAGTTTGATTCGATAAAGGTGCGGTGCGCACTGGCGTCCGATTCGTTGATGGCATCCAATAGGGACGCGATCAAAGTACCATTCGGTGAATCCGGCAAGCCCCATTTATCGGGTTGAGCAAAGGCGCTTTCAATGACAAGGAAGCCGGCAAATAGTAGCAATACATGTTTGAAGCAATTCATGGGTATAGGATTTTGTTGGCAAAATTACTCATAGCGTAAGCTGTCTACCGGGTTTTTTAGTGCAGCATTCAAGGACTGATAGCTTACTGTCAGCAGCGCAAGCGCCATACACAGCAATCCTACCAGAATGAATACGCCAGGACCGATGGCAATGCGGTATGCAAAATCTTGCAGCCATCGATTCATTACGAGGTAGACAACCGGTGTCACAACGATGAATGCGATCAATACCAGGCGAACAAAGTCTTTGGAAAGCAGGAAAACGATACCGAAACTGGAAGCCCCTACAATTTTCCGAATTCCAATCTCTTTCCTTCGGCGCGCAGTCGTGAGAGCGGCCTGGCCAAACAGGCCAAGGCAGGCAATAAGAATGGCAAGGAGGGTTACAACAACCGCCAGTTTTCGTAATAATTGCTCAGCACGATATTGGCTATCGATGTTTTCGTCCAGGAAAGAGAAGGTGAAGGACTGCCCATCGGTGAGTCGATTCCAGATCCCCTCTAAGGCAGCAAGTGCTTCGGGTGTCTTTCCCGGGAGAATCCGAACAAATAGCTTGGGAATAGGCGAGGTGTTTATGGTTATATCCATGATGCCGGCCATGATGGGTTCCATATTCATGACCAGTATGGCCGGCTCTATGGCAGTGTGTAAGGATTGGAAATGAAAGTCGCGCACAACGCCGATGATCTCGTGATCTCCGAACGGCCCGGGCAGCCGTTGTCCGATGGGATCATCCCACTTGTAGAAGGCGGCGAGCGTTTCATTGATGATAATCCCCCTGTTTGCATCGGCGCTACCATATCCAGGAAAATTGCGGCCGGCGACCATCTGCATATCTAATGAACCAAGAAAATCCGGATCCACCGCGTTCATTTGAAATTTCAGGAAGCGGCCGTCGTCAGAATAGTAACCGAGGTCAAACCAACTAGAGATTCCGGGCACAAAGGAAGCAGCGCCTGTTTGTGAAACACTGGGTTGTTGAGCCAATTCCTGCTTGAATCGTTTTGCAACCTCCATCCCCGTATCAATTTGGCTATTCATGCTGTTTAGGCCTCCGCCGGAGCCTGTTGATACAGCTCCCTGAAGAGGGACCACCAGGACCTGCTCCTTGTCAAAGCCGAGGTTCTTGGTTTGCAAGAACTCTAACTGACGATTCATGATCAGGGTGCTCGATATCAAAAAGACCGCAAAGGCAAATTGCACAACGATCAAGCTTTGCCGCAAAAGGCCGCCTTTATTGCCAGTGGGCAGGGTGCCTTTGAATACATCAACGATACGGAAGGCGGATAGGACAAGCGCCGGGTAACTGCCGGCAATACCTCCAATCAAGCAGATGAGGATAAACAGGGAGAGGAGTGCTCCGGCATCGAAGTGTAAGGCATCCTGTGTACTTGTAAGGTCTTCAAAGAAAGAGTGCCCCACCCAGGCCAGAATGACACCACCTAGTGCAGCAAGCAACGCAAGAGCAATTGACTCCCCAAAAAACTGCTGCATGAGCCGCATTCGTCCAGCACCCATCACCTTGCGAACGCCGACCTCTATGTTGCGGCTTGTTGAACTGGCAGCGGAGAGGGTGATTACATTAATACAGGCGATACCCAGTACAAAAAATGCCAGGGCTGAAAGGATATAGGAATAGGCAGGGTCACTGACCGCAGCCAGGCCTTGGGGGTAGCTGGGGTTTAGATGGATATCTGTAATGGGTTGGAGTCCCATGGTATAACTTCCATCCTGGATCTGCCCTACGTGATGCTCAATCAACGAAGGAAACTTCGCTTCAAGCGCAGAATGATTGGTGCCTTCCCTGAGTAGGACATACGTCTCTGCTATTACATTACCCCAACTGCGGCGCTGGCGAGCATCATATAAATCTAAACTGACTCGCCACGGCACTACCATCGAGAACTGAATACTGGAATTTCGAGGCAGCACGTCTGTAACAGTCGTGACCTCGAATTCCTGGTCTTGCTCTCCGATGCGTATAGTAAGGGTCTCGCCAACAGGGTTTGTTTCTCCGAAATACCGTGTAGCCAGTTGAGGAGTTAATACGACGGTATGGGTGTTCTCAAGGGGATTCGAGGCCGTACCTTGGAGTGGAAAGCTAAACACCTCGAACAATTCGGGGTCGGCAAGGTGAATGGTTTCAGTAAAGGTCAGGTCGTCTTTCTGTACCCGTGCTGAAAAGGTGCTGATACGGATACTGTGTTCGACTTCTGGGAGGCTGCTTTCAAGAGCCGGTCCCAGAGGAATAGGCGTTGTTGTATTAAAAAACCGTTGGTCCTCACCATAGTCTTCCAGCACCCATGCCCGGTGCAAACGATCTGCGTGTTCATGGAATTGGTCATAGCTCCATTCAAACCGCACGTATGCCACGATCAACAAGCACACTGCAACTCCGACCGATAGGCCAACGAAGTTGATCGCTGTGAATCCCTTATATTTCCATAGATTCCGTAAGGCTATGATGATATAACTGCGAAGCATATATGAGGTAGTGCCAGGTTGCTAATATCCACGTAGACAATGGTTGAGAAGCAATAAATGCTGGCACTAAATATCCTCAAAGGACCGCTGTATTGTCTTTACGGATCCCTTACGGTTTTCTTCTTTTCCAAGAATGGAATGGTAAGATAGGTGCTGAGCGGGGTAGAACGGGGTATTTAAATCGCCCTGCTGTTATTATTCTACCTGCCCCGGTGTAAATCTGATGGGTGTTTATACCGATCCAGGTTACTTTCGTAGGACTTGTCTGCTGTGTTATATGCCCTGGATGTGCGTTGTGTATCTGGATGCCAATCGGGAGACATCTTATCCTTCTCTCCAGGCAACTCATTGGATACAGGTTGGACGGTGATGTCGTCCTTTTCATCGCGAAATAGATCCAGTACGCGCTGAATAAATGAGGGCCCGGTCGATTTTTTCATCTTCCCGTTTCGGTTTTTTTCTAACTTTACGCTTTAGGTACATATATAATCAAATATAAAAAATATTTGATTTGTTTCGAGTTTTGGGTTTCGCGTTCCGTGTTGGTTTCGGGTTCGCATGAGAAAAATCAACCCGAAACCCGAAACCCGAAACCCGAAACTGAAATTCCCCCATGAAAGAGCTGAAGAGACTCTTCGGAATCCTTGACCGTTGGAAGATGCATTATGTATCTGCAAGCGCGTTGATGATTGTTGCGTTGTTTGTACGGAGCCTGGAGCCGAAGATATTGCAGATTGCTGTTGATAATGTCATCGCCTTTTTTGCGTCAAACGGTGTGGATGGGCAGTTTGGTGATGATGCGATATCGCAGTTTTTTTACCGAATTCTGCCTGATGTCGAGATGGGGAACGTTGGACGCGTGCTGTTGGCGCTGGGTGGCATCTATTTGCTGATTTCAGTTCTTAGAGGAGGCTTCTTGCTCTCGGCTCATGCCCTAACATCGTCCAGTACAGAGAAAGCGATTAAAAAACTGCGCGACCGGCTGTTCTCCCACATTCAGAAACTGCCGATGAACTATTTCACGACGGTCTCTAAGGGAGAGTTGATTCAGCGCAGTACGGGTGATATCCGGACAGTAAGAGGGTTTATTCTGGGGCAGGTCGTCGACTTGATTCGAATGTCGGCCATCTTCCTTTTTTCATTCTACATGATGTACCTGATTGATGTGAAGTTTGCTCTCATTGCAATCGCATTCAGTCCGGTGCTGATGATCAGCAGTTTTTTGTTTTTTAAAAAGGAGAGTAAGGTCTGGCGGAAGCACGAGAAGGAAGCGGATCGGCTGAATACGATTGTTCAGGAAAATCTCAATGGCATCAGGACGGTCCAGGCTTTTGCCAATGAGGATTATGAAATCGAGCGATTTGGGAAGCAAAACGATCGAAAGCTCGACATCGGGATGCAGCAGACGGTGCTCCACACGCTTTTCTGGCCAGGGTCCGACTTTGTGGTGAACCTTCAGACGACCCTGACAGTCGTTGCAGGTGGCTATTTTGCATTGTCGCAGCAAATCACTGTGGGTGAGTTGCTGGCTTTTTATTCTTACGCCATGATGGTAGCCTGGCCAATGCGCCAGATCGGACGGGTCCTTTCGCAGATGGGAATGGCGCTCGTGGCCATCGAGCGCATCTATGAAGTTCTCCTTGCTGAGGAGGAAGTGTTGACAGGAGATACGCTCGATAGCCCGCTGCGTGGCGCCATTGAGTTTCGCAATGTTAGCTTTGGGTATGCATCCGAGGATAGCAGTGCCGAAGAGCATATACTGAGAAGCATCTCGTTCAAGATAGAGCCAGGCGAAAAGGTAGCGATCATTGGCCCGACGGGATCAGGAAAATCGACGATCATTAACCTGCTCGTTGGACTGTACGATCCAGATGAGGGCGACATTTTGATCGATGGAAAACCCATTATGGAGTTGTCGAAGAAAGCACTGCGTCAGCGGATTGGTGTTGCGATGCAAAACTCGTTTCTCTTTTCAACGACGGTGCGCGCAAACATGGCGTACACCAATCCTAAGATAGAGGACCTGCACGTCTTGCAAGCGGCCGAGATTGCTCAGGTGACACAGATCGAGCCCGTCTTGCCAGAAGGATACGATACCATGGTGGGTGAAAAGGGCGTATCGCTTTCGGGTGGTCAGCGGCAGCGAGTCTCAATAGCGCGCACCCTGGTGTCTAATCCCGATGTGATGGTGTTGGATGACGTGACGTCTGCTGTAGATACGCATACTGAACACGCGATCCTGGAAGGCCTGGAGGACGTGATGCAAGACAAAACCACGATTATTATCTCTCACCGCATTAACACTATCCAGAAGGCACAGCGTATCCTTGTATTAGAGAACGGTGCAATCATTCAGGAAGGGACACACAAAGAGCTAGAGAAACAGCCGGGGTATTATCGGCAGATTCACACCATACAGTCGGCATTGGAGGCCGAGATTTTGGGAGGGAAATTATGATTGAGCAGCGTTCGGACGAAGAGTTTCATGAGCCGAAGGCTTTGTGGCCGTTTGTCAAGCGGATCTTTACGTATGCGATGCGCTATCGAGGATGGTTTTTGCCCTTTTCGATCGGCATCGTCCTGGTAGCCATCATTGAGGCCGTTATGCCATTGGTGTGGCTGGAGTACATCGATACAGCTATCACGCCGTTGGTCAGTGAATACAAAGACGCGATTGCAGCCGGCCTCTCGCCAGAAATCGAATGGGATTTACTCATCAAGTATGGCTTGATTTACCTCGGGTTATCCGTTGTCCAGATTATTGCCACAGGGGTTTTCATTTATTATGCCGGCAAAATCGAAGAGCACGTTGTGCGAGACCTGCGCATGGACCTATTCGAGAAGTACCAGAGGCTGTCGTTTTCGTTTTATGATCGCTCTGCTATCGGCTGGTTGATTTCCCGTATAACGTCGGATACAGACCGCGTTACGGATTTAATTTCCTGGGGATTTTTGTCGTTGATCTGGGGTGTCATTATGATCATCACCTGTTTGATCGTCATGACCCTGTACAGCATCCAACTAACGCTGATCATCCTGTTCACCATCCCGGCCTTGTTGTTGTTTTCCGTCAAACTTCGCATGCTGGTGCTGAAGTATTCGCGTGAGGCCCGCCGGATTCGGAGTGAGATGACGGCCGTCTTTGCAGAGCATGTGAACGGAGTGGAAGTCAACAAAACCACGGCTCAGGAAGAAAGCGCACTGGGGACATTCAGCACGTACAGCACCCGGATGCGTAAATCCTCGTTTCTTTCGTCTTTTTATTCAGCTACCTACACACCGCTCGTAGTTATGGTCGGTTCGGTGGCAGCTGCTCTAGTGATTTACTGGGGTGGACACATGACGCTGGAAGCGAGCACAGGTATCACCCTGGGGGTTCTTGCTGCCTTCTTTGGCTATGCTCGGATCATCTATGACCCCATTCTGGATATCACCCGTTACTACGCGATGGCTCAGAGTAACCTCTCTGCCGGCGAACGCATCTTCTCCCTACTCGATGAAAAGATTGAAGTCTATGACCGAGATGGCGTCACCGAGTATGAGCCGATCAAAGGCGACATTGAATTCGATGGTGTCCATTTTCATTACGTCGAGGACAAGCCGATCATGCAGGGCCTCAACTTGAAGATTAATGCAGGGGAATCTGTCGCACTTGTTGGTCCTAGCGGGGAGGGGAAATCTACCTTCACAAGCATTATCTCCCGGTTTTATGAGCCAACCGCCGGCGCTTTAAAAATCGATGGTTACGATTACAAGACCCGTACCCTGGAAAGCCTGCGAAAGCAATTGGGGATCATCTTGCAGACACCTCATATGTTTTCCGGGACCATCGCCGAAAACATTCTTTATGGTAACCGCGAAGCGTCTCGCGAAGATATCGCGCAGGTGCTGCATCTGATTGGTGCGCCAGAGATGATCGACCGCCTGGACGAACCGGTGGGTGAGGAGGGCAGCACCTTGTCGATGGGCGAAAAACAGCTCATTTCCTTTGCGCGTGTGATTTTGAAGGACCCGAAGATCCTGATCATGGATGAGGCGACCTCCTCTGTTGATACCCTGGCGGAGGCACGGATTCAGAAAGGTGTAGAGCAACTGATAAAGAACAGGACCTCCATTATTATCGCCCATCGCCTCTCAACGATTCGGAATTGCGACCGCATTCTGGTGATTCGCAAGGGGGGCGTGATCGAAGATGGAAATCACGATGCGTTGATTGCAGAAAAGGGGCACTACTACGAGTTGTATACGCGGCAGGCGAGGGGGTGAACCACCCCGTCCGGCTGTTGTCGGACGACCCTCCTTTGGAAGGAGGGTTTTATGGGCGGGTTGCTGAGTTGAGGGGGGATGAGGATTGTTTTGGCCATTGTGGGCTTATACCTCAAAAGTTAGCGATACTCTCCAACAACCCTCCTTATTAAGGAGGGTCGCCCAGCATTCGCTGGGCGGGGTGGTGGCTGGCAGAGTGACTACTCTTGCGTATCAGGTTACTCAAAATACTCGGTGATTTCAGTGAGGACTTTTTTCGGGTTTTGGAGTAGCGTCTTGTTCCGAAATCGGACGACCCGAATGCCGACACCGTTCAAGTATTCAGTGCGTTCTTTGTCATAAACAATTCTTTCAGGACTGTTATGGATAGGACCGTCGAGTTCGATAGCAAGGCGTTCTGCTGGGCAATAGAAATCAAGGATATACCTGCCTATACTATGCTGTCGACGAAATTTGCGTCCAGCGAGTTTGCTTTGTTTGATGTACTGCCACAAGATCCCTTCTTCCATCGTACATTTGTTGCGTAGCAGCTTGCGTCGAGATTTGCATACCGTTTATCGATTAAACACATGGACCGAGGCTTCAGGGTATCTCTCTGAATTTCCCTGGAATAGATCGCCAGGCTGGTTGAGCAAATACTGATCGAAGAAGCTCCGCAGGTAGGTGGTCATGATCTCAAAGCCGCGGTTAGGGGCAATGATGCGTCCGCCGAAGCGGGATATGGTTTCGGGCATGACGAACGGGGCATCGCTATAGCTCATATGCCCGGTGCCTTTAATGCTTATAAGGTAACCAGGATGCTCGTCGGATAGGGTAAGGATAGATTCAACAACCGACATATACTGTTCTCCCATCTGCTCCCACTGCTCTCTCGTCCTTCCAAGAGCAGCGAGGTCTTCGTCGGAGTAGTCTGGGCCGCTACCTAGCATCAATGTTGGTTTTTGTATGCCGGTATGTTCGACCTTTCCAAAGGGTGCCCCATCCATGGTGACGCACGCTTTGAATCGGGAGTCATTAATGCATGCTTCCAGTGCTGCCGAGCCGCCCAAGGAATGCCCGAACATACCTACGTGGTCTTGGTTGATATTCTGTGCAAATCTACCCAAAAGACCTTGCCTGCTGAGGATTCGGTCCAGTACAAAAGAGGCGTCTGCAGACCAATCGTGTGTACGTTGTGCTATAACTGGTGGTGCGTTAAGATCAGCAGGATCTTGAGAAGACGACAACGTACGCCCATCGGGTAATTGCATCAGGCCGCCATACGGATGGTCAATAGCAACAATGATGTAGCCATGGCTCGCCAAATCTTGGAGTAACGAGGTATAGTGGAAGCGGGGAAGGCCCAGGCCGTGTGAGAAAAATAGGACACCACTTGGGTGGACGTTTTGTGCAAAAGGGGCATCTGATTGTGCATGTATCTTGAGTGATCGCCAGCTCTCGATTGCGTCTGCTGGAAGGTCCATATATCCATCTTCCTTCATGGTGTCCAAGAGGTCTTCGGTTGGGACATAGGGTGCCTGGCGTTCTTGACCAGTTTCTTCAGCAGGATACCATACCTGAACCATCAGTTCTCTGTACACGTCCGATGTGTTCTGGACAAAATCGGTGCGAGTTGAATCAACGAGATGGAAAGTTGACGTTCCAACTGCGTGAGTACCGGATGGAGCAGGAAGGGACCTAGTAGATGATGGTTGAGCTGTGCAGGAACCATCGGTAAAAGCAAAAAAGACGACAAGAAGGGCGAGACGCATGGTATTATAAAGAGCCAGTGATGTTTGATGCTAAAAAACTAGCACTTACGAGGCGTCTCCTTGAGTGTTGCAGTTCGACATAAGTGTTAGCAACATGTGAAAATAAATGCCCCGTAAACCAAGTACGATCTCCCGTGTCTTTAAACAAAAGCCTTGCTAAACAGACATGAACTATTTTTTCATCTACTACCTCATCGTTGCTTTCTCCTGGATCGTTTCAGAGCCTCCAGAGCCCAGGCATCATCATGCAATGACGTATGATGCCGCGAATGATAAGCTGGTTTTGTTTGGAGGTAATGGGGACAATCGAGAGGTGTTCTCTGGTGTCTGGGAATGGAAAGAGGAGGAGTGGTTCTCTCAGCACACTGAATTACCTGAAGGACGAAGCAGTCACGCACTTATCTATGACCCCGTTTCAGGAAAGACGCTTTTGTTTGGAGGTGTTACTGAAGATGGAATGGCTGATAATACCACCTGGTTATGGGATGGACAGCAATGGGAGAGACATACAGGGGAAAGTCCCTCGGAGAGGCATTCACCAGCCATTGCGTATGACAAAGCCAGGAAAACGATCGTGCTCTTTTCGGGGTCAATGAATGGGGACGATGAGCTATGGGAATGGGCAAATGGGACCTGGACACACATTACGCTTGAAGGGGACCGGCTGAGCTCTCGCATGAGGGCGAAAATGGCCTACGATGCAGTCCGAGAGTCCATAATTCTATTTGGAGGCTATGCAGATGGACACTCTTTGGGCGATACCTGGGAGTGGGGCGGGACGTCGTGGACGAAGCTGTCGGACGAAGGACCGGGTGCTCGAAACAACCATATGATGATCAGCGACACTCACCGAAAACGAATTGTCCTGTTCGGTGGCAAACAGAGGTCGCCAGAGATCCTTTATGGAGATACCTGGGAATGGGATGGTACAACCTGGCAAAAAGTAGCCGAGTCAGGACCTGAAGCAAGAGGAATGGCGGCCATGACGTTTGACTCAAAAAATCAACGAGTCCTCATGCAGGGAGGCCGAAGCCTGGACCGAAAAGCCTTTAGAGATCTCTGGGGCTGGGATGGTAGAGTGTGGGCAGAAGTAAACTAATGCCCTCTACGCCAAAATAGGCTGAACCACCTTACCGTGAACATCCGTTAGGCGAAACCGCCGGCCTTGAAATTTATAGGTCAATCGTTCGTGGTCAATGCCGAGCAGGTGCATGAGTGTAGCGTGAAAATCATGGACATGAACGGGGTTTTCTGCAATGTTGTATCCAAAGTCATCGGTCTTACCATAAGTAATACCTGGCTTGATGCTGGCACCAGCCATCCACAGGCTGAAGCATTTTGGATGATGATCTCGTCCGTAGTTGTCCATTGAAAGGGCTCCCTGCGAATAATTGGTGCGCCCGAATTCACCTCCCCATATAACTAGCGTATCCTCTAGCATACCACGCTGTTTTAGATCCATGATCAATGCCGCGGATGCCTGGTCGGTATCCTTGCACTGGTTCTTTATGCCCCTAGGTAGATCTTCATGGTGATCCCAGCCACGGTGATAAAGCTGAATAAACTTGACCCCTTTCTCAGCGAGCCGCCGGGCGAGCAGGCAATTTGCAGCAAAGGTACCTGGTTCGCGGGAGTCTTCTCCGTAAAGATCGTATATATAATCTGGCTCGCCCGAGGTATCCGTTACTTCTGGAACGGAGGTTTGCATGCGAAAGGCCATTTCATACTGCGCGATGCGAGCCTCAATTTCCGGGTCTTGAAAGACGTCATACTGAGCTTCTTGCAATTGTCTGAGCAGATTGAGTTGCGCCCGGCGATCTTCACGGTCCACGCCTGGTGGGAGGTCCAGGTACAATACAGGCTCTTTGCCTGCCCGGAACTGTACACCCTGGTGCTCTGCAGGTAAAAATCCATTTCCCCAAAGCCGCGAATACAGGGGTTGGCCCCCTCGATCCTTGGTGATGAGCACGATAAATGCTGGCAGGTTCTCATTGTCACTGCCGAGTCCATAATTTAGCCATGCACCGATTGCAGGCCGGCCAGGAAATTGAGAACCAGTTTGCATGAACGTGGCAGCAGGATCATGATTGATCGCTTCCGTATACATCGACTTGATGAAGCACAACTCGTCGACAATCTTCGATTGATACGGCACTAACTCACTCATCCAGGCGCCTGATTCGCCATATTGCTTAAAAGAAAACTGAGAGCCAGCCAGAGGGAAAGAGGTTTGTCCAGCAGTCATGCCCGTCAGCCGTTGCCCCTGGCGCACGGATTCAGGCAATTCTTCCCCGTTCATTTTTTCGAGCAGAGGTTTGGGGTCAAATAATTCAAGATGCGAAGGCGCCCCACTCTGAAAGAGGTATATCACTCGCTTTGCTTTTGCAGGGAAATGCGGTTTGCCCAATACGCCGTTCATCACGTCATCGTTAGCCGGTGAAGCCATTACGGGGTTGATGAGAGAAGATAAACCCAGGGCTCCAAATCCCATGGCTGTTTTTGCGAGAAAGTCCCGCCGGCTTTGGATCTTAATATAGTTGTTGCAACTCATGGCATTTACCGTTTCATATATGCTTCATCGTGATTAAGCATCGTACTGGCTACCAGAGTTAATGCAGCCGTGTTCGTCGTACTCAAGGAGGTATCTAAGGGGTATTCCCCGATTGCCAAAATGGCCTGGGCGTCATCCGGGTGTTTGCGGTATTTTTCAAGGGCTATGCTGTATTGATCTTTGAATAGACTCAACTCCATTTCGTTAGGCGTGCGCCCTGTAACTAATCGGAATGCGTAAGCCGTTTGCTCGGTTAAAGAATCTCCTCCCTCTTGTTGCATCCGCTGTGCAAGCACACGAGCCGCTTCTACAAACTGAGGGTCGTTCATGAGGACGAGTGCTTGAAGAGGGGTATTCGTATTTTCGCGTTGAACGATACACACCGACCGATCGGGTGCATCAAAAGCAATCATCGCGGGATGTGGAGTGGTCCGTCGGATATAGGTGTACATGCTTCGCCGGTACAAGCTTTCCCCCTCGTCGTGTTTGTAGGAATTATGACGTCCCGTTTTCTCGGCCCATAGCCCTTCTGGCTGATAGGGTTTTACACTGCTACCGCCAACTTTCTGTGTGAGCAATCCGCTGGAAGCCAATGCGATATCTCGAATAGTCTCTGCAGGCAACCGATAACTCGGTCCCCTCGCTAGCAATATATTTTCAGGGTCGTTTTCTAAATGCTTCGTAGAAGCTACCGAAGATTGCCGGTACGTTGCAGACATGACGATGGTCTTTAATAGGTGCTTAACGTCCCAACCTGATCTGACAAACTCAAGGGCTAGCCAGTCCAGTAGGGCAGGGTGGCTTGGTAAGGCACCCTGGGTCCCGAAGTCATGCGGTGTATTTACAAGGCCTCTGCCGAAAATCATTTGCCAATACCTGTTAACAGCCACTCTTGCCGTCAATGGATTGGCTTCGTCTGTAAGCCATTGCGCCAGTCCCAACCTGTTTTTTGGAAGATCATCTGCAAACGACAATATTGCAGTGGGTGTAGCAGGTTGTACCTCTTCGGTAGGTGCATCGTATAGACCGCGGTCCAGAATATAGGTGGGACGTTGTTCAGGCATTTCCTCCATCACCATGATCTCAGGAACGTCGTCGAGTAAAGATATACGCTGCCCAACTAATGTTCTTAGTTTTGAGCGTAAGTCATCGTAGGGCGCATTATTGCGTTCGAAGTGGTGATCCAGGAACACGTTGTTTTCAAGATCACTTGGTTGGATCAAATCAGGGGCATCGTCATGAACCAGTTGGGCAACTTCTAGGGATGTAAGATGATTATGATAGACGCTGATCTGGTCAAAGGACCCTTCAAATACACCGTTTTCCCCTGTATAAAAGCGCCCACTTCGTCCGACCATAATGGGCTTTTCATTCCATCCTTTCCGTTGCCCCCAGTTGTGTAAAATACTCTTATACAACCGGTCGTAATTTGTGAATTGTGATATTTGTTGGCCGTTTACATACAAGCGTATTCCTGCAGCGCGTCCAGAACCATCGTACGTAAAAAAAACGTGTTGCCAGGATTGGCGCGGTATCTCAGATTCAGCCGTGACTTGGATGTAATTATGAGGTAATACGCTCGCGATACGTAGTGTGAGCCTGTTTTCAGGATCTATAAACAGGTCCCAACCTCTCCATCCATTACCCAGTTCTCCTGAGTTGCCGATGACGGTTTGGTTGGCGTTTTCCTTTTCCATCTTGATCCAGGCGCCAGCTGAAAAAGGTTCGTACACTTCAAAATTAGCTACATCTTTCAAAAACACCAGATCACGTTCTTTTTTTAGCCGAAGGGCATTCCCTACCACTCCGTTCACGACCTCAGGGTCGCCAGAGCCCGGAGAGATTACTCGTCCGTCCACGATCTTGTCAATAGGCGTGTTGTGCAAGATGCGATGGACATTAGCAACATCTAACTCAGCCTCTTCTACAGATTCAAAGGGATAGATTTCTTTGGCGTTGGGTACTTCAATAGTCGAATTTTTAAGTGAAGTGAGATCGAATTCAGTGCTTGCCTTGACGGTCTGCATAGCTGCCAGGATGCTGTCTATTTGTGCATCTATCTTTGCAAGAGAGGCATCTGTCTCTATATCTGGTATTAGCAGGGTAGGGCCCGAAGAATACCCATCTTTTGTTGATATTTCCGCCTGCATTCCCAATTCCTTGACGTTGTCAAAGAAGGCTGTCATCTGGTAGTACTCCTTTTGGGAAACCGGATCAAATTTATGATCGTGGCAGGCCGCACATTCCATAGTGAGTCCGAGAAAGGCTGTTGCTGTAGTATTGGTCCGATCCTGGACATACTTTTGCCTGAATTCCTCGTTGATGGCTCCACCTTCAGCTGTAGTGGGATGGTTTCTCAGGAAAGCAGTAGCGAGTTTTTGCTCTTTTGTGGAATTCGGCAGTAGGTCACCGGCTAACTGTACTGTGATAAAGTCATCGTAAGGCATATTGTTTTTGAATGCCTTAATAACCCAATCCCGCCAGGGCCATGTATATCGGGCCAGGTCAGAATGCATGCCTTGTGTGTCCGCATAGCGAGATACATCTAACCACTCCATCGCCATTCGTTCTGCATACGCATCTGAATCCAACAGAGCGTCTACAACCTTTTCGTAGGCTTCTGGGCTTCTATCAGCAACATATCTATCAATAGCATCTAAGGTGGGAGGCAAACCGGTTAAGTCCAAGGAGACCCTGCGAATGAGCCGCTCTTTATCTGCTTGAGGAGAAGGTGTAAATCCGTTTTCAACCAGCTGTGCTACAACAAAATTATCGATCGGGTTGGAGATAACGTGATCAGGACCGAGAGCTGGGATTTCTGGTTGTTCTGGAGGGATGAAGGCCCAGTGATCTTTCCATTCTGCACCTTGCTCGATCCACTTGGTGATGCGTGCCTTTTCTTCTGGTGTAAGGACTAGATTAGATTCTGGTGGTGGCATCTGAAACTCAGGATTATCAGACACCATACGTTGCCATGCGACACTTTTGCTGTAGCTGCCTTTCACAAACGCCTTGCCCTTCGATTCTTTAAGACGTGCGAAGGCGTCCTCTTCCAGGTCTAATCGAAGCTCTGCTTCTCGGGTATTGTCATCTGGCCCGTGGCAAGCGAAACATCGGTCTGCAAGGATAGGCCTGATGTGCTGGTTGAAGTCGATAGTAGCAGGTAGATTCTCGTATGCTTCTGCTATACCTATCGGCATTTCTTGCTTGCATCCAACCACCAAAAGGACGAGAACCCCTAAAAGGATCCTTCGAGCGAGCAAAGCAAGTGAGGGGTTCGTTGCCTGGGTCATATAATGAGGGCCTCTGCTTTTAACGTGATATGTCAGAGAATCTCCAATATATCATTTGCTCTGCATATAAGACAAAAAAAGCCCCTTGCAACGTCAGGTTGCAAGGGGCTTTAAGGGAGATTGAGAGGCTCTTAAGTTAGTCGAATCGGCAATTCTCTAACTGGGGTCCCGGTAATCTGGAGAATCGCATTCGTCAACGCTGGAGCAAGTGGTGGCACACCGGGTTCACCGACGCCGCCCGGAGGCTTATCGGATTCGACAATGTGCACGTGGATTTCCTCTGGGGCCTCATTGAGGCGCAGTAGGGGATAATCGTGGAAATTGCTTTGCTCGATCGCGCCGTCTTTAGCAGTGATGTTGCCATGCATGGCGAGAGTGAGGCCGAAGATGACGGCGCCCTCCATCTGTGCTTTTACACGATCGGGGTTGACGTACGTGCCGCAATCCGTCGCGCAGTCCACGCGGTGGACTGTCACGGTATTGCCTTCAACGGAAGCGTGAACAGCAATGGCCGCGTAATTTACAAAACTGTAGTGAGCAGCAATACCGATAGCATGGCCTTCAGGCAATTCTTTGCCCCAGCCGGCTTTTTCGGCAGCCAACTCAACTACGTTTTTCAAGCGGCTCGTCTCATACGGATGTTTGGTTATGTCTTCTCCATACGCACCCGTTTCACCTTCATAAAGGTGATTCAAGTTGCGATCTGAACCGATGAGAGAAAGCAAATAATCCTTCTGGTCCTGGCCCGCAGCATACGCCATTTCACCAGCAAAGGCATTCACAGCAAACGCGTGGTGAATATTGGATACCGAACGGAGCCAGCCAATACGCACGTGTGCCGAAGCAGGGCCATTTTCACAGCGCATATTTGGCACTTCGTAAGGCACTGTCGTGAAGCCAAGCCCCAACTCTCCCGCACTTGCATATTCTACACCCGGAGCGAACGTAGCACTGATACTAGGGAAGGTTGTTCGATGTAACCAGGATGTGGCCTTGCCAGAGGCATCGAGTCCTGCTTTGAGGTACTGAACGCTTGGAGCGTGGAAGTAGTCAAAATGAATCTCGTCCTCGCGGGTCCAGGTAAGCTTTACCGGAGCACCGACAGCTTTAGAGACAAGAGCAGCTTCAACAATGAAGTCAGGTTTTGATTTACGGCCAAAACCGCCGCCAAGCATCGTTACGTGTACAGTGACCTGGTCGGCCTCAACCTGGAGTGCTCCTGCAACCACGCCCTTTGCTGTTTGGGGATCCTGGGTAGGCGCCCATATTTCGCATGAGCCGTCTTCTTTGACCCAAGCAAGAGCAGTGGGGGGCTCCATCGGAGCATGGGCGAGCATCGGCACGTAGTACATCGCCTCGACGGTTTGTTCAGCCGTCTCGAAGGCAGTCGTAATATCTCCCATATTCCGAATTTCTCTGCCCGGATTGCTTGCGCTGTTCTCCAGTGTAGTTCGGTATGCAGGCGAGTTATAGCTGGTGTTTGGGCCGAGGTCCCATTCTACGTTCAACGCTTTGCGTCCTTCAAACGCGGCCCATGTGTTGCTGGCTACGACGGCCAATCCACCTAGTGCACGGAAGGCTGGAGGTAATGGCGCGTCCTCAAGCTGCACAACTTGCTGTACGCCTGGTACTGCAAGAGCATCAGCATCGTCATAGGATACCACTTTTCCTCCGATTACAGGACTTCGCTCTATCGAGGCGTAGACCATTCCGGGAACAACGGCGTCGATTCCAAAGATCGCCTTGCCCTGAGCGATGTCCCGGTTGTCGACTCCACGCATGTACTTGCCGATAAACTTCCATTCATCGCGGGACTTTAGAGGTACATCTGTTGGGACCTCAATCGTGGCTGCGGTAGCAGCTAGTGCACCGTATCCAAGGGTTTGCCCGGTCGGCGTGTGCGTGACCTCATGGTTTTCGGCGACGCATTCCTCGGCGGGAACGTCCCAGGTTTGTGCCGCAGCTGAAACAAGCATTGCGCGAGCTGTTGCGCCTGCCTGGCGCCACTCGGTGAAGTGGTTGCGGACGCTTCTAGACCCGTCGGTATTCTGATCGCCATATACCGGGTCGCCGTCGGCCTGGACGACATGCACGCGATTCCAGTCGGCTTCTAGCTCATCGGCGATGACAGGCGGCATACCCGTTCGGATACCCTGGCCCATTTCGGACCGGGTACAGACGACGAATACGTCACCGGCGTCATTGATGGCTACCAACAGGTTTGGTTGAAATCCAGCCTGATCCATGGTACCTGTTGCCGGCACTTTGGGATCAGCATAGGATTCTCTGGTTGGCTCGCAACCGGTAAATAGGCCGAGCACAAACGTGGATCCTGCAGCCAGGGCAGAGGACTTAAGGAAATTTCGGCGGGACACGTTCATCACTTTGGAGGATGCATCGGATGCCGCCGGCGTTTTTTTGACCCAGGGGGTATTTTGTTCGAATCTAAACATGGCTTAACCTCAAGCGATTTGTGCGGCCCGCTTGATGGCAGCCCGAATGCGTGTGTACGTTCCACACCGGCACAGATTGCCGGATTGCATGCTGTTAATATCTTCGTCTGTCGGATTGGGGTTGTCTTTCATCCACGCAGCGGCGTTCATGATTTGCCCAACCTGGCAGTATCCGCATTGAGAGACGTCGTGTTCATCCCAGGCGACTTGAAGGGGATGGTCACCATCTTCAGAGAGGCCTTCGATGGTTGTGACTTCTTGTTCACCAATGCTAGAGATAGGAGTGATGCACGATCGAATTGCCGTGCCGTTAAGATGCATCGTACATGAGCCGCAGTATCCACCTCCGCATCCAAATTTGGATCCTCTCAAGCCGATGATATCACGGACGACCCAAAGCAAAGGCATGTTATCAGGGGCCTCTACAGTGAGGGATTGTCCGTTGATAGTAAGCGTATAGGTTGCCATACAGAGAGTATAGTAAGTTAATAAGGGTTCGCTACTACGAAAAAAGTGGAAATCCGAGTGAAACGCAAACGGATAGCCCATTAAATTAAATCGCTTTACGTCATGAACAGAGACTTCCTGTAACATTATGTGGCACAATGTGACCTAGTAATTCTCATCTCATTAAGAACCCATTGACCACACATAATGAAAGAAGTTGATGTAGCCATCATTGGTGGCGGCCCCGCCGGGCTTCAAGCGGCTCTTGTTTTATCTCGAACCCGAAAACGTATTGTCGTATTTGATAATCCCGAACCGCCTCGAAATGGGGCCTCTCATGGGGTTCACAATGTGCTTGGGCTGGATGGCCTGCTACCGGCAGAAATAAGAGAACAGGCGTGGAGCCAGATCAATGTGTATAAGCAAGCAGAACTTCGAAAAGAGCCCGTTATTGATATCAGCCAGGGTGAGGATGGATTATTTATGTTGTCTACCGCTAATGGTTCGCAACTGAAAGCAAAGCGGGTGATTCTTGCCTTAGGGTATGTGGATCAGTATCCCGCACTGGAAGGGTTCGTGGAAGCCTGGGCAGACACCATCATTCCCTGTCCATTTTGTGACGGGTACGAAAACCGCGATCGCAACTGGGGCCTTGTTGCAAGCTCGGAAATGCATGCTGTCCACTTTGTTGATTTGGTGAATCACTGGACGCATTCTGCCAAACTGATTCTTAATGATTCAGACCTGAAATTAGATGCGGCTGATGAAAAAAGAATTGTCGAATCGGGGATACCCGTTTACTCTGGCCCCATTACCGCTATCGATCAACACGATGGAAAGATACAGGCTGTTACCTTGCAAACAGGGGAGCGTGTGGAGGTAGAAACGCTGTGGTGGGCACTTGAACGCAAGAAGACATTGCTGGAGCAAAGAATGATAGAATCGTTCCAGCTTGAGTTGGACGATATGGGTCTTATCAAGACCGATGAGGAAGGACAAACGGCAGTACATGGACTTTACGCCGTTGGTGACGTCGCTGAAATGATGCCGTCAGCACTCGGAGCAATGGTTGGTGGAAACAGTGCCGCCTTTTCTATTGTGCGCCATTGGTATGCTTGACAGGATGGTCTCTTTTTTACCCTGATGGTATTTAACTAATAAGAGACTTGCGCGTATACCCCTTATGGATAGGGAATATATTCGCAATCGATGGACGCGCAGGAGCCCGAATGTTGATTCGGTAAGGAATGGTCTATTCATATGCCTCCTGTTTATTTGTAGCTGGATAGCACCACCAGCTACTGCCCAATCGAACACAGAGCCTACGGGCCCTCCTCAATACCGGGTCGTTTTGATAGGTAATGTAGGTGATGGAGATGAGGATGCAGCACGTCAAGTGCGTGCTATGTTACAGGCGCATCTGGCTCAGGTGGATTCGAATAGTGCCGTTGTTTTCTTAGGGGACAATATTCCTTGCTGTGGTTTTCCGGATTCATTGCAGGCATCCCGCCCAGCGGTTTCACAAGGACTCATAGCCTGGATTGATACGGTAAAGGACTATGATGGCCGCGTAGTTTTTTTGCCAGGCAATAACGAATCAGGAAGTTCACTGGAACGCCAGCAAGCCCTGGAAAGAGAAGCTCAATTTGTAGCTTCAGCTATTGGAGAAGAGGACGCCTTCCCCTTAAAGGATGGATTCCCTGGCCCTGTTGTTTACCGCTTAACCAAGGATATCACTCTGGTCGCTCTGAATACCCAGTGGTGGTTAGACAAAGATCAACGATATGGCGATACAGGGGAGTATGATCTCAACGAGCCCCTCGATTTTCTCACTGAATTTGAGGATGTCCTCTTTAAGTACCGCAACGATCATCTTCTTGTGGTTGGGCATCATCCGTTGTTCTCAAACGGAAATCATGGGGGACGATTCTCGCTCGGTCAGCACCTGTTTCCTTTGCCCGTTTTGGGGTCAGCCGTTCCGTTGTATCGGCAACTGGTCGGGAAATCGCAGGACATGGCTTCTTCGAGGTATCGATTGTTTCGACAGGAGATGTTTGAACTCCTTCGAAATCAACATAACCTCATCTATGCCGCCGCCCACGATCATAGCTTGCAATATTTCAGAAAAGAAGACCGGCGGAGGGTAAAGCATCATATTGTGAGTGGCACAGGAAGTGGCTCTGACTATGTGTCGAAGGGAAGAGGAGCCGGCTTTACGTCTAGAGAGTACGGTTTTATGGTGGTTGAATACTATAACGACGGCAGTGTCTGGCTCGAAGCGAGAACGGTGGACCCGGCTGAGCCTATCGGGCGGGTTGCGTTCAGGAGCCGTCTTGTTGATCCTGACGAATTGCTTGTTGACCGCCCCGATCAGCGGATAGCACAGCGCCAGATTCCACCGGATACAACAATCGTACAGCCTATCAATCCCCTGTATGCACAGCCTGGAAGCATTGGACGTATCTTCTTTGGACAACAGTACAGAGATCTATGGGCTATTCCTGTCGGAGTACCTACGCTTGATTGGTCAAATGAGGCCGGCGGGCTTACACCACTCCGTTTGGGTGGGCAATCACAATCCGTTACGCTTCGTATGATGGGTGGGGATGGCAATTACTACATGCTTCGATCCATTGATAAAGTACCTGTGCGCTCTCTGTCTTCTGCCATGCGCAGAACCTTTGCCGGCACAATCATACAGGATCAGGTAGCCATGCAGCATCCGTTCGGTGCATTTCTGGTTCCTCATATCGCGGAAGCTGCGGGTGTCTTTCACACAAATCCGCGAATGGTGTATGTGCCACCTGATCCGCGTTTGAATGTGACGAACGATGTGCTGGTAAACCAGGTGGTGCTCTTTGAAGAGCGGCCAGACGAAGACGTTTCGCACATAAATAGCTTTGGGAATGCCACCAATGTGATTGGTTCTGCAAAGCTCTTTCAAGAAATCAACGACGATAACGACCACCGCGTCGAGCCTCGCACTTTTGCTCGGGCTCGTTTGCTCGATATGCTTATCGCGGATCATGACCGAACGCTGGATAACTTCCGGTGGGGTGCGTTTGAACCTTATGAACTGAACCCTGAATTGGAAGGTGATGCCCGGAAAGAAGGGAAGATCTATATGCCTATTCCCGTGGACAGGGACAAGGCGTTTAGTAAAAGCGACGGTATCTTTCCTTCCCTCTATCGCATCCTGTCGGAGTCTGCATGGCAGTCGTTTGGAAAGCGGTACGGATACATACGCGGGCTCAATAAAAAAGGCCTCCCCTTGGACCGCCGGTTTACGGCCGAGTTAACCCGGGAGGATTGGGTTGGTATCGCTGAAGATATGCAGCAATTGTTGACCGATGATGCAATCGTTCAGGCTGTTCAGACATGGCCTGCACCCGTATTCAAAGAGGCTGGAGAGGAAATGATAGAGGCGCTTAAAGTGCGCCGGGATAAACTCGCTGAAGTTGCTGATACTTATTACGATGTATTAGCAACAGTAATCGACGTCGTAGGAAGTAACAAGCATGAGATCTTCCGCATCACGAGGCTAGATGATGAAAACACGGAAGTCGTGATGTTGAAGTCGAATAAAGAAGGGGAGGTGCGCCGCGCCGTGTTTCGCAGGATGGTACGCACCAGTGAGACCAAAGAAATTCGCCTGTATGGGCAGGCTGGCAGGGATCGTTTTATCATAGAGGGAACTGTTGAAAACGGGCCTCGAGTTATTGTAGTAGGCGGTGCTGGAGAAGACACGATAATGGATGCATCGATAGTGCGAAAAGGAGCTAAAAAAACGCACGTATACGATGTAGAGATAGGTACGGAAGTAGAAGCAGGCCCGGAGACGAGATCGAGGTTGAGTTCAGCAATTGACGTCAATACCTATACATTTGAAGGCTTTAAACCAAACCTGACCCGTCCAGTAGCCTTCTTTGGAAGCAACCAGGATGACGGCGTATTTATTGGAGGTGGTTTTAAGAGAACGGTGCATGGATTTAGGAAAAGCCCGCATGCTGCAACGCATCAACTAATGGGGAATTATGCAGCTAGAACAAACGCTTTTAATGTACAATACAGAGGTCATTTTGTAGGGGTGATTGACAAGTGGGATTTGAGCCTTGATGCCGGATTCTTTAACCCCAATACCGTCCGAAACTTCTACGGACTGGGTAATGACACGCCAAACGATGAAGCATTTTCTCGATTCTACCAGTCTCGGTTTTCCCGCCTATTCGTAAAGCCATTGTTGCAGCGTTCACTCGAACAAGGGATTTCGTTTTCTGTAGGGCCTACACTTGAACTTACAGATGTTCGCATGGATGAAGGCCGGTTTATCGGGCAGCCCCAGGAGGGCATATCAGAGGGCTCGTTTGACGAACTGGTTTTTGCTGGCATAGAGGCGAACCTGGATGTGCAGACGGTAGACAATGCTTTAAATCCCTTGCAAGGCTTCCGCTTTAGAAGTTCTGTAGATGTAAATGCAGGGATTGCAGAAACCAACGATACGTACGCAAGCTTTGCATCCTCTCTTTCTGTTTACATGTCTCCTTCTCTTTCTCCCCAGGTGACGCTTGCACTGAGAGTTGGCGGAGCGCATAACGAGGGGCCGTTTCCCTTCTTCGCTTCCAATACCCTTGGTGGACGAGCCAACTTAAGAGGCTACCGCAGCACGCGATTTGCCGGCAGGACCAGCCTGTATCAGAACATCGAAGCGCGAATCGAACTGATTGATTTCGCCGGTTACTTTGGGTATGGAACGGTTGGGCTACTAGGATTTATCGACAATGGTCGGGTGTGGACCGATGGAGAGTCGTCAAACACGTGGCACCAGGGATATGGCGGTGGCCTGTGGATCAGTGTGTTCGATCAGTTGCTGATCAATAACTCGATCGGCTTTTCGGAGGAGGAGACGACGTTCGCGTTAGAGTTTGGGTTTTTGTTCTAGCTAGGTTTCGGGTTCGGTGTTTAGCGTTTGGTGTTTGTCGTTGGTTTTGGCGTAGTGGTTTATAATCTCGACTGCTTTTTTTACCCCATCCTCTGCCTGAATCTTTTTGCCAAGTTCTTGTGCTTTTTGGCGCATTGTTTCAGAAGACGTAACCTCTCTTAGTGCGGCGGCCAGTTTTTGTACAGTTAGTTTTTTCTGAGGAATGGGTTTGGCGCCAACACCGAGGCTATGTACCGTTTTGCCCCAGAAGGGTTGGTCGCCAAAGAAGGGACATATTATGGTGGGCCGGCCGGCTCGGAGTCCGGCGGCTGTTGTTCCTGCGCCACCATGATGCACAACGGCAGCCATGCGGGGAAAGAGCCAATCGTGAGGGGCTTTCTCTAACTTATACATCGTGTCTGGCAGCTTGCCGGCTTCGAGGCCACCCCAACCGGTGGCCAGGATGGCGCGAACGCCAGCTTCCTGGATTGCATCTACAACGATTCGGCTAGTCTTTCCCGGGTTTTTACCAGAGATACTGCCAAATCCGACATACACAGGAGGCGGACCGGCTTCCAGGAATGAAACCAGGTCTTCAGGTGGTTGCCAATCGTGTTCTTGTTCGAGGAACCAAAAACCGGTGGTATGGGCATGTGCCGGCCAATCGGAGGGAGGAGGGATTAGGGAAGGGGAAAAGGCATGGAGTACGGGGATGGGTGTTCCATCAGCTGTTTTAAGGACACCCGAAGATTTAGGGAATCGAGGTAGTCCAAGTTGTTCTTTCCGGAATTCCTCGACAACCCCATTATACGTTGTAAATCCTTTATGTACAAGGGCATATGTAAGGCGATTATAAAGGCCCCCCAGCTTTAGATGAGGCAATCCTGCAGCGGGCATTTCACGAGTAGGGATAACCAGCGGCAGGTAAAAACCCATCATAACGGGGACCTGAAGCTTCTCGGCAAGGTGAACCCCGCTTAGCATTTTGGGATGGTAAATAATGAGGTCAGGCTGAGCTTCGTTTGCTGCATTCCAAGAGCCGTGGATTAATGCCCGGTTGATGGCCTTGGCTTTCTTTAGCAGTTTGATGGTCGATTTTACAAAGCCAAATACGCCGACCGTTTCCTCCATGGCTTGTTTGCCAGCCTGGGAGTCCATCAGGTCCAGGAGGTCATTCGACATGTATCCGTAACCCAGGCCATGTTTGCGTATAAAGCTTTCGAAGCGTTCACTTGTGCAAACCGTTACCTGGTGGCCGGCTTGAAGCAACGCTTTGCCTAGCGCAACAAAAGGTTGCACATCGCCACGAGTGCCTACCGTTGCCAGAAAAATATGCATACAAACTCGGGAGTTAGGGTGCCATTGGCTATGTCATTGGCCATGTCATTTACTAGGGCAAAGTACACCGCTTTACCGTTCAAAAGCAATGCAGTATGCCCCATAAAGTGAAACCTATGTTGGAAGTCTACGTAGCCTATGTAGAATCTCAATATAGCCCACTGCATACATGATCACCCGAGCCCTGGCAACAGCCTCATTGCGGCCCTTTATACTGGCCATCTTACGAGAAGGGGATAGCTATGGATACCAGATTATCCAGCGAATCACGGACTTGTCTACCGGAGAAATAGAGTGGAAAACGGGTACCCTGTACCCCTTCCTGCACACCCTCGAAAATGAGGGATTGGTAGAATCGTATTGGCAAGCCGTCGAAAACGCACCCCGTAGAAAATACTACCGTCTCACACCTCTCGGCGAAAAAGCTTTGCAACAGGAAAAGATGCAGTGGGTGCAGGTGCATCGCATGTTGAGTCAGTTATGGGGACCTTCTCCGGAGTTAGCGTGGTCATGAAAAGGAAGACTGTATTTCGACTAGAAGCGGCGTTGTCTACATGGCGTTCAACCCTTAAGCATAAGCGATTCATGGGTGAGGACGATTTGGATGAACTGGAGCAACACGTCTGGGATCAAGTTGCTCACCTGGTCGGCCAGGGAGCCAGTGAAGAGGAAGCTTTCAACAAGGCTATGGAGATGATGGGGACCCAATCAGAAACCGAGGCGGCATACCGGAAGGCGTATTGGAATAGGATGAAGCGGACTCGCAACTTTCGCGAAGAATGGCAATGGCGAGTTGCGATGACTACGAGTTATGTGACAACCGCACTACGGACGCTTCGAAAAGACAAATACTATGCGTTGATCAATATCACCGGTTTGGCGATTGGCTTGGCTGCCTTTATGTTGATCAGCTTATTTGTTTTTAATGAGTTCAAGTACGATCAATTTCATGAGAAGGCAGATCGTATTTATCGGATCGCGAAGACCGAGCCAGGAGAAGGGCAAGATGCTGGTTCAAGTTGGGTAGTTACTCCAGGGCCTTTGGTAAATGCATTGCTGGAAGAGTTTCCTGAGGTTGAGCATGCAGTACAGATTGAGCCTGTGGAAATGCTGCTGATTCATGAGGGCAATCGTTTTTTTGAGAACGGTATTTATGCGACCGAGCAGTTCTTCGATGTCTTCAGCTTTGATCTCCTGTTTGGAGATCCGGCAACAATTCTCGATAACCCCAATACGATCGTGTTAACCCAGTCCTTAGCGAAGAAGTACTTCGCAGAGGCTAATCCTGTAGGGCAGAGGATACGCGTGGTTATGAGGGACGATGGCCGACCCAAAGACGTGGACGTGCAAGTGGTTGGGATTGTGGCTGACCCTCCCACTACAAGCCATTTTTCGTTCGACTATATCGTCTCGATGTCCACCCAGCAGTACTACCTGGAATACATCGATCATTGGGATAACAACAACTACCGCACGTATGCAGTGCTGCGGCCGGATCATGTGCCGGATCAATTTGATCAGAAATTGCCTGTGCTGGCGAGGGCAAATCTGGGGCAAATGGAATACTACAAGGAATATCCCGAACGGATGGGCACGTACTTTTCACAACCGTTGACCGATATTCATTTGCGATCACACATGAACGGTGAGTTGAGTACAAATGGTAATATTACGTACGTCTTGCTGTTCTCAGCAATTGCTTTGTTGATCCTGCTGATAGCCTGCATCAACTACATCAATTTATCAACTGCTCGATCTGTTAACAGAAGGAAGGAAGTAGGTATTCGTAAGGTGATGGGTGCTCACCGAGGGCAATTAGTCGGGCAATTTCTGGGCGAATCCGTTGTACCTACATTTCTGGCGGTGTGCATTGGAATAGGGCTGGTCTTCCTGCTATTACCCTTGTTTAACGAACTGACCGCTCGTCACATCTCAATGGGAGCGCCAGAAAATTGGGGCCTTCTCGGGGTATTGGTACTCGTGGGAATGGGTGTGGGTGTATTGTCTGGAAGTTATCCGGCTTTTGTAATGTCTGCATTTAGACCAGCAAGCATGATGAAGGGCCTGGTGTTAACAGGAAAAGGGGGGCACCGGTTACGCAATTCGCTGGTCGTTGTACAGTTTGCTATTACCCTGGTATTAATCATTGGTACTCTGGTAATCAACAAGCAATTGAATTATATGAGAGAAGCGAATACGGGGATTGATCGGACCCAAACAGTATCCATATCAAACAGAGATCCCGAACTGCACTCTCAGTACGAAGTCCTGCGCCGTTCTATGCTCCAACATTCCTCTATTAAGGCCGTAACTGCGTCTCAGGATCCACCGACGTTGATCAATTCTAATACAGGCACCCGCGATTGGGAAGGAGCCCAGGAAGGAGATCACATCGCAGTGTATTATTCGACCGTAAAGCCCGGGTTTATCGATCAGTTTGATATTCAACTCGTCGAAGGAAGAGCCTTTTCTGATTCGATTGCAACAGACCAGACAGAGGCTATCATCATCAATGAAACGTTAAAAGCTCAAGCAGGATGGGATACTGCTGTTGGCAAACGGTTTAACTTTCGAAGACGGGACGCCCGTGTGATTGGAGTAATGAAGGACTTTAACTTCCTTTCGTTTCGGAGGGAGATTGGACCTCTGGCTTTATATCTCAATGCAGACAATCAATATACGTACTCGCACATCCTGGTGAAGGTAAATACGCAAAACATTGAACGCTCTTTGGGTCATATCGAGCAGGTTATGGCAGAATTCTCGCCCAAGTATCCCTTTGAATATCAATTCTTGGATGATGCCTATAACAACATGTATAAAGAGGAGATACGCCTGGGCAAGTTGTTTAATTACTTCACCATTCTAGCTTTGTTTGTTGCTGGTTTGGGCCTATTGGGGCTGGCCACGTTTACAGTGTCTCAGCGAACTAAAGAAATTGGAGTACGGAAAGTGTTGGGCGCAAGCCTGGCCGACATACTGATCTTGTTATCGAAAGATTATACCCGCCTTATTGGCATTGCCTTTATCCTTGCTGCGCCCATTGGATACATCGCTTTGGCACGTTGGTTGGAAGAATTTGCATTCGCAATAAACCTTGGATGGGATACGTTTCTGTTGGCAGGAAGCCTGGTCTTTCTAGTTGCCCTTGCTGCGGTAGCCTACCAGTCTCTCAAGGCAGCACTCGCGAATCCGGTTCGGAGCCTGCGCCATGAGTGATTTACCGCCGATCCCTATTGAGCGTATAAATGTGGTCCATGAAACAGATCCTTATCCTTTTGCTGTTCTTTTTGTTTGGGTGCTCTTCCACGAAAAAAATACATGAGCCTGTGTTAGTGGATGAGCCCCTTAAAATAGGGAGTGCGGAATCCGAAGGTCTAAATGTACAGCTATTGGATAGGATCTCAGAGAGGTTAGTCGAGGAAAAGGATCATAAGGTGCACAGCATATTGGTTGCACGTAATGGTGTTCTGGTGTTTGAAAAGTATTTCAATGGGTATTCGCGGGATAATCCTCACGATTTACGGTCAGCCACTAAAAGCATCACTTCGATGCTGACGGGGATCGCAATCGACCAGGGCATTCTTGGGAGCGTTCAGGATCCTTTGATGGATTATTTGCAGTATTCCTACCCGGAAGTCGCAGATAAAGGATCGATCGAACTGCAACACCTGCTTAAGATGCAAAGCGGACTCGATTGCCATGATAGTGACCGGAAAACGAAAGGGCAGGAAGATCGCATGTACAGATCTAAAGATTGGGTCGACTACTTTTTATCTCTTTCCACCACGTACACACCAGGAGATAGCACCCGGTATTGCACGGGAGGTGTTGTTGCACTGGGGGAAGCGATCGCTCAGGCAGCAGAAAAGGATTTTGCAGCGTTTGCAGACGAGATGCTTTTTGCTCCGCTAGGGATAAAAAATTACAGGTGGAGCCGTTTCGATGGCGGACAAAAAGTAGACACCGGAGGCCACCTCTACTTGACTCCCCAGGGCATGGTGAAAATAGGCATGCTGGTGAGCCAGAGTGGTTCTTGGGAGGGTACACAACTCGTTTCATCTTCGTGGTTAGAAACCTCAACCAAGCCACATACATCGATCAACAACAACCCGTACGGCTATCTCTGGTGGCAGAACATAATCCCATTCGAAGCAAAGTCGGTTAAGGTTCTTTCTGCCAGGGGAAATGGAGGGCAGGTGATCTTTATTGTGCCTGAGTTCGACCTGGTGTCCGTATTTACGGCCGGCTATTATAACTCCGATGAAACCCAGGTTGTATACGACATATTCTTCAGAGGAGTGCTCTCTGCCTTGCCCGAGTTGCAACCGAGTGGGTCCTGAAAAGTACGCATCGTCTTACCTTGCATTACACATTTCAAGACCAGGGAAATACTAATGAGCCTTTCTGTAAAAGCGTATGCCGTTTTAGAAGAAGGAGGAGCCCTCCAGCCGTTTGAGTATGAACTTGAAGCGATTGGCCCTGAGCAGGTTGACATAAAAGTCGAATATTGCGGTGTTTGTCATTCCGATCTGAGTATGACAAAGAATGAGTGGGGGATGTCGGTCTACCCGCTCGTACCTGGGCATGAAGCAGTTGGAACTGTGATTGCAATTGGCGAGCACGTCAAAGGAGTGAGCGTGGGAGACAAAGTGGGCCTGGGCTGGTTTTCTGGGAGCTGTATGCACTGCCAGCCGTGCATGTCTGGCAATCATAACATGTGTGTATCTGCCGAGAGCACCATCGTGGAGCGGCATGGCGGCTTTGCCGATCATGTGCGGTGCCATTGGGCCTGGGCGATCCCTTTGCCGGATGACTTTGACCTCTCAAAAGCCGGCCCGCTCTTTTGTGGGGGCATTACGGTATTTAATCCGATAGTAACAGGTGGTGTGAAGCCGTTGGATCGTGTAGGGGTTATTGGGATTGGTGGACTTGGGCATTTAGCACTACAGTTTCTTGCAAAATGGGGCTGCGAAGTCACCGCATTTACCTCGTCACCGAGTAAGGCTGATTTGGCCCGTGAAATGGGAGCGACTCATGTTGTGAATTCCAGGGATGAGGATGCGATGCAGGATATAGCCGGCTCGTTGGATTTTATCATAAACACCACCAACGTGTCTCTTAACTGGCCGCTGTATTTAAATGCCTTGTCGGCATTTGGAACGTTTCACACGGTAGGTGCCGTCCTTGAACCCATTGCAGTGCCTGCCTTTTCCTTGATAGGGGGACATCGATCGGTGTCAGGGAGCCCTCTTGGTAGCCCTGCATTAACGCGGGATATGGTTTCGTTTTGCAGTCGGCACGACATCTTTCCAATCACCGAAGAGTTTGCGTTAAGCGATGTAAATGACGCGTTTGAGCACCTTGAAGCAGGGAAGGCGCGTTTCAGGATTGTGTTAAAAGTGTGATGGATGGTGAAACTGCTGAGTTCTTGATGCTATTTGTGTTAAAAGTGTGATATGCGCCAAAAGTGACATACTCTTATTACTAAAAGTTGTAGTTTGAGGCTCCATTAGTCACATTTTATACAATTGTGGTATTGACGTAAGTTATGGGTCATCAACAATTATTGCTCCTGGTATTAGGTACTATTATCGTCGGATTGGCGATCGTTGCGGGAACGCAAATTTTAGAAAAAAACTATCGGCAAAACGATGCAGACTTATTGCTCGATCGCTCCATCATGATCGCTCAATCTGCTATCGCATGGAAAGCACAGGCAGACCCGTATGTAGGCGGTAATGCATCGTATTCGGGTTTAGAAGATGGCGGATTTCGGAAGTTATTCCTTGGAGAAGAAACCATCGTTGGCTACTTTCAGATAACCAAAGCCGTTGGAGACTCGCTTGTGCTAAGCTCAGTGAGTAAAAAGTATCCGGAAGTCGGCGTTCGTGTTCATGTAGTAGGCGAGGAATTTGTAAAGACAGACATCCAATTTGATGGTTCTGTCATTCTGTTCTAATATTCCACCTTTATAATGACCCCTCTTTTCAAGAAGCTCAATTTAAAAGACGAGTCAGCTATCGTCGTATTGAATGCGCCTGAAAGCTTTGAAGGGGAGCTTGAAGCCCTTGAGGGAGTGGAAGTGCACCGCTCGCTTGAATCCGTTGAACGTATTCAGTTTGCAATAGCTTTTGCCATTACACGGGACGAGTTGGATAAGGCGTCCTTAGATTTGAGCGAGAAAGCAGAGGGAGATGTCAGGCTATGGATAGCCTATCCTAAAAAATCATCTAAGAAATATACCTGCGAATTCAACAGGGATAGCGGTTGGGCGGTGCTGGGTCGGGCGGGTTTTGAAGGCGTTCGGATGGTCGCTATCGACGAAGACTGGTCCGCTCTCCGATTCCGAAAAGCTGAATTTATCAAATCAATGAAGCGCGACCCCAAACGCGCGGTTTCTAAGCAGGGGAAGGCACGGACTAAGGAGTAAACTCTTTATACCTTATAGCTAAGCTTTGGAATAAGGTAGCGACCTTTCTTCTTGTCATACTGAGCAACGCGAAGTATCTGGTATTTATTGAAATCGATTCAAAATACCTCATTGGGTGCGTTTTAGAAAGATTCTTCGTCGCTACTCTCCTTCAGAATGACAAGCAGAGAAGCTCAAACAGACATCAATCAAGTTCATTTGCATCTCACCAGAAACCGAATTTCCTTGGAACTCATAGTGCATATGTGTATTATATGTAATTAACATGTATCGCACATATCGCATCGCTATGATTTCAGGTACCTATCACACAGACGGCTCCCCACACCCTTCCGAGTCTTCCGCTGGGATTGATTCCATTTTAATAGGAAGCCGCAAGGCACTTCGCCATGGGCGATTTTGCATCATCGGGCAGCAATTACACGGCGCTTACAAATCCCTGGAGGCTCAAAATGAAAGCGAGCCTGCGTGGGTAAATGAGTATACCCATCTGATCACAGAAAAGGACGAGGCCGGCGAAGAACGGCTCGAGCAAAATCTAATGTGGCTATGCGCCGAACTGGGCACCTCGCTGGATCATGTATGCCGAAGCCATTTTGTCCCCTCTTCCGTTCTTGTCCAGGAACTCGAAGACGCCCTTCCATACTGGCCTACCCATTTGGATATTTTAAAAGCGGTTCAGCCCGATGTCATCATTACCTATGGCATCTCAGACGTATCCCCGTTCTGGTTTTTGTACGAGCAATCAGAGGCCCTTGGAGATAGTTGGGACCAAGTAAAAGCCGGTCAGGGTAACTGGCGCTGCAAGACCTTTACCGGCGAATACAACGGCCGGCGCGTCCCGGTAGTTGGTTTGCCGCATTTGAGCCGCTATAAATTATCCGGAAAGACGCATGTAGTGGAGTGGATCATGGAGTTGGTGGCGCAGGGTCATTAATCCAAGTTTTCGACTTCTGATTTCTGCATCTAGCCAGCTTCTGAGAATACCAGGGGAGTCGATTTGTATGGTTGTGCTCCCGAATTTGCTTCCAGGACAAGCATTCACTTTGGCTTCAACACTAGCTGAGTTGGTCATAATTGATGAGAACTAAATAACTCTCATTTTCGTGCGAACCAAGAAATAGTCAGAATGGCATGATCACTTCAATAATTTTTGAGCGATTTCTCCTGTAGGTTCTGAAGTCTGAATCGATTGTCAGGATGCTGCTGTTTCGATGCAGTTCTGACATTCAAACAAACAAGCATCGGCCCAATCCATAGGGATGTTTTGATATTTCTCGAGCAATTCGTGCACTGCTCGTATTTCTGAACTAAGATCAAAACTGACTTGGATTACACCGGCAATAACTAGATCAGAAAGAGCGTGAGAAGCTACGCCGTCGCGTTGAAGAAGATAAGCCGCCTCAGTTAGCACTGCTTCGCAGGTTAAGAAGGGAAGGGGAAGACTCTGAAATTGTTGCTTTGCCCACCGAAAATAGTTATCTGTTTTAAGCTGAGAAGCTACAAGGGGACCAGTGTCAATCAAGGTCACTATTCAGACCCCATCGATTTTTTGCCAAATCCCTCCATGTACTTAGGATTGGAAGAGAGGTCAGCGGTTTTTCCTTCAAAGCGTCCAAGCAAATGCTCAATGTCGTCGTAGTTAACCTGAGAGCCTTCTTGAAGCGTGGTTTCTTGTGTTGCTCCATCACCCTGCTCTTCAGTTAGTTCGTGTATCCATCGACTGGCATACTGCTCTTGCAGCGATTCTGGGAGTCGCTGAAGCTGGCCAAGAAGCTTTTGAATGATCTGTGTCATATCAGTATACTCATAGTTCATGCTTCGGATGGTAACGTCTATTTTAACGCATCACAAGTCTGGAAGTTGTGCAAAGAATTAGAGATTGAATTATAAGCTTTTGGGTCTTTTTGCTGCGAGCCGTTGCGGTCAGTGGATATATTTTCTTTCTTATCTAGACATCGCCTTGAGCTATATCCATTGTAACGGTACCAATGAAACGCATTTACCCCCTTCTGCTGTTGGCTATACTCTTTTCTGCCTGCGATTCAACTCCAGACAACGAGGACGACCAGAATCCTTTACCAGGGGCTGATTTTATTCGTGTGACGGCTAATCCCAATCCCGTCCAGGCAGAGGGGGCAGTCACTATTCGAGTTACCGTTGCTGATACAACGGGCGAAAATACGAGTTACTTGTGGTCCTTGCCTGAAAAGGACTCCGTAACCATGGTCAACTCTATCCGCTGGCAAGCTCCTGTCGAAATTGGGACGTATGATTTTAGTGTATTGGTTGTTAATCCTCCCAATCAATCGGCCAACGCTAATTTTGAGATTGAGGTCATTCGCTAATATAAATCGCAATAGTTCGACGCATCTTGCGCATCGGTCAAATATGAAAGCTAAGCTCCTTAACCTCGGTCTAATACTAACGTCATTTATAGGTTATTTAGAGTGGGGAGGAAACAATAGAATGTTTCTGATTCAAGGAGAAATCGAAGTGGTATCCAAACTGCTTAATGACCCGCTCTCTGCTTTTCACCCCTTTACAGTTCTTCCAATGATAGGGCAAGTGTTGTTAGTGACCACATTATTTCAGGGATCGCCGAGCAAGTTACTAACGTATCTTGGCATGTGTGGAATTGGCATACTGCTCCTATTTATGCTCATAATAGGCTTAATAGGCCCAAATATAAAAACAGCTTTATCTGTTTTACCGTTTGTGTGCATTAGTATAATGGTAGTAAGACATCATCAATCAATACGATCAGGTCAAGAGAATTAAGTGTTTTCGCTTAGTGCATATCAAATTGTCTATACTTCATTTTTATATCAAGAGGAACGGATCTCTCTAGTTTATTTCAGCGGGCGAAAGTAAAGGGCTTTCGAACAGAAAACAAATACCCTATTTTCCCAAACCCCAAACCCCAAACCCCAAACCCCAAACCCCAAACCCCAAACCCCAAACCCCAAACCCCAAACCCCAAACCCCTTTTGCGCCATACACTCCTCTCCCTATTCTTGTTGCTGGCATTCAATAGCCAACTGTTCGCACAAAATGCGTCTATCCGAGGCTTTGTGACCGAACAGGCGACGGGGCAGTCGTTGGAGTTGGTGAATATCTTGTTGGAAGACTCCAATGGAGAGGTAGTAGGGACGGTTACAAGCCCAGACGGGATTTTTCAATTTAGACGATTGGCTCAGGGGCAATACCGCATTCAAGCATCCTTTATCGGGTACCAGGTGTTTCGAGATACGTTGTCGTTAGAATGGGGGCAAGTCCTCACCTACAACATTGCTCTTGAAGAAGACACCGGCGAGTTGGGCGAGTTGGTTGTGGAAGCCCAGGCAGAAGCTTCCGTTGCGGCCCCTATTGCCGGGTTGCAGACGATTCGTCCAGCAGATATCGAGCGAGTTCCCACACCAGATGTATCTGGCGACCTTGTTTCCTACCTCACGACGTTGCCTGGGATCGTTTCAACGGGAGACCAGGGTGGGCAACTATTCATTCGGGGTGGGGAGCCTTCACAAAACATGGTGCTGTTGGACGGCATGGTGGTCTATCAACCGTTCCATATCTTGGGCTTTTATTCGGCATTTCCTTCTGATATCGTCAATAAAGCCGACGTGTATGCGGGAGGCTTTGGCGGTAAATATGGAGGCCGGCTTTCTTCGGTCATTGATGTACGCACCCGGGAAGGCAATGCTTATGCGTTCTCCGGTTCAGCGTCTGTTTCTCCTTTTCTGGGTTCTGTACAGTTAGAAGGCCCTATCATACCTGGGCGCATGTCTTTCCTGGCTTCGGCTCGTCAATCATTGCTTGAAGACCTGGCAGGGCAATACGTTGACGACCCCCTTCCCTTCGAATTCAATGATCTGTTTGCAAAGATAAACCTGGATGTCACCCGCACGAGCAAGTTATCGGTCTCGTACCTACAAACAACCGATGAGGGCACCCTCGCAAAAGATGACGTTGTCCAGGAAAACGACCTGGTTCGGTGGGATAATAGAGTCATCGGTGGGCGATTCCTGTTTTTACCGCCGAACTTCGGCGGCTCGGTCGAATTACGGGTATCCTATTCAGAACTGAATAATGAGATCGGGCCAGCATCGAATCCTCTGCGTTTTTCAAATATCAGGAACACGCATGTGGCTTTGGAGGCAAACTTCCCCGGGCAGACCCTCAGTGCTAGTGCAGGGATAGATTTTCGGCCCATTACCGTCCGGACTATCCTGGACGGGTTATATCAAAATGTAAACTTTCGCATAGCACGATTGATAAATTGGGGTAATTACCTGGAGATGACCTACCGGGTAGGGGATTATCTTCGTATACAGCCCAGTATTCGTGCTCAATTCTACAAGGTTCGATTTAATCCCTATCTAGAACCCCGAATACGTATAATCTGGGAACGCGACCGGCATCGGATTAGCGCAGGTGCAGGAATCTACCATCAGGAATTGCTGGGGCTGAATGACCGGCGCGATGCAGCAAATGTATTTACAGCCTGGACCAGCATTCCGAGTAGAGACGCCCCAGGGGCAGAATTAGACGTTACTGCTGGACGCATTCAAGATGCGATTCATGCTTTGCTTGGCTACAATCTTGAGGTGAGTTCGAACCTTCAGTTCTCGATCGAGACCTATTACAAAGATCTGTCAAATCTATTTATCTCAGAATGGACAGCCTTTCCCCGCTTTACCACCATTCTTCAGCCGGCCACTGGAACGTCTGCTGGATTTGATACCCGCCTCGATTACCAGGTAGAAAACTTCTACATGCATTTGAATTACGCCTACTCTGCGACCAACTATGAAGCAGAACAAGCAAGCCTGGAGATTTGGTACGGTGAAGAAACCCTGGACTTCCGGCCGCCGCATGATCGCCGCCACCAGGCAAATGTACTCATTGGAGGTACGCTTGCTGGGTTCGACCTGTCTGCACGATGGACCTTCGGTTCGGGCTTTCCCTATAGCCGGGCCGTCGGATTTGATGGCTTTGCTCTCATCGATGACATTGTAGATGTCGGCCGGATACCTACCTCTCGCCGCGTCATTTATGAGCGGCCCTTCAGTGGTGAACTACCCCATTATCATCGTTTAGACCTCTCTTTGGAACGCGTGTTCAAAGCGGGTGCTGTAGATGTAACCGTGCAAGGCAGTTTACTCAATGCCTACAACCGGGCCAATATCTTCTACCTGGATGTGTTTACCCTGCAGCGCGTTGATCAGCTTCCAGTGATTCCATCCATAGGACTGAAGGTGGCGTTATGAGTCCGGAGACAGGAGTCCGGAGTCCGGAGAGGATAAAAGGACAACTTAGAAGTCAAACGATGAGCACATTTCACTCCGGACTCCGGACTATTGTCTCCGGACTCCTGCTGCTATTCATAACAGCAGGCTGCGATTCCGATGTAGATCCGGTTATAGGGACCGATCAGCCGTTCACGTTATTCGGGTTGTTTTCTCCTCAGCTGGATACGCAGCGTGTATTGGTGTTTCCTATCGAGCCGGAGCTTCGGTTGTTAGGGAATGAAGCGCTAGATGCCCGGTTTACGTCGACTGATTTGACAAATCAGGATATGCGGGTATGGTCCGATTCTATCGTGCCACAACCCAATGGAGAAGTAAATCATCTGTTCTGGTCTTCGTTTACTGCAGAGTTCGATCATACCTATCTGGTTGAGGTCGAAGACAGTGAGGGCAGGAGATCTGAAGTGTCAGTTCGGGTGCCACCTGAAACCGAGATTGTTCTGCAAGATGCGGATCTAATCTCTGGTGTTATTGTGCCTGTCCTCATCCCTGGTGATATACCAAATATTTTTAAGGTGGAAGTGCGGTATGGATTTGATTACAGGCTAACAACGGCTGGACAAAAAATAGACAATTTGACCATCTCCCAAGAAGGCCGTTTTCAAAAAACCGAAGATGGATGGCTGATTCGAATCAACCTTAGGTCCGACTTTGTAACCATTCGCGATTTCATTCAGGACCGGCTGCCGGTTGATCGTTCCTATGGGTATGACTTACAGGGCATGTTGCTTCGGCTAGTAGTGGCCAGTGCAGATTGGCAGCCACCGGGCGGGGTTTTTGATCCTGATATTCTAGTTCAGCCTGGGACATTATCCAATGTAGAGAATGGGTTTGGGTTCGTCGGCGCTGGATATCGGCTGCAAGAAAATCTGGCCCTCCCGGACAGTGTAAAGCAGGAAGCCGGCTTTCGGATTCGGTGAGAGATAAGAAAAAAGTTCACTCGGAGTGTAACTTTTGTTTCTCTTCGTGGGTAGTATGAGTTACATTAAGTAACCTAAACTACTACTTTGATGACAGACGTAAGAAAATTTGAGCTTTTTTATGAACGCTATCAATTATTGATGATTGTTGGCATTTCGTTAGGAGTGATAGGGTTGGTTGGCCAGGAACTGGTTGCCTATTTGGAAGCCGGTAAGACATGGGATCTAACCACTTCGGGCGTGACTGTTTTTGGGTGGATGTGTTTTATGTTTGCGCTTATAAGATTGCGTTATTTGCGGCATAATATCGGGCAAAAGGGTGATTTGCTTACCGGGGTTATTGATGACGAGCGCGTTCAAGCAAATCGGAGCAATGCATATTCTTTTGGATTAACGTCGGCACTGGTATGGCAGCTCTGCATAATTGTTGGTGTTCCGTTTATGGCTAAAGCCAGCGACTTTGAACTAACAGCCGTGCTGGCCGCTAATGTGACTCTTGGTGTTGCTATCGTCGCTTCTATTGGCCGATTCTTATATTTGGAACGCGTATGAGCGACAAGTTGATGAATAAAATCAAAGTGTATCGCGCCATGCACGACTTCACTCAAGCAGAACTGGCTGAAAAAGTAGGCGTAACCCGTAAAAGCATCAATGCTATTGAAGGAGGTCGCTTTATTCCTTCTACTGTGCTCGCTCTACGAATTGCACACGTATTTGAGACGACGGTAGAGAATGTGTTTCAATTACCTGAATCAGATGATTGGTCTTAAATTAGAAGCGCAAAAAAGAGTGTCATGCTTGATGACGGTCTAGTTGAAGGGAAAAATGAGAGCGTCATGTTTGATGACGGTCCTGTTGGAGGAAAAAATGAGAGCGTCATGTTTGATGACGGTCCTGTTGGAGGGAAAAATGAGGGCGTCATGTTTGATGATGGTTTTGTTGGAGGGAAAAATGAGGGCGTCATGTTTGATGACGGTTTTGTTGAAGGGAAAAATGAGAGCGTCACGCTTGATGACGGCCTTATTGGAGGAAGAAATGGGAGCGTCATGAATGATGATGGTCTCATAGGAGGGGAAAATGAGAGCGTCATGAATGATGACGGCCTTATCGGATTAGCTCCAATACTTGTCATCCTGATGGAGCGGAGCGGCGAAGGATCTGGGCGTGCACAAGATGAAAGAATAGTGCTATGGTTAAAGTAGTGCTCGCCCAGATTCTTTCGCTGTCGCTCAGATTCTTTCGCTGTCGCTCAGATTCTTTCGCTGTCGCTCAGATTCTTTCGCTGTCGCTCAGATTCTTTCGCTGTCGCTCAGATTCTTTCGCTGTCGCTCAGAATGACATGATTATAAGTATCAAAGAACTTGAATAACACTACATTCAAACCCAATGAAATTACATACACGAATAATCCTGCTTTTAACATTTGCCGGGCTGTTTACCCACTTAAGTTCTGCGCAGGATACAGAAAATACGCTACTCTGGAAGGTCGAAGGGAAGGATATAAAACCATCGTATGTCTTTGGGACCCTTCACTTGCTTCCACAATCCGACTTCCTGCTGAAGAAGAAAGTAGAGAATGCGTTTATGGAAACGGATCTGCTGGTTCTTGAGCTCGATATGGACGATCCGGGCTTGCAGGCAGAAACGATGAAACATGCCAACATGAAAGATGGCCAAACACTCGAGCAATTGTTTACACCGGATGAGTATGCAGCCATCGATACAGAATTAAAGACGGCGATGGGTGTAAGTCTTCAGATGTTTAACACCTTCAAGCCGTTTGTGATTTCTGCCTTTTTTGTAGCTAAGTTGGTCGGGGAGCAACCCGCTAGTTTTGAGGCGTCGCTCATGACGATGGCAAAAGCGCAGGGAAATGAAGTAGAAGGATTAGAGACCGTGGCTGAGCAAATGGCGATGTTCGACCGGTTTCCCTATGAAGATCAGGCCGATGATATCGTTGAGATGATTAGCGATATGGACAAGACTCGATCTATATACAGGAAGCTTGTTGATTTGTACAAAGAAGAGGATCTGAACGGTTTATCTGAAATGATGGATGAATATTTCAATGGGCCGAATGAAAAGGACATCTTGCTCATCGAGCGAAATCAGAAATGGATCCCCATGATGGAATCGATCGCGAAAAAGCAGTCTACGTTTTTTGGTGTGGGGGCCGGTCATCTTGGGGGTAACCAGGGCGTTATTGAATTACTGAAGCGGGCTGGGTACACGGTGACTCCTGTAATGCAGTAAACATATGGTTTCGGGTTTCGGGTTTCGCGTTTCGGGTTATTGGTTTTCTTTGGTGGGGTTAATCTTCTTTGGGCTGTATGGGGCTGGGGCGTTGTCGTATAATACCCTTTTAGGGGTTAACCCTTGTCCTATGGCTCTCGTAATTAGGGCTTGTTACCTGGTTTTCTTTGCTTATCTGGGGATGGGGAGTGCGCAATTCATAAGGGGAGGTGGAGTGTCACGAATCTTGTTTTGGGTAGGCTGGATACTAGCGTTTGGATTTGCAGCATTCGGATCGTCTGCTGAAATAATTCAGGGAGATGTGTGTCCCATAGTACAGACGGCTGGATTGAATATACCGATGTGCTATATTTCACTCGCATTATGTATCGCGATTGCCGGCCTATACATGATCGTACAACATAGACTATCCCACTAGAGTTTTGCCAAAACATCCACTCGCACGCACCGCTTTTGTCATCGTAACTTTAGCCGTCTTGTTTTTTGCTGGCCGCAAAGTGTTGGAATACACGGTGCAAGGGGCGCCGCCCGAACAGGGGCAGACGGACATGCGATTCCGTGAAGTGCCCACTGATTTTACCCATACCTCAGATTTTAAAGCGGCATTGCCATTTATGGCGTTGGCTGCGATAGATGTAAATACTGACGGCGTCGATGAAATATTCGCAGGTGGTGGTATCGGGCAGCAAGATGCGTTATTGCGCTTTGAAGGTAATGAACTCCATCTGGTTGACTATGAGCCGGGTATCGAAAAAGATGCTCAGGATCCAACCTATGGTGCTGTATCCATCGATGCAACGGCCGATGGCCTCCCCGATCTATTTGTGGCGAGGTACACAGGCGTCTATTTCTACGAGAACAACGGGAATGGATTCACTGGCGCTAAGTTAGACATTCCTATTGACTCGGTTTCAATGCCCCTCTCTATTGCAGCCGCGGACTTAAACCAGGACGGAGCCGTTGATCTCTACCTGTCGAATTACATCAAGCCTGAATATGTGGAAGGTGAAACGATTTTCAATGATCCAAATTATGGCGGAGCAAACATGTTGTTGCTGAACAATGGTGACAATACGTTTGCGGATATCACGGAGCAAGCAGGCATTTATCATCGTCATAACAGCTTTATATCCGTGTTTGTGGATTTGAACGAGGATGCGCACAGTGATCTTGTAGTTGCTCACGATACAGGAGTCCCTTCTGTTTATAGAAACAACGGGGACCTTACGTTTACCGAGATGGAGCTACCCGTTACCTATAGCTACCCTATGGGCATTGCGGTTGGGGATTACAACAGTGACGGGCAGTTGGATTTGTATTTCAGCAATGTAGGTAATACCCTTCCTGAGGCCATGTTACGAGGCGACTTAACGGAGGATCAGACTTTGAATACCGATTATATCCTGCTTGAAAACAAAGGGAATCTAATGTTTGAGGATGTTGCAAGCGATCGTAATGCAGCGGTATACGGGTTTGGTTGGGGAGTGGTCGCGTATGATTTTAATCACGATACCCTTCAGGACTTTTTAGTTGCTCAAAACTATATCCGTTTTCCAGGCGTTCGGATTCCCGGATTGTTTGAACTCTACCCGGGCCGGCTTCTCCAGCAAGGGCCCGACGGCATGTTTAAGCCAGTGGAAGAAATGGCAGGGCTCAGCAATCAATTCTTTGGCGTGAATATGGTCGTCACTGATTTTAATCAGGATGGATGGCCCGATGTTGTATTGGGAAACCTGGATAGTAAGCTGCGCGCCTTTGTACAGGAGCCAGGGTCAAACAACTGGCTGAAAGTCCGGGTACCCGATGAACCTGCCTCAGTTGGTGCAGTCGTTGAATTGGAGTTGGCATCTGGGCAGTCCTTTGTGCAGCAATATTATACGAGCGAAGGGCTGGGTTCAGATCAAGGAAATGAGATCTTCTTTGGACTTGGGGAGGAGACCGATGTAACAGAAGTGAGCGTTCGTTTTCAAAATGGTGTACTAAAGACGTATCCAACACCTGAAGTAAACTCCTTGATCGAGACAAGCGCAGCCGATGAGTGAGAAAACGGTAGATAAAAGCACCCGGCGTATGTTAATGCTCACAGGGTGGGCAGGATTAATAGGGGCAGTTATCGTCGGAGCCGGTGAGTTTATCTTACAATTTTCTCCTGAGGGAGGGTATGAAGCTGCTGATTATGGTTACTTTGCCCGCGTTTCAGAATCCCGCTTGTGGGTTGGTCATTTTCTCAGTGTACTGGCAGCCCCGTTGTACGTGGTGGGGTATTGGCATCTGGGGCAAATGTTTGTTCAAGGGGGGAGTAAGCTAAGTGGATGGGTGATTACCCTTATCGGAGGCTATTCATTTATCGTAGGAACCGCATGGCTGGGAGGCAGAGTGTACCTGGCACTGACCGTACATGAGATTGCAGACGCAACGTATGATCTCAAGCCACGCATGCTAGCACTCCTTGACGCCTTTTCCCAGCACAATGAACCTCTTGTAGACGCATTGCGGGGAGCCATGATGGTTGTCTCCGTTTTATGGGTGATGCGGATATGGGGAGGACATACCCTATACCCCCGCTGGATGGCCTATTTCAGTCCCATCGTAATACTGGCCGTCATTTTTTTGATCTACTTCTTTATCTGGCCCGCCCTGGGAGCCTGGCTGCTGCCGGCAGCGATGAACGTGGTGCATGCGGTGGTGTTTGGGTTGTCGTTGTGGGTGGTCTATAGAGGGGTGGATGGGGCTATTTAAGCCACTTCTGAAAAATATTTCCACAAACCCCTTGACAAATACGTAGCGTTACGTATATTAAGTACGTAGTGATACGTATTTTATGTCAAGAAGGTGTAATTCATGTCAGAAACCCCTGATCTACCAAAGCCATCGGATGGCGAATTAGAGATCTTGCACGAATTGTGGAGCCGCGGGCCGTTAACGGTGCGGGCAGTTCACGAAGCCTTGAGCAAGAAACAGAAGATGGGATATACCACGATCCTGAAGATGATGCAGATCATGTATGCAAAAGGGTTGGTTATCCGGGATGACTCCTCACGCGCTCATATATACGAAGCCGCGATAGAGGAAGAGGTTGTCCAGGAAAAAATGGTCAAAAAGTTATTGGATCGGGTGTTCAAAGGATCAGCCGAGCAACTGATATTACGCGCCCTTTCTGTAAAACGAAGTACACCTGAGGAGCTTGAGGAGATACGAAAAATCCTTGATAGCCTTGAGAACAACTCATGAATGAATTCCTTTCATACACCCAACATCCACTCTTCGATGTTATTGGCTCCGCCCTTCTTCATTTCATCTGGCAAGGGGCACTCATTGCCATTCTATTAGCATTATTTCTCACTCTAACAAAAAAGACGTCTCCGAATGTAAGGTACTTTGTCAGTTGGTTGGCATTGGGTGTAATGGTTACACTTCCAGCGATTTCGATCTGGCAAGCAGCGCCAGAAGCCATGTACATAGCTGAAAGAAACGCGCTTCGATCTGTTTTGATTGACCAGTTTCATCTCCTGGATAATGGAAGCGCTGTTGCGGGGGAAGATGGTGTTCGTCTTGAGGAGGTTGCCTCTGAGCCAGCATTCGCTGGTATGGGGACAGCAGAAGAATCTGGGTTTAGCTGGGCCTGGTTTGCTGACGTACAGAACTACTTCGCTGTATTCTGGCTAATTGGTGTGGCAGTCATGACCTTGCGGTTGGCAGGAGGGTGCTGGTGGATACATCGATTAAAAGGTAGTCTGAGTCATCCAGTACCTGACGAACTGCATCGCACTTTTAAGCGGCTAATCGCGCGGGCTGGGATTCGCCAGCGAGTGACCATCAGGCAGACAACCAGCGTAGCGGGCGCCATGCTTGTTGGTTGGTTAAAGCCGGCGGTTTTATTGCCCATGAGTGTTGTATCCGAGATGTCAACGGATCACATCGAGGCGATTATCGCACACGAATTGGCGCACGTCAAAAGGTACGATTATGTGTTTGCTGGTTTGCAGGCGCTCATTGAGACGGTATTGTTCTACCACCCGGCAGTCTGGTGGGTATCCAGGCAGATTCGTATCGAGCGCGAGCATTGTTGTGATGACCTGGCCGTTCACATCCTTGATGACAGGGCACGATATGCACGCGCGTTATATGAATTAGAGTATAAGAGCACAGGGTTTCAACGATTGGCGCTGTCTGTTCGTGATGGCAGCTTGCTGGAGCGCATTCGAAGAGTAGCTGCTGGTGCAGACAAAAAACAGCGGTCCAGAAGGATGCGCCCAGCATTAAGCAGCACGCTAATGGCATTTGTGATTGGCACGAGCCTGATACTAGGCTCATGTACAGATTTTAATGTTGAATCTGATAACCCTGTAGCTATCGGGGAAGGATATGAGATTCCCCCAACCCTGGAATCGATGGTAGCCATCGGTGATCGGGATGGTATTGTTGAATTCTTGCACGAAGCTCATAATTCGGGTGATGAGGACGCCCTGAAAATGGTCGCCGGCGTGTATGATCGGGGGAATGAAGAAGTACGGCGAAGCTTGATGTTTGTATTGGCCCATATCAATTCGCCCGAAGCGGACCAGGTCCTTATTCAGATGGCAGAATCCGATCCTTCTGAAGAAGTTCGATATGGTGCAATAAGAAGCATTACAGTGCGTATTGATGGCATCATAGAGGACAATCGATTTAATCAGGATGAGGGTAGGCCCCCCATCATTAATTCGGGTGAATACACCTACCCTTCGATGACTGTAGACCAGGAAAAGGACGTAGAGTCTGGGCTTGAGCGAATTGCACTCGACAACACGCAGTATACAGACATTCGAGAGGAAGCATTAATAGCTCTTGCGCATCGAGATAATGGCAGTGATTTTATGCGCAAAGTAATCAGCACGAGTGAAGACGGGCATGTCGCTTTGAAGGCCGCTGGCTATTTAGATACCGTAGAAGAGGCATATAGCGAAGTCTTGCAAGTTTTTGAGGGGTATTCGTCTGTATCCATTCGAAGCGCTGCACTCAGTAAGATTGGGCAGCTGAAAGTGATGAGTGCTGTACCTCTTCTCCTTGAGCAATCGTTTGTAGGGTCTACAGAATCTTTTCGATTTCAGAAGTCGAGGCGTAATGTCCCTTTTGTGGCACCGGAATATTGGGCTGCGCAGTCTAGCCTTGGTGATTTATATCGTGAATCGGGGCAGGATGCTTCTATATTGTTTGCTGTTGAGGAGGAGCTGATGCATAGAATGAATGTACTTGAGCAAAAAGTAGAACGTGGCATTCCCACATTAGCGGGACGAGAAGAGGCGCTTGCAGATCTTGAACGCATTACTTCACTAACTAGTAGATTCAGAAACTGGAGAGAGCGCACAAATCCTCTGGGCAAATACAGAGAACGTGCTAAGGCATTAGCAGCACGTATCGAACAATTCTAAATAATCCACTTTTTACCGAGACAAGTCCATGTATTTTATAGACACCTTTTTCACCCAGCCCTGGGTAAATCTGCTGGGTTCTGTTGCGCTTCATTTTCTATGGCAAGGACTACTTATTGCAATCGCATACGCGATTTTTCTAAAGCTAACCCCTGATTCATGGTCTCGAGTAAGGTACATGGTGGGCATAGGGGCGCTCTTAATTATGCTCGTTGTCCCAGTGACAGCCTTTGTGCAAGGGTTTTCTGCCGTTCGATCGGTCAGTTCAATCGATTTTGACAGGTACTATGAGCAGTCCTTCGACTCTTCTGCGTTGGTACCCGATACACCGGGTTCTACGGCACAGAATTCTACTGTTGCTGCATCACCAGGGAATGTAGAGGCCGTTGAGCCGGTTCAAGAAGTGAAACGCTCGTTGTGGGTTCAAATTCGAGCATGGTTAGGCATAGGCTGGATCGTGGGTGCTTTCCTGATGGCGCTGCGATTGGGTATTGGTTGGTTGTACGTAACACGGCTAAAAACACGATTTAGCGAACCCGTACCTGTAGAGCTTGAAACGTCCTTTAGCCGGCTGATTGAACGTGCGGGTATTCGGATGGGTGTCGTGCTGCGGCAGACAACCGTCTATTCAGAGGCTGTACTTGTCGGCTGGATCAAGCCGGCCATTTTGTTGCCTATGAGTGTGGTCTCGGAAATGTCGACGGATCATATTGAAGCGATCATTGCGCATGAACTAGCGCACATAAAGAGGTTCGATTATTTGTTTGCAGGCATTCAGGCGCTTATCGAAACCGTCTTGTTTTATCATCCAGCCGTATGGTGGGTATCCAGGCAGGTTCGTATCGAGCGTGAGCATTGCTGTGATGATCTTGCTGTGCATATCTTGAATGATAAACCTCTGTATGCAAGAGCGTTGTACGAATTGGAGACACGTCGCACAGGATTTAATCGATTTGCGTTGTCTGCTCAGGATGGGAGCCTGGCATCTCGCATTCGCCGGCTGACTACGTCTTCAGGCCGTTCGGCCAGGATGTCTCCCCGGGCGGGGATAAGCAGTTTCATCATTGCACTGGTTGTAACCAGTTCATTGATCATAGGCTCATGTGCTGACTTTAACTCGGATATCGTTTCGATTGGCGAAGAGTATGATTTGCCGCCTCGCCTTGCATCAATGGTGGCGGTGGATGATCGAGACGGCATTATCACCTATCTACACGATGCGCACAATTCGGGGAATGAGGAAACGTTGAAGCTGGTTGCGGGAGTGTATGATCGCGCAAGTGAAAAAACACGACGGGGATTGATGTTTGTACTGGCTCATATCAATACGCAAGAAGCAGATCAAGTGCTCATTCAAATGGCTGAGTCAGACACTTCTGAGGCCGTGCGGCATGGTGCATTAAGAAGTATTACGATTCGATCCAGCGCGGTTGGATTGCTAAATGAGGAGAAATTACAAGCAAGAGAAATCTATACCACTGGGGATATCCCATCGGACTATTCATATCCGACAATGACAGAGGATCAGGAAGAGGCTCTTACTTCCTCTTTACGAAGAATAGTCCTGGATGATGAGCAATTCTCATTGGTGCGAATGGAAGCCTATAAGATGTTAGAGCCCCGTGACCAACAGCTTCAGTTTGCTGATGAAGTGATTTTTACCAGCCAAGAGCAATCGTTCAGATTAAGCCTCATCAGTTATTTGAAATATCCTGAGCAATACAGAGGAGTAATCGTACAGGTCTACCACAGTGCTCCTGATATGATGACTGAAGCAGGTGCTTTGAGAATTTTGGGGAATATGGGGGCTGTCGAATTTATTCCCAATATGGTAGATCTGGTTCTAAGAATAACGCCACAGGAGTTGGCATGGCAAAGATCGGTATCAAGGAAGCAATTCGATTTTAACTCTTCCCCACGTGAATATAGAGCCCGAAGCTCCATGAATTGGGGATTACGCACTTTGTATTCGAATGCTGAAGAAGCGGAGCGTTCGGGAATAGCTGATGCGATTGATCGTGAGCTTGCTCCAAGAATTGATTGGATTGAGCGGCTACTAGAAACAGGCCTTGCATCTAAGGATGAAATCGCTATTGCAATGGGTCAACTCAAAATAATGACCTACCTGGTCCCGAGGATGAAAAGAAGTGCTGGAGACATAGAGGGCATGGATACGCCTTCTCAAGAAAGGGCAAGGGAATTGTTGGACCGCATAAAGGCTAAATATCCAGAACAGGAAGCGAGATCAGGGTGGTGGTAGGCCTCCCGCTTCCCTGCGAGCCCTCCTCTTGGATCGGGGGAGGGACCCCTCCGGCCCACCTCCTCTTGGATAAGGGGAGGATTGGTTGTTATAACACTTCCTCTTTTTCATAATCATGATGAGGGCGGTACTTTCGGAAGGGAATTTTCAGCATAGTGACAATGTCTTGTGTTTCTTCCGTAGACATATGGGTGTCCACACCATAAACGAGCTTTTCATTGTCGGCCACTACATAGGTACCAAACAGGCGATCCCAGAACGAGAAGATGTTGCCGTAATTAGAGTCCGTATACGGCATGCGGTAATGATGGTGCACGCGGTGCATGTTGGGCGTGCAAATGACGAGGACAAGGGCATTGTCCAGCCATGCTGGCATCTTCACGTTTGAATGATTGAATTGCGTGAGGACAACGGAAAGCGTTTGGTACAGAAAGACGATCCACATAGGGGTGCCTACGATGATGACCGCCATCGTTGTAAATACGAATCGGAATACACTTTCACCGGGATGATGCCTATTGGCCGTTGTGGTATCTACGTGCTGATCGGTATGATGAATGAGATGAAACTGCCACATCCATTTTACTTTGTGCTCAACAAAATGCACGAGCCACGCACCGATTAAATCGAGCAAAAGGAGGCCAACCAGCGCATATAACCAGATAGGCATGGGTATCCACTGGATAATACCGAAGTTGTTTTCAACGACCCAAAAAGATGATTGCACGAGAATAAAGGCCATTGTAAAGTTGACGATAATCGTCGTCACAGTAAAGAAAATGTTGGTGAGGGCGTGCCTCCATTTGTTGTACTTGAAAGAAAAGAGGGGTACGGCACTTTCAATCATCCAGAATATGGTAAGCCCGCCCACAAGAATTAGAGAGCGATGAGCGGGGTTCATGTCTGTAAAGTACTCGATGATGGGATCCATAGGAAAAACGTCTCCTCAATTCTTGGATGGTAATATTGGCCTACGCTTGAGGCTCGCAAAGGATCAATTTTTCTATATAAAGCTGTAAAATGTTCGATTCAATAGTTAACACTGTTAACAGTGCATTTTATTTTGTAAGTTAACAGCGTTAAGCCTTTTGTAGTTTGCTGAACTATCTGTCGTTGCACCACTCATATGCCTATAAATGCGGTAATTACCGGAACAGGGTCCTTCAAACCTGGCAAAAAAATGCCGAACGAAGCCTTCGTCGGCCACACCTTTTATAAGCCGAACGGGGAATTGGTTACCAAACCCTCTCGAGAAGTCGTAGAGAAGCTTCGGGAGATTTCTGGGATCTATGAGCGGCGGTACATCGAAGATCATCATGATTCGGCGGATCTTGGGGCTTTAGCCTCAGAAAAGGCGATTGAATATGCAGGGATTGATAAAGAATCTATCGATGAAATCATCGTTGCCCACAACTTTGGCAACATGGTGCATGGGGATCGAGCCCATCACTTAATCCCGAATCTTGCTGCGTTGGTGAAGAACAGACTCGGTATTCAGAACGCCAATTGTACTGCATACGATGTACTGTATGGGTGTCCGGGGTGGTTGTTGGCCATGCATATGGCAAACCAATCTATTGCTACGGGTTATTCAAAACGAGTACTGGTGGTTGGAGTAGAAGTGATTACGCGTATTCTGGATCCTCATGATCTGGATAGCATGTTATTCGGTGATGGGGCGGGAGCGGTGATTGTGGATGCTGTAGAAGAAAAGGAGAAGAGAGGCATGTTGTACTACAAAAGTGTGTCTCACTGTGAAGAGGAAGTAGAGTACTTAGAGATGGGGACGTCCTACAATCCCGAATCGACGATTGGTACTACGGTGAAGATGCGCGGCCGCAATGTGTACAAATACGCTGTCAACGAGGTACCCAAGGTGGTCACCGATTGTTTAGATAAAGTAGGCATCGGTCTAAAAGATGTAGCCAAGCTTTTAGCGCATCAGGCCAACGAAAAGATGTTGATGGCCATTGGCGAAAAGCTTTTCAAGCAACATAACCTGGTTGATGTTGATCTGAGTGCATGTATACCTATCTCGTTACGCGAACTAGGAAATGCATCTGTAGCTACCATACCTACATTGCTTGACATGATTCTACGTGGAGAAATGCCTGAGCATGCCTTGCATGAAGGAGATACCGTGGTCATGGCGTCTGTAGGAGCAGGTATGCATACAAATGGGCTTGTGTATCGTTTTTAATGATACAGTGCACTGGTGGGCACTTCCTGTTTAGCAATGCCAGGGCCTTCGTAGGAAAATGAGAGGCTCTCTCCGCCGCCGTGTTCGAAGTATTCGATTCGGATGGGGTGGAGGCCAGCCTTAAGTGCAATCTCACCACTTTTCTCAGCCACTCCGTGTTGGCCGTCATTGTCGATCACGCGCTGATCGCCAACATATAACTTACTGCCGTCGTCTGAAGCGATGTACAGGGTGTAGATTCCATCTGAAGGCACTTGTAAGTAGCCGGTATAAACAATACCGAAGTGGTCGTCTCTCTGCCTCACTGAGAATACGTCGATTGACGACGCTGTTCCTTCATTGATCGGGGTAAGGGTCTCGAAATCCGGCAATAAAGGCCATAAGCCCTGGTAATAGGCAAAATGTAACCCTTCTTTTTGATTGTCAACAATCTCTGCTGGACGGTAAGCGGCTTTATTGTAACTCTGTTTGGCCATCTTACTGCTCATTCCGGACGGCCAAAAGTAAGCTGCTGTGACTGTAGCAGACTTCTCGAGCTGGATGGGTTTTGAATAAACGGGCGATGATGGTGTAGGCTGTGTGCCATCCAGTGTGTATCGAATGGTAGGTTGGTTTTCCATTCCGGTAGAGAATGTTACCGTAGCTTTATCAGTAAATAAACCTCCCTTTTCGGTAAAGCCTGGTGCCTCGGGAAGAACAAAACGCGCTCTGCTCACAGTGCTGATGCGAGTATTGTCTTCGAAGGTAGCAGCTGTAATCAGAAGGGGATCTTTTACCTTGATGGGAGAGGTGTACAACGTGGATGAAGCTGTTGGGTACGTTCCATCAAGGGTGTATCGAATATCGGCCTCTGAAGCAGACGTAAATTCGATCTCTTGAGGCTCAGTTAGAAACTCGTTGTATTCGCTGATATTTACCTGGTACGGTGAAGGGGGCTGATCTTTTCGGATCTCCATACGGTCCCGCATGCGGCCTTCGGTGTCGAACATGGTCAGTGTGAGTTGCTGGTCGTGGATATCGAGCAGCGCATAATGGTGGCCCCGGTACACTTTGCTGGTGAACCAGCTACGCGTTGGTGCGAAGTCTTCTAAATTGCCGCCTCCGCCGCCAGCTAACAGATGCACTACGCCATGTTGCACGTCGATCATGCCGGACCGGATAGGTAGGGTGCGTTCGTAGCCATGGATATGCCCGAAGAACACCATGTCGATGCCCAGTCCCTCGTATAGAGGAAGAATCTGGCGTGCATCCAGGTCGCCCAGGGTAGTAGGTTCTTCCCACGAGTTGCCGTAATCGTTTTCTTCCATCGTATAGGTTGGGTGATGATGGGCAGCAAACTTCCAGGTGGCCGTAGACTTCTTGAGGGCTTTTTCGAGCCATTCGTACTGTTCGCCCCCAGGAGCAAACTGCTCTCTGCGTTGATTGCTATCGAGCATGAAGAACTCTGCATTTCCGAAACGGAATGAATAGTAGCCTTCTGGCTCAGGGAGCATGTGGTACTGGTTGTACCAGTACAGGTCGGCTTCCCCATTTCCTGGGACGGGGAAAGCAGGGACTCGGCTGTTGAGTTGCGTCATACCGACGAAATACTCGTAGTTCCACTCGAACTTGTGGTGTTGCATGCCTCCGTCAGTCAGGTCACCGACGTTCATCATAAAGTTGGGGCGTTCCTCCCAGACCAACTTGGAGACCTTACTATTGATGTGCGGCCGTGCTTCAGTGTCTCCAATGACTGCAAAGGAAAACGGTGTGCCTTCGTTGACAGCGGTTTGGAAGGTCAGTAGTCCCGAATCGATTTCCTCGCCGTCTGCCATCGCTTTGACTCGGTAGTAATATGTGGTTTCGGGCGTCAGGTTATCGATGGTGAGTTCCTGAATGCGTTCTGCTTTATCGACAGCAATGGATTGGTCCAGGGGAACGCGTAGACCATATTCTATTGTTGCTGTTGCCTCGCGGTCCGTCTCCCATACGAGATTCATGCTGGTTTTAGTAGCGTAGTTTAGATAAGGACCCGCGTTGAAATGGAAGATTCCGGGGAATAAGATGCCTTCATTAACCTGTTTTTGCAGAAGGCTAAACCGGGTGTTAATTTCTTCTTGAGTAAGGGGTTTATTATAGATACGAACTGTTTTGACGAGGTCTGCAAGCTGCATGTACGGCTCATTATTCATATAGGCTGCGATCTCCACCTCTGGCATGGAAGCCATCGCAATGGCGCCGCCTTTGTATTCATCCGAATGCACTTCTTCACCATTCCAATAGATGGTTGCAGATTTAACATCATAACTAAGTACTATATGATGCCAGTAGCTTTTCCAACCCCGTTCAAGAGGCTGTTCTAGCGTAAATGATTGATCCTGATCTGCTCCCTGTAGGGTGGCAAACACGCGATCTTCGTAATATCCCAGTAGCCAGCTTGTAGGATTCATGGGGCCTTTGTCACGCGCAGTGATCAACGCGCCTACTGGCTGGTTTACATGGTCCACTACCCACATTTCAACAGAGAAGACATCCTTTGGAAGCTGATTAACTGGTAATGCATCCTCGATTCGCTCCGTTGGATTTTCGCCAAAAAAGCGAATGGGGAGGCTGGACATGTGGATAGGATTAAACGCTGATTCTGGCGTTTCTATGAAAGGACCAGGTATATTGGCCGCTGCTTGTCCGAGCGTATTATTCGGCCAAAAGATCCATTCTTGTACCAAATTTGCATCCTGTGCATGGCTAGAGAAGGGAAGCAAGAGCAACAAAAGTGCAAAATAATTGCGGAAGGATGATAGATAGAACATAGGGGCGTTGTTGATTGGTGGGTGTTCAAGATAATACCGGGAATTCTTAACTAAGTAAAATCAGTGTTAGGATTGGGAGTTCGGAGACGATGGTCCGGAGTTATGTGCTTACCCTTATCCGGACTTCGGACACAGCCATTGAATCCTTCTACCCCAATTCTTCGTAAGAAGTGGTAACTATTCTCGAAGACATGCTATGAGCTCAAAACGTCGGTTTACAGAACAGGAGATCGCTCAGATCTTTGAAGAGGCCACCAAGGCGCAAAACGAAGCTGATGACCACAAGGGATCTATGGATGGGTTGACGCTCGAGGAACTGAAGCAAATAGGTTCTTCAACGGGTATTGATCCTAAGTATATCGCTCGAGCAGTCGCTATGCTGAACAAACATCCTCAGCATTTGCCTACAAAGCGGCATCTAGGGATTCCATACGGTGTGGCTCGATCTATCGAATTACCTGCTACGTTTTCTGATCGGGATTGGGAGCAGTTGGTTGTCGATTTGAGAAGAACATTTAGAGCCACGGGGAAAATAAAGCAAGATGGATCTCTGAGGGAGTGGTCGAATGGAAATTTGCATGCGTTGGTGGAGCCTACATCGAATGGGTATCAACTGCACATTGAGACCAGGAAAGGGAATATGATGGGGTTTCTTTATGGAGGTGTAGCATATATCATAATGAGCCTCATATTGCTGGCTACACTTACGGCAGATCCTGGTCAAAGCATGACATTTGCCTTCTTGATTTCTGGCCTTTTTGGTGTACTGGGCATTTCATCTGTAGCTACAGTGGGGCTTACTCAGCCCAGATGGGCACGAAATAGGGCTTATCAGATGGAAGCCATTTGCAAACGAGCAGTGTCTTTAGGGAGAGAAGAGGATGAGGAGGAGATCTCGGGTCAGCTCGAATCAACCGACGAAAAATTCTTATCTTTGGAAGATGAAGAAGAACTTAACCATCAGCTCAGGCAATTTGCCCTACGCAAAAAGATCAGCAGGGCTTAAGAAGATCCAGGCTTCCGGAAGATAAGTAATGAGTACACAACGCAGGTTTACAGAAAAGGAGATCGCGCGGATCTTCGAAAAAGCGACCAGAGCGCAGAACGCTGCAAATGATGAAAGCCACTCTAATGAAGGCCTTTCGCTTGAAGAGCTGAAGCAAATCGGTGCCTCCACGGGTATTGATGCGGACTATATTGTGCAAGCTATTGCAGAGTTGAATGAGGAAGCGCGGGGTTTATCTATACAGAAGCATATGGGCGTGCCGTATGCCTTATCGCGGTCCGTCAAATTGCCCGATACGTTTTCTGAGAAGGATTGGGAACGGCTTGTAGTTGATCTCCGGCGAACATTTAAGACACGTGGTACCATAAAACAAGATGGCTCCTTCAGAGAATGGTCGCACGGATATACTCATGCATACGTTGAACCTTCAGAAAACGGCTACGAGTTAAGGATTGAAATTAAAAATGGGAATACGAAGGGGCTGCTTTATTCCGGAATTTTATACGTATTTCTTGCTATAGTAATGTTTATTACACTAAGCTCTAAGGCTGATTCTGGTGATATGGTGCCTTCTGTACTTAGTGGAATACTGGCAGTAGGAGGCATCGGTTCATTTCTCTATCCGATGATATTTGGATCTGGATGGGCAAGGAAGAAAGAGCAGCAAATAGAAGGAATCTGCGAACGAACGTCTCGGGCCGTGGTTAGCGAGGAGAAAGAGGAAGAAGAGTCAAAAACAGCACTCCCTGCTCAGAAAGGTAAATTCCTAACCCTGGAAGATGAAAAAGATCTGAATCAAGAGTTACAACAATTCGCGATGAAAAAGAGGACCAGATGACGTTGACTAAATGACGCTGTCATCTGGTCTTTTTCTGGTTTCTCGTTTGTGAATGATTGAACTGGGCCAAGATATATAGCAGTGATTCTTGATTTGAGTTTGGCCTTATCAAAAAAAACGATATCTTTTACTTCCAGAAGCTAGAAACCAGAAACCAGAAACCTATTTGGACTCACCATTTTTCGTTTTTCTTCGGCTTGGATTTGATCATATTTCAGACATTAGTGGATATGATCACATGTTGTTTATTACTGCTTTATGTGCAATCTATTACATAAAGCAGTGGAAGCAATTGCTTGTCCTGGTGACTGCCTTTACCATTGGGCACTCGATTACACTTGCTCTTGCTACCCTAAATCTTGTAACAATCAATGCTGAACTCGTAGAATTTCTAATACCCGTTACCATCTTATTGGCGAGTATTGTGAATATTATACCCATGGTTCGCTACAAAAAAAATCTTACTGAGCAGCGTGGGGAATGGTATACCAAGTACGCGTTAGCTCTCGGGTTCGGGTTGATTCATGGGCTTGGTTTTTCCAATTTTTTGAGAGCGATGCTGGGTGGTGAGGATAACCTTTTCGTACCATTACTTGCCTTTAATATTGGTTTGGAAGCAGGTCAAATCGTAATTTTAGTAGCTATTTTGCTTGTATCGACTGTAATGATCCGGATAGTTGGACTTGCTCAAAGAGACTGGGGGCTGCTTTTGTCTGGCGCCACCGCAGGTGCTGCATGCCTCATGATTTTAGAGGCTCTTTAGGACGTAATTTTATACACGATCGCAATGTGGTACATCCTTCTACTTCTACCCTTCTTGTTAACAGCTCACCCGGGCCATGAATTTCACGTGGCATTGGGGCGGATGGCTGTTGAAGGAAACCAGGTGGTCCTGCAAATGCGTCTGTTTCAGGATGATCTCGAATTAGGATTGCAGGGCTATTATGAGGACGAGGAGATCCGCCTTAAAGTGGATACGGCTACTGATTCACTGTTTGCAGTGTATGTAAACGAAAAGCTGGTCATAAAACATGGTGAAGAAGTCCTGACAGGAGTCGTTGCGACAAGCGGTGAGGATCTGCTCTATGGATACCCGGTGTGGTGGTTCTCCCTCACCTACGAAGCATCAGCATCTATTGACGGTTTAGAAATCGATAACCAGGTCCTGATGGAAGTGTTCGACGATCAGCAAAATGTGCTCCGCATCACGCACTACCCCGCTGATGAGGAAAAGATGTATTATATGGTGAGAGGGGATAGCGAGATAAAGGTGGATTTCTGATTCTCTACAGTAAGCCGGTTCGAGTGTATCTAAATGAGCAGTACCCTCTTTGATGATATACGCCAGAAGGTCTGGCTGCATGACGGACAACGTTCTATATCACAACTGACCGGCATTTTCGAGCCGTATCAAAGAGTACTGTTGGTCTATGATGAAGGCGCTTTTGTATTGTGTGGAGCAGAGGCTTTTCTTAAGCCGGTGTTAACCGGTTGTGAAGTCGTTTCTTATCCAATCAACTTTACCTTACCCTCTGTAGAGAGACTCCAAAGGGCAATGAAGGCCCTTCCATTAACAAACATGGATGCCATTGTTGCTGTTGGAGGAGGGACAACCATCGACTTTGCTAAATTGCTCAGATACTTCGGTGGTGGTTCTGTGTCGCATGCTCAATCGATTGAGGAACAGGTTAGGGTACCATTGAAAATTCCTCTTGTGTCCATTCCGACTACAAGCGGTTCTGGAAGTGAGGCAACGCCCTTTGCCGTCTTATATGTTGATGGAGTAAAACATTCAATTGCACACGATTCCGTACTACCTGACTTTGTATACCTGTATCCACTTTTAACTAGCACTCTTCCTAAGAAGCAGCGGGCAGCAACTGGGTTAGATGCGTTGTGTCAGGGTATCGAGTCTTATTGGTCGGTAAATGCAACCGGGGATTCGCAGGAGTTATCGAGAAAAGCTATTCTTGGGGCAAAGAATTACCTGGCCCAGCATGTCAATAATCCAGATGATGCCTCTCGAGAAGGGATGGTCATTGCATCACATTTGGCTGGCAAGGCCATCGCTCAGGCCAAAACGACTGTTTGTCATGCGCTCTCTTACACGATGACTTTCAGGTACGGTATTCCTCATGGAATTGCTGTTGCGCTAACCCTTGGGCGTGTTCTGGTCTACAATGCGGCCGTGACAGACGACGATGTATTAGACCCAAGAGGCGCTGAATATGTACGTCATTCGATGCACGATATTGTTGGATTGTTGGGGTATGCCAATCCTGAAGAAGCGTCTCTAGGAATCAATACCTTGCTTGATTCAATCGTTGGAGGACACACGCTTTCATACTTTGGGGTACATCCTGAGGAGGATAAATTGTATATATCGAATACCGTCAACCTGGAGCGACTCAAGAATAATCCGCGGAGGGTTACACAGAACGCTTTGATGGAGTTCTTGATGTAATTAATCGTTGTTTCGTTAGAACCCACCAGACGGTATTAAACCATTTTTTTAGGTATTCCATATATTCTCCCGGAAAATAGTATTCTATTGAAGCTGTATGATACCACCTAAAAACTATCCACTGCCTCCCCATGAACTACCTCTTAAGTACACTCATCCTTGTTTTTGTTCTTAGTACACCAGTAAACGGGCAACACCACTCTCATACTGCAGATCGGCCTATTGTATTTCCTGATGTGCCTGGGTACCTCACCCTAAGTGTTGATCTACATATGCACACTGTTTTTTCAGATGGTTCTGTGTGGCCCAACATTCGGGTACAAGAAGCCGTGCGGGATGGGATAGACGCTATCTCGAATACTGAACATCTGGAATATCAACCGCATCAAGTAGAGATTCCTCATCCAGATAGAAACGTATCTCATGACATTGCAACAGCAGCAGCTTCTGATACTGATTTGATTGTTATTCGAGGTGCTGAAATCACCCGCTCAATGCCTCCGGGCCACAATAACACTGTTTTTATTGAAGATGCTAATAAGTTGTTGAGTGAGGACCCTATGGAAGTGTTTGAAGAAGCGAAACGTCAGGGCGGGTTCACGTTTTGGAATCATGCAAATTGGACTTCACAACGGCCTGATGGAATTGCGACACTCACGAACATGCATCGGGAGCTGATAGAAAAAGACCTCTTGCATGGCATTGAAGTCATTAATCACACCACCTATTCAGATGAGGCCCTGACGATTGCTTTAGAGAACGATCTTACTATCCTGGGCACTTCTGATATTCATGGGCTGATTGATTGGGACTATGAAATAGCGGAGGGAGGCCATCGTCCCGTTACTCTTGTCTTTACCACCGAGCGTACACCAGAGGCCATAAGGGAAGGACTATTTGCCGGACGGACAGTGGCCTATTTTCAGAACATGTTGGTGGGTAAAGAAGAGCATCTTGTGCCCTTGTTGAATGCTTCGATGAATGTTTCTAGCGCAGAATACGGAAATAATCATACCTTGCTCTACCTCCAAATCGAGAATACTTCTGACGTATCTTACATCCTTGACAATAAGTCCCCCTACACGTTTCATCAACACGCCGATGTTGTGATTCTCGAAGCGCATAAGACGACTGAGTTGCAGGTAAAAACTATTGAGAATCTTGAATCCGTAGAATTGACGTTTGAAGTACTAAATGCAATCACTGCTCCAGATACGCATCCAACAATAACAATCAATGTGGATGTGACCACAGGTGAGTAATTGACTCTTGTTAAAATATTTCCTCATGAATACAGAGCTGTAAAAAGAGGCGTCTTTTTAAAAGACGTCTTCTTTATTTTGTAACCCATCAGTGAACTGATACGTTTTCCCCGAAACCCGAAACCCGAAACCCGAAACCCGAAACCCGAAACCCGAAACCCGAAACCCGAAACCCTAGCCCATGACTTCCCCACAATCACGCCGGCAATTTCTACAATCAGCTACTGTTCTAGCACTTGGCGCCCTGGCAGGGTGTGATTCCCGGCAGGAATTTACTCTGGATCCATCTCTATCTATCGAAGAGGCTCTGGATGCCCATTTTTCAAGCCAGGGTATATCTGGATATTCAGCAGCTCTTGTAAAGGGAGATCAACTCTTATGGTCCTATGCCTATGGGCAGGCAGATAGAGCGAACAATGTTGCCATGACCCCTGATTATATCCAGAATATAGGGTCTGTTTCAAAGACGATTACTGCTACTGCGATCATGCAATTGTGGGAAGAAGGGCGATTTCAATTGGATGGCGATATCAATGGGTATTTACCCTTTAGTGTCCGCAACCCCCAATTCCCGGATGAACCAATCACGTTCCGTCAGCTTCTTACTCATCGCTCGTCAATTAATGACGGACCATCCTACGATGAGTCTTATGCATGTGGTGATCCTGTAGTATCGCTTGAAGAATGGATTACCGGATACTTCACGCCAGGCGGGGCCTATTATGATGCAGAAGCCAACTTTCATACATGGAAGCCAGGGACGGTCGATCCGCCTGAGGAGCCTAGGGCATATACAAATGTTGGATATGGTTTACTTGGATATCTCGTAGAGCAAATCACGGGTCAGCCTTTTGATGTGTACTGCCAGGAACGCATCTTTCAGCCGCTGGGAATGGAAAATACGGGCTGGCATCTGAGGGAGATCGATATCGAAATGCACTCGACCCTCTACACCCCTTTAGGTGATGATCCTCAACCTCCTGAAGATGGCTCGTTTGATTCAGTGTTACCTGCAGACGGATTTACGGAGGCGGATCTGGTACCAAATGGATTTATTCCTCACTGCCAGTACAGCTTCTATAATTATCCAGACGGGCTCGTCCGTACCAGCGTGAATCAACTGTCCCGCTTTCTAAGAGCCTATGCTCTTGGTGGCGAGTTTAATGGGTACCGAATCCTCAAAGCCGATACAATTGAAATGATGCTTTCAGATGATCACTTTGAGCGCGGCCTCTGTTTTTATACGTATACGTTTGGAACCGATGATGAGTATTGGGGGCATGATGGGGGAGACCCTGGTGTCGCTACAATCATGGCCTTTCGAAAAAGGGATGATGTAGGACTGATAATGTTCTTTAATCAGGATGACTTTGGAGAAGGCATAGGTGAAGTGATTAAGAGGATTTTAGCCTTAGCAGAATGATAGTATTCTGAAGGATAAATCATAGTGGAGGAACTATTGTAATAAAATAGTTGTATATACATCTAAAGTATATACATAAAGAAGATGAAACTGGAAGCTGAACTTAAACATGAGCATTTTGAGAGTGAATTCTTGAAAGCCATCTTGAATATCATGGTAACGGCAGACAAGATTTCAGCGATGACGAATGCGGTATTAAAACCTCATGGTATTTCAAAGGAGCAGTTTAATGTATTACGCATTCTTCGGGGCAAGCATCCAGATCCAAGCACGATTCAGTCTATCACAGAGCGGATGATCAGCAAATCGTCAAATGCAACACGGCTGGTTGAAAAGCTTAGAGTGAAGGGGCTGGTCGAACGTGTGCAGTGTTCAGACGATCGTCGAAAGGTAGACGTAGTAATCACGGAAGCTGGTTTGAAGTTGCTTACTGTCGTTGATCCTTTAATACGCGCTAGTTCAGGAGCGTTGGAAACCAACATCACAGATGAAGAAGCGCAAGAACTAAACCGCATACTCGATAGACTACGAGGATAAATTTTTTTGGATGGATACATGTATATACAACTAATGTCTATACGCGAACAACGAGGCAATTAAAATGAATGCACGATTTGTATTGGTAACGGGTTGTACTGGTCAACAAGGTGGAGCGGTTACAAAAGCTCTTTTAAAAAACGGACATCGTGTTCGTGGTCTTACAAGAAACCCTGATTCGGCGAAAGCAAAGCAGTTATCAGATCTGGGTGTTGAAGTTGTTGCTGGTGATTTTACAGATTCGAGTTCACTGGTGCGGGCAGCGACGGGTGTAGATGCTATGTATGCGATGACTACACCCTTTGAATCAAGCGAAGAGGCTGAAACAGAACAAGGCCTGGAATTGATTAAGGCCGCAAAACAAGCTGGTGTAGGTCATTTTGTATACAGCTCGGTAGGAAGTGCTGATCAGAAGACAGGCATTCCGCATTTTGACAGCAAGTATAAAGTAGAAGAAGTATTGGTTGCTTCCGGTTTGCCTTATTCTATTAGTGCCCCTGTGTATTTCATGGATAATCTGCTTTCTCCATGGACACTTCCTGGCGTAAAGGAAGGTACTTTAGCTCAAGCAATGCCAGGAGATCGACCTTTGCAGCAAATTGCCCTCGCAGACATAGGCGCATTTGCAACTGCTCTTATCGAACGTCGGGAGCGTGTATTCGGGCATCGTTTTGATATCGCAGGAGATGAACTGACCAACATAGAACTGGTACATACATTGTCAGGAATTATCGGGCGTGAAATAACGTACCAGGGATTTCCTGCAGATGCAATGAGAGCACAAAGCGAGGACATGGCAACGATGTATGAATGGTTTGACTCTACCGGCTATAATGCAGATATCGCTGGACTGAAAAGTCAATTCCCAGAGATAGGGTGGCATGATTTCAAAACGTGGTCTCAAAAAATTGATTGGACCGGTTTACTTGAGGAATCTAATGCTTGATGCTAGAAAGAAAATCACCATAGTGGCTCTACAAGGGAGTGTAAGACCCGAAAACAATACTGGAAAAGCGTTAGCAGTTGCTAAGCGGTTTACAGATGAACACCTTGAGGTCGATTTGAAAATCATTGACCCGACAGGTCTTACCCTCCCTTTACCTGGGAGAGGGACCTCCGAAGATGCCAGGTGGATTCAGAGTGAAGTCAGTGAGGCGGACGCTATCATTCTGGCAACACCTGAATACCACGGAAGCTATTCTAGTGTCATGAAACTGCTTATCGATAACCTGGGCTTTCCCTCTGCACTTAAAGGCAAACCTGTAGCATTGCTGGGGGTTGCTGGAGGCAGGATAGGAGCGATTAAAGCCCTTGAGCATTTACGAAGTGTAGCATCCCATGTAGGCGCGCTCGTATTGCCAGGGCCTGTTTCAATTGCGAATGTTCGAACCAAGTTTGATGACAATGGAAGGCTGCTTGACGAACAAGTTCAATCAATGATTGAACAACTACTCAAAAATCTGAGAGACTACACCGTCAGGCATGTATGCCCTAAAAACACTCTTGAATCCTTTGTCCGGGAGAAATAAGACAAATAGTATGCTCAGGTTGAAACATACTTTATTTCATAAAGTACATTTCATTGTAAATAATCTAATTGCTAAACTTGCAAGAGCATAAGTGCCATGAACAAGACGATAAACCCTACGCCTCGAGTTTCCAAAGTTGTCACTTACATGGCTATTGCTACGGCAATCTTGGTAATCCCTTTTATAGCAATGATGATTACCGAAGAAGTAGCATGGGGCATTGGCGACTTTGCTCTTGCCTGGATATTACTATTCGGTACAATGCTGTCTTATAATCTGATTGCAAGAAAGATGAAGGGTACGTACAAAGCTGCCGCGGGAGTGGCCGTAACCACGGCACTCTTTCTCGTTTGGATGAATCTAGGCGTAGGACTCATTGGTAGCGAGGACAATCCAATTAACCTGGCTTTTGGGGGCGTGCTTCTTATTGGAGTCGTAGGAGCATTTTTGTCGCGCCTTGAACCATCTGGGATGGCCAAGACCCTGGGTGTAATGGCACTTGTGCATGCATTAATTGCACTGTATGCAATGCTTGCAGGATTAGGTGAACCGGTGAATGGCGCTGGGGAGATATTGACCATTAATGGAGTCTTCGTTGTATTGTGGATAGGATCAGCATGGCTATTTCAAAAGGCGATTCCTGAACAACCATCCGAACGTGCAGGCTCAATGTAAAAGGGGACCAGGCCAAGCATGATGTTTGAAGAAAGAAGAGTGCTCCTCCTTGATATGAATGGAACGTTCATGTTTGGAGAGGATCGGTTTGGGGCAGCTGAAGACTTTTCGATTCAGTATGGTGCACTTGGAGGGGTAAAGTATGCTGAGCAAATCAATGCCATCATCCGGAGCGCATATGAATACCTGGACGAGCGCTACATCGATGAGGCTTATCAGAATCAATTTCCATCGCTAGAATCAGCAATTCTAGAAACATTCGGGGAGGTTGCTGAGAGGGAAGAACTGGACCGATTTATTGGTACGTTTGCGCATCATGAGCTGGGATATATCCCTGAAGACTATGTACAAGCCCTGAAAAAGCTTCAGAAACGGTTCGTGCTAGCTGCTGTAGTCGATATTTGGGCTCCTAAGGCGCTATGGATAGAGGCTTTTCGAGAAGCAGGAATTCTTGATTTGTTTTCTGCCCTGTTCTTTTCGTCCGATCATGGGATTGTAAAGCCTTCTCCTAAGCCCTTTGAATTCATCTTATCCACGATCAATGCGCGTGTCAACGAGTCCATCATGATTGGGGATTCTCCTCGACGAGATTTAGGAGGGGCTAGAAGCGCGGGTATAGATTGTATTCTTGTTGGAGGAGCTAAAGACCCCGATGCGTTTATGTGCTTGGATAGTTTATTGGAGTTTTGCGAGCTTGTATAGACGTATCCTTGCTTACCCTCTTATGGGTCTTATTAGAGCGCATTAAGAATCGCTGCCACCACATTTTTGCGTAACGTTGTCAACGACATATAGCGCCCATCTTGGCCCACATCAGTCTGTTGACGGTTGGTAAGCAAAACAATAGAAAGATCCTGTTCAGGAATGGCTACAACAAAGGTACCTGTAAATCCTGTGTGTCCAAAGGAGCCTTCTGGTGGGTCAGTAACAGGTAAGGCAGGCGCCGCCATCGCCCACCCGAGTCCGTGTCCTGATTGGGAAGGCGTCAAGAATTCAGTAACAGTAGCTGACTGTATAAGCTGTTGATTACGCCATGCTCCATTGTTCAATAAGAGGGTCAATAGAGCATGAATTTCTTCAGACGTGGAGAAGAGGCCTGCGTGACCTGCGATTCCCTGGTGAGCATGGTAGGCATTACCATCGTTCACCTCTCCCTTTAACGTGTACAAACGCCAGCCCGTAAACGATTCTGGGTCCTCATCGCACACGTACCCAAAACTGTCATCTGCCACCATGCGCTTCTCAAACGGATTTCCATGCGATGTAGCAGCGAAGGGGCCAGCGTTGGGTGTAAATGCAGTCCGTGTTAGGCCCAGAGGATTGTATAACCGATGATGAAGAAAAACATCCAGTGGTTGATCAGAAATAGATTCAATTATATACCCCAATAGCATAAATCCCAGGTCGCTATAGGCTCGTTGCTTTCCGACCGGCGAGGCCAGGTCCAGGTTGCTTATATAGGCATACGTTTCATCTCGATTAGTAGCGTGATAGTAAGTAGGTTTCCACGGATACAACCCGGCCGTGTGCGATAATAAGTGGCGGACCGTCACGCTATCTTTGCTTGGACCTGAGAAGGCTGGTAAATACGCTTTAATAGAATTATCGAGCTCAATCTCGCCGTCATCCAGGAGCAGCATAATCCCAAAGGTTGTTGCGAGTACTTTTGTTAACGAAGCGAGGTCGAATTGGTGGGCTGTAGTCATCTGTACGGGGTGCTCCAGGGGTATGCCTTTATAGGCAAACTTCTGAGCAGAACCATAAGCCTTATGAAAAAGGATATCTTCTTTTTGAGCAACGAGTAGTACTGCTCCCGGGAGACCTTCTTCATTAACAGCCTCATGAATGAGTGAATCAGTGTCTGAAAAATGAACGGATGGAGAATCAGGGGGGGTATTACATCCTGCTGATAAGCAAGAAAAGAGCAACACGATAGCCGTAGTAAATGAACGGAATATATTCATGAGAAGATTGCCGTTTTTGACAAGCTATTTAAAAAGAGCCGAATAGCTCCGCATGTGAAATAGAAAAAATACGACGCCCAGGGCAACCATAATACCACTAATGATAAACGAGGAAAGGTCAGAAAATGCATCAGTAAGAAGCACGGCTCCTGAGGTGAATGCTATGGAGTTTAGTATTGCGATTAAGCATGCAGAGTAGTAAAAAAGCGTCCAGGGTTGGTCTGCAGAAGGTACGGTATGGGTTCGCCATCGGAATGCCTTTGCTAATTCATCTGCTTCGAAGTGTTCGGAATGAGTGAGATAAAAATCTTTTATAAGATTCATTGTTTTTGCACTATCCAACCATGCTTGCCGCAGCCGTACTATCTTAAGTAAGTATAGCCATCCAACCAGGCACAGAACCCACAAGAAGAGGGTACCTAATGGTCCTGGCAAGCCTTGCTGCAAGATAGCAAGCACTCCAGAAGTAACGATGCCTACCGTCAATAAATAAAAGTTAATCATCGTATGCCGATCCCGCATAGCTTCACCAGCTGTTGTTTTGGCATAGTCAAATTCTAGTTTTAAGATGTCGGATGCGTCTAGCTTTTTAGATGTAGCGTCTTGCATCAGTTCTGGTTTTGAGAAAGATGTCTTTTTACGATTTTCCTTTACAATCCAACGGACAAGCCCAAACACTAAGGCTAAGAACGAGAGTGAAATGATTAGGGGCAGGACTATGGCAGACATGTTTGGAGAAAGATTTAGGATGTCCAAAATACCTACGGGTTGTATGATAAATAAACCAGAAATTCAGTGTAAGATTAAGGCATAGAATAGAAAAGGTGCAATTGTGCATTAAGTCCCAAAACACTATGAAGAACGATACTCGACTGATTCTAAATACTTATATCGTGGATGCTTTTACTTCAAAGCCGTTTAAGGGGAATCCCGCCGGTGTTTGCATTACAAAATTTCCTCTAGAAGATTCATTGATGTTAGATATTGCCAGCGAACTGGGTTTTTCTGAAACGGCGTTTGTCAGGCATGTCAACGATGAAGATTTCGCCATTCGGTATTTCTCCCCTAAAATGGAGATCCCTTTATGCGGCCATGCAACCGTAGCTTCCTCTAAAGTTGTTTTTGATCTGTTTGAGAAAGAGCACTTGAGGTTTACGACAAACACCGGCGAAGTTTTACCTGTATCACGTTCATCGTCTCGAGTTGTAATGGACTTTCCTGTTTATGAAACGCGAGCTGCAGAAGCTCCTGAAGCACTATTGGTTGCGTTGGGCATAGAGAAGGTAAATAATGTGGCCTACAACAGGGAAACAAACATCCTGCTGTTAGAGATCGAGAGTACTGAAGTTCTTGGCCTGCTGAATCCTGATTATGAGAAGCTGATTAAATCCCACTCATCAATAAATGGTGTCTTGGTTACGGCCGCTTCACAGAAGGATAATTACGATTACCATTCAAGATACTTCTGGCCATGGAGTGGAACGAACGAGGATCCAGTGACGGGTGGAATTCAAACCTTTCTTGCAACATACTGGTCTTCGAAGTTGGGGAAAACCAGGATGCGCACCTTTCAATCTTCGAGCCGCACAGGTGAAATGGAGGTTGAGTTGATTGATGGCAAGGTGCGAATAATGGCAGAAGCAGTAGTACTTTTAGAAGGACAAATGAGCCTGGATGCTCTCGTGCCTTAGAGGCGAATAAATATTTTTTGAAATTGTTTTGGGGAATATGCCCAAATTCTCGTCATGAAGTATGAGAGCTAACGGTGTTAGTTGATTATTCTACTTCCGTTTGGCACCCTAATTCATAAATAAAAAGATATACTATTATGTGGAAACGATTTGTGTCACTTATTCTGACGTTCTTGGAAGCTAAGTGATAGTCTCATAAAAAATAGAGCACCTTGCATAAGAGCCCTTTGCCTAATCAGAGGGCTTTTTTTATTGCAAAAAAATGCGGTCAAAAAAAGAGGCGCCTTGGGCGCCTCTTTTGATGCTTTTCTATGCGTTGGTAGTGGTGCTTCTGGGGGCTTCAGCCGCCTGATATAGGCTGAGCACATGGCCGTCGGGATCAAGAAAATCTGCCGTGAGCCCTCCGTCTGGAGCCTCGCTGACAGGTACTACAATCTCCACATTCTGCTTAACGAGTGCATTGACTACATCGTCAATACCGCCTTCCAGACCAAATACGGCAACCGGGCTTCTTCCTGGTTCTTCGTCGGCCTGGATAAAAACCAGTGAAACAGCGCCTGATTGGGCAGTTAGGAGAGCACCATCATGGCCTTCTATTCGTTCTGTTGAGAGGCCCAATACATTTTGATAAAAAGTATTTGTGCGGTCTAGATCTTTGACAAAAAAGACAATCGCTGAAATTTCAGATGAGGCTAACATAAGTTGTACCTTTGATTAGGTGAGAAAAACAAACATGCTTTATCTACTTGTTGCCACCGACTATCAAAGTGTGAGCATGTACGTTTATTTTTTTCGATTTGATGGAGAAACAACGATCAAGTGGCCGCTGGGATCGTGTGTGCCAATAGACTGAATGTGTTCGTTTACGTTTCCTCTAAGACTTTTTAGCAACGCTTTGCGAATAAGCCCTATGGGCAAGTCCGTATCCTTCCCTCGATTCTTGCGGCTGGCATAGGCAAGCGCAATAACTTCTTGCTGGAGCTTAGGGGGGAGTGGTCCTAGTGCCTTGCGAATCGAAGTTAGGCGTTGCCGGAAAGCCGCAGCAGACACATCGAGCAGTGCGCAAATTTCTGTTCGTCCTAACCCATGAATTACCAGAACCGCAACCTTCCGTGCTGCCGGTGAAAGTTTATCAAGAAGTGTGTTTAGTGCGTGCTGAGCAGCCTTATCGGATTCATCCTGGTTAGCCTCTGTTTCCAGCGGTTGCTCGGAGGAAAAACTGTGATCCCTATTCTTTCTTCTGGAAACGGTCCGGGCCTCCTGAAGCGCCTTGTTGCGCATCACACCCACAAGCCATTTAGTATCATCATCCAAAGAAAAATCCAACCTGTTTTCCTTGATAGCAACAACCAACGCCTCCTGTAGAAGGTCATGAGCTTCTTGCTCATTGTATGCAATGCGCTTTGCAAAGCTAAGCAAATGGGTGTATTCGTTTGCTGTCATGAGCCAGTTCAGGGAGCGGCAAGAGGGTACTTTGAGAGGACCCTAGCCGATAAGTTTCTCCTCGATAAATGCATTTCTGAATTTCCCATCGGGGTCATATTCAGTCATTAGATTCCTGAAATCATTCATTCTTGGATACAGTGTCTCTAGCCGAGCTTTACCCATTCTGAAGTTTTTGCCCCAGTGCGGTCGGGCATCGTAAGGTGCTAATGCAGCCTCTAGATCGGGCAACACCGCTTGCAATCCCTCCCAATCTTGCTCCCAGGTACAATGGATAATAACGGAATCTTTCTCATAGGTTGTACTCATCCAGAGGTCATCCGCTGTAGCAGTTCGAATTTCCGAGATCATAAGAATCGGAGCCAGTCGATCGGCCATGCTAAGATAGACATTCATGGCATCTTGAGCGTGCTCCCGCGCAAAGAAAAATTCTGTTTGCAGCTCTTTTCCACTGCTCGGTGTAAACTCCATTTTGAAGTGGGGCAGCCGTTCATACCATGGGCCAGCCACACCCTGCTGAGGAGTACAACTTTCTGCCGGGATCCGTAGTACAGGGTGAACATCACGATCCGCCAGTTGCCCCCCATAGAAATCAGATTCAACAGAAGGAGATTCACCGTTAATCACTTTACGCTTCAGCCAAATCTGATTGTGCTCCTGGTTTTTCCAATCCGTAAAAAAGCTCACGCTATAGCCACTAGCCATGATTGCCTCAAACGAGTCGACCATGTTTTCCATCGGCTGGTTCAAATAGACGTGCTGCACCATGTCGAATGTAGGCTCGATGTCGAGCGTGACTCGAGTCACAACGCCGAGGCACCCCAGATTTACGACAGCGCCGGCAAAGCGATCACCATCAGCTTGGCGAGACAATGAAACCAGTTCTCCAGATCCATCAATAAACTCAATCGCTGCGACTGCTGTTGCGAGATTGCCATTGTTTATGCCAGACCCATGTGTAGCTGTAGCACAAGCGCCTGCAATTGAGATATGGGGCAGGGAGGCAAGGTTGTGGACTGCGTATCCTTGTTCATGTAGATAGGGGGCTAACTCTCCGTAACGTACTCCTGATCCAACGGTGACCTGCATGTTATCCGTGTCGATCTGAATATCGGTATTTAGATTCGCCATTGAGATTTGGCTTACCGAACTGTCGGCAATAGTGTTAAAACAATGGGTCGAACCTAGGGGCCGAACGGTTGTAGCTTGTCGTACAATCTCTTGTGCTTCTTCTATGGAGGCAGGCTGCAGGAGCTGATTTGTGCTGTACGTGATGTTGCCTGCCCAGTTTGTTCGTGGAACGGATGCAACAGATGTAGCCGGCTCTGAAGTACAGCCAGCTAGAGGGGCAAGCACAGTACCTGCGACAATAGCGGAGGATCTTTTTAAAAACGTTCGTTTATCCATGGTTACACAAGGTTGGATAGGCGGGAATTTGGCAAAAGAGGTAGGTAGTATAGCAATTATCCCCATAAAAAGATGTTGAGCAGTTGTAATGTCGACGAAGCTCATCCGGAATCGGAACTAGATCGCAATAATTAGCAAGTGTAACCATTTTTTCTATGTTCACGTATCGTGATTGATATCTATTCACCCCTCCAAAATATCAGTCTGTTATGCGTAGCTTCTTTTCTATACTTCTTCTAGTTCTATTCCTCGTCATGCCAGCAAATGCACAGCGGGCAACTGTCATAGAAGACGATTCCTGGTGCGAGGAATCAAGAAAATATGATAGGAATCGAGAAAAACACTGCGAAGTCCGTGAAATTACCTTGGATGACCGGGATCAGATTAGAGTAGATGCTACACAGAATGGTGGGGTGCACATCGAAGGATGGGACCGGGATGAGATTCTCATTCGGGCTAAAGTAGAAGCAAGCGCTCGTTCTAAGAGCAAAGCTGAGGATCTGGTTGAGGATGTGACTATCTCGACGCGGGGAACTATTGAGTCTGAATATCCCGGAAAGGAAAGCAGGAACTGGAAAAACAACGAATGGGTCAGTGTAAGTTATAAAATTTATGCTCCCAGGCGATCTGACGTTGATGTGAAAACGTTTAATGGAGGCCTTTCAATGGCGAATCTTTATGGCGATTTGTCCTTTGATGCGCTTAATGGAGGCGTAACACTCACAGATCTTGCTGGCGATGTAAGAGGCAGTACTACAAACGGTGGTTTGCGCATTGAGCTCGAAGGCGATTCATGGGAGGGTGATCGTTTGGATGTGTCTACAACAAACGGCGGTGTCGAACTCATCATGGATGAAGACTACTCCGCCCGATTAGAAGTAGGCACCGTGAACGGGAATCTAAAGTTTGATTTCCCTGTGATGGTGAGAGGAAAATTGGATAACAGTCTGAAAACTACGCTTGGCGATGGTGGCAATTTGATCCGTGCACGAACCACAAATGGTGGAGTGCGAGTAAAACAGCATTAAGTGTGCCGGGGGCAATCAGGCTCGTAGTGAACTTCTTTGGCATTTTGCTAAGTTGTAGTGGGATTCACATCAGCAACTTAATACGAGGTAAATCATCTTGTAGTTAAGAAATCCTACAAGACTACAACTCGGATTCATGCAAGAGTTTGCCTCTAGAATAAAACAGATTGCTTTTTTCATTATCGTATCCTTCGGATGGGCTTATTCACTTATTGCCCAGGAGAGTGTACACGTTGAGGAGGTGCGCATAGAGGGTCCTGAGGTAACTCTGGCCGGCTCGTTATACATTCCGGAATCATGCTCTTCTGATTGTCCTGCTACTGTTTTTCTAGGAGGAGGAAGTGCAGATACGCGCAAGAATCAGATTCCATTTGCTGAACGATTTGCAAGAAAGGGCATTGTCTCTCTGATTTTTGATAAACGAGGAGCCGGCGAAAGTACGGGGGATTATGATTCACGCACTTTCGATAACCTAGCTGATGATGCTGTCACTGCGTTTCATTATCTCGCTAAGCGAGCAGAAACCGATGCGGCAAAAACAGGGCTGTGGGGTGGGAGCGAGGGAGGCTCCGTAGCTTTGATGGCAGGGGCGCGTACCAAAGGTGTTGGATATATTATTAATCTTGCCGGCCCTGTCCAGTTCTTTCAAGAGGGGTATATGTATGAGTTGGCCGCATCTCTGGGGGAAAAAGAGATGAGTAATGAGCAGAACGAATCGCTCCTAAAGGTCTGGAATTACTATTTTGAAGACGCCCGCAAGGGAGCCATTAGCGCTGAGGTATTGACTGACATCAAGCAATGGCAAAATAAAGTAGAAAGCGCCTTGCTTCCCCCAGACACATCGGCGTTTCCGCCAGAAGCAGACCCTCATCCTCGATCGTTTTGGTATCTGCACAGGTTAACAATCTTTGAACACCTGGATATGCCTGTCTTTATGGTGTTTGGTGAACTCGATGGCGCAGTTCCACCGGGCATCAATACGAGTATCGTGGAAACGGCTTTTGAAGCCCTTGGAAAATCCAATTACGAGATTTATGTATTTCCAAGGGCTTCTCATGCCTTTACCACGCCGGAGGGTCAACTCGTGCCACAGTTTTTTGAAACCCAGATTGATTGGGTTTTAAATCAGGTGCCTTAGATAGGGCGAAGAGATACAGAGCCTTCATTCCTGTTTATTGTGCAGGGACAAAAGCAACAAGCTCCCATACAATCGAGCCTATAATGGTCGCAGATTCGGGAGTATCACCCCGGGCAGTTACGTAAAACAACTCCTTGCGAAGCAATCCAAACTCGCTTGAAAAATAGGCCTCTTTGATTAATTCACGTTCAAGAGGTAAAGGCTTAAGGTCTTCTCTGTTGTTTTCGCCGGCAAAAGGCCTGAACTCCGTACTGTATCTGTTTTGGTATCTGACAGCTGGTACTGTACCAAGATCAGAAGCGGAATAGAGTGTATCTGGATTGACTAAGGTTGAAAAGACCCCTTCGAAAATCTGGTACTCATAGTTTTGTTCTACTGGATACTGGATAATGTGAATTTCGGAGTCATCTGATCCCAGTTGCCATACCCCATCTTCTCGAAATGAGTAATAACTATCTGCTACACTAAAGAAGGACAGCAATCCAACTCGATCACTACTTTCGATGTTATACCAGGTGTTTCCATTAACCTGCTTCACTTTTTGAACTCGAAAAGTATCTACACTAATACTGGAGGGAATAGATGGATCTGTAAATGCAGGGCCTAAACGAACTTCCTTGTTCATTATCCACATGTCTCCTACCTGTACTTGAGGTAGAAGAGGGGATAAAGGATCTTCGCTTGACGTGTCACAGCTGGAAAATGTCAAGAGCATGGTTAGCCCATACAAAACGATAAGTGGTTTCATAGGTCAGAGAGGGTTGGATGTTAATAAATAAGAACCCGTATCGATGTGCAGCTAACGAATATACCTGTTGATGTTATCGGTCTAGAACCTGATGCGGCCCAGCAGGAAGTATTACTTGGTTTAGTACTAGTCTGTAGATAGGCTACCAGGTATCGTAGAAGGGTTGTTCATAACAAAGATAAATACGCATACTTCATTATCCAAATTAACAAATCTTACTGCTGGGCTTTTTATATTTTACATAAACAGTTCTCAATTCAATCCAAATCATTAGCATAAATGATTCGATCCATATCAGCTGTTTTACTATTGTCTATTGTTTTGCTGCCTGTGACTTTCCAAGTGTCTAATGGACAAGGTGTAAAGCCGGCATTAGCTGAGGTGGAAAAAGGGCCACTGTTAGATTCCTGTTCGCTGGTGGTTCCTGCTGACAGTAGCGAGGATTTCTTTCGCATTTTGTATCCGCTAGGAGTTGGAGACACAAGCCAAGTTTACGTTAATGTCGCTTTTCAAATAGCAGATCATAATCCGTGCTATATGGAGAGAAAAACTCCCTTGGAAATCCGTTTTCCTAAAGACCCTTTTTCATTTAAACTAATCGCCAAGGAAAGAGGAAATGAGTTTCGAGTTGTATTAAATGTGAATGGTGGAATACCTGAGATATTTCTCAGAAATCTACCAAGTTTTTGTGCTTTAGTTGATGAAGATCGAGAATATGAGATGGACTGTCGAAAAGTGAAGTACTGAGGTGCACCTGAATAAGATGGAACTAAAACCTAAAGTTATTTTCCTAGCCATCCTGGTCCCGATTGCTTACGCGGTGTTGGTGAGGCTGGTTTTTGGCTTGGAGACCATGGATGAAGTTGTCGGGATTATGACAATTTCGTTTTTGTTCTGCCTTCCAACCGTTGTAGGTATTTTAACGGTTTATATGTTTGACCAAGACAAAACAACAAGCATATATTTTCGGATATTTATACCCTGGGTTCCCGTTTTTGGTTTTTTACTCGTCACTTTGGTATTGGCTCTGGAAGGGTGGGCGTGCTGGGTAATGGTGCTTCCTTTGTTCTTGATTGCAGCATCTGTCGGGGGGCTTATAGGGGGGTACCTGGTTAACAAAAGAGAAAAAAACACGCTAGACATCTCTCTGCTCATGCTAGCTCCACTGCTGCTCTCATTGGGCGAAAGTACCATAAGCCCGAACCTGAAAACGTTTGAAGCGCGCACGTATATTGATATTCAGGCTTCTCCTGAAATCATTTGGGATCACGTGACCAGAGTAACAGAAATAAGTGAAGACGAGGATACCGGTTGGTTAAATAAAGCATTAGGCTTTCCTAGACCTGTCAAGGCGGAATTGGATTATGAAGGAGTGGGCGCCTATAGGGAGGCCATTTTTACTAAGGGCCTCGTTTTCCACGAAACTGTTACTGAGTACGTGGACAACAAAAAGATGGTTTTCGATATAAAGGCTAATCCTCATGAAATTCCTTCAACCACCTTGGATGAGCACATTCTAATAGGAGGAGCCTATTTCGATGTTTTACAAGGCACCTATGAGCTTGAACAACTTAATATTGGGCTGTATCGACTTCATTTGTCCAGTGTTTTTAGCATGAAAACGACCTTCAATTTCTACGCAGGGTGGTGGGGTAAATGGATCATGAAAGATATACAGCGCAACATCCTGCGCATTGAAAAGAAACGAGCAGAGAACGCTCTGCCGTAACTGCTCAATACCGCCGTAGAACGGGGAAGGATTGGTAGGTCCATGCTCTGAGTAGCCACTCTAAGGGCCCGTATCGAAAGTGCTTCATCCACCATAGACTCATTCCAGCCTGGCCAGCGAAGATGATAAAGGCGAGTAGCAAAAGGCCTGCTGGGTGGATTTGCTCGTATAGTCCAAGGCCAAACCCATTAAAGATCAAGCCGCAAATGAATGACTGCCCCAGGTAATTCGTAAGCGAGAGCCGGCCGGCTGCACGCAAGGCAGAACGGATCCGAGTTAGATAGTTCTCTTTAGCTGCCCAGAGCAGCATCATACATAAACAGAAGGTAAATGCCGGTCCTGTAAAGGCAACATGCATCGTCGTAAGCGCCGGAACCCATGGATACTGAGGCCCTGCTAGTTCACCAAGTATGGCTGCTGATGCATAGAGTCCATTTCCCACTATAGCTATGCCAAGCGCAGCGGGGAACAGCTTAACCAGCATAGGCCAGTATTCATTAATCCGATGAATCAACTGGATCTTGCCGGCTGCAAGCCCGATTGCAAACATGGCCATGGCTGCCGGCCAGTTATAGAGTAGTAGAAAAGGTGTTACGATAACCCAGTCCACTATTCGCTGCAAAACACTCTCTGTCCACGTGCCTGAATACGCCTGCCTGGCCGACTCCGCAAGTTGAAGTTCTTCTGGTGAAGGAGCGACTGTACCACTTCCCCAGCCTATAATAAAAAAGGTGCCTGCTGCGACGACCAGCATGCTGAGCCCAACGGAAACCAACCGGCGCGGGCTCCATCCGCGCATCCACCACAACAAGGCACCTAAGATTGAATAACATATCAGGATATCGCCAAAAAACAAGAAAATGGCATGCAGCAGTCCGAAGGCAAAGATGCCGATGAGGCGCCTTCGGTATCGTCCTTTTAAATCTAGGCCTTTTTTAAGGGCGCTCTCCATTTGAACACTAAGTCCATATCCAAAGAGAAAAGAAAAGAGGACAAAAAATTTGACTTCGCCAAACAACGAGATCATCCATCGGGCGACCTGGTCCAGTATCGTTGGGGCAGGAGTCCCGAGTAGATACATCGGGTAAGCAAAAGCCGAGATGTTAACTACGAGGATGCCGAGAAGGGCAAATCCTCGAAGCGTGTCCAGGGCATGTATGCGAGCTGGTTGAGCATTAGTAGTGTCTAATGATATAGATGGTGTTGAGTGCATTTCTATGAATAAACATCAGGGTCAATAGTATTCGATAGACAAACTACGGGGGTAAAGGGCCCATTTCGGGTCATCCTACAGGTTGGGACGTGGAAAAGCAGCTTTTGGGAGTATCATCCTACAGGAAAAGACACGTTATCTTACCTTATCGGTCTACTCATTTTAATCAGTAGCCTTTACATAAGCGGATGGCGTCAATCCCTCGAGCTTTTTGAAAATGCGATTAAAAGAAGATTTTGAATTAAAACCGCAGTCAAGGGCTATGGAAATCAGCGTGTAATTTTTGTACTGAGGATGTGCGATGCGTCGTTTGAATTCTTCGACCCGGTATTGATTGACGAAGTCGTAAAAAGTTTGCCCGAGGTGTTCATTTATGATTTGAGAGAGATGGTTTTGCGGGATGTTGATTGCCCTCGCAATGTCCTGAATGGAGAGCCGACTTTGTAAATAAGGCTTTTCTGTTTCAACATAGTCCACGAGAGCCTCTGCATAGGCCTTTGCTACCTCCTTCTTTAATCCAGACTTTTGATACTTTGCTGGAGGCTCGATTTCGGCAGGTTCCTCAAGGGCTGCTTGTACCGGTTTGCCCGAATGACCGAGGCTGGTGATGTGGCCCTGCTTCAGCCCGAAATAGCCCAGATAATAAACAAAAAAGGCAGCAAACGCATATCCGGTTTGCATGGTGTGATCATCGGTGACCCAGGTTAACGTGCCTTGAATAGCTTCTATTACAACGATACTCACCCATAACGCACCCGTACATACTGCAAGTGCATAAGCCCATTTTAAATCGATCCCTTCGGTGTACGAGTAAGCGTCCGAAATTGTGCGTTTGTGTGTTCGGAGAATCCAAAGGGACCAGCATACATATACAGGAATAGCTAAGGCCTCAAGAAGCAAGGCTAGAATAAATAGAAGAGGTAATTGCGAGTCGTCTGATTCCAAGAATAGAGTATTAAGTTCACTTTCAGTGCTTGAGAGGAAAAGGCCTCCCCAGTATATCCACGTCAGGACATAGGGAAGCAGGTGAAGGGCGAGGGTAGATAAGGGGGGCTTCTGAGGTTTAGTAAGTGAGGAGATGTAGATAAAGAATAAAGGGGCGAGTAAAAGACTGATGTTGAGTTGAAAGGCCATGAGGTCTGGGACGTCCCATTCAACTGCAAAGTAGGTAATTGCAAAAGTGATAAATAATGTGCCCAGATAGGTAGCCAGTATATAATCAGGCCCCCCCTTATTTCTCTTGATCAGCACCAAGATGGTCAGGTAGAGTGCATGAGTTGCACCTATCGCTACAAATGTGATCAGCATGGTGTTGTTGGAGGGCGTGAGGCTATATCAAGAGGGATACGTAGAACCGATGGTTTGAGGTTTAGTTTTATCTAACTACGAATAGTAGATTAAAAGCAACAGATACCTCTATTCTAGACGTATGGCCAAAAAATCTATAAAAAAGAGACGTAGTTCCTCAAAAAAGAACACGCTTCACTCGGCAAGGGGTGGGTCAAAACGAGCAGGACGGCAAAATAAGCAGGGGAATTTTTTTAAGGCTTGGGTATGGATAGGAGGGATAGGGGTCATCGCGGCTGTGCTGTTTTTTGTGAGGCCATTTCAATCTGCAAATGAAGCTCCCGTCTTAAGGCCGAATATTGTTGGCACCTTTCCTCACGACACTACAGCTTTTACGCAAGGGTTGCTCATAGAGCAAGGGAAACTCTACGAAAGTACGGGCCAATATGGGGAGTCGACAGTCCGGCGTGTTGACTTAAGAACTGGACAAACGATGCAGGAGCACAAGCTGGATGAAGCATTCTTTGGGGAAGGCCTTGCAGCATTGGACGGGCGGCTTTATCAGCTTACCTGGAAAGAGGGTACTTGCTTTGTATATGATCTAGAATCTTTCGCTCCACTCGATACGCTCTCCATCCCGGCAAAAGAAGGCTGGGGCTTAACAGAGGATGGAAGTTATCTTATCATGAGTGATGGTTCTAGTGTACTCCGCTACCTTGATCCTGGAACCCTGGATATCGTTCGAGAGGTAGAGGTTCGAAACGGTGGGCGTGCATTATCTCAATTAAATGAACTTGAATATATCGAGGGACTCATATATGCGAATGTATGGCAGAGCGGATACATTGCAGTTATCGATCCTGTGGATGGGGCTGTCCAACAATTACTCGATTTGAGCTGGTTTAGTATGGTTCATGGCATTGATGGTGCTGATGTGCTAAACGGCATAGCCTATGAGCCCTCAACACAGCGCCTGCTGGTGACAGGCAAAAATTGGCCTGAGTATTATGTGTTGGAATTACCTTCTATTGATTAGAATAGATAGCACAGTTCTGAAAAATTAGAGTGGCATAAATCTTGGCATTGGTAGTCCTGAATAAGTTCGGGAGTAAATCTGTAAGAAGTTTTAACAATGCCGTTTGTGATAAGAACAGTCCTGTCGATAATCATCGTTTTGTTAGGCGCACCCGCTCTTAATGTAATGGCTCAATTGGAATCTGTGCCAGACACTCTGGATAAAAAGAGATATTATCCATTACATGTAGGCAATGAGTGGCATAGCGTGTCGTATTGGCCGGCAATACCTACGTATAACAGGGTTAAAATTGTAGGTGATACACTCGTTCATGGAAGAAGATATTTTAAAAGCGTTTCAGAATATATTGAATGGAACGTTGTATCTGTCAACACAACTTGGCTACGCTACAATGAGGCAGATGCGGTCTTGCTTTTTAAATCCGTTGAAGATGATACATTGGGAGTGGATTTAACCACCCCCTGGTATCACGCAGATTTTCGAGATAGCCTGGATTATGACTTCTCTACCATAAGAGTGTATGTAGATGGTGCGTATGACACAACAGTAACATTTCCAGGCCCCTTGCCTATCTCTGTAGGTGCTGTAAAGCGATTGCACGTGCCTGATCCGTTACAGGGGACCAGTTATTATATAGAACAAGAGTATGCGTTGGATTTGGGTTTGGTCAGGTGGAATTATTTTGATGGAGCAAGTGGAAGCCTTTGGTATGCAAAGATTGATGGAGTTGAATATGGTACGCCTCTGAGCCTGGTGAATAATGAAGAAGAATTGTTAGCCCCTGCATCCTCCGGCATTGTGGCACTGTACCCTAATCCTACTAGAGATCAAATTACCTTAGAGTATGAAACGAGAAGGGGGGACTCCATGGTGTTTTTTTGCTTTGATCTTATGGGAAGAGAGGTGTTCACTGAGCACATACCTATCATTAATGATGATGTTCAACGCATTCAATTTGACGTTTCAAACCTGATTCCTGGCCACTATCTGCTGCAAATGAATTCTAAATTCGGGCAAATAGATAGGGCGGTTTTTACGGTGATTCCTTGAGTTTTGTCATTTAGTTTTCCTTCAGGTTATGCAAGATCCATAATAATCTAACGTGCAGAACAGGCAACATTTTACGTCCTGGTTGTTCTTTATATGAAAGGTTCTTGGTTAATTATCTCCTACACGTTAACCTGGTAGCTAACAGAACTGCAAAACCATGATGAAAGCGGCTCTTCATCTAGTAATAATGATTGTGTATCTGTGTAGAGCAGATATATGCCAGGCTCAAGGGGTATTATTAGAAGGTAGAGTCATTGACGCATCTACCAATCAATCGCTTCCAGGGGCTCATGTTTTCCTGGATCAAACTTTACGAGGGACTTCCACAGATCGCGAAGGCTACTTTCAGATGCATCGATTGCCGGCCGGATCTTACAAGGTAGTCGCTTCCATATTAGGGTACTCCATGGAAACTGTTTCATTGGAAGTGGTCCCAGAAGATACGCTGTATACAATCGACTTTAAGCTTACCCCGCGAGTCGTTGAGTTGGCCGAAGTCAATGTAGAGGATAGGCGTCCTCGAGGATGGAAGCGAGATTTCATCCGGTTCAATCGATTATTTCTAGGGTCTTCGTCAAATGGCCGCAGATCAGAAATCAAAAATCGGTATTCACTTGACTTCGAAACCAAAGACAATGTGTTTAAAGCCGGAGCCTCTGAGCCATTAGAAATTGAGAACAGGTCGCTAGGATATCGTATAACCTTTATTCTAACAGACTTTCGAATGGACCAAAATACCGATTTGCTCCATATGCAGGGCCCTTTTTACTTCACTGAGCTTGAATCAAAATCGCAAAAAGAGGCCGACCGATGGCGTGAGAATAGAGCGAAGACATTTAGGGGATCTCTCCAGCATATACTGAGAAGCTTGATAACGAATAACTATACCATTCAAGGTTATAACATACGCATAGATGACAGGGAAAATGCACCCTATTCTGATGAAGCAGTCTATTTAAGGTCCATAGAAGGGTTGTCCATTGTTGAACCCACAAACCGGGAGTATCTGTATCGCATTAGTTTCTCTGATTATTTGTATGTCGAGTACGAAAATGAGCCTTCATGGATAGAGATGAATCGGGATGAAGCGAAATTGCATGCATCTGGGTACGTTTATGCTCCAGCGTATGAGCGGGGAGCTTTGACGGTACATGGTGCACTGTCAACACGGCGAGTTGCTGATCTATTGCCTCGTGATTTCAATATGGAATAAAATGATGGTATGTTGCTGACTTGTGGATTGGAACTAAGCAATGATGATGAGCTATTGATAGCAAATCGTTTAAACCAAGAAGAACCATGATGGGCTCAGTGAACAACACACGATGTTGTCTAACCCTTATCCTGTTATTACTCGTCTACACTGAAAGTGTAGCTGTTCAGCCTGATAATCACGTTGATCCAGAATTGGGAAATAAACTTCAAGAAGTGATTGACCAGGAACGTGTAAGGCAGGATTTTAAAGGGATTTCGGCTGCCGTGTTACTTCCTGGGCAGGGAATATGGACTGGTGTTAGCGGAATATCTGGGCAGAGTGCATCAGATTCCATCACTGAAGATACGCGCTTTGCCGTTGCCAGTATTACTAAGACATTTATAGCAGCTCTCGTCTTAATGCTGGCTGAAGAAGGTACACTATCCATGTCTGATTCCCTCCATAACTGGCTGGGAGAATACCGTTATGTAGACCCTGACATTACTGTTCGGCAACTCCTTGGTCACAAAAGTGGCATCTATAATTTTACCAATAATGAAGCCTTTTGGGATGCTATGTGGGCAGACTCGCAAAGAAGTTGGAGTGCTGAAGAAGTGATAGAGAATTTTGTTGAGCGTTCTGTTTTTACCCCCGGAAGTAGGTTTGAGTATTCCAATACCAACTATTTGATGCTGGGCTTGATCATTGAAGCTGCTACGTCTTCATCCGTTACCTCGGAATTGAGAGATCTATTATTCGACCCTCTTGGCTTAAGTAACACGTTCTTTACACCTGGAGAGCAAATTACAGGAGTCATTGCAAATAATTGGTCTGATACCAATCGGGATGGAGTAGCAGAGAATTTGACAGCACAGACTGGTACTTCGTTATATACGATGGTTGGGACAGCTGGAGGAATGGCTTCTACAGCTGAAGACATGGTTTTGTGGGCAGATATGCTTTATGGTGGGAAGCTTCTGGCAAAGGAGTCTTTAACAGAAATTGTGGACTTTGTACGTTTTAGTAATTCCTCACCATGGATTGGGTATGGCTTAGGAACGATGTTGTTTGATTTTGAGGGAGAAGAATTGTGGGGCCATACCGGCTTGCTGCCAGGATTTCGATCCATACTTGCCTATTCACCTCAGACGCAGATAAGCATTTGTGTATTGGTTAATCAGGACGATCTGGGAAGTGTATATACGATTGCACCCCTATTATTTAAGGAGGCCGCAAGTGTACTTCCAACTTCCAAGCAACAAGAAAAACAACCTGTAAATGAATATGTGTTGTACAATGGATTTCCTAACCCATTTAGGAATCAGGTCACCATTCCTTTTGAGTTAAGCACTTCTGAGCATGTTATCATAGAGGTGTTTGATGTATATGGTCGCAAAGTAGCGACTCTGGGTGATAGGTATTATGCACCAGGCCGGCAGCAAGTAATATGGGAACCCCGCAGCGCTAGTAGCGGGACTTACGTATATCGGTTTAAAGCAGGTTCATCTTTTTCAACGGGTACGCTCACTTTGCTCAAGCACTAACTCTCTTTCTCTATGCTGGGTAACTACTTTGTAAAGCAGGCTATTCTATCTGTCGTGTATATTTTTGCGCTAGCTTTACCTTTATTCGCCCAACCAACAGGTAGTGTTGAACTAAAGACGTTCTTCTCTCCCGTCTTACAAACAACAAAAGCGTATACCATATATCTTCCGCCCGGATATGACGAGAGTGCAAGGAGGTATCCTGTAGTTTATTTTCTGAGGCTACATGAGTCAGAATGGTTTGATCATCAGCTATCAGGTCGTGATGGTTCCGCCCTGCAAGAAGTAGTAGACAGCCTGATCGAAAGCGGAGAAATAGGTGAAATGATATTAGTTGGTCCGAACACGGGTAGCGATGATGGGAGTATTGCAGGAATGATGAACATGCGGCGGCCGGATTTAACGGACGCGCCAGGAATAGGTACAGGGCAGTTTGAGGATTATTTTGTCAAAGATCTCATTCCGGAGATAGAGGCCAATTACAAAATATTACCTGGATCGGCCTTCCGTGGTATTGATGGGTTCTCCTTTGGTGGGTATACCGCGTTAGTACTGGCTTTCCGCAATCCAGGACTTTTTAGTTCAGTTGGCAGCTACGACGGGACGTTTATGTTTTATAATTTAAATGACCCGGAATTATCAAACGGTGATCATGATGATCCTTTTTGGTTAGACGAAAAATATGACGGTCTTGTTGGTCCTTTATTTGGCATCCCAAGAGATATCGAGTATATGTTAGATCATAGCGCCGTGAATATTTTGTTAGAAGCTGATGATTCAACACTGGATGAGCTTCGGACCATTCGATTTCACTTACATACCGGGCTCTCTGCAATTTGGACCAACGTGAAAAGGAACCGGCAATTGGTTGATTCCATGGCAGTAAAGGGATTGGTCAATAGCTTTAGTTTAACGCTATCAATTAACGCAGTGCATGATTATGGATTTGCCGACCTACACGCCAGAAAATCGTTGATTGAGCACTGGAAAACGTTTCAACTAGATGTTTCGGTTCAATCAGAAACGGCTCCTGATCATATTGGGACGACACTGTACTCCAATTATCCTAACCCTTTTAATTCCTCTACGAGTATTAGATACGACCTGGAGCATCCAGGTTGGGTAGAAGTATCTATATATTCGCTGCTTGGAGCTCGCGTAAAAGTCTTATATCAGGGAGTACAACAGAAGGGGAGCCACCAGGTGATATGGGATGGGAGAGACGAGGGGGCCATGAACGTTTCTCGTGGATTATACATTTATACCCTGAAAACCTCATCTTCGTACCATACGGGCAAGATGATCCGCATGTGAATGAATAAAACGCAATGGCTTTTGTGCCCTGCTGGAGAAAAAATGGCACTCAGCCAGGTTGTCACAGAGGAAGGCGGGCATCAATTTCAGGCCATTGATGTCAATCTTATCTATTGGGTACCGAAATCATTGACATTGATACCAGCGCTAAGCGGGATTCCATGCGTTTAATCGAGTTTGACTAGTACGGGAACGATTAATCAGTGGACTACGAATGGCCCCACATTTATAGTCAATTTGCCAATATATTTAAATAGTTGGCGTCCTCCGTATATTTAATACTCAATGTTCATTTATGAAAAAGCTTTTCCTTTTTCTATTCATCCTCTCCCTTTTTACCGGACCCGTCTTTGCACAAAAAAAATGCAACATGACTTCTTCTTTAAAGATGCAGTCCGTTCTGTCAGGCATTGATACACTACCTGTTCCCGAAGACAAAAAAGGGCTGTTGATCTACCATATCGAGCAAGCTTTTGCCGGGCAAGAGGAGTGTCTGGCATCCGATGATGCTTTTGGCATAGATCAGATTCAACAAGCAGATGGAGAACTATATATGGTTCTCACCGAAGAGTGGGATGGCACAACATGGATAAATGAACAACGCAGTAGGTATAGTCACACTGCTGAGGGGCTGGCTGTTTCCAATACAGCCCAGCTGTGGAACGGGGTTGATTGGGAGAATGACTTCCGAAGCACGTTTGAGTTTAACGATGCCGGTCTTCCTGTTGTGTCTTTGGGCCAAACCTGGGAGAATCAAATGTGGCTAAATACAGCCCGAGTTCTACGTACGTTTGATGAAAACAATTTACTTATTGAATTCACCAGGCAGGTATGGGAAAATGGGGAATGGGTGAATGAAAGATATTCAATGAATACGTATGAGAATGGAGCTATAATACAGTCGGTGGCTCAAATCTGGGTTGATAGCGTGTGGGTGAACTCGTCACAAACCCTAACTGAATATGACGATCAAGGACGTAGGCTTAGTAATGCAACACAGTTTTGGGAGTCCGCCACAGAATCATGGAATGAAGTAATACGGACGGATTATACATATTCTGATTCAAGCAGTACAGCTGTTGTCAGCGCTGATCTCCTCGGTCTTGGTATACAAGCCCCAATTATTAGAACATTAACTTCTTTTGATGAAAACGGCTTAGAAACAGAATCTATTATTCAAGACTATCTCAATGGCACATGGGCAAATGATGTAAGGCTAGTCGTGGAATCACGGGACGCGCTTGGCTTGCCTACACAGAATACAACGTACTCGTGGTCTGGAATAGCATGGAATCCAAGGGAGACCATTTTAGATACCTACGATGCTGATGGAGACCTGCTCTCGACGCTGCTTCAATTATGGGATGGTGAAGCCTGGGAAAACGCGTTTCAGTCTACGTTCTCCTATGGCGTTATAACGACAGGATTGGAAGATGAAACGCCGGTCGGCTCAATGGATATTTCTGTCTACCCCTCACCAGCCTTGCATGATGTCACCATCGACTTTGATCTATCCTCGCCTGCGACTATGCTGAATGTGGAAGTCTTTGATCTTTTGGGGCGCCGGGTGGCTGTTCTAGCTAGTCGTTCGTCTGCTGCAGGGCTGCAGCGCTTGCAGTGGTCTGCAGAATCAGTTCCTGCGGGCCTCTACTTTGTGCGCGTTCAAGTTGACGGCTATAGCGAGGTGAAGTCGGTAGTGCGGTTGTAATTCAATAGTGCGATTCCTCAGGTATAGTACAGCGCGTCGAATTTAAGCCAAATTCAACGGTTTGCTGGGATCAATAGTGCGTATCAATTGGTTGCTGCATTTCGCTAAAATCTGCACTGGCTAGACGCATTAGTTCATGTCGAAACAAATTCAAATCACCTTGCCGGATGGATCCGTTCGGCAGGAAGCTGCCGGCATTACCGGCAAACAGATTGCTGACAGCATTTCTGGTCGCCTTGGGCGAGAGGCCCTGGCTGTTGAAGTCAATGGAGAGGTATGGGATCTCAGCCGGCCCATTCTCGATGATGCTTCTATCCGTATTTTTACGTGGAACGATCCAGAAGGTAAAAATGCGTACTGGCATTCCTCTGCTCACTTGATGGCAGAAGCGCTGGAATCGCTGTATCCAGGAGTAAAGTTTGGGATAGGTCCTGCCATTGACAATGGATTCTATTATGACGTCGATTTAGGTGACAATAAGCTCACAGCCAATGACCTCGAAGGGATCGAAAATAAGATGCGTGAGCTGGCTAAGAAGAGTTCAACCTACACCCGTCGAGACGTACCAAAGCAGGAAGCGGTAGCCTATTTCTCTGAGAAAGGGGATGAGTATAAGTTGGAGTTATTGGAAGGCTTAGAAGATGGCTCCATTACATTCTACGAGCAAGGTGATTTTGTTGACCTATGCCGTGGTCCCCATATTCCTGATACGGGCAGGATAAAAAACCCAAAACTGCTTAATATCGCAGGTGCATTCTGGCGTGGCGATCAGAATCGGGCGCAGCTTACCCGTTTATATGGAATCACGTTTCCGAAGAAAAAAGAACTGGATGAGTACCTGGAGCGGTTGGAACTTGCACGGCAGCGTGATCACCGTAAATTGGGGAAAGAGCTCGAACTGTTTACCTTTAGCGATAAAGTAGGGCCGGGGCTACCTATGTGGCTTCCTAAGGGAGCCATCTTAAGGGAAACACTCGCCGATTTCTTGAAGAAAAAGCAATTGGAAGGAGGGTACCAGCCTGTAGTTACTCCGCATATTGGTCGTTTGGATTTGTATAGAACCAGTGGCCACTATCCGTACTATAGTGATAGCCAGTTTCCACCTATGATTGAAGTGGAAGGGGAGGAAGAACAAGGATACCTGCTCAAGCCCATGAACTGCCCGCATCATGTGATGATATTTGGTGAAGGCCTTCGTTCATATAGAGAACTGCCGGTTCGATATGCAGAATTCGGTACCGTGTATCGGTACGAGCAATCCGGAGAGCTAGGTGGGCTGACTCGTGTTCGAGGGTTTACCCAGGACGATGCGCATATTTTCTGTACACCCGAGCAGGTCAAGGAAGAGTTCAAAGGAGTTATCAACCTTACCCTGGCTGTGTTAGGCGCACTGGACTTCAAAGATTATAAGGCCCAGATCTCGCTTCGTGATCCAGATAATAAGGACAAGTATGTAGGAAGCGAGGAGCTTTGGGACTATGCCGAACAGGGCATTCGTGAAGCAGCGCAGGAAATGGGACTCGATGCTATTGAAGTAACTGGCGAAGCCGCATTTTACGGACCCAAGCTGGACTTCATGGTCAAAGATGCACTGGGCCGTGAGTGGCAATTGGGAACCGTTCAGTTGGACTATAACCTGCCAGAGCGATTTGACTTAACCTATGTTGGGGAGGACAATGAGAAGCATCGGCCTGTTATGATACACCGTGCACCGTTTGGTTCTCTGGAGCGGTTTATCGGTGTACTTATTGAGCACTGTGGAGGTAACTTCCCAACGTGGTTAGCTCCTGTACAGGTGAAAGTGATTCCGATTTCTCAAGATCTCTTCGGCTATGCAGACGAAGTGAATCAACAACTACGCGATGTTGGTTTTCGATCAGAGGTCGATCATCGGCACGAAAAAATTGGGTATAAAATTCGTGGCGCCGAGGTTCAGAAGATTCCTTACATGCTGATTCTTGGCAAAAAAGAACTCGAAGGCCAAACCGTTTCTGTGCGCAAGCACGGCGCCGGAGCCCAAGAAACCAGTTCACTCGCCGAATTCATCACCAGGATTCAGGCAGAAATCCACGAGTCAATTAACCAATAGTAAGTAAGAAGTAAGGAAAAGATTTCGTACTTTTCTCAATCCCCTAACGCCCTTTGGTTGTTAGGGGATTGGTTTCGGGTTTCGCGTTAGTTGCGAGTTTTCTGTAGAAGAACACGAAACAAACCCGGAACGCGAAACGCGAAACCACCCAAAAGAATCTTTTGGGTGTACCTATTTAGTCAGGAACCCGTAATAATTGGTTGCGTGAGAGTAACCCCTCTTGATTTTTTGTTCACTTTATCTTAATGAACGTAATACTAATAGAGTCTGATAGATTCTGCAAGCACTATTTTGTATAACTAAACGGAATAAGAACCATCGCAAAACAACGAGTACGAATCAACTCTCAGATTAAAGCTTCAAAAGTTCGTGTAGTAGATCCAGGTGGAAAACACGGCATCTACCCTATTGATGAAGCTCTGGCATTAGCTGACAATTACAACCTTGATCTTGTAGAGATTTCACCCAATGCAGATCCACCGGTATGTAAGATTATCGATTACGGTAAGTATCGGTACGAGCAGCAGAAGAAAGAAAAAGAACAGCGGAAGAAGACACACAACGTATCCCTTAAAGAGATTCGCTTTAGACCCCGTACGGATACGCATGATTTCGAGTTTAAAACAAAACATGCCCGTCAATTTCTGAGTGACGGTAACATGGTGAAAGCCTGGGTTCAGTTTAGAGGCCGTGATATTCTCTATAAAGAACACGGTAATGAACTCCTAAAACGGTTTATCAAAGAATTAGAAGAAGTTGCCCGGGTCGACCAGCCACCGAGGATGGAAGGCCGCCGGATGACGGTTATCCTTTCTCCGATGAAGAAAAAAGGCTAGTTTTCAAGTGCAAGGTGCAAAGTGCAAAGTGCAAAGTTGTTTTTTAAGAAACGGTAAAAACGAACTTTGCACTTTGCACTTTGCACTTTGCACAGAAAATTCGGAAACGAATTTACTCCCACGTGCGTATAGGGTCAACTTTTCGCGAATGACATGGTTTGCCCTTTTTGTGCAAATCTGCAGATGAAAGTTAAGAGTTATGCCTAAAATGAAATCAAATAGCGGTGCTAAGAAGCGTTTTAAGACTACCGGAACGGGTCGTCTGAAGCGTGGGAAGGCATTTGCTAACCACATTTTGACAAAGAAGTCGCAGAAACGTAAGCGCAATCTGAGGAAAAAAGGATTGGTAGATGCTGCGGACGAACCGCGCATGAAGCGCATGATTGCGTCGTAATCGTTTAAATGTGAGTGGTCAGTAGGGCCCATCGTAGAACAAGAGTGTTATGCCTCGAGCAAAAAATAGAGTCGCCTCAAGAAAAAGAAGAAAACGAATCCTGAATTTAGCCAAAGGATTCTGGGGGCGCAGAAGCAAAGTATATACAGTAGCTAAAAACGCAGTAGAAAAATCACTGCAGTATTCATATCGTGACCGCCGCCAGCGCAAACGCCAGTTCCGTCGGCTATGGATTGCCAGGATCAATGCTGCGGCACGCCTGAATGGTACAACATATTCCCGCTTACTGGGTGCGTTGCGAAAGTCTGAGGTGCGATTGAATCGCAAAGTGTTGGCTGACTTAGCCGTACACGATCCAGCAGCTTTTACAAAAGTAGTTGAGCACGTCTCCAAGTAATCCGAGCTTATGCTCATAGCGGCGCGTGTTAATCCCGTCCCTGTGTCACAGGCGAGGCGGGATTTTTTTGTTTTACACCACGACTGATAAACCATTTATGTAATGCTTGACATCTTTGATCAATTACGTAAAGAAATCGAAGAAGCAGTAATCGACACAAAAGAAGCTGTTGAGGATTTCCGGGTTTCCTATCTGGGACGTAAAAACGGCCGGTTGAAGGCGTTGTCTGAAAAGATGCGTGATATTGATGTGGCCGACCGGCCCGTATTTGGGAAAAATATTAATGCATTAAAGAATCTTGTAAATAGCCGGCTGGATCAGGCACAGCAATTATTGCGCAGTTCTGGAAGCAAGCAGGGGAAAACCATCGACCTGACACTACCTGGACGGAAGCCTGATTTAGGGTCTTTACACCCTCTTACGCAAACAGCGGAAGAAATTCAGGGTATTTTTACAGCGTACGGATTTACGATTGCTGAAGGCCCCGAAATTGAAGATGATTGGCATAACTTTACCTCTCTGAATTTCCCTGAGGATCACCCGGCCAGGGATATGCAGGACACCTTCTTCCTGCGCGAAAAATCAGCAGACATTGATGCCGCTGTGCTGCGAACGCATACGTCGCCCGTGCAAATTCGTGTGATGAAGTCTTCGCAGCCGCCCATCCGAGTGATCGCTCCGGGTAGGGTGTACAGGAATGAAACCATTACGTTTAAGTCCTACTGTGTATTCCACCAGGTTGAGGGCCTTTATGTAGATGAAGGCGTGAGCCTAGCAGATCTCAAGCAGATCCTGCATATGTTCGCTCGCGCCATGTTCGGTGAGGATGTAAAGACGCGTTTTCGCCCAAGCTTCTTCCCTTTTACAGAGCCAAGCGCAGAATTTGACGTTTGGATGCCCAATAAGGACCTGCCGGCTGGTGGACGATGGTTGGAAATCTTAGGCTGTGGAATGGTTGACCCTAACGTATTAGAAGCTGTGGGAATAGATTCTGAACGCTATACCGGGTATGCCTTTGGTATGGGGATCGAACGTATTGCTATGCTTCGATATGGCATCAAAGACTTACGGATATTCTATGAGAACGATGTCCGTTTCCTTGAACAATTTTAGTTACGACGCACAATGAATCTGAGTTATAACTGGTTAAAAGATTACGTTGATCACCAGCTACAACCTGAAGAACTGTCTGATTTACTGACGATGAGCGGGCTGGAGGTAGAGGGCGTTGAGGTCATCGGAAATTCGATGGAGGGCGTGGTAGTCGGTCACGTATTGTCCGTTTCAAGGCATCCTAATGCAGATCGGCTTTCCTGTTGTGTAGTCGACGTAGCCGGTGAAGAGCCTCTACCTATCGTATGTGGTGCGCCTAATGTAGCTGCTGGGCAGCGTGTACCTGTTGCAACAGTCGGTACACGGCTCATGCTTCCAAGCAGAGAAAATCCAGCTGAGAAGGTGGAAGTGAAGATCAAGAAGTCTAAGATTCGCGGAGAGGAATCAAAAGGGATGATCTGTGCGGAAGACGAACTGGGACTGTCCGACAATCATGATGGCATCATGGTATTGGACGGAGAAGCAAAAATAGGACAGGCCTTCTCCAGCTATCTTGAAGACCGATCGCTCTCCTTTCAGGATCACGTCATCGATGTAAGTATCACGCCGAATAGGCCGGATGCGATCAGTCACATTGGGGCATCGAGAGATGTGGCAGCAATTGTAGATACGCCATTGATGTATCCTGAAGTTGACGTACCTGATTCTGGTGGAGAGGCACAAAACCTTATCGATGTTGAAATCGAGGCGCCTGAAGCATGCAGACGTTACGCGGCGATAGTGGTACAGGGCATTCAAGTTAAAGAATCCCCTGCATGGCTTAAACAACGGCTCACAGCCATTGGCTTACGGCCTCGCAATAACATCGTCGATATCACCAATTACGTGATGTATGAGTGCGGCCAACCTCTGCATGCCTTTGATTACGATCAAATTGCTGGCAAAAAGATCATCGTTCGATTCAATAAAGGGGGAGAGAAATTCACTACCCTCGATAGCAAAGAGCGGGAGTTGCCGGAGAACACATTGATGATTTGTGATGGGGACCGCCCGGTGGCGCTTGCCGGTATCATGGGGGGAGAGAATTCTGAGGTTACCGATGAAACGATCAACGTATTGATCGAAAGCGCCTACTTTGATCCCTCTACCATTCGGAAAACGGCAAAGGCGCTGTCGTTGCAGACGGATGCTTCTTATCGATTTGAAAGAGGGGTGGATTCGAATGGGCAGGTATGGGCCGCTGCGCGCGCCGCTGCTCTAATGGCCGAACTTGGCGGCGGGACAATCGTGCCTGGGGTGCAAGACGAACACCCTTCTCCGATAACACCTCCCGTTGTCGAAGTGCGTCATAAGCGAATCGAAACGATCATAGGGCGGCAGATCGAAGCAGGGGAGGTTGTCCGTTTGTTGTCGAGTATTGGGTTCAATGTGGAAGACAAGGGTGGTTCGTATGCGTGTGCTGTACCTAGCTTTAGGCCTGATGTTGAGCGGGAGATTGATGTGATTGAAGAAGTTGCACGGCTTTCAGGATATCATAATATCCCGGAACCGGCTCATACGGTTGTGCCTAGCTTAACGCCGCGTGTTAATCCTGAACTCGTATTACGCAGGCAGGTGAAGACATTGCTGCTTGGGCTCGGATTCCGGGAAACGTACACCAATAGTATGCTTCGTAAAGAAGTGGCAGAGACGTTTAATGTACCGGTCTTGACAGGAGGGGAAGGAGAGGTAGTCGAAACGCTAAAGCCCATTTCTCAAGAAATGGCGGCCTTGCGGCCTGCTCTGCTTCCTGGGCTCCTGAGTGTGATTGGGTACAATCAGAATCGTGGGCAGCGTTCACTACGCCTCATGGAGTTTGGTAAAGTGTTTCAGGCAGGCATGGATTCAAATGCATTCGTGCCTGGCTATAAAGAACATACCTCTCTCATTTTATGCATGTGCGGGCCGCTCGAGCAGGTTCACTGGAGTTCTTCAGTTAAAAGCGTAACGTTTCATGATCTGAAGGGTGTAGTAGAAGCGCTGCTTCAGACCCTTTGTGGTGATGCAGTGGACATGAAACCCGTTTATGATGAGACGCCCGTTACTGCGTATCATTTAGCTCTCGAAGTGAAAGGCACACCTGTCGGTGTAATTGCCGCTGTTTCTGAGAAACAACAAAAGGCGTACAGTCTGAGAGACCAGGTATATGTTGCAGAACTAAATTGGGATGCCATCTTACCGCACCTCAAATCTCCAATCTCTATCATGTTCAGTGAATTCAGTCGATTCCCTGTAGTTGAAAGAGACCTGGCCATTCAGATTGATCATAGCCAGGCTGTTGGAGACCTCTTGCAAGACATGGAACGAGCTGGAGGTAAATTACTCAAGCATATTCACGTTTTTGATGTTTATGAGGGCGAGCAAGTAGAAAGCGGGAAGAAGAGTATCGCGTTTGGCCTGCGTTTTGGAGCGGACCGAACACTAAAGGATAAAGAAGTTGATCGAAGTGTAGAATCCATCGTGAAATCATTGAATAAGAACTTTGGTGCTGAACTTCGCAAATAGATTGTTATATTAAGAGGAAATAGATACTTACCTGCTCTAAATGCACGTAGCAGGGAGTCATGTTTAACGCTGAGGAATTGAAGCAGGGCGTTTTCAACTGGGAGTATCGGTACATGGAGACAGCTGAGAACAAGAGTTCAGATGACAATGCGGATCCGCAAGCGCATCCGAAAGAGAAAAAAGAGGACGGCTCAACGGAAAATACGGCCGTTTTGAGCACGCGTTCGCTTAGAAAACTACGGAGCCGTGTAGAGCGTGCAGCTCATGAGTTGCGTGTTCTCAGAGAAGAGAATACGTCGCTCCAGGAACGTGTAGCTGAACTGGAAGCTATTTCAGTAGAAAAAATACCTGAAGGGAATGCCTTTTTCCTAGAGTCTGATCCTGAGTCGATTAAACGAAAAGTGGAAGGGTTTATACAAGCGATCGATCGGTATCTGGATGATGCGGATGGGGCTTAAGCATGATCATGGAAAAGTCTGTAAAAGTACATATACTCGGTAAACCCTATACACTGCGAGTTGCGGCTGAGGACGAGGAAATCACTCGTGAGATAGCTGCTTATGTGGATGGGAAACTGACTGCCTTTCGTAAACAATTCCCCAAGCAAGATGATGTAACCACGGCTGTGATTGTAGCCCTGGCGTTAGCAGAGGAGTTATTCACGTTGCGTGAAAAAACAGATTCTATGCACGACGATACCAATAAGGAGTTAGACAGCCTATCCGATCTCCTGGAAGCCGTACTAACCTCCACCAACGGCACCCAGCAAGAAGACATTCCTTCCAAATAAAGCAATTAAAGCCCTTCTAACACCTCGTTATTCCCCGTTTCTCGTTCTTCTAGTTTCCCCAAAAACAACCAGAAACCAGAAACCAGAAACAAGAAACGTAATCACGAGCCCCGCGTGATTACTCATATTCCCGCAGGGTATAGCTTTTTTTGAAAAAATTTGATTGTTTTAGGTATAGTACCCTTAATGGTAAATGAACGATAATCGTGATGAATTTGCCTCTTGAGGTTACACCGGAACAGGTTTTTTATTTGCATTACTATTTTTTTAGTGCTGGAACTGCTTAGGTGTGGTAGGATATAAACGATACTTGTCCTGTAAAGGGCAATAAGTACCGACTCGGCGTTCACATATAAGAACTTTACAATAACTCTTATAGGGAGCCAATCTTCAGGTTCAGACAACAGGCCTCAACCCTTTCGGGTTTTCTGGCATTTGCCAGGGACCGTGGAAGTTGAAAGAAACTGAGCGGCGCCCACTGTGTGATGAAGAAGTTCTTCATATATACCGCGGCGGGTTGGTACACGCTTTACAAGTAATGCCCCGGTGTGGCCCACACGTTTGGGTGGAACCCACCGGGGCATTTTTATACATAACCGGTATGCATTATGGAAGTATCGACGGTATTCGGAGAATATCCAGTTGTTACCGCGGTCTTGTTAAGTATAGGTATAGGGTTAGGAATACTTGTAGATCGGTTCATTCTTTCGCGTACTTCAAAGAGTAAAATTGCACAAGCACGCCACGAGTCCAAGCGATTGCTCGAAGAAGCTGAGCGCGATGTAAAGAGAATACGTGCCGAAAAGATAGATAAAGTAGAGGAAGCGCTTCGTGAGCGAGAGGAGGTGCTTGAAAAAGAAAAGGCCGAAAACCGCCGCCTGATTCGGCGATCTAAAGAGAAGTTAGAATCTCGACAGGAAAAAATAACCCGCCGCGTCTCTCGCCTTGCTGAGAGAGAAAAGATAGTACAAAAAGCCTCAGAAGCCCTGGATATACTGAGAAAGGAGGCGAAGCAAACCCACCGCGAAGCTGAAAGATTACGGCGCATCGTCGTTCGTGCCGAAGAGGAAATGAAGACGAAAAGGGACCTTCTGGAGGAACTCAAAGCCAGCAATGAGACGGAACGTTCGCATATTGAAAACGAACGGGAAGAACTGCGTACCACCCTTTCTGATCAGTTGAGAAAGTTAGAGTCCATCACAGGTATGACGCCGAAAGAGGCGCAAGAAGAGATGATGGCACGGTTTGTTGAAGAAGTGAAGCTTGAGGCCGCAGCCTCTGTGAAGGAAATTCGCGACGAAGCTAAATTAAAAGCGAACCGGGAAGCAAAGAAGATCATTCTTTCTGCGATCCAGCGTACAGCCGCTTCGCATGCTATAGAGAACACGGTTTCGGTAGTGAATATCCAATCGGATGAAATGAAAGGCCGCATTATCGGTCGTGAAGGGAGGAATATTCGGGCGTTTGAGGCAACCACAGGCATTGAAGTGATCGTGGACGACACGCCTGAAGCGGTGATTCTATCAGGCTTTGACCCTATCCGTAGAGAGGTAGCTCGAATCTCCTTGTTGCGTCTGATCCAGGATGGTCGAATTCACCCGGCACGTATAGAGGAAGTCGTTGAGAAAGTGCGCGCCGAAATGGACGAAGAGCTTATAGAGATTGGAGAGCGGACCGTGATAGATCTCAACATGCATGGCATGCATCCAGACCTGGTGAAATTAATTGGGCGGATGCGGTACCGTACAAGTTATGGCCAAAACTTATTGTCTCACTCGATTGAAACGGCTCATATTGCTTCGATGATCGCAGCTGAGTTGAACTTGAATACGGATAATGCCCGGAGAGCAGGATTATTGCATGATATCGGTAAAGTAGTAGAAGACGAAATCGAGGACCCGCACGCAATCGTCGGGATGGAGATGTGTAAAAAGTACAAGGAGCATCCGGATATTTGTAATGCGGTTGGAGCCCACCACGACGAAATCGAGATGAACTGCTTGATTGCACCTATTGTCCAGGCAGCAGATGCGATTTCAGGCGCCCGGCCAGGAGCACGCAGAGAAGCCCTTGAATCGTATATCAAGCGCCTTGAGAAACTGGAAGATCTTGCAAGATCCTTCAAAGGCGTTGAAAGGGTGTTTGCTATTCAAGCCGGCCGTGAAGTACGAGTGATCGTCAATAATGACGTGATTTCGGACACAACAGCTGAAATGCTTGCGGTGGATATCTCTAAAAAGATTCAAAGTGAACTCCAGTATCCAGGCCAGGTTAAGGTTACGGTGATTAGGGAGGTTCGATCGGTCTCCTACGCGAAGTAGTTGCCGTTCTCGCTATAGATACATTATCCAAAAACGCATCCTAATGATGGCGTAAGGCCTGTGTTTTTATTTAAACGCTTAGGTATGCTTGTGCAAAGTATCTTGTTTTTTGCGTTATAAGCTTCAATACCCCCAAAAATAGCGGCTCCTGTTTATTCCCGACCCTGTTTTCCACCTTTCCCTGAATGTGGTAGAGGCTTATTCCAAAAGGTTTATACTTTTACATCTGTAGAGATGAAGGAATATGCGATATCGAATCGGAGTATTCCTCTACAGAATTGAACGCCAAAATCCTCCCGATTGCTCAACGCATGGATGATGTGTTACACCATCTCTGTGTTGTATAGTATTTTGTTGCAGGAGTACCCTGCATAGCCCCCCTGATTGATCAAAACTGCAAGTTTCTTCTTTTAGGTGTGTGCTATGCATTACAAACGCTTACAACTCACCCTACTGTTGAGTATGGTTCTCGCGGCATTACCGCTGAGCCAGGCTCAGGGACAGATGGTGTTTTCGGACATCGCGCTGTCTGCGGGGGTAGGTTCAGAGTCCTACGATAGCTCGTCCCGGCACGGGCTAGGGATTATCTGGGTCGATTATGACAACGACGGGTTTCCCGACCTCTTCGCAAGCAATGGGGCCGGTTTGCCATCGCATCTCTATCATAATGAGGGAGACGGTACCTTCACAAACGCGGATGCCCTCATTCCTTCAATTACGATTGAGGCAACAAGCGCTATGTTCGCCGATTATGACAATGACGGCGATAAAGATATTTACTTAATGGCTGCTGGAGGCGATCTCCTCGCTTCTGACGGTGAACTCAATTTGCTCCTGCAAAACCAATGGGTTGAAAATGGCAACCAGATTATCTCCGGTCAGCCTCTTTTCATCGACGTAGCTGCAGCAGCAGGCGTTGATAACCCATCCAGCGGCGGTGCTACAGCTGGTTATGATAGCTACACAGGTGCATGGCTTGATTACGATCGCGATGGTTGCATCGACTTGTTTGTAGGTACAATGGTCTGGGATCAAGCTGGGCTTGATACAAACACAAACTTCCTCTACAAAAACAACTGTGACGGTACGTTTACAGACGTAACGGTTTCCAGTGGTGTTGATACAGGAGATGCAAACGACCTTCGCCCAACACTGGCTTTCTTCGGTGGATTGCTTACCCCTGGAGATATCGACCCAGATCTCTACGTGGTTAACGTACACGATGCGTCTCCATTCCATCATGACCTTATCTATAGCAACAATGGAGACGGTACATTTACAGAATTTAGCTCAACCATGCCTACATTCGGAGACGACACCGGTGCTGGTATGGGTACAGCAGTAGGTGATATTGACATGGATGGCGACTGGGATATATACATCTCGGACCTGCCTAATCCACCTGTAGAGCCTGTACAGGAAGGGAATGCCCTCTATATGGGTAATCCTGATGGCACATGGAACGAAAACGAAGCACCTGCACGCGGCGTAGCTTCTTTCAGTTCTTGGGGCGCCAACTTTGCTGACTTTGATATGGATGGCGACGAAGACCTCTACGTAGGGGTTATCGCTCCCGATCCACTCAACGAAATGCTCTTCGAGAATGACGGCACGGGTGACTTCACCGACGTTTCTTCAACATCAGGTATGGAGACGCTACACGAAGCGCGCGGTACTGCCGTTGCTGACTTCGACCGTGATGGTGACCTTGACATCGCTCAGGTTAACTTGAACGGACGCATCAATCTCTACGAGAACATCACTTCCACGACAAACAACTATATCGCCTTTGAACTAGACGCTACTGTAAGTAATGCTTCTGCAATCGGTACACTTGTAGAACTGACAGACGGTGGTGTTACTCAAATGCGCCAGATCAACGGTGGTGCAAGTGCGCACTCGCAAGATGATCTGATTGTACATTTTGGTGTAGGCTCTGATACAAACATCGACGAAGTTAAGATCTCATGGCCTTCAGGCATCGTGACTACACTGACCAACGTTGGTGTAAATCAGTTGATGTCAGTAACCGAAGAAGCTGTTGCTCCTAGCTCATTGTTTACTGAAGTTTCTAATGCAGCAGGTGTTGCAGTACTTCACGATGCAGGTAGCTTGAGCGACATGGGCATGGGTTCTGGTGCAGCCTGGTTCGACTATGACGGCGACGGCGACCAGGATCTCTACATGACCATGCGAACAGGTCCAAACTTCCTCTTCCAGAACAATGGCGGTACCTTTACTGATGTTGCTGCAGCAGCAGGTGTTCAGGATGCCACTGGCGATGGTTCTGGTGTAGCAGTTGCTGACTACGATAACGATGGCGACAAAGACCTCTACCTCGCGAATGGCGATGAAGACGTATTCTTTGAGAACAATGGCGATGGTACCTTCACCAATATCACAGCAGGATCCGGTCTTGAATCCTCTGGAGATCGCCGTGGTACTTCTGCTTCTTGGGGCGACTTTGACCGTGACGGTCTTCTCGACCTCTATGTAGCGAACCACGAGCCTATCGTAGGTTCGGGCGTGCCTCTTGATAATACACAAGCGCAAGACTATCTCTATGTAAACAATGGAGACGGCACGTTCACTGACGTATCTTCTCACTTAGGCGTTGGTCGTGAAGGACACAGCTTTATTGGTTCTTTCACGGACTACGACAACGATGGCGACCTTGACATCTTCAAAATCAACGACTGTCCATTTGATGATTCTGCTCAATTCCGACTCTTCAGAAATGACGGAGGAACCGATGCAGTTACCGATTGGACGTTCACCGAAGATTCTGCAAACATGAATGCAGACTGGTGTCAGAATGGTATGGGTATCGCAGTAGGTGACTACGACCGTGATGGTGATTTTGACTACTACGTTTCCGACAACGGATCGGACGGTACGGTACCAGTAGGTCAGAAAGGGATCGCGGGTACTACACTTCTCCGTAACGACGGCACCCAGTTTACAGAAGTATCTGTAACTGCAGGTGTTGATTCTCGCGAATGGTCTTGGGGAGCGAACTTCTTCGACTACGACCTTGACGGCTTCCAGGATCTCTACCTGGCTGCTGGCGCGATGAACACGTTTGATCCTACACCTTCTCAAATCTGGCAAAACGATGGCGACGGCACGTTTACAAACGTGAACGCCTCAAGCGGTGGACTTGACGACGACGAGCGCACACGTACTAGTGTTTATGCCGACTATGACGGTGACGGTGACCCAGACATGTTCTTGGTAAACTATGCGGGTAACACCAAACTCTTCCAGAACAACAACAACAACGGCAACAACTGGTTAATCGTTGACCTCCAGGGTACTACGAGTAACCGCGATGGTATCGGTTCTAAATTAGAACTGACAACGACTGATGGTGTCACGCAATACTACGAGACACGCAGTGGTTCAAGCTTAGGTGGTGGTGATGATCTTGGAGCCTACTTCGGATTTGGTTCTGCTTCTATCACAAGCCTCACAGTAACTTGGCCATCTGGTACGGTTCAAACCGTTACTCCAGGTATCAACCAACGTGTCCTGGTAGTTGAAGATGGTGGAACGGGTGGTTCTACACTGGCAGCATCACCAACGAGCATTGACTTCGGCCAAGTTGAAGAAGGATCTTCTTCTAGCCCTGTGGCGGTTACGTTGACCAACCAGGGTACTGACGCTATCGATGTAACGGGTGTTAGCCTTTCAGGTGCTGATGCGTCAGAGTTCAGCCATGACTTCGGTAGTACAGTTACTATTCCTGGTGGCGGAACGTCAACCGTTAATGTAACCTTCAGCCCTATTGCTTCTTCTGCTCCTCAGTTGGCAGGTACCGTTTTGTACCGCGTCAATGCTGCTGGATCAGTTGTTGAAGACTGGACCGAAGATAGCGTAACGAATCCTTCTACCTATGTAAACGACACCGCTACAACGACGCAGTCAACTGCGGATGTTGTTACGTTTGATACGTCGGTTCCAGCAGGTACACCAATGGAAATCTTCCAGTCCAGCCGTAAAGATGCTGCGAAAGCAGATCCAAACATGGAATGGGACTTCCCTGTAACTTCTGGCGACACGCTAACTGTTCGGCTCTTCTTTGCAGAGATCGTACGCTGTCAAACAGGTGGTCACGTATTTGATGTTGTCATCGAAGACGTTACTGTTCTTGACGACTACGATCCACACGCTGAGTTGGGTTGTAACGTTGGTACAATGAAAGAATTCGAAGTCATCATTGGCGACGACAATCTAGACATCGATTTCCCACTTGGTGGTTCTAACAGACCTTCATTGGTCTCAGCGATTGAGGTATCCACTAGTGGTGGCAATGGCGGATCTGCAGTGACTAAGAATGCAGATATGACCATTGATCACACTGGTATCAATGCTTCATTGACTGTATCTCTAACAGGTGAAGCTACTTCTGATGGCGGTGGAACACCAACAAACGAAGCGCCAACAGCAGCGTTCAGCTTCAGCCCAACGGACCTCAGTGTTGCATTTACCGATGCAAGTACAGATAGCGACGGAAGCGTTGTATCTTGGAACTGGGACTTTGGAGATGGAAACTCATCTTCTGATCAGAATCCAACACACGCGTATGGTGCTTACGGCACATATACTGTTGAACTGACAGTTACTGATGACGACGGTGCTACAGGAACTGCAAGTCAGTCTGTAACACTCTCCGATCCTAATGCAGACGGTGCCTTCATCGAAGAAGCAGGTATGATCGTGATGGAAGCAGAAAACTACCATCAGTCTATCGACCGTGGCGATCACAGCTGGTCAACTAACACAGACAATGCTGGATTTAGCGGTGCATCTTCCATGTTCGTCGGTCCAGATACGGACACGATCGTTACCACGGATGTGACTACAACTGCAGCTGAACTGTTGTTTGATGTTGATGTAACTACAACAGGCGATTACTACATTTGGGTTCGCATGTGGGCTTCCGCATCTGACGCGAACTCAGTGTTTGTAGGAGCCAATGGCGCACTCAACGCATCTACTAAAGGACTCCAGACCCAGACGCTGGGCGAGTGGACCTGGTTACGCGATGCACGCGGTGGCCAGGCACTGACTCACAACCTGGGATCCGCTGGCGCTCATACCATCAGCGTATATATGCGTGAAGACGGAACGATCGTCGACAAAGTTGTTGTCACTAACGACGTCGACTTCGTCCCATCAGGTGAAGGACCATCTGAAAGTCCACAAGTAACTGCACCTGCTACATCTGCTAAAGCAAACGCAGATGAGTTTAGCAAAGCAATTGCTGGGGATGAGGTTCAGCTTCCAACTGAGTATGCACTCAATGGAAACTATCCAAACCCATTCAACCCGACAACCACCATCAGCTACGATCTTCCAGAAGCATCCAGCGTGCGTCTTGAAGTGTACGATATGATGGGCCGTCGAGTAGCAACGCTTGTTAACGCTGAGCAAGGCGCGGGTAGCTACGAAACAGTATGGAATGCACGTAACGATGCAGGGTCTCCTGTTGCGAGTGGGGTTTATATCTACCGCATTCAGGCCGGCTCCTTCCAGGCTGTCCAACAAATGGTGTTGATGAAGTAATTCAAGACACCTGATAAAGGTAATTGAAAAGGGCTGAGCGCTATCCGGTGCTCAGCCCTTTTTTATTTCATGACAAGGTTTACAACTTCTTAGCAAATAGAAAAAGGAATTAATATTTCGTACGTTAATAAAGGCTTATGTTATGACTACTCCTTTGCAACCCCTCCCATTTATCAATTCAACGGTACAATCATAATGAGATATTTTGCCCCCCTGTTATTACTACTACTCGTTGTCAGCTGCAGAGAAATACCTGTTGAAGAGACGAATTCGCTAGACATACTATTCGATACCAAGCGAAGTGAATACCAAAAAAATCAAAATATCGGGTTAGTCATGCAGAATAATACCATGGATACGATCCTTATTTATTCTGAATGCCTCCAAATGGATCAAAAGATAAATGGCGAATGGGAGTTTTATGCGTACGAAGGAGACGTATGTAGCAGTTCAAGCGACAAGATGACAGTTGGGGCAAGCTTTGAATGGGATGGCGTGTTTTGGGGTGTTGAAATCCCCGAAGGCGAGTACAGATTGACCATGGAAGTGCTACTCCAAGAAGACTGGCGCCAACGCGAACGCCTGGTGAGCAGAACCTTCCAGATAAGGTAAACAAACACGATACCAGCAACGTGAAACCAATCAGGAGAACCCCGAAGGGCTCTCCTGATTGTATATTACCTAAACAGGATCATTTGCTTGGTCAGAGTCTGAGTCGGCGTCGTAAGTCTATAGACATACACACCCGAACTGGCATTCTGAGCATTCCAGGTATAGGCATGGGGCCCACTGCCCAGGGTGCCGTCCACCAGGGTTTCAACCTTTCTTCCGAGTACATCGTAGACCGTTAACGTAACGGGAGCTGCTCTGTCTAATTCGAATGAAAGTGTTGTCGTTGGATTAAACGGGTTGGGGTAATTCTGATGGAGTGCCGCTGAATGTGGAAGCTCTAGCTCCTCATTGGCCACGTTAATAGCCATCTCGCGTTCACCTACACTGATGCTGGCAATATACCAGCCTGTGCTTGTAGGCCCATCTTTCTGGGAGACAAGAAGAAAACCTAGTCGGACTTCCTTGCCTGTTAAGTCACCCAGAGAGGAGTCGGCTGAGATTGTAGCAACGTCACCAATCCGAAATTCTGTATCCGTTCCACTCGAACGAGTAAAAGGATCGGCTATGTTTATCCATTCACCATCTTCAATTTTAATCTGAACATAGCCCCGGTCGTTCTCACTTAGTGAGAACGTGTGGGTCAGATCAATACTGAAGGAAGCATCGGCAATCTGAATGGGAGGGCTAATCAGCCGGCTTTCTGCTTCATTAGGATACGTTCCGTTAAAAACGGTCCCGGCTATGATGTTACTATCTAATAACGAAAATCCGGATTCAGGAGAAGGATTTCCCAGTTCCCAGATCCCATTATCAGCATACCATTCTGCACCACTGAGCGTGCTGTCGAACGGTACGCTTTCCATGGCTTTGTCTGCAACCACAGAACGGGATGAATCAGAATTCATATCGATGAGTGTAGTCTCGATCATGTCGATATACCACCCTGCTCTGTTGCTTCCCGATGCAACGGTGTTCAGGTTAAAAGCCAGACGGATTTCGGATCCTGGGGATGCATAATCCAATAGATTAGGTACAACATACCGGGTCCAGACTCGACTCTCTCCTTTGAATGAAGATTCAATTGGTTCAAAATCACCGCCGTTCTCTGAGATGGACAGGTTAGCTGTATCTCCTTCTCCGAAATTAAACCAGTGCCAAAAACGTAGTTTTAAGCGATTGTCATTGATTTCTGTCGGAATTGGAATAGAAGGACTGATGAGCCGGGTTGTATCGGTATCTGCATAAGAACCACCGAGTACTGTACCAGCCACCGCTTTTCCTTTTTTTGCAGCGAGTGGCCCGCTCGTCGGCTCGCCAAATTCCCATTGTCCCCCTTCAGGTGTCCAACCAATTACTGGCCCTTCAAAGGACTCAGAGCCTTCAGCCGTATTTGTTACCTCTGAAATCCGGATTCTATCGATATACCATCCTGAACTGGATGAGGCATCTTGAGCAGTAAACAAAAAACCAATCCGAATTTCCAGTTCAGCAAAATCATTCAATTCAGGAAGAGTGAGTTCTTTCCAATCTCCGCTGATGCCCGCAATAGTAGCCCCGGTTAAGGTTGCCCAAGGGCCGTTATCGACGGAAATCTGAACTTCGCCAATATCTTCGCTACTCAAGCTGTGCCAGTGGTATACATTGAGGCGAAGCGAGGCATTGTCAGAAGGTGTTGGAAGTTTCAACAAAGGACTCACGAGCCGGGATGTCGCCGTTGATGGATAGTCTCCGTCGAGAATAGTGCCGGCAACATTCTCCCCATAGACGGCGGAAGCAGGACCTGAATTAGGCACACCGGCTTCCCAGACACCATTCTGTGCCGACCACCCATTCATGCCGGACTCGAAGCTCTCTTGATACAGGACTTCGATATCCTCAGCGCTCGATTGTGCATATAAAGGGTTAATTAATACGAACGAAAAAATCAGAACGAATAGAGTTCGCCCTGTCACATAATTATGTAACATTGAATTCATAGCTAAAAGTAAAATGATTAATAGTGGGAATGAAGATTAGCTAATACATGCCTTGTTATCAATCATGTAAATACTGGATTTTCTAGATGATTCTCAGAACAGGTTTTGATACCTCTCAGATCATGCTTTGAATCGATACCAGCCGTTTATCCAGGTATTTTCCAGGCATGTTTAACGATATGCAAAGAGGTCTACATCATGGTTGCCAGGTTAGTTTTTTCATTCATAGCACTATTCATTCTGCATGGCTGCATCAGTAAAAAATCTGTATCCCAAGACGCCTCCCAGGTATCTATCGAGGATTTTTCCTTTTTATTGGGCTCCTGGAATGGATCGCTGGAGTACTTGAACTTTGGGGATGATAAGACGCTCGTTACCTTGCCTACCCGGGCAGTATACAGCAAGGATGAAGATAAAATTTCGTATCAGTTTGTTTACACTGAACCCAATGGGAGTGAAGTAAACGGGGAGGGTACCATAGCGATAGAGCCGGGGGATCGTGTGCAATACAACGGAGGATCTCACACGATTGTTGGTAGATCCGTTGATGCAGAACAGAATGTTGTTGAAATCAAGATTACCCAACAAGGGATGGACAATAACCGAGAGGCACAGATAGACCATGTATTTCAACGCAAGGGAGATGTGGTATCGATTACCCGGTATATTTTGCTAGAAGGAGCCACCGATCCTTTTGTCCGCCACACATACACCTTTAAATTGGACGAATAAGCATGCACTACAAGAGATTTGACCAGGCACAAGTTGAAAATCCATCTCCAGGCTGGTTCCGAGCCGGCCTGGTGAGTATGGAAGAGGTATCTGTAGATTGGTTTGAAAAACCACCGGGTCATATCTCGAAAAAACATAGCCACGAGAATATACAAGTCTTTGTAGTTCTCGAAGGCGTTTTCATCTTGCATACGGAAAACGAGTCGGTCACGTTGAATGCAATGGATGTAGCCTGGGTGGATCCTTGGGAAGAGCACTGGAGCGAAAACCCAGGTGATGAGCCAGCGAGAGGGCTGAACTTCTTTACTCCTGGCCGTGCATTTCCCTACTGGGCTACATGAGCTTTCTTGGGTCCGCCAACAAACCATAAGTGTTTAACACTACAAATGTAAACAATAGCCCAATGATAGAGGCACCTAAGTCATATGGGTCGTACACGTTGTTGCCTCCCAGGCTGTGGAGATTTATTTCTTGGGTGATCACGTAAATACCTGCAAGTAGCGTTGCAAAAGCATAGATAGTTCGATCTGTAGTATTAGCCAACTTATCGCTGAATCGGGTCCGTAAAACGAACCCGATACCTGCAAGAACAACGGTGCCGATGAGAGCTTCTATGAAATTGGGTAATGAATTAACCAGAATCAGCAAGGCGGATTCTTCGAGGTTAGCGCGAACCCAGGGACGAAGTAAAAACTTATTGATAGCAATGACAACAGGGACAAGCCAGACCAACCATCTTATAAATGGCTTAAACCTGAGTCTTTGGTTGGAGGGTATATCATCCACCGAGTTGCACCTGAATCTGTTTCATTTGTAGATAAATGGGCTGTAATTGTGGGTTTGGATGTTGCTCGTAGCACTCCCTTTAAGGAAGTTTCAGCATTTCTCAAGCGAGAATATATCTTCAACAGGCACCTCAAAATACTTGGCTATTTTGAGAGCAATTATGGTAGAAGGGATGAAGCGACCAACCTCAATTGTACTGATCGTTTTTCGGGAGACGCCGATGCTGTCGGCAAGATCTTGCTGACTGAGTCTGTGTTCTGCTCTAAAGACCCTTATACGATTTTTGAGCTTGACGTCATGCATGGGATGTTGCTCCTCCTCCGAATTCCAACCCGTCATTATTTCGAGTTTTGAAAAGAAAAATTAGGCTCATCGAGGCAAGCATCACCGCCAATAAAAGTTGGAGTGCAAATTCCGTTGGATACCGGGAAAGGACGCTATTGAGTGATTCTAGACAAATCAGCAAAATGAAAGTGACAGCCCACGACATTTTTTGGGCAAAAAATAACGCTTGTGCGGCATATCCATCTTTGCTGAAATAGACAAGGCGTTCTGAAGATGACCGATGCTTCATTTTCCACAGAGTTATAGGGGCAACCAGAATCACGGTTATAATCGCTGCAGCGATCTGAAAGTAGTCAGAAGAAATCGCCATATCCTCCGGCAGTAGGTGCATTAATGCCTTGCTCAGAAACATAAAGCTCAGCGCGAGCATCGCCAGTGCCATAAAGCGTCTATGGCGATCTGCAATTTCAGCCGGACTTGTTTGATGTCGTTTTTCCATAATAAAAAAGGTATTGCAATTAGAACTTAGAGGTATAAGGTGACACCCTTAGTATTCATTATGATACCTTAAGGTTTCATTTTGGTAGCTAGTGGTGTCAGATTTAATTGAGAATCGCCTCTTCCAATGGAATGAGACAAGACATAGATGTTCATTATTATGGTGTTTGGCGAAACGCTAAAACGGAGACGAGATCCCATTGCTCTCGCTTCTGGATTAACGAATGAATATATTGGTGTAAATTGGGCGCAATTCTCAATTTTGTTCATTCAACTCTGTTCTTGCCATGAAACTGTCAGCTTCCATTCTATTTCTCTGCATAGTCCTTCTTGCAGGTTTTACACTAAACAAACCAGGCAATGAAGCTGTAGATGAAGAAGTAATTACCATTGAGTTTACATCTGTGGATGGTACCGCTGTTACCTTCGAGTCTTCCTTTCTATTTAAAAAGGCTTTGGAGGAGGACAAGATCGAAAAGATAACCGGAATAACACCGGTGTCAATTACTGGTCACGCCATTGCATATGGAGGTATTATTCGCAAGGTCGAAGGTGCTGGTGACCTGAAAGTAATTATGTATAAGGGTTCAAATGAACATCGGACGGAAGTAGCCAGTGGGGAGGGAGATGTTATCTTTTTAAATGAATTGGGTGATGGGAGAAGATCTGTTGCTGCTTTTTAATGGTTGAACTACGTCACTAAATGTGATTACGCATGTGAAATACCGTGTTTTGTTGAACTGTGTTTGCCTCTGTCTTGTAGCATGTCAGGAGCCATCACCGTACCCTTCGTCAACGATGCAGCCAGGCGATTCTATACGAATTGCTACTGAAGTCGAAGCAGCTGTCTGGGCATTCCATGAAGCAGATACTTCGAAAAATGCAGAAGCTGTTATCGACCTCCTCTGGCCAGAGTATACTATGTTTGTAGATGGTAATCGTGTAGGCTATGACGATGTGTCCAGTGGCTCACGAGCATTTATGGCAGATTTGGCTACTTTCCATACTGAATGGACTGATTTGAAAGTAGTGCCTTTAGGTCCGAATAATGCGATAGCATCGTTTATTTTCAGTGATTCGATTGTTACTAAAAACGGGGACCTGACTCAATCAAGAGGACCAAATACGTTTGTATGGCAAAAAAGGAACGGGGAATGGAAAATCATCTATGGAGATGCAGACCATTATCCATTATAACGGGTTTTTGACTCGTTGCTAAAGACCTTTTAATAAAGACATATTGTAATCATTGATACAAGCGCAACGCCTCAAGCTTAAACTCCTTCACCTCGACGACGCCGAGGATATATATCGGTATGCAAGTGACCCTGCAGTAGCTGAAAACACGTCTTGGTGGCCGCATAAGAGCCTGGAAGATGCAATAGCTTTTGTTGAATCAGCCGTAGTAAAGAATAGCCATGAGATAGGAAGCCTGCATCATATTTGGGCTATTCGGCTTCTAGATGAAGAGCAGGCTATTGGAACGGTAAGCCTGATTCAGGATGGTGAAAGCGTAGCCCATGTTGATTATGCACTTTCACGGGATTACTGGGGCAAAGGATATATGACGGAGGCGGTGTCAGCTGTAATAGGGTGGGCATTTGAAAACGTACCGCTCCTGGAGCAGATTCACAGTGGGTGCCTTTCTCGGAATAGGGGTTCAGTCCAGGTATTAAAGAAGGTTGGGTTCGAGATTATTGAACGCTACAAAGATAAGCGCGGACCCAAGTTTGACAATAAGGTATTAGAGACCTGTGTATTTCGACTTCTAAGGGAAAATTGGGAGTAATATGGAATTCCACAATAAACGGGAAAACGTAGAGCTCATTCATCTACATTCATGGTTGGAGGCTGAAACAGTGCCAAAGTGGTCTACATCAGAGCATATCATGGACAAGGTCAAATCCAGGGCTGATCGAAAATGGCCTGAGTTGAATTTAGGATTTATTTGGGCAGATCGGCGCCCTGGCCACGATCTGTTTACCCATGTCGATAGGCGCTTTGGTATTATTGAGATCTATAGACTACTTCGAATAGTAGATCGTGTGGAGAATATTAATACAGAGATTGCTTTGAAAGATATTCCCTTTGAAATGTTAGATGTGCCTCGACAAATTGGGCACCCCTGGTATCAACATATAATTTTCATCTTGGTACCCAACCTTGGGGAGTGACCTGAGGTAACAGAACCATGTAGAACTCCTTAATGAATCATGGATGGTAGTTACATTCCCGTATTGTGTGTATTAATCATGAGAAGCAGGATATGCAGCAGTCAGATAAAGCCTATCGCTCTTAATTAAGGTTAATCTAACTGACTCGCTAGATATTGACCCTACCGCTTATCAAAAAGTTAAGATGACCCCCGTTCCACTATAGTTTTTTTAACATGAATAATTACAGGAAGATACTCTCGAGCGTGAAATATTTTGGTTTAATGCTTTTGCTTGCTACACTTGCCCCAGAACAGGCAATGGGTCAGGAACATAGTGGGGAAGATAATATTTGTGAGGGTTTTGGTCCTCAAACCCCGCGCGACATTGACAGCTTATTTGGAACCAACTCACGCATGTTTTCTATGGCCCCGAGCTATCAGGAAATGAACCTATGCAACATACACTTCCACGCCAACGCAGAGCACAAAGCAAAAGATTTTTCAATCTATGCCGGCGAAGGTGATAACGGTTATGGTGGTGGTTACCAGTGCCAAATAAGCCAGACGCTTACAGAGGCAGAACTAAGAATGCCTGAACAGAACGCTTGTAAAGGAATAAAGCCAGGTGACACAATAGAAGTTCACTGGGTACATTCCTCTTGTGATGTTCAGCCTGGAGCAGGCCTGGGTTCTTGCTTGTCTGACACCTGTGCCAATCCTAATCTTCGTGTAGAAACACAGGTGTATACCGTAGTAAACGATCCTTCGGCGATCGATTTCAACGAACTCACCTACACTGGAAACGTTGTGAATGGCTTTCACCAGGCTAACAATCCGCTACCTACTAATACTGGCAGCCCTGTAGAATTCCTTGGCTCTACCACAGGCCCTAGTTTCACTGAGCAAACATGCTCTCCATTGCAAGTTTCATGGAGTGTAAGACCACACTGCGCAAAGATTGATATCAACAGCCTTAGCAAGTGGTGTGAAGGAAATGTTTTTGAAGAAGATTCTGCACACGGGGTTCGTAAACTGGTCACGAATCCTAAGCTGTTATCTCAAATTAAGTAACAGTTTTGATGAGTTGCGCCGCTCTTCCGTGAGTGTTCAATACCTCAAACGGAAGGCGAATCGCGAAAAGGTTTTTGCTTCTCAACCCAACCTGGCAAAATGCTTGGTTGGGTTTTTCTTTTATTAAGGCAAAAGGCAAAGTCGCCGATATTCAGGCTGAATACCTCTTCTTTTCATTAACTCAACCTGAAGCACATGACTGGCACAACAGCTTCCACGGCCTTATTGCTCATTGGATATCAAAACGACTACCTCTCTGAAGGAGGTGCCCTTCATGGTGTCATTGAAGAAAATGTAAGAGAATCAGGTATGCTCGGGCGAACACTTTCCCTCATAGACGCTATACAAGAAACAGAAATTCCGGTAATTAATACGCCGATTCTGTTTTCTTCAGACTATAGTGAACTCAGAGAACCACGCGGACTCATGCAAACCATCAAGGATGTTGGCGCTTTTCAACGCGGTGCATGGGGTGGTGAGACGATTCCTCAATTGCTCGAGTACGGAGACCGGATTACGCACATGCCGGGGAAAACATGGTTCAACAGCTTTCAGGGTACAAAACTGAAGGAGTTCTTGGAGGAAAAAAGTATTAAAACCCTCGTTGTTGCTGGTGTTGTCACTTCGCTTTGTGTCGATTCTACCGCGCGTGCAGCCGCGGACCTTGGATATGAGACCATCATTCTTTCCGATTGCACCGGATCTCGAACGATGGCAGAACAAGACTTCTACTGCTCGTCTATTTTTACGTTATATGCCAATACAACCACGACAGATGAGTTGCTTAAGCAATTGCAGTTGTCTGTTCCGGCTTAACGTAAAAATGGATGCTTGATTCCATACCACGGTCACAACGTGCAAAAGACACTGCTATTACAGAGGACAAGGATGCAATCATTGCTCAACAAGGGCAAATAATTGAATCCCTAAAAGTTCTTCTAACAGAGGAGATTGCCCAAAAGCAGTCTTTTTCCCGTGCACTCCAGCTCGAAAGTACCCGGCATGAAGAGCTCATAAACGCTGTCCCCTGGATCGTACTTCGTATCTCTGCTCAACGTATTTACTCTGATGTCAATGAGTACAGTGCGGAACTCTTCGACCGTACTTCGGCTGAAATCCTGGATCAGCCGCTGGGGGCAGTGAATGAACCGCTCTCCTTGTCGCACGCCATCGAAGAGTTTGCACTAAGTGATAAACCCGTTGCCCGTCGTGAAATTCATTTTGTTCATGATCATCAGTCTCGCTATTTTTTTCTCACGCTCTTCCGTAATACACTTAGTGAGCAAATAAGCGTTATTGGCATTGACATAACCGACCGTGCTGAGATGGAGCAGCGCCTTAGAGCAGCAACTGCTCACGCAGAGTGTGTAGCTGAGAAACTAGAGGAAGCCCTTAAACGAAGTACTGAGTTGGCAGAAAAAGCTGAGGCGGCTAGCCTGGCAAAAAGCACCTTTATAGCAACAATGAGCCATGAGCTTCGCACACCCCTGAACGGAATAATCGGCATGAGTAGTTTGCTCACTACAAGTGAGTTGCCGGAAGAGCATTTAGAATCAGCAGAAATCATCCTGCAGTCCGCCGAACACTTGTTGATTATCATCAATGATATTTTGAGTTTCTCGAAAGTGGAGGCGGGACAGATAGAGCTGGAATACCTACCTTTTTCTATACGCGAGTTGGTTGCCTCAACGAACGCTTTATTTATAGTAACAGCCCAAGAAAAGAACCTGTTGCTGAATCAACATGTGGACGAAAAGATTCCTGAAACCTTGATTGGAGACCCAACCAGGGTTAGGCAAATTCTCATGAACCTGATCGGCAATGCTCTTAAGTTCACAAGCCACGGCTTCGTGAGTACGTCCGTTTTTATCGATACCAATGGCCAGTGTCGATTAGAGGTAACAGACACCGGTATTGGCATTGCATTGGATCGACAAGAATCGTTGTTCGAAGCCTTTGTGCAGGCAGACTCATCAACCACGCGGAAGTATGGAGGTACAGGGTTAGGTCTGGCAATTGCGAGAAAGCTTGTTCAACTTATGGGGGGAGATATTGGTGTACGCTCCAAACCAGGAGAGGGAGCAAGCTTTTGGTTTTCCATCCCGCTCCTTACAACTTCCCCAGATGAAGAAAACTCTTATCTGTCATGAATCGCTTCCTTGTGTAGATGAACATATCCCAAAAACTACTCCTGATCGTATGCCTGACTATTCTTGAGATTAGCTTGACGCTATGGGGAGCTTTTTAGATCTCAAAAGGAGCTACTTTTCATCAGCTTAATTCACTCCACCTGAAATACAATGCCGAGTTCTCGAAGGTGGTTAATGGCTTATCCGCAGGGGATAGCACTATACCTGGAAGGGTACATAATAATAACCCCGATGCACATCGATGAACATGATGAAGAAATTCTATCTTATTTAAAGTCACACCCATCCATGTTACCCGCCTGGAATACCAATTGAAAAAGCCAGGCAAGAACTACCTTATTAATCGAGCTAGTGGGGATGGTGTCGGCATTTATGTCTATACAGGAGCGTGTGTATTCAGATGTGGGGTAAGAATTGGCAATGTATACCAGAACGTTGCACCCTCGCCCTGAGTGCTGTCCACGCCTACGGTTCCCTCGTGTGCTTCGACAAGTTGCTTGACAATGAATAATCCCAGGCCTGTGGAATGCTCTCCACCCGTGGGTTTTGCACTCAGGCGTTGCATTTTTCCAAATACTTTTTGCTTGTCTTCATCAGAGAGCCCTGGTCCTTCGTCTTTCACAGCTACTCGTACATAGGGACTCCTTCTTTTCTGTGAGGAATGGCATTGATACATGCTGATCCATATGTTTGAGCCTGCAGGGCTGTATTTAATGGCGTTGGATACATAGTTGTCCAGCACCCGTTGGATAGCTAACACGTCAATGGTAAGAATGATGGTTTCATCGGCATGAAAGTGGATCTGCATCTCTTTATCGGTTGCCTGCTTTGTATTCCAGCGGACTACAGCCGAAACGATATCGCTTAGGAGGACGGTTTCTTTGTTGAGTATGACTGCTTCTCCTTGCCGTTGTTTATCAAGCAGACTTTTGATGATTTTCAGCATGCGCTCTGCCTCATCCTTGAGCAGTGGAATATTGTCAATCGCGCTGTTATAGGTAGCCTGGATACCGTCTTCCATATCTTCGAGCATCATTTCAGCCAGGCCAATGATACCACCTAATGGATTTTTAAGGTCATGCGCGGTGATGCCCAGAATTTCCTTGTTTCTTTCCAGTGCATCACGCAATTGATCTGTACGGTCTTCGAGTGTTGCGTTGGTTTTTATGAGGTTGTCATTAATCACCCGGGCTTCCTCAATGGCCGCTGAGAGCAATGCTGTGCGTTCCTGGACGAGTTCTTCTAGTTCTTCGTTTCTTGCTCGCATCTTTCGTGATTGTATGCGACTGTACCCGGTTGTAATTCCCGTAACGATCGCCCCAAACAGAAGTACCAGGCCACCATATGCCCAAAGTGTGCGATACCATGGGGGCGGGATGCGAAAACTAAACATCGCTTCCTGGCTGAGCTGCCCCTGCAGATCCTTAGCCTGAACGAGGAACGTATAATCTCCTTCATGAAGGTTTGTATAGTCTACCCACGACTCGTTGCCCCACGTTGACCAGCTCGCATTGTATCCTTTTAACCAGGTTCGGTATTGATTATTTCGAGTGGATTCATACCTGGGAGCTGCAAACTCAAATCGAATCTTTTCAAGGCCCAGAGGCCATAGATGAGCCGCTTCGGCTTCTCGCTGGATGCCCCCAAATAGCAAGGAGTCACCGGCTGAAATACGGCGAATTGAAGCTTTATAAGGAGCCTGATCCTTGCCCCATTCTGATTCTTCTACTCGAATTATTCCACTATCATGTCCGAACCAGCTGACACCATCTTCTTCTATAAGAATTTCAAACGTATGATTAATCTCTGCCACACGCAAAGGAGAAGGCACAAAGATATAAGATGAATCTGATTGACGTTTCCCGATCTTGGATTCTATAGAAGCTGATACATGTATATCGCTGTTGTGGTATTCAAGAAGGCTTTGGATAGGAATTTTCGAGCCATTATCAGGCATTTCAATGGTTGACTGCGGTTCGAACCAGAGAGAATCCCCCAATTGTTTGGAAGCGAACACACCATGCCCTATGTATGAGCGAAAAAAGATCTGGTCTGCAACTTTGATAACTTCTCCTCCGCTAGGTGGCAGTCCATCCTGCTCCGTAAACTTCCTGATATCCAACTCTCCACTTCTGAATGGGGGCGATATCGAAATAGGCCCTAACTGTTCAGACCCAAGCCATACATTACCCCTATTATCTTCAACTATTGAGCGGATTGGCGATTCAATATCTAGTTTTATGCTACTGTGCCAGGTACCGTTCTTGTATTCAATGATCATAAATCCGGAATGTAATCCCAGGTATATCCTATCAGGATTAGTTCTGGCCTGCTTTATGTAGTATACAGTCCGTGTGTCCGGTAATTCTAGAACGATCCGGTTGTTATAAACATCTAAGAGCTGATTTCCGCAGCCGGCCAGTAAGATGTCACGTACTGAAGCAAGGGACCAGCATGTGGTGTTAATGTTTTCTATGGGTACGAAGGTGGCTGGTTTTTCATTGCCAGAAGGCATCAATCTATAAAGCCCTTGAAACGTTGCTACATGAATCTGACCTTTGTGCCTGATTATTTTACTGACACTACCTGGTAATCCAGTTGACTTGTCAAAGGAAGAGACCAACGCGTTGGTACTTATTCGTGCTATTCCGGTGTTAAGGCCTAACCATACATCTCCTTGAGAATCTACATATGACCCCAAGACTGTATTGTCATATAGACCATTTTGATCGTTGAGCACTTTAACTATGTCGCCAGTAGGATTTGAAATAAGAAGCCCTGCCTTAAGTGTTGTCAGCAAAATGGTCCCATTTTTTAATCAAGAATTATGGTTTTTGAGCCTTTTCTCAATGACTTCGGTATCCGTATTAAATGGCTGGCACGATGATGTGATATCACATGTAAACAAGCCATGCTGACTAGTGACCGCATAATAGGAGCTTCCTTCTCCTGGAATAAGTTGTTGGACGTTTTTTTCTGCAAAAAAATCTCCGCCTGGTATGAGCACAAGAGAATCTCTGCTCATCTTCATTAGCCCCTTTCCATTCTCGTGAACAAACAACGTATCATTGAGAACTGAAATCGATTCAAATTCAGAATCAGACTTCCAAATCATTGATCCTTCAGTGCTATAGCGGATGAGACGATTTACGGTTAGAAAGTAGATGCCATCGTGCGCTTGAGCAATATCCCACACTTCCCTGAACGTATGTTCTTCACCAGGGAGCTCGCCCAGCAAGGATTGGTATGTTAATAAGCCTAGAGAATCAGGGGCAAGAAACCCAATTTCGCCGACTCCCCCCACGTAGATCTTGCCGTCATTTCCTGTTGCAATAGCGCGTACTCGGGTTCTGTCATCAGTAGGGATTGTTCTCCATGTAATCCCATCGAACTCTAGAACGCCAACACTATTGGCGAAATACATATAGCCATTTTGCCCTTGTGTTATGCTGAAATTTTGAGGTAAGGCGTCGTAATCACTCGGTAAGTATGTGTCAATAAAGAATCGTCCAGCTTCTTTCAGTGAATAGTCAGTTTGCCCATGCACTTTGTGGGTACACAAAATCATAGTAACTATGAGAAATAAAGATTTCTGCAAAGCTTAAAAAGTCTGGCTATTGAGGATCTACTCTATTAACGGTGATATTATCGTCATTTAAGAAATGATCTAAACAGTGTGCAGTCTGCTGCTAAATCTGGAAGACAAGCTTGTCAATTGTTACTCCAGGCCAAATGATAAAAAATACAAGGCCCTAAAAAATTTATTCATAATGAATTGTATCATGAAGCTTTGTTTACAATGATATGCTAGTAACTGCAATGTCTACTGAGATAAGCAGCATCCCGTACCTGCATATCATCTCGCTACAAGAACAGATTGAACTCAGTTATATTCAGAACAGCATCTTCTTATGCTTAAAAGAATTGGCCTTTTATATGTGACAGCCCTAATCTTAAATCTAGTTGTTTGCTGGTCTATTGCTTTGATCATCGATCCCTCAATGGATGAAGAGATCACCAATGATGCTGTGACTGGTCAACTTAAGTTTGTATTCGGAGATGACATACAGTGGTTGGATAATGAGCACTATCCGCTGCAAGGCAAGGTCAAGCACGGGGCAATCTTTCGAAAAGCACATATTGCAGGGTGGAGCAAAGAGACTATCCCCGTTTATTATGCTGAGGAAGTGCTTAAGGTGGGGTGGCCTTTTACTACTGTAAGAGGGTTTGCGCACACAGTAGGGGAAGAGGTAACATATATCGACGCCATCGAATTAAGCGCTCAGAGCGGTGCAGAGCAGGCAAGGTTTTTTCCCTTACAGCTTGTATGGCCAGGTTTAGTAATTAACAGCTTGCTTCTGCTGTAGTGATGGGGTGTATTGGAGTTGGCTACAGAAGAATTCGCTCTTAATACCAGGTAATTGAGTGAATGAATAGCAACTTTTTAGATGCTGTAGTGACTTAGTAGTACTCCACACATACTAAGCCACCTTCTCGATTTACCACTCTATGACCACATTCAAAACGGTTCTTCTAATTCTTGCGGCCATGTTAGCATGGACCGCTTTTCTTTTTTATGGCACCGACTCAGGTTTCCTGCTACGAGGCATCACCAGTGGCGACACAGCGGATGATTTCATAGCTGCTGCTGAAGAAAAATTACAGCAGGAGTTTGCTGGCAATATGGCTATGGCGCTTCTTGAAGATGGTGAGGTTGTCGGTGCCTCTTTCCATAGTGAACACCAACCTGTTACAGATTCTACCTCTTTCCTGGTTGCATCTCTCAGTAAATGGGTAACCGCATGGGGAGTATTCAAGCTTGTCGAAAACGGTAAGTTGGATCTAGACAAACCGGTAGATTCGTACCTGACGCGATGGCATTTGCCTGAAAGCAAATTTGATAATGAAGAGGTCACTGCGCGTCGTTTGCTTAGTCACACCGCTGGCCTGGTTGATTCACTTGGCTATGCTGGGTTTAAGCCTGACGAAAAAGTACAAACCTTAGAAGCTTCTCTTACTCAACCTGCAGATGCACCCTGGTCCAATGGTGCTGCACGGGTAGGTGTGCAACCAGGCGAGCGATTCATCTATTCGGGTGCAAGTTACACCCTTCTCCAGTTACTCATTGAAGAGGTAAGTGGACAATCGTTTCAAGAATTCATGGCTACTGAGGTACTCAACCCACTTGGAATGAATCATTCCACGTTCGATAGGTCCGAGGTGCAGGGCAGATCACTTGCCGAGGCCTATGACACAGATGGCAGTATCTCTACCTTCGATACGTTTACAGCGCTTGCAGCTGCTTCACTCTATACAACAACAGCTGATATTGCCCGATTCATGAAGGCGAATCTTGGACCGAATCCTGTGCTCTCACAAGAGTCACTCGATGCCATGTATACTCCACACGCGTTTCTGGGTAAGACGGGTATCCATGCATTAGGCCCCAAAATATTTGCTCGCGATGGCAAAGGAGTATTTATCCACGGTCACGATGGGAGCGGTGGCCCAGCAATTAACACAGCGGCTCGGATCAATCTTCAAACAGGTGAAGGGATCATTGTGTTTGTTACCGGCAACTACAATTACGCCTCACGGATGGCCGATTATTGGATCTTTTGGACAACAGGGATTGCTGATTTTGTGGTCATCCAGGCAAATAAAAACTGGCTCCTCACTCTTTTGCTGCTCGGATATACAATGATCATTGCCGGTGGAATAATGATTCGCCGGCGTTGGCGCAGGTAGCGCATGCTCTCTTTGCGTGGCATTATTTAAACATAAATAAAGACGTATTCTTTTTATGCTATAATGAGTTGTTGACCGATGGAGGTTGTACAATGAGTCCCCTCAGCCCATCCTTTAATTTGCTTTTTCCAGAATGGCAGGGATATGCCTCTAGCCAGGAAGTCTATCATGGCGCCCTTCATTTATGCAATCACGTACTTGAAGAGGTGGAGTTCTCAGAAATAGAGGTGCCTGCTGAAGGCGAGCTTCTTTTGAAAAACCAGATCTTGGGGTACGAGACGTCCTTAGCCTTATTTTATGAAGCTTCCTCAAGGCTGAGAAAACGAGACCCTGATCGCCTGTTCATGGTAGGCGGGACCTGTGCGTGCGAGTTGGCACCGGTGTCGTTCATGAACCAAAAATATGATGAGGGGATTGCTGTGCTGTGGTTTGATGCGCACGGTGATCTCAATACACCGGCTTCGTCTCCAAGTAACAGGCTGCATGGAATGCCTCTTCGATTGTTGCTCGGAGAAGGGGATGAGAAGTTTGTGTCTCATATTAATCGCCCTCTTAAAGCCTTTCAGGTGGCACTCGTTGGTGCAAGGGACCTCGATGAAGGGGAAAGGGCATATGTCCAGTTGCATGACCTTCCCGTCTTTTCAGGTCAAAAAGAAGAGGGCGATAGGATCGTTGACTTCCTGAGAGATAGAGGATATAAAAAGGTCTACATCCACTTCGACTTGGATGTATTGGAGCCCAATGAATTCCCCCATGTGCTGGTACCTACTCCGGGAGGAATCTCGTTAGATAATGCGATACAGTGCTTGAAAAAAATCCGATCAAACGCACAGATCGTAGGGGCGAGTATAGTAGAATACTGCCCCAAGGATGGAGGAGATAAAAAAGCCTTGCATCGGCTGATGGCAGAGGGATTTGGTTATACGGCCGCCGTCTCTCCTTCAGCCAGGCAGGCAAACACTTCCCGGTAAAACTCAGGATGCGACTGCCAGGTCTGGCCCGTGACCATCTTGCCATCCCGCACGGCCTGCCGCTTATCCCAGGTGCCATCACACACCTCTACTTCAAAGCGTACATTCTCATAACACGTAAGCGTGCGATGGGCAACAAGTTCAGCAGCTATTAAAATCTGAATGCCGTGGCAAATGGCGAAGAGCCACTTGTCTTGTGCAGCGAACTCTTTAACGATTGCGATAACCCGGGGATCGTGACGAAGATACTCTGGAGCACGCCCGCCAAGCAATAAGATCGCTTCATAGTCATCCACGTTCACCTCGTCAAAGGCGATGTCGGAATCCTGTAAATAGCCGATCCGCTCGATGTAGGTATCCCAGCCTGGTTCAAAGTCGTGAATAACGAGGTTCATCCGTTTGCGAGAAGGGGCAGCAACCACGGGCTCCATGCCGGCTTCCATAAATCGATGACGCGCATACAGGCATTCATAGCTTTCGCCAGCGTCGCCAGTTACAAGTAGAATTCGCTGAGACATAGGTGTAAAATTGAGGGTTGAGGGAGTAGAAGTGTACTATGAAGAATATCCAGAACCCTGGCTATTATTTCAACCATTGTAGATATTCTGAATCATTACCTGATTTTTGAAAGCATTTAGTGCGAACATCATGAAAAGACTTAGCTTTTTCGCCCTCGCCCTATTTTTGTTAGCTGGCCTGAGTGCTTGTGAGCCCGAGGTTGCCAGTTCAACGGTGGACGAACCTGCTTCTCATCCGTTGCTCGACAAATATACCCCCTTTCGTTTGGATGTAGATGTTAGTGGGTTGTCTGATAATCAGCGGGACATGGTCGCTTTATTGGTTGAAGCCAGTGAACCCATTCGTTCTATATACTGGCAGCAAGCGTATGGAGATGGGGAGGCCTTATTGGAATCGATTACGGATCCCAGTCTCAAAGAATTTGTAGTGATGAACTTCGGCCCTTGGGATCGTCTCGAAGGAAATGAGCCGTTTATTGATACAGCTGGCCCCAAGCCTGCCGGCGCCAATTTCTACCCGGCCGATGTTACGAAAGAGGAGTTTGATTCAGCTGCTGAAAGCAACGATGAATTGACATCTCTCTATACAATGGTCCGTAAGGACGATGCCGGCGATCTCATGGCAGTACCGTATCACGCGTATTTCGAAGAGGAAACGCAGCGCATTTCAAACCTGCTGAAACAGGCCGCAGAACTGGCCGAAGATCCTGGATTCAAAAAATACCTTGAGCTTCGATCCGAAGCAATCTTAGTGGACGACTACCTCGAAAGTGATATGGCCTGGATGGATATGAAGAACAATGACGTTGATGTCGTCATTGGGCCTATAGAGACCTACGAAGATCAACTTTACGGATACAAGGCGGCGCATGAACTGTTTGTGCTCCTGAAGGACCAGGAATGGAGCGCCCGTCTATCTCGCTATGCAGCGTTACTGCCTGGTCTGCAAGAAGGCTTGCCTGTACCCGATGACTATAAATCTGAGGTGCCCGGAACGGATTCTGACCTGGGCGCCTACGATGTGTTGGTAACAGCTGGGGATGCAAATGCAGGCTCAAAAACAATCGCGATTAACCTGCCAAACGATGAGCGGGTACAACTTGAGAAGGGAACGCGCCGGCTGCAATTGAAGAACATCATGCGAGCCAAATTTGAAAAAATATTGGTGCCCATTGCGGGTGAATTGGTAGGTGAGGACCAACGATCAAATGTTACCTTCGACGCCTTCTTTGGCAATACCATGTTTCATGAAGTGGCCCACGGATTGGGAATCAAGAACACAATCACAGATCGAGGAACGGTTCGTGAGGCGTTGAGAAACCATGCATCTGCAATGGAAGAAGGAAAAGCTGATGTGTTGGGGCTCTATATGATTACTGAACTGATCAAGCAAGATGAATGGGACGGTGATCTGATGAATCACTACACCACGTTTATGGCCAGCATTTTCCGCTCAATCCGGTTTGGAAGCAGCAGTGCGCATGGACGGGCCAACTTGATTCGGTACAACTTCTTTAAAGAACAAGGAGCCTTCAACTTTGATGAAGCCACCGGTACGTACTCCGTGAACCCTGAGGCGATGGCCAGTGCTGTAGAGACGCTGTCAAATCGCATTTTGACTATGCAAGGCGATGGTGATTATGATGCAGTAGAAGCTTTTGTCAGTGAATACGCTATTGTAGGCCCCGACTTGCAAGCAGACCTGGATCGCCTGAGTAATGCGGGTATTCCGGTAGATATCGTCTACGAACAAGGCTCTGAACTTCTTAGCTTGAATTAACGCACTCGGCCCTTTCCATCCAGCCCTTAACCCTCCCGAATGTTTCGAACCATTCGTACCTCCGACCCTCGTTTTGAAAAGGATAACTTGCGCATTGTGACTGTGAAAAGCTCCGCCTTAAAAAGGCGGGGCGATATCACGCTGTACGTTCCACCCGATCGTAATTCTGATGTACCCGTTGTGCTATTATTGCACGGTGTGTATGGCAGCCATTGGTCGTGGTCGCTGGGTGGTGGGGTGCATTTAACGGCACAGCGTATGATTGAGTCCGGCGAAATCCAACCTATGGTTCTTGCTATGCCATCGGATGGATTATGGGGTGATGGGAGTGGTTATCTCCCGCATCTCATGGCCGATTACGAACAGTGGATCGTAAACGAAGTGCCCGAAGCCGTAAAGATCATTGTCAAGGAAGCAACGGATCAGTCGCCTTTTTTCATTTCAGGATTATCGATGGGAGGGTTCGGTGCGTTGCGGCTCGGGGGTAAATATGCGGCTTTCTTTCAGGGGATTTCCGCTCACTCTGCCATTACTAACTTCGAACAAATGGAGCAGTTTGTGGAAGAGAAGCTGACGGAATATAACGTAGAGAAGCAGAATTATAGCGCAGTTGGAGCCCTGATCGATAAAGACCTACCACCTCTTCGATTTGATTGCGGCCTCTCCGATCCTCTCCTGGATGCTAACCGTACACTCCACGATCAATTGGTGTCGTTTGGTGTCTCGCATCGGTATGAAGAATTTGAAGGAGGGCACGAGTGGGCGTACTGGGAAGAACATGTAAAGGACTCACTTCGTTTTTTCGACGCTATACTCGCAAAAAAATGAGTTGGATATCTACCGTATCATATGCAGCATCATCAGGAAAATTGCGCGCCTTGTTTGACCGTGTAAAACGTCCTGACGGGTACATCGATAACATCTTGCTGGTGCATGGCCTTCGCCCTCATACACTGGAGGGCCACATGAAACTGTATAAAAATGTATTGCACCACAGTGGCAATACCATTCCGAAGTGGTTTTTAGAAACGTTGGGTGTGTATGTTAGTGATCTGAATGATTGTGCGTACTGTGTTGAGCATCATTTTGCCGGGCTTAAGAAGCTATTGAAGAACGATAATCGTGCGGAATCGATCAGGAATGCGTTGAGGCAAAAATACTTCGATGCGGTGTTTGATGAGAAAGAGCAGTCGGCCCTTTTTTATGCACAACAGCTTACGCTTCACCCCGCGGCTCTAACCGATGCGTTTGTGGAAGCGATGAGAACGCAAGGGTGGGAAGATGGCGAGATCCTGGAAATTAACCAGGTGGTAAGCTACTTTTCCTATGCAAATAGAACAGTCTTGGGTCTGGGAGTATCGTTGGATGGCGATATTCTGGGTTTATCTCCCAACGACGCATCGGATTCTGACAACTGGCAACACTCGTAAATGACATGCAACCTGCGCAATCGACTCAGACGAATATCTACCAGGAATTAGACGACTTTTTTTCTGCCCGTGGATTCACCATAGAAACTACCGGCTCAGTCATTCCCCGGCGTACGTGGAAAGGGACTTGGGGAAATCGCTCTGCCAGGGTGTTGTGCGCACCCAGATATCAGAGAACGCACGTTGGAGAAGATATTTCTAGCCGGCAATATATCGGACAAGAATTTAGTTTGGAGATGACGACTTCCGTCTTTACTCGTATTGTTATGGTGCCTCATACCGCTCCTTCTATAGGCGCTTTGGAAAATTATTTTATGGGTAAAGTCGGCCTCTATCCTTTCTCTGGAGTAAATGCATCATACCCACGCCTGAGAACCCGGGTGCATGATGAAGCATGGGCTACGGAATATCTGAATGTGCAACATGTTCAGCAACAGATCAATGAGAAGTTGCTTCCAGAAAGCATTCCTGCCGGGACGTTCAGTATCCAGCCTGGTACGATTCAGTATCGAATGCGGAATTCTATGGCGGAGATGACTGCTGAGAAGGTGGAAGGCATTCTAAAGAGTATAGAAGGATTGGCGGATCTCGCTGAAGGGCTCGGCCCCCCCGCAAAGCGGGCAGAGCTGTCCTGGCTAGAAAAAAAGATGAAAGGCGCCAGCCCGATGAAAATCGCTCTTGTACTTATGGGAACACTGATCGGGATTCTATTCTTCGGTTCACTCTTATTGGTTGTTGTTGTATTCTTTGGTTTTCAAAATATTTGGGTTTTCCCCGTCTTCGGTGGCCTTGTTGCCTTTCTCTATTGGAAATTCTTGAAATCGAAATAGCCCAGTTATTTTAAGAAGTGCGTGTCAGATCGAAGCAGGCTTTTTCGCATCGTTATTTGTGCGCTTTGATTGTTAATAAACATTTATTGATTGATTAACACTATTCGCATCTAAACCTATTATTCTTTTGCGAGAACATCACCGATAATTATCGCGCCTGTTCGTTACCTGCAAAGCACCTATTTTCACTTCCCCCGATATGCGCATCGCTTCGATAGCAGTACTTATCTTTTATCTTCTCTTTCCTCAATTCGCGTCTGCTCAGGACACCCCATTTCGGGTCATGACGTACAACGGCCTTCGAATCTCCGACAACGATGGGGATCGAGTGGACGAATTCCAATTCATCTTTGAGGCGTCGAATCCAGATATTCTGCTTATGCAGGAAATTGAAGATGTAGGCGGCGCCGAAATCATTCTCGAAGCGCTAAATGCTAATGCGGACCTCTATAGCATGGCCCCTTTTATCAATGGCTATGATACCGATAATGCGCTGTATTTCAGGGACAGCCTGGTTACGTTTATTTCCCAGGATACCATAGACACGGCATTAAGAGAATTCTCTGAATACATCGTGGAAGTTGGAGGCCATGAAGTCCGTTTGTATGGTGCTCATCTTAAAGCAGGAAATGGTGCCACCAACCAAAATCGCCGATTCGACGAGGCCGTAATTCTCCGTAGTTACCTCGATGAACTGGATCCTGCCACTGAGTTTATTCTGATGGGAGATATGAATGTGAGTTCAAGCAGCGAACCGTCCTATCAGCATCTTGTCCGGGATCGTGTAGATAATGACGGACGAGTGCGAGACCTGGTGGACAGTACGCTAGTAGGATCCTGGAGAAATAACCCTGCTTTTGCTTCCATTCACTCACAAAGCCCACGCACGACCTCGTTCAAGGGCGGTGCTACCGGAGGCATGGATGATCGGTTCGATTTTATTTTCAGCTCGTATGACCTGAACGATGGGGAACGCATTGAATTCATTGAGGGGACGTACACGGTTTTCGGAAACGATGGACAACACTTCAATACGTCAATTCTGGATGGACCCAACCTGGTGGTCAGTGCGGAAGTGGCCCAGGCTCTTCATGATGCCTCCGATCATCTCCCGGTATATGCAGACTTCCTGAGTATCGATGCAGACTTTATTCCACCCGTTGCACAATCAAATATCGTGTTCAGCGAAATCTTATACGATACGCCAGGTACAGATAGTTATGAGGAATGGATAGAGCTGTACAATGCATCAGACTCAACAGTCAGTCTGGCCGGCTGGTTCTTTACAGATAACAACGGGCAGGGTGCCACATTTGTGTTTCCTGAGGGAGTTACCATGGCGCCGCGCAGCTATTATACGGTCGCGAATGAATCGTTGGAATTTGTGTCCATGTATGGATACGATGCCGATTTGTATGCGTCGTTACCTGGGCTTAACAATTCAGGTGATGCTGTACTTCTTTTCTCTCCCGATTCGGTATTGATTGATCAGGTAGCATGGGAAGGTGGGGCAAGTAGAGGACTCCCGGTTTCATGGGGAAGCGCAACAGAACCCCGGGCCCTTCGAGGAGAGTCGATTGCCCGTGCAGATATCGCCTTGGATACCGATTCGTATTCCGATTGGGTTATCATTCCCGGCAACGGAAACCCACAGACCCAAGCACCCTTCGTGACGAATTTTGTCCCACGAACGGTGTCTTCCGAGAGAGCCGCGGTGTTGTCAGAGCCGACCCTGGCGCAGAACTATCCCAACCCCGTGCAGGGCTATACCCAGATCGAGTACACGCTGGCAGAGGCCGGTAACATATCTCTCATTCTTTACGATATGTTAGGCCGGGAAGTCGAGCATCTCGTGAGCGCCTACCAACCTGCCGGCGTCCACAGTATTTCCGTTGACGCCTCTCAACTCTCTAGCGGCATCTACATCTACCGGATGCAGACCGGTACCTTCAACGCGGTGCGGCAATTGGTTGTAGTAAAGTAGGCTAAATTTGTCATCTCGTTGGAGCGCAGCGATCGAGAGATCTACCCTGTCCACATAGCCACGCAGTTCCGTCTACCAATCATGACACTCTGAGAAAGCAAGCGGTTAAATTCGCCTGACTGGCCGTATGGCCTGATTTATGCCGTTCTTTTACATGCAACCCTTCATCCCTTCTGCCCCTCTCTCAACAATGCAGACCAATGAAGACCGTATCTCTCTATGCACTACCGCTACTATTCCTTTTTTCTTTTCCTCAACCAATCGCTTCGGAATCAATAACACCCTCTCTTGATGAGATCGAGCCCGGAGACTTGCTGTTCTTCTGGATCAGCGAAAAAGGCCGGCATGTCGGCGTTTATCTTGAGGATGGTGTTTTCTTCCATGCGTCAACGTCCGAAGGGGTTACATTAAGTAACCTGGATGACGATTACTGGCGCTACCGATTGATATCCATCCGCCGCATCAACCACAGTATGTCGCTGCAGCAGCTTGAGCGCTCCTACGCCAGGTACGACCACGCCCCGTATCGGTTTGGCAGCACCGGTCCCGACCGATTCGATTGCTCAGGCCTCGTATGGCGCGTGTTTGGTGACCACGGCGTTGACCTACCCAGGACCACAAGAACCCAACTGCGCACAGGTAAGCTGGTGATCTCAGGAAGAAATTATTTGCTGAAGAATCGGCGGTGAGGAGCCACGCCGCCCGGTTATTCCTTGTCATCCCGTTGGAGCGTAGCGACGAAGGATCTGGGAATGCACTCGTAAAATGAATGTAGCTGTCATTTAAGTGGTGTTCGCCCAGATTCTTCCTCGCTCCGCTCGCGCAGAATGACAAGCAGAATATATTCTTCTTCCTCAAGCATTCTCCCCTTACGAAGGGGAGATGTCCCACCGGGACAGAGGGGTCAAGTACTCTATCAGAGTAGCTATCCCACCGGGATAGAGGGGGCGGTCACTCATACCTCAACGACTTCACCGGATTCGCCAGTGCAGCCTTAATCGAATGAAAACTCACAGTCAGCCATGCGATTGAGATCGCTGCTACGCCGGCGAGGATGAACAAGGTTGGGCTCAGGGTGATCTGATGCTCAAACTCGGATAGCCAGTTTGATACAAGGATGTATGAAACTGGCAGCGCCAGGCCTATACCGATAAGTACGAGCCAGGTGACTTCTTTTGTCAAGAGGCCTACGAGGTTGGCAACAGATGCGCCTAACACTTTGCGCACGCCGACTTCTTTAGTGCGTTGCTGAGTGGTGAAAGAAATAAGGCCAAATAAACCGAGGCACGAGACGAAGATGGCGATGCAGGCAAATAAGAGGGCTAGCTTGCCAAGGATCGCTTCACTCCGATATGTCTGCTCGTAGTCTTTATCTAGAAAACCATAATCAAAGGGGAAATCTGGATTAAAGGTCTCCGCCACTTCTGCAATGCTTGCGATGGCCATTTCTGTTTGACCAGGGTGGGACTTCACATAAAGCAGATCGGTATCTATGTCGAGCCGAATAATCACTGGCTCAGTAGGGGTATACATAGAATTCATTTCAAAATTTTTCACGACCCCAATGATAGGGCCCGATTGCCCCCAGAAGGTAAGCTCCGTCCCGATTACATCGTCTCCTATCAATGCCGCTGTTTCTTCATTCACCACAAAGCTGGTACTGTCTGCTCTATACTCAGGAGAGAAAGAGCGGCCCTCTATAACTTGCATATCCATCACTTCGATAAAATGGAAATTGGCGCCGATGACATAATATTCATTCTCATCGTTCGGGTCTTTACCATCCCACTGAGCATCTCCAGTGCTGGAGCCAATTGAAAGGGGGTTCGAGTCTGTGGCCGTCACTTCTGAAATACCAGGCCGCTTTAACAATTCATCTCGTATGGCGTCATAGGATTCACTTAGTGCGCCTTCTTGCGCTATGTAGATAATGTTTTCTCGATCTAATCCTATGTCCATATTCTGGATAAGCCGGATCTGTGAGTAAACGGCAAGGGTTCCAACAATCAGTAATACAGAAAGGGCGAATTGTACAACAACAAGGCTCTTGCGAAGATTGGAGGTATACGACTTTTGCTTGATAGCACTCCGCAGGGCCTGGAGTGGACTAAAGGCAGACAAATAGAGGGCAGGGTATCCACCTGCAAGAAGGCCAACCACTACTGTTATAAGAACTGCTACACTGAAGAAAGTGCTATTCAACTCACCCAGGCTGATTTGTTTACCTGCAAGAGCGTTAAAAATAGGTAGAAGTAGGAGTACGCACACAAAGGCAAGAAAAGCAGAGAACGCGGCAATAAGTACAGACTCAGCTAAAAACTGAGAGAACAACGAGGATTGTTTGGCTCCGATTGCTTTTCGGACACCAACTTCACGAGCTCGTTGAATGGATCGGGCCGTAGCCAGGTTGATAAAGTTGATGCACGCAATGAGAAGGAGGAATAATCCAGCAAATGAAAACATGCGAACGTATTCTATTCGTCCTCCGGCAATCTGTCCATCCTTGAAGTCCGAGTATAAATACGCTTCTTCGAAGGGTTGAAAAAACAAAGAGATCTCTTCGATATCCCAGTGTTGCATTATGATATCGTCTACTTTCTTATTTACAGCAGCTAGCTGCGCACCTTCTTCTAACTTAGCGTACGTCAAAAATGCATTGTTGCCCCAATGTTCTATCCAGGAACGGGTAGCAAAAAAATCTTCGATAGAAAGCAAAACATCGAATTGAATCGTAGACTGTTGAGGAATGTCTTCAACCACCCCTCGAATGATAAAGTCTTTTCTGTGATCGATGGTGATCACCTCGCCTATAACATCCTTTGTTTGCTGCCAATCTTCCCCGAATAATTTGCGAGCGACCCGATCTGTTATTACGGCCGATGATTCATCTTGCAGGGCCGAACCAGGAGTCCCCTGAATAAAGGGGAATGCAAAGACTTTGAAAAAATGTTCACTGGCATACGTTCCTTGTTCTCTGAGACTAAGCTCATCCAGGTTGAGCACAAACTCGGTTTCCCAGAACGTATTTGCCGTCTCAATAATTTCTGGGTAGGTGCTTTTGAGCGTTTCTGCAAGTAGTGCAGGTGTACTTGGCCAGGTGTTGGTTCCTTCACTTGTTATAATGTTTCTCCAGGCTACATGTATCTGTTCTCCTTGATCTAGAAAACGGTTGTGCTTGAGTTCATCTTGGACCCAAAGGAAGACAAAAAAACTGCAGGCGAGTCCTAATGCAAGCCCTACGGTATTAATGAGGGTATGCATTTTTTGCTTTCTCAGATTTCTAAAAGCAATCTTAAAGTGATTTCTTAGCAAGGCTATTCTCCAAATCAATTCGTGGGTGATTCTTTGTTCGCGCCGCACTTTTCCCCAGTACACTTTGTGGTATTCTTCTTCGGCTTTGTCGAATGTACCGACGCGTTTCACCGCTTCCTGAAAGGCTTTCTTTTGGGAAAGACCTTTCTGTTGTAGAGCGTCGATACGGTCTCGAAGCCCGGATTCTAGTTCTTCAATGTCTTCGTCAGAAAAGGCCTTGTGCACCTCATAGGGGCGCCGCCATGCTGAGATGGATGTTTCAAGATTGAATTTCATCGAGCTCAGGTTAATCGGGGTTGCAGTCCCCATAGTTCGGCTAAAATGGCATCCACGCATAGCCATTGTTTCTTTTCGCCTTCGAGTGCTTTTAGTCCCTTCGATGTGATCGAGTAATATTTCCGCCGCCGTCCATTCTCCGCCTTGCGCCAGGACGACTCCAGCAAGCCATCATTTTCCAGGCGGTGCAATACGGGGTAGAGCGTGCTATCATCCCATGATAATACGCCATCAGACAAGTCCTCAATGCGTTGCAGTATGGCATAGCCGTAACTTTCCCCGCTCGATAGAATAGACAAGATTAGCGGTTTGGCAGACGCACCTGCAAGTTCACGTGTAAGCATGTTTCTATTTTTGTTTATACCTGGATCCTCCAGGTAATATAGGAATGTATACCTGGAGGATCAAGGTATAAGTCTTGCAACCATAAAAAAAGAGGTTCTCTCGTCGAGAGAACCTCTTACTTGATTTGCCAATTCCCGGGGTGAACGGGCATCCAGGATTTTATCCGGATTACTTGTCAGCCATCATAAGCTGGGTACCCGTTTGGTTCGCTTTGTACGCGGTAAGTGCTGCAATAGAGAAGTCTTTCACGCGTTCTGATTGCTGGCGGTACAACATGTACTCTGCAGTTTCCAGGCTTTCCTGGTCGCCAATATGAATCAGAGCGGCAAGGGCCATGATGCGCTTGGCTTCGTGCTTATTATAAAGGTACACATCCAGGAGTGTAGAAGCAGAGGAGGACATGTCTACGCGTTCGCTATGGTTAGCCAGGAAGAAAATCGCGTTTTGTAGTTGAGCGCCGCTCAGGGAACGATACGACTCATTTTCGAGCGAGATTTCTTGTTCCAGTGAATTCCACCAGTTCATATCCCAGTCCATAAGCGGCATATTCTTGTACTCGTTGACCAACGGAAACTCTTCGTCGTTGTCGCTGGCAACTGGTTCGTCGACGGAAACTACGCCGAACTGATTGAGGGCAAATGTTGTGTTCTGTTGCGCGAATGCATTTACAGAAAAGACAACCATCAATGTAAGTGCAGCAAGAAAAGATCTATGTAAAGTTTTCATTTTTTTATCTCGTGTAAAGGGTAAGTGTGTGCGTGTTTTGAGGTGGCCTACGGGGGAAATATTTTGTGTGTTGCAACATTTACCTCCTTTTAACAACGCTTTACACGGACTATACAATCTTGTTACAGACTTTAGATTTTTGTTATCAATTGGGGCAAAAAGAAGCGAATATTAACAGTGGCATATATATGGCGCAAATAAATGACCACTAACTAAATGGTGGTTTGGCTCATTCGATGTTAGTAGAAAAGGGAGTACAAATAGCGTTTAGTTAAGACGGTTTCGCTTAGATAATCGCCAAAGATAGGACATGCAAGTGCTACCTGGATAACAGAAAACGGCATATCAATTGGTTTCTTAATAGCTCCCCATAAAATCCCTACCGACACCAGGTGTGGCCGGCAAGGGTTTCCGCATATTGAGCAATTCCTGATTGCCCAACTATGTTTGATCACAAACTGCAAGCTATTTGGAAAACACATGTTTCAAAGAATGAATCCACATATATGGGTCCTTGCTCTTCTCCTGACGGCCATGATGCCGACGAGCAACGTACTCGCACAATTTGTCGATGTGGCGTCCACAGTGGGGATTACGACCCCTCACGATGGAAATCCGGTCGACATGGGTGTCGGCTCGGGTGGTGCCTGGATCGACTACGACAATGATGGCGATCTCGACTTCTACATGACAATGAGGTTGGGCGCTAACTTTCTTTATGAGAACAACGCAGGGGTCTTCACTGACGTTGCTGCCGCCGCTGGCGCGCAGGATGTCAATGGAGATGGCGGTGGTGTTGTTGTTGCTGACTTCAACAACGACGGCTGCCAGGATCTTTATCTTGCCAATACAGATGAAGACGCTATCCTGCAAAACAATTGCGACGGCACGTTTACCGATGTAACGGTAGGCTCAGGGCTTGACGCTTCCGGTGCACGCCGTGGTACTTCTGCTTCGGTAGGGGACTACGATGGCGACGGCCTGCTCGACCTGTACGTCGCGCATCATACTCCGGTACCTGGATCTCCAGTTGTTGACGACAAAACAAAAGACCAGGATTACCTTTTCCACAACGATGGCAATTTCGTGTTTACAGACGTGTCCGATGATATGCTCGGCGCCTCTGATCGTGAAAATGCAAGCTTTATCGGCGCCTGGACAGATTTCGATAACGATGGGGACCTCGATATCTACCTGATCCGTGATTGTGGTTTCGACGGATCTGGCGCTATGGACCTCTGGCGAAATGATGGAGGAACCGACGGGGTTACCGATTGGACCTTCACGCAGATGGCCAGCTCTGTAAACGGAAACTGGTGCCAGAACGGAATGGGTGTTGCCGTTGGCGACTATGACCGTAACGGCTATATGGACCTGTTCTACACGGACAACGGTGCTGCTCCAGGTGGTACTGATCCAAACCGTGCAGGTACCGTTCTTCTTGCGAACAGCGCTACTGGTTTTACGGACATGACGGACGTAGCCGGCGTTGCTTCAACAAACTTCTCATGGGGAGCCAACTTCTTTGACTTTAACAACGATGGCTACCTCGATATCTTCATGGCTGCTGGTTCTGTTAACGACGCAGGCACCAATCCTGAATCGCAACTTTGGGAAAGCGATGGAAGCAGCTATACCTATACAAATATCTCATCTACTGCAGGAGTAAACGTACAGGACCGTTGCCGCAACAGCCTTTATGCTGACTACGACCAGGACGGTGACCTTGACATGGCACTTATTTGCTATGGCAGCGACGTACGCCTCTTCAGAAACGACAACAGCAACGGATACAACTGGCTGATCGTTGACCTGATTGGTACTACCAGCAATCGCAATGGTGTTGGCGCTCGTATCGAAGTCACTTCTGCAAGCGGAACGCAAGTACACGAAGTACGCAGCGGATCCAGCCTGGGTGGCGGCGACGACATCGGCGCTCACTTTGGGTTGAACACAGACGCAACCGCTACCTCTGTTTCTATCACCTGGCCTTCAGGTACAGTTCAAACGCTTGTTAACGTTTCTGCAAACCAGCGCCTCAGTGTAACTGAAACCTCTACGGGTACCGGACAACTCTTCACCGATGTGTCTGCAACAGCCGGTGTAGGCGTTTCTCACATGGGTGCTACGGATGGCGACATGCCTATCGGTACTGGAGCTGCCTGGTTCGACTATGACAATGATGGCGACCAGGATCTCTACATGACCAACCGTGAAGGAAATAACTGGCTGTTTGAAAATAATGGCGGAGTCTTTACAGACGTAGCTGTTACCGCCGGTGCAGCGGACGGTACTGGAGAAGGCGCTGGTGTTGCAGCGGCTGACTTCAACAACGACGGTTGCGTTGACCTTTATCTTGCGAACACCTACGAAGACGCACTCCTCCAGAACAACTGTGACGGTACGTTTACAGACATCTTTACCGGTTCTGGCCTGGAAGGCACTGAAGATCGCCGTGGTACTTCTGCAAGCTGGGGCGACTATAATGACGATGGCTTGCTTGACCTTTACGTATCACACCACATGCCTGCTCCTCTTGCAGTAGGAATCACTGGTGATACAGAGCAAGACTTCCTCTATCACAACGATGGCGACGGTACATTTACTGATGTATCTGACATGTTATTAGGTACGGACCGTATCGGCCGTGCGTTCATCACAGGATGGACCGACCACGATCGTGATGGCGACCTTGACCTGTACATGATCCGTGACTGTCCGTTTGGTCAGAACTCAGGTCCAATGCAGCTCTTCCGTAACGATGGCGGCACAGACGGTACAACCGACTGGACCTTTACCGAGATCTCAGACACTGTTGGCGCTGACTGGTGCCAGAACGGTATGGGCCTCGCAGTAGGTGACTATGACAACAACGGTTGGATGGACTTCTTCTTCACCGACAACGGTGCAGGAACAGATGAATACCCAGATGCTTCTGAGCGCGGGGGTGCCGTACTCCTTAGCAACACTGCAGGTGTATTCACTGAAACAACCGACGCAGCCGGCGTTGCAAACACAGACTTCTCTTGGGGAGCGAACTTCTTCGACTATGACCTCGACATGGACCAGGACCTCTACCAGGTTGCAGGCGCCATGGATCCGCTCGTAGTTCTTGAAAACACTCTCTTCCAAAACAACAACGACGGTACCTTCACCGACGTTTCTCTCAGCTCAGGCGGCTTGAATGATCCGTTGAACTCTCGTACCTCTGCGATGGGCGACTATGACGGCGACGGTGACCTGGACATGTTTGTTGTGAACTATGGCCAGAATGCGAAGCTGTTCAGAAACGACAACAACAACGGTAACAACTGGGTGCAGATTTCTCTGCAAGGCACCACGAGTAACCGTGACGGTATCGGCGCATGGGTTGAAGTAACTGCCGGCGGTGTTACGCAGCACTATGAAACACGAAGTGGTTCTAGCCTCGGTGCTGGCGATCAAAACGGTGCCTTCTTTGGATTGGGTTCTAACTTCTCCATCACAGACGTTACAATCACCTGGCCTTCAGGCATCGTACAAAACGTGGGCAGCCTTGGTATCAACCAGAGCCACCTCATCGTTGAGCCTGCGCCTAGCGAATTGTTTACAGACGTTACTTCATCAGCCGGTGTAAGCTTCCTCCACGATGGCGCAAGTGTCTCTGACATGAGCCTCGGTACAGGTGCTGCATGGTTTGATTATGACAACGATGGCGATCAGGACCTCTATGTTACACAGCGTACTGGAGCCAACAAACTCTTCCAAAACAATGGCGGCGTATTTACCGATGTAGCTGCTACTGCTGGCGTTCAAGATGCTGGTAACGATGGATCAGGCGTTGCCGTTGCCGACTTCGACAACGATGGGGACAAAGACCTCTTCCTCGCGAACAGCGACGACGATGTCTTATTTCGAAACAATGGCGATGGTACATTCACCGATATTACTGCAGGTTCAGGACTCGAAAGTTCAGAAGAACGCCGAGGTACTACTGCTTCCTGGGGTGACTATGATGATGACGGTTACCTGGATCTTTACGTATCGCATCACATGGCGATCGCAGGATACACAGTAACTGGTTCTACCGAGCAGATCAAAGCACAGGATTACATCTACTACAACAATGGAGACGGTACATTCACCGACGTATCCGACATGCTGCTCGGAACGGCTCGCGAAGGTATGGGCTTCATTGGTGGATGGACTGACTACGACCAGGATGGTGATCTGGATGTCTTTGTAATCCATGACTGCCCGTTCGACTTTACGTCTCCACAGCAGATGTTCAGAAACGATGGCGGTACCGATGGTGCTACTAACTGGACCTTCACCGAAGTATCTGCTACGGTAAACGTGGATGAGTGTCAAAACGGAATGGGCCTCGCAGTAGGCGACTACGACCGTGACGGCGACTTCGACTTCTTCTTCTCTGACAACGGAAGCGACGGCACAATCCCAGCAGGCCAGACCGGCCGTGCAGGTACGATGCTTCTCCGTAATGACGGTGGTACATTCATCGATGCAACAGACATCGCAGGTGTATCTTCGGTTGCATGGTCTTGGGGAACGAACTTCTTCGACTATGACAACGACGGCTTCCAGGATCTCTACCTGGCTGCCGGCGCGATGAACTCAGAAACAGAAGTTGTTGAGTCTGTACTTTGGCAGAACAATGGTGATGCGACGTTCAGCGACGTATCAACATCTAGCGGCGGCCTGAACGACGGACTCCGAACACGTACCAGTGTATACTCGGACTACGACGAAGACGGCGACCTGGACATGTTCCTTGTAAACTACGGTGGCGATACAAAGCTCTTCCGTAATAACAACAGCAATGGCAACAACTGGGTCATCATCGATCTCGAAGGGGTTGTAAGTAACCGCGACGGTATCGGTGCACGCCTCGAACTATCTACTTCAGACGGCGTCACTCAGTACTTCGAAACACGCAGTGGATCCAGCCTTGGTGGTGGTGATGATCTTGGTGCACACTTCGGTGTCGCAAGTGCCGCTTCGATCACGAACCTGACTGTATACTGGCCTTCAGGCAATGTACAGGCTGTGACTGGCCTTGGCATCAACCAGCGTCACCTGGTTATTGAAGAAGACACCGGCCTGCCTTCTACACTTGCTGTAGATCCTGCCAGTGTTGACTTCGGGCAGGTTGAAGAAGGATCTTCTTCTGCGCCTACTACGATCACACTGACCAACGAAGGCGATAGCTCAATCGACGTTACTGACGTAACAATCTCTGGCACAAACGCCGGCGACTTTAGCCATACGTTTGCTGGACCAGTTACTGTCCCTGGAGGATCAACAAGTACGTTTGACGTATCCTTTGCTCCAGTACCAGGAGCGGCGCCATTCTTACCAGAAGGCGTATTGTACCGTGTGAATGCCGGTGGCGCTCTCATCAGTGACTGGGAAGAGGATTCGGACGCTACACCGTCTGCATACCTCCTTGCAGGATCGACGAACATCGAGACTGATGATGCTACGGTGTCCTTTGACAGCACAATACCTGTAGGTACACCGACTGAGCTCTTCGAGACAAAGCGTATCGACGCGAATCAGGCTGATCCTAAGATGGAATGGGACTTCCCTGTCACCTTGGGTGAAGAAATCGAAGTGCGCCTCTTCTTTGTTGAGATGTCACGCTGTTCTGCAGACAACCGTCTCTTCGATGTGACTATTGAAGGCTCAACCGTATTGAGTAGCTTCGATGTGTACACGGAAGCAGGAGGCTGTAATGTAGGAACGATGCGCACGTTCACTGTCACACCACTGGACGATAATCTGGATATCGACTTCCCGCTTGCTAACGGTAAACCATCCGTTCTGGCAGCTATCGAAATCCTCGGTTCTTCAGGTGTAAGCATGCGCGACGCTCAGGTAACCGTCAGCCATACAGGAGCCAACGGTTCCTTGAACGTAGACCTGACCGGTGAAGCACTCGCAAACTCAGGCGCTTCTGTACTTGTAGCTTCTGTAGACGCGATCGACTTCGGTTCAGTGAACGAAGGATCAACTTCTAATCCAGAAACCGTTACGCTGACAAACACAGGTGCAAATCCTGTTGATGTATCAGCTGTAACGCTCTCAGGCACCGACGTAGGCGACTTTGCTCATACGTTTGTAGCGCCGGTTACTATCGAAGGCGGTTCAACAGCCACATTCGATGTCACCTTCGCGCCGCAGAGCAGTGCTGCTCCAGAACAAGCTGCAGCTACTCCAACACCGCTATCCACAGCGGGCGTTCTCTACCGCGTGAACGCAGGAGGTAGCCTCGTCGATGACTGGGAAGAAGATACTTCCGGATCACCTTCTCCATATGTACTCGACGGATCTACATCTATCGAGACCGACGATGCACCGGTTACGTTCGACTCAACAATTCCAGTTGGAACACCTGTCGATCTCTTCACAGCCAAGCGCCGTGATGCGAACCAGGCTGATCCACGCATGGAATGGGACTTCCCAGTAGCCGCAGGTGAAGAAGTTGAGGTACGCCTCTACTTTATCGAGATGTCTCGTTGTGCTACAGGCAACCGCTTGTTCGACGTACTGATTGAAGGAACACTGGTACTGGACAACTTCGATGTCTACACAGAGTCTGGCAGCGAATGTAACCAGGGAACGATGCGTACCTTCACAGTAACAACGGATGGTAACCTTGATATCGACTTCCCGCTTGCCAATGGCAGACCTTCAACGGTAGCGGCTATCGAGATCCTGGGTAGCGCATCCTCTGGAACAGTGAAAACTGCTCAACTTGCTGTAGAGCACACCGGTGTAAACGGAACGCTCAACATCGACTTGACAGGTACCTCACTTGCTTCAACAGGGGGCGGTAATGAATTGCCAACAGCAACCTTTACCTCTACAGTTGACGAAACGAATGAGTTGCTCGTTCACATGTCAAGCACCAGTACGGATACAGACGGCAGCATCGTTTGTCACCAGTGGGACTTCGACGGAAGCGACGGAATACTCTTCAATACATGTGAGGAAGGAGACGCGCTGAATGCATCAGACGTATCCTACACCTATCCAGCCGTTGGATACTACGACGTAACGCTTCAGGTCACTGACGACCAAGGCGCAACAGACCTCGTGACCATGTCGGTTGCAGCCGGTAACATTCCGATTGTACCCTTCATGGAAGAAGCAGGGCTTGTTGTAATGGAAGCAGAAAACTACTTCACCAACACACCTTCTAATGGAGATGAGTGGACAGAGACAACAGCTGAAGAAGGCTTCAGTGGAAGTGGTGCGATGGAAGTAGGTCCTAATGACGGTTCTACCAGTGGTCAGATCGGCGGTGCTGAAATGACGTATGACGTAGACTTCAGCACACTCGGCACCTACTATGTATGGGCGCGTGTACTGGCTCCGTCTTCTTCGGACAACTCCTTGCACATGGGTGACAATGGCAACTCAACAGCCATTAAGATGAACACCGACACCTTCGGCGAGTGGGTCTGGACGAACATGGATACGAAAGACAATATCCTTGACGTCGAGATCACAACAGCTGGTGTACAGGAAATCAACGTATGGATGCGTGAAGATGGATTGTTCATCGACAAGATCGTTCTTACGCAGGATGCTGGATTCACACCAGAAGGTCTTGGACCGGCTGAAAGTCCACGCGTATCTGCTGCAGCGATGATTGCTGCCATGAACGATTCCGGTGAGGAGTTCATCAAGGGCGCTGTGGTTGATCTTCCAACTGAGTTCGCTCTCGAAGAAAACTATCCGAATCCGTTTAACCCAACGACAACGATCCAGTTTGCACTGCCAGAAGACGCCAGTGTGACACTCGAAGTCTATGATGCAACAGGCCGCTTAGTTGCTACGCTGATCAACAGCCAGCTCTCAGCCGGTCGCTACGAATCCATCTGGAACGGCCGCAATGATGCGGGCTCAACCGTAGCCAGTGGAGTGTATCTCTACCGACTCCGTGCAGGGTCCTTTGTTCAAACCAAAACGATGTTGTTGATGAAGTAATCAACGTAGTACATCGTGACCGATAAGAAAGGCGGCTACTCGAAAGGGTAGCCGCCTTTTTTTGTTTGAGATATAGTTTGAGTATTAATGGATTTCAATCTGTTCGATGCGGCCTCGCCAATAGAGAAGACTCCCTTCCGGTAATATCCACTCAACTTCTCCTTCTAACGGGGTCCGGATTCCTCTTCGTTGTTCATACTCCTTGAAATGGCCTTGCCAGGGCATAAGCATATACTCTCCATCTTTCTCATGGTAACGCCCCTCTGTGTAGATCCGGGAGACTTCGTTGTTTTCATTAAAATGAAATTGAAGAGATACTTCAATGTCGCCATCAACAAGTGTGGCAAGCGCTGAACTGTCATCAATTTCTGACCAGGAAAGATGATCACTTGGTAAAAGAGCGGTAGGAAACCAGACTGCTTCTGCTAAATATCGTTGTAGAGCGGCTTCATTGAGTTCTTTTTTATCATGTTCGTTAACAACGGGAATGACATAAAATAGCGCTCCCTCCATAGATCCATTTCCATGGACATATCCATCACGCACATGCACGTTCATGAGGGGGGCCATTTGAATGCGCGCATCCCATACAAGCCCTGGAGGGTTTGTTGAAAAATATTGAACAGCATTAAAAGGGACCCAAGGAGTATCAAATCCTCCGTTACGAAAGGTGCCTGTTTGTTCTAACCGTATCCAATTAATCAATGGTTGTCCTTCAGTGAGCACGTGTTTGAAATAACGTATCAAAGGTGCCGGAAGTCCATCCAGTTGATCATAAGTAAACACCCTCTCATTACGTTCGATTTTTATCTGGTCGATGAGATTTGCAGATGTAGCTTGCCATTTTAAAAACCCCATAAATCCGATTGAAAACAGTCCTGCCAACAGAACAGAAACGATAATGAGACCAATTTTAAACCAGAGAGCCATAATGTAAGTGGTTAACAAGCAGAAGCCCAGTAACGGACTCGTCCTGGGCTTCTAACTCTACAGCATTAAATGTCCTTTTTGAATCATTGTTGACTAGGTCTGAAGGATGCAATTGATTGAGCCGTATGGACTCCGTTCATAATTCACGTCTCCATCTTCGTTGAACCAACCTCTGCTTTCGCTTAAATACCGAAAGGCATACATTTCATCTTTGTCTAAGTCAACGGTTGCCTGCAACCCATTGCCATTCTCATCGGTGAAGGGGGTAGCGCCTGGTGTCCAGTCGTTGAACTCTCCAACGACAGACACTTCTCCCAACTCGCCGTCGTTGGGCAATGTGAATGTCACTTTGACATTTTTTCGATTTTTCTTTGTTTTGATCATGATTCTTTCAGGGTTGATCTTGTAAGTTAGTGGTGGTGCGTCTGAATCCAGCCCCATACATCTACATGCAATTCTGTGGAATACGACGAGACGCTAGCCTGAATGTATAATACACAGCATCGACAAGACCAATTGCCGGAGGACGCCTGCAAGGACGGTAGTGTAATACCTTAGAGGAGATGAAATACCTGGCTTAGTGCAAGATGAGCGGTATGGGGTTGCTGACTTTGATGCTGGGAGTCCGGAGACAAGAGTGAAGTATCATGTAGGGGAAATGCTTACAGGTTGAGTCGAGTTTTTCTGTTAGTTTAAAAAGACAGGTTTTTGCATATAGGAACAATAATGAGGGTCATTTGGAAAGTTGTCATGAATCCATGGGGTGAAGTGTGCGCAAAGAAATAGAGAATGAAGCAGATATAAAGAGGCTGGTTGATGCATTTTATGCGCGCGTTCGTGAAGACGAATTACTTAGTCCTGTATTTGAGGAAGTCGCTGGTATTGATTGGGAGAGCCACCTGCCAAGAATGTATGCGTTCTGGGAGACGATATTGCTTAATAAGGCCGGCTACAAGGGCAACCCTGTTTTGAAGCACGTCAACCTGGCCATGAAAACACCCCTGTCCGAATCCCACTTCACTCGATGGCTGGGTTTGTGGAATGAGACTGTGGATCAGTTTTTCCAGGGCCAGCGTGCACAGGTTGCAAAAGAGCGAGCGTTGATGATGAGCAATATCATGCGGTTCAAATGTGAGCAGGCAAGTCTTCAGGCCACTGCAAAGTGATATCTACCGGATAAAGCATCGCTGATGTGGACTGAAGTGGGATCCACAACCCACTATAACTGAAACATGAACTCCTCAGATGGGCTCGCGACTCAGTAAAAAATCCTGTATCCTAAAAGATGCCCTGACATGGCTATACATACGCACTTTAGTGAGTGAACGTAAAGAATCATAACGAAATCATGTATTTACATGATTGTTGTTAATCTAACGATCTTCTTAATTAAAAAAGCTACCTGATCTGGCCTTTGTACACATCTCTTTGTTGGCCAAGACGGGTAGTGCACCCATTCAATTTTTTAATTTATCAATTATTAAGGAGACTCTATCATGTCGAATCACAGTAGTACATCATCTGAAGGATTTCGAGAAGAGGTTGATCCTGAAAGCGGCAATTTGCATGAAGAAGCATCGAGCGAAGGCACTGAGGGCTTTGAGACCACCGGGGCATTATCTGAAAGTGATAACGAGGGTAAAGGAAATGAGGGAGGTATTGAAGACGTAGAAGGGTTTGACACTTCACGTATCACAGAAGAATTGGATCAATTTAGTGAAGAAGTCAAAATCACAAAAGCACTTGAAGCTATACCCATTGCTGGGGCAGAAGAGTTCGGAGAGCCTGAAACAGTATGTGGTAGAGATGATCGAGTTCGTATCTCGCCGGCTACTAGAATACCGTGGAGATGGATATGTCAACTCATTATTACAAGGGCAGATGGAGGAACTTCGATTTGTACAGGATGGTTCATCGGCCCCCGCACAGTGATGACATCTGGTCATTGTGTATACAGTCATGCCTCAGGTGGCTGGGCCCGGCGAATAGAAATTATTCCTGGCATGAACGGAAGTTCTCGTCCATTTGGATCTCAAGTAGGAAGGTCATTTCGTAGTGTTCGTGGGTGGACCGTTAATAGGGATCGTAATTACGATTACGGTGCAATTATTTTACCCAATAACAGGCTTGGTTCACGTGTAGGCTGGTTTGGATTTGAAACTCGATCAGACAGCAATTTGCAGAATTTGTTGGTAAACAATTCAGGATATCCTGGCGATAAACCATTCGGGACACAGTGGTTTAATGCCGGCCGCATCACCCGCGTGACAGCACGTATGATTTCGTATATGATTGATACAGCGGGTGGACAGAGTGGGAGCCCTGTTTGGCGATATTCTCCAGGCCGAGGACGTTATGCAGTTGGGATCCACGGATACGGAGGATGTCCAAACTCTGCAGTTAGAATTACAAGACCTGTATTCGACAATATGCTAAGATGGAAAAACAATCCTTGATATACGTACGTATACGAATAACTAGCTAAGTGTCATAAGTAGGGCTGAAATCTATCAGCCCTACTTTGATCAAAACATTCATATGAGAATTGCTCTTTGCTTAATTTTCTTAACAGGTATAGCTTGCCAGAGATATCCTCAAAATTCAAGGATATACAGTGATAATTCAATGGAGGTGAATATGGAAGGAAAAATCTTATCCATTATGGAAAGTTGGCCCCTACAATTGACCGTAGAATCCAAACTAGGGGAGATCTACCATGTCCAATTGCATGAAGAGGCTCTAATTTCGAAAGGTGATTCCGTCAAGAAGGCAGGCGATCTCTCCATTAATTTAGAGGTAAAGGTGAAAGGTGATTCCACTGGTCTTAATTCATTATTAGCCCGTGAAATACACATTCTGAAATAGCATGGTCTCTGGGCACAGAGAATACAGTTGAACTCCCTCTATTGTAACGTAAATAATTCTCCATTCGGATTAAGAAGCTCAACACTTTTGCTATCGCTAATTGCTTGAGTTAAATCCATTTCTATTTCTCCAGTCAAATAGGCTTCGCATGGATCGGAGTTGCTATTGTGTGTAAACCATAGTTTGACAGTATCAGCCTTTTCTTCCAGGTTAAGAGTGAAATTGTGCTCTTCACACCCACCTGAAAATGATACCCATAATGATAGAACCTTTTCATTTAGCACTGGAGGGTGTACTCCGCTTCCTGAGGTCGCAATCTCGTACAGATCTCCAAATGTAGTGGTGCTGCTTGCTGGTGAATTAGTTTCAAGATTTGTACTGATATTAAACGCTGGAGACTCTGTCTCGTTGTCTACCATGCTGCAACTGCACATTACAACGAGGACAAATACTATAACAAATGGTTTCATATTGGTTTTGTTAAAAAATAATTGTGCATAACAGTGTTTGATAATGTATTTGACAGCAATTGAAGCCATTCTATTTCATTTGTAAGCAGATTAATGTATTCCCACGATCTTTCCGTTGCGAAAATTTTTAGTATTCCTGTGCACTCACACCCTTGGATTTAGATACATGAGTTACACAAAAGACTATACAGGTGAGTTAAGTAAATACTTAAACTCTCTTACAGAATTATTTAGAGCTTTAATAATTGATGGAAATATTGGATTTATTTCTGAAGCGATTCGCTCAATCGTTATACGTCAAGAAGCGGAGAAGGAACGGATCAATGTTAGCAGAGACGAACTCCAAAAAAATGTTGATATGTATCGTCGTTTGTTAGGCTTGCAAAGATCTGAAGACTTTTTCAATTTTTTAGATCAGCAATCACTGACATCTGAAGGCTTTATTCGAAGGGTTGGCAGGGCAATTTTGGAATCAAGATTGAAACAAAAGCTGACTAAAGGGCGATTGCAACCCTTCTTCGAAGAGAATAGGCAACAGTTTGAGGTAGTTGCAATTTCCCAGATTGTTGTTAAAGAGATTGACTTTGCTGAGAAACTCAGAGTAATACTTGAAAAAAAGAATGGTGATTTCAGAAGAATTGCGCGTGAGTTTTCAATAGATGATTCAACGAATTTGAAAGGGGGCTTTGTAGGGGTTGTGAGTCGATCAGATCTAAATCCAACGATTTCAGATGAAATCTTCGGGTGCCCTATTGGAGAAGTTGTAGGTCCAGTCAAAACGGATAAAGGGTATCACCTTATTTCAGTTGATCACATATACTCACTTCAGCTTGATGACCCATCAATTAGAGTCCAGGTCCAAAATATCGTATTCGAAGATATATTGAGGGATAAAGTAGAGGCAATTAGAGCAAGCGGCATTCTTCCCGAGTATAATCAGCTACGTTATCCTGCCATAAAGATTGGTAATCTCGATGAAAAAGAGGATGCGGTAGTCCAAGTGAAAAAAGGTATTTACAAGGATTTGACATCATTACAACCTACACTAAGCATAAGTGGAGAAGAGGCGGTTCTGACATTGCATCAAACCTTGCACCCGATGGCAAAAATGTCATTACATAATCATCTAGTAGGGTTGTATGAGACGCCGTTCAATGTTATTCGCAGATTTCCATGTTGTGGATTTTTGAATTGTGTCCATTTAAATAGAACTAGTGCAGCTCATATACATGTCTCCATATAAACCACATTGCGAATGATATTGCTTGAAATCATCTATGCCTATTCGTAAGCACTTAGGATAACCGAAACGCAACCACATGTAGTATTCCAAAACGCCAGGCTGTCTAAAATGCTGTGAACCGGCCATATTCCTTTTCTTTGTCTGGAGTTCATATAAATAGTACGGAGTAATGAGTAGGGAAAATGCTTACAAATATCTATTGAGTAAAACTCCAAATTTGGCACTACAAAATGATATCTAGTGGCTAAAACTCCCATTTAGGCACTGCAAAATGATATCTAGTGGCTAAAACTCGCATTTGAGTACCGCAAAGAGACCAACTAGCCGCTAAAAACCGCGGATGAGTGCCTAATTGATATATCAGAGTATATCGGTGGTGGTGATTGAGCACAGCAAAATGGTTTTTAGCGGCTAAACCTCGCAAGTCAGCACTGCAAAGAGACTTACTAGCGGCTAAACCTCGCAAGTCAGCACTGCAAAGAGACTCATTAGCGGCTAAACCCCGCATTTCAGCACTGAAAAATGATATCTAGCGGCTAAACCTCTCGGGTCAGTGCTGCAAAGAGAACCACTATCCGCTAAAACTCAAAGTTCAGAACGGATTGATATACGCTCATATATCAGTTGGTGTCTTTGAGGTACTTGAATGGCTGTTTTATTGAGCAGGTGGGAAGAGTGATGAAGTGGAGAGCGGCTAAACCGAGCTTGCACCGCTTTTCTTTTAACCTGTCATCTGGAGTTGCCCGCAAACCAGTAAGCACAAGCCGGAAAGACTAGGATCGCTGATAGAGTAATAGGAATAAAGGCCTTCTTTCCTCCGAGTTATCATGCCTTCTTGGGCTAGCAATTTGAGATGTTTGCTCACATTGGCTTGCAGTTGCCCGGTGGCTTCAATGAGTTCCTGGACATTCATCTCGCCTTTAGAATGCAATAGATTGAGAACTTCTAGACGAACGGGCTCTCCCAGCAGTCTAAATCTATGGGCAACCTGGATAAGTAATTCTTTGGGTAATAACTGTGAAGGCATTGTGCTGAATCTATAACATTACTTTTGGGTAATATTCATAGAATTGGATGTTGTTCCCTTTTGGATATTATGTCCCTATATATTCTGTTGGTGGGGTTTTTCTAAGTGTGAAGATTTGACAAAACAAGGAAACTATATTACTTGAAAGTGATATATTGATGCAGCTGGACTTGTTATTACAAGTAGTGGCAAGGTGACTTGATTATTAAACTCGAATCCAAATTTTTAAGGTGAAAGATATGTTATTCCGTCAAATATTCGATCCTAAACTTGCTCAATACGCATACCTCATCGGATGCCAAAAAACCAATGAAGCCATTATTATTGATCCTGAGAGAGATATCGATCAATACGTAGAACTGGCTGAATCTGAAGGCCTCAATATCGTAGCCATTGCAGAAACCCACATTCATGCGGACTTCCTTTCTGGTGGACGCGAATTTGCCGAACGCTTTGGCACGAAACTCTATCTGTCGGATGAGGGAGACAAAGATTGGAAATACGAGTGGGTGAAGGAGAAGAAGGGCGATGGAACCCCCTATGATTACGTGTTGCTCAAAGATGGCCACTCTTTTATGATTGGCGGTATTGAGATTGTAGCAGTTCACACGCCAGGCCATACACCAGAGCACATGAGCTATCTCGTTTACGATCGCGGCTCTGGAGCTACGACACCGATCGGTATAGCGACGGGCGACTTTGTTTTTGTAGGAGATCTGGGGCGCCCCGATTTGCTCGAGCAGGCTGCCGGTATGCATGGCGTTCAAGAGCCTTCAGCTCGAATGCTTTATGGTTCATTGCCACGATTTACTGAACTTCAAGATTACATCCAGGTTTGGCCAGCCCACGGTGCAGGTTCAACGTGCGGTAAAGCGCTTGGAGCAGTACCTACAACCACGGTAGGGTATGAAAAACTCTACAACGCATCTTTGGGAGCTGCACAGGGTGGTGAAGATGCATTTGTACAGTCTATTCTTTCAGGACAGCCCGAGCCACAGATGTACTTTGCCCGCATGAAGCGTGATAACAAACTTGGTGCTCCGGTGCTTGGCAAGCTGCCCCAGCCTCAGAAGCTAACGGCGAAAGAATTGGGGGAAATGGCAACGCGCGAAGAGGTCCTCATAGTTGATACAAGGATCGATCGCTCAGCTTTTATGGCAAGCCATATTCCTGGGGCTCTCTATGCACCCATGAATAAGACGTTTAATACAGTGGTGGGGTCACTAGTCATCGATGAAACTACCCCGATTGTGTTGATCGCTCACGAAGAAGTGGTAGAAGAGGCTGTCCGTGATCTGGTCCGAATTGGATACGACAACATTATGGCGTTTGCTGAAATAGATACACTTGAACGTTACTTTGCTGAAGGTGGTGCAAAGGGTATGATAAAAGAAATCGATTTTCGGCAGCTTGAGAGCATGCGTCAGCAGGATGATGTTGTCGTAGTGGACGTCAGGTTTGCAGCAGAATATGCATCTAAACATGTCCCTGGTGCCATTAATGCCTCTTATACGCGTTTGCCGGATTATCTGGAAGATCGTATTCCTGGCGGGAAAACGCTGGTTGTGCATTGTGTCAGTGGCGCAAGGGCTGCGGCAGCTTCATCTTTTCTAGTTGCCAAAGGGTTTGACGTGCAGTACGTGAATGGAAAATTTGCAGAGTATAGTGAAGCGGTAGGAGCTACGAAGGGCGAGCCGGTAGCGGTATAGTTATGTAACCTGGTAAGGCATGGAGCAACGCCATGCCTTACCTACTCTTGCTCATTCCTAACCGTGTCCAGTAGCGCATTAAACATGAATTTCGAAAGCAAGCTACAGCATCTGATACCCTTAAAAAGTCAAATCACTGGTTATGGTAGTACACAGGCGCGCAATGACCTTGTTGCTGGTTTAACGGTTGGTGTTATGCTTATACCTCAGGGTATGGCTTATGCACTCATAGCAGGTATGCCTCCCATTTATGGCTTGTATGCCTCCCTGGTGCCTGTTTTAGTTTATGCAATTTTTGGTACCTCTCGTCAGCTCTCAGTGGCCCCGGTTGCTATGATGTCGCTTCTGACGGCTGCAGGTGTAGCCCCTTTGGCAGGAGATAATATTGAACGCTATATCGCTCTAGCGATACTGCTTGCATTCATGGTAGGTGTCATTCAGTTTTTGATGGGGCTGGCCAGGTTTGGATTCTTGACAAACTTTTTGTCTCATCCCATTCTGGCAGGTTTTACAAGTGCTGCGGCACTGATAATTGGGTTTAGTCAGCTAAAGCACCTCCTTGGCATTGACATTCATCGGTCTCATCACGTACACGAAATACTACTGCAAGCGATACAGCAGATCAGTGCGGTGCATGGTGTAACGCTCTTGATTGGGTTACTCAGTATTGCACTGCTTGTTGTACTTAAACAGTGGAAAAAGTCATTCCCAGGTGCGCTGGTGGTAGTTGTATTGTCAACCCTTGCGGTTTGGGCTTTTGCACTTATGGATACTGGGGTACATATCGTTGGGTCTGTTCCAGGCGGATTGCCAGCGATTTCGATTCCTGAACTTCATTGGGCGGATGTGCAGGCACTGTTCTCAACGGCCCTGGCTATCGCTCTGGTTGGTTTTATGGAGTCTATTGCAGTAGCAAAAGTGTATGCCGCAAAGCAACGATATGAGATCAATGCTAACCAGGAGCTAATCGGTTTAGGGCTGGCCAATATATTCGGTTCGTTTTTTCAGTCTTTTCCAACCACGGGGGGATTTTCCAGAACAGCCGTTAATGCTCAGGCTGGTGCTACTTCACAGGTGGCAGCGCTAGTAACAGCTGGAATTATCGGGATGACACTGCTTTTTTTGACTCCATTGTTTTACTACTTACCCAAAACGGTACTTGCTGCCATCGTGATGGTTGCTGTTTGGGGGCTTGTTGAGTGGAAAGAGGCGCGTTATCTCTGGCGAGTAGACAGGAAAGATTTTGCTCTTATGCTTCTTACGTTTCTGGCGACGCTTGGCTTGGGGATTGAGCAGGGTATCCTTGTTGGTATAGCTGCCTCGCTCATTGTTGTTCTGCATCAGAGTTCTCAGCCACACACCGCCATTGAAGGGCGGCTTCCTGGGACAAATACCTATCGTAATGTGGAACGAAATCCTGATGCGCAAACTGAACAAGGTATTGTGGTATTTAGAGTAGATGAATCTCTTTATTTTGCCAATATTGCTTTCTTCAACGAAAAAGTCAGGAGAATTGTAAGCGAGAAGGATCGGGTGAGATTTCTCGTATTGAATTTCTTTCCAGTAAATCGGATTGACTCAAGTGCTGCGCATGCATTAAAAGAGATTGTGAGTGAGCTACGGGCAAATGGCACTAACGTGTCTTTTGCTGGGGTAAAAGGCCCGGTGCTCGATGTTATGAAAAAAGCAGCTCTGGATAAGTTTGTAGGGGAAGATAACTTTTACCTTGAAGTGCATGATGCTGTACAAGGTGCATTTGCCATAAACCAATCAGAGTCAAACCTTAGTTTACAGCAGGATATTGAACCTGTTTTGCAAAGTTGATCTCCATAAACTAATGCTGTACATTCGATTGTTATTCATTCTTGAGTGAAAAACATGAATCGAGTTGCTGCATATTTTTTCCTTTATTTCTGCCTATTGATAGGATGTGATGGGGGATCGGAGCCCGAGCCAGAGATGGAAACGGTTGTTATGGTCAATGGGGAAAGAGTGGATTCGGTTTATGATTTTATTCTTGGAGAACGATTGACACCAAGAGCATTCGGAGGCAATCCCGAATCCGGCGGAGGGAATCCTGAAATCATAGAAGTAATTACCGGGATTCACTATGGCATGCAAGGCATGCTCTCCGGCGAAACGCGTCGGATCACCTTGTCCCCGATCCATGGATTGGGCTCCAGGTCGTATTCAACGGATACCATGCCAGCGGACTCAACACTGACCGTCGATGTCGAGTTGATTGGGTAGGGGGCTTTGCCAATCACTCACTACGGCTCATGACGGCTTCGCTAGAAGGTGTGCTGTGTGTATAGTCTGATCCGTAGCCATACGATCCGTAGCTGTAGCCGTAGGTGTTTTTGTATCCATACATGCTCGATGGATCGAAGCGGTTGAGGACGGTGCCCAGTACATTGGCATTTACGCTTCTTAATTCATCGACTGATTGGGTAAGAGCTTCCATGTCTGTGCCATCGGAAGAGGCAACAACAATGACGGCGTCGCACTGCCTGGACAAGAGGACCGGATCTACGGCTCCTAACACAGGTGGCGTATCAAAGATGACAATGTCAAACTCCATTCTGAACCGTTCGATGAGATCCATCATTTGTGGAGATCCAAGGAGTTCTGCAGGTTGAGATACAGGAATACCCGTGATCACATAGAGATTTTCGACGCCAGTGAAGAAGCGCTCTGCATCCCAACGGCTTTGGTCTTCCGATACCAATTCTAGCAGGGTTGGTCCTGATGGAAGGCCGAGCTTGTCATGGATGGACGGACGTCGCAGGTCCGCATCGATAACAAGTGTCCGTTTACCTGCTTGGGCGGATGTGATAGCAAGGTTAAGAGACGTTGTGCTTTTGCCAGCGCCTGATGTTGGGCTTGTGACCATCAAGTTTTGGATACCCATGTCGTCTCTGCTGAACTGAAGCTTAATGAATAATCGCCTGTAGGCTTCTGCAATCGGAGACAGAGGTGCTATGAGGGCTGCCAGGGCAGTGCTGACTTCCCGGCCCTCGAACCCAACCTTTGAGCGTTTGCCAAACTCTTTCTTGATGAATTGGCGCATGTCCGGAATAACACCCAGCATATTGATGTTGCTGTGGCTGAAGTCCTTTGGAGAGTACACCTTCGTGTCCAACTTGCGGCGGCCAACGGCAACGCTGACTCCGAGCATCAACCCAAGCATGAGGCCCAGGATCATGTTAATCGCTTTTTGTGGCTTTTCTGGCTTTTCGGGCGGAATAGCTTCACGCATAATCCGGGCAAATCCGGTAACTGATTGTTCAGCAATTTTGAGTTTCTCAAGTTGACTGGAGTAATGGGTAAACATCTCCGCAGTCAATCGTTGACTCCGCTCAAGATCGTCCATTTCCTTAAAAATAAGAGGAGCGTTCTTAAGCCTGTTGTTGTATGAACCAAGACGCTGTTGGAGGCTGCTAATCTGAGCGCGCTTACCTGTGTTATTGAGCTTTTCTTCTTGAAGCTTCTGATTTAACCTTCGTACATATTCGATGCTTGTACCATCACCAGAATTGCCCATTCCTTCAAGAATGAGTCTTGCTTTCCGTTCTCCAAGCGCACTAATTTCGGAATTAAGGCGAGCGATGGTTTGGCCGTAGTCACGTAGTTGAGGGTTCGCTCCAGGATTTGTCCTCAATTCTGGATTTCGCCTGTAAATTTGATCAACCAATTGCTCTAAATCGGCTCTTTCTTGCTGCTTCGTCTCAATTTTGCTATCTAAGTCTTCGGTAAACGACTCAGAAAGAGAGGACTCAAGTCCTGCCATCTCGCTTTCTAGAGAGGAGAGGCTTGCATCACTCACGCTGAGTCCTACGCGAGCGGTTTCCAACTCGGACTCCGTATCAGCGATTTGGGCCACGAGGTGCGATACCTGCTCATCAAGAGCGGTAGCGCCTTCTCTGTTCTTGAGAGAAGCAAGTTGGGACTCAATGACTTCGAGTTCCTTTTTCTTTTCGTCGTATTTATCCTCGTGGAAAAGGCGTTGCTTAGTAAGGTTCGCCTTCATTAAGTTTTGTGTTTCACGAACGTACTCAGCCGCGAAAACCCCAGCGATTACAGAGGCTTCTTCTGCAGAGTTACTCACAGCTACAATCTCTATAGCGTCCGTGTTTTCGCTAGAGGCAGAGATGCTCAAGATCTCTTCTTGAAGCAAATTGGCCAGTTCGCTAACAGAAGAAGCTTGAGTGAGTATGTCTAATGGTTGGCCCGAGACGGGAAGGCGTTGAAGTGTAATAAGACTATCGACTGTCCGGTTAGCGATATCTAACGACTTTGCCAGGAGAAGGAGTTGACTTTCAATCGTTGTGTTTACCGGCGCAGATGAAATCACACCCTCTACAGCGAGCATTTTTGTGCTTTCAGAGGCCTCTGTGTCCACCATCAAAATGGTATTGGCTTCGTATTGAGGCTCGGCAGTGAAGGTATAAAGGGTAACAGCTGATAATACAAGCGCAGTTACGCCAATGATGTACCATTTACCGTGACGGAGGATTTCCAGCGCTTCATGCAGCGAAGATTTGGCCTCGCCAGTAGTGCGAGCGTTTGATGGTCTGGGAAACCGAGGGTCTGGCGGACCTTGATAGGGCGTGGGAAGGTCCTGGTAAGATGCCCGGTGTACTGGATAAGGAGAGTTGGCCATGAACGTTGAGATTACATAATGTTTCGGGTAGGTAAGCCTGAGATCTGCCAATGTCTCCTGTGAGTACATTAACAATCTGTTGCAGAGCGGGGGATACGCAGATTAGATATATAATCGGCAGAAATTGGAATGCCTTAGACGATGCGTTGAATTGGAAGCACGGAATAAGTAGTTCAACACATCTTTGCAACTATCAGCATACGATCTTATTCTGCCTATGACTACATAATGTTGTTGCGATTTCGTGTACAATGTTTTGCAAGTTTATGCTGCAGGTAAAGTTGGTCTCCATTTGCCTCGTTGTACATCATTTTGACCATTTGTAGCTTTCTTTCATTCCTTCTTTTTGAGTTTGAATACAATAAAGATCGTAACATGAAGCTGTTGAGGGAAAAAATGGTTGTTATGGGCTGAATAGTGCTGTTTTTGGCCCTCGAAATCACATGCGGATGATCTTGTTGCAGAGCTTGATGTCTATTCAAGCTGGTGATATTGCATTTCTTCTATTAATCGTTTTATTAAAGAAAGACCTCTATTCCTTGGATTATAACGCAACGATTACGAGTGCCTTCCCGAATCCTGTTCTTTCTTTTATTCTTATTGGCTTTCGGTAGCTCCCTTTCACTATCCCAGCCAGCATCCTATATCAACCATATTCAAGAAGGAAATAATTTGCTGGCGGTTAATGAATTAGGTGACGCAAAGGCCGCTTTCGAAAAGGCATTAGCTGTTTATCAAGGAAGTGAGGCGCGACTTGGTTTGGCTCGTGTCGAGATGCTGCGAGAACGGTGGAAGCCAGCGATCAGGCGACTTGAACGCGCACTGAAGAAGGATTCTGAGAATATGGCTATCAGATATCACCTTGCAAACGCCTATCGAGAATCTGTAAAAGGGTTTAACTATATCGACTCAAGGTATATGCCCAATAATTATGAGAATACCTGGGAAAAGGCCTCAAACCAATATGAATGGATTCTTGCAAGAGACTCATTGTACGAGGATGTGCTTTACCAGTATGCTCTCTTCTGGAAGTATGCACGAAAGCATATACGAGCGATGGACCTGGCCTACGAACAAGTTAACCTGAAACCGGATAGGATAGACGCTCAGACAGGGCTCATCCGCTTGTTTGATTACTTACATTCGAGTGCGAAAAGAATTGATCTGGAGAGCTGGATGGATGCGCGGGACTCTGAATTGATCTCCTATTTACAAGGAGAGATATGGCGAAGGCAAGGTGAACTCGAAAAAGCGGAGCAGCGATATAATGACCTGCTTTCTAAAGCAGAAAATCTTCCTGTACAGCTGCTGCAACTATCGTTGGCCCGCATCCACTACGCTCGATCTGACATCGAAGAAGGACAACGTGCGATCGAAACTGCCATCCAAGGAATCCAAAATAAGAGGGATGCAGCCCATGTATTTGAGGAATTTAAATACATCATTTCTCCACAAGAATTAGAGGAGTACCAGGTACTTGACGCGCCCGAGGACTTCCGGGAGTTCTTTCGCAAATTCTGGCTCAAACGGGATCCGATGCCTTCACGGCCGATAAATGTGCGCCTTGCCGAGCACTACAGGCGCTTTTTGATAGCCGAAGACGAGTATATCTACAGGGGATTCAGAGTATGGCATACTAACCCCGATCCCATAGATAAATCAGGCATCCCCGAAATGTCCAAATTGAGCGAACGCTTCGATGACCGGGGCATCATATTCATACGATATGGAGAGCCAGATGATGAATTGATTGTCCTCGCAAGAGCAGGGGAGTTAGCAGCGTTTGAGCGGTCTGTAGATATAGGAAATCCTCCCCCACACATTTCATGGCGGTACCAAGACCCCCAGATGGATTTTTATTTTGTGCAAAGCGAACTGGGCAGTATTAATTGGCGACTTGCTCCAATATTGTCTGATGATTACTCTATAAGGGTCAGACATGAAATCTGGGGAGGCATATATGCAGAAATGGCGAGCCAGGTTTACCAGGAGCTCACGCTCGAAGAAATGAGTGACGGTGGAAATGAATCCCACAGAGCCGTCCTGGCTTTGCAAAAGGAAGAACTAAATGTTCGTATGGAAGTAATGGCGGCTCAAGCGGTGCAGCGTGTTATGACAACCGATCGGCATGCGTGGCCGGACAGCGTAGAGGTCATTGAATATCCTTATATAGTATCGTCGTTTAATGGGGAGGGAGGCAAAACGCATGTCGACATTCATTATGCACTACCAACGGGCCGGCTAACAGCACTTCATGAAGACCCAGGAGAGTTTATCGAGGTTGAAGTGGGTTGCTCGATGCATAACAAGCGTTGGGAGGTCATCAAAGAAGAAGCCGTTGTTCAAAAGGTAAAAGCCCAATCGAATATCTCAGCTGCAGGAACCGGCTTCTGCCAATTTGAGGTGCCTCCTGATTCTGGATACCAGATTGCTCTACATGTTATTCCAATAGGTACAAGAGGGATAGGAGGGTATCAATTCGAATACATGGTTCCTGGTTTCCAGGAGGGTGTACTGGCTTTGAGCGATATTTTGCCAGCACTTACAGTACGTGAGGCTACGAGACCTAGTGTGTTTAACAAAAATGAGCTATATGTAAGACCGAATCCGTTTCTCAGGTTTTCAAAGCAGCATGACATTTCACTCTATTTTGAAATCTATAATTTGACATTCAACTCAGAGGATGTAACCCGATATACGATTGAATATGAACTCGTTCAACCTCAAAGGGAAGGGGGTATTCTAGGTATTGGTAAGAAGAAAAGGGAAACGATTTTGTCTATTTCCTCGGAGCACAGCGATCCATCCATAACACCAATACACTATCCTAAGGTTGATGTTAGCGCTATTGATGCTGGTGAGTATGAATTAGTAGTTCGGGTCATCGATCTTGTATCAGGTGCTTCTGTAGAACAGCAGAGAGCAATAGAGATCATAGAGTGAGTAGGATTGTGCGATGGGTATCGCATCGATTTAGCTAATAGACAGCACGTGCGTGCCTACCATTTTGGGCAAACTGGATGAATTAATGAATTTAAACCATAAAGCTTTGCTGGCGTATCCTTATTGTAAAGTAGAGATTGATGTTTGTGGAATATTTGTTTCAATCATCGGCTTGAGTTTTTAATGTCGCCCCGTACTTGTTGTCTTTTCGCTTTCATCGCTGCTCTTGCAATTGGTGGTTGCGCCTTCAGTACACCTAACGATCTGTTTTCTGATGCACCCTCCTACAGCAATAGTAGCAGCGCAATTGAGTACGTGATTCACATCAGTGTTGACGGATTACGCCCTGATGCGGTAGAGCTTTGGGTCGACCACCTGCCTGCATATAGACGGCTACGCTTGGAAGGTGCTTACACAGAAAACGCGCGCACTGCTCCTTTTTACGGTAATACACTTCCTAATCATGCGTCTCAATTGACCGGACGTATCGTAGTTGGAAACGAAGGCCATGGCTGGGTGAGGAATAGCGATTTTGATTCAACGGTAACACTCCACTCGAATCGGGGAGAATACGTCTCGAGCGTGTTCGATGTAACAGGTGGAGCAGGGTTGAAATCACTACTTTTTTCAAGTAAATCCAAGTTCTCCGTATTTCATCGCAGCTATGAGGACAATATCGACGCTTATGTGTACAACAAAGACACAGAGAAACTCACCGATCGGTTTGTCGATTCGCTGCGTACAGGAAAGTACGCATATGCATTCCTCCACCTACGCGACCCAGATACAGCAGGACACAGATTTGGGTGGCGCTTATGGGCCTGGCATCCTTACGGTAAAGCCATTAGTAAATCTGATCGTCTGATTGGTCAAGTTCTTGCTGCTATCGATGCAGATCCGGGCTTGAGAGGCAAATCCGCTGTTATCGTCACAGCCGATCACGGTGGTCATGGACACGCACATGGTCCCAAAGATCGTCGCGACTATACCATTCCGTTCTACGTTTGGGGAGCTGGGATTCCGCAAGGCAACCTCTATAATTTCGGAGGCGAAGCCAGAGCTGATCCTGGTATAGAGCAGATCGATGGTTTGGCTGAGCAGCAACCTATCCGAAATGGGGATGCAGCCAACTTAGCCTTGTCGCTTTTAAAGCTGGATCCTATTCCTGGCTCGACAATCAATGCAGATATGACTCTGCTGAGGGAGCACACTGATCGCCTTCGAGCAACGCCATAGTTTGTGATAGATTATCAAGTAAAAAGTTAAATCTTCGATGTCAGATCAGTGGAATGACCGGGTCAGGAGGGTAAAGCACTATGTGCGGAGCAACTTGGCAACCAAATTGATGTATCTGCGTGGATCATCCAATACGTGAAGTTGCTTTCTTATACCAAACAAAGCATGTTTTCCTTCTGTAACATGGACGTGTGAAATGATGTATACTTCCTTACAGTAAAAAAACTATCTTTTTCCTTTAAGGACAGCCGGCAACAATGCGTTTAAAACAGTCATCTATGGTCATCAGTGCTCTCTGTGTATTGATGATGTTCACCACTCAGGCTCATGCACAAGAGGCAACTACACACTCTCCAGTCTCCCTAGCGGGTACAGAAGTCAGGTCCTTAACATCTTCCCATACAGGCCGGAACTACGATATTTACATACAACCTGTAGCCGATACAACAGGAAAACGATATCCGGCGGTGTACCTCCTCGATGCACAATGGGATTTTCCCATGATAACAGGAATACACGGTGGGCTTCATGCTGACAATTTTGTGCCTAGTACCTTTCTCATAGGGATTACATATAGTGGCAATCCCAATTACGGCGCCCTTCGCGCGATGGATATGACACCCACTCCGCAAGAAGGAATGGATGGCTCTGGAGAGGCTTCAAAGTTTCTCTCGTTTATCAAAGAAGAGTTGATTCCTTTCATTGAGTCTGAATATCACGTCGATTCAGCCAATCGCACACTTATGGGGAGTTCCTTTGGCGGGTTGTTCACCACGTATGCACTCTTGCATGAACCTGACCTGTTTCAGCAGTATGTCGCTCCCAGTTCCTCATTTTGGTGGGACGACGGGGTTATCTTCCAATATGAAGAGGCGCTGGCTAAGCAACGGTCCGATTTACCTGTCAAGCTATATATGACGGCAGGGGAGTTTGAAGGGGAGGGCATGATTGGGCCCATGCATAAGCTCGAAAAAGTCCTGGAAAGCCGTAACTACCCAAACTTACAGATGGAAGCTGTGGTGGTTAAGGGCGCGCGCCATTCCAGCGTCAAGCCCGAGTCGTTTATGCGGGGGCTTCGTTATGTGTTTGCCCCTGATACAGTATCGCTCGGTTCAGAATTGCTTGAGCCGATGGTAGGGCGATATAAACTTGACATCCCTGATCCTGATACTCTCATTGTCGCAATTTCGCTAGAAAACAGTCAACTGTATCTAGAAATGGAATGGGATGGTCAAAAGAGGGCTCTCTACGCTGAATCCGACACCACGTTTTTCTTTAAAGATATTACCGGACGCATCACGGTAGAGCGAAAGGAGAACGATCCGATTATGGAGTTGAAGGTCGACCAGGGCGGTGGTTTTTCTGCTCATAGGATCGATTGAGGGTGCCTCTGAGGTTATGTTTGGATACGCAATGCGTCTAATTGTGTAAACCAAACTTTGCTGTCCAACGTATTCAACCTTGGTCGTATCAAGACAACCCAACTCTCAAGGGTCCATGACTCAAGCATGCAAGCCACAATAAATCGCCTAAAGAATCTTCCAGAGGCTCTTCAAAATAAATCCGCCTCTGAGATCTCTCGCTTGCTTGATCGGATTGAGAATAGAGATTCGCTGGTGAAGGGAAAACGAATTGCTGGTTTGAGCCAGGGTAACGGCGAGTTCTACATGTCCGAAGATTTTGATGACCCCTTGCCTGATGGTTTTGGCTTAGTGAGGAATGAACTATTTGCTTGATACGCATGCATTATTGTGGTGGAGTACTGTACCAGATCACCTTTTTAACACTGCACGAGGTATCATTGAAGACGAATCTCATACAATCTTTTTTAGTTTGGCCAGTATCTGGGAAATACAGATAAAATCACAGCTCGGAAAACTAAAACTACCTGAACCTCTCGTCTCTGTTATTACTAAGCAGCTTAAGAACAGGGAAGACGGACCAAAATACACGATTCAATAAGCTACTTGACAAATACGATTTTATCCGTATATTATAGACGATAAAAATCGTATTTCATGTAGCACGAAGCATTTTTCAGGCATGGCCATTCAGAAGCCGACCCAATCGGAGTTAGATATCTTGAGTATTCTTTGGCAAAAGGGACCTCTCACGGTTCGGGACGTGCACGAGATTTATACTAAGAAGAAGAGTGAGGTGGGGTATACGACGGTCCTTAAGTTTATGCAGGTCATGCATGAGAAGGGGATGTTGAGTCGAGATACCTCCTCAAGGGCGCATATCTATGAAACGGCGGTGCCGGTGGAGGAGATGCAATCGCTACTCGTCAAAGAAATGCTGGACGGCCCTTTTCTAGGATCAGCAAAAAGCCTGGTACTACGCGCTCTTTCCTCGTCTCCTAGCACCCCTGAAGAATTGGAAGAAATCAGGCAACTCATCGATAAACTTGCAAATCAAAAAGAAAAATGAATCTTGACCTGTTGTATCACCCTCTGGTGGAAGCATTGGGTGCTGCGCTTATGCATTCCTTGTGGCAGGGTGCCCTGGTTGCCACAGGCCTGTATATCGCACTTCGGATAGTTAAAAAAGGAGATTCAGGTACGCGGTATGCTCTGTGCTGTGCTACATTACTTCTACTGTTTTTACTGCCGGTTAGCACCGGGGTACACATCTATCTCTCAAGCCAACCTGATCCCGCGTCTTTTCCTTTCTCAGAAGCGACTGCTGTCTACCAGGCTCCTTCGATGGAAACAGCCCCTGTACCTAATGAAGCAACAGGCACTCCCTCCATTGCTCAACATGCTGGTGAGGATGCGATTGCATCATCGATTGCCTGGCGGCCGTTTCTGGTTGCCTTTTGGTTTATGGGTGTTGTTGTGCTTTCCTTGCGCTGGATAAATAGTCTGGTTGGTGTGCATCAATTAAAACGCTATGGTTTAGCCGTAGAAGATGAATCTATTCAATTTTCGTTCGATTCGTTGGCTGTCCAATTGGGCATATCCAGAAGTGTTCAACTTCTCGCCTCTGTGCATATAGATCAACCAATAGTTATCGGGTGGCTTAAACCAGTTGTGCTGTTGCCTCTAAGCGTGGTGACTAACTTGCCGCTTACACACTTAGAGGCCATCCTTGCACATGAACTGGCGCATGTACGCAGGCACGACTATCTGGTCCTGGTTTGCCAGTCAGTGGTGGAGGTCCTGTTCTTTTATCATCCAGCAGTCTGGTGGGTATCAAGGCAGATGCGGATCGAGCGGGAGTATTGCACGGATGAACTGGCAACAAGGGTGTTGGACAATGAATTGGTTTATGTCATGGCACTGGCGAACCTGGATAGCCGCAGAGGGGAGCAGTTGGTTTTGGGTGCAACCGACGGCCGGCTGGTAGATCGGATTCGAAGGATCGTGCAGCGTAAGAATGTTGTTGCCCAACAGCGAACCTCCTGGCTAGGGGTAGGCCTGTTGATTGCTAGTTGCGGGTTTCTCGCAACAGCTTGCATGAACTGGGGCGAACCCGGTCTTGACGGGACACCGGAAGAATTGTACGAGGCTGCGGTGGAGAAAGTGAAGGACCATAATTTTATGACTGCAAAAACCTACCTCGAGAAAGCAGCTGAGCAAGGGGATATGTGTTCGATGCAATTACTGGTTGAATTATATAGGCCTAAATCTGAAAGACATTATTTTAGTGATGGAACAGCTGTGAGGAACGTGAAATGGGGTGCTGAAGATGAAGAAGTAGCTATGAATTGGGCAGAAGCGTATGCCCATGTGCTCCAGGAGAGAGCCAACGGTGGAGACAGCAATGCAATGGTTTGGCTTTACCTTTTACAGGGGAGCGTATGGAAATTTAGCCCCTTTATGACAGGCGGTCTTGCTCACGATGATTCATTGGCTGATATGTGGCTCGAACGTGCTTTTGAAGCAGGTGATAAATATGCTATTCGCCACAAGGCCGTTAGAGCCATTCGTGACGATGGCAACTTCGAAGAGGGCGACCGGCTGTTTGCAGAAGCTGCTGCTCTTGGTGATGAAGGGGCTTATTACTGGTGGGCGATTACTGATACGTTTCCTACTCCAGATCGATATTTTAAGCCAATTGATCTGGCTATAACCAACAAAGCTGAAGGCACATACCATTGGGTAAAAGACATGATGGAGGGGATTGATCGGCAAATTGCTGCTGGAAATGAACATACCATTCCATGGAAAGAGATGGCTGATAGCCTTCAAATTGCTGAGCGATTGGAAGCATTTTCTGATGATCAATCAATACCTGGTAGCCACGTATTCCCAGAGTTTAGGAGCTTATGTCAACCCGTAGATCCAGCCTGGTTTTATGAAAAGCCTAAGCGCTGAGGCAGGACCGTTAAGTACATTGTTTTTTCTCTGCTGCTCGGCCATCGCGTCTTGGTTCATGCAACCTGAATCTTGTTAAAAGCTGTATGGATCCCGCATCAAGCGCAGGAAGACTGTGGTCCCTAAACCAGAAACCAGAAACCAGAAACGCACTCAAAGCCTGGGCTTTGAGTGCTAAATTGGTACGGTCGTTGAAAAAGTACCTGTTGCCGGCCTGTCGGGCAGTCTATCGTAAACAAATAGAACAGGCCGGCCAGCCCCCTGTTCGTGATTTGTACAACGTGCTTTTTCAATCCCATGCGATACTCTCGTTTTCATCGATGCATTTCGATTTTTTTGATTGGCTCTGTGTTGAGTCTGAGTGGATGCATCACCCTGGTGCAAGATCTTACGGTTACTCCTCTTGATCCTCATTCAGTTTCCCTTACAGAGTCGCCCCCTAATTTGCGCGTGCACTCTTCTACTGGAGGGGTGTTGCTTTTCCCTAACGGGGCTGTGTTTACTGCGGATTCATTGCATGGGCTTGGGCAATACTATGGGCTTAATATGAAGAATGACGAATTCGTCGAAGTGTATTCCTATCCTTTGGATATGATTGTTGGTATGGAAGCGATTGGCCGCGAGACCAACTCCGGTAAAAGCGTTGCGCCCTCGGTTGTAGGCAGTTTGTTTTTAACGGCAGGCGTCATGGGAGGTGTTATTTTGATCGCTCTGAGTCAGGTGAGCTGGGGTGGCGGTGGGTATTGTGAACAATAAAAGGAGGAAAACTATGAAAGGATACATGATGATCATGGCTTTGGTACTGGGTGTCCTCCTTAGTGGGTGCAAGACAGGCGCTGCACCACGGCATTACTTTAAAGCAACGGGACCCATAGCAGAATTGCAGCTAGAGATGGGAACGGATACCAGTAAACTAACCCGGAGGTCAAAATATTTTTGGTCCCACGAATTGCTCGCGTTTGATGATGATGGGCTCCTTATCAGGGTAGATGACAAGCTCGTACTCGTCGATTATGATGCAATGGTTCGTTATAAACATCGGAGTAAACGCGCCATTTTTACGAAAAAACAGACAGCAGGGGCAATACGATCCGAGATAGCGAATATGTATAGCGGGGGGATGGCTTTTCTTGTTAGATACCCCCAGGGAGTGTCTGATCAGCTGTTAAAAGGGCTTTTAGAGGCGTATGGGCAGGAAGAGATCATCAAAATTTCAAGCAAAAATTCGTAAAAATCCAAAAATAAGCTAAAATATTAATGTATAAACTCTTACCTTAATTCGCCTCCCATTCTCCACCACGCCCCCGATTAAGGAATTGCTTACGTTGATTCCGTTACGTGTTCGTGTTTTCGAGAAGGAAGGTACGTTATAAACTAAACAGTCTGAAGAAGTGTGCAACTGCGTTTTCCCACTCACACAGCGGAAATGCATGTTTAGTTTTCTTTTCTCAAAAAAACATTAAGTAACAATGGGTCAGCAACAACTCCTTCTCCTTGTACTTGGAATCGTTATCGTCGGTCTGGCGGTGGTTGTAGGTATTCAGGCATTTAGCGAAAATCAGAAAAAAGCAAACGCAGACGCGTTGGTTATGACAGGAATGAGAATCGCCTCTGAGGCTCAGGCCTGGCTAAGAAAACCTGCTGCGTTTGGTGGTGCTGTTACATCCAATGGTGTAAGACCAATCGACTTTACAGGGCTTACACTGGACTTGCGTATGCTAGGATATCCTACTACAGATCCTGAGGGTGAGACGTACTGTGACATCAACGGTTGTTTCAACGTAGATGTATCAGGTGCGAACTTTGTTATTACAGGCACAAGTGCTTCCACAAGTGGCGCCGGTGATAACAACGTAGTCTGTGTTACCGTGGGCGGAAGTCTTACGAGTGACATAAACACGCTAGTCAATCCTGCTTCAGGTACGTGTAGCTAATACGTCAGGCTGCAACAAGCCATTTTGAAGTTGCGAAAAACGTGTCGCTTTGCTTCGGGATTGGTAGATTATACTTCGCTTTACCCCAAGAAGTATATCAACCCCACCGAGGCAAAGATGACACGTTTTTTTTGTGCACTCACTTTACTCGCTATAGGTCTGCACAGCACTAGTAGTGCACAGGACCTCCCTTCCGCGAGTGACTTGCTCAACAAATCGCTCGAATATCACGATCCAGATGGATCCTGGTATCAAAAGAATCACTCCCTGGATTTGTTGTCGAAACGGCCATCAGGCGAAGATCGTTTTACGACCATTCTATTAAGCCATGCAGACGGTATGTTCGGTATGGAGATGGAGCGGGATGGACTCGACATCAAAACATCTACTAAAGACGGTTCTTGTGAAGCCACTGTGGACGGTAGTACAGAGTACACCGAGGAGCAGAAAGAGAATTACAGGCTACATTGTGATGGCATCGTTCGATGGAGGGATTATCATGGCTATATGCTGGGGTTGCCAATGAAGTTGAAAGATCCCGGTACCCTTCTCGACCCCCAGGCTCGAACCGATACGTTTATGGGAGAGGATGTGCTGGCGCTAAAAGTTACTTATGAAGAGTCGGTCGGAACAGACACCTGGTACTTTTACCTTAACCCTGATAGCTATGCACTGGTGGGTACTCGATTCTATAAAGATGAGAGCAAAAACGACGGGGAGTACATTACGTTTGAAGGAGAGATAGAGCATAATGGAATTCGGCTGCCCAAGGTCAGGAAGTGGTATTACAATAGCAACGATGAGTTCTTGGGAGAGGATGATATTGTGGGGTTTAAGTGATGGAATCAAGCAACCTGGCCATCTGCCCTGCTTGCTCTTTCCTGTTAAACTGAGCAATCTGCTTCTCATCAGTTGTAATGGCCGAGGTTGCATTCTCCCAGGTTGAATAGTAGTGAGCGAGTGTATCTCGGATGCCTTGTGTGTCTTCGTAATCCAGCATCTTGCCGGCGCCTGTGTCTGATAAGACGCGGGCGGCATCCCCATCTGTTGGGCCGATACCCAGTATAGGGTTGCCGGTAGCGAGGTATTCAAACAGCTTTCCGGTGAGAATGCCTTTCCCTGCCGGCCCATGGTTAATAGGGAGGAGTAGGGCAGATCCTGCTTGCATGAATTGAATGGCTTCATGATGGGGAACGTAGGCGTGCTGTTCGACGAGGTGAGACATTTCAAGCCGCTTTAGATCTAGCAGGACTTCTTGATCCGCATTACCAACAAATTGGATATGCAGTTTTTCTAAGTGCCCCTGTGCCTGTTCTTCCTTAATGACTCGCCAGAGGGTGGACGGATTTTGATCGGCCATAAGATTGCCGACGAAGGAAAGCGTGAAGCGGTCTTGTGATTCAGAAGGGGAATGACGGGGGAAGTCGGCTGGATCGAAACCGTTGTATATATTAATGCAAGGTGTTTCTGTCTGTGCCTGGAACGCTACCTGCATAGAGGGAGTGACTGTAACAACCCTGTCAGCTTTGTCAAGGACAGATTGCTCTAGTCGTTCATTAAACCACCGGGCGATGGGTGTGGTTGGAAACTGATCTGCGTAATACACCTTGGTCCAGGGGTCTCGCATGTCTGCAATCCAGGGCAGCCCAAATTGTTTTTGTAAATCTCTACCTACTAAGTGTGTGGAGTGGGGAGGCCCTGTTGTGATTACAGCGTCAATGGGCTTTTGTGCGATCAGCGAGCAGCCCTTTTCGAGCGCATAAGGAAACCATCCACGGCGCGCATCCGGGATAAACAGATTGGCGCGAACCCACCGGGCCAGGTAGTCTTTCCAGCCGGCCTTTTTTTCAGAAACGAACCCTACAGAAACAACATCGTCCTTTTTTTTGCTCGATATCGACGCGTACATCGAATAAGGATCCCAGGACTTCGTTCGGTGCACCTCGATCGCATCCGGGATTTCGTCCACCATACTTTCGTCAATACCTGGAAACGAAGCATGCTCAGGATCCACTGTAAGGACGATGGGTGTCCATCCATAGTCCTGCAAGTACTTCACCAGTTTTAATGGGCGCTGCACGCCCGATCCTGCAGAAGGAGGGAAGTAATAGGAGATGAACAAGACGTACCGTTGTGAATCGCTCACACTCATCCTTCTTTTCTATCAGCCTTCATGACTAATATAGCCTTGTGTTTGTCAATCGTAGCAATGCCTTCATCGCGTTCATGCGCTTTGGCTTCTTTTAATACGCTTTCCAGTTCCTTTACTTTTGACGAATAGGAATACGTCTTCCGCCTCTGTAAACTAAAATTGAACCCCCTGTAGCTGGCTACTTCCTTGGGTTCATCCATGAGGGCATTGAGAATTTCAGGTTTGAGTTCTTCCAGCTCTTCCTCCAACTCAGAGATTTGCGCCTTGATGGCAATGTAGCGATCAAGAACCGATGTATCGTCTAAAGAGCGCATAAGGTATATACAAGTTTATTGGAATCCAGGTTAAGCGCTAGTATACGCACAAAGTGGCTATATAATACCAACGGCCAGGAATTAACCTGGCCGTTTCGTAGATCCATAGTTCGAGGATGCGTCTATATATAAACCGCAGCTATTCGGGGATCGATGAGTTATGCTTCGGGTGGAGCTACAAATGATAACAAAAAGGATATTCACCGAGCCGTGCCGCTGAGGAGAGTTTTACTCTTCTCAGGTATATAGACGGATTGAGGGGGGAGACATAACCTTTTCTTGTCATCCTGAAGGAACGGAGTGAGGAAGGATCAGTGCATCCCAACGCAAAAAATGGCAAACCGAAAGGGTTTACTTTGAAAGTTTGCACTATTGTTCCTATAATATGTTTTGCAAATTGAAACATATTCTGATATCTACACATGAAATTGCTGTCTCGTTCAGAGGAATTTGTATTGTTGGCTGTTTGGAAGTTGCAGGATCGTGCGTACAGCCTGCCGATCCGAGAAAAGATTTCTGACATTACTCAGCAAAACTGGTCACTCGGTTCTATATACACGCCGCTCGAACGGTTGTCTAAGCGGGGGTTGTTGACGTCTTATCTAACAGAAGCGACTCCGGAGCGAGGAGGGCGTCACAAACGCGTGTATCAACTGACTGATACGGGCCGCCAGGCATTGATCAAGATTCGCACGATTGAACAGGCAATGTGGGCTGGTGTGACGGGCCTTGCACTTGAGGGATGACAATGAAGAAGCACCCTGTCAAGAAACCACCGTTTGTGGCCAAGACCCTATTAGGTTGGCTGTTGCCGGATGATTGGCAGACTCCTGTCGGTGATTTTGAAGAGTACTATAATGAGCTTGCACAGAGCAGGGGGGTATTGTATGCGCGATGGTGGTATCGCATTCAGGTAATCCGGCTGATTCCAGGTAGATTGTATGAGAACGTATTCTGGGGCATCATTATGCTAAAAAATTACATCAAGGTCGCTTTTCGAAACCTGAGAAACCAACCGGTCTATTCGTTAATCAACGTGAGCGGCCTGGCTCTTGGGATAGCTTGTTTTCTATTGGTCACGTTCTATGTCCTGGATGAGTTGAGCTATGACCGCTTTCACACGCATGCAGATCGCATTGTCCGCGTCAATGAAAACCAGGACACCGAGGGAAGGATTAATCAGTATGCGTACACGTACGGACCGTTAGCGCCGATCCTGGAGGATGAAATACCGTCCGTCGTTGATGCCGTGCGCCTGTTTCCTTACCCGGTATTGGTAAACCTGGATACTGAAAAGCAATTTCAAGAAGGAGGGTTTACTTTTGCAGATTCGACCTTTTTGGACGTGTTTTCTTTTGCTATGGCGCGGGGTAATCGAGAAGCTGCACTTGACGAACCCTTCACGCTTGTATTAACCGCCTCGACGGCAAATCGGTATTTCGGCTCGCAGGACCCCATTGGGAGGACCCTTCAAGTTCGTGACAACGAAAGCAATTTTGAGTTTCGAGTAACCGGTGTTTTAGAAGATTTACCTTCCCAGACACATTTTGACTTCGACATGCTCGCCTCAATGGGGAGTTTGCGGCAGATTTACCCGTGGGTAACAGATCCCAATAACTGGGAATACCCACCGGTGTTTACCTATGCCCTTCTCGATCCAAAGGCGGACCTCGAGGATGTAGAGGAGCTGTTGCCCTCGATAGCCGCAACCTATATGGGGCCTGATCGGACTGCAACGAGAAGTCTTCATGCAGAACGATTAACAGATATTCATCTGTATTCTGAACGTGAAGCAGATCTCACGCCGGGGAGCAACATCATATATATCTATATATTCGGGTTGAGCGCTTTTTTCATCTTGTTGATAGCCTGTATCAACTTTATCAATCTCGTAACTGCACAGGCCGTTGAGCGAGCCAAAGAAGTGGGTATGCGAAAAACACTGGGTGCCGTTCGATCGCAGGTGAAATACCAATTTTTGATGGAAGCCATGGTGATCGCTGGAATCTCGGTAGTTCTTGGGATGATTCTAGTGATTGCGTTGCTCCCCGCATTTAATTCAATTGCTGGAAAGTCAGTCGCCGCTTCAGTGTTTTTCTCTGGGGCGATCCCTTTCATTCTAGTTGGATTGGTCCTGATCGTCAGTATGATAGCGGGGGGATATCCTGCTTTCTATTTGTCCAGGTTCTTGCCAATAGAAATTCTTGAAGCAAGGCGTTCGGTAGGGCGATATTCACACGCAGCGATGATGAGGAAGGGGTTGGTCATTTTCCAGTTTGTAATCTCCATCACGTTTCTGGTGGGGACGTTTGTTGTAAACCAGCAACTCGAATTTTTGCAAAACGACCGCTTGGGATTTCACAAAGAACACGTAGTAATCGTCCCGTTGCGCGATTCGGACGACGTCTTCAACTACGTTCCCTTAAAAAATCAATGGGAGCAGTTAGGTGGCGTGCTACATGTTACGGCGTCCTCTGGAATGCCGGCCTTGCCTTCAGGAGTGCACGATTTTATGATCAAGCCTAGAAACGCGGATCTGGACAGCCTCGAAATGCTCACCTTAACCGTAGATCATGATTTTGTGGAAACGTATGGGATGGAGATCATCGCCGGCCGGGATTTTTCTGAGACGTTTCCTTCTGATGCTGAGAATGCGTTTTTGATTAATGAAGCAGCAGCCCGCAAACTAGGATGGGAGGATCCATTAAATCAGCAATTGACCCTAGAAGTGTGGTTCAGAGGAGAAGTGCAAAAAACGGGCGCCATCATCGGGGTTTTAAAAGATTTCCAATACAATTCGCTGCACACGGCGATCGACCCTTTGTTATTGCACATCTTTCCGAATACCTATTACAATGACTATCTCTCGGTTCGCCTGGCGCCTGATCAGATGGAAGGCACCTTAAAAGAAATGGAAGAGGCATGGGGCGGCTTTAATGCCACCAGGCCGTTTGAGTATACCTTCCTTGACGACTCCTTCGATGCGTTATACAGAACTGAAGCAAAAATGAGTCAGTTGTTTAGTGTGGTTGCTATTCTTGCATTGATGATAGGGTGTTTCGGATTGTTTGGACTCGCTTCCTACATGGTAACCCGCCGCGTGAAAGAGGTGGGTGTCCGGAAAGTATTGGGTGCAAGTCCATGGAATATCATCGTGCTCCTGTCTAGTGATTTCGTAAAACTCGTTAGTATCTCATTTATTATAGCGATCCCCATCGCTTATTTCACACTGAATCATTGGCTTCAGGGATTTGCTGAACGGATAGATATTGGAATCGGTGTGTTTATCGTCGCTGGTGTATTGACGCTGTTTTTCACGTGCCTTGTCGTAAACTACCAGGCGTACAAGGCTGCGCTGATGGATCCGGTGAAGGCGTTGCGGTATGAGTAAATTCTGTTCCGTGTTGCGGGTTTCGCGTTTTGAATCTGTCTATCGAATGGTAAAACAACCGGTCTTCCCGCACTTGATGCGGGATCTATGCAACGTTGAGTATTCTTCAAGCATGCATGGATCCCTGCTTTCGCAGGGAAGACACGAGTTAATAGCGTCAATACTCAACTGACCGTTAAGCCTTCGCCACCCTTTTCGTCTGCTTATAGTGCTTATGCACAAGCGGAAGCAGTGCAAAGGTGAGAAGGGTAGGCAGGATCCAGGGGAGGATGGCCCACCAGCCGACCAGGATTGAGCTCAGGAGGGTGTTGCCGCCGAAGGCGAAGAAGGCGGTGTAGGCAGCAGCGCCGCTGAAGAGCATGCCTTCATAGTGCTCTCGGAGCCATGATTTTCCTGATCCCATGTCTCTGCCAAACCGACGGATATCAGCCAGGCCTGCTGCGAAGCCCATGATGCCAAAAACGAGGAGAAGGGTGCTGCTTAGGATGTACCATCCGACCAATAACACAGCCCCTACAATCGAGTTACCCGCTGCGAGTGCCAGGCGAAGGCGTCTATAGGGAGCGGAAGGTTTCTTGGCTTTGAGAATTTGAATCCCACTTACCAGCGGCAGCAGGGTAATCATCGACAAAAACAAAAGGGCGAGGCCAGCTTCGTACCCTCCAGTTGAAATTCGCCATATGCTGAGTATAAATGCTGATGCAACAACGATGCTCATGGTATACACATAGAGGGTCCCTATCTTGCGGTGCATGGCCTTTCCTTTAGCGGTTGCGATGGGGAGCCAGAAGAGAATGAGGCTCACAAAGCCTGCGGCGATATGGAGGTAAAGGAGAGCGTTGTGTAGCGTAAGATTCATGATGGTGCATAATCAGGTGAAACAACACGGATCAAGCTGATTTATGCAAGAAATAGTAGAGAGTTACGCTAGAGTACGGCTTCTGGGACGTACAGCACGATGTTGGGACGAACAGGACATCTACCTATTCGCCGGACAACGCACCTTCAATGTTTTCCACGAATTGCATCGATACAGGGATGGAAGTATCGCAGTCTCGTAATGTAAGTTGAACCTTGCGAGCCGTACGACGGCGATGGATTATCTGGGCTGTATTTACCAGGTATGAACGATGGCATCTGATGATAGAGGTGCCTTGTATCTGGTGTTCTAATGCTTTGAGCGACGAACGAAGCAGATGGGGCTTGGGCGAGATGCGTGTGTGGATGAGCGCATAGTTTCTGTCCGATTCTATATATAAGATGTCGTCCACGAGCAGAGTAAGGGTCTCCCGCTGGCCTTCATCATGGAGAACAAGAGGGTGTTGAGTAGCCTCAGGTGATCTGGACTCTGGTTGTGCAGGTTGCTTTCGGTAGTACAGCAGAACAAACAAGGTTGGAAAGGCGGCAATCAGAGCAACTTGCCATACTATTTCCAGTAGATCTGTCCAACTCTTCAGGTCCTGGAATGCTGCCTGATATGCTACATTACCCGCAATAATAACCGAAACTGTGGCAGAGACGGAGGCGAATTTGTTGGTCAGCCAGGTCCAATACTGCGTGAGCCGCTTTATTACCCAATCCAGGATAATAACCAGGATTACATTTAGCGGGATAATGCCTAGAAGCAGCCAAAAAGCAGGATCACTGTACCCATTTATTATTAGCCCAAACGGCCTGAAAATGAGGAGAAAGGCCCCAACAAAAACACCAATCCCAATTGCAAGGCCCAAGGGATGCAATTGATTTGAACTGGGGGTATTCTTTTGTTGTGCTGATGTGAAATCCATGGAATAATATACTAAGGGCAACCAAATAAGTCCTGGCGGTTTATTTGGTTGGTTTCTTGTTGAAGTGTAACAACTCAGCGGTATGATGAACACAATAAATAGTAATGACAGCTACCTATATACCCATATCATGCTCGTACTATGATCGCCTGGAAGCCTGGGCGGTTCGCCGAGAAATCGTCACTATTATGTTTACGAATAGTGAGGACGGCGAAACGCAAACAATCCAGGGCGTCATTGTCGATCTTTATTCAAAAGAAAAAGCTGAATATCTCCGGTTAAACACGGGAGAAACCATCCGGCTCGATGCGCTACAATCGGTAAATAACATCCCATTGCCGCCGGAGTCTTCGTGCAATCTGTAGCCATTTCTTTGTTTAGGATATAATCCTGTAAGCGCTTTCTACCGGATGGTAACAATGGTTACTCCATTCCGGCATCTTTGGTTAGCTTCTGCCCGGTAATATTGGCTGACGCGGTCATGCGTCTTATCACACCATCCCCCTTGTATTAATCGCCAAATACGAAAGGGTGCCCTTCCCTGTGGATGATGTAAATACATGTTGAGTTAGGTTCATTTACACCTTTCCATCTCTATACCGCTTTTATATAGCCTAGTTGTGTAGATACGGAATGTGGCCCCCCGATCTATAAGTCCATGATCAGCCTAAAGAATGCAAGCCTTTGGTGATAAATATGATTCGGGAAAAAACGGCCTTTCCTCTTTTAATAGCGCTTCTTGTTGCGGTACTGCTACCGTTAGGAAGCGCTAATGCACAATTTGTTGATGTAGCCTCTTCGCTAGGCATAACTACACCACATGATGGTCAACCTGTAACAACCGATATGGGCGTTGGAACGGGTGCTGCCTGGCTCGACTATGATAACGACGGCGACCTTGATGTCTACATCACAATGCGGCAAGGTGCCAACATGCTCTATCGGAATGACGGAGGCACTTTTACAGAAGTAGCTGCCTCGGCAGGAGTGCAAGACGCTTCTCACGATGGCGCTGGTGTTGTTGCTGCAGATTTTAATAATGACGGATGTAAGGATCTCTACCTTGCAAACAGCAACGAAGACGTCCTCTTTCAGAATAACTGTAATGGAACGTTCACGGATGTAACCGCCGGTTCTGGCGTTGAATCCTCAGGAGCGCGCCGCGGTACGTCAGCGTCTGTTGGCGACTACGACGGCGACGGCCTCCTGGATCTCTACGTTGCACATCACACTCCTGTGGGTGGATACGGCGTTCCTGATGACAAAACCAAAGACCAGGATTATCTCTTCCATAACAATGGAAATTTCCAGTTTACAGACGTTTCTGACGACATGCTGGGAAGTTCAGAGCGAGAAAACGCAAGCTTTATCTCTACCTGGACAGATTACGACCTGGATGGTGATCTGGACATTTACTTGATCAGAGATTGTGGATTTGACGGTTCAGGCGCAATGAGCCTCTGGCGAAATGACGGTGGCACGGACGGTGTTACGAACTGGACCTTCACTGAAGTTGTTGCTTCTGTAAACGGAAACTGGTGCCAGAACGGCATGGGCGTCGCAGTTGGTGACTACGATAGAAACGGATATCAGGACTTATTCTACACCGATAATGGTTCGGTAGCAACTGGTTCGGACCCAAGCCGAGCAGGTACAATACTGCTAGCAAACAGCGCAACAGGTTATACTGACATGACCGATGCCGCTAGCGTCTCTTCTCTAAACTTCTCTTGGGGAGCGAACTTCTTCGATTACAACCTGGATGGGTATCTCGATCTCTTCATGGCTGGTGGCGCGTTGAACGATGCCTCCAATTTGACCGAGTCCCAACTATGGGAAAGCAATGGTAGCAGCTTCACCTTTTCAAATGTATCAGCTGCTCAGGGTGTAAACGATACAGGCCGCTCTCGTACAGGCATTTATGGCGACTATGACCAGGATGGCGATCCCGACCTCCTGCTCGTTAACTATGCAGGCGACATTCGCTTATTCAGAAACGACAACGGCGGATCAAACAATTACCTGATTCTCGATCTACAAGGTGTAACCAGTAACTTTGATGGTATCGGTGCTCGTATCGCCCTTACTTCAGCTGGTGGAACGCAGTTCTATGAAACACGAAGTGGATCCAGCCTTGGCGGTGGTGATGACACAGGCGCTTATTTCGGACTAGGTTCGGATGCTACAGTAACCAGCATCACGATTACATGGCCATCAGGTACGGTTCAAACGCTTGACAACGTAGGTGTTAACCAGCGTCTTCTTGTTGTTGAAGGATCAACAACGGGTGGTGGTGGACTTTTCACCGATGTGACAACTTCAGCTGGGGTTAACGTCACGCACTCTGGCAACTCTACGGGTGACATGGGAATTGGTACCGGTGCTGCATGGTTTGACTATGACAATGATGGCGACCAGGACCTTTACATGACCAACCGTGAGTCAGCCAACCATCTCTTCCAAAACAACGGTGGTTTCTTCACTGATGTAGCAGCAGCAGCAGGTGTTGCAGATGCAAGTGGAGACGGTTCAGGTGTCGCGATTGCCGACTACAACAACGACGGCTGCCTCGATATGTACCTCGCGAATTCTTTCGGTGATGTACTTTTCGAGAACAATTGTGACGGTACATTTACCAACGTATTTGCCGGCTCTGGACTCGATATCACTGAAGATCGGCGCGGTACCTCAGCTTCTTGGGGTGACTTTAATGGCGACGGGTTTGTGGATCTCTATGTAGCCAACCATATGCCAGTAGATGGCGCGGTATTCAACGGAGATGCCGAGCAAGATTATCTTTTCGAAAACGATGGTGACGGTACATTTACCGATGTATCTGACGCGATGCTAGGCACAGATCGTATTGGACGCTCTTTCATCGCTGGATGGACAGACTACGACAATGACGGCGACGTTGACCTCTACACGATTCGCGACTGTCCTTTCGGTCAGAACTCTGGACCAATGCGATTGTATCGCAACGACGGTGGAACAGCCTTTACTCAGGTTGCTGAGTCGCTAGGCGCTGACTGGTGCCAAAACGGTATGGGCCTCGCAGTGGGTGATTACAACCGTGACGGATGGATGGACTTCTTCTTCACCGATAACGGTGCAGGTACCGATGAGTATCCAGATTCTCCACACCGAAATGGTGCGGTTCTCCTTCGCAATGACAGCGGCACCTTTACCGAAACTACTGACGCAGCGATGGTTGATAACAACCATTTCTCATGGGGAGCAAACTTCTTCGACTATGATAACGACATGTACCAGGACCTGTTCATGGTTGGTGGTGCAATGGCGCCTGAAAATCTAGTCGAAAATATCCTCTTCCATAACAATGGTGACGGGACATTCGCCGATGTATCTTCTAGTAGCGGCGGCCTGAACGATGATGCCAATACACGTACTTCCGTTTATGCCGATTATGATGGCGACGGAGACATGGATATGTTCATCGTGAATTATGGCCAGGCGGCTAGACTCTTTAGAAACGATACAGGTTCTTCCAACAACTGGGTAACAATCGACCTCGAAGGTGTAACAAGCAACAAGAATGGTATCGGTGCTCGTATTGAGCTGACGACTCCTGATGGTGTTACACAGTACTTCGAAGTACGCAGTGGATCCAGCCTTGGTGGTGGTGATGATCTGGGAGCCTACTTTGGCCTTGGTAGCAACGGTTCAATCTCGAACGTGACTATTAAATGGCCTTCAGGTACAGTTCAGGATCTTGGTTCTATCGGAATCAACCAGCGAACAAAGATTGTAGAGTCTGGCGTAGCAGTGTCCACGCTTTCAGTTTCGCCTCTAAGCGTAGACTTTGGGCAGGTTGAAGAAGGATCTACATCGCCTGCAACTACATTGACCATGACCAACTCCGGTCCTGATCCTATCGATGTAACGTCAGTGAGCGTGACTGGAACCGACGCCGGTGACTTTACCCATACGTTTGCTGGACCGGTTACGATCAGCGCAGGTGGTAATAGCACGTTTGACGTAACGTTCGCTCCGCAAGCACAAACCGCTCCTTCCATCTTCTTGCCTGAAGGTGTATTGTACCGCGTGAATGCAGGTGGCGCCCTTGAAGGAGACTGGGAAGAAGACACCGATGCGAATCCTTCATCCTACTTGTTGTCTGGATCTGCCTCGATTGAAACAGATGCAACAACAGCAACTGTAGATGCAACGGTACCAGCAGGAACACCAGTGGGTCTATTCAATGAGATGCGGCGTGACGCGAACAAAGCGGATCCTCCAATGGAATGGGATTTCCCTGTTACGGAAGGAGAAGAAGTTACTGTTCGTCTCTTCTTCGTGGAAATGTCTCGCTGTAGTGCAGGGAATCGTCTCTTCGATGTAGAAATCGATGGTGTTCTCGTACTGGATGACTTTGATGTGTACACTGAAGCAGGTAGCGCCTGTAATGTAGGTATCATGCGCGAGTTTACCGTGATTCCATCAGATGGCAACCTGGATATCGACTTCCCGCTTTCCAACGGCCGGCCTTCAACGCTAGCAGCGATTGAAATTCTTGGTGAAGGAAATGGCGGTGGAGGAGGTACATCGGATCCTCGTTCTGCACAATTGATGATCGATCATACAGGAAACAATGCAAGCTTGAATGTCGAACTCATGGGTGAAGCACTCGTTGATGACGGTGGCAATAACACACCCTCTGCAGCATTCAGCTATTCAGTCACTGATTTCGATGTAGTCTTCACCGATGCAAGTACAGATAGCGATGGAACGATCGTATCCTGGTCTTGGGACTTCGGTGACACAGCTACCTCTACAGATCAGAACCCAACGCATACGTATGGTGATTACGGTGCATATACGGTAGGATTGACCGTAACGGATGATCAAGGAGCAACAAGCTTCACGAGCCAGACGGTCAACATCGTTGATCCAAGCGCTGACGGTTCATTCCTTGAAGAAGGCGGCCTCATCGTAATGGAAGCTGAAAACTACTTCACTGTAACCCAGGTTGAGGATCACATTTGGAGCTTCAATACGGATCAAGCAGGGTACAGTGGTGCAGGCGCTATGATGGCAAGCCCGAACACGGGAGCAGCCGAGGCGCAAGGAACAGGTACAGAGATGACCTTCGACGTTGAACTGACTACCACGGGCACCTACTACCTATGGGTTCGCGTGTTCGCAGAGACCGTAAACGACAACTCTTTACATATGGGAGATAATGGAACCGTCTCCGCGAAGAAAGTAGATGCGCCAACGAATGTCGGCACCTGGACATGGACCAACATCAATACGAAAGGCAATGCAGTCTCAATGGAATTGAGCACTGCAGGATTAAACACGATCCACGCCTGGATGCGTGAAGATGGACTGATCCTCGATAAAATCGTGTTGACAACCGACGCTGGTTTTGTACCTGAAGGAACAGGTCCTGCAGAGAGTCCACGAGCAAGTGCTGCAGCGATCAGCCAGAAGAGTGGTGACGAATTTGGCAAGTTTAAGCTGGATAACAGCTCTTCGGTACCAACAGAGTTTGAGCTCGGCACCAACTATCCAAATCCATTTAATCCAACTACAACTATCCAGTATGGAGTACCTGAAGACGTACATGTATCGCTGGAAGTTTATGACATGATGGGCCGGCAAGTAGCTACCCTCGTGAATGGACAACAAGCAGCGGGCCGTTACGATGCCAGCTGGAATGGACGCAATGATAGCGGCTCAACAGTAGCAAGTGGTGTCTACATCTACCGCCTCACAGCAGGTACGTTTGTAGAGTCCAAGACTATGCTGTTAATGAAATAAGTCTTATCGAGTGTGGGCATTTATGATTGATCAGATGGGTACTGGTTGATCATAAATGCCCACCTCTTTCTGCCTCTCACATAACAACCTCCAACACCTACGCAATCCTATGTATCTCTTATAGTTGTAAAACGTATGCGTACTGCTAAGCATTTTAGACGGTTTTATACACTGCTGGTCATGGCTGCCTTTCTTCTGATCAATCAGGGCGCTTATGGCCAGATCGTGTTTCAAGAGTCGAGCTCTGCCGCCGGCCTTGATGTTCATCTGTATAATACGGGCCACGCTCATGGCCTGGGGCTCATCTGGATCGATTACGACAACGATGACTGGCCCGATCTTTTTCTAACCAACGGCTCGGATAGAAGCGCTCACTTGTTCAGAAATGAACAAGACGGCACCTTCTCGGTCCAGGACGCTTTGCTTCCTGCCATGACCAACGAGGAAAAAACCGGAGCTAATTTCGCCGATTATGACAATGATGGAGATATGGATATCTACATCACGGTGAATAACTCGCTCGGTAATCCGGATGGTGAACCCAATATTCTTTTACAGAATCAGTTCGTTGAAAATGGGAATGCAATCAGTACGCCTTTATTTATTGACGTAGCTGCTTCTGCTGGCGTTGATAACCTGGCTGATCCTCCATTTGGAAGTGGCCTTGGCTATCAAAGTCTTACCGCTGCATGGGTAGATTACAACCGCGACAGCTGTATTGACCTGCTCGTTGGAAATATGGTCTTCTTCCTTGGAGGAGACGAAAGTACAGACAATGCCCTGTACATGAACAACTGTGACGGGACGTTTACTGATGTCACCGTTTCAAGTGGAATGAGCCCAGGTACTGATCCTGATTGGTACCGTCCAACATTGACTGCTTTTGCAGGCATCATGGACCCACTGGATATCTGGCCTGATCTCTACATCACCAATGTACACGATGCATCACCCTATCACCACGATCAACAGTTCCGAAACAATGGCGACGGTACCTTTACAGAAATGGTATCTTCCATGCCTGGTATCGGTGACGACTCTGGCGCTGGTATGGGTATCGACCTTGCAGATACCGACCTGGATGGTGACTGGGAAATTTACATGACTGACCTTCAGGATCCGGGCAACGAACCTGTAGCTGAAGGCAACCCGTTCTACACAGGTAATCCAGACGGTACGTGGAATGAAAATTCAGCACCTGCTGCTGGAATCATGGCAGGTGGCTCTTGGGGGATTGTGTTCTCTGATTTTGATCAGGACGGGCTTGAAGACCTTCTTGTAGGTACAGGTGATCCGATTCTTTATCACAACAATGGAGACGGCACCTTTACAGAAATTACCAATACAGCAGGTATTCCTTCTTTTGGTGGTAGCTCAAGAGGGCTTGCCATCGCGGATTACGACAAAGATGGTGACATGGACGTGGCTGTCATGCACGATGGTGACAGCGAGACCGACGGACCCCTGCATCTCTATGAGAACATCACCTCCAATTCAAACAATTACCTCCAGGTAAAACTGGAAGCGACGTCAAGTAACCGTGCAGCGATCAACGCGCTTGTAAAAGCAACCGTTGGTACCACAACTCGAATGCGGCAGATGAAGGGTGCAGTAAGCGCGCACTCTCAAAATGAGTTGCTTCTTGAGTTTGGATTAGGCTCGGCTACTTCTGTAGACGTTCTCGAAGTCATGTGGCCCTCAGGCGAAGTGTCTATCCTGAACGACGTAGGCGTTAACCAGGTTGTGACGGTTACCGAATCTGGCACAACCGAAGGATCTAACCTGACAGCTTCTCCAACCAGTATCGACTTCGGCCAGGTACCAGTTGGTACAAGTTCAGACCCTGTCGCCGTTACACTGACAAACGACGGCACAGCAGATATCGACGTGACCGACGTTTCCCTTAGTGGTGCTGATGCCGCTGAGTTCAGCCATGACTTTGGCGCAACGATGGTTATTCCAGCAGGTGGAACGGGTACAGTGAATGTGACCTTCAGCCCAACTTCAGCAAGTGCACCGATGCTCGATGGTGCTGTGCTTTTCAGAGTAAATGCCGGTGGTGCTGTGGTGGATGATTGGGATCAAGATGATGAAGCAAGTCCTTCTCCTTACGTGAATGACGCCGATTTGTCTATTCAAACGACCGACAATCCGATTACGCTAGATGCTACCGTTCCTGCGGGCACTCCAGAAGCGATCTTCCAATCAATGCGCATCGACGCGGTGAAAGCAGATCCTTCGATCGAGTGGGACTTCCCAGTAACAGCTGGTGAAGAGCTCGTTGTTCGCCTGTTCTTCGCTGAAATCGTGCGTTGTCAAGATGGCGGTCGCGTATTTGATGTAGAAATCGAAGGCACTGAAGTACTGACTGACTACGAAGTGTTTACCGAAGTCGGATGCGAAGTAGGTACCATGAAAGAATTCACGGTTACACCAACCGATAGCAACCTTGACGTAAACCTCTCTCTAGGGAGCACAAATCGTCCTTCTATCATTTCAGCAATCGAAGTCGCAACAACGTCTGGATCTACAGGTGGTGGACCAAAAGTAGCTGACTTGTTCATTGAGCACAATGGACTAAACGCAGATCAAACCGTTAGCCTGACCGGTGAAGGGATTGAAGAAGGAGGGAATCAAGCTCCTGTTGCAGCCTTCAGCGTAGCAACTTCAGAACTCGAAGCAACCATGACCGACGCCAGTACGGATGCGGATGGTACAATTGCTTCTTGGAGCTGGGATTTTGGCGATGGAAATTCGTCTGCAGATCAAAACCCAGTGCATACCTATGCAGCATCCGGTACATACACGGTTACACTTACCGTTACTGATGATCAGGGAGCAACAGACTCTGCTTCTGAGAGCGTAACTGTAAGCGATGGCTCAACTGCTGGCACCATGCATGTTGAATCGATTACAACGGAAGTACAGCGTGCCCAGGGTACAGGGACCGTCGAAGCAACGATTCTAATCCTTGACGAGACTGGAGCCGTTGTGGAAGGAGCCACAGTTACCGGTACCTTTAGTGGTGATCTCACAGGTACAGATACACAGGATACCGATGCTAACGGAAACGCATTGCTCGAATCTGATGAGTTTACCTCCCGTCCGATGGATCAGTTCATCTGCGTTGACGACGTGACGCATCCAACACTGACTTACGATCCTGCACAAAATGCAGACGCAGGGTTTGCGTGTACCTCAGAAGCGGCTTCAGAGCGTTATGCAGATGGAGATATCCAAAAAACGATCGATGGAGTACCAACAGAGTTCGTTCTACATCGAAACTATCCGAATCCGTTTAACCCAACAACCACGATCTCTTTCGAATTGCCTCAAGCAAGCACTGTACAATTAGAGGTGTTCGATATGATGGGTCGAAAAGTAGCAACATTGGTTGATGGTGAGTTGGCTGCGGGTATCCATCAAGCGCAATGGAATGCACGAAGTGATGCCGGAGCGAAGGTGGCGAGTGGCGTGTATCTGTACCGCATTACAGCCGGAGAGTTTACTTCGGTTCAGAATATGTTGCTCTTGAAATAGAATTGACGGCAGATTGCCTTGCGCCTGTCATCCTGCGCGAGCGACAGCGAGGAAGGATCTGTGCGGGCATCAGCTAACAAGATGTTAGATGGTGCTTGCCCAGATTCTTTCGCTGGCGCTCAGAATGACAGGCCAGGGCACTCTGCTAAATTTGAAAATATCAGCTCCCCATCTCCTGGTTTTGCTCCCCAACAACGATTAGATCAAAGCAAAGTTGATGGAGAATCCTACGAGTCACATGGCTTACCATCCATGTGGTTCTTTAGAGGCTCCATAAACACATCTATCAGTACTGCAATGAAATACATTAAACTAAGTACCACTCTAGCGGTCATTGCCGTCCTGTGTATCGGGATTGGCAATGCCCAATTGGCTAGAGGCCAAGATTTATTTTCTGATGTCAGTGTGTCTGCTGGCATTGATTTGACGCACGATGGTTGGAGTGTCGGCGGGATGGGGCTCGGAACGGGTGCCGCCTGGTTTGATTACGATAACGATGGTGATCTGGACCTCTACGTAACCATGCGTGCGGAAGCCAACAGACTGTATCAGAATAATGGAGGGTCTTTTACGGACGTTGCAGCAGCAGCTGGTGTGCAAGACGCGAGCCATGACGGTTCGGGTGTAGCGGCTGCCGACTATAACAACGACGGCTGTAAAGACCTCTACCTGGCGAATAACGACGAGGACGTGCTGTACAAAAACAATTGCGACGGCACCTTCACTGATGTTACTGCTACAACAGGCTCTGATATTACGAGCATGCAACAAAGCCGTGGTACCTCCGCTTCTTGGGGGGACTACGACAATGACGGGTTGCTGGACCTGTACGTTGCACATCATGCAGGCCTCGACGGTGCTACCATTCCTGGTGGAACAGCACGGCAGCAAGCTAAAGACTATCTCTTCCACAACAACGGAGACGATACGTTTACGGACGTATCTGACATGTTGCTTGGCGTCACCGATCGTGAAGGCATGAGCTTTATTGGTTCATTTACCGACTATGATAACGACGGCGACCTTGATATCTACTTGATTAAAGACTGTCCATTCAGTGATACCGGACCAATGCGTCTCTGGAGAAACGACGGCGGTACAAATGGCCTCACGGACTGGACCTTCACTGAAGTAAGTTCATCCGCGAATGCTGATTTCTGTCAGAATGGAATGGGTATCGCCGTGGGTGACTACGACCGTGATGGAGACATGGATTACTTCTATACGGACAACGGTAGCACTGGAGATATCAACCCAACACGAGCAGGTACCATTCTTCTTCAAAATGATGGAGATGGAACGTTTACAGATGCAACGAATGCTGCAGGTGTAAACAGCACGTTGTTCTCTTGGGGAGCCAACTTCTTCGATTATGACCTGGATGGATGGCTCGACCTCTACATGGCTGCTGGCCGTGTATTCATCGAGCAGACTCCAGATCCTAACGTATTATGGAGTAACAATGGAGGCACCTTCTCGAATGTCTCTGCCACAAGTGGTGTAAACGACGGAGAGCATGGACGATCTCCTGTGTTTGGTGACTATGATGGAGATGGAGATCCGGACTTGTTCCTGGTAAATCACGGTGGTACGTTCCGCTTATTCCGTAATGACAATACCAACGGCAATAACTGGCTCATCGTTGACCTGGAAGGGACTACGAGTAACCGGGACGGAATCGGCGCCTGGCTCGAATTAACCACTCCAGATGGCGTCACGCAATATTACGAAACACGCTCTGGATCCAGCCTCGGTGGCGGTGATGATACAGGTGCTTACTTTGGGATAGCCAATAACGCCTCTATCACTTCCTTGACGATTAACTGGCCATCAGGAACGGTTCAAACGATCACGTCTTTGGGTATCAACCAACGTGTTCTGATCACTGAAGATGGCGTCATCGGCAACAATCCACCTGTAGCAAGCTTCACTTCAACCGTTACCGACTTAATGGTAGACGTTGATGCTTCTGCTTCTACAGACGATGGTTCAATCGTGAGCTACGATTGGGACTTTGGTGACGGAAACACAGATACTGGTGTAACCGCATCGCATACCTATGCCGTTGATGGTACCTATACGATTACTCTTACAGTAACCGATGACGAAGGAGCCACTGGCATGACTACGGATATGGTTACGGTAAGCGCTGGAGGTAACAATCCACCTGTAGCAAGCTTCACTGCAACCACTACCGACTTGATGGTGGATGTGGATGCTTCTGCTTCTACAGACGATGGTTCAATCGTGAGCTACGATTGGGACTTTGGCGATGGAAATACAGGTACCGGTGTAACCGCATCGCATACCTATGCCGTTGATGGCACCTACACCATTACCCTTACTGTTACTGATGATGAGGGCGCTACCGGCATGACTACGGACGATGTTACTGTAAGCGAAGGAGGTAGTGGTACGGGTGCGTTTATCGAATCTGCTGGTCTTCTTTCGATGGAGGCAGAGAACGCACAAACGATTATTGAAAGAGACGGACATACGTGGATCAGTGCAACCGATCAGGCAGGATTCAGTGGCGCTTCAGCGATGAAAGCTGATCCAGACAACAACACACGTGTCCGAAACAACCCTGAAACCTCTAGCCCTGAATTGGTCTTCCAGGCAGATTTCACAACAACGGGTACATACTATGTATGGCACCGTTTATGGGGATCTGACGTGAGAGGGAATAAGACCTATGCCGGCGCAAATGGTGTTTCTATCGATGATCCTCTTGCTACAACTACATTCAGTAGCTGGGCCTGGGTGAACACCACAACGGGTGGCACTGTAGGTACTGTCGAAATTACGTCAACAGGACTTCAGGATATCAATGTGTGGATGGGTGAAGACGGTGTTTACATCGACAAAGTGGTTCTGTCTACTGATGCAGGGTTTGTCCCCACTGGAGACGGCCCGGTTGAAAGTCCACGAGATGGTAATGGAGACCCTGTTAACCAACCACCTGTAGCTGATATCTCAGTGACGACTGGAGGCACAGAGTTCGAATTTACCTTTGATGGATCTGGATCTACGGATGATGTATCCGTAGTAAGCTACGATTGGGACTTTGGTGACGGCAACTCCGATACAGGAAGTTCTGTAAGCCATACCTATGCGGATTACGGTTCCTATACAGTAACCTTGACAGTTACTGATGACGAAGGAGCTACCGGTTCTGCTACAGAGCTCATCTTGATTACTGATCCGAACGCGGTAGGTGCATTCCTGGAAGCTGACGGAATGGTGGTTATGGAAAGCGAGAACTACCACACCAAGATCGATCGAGACGGCCATAGCTGGCTTCTTAGCACAACCAACGCTGGCTTTAGCGGTGCTGGATATATGCTGAGTGATCCCGATAATGGAACTCAAATTAATAGCGATCCTGAGACGAACAGTCCTGAGATCTCCTTTGATATCGAGTTCTCTACAACTGGAGACTTCTATGTTTGGGGACGATTGTATGCTCCAAATACAAGAGGTAACTCCATCTATGTCGGGTATGACGGCGCGCTCGTTGAAGATGCCAACGGATTTGTAGCAAGTACCACGGGTTCATGGACCTGGGTCGAACTGCAGAAAGGTGGTGTAGCGAAAGTGGTTAATGTTGCTTCTGCTGGGGCGCATTCAGTACAACTCTGGATGCGTGAAGATGGTACCTCCATCGACAAGCTTGTTCTCACAACAGATGACTCCTTCGAGCCATCAGGTGAAGGTCCTGAAGAGAGCCCAAGAGCAACAAGTGCTCCGGATGTAGCTTCAGCTAAAGCCGGCTCTGAGAATGGAAAAATGGGTATTCAGGATGATTCTCCTGCATTGCCAGAAGAGTTTGTCTTAGAAGGAAACTACCCGAATCCGTTCAATCCTACGACGAACATTCGTTTTGCACTTCCTGAGTCTGGTGCGATTTCTATGGCTGTATACGACATACTTGGCCGTGAAGTAGCTGTACTGGTGAATCAGGAAATGAACGCAGGGTGGCATGAAGTACAATGGGATGGACGCTCCTATTCAGGTGCAACGGTCCCAAGTGGTGTATATCTGGTCCGCCTCGCAATGGGTGCAGAAGTGCAGGTTCATCGTGTGACGCTGCTTAAGTAATCATACATGGATGGGGCAAATCCCATCCAATGGTAATTGCAAACGCCTGCCTGGTTGTTGAATCAACAATCGGGCAGGCGTTTCGCTCATTAGATTTTGGCACGGTTTTTTACTCATGTATGGCTACTGTTCATGGAAATCTACTCAGTTGCATCTAGCCCCTCTTTGCGGCATGAGTACATCGTGAAATATTTCACAACGCTCTCTTTGTCATTATTCTCCCGATCTAATATGTCTCTTTTCAGATCTTCGTATAAGTATCTGTTGCTGTTTTTGTGTTTTCCCATCGCTGTGCAAGCCCAGTCGCAAAGCGTTTTACAGGTTACTGTTTGTATAACTGATGCTGATAGCTCAATACCTGTGGCAGATGCAACCGTAACAGGAAGCGTTGATGAATCCAATAGTGTATCAGGTAGTACCGGGACCGACGGCTGCACCGATCTGAATGTCCCCCTTTCGGTAAGCAACGAAGATCTGCCCGGAGCTCCTGAAACCTTTAGCCTGGGGTCACCCTATCCAAACCCTGCATCGGGTGCATTAACAATACCGTTTTCTCTAAGCAACGCAGAATCTATAACGCTAGAGATTTATGATATTCAGGGTAGAAGCATTAGTGCGCCTTTTTCGAGAACGATTGCACAAGGACATCACAAACTTGATATCTCACTGGGGGCCATGTCTCCAGGTATTTATGCATTCAGGTTGTACACATCAAACGAATATGAGTCAGGTACTTTTATCAAAGTTCAGGGGAGTTCTTCTTCAGGAGCGCCCGAGATTCAATTATCCGCTCAAGACGGTTGGGGGGCATCTGAACTTAGCAAATCCGCTTTCGGAAGTCAGATTCGATTTGAAGTATCTAAGCAAGACTATAACGATTTAACGATTAACATGGAAGTTGATGACGGTGATCGCGTTGACCTTACGCTTTCTCCTCAGAATTCCAACTCAAATACCCCACCCGTAATTGCAAATATCAGTGATGGAGCGGTACAAGAAAATGACACTCTGGTTGTCAATATCTTCGCTGCCGACGGAGAAGACGATCCCCTTACGCTATCAGTGGCAGTAAATAAAGAAGGGGTACCGGTGAACACGAATCGATATACCTTTGTTGATTTCGGAGATAACACAGGCCGGTTCGAGATTATGCCTATTCAAGGGGACGCTGGTATGTACGATGTAGCTGTTACTGCAGATGACGGGCAGGCAACGAGCAGCGCATCGTTCAATGTAGAGGTACAGACCACTCAAGGAAATACACCACCAGACTTGAGTCCTATTAGTGATGTTACCATTCCTGAAGGAGCAACAAACACAACTCAATTAACAGCAAGTGATGCTGAAGGCGATGCCCTGACGTATACACTCACGCTTGAGGCTATTGGAGGCGGAACGGTTAGAAATGGTTTCTATGCATTCCAGGATATGGGAGATGGCACGGCTGAATTAGAGCTTACCACACAGGTTGGAGATGCTGGATCATACTCCGCGGCTGTTTCGGTTACAGACGGTATTGCTACAATCGAGCGCTCTTTTACGATAACCATAACATCCCCTGGAGGCAATTCTCTTCCCGTCATCAGCGCACTCGATGATCGAAGTGTAGCAGAGGGTGGGACGCTTTCTGTAAGTGTAGCGGCGACTGATGCTGATAGCGATCCTATTTCTTTGTCAGCAAGCATTCAAGATGGCCAGGGTAATGATGTGGCTCCCGGGTTTTTCTCGTTTAGCGATGGGGGAGATGGGACCGGGACACTAGACGTGACGCCTGGTACAGGAGATGCAGGTACCTATACAGCAACCATCGGAGCTAGCGACGGACAGGGAAATACCGAGCAAACGTTTGGCATCACTGTGGAAGCGCCAGGCGGAAACAGCTTGCCTGTGATCAGTGCTTTAGATAACCGAGCCGTGCAAGAAGGAAATTCGATTACAGTTACTCTTACAGCAACTGATGCAGACGGCGATCCTATTTCATTTTCAGTAGATATCGAGGATTCCCAGGGAAACAGCGTCGAATCTGGTTTCTTTGTCCTTAATGACAATGGGGATGGCAACGGCTTATTGACCATATTACCTGAGTCCGGAGACGCCGGGGTGTATCTCGCCTCTGTAATGGCCAGCGATGGGATGGGCACTACTGAAGAGACGTTTAATATCACGGTTACCGAACCTGGACAGACGAGTGATATGATCCCACTTACTGACATGGGGGGGCAAACATACAAAGGATTTACTGGAGGTTTGTATCCAAATGCTTCCAACGACATGCCGGCTGCTCACTACCAGGCAGGTATTGATTTCGCAAACAGTATTGAACCGCTGGATACGAATGGTAATCCCTCACCAAATGGGAAGTACGTGATGGTGTCTCTGGGGATGTCCAATACCACCCAGGAGTTTTGCTCGAAGAAGGGGGAAAGCCCGTGTGATTCGTGGACCTTCATGGGGCAGGCCTTGGCAGACCCAGAAGTGAATACATCATCCTTAGTTATTGTTAATGGAGCTAAAGGCGGGCAGTCCGCAAAAGATTGGGTTGACCCGGAAGATGGAAACTACAATCGAGTTGTTAGTGATCATCTTACCCCGCAAGGACTTAGTGAGAACCAGGTGCAGATTGCCTGGGTGAAGGTTGCTAATCCAGGCCCTTCATCAAGCCTGCCTAATCAAGATGCCGACGCGTATATCCTTGAATCGCAAATAGCAGAGATCGTTCGAGCGTTGAGAGTTCGGTATCCGAACTTAAAGCAAGTATTTTTATCGAGCCGGATCTATGCAGGATATGCAACAACAACGCTTAATCCTGAGCCTTATGCTTACGAATCTGGTTTTAGTGTCAAGTTTCTTATCGAAGCTCAGATTGATCAAATGGACGGCAATGGCATTGACGATATAGCTGGAGACATGAACTATTCAGGAGACGCGGCTTGGGTAGCCTGGGGAGCTTATTTCTGGGCTGACGGACTAAATCCGCGTTCTGATGGATTGATTTGGGAAGTACAAGATCTTGAAGGAGATGGAACCCATCCTTCCATGTTTGGAGAAGAGAAAGTAGGTACGATGCTGCTGGATTTCTTTAAATCCTCGCCTCATACTACGTGCTGGTTCTTAGAAAATGGGGGGACGTGCCAGTAAGAGGTGTAATTGTTCAGTCATCACACTTTTTGGTTCGGTTTTAGAGAGCACCCCTGTTCATCGTTGTTCAAGGACATTTAGTTGAAACTTTCAAAGTAGCTTATTTAATGCGTGTAGCTCTTTTTACGAGGGTACTGAAGAATTATGTACGTCTTCGGTGCCTTTTTATATGTTTTGGTATAGTAAGCCTTTTTTCTGGGACTGCATGGGCGCAAGCTACACAGGTTCAAGTGTGTGCTGTAGACGCGAGTACGCAAGCGGCTCTCGTTGATGCATCAGTTACGCTATCCTGGGATGTTATTTCATTATTGGGTACTACAGGTCCAAATGGCTGTTATCTCTTTAGCGGCCAAATTCCCGTTTCTACTGAAGATGAGCGTCCTGTTAATAGTACCACCCTTACATCTGAAGTGTACCCCAATCCCGCTTATCGATCTGCCAGGGTGATCGTTTCTGGCGCTCTCGAATCGTTTCAAGATGTTCAGCTCTTTGATATCCAGGGCCGCAGGGTACAGGTGTCCTACCGAAGCGAGCGTGTAGAAGGCGGCTTTGCGCTCAATGTGGATCTTGATCATCTTTCACAAGGCGTATATATATACAGGGTTCTACACGGGCGAGGTATATCAACAGGAAAGTTGATTCGATTAGATCAGCCTGGAGTCACGCCAATTGCTGTTGGATCTGCAAAAAGGCAGTTGACTCAGACAGCAACCCAGAGTGCTATGGATGAGCCATTGGTACGAATCGAGATAAGAAAGGAGGGGTACGTTTCATTTGTTGAAGAGCGGGTTGTTCGAGATAATACAACAGAGATTATTTCAGTTCTTAGAGGGACGGATACAAAAGTGCCCCTTCAGGATATGGATGGCGTTGCTTACCTGGGTACGTATGAAGGAGGATTATACCCCGAAGGGAATAATGAAATGCCTGATGCACACTATCAGGCAGGAGTCGAGATAGCCCGACAAATTGAACCTCTAAATTTGCAAGGCCAGCCTGATCCGAATGGGAAGATTATTATGACGTCTGTTGGGATGTCAAATACGTCCTCTATGTTTTGTGGTGTAGCAGACCCGAACGATCCATGTAAGCAAGGGACATTTATGTCTCGGTTTCTAGATAATCAGAGTATGTATAATGATAACCTGGTCCTGATAGACGGCGCAGATCCTGGAAAAACAGCTGAGAAATGGGAGATAGCGGATGATGCCACATACCGCCGCGTCCTGGATGAGGAATTAGAGCCTTTTGGCCATAGTGAGTTGCAGGTGCAGATTGCATGGATCAATCTCACCAATGCTCGTCCATCAGTGTCATTGCCCAGTCCAGCTGCAGATGCGTTGTATTTAAAAGGACAATATGGCAATATCTTGCGAGCGCTAAAGGAACGGTATCCAAACGTAAAGATGGTTTTCTTTTCCTCCCGCTTGTTCGCCGGATACGCCACTACTGATCTAAACCCAGAGCCTTATGCCTATGAAACCGGGTTTGCTGTAAAATGGGTGTTGGAAGCACAAATAAATCAGATGCATCAAGAGAATGCACCCATTGATGATGTAGCAGGAGATCTGAATTACACTACAGTAGCTCCCTGGGCTGCATGGGGGCCTTACCTATGGGCGAACGGGGAAGAACCAAGGCAAGACGGCGTCTTTTGGGTACCAGATGATTTTAAAGACGATGGCACTCACCCTGCCCGTTTTGGGATAGAGAAAGTAGGCGATTTGTTATTTGACTATTTCCAGAACTCTGGGCTTACTCGTTGTTGGTTTATGGCTAATGGTGCCTGTGAGTAATAGCCCAAATTGTACGTATTTAACACGTTTTATCGATCAAAAAGAGGAACTCATTTTACCAAATTCCTTTCAACGGTAGAGGAATAACTATATACCAGAAATCATGTTAGGAACGATAGGTCAACTGCTTTTAATTCTCGGCTTTGTTTCGTGTGGTATGGCGGGGTTTGCCTACTTTTTCGGGGTGCAGGATAAATCAAAACAGATAGATTGGAGGCGCGTAGGTCGCGTTTCCTGGATTGTGATGAGCGCCTGTACCATCGTTGCGACGGTCATATTGTCTTATATGATTTTTAATCACCAGTTTCAATATGCCTATGTCTGGCAGCAATCCTCTAGAGACTTGCCCGGCTATTTCCTCCTTTCGTCGCTTTGGGCTGGGCAGGAAGGCTCCTTCATGCTATGGATTGTGATGATGAGCTTAATGGGGCTGGCATTAATGCGATGGGCCGGCTTTTATGAGTCTGCTGTGATGTCTGTTGTGTCCTTCTGTCAGTTTTTCCTTATATCAATGATTGTTGGCCTGAAAGTAGGGCCAGTAGGTATTGGGTCTTCGCCCTTTATGTTGATCTATGAGAAATTCCCACAGACTCCACTGGGCTTTATTCCACCCGATGGCAGCGGCCTGAATGATCTCTTGCAAAACTACTGGATGGCTATTCATCCACCGACGCTCTTTGTTGGATTTACAGCCATGATTGTCCCTTTCGCGTTTGCGATTGGTGCGTTGTGGATGAAAAAATATACTGAGTGGGTTCGTCCAGCATTACCCTGGACCATTTTCGCGGTGATGATTCTAGGTGTAGGTATTGCGATGGGAGGGTATTGGGCCTATGAAACGCTTTCTTTTGGTGGATACTGGGCATGGGATCCCGTAGAGAATTCATCGCTGGTGCCCTGGATCATTGGTGTTGCTGCACTGCACATGATGATCGTTCAGAAAAAAAGCGGCGCCTCTCACAAATCTGCGCTCTTCCTTTGTGTTCTGGGCTTTATTCTGGTTGTTTACTCTACGTTTTTAACTCGTAGCGGTATTCTTGGCGATGTATCCGTTCATTCTTTCGTAGACCTTGGCCTTTACAATCAGCTGCTTATATGGATTTTGTCAATGGCTGGTGTAGGATTTGGTTTGTTTATTCTTCGATATAACGAGCTTCCAAAACCTTCGAAAGAGCCTAATATGCTGTCTCGCGAGTTTATGATCTTCTCAGGGGCTTTGCTGCTGTGTGGAATCGCCGTTGTAGTAATTCTCGGCACCAGCGCACCGATTCTTGGGCGTATCTTTAGAGACAACCCTTCCGCTGTTCCTATTTCATTCTACAACGAGTGGACGTTGCCTCTTTCCATTGGGTTTATATTCCTGGCGGGCTTAGGGCAGTTATTCTGGTGGAATAAGATGTCTGTCGAAAACATCAATAGAGTGCTGGTCAAACCCATTGCTTTGTCTGTAGTGTGTACGGTTTTGGTATTGATCTTTACGCCATTCGTTGAGCAAACAAGGACGGCATTGGCAAGCGCGACAGTCATTGAAAATGTGAATCAAGCAGCCTTGCTCAGTGGGATTACCACCTTCTGGAATATGCACGGAGCCGGTGTCCTTTTGCTACTGTTGTTATTTGTGACCTTCTTCGCTCTGTTTGGAAATGGCCTGGTATTGTGGAAAATAGGGCGGGGGAATATGCGTCTGGCAGGAGGTGCGATCTCGCATATCGGGTTCATGATTATGGTGTTGGGGATTATTGCCTCGAGCAGTTTTAATAATCCTTTGGCAGGAAGTGGGCAAGAAGCGGCACGTGAAAACTTTATTCTTGACCTGGGTCAAACCCGAACGATTGAAGGGTATGATGTTAGCTATCGTGGCAAGGACATTACTGCTGAAGGCAGGCCACAATACATCATAGATTTTGTAGATCCGCGAGGGCGTTCATTCACAATGAAGCCTGTAGTGTACAAGAGTAACAAGGACCAGTGGATTCAAAACCCTGACATACAAATGTATTTCGAGAAAGACATCTTTGTCGCCGTTTCTCCTCATTTGATGTTTGAAACTGAGGAAAACGAAGATCCATCAGGTTCATCCTTTACGCTGTCTAGAGGTGACTCCATTTCATTAAACAATGGAGCATACTACTTGAAGTTCATGAACTTCGATACGGAGATCAATTCGGATCTTATTCCTGATTCAACAGCGATCGCAGTTGCTGCTCAATTAAACCTGACAAGTACAAGTGCGCGTGAAGTGCGTGGGTTGAGTCCTATTTACGTCGTTATGCAAGATGGGCAGCAGCAGTTTATTCAAAACAGGATATCTGATTGGGGCCTGACCGTGACGTTTGTGGGAATGAATGTTGATAACGGAAATGCAAACTTTATCGTAGAAGGAGCAAAGGCTGAAACGGAAGATTGGGTCGTAGTACAAGCTTACGAAAAACCGTTCATCAACCTCGTATGGCTTGGGTTGTTTGTTTTGACGGGTGGCTTTGTGCTTTCCATGAGCCGGCGCATTCAAGATCACAAAAACTCCCGGCGGAGATCAAAACAGTGATTTAAATAAGTAGAACGTACAAAGCTCCCTCCCGGATTTGATACTGGTTGGGAGCTTTTTTATTACCCCTGCTGGAAAAAATTTCTTTCTAAAAAGTCATGTACCCGTAAAAAAAATCACTTCCGATTAATGGTCGGACAATTTTGCCGATATCGTACTCAAACGCTAAATAAAGTTAACGAGAACCTACTATGGTTGAGTACAAAAACGGGACAAATAAGCTTAGCTCCGGAATGGAGACATGGCAAATTGAATCGCTCAGACGAACGCTAGAAGGTAATAAACAACTGACTACCTTAACCGGAATGATGAACGCCGCCGGGAATCCTACCAGAATGGCGATCTTGTATCTTTTGTGGCGCAAGGAAGAAGTACGAGTAAACGACTTGGCTTCTATTCTTCAGCTTACTTCTCCAGCAATTTCACAGCAGTTGAAAAAACTGAAGAAACAAGCATTGGTTGATTACCGGCGCGATGCTCAGACGGTTTATTACAGACTAAATAAGTCTTCGGCCTTTATCCAACACTTTTTGACCAGATTTTTCGAGCAAGAACTGCTGTATCGAGAGATGAATGGTTCTTCAGTTGAAAAGTAAGTCCTTCATCTCGCAATTTTCAGAGTAACTTGTGCAAAGTTACTCAAACGTGCCGAGAGATAAGAAAAAGTGTACCCAGGTATACTATCCCAACAAGTTGAAGACAATGTCAAAGTCAGCTACCGCTGTTTATCGTGAGAAAATTATTGCACGTAAGTGCTTGAATTCGCTTATTGACATTAGACTAGGCCTTGTGCGGCAAAATAAACTTCTTGAAATTCTTATCGAGGAGGCGCGTGATGAAGAAAAAACTAGTGCAGTTCAGAAATAATTGGAGCCTTAAAACTCAAGTTATTTCACAATTAGCCGATATATAATCATGATTATATACGACGTGTGTGTAATCGAGAGGAACATGCATTAATCGAAGCGACTCATGCAAATACTACTTGCCGAAGATAACCCAGTTAATCAGAAGGTTGCTCTTCGAATGTTAAAACGAATAGGTCATGAGGCTGAAGTTGCCGGTAACGGGGTTGAAGTGCTGGAGGCTTTAGAGAAAAAAAGGTTTGATGTTATCCTGATGGATATGCAGATGCCAGAAATGGATGGACTGGAAGCCACAAGGCAGATAGTTGAGAAATATCCAGAAGGTGTCAGGCCGTACATAATTGCTCTGACTGCAAACGCGATGCATGGAGACAGGGAGCGTTGTTTAGCTGCAGGGATGAATGACTATGTGAGCAAACCTATTCGGGTTGAAGATTTGCAGCATGCATTTGATAGGATGCCGGCAATAACTCCGTCTGCTAGTGAAGAGGAAACTGAAGAAGAGTTTCAAGAAGCCTCCGCAGAATCTGTCATTGATTACAACGTACTCTCAGAGCTTGTTGTAATGTTAGGAAATGATCTCGAGTTTGCTAGCGGATTGATACGAGATTTTCTTGAGGATGGAGCCGAATTGATGAACAACATTCGGAGTGCTCAGGAAGAGGGAGATGCATCAGAACTGGAGAGGGCCGCTCATACACTCAAATCCAGCAGTGCCACGTTTGGTGCATTGTCAGCCTCAGATATCTGCAAAGAAATTGAAGAACATGGGCATAAAGGAGAGTTAGGAAATGACACACGGCAAAAGATTAATCTCCTGGAGACAAACCTTAAAGCTGTGAGCAGTGAGCTTGAAGCCTACATTGAAAGACAAACTGCTTAAGTGGGTTTGATCGTTGCGAAAAATCCTTTTTGCTGACCCTCTCAGTAACACGGACTCGTTACGATCAAACCTATTTAGCTAATGCACTGACTTAGTCGTGTACGATCGCTTCGTTAGCTAACTCCCTGCCTCGTTCTGTAAGAGAAAGCCTTTTACCTGCATTGTGCACATATCCCCTTTGAGTGGAGAATGTAATGACACGATTGGCAAAAGCATGGCTCCAGGTCAGATGGTCCTCTAAGTGATCAACAGAGCTTTCTCTTTCTTCATCTGCAGTTCCTTCATGGTTGGCCAAGTGTATGGTCAACATTTTAGAGGCGAAGAACAGCTTTTGTACTCGTTGTGTGTATAATACGGCCAGGATACCCCGTTGAGGAGCCAGGAATAGAGTACAAACAAAAGCCACACCAACCATGCTAGCCATCGATCCTGCAATGGACACATCTAACAGGTGAGCTACCCAGTATCCCGACAGGGCAGATAGAATTCCTATCAGCACACTCAGCCCAATCAAATGTGAAAGCCGGTCCGTAATCAGGTATGCCGATGCAGCCGGACCTACCATAAGGGCAACCACCAGGATAGAGCCCACTGCATCGAAGGCACCCACGGCAGTTATAGAGACCATTCCCATCAAGCAATAATGCAAGATTACCGGCGTAAACCCTAATGAAGCAGCCAGGCCGGCATCAAACGTTGCAATTTTAAGCTCTTTATACAACAATCCAATAAAGACCATATTTGCAATCAATATGCCCGTCATGACCCAGAGGGACCGAGGGCCTAAATCTGCACCGCCGATAACGAATCGATCAAAGGGAGCAAATGCCAGTTCTCCTAATAAGACTGCATCAGTGTCGAGATGTACGTCTCCCGCAAATTGAGCAATCAAGATGACACCCAGGCTAAATAAAGCAGGGAAGACGATGCCAATCGCGGCATCTTCGGCAATAAGCCGGGTATGGCGGATTCCTTCTACAAGTGCTACTGTAAGCAATCCGGTAGAGGCTGCAGCGATAATGAGGAGGGGATGGTTTAGGTCCTGCGTCGCAAAAAACGCTAATACGATGCCGGGCAGTATAGCATGGCTGATCGCGTCGCTCATCATAGCCATTTTTCGCAGGACGAGGAAAACACCCGGCAGCGCACAGCAAGCGGCTACAACAATAGCGATTAACTGTATTTCTAGTTGAGCTTGATGCATCCTACTCCTCTAAATAAAACCGGTCATTGATCAACTGTTCAACATATTGTTGACCGCGTTCTGTGAGCGCCCAATGGCCCGAACTGGCTTCTTCCACGAGTCCCAACTCAGAAAGCCTGGAGAGGCTTTTCGCCGTTTTTGCAGACAACTCATTCATGACGTTTAACACAGATTCCGCATGTGGATGAGTCATTGGGCTATGCTGTGCAGCAAGAGCGTATACGTCCATTAAAACAGCATCTAGCTTGAGGCGTTCAGCATTTTTTCTGCTGGACAAATATTGCCAGAAGATCCCACGGTTTGGAGCCAGCAGTAAGGAGACCGTTACTAAAAAACTGACGCAGAGTACGATGGTTGGGCCGGTTGGTAGCTTAGTGATCGAGCTGCTGATAAGAGTCCCTGACACTCCCGATAGTGCCCCAAAAAAGGCTGATAAAATAAGCATGACGCCCAATCTGTCGGTCCATTGGCGTGCTGCGACGGCTGGTGCGACGAGCATGGCGCTCATAAGAACGACGCCCACAGTTTGAAGCCCGATTACAATAGCGACCACGAGCAAACTGGTCAACAGGACATCGATCCATTGCATCGGTAACCCCAAGCTCCTACCAAATTCTGGGTCAAAAGCCAATAAGGAAAATTCCTTCCAGAAAAGGGCCACTGGAATTAAGGCGCAGATGCCAAAGATGGACATCGTAATGACCTCCTCCTGTACTAGGGCTGCGGCCTGTCCGAAAAGGAAGGTGCTCAGGCCGGCTTGATTGGCATTGGGAAGCTTTTGAATCAGTGTGAGGAGCACGAGGCCAAATCCAAAAAAGACGGACAGGATGGTGCCTAATGAACTGTCGTAGGACACCCGGGTGTTTTTTGTAATAGCAAGCACGATTAACGTGGCGATCCAGCCGGCGATCATCGCACCCAACATTAAAATCGCGGATGATTTGGTGCCGGTGATCAAAAAAGCAATAGCAATTCCCGGTAATGCCGCATGAGAAATAGCATCCCCAAGAAGGCTCTGCCTTCGCAAAACAGCATACGTTCCCAGCGCACCGCTTACAATACCAAGTAAGGCGGCTCCGAGTGTGACAGTGCGAATGGTATAGTCAGAAAAAAACTCAAGCATGCTCTTTGCGGGTGCTAATCAACGTTAGCAGGCTCTTCAGGTATGTTCTGAGCTTCCTGGCTTGCTTGCAAAAAGCCTACGCGCCCACCATAGGTTTTGCGCAGGTTGTCGAGGGTAAACACTTCTTTTATGGGGCCGCTGGCGATCTTTCTAACGTTAAGAAGCATCACATGGTCAAAGTATTCTTGAACCGTTTGAAGGTCGTGATGAACCACGAGAACGGTTTTGCCTTTTTCTCTAAGAGAACGGAGCAAGTCGATGATGGCCCTCTCGGTTGTTGCATCAACACCCTGAAACGGCTCGTCCATAAAATACAGATCAGCATCTTGCACGAGTGCTCTTGCTAGAAATACGCGTTGCTGCTGCCCACCAGATAACTGTTTAATTTGTCGGTTTTGCAGCTCCTCAATACCTACCTGCCTCAAGGCTTCCCGGGCAATGGCCTTCTCCTTTTTCCCCGGCCGCTTGAACCATCCCAATTTGCCATATAGACCCATCAACACGACGTCCAATACGCTGGTGGGGAATTCCCAGTCCACCGTGCCGCGTTGGGGGACGTACGCTACGCGGTGGCGTTGTTGTTTATATGGCCGGTCAAATATTAGGACCTGGCCCGCTGCCATTTTTAACAACCCAAGTATAGATTTAATGAGCGTGGTTTTACCAGCTCCATTAGGGCCTACTATCGCCATCAAAATGCCTTTGGGTACCGTCAGATCAATATCCCACAAGACGGGTTTGTCCCGGTAGGCGACGGTCAGGTCGCGGACGATAATTGCGGACTCTCTAGTCCCATTCAAAGGTAAGGTGGGTGCAGATTTACTCGACATAATTTTTACTCAGATGCCGAATGGGTAGTCGATGAGGTCAGTCCGTTAACAATGGTGTCAATGTTATAGCGGACAGTGCCGGTGTATGTTGCTTCAGGGCCGTCAGGATCTCCCAGTGCGTCGGAATATAAATAGCCGCCAATCTCAACGGCAAAGTTTCTGGATTCAACGGCCGCTTTAACCGCTTCGATTCCCCGGGGCGAAACGGAGGATTCGATAAACAAAGCAGGAATCTGCCGATCTGCAACGAAGGCGGCTAGTTCTTGGACGTCTGCAGTACCCGCTTCAGTTACCGTGCTCAAACCCTGAAGCGCGCGTACCTCGAACCCGTAAGCCTCTCCGAAATATCCAAACGCATCATGAGAAGTGATCAAGACGCGTTGGGATTCAGGAACCGTAGACGCTTTGTCACGCACATACTGCTCAAGCTCTTCGAGTGAACGGACGTACGCTGCTGCGCGTTCAGTGAAATAGGATGCCTCATCAGGCTTGAGAGTGCTCAGTATCTCGGCGACGTAATGAGCGCATTGACGCCACAGGGAAACGTCGAACCAAACGTGCGGGTCATGAGTGCCCGAGAAGTTAGTGGATCGGATAAGAACGGAGTCGGGGAGAGCTTCTTTGGCAATCTCATACGTATCGATCCCCTTGGTACTCATTTGCTCGAAAACATCCGTCATCTTCCCTTCCAGATGCAGCCCGTTATAAAAGATGACGTCGGCCTGGGCCATCTTTATGACATCACCTTCACTTGCTTTGTAAAGATGTGGATCGATGCCCGGACCCATGAGGCCATTTACCTGAACGTGCTCTCCTCCAAGTTGAGATACAAGATCAGCAACGATACTTGTAGTCGCCACCACCTGAAGAGTAGCGGCTCCAGAACCTGGTTGTGACGATCCTGGAGTACAGCCAATGAGAAGGCCGCCCGCACATAGAATCGCTAGGGCTAAATGAGTACATGTGTTCCCCAAATACTTCATATTGAATGACGAACAAACTGTCCGGACTGTTGCGTGGAAATTACACTTTTAGATACGGCTAAAAATATAATTTGTTTGCCAGAACATCAATATGCTTGTCAAGCCAGGGAAAGGGGGTTAGGTCAGGTTAATCCACCCATTCAGCGACAAATACATTGGTATCTCTAGAGTCGACGCGCTCTACGTTGCGGTTCGAGGAAAACGCCAGATACTTGCCGTCGTAGGAAAACATCGGGAATGCATCAAATGTACCCGAATGTGTTACCTGCTCCATGCCAGTGCCATCTACGTTGATGATGAAGATATCGAATACGCGGCCACCCTGGATGTGGTGATTAGAAGTAAACAAGATACGTTCGCCATCAGGATGAAAGAACGGAGCCCAGTTAGCGCCTGGTAAATCAGTTACTTGCTGGACATTTGAGCCGTCAATGTCGGCAATGAAAATATTCAGAGCTTTGGGCTCAACCAGGTTTTGCTTAAGCAAATCTTTGTAAACAGTAGCTTCTTCTCCTTGAGGCCTGCTGGCTCGCCAGACAATCTTCTGGCTATCGTTTGAGAAGAAGGCTCCGCCATCGTAACCTAGTTCATCGGTGAGTTGGAGCAAATCGCCTGTCGCAATTTCGTACCGCCATAGTTCAAGGTCGCCAGATCGGGTAGATGTGAAAATGACGTATTTGCCATCTGGTGATACGGTGGCTTCAGCGTCATAACCTGGACCAGAAATCAAGGTCTGCAAATCAGAACCATCCGGATTGGCTGTGTAAATTTCATAGGTGTCATAAATCGGCCATACATAGCGGCCCTGGCTGACATTGACAGTTGGAGGGCACTCGAGGGATCCTTCATGTGTAGAACCGTACACAATACGCCCATCCGGCATGAAGTAGCTGCACGTTGTTCGTCCCGTTCCGGTAGAGGCGAGTTGATACTGCTCATCACCCGGCATAGGGCTGCCGTCTACATTCATTACATAGATTTGATCACAGCCTTGTGTGTTAATTTCTGACCAGTCGCTCTGGAAAACTAGCTGCGAGCCATCTTTGCTCCAGTAGGCTTCAGCATTGTTGCCACCGAAGGTAAGCTGGCGAATATTTTTGAGATGTTTCTCGCCTTCAAAGCGAAGTGAATCGGTAGCAGGGTCGTACATGTCTGCTGCTGTTGTCTCTGATTCTTCCGAGACACTGGATTCAGTAGGTTCACATGCAGTGAAAAAAAAGGCGAGTAAAATAATGGGGAGATGGAATCTATACGTATAAAGATGGGGTACTAGGTTTGCTTTCACAGTTGTTTGAAACTAATTCTACTTATTCATCACTCACCTGATAAGCTTGGGATAAAAAATAGTTTTCCCTCACAATAAATTTAATAGATGCATGGCTTACGATGTTGTTGACTTCCAAAAAGAGGTAATTGACGCTAGCTTTCAAAAGCCGGTATTGGTGGATTTTTGGGCTCCGTGGTGTGGTCCCTGCAGAGTACTTGGCCCCGTATTAGAGAAGCTTGCCGTTGAAGAGGCCGATAACTGGACACTAGCAAAAGTAAACACTGATCAGAACCAGGAAATCTCAGTGCAATATGGTATTCGAGGGATACCAGCTGTAAAGTTATTCGTCGATGGACAGGTAGTGAATGAATTTACAGGTGCTCTACCAGAGCACATGATAAAAAAGTGGTTAGCAGAAGCCATTCCTTCTGGAGATGTGCTGCAATTGGATGCTGCATTGGCTGCCTTAGAAAGCGGGCAAACCCAGTATGCGAAAGAGATTTTAACGGCTTTACTTTCTTCAGACCCTCAAAATGAAAACGCCAGGGCATTTCTGGCAATGATAATGGCCTCCGATGATGTGCCCGGGGCTGTTGAGTTGGTCTCCTCTGTTACCTTTAATGAACACCGCCTTGCACAAATAAAGGAGTGGGTTGAAACCTTGGGGCGTCTATTTGAGCTCCACGAAAACCCTTCTCCATTGGCGGATGGTACTGGAAAGGATACTTACCTGGCAGCTATCGATTCAGTGGTTAACTATGATTGGGATAAAGCACTGGAGTTGTTTATTCAGGTGATCCAGAATGATCGTTATTTTGATGACGACGGAGCACGGAAAGCATGTATCGCTATTTTTAACCTGTTAGGGGCGGAAGATAGCAGCACTAAGAAACATCGCCGCATGTTTGACATGATGCTTTATTGAGAACTGCTGAGGCGCCTTTTAAAGTTCAGAGGTAAGGGTGTAGGATAGCGAGCGGCTAACCTGTTGTTGAGTTACTTCATCGGTTACTGTAACTGTAATGTCGATATCTCCGTCGCCTCGCCATTCACTCAGATCGATGACCAGTTGTTCAAACGTCGAGCGCTCTGTTCCTTCTTGCGTAGATTTAAAAGAGGTGGCTGCCTGTCGTTTTCGTCCCAGGCGAAGTCCGCCTCCCCGTCTTTCTTGTATAGTATACTCGATGCTATACCGGGTGAGATCTTCCTCGGTATAGGCGAGATGGTACAGCTCAAAATAAAGCATGACGGGTGTATCAGGGGTGATGCGGGAAGACGGGTAGGGGATGGCCGTGTTCAGAGTGCTTTCAGTAAGTTCAGTTTGAGCCGAGAAATCTGGGACGATCATCGGTTTGAGGTCGCTCATTTCAAGGGTAATGCCATCGCTAATGAGTGCCTGTAAGGAGTCTTGCCGATACACGTTGGCTTTTACATGGGGACCCATTTCACGAACCGAACCCGTAGCATCCAGTAAGGCGACATACTGATCCCATTGCACAGCAATGTGATACAAACCTGTGTCTCCACGAACAATTGCTGTCTGGTTACTAATGGCTATTTCCTCGCCATCGCCGATGTCTTTTAGCAACTTGCGCTCATAGTTGACAATACGTTCGGTATAATCCGGTGCCTTTTGGACTGTAGATACAACAGCCAGGTAGTCATCCGAGGTATAACCGTCTTTCAGCAAGGCGTTGGATGTTCTTTTGTCTAGTGCAAGCGAACCTTTCGGAGCAGCCCAGTAAATTTCAGTTCTTGTGGTGCCGTCTTGATCTAAGAACCGTGCTGAGCGAATGAGGAGAGGCAGTGGCAGGAGTTCATCAAACACGCTTGAGCGCACCTGAGGAACGTACTCGTCACGAGAAGCCATCTGCAATTCCTCTGATGCTTTATCGCTTGCCATTGCACTTTGAATGAATAAGTCTGGCCGATTCGGATTAAATGAACTGCCTGGCATGCCCGTATCTGAAAAATCGGTGCCTCGGCTATTAGCGAGTAGATCTCTTAGATTTCCATCTGCTTCTGCATCGACCTGATCGTCACTACTTTCTAAAAGTGCAGAGGTCTCTGTTGCGATATCGGCTTCATCAAGCAAGCTGGCGAAAGCGGCTACTTCCTGATATCGGAATGAAAAGTCCTCATGATATAACGACAGTTGCTGGTAAATCTCCTGCATGGTTCGAATCAAAAACTGTGCTTTGGCTTTACCACGCGTAGAAGAACCTAAGCCGGATCGAATAGAAACAGGGATTAAATTACTTACTTCTCCCAACTGAAATCTTCCCGATTTATCATGGAATAAATAATGCGCAGAGTTGTCGATGTGCTTATAGTACCAGAATTCATTATCTGGGAAATCGGACTCGTTTATAGTAAGGCTTCGATCGAGCACCTTGGTTCTGAAGTTTGTTTTATCGAACTGCACGACGGTTTTATCGCTCGGCTCCCCCAAGCGAATATAAATGGCGCCTCGATCATCAAATCCTCTTTCTTTGTCAGAATAGAACTTCTTTGCATGGGCAACGCGTTGTAAGTGCTCCAGGAGCATTTCATTGATGCGTGTTGCAGGAGCAGAGTCCTGGCTGCGCCACCACGTGACGAGAGTTGAAGCTACATAAGAGGACCAACTGTAGGTGTCCAGGTCGGCAGCACGTTGTAAGCCAATAGAGGTCTTTACCTGTTCAGGCAGAATAAAGAGAAGAGCTTGTAGAAAAGGGGTAAACTCCGGTAGGGTAGAAAGCGCGGTAGAAGCATCAAGTTCTTCCAGGATACGCAGGTATCGGTTGGTATTGATGGCATAATCCTCCTGCCATTCGTGATCAAAAACTGCTGCCAGAAGGGAGGATTCCAGTTTTAGGTCAAACAATCTCGATTCATTAAGGGCTTCTGATCCCATCATCCATACTTCACGCGCGTCTTCAATATGACCGTCAACATAGTATGCTTGTCCCAGCCAATAGGCGAGGGAATGGTGTTCTTGTGTGAACCATGCGGGTTCCGTTTCAAAGAGTTCTTCTAGCGGATCAAGAGCTGCATCTGGATTCCCTTGCTGTATGGCCTCAATGGCTTGTTCAACTATCGGAAGAGATGTAGGGGCCGCTTGTTGTCCGAATGACGGATTCGCAAGAAGTAACGCGAGCACGCAGGCAAAAAGAGAAGAGATGCAGTACATGTGTTTCACGCCTTTACCATTTGGGTAACAAGGTATCTTATACGAATCGCTTACGGACAAAACTGTTTCAAAAAAAGAGGCTGCCTCAATCGATGAAGCAGCCTCTTTCAAACGTCTCGAAAATCAAGATTAGATGTTCTCGTTGATGTTTCGTTCGTTTTGCGTAATGGGGAGGTACCACCAGGTGTCAGGACCCAGGTGCCAGATGTCCATCCGGCGCTGGTCTGGAAGTCTCAAGCCCATGGTGAAGAGCTCTTTGTCACGCTCATCCATAAGAACGAGCATATCAGCTGAAGCAAGAGCTGCAAGTCCGGAGCTTGCTCTTACCTGGTTGATACGAGTTAATGCACCAGCAGCGTCTCCACCGCGGATATCAAGCTCAGCAAGTATAAGTTCATTTTCCTGCCATTTAGTGATAGGAAGTGCGCTTTCACGAGCTGTGTACAGTCCCTGACGATAGTAAACGGTGGTTCCGTCATTTCCGAGTACTTCCTCAAGAGGAATACGAGCTGCTTCGGCAGGATCTGCTTCTACGTATGCGTTGAAACGGAAGTCAGTAACCCATTGGTTACGGCCGATACCCGCTTGTGACCAGTAGTAGTTGGTATTGTCAACAGCATGCAGTGACTCAAAAGCAGCATCGCCTTCGATCATGCCGGCTTCGGCTGAAGCTCTTGCCGATGCGAAGTCACCCTGGAATAAATGGATACGAGCGATGATCGTGTTGATGATACGAGCTTGGGCTGCATCACCAAGAGCACGAGCTGCTTCCATTTTAGCAATCGCCTGGGCATACATTTGATCCGAAGGTACAAAAGGACCTGGATTCTCAGGATCGTCTGTAATGATTCCGCCACCCTGACGCTTGTCAAGCCCATAGTACGTTGCGTAGAAATAGCGGGCTAAGCCACCGTACAGGTTTGCGGTAAATTCCGCTTCTGTTCTCAATGCTGCATCTTCAAATTCAATTTCTTGAACTCTCATAAGCAAGTTGTCAGCAAAGAAGCGAAGTTCGCCCAGGTCGTTATACACACCGTCATTTGAGTTATTCGCAAAAGTGATATCTCCGATGTCCATTTCAGCGAAGCTAGGGAATGTCGCATTAGGGACATTTTGGTCGAAGATGAACTCATCAGAGAGCCCGCCAGCGAATACAAGCAGACGGTCTGCAGTGGTAGAAAATCGGGACTGAATCCCTTTGATAACAAATTCAACCTGAGACTCGGTGTTCAGCTGAGGATCATCGATCGTGTCGATAGGCAGGTCGGTATCCTCGACGAAGGTGTCACATCCTACTACAAACGTGCCTGCAAGTAGGAAAGTGAGTAAGACAAATAATCTATTCATGATAATATAAATTTCTGTTCTCTGAATGAAATACTACAGTGTTTACTGATCTGCTGGTTTACAATCCAATAGTCAGTGTACCGTAGATAACACGCGGTTGTGGGAGTGTCAGGAAGTCTGATGCACGTGTTGAGCTGATAGCTCCAGTGAAGTTAACTTCAGGATCCATACCACTGTATTTGGTAGACATCCAGAGATTACGACCTGAGAGTGTGAAGCTTGCACTACGAATATATCGTGTGATGTTCGCTTTTCTCATAAGGTTGGTGAAGTCATAACGGATACTGATTTCACGAAGCTTTACGAAGTCAGCTTCTTCAATCCAGTTTCCATCAAGGTCAACACCTTGGAGGGAGAATTCAGTACCAGCAACTACTTCCGCTGCACGGCGATATTCTTCAGTTCCAACGTCGTATACAGGAATGTTGTCATCTTCAAGTCCTACTTGGTCTGCAGTAACCTGGCCAATGTTTACGAGCGCTTCGTTTCTCTTGAAGAACGCACCGAAACGGCGACTGAACAGGTGTGTGTTGTTGTACACGCTGTTGCCAAGCTGCCAGTCTAGAAGGCTGCTAAAGGTGAAGTCACGCAAGAAGCGGACATTCAGAGTAAATGATCCGTTGTGCTTCGGATATGGAAGCCCGAAGAATGCACGATCAGGTTCCCCGTCTCCATCTGCATCGATAGTAGTGAGTTCAGCACCAGCGTACGATCCGTCATCATTAAAGGTAGCACGAGAAGCCCATGTGTAGAAGGCATCTTTAGGCAGGCCTTCTTGAATCACGTTCGTGTCAAAACCACTAAAGATGGGTTGGGCATCGCCAAGGTCATCCACTTCGTTCTCCTGGTAGTTCCAGATCAGTGCAAGGTCAACACCGAAGTTACGCTGGCGAACGACGTCTACGACGAGGCTAGACTCAATACCCCAACCAGAGGAGGCTCCAACGTTAAATGGAACGGCAGAAGCTGTTAAGCCTGAAGAAGGAGCATTTTGGAAATCGATGATGGAATCTTCCGCCTTCTGAAGGTAACCGGTCAATTCAAGACCAATACGGTCATTAAGCATACCAAGCTCAATACCACCTTCAAGCTCTTTGATACGCTCAGGCTCGATAGCAACGTTTCCAATAAAGTTTGTTACAGCACCTGCGCCATATCCTGATGGCTCAGCAGCCCAGCGAAGTAGTGAACCGTCCAGGTTGCCTGGAAGCTGACCTGTTTCACCGTAAGCAGCGCGTACTTTAAAGAAATTGATGAAAGTCGGCATGTTTGCCACCTGGTCAACGCGAACAGCAAAACTAGCTTTTGGGTAGAAGATACTTGGAGCATCAGCACCTACAGCGCTTGCGAAATCTTGGCGAGCACCCAATGTTGCAAACAACCAGTTGTTGAATGCAAATTCTTGCTGCGCGTAAACACCTGCTTCACGTACATGAAGGAACTCTTCGTCGCCACCGATGAAATCTGCGCCGGCACCTACGTTTGTTACCAATTCAGATGAGAAGTTCTGCTTAGTGAAGTCGAAGTCTCTCAATATCCGGTTGAACGACTGCGAACCAATGATCGTTGTTGCAGAAAGCCCAGAGGAACCAAGGTCGTAGGCATAGCGAGCATTGAAATCATAGGTGTACTGCTCGTTGCGGCGATTTAAAATGTTGCGCTCACCGTTTGTACGACCTGAATAGCCAAGGTTTGAAGGGAAGGATTCGTCATTTCTGAGGTCCGTTCCATCAAAACCAATAGATCCTCTCAAGGTAAGTTTTTCAATAGGTCTGTATTCGATTTCTGCAGTACCGATGAATCGAGAGATACGCTGGATGTTAGCGACTCCTTCGATAGCAAGGCTATCCGTGAACACGAATGGAGAGCTTGCAAGCAGGGTATTACCGAGATATCCAAAGATGTTGTTGTCGTTCTGTGGACGATTGATATCGTTGAGCGTATAGCCTGTATTTGCGCGTACAGTCAGATTCTCCATTGGGAAAGCTTCAAAGTTTGCGCGGAAGCTCTGACGTTCCAACTTGTTGTTGCGCATGTGGCCTTCTTCAAAACGATTGTCATAAGAAGCAAAGTAACGTACACGCGCAGATCCACCGGATACGTTGATAGAATGCTGCTCAATGTCACCATCGCGGAAGAATGCGTTTGCCGTCTCTGGAGTACCAGCCGTAAATCGGTCATATTCCTGGAATTGCGAGTTAGTCCCTATTACACCCTTATAGTTAATGGTAAAAGGACGGTCCGCAGAAGAAAGAGACCCTCTTTTGGTTGTAATGAGAACAACACCGTTAGAACCACTCGTACCGTATAGCGCCGCACCAGCAGGGCCTTTCAATACTTCTACAGAAGCAATTTCTTCAGGGTTGATAGTTGACAGCATGGATACATCCTGACCACCAGCACTAAAACCGCCTACTTCACTTGCATCAATACGAACGCCGTCAACATAAATTACTGGCTGGCCGCCACCGTTTAGACCGGTGCTAGAGCGCATATTGAAACGAATACCTCCACCAACGTTACCAGATGATGGCTGGACGCTTACGCCAGGGACTTTTCCGTTTAGTAGCTGAGAAACATCCTGGTAGGCGTTTTGCTCAAGCAATCTTTCTGTAGATACAGAAGAAACGGCAACTTCAGCACGTGCTTTGGATGTGGCAGAAGCAATACCAGTAACAACCACTTCTTCTAGACCTGTAAAGTCAGGATCAAGAGAAACGTTCAGTGTATTATCACCTGAGGCAACAGATACTTCTTGATCGACCTGTTTGTAGCCAATAAAAGTGATTCGGATCGTGTACGTGCCTACTGGAATGCCTGTAATGGAGTATGTACCGTCAAGGCCTGCGGCAGCACCTAAGTTTTCTCCTACAACAATGATGTTGGCCCCAGGCAATACATCTCCTGATTCACCATCAGTTATTGTACCCATCAACGTACCCTGACTAAAGGCCATTAACGGAGACAATAAAAGTACCAACAGGAATAAAGGTAACTTCTTCATGTTCTTCCTAATGAGAGTTTATTAAGTAAAAAAGAGCCTCCTAAATCGTGTCTAAAGATGTAGAAGGAGAGCTCTTGTAAAAATTTCGAACGCTGATAGAGCGTTTCACGCGTTCAATAGTGGAGGGAGGGTCAAAGAGTGCGCAACTACTCTTTACTACGAAATTGAAGCGATTTATAACTTCATTTTTTTCCCAGCTTAAAACCTAATAGGTTGGCATGACGAAATGAGCCATATCTGATTGGGTGGCAGAATTATGGAGTTGAATGGGGGTATATTCCTGATGAACAGAAAATGTAAACCGACGGGATAGTCTTTTTTTTAAGTAAAAGTGAAAAAATCTTTAGGTAAAATAAGTGAATCTGGGTGGAGATGATCGAATTTGAGTAAGTTGGTGCTCGGGTGTGATCGAGATAACGTTCTTTTTGAGAAAAAATAGTATCTTCCCTTCGATTTATTGATCAGATCCTTTTTTCGTCAGACAATCATCCTGCGAAATGACCAGCTGTGAGGGCCTACATGTTAAAAGAACCTAGCTTTAGTATTGGTATCGAAGAGGAATATCTTCTCGTTGACAAAGAGACCGGGAATCTAATCGGGGAGGCCCCGCCATCCATGTTGCCTGAGTGTCAGGAAGTACTGGCTGAGCAAGTGACTCCTGAGTTTTTTCAGTCACAGATCGAGGTAGGTACCCGGGTTTGTCATACTATAGGTGAAGCCAGGGAAGAACTAAAGCGGCTTAGAAGTGGAGTATCCTCTGTTGCTGCGAAACATGGATTGGCGATTATCGCTGCTTCGACGCATCCTTTCTCTTCAACGCAAAGTCAAAAACACACCAACAAAGATCGATACGCAATTTTAGCGCGGGACATGCAAGCCGTAGCGCGTCGAATGGTGATTAGCGGAATGCATGTGCATGTAGGAATAGAGGATGCAGATCTCCGGATCGACATGATGGATCAGACCAGCTACATACTCCCGCACTTACTTGCACTTAGTACCTCTTCACCGTTCTGGGAAGGGGATAATACGGGATTAAAATCGTATCGAATTGCTGTCTGGAATGAACTCCCAAGAACCGGGTTGCCTGAGAGATTCAGCAGTTTTGCTGACTATCAGCGCCATGTAAATGTGCTCGTTGATGCCGGCGTGATTGAGGATAGCTCGAAAGTCTGGTGGGATATCCGGCCGAGCATGCGGTTTCCTACCCTGGAGATGAGAATCCCCGATATTTGTACACGGCTGGAGGACACCATTTGCCTCGCTGCGTTGTACCGATGCTGGCTTCGTATGCTCTACCGGTTACGAGTCAACAACCAGCGGTGGCGCACGTATGCAAATCTACTCCTAAATGAAAATCGCTGGCGAGCACAGCGGTACGGGTTTGAGCAAGGGCTCATCGATTATGGACAGGGTCAGGTGGTTCCTTATGCCCGTCTTTTGGACGAACTCCTGGACTACATCAATGAAGATGCAGTGTTTTTTGGCTGCGTTGACGAAGTAACCCATGCGCGTACTATTCTTGGGCAGGGGACCAGTGCTCATTGGCAATTACAAACGTATCATGAGGCCATCACAAGCGGTGCTTCGCATGAGGAAGCCTTGAAAGCAGTCGTTGACATGCTGATTGTTGAAACGATGCGGGGTATTGAGTAAAGTTTGATCGGGATGGAATGAAACTATACATCCCTTCGTCTAGGTAGTAGATTGTCAGTTTGAAACTCAAGGATTATCATCATGAAAAAATTAATCAAACGCGCTCTCTTTGCCTGGTTGTTTATTGGGATCTCTCTGGTGTCTACCAGTTTCGCTCAGGGTTTCGGAAACCCTGAACAACGAGCGGAAAGAGCTAAGGCTCAGGTTGAGGAAATTGTTGGAAAGCTCGATCTCCAGGACGATCAAGCGAAACAGGTGCGGGACATTTTGATGGCTCAAAGCGAAGAGCAAGCCTCCATATTCGAGGCCTACGCGGGGCAGCGGGATCGTAATGCACGTGGTATGATGCGCCAGGAAATGCAAGATCTGCAGGCGATGACTACCGAGAAACTCTCTGCTGTGCTTTCCGAAGACAAAATGAAGGTGTACAAGGAAACTGTAGCTGAAATCCAGGAACGCCGCCGGGCACAATTTGGTGGCCGCCGTGGAGGCGGAAGCCCGAATTAAGAGAGTCCGGAGTCCGGAGACAATAGTCCGAAGTGATTTAATCTCTTACATGAGTACGAAACCCACTCCGGACTCCGGACCATTGTCTCCGGACTACATGAAACCTCACTTCTGGTTCTAGTGTTAAAACTGTCGTTATAATGAATTAAATTTCGTATAATACATATCTACAATCTTCAGGTGTGAAGCCCCCCTGCTTTTTTGCGTATACCTGATTGTACCCAGGCTTAGTAATAGCCGTATGTATTTCAATTTGAAAAACTGGAAACATATCAGTAGCGAAATACCGAAGCAGGCGATCTTGCTCTTGGTTGTAATCGTTTTGTTTCCTGCTTTTTCCTACGCACAGCGTCCTTTCCTTCTCAACGATCCCCTCTATCGAAGCGAACAAGCTCAACGTCCGTTCTTCAGTGGTTATGCTTTGTCTGCAGAAGTGTCTTACAGAAATGCAGGTGCTCTGCAGGGTGATGGAATTCAATCTCTTGAGTCAGACCCGCTTGGCGTAAGTTTTAGGCTTGATTACAAGTTGGCTTCCCGAATGGATCTCAGCGCTGTTGTGGATGCAGCTGGTAATACTACACGTCGTGGCCTTTCGTTAAGCTGGGTGATTCTAACTTATTATGAGCGCTCTGAACAGTCCTCAACCGCTTTGCGTCTTGCTGTTGATCCATCGTTTGATAGCCGCGCTGGATTCCCACAAATAGATGTAGCCTGGTTATCTTCCTCGTTTTTGTCTCCACTCAGCTCTACGGAATTTGCTTTTGGTATCCGCCGTGTAAAGCTGGGTTATGAGCAATGGCTGATCAGTGAGCCCAACCTGTCTAACAGTTTTCTGCTGCACAATACGGTTGCCGAAATCGCACCTCGCTCAGAAATCGATATCATATATACAAGGGCATTGGGATGGGAATTGCATCTGATGCTTGGTTATAACTTTAAGTTTGACCCGGCAGGTAGCAACATATTTCTTTCTTTCCTCGGCCAGGCAGGCAGCTATGATCTGTTAGAAACTTCGTATCAAGAACCCCTGCTGCCCCAATTTACTCTTTCTGCCGCAACCAGCTTCGAACGCGAAATTACAGAGTCAAAGGATTATGTAGGAGGCGTTATCTGGTTTCGCTCAGGGATAGAGTTTAATCGCCCTAGTTATCAAATTTTGCCTTTTATCGGGTTTCCTGTACAGCAATGGGCTCCATCTAGCGGAAGCTGGCCCAAGGCTAGAAGGCAATTGGGTGTTCGATTAATGTTGCGCTGATCTCCCCCCGTTGATGGTCATTGGTATTCTGTCTGATACTCACGGATACTTCCACCCCTCTCTTCCAACGTACCTGGAAAACGTCGATCTCATTCTTCATGCTGGAGATATAGGTACAGATGAGATATTAGATAAATTGGAAGCCATTGCCCCAACTAGAGCTGTATGGGGTAATATAGATGGCCAATCGTTGCGTCACCGGTCCGTAGAACATGATCGATTTTCGGTTGAAGGCCTCTCATTCTGGATGACTCACATTGCAGGGCATCCCAAAGCCTGGCAACGTGGAATGGGGAAAATCCTCTCGGAAAACACACCAGATATTTTTATATGCGGTCACAGTCATATATTACGAGTGGAACGAGTGCCTTCACTACAAAAAATGCTTTACATTAATCCAGGTGCAGCTGGCCGGCAGGGATTTCATAAAGTAAAAACGTGCCTTCGGCTGCATATCGAAAATAGAAAAGCAAAGGAAGTTGAGGTCATTCATTTGGACGAATAAAACTTGTCGGTCAATAATGCATTAGAGCGAGTATGCATGCAACGGATCCACTCATCTACAGTAGACACACATAATGCCTGATTCCACCTCGCAGGAGCAACGGACGATACGTCATGACTTGAGGGCTCTTTATGAGACGAGTCAACTCCTGAGTTCATCACTGGATATCTCCTTTATCCTGAGCAATCTGCTGCTCACAGCAATGAGCAGATTGTTTGTAACGCGAGGTATTGCGCTTATTTATGACGCAGATACGTCTGATTATCGCGTTCTCAGTATAAAAGGAATCAAAGGTCTCAAGGAGGATGAACATGTCTCACTAGGTAAACTGGATCCCAAAGATGTCCTAAAGGATGACCAGGTCCCAGATCTGCTTAAGGAGCATGGAGTCGTTATGGCGCTCCCTGTATCTTTTGAGTCAAGGAAAATTGGACTCATTGGGCTTGGATCTAAGGCCAACGGTATTGCCTGGGACAAGATCGACGATGAATTTATCTTATCTCTTGTTAGTATTTCCTCAACGTCTGTTCAAAATGCACTGATGGTTGAGGAATTGCAAACCGCAAACAGGGACCTGGACAGTAAAATTCAGCAGTTAAATACCCTGTTTGATCTGTCGCAAGAATTCAACTCAAGTATCGATCGCGACTACCTTGTTAAGTTGCTTACATTCGCTCTGATGGGGCAGATGCTCGTAAATAAGTATCTGTTTGTATTGAAAAGAGGAGGATTAGGCGATGACCAAGAGGATGAAAATGATTTCCAGATCGTAGCTGCCCAGGGTATCAATCGGAGTGAGTGCCAGCAGGACGTATTGAATAAGTTCTGCGAATTAACGAAAGAACTGGTTCTTACCAAGGATGAGTGTCCTCCCGAATGGGCTTCTTTATGCGACCTCGGGATTGCACTGATTCTGCCGATTAAGCACCAGGGAGAAATTCAAGCTGTTCTTTGTCTTGGGCCTAAAATGACCGGGGCTAGCTATCAAAAAGGTGATTTTGATCTGTTGTATGCGCTCGGGAACTTGGCCTTTGTTTCGATTCAAAACACCTACCTCGTCGAAGAGCGAATTGAAAAAGAGCGGCTTGAAGAGGAAATGAGACTTGCAAGGGATATTCAGGAACGCCTCCTTCCAAGCTCGGTCCCTTCTGATGCTTTTGTGGAAATGGCTGCACTTGCCCTACCAAGCAGGCATGTTGGTGGCGATTATTATGACCTCGTTTCCCAAAGCAATGGCAGTATTCTGCTTGCCATCGCTGATGTAACAGGCAAAGGGGTGCCAGCTGCGCTCCTGATGGCGAACCTTCAAGCCTGTTTGCATACCATGGTCCCCATGGATCTAACCATGGAAGAGTTTATAGCTCATATGAACCGTGTGATTTCCAAAAACACGGGATTCGATAAGTTCATTACTGCCTTTACAGGCCTATATGAACCCCAGACGAAAACACTTGATTACGTAAACGCAGGGCACAATCCACCCATGTTGTTACGTGCTTCCGGCGAGTTAGAATTGTTGGAAGTCGGGGGGTTGCTTCTCGGTGTATTTGATGGCGCAGAGTATGAGAGAGGCCAGGTGACTCTTGAGTCTGGAGATGTATTAGCCATCTTTACTGATGGAGTTACTGAAGCAATGAGCCCCGATGGTGAAGAATTTCACGAAGATCGTCTGGAAGCCATATTAAGGGACAAACAAGACGAAACAGCGCAAGGCATTCTCAACGCAATACGCAACGAGATTATCAGCTTTACAGGCAGTTCGACTCAGCTAAGTGATGACCTGACCCTCATTGTGCTAAAAGCAACATAGAGAAGCCTTTTCTGGTTCTGAGAGCAACATGGAGGGGCGTCTACTGAACGATCAGCTTTTCGTGCCTTTCTGAAAATATCCGCTGCAATAACTGTTGCTCACTTTGTGCAAGCTCTATGTTGCGCCGGGCCATCACTCGTTCTGCCACCGCGATTGCTTTGTCAATCCGATAAGGTTCCAGGCCTGACTCAGGGCTACCCCATGAGAAGGAGGGGATGTATCTAGACTGGAATCCGCTTCCATACAGGTTACAAAAAACGCCAGTCAATGTACCGGTGTTGAACATGGTGTTGATCCCGCACTTGCTGTGATCTCCCATGATCAAACCGAGAAATTGCCTTCCCGTAGGTTGGTAAATACCTAGTTTTTCACTGTAAAGGGTAACCGGTGCGTAATCATTGCGCAAATTAGAAGTATTGGTGTCTGCGCCCAGATTACACCAGGAGCCGATGTAAGAATTGCCTACAAAACCAGCGTGTGCCTTATTGGAATAGGATTGGAAGATTGCGCTATGGATTTCCCCGGCTACTTTACACACAGGGCCAATGGCACTTTGCTCTATATTCGTTTGGGCCTTCACGACGCTTTGCGGACCAATGTAGACAGGGCCCTTAACTAGGGCCGCTTCCATGATGCGTGCCCCTGAGTCGATGTAAATAGGGCCTTCAGCAGCATTGAGGATGGCGCCAGGCGCCACCTGTGCATTTCGAGCAAGATAGATATCCGAAGGATTGATGATCTTAGAATGATGATCTATTTGCGAATTAGAACGGTCAAGAGAAGGAATAAATCGGATGAGGTCTTGAACATCGTCAAGTAACGCATCATGCAGATAATCCAGTAAATTCCACAAATGATGAAGAAGGACAACGGTCTTATCCAGAGCCTCCTCTTTTGCTTCCCCTATCACTTCCCGGGTAATGGAATCCCTGTTTAGCATGTCCGCAGGGGCATTTGGCACCCAGGCAGCAACCATTTCATCCCCTTGCATGAATACTCTGGCCTCTTTTTCAGTTCGCATTACTTCCAACAGCGTTGAGTAAAAAGCAGCGGGTGCTGAAACGAGTCGGCCGTTTATAAACATGATCGAAACACCTTCTGGCAGCGTGTTCACTGGCACGTTATACTGGCTTGAAATATGATCTGCCAGGTGAGGCCGGACATGAAAGGCACGGGAAGGCCTGCCTAGTTTGTCCCATATACGGCGATGAATGGTCCTGGCACCGAGCCTAAGCTGAAAAACACTACGTGTTTCAATGATAGGAGCCAGTCTGCCAACGGCATCGTCTTCATAAAAGCAAAGATATATCATATCAACTGAATAGTCTGATTAGAGAGTACGTACTCAAGGGGGAGTTGCTAAGTCGTAACGTATTGGGAGTCAACAAAGGTCGTTGAGCGTTAAATAAGAATTAAGAATTGTATCAGTGATCAATAGGAGAGGATTAGAAGGTGAAAATTAAACGCTTTATGTACAATGAGGGGCACTAGTTAGTGAATGCTTCGTTAGATTTGTAACAATTCTTGAAATACCCTTTCAGAAATAGGCACAATTACCGATCGTGTTTTGTAGAGATGAGCACCATAAGTAAAGATTTACACGATCTCGCTTATATTCGATTGTCAACTACATCACTTTAATAACTTAGAGCCCATGAAGTTCTTTATTGACACTGCTGACCTTGATGAAATCAAAGAAGCCAATGATCTTGGCGTACTAGACGGTGTTACTACCAACCCCTCTCTTGTACGTAAAGTAGGAAATGTTAATTTCCACGACCACATTGTGAAGATATGTGAAATCGTCGACGGAGATGTATCCGCTGAGGTTACTGCAACAGATTACGCTGGAATTGTAGCTGAAGGTAGAATCCTCGCTAAGCTGCATAAGAACGTTGTTGTTAAAGTGCCTTTGATTCTGGATGGCATCAAAGCCATTAAGACCTTCACTGATGAAGGCATCCGTACTAACTGTACACTCTGCTTCTCTCCAACACAGGCTCTAATCGCAGCAAAAGCTGGTGCTACATATATCAGCCCATTTATTGGCCGCCTGGATGACATTTCGCATAACGGAATGGAGCTGATTGAGCAAATCGTTCAGATTTACCAGAATTATGGCCTGGAAACAGAAGTGTTGGCAGCCTCTATTCGCCATCCAATGCACGTAGTAGAATCTGCTCTTGTAGGTGCTGACGTAGCTACAATGCCATTGAAGGTTATTAAAGCCACGCTGAACCATCCTCTTACCGATCGCGGCCTAGAGAAATTCCTTCAAGACTGGAAAGCATACGAAGAAAGCCTGAGTGTGCCTGCGTAACGTCTTTTTACAGCCATTCAATTACCTTCGGTCATTGAATGGCTGTGTTTCTTGTTCGTTTCGAGTCTAACTCTATTAACCCGAAACACGAAACCCGAAACCAATCAGATGAGCATCATTTGATTGCTAAATACATATCGTAAAATTCCCTCACCCTTTCCCTTAACGTCTCGAGGTCGGAGTCATTTTCGATTACGTAATCGGCGCGGCTTAGTAATTCTTCCGGGGGTAACTGATGTGCCATTCGGTCCAGGACCTGTTGCCGGCTTGATCCATCTCGTGCCATTACCCTCTGGATTCTGATTTCCATGGGAGCATGGACTACCAATACCGCATCCAGGTGTTTGTATCCGCCCGATTCAAAAATAAGAGCAGCCTCGTGTACGAGAAGCGGGGCCTTGCAGTTTTTCTTTTGCTCTTGGAAAGCCTGAAATACCCGGGGATGGACAATGCCATTGATGGTAGCGACTTGCGTATCGTCACCAAATACTTTTTGTGCCAGGTAGGCTCTATGGAGTGTGCCATCAGGTAGATAACTCTCTGCACCAAATGCTTGTATGATTTCTTCCCGTGCGCCAGGATCGCTAACCATGATTTGTTTTGCTACTTGATCAGCCGAGAAAATAGCGGCTCCTAGTTCCTCAAACTCTTTGCATACGGCGCTTTTTCCACTACCAATTCCTCCGGTAACACCCAGAGTCTTTACAGTATTTACAGATTCCATCGCACTGAGACGGCTAAGTTAGGAATGACCTTACGCGTTCCTCTGCGGGCCTCTGAACGGATGTGTTCAGCGAGGTCCTCCGGGAGGTCGCCATATAATCGTTGCCGGATGTGCTGAACATTGAGCCAGCCATCCAGGCGGAGTTCGGAGTTTTTTTGCATACTCCAGATAATAGCACATGTAGGCCCAATTTGCTCAATCCATCGGCGGCCTGTACGCGTAATAGAACTGAATACAGGATTTCCAAACTCGTCAAGCTGAATAGCTCCATTTTCATCGAGCCTTCTATACCGCACCGTGCTAGCCCGCTCAAAGTCGGTACGGATAAAGAGCCGTACCCCAATCTCACCCTGTACTTTTCCAACAGAACGAACACGGGCCCAACCACTATAGGTGCGTAAGGTGTCGAAAGGAATTTCTGCAAACGAATCCTGTAGAAAACGCCCCAGGTGCAAATCACTCGTTCCCACATTGAGGATAACAGCGTATTTGTTCGTTAGATCTTGACGAACCTCGGCTTCGTACTGCAGCTCCCGGGCTGATTGGTCGGTAGGGCGCCGGCCCTCTAGTACGAAGTCGTCAACCGTATAGGTGGCTCTTACCTCAGAGCGGACTCGTGCATACGTAGAGGGGGAGGGCGTCCAGATAATCGCCGGCCGGAAACGTAAAGAGCGTTGAACGTTGTTTTCCGCTGAGCGCCTGGCCTTCAGATAAACAGTGTGATAGTACGTCCCAAACAGGCTGAATTGCATGGTAACGTACGGATTGAGCTTGTACTCTGCTCCCAGCTGTCCACTAAAGAAAGACTCATCGCGGTCATCTTGATTGCTCACGGGGGTGTCGTGCCGCAAGATGTTGGCTGTGGCTTCCAGGTTAAACGAAATTTTATCAGACAGGGCCCACCTGTTCCGGGTTCTGATCCCTAAAATACTTCGGTCATAATCAGCCTGTTCTAACAAATCACCCTTCTGTGTGGCCTGAATAGGAGGAAGTTCTTCCCTGTTCTCAAGTTGCCGTTGTTCTACTTCAGTTGCGCCTGTAAAGGTAATCTGAGACTGTAGCTTAGGCGTCTGATACATTACGCCGATCTCAATATCGACGCTGCGGCGGGCGAAATTGGTATCGAAGAAAAGGGATTCTTCCGGTGTGCGCAGGGTGCGGATTCGACGATTGTTTGACGAATACCCCAAACGGTTTATGAGTTGTAGGGAGGATGTGAGAGGTGTTTCAAGTTCTACGAGCACCTGCAGGGTATCACTTGTGGTAGCTTCGATAGTCTCCGAAAGAGGGTCCAGGTTGGAGTCGCGGTTGAGGAACGACACACTCTGATAGGTGTCTCGGCGCACATTAGAATACGAGACCTCAGATGCAAACCTGGATTTCTCAAAAAAGCGTTCGCCCCGTCCTCGGGCCTTCATGAGGCGGCCCGTTCGTGGTGTAATTAATTGCACATTGCCCTGGGCATCGAGCTCTACATTGTACCCAGCGATGATACGCTTGGGCATGGTGAGGGACGTGCCAAAGGCCGGGCCAGCGTCCCTGCGTAGCGATGCACCCTGATTTCCTTGATTGACTCCAGGCCTATGATCCATCGCCAGGCCGAGAAAGGGTTCCACAGAGAGTAGGTCCCGTAAGGAATACGTGAGCGTGCCATACACCGTCTGGGTAAATACTCGGCTCTGACTGTACGACGCAAGATAGCCGCGAATACCCGGTGTAAGCTTCTTAACGGTTGAAGGGCGTAGCGTCCAGTTGAGAACGTTCTCATCCCTGAAGCTCAGCACATTGTTGAATAAGATGAATGCGTCCGATGTAAACCGATTGTGCAACTGAAGAGACCACGAATCGATGGGTTGAGCCAGGTGTAATCCTGCGAGCCACCGATACCGATTAATATCACGCTCAAAGTCGGTTTCAAACCGGTAATTAGATTGACCATGCGCCGTATGGACTCCCATGCAAATACAGAGGAGACACATGATCCAAGCACTCTCTTTACCTGGCAGGTGGAGTCTTTTTGAAATGCAATTCACCAGGATAGAGCCGTTAACCTGGAGGCCACGCGAGAGGCCGGCCTCCTAATAAGTGGAGGTGGATATGATAGACCGTCTGCCCCCCATCTTCCCCGCAATTAAACACCGTCCGGTATCCATTGCTTAATCCTTCTTGGGCGGCGATATCCTTAGCTACCAGAAACAGATGACCAACCGTTGTTTCGTCTTCTGTGGTTAAGTCGTTCAGGGTAGGGATTGGCTTACGCGGCACAATCAAGATGTGAGTAGATGCCTGGGGATTAATGTCTCGAAAAGCAATGCATTGATCGTCCTCATACACGATATCCGCCGGAATTTCCTTATCTGCGATCTTTTGAAAGAGTGTTTTTTCTGCCATACGGTAAAAAGTTCAACGTTCAATGATTAAGGTTCAATGTTGATATCTCCGGACTCTTGTCTCCAGACTCTTGTCTCCGGACTCCATGAAACCCACCTTAACTATATGTGTAAGGAATATTCATTCATTTCATTAATAACACCGCTGTACCCCGGATTAGTTGCTATGCCAACGGTTTATGTGACTCGAAAAATGCATTTTAATGCAGCTCATCGTCTTCACAACCCTTCAAAATCAGATGAATGGAATCGCTCCACATTTGGTCCATGTAATAACGCCAACTGGCATGGACATAATTATGATCTTGAGGTAACTGTAGCGGGTGAGCCTAATCCTGAGACAGGATATGTAATCGATTTAGGTGAACTAAAGAAGGTTATCGAAGAAAAAATTATTTCGAAATGTGACCATTCAAACCTCAATCTAGAGGTTGATTTCCTGCAAGGGATTATCCCTTCCACCGAAAATCTTGTCGTTGCATTTTGGAGAGAGTTGGAACATGCTCTTCCTTCAGGCCGGCTTCATCGTATCCTGTTAAAAGAAACGGAGCGAAATATGGCTGAATATTTCGGCGACTGAAATACCTGCCAACCCCCTTTTAAGAGTTAAACGATCACAGTAGTATGGGCAAAAAAAGCTCTCAGAGTAAGAAGTCTTCAAATGGAGAATTGCGTTCAGATGAAAGGCTCTATCGCCGCGAAGACATTTATGATAATGAAACCACCAGGGTTATCTCAGGTGCTGTAGATACAATCATCACAAAGTTGGGCGAGGATGTTAACAGAGAGGGTTTGCTAAAAACACCTGAGCGTGTAGCCAAAGCCTATCAGTTTCTTACACACGGCTATCAAATGGACCCGGATAAGATCCTAGAGTCTGCCCTCTTCGAGGAGGACTATAGCGAGATGATATTGGTGAAAGATATTGAGGTGTATTCTCTGTGTGAGCATCATATGTTGCCATTCTTTGGGAAAGCCCATGTGGCTTATATACCTAATGGGAAAATAGTCGGATTGAGTAAGATTCCCCGCATTGTAGATGTATTTGCACGGCGCCTCCAGGTACAGGAACGCCTGACATTGCAAGTTCGTGATGCAGTGGATCGCGTGCTGAATCCGTTGGGCACTGCTGTTGTTATCGAGGCAAGCCATCTATGTATGATGATGCGAGGCGCCGAAAAGCAAAATTCAGAAACAACAACAAGTGCAATGAGTGGCGAATTCCGCAAAGAAGCGACCCGCTCGGAATTCATGCGTTTAATTCGATCATAGATACCATGTCAATCATCGTAATTACAGGAGCAAGCCAGGGTATTGGACGAGCACTTGCTGAGGCGTTCTCTAAAGAACAAAAATCCCAGATCGTGCTCGTCTCAAGGAATAAGGAAAAACTGGACGAAGTTGCTTCTTTGTGTAGTAAGAACGGAGCTGAAACACTGGTTTTGCCATGTGATGTAACTCAAATGTCTGACGTAGCTGTCATGGGCGAGGAGGTGAAGTCAAAATGGGGTGTTCCTGATGTGCTCATAAATAACGCCGGTCTCTTTCAGCCGGGAAGCCTTTTGGATATGGAAGCAACGTCCTTCCAGCAGCAGGTGGACGTCAATTTGAGTAGCGCGTTTTTCGTGACGAAAGCATTCCTTGCTGATATGGTGGAGCAGGGTAGGGGGTCTATTTTCTATATGGCATCTGTTGCTTCTATTCGAGCCTACGCTGGCGGGGCAGCCTATTGTGCCGCTAAGCATGGATTGTTAGGGCTCGCCCGCTGTGTACGGGAAGAAACAAAAAAGCATGGAATTCGGGTCACCGCCTTATTGCCCGGGGCCACCTTCACGCCAAGCTGGGAAGGGGTAGACCTGCCTGAAGAACGCTTCATGCCCGCTTCAGACATTGCGCAAGCGGTACTGGATATCCATAATATGACTAATCGAACCGTGGTTGAGGAAATCATTCTACGTCCTCAACTTGGCGATCTATAATGGATTCTATTTATCGTCTGCGGTTACTACGTCGAATCCGATATCTTCAATAGCCTCCACGAGGCGGCCACGTTGTATTTGGGCAGGATCGTACTGCACCTTGGCTGTCCCAATTTCAACCGATTCTACAACAACGCCTTCTTGAGAGGTTAGTGCATTTTTGACAGACATGACGCAGTGGTTGCAACTCATGCCTTCTATGTTAATCGTTTCTGATTGCATGGTGTATATACAGTCTATTGGTTGTTAATTATTTATTTGTTGAGCAGTCGCTTCGGATGCCACCTCCTCAATCTCAAGCTGTTCATAACCACAGATACACTCGATAGCGCCATAGCTGCCGATGCGATCATTGGGTTAAGGGTGATACCCCATATCGGGAACAGAATACCTGCTGCTATGGGGATGCCAATGATGTTGTAGATGAAAGCAAAAAATAGGTTTTCTTTAATTGCTCTCATGGCACGTCTGGACAGGGAAATAGAATCTGTCACAGTCCGCAGGTCGTCGCGAATTAAGGTGATATCGCTAGCTTGAATAGCCACATCGGTGCCAGCGCCAATAGCAATGCCCACGTCAGATGAGGCAAGGGCAGGTGCATCATTGATGCCATCTCCAACCATAGCGACAACGTTTCCTTCCCGTTTTAAAGACTCAATCACAGAGGCTTTATCCTTGGGGCGCACATCTGCAATAACATGTTCGATACCGACCTGTGCTGCAATATGTTGTGCGGTTTGTTGCTGGTCTCCAGTAAGCATAGTTACTTGAATGCCCTGTTGAGAGAACAAGGAAACCGCCTCTTTTGAATGCACACGAGGGATGTCACTTACTGCAATGATTCCAGCTAGAGCATTTTCTACGGCTACATAGATTTCTGTACTGCCCGAGTCTTGAATGCTTTGATGTTGTTCCAAGAAAGCAGCATTCTGTTCGAGGGAAACCGGTATGCCGTTTAGCTCCATGATGGCCCGGTTACCCAGGAGGATTTCTTTTTCATTTGTTACGGCCCGGAGCCCATATCCTGTCATTGTCGAAAAGGACGTAACCGGAGACAAATCAATCCCTCGTGAAGCAGCAGCTTGAACAATAGCCTTCCCAATGGGATGCTCCGATCGTTGCTCCGCTGAAGCGGCCAGGTGAAGTAGTTCGGTTTCTGTAAAATCACCTATTGGGATTACGGTGGTGACTTTGGGTTTTCCCTCAGTTAATGTCCCCGTTTTATCGAGCACTACGCGTGTAATACGATGCAACCGTTCCAGAGCATCGCCTCCTTTAATAAGAATACCAAGCTCTGCCGCTTTGCCCGTAGCCACCATAATAGCAGTAGGAGTAGCCAATCCTAGGGCACAAGGGCACGCGATGATAAGCACCGAGACAAGGGCTAAGAGTGCAAAGGTGAACGAGCCTGTTGGGGCCAGGAAAAACCAAATAAAGAAGGACGCCAACGCAATAACAAGAACGATAGGCACAAAGACACCGGCTACCCGGTCAGCAAGCTTCTGGATGGGTGCTTTGCGGCCCTGTGCATCTTCAACGAGGCGAATGATTTGTTGTAGCGTCGTATCCTGACCCGTTCGAGTGACGCGAAAAATGAAGGATCCTGTCCGGTTTATAGTACCTCCGGCAACGGTATCGCCTTCCTTTTTGTCGACCGGTAAGGGCTCTCCGGTGAGCATGCTTTCATCTACCGAAGAGTTACCTTCAGTAACTTCGCCGTCAATAGCTATTTGCTCTCCAGGTTTGACAAGAATAAGGTCTCCTATGGAGAGCTTTTCAATAGGGATAGATTCCTCTTTGTAGGGCGCTTTCGGCGTTGAGGAGGCAATCAGGCGTGTAGCTTCTTTAGGTTGAAGGGCTATCAATGCGGTAAGTGCGTCGCCTGTCTTTTTCTTAGCTCTTGCTTCCAACAACCGCCCCATGAGGAGAAGGGTAACGATAACCGCAGCGGCCTCAAAGTATACGCCAGGCATTCCGCCACCAGGCTGTTGAAAGAATGAGGGGGCGATGGTTACTACAGTGCTATACACGTATGCGGTGCCTACTCCCAGGGCTATGAGCGTGTTCATGTCTGCCGCGCCATGTTTGAGTAGTTTGACGGCACCTTTGAAGAAGGGGGCTCCGGAAAAGATCACAACGGGGGTAGTAAGCGCAAAAAGTACCCAGTGTACACCATGGAAATCGAGCGCTCCATGGGCCATGGAAATAATGAATACAGGCAGCGTAAGAATCGCGGCAAATAGAAATCTTCGGAACAGGGTAGAGTATGAATCGTCGGATGGAAGATCCTGATCCTGGGATGGACTCGGTACTGAAAACCCTGTTTTTTCGATAGATGAGATCAACCCTTCTATGCTAATCAGATCGGGGTTGTACCTGATCGAAGCTTTGTGGTTAGCCAGGTTGACCGCCGCAGCATTCACGCCGTCACGTTTCATCAATTGCTTTTCAATACGCACGGCGCAAGCAGCACACTCCATGCCTTCAACGAGGAAGGAGATGTCTTTTAACGTTTCGTCTTTATGTGCTTTCAGCTCTTTGGTGGATTCCATGATGGACCTGGTCGCATATCCATATAGGATCCGTAACGCCATGAAATGCCTGAGGTTCGCAGTGTCGCATTTTGCGAATAAGTAACCAGTGAAAAATGTTGCAATATGCAACGAATGATTGGGAAAATAGCTTTTTTATACCGAATATAAGGGTTGGCACAATATGGGTGTGTTGACCATTCGTAAGCCTTTTGGCTCTTTTTTCAAATCCTACCAAATGATAAACACAGATTATGGACTTTTTAGATGCAGAGAATTTACCGCCTTGGTTAGTGGAATGGGTGGTTCCTGGTATAGTTGCGCTTGTAATGTTGATCGTAGCCTTCATTGTAGCAGGTTGGGTCAAACGGCTTACATTTAAAGCGCTCTCAAAGGCCAATGTCGAAATGACATTGACAAAGTTTTTTGCCAATTTTGCGCGCTATGTTGTACTGATTGTTGCAGTTGTAGCAATCCTGGGCCGATTCGGTATCGAAACTGCAAGTTTTGCAGCGATCTTAGCGGCCGCAGGTTTTGCAGTTGGTCTGGCATTTCAAGGTACGCTTTCGAATTTCTCAGCTGGTGTAATGCTACTCGTTTTCCGGCCTTTTAAAGTGGGCGACCTTGTTCAGGTAAATGGAATTACGGGTGTTATTGAAGAGATTGAGCTGTTTACTACTCAGATGAACACTCCGGATAACCGCCGTATGATCGTTCCCAATGGATCCGTCTTTGGCTCTTCAATTGAAAATATGACATTCCATGAAAAGCGCCGGGTAGATGTATCTGTAGGTACGGATTATAGCGCGGACCTGAAGAAAACAAGAGCTGTTCTAATGGCTGCTGCAGAGTCTGTGGAAGGACGTCTAAAAGACGAGCCTTGCGAAGCCTATCTCGTTGGCTTGGGTGGATCTTCTATCGATTGGGAAGCGCGCTTGTGGTGTAATTCCGATGATTATCTTGCAATGAAAGATGCACTCACGGAAGCAGTCAAATACAAGCTTGACGAAGCCGGCATCGGCATTCCATTCCCTCAAATGGATGTGCATGTGGATCAGCTAGGGTCCTAAGTCCGGAGTCCGGAGTCCTGCTCCTAGGACTCCGGACTATTGTCTCCGGACCTTGGACTCAAAGATTGGTACAATATCTGTAAGAACCAAAATAACCCCGTTGTTGGAAGCCAAAACAAAGCTCAAAATGATAATAAAGACTTGAGCGTACAAGCTTAAATTATGGAGTTATAGTAATGATTTATCTCACTGGTCAACTGTTAGCCTTTCTCATTGTAACCGCCTCTGTGGGGTTCGTTCTTGGCTGGTTACTTAGAGGTGCAATATTGCCTGGCCCAACCGCGAACAGTGTTGACATGTTTTATCCATCTAAACAACAGGTAGAGAAACCAAGCTACTTAATCTCAGGTATCGCCTCTGAAAAAGGCCCACAAGTAGACTAAAAAGAGTGCCCTTCCTTTTTGTACTTCTCTAGCAGCCTGTACACAGTAGATCGTGTAATGCCCAATCGGATAGAGGTCTGGTCTACATTTCCCTCGCATACTTTATAGGCTTGAAGTACAGCCGTGCGCTTGATGTCTTCAAGAGAGCAGATTTCTTCAGGAAGTTGAGGCAACAAGGTAATCCCATCCACAGATTCTACATTTACGGCCATTTCGGGTACCGGCTCTTCGCTACTGCGTCCATTTGTCTGTTTCGAAGACGTGTTGAGTGCAGTGAGCTCCAACATCAGGTCTTCTGGGATGAGCTCTTCACTGTCTGAGATAAGCAGTGCTCGCTCGACAGCATTTTTCAACTGGCGTACATTTCCGGGCCAATCATATTCCAGAATCAGCTGTTTGGTCGCGGTTGAGAACGCCCTTGGTTTTACGTCTTGGTGGCGCTTCAAAAAGTCTTCTCTAAAGAACTTGGCTAGCAGAAACGCGTCCTGGTCTCTATTTCGGAGAGGGGGGAGTTGGATTGGGAATTGGAATAACCGGTAGTATAAATCTTCCCTGAACTTGTTTTCTTTGATTAACTTTGGAATATCTTTGTTTGTCGCGCAAACGACCCGTACATCCACGCGGATGGTCTCAGCGCTTCCTACACGTTGCACCTCATGATTTTGAAGCACTCTCAGCAGCTTGGCCTGGAGGTCCAGGTTTAGCTCACCCACTTCGTCCAAAAAGATCGTTCCCCGGTTTGCTTGCTCGAATTTCCCGATTTTTCGGGCATGTGCACCCGTAAACGAGCCTTTCTCATGACCAAAGAACTCACTCTCCATCAGGTCGCGCGGAATGGCCGCGCAGTTGACGACAATAAAGGGTTCGCGCCGGCGTGGTGAGTTATAATGTATAGTATGAGCAACCAACTCCTTACCCGTACCGCTTTCTCCAACCACCGCAACCGATAAATCTCCGATGAGGGTCTTTTTGATGAGGCGGAGGACTTTACCCATGCCGGCGCTCTCTCCAATCATGCCTGGAATCCCATGGGGGACACGAAGCTGTTCTCGGAGTAGCTCAACCTCGGTCGACAGTTTTTTGCGTTCGATGAACTGTTCTACAAGCCGGCGTATCTTAACCGTGTCATCATGCCCTTTCGTGATATAGTCGTAGGCACCGAGCTTCAGGGCTTCTAGGGCTACACCCACAACGGTTTGAGAGGAAATCACAATCACCGTTAGCTCAGGGTTGTTCATTTTCAACTGCCGGAGCGTTTCCAACCCTCCCTGTCCTGGCATGACGAGGTCCAGCAGGATGAGGTCTGGTTCGCGATTGAGACTATCATACGCATGCTCTCCTCTAGAGAACACCTGGATGTCCGTGTCTTCAAGCTTTCGAAGTTGAAATTGGAGCAGCGCGCTGTATTCCGGGTCGTCGTCTACTATGAACAGGCGAAATGGCATGTGGGGTCAAGTCAGGTTAAGAGTAATTATTCCGATGCAGGGGCAGGTGGATTCTTGATCGGTTTTGGAAGGCGGAACCAGAAGCACGCGCCTCCAGAAGCAGAAGGACGGTATCCGATTATGCCGCCCCAGCCTTCAACAGTGATCCGGCAAAAATACAATCCAAGGCCGGCTTGTCCGATAGAATCATTGCCCTGGCTGAAGCGATCAAAGAGATGGTCCACCAGCTCTTCGGGAACGCCTGTTCCCTCATCTTCCACAGAAGCCTCAATGTACTTACCCTCTTCACGAAGAGACATTGTGATCTTCCGTCCTTTTGGGGTGTGCCGAATGGCATTCGCAACCAGGTTGAACAGAACACGCTCCAGGCGCTCCGTTTCTCCAACTACCTTGACGGGATCCATCGACCTGTCGGAATCTACCTTAATCTGCACATCACGTAAGGATGCTGTGGCAGATAGAGAGTCTGCAACTTCATGCATGCACACGTTTATGTCGGGCGCGATGTCTTCACCGATGAGGGTCGGTACAAGAGGTTTAACTTCGTTAGCAAACGTAGAAAGAATGCTGCGAATAAGCTTTTGCATTTTGGTTGCTTGCCGGATACCCAACTGAACCAGTTCATTGCCGTCCTCAGGTTCAACGAGCTCTTCGGACAACAACAGATCCAGGGACCCTTTAATTCCCGATAGCGGGTTTGAAAGGTCGTGCACAATGCAATGGAGCAACACTTCCCGTTTGTTGATCTCTTCTACGAGTTGTTCATTCTCAAGGCGCTGCTCCCTGGCATGCTGGTAAATAGGCCAGGCTTCCTGGTGAAAGGGGACCTTGAGGAGGAGGAGCGGCCGTTCTTGCACGAAAAGGGCAGTGGCCTGTAGCAATTGCTCTTTCCCATCAGGCAGTACTTCGGTCCATACCCCAGAAGTAATTTGCTCCAGGGTTGGTTGATTCCAAAATGAGGCATGCCGCTCTAGAAAATCATCCAAGAAAAGAAAGATGTCTTCTAAAAATAAGTCTTCCTGCTGGACGGTTGTTTCCGGTATGAGCGTACTGAGCCATTCAGGCATTTCGCTCACCATGTTGAAAGAGCCTTGAGGGGTACGCTCTAAAACAGCAATGTCGAGGTCGGATACTAATCGAGCGAGTATACTAGACATAAATGTGATCGTCGAATGTTCCAGGGGAGACGCCTTGTAGGTGAGATCACGTTTTCATGATCAGACGCGCGAGTGATTCAAACACTTCGTCAACTCCCGTGCCTGTTTTGGCACTTGTGGTCTTGATGATCCAACCTTGTTCTCTCAATTGCTCAATTTCCTTCTCCTGGGAGTCCCAGGCATCCGGTAAATCAGATTTATTGATGACAAGAATAAAAGGAATGTCGCCCAAAACGATTTGTGCCTTTTGATGCAGTGTGTGAGCAACCTCCAGGCTGGCCGGCCGGGTTTTGTCAATGACCAACAGGTATCCCTCCGAGCCCTGAACATAGTCCATGTTCAGTTTTTGAAACTTATCTTCGCCGTTTAAATCCCATACAAGCAGGTTTAAAGGCTTATCTTCAATCGTTACACATTTCTTTTCGACGCGGGCGCCGATGGTTGTGATATAGTCTTCCGAGTAAATGCCGCTCACAAAACGGCGAACGAGGCTCGTTTTTCCAACCGCGAAAGACCCCAACATGCTTATCTTTTTCTTCAATGCCCGGGGAGCAGGCGCGCTAGAAGAGGACGTTGTAGATGGTTCTGCCAATGATCCAGAAAAAGGTTTTTATCCGAATGAAAAAAAGTGAAGAGTGAACAAAAATGTGGATCGTGTTGCATTATTATACAAAAAATTGTACACAAATTTTTGTATAAAGTGCAAGGTGCAGAGTGCAATGTGCAAAGTAATTGGCTTGTGTCAGGAGATCTAACAGTCTAATTTACTTTGAACTTTGAACTTTGAACTTTGAACTTTGAACTTTGAACTTTGAACTTTGAACTTTGAACTTTGAACTCAAGCGCCCTGCGCTTGCTCCTGCTCCTTATACTGCAATTCGTACAATCGCCTGTACAAGCCATCCATGGCCAGTAGTTCCTGGTGAGATCCTTTTTCTCGAAGTTGGCCTCGGTGCATGACAAGAATGGTGTCTGCATCTTGGATAGTGGATAACCGGTGGGCAATGACAATAGAGGTACGGCCTTTCAATAAATGCTCCATTGCATGCTGAATGATTTCTTCCGTTTCGGTATCGATACTTGAAGTTGCTTCATCCAGCACCAGGATGGAAGGGTCGTAAACGAGGGCTCGAACGAAGGATAGAAGCTGGCGCTGACCGTGAGAAAGAGAAGCTCCTCTCTCCCGGACGTCGTGTGCATACCCGGCTTCCAGTTTCTCAATAAAACCATCTGCCCCAATGAGTTTGGCTGCTTTACGCATGGCTGCTTCGTCAATCTCCGGGTTGTCCAGGGTGATATTTCGTTCAATAGAGCCCGAGAATAGAAATACATCCTGAAGGACAAGGCCAATATGCCGCCGTAAATCTGCCAGGCGCATGGTAGCAATGTCGATACCGTCTACCAGGATTTGTCCCTTGTCAATCTCATAAAATCGCAACAAGAGATTAATGATAGTCGTCTTGCCCGCACCAGTAGCACCTACGATAGCACAGGTTTCCCCTTGATTTACCGTGAATGATACATCCTTGAGGATCCAATTCGGCTCCTCGCCTTCTTTTAATTCTTTGTTATACGTGAACCATACGTTACGGAATTCGATCGTCCCATTGAAGCGATCAATATCAACGGGATTCTCCGTTTCTTTGATGTCATGGTCCTCACCAAGCAACCCGAAAATACGCTCTGCGCCGGCCATGGCACTTTGCAGCGTGTTGTATTGGTCAGACAAATTACGAATGGGCTCAAAGAACTGCCGGGCGTATTGGATAAATGCGATCAGCACACCGACGGTAAGCACACTGTCCATGGCTCTGAGGCCACCTACCCATAGTACGAGACCCATTGCAATGGATGCAATGATGTCAACGGCCGGCCAGAAGAGGGCAAAGTAGAAGATGGTTTTGATTTGCGCCTGCCTGTGGTCGCTGTTGATGTCTGTAAATCGCTTTAGCTCTTCTTTCTCTCTGTTAAAGAGTTGGACAATGCTCATCCCTGTGATGTGCTCTTGCAGGAAAGAGTGAAGACGGGCCACTTGTTTTCGAGTCTCCCGGTATTGGACGCGTACCTTCTTTCTGAACCAGAAGGTTACGTAGATCATCAATGGCAGGGCAGTGAGGGTTACGAGAGCCAGTACCCAGTTGAGGGAGAACATGAACATCGCAATAAAGATGATGCGAAACATGTTGCCGAGAATCGTTACTACTCCTGCCGAGAGGACATCACTGAGCGATTCTACATCACTGGTGGTCCTGGTAATCAGTTTACCAATCGGTGTTTTGTCGAAGAAGCCGAGTGACTGCTTCTGAATATGGCGATACACACGGGTTCGGACGTCGTAAATGGCTTGTTGGCCGATCCACTGGGTGAGGTATCCGTTGATGAATGAAAGGACGCCTTCACCCACTAGCACACAAATCAAGATGATCACAATGCGCTGCAGGCCGTCCATGTCGCCCTGAACGATGTGGTTGTCAATAGCGATCTGAACCAGCTTCGGACGCAACGGACCCAGGAAGGCTGCGGCAAGCACAAGCATAAATGCAAGTGCGACCCAGCCTTTGTAGGGCATCAGATAAGAAACAATCCGGCGAAAGAGTTTGCCGTCCAGGCCGGGTGGTTTTTTGTCTTCGTCGTCTTTGGGTGCGCTCAACGTTAAGGTTTTAAATGTTCGCTTGGGGCGACAGTGTCCATAATTGCATACCGCTTTAATTCTTGAGCGGCATCCGTGTTCTTGAATACTTGACGAGCTTCTTCAACAAGGATGGACGTATCTTTATATCGGCCGCTAAAGTGGCCGATGAGCAGGTGTTTTGTCTGGGCTTCTTTTGCTATTGTAGCAGCTTCTTTGGCTGTGGAGTGCCTGGTTTGTACTGCTCGTTGTTGATGTTCTTCTGTAAATGTAGCTTCGTGGTAAAGGAGGTCAGCGTGTTCTGCCAGCCTCAATCCCCCTTCGCAGGGCATTGTGTCGGTAACGTAGGCAAAGGATGCGCCACGGTGTGCGGGCCCAACTACCTCTTTGGGTTCAATGCGAATGCCCTGGGCATTGGTTACGGCTATCCCTTCCTTTAATGCCCGGTAATCGGTGTAATCATAAATACCGAGCTTTTTTGCATAGGCGACGTTGAGATTGCCCGGCCTATCTTTTTCCTGAAAGCGGTAGCCCGCGGTCTGTACGCTATGGCTGATCGGCCTTGACGTGACCTGGCAGTTGGGAGAGTCGTACGCAACTGTATATTCGGCTTCAGGATCGATTTCGATGAGGTTAAGATCAAGGGTTGTCTCATGCGCTTTCATACGAGAGGGGATCGAATCCAGAAAGGCCTTAAGCCCTTGTGGTCCCACGATAGTAAGTCTTTTCTCGTGGCCTAGTAGAGTCAGGGTGCTTAATAAACCTGGAAGACCGAAGTAATGATCACCATGCAAGTGAGTAATGAAGATGGCCTCAATCCGAGTGGGACGCAAATCGGCATGCAAGAATTGAAACTGAGTACCTTCCCCGCAATCAAATAAAAAAAGGCTACTATTGTGCTCAACAACCGTCGCAGAATAATGCCGCTCCCTAGAAGGCAACGCTGATCCAGTACCTAATGGTATAACTTCGATCATGGGCTTTAACGTTTCGTGTTTCGTGTTTCGTGTTGGTTACGGGTTCTGATTCAGGTAACTCGCAACAAACGCGAAACCCGAAACCCGAAACACGAAACCGTTAATCCATCCCATGGATTAACGAATAAGTTCAATCTCTGCCTCAAGCAACTGCTTCTTATACAGGTCTGCATAGAGACCGTCTATAGTTAATAGTTCGTCGTGATTTCCTTTTTCGATAATTCGGCCTTCTTCCAAGACAAGGATGAGGTCGGCATCCTGCACCGCTGATATGCGATGACTTACTATAATGATGGTTCGCTGGCCGAATTGGGAGCGTAAGTGGGAGAGGATTTTGCTTTCGGTATTGGTATCCACCGCCGAGAGGGCATCGTCGAGGATAAGCACGCTGGGCCGGCGTATTAAGGCACGTGCGATAGAGCTTCGCTGCTTCTGGCCTCCCGAAAGGGTAATGCCGCGTTCACCAACAAACGTCTCGAATCCTTCCGGGAAATCGGAGATATTGTCCAGCAGTTCGGCTTCCTGCGTGGCCTTTTCAATCTCTTCTTGTGTTGCTTCTAAATTTCCGAAGGCAATATTGTTAGCTACGGTATCGCTAAACAGAAATACATCCTGAGGTACGTAGCCGATGGATGTTCGCAGGGTGTTGACCGATATATGCTTGAGATTGGTGCCATCCATACGAACCACGCCCTCTGTTGGGTCAAGGAGGCGGGCAACCATCTCTACCATCGTGCTCTTCCCTGATCCCGTGCGGCCGACGATCGCAAGGGTTGAACCGGCTTCTGCTTCAAACGAGATATCTTTCAGTACCCACGGGCCGTTCTCAGAATACTTAAAGCCGACGTTGTCAAACTCAATACGCCCTTCAATCTCTTTAATGGACGGATCCATGTCTGTCTCATTCTGGATGTCTGGCTCGGTATCCAGGATTGCGCATAGGCGGCTCATGGATGCAGAGGCGCGTTGTATCATCGTTATCACGAATCCCAACGAAGCAACAGGCCATGTCATCATGGTCACGTAGATGATGTACTCGGCAATATTGCCTATTGTAATCGCTCCGGCAGCGGCAAGCCGGCCGCCTTCCCATACAACGATTACGGAGGACATCCCAATAAGCATCAAAAAGATGGGCCGCCATCCTGCTTCTACACGCGCAAGGTCCAGCATGCGGTCTTTATACACTGCACTTTCTTGCTCGAAGGCTTCTGCTTCAGCATTTTCCCTTGTGTAGGCCTTGAGTACCCGTATCCCCGCAAGGGCTTCCTGAACGCGGCTTGTGAGGTTGGAGTACTGTTTTTGAAGAGCGTCACTGCGGCTATGAACAACCTTGGCCATGAAGAAGACCGATATGGCAAGCAGAGGCATTGGGATTACGGCGAAGGCGGTAAGCCGGGGAGAAATCACGATCATTGCCGTAAGCGCTGCCACAACAAAGACAAAAGCTCGCGCCAGGTACATCATTGCGGGTCCAATATACCGCCGTACCTGTTCAATATCGCTCGTGGCGCGGGTCATCAAGTCTCCCGTTGCCGTGCTTACATAAAAGCTTCGAGAAAGGCTTTGGAGATGGTCATAAAGCTGGTTGCGTAAGTCGAATTCGACATGGCGAGACATCACGACAATTGTTTGCCGCATTAGAAACGTACACGTTCCGCTCAGCAGGCTCAGGAGAATGACAATGAGCCCTAAGATGACCAGGCACGCAAAAAATTGAGCATAGAAGTACTCCTGGACAGCCGTTCCACCGTATAAGTTATACAGGCTTACGAATCGAGGAATTGTATCTATCCCAGTACGGACCATCATGGGGACCGCTACCGAAAACGCTGCAGAAATCGCTGCAAATAAGAGCCCGGGTACAAAAAGGCGTCTATATTTCCAGAAAAAATGATTCAGCCTGGCAAGCGGTTTCTGTTCTTCCATGAATGATGCAGTTGGGATTGTAGATCGTGTTCTGGAAACGCACGGACCTCTGCACTGATCCGATAAGGCCAAAAACAAAAACGGAGCCGAATGTTCGGCTCCGTTTTGATTTTGGCTGTTCGGGGTTCGGAGTTTGGTGTTCGGCGTTTGTTTGAGGGTGCCTAACATGCATTAGAGAAACAAACGACAAACACCAAACCCCGAACGATGAACCCAATCCGGGATATCCCGGATTGTCGTTAACTATTAATCGTCTTAATCAGCATAGCAGCGATCAAGTAAGGGTCAGCGTTGGAAGCAGGGCGGCGGTCTTCCAGGTAGCCTTTCCAGCCATCCTGGATGGTGCCGATCGGAATACGGATCGATGCACCACGGTCGCTCACGCCATAGCTGAACGTGTCGATCGACTGTGTTTCGTGGAAACCAGTGAGGCGTTGTTCGTTGCTTGAGCCGTATACTGCGATATGCTCTTCGTGTGCTTTTTCGAACTTGCCCATCAGTTCACTGATATAGGCTTCCCCGCCTTCTTCTCGAATCTTAGTTGTGGAGAAGTTGGTGTGCATGCCGCTTCCATTCCAGTCTCCTTTAACAGGCTTAGGATGAAGCTCTACGCCTACGCCATACTTTTCAGCAGTGCGGAATAAGAGATAACGGGTAAGAATTACGCTATCTGCCGCTTCCTTGGCGCCTTTGCCAAAAATCTGGTATTCCCATTGGCCTAGCATTACCTCTGCGTTGATACCAGTAACTTTCAGGCCGGCATCCAACGAGAGATCCAGGTGTTCTTCAACAATGTCTCGTCCAGCTACATTTCCGTCGCCAACAGAACAGTAGTAAGGGCCCTGTGGACCGGGGAATCCATTCTCAGGAAAGCCTAAAGGCAGTCCGTCCATAACGAGTACGTACTCTTGCTCGAATCCGAGCCAAAGATCAGGATCATCTTCAAATGAGCCACGGGTATTCGAAGGATGGACAGATCCATCAGCAGCCAATACCTCTGCAAGTACCAGGTACCCATTGATACGGTCTGGGTCGGGGACAATTTTAACGGGTTTCAACAGGCAATCTGAAGAGCTTCCTTCAGCCTGTTCGGTAGAGCTACCATCAAACGACCACATGGGGCAGTCGCTCAGGGTGGGTTCTCCATCTAGAGAAACAATCTTTGTTTTGCTACGCAGGTTTGGTTCGGGTTTGTAACCATCGAGCCAGATATACTCGAGTTTGAAGTTGGTGCTCATGATAACAGAACGCTTCGGTGTGGTTTCTTGGGTTCAGTAAATATTTGCCAGATAGAGGCTTTGCCTAAAAAAATTAGGCGATTTCGGTGCCTAATATATATATCGGTGAGTATTAATACAAGTTTATCTAAAAAGGTGCCGTTTGGAGTTGAAAAAGGGCTTTCGGGTGGGTTAAAGTTCGAAGTCCGGGGTCCGGAGTCCGGACTTTTGTGGGTTAGAAGGGTATTTAAGGCCCAATCAGTGCTGATTTTTCGGTTAAGAAATGAGGAATTTGGTACCCTCTCTGTCCCTTACGGGACATCTCCCCCTTAGAAAAGGGGAGAATGGTAGGTTATTGCACCGAGTTCATACTCTCCCCATTTTTCAAGGGGGAGATGTCCCGCCAGGGACAGAGGGGGTATCTCCGGACTCAATTAGCCGTGTAAATCGTAGTCGGGCTAATCTCTAGGGATCGCGTTTCTTTATAGGTGCTGAGGACAATACTGGTAGATGTGCCGTGTACGGAAGGCCAGGATTGGAGATTGGCGAGTAGCTGCTCGAGGGTTGTTGTGTTCTTTGTTCTGACTTTCAGGATGTGAGAACCATCTCCTGTGACCGAATGGACTTCCAGGACTTCCTCTAATAGTGAGGCTTCTTCAACAAACTGTGGATAATCGTCAGAATTCTCGACCATTACGCGGATGAAGGCGGTGATATCGATATGCATGCGCTTAGCATTAACAATCGCGTGGTAGCCTGTGATGATTCCGCGTTCCTCTAGTTTGCGCATTCGCTCGCTGACAGAGGGAACAGACAGCCCAACTTCTTCTGCGATGCGGTTTCTTTTCATGCGGCCTTTTCCCTGCAAAAGGCGCAAGATCTTAGCATCGATTTCGTCTATGCGATCCATGGACACGTACAACTCATAAGTGACTTAGATTAGCGGTGTGCCGCCTAAATATTTTAGACGACCGCGCCAAATGTAAGCCAATTGATGGCTGAGTGTCAATAAGAAACTTAAAAAACTACGTTAAATAGTTTCGGGTTTCGCGTTTCGGGTTTCGTGTTTGTTGCGAGTTTTCAATCTATAAACTCGCAACAAACCCGAAACCCGAAACGCGAAACCCGAAACACAAAAAGATTAATCTTTTTGCTTAAGAATGATTACGCAAGTAGACGAGCAACTGTGAACGAGACAGTTTAGTAATGTACTCGAGGATATTGCGATGCTCTGAGCTGTACGATCCGCGGGAAAGGCCTGGGATGTAGTTCTGAAGTGCATCGAAATATGAGCCTACTGGATTGGCGTCGCGTACAAACTGCGAAGTCAGAATGTCCCGTACGGTTTTGAAATACGTTTCAAAGGTTGACAGGCATACCTTTCCTTTCTTTACATAGGACTCGTGCATGACGCTCTGCACCTTTTGGGTAGCATGTTGAATCGCTTGCTCGACTTCCTCTGGACGAAGAAGCTGATCGGGTTCTTCAACAACGACAGCAGTTTCTCCTACATGGACGTACGCGGCACGGATGGCTTGAGCAAAACCAGTGACCGGGTATCCATTGCAGTAGTACGGTTGTTCTTTGATGAACTTAACGAAAGAAGAAACGAGTTCATGTGAACTGGCTGATCGGCATAGATACGAGATCAGATGAGCTTCCAGCACCTCAACAGGCGCTATTGGCAAGTTGTTCATTTCATCGCCTTCCTGACCAAAAATCAGCCAGGCGCTGCCATTGTAACGAGTCAAGAAAAGTTTCTCGTCAGCTTTGACAGCATCCTTGATGTTCCTGATGATTTTCGCCAGGGTCGGATCCGCTTCACGGTAACGACGGAAGAGTCCCTCGTTTACTTTACTGAAGATGAGCCGTCTCAAGACGATGTATACATCATGGTCATTTTCGTCCTTCCACTCAACAGAATTGAAATACTGGTGCAACAGATTGAATTTACCATTCTCATCACGCTGGAAAAGATCTGCAAAGCAGTCCAGTGCGAGGTCTTCTAAAGAAAGACCAAAGAGGTGTGGAAGGAGGTAGCCCGATCGGGCTTTCTTCTGCAGATAAGCCAGCGCCAATCGATAACATTCGTCGACTAGTTCATTAACTGCGGAGCGGTCTGGTCGTTCGCTCAGGGTTGAGGCTATAATATTCTTGATTTTCAATTTCTTCGAATTGTAATAAATGTGGTGAGTAGAATATTTTCCCTACGTTGAGTACATGATAGGTCCGTTAAGAAAGAATCCGTTGATCTCTGACCGCTTGGGGCTATGTACTTTTGGCTGTATTTAAGTGCGCCTTTTGGTCGTCGCCAGGTAGATGATTTCTCAGCGGAATGTACCCGTGGATAGCGAGAACAATTAATTTTTTGCTATGGCGCCAATCAAACTCTCTGGCGATTTTATAATGTCACAAAGCTGTGTTTATTCGGTCGTGACTCTATAGAATTTTATGATCGGTTAATTAAGGGGGAGCATTCTACTACTTTGTGAAGATGAGTAAGGAGATGAAATGTGCTTTTGTATCGATTTGAGTGCTTATCCAGGTAATCTTTTCCTGAATAGCAGTTTTTTGCATCTGTTGAAACCGGTATCAATTTTTTTGCCAAATCGATTGGGATGCAATGATATCTCTATGATTCTTCACCATTCCTTGGAGGTCGTGGAGGATATTATTCCGTACAATTAAGGAAACACTTTATGTAGGTTTATTCGGGTACGGGCATTGAGGCAATAATAAAGCACTTTGGTGACTCCGTAGAGGAGAATCTGTGGGACGAGAATACCATTGTGCTTCGTGAGAAAGAATAGTCGTTAAGATGTTCTTAGCATGGCCTCCTAAACTGCGTTGATTCCTTGGTATAAAATTCGATCAGGTTGGTACATTGTCGCCCCTTCTATCGAACCCGAAAACCCATTTAAAGCCAGTCTACAGAAACGCCACAACCATGCTGATACCATCTATACCCTTCCTGTCTCTGGTCTGATATTGATGTTGCTACTGCTACTGCCCGCATGAATCATTATTTCGAAATACTCGAATTGAAGCCTGGTGCCACCCCGGACGAGGTAAAAGCTGCCTATCGTGACTTGGCTAAAGTTTGGCATCCAGATCGCTTCAGGGAAGATTCCCCTCGTCTAAAAGCCAAAGCAGCTGAGAAATTAGCTGAAATTAACGAGGCGTACGAGAAAATTAGATCGTACCAGGCACGTCAGAAAGCGCGGAAGCAGGAGTATAATAATAATCAGCCCCGCTCCAATACGGGCACCAATTACACAGGGTATCGTCCTTACACACCTCGCCCGTCCTCGGGGGGTAATGGGCAGGCGTACACGGGCTATTCACGCCCGACCGGTAGCGGTTCCACTCGTAGGCGTTCCAGTTCGGACTCTTTCAGAACCTCTTCACGGCCTTATAGCCGAACAGGCAGTACTCATTCAAGCAAAAGGACAAGTTCTGCGCGAAGTCCGTTCAGGGAATCGGCAAATAATTCCTACCAAAACGCTAAAACTACCTCTGCGCCGAGTAATACATTGACTCGTTCGGGTACGTCGATCCAATATGGAGGCGCATCACGAAGAAAATACAGTTACCATCGGAAGCGTCCTCGCAGAAAAGGAAATCCGCTTGCTATTTATTTGTCGATTGTTGGCGTTTTGGTCATCCTGGTAGCCGCAGGAGTATACTTTGTTAATAAGAGTAAAAACGATGAGTTAAGGGCGCGTAGTAATTTTGAGACGTTGATGGGAGATCGGGAAGATGCCCAGTTGGCAGAGGTTACTGCTCAAGTACCAAGCTCTGGAGGTACAGAAACAACCGATTCAGCGCTGACTCAACCTCCAGAGGATGTTTTTGAAACCCGCACTCCTCGCCTGAATACGGACAAACATGTTGGTGGGCCGGTTGACGCTGGATTTTTCACCCTGGGGTCATCCAAGGAGGAAGTCGTTCGCTTGCAGGGCGAACCTGAACAAGTCCGTCATGGCGTTTTTCGATACGGGTTCTCCAGTATCTTTTTTGAAGACAACATTGTTGTGGGTTGGCATCAATCTCCAAGCACACGGCTAAACGTTCAGTTGAATCCAAAGCGGGGATACGATAAAAATTACTTCACCATTGGGTCTACGCGGGACCAGGTGATTGCTGTAGAAGGAACCCCAGATCACTATGATGACGGTGGACGAGAACTGCGATACGGTGAATCCCGGATTACATTTCAGAGGGGAAGGGTAGTTAGCTGGCACATGAATCCCAGTGGGTCGCTTGATGCAAAGCTGTTGCCTGAGTATGAGGAGAATGTAGATGTTTTTACGCTAGGTTCTTCTAGAGATGCTGTTCTTTCCGTGCAAGGCACTCCGGATCACTTCTCCGATCAATCCTTCCATTACGGCCACTCGATGGTACATTTTGCAAATGATCGGGTAAGCGGATGGAACGAAGCCACAAATTATCCACTATCCGTCATACTGGAGCCTTCGAATCCAACGAGTTCCAAGTATTTCACCTTAGGGTCAACCCGCGACGAAGTGATCGCTGCCCAGGGTACACCGAGTCAGTACAGCGCTCGTATGCTAAAATACGGCTACTCCACCGTTTCCTTCGAAAACGGCATCGTAGTAAGCTGGTACCAATCCCCCGCATCTCCGCTAAATGTTAGATCTGGAAAATAATCGTTGATTATTTTCTGGTTTCTGGTCATTACTCTGGAGTCATTAAATAGACCTATTCATGCTCTATTCTGGTTTCAGAGGTACTCATTCCCATAGACAGTCAACGAGAAACCCGAAACAGCACTATTTAGCTTCCGCTAAATAGTGCCGATACCACACTCATCTCAGGCCTATTAACTTGGATAGTTGAGCCTACAATGGATGAATTGGTAAGGAAAGTGGACAAATTGCAGTCTCTGTACCATGCCGTTCTCGATGCTGCAATCGAGGAAAAGGATGTACAGAAGGCGTATCGGGTTCTGAAGGAGTATCAGCAGGTACGGCAGGACATCCGGCTGCGTCTGTTCACCAATTCCGTCCAGCAGGTCGACGTACCCGATAAGAAGATGCTGGCTCATCTACAGAGCATCAGTTCCGGAGACGATCTGCCGAATGGCTTTTTGAAAGGCTTGTTTCAGGATACGCTCAATATTGACCAGGTCAAGGAATTAAGCCGTGAACTTTTCTTCTCTTGGTTCGACCCCTATGGGTACATCGAAGAACTCTATGAAGTAGGTTCTCTGGTTGTAGGCGCCGGCCGGTTGCCTGATTACCTGGAGGACCTTGTAGGGGAGATGCGACATTGTTTTGTCTTTAAGCAGTTTCATGCCACTTGTGCCTTGTGCAGAACGGTTTTGGAGATCAGCGTACGCGATATCTTCGAGCTCCAGGGCCTTGACGACCCGCATTCTGACAACTATATATACGTCGAACAACGCATCTCAAAGTCAAACCGCCGCTGGTTCATGGACGATCCTGACCCGTCTCTCTCGCAAATGATCGGTATGCTCTGCCTCTTGCGTCCGTACCGCCACATGAAAAAAGAACTCCGCGACATCGTCTCCCGCGGCAACGACATGGTCCACGGCAACCGAAGCGTCACCCGCGAAGAAGCCGAATACATGCTGAGGACGACGTTGAGGTTGATACATGATATGTACGAAGTCGGGTGATTTCGTACAAGTTCAAGGTTCAAAGTTCAAGGTTCAAAGTTAGGGGCAGGTCTTAACAACTTTGAACTTTGAACCTTGAACTTTGAACCTTGAACTTTGAACTCGCGCCAAAAACTACCGTTTTTGGCGCATCGTATGCCTCACCCATCGCACTGCCCCGACCGTTTTTCGCCAGACCATAATTTGCGTCATGCCGTAGACGATGGCATCGCTTTTACTGCCGGGCTCGTCGACGCCAGGGGGGAGGTGGGGGAAGCGGCGGTTACCGACTAGGTAGTAGGGAGTGTGGGGGTTAAGGGTTATGGCTTTTCGGAGGGCGTCGCTTGCCTTTTTAGAGGGGCCTTGTTTTTTGAAGAGCATCAGGGCATAGTTATAGTCGAGCCATGAGAGTTCTTCGTCGGGGTATCGTTCCATCAGGTCTTCCAGTTCTGCGTATTCACGAAGGCGGATGAGTCCGTCGGAAAGCGGGTGTTTGGCGTTTTGTTGGTCGGCCGGGTTGAGGTAGACCATTTTTCGGTAGGCGTTCGTTGACCCTTCGATGTCCTTCATAAGCCAGCGAATATTCGCTTCTGCTTCGAGTCCCCGAAGAAACGACAGCGTCTCCGGCGAATCATGAAACCGCCCGGCTGCCATTTTAAAGTATTCCATCCCACCAATGGCTCGAAGCGCTGCCTCTTGTGCTTGCAGCGAATAATCCAGCGCTTCCGGAAAGGTAGGTGCTTTACGCGAGCCAAGGAGGATATAGGCCTCTGCGCAATCTTTCGAAACCGCAAACGACTGCTCCGCATAATCCAGCGCCACCTCCTTCTCCTCCGAGTCCAGGCCGTTTATTGCTAATTCGCGTGCCTTGGCTAGGGTGTCGAGGTATTCTTGCGAATGGGGATTCGCAATATCGGTTTCGGGTTTCGTGTTTCGTGTTTCGGGTTGCATGAGGGATGGGTTGGGTACTGAGTTGAATTCTTAGAGAGGGTGGTAGGTAGACCCTTGGGGAGGAAAATGGATCCGCTATTCTTGTCATTCCGTTGGAGCGAAGCGATCGAGGAATCTGGGCGAGCACAAGACGAATTGGAGCCGCTGGTGTTGAGGTAGAGACAGATTATGGTCCAAATACCAAATGTGTCCTGAGAAGTGCTAAGAAACAGGAGATTGTCACAAAACTGTACGGCGCAAAGCTGACTCCGGTGCGATTATCGCAAAACTGTGTCGCAAGTATGGCGATCTGCCTGGTTTTGTCGCAAAATCAAACTGCAAGTCCATTTTGTCGCCGTCGTAGCTGGTTTGTACCCCCCTGCAGGAGGCCTACTCCATCGGCATAATCGACTTGCAGGTGGTGCAAGTCCATTTTTGCGTCGTTAATGTCACAGGGGAGTAGAGAGAATGTGTTTTGCCGCCGGCGGTTGTCACAAGTAAGTGGAGAGAGTGTGTTCCGTCGCTGGCGTAGCCGACTTGCACTACCTGCAAGAGGCCTCCGCCGCCGTCGAGATGGACTTGTAGCAGGGTAACATGTCTTTCGCCGTTGGTGAAATGGGCTTGTAGGAGGTGCAAGAGACCTCTGCTGTCGTTGAGGTGGGTTTGGGGCAGGGTAAAAACACGGGTGCCGTATCCGCTGTCGCAAAAAGCGACGTCTAGAGATCACTGTCAACAGCTCTCGCCGATTAATCTTCTGCTACCTTGAACCTACCGAAAGATGACGAGTAAGATACTGCCTACAAACCATGAGGGCCCGTAGCTCAGCGGTCAGAGCAGTGGACTCATAATCCATTGGTCGTAGGTTCAAATCCTACCGGGCCCACTACTACCCCTTGCAAGTCGTTGTGCTGCAAGGGGTTTGATGTTTAAGGGTACAACATAGGTAAAACAATCCGCCAAAATTAGCAGGTTTTCCTAAGAGTTATATTCAACTAATAAAGCCACCCTTTCCTAAGGCAACAATTCTCGGTACGACTTTTTAACGCTAGGTCTCCCTTCCTTTCCTTAAGACAGTCAAGTCATATCTGTCGCACCCGATTAGTTCCACTTAAGACCAATGCCTTCATATCGACTGTACGACCCAAACGGAATAGAAGTAACCCCTCGTGACCTGCAAAACAAGAGCTGGTGGCATCATCATGGAGTTGACAAGGAAAATGCTTTTGTCAACAAATATGGGGATCTTCTTCAGGTAATAATTAATCCTCTAAAAGAATCAGATCCACAAGTGCCCGATCTATACAGATTACAATTTGAAAAACTTGCTGAGCTTAAAACGCAGAATTGTCCTTTTTTTCAGGCACAATCACGCTTCAACCTGGATCCGCAATATACTGTAGTATTCAATTTAAAGGATGAACTACTTTATTCTTCCCAGTATCCTGAAATAGATATATATTTTTGGGTCGATTGGCATGCAGTAAAATTTGAAAATAGACATAGTAATATAACCGTGAACCAGATGACAGGCGTCTGGCTCATATCTTTTTCAGATTTATCGTTACTTTGTAAAGAAGCGCCTGTCCACTCCTATGGACAACGGCGTGACGACACACGTGGCAACGCAAAATCTAGCTATGTTTTAAACCTATTAGACCCCCAATTTACTCAAGTCGCTTAAGCACTTCGCATTCTACATGATGGATTTAGACAGCCTTTTGAAAATCGCGCTTCAATCAGCCAAAAATTATTCCTCAGACACAAATCTTTTGGTTGCAGAAGAACCCGAGGACTACATAACTAACAGTACTAATACTTCACCACAATGCTGGGAAGAAATCAAAATTATATTAACTGTAATTTATAACGAACCTTCCTTAGCACCCTCCTCTCAAAGAAGCAACCTAAAGGGTCGTTCTTTTGACAAAATCATGGAAGAAGGTAGTAAACTAGCGAAGGATTATCTCGATTTCTGGATCAACAAGTACTATAATGGATTTGAAAAAAGACCTTCAAATAGAGAAGGAAAGCCTTCGAATACTGTACCGGATCCAGCAATTGATGTGATTCTTAAAGCATTAAACCCTGGCCTCAGTAATGGAGAGCTGAAAAAAATTGAATTAGATCACCGACTTTCAATGGCGGCAGAAAATGTCTTAGGTGATTTATTGGAAGAGTACTTGTCCAAAAAACTTGTTAAACCAAAGTGGTGTTGCTGTTGGGGCTCCACAATAACTTCAGTAGACTTCTGCAAATCTGACGGTTCTCTTCTGCAAATAAAGAATAGAAGTAACTCAGAAAACAGTTCTAGCAACAAGGTGAGAAAAGGGACGAACATTCAAAAATGGCATCGCATAAAAGCTGAAAACGCCAAAACATTTTGGAGTGACCTCAATTCAAAGACAGGAAGCTCGGGCTTATCGGAAGAAGATTTCCTCAACTTCATACGAAAAACAATAGAATTAAATCCTTTATTGATCTACAAGAAATAGCCAAAATAATATACCTACACAGTATCGCAATAAATGCCAAATGACTCTGGAAATAGCGATTCAGAATTAAAGTACAAACGGCGTAAAAAGCGCTCTATATCTGGGAAAACTTTTCAAATCAATCCGCCATCGAAAACCAGATCCAAAACGATGCGGAAGATCAAGAGTGCAAAAACTAAACCTGAGGAAATTCTAGGTAAGAAGATGTGGTCTCTGGGTTTACGATACAGAAGAAAAAGCAGGCTTCCAGGAAAACCTGATTTTGTCTTCGCTAGAAATAAAACTGTAGTTTTTGTTGATGGTGATTTCTGGCATGGAAAAGATTGGACTCCCGAAAAAGCAAAATTTAAAAATAATCGCGATTTTTGGATTGCCAAGATTCAACGTAATATTGAAAGAGATGAAGAGGTTAATAAAAATCTCAAAGAGTTGGGCTGGCACGTGATACGATTTTGGGAAAGCGATATCAAGAAATCCCCAGACCTGTGTGCTCAGCAGGTGCTTAATGTCTTAAAAGGCAGGCTACAATAACACTTCATCATTAATTATATTGTTTTTGCTCATTTCTAGAACCTCTAAAATCCTTTTCCCAATTGCCTGAATTACTGGAACTGTTACAGCATTACCCATCTGTTTATTCGACGTAGCATCAGTTTCATGTAACTTAAAAGTATCGGGAAACCCTTGAAGTCGAGCGTATTCTCTTTTCGTTAGTTTTCTATAATTCCTCTTTCTCAGAATTTTTTCAACAAATTGTTTTTTTGCTTCCTTAGAAGAAACAGTATTCACAGGATGAAGCGCAACAAAATCATTCGACCCGCTAGCAGTTAACGTACCAAATGCCAACGCATCGGGCATAAATATTCGGTAGATGATATCTTCTTTGGGCAATCCGGGAAGATAGTCAGACACTCTTATGCCAGAAGATATCCTAGAGTTAGCGAATTCATATCTCCACTCAACTGGTCCTGGAGAATCGGCTTCTTCGTCGGGCTTAATTTTAATTTCCCTACCTACATCATAAAGAACTTTAAGGAGGACTTTGTTTGCCACAAGATTATCTAAAGATTCCTCAATTAATGGAGGAGCCATATCGAGCAATGCAGAAATGTGTTTAAATGATAAGGGGTTTCCATCTCTAGGGCCGTATCGCCGGCTCCTGCGGTTTTCAAGAATAGTCAAACAAAGCTCCTTATCAAACACTGGAAGATCAACCAGGTCCCAAGAATGAATCGTAGCGCCTCCATTTCGGATATCATTGAAAATGAAGTAATCAAATGCCCCTTCTGTAATTCTTGTTGTGGTAACTGTTGGGCCCTTTACGTCAGTAAATAATTCCGTTTGACTTGAGAAACTCGACTGCAACTCTTTAGTGTCGAGATTTACTAGAATCTTACTTAATGCTCTTTTCGGCGTGGCTAAGCTCCTGGGTACGTATTCGATCTTGTTAACGGATCTAAATGCATTTGAGAAAGCAACAAATTGCTTCTTGTCCTTAAAGCCTATAAAATATATCCTCTTTCTACTTTGAGGGACTCCAAAGTGAATAGAATCAAGAACACCCACCCACGTCCAATAGCCAGCATCTTTAAAACATTTCAGTAAATGTTCTCTTTCTCGATTATTTCTGGGATCTGCCAATCCTTTTACATTCTCAAATATAAATGCTTTGGGTTGGTTTAATGTCAAAACTCTAACAGCATCTCCCCACAATTCACCTCTTGGGTCATCGAATCCTCTATTCTTTCCTGCGATAGACCAGCTTTGACAGGGCACACCACCTACCAGAAGGTCTGGCCGCTCCTTTAAATCTGAAACTGACCTTATATCTCCTAGTTCGTCCTCACCACTAGTATCAAAATTCTCTTTATAGGTCTTGATAGAATTCTTGTCAATCTCTGAGAAGGCCAAACATCGCCCACCTAAGCTCTCAAGCCCTAAACGAAAACCACCTATACCTGCAAATAAATCAGTAAATGTAAACCTATCAACGGCCAACCGTTCAATGCCTAAAACTGAATGTTCCGCTTTACGCAATTTATCTACTACCAATTTTCTAACTTCGTAGCTTAATTCATTCGAATCGAAGATATCATCAATCTGGGGCCTAAGAAATGTGTTCAGATCGAATCCGAGATCATTTATGGCCTCCAGCAAATGATCCTCTAAACTTATCATTCTTCTTTGACCAGAAGAATGCTTAACATGTAATTTCCTGGAATGATTCATGTGTTTATAACATGTGTTGAAAATCTTCAACAAGATAACCTCTTCTGCTTAAACAGTATAGCCTTAGCACAAAATTCGAAACAACTAGGGATGTGATTCCAGCTTGTGACGACGAGACTCGTTCGAATTAGTAAGTGCAATTGTGGTACAAGCTTCGATGAGTGAAATGCTCTTACTTCGCTAATCAATATTTTTATTCAAAATCAGGTCTGACCTCTCTTTCTCCCATTCTATATATTCCTCATCGCTCAGCATTGATGTTAGCCAGTCTTCAAACGTATTCAGGCTGTCAGTCTTATCATACTCCGCAATGGCCCCCTCATCCCCATCTGGATGCGGCCACATCAAAACCCACCGAGGTTTACAGGGAATGAACATGAACCCTCCAAAATTTGCCAGATCCGGAAAGCGTTGGTATAACTTGATTTGAAAAGCCTCCCATTCTTCGGGGTGTGCTTCCGCATAGGCTTCATCGTAAGTAAAAAGAAAGCCCTCACCGTGAGGCTTATGCCTGGATTTTCCCTCAAGTTTTTTGATTCTATTTTTAAGGCTGCTCATAGGGCTTTTCTCAACCCAGAATAGTGCTGGGAATTGTTCATTTTCTCTTCCAGGTCATCGAGGCGCTGCTGGAGATCCGACGTCTCAAGCAGGCGGACATAGGAGGAAAGAAATACATTGCTGGATAGCGTGTGCCGCCCTTAGCGTTCCCTCAGCGCCTGTCTGGGGATCGTTAAGCACTTCCTTGACGCGGATGATAGCGCGCCATAATTCGCGCCTGGCGTCCTCAATTTCGCCGATTTTACGTATTCTCTTCGCCTTCGCCGGCATGGGTCCCCCCGGGTTGTGATTATTAAAAAAGTACTTTAATCAGGTTCGGTTCTTCAAAAACAGTTTCCTCGGATTCCCCGAATAAAAACACACCAACCTTGCTACCGTCCCTGATACGTGTAATCGAGCCTTCGCGTCCATCCGGGAGGCGAACAATAGTACCAGGTGCGATTGACGGCGCAACCGTAAGCTCCTGGCCTTCTGACGCTTCCAAAAGTTCAGGAGCAGCTCCATCACCTTCTGCTTTCACCAGATGGTCAACCGATTCCACCAGACGGTCAGAGAATGCCTTTGGGGAAGTTTTGGCCATCTGGCCAGAGGCAAAAAGATCGACGTTTTCAGCCTGCTTTAAGCCGGTTATTAGATTTTTCTTCTCTTTGTCCATTGCCAGGTGGTCAATTTCGAGTAAATGGCCACCTGGGGATTCTGGCATTATTGAACCTACCGTTTCACCTGGCTCGACTTGCGGTTCATTTTCGTCATTCCTCGGAAGACTCCAGTACCACGGATTCCCCGGCATTGGCGGAATTTGCTCGATTATTACTCCAAGCTTTTTCTGAGCGCGGCTTACGGTCTTTTTCTTCAATCCGGCATGTTCGGCCATTGCCCACATATCCCTCGCGCGATGGTGTTCGCCATCCTGGAGTTGCTCACATAGCCACCCAGCTGCCTCATCGATGGTGCTTTTTTTCGCACCTTTAGGTACGGACAGAAGGTCCTGTGCGTTAAAATGCGAATCTCCCTCCCATTGGATCACGCCCACATCCTTGTCGTTCTCGCTGCTTACAACACGAAGCGCAAGAGAGGAGGTAGCTTTCGAAATGTTGGATTTATTTGGAGCCAGTACGAGCGCTTCAGTGTCGTCTGGACTTCGACCGAGCAGTAGCGCAAGACGAGCCTGTCCGATTATCCCAATACTTCCCCCACCCCGGTATAGCGAAGAACCACCTGGGGCTTTAGTAAGGTGCCGTATTACAAGAACAGCTATTCCTAACCGCTCCGCCATTTCCACGAGGGGCGACAACGCACGCCGAATATCTTGGTCTCGATAAGAATTAATATTTCCCGCTAAATGTGCGAATAATGGGTCGATAATAAGCAACTTGGCGGAAGATTGTTTGATGGCTTTTTCGATGGCTGACAAATCATCCGGTAGCACAGGAATGCGTTTTCCCTTCTTTCCCTTTTTATCAAAAAAGGGAACCGTCTGAACTACCCGGCATCGTTGCAGATTAGCACCAGCTTCTTCCAGACGTGGCCGGATCGTATCCGCAATACCGTCTTCACACGTCACGATGACAACATTGCCGGCATGTTCTGGACTGGCATATTCTGAATCGTGATCATCCGGCCAACTACGTCCGGTTGTTATTCGGGCTGCGATATCACAATAAAGTGTCGATTTGCCTAGCCCCGGATCGCCATCGAGAATTGTTAGTTTTCCAAGGGCCAGCCGACCTTCCCAGAGCCATTTAACCTTCTCACGCTCTACCCTGGAGACGAGTACACCTATCTCCTCTTCTTCCATGACAGACTCCGGTTTGTTTGTCGCCGGCTCCCAGATCGAGCACAAGGCAGCGAGTTGGTTCAATTCTTCGGCTGAATGATCGGCCCCTAGCCAGTCGCTCACGTCGCCCTTCTCAGGCAGCCCAGGAAGCTCCAGAACGCGCACCGTTCGCCCTACGTTGTGAAGGTTGCGGGCAACCGTTTGCGCATGTTGCAAGCCACTTGTGTCGTTGTCAGGCAGAATAACGACGTGCGCACCGCTGAAGTACTGAGTAAGGCATGCCGGCCACTTTCCTGCCCCGCCGGCATTACAAGTCGCGTGGAGCCCTTCAGCTTCCAGCGTTAACACGTCCTTTTCCCCTTCTACGATGAAGACGGTCTTTTCTTCGTCAACTGCCTTAAGGAGTTGAGGCAGGCGAAACGGCACCTGTTTCTCGGCTTTTTGCCATACGTAGCCCTTCTTATCCGTTTTGATGTGCGTCGGATCGTATCGTCGCTGCCGGAACGTCTTGTCTGGATAGGCTGGATGGCCAACATTTACTTCGTAACGAAGCACCTGAAAAAGTTCATCACTGTTTTCGTCTTCGTACGAATACGTATCCACAAGGCGGCCTTCCTTGAACGGATTCCATTCGCCGGCCGGCATAACAGTGGAATAACCAACTTCCTCAGCTACCCATTCCAACGCTTCATAAAACGAACAACTCCGGACATTCTGAACTAGGGTCCAGAGGTCCCCACTGTAATCGCTGCCGTGGTCCTTGATAGCGCCGGTTTCAAGATTAATGCAAAACGATGGGTTCGTGTCTTCTCTAATACCCAGGGGAAGATAGAGCCCGTTTATCCATCCACCTTGCCCAGGGCTCCCCCTTTCGAGGTCCACGCCGAGCTGCTCAAAGATCTGCTTTCGATCTGAAGCTGTTAATGTCGCTTCCAGATCGTCGCGTGTAAACTTGTCCATAATCCCCTCCTAACCCTTCTTTCGCGTGGGCACATAGCCCTGATCGAGATAAGCAAAAACTTCTTCCGTTGGAAAAAGAACGAGCCGGCCATTACGAATAAACGGAATTTCGCGCCTACTTTTTTTGTACTCAACCTGACGAGCAGACCATCCGGTCAACTCCATCAACTCAGGCTTGGTTAGATAGGGCTTTGTTGTGGCCTTGCGGATTACATCCGGCAGTTGTTCGTTTAAGGCGGCACTAACTGCCTCCTGAACGGCATTGCCGAGCGCCTCCGGTGACGTAATAATAATCGATTGCATTGTTTGCTGTATTGAATTGCAGAAATACAGCGCCAATGTAGAATGCCGGTCTAACGAGAAAAAGCTGTAATCTTAACCGCCATTTTCCGCCATTTCTCCATTTCCGGAGTTGTACAACCTTAAAAATTCACGCCACCCCTTAATCATTAAATCGAATAGGCGTTTTTCTTCTTCTTTTGTGGGACGTCCAGGTCCCTCCTTGCTTGGGTATAAATTCCGGGTAGATAGTAATTCTTGAATACGCTTCGTCTCTCCATGCCCCGTTTTTTCAGCCATTGCCGACGTCAGCCGATTCCGGTTTGAAAATCTGGCACCAGGGTCATCAACGAGACCTAAACCTAATCGCACCAAGTAAAGGGCATAATAATCAGCTACAGCTTCCCTGAAAATGGCCGGATCTAACTCATCGTAAAGTGGCGGGTAACCAAAAGAGTCATATTCCCAGAGAACTGCCTCGATTAGGCTGATTCTAAACTTGAGTAACCTCTGATAAGACTTTACCTGCTGTAGCTTTTTTGACTCATCTTCGCCATAACCATGAACCTGCGTAATAACCTCCATCCACGTCATTTTCCCGCTGAACATCTCTGGGGATTTTGGTAACTCCAGAACCTGGAAGGCGTCCTTTAATTCCTCGCTTACCATCAGGTGATAATTCCAATCCACTGCCTCGGAGTCGTTATCATCTCCCCAACTCGTCCCTATAGCGGACCACGTCCATTTGCTGTCAGGGTTATCCAAAGCCGGAGTTCCGAGTGTATCGAATAAGCTGTGGTCATAACCAAGACGCTCGCCATCCTGCCGGACCATATCGTACAATAGCTTGTACTGGCGTAGCCTAGTCCTTATTTCATCCTCGGTTTGTTTGGATAGCCGTTCGTTTTCTTTCAAACGCTCTAACTGCTTAAGCACCCCATAATCGTTGCCTTTCTGAAGCCTTTTTGCCACCTCGTCCCAATAAGGGCGAATTGATTCTGCATAGTGAGAAAGGATCTTCAAAACCGACATAAAGCTCATTAGGAAGCTGTACGTATGGATGCCCGGCATTAGGTAGCAGTTGCCTTAATTCATGGATGGCGTCAAGCAACTGTTTTCTGGATGCATCGCTATTTTTCCTCTCCATCACACACCTCCTTTTTCATCCCAAAGTGCATCCGCCAGTTGATCCACTGCGTCACGGTCGAAGGAGCGCAAATAGTTCTGCGTAACCTGCAAACTTGTGTGACCTAGCGCCTTGGATACTGCATATAAATCTCCGCTCTGCCGGCGTGCATAGTCTGCAAACGAGTGACGGGCGACGTGGAACGTCAAGCCCTCTTCTTCCAAACCTGCCTGCTTTGCCAATCGCTTGAGCTGCTGGTTGACAACCACATTACGGGAGTTAATCCTACGGCGTAAATGAACAGGATTCTTTTCGTCATTCCTTTTTAGGAAGGGGAATAAATGAACTTTTGCTTCCTTGCTGTACTCCGTCACAATATCCATGGCCGGCCTTGGCAGGGGAACGCTTACTATCGAACCAGTTTTCATCATTCGATATTCGAGCCGGCCGCTTTTAATGTCCTCCGGCTTAACCCGACATATATCTCCGAATCGAATACCACCACCGTAAAAGGAGAGTAGAAATGCGTCCCTGACGATGCGTAGCTTAGATCCGGTTTTTAGATCCAGTAATCTGAGGGCTTCGATTTCCTCGAATGAAAGCTTTCTACGTTCTGGACTTTCACCCGCAGGACGATCATAAACCAGAAAAGGATCGGCGTCGGGTTTAACGATACCGTCCTTGATACCCTGGCGTATCACCCGGCGTAGCCGCTGCAATTCTTTACGGGTAGTGTTGACGCTATTTTCGCATTTCTCCCGGAGATATTTTTCGAATTGCAGGAGAGCTTGCCTATCAAGATCCTTCCAGTGGATTTCATTACCCAGACTCGCCCGGAGTTTTTTCAGCGTTACTCTGTACTTTTTCCAATCCCAATACCGATCCTGCGTGTCGAGACCCTCGATAAATTGCTCGAAATACCCTGTAAAGCTGCCGCCTCCGCTTTTTACTGACGATTTAACGGCGCTGGCTGAAGGCGTATCAAACGCCTCTTTCTGTACCCTATGCAATGCTTGCTTAAGCTGATCGTTCAAGGTTGGCGCAAACGGATGCGAAGCGCGTACTTGATACTTCTTGTCGTTCCAGTGCTTCGGCTCGATATAGACGCCGGTGGCGATGTAGCGGGATTTGCGATTGGCTGTGATGCGGATCCAGACGGGTGCTGTGCCATCCTTTTTTGCTTTGTCCTTTCGAAAGACAAGCTTCACGCTGGCTGTGTTCATGAGCTGAGGCTACAGGTTGCTTCACCAGGACAGGTAAAACATAGGTAAAACAAATTTCGTTACAACCTGCAACCGCACACTGCAACAAAGGTTCAATTATAGCCTATTTAAGCCTTTAAGGCGCATTGCAAAGAAATGAAATGCAACGAAAATACGCTTTTCAAATCCTACCGGGCCCACTAGAACCCCTTGCGGCTTTGCTGTGAGGGGTTTGGTGTTTATAGGGGGTATGTTTTTCTGCACTTGGCGTCTTGCTTCTAAAAAAGATGCGATGAAGAAAGAATCTCCATTCGATGAATGGTTTACCCAGGCCCTTTATGATTTGGATACAGCTAAGGCTCTGTTTCGAGCTGAGAGGTTTGTACATGCTGTATTTATGGCTCATCTGTCTGTTGAGAAAGCTCTGAAAGGTGCCTACTTGTTTCGCAATGAGTCACAGCCATCAAAGACACATGACCTGATTCATTTAGTCGAGATTTCTGGACTTAATTTGCCTGAGGAGCACTGGAAGCTCATCTATGAGCTTAAAGGGACTCATTTGCTGACGCGGTACCCTGTGGAACTTGATCCTGCAATCACTCAGTACAACAGTACTGTAGTTCGTTCTATCCTTGATCATTCAGAACGGTTTATTCAATGGATAAAGCAACAGCTCTAGAGGTAACCAGGCACTTGACGGAGCTTCTCCGAAAAGAGGGGCTTAACGTTGAGCAGACTATTCTATTTGGCTCTTGTGCAATCGATGAAGCGCATGAAGACAGCGATGTGGACATTGCGATTATATCAGAAGATTTCGCTGATAAGAATTTCTTTGAGCGCTCAGCCATGACGTATCCCTCCCTAAGACTGACCATCCGGCGGTTTCTAGTGCCTATCGATGTGCTCAATTTTACTCCGGATGAATATGCGAATGGCACTTCCTTGGGGTTACAGTTTGTGCGGGATAAGGGAGTAATTGTGTGAATGTTGCAGTGCGATGTCCTCGTTCTGGTACACGATAGATAAGAATGGCCTAAGATACTGTGTGTTTATATTCGTTACAAACGAATTAATACTAACTGGGAAAAGCAGTCATCGGTGCACGCTCTTTGATGTCTTTGAGCCTGACGATTGCTTCGTCGACATCCAGATTGCTGCTGGCATAATCTTCATTGAGTAATTCGTCCGATAAGAGCCAGTGGTATTTCTGAGAGCGCTTTGTTTCTACATAGGAGGCAAGATAAACGGCAGAAGGTGGGGTGGCTTCGGTTAAGGATGCTAACGTGTCTTTAAGGTGTACTTCGCTGGCACCTGTGAGCATGTATCCAGTGCCCCAATCCTTGATTTTGATGCCTTCTTCAACCAGCATCAGCCGTAATGCATCCAGTGCGGCTGTTCCAATCCATGGGAATAGGTACGTATCGTCTCCCGCTGGGAGAGTCCAGTGTTCCTGCAATCTGTGATAGTGAAAGGTGCTTCGGGCCTGATCCAGGAGCTCTGTGGCTTTTAGGTTTAGATATTTGGGAATGAACGAGCCGGAATAGATGCTGAACATTTCTTTCAACACTTCGGTATGTACAAATCCCCAACCTCCACCTGCAAAGCAGGCTTTCCCTTTTTTGCTTGGCATTACTTCGATGACTTTCTCATGATCCGAAATCTGGATGATATCCCATCGGTGACCGGCGAACACGATAGAGTCGCCTTCCCGAATCGCAGTCTTGATTGGGAGGGTGCCCAAGGTCTTGCCTTCGCTTCGTACTCGGTATTCTTCTTCGGTGTCGAAGACAGCATAAAAGGTATAGTGGCCCGTTAATCGTTCGCCTTTATGATTCAGAAGCAAGGTACCATCTTTCGATTGAAGTAACACTTCCTTTTCGCCCATGGAGTGCAATAACTGTGCAAATAGACTACTGGGTACATTCCTGAATGCACCGTGAGAACATAACGCTCGAAACGCATCCTGAGCAGTAACACCCCCATGCTGAACAATGAGTGAAAGCACTTGATGTGCAAGTGTTGAAAGATGGAGCCTGGAGATAGAGGGGGGCTCGTACCATTTTCGTAAAGCCAACTCCGTCATTGCAATGTTTTGGACCAGATTAATCCGGAGAAGGTCTGGTACTTCACTTTGTTCATCTAATTCTGGTTCTCTTTGATAAATGCGGAGAACAGCCGGGTGATCATCACGGCGTCCTGAGCGGCCCCATCGTTGGCGTAAGCTGGCTACTGAGGGCGCGCACCCTATTTGTGCAACGCTATGAACCGAGCCAATATCTACACCCATTTCGAGTGTGGACGTACATACTGCTGTTGTGGGTGAATCTTTTTTGAGCGCTTTCTCCAGCGCTTCTCGCAGCTCCTTTGACAAGCTCCCGTGATGGGGATGAAATTCATTGGGTACATGATCGTTTTCTGATCGGCGGCGAAGCTGGTCGGACAAGATCTCTACAAACGAACGAGAGTTTGCGAAGACTAAATTGTCCTTTCCACGCAAGCAGCGATACATGTGGTCGATCAGTGACTCCTCTTCTTGGGCGTTGCTATCGGCTGCAATGATTTCATCTGCGAGGGATCGAGGATCTTGTATCACATATCCCCTTAATTGCATGCGAAGCTCAGAATCACTACCCTCTTTGTCTTCCAGAATGATCACCTCGTCGCTCTTCCCTGGATGCAAGAATTGAGCAGCCATCTTCATGTCTCCGAGTGTCGCAGAAAGAGCTATTCTTGGGCAAGAACGACGTATCATTAAATCGATACGGTACAGCAGGCTCTGTAGTTGTTTACCTCTTTCGAGTCCGATAAACGCATGGAATTCATCTATAGCGATGTATAGGAGATCTCCGAATAGGCTTCGCAATTGTGTACTTCGATTGACAAAAAGTGCTTCGAGCGATTCTGGAGTAATAAGCAGCAGGCCGCCATTTCCCTTTAATACATCCTTTTTTTGAGATTGTGATACGTCGCCATGCCACTTATGAATGGGGATGCCGGCCATCGTGCAGGGCTCTCTTAATCGGAGGTATTGATCATTGATCAGCGCTTTTAAGGGACTAAGATACAGTACGCCGATGCCCTTTTCTGGCCCTCGTTCTGCTAGCCGAGAAAGGATAGGGAGGAAAGCGGCTTCTGTTTTACCACTTGCAGTAGCTGCCGCAAGTATGACATCGTTGTTGCCTTCTAGAATGACCGGTCCTGCGCGCTCCTGAAGCGGGCGGAGTTGGGTCCATTTCTTCTTGGCTATCCATCGTTGAATGTCTGGATGTAGCCGGTCGTACGTAGAGGAGTGCATTACAGCCTGAAGGAGGTGAGTTCGTCATCAGATTCTGCTGGGGAAACGGGCGCGTTTTGAGGGCGGCCATCGGACTCAGGAGATGGCTGTTCTTCCTCTAGAGGCAAAAGGTCAGGGTTTGTTTCTTGTTGGATCTGTACCTTCGGAAGGAGGTCCTGCCAGGTGGCTTCTGGGTTTTGCTCAAGGATCGACAAAAAATCAGTAAAAGCCCGGACAGAACTGCGTGGGGTGCGGAAATAGGCGTCGCCAACATGTTGCGAACAATGCTGCATAAAGGCAGCAATAGCCTCGTCGGGAATCAAATAAGAAGCGGGTTCTCCTTTTGCAAATACATGCCGAATATTGGAGAGCAATACAAAAAGATCCTCGGGCGATAGATTCTCCAACCGGATAACAGGCCCTGAAAGATCAACCAGGCCCTCCTGTGCAAAAGAGTTCTCTGCCAACCTGGTTTCTAGAGCTTCATAACTGTAAAGTCCACGGTACGAGTCTGAAAGAAACTCAGGCGTGCCGCCAAACAAAAATCCTATTCCTGAGGCTCTGCCCTGCAAACTATCATTGAGGATGCGAAGAACCTGTTCATAGTTTCTGCTTCTGGAAATCTTATGATTTAGCTTGTAAAGGTTCACCATTTCATCAAGGCTGACGACAAACCCCTCGTAGCCAGCAAGGCGGACAAATCGAGCAAATAGCTTTAGATAGTCGTAATAGTTATTGTCATCAATAATGGAGCCAATAGGCAGTTCCTTTTTCGCATTTGTCTTCGTAGCGTATTCCCCTCTCAACCACTTCAGGCAAGCGCCTTGTATCTGGTGATCTTCTTCTTCGTAGGCTCTCCAGTATTCGGTGATAACCCGAGCAAAATCAAATCCCGATACAAGTTCTTTGAGCGGAGCAAGTCTATTAAACACCAGTTGCTCCACCGATTGCCCTGTTTTCTCCGACTCTTCCCGCATCTGGCTAATAAATCGCTCAATGATATTGGATAAGGCACCTCCGTCAGGCTTCGTCCGAGTAGAAATATTCGTCATCAACTCAGAAAACAATGCCTGGGCGTGGCCACCGGTAGATTGCAAGCGCCTATCGGGCGTGAGGTCCGCGTGCGCAACGACCATCTTTTTCTCCATCGCAACCAGGCGGATCAAGTTCATAAAAAAGGTCTTTCCGGACCCGTATTCGCCGATGATGAATCGAATACTCGATCCTTCCTCCTTTATATGATCGATGTCTTCCAGCAAAGCGCTGATCTCCGAGCTTCTGCCAACCTGGATGTGATGAAGGCCTACGTTAGGTACGACGCCGGCTCGAAGTGCTTTGATAATGGTCGTTCGTTCTCTGGCCCTAATTTTCTTTTTGCTCATGGCTATATTCCTCCCAGACGTCGTGAAAAATCTCCACTGTATCGTCAACTTCGATGAGAATGTCCCCAAGCGTATCGATGGCCCAATCATTCAATATCTCCGGAATGCCTTCCGGCATAAGGCCATGCGCTTTTGCTAGTGTATTGTATTGCTCGTGGGACCACGAAGGTTGTGTAAGTAATTGCTCTAATATGCGCGCATAATGCTCTTGCAACCCTGCATACAAACCTATATTCATATCGACCGTAGTGATCTCAGGAATTGATTCGCCCTCATCTATGAAGATATCCTCCAGGATTTCAGTGACCCGCAGGGTATCTTTCATCTTTTTGTTAATAGCCTCTATGTCTAGTTTGAAGTTACCAACTTCGATGGGTGAATGGTCTTCAGGGTCTCTGTCTGGGGCATGGGGAATGGAGTACCCTTCTGTATCGGATTGAGGTAGATGGACTACAACAGGTTCTGAGTCAGTGCCAAGATCATTGAGGTCAGCGTAGATTGAATCCGGTTTTAGCCCAAGCCAGCCATAAATCTTTTTTAGGATTGCTACTTCGGATGCCACGAATCGGCCATCTGCCAATGCCATAACCAATGCATAGTTGGCAATCTCTTTTCTGTCCTCAATAGCTAGACGTTTCTCTAGATCTTCCTTTAGGTCTTCAGAGGAGGGAGGATGTTTGAGCAAAAAGTACAGGCGTGCTGATAGGCGGGTTATTTCAACCTGGGATAACGTTTGGGCGTTTCTGATGTGATCGAGAAACTGCGTGATCTCTTCTCCGGCTATCTCATTGTCGGCATGAGCAACGGCAGCTACTAGCTTCAAGACGAGGAGAACGCGCCAATAGGTTTCAGATAGGGTGCCAGGCAGAGGGGCATCGGTCTTGAAAAGAACAATTTGACTATCCAGAGGAGTGGGTTGATAGGAATGCCGTCCATCTGGCTCAATGCCAATACCCATACAATCAAGTACATTTGCCAGTCCACTTGACTCATCGATAGTAATTTGGTCTGTAGAATCGTTAGTCCCTCTTTTATACACCAGCCATTTCTGGATGAGCATATCCAAGCTTACAACCGCATGACCCTCCTGGTGCATTGCATGCTGGATCCAGTCAAGAAAAGGATTGGGTGATTGTTGGATTCGTTCAACCGCAAGTTCAAGGGGAAGAAGCGCTAAGACATCTATAGGAATAGGCGTATTGGTAGAGAATTCCGTGGCCAGGCGAAAAGGTTCTAATTCCGCACAGCATGCTTCGAAAACAGGACGTATTTCGTCCAATAAACTCGGGTTTGACGTGACGTCCGGATAAGTAGTGTCGAACTGCTTTTCGAAAAGATGGTTGGTTCCGGTGTAATTAAATGACAGCGATTGCGTTTCTTGGGGAAGAATAAACCCTTCTGGAAATTGTGCTTTATAGCGAATTCGGAAAAGGGTCTTTAATTCCTGAAATATGCTACTCACTGTCTTTCTTAGATGAGTGTCTGCATCTTCCAATATCCAATAAAGAGCCCAGTCTGCTGGTAGTGGAGCCTTTGCGGCTGCTGCCTGACCAAGGGCTAACATTGTAGAGATTCGAGGTCGTCTCCGAGGTCGGTGTCTGGGTGTGAACGTATAAACAGTTGAAACACCTTTCAGGACTAAGAAGATGTCAATTAATTGATCGGTTTGAGCAAGAAAGGGTGCATGGTGTCCATAGGCAGCACGAAGACGGAGAACCTCCTTGAAAACCTGATTTAGCTCAGCTGGTTCATACTCACACAATACCCGGTATTCAATGCCAACGAGATATAGCAGAGGAAACCCAAGCGGGGCGTCAGGATCTTTAGCTCCTTGAGAGAGCCAGCGCAGGTAGGCCAGGCGATCCGAGTTAGATAGGTCTGTATAAGCCGTTAGCTCAAAAGGGCCACCTTGTCCAATGGATTCACTTTGTGCTAAAACTGGCAGAAGAGTATCGATCGCATAGTTTGATAGCTGATGATTAGCCGCAGAATGGTCAGATGTTTTTATATAAACCAATCCATTGTTAAGCGTATGGCCTCGGATTGTGATTGACTCTCCTGCAGGGATCCACTGTAAAGGGGAGGTATTCATGCGAACAAGGATGAGGTTTTAATGGAGGAGTGGCCAGTGTCTAAATAGGTAAGGATTAGACTTTAAGAGAGGAATTGCCTGTAGAGGGTTATTCGTTACGTTGAAAAGAAATCACGAGCGAAGCCTAGCTTAAGTGTCTTGCTCTTGGTGATTGAGGCCTTTTTTACTCATAAGTGCATCGACGTGCTGTCGTAACCCACCCAACCAGGGAATTTGTCGTACTTAATTCATAGCTTAAGAACTCTACTAGTACGCAAAGCCAGAAATGTGGCTTTACATCATAGATCCCCACCCTATGAAAGACGATTCCTTTCAGATTGCGCTTCTTCGTCTTCAATCTGATCTGCATACCAAGTTGCGGGACATGCATGATGTCCGTAAAGTGTTGATTTATGGGCTCAAGATGACCGCAGCGTTGCTGCGTGCTGATGAAGCAGTGGCAGCTACATTGGATACAACGGATGATTCGGTCAAGACCCTCTTTTCTATACCGAAGCATACAGGCATTCTAGACGAATTACTTTCTCAGTTCCTTAAAGACCAGCGGCCAGAAACCGATTACTATACCTTGCTGGTCCCTGTGCGCCGGAAAGCTCGCAGCTGGGTTGTACTGGCGCTGCGGAGGGGAGCAGAGCCGTTTAGGCGGGAGGAATACAATGCGCTTTTTTCCGTGGCACAGATTATCACTGATGTTATCTATCGCCTGGATCGAGAGCGGTTCATTCGTGTACGACGCAAAATTGAGCGCCGTATTGCGAATCGGGAGGATCCTAAGGATTTGATGTATAACATTTTGCATGGGCTCCATTCGCTGACTCAATACGATCATTCGGCGTCGCTCTACATAACAAAAGCCAACAGCGATAAGCTGGAACTGGTGGCTGAGCGCATTGCATGGACAAAAGCCAAAAGCCGGCACATTGGGCGGCGTGTTCGGATCGACGAAGACGAGGAATTGCGGTTGCGCAGAAGCGGGGTAAGTGTGTACCGCAAAGATGGATCGGTATGGTACTCGCTCTTGGAGCAAACGAATACGAAGGCTGAACTACCTCGATTGCTCGCAAACGAATTTAATACGGATAAGGAGATGGCTGAGGAAGTTGTAATGCTTTGCGCACCTATCCAGACGCCGGATGGTACGTTAAGTATTTTGAAGATATCTGCCCGCCGGCCAAACGTTTTGGGGGCCTATGAAGCAGAGCTTGTGGATTCGTTTATGCCGCTGGTCTCTTTGGTCGTTCAATTTTCAGGACAAATCGAATCGTTGAGGGCCCAGGTGCTCAAGGCGGAACGTAAACATGTGCTGGCTGATATGGCGCGTGCCACGGCACACGACGTCAATCATGCGCTGGGTACGATCTTGCCACGTGTACAAGTCTTACGGGGTGAACTTCAGGAAGGGGCACTCGATACCAGTACGCTGGAGGAAGACTTGCATGATATCGAAGTATCGGTGCAAACGTGTAGGCGCATATTCGATGGGATGTTGGCTATTGCACGAGAAACCAATCGAGGACTGGGCCATGGGAATGTCATACGAGCGATTGAGCAGTCTCTTTCTGTACTACAAGATCGATTGAAGCGTAAGCAGATTGAGGTTGCGATGGACTCCCCCGTGGAACTGCCTACAGTGAGGGGCCGGCAGGGGGATATTACCCGGCTCTTCTTGAATCTGTGTGGAAATGCGATTGATGCGATGGATGGTGGAGGAAGGCTGATCATCTCCGTTGAAACAACCGAGAGTACCCTGAAGGTTGTACTTCAGGATGACGGATGCGGCATTCCGGAAGCCATCATGCATAAGGTGATGGAACCCTTTTTCTCAAATAAAGAAAATGGGAGTGGGCTCGGGCTGGCCATCTGCCGTTCAATCATCCGAGAGGTTGGTGGGGAGATGACTATTGAGAGTACCGAAGGCGAAGGAACGCAGGTATTGCTCACTCTTCCCTACTTGGACGAACCCATACTTGAGATAAGATGAACGCTCCGGCCCGTATTCTCGTTGTGGATGATGACGCGTCGATGCTACGCACGGTAGAACGTGTGTTGAGGAGTACGTACGACGTTGTGTCGGATTCATCACCAGCTGAAGCACTCGAACGTGCTGCCGATTCCAGGCCTTATGTTGCGATTCTCGACATCCGCATGCCTGAGATGGATGGGTTTGAGCTGATGGGTGCTTTGAAGGAATTGGATCCGGATATTCGCGTTATTCTCATGACCGGGGGCGTGTACGACATCGATGAACAGCTGATTCGGGCCATTCGAGAAGAGGCCTTCTATTACATTACTAAACCCTTCGACCGTGATGTTCTGAAGGCATTAGTAAAACGGTGTATCGAAGTGCGTTCTCTTGAGGACGATAACAGGCAGCATGTTCTTGATCTGCAGGAGGCGTTGAAGAAACTCCAGACGGCACAGGATCAACTCATTCAGGCTGAAAAAATGGCATCGTTAGGCCGCTTGGCTGGAGGTATTGCTCACGAAGTCAAGAATCCGCTCAATTTCGTCAATAACTTTTCGGTATTGCTCGTGGAGATGGTCGACGAATTGGATGCCTTGTCGCAGGAAATCATAGATGGACGATCAATAAACCTGTTGGAAGATTTTCAGGATGTATTATCTGATATAAGGGGAAATAGTAAACGGATTGAACAACATGGTAAGCGCGCTGACGGTATCATTTCTAATGTGTTGGAGCATTTCCGGTCAAAACCAGGATTACGCCAGTCGACAGATATTCATCTTCTCCTTGACGAAAGCATTGAACTTGCCTATAACAGTATGCGCGCTGTGGATGAGGCCTTTTTTGCAACGATTGAAAAAGGATATGATGAGCTTGCCGATCGCCTGGACATTGTGACGCAAGATATGAGCCGCGCATTTTTTAACTTTTTTGATAATGCGTTTTACTCTATTCGTAAGCGTCAGTCAACAAGAGGTGAGGATTATCGCCCCTTCCTGTCGGTTCATACAAAGAAGCTAAACGGCCAATTTGAAATCGAGATCTCAGACAATGGGACCGGCATTGCTCCAGACATCCAGGACAAGATTTTTGAACCCTTTTTTACCACCAAGCCGACAGGCACTGGAACAGGGCTGGGATTGAGTGTTTGTTATTCAGTGATCACACATGGTCATGATGGAGGGTTGCGCGTAGATAGCACAGAAGGTGAGGGAGCCACGTTTATTGTGACGTTGCCGTTGACTTCAACTACGTGATTGGGATCAAATAACTCCAATCTAATTCCAATCCCTCACTCATCCTGAATGATGTCCAGTGCTCTTTCGATATACTCATCCCGGCCTTCACGGACTCCTTCTAACGTCCTTTCAAGGGGAATAGTCGGTTGTATGCCGATCAGATGGTGCTGAGAATCGTCATGTTTGATGACTCGCATACCCGTCCACGTAATATTATACCCGCCAGGAAGTTGGAATGGATTGATATTACCATTGGCCCCGGCAGTAGGCTGGCCTACGATTTCTCCCAGTTTATAGTGCTCCACGATGCCCATCACGCTTTCGGCATAACTAATGGCTCGTCCGCTTGTAAGAAACACGATGCGGCCGGTGATTCGGGGTTCTGAAGGAAAAAGGGTCCATCTGCCAGACGTATCGTATCCTACAAGCTCTTTTTGGTCTGGATAAATGATTTGCGGTACTTGCCAGTAAGCCGATTGGATAGGTTCGTCGGTAAGGTGTTGCAGTATCGCATGATTACCTTTTGGGTATCCACGGAGGTCGAAGATGACGCCTTTTGCCTGAGCCAGTGATTCCATATGCTCTTGAATTGCGCCTATTTCAGCGCGACCAAGATCCACATAGTAAATATCCGGTTGGATCATTGCGATTGAATCCGGCCGTTCTTCCTCCAACCGGCCGCTGAACGTTCTGTCTACATCACAGGAGACCGTTCGACCCTCTCTATCCAGTATAAGGCTTGCCGGTTCATTGCGAAGACCCAGTCCAAAGTCACTGAGAGCTCGAAAGGATTTCCACTGAATTGTGCCTGATAGATAGGGCATCATGTCTTCGATTGTTTGCTCCGCAGGAACGCCGTCTATCGATTGTACAATATCGCCACGCTGATAACAGGCCTCACTCCCTTGCTGGCCTGCCAGAGCAACAATAACAATCTTATCTTCGACCTGGTCTACAAGAAAAGGTGGGCGGGCGTATTCAGTGAGTAGCGAATTGTAGACACCCCCATGACCGTCATGCAAATGGGCGACCATCCACCGAAGGGTCTGCAGATAGTCCATCGGGGTTTGATCTGCTAGTGTTCTTTGCAGCGTTTGGGTGAGCACCTGGTCCCAGTCCGTTTGAACTACGTCGAAATAGGGATAGAAATGTTGAAAAACATTCCAGGCTATGATGATACCACCGATGCGTAGTTCTGCATCATTGGATGACATGAGGTTGATGTCAATTTCTTCAAGTTTGCCTTGTAGCTGACTCAACGCAGAAGGGTCAGCCTTGGGCATTGTTTTTTCGTCCTGACTGTAAAGCACTAGGGGTAACTGTATGTGTAGGTCTTGCCCTAAAGATGCATGAAGTAACTGGCCTGGGTCTGGATAGGTATCGAACAATTGATTGGCAAAACGTGGCGCTGCCATGGATTGAACCATAGCAGATTTCGCCCCTTCCACGGCATCTTCGTCAACAACTTCGACTGTATACCCCGGAGACTGCGCAAACCATTGGCTGGGCTGTACGCCAGTCTGATCCTGCTCAAAGTCCGGGTTGGTTATCGTTACTGGTTGCCACTCCTGATCTGCTGAAGAGCGGCTGAAAAACTGAAAGTTATCCATCCATGCTGTACCCTGGCCGAAAAGCATAGCACCAAACATGATGTTTTCGGCATCCTCTGCCACATCTCCCTCTATTTCATAGTCGCTCCATTCGGGAGAAGTAATGGGCCGGTTGGCCATGTTGTCGAAGAAGCCCATCTGCCGGTTGGGGCGATCCACACGGAGCCAGAGTTGAGCCTGGTTACCGTTGCCAGATAGCTTTGTCCGGACAGAAGCGCGCATTTTTATCTGTTTTCCTCGTAAGGGGATGGCATTTATGTTTTGAGCCATTGTGCCAAACTGTGGGATTGGAGGACCTTCCGATTTTCGGTTGATGCGGATACTGCGGTAGGGCCCCTGGTTACCCTGGCCTATACCCTTGTGTTGCCAGAATACGAGTTGAAGGTTGCTTGTATCTGAGGGAAGGAGTGTGGCTGATGGAGAAGGGTCCGGCTCTTCAGTGTTATAGAATTGTACGGTGGGTGCGATGGGGTGGAAGAGAGATTCCAATATGGATCTTAAATTACTTTCGGTTGATGCCGTGCGGACTTGCCCGGCCCCATGAATTGCAAGTCGTTCCCAATCGATCTCGCTTGCCTCATCGCTTGGGTGAAAATACCGGATATAGCCATATGTTTTTGCAAAGGCACGAAGGGATTCAATCTCGTTCTGAGCGGACACGATAGTGCTTTGCTCGGGAGAATGCATTGAGATGTCCGCGGGATGGGGAGTGGGGGAGTTAACAAAAGCTGGTACCATTCCAGCCAAAATAATGAACACAATTCCCCACACTATTCCTTTCATGGAGATTCGATGTTGCATACTGCTGTCTTGTTTATTTTTGGACATAGAATACTGATTCAACCCTTGGAGGTGCTTTTTACAGCTGCTGATCTGAGGCTAGACAAAAAATATAACAATTTCTGAATTATACCCAGATCTATTACATTGTTACGCGCAAAGGTCTCAATTGTTATGAACGTCCAGATTGGATCAGTACCAAATTACTGGCCGCATTAACTCAACCCCTCTATCAACCCATCCTTGTAATCGATCAAGTTAGCTCGCGGCACTTTGGGGAGGCCGGGCATGCGGATGATGTTGCCGGCCATCGCTACGATGAATCCTGCACCCCTGTTAATGATCAACTGGTCGATGTGTAACTCGAATCCTTTTGCTACGCCGCGGCGCGAGGCGTCGTCGGAGAAGGAGTACTGCGTCTTGGCGATGCAGATGGGCAGGTGATTGAGTCCGAAGTCTCGGATGCGCTGCGCCATTTTAGATGCGGCGGGGGAAAGCTCAATGCCGTCGGCACCGTAAATAGTCTGCGCGACTTTCCTGATTTTGTCCTCAATGGAATCACTGTCGGCGTATGTGAAGTGAATTGAAGTAGCTGGTTGTTCACTGGTTGCTTCGTCTACTGCGTTTGCAAGCATAATAGAACCCTGGCCGCCGCCAAGGAAACTCTCATCGATAGCAAAATACACACCTCGCTCGCGGCACCAGGTGTGCACGTGGTCTATTTCTTCCTGCACGTCAAAGCCAAACTTGTTAAAGGCGACGACTACAGTCTGCCCAAACGAGCGAATGTTTTCAATGTGTTTTGCTACGTTCTCCAGGCCGGCCTTAACGGCATCGAGATTTGGCTCGGAGATGTCTTCATGCGCTACGCCACCGTGGTACTTGAGCGCCTGGGAGGTAACAACCAGGACGGTGGCAACAGGAAAGAAGCCTGCATTACGGCACTTAATGTTGAAGAATTTCTCTGCCCCGAGGTCGGCGCCGAAACCGGCTTCTGTAATGACGAAGTTTGCATGTGACATCGCCATTTTGGTTGCGAGTATTGAGTTGCATCCATGAGCGATATTGGCGAAAGGGCCCCCGTGGATGATGGCAGCGGTGTGCTCAGTGGTTTGGACGAGATTCGGCTGGATTGCATCTTTGAGAAGGGCCGTGATTGCGCCACCGATACCAAGATCTTTGACCGTAAAAGGGAGGCCGTCTTTAGTATAGCCGAGTAGAATGTTCTCAATGCGCTGTCTCAAATCTTCGATGCCAGTGGCCAGGCATAGGATCGCCATGATTTCGGATGCAGGCGTGATGTCAAATCCCGACTCGGCAGTAACGCCATTTCCCTTGCCCCCAAGACCTGTGACAATCTCACGCAGTGCCCGGTCATTGACATCCATCACGCGCCGCCATACTACTTCCTGCAGCGCCCGATCTGAAGTGCGGTGGACGTGCTGGTAATTGTCAACCAGCGCCGCAATCATGTTGTGAGCAGCTGTAATGGCGTGCATGTCGCCCGTGAAATGGAGGTTAATGTCCTCCATAGGAAGCACCTGAGAAAAGCCTCCACCTGCTGCGCCGCCCTTCATGCCGAAACAGACACCTAGAGAAGGTTCACGAAGTGCTACAGCCGTTTTTTTTCCTAGTTGATTCAGTGCCATTGCAAGCCCAATCGCTATTGTTGTTTTGCCGTTGCCGGCCTTAGTGGGTGTAATTGCTGTAACCAGGATCAGCTTGCTCTGCTGCAGACGATTCTCATCGATCAAGTCAATGGGCAGTTTAGCGATATGCTTACCGTAAGGTATCAGGGCGTCTTCTAGTATACCGATGTGGTATGCAATATGTTGAATTGGACGAAGTTGAATGCTTCGGGCGATTTCCAGGTCTGTTTGCATGGGAGTAAGGCTTGAGGGTGAAGGCAGGTCTCGCGAAAGATAAGGCCGTGTGCAGGAGAAGGGTTACTGATGAACCTGATAGGAATTGACCTGGAATCCCCTAAGGCGTTGCAGGGACAGGCCTTACAGAACCAACGAACTCCCAGAATTGACGTGCTATGACCGATCACCGATTTTGTATTGATTAACCAGGTATGTATTAGTATTATGTAATTAACCAGTAACCATCAACACGCAATCGCTTACGCATCCCCGTACTTAGGCCCTGCTCATTAAAGCCAAGGGAGTCTTCTGAATTAGAATTTAAATTGCTGCATTCACTCCGATAGTTTCTGTAGAGGCTTTGCGACACAGAAACAATTCAAGAGGGAATGCCGTATTTTCAGGAAATAATGAAACTCTTACGAAAGAGAATCTTATTGCCGCTTTTTGCCTTCGTATATAGCAAGTTCTGGAACGAATTTATGTATATATATGAAAGATTGAAGCGGATACAGTACACATCCAGGTCTAATGCATCCCCGGGCTTACATTCTGCGAAGATATACTATCTATCTGAATATGATATGAGTGATAATACATCAAAAGCTATTGATGCTTTATATCGGAAACGCGCGCTCCCCATTTATGATATGATGTTACAATCGTCGATGTCCCGTAAAGAGACGATCGAAGTCATCGATAAACTTTCATTGCACGGGTTCGTTAAGACGAGTTACGATAACACAGTGGTATCACTCACTCAACGAGGTAGAAAAGCGGGCACATTAGCTATCAAATCTATCATAGGTTAAGTTTTACCGTTCTCTTCCAAATTTAACATCTCTCTTCCATTGAGCGAAGGGCTCAATCGTTATGTTCATCCTGGAATGTTTTGTGGTTCCTGGGACGATCGCACTCATCCTGGGTTTGGCGTCTGCATTGCAACTATTGCAAAGCCGATCGGGCAATGTCACTACCGCGCTATTCTCCATCTCCGGTTCGTTTTACGTGTTCATCCGCATGGCACTCGCCTTTGTGGCCTATTTTTTTGCGCATCACTACGTGATTGGCCCACATGGTGATCATGCTGAGGCAGCATTTAGTCTATCTCTGATAAAGAACCCCATTCAGTTATTCAAAAGCCTCTCTCTGTTGGTCGATTTACCCGTGTCTCATTTTTATTATGCGTTTGGAGCCGGGATAACCAGTGAATTGATGCTGCGCGGCGCTTTTCAGATCTTCACGGTAAAAGACCAGAAAGGCGAGCGGCCGTTTATGTTTGGATTACAGCGTCTCGTCCAGGCACTGGAAAACTACACGTGCGACCGGGCCGCAACTCGCGATGCTCACAACAAAAACAAGTTTATCGATAAGCACATCCCGGACATCTCCTTTCCTCAATTCATGGAAAGCATCGAGCAACGCCTCGGAGCAAACAATGCCGTTGTAGCCCAGGCGAAGGCCGCTGCGTTTAAAGTAAAAATGAAACGGCACAAAGAATCCTACGATTCTGATCCCAACGACAGCTTCTACATCCGCCTGTTAGCCACGGATATTCTGAATACGTTTGGGAAGAGGACGATGAAGTACTATTGCAGAAGTGCAAAGGCTGATGCTGATAAGTTGGCGATTGGCAAGACGGGATAGCTTCGGCCTTTCCAAATGGTGGACGTGCGTCTACCATTAACACCCTGATTTTTGTGCAACCTTCCCCTCACAACGGCGTGTATTGGGCTCCTACATCCCATTAACCCCTATTTTGATAAATCACCATGAAAAGCAAAGCTTCTGCTGTCTGGAAAGGCGACCTGAAAGGAGGCGAGGGCCACATTAGTACGAAGAGTTCTGCGTTGAACGATGTATCTTATACCTTCAAGACTCGGTTTGAAGGAGCGGACGGCACCAACCCAGAAGAATTGGTTGCAGCTGCACACGCGGGTTGTTATTCTATGGCACTTTCCAATATCCTTGCAGGCTCTGATATGACTCCAGAGAGCGTTTCTACGGAAGCCACCGTCACCCTGGAAATGTTGGAAGGCGGCCCCACTGTCACTAACGTACACCTGGTCGTTAAGGCATCCGTACCAGGTGCTTCTGAAGAGGCTTTCATGGAAGCTGCGAACAAAGCTAAAGAAGGCTGCCCCATCTCACGGCTCTTAAATGCGGACATTACGATGGACGCGAGCTTACTATAGATCACCAGGATCTGGTGATCTGTTTCGTGTTCCGCGTTTCGTGTTTCGGGTTCGTTTCGAGTTATTCTTATTAGAACCCGAAACGAACTCGAAATCCGAAACCCGAAACGCGAAACAAATCATGGAACCCATCCATGATTAAAAAACTCTCTCCCGGCGTTCGGTATATGTTGGTTGCAGCGATGGGGTTTGCGGTTATGCATGCCATCATCAAGTCGCTTGCTTCTTTTCATGTGTTGCAGGTCATTTTCTTCCGGTCTAGCATTACAGCGCTTCTTTGTACGATTTTTTTGAGGCGGGAAGGGGTCGCATTGATTGGGAATAATCCCCGATTTCTCTTGCTGCGTGCGGGTGTAGGGGTGGTTTCGATGACCAGCTTTTTTACGACACTGCATCGAATCCCTATGGGGGCGTCGGTATCGTTGAAGTACCTGTCACCCGTATTTGCTGCGATCTTTGCTGTCCTCTTTCTAAGAGAGCGTGTGCCTCGGTATAAGTGGTTCTTCTTTGGGTTGGCAGTAATTGGTGTAATGCTGTTGAAGGGGTATGACGCGCGCATCGATACGTTTAGCCTTATCCTGGGACTGACTGGTGCTGTAACAGCCGGGTTTGTCTACGTGATCATTCGTCGTATTGGGCAAACAGAGCACCCGCTGGTCATCATCAATTATTTCATGATGCTGGCAGCGATTCTCTCTGGCCTGGTGATGATTCCATTCTGGCAAACTCCTGTGTTGCATCAGTGGCTGCCTTTATTGGCGATGGGGTGTATCGGGTACTTAGCGCAGGTATTTATGACAAAGGCCCTTCAAATTGAGCAAGCCAGCAAAGTTGCTCCTATCAAGTACATGCAACTCATCTTTTCATTGATCATCGGTTTTTTGTGGTTTGGGGAAACATACACGGTGCTGAGTATGGTGGGTATCCTGCTGATCTTGTCGCTCGTTGTGCCGAGTATGCTGAATAAGTGAGTAGTCCCTGGAAGGGGAAAAGAAAAAATCAGAAAAGCATGTCGGGTCGATTCAGGGTTTTGCGCATCTGTTGCCTGTCAGTGAATTGCACTGACCTTCTATGCACATGACTACCCTTATATAAAATGAAACGAATAGTACAAATAGGAATTCTAGCAGCCGGCTTTTTGCTTATCGCATCGGGTGCTACATTTGCGCAAGACATCGACTGGGCTGTTGCAGGTAACGGAGTCGGCACCGACCAGGGAACGGCTGTAACCACCGATGCATACGGCAAAGTGTATCATGCTGGCGATATTGGAGGCCGTGCTACATTTGGCCCAGGCGAACGGAATGAAACGGCTGTTGCCGGAAACCATTACGTCGCCAAACATGAGCGGGATGGAGACCTGATCTGGGTAACTACAATTAATTCGAGTGCGATGGACGGTGGTACGCTGAAAATTAGAGGTATTGGAGTTGACTCGTACCACAATGTCTACATAACTGGGGATCTTGTCCTGGGTAATGTGATTTTTGGAGCCGGCGAGACCAATGAAACCACCATCAATACGGGAGGCAACAATACAGATGTATTTACCGCCAAGTTCGATGCAAACGGTCTTTTTCAGTGGGTTCGCACAGCCGGTATCAGCGAAATAAGCAGTAGTTTAGATATTGCAGTGGACAAGCATGGCGGCAGCTACATCACTGGGTTTCATCGGTCTTCGATCGTGTTTGGAGCAGACGGAGCCGGCGAGGTGATTGAGCTTGATACCCAGGGTGGTGTTTTTGACGCGGATATCTTTATTGTCAAATACGATACGAACGGCGATCTCGTGTGGGCGAAGAGTGCCGGTGGATCGGAAGCATTCGATTTGGGTGCTGGCATTGAGTTAGACAAAAAGAACAACGTATTCGTAACCGGGCGTTTCTCCGGTAGGAGCGTATTCGGCAAGAACACAAAATTCGAAACGGTTATCGTCTCTAATGGAGATGCTGATGCGTTTGTAGCGCGATACTCATCTAGCGGAGCCCTCAAGTGGGTAGTAGGAGTTGGCGGTACCGGCTTTGATGAAGGAAATGATATCGACATTCGAAATGGTAAAAGTGTTGTTGTTGGTACCTTCACGGGCGTTGCTACATTTGGTACTACGAGTGGGCCTACTCTACAGCGTACCGGGATGGGTATGGATAACATCTTCGTTGCCCGATACAACCGCGCGGGGCGTCTCCTCTGGGCCAACGACATGTTTATGGATGATAACCCAAACTTCTTCCAGGATATCGGATACGGAAAATACCAGGAAAGCTGTGTGATGAGTAATTACAATGGGAATGCGACGTTTGGATTTGGCACTGCAGACGAAGTGAATCTGAGTACAGGCGATCCCAACATGTTCTTTGCCTGCTTCTCAGGAAATGGCACCTTCAAATGGGCTGCAGATGATCCTGCTACCATAAATGCCGGCACTACATTTTCGGCACCTGCGATCACATCAAAGGGAGAGATCTTGACAACGGGCGGTTTCTTGAATTCGACGGACTTCGGCCCTGGCGATACCAATGAAACCACACTCACAAGCGACGGTGCGAGAGATATCTTCCTCGCCAAGTACTTGATCGAAAAGCCCCAGTTGGGAATCACAACGGAAAAAGGTGGAGATATTGCTGGCGAGCTAATTAAAGATCAGGTACCTGCGTCCTATACCTTAGGCCGCAATTATCCCAATCCGTTTAATCCGCAAACTACCATCCAATTCGGCCTTCCTGAAGCCGCCAATGTCACGCTCCGCGTCTACGATATGAGCGGTCGGTTGGTCCAGGAATTGGTTAACGGCACGCTCTTAGAAGGCAACCACGAAGTACAGTTTGAAGCAGGTCTACTACCCAGTGGCACCTACCTGTACCGCCTCGAAACTCCAGTAGGCGTTGAGACGCAGGTGATGACGCTTCTTAAATAAGAATCCCGATGAATCGGGATTCGTTTCGGGTTTCGCGTTTCGTGTTGCGGGTTTGTTTCGAGTTCTTAATATGGGAACACGAAACAAACGCGGAACCCGAAACCCGAAACGTAATTCATAATTCATTATGAATTACTCGTATACCCTCCCTGCCCAAACGCGCATTGGTCACGTTCATTTAAAAGTAGCCGATCTAGAGAGATCGCTTGATTTTTATTGTGGGCTCTTGGGATTTGAATTGATGACAACGTATGGCGAGCAGGCTGCGTTTATTTCTGCGGGTGGCTATCATCATCATATTGGATTGAATACCTGGCAGAGTAAAGGCGGTCCACCCGCTCCAAAGAACGCTGCCGGTCTGTTTCATACTGCCATTCTTTATCCCACTCGAAAAGATCTAGCAACCATCTTTGCCCGATTACACAAAGCTGGGTATCCTTTTACTGGAGCCTCGGATCACGGTGTATCAGAAGCCCTCTATTTGGACGATCCGGATCAAAATGGGGTGGAGCTGTATTGGGATCGGCCAAAGGAGCAGTGGCCTATGAATCCGGATGGATCCTTGAACATGTATACCAGGGCGCTGGATCTAGAGGATCTGTTGAAGGAATTAGTCTAGAAAGCACATTATCATATTATTGTTATTACGTATCTGCTGAGGAGCCGTAGGCATATTTCTTGTTTCGTGACGATAGCTGAAAAACTATCACTCTAACTCGATACAAAAAATAAGCATGTTCTCAGTTTATAGAATCAGTCTTGCTCTTCTTTTATTCTGTTCACTGGTATTGGTAGGTTGTGACTCATCGGATTCTGATGACGAAATGGATGACCCTCCAATGCTTGAGGCTACCCTCTCAAGCATTCAGGCGAATATTTTTAGTACAACCTGCGCAACGTCCGGCTGTCATGCCGGTGAATTTCCTCAACGCGACCTGGATCTAGCCGACGGGAGTGCGTTTGCTTCTTTGGTGAATATAGCCAGCCAGGGTGTTCCAGACCTTCTATTAGTAAACCCCTCTAATGCAGACAGTAGCTACTTGATTTGGAAGCTGGAAGGTAATGCTGGAATCGTTGGCGATCGCATGCCTCGTTCCGGCCCTCCTTTCTTGACGGATGATCAGATTGGTGTTGTGCGTCAGTGGATTGAAGCGGGTGCGATGGATAATTAGGCTTTGCCGATCAAAATTAAGAGGCCGGATCCAATCATGGAGCCGGCCTTTTTGTGTTATGATGGGCTGTATCCATACACAATGCTTGCGTCTGTTGAGTAACCAGATCGGTTTTCGATCAATACTTTAAACGTTGTAGTGCGGTATACTGTGAACTCAATGATGCCCGTGCTATCATGCGTATTGTCATAGGTAATCAGGTTGCCAAGGTCATCGTAAAGGTAAATGTCTAGATTCGCGCTATTGCTGGGTGATACCAATATGGCATATGTTTTCCCGGCAATAAATGTTTTCTGTAGGGTTGTATGACTTTTGTACGATATCTGCCGGTGGTCGTGATTCGCACGAGGCGTATACCCCGTAAGAATCAGTGCGGCTTCAGCAAGTTGACATCGATCCTGCGCCTGTACTGGGTGAGTAGGAGCAGACAAAAGTAATCCGACGAGAGCGAATAATATAAATAGTTTTTTCATGGTCCCAAGTGTGTGGAAGTGAGTGTGCTATACACTTGGGTAATCGAATTAGGGGTGAGGTTGGGGACAGGGGTCAAGCTTGTTTAGTGCATTCGCATGATTTAAATCTTTGTCCTCTTAGTTATCTTAACTGTTATTCATTAAAACAGTTGATTATTAAAACGCTTTAGTAAATTTCCCTAATTGTCAATTAGTTATTACCTCGCTTAATAAGGTTATATCTGAAATGTAGCTACTAACTGTAGCTATCCCCTCAATTAGGATATCTTATAGTATAATAAATATGACACTGATGCATATCTTAAGCTGAAGGAACTTGATCAGGATTCGCCTCTTGTAAAACGCATCTTAGCACAATACTACCTCACTCTTGGTCCTGATAATCTTATTTCTTTGCTTGAACAGCAATTGTTATCACCTTCCCCAACATTTCCTGCACCCTGCCATGAGATACGCCCTCCTTGTACTACTCACCCTTATCCACCTGACAGCCCTCGCCCAAGATCCTCCCCGCCTCATCGTTCGCGGCGATGATATGGGTTACTCCCACGGCGGCAATGTAGCTCTGATGCAAACCTACACTGAAGGTATCATGACATCTGTTGAAGTCATTGTCCCTTCGCCCTGGTTTCCTGAGGCGGTAGAGATGCTGAAAGAGCACCCAGACCTGGATGTGGGCATTCACCTGGCGTTGAGTAGTGAGTGGGATAATGTTAAGTGGGGCCCGGTGTCGGATGCGCAGAGCATTCGGGATGAGAATGGCTATTTCTTTCCCATGATTTTCCCTAACCCTAATTATCCAGGGCGCGCGCTGCAACAAAATGACTGGACCCTGGAGGATGTTGAGAAGGAGTTTCGGGCGCAAATTGAGCTTGGGCTGAAACTGATTCCTCGGATCAGTCATGTTTCGGGTCATATGGGGTGTGCGAATATTAGCGGTGACGTACAAAAGATGCTCCGGCGCCTGGTAAAAGAATATAACCTGGATATCATGCCAGAGGATTATGGGGTTCAACGAGCGCGCTACGTAGGTGCAAGCGATACAAAGGAAGAGAAAGTAGCAAGCTTTATGGCGATGTTGGAAAGCCTGGAGCCCGGCAAAACCTACATGCACGTTGAACACCCGGGGTTAGATACACCCGAACTCCGCGCCATCCATCACATTGGGTATGAAGATGTGGCTGCAGACCGCCAGGGTGTAACGGATACATGGACGGATCCCAGGGTGAAGGCGTTGATCAAGCAACGGGGCATACAGTTGATCAGTTATAAGGATTTGAAGGACTAACGGTTTGTTGTTTGGTGTTTGGAGTTTGTCGTTGATAACACCGAACCATGAACAACAAACCACGAACATTATTATACCCTGTATCTCTAGCAGATATCTTCCGTATAATGAGCGGTATCGTTTAACAAGCTGTCACGTACATGAATATCATTCGTATCATTCTTACGGTTATTTTACCACCCCTGGGTGTATTCTTAACAGTTGGTATTGGAATGCACTTTTGGATAAATCTGCTTTTGACGCTGCTTGGGTATTTTCCTGGTATCGTGCATGGTATTTGGGTGTTGATGAGTAAGTAATAGGGGGAGAGCAGGTTTACAGGCCCACGGCGATGCCGTGGGTTAACTATGCGGTCTGTTAGCTGCGTATACGTTGGTTGATTTTGGGTTGGGATTTTGATTTTTTGAGATATCCTCCCATGTAGCCTTTATCGATCATGTACCGCAGGTATCTAATTCTGGCTCTTTGTCTCTTTTTTATTGGTTGTGGTGGGGTTTCGGAAGAGGAGGCTGAGTTGATTTTTGTGCATGAAGTGCAGCCTCTCCTTCAGGCGAAGTGTTATGCTTGTCATGGTGAGGATCCTGATGAGATAGAAGGGGATTTTGATATCCGATCTTTGGAAGGCATGCTGGCTGGCGGGGAATCTGGTGAGCCGGCCCTGGTTCTTGGAGATCCTGATCGGAGCCGGATACTTGAGGCGGTTACCTGGGTAAACCCAGATCTTGAGATGCCTCCCAAGGAGAATGATCGATTGTCACCTCAACAAATTGATCGATTGCATCAGTGGATTTCTGGAGGAGCACCCTGGCCCGAAGCTGACCGATTCGCTGAATTATTACAGATAGAGTGGGAGTATGCAGATGGTATTCAGTTTGAAACCAGCGGAGGATTGTCACAGGAATGGACCAATCGTAGATACAATCCGGAAGACCTTTGGGCCTACCAGCCAGTCAATGACTACGCGGTGCCTGTCAGGTACTTAAAAGATCGAAAGAACGGACACCCTGTCGACGCATTTATCAATCGTAAGCTCTCCAAACAAAAAATCCCAGCGGCTGGTAGGGCAGAGCGGGAGATACTTATCCGTCGTGCAACGTTTGGCCTTACTGGATTACCGCCTACACCCAAAGAAGTAGAAGCATTTATCTCAGATTCCGACCCGGATGCATTTGAAAAGGTGATCGAACGCCTGCTAGAAAATCCAGGTTACGGAGAGCACTGGGGAAGGCATTGGTTGGATGTAGTTCGGTATGCGGATACCAATGGGTTTGCAAACGATTACGAGCGTCCTAACGCCTGGCGGTACAGAGACTATGTGATCCGCTCGTTTAACAATGATGTGCCCTATGATCAATTTATCCTAGAGCAATTAGCTGGTGATGAGCTAGACCCTGGTAGTCCAGAAATGCTTATTGCAACAGGGTTCTTGCGTATGGGGCCCTGGGAGCATACTGGGATGAGTGTGGTTGCTGAAACACGGCAGTTTTACCTGGATGACGTCACCAATAGCGTGGGAGAGACCTTTTTGGCTAATCCTTTACGATGTGCCCGTTGCCATGATCACAAGTTTGACCCGATACCCACGCAAGATTACTACAAGGTGCAGGCTGTATTTGCACCGGTTCAATTTGCTGCCCGCAATGCCTCTTTTTTGCCTTCTGAAAATCTGGTCGGATTCGAGAAAGGAAAGGAAAGACTGCTTAGCTTGAAGGAAGAAGCTCAGCAGGAGAACCAGCAGATTCGGGATAAAGAAGAGGCGGCTGCACAAGCCTGGTTCGAAGCCCGGGGAAAGCCGTATCTATCCAAAAGAGATCGCCGAAAATTACCTGATGATCAACAACCCCCCCGGTACTATGGACTCACCCATCAGGACTTAGGCTATCGGAAGTTGTTGAACAAGCGGGTACAGCTATTAAATCGAGAGCTGGATCGCTATGATTCGCTCGCCTTTTCGGTTTATAATGGCCCCGCAGTAGCGAACCCTCACAGTGTTCGCCGGCATGAAATGCCGGAGGACCTTTCAGGTAATCCACAACCTACATTCATTCTGACTGGTGGTTCTGTTCATGCTCCATCTGATTCAGTTAAACCAGGCATTTTGAGTGCTCTAAGTTCGGCTGTAGATTCATTGGATAAGAAGCGGGGCATCATACCAGATGAAATGGTAGGACGTCGATTGGCTTTTGCTCGTTGGTTGACGCAGCCCGATCATCCTATAACGGCTCGGGCTATGGTGAACCGGATTTGGCAATACCATTTCGGGGCAGGCCTTGCTGGCAATCCCAATAATTTTGGGGTCATGGGTAAAAAGCCGACACATCCTGAATTGCTCGATTGGCTGGCACAGTATTTTGTCGATAGTGGGTGGTCAGTAAAGGCCATGCACCGGCTGATCATGACTTCTGAGGTGTACCAACGATCCGGCACTCATTTCAGGCGGGCGGTTGTGGATGAGAAGGATCCCGATAATGCGTTGCTTTCCTACTTCACTACACGCAGACTCACCGCAGATGAGCTCAGGGACGCGATGTTGTTTACTTCGGGAGAATTAAACCGGGACATGGGCGGATTACCCGTGAAACCAGAAATAAACATGGAAGTGGCCCTACAGCCTCGGCATATTATGGGCTCTGTTGCGCCGGCGTATCAGCCATCCCGGACTCCAGGTGAACGCAATCGCCGGACGATCTACACCTATCGCTACCGGGGCCTGCCCGATCCTTTGTTGGACGTTTTTAACCAGCCCAGCGCAGACGTTTCATGTGAGCAGCGGACAACATCGACCGTGACGCCCCAAGTATTTACACTCTTTAACAGTCAACATACTATAGATCGCGCTTTGGCGATGGCCGTCCGAGTGAACACATTGGGTGGGACGCTCGAAGATCAGGTGCGCTACGCTATCGAACTCGCATGGAATCGAGCAGCCGGCGATGATGAGGTGGCGGAGTCCGTTGACTTTGTGCAGAAGATGGTTGCCTATCATATGGAAAATCCACCGGAAGTAATCGAGTACCCAACGCGCGTCAAACGATCCATGTTTGAGGAAATGACTGGAGCTTCTTTTGAATATGAAGAGCGGCTGGATGTGTATGAGGATTATGTGGCCGACGTAAAAGCGTGGGAGGTGAGTGAAGAAATACGAGCATTAGGGGATTTGTGCAGGGTCTTGTTTAATGCCAATGAGTTCATTTATGTGTACTGAGCCGTGAAAAAGAATCTATTTCATCTGAGAAATTTACACGCCGCGCGTGCATTAAATCGCCGGGATTTCCTCTATGGGCTTGGCTCAAGTATCGGGGCAGTTGCTTTTAGCTCATTGTTGATGCAAGAGTCAGGGGAAATGGCGCTCGATCCGTTGTATCCCAAGACACCTATGCTGCCTTCAAAGGCAAAAGCGTGCATTTTTTTGATGATGGAAGGAGGGCCCAGTCACATTGATACCTTTGATCCTAAGCCGAAGCTCAATGAACTGCATCTCCAGAAATTTGAACGGGCAGGCAGCCAGTTCTCTGCAATGTCGTCAGGGAATCGGTATTACGTTCGGAGTCCCTTTGAAAGCAGGCAGGTCGGAGAGTCAGGTGCTGACATGTGCCTGCCCTTTAAACATCTTGGAGAAGTGGCTGATGATATTTGTTTTTATCGCGGGTGCCAGGGTGAGTCTGTGAATCACCCAACAGCTATGTATCACATGAATACGGGCAATCGGTTTGGGGGTGATCCTGCGATTGGTTCGTGGGTGACGCATGGCCTTGGTTCGTTAAATAGCAACTTACCGGCCTTTATTGTGTTGCCGGAACTTGCCTATCCACAAGGGGGCGCCTCGAATTGGTCCAATGGCTTCTTACCGGCACAGTTTCAAGGAACACCTCTTAGATCTGCCGGCTCGCCCATCTTGGATATCAACCCTCCCCCGGGAGTAAGCCGGTATCATCAGCGGGAATCATTAGATTTGTTGGAATCCTTCAATCAGTCCCATCTGGAGAAGCACCCGGACCATGATGAGCTCTCTGCGCGCATGGACAACTACGAACTTGCATTCAGGATGCAGATGGAAGTCCCGGAGCTGATCGATATCGAGAATGAAGACGAGCGAACGAAAGAGTTATACGGGATCGGAGCCTCCGAAACCGACGCGTTTGGACGAAAGTGTCTGCTAGCAAGGCGATTGGTAGAACAGGGGGTGCGGTTTGTACAGATTTATTCGGGTGGATGGGACTCCCATGATTTTCTTGAGCGTGCTCATGGCACTCTGATCCGGAGCATTGATAAGCCCATAGCCGGTTTGATTAAGGACCTAAAGCGCAGGGGTATGTTGGAAGAGACCTTGATCGTCTGGTGCGGTGAATTTGGGCGTACTCCAGATAATGGCGTAAGAGAGGGAGGAGTTGCCTATGGGCGGGACCACAACCCTGATGCAATGGCTGTGTGGATGGCCGGTGGCGGAGTAAGAGCCGGCCACGTCATTGGTGCAACCGACGAACTCGGAGAAAAAGCAATCGACGTCGTACACCCCATCAAAGATTTGCATGTCACCTTGCTCCACTTGTTAGGCCTGGACGACAATAAACTCACCTATTTCCACGGCGGCCGCTACAAACAACTCTCACAGACGGGCGGGTCGGTGATTCGGGAGTTGATAGCATAATTTCAACCAGATGAATTCTGCGGATACATCTGGTTGGTTTCGTGTTTCGTGTTTCGCGTTCCGGGTTGTTTCTGGTTCTGAAGTGTCAACTCGAAACAAACCCGAAACCCGGAACTCGAAACACGAAACGATACCAGGCATATCCATGCCTGGTATCACTAACCTGCGGCACTCCAATGGAACTTGGTATATATACATTTGCGGAAGCAACTCCTGATCCTGAGACTGGGAAGACGATTAGCCCGGCTCAGCGTATGCACAATTTACTGGAGGAGATTGAACTGGCGGACCAGGTAGGCCTGGATGTGTTTGGCGTTGGAGAGCACCATAGGTCTGAATATATCGCCTCGTCGCCGGCTGTGGTATTGGCAGCAGCAGCGGCTAGAACCAAAAAAATACGACTGACGAGTGCTGTCTCCGTGTTGAGTTCGGACGATCCCGTTCGCGTTTTTCAGCAGTTCGCAACCGTTGATTTAATTTCAAATGGCAGGGCAGAGATTATGGCTGGCCGCGGCTCGTTTATTGAATCATACCCATTGTTTGGATACGATTTACAAAACTACAACGAGCTGTTTGAAGAAAAACTAGGCTTACTCCTGCAAATTCGCGAGGAGGAGCATGTGCATTGGGAAGGAAAACATCGAGCGGCACTTGCGGGGCAAGGGGTGTATCCACGAGCTGTTCAATCTCCAATCCCCGTATGGATTGCAGTTGGCGGTACGCCTAAATCGGTTGTTCGGGCTGCGCTAAATGGCTTGCCAATGGCGCTGGCAATCATCGGAGGCCAGCCTGAGCGATTTGTGCCCTTTGTGAATCTATATAGAGAGGCTGCCAGGGAAGCCGGTCATGACCCTGCTTCACTGCCCATTAGCATTAATTCACACGGCTACATTGCAGATACTTCTCAGCAGGCGGCGGATGAATCCTTCCAACCCTTTCTAGACACAATGAACCGGATCGGAAAAGAACGCGGTTGGGCTCCGATGACGAGAGCCGGTTTTGAAGCGGAACGAGGACCCAAAGGCGCCCTGGTAGTAGGGAGTCCGCAAAAGGCCATTGATAAAATCCTGTATGAATACGAGCTGTTCGGGCACCAGCGGTTTATGCTACAATTTACGGTTGGGTCGATCCCGCATGACAAGGTTATGCGTTGTATAGAACTCTTTGGCACCAAGGTAGCACCGGTGATTCGGAAGGAGGTGGGGGTTAGTACTTCTTGAAGCCCACTTGACTTTTTTGTGCAGTTTTTGTTAAGGTGGTATTAAGGAATCTATTCCCCTCTCACTTCAATAAGAGGACTGTTCTATGAAAACCGCCGCAGACATTTTAGCGAATAAGCAAAAAAGTCTCATCACCATCGACTCTGATCAAACCATCGCTGAAGCATTAAATGTGATGAAGGAAAACAGGGTAGGGTCGATGCTCGTTACCGACAAGGATACCAAAAAAATTGTAGGTATCTGGACCGAAAGGGATCTGATGGAGGATGTATTGATTGATGGTTTTGATCCCCGTACGGCCATCATTGGTGATTACATGACAACAAATCTCCACTCAGCAGCACATGATTCTTCGCTCAAAGAAGTAAAAGAGACGATGATCAGCCTTTTCATCCGGCATCTGTTGATCACAAAAGACAACCGGTATGTGGGTATTCTCTCAGTGGGTGATATTGTACGGGCCAGTTTGATTGCCCAGGACGAGCAAATCAGGAAGCTTCGGTCTCATACCAGCTGGAATTATTACGAGACGTGGTCCTGGAATTCATAAAAGGATGAACTGAAATTGAGGTGTGAGCGTTGTATCTTTGGTCCGTACAGAGGCTGGTGCCTCTCTTGATTGACGTACATAAAAAATGCTCACATGCTAACATTCGGTATTCTTCTTTTTCCTGGTTCCAATTGTGATCATGATGCCTATCATGTAATCTCTAAAGTAATGGGGCAGGAAGCCCGATTTATCTGGCATAAAGACGAGCATCTCGGTGACGTTGATGCCGTCATTGTGCCAGGAGGATTCTCTTACGGGGACTATCTGCGGGTCGGTGCGATTGCTCGTTTTTCTCCTATTATGAAAGACTTGGTCCGCTTCGCTAATGAAGGCGGGCTCGTCATTGGTATATGTAATGGATTCCAGATCTTGTGTGAAAGCGGGTTGCTTCCGGGCGCCTTAATTCGCAATGAAAATTTGCGTTTTGTTTGTAAAGATGTCCATTTACGTGTAGACAAGGCGAATACACCCTTCACCAATAAGATGGCTGAGGGTGAGGTTATAGAACTGCACGTCGCACATGGAGATGGGAATTACTTTGCAAGCCCAGAAGAGATCAAACAACTTGAGGAGAAGGGACAAATCGTTTTCCGGTATACCACGGAGGAGGGTGTGGTTACTGCAGAAGCAAATCCCAACGGTTCAATTCACAATATCGCCGGAATCGTAAATGAGAAAGGAAATGTAATGGGATTGATGCCCCATCCTGAACGATGTGCTGAGGAACTGATAGGTAGCGGTGACGGATTAAAAGTCTTTGAATCGATGATCGCCCACGCCACAGCTGCAGTAATCAGCTAATTTTGAATCATCGCCATCAATTTTCCGTAACAAGGGCAATCAAATGAAGATCATTTGATTGGTTTCGTGTTCCGAGTTCCGAGTTTCGTGTTGTTTCTAGTTTTCTCTAATCAACCCGAAACCAACCCGAAACCCGAAACCCGAAACCCGAAACCAATCAGAGATTGAACATCTCTGATTGTAAAAAAGAGAGATATTGGAAGCACTTGCTGGAGCGCCTGTCACGCTCACCTTGATAACGCTAAACGTCCTTGTGGCCCTCTATCAGAATTTTGAGGACCCATCGATTATAGAAAAGTTTTCGTTCAAGCCGCGGCATATAATAGATAGGAAGGAATATTACCGCTTGTTTACATCCGGTTTTGTGCATGGCGGATTCATGCATCTTGCCTTCAACATGATTACGCTCTATTTCTTTGGGCCGGTATTGGAACGAGACATATTGGGCAGTGCAGGATTCATGGGGCCTAGAGCAGAGTGGGGCTGGTTGTTCTTTATTGCTCTCTACTTTGGTTCAGAAATGGTCGCACATGTGGCCACAATGTCTCAACGAAAGAATGATCCGTATTACTCTTCAGTAGGTGCTTCCGGGGCCGTGAGTGGGGTAGTGGTTGCCTATTGTTTATATGCTCCGTTCTCCTTGTTGTACTTGTTCTTCGTTATCCCTATTCCTGCTATTTTGTTTGCGGTAGGGTATATCTGGTTCTCGTTCTATGCCATGAAAAAGGCCAAGCAAGGTCAGCCCGTAAGTGGCATGGAGCGCATCGCACATGAAGCCCATCTTGGCGGGGCCATCGGCGGGTTGCTTCTTATTATCCTTATCCACCCTCAATCTGTTCGCATCTTTTTGGATAATATCACGCGTTTCTTTTAGGAAAAAAGGCCGTTATCAAAAAGTTATGCACATTTCCACAGTGGATAACCTGTGGATCCACCGTTCATAACTTGTCTTGATTTATCCACATAGGCCCAGTATCATGTACGCGTACTTAAATAGTACGGGTCGAAAACGTACTTTAGTTGTACAAAGCAGAGGAATGCGATCGAGCAATCCGGTTTGGCTGGTTGGATGCTCGGTAACGGATGTCTGTATCGAAGGTGATTATGTAGAGAATGGAGTTTGTGTTGAGGATAGTGCTGGTATATTCATTGAATTGTTCTCCATTGTCGGGCAAAATACAAATCGCTGATTTAACCACTTTTAAAGGGAATGGTTGATCGATGCATTCAATGGTATTCGCAGCAAGGTATTTGGGATAGAGTACCTGTTAGTATGCCTTCTCTTAGCAAGCACTTTGGTTTTTTATCGTGTGTGAGTGCGCTCACGTTCTGAGAATAGGGACATTCTTACGAGTCGCACTAGTGCCCGTTGCGAACCATGGTGTATCCTTTAGGCTGTACGATTTTTATTCCTTTCTTAGAGCTTGTGCTCTGTCATGCATATGCTGAAAAGGATTGCGTTGGACCTGAAAAGGCCGCTTCTTTGGGGAGAAGCGGCTTTTTTTATTTAAGTGCAAAGTGCAGGGTGCAAAGTGCAAAGTGTTTTTTGACTAGAGTCGGTCTTTTAATTCGGAAAGGGTTGTGATGTGATCGACGCCGTTGGGTATGTTGGTGGCTTGGGGTTTGTACCAGATGACGTTCCAGCCGGCATTGAGGCCTCCTTCGATGTCTGATGTATAGGAGTCGCCGATGTATAGGATGTGTTGAGGGGCCGTTTCTGCTTTTGCAGATGCGTGTTTGAATAGTTCGGGGTGAGGCTTCATGTACCCGACTTCTTCGCTGATGACGGTTGCAGCGAGGCGGTCTCTTAGTTCATTAAATCGGGCCAGTTTTGCGTGCTGTACTTCAGTGAATCCATTGGTGAGTACACCCACTGGGTACTGGTCGGCTATATGCGTAAACGTTTCATAGGCGCCTTCGCAGTAGGTCCAGTGTTCGGCATACTGCTTCATGTAATACGAGCCTATTTCTTGATGCGGAGCACTATGAATGTCAAGCTCTTGGACCAGGCGCAAGAATCGCTGCTCTTGCAAAAAAGGGCGGTCTATTTCACCTAATGCATACTGCTTCCAGAGTGCCACATTGTGTGTGTGGTAGATCTGTTGAACGGTAGAGAGGTCTATGTCTCCGAATTGATCTTGGAATCGGTTATACACATCGACAAGGGCATGCTCCTGGGCTGTTTTGTGGTCCAGCAGGGTGTCGTCAATGTCGAAATAAACGAATTGAATATCTTTCAATGTGATAGCAGGGAAAAATTACAGGGCTTTCTCCAGCATCACGTACTCTTTCTCGGGAGTCCCTCCCATATGCTCCATGGCATTCATCATCGGCTTATTGCTGTCCAAAACCCAACTCATCTCAGAGGCAAAATACCCATCTCTAGGTAAATCTTCGATGACTTTTAGGTTAAGCATGGCATCGAGTCCTTTGCTTTGGTGCGATTTCCGGACTCCCATGAGCAGAGTACGGCCTTCATGGATACCGCCAAACTTTGCGCGAAGCAAAAGCTGGAAGAGACCTGTTGGAAGCAAGTGCCCGTTGCGAACGTGTTTCAATGCCATGTTGATGTTCGGCAAGGTGAGCGAGAAGCCTACAGGATAGCCATCATCTTCGAGGATGAATACAATTTTGGGATCTACAATTTGCTTAAGGTCATTTGCCATGTGAGCAAACTCGGCGTCTGTCATTGGCACATGACCCCAGTTATTGCTCCAGGCATCGTTGTAGATGTCGAGGATATGTTTGGCATCTTCCTCGAATCGTTTCATGTCGAGGTGGCGCATTTTTAACGTAGGATAGCGCCTATACAGTAAGTTGACGCCCCGTTTGAGCTTAGCCGTCTTCGCGTACTTGTAGTGAATGTAATAAGCCCACATGGTCATGGCCCTTTCGAACCCATACTGCGAAAGATATTCGTAGTAATACGCTGGGTTATAGGGCATCATGACGGAAGGACTATGCTCAAAGCCACCAACAAGGAGGCCCGAGATGTCATTCATTGAAGGATTAACCGGACCACGAACGTGGGTAAGGCCCTGTTCTTTAAGCCAATCGGAAGCGGTGTCCAAGAGGGCTTTGGCAATGCCGTAGTCCTCATTGCACTCAAAAAAACCAAAAAAGCCGGTATCGTCGTTGTACTTTTTCAAGTGCATGCCATTTACAATGGCAGCAATACGCCCAACAACATTCCCTTTTTGATCAAAAGCCAGGTAAGGGGCTATTTTCCCGTGTTCAAAGAACGGGTTCTTTTTGGGATTGAGGGACTTCTTTACCTCAGAACGCAATTGGGGGACCCAATTGGGATAGGAGGTATACAGGTCGTACTGATAGTCTACAAATACCTTGTAGTCTTTGCTCGATACGACTGGACGGATTGTTACTGAAGTAGACGAATCGGTCGGGAGATCAATCGTGTTTACCATTCGTATGGGCGTGGCCGTTGGTTGCGTGATGGCCGTTTGTTGTATGTCCGTTTAAGGTATGCCCATTGACCGAGTGGCCATTCGAGTGAACCTGTCCATGGTGCCCGTTGCTCCCGATAACACCATGCTTGAGGCCAACCTTTCTGAAGGCATCGAGAATGAAGTCGAGATCTTCGTTGGAATGGGTTGCCATGTATGACGTTCTCATGAGAGACTGCCCTTCAGGTACCGCTGGAGGCACAACAGGGTTAGCAAACACGCCTTCTTCAATGAGATCTTTCCAGAATTTGAAGCAGGTAAACATGTCCCCAATAACAACAGGGATGATTGGAGATTGGCTCGTCCATACATCAAAGCCGGCATCTCTAAAGCCTGCTCGCATGTAATCCGAGATTTCCCAGAGGCGCTCGAGGCGTTCTGGTTCACTTTCAAGGATGTCAAGACACTTTAGCACGGTAGCCACATTTGCAGGAGGCATCGAGGCGCTAAAGATATGGGCAGAGCTGGTGTGGCGGATGTATTCAATCACATCATTGTCTCCAACACAGAAGCCACCCAGTGATGTGAAGCTTTTTGAGAACGTGCCTGTAATTAAGTCTACTTCACCGGTAAGATCAAACGTAGCTGCCGATCCTCTTCCGCCGGGGCCGATCACACCCACTGCGTGTGCATCATCAAGCATCAGGGCCGCATTGTATTTACGGGCTAACTCTACCAACTCGGGAATTTGCGCGATGATACCGCTCATCGAAAACACACCGTCAGAGACAATCAGCTTGCCTGCATTGGGATGTTCTTTATCTGCTTTTTGAAGCAGTTTTTCGAGCTGCTTGAGATTGTTGTGACGGAATCTCCAGGTTTCTGCGTGGCTTACCTGGGTACCGGCGATGATACACGCGTGATTGTCCTTGTCAGAAAAGACAATGTCGCCCTTAGAAGCGATAGATTGGATGATACCCTGGTTGGTCATGTATCCGGTTGAAAACAGAATACATTTCTCTTTGCCCATGAACTTGGCAAGCCGTTCTTCTAACTCAAGGTGTAAGTCCAGCGTACCATTAAGGAATCGGCTCCCCGTACATCCTGTGCCGTATTGCTCAATGGCCTTAATTGCAGCTTCTTTTACCCGAGGGTCCGAAGTGAGGCCAAGGTAATTGTTTGAGCCTGCCATGATCACTTCACGGCCGTCCATGATGGCGCGCGTTCCTTCATTGCGTTCGATCGGCTGGAAGTATGGATACAAATCGTTTGTTTTCACCTGCATGTATCTGGAGTCAGGTGCAAAGAAACGGTGTGTTTTGGAAAAGAGGCTGGGCTCTTCTTTCACTTCGACCATCGCAGAAGTGCCATTTTTGTGAATGGCACCGTTTGTGGGTGTATCATGAAGATCAGGCATCAATGTATCTTCGTAAAGAAGGTTTAGTTTGTGTAGAAGACTAATTACGTCGCGGGTGTAAATAGAGTTTGCTTGAAGCGAATCTTCTGGCCCTTGGAAGGGGTTTTTTCCCAATTAATTCAAGCAAAAAGCGTCCTGTCTATTACATTGCACAGTAATCGCAAAACTATAGCCGATGCCAAACACCAAAAAGTCACACTGAGTAACTAAAAAATCTAAAAAAGATTTGAAATGGGGAGAAAAGCGGAATTTAGCTATGAATAAGCAGCTCTATTAGCCGCTCAAGGTCCTCATCTGAGTAGTATTCAATCTCAACTTTTCCTCCTTCGCTATTCGGCTTATGCTTGATATGCACCTGCGTACTCAGATGGGCACGTAGCTGACTGGCAAAATTCTGAACTAGAATACTGTCCCTGTTTGCTAGAGGCGGTAGTTTAGAAGGCGCAGCGTTTGAAGATTCCGGCGCATCCTTTTCGGATTGCCAGGCTCTGACTTTGCTTTCTACTTCTCGAACCGAGAGGCCGTTTTCGAGAATGTCGGAAAGAATTTGTACCTGTACGGCTTTATCGTCAACCGTAATGAGCGCACGGGCATGACCCATAGAGATGGTCTGGTCTCGTAGGGCAGCCTGGACCTTTGGAGGAAGTTTAAGCAGCCGAAGAAAGTTAGCAATAGTAGCGCGTTTCTTCCCAACCTTCTTGGCAACCTGTTCCTGTGTTAGGGCACATTCATCAATAAGACGTTGGTACCCTAATGCGACTTCAACCGGATTAAGATTTTCCCGCTGGACGTTCTCTACAATCGCCATCTCAAGCATCTCCTCGGTATTCGCTTTGCGAATAAAGGCCGGAATATGCTCCAGGCCGGCCCGGCGGGATGCGCGAAGGCGCCGTTCTCCAGAGATGAGCTCGTATTGGTTATCTCCAAGAGCGCGAACGGTGATAGGTTGGATAATTCCAAGTTGTTCGATAGAGGCAGCTAATTCGTCCAGCGCATCCTCATCAAACTCGGTACGGGGCTGATACGGGTTAGGGCGAACATCGCTTACCTTGATTTCTGCAATATCCCCAGCGGCTGGTGCAGATTTTTTCTTCGATCGCTTTGCTCCAGCAGGCTGAACTGCATCGTCATCGATAGTGGGTATTAGAGCCTGTAGCCCCTTGCCAAGCGCGACTTTCTTTGCCATATACACGTAACGTCTATTCTACAGCGGAAGGCATGTAGCCTGGGGTTTAGAGTGCAAACCCATTTGCAGCTGTGGAGGAATTATCCGGATGAGTCGAGGAACCGTTCTTGGAATCTGACTCCGTAGCAACCTCCTGTGTTTCGTTTTTGTCTTTCTCGAAAAACTGTTTATTGCTTTGGAGTATTTCCCTGGCTAGGGAGATATAGTTTCTTGCTCCCATACTAGAAGCGTCGTATAAAATTACGGGCTTACCAAAGCTTGGCGCCTCTGAAATACGCACATTCCGCTGTACGATGGTATGGAAGACTTTTTCACCAAAATAACGGCGCACTTCTTCGGCGACCTGGTTGGAGAGCCTCAAACGGGCGTCGAACATGGTAAGGAGTACGCCTTCGATTTCCAGATCTGGGTTCAAGTGTTGACGAACGATCTTGATCGTGTTGAGTAGCTGGCCCAATCCTTCAAGCGCAAAATACTCGGTTTGAACAGGGATCAGTACAGAGTCGGCAGCGGTAAGGGAATTGAGAGTTAACAGACCGAGAGAAGGAGGGCAGTCGATGACGATAAAATCGTATTTCTTTCTAGCCCTGAGGAGCGCTTTTTTGAGTATACTTTCACGCTCAACCACATCGATCATTTCGATTTCAGCACCAACAAGATTGATGTGACTGGGTATAATGTCGAGGAAGGGCATGTCGGTCGGGCGTGCACCTTCTTCTGTAGTAACCTGCCCAATGAGTAGTTCATACGTTGATGCCGTTGCGGAACGAGGGTCGATGCCAACACCAGACGAGCAGTTTGCCTGGGGGTCAATGTCGATAAGCAGGGTAGTATGCTCTGTGGCAGCCAGCGAAGAGGCTAAGTTAATGGCTGTCGTGGTTTTTCCTACGCCGCCTTTCTGGTTGGCTACGGCTATTACTTTACCCATGTGATGTGGTGTGCGTTGTGGTGAAAATCAACTGTGAAGAATAAAGAACTTCAGTGACAAGAACTGTAATAAACTTGTTTACTTTTGTTGAAGAAGGTATGAGTTGGGGGCGTAAGTGGCTGTGCGTAATTAAAGGTATGAAGAATTGCTATGTCAAACCAGTATTTGGTATAATGAAATTGGTAAGCAGGCAATTCATCGGGTATGCATGGCAAGCATATATATAAAATCAACAACCGGGTAGATGGCGCGGCGATTTATTCTAAAGGCGAACAAAGATAAACCGGCTCCTAAGGAGTTGACTATTGACTATGCGTCTCAGTTGAACGAACAGCAATTGGCTGCCGTTATGGCCACGGGAGGACCGTATTTAGTCATTGCTGGTGCTGGGACTGGTAAAACGAGAACGCTGGTGTATCGAGTCGCTTATCTGGTTGAGACTGGTGTTGCACCAGAACAAATCATACTCCTTACGTTTACACGCCGCTCTGCGAACGAGATGCTAACCAGAGCCAGCAGTATATTGGATGGCCGTTGTAACCGCGTACGTGGGGGAACGTTTCATGCTTTTTGCCTGACCGTGTTAAAAGAACACGCTCCTCTCATTGGCTTTCCTTCTAATTTTACTATTCTTGATGCCTCAGACGATGCCGATGTCATCGATGTACTGCGTACTGCGAAGCGGTATAATAAAGGCGCTTCCCGATTTCCCCGAAAAGGAACGTTGCAGAATATCTATTCTGCTTCAGTAAACCGCGAGCTTCCGGTAGAAGAGGTCTTAGCAAATCAGTATCCCCATTTTCTGGGGCATATGGAAGCCATCCAGGATCTACAGATTGCTTACGAGGAGTACAAGAAGCAGCACGGGCTCGTCAATTTTGATGATTTGCTTCGGTATACCGTTGATTTGCTTTCAACAAATGATACCGTTCGCCAGAGAGTGAGCACATCGTGCCGGCACCTGCTCGTTGATGAATACCAGGATACCAATCGGTTACAGGCTGAATTGATTTATTTGCTTGCAGATGTGCACCGGAACGTGATGGTTGTTGGTGATGATGCACAAAGCATCTACCGGTTTAGAGGCGCCGACTTTAGAAATATATTCGCCTTCCCCGATCAGTATCCCGATGCACGGATCCTGAAGCTTGAACAGAATTATCGATCGACGCAGCCTATTCTGGATGTCGCTAACTACGTTATTCAGCGGGCTAAACATAAATACGATAAGCATCTATTCAGCACACTAAAAGAAGGTGAGCTGCCTGGGCTGGTTGCCGCGCCGGATGAGCGATTTGAAAGCCGGTTTGTATCACAAATGGTTCTTCAGCTTCGCGAAGAAGGTATCCCCTTGGGCAGAATGGCTGTGCTATTTAGAGGTAGTGCAAATTCCTTTGATCTAGAGGTCGAATTAGGTGAGCGGGGCATTCCCTACGTAAAGTATGGAGGGATGAAATTAAGCGAAGCAGCTCATGTGAAGGATGTGCTCGCTTATCTACGTATTCTTGAGAACCCCAAGGACGCTGTAGCCTGGAATCGTGTATTACAACTTCTCCCAGGAATTGGGCCTAAAACAGCACAGGATATTGTGTCCTGGGTGACAACAGATGCAGACGACCCATTTGCCCTTGAGAACCGGCCTTTCTCACCCCGTTACATAGAGGCATTAAAGGCTTTGTTCGGTGTGTTGCGTCCGCTTCTAAAAGACGCAAAATCGTTGACACATGAAGTGGAGGCCATTGTCACGTATTATGAGCCGCTGCTGAAGCAAAAATACTTCGAAGACTATCCTAAACGGCTTCAAGATCTAGAGCATTTTATTGGACTGGCAGAAAATGGGTCGGATCGTTCCTCTTTTTTGTCCTCTCTGGCTTTGGATCCGATTGAACTTACTGCGCTAAACGCCGTAGCCATAGACGACGATGAGGCGCCGCTAGTACTGTCAACGATTCATTCAGCAAAAGGACTTGAGTTTCAAACAGTATTTCTCATCCATGCTCTGGATGGCATTATTCCATCAGGCTATTCTTTAAAAGAGGAAGAAAGTCTGGACGAAGAGCTCCGGTTGTTGTATGTTGCAGTAACGCGTGCAGAAAGAAATCTATTTATTTCCTATCCTGTTTTACAGTATCGCAGGCATCATGGTGAAGTATTATCTAAACCTAGCCGATTCGTCGATAATGTGCCCCAGCATTTACTAGAGCCCTGGTCTCTAATTGAAGAACATGCTGAAAGTCAGCCTGATCCTGATGCGAAAAATGGGGAAACAGATAACTCATCTGATGAGGCCTTCTTGCCCTTTTAAGGGGATGTACGTATGCAACCACCATCATCTTCGCAAAATTCAGTTTCTGTAGAACATGACCTTGTTCAAGGGAGTGTGATCGTGAAGACTGCTGATTTTTCTGATCTCGATACGATCAGGGAATTAAATATGGCCATCTTTAACGAAGAACGAGTTATTAATACATTCGATCGTAGAGACTTGCTCATGCTTATCGCATACGTTCGCGGAGTCCCGGTCGGGTTCAAAATCGGCTATCAGCATTCGAACAGTGTATTCTACAGCGCGAAAGGAGGGGTATTAGATTCATTTAGGCGGCAAGGGATCGCTCGCATTTTACTTGAGGAGATGGTGCAACAAGTCAGGAGAATGGGGTATCGCCGGTTTATTTATGATACCTTTCCTAACAAAAATCCGGGTATGACCATCCTTGGTCTTAACGAGGGATTTAAGGTCGTGAAGGCTGATTTTAACTCAGTGTATAAGGACTACCGGCTACAACTCGAGATTGAAATTTAAAGGATAACGAGCAGGCTGATGATGCCGGTTACTTCAATTTGAATGTAACAGGCAAAGACATCTTTACTTTCACTACTTCATTTCTTTGCTTACCGGGCTTAAATTTCGCCTGGCTGACTGCACGAACGGCTTCTTCATCACAACCGCCCCCTATGCCGCGTACAACTACAGGGTCGGTAACATGTCCGTTTTTGTCAACTACAAATTGGATGAATACGCGCCCTTCTATGCCGGCTTTTTTTGCCAGTTCTGGGTACTTGATTTTGCTCTGAATTGTAGCAAGTCCCCCTATTAATTCAGGCATCTGTTCTACAATCATGAAGACTTCGCCATCGTCTTCAGGGGTGTGCTTATTCGCTTTCGGAGACGATTCCTGCTGTTGTGGAGGAATAGGAACGATTTCTTCATATACAACAGATTCTTCCACGATTTCATCGGCCTCGTGGTTGAAAAGACTGGCACCATAAATAATGCATGTAGCCACCAGCACAACGATAAAGGCAGCCATGGCCATTTTTTGAGAGGACGTATGTTTGGTGTTGGAGTCGTCTTGATTCTGCATGGAACTATGTGGTCAAACGATGTCTCGGAATTGTAGTAGTAAAGACAAGACGATCATGTAAAAGTTGCTCTGAGGTTGGGGCAAATTTGGGGTGCCCTCTGTACGCAGTCCAGAGAAAAAGCGGCTTGTCATGAAGATTTCTGCTATATTGCAACAGTATTTAGTCATTAGACGTACCTTTTTCGACCGGGCGTTTACATAGAATTAAGCCACTGTTTATGCGTCCACTTCTGATTCCACCATCCTGATCTAATCCTGTGCGTTTTCTTCTCGAAGTCTGGGAGAGTTTATTTACTGCATTAAGGGCTATTAATGCGAATAAGCTACGGTCCATCTTAACTACATTGGGTATTGTCATCGGAATTACGTCTGTGACCGCTATGGCAACCGTTATAAACGGGATTGAGCAGGAGTTTGAAAATGACATGTCTGAGTTGGGAGCCGATGTGCTCTATATTGAAAAGTGGCCCTGGAATCGAGGGCCTGGCTTCAAGTGGTGGAAATACATCAACAGGCCGGACATAACGGAAGATCTGGTTGAAGTGATAGATAAAAGGTCAAAATTTGCTGTTGCCACTGTTCCTGTAGCCAATACATCTCGAACGGTTCGTTTTAACGATAAGACTTTATCCGGCGTGCCCGTTCAGGGCTCATCTGCGAAATATCCGGATGTATTTAGTGTTGATCTACAATCAGGGAGATATTTCAGTGACTTAGAGGACCGAGGAGGGAGGCAGGTGTGCGTGATCGGTGCAACGGTTGCGTCTGAGCTGTTTCCTGTGGAGGAACCCATAGGTAAATACGTCCGCCTGTCTGGAGTTAGAATGCGGGTGATCGGTGTGCTGGAGAAGAAGGGGTCCGGTGCTGAGTCCCAAGAGTCCGAGGATCGCCAGATACATATTCCGTTTACCGCATTTAAAAACAATTTTGGTGTCTCTAGGCGAAGTATTTCTGTTCGTGTTAAAATAGCCAATTCGGAGTATGTAGAAGATGCGCGGGATGAATTAACGGGTATTGTCCGAGCGGCAAGGAAGCTAGAAGCCAAAGAAGAGAATAACTTTGAAATTAATGAGCAAAAAACCTTGCGTGAGCAGCTTGCTCCTGTAAAGTTGACAATCTATTTGATAGGTATTTTTCTGACTGCTCTTTCCCTGTTGGTGGGTGGAATTGGCGTGATGAACATTATGTTTGTATCCGTTAAGGAGAGAACCAAGGAAATTGGAATTCGGAAAGCAGTAGGGGCAAAGCGCCGTACAATTTTGCTGCAATTTATGATTGAAGCGATCACCATCTGTTTGATTGGAGGGGCTATAGGAGTATTGATCGCTATGGCACTAATTGGTGCTATTAGCCTGATCTTACCCGCTGCCTTACCTGTTAGTACAGTTATTATTGCTTTCTTGATTTGTGTATTGGTGGGCGTCATTTTTGGTATGGCACCCGCCTGGAGTGCTGCGAAAGCAGAGCCTATTGAGGCCCTGCGATACGAATAAATCGCACTGTTAAAAAAACACCTTTAACTTCAAACCTCTGTTTTGTCATGGGATTTGGTGAAGCATTCAGAATGGCGCTCGATTCTTTAAGAGCAAATACGACCCGATCTATATTGACGCTGCTGGGGATGATAATCGGTGTGTTTGCTATTATCGTGTCGGTTACGGCCGTTGAAGTGATTGATGTGTACTTTAAAGAGTCGATGCAATTCTTGGGCAGCTCAACCTACAGCATGTCTCGATACCCGCCTTTTGGAAGGGGAAGTGGAGGCCGGCAAACCCGTAATAGGCCAAACATTACATATGAACAAGTAGACCGGCTGAAGAAAACAATGAAAATTCCGGTCGTTGTTAGTGTTGTAGATGATTTTAAGTTTGGTGCGGTACGATACCAGGATAAAGAGACTGAACCCAATCTGGTGCTTCTGGGCACGGATGAAAATTTCTTGGGTAATTTCAGTTATGAGTTGGAGATTGGCCGTTTTATTACTGAGCAGGACGTACACTATGCGCGTGCTGTGACTGTCATTGGTCAACAACTCGTCGATGAACTCTTTGCAAACGAGACACCCCTTGGTAAAACCATTCGAATGGATGGGCAGCGCTATGAGGTGATCGGGGTTCTGAAAGAGAAAGGGAGTTTCTTAGGGTTTAGCCAGGATAATCGAATTGTTGCGCCTATCACAAAGCTATTCAACGTGTACGGAATGCCGGATCGTAATATGAATAGTGTAAGTATGCGTGTGTTGAGGCCTGAAATGATGGACGCGGCCATGGAAGAAACGATTGGCCGTATGCGAGTTATCCGTGAAGTAAGGCCTGGAGAGGAAAATAACTTCGAGATTTCTACAAACGATTCATTTCAAAGTATCACTGATTCGTTCACCGGAACGTTGACCATGGGCGGCGCTTTTATTGGCTTGATTGCTTTGCTTTCAGCAGGAATCGGGATCATGAATATCATGCTCGTTTCTGTGACTGAGCGCACAAGGGAAATCGGTATTCGAAAATCAATAGGCGCAAGAAGGAGAGATATAATGCGGCAGTTTCTGTTAGAGGCCTTCTTTCTGTGTCAGATCGGCGGACTTCTAGGAATCGTATCCGGTGCGCTTGTTGGAAATGCGGTGGCTGTGTATTTCAATATTACCGCGGTCTTCCCCTGGGACTGGGCAATCATAGGGGTGGTTATGGTGACCGTAATCGCAGTCGTGTTTGGCGGCTTTCCTGCGCTTAAGGCGGCAAGGCTGGATCCCATTGAATCACTTCGATACGAATAGTTTGCATTTCTTTTCCACTATACAAGGGACACATCATGGATGTAGCACATCAAACATCAGCTAAGGAAGCTGTTGGAATTCATGCTGCGCAACTTGTTCTAGATGGCATGAACGTAGGACTAGGTACTGGATCAACTACGGCCTTTGCAATTCAAGAATTAGGACGCAGAATACAAACAGAAGGCCTATCTATCAGGGGAGTGCCTACCTCATTTGCTGCTGAGCGACTCGCCCGAAGCCTGAATATTCCGCTTGCCACGTTAGATGAGGTTGCTCATCTGGACATCGCACTGGATGGCGCTGACGAGGTAGATCCGCATCTAAACTTGATCAAAGGACGAGGTGGAGCGCATACCCGGGAGAAAATTGTGGCAGCACTGGCAACCGAGTTTATCGCTCTGGTTGATGCCTCTAAGCTGGTTGCTCAATTGGGCAGTGTTAAACCTGTACCTGTGGAGGTTTTGCCGATGGCTGTGACTCCGGTGATGAGAGCCCTCGAACAATTGGGCAGCACAGAGATGCAGATTCGGATGGGGCAGAAGAAAGACGGCCCGGTAGTAACCGATCAAGGGTTTTGGATTGTTGATACCCATTTCGGAGGCATTGAAAACCCAAATGAGCTCAATAAAGCAATCCATGCTATTCCTGGAGTCTTGGATCACGGGCTGTTTATCGACATGACGCAGCGCGTGCTAATAGCGGAATTAGATGGTACGATCCGTACGATGGAGAAAGGATAGGGGACTGGTTCTTTGTGAATGTCTTGGTAGTAACCAATAAAAAAGGGCTGTACCAACTGGTACAGCCCTTTTTCTGAATTCCGTACTTGGCTGATTTATTTCAGCTTGAACGTAATAGGCAGAGACATTTTAACAGGAACTGCCTTACCGCGCTGACGACCTGGCTTAAACTTGGCCTGGCTAACTGCGCGAACAGCTTCTTCGTCACAACCAGCGCCAATACCTCTTACCACTACTGGGTCCGTTACGGTACCGTCAGTATTCACGACAAACTGAACGAATACACGGCCTTCAACACCCGCTTTCTTAGCAATCTCAGGATACTTGATTTTGCTCTGAATGGAGCCGAGTCCACCGATTAACTCAGGCATCTGCTCTACAATCATGAAGATTTCTGGCTCTTCTTCTTCTTCAGGTGCAGAAGGTGGAGGAGGAAGGTTGATAATTTCTTCGTCCAATTCGAGAGATACGTCGAGATCAAGCTCTTCGTCTTCTAGGATCTCATCGTCCGGTACTTCAATAGGTACAGGAGGTTTTGGAGGTGGAGGCGGTTTTTCAATCTGCTTCGTCTGTTGGATTTCTTCCATCTGCACGATCTCCTGCTGGACTTCCTCGATCACGAAGGTAGATTCAGATTGAAGCGAAACTCTAAATGCGGTAATTAGCACTACCAGGGCGAGGATGGTACCGACTTGCATAAATACCTGGTATCTACTGCGAAGATCGGCCTTATCTGTTTTCCGTACGGGCATGATTAATTCTCTTGCTACTCTTGATTTCGTTTATTTCAACGACCCAAGAAGATACTAAAGGATGCGGACAAATATCAATGCTTGCTGTCTAAATTGTATTAGTTTCTATGAAACTACAACCAAGACACGCATAATTCCAGAAAGTTGCTACAATTTATGGGGGTTAAATTTGTAGGGGTTATTTTCCAATGGGATTTTTGGTGGGTACTCTTTTTGACGATTAGGAATCGAATTTGATTCCTAATCGTCGTTTCGGGTTTCGTGTTACGCGTTTCGTGTTGGTTTCGAGTTTATTGATGTTCAACCCGAAACCCGAAACGCGAAACCCGAAACAGTTAAAAAGCCTACGGGCTTTTTAACTTATCAATCTGCTCCTGAAACCACTGGCTGCCGCGGGGCGAGGAGAGCGATTTGCCCTTTTCATAGCTTGCAATCGCATTCTCAGTATTTTCGAGCTTCTCCCATATCTGTCCTTGTACTCCATATACATCAGCAAACTCATCATGGAGCTCAATTTCTTTCTCAAGTATTTTGAGTGCTTCTTCTTGATTGCCTTGCTGGCTCAATTGTTGGCCGAGCCGGGTTAGTACGCCTTCCCGGAAGTCGTAGGCTGAACCACCAAAATATGACTCGCGCAGTTCATCATAATGCGTAAACACTTCATCAATCCCGTCTGTCTCAAAGGTTTGTGCTAACACCTGCTCTAAACGCATCGGCTTCTTAACTTGTCTATGACAGGTCATGCAACTTACTTCGACGCGGTCCTGAGATGTACTCTCTAACTCAGATAGCTTTCTTATGTGCTCCATGTTAATCGCACGCGTCATGCGTACCATGGCTCTTGTTTTCTCTTTGGCTTCTTTGTCGTCTGCAACAAAATCAAACTCGGTGAGAGGGCCTTGCCCAACATGACAGTAACTGCATCGAACACCCAGCGCATTAGTCCAACCCCTCATAATTCGAGATAATTGCTGACCATCAATATCTTCAGGTAATACTTGCAGGTTTTCCGACTTATCTGGCCATTTGAACTGCGCAGAACTGGTAGAGCTAAACACAAGCTGAAATCCAGAGACTAGAATAAAGGCGTAAAGCAGGCGAGAATATGTTGTACGCATGGTAGGAGGAGGTATGTTGGAACGTGTCGATGATGGTGGACTGTTTTGAAAATCAACGTTTAAAGTTCAATGTTTAATGTTTAAAGTCAAGGCACTTCCATAAAACCTGAACTACATTAAGTACAATTTTTCCAATAAATGCACTTTATAATAGGGGAATTTCAACGCTACCTTTCTTTGCACTTTGCACTTTGCACTTTGCACTTAAAACGTAATCGTCATGTATGCAGTAGTACCATTAGGGGTAGGTACAACCTGAAAGGTCAAGTCTTCACTCACATCGAAGTGTAGGAGATGGGCGCTAACAAAGGACTCTATCACGCCCAGCCCCCATATACCGAACGTAAGTAGGATGTTAAGATCACGCCGGCGTCGGAATTGATTGCGCTGAGAGCGTAAGTTTGATGCTATTGAGGCACGCCGAGTGATCTGAGCCTCCTCAGATATGCTTTCTTCAGGGTCAGCACCTATATCCCTAAGTACTTCGTCATAGTCTTCTGCGAAGCTGTCTCTGTATTGATCGGGACGGTCTGCTTCATCAACATCACGGAACGCTGCATATAGGGCTGCGTGCCGGTACAATAGATAGTTTTTATTGGAGGAGTATACCAAGAATCCTCCGAAGCCCAGGCCGGCATAGTAGATACCTGCCCGGACGTATTGCCGGTTGTAGATTTGTCCCCATCCCGGAACCAGCAGTGCACGAGTGAGAACGCGCCCGGGGGTATGGCCTTTGGGGAGAGAACGTAGCAACGTTGAGTCTGGAATGGTTGACTCTTGTGCTCGTGCAGAACAAGCTACACAAGCAGAAACAATCAGCATGCCCCAAAGCATGCGCCTAAATCTGTATGTCCAGGACGTGTTACCGGCTCTCTTCAAAATAAACTAGGACGTTTTGGGGTTTAGGAACCAGATACGAGCTCGTAACCAGGTATAGGAACCCATAGCAGTAAACAGACCGATTAAATTGGCAAGAGAATCCATAGGATCCGCTGTGCGGCCCAAGGGAAGGGCGCTCTGGTACAATTCGGTGAGTATGGCATAGAGAATACCGAAAACAGCGATCAGAATCTTCCCATTTTTTTTGTTCTCGGAAGCAGCTTCCAGCCACAAAAGGCCGAAAAGAAAGAACAGGATAAAATGAGCAATCTTATCTGGCTCGAACAGATCAAAGTTAATCTTTGGTAGCTCATTACCAGGTAAAGAGCAGGCAGCCAGGATGGCCAGGGTCCAAATAATGGCAAGAATGGTTGCTGGTCGCATAGGATTAATAATACCGCGTTGAGAGAACGGTCCGAATATGACGAATGAGATCCGAGGCTCGCATCGTTGAGGAATGAAACTCAGTTGTATACGAGTCGGCAGCAGCGAGACCTATATGCAATGCACACAATGCTGCATCAATAGGAGAGAGGCCCTGGCTGAGAAGGCCGGCGCATAAACCGGCCAATACATCTCCGGTCCCTGCCGTAGCAAGCGCATTGTTTACTCCTGGGTTTATATAGACAGATCCGTCTGGAGTCCCCACTAAACTGGGGGCTCCCTTAAGAATTAACACGCAATTCCAAGAGGCTGCGTATTTCTGTACGGTCTCTACAAGGTTTCGAAGATCCACATCGTCGCCTGCTAACCGTTTAAATTCCCCCAGGTGCGGCGTCAATATCCATTTACCGCCGGCGTGTTCCTTGAATAGATGAGTATGTCCTTGAAAGGCATTGAGTCCATCCGCATCCAAAATAATAGGGCAATTGGTATGCGAGGTCGCAAGGGTTCGAATAAAAGACTGTGTTTCGGGAAGCTGGCCCATGCCACACCCAATCAAAAGGGCACGAGCTTTTTGCAGTCGAGGTGCAAGGATTTCAAGTGCATTTTGAGCTTCGATGCCATTTTTGCTGGATGGTATGCCCATCGTCATGACCTCTGTCATCTTGGCTGCAAGTATAGGCTGGATGTCCTCAGGTGCAGCACATACAACAGCGCCTGTGCCCGATTGCTCGGCAGCCATAGAGGCCAGAGTTGCTGCACCCGTTAACCCGCTTGAGCCGGCAACGATGAGTGCCATGCCCACACTGTATTTATGAGCAAATAAAGAGCGTTGAGGCAGCCGGCTTCGGATCCAGGCATGATTCGGCGTACGAGCGCAACCATCCATAGAAGCAGCGTCCTCAAGGATAAATTGGGGAATTCCAATGTTCACTGCTTTTGTAGTACCGGAGTATTCATATCCCTTGCCCAAAAAAAGTCCACTTTTATGTGTTCCCATCGATACCGTCAGATCTGCTTTTACAGCTGTCCCAAGTACCTCTCCTGTATCTGCATGCAATCCGCTTGGGATGTCGATAGCTAGGGTGAAAGAAGGCTGCTTATTGCTCCAATCGACCAATTCTGAATAAGGAGCTCGCACGGTACTTTTAATACCAGTCCCCAGTAGGGCGTCTATAATTACGTCTGGGTTGTGAAGTGCCGTAAGTTGAGCAGAGTTTGTATAGTGGATCAGGTGCAACTGGCTTGTGTCGTCTTTCTGCACCATTTGGGTAAGAAGCCGATAGTTTCTGGCAGCGTCCTCAGTAAGCTGATCTTCCGTTGCAACGGAGAGTACAGTTGTGTGGATGCCGCGATTTGCTAAGATTCGGGCAATGACATAGCCGTCACCGCCATTATTGCCCTTTCCGCATAAGCACACAACGCGCGTGTGTTCAGATACGTTGACGTAATGCTCTAATTCGCTTACAGCGGCCCTGCCAGCAGACTCCATTAGGGTAAAACCGGAAATCCCAAACTCTTCAATAGTTTGTGAGTCGGCTTTGCGCATCGCTTCAGCAGTCAGAATGGGCTCAAGGGATGGTGTGGACATAAGTACATTAAGGGATTTCTAGAGTGTCCGGTAGGCTTTGCTCCCAGCGAGCACGCACCTGAAGACTATCTGTATACCATATGACGGGTTCTGCGGGGATGTAGGGCATTATTTGTCCGCCGCTCCAGGTATTGCTGGTGTCTGTGTCTTGAAATGCGCGTAATCGATACCGGGATTTGTCTAATAATCCGGAGAAGATGAAGAATCCAGTAGAGTCGGGCCTGCCCACCAGGGGCTCAGGTTGCACATTTCTTGCAGCTTCGGGATAGAGTTCTATGATGGCTCTCTGGGTGCTATCCCGGATAACACCGCTCAGTTCGCCCAGGTTTTCCTCAGTGGCATAAGCGAATGTTTCGGTAAATGTTGTGTCTGGTGTATTCACGAGTGCACCTTGGAGAATTAGATCCAAAGGGCTGGAAAGAGGGAAGGAGTTATCCAATTGAAAAGAAAAGGTCGATCCGTCAGCCGATGAAGCAGTGAAAGGATAGACGGCTTCTGTGGTATCTTGAGCGTTTAGAAACTCATCAAATTGGCTCTGGGATAGAGGCTGATTGAAGCGGATACCTGGTTGCTGTTCCGGGTCGAGCATCATGGCACCCTCTGGTGTTCGTGTATTGCGATCTGGGAAAAAACCTAGGAAGCGTGTTTGAAGGGTGTCAGAGTTTTGAGAGGGAGTGAAGTATATGGAGTCTCGAACAATGGGATTACTTGCTGAATCACTCAGATTGGCTGCAACCAACCTATAGGTTTGATCGGAAAGGGAGTCCGTGATCAGATAGACTTGTTTCGGGTCTTCGGGATAGAGGTAAAGATCCAGAATAGGAACGCCTTGCGCTGTTGCAGAATCTTGGAGGACCCAATCGTCTGTTGATCGAGACAATAATTGAATGGACTCATTAAGCCGAATACCCAGTCGGCTTCTTGAGATGGATCGAATGCGCTGTACTACCGGAGGAACGGTGTCGAGACTGGTCACCAGCCAGGGTGATTCCACAGGGCTCGCAGAACTGTCTGCCAGGATAAAATAGCTTGGAGGCACCGCGTACCGCTCATTAGGATCGGGTTTTCTATTTCTGTTGTTATCCTGCAAGCCAACAACAAAGTAACTTTGCTCACTCATGAAGTCGAACTTAAACGTCCCATCAGTACCCGACTGTGTTCGATAGGCCGGCTTCTCAGGAAGGGAGTCCAATCGGGTTGAGTCCGTAAGGGCGTAAGCATAAATATCAAGATTAGCTACTCCGGATCCATCAAGGCTTTGGGCAATTTTCCCTTGAATGCGGCCCCTGTTGATCGTAGGGCCTGTTGCAAACGCGATTGTAATCGGCTCTTTGAGAGCAACGCGGTTATTATCCCTGAGCCCAGTATCGAGAGTGAGTATATAGGTTGTGTTTTCTCTAAGAGGCTCTGGAAAGGTAACCTCAACTTCTTTTTTCTTCCATCGAATTTGAGGAGGTGTATCAAATTCTGGGGTAATAGTGAGTGATTGCAGAAACGATGCCTGGTCAACGTATTCAGAAAAGAGAATAACCACGCGGTCCGTGTCCACATTAACGCTTTCAGGCGCGGGCTTGGCTTCAACGACAGTAGCAGGTTGTTCATCCACCGGCCCCCCAGTAGGGAGCACTGGGATTGCGCAGGCAAGAGGCATCAGCAGCAATACAAGAAGTGTAGTCAACCAAATATGCTCACGAACCATCATCATTGCTGTCACTTCGAAGAGTAAAGAATAAGTAAACGCCCAAAACAGTAGCTGTTGTAAGTACAACGGGCTCAAGGTATCGCTGAAACCATCCTTTTGCAGGATGGGGAGCCCGCGTTACGGTAAAGGCCGCATCTTCCACTGTTTGCAAGGAATCACGGGAGATGGAATCGGACATCGTCTTTGAACACACATCATCCCCAACTATTTGTCCGTCTTCCAGGGTAAGCGTGTAATGGGACGTCAGGTGAACGGCTCGTTTAACCTGTTTTTTGCGAAGTCGTTCATAGGTCACTTCCGATTTTCTAATAGAGTAGCTAAAAACGGGCAGTGAGTCGGTTGCGTCAGTAAATGAAGAGTCGGCTAGATAGACCGTGTAGTCCTCGTCTTGCCAGTGTTGGATCAGGCTACTTTTTATGAAGGGTGTTGAGGTGTCCGAAGAAGAGAGCTTAAACGAGCGATGAGTGGCAGGAATGGGACCGAGGCATTCGATCGCCATTTGTTGAAAGATCTCCATGTTTGTCTGTTGTGCAACCGACAGGCGAATCGGTTGCACCAACAGGCAAACAATCAAAACAAGAAAAGAGTGGGGGAATGTAATTCTCTGCATGCATTGAGTGAGAAAGCAGCAGCTTACGCATAAATACCACGTAGGCGAAGTGCGCTAGCTACCTTATCGACTGCCAGTACATATGCACCAATGCGGAGCGAGACATCATGTTTCTCAGCGGTATCATATACTGTGTCAAATGCTTCTCTCATCATGAAGTCCAGGCGCCGGTTTACTCTGTCAAGTGTCCAGAAATACCCATGGCGGTCCTGTACCCATTCGAAATAAGAAACAGTTACACCGCCGGCGTTGGCAAGAATATCGGGCACGACGAGTGCACCCTTCTCATTTAAAATGTCATCTGCTTCAGGAGACGTTGGGCCGTTAGCGCCTTCAGCGATAATTTTTGCTTTGATATCATGCGCATTCTTAGCCGTAATCTGGTCTTCTTTAGCAGCAGGTACCAGTACGTCAACATCCAACGTGAGAAGTTCATCGTTACTGATCGGATCAGCATCTCTGTAACCGTCAAGACTGAATCCGTTGGCACGAGAGTACTCTATCATTTTAATGATATCCAATCCATCTGCATTGTAATACCCTCCTGATACATCACTGACGGCAACAACCTTGCATCCTTGTTCACGCAAGAGTTTAGCTGCAATGGACCCTACGTTTCCAAATCCCTGAACGGCCACAGTGGAAGTGAAGGGTTTCATACCGATGCGTTCCATCGCTGCTAATGTCGTGGTCATTACGCCACGCCCTGTCGCTTCAACACGGCCCCTTGAACCACCTAGCGCAATAGGTTTTCCGGTTACAATCGCTGTATTGGTATGCCGTGCGTGCATCGCGTATGTATCCAGAATCCACGCCATGATCTGCTCATTCGTGTTCATGTCTGGCGCCGGGATATCTTTCTCAGGTCCAAATACTTCCATCAGGCCGGACGTATAGCGCCGCGTTAGGCGTTCTAATTCTCCTGGTGACATTTCACGCGGGTTACATGTAACGCCTCCTTTAGCGCCTCCAAATGGGACATTGACTACAGCACATTTCCAGGTCATCCAGGCCGCGAGGGCTTTAACTTCCGACAGGTTTACGTCCGGCGCATATCGAATACCTCCCTTGCTGGGGCCGAGTACATCGTTATGGATAACACGGAATCCCTCAAAAACCTTGACGTTGCCATCATCCATAACAACGGGGTTTGAGGTAATATGGATATGTGCTGGTTTGCACAGATAATCGTAAAAACCACTTTCAAGCTCAAGAATGTCAGCAGCGATATTGAACCGCTCCATCATGGAGTGGAACGGATCTTCATCGGTGAGAATAGGGCCTGGTTCTTTATAGACGGATTTGGCGTATACGCCTTTTTTTGTTGGCATATGATTTATCGAGTAGAGATAGAGGTGTAAAAAGTAATGCGCTTGTAAGCGCTTTTTTAGTGCGAAAAACTAGAATACCAAAATAAAGATCCTATTGTACTGCAATCTTTCCAAAGGGATTATGAAGATTTAATTTATACGTCCTCATGGATCATGAGGACTTGTTCAGTGTTCCGTGTTTGTCGTTCAGAGTTTGTTTCAAGTCATCTACAAACCTTGAACTTTGAACCTTGAACTTTGAACCCGAAAAAACATGCATGTTTTTTCTTTATCAGAGCGTTTGCGCAAAGAAACCGCCTCTTTAAGTAAAAGGAAGGGGCGGGAGTCATTAAGGCAGTTTTTGATAGAAGGGGTGCGGTCCGTAGAAGCAGCCATAATAGGGGGCGCTCAATTGGAGAGGGTACTTGTCAATGAACGTATGTTGGAAGATGAGCGGGTAGCACGGCTCTTGGAACGAACCGTTGCTTCGGTCCACAGCATGACGGAGAAGCAAGAGAGGACGATCACTACGGTAGATACAAGTCCTGGTTGCATTGCCGTTGCTCAGTACAAAAGGGAGTCGTTGGAAACGATTCTTTCCTCGCAATCTGTCATTGTGTTAGACGGCGTACAGGATCCTGGAAATGTAGGCACCATTATCCGAACGGCTTCCTGGTTTGGTATAGATGCTGTGTTATTGGGCACGGGTTCAGCCGACATTTATAATCCCAAAACGGTGCGATCAACAATGGGAGGGCTTTGGGATACATGTTGTGTTCGTGTGAATGATATCACCAGCAGCATGCATGTTTTAAAATCCAATGGATTTACCCTTTATGGGACCTTTATGGAGGGCGTGTCTTTGTCTACCTGGCTGCCTAAGGGGAAAACCGCTGTCGTTATTGGGAGCGAAGCAAGGGGGATTAGTAAGGAGGTTGAGACACTTATCGACGAACGAATTTCAATTCCTGGGCAGGAGCAGAAGGGGGCTACGGAGTCGCTAAATGCTGCGACAGCAGCTTCAATCTGCATGTACGCTTATGCTAGCTCCATGCAAGGAGCAAGCCGAGAAGGATAACCAATAAACCCCGTAGCTTTTCGAAGGCTCGTTTGACCTGCATCTTGATGGCGGCCTCTGTGGAGCCTATCATCTCCGCGATTTCTTCGTAACGATACCCAAATTCCCGCAACTCGATGATCCGCCGCGCTTTCGGGGAGAGTGCTTGCAATGCTTTTTCTAGATCTAGCTGACGGGGGGCCGGCCCATCACTGGTCCGTTGTTCTGGAGAATGGTCTGGGTCATAGAGCATTTCCTTCGCGCTGTACCGTCCCCGATAGAGGTCTTGAAGCTCAAATAAAGCTGCTTTCATAGCAAATGCTTTAAGGCTGGATTGGTCCTTTAAATCTGCCAAGCCCCTGTGTACACGAAGCAATGTATTCTGCACGAGGTCGTCAACTTCTGGTTTAAGGCCGATCCGTTTAATAAAAAAAGCACGTAGGAGTTGATTTAAAGCTTCGAGAATATCATTTCGAGCTTTTTCATCCCCCTGTTGAGCACGCCGTACTACTTCGCTATGAAATACGCTTTTACCCGCCATACCCGAAAAATAGTGATCGAGATAGTGTAATCCAATCCTGGCTAGATTGGTTTATGTTTCGTGTTAACTACGTATCGGAATTGGAATAGGGTACAAAAAAAGGAGACCATCCCCACCACGGAAGGCCTCCTTTACCAGACAGGAGATTCACACCGTTAGGCCGTTCACCTGTTATCGATAGAATTGCGTGCTAATTGCTTCGTAAGGTTGCAGGTCGGTTTACAGCTCTTCACGCTCTTAGACTAACCGTTCCCTACATCAAATAAGAACCAGTCTCAAGCAAGAAGTTGCTCTAAACCTGCATGTGAATCTTTTCCGCTTGACGAGTGCCGGCGGGGAATTGATACATGCAAAGTGGTGAATAGCACATGCTTGGTGTAGCCTGCAATCAGGCCAAGTGAATGGAAATATGAACGTTCGAATCTTAGAGGGAATTGCTCTCGTATAACAAGCTCCTGTACGCCAATCAGTCCCTTCTTATCGGAGATACATCGTGAGAGTACCCTTTCTAAACCTGAGCACCCTATTTGGGGTGTTTCTGATCTTTACAGGTTGTGATCAGACCTCTGAATACGCTGATTTAGATCCCTTTTATGGTCCGCTAGCTCAAGGAGACTCGTTGATATATCCAACGCCTCAATATACCTCTCATCGACAATTCGAGGGCCTGGCTGTTGAAAAAAATCTGACCCTGAGTGTACCTCCAGGAAAAGCAACAGACGAAACGCCACCCGAGTTGATCATGAAATGGCCAATTCATATCGCCATCGATCCGGAAGAAGAATTTATCTATGTTATGGATAAGGAGACCTTTCGGATAAATAAGATGTCACTCGCAGATGGAGCGCTTGTACAATCTATTACGGCAGCGCAAGAGTACAGTAAAGGCAGTAGCTCTGCGACGATGATTCAATACTTGCTCGACGGGACGGTCAAAGTTTTTGTCCCCGGCAAAATAGTCCTACAGTTAGAACCCAATGGTAATGTTAAAGAATTTCTGAAGCATCCCAGAAAAATTAACGGCTATATGCTCTCGATTGACTCTGACAGTTATGTTGGAATGACTGTTTTGAATTATCCAGAGCTATTTCATGTGTACAATAAACGGGGAGTGCGGGCGCGATCGTTTGGTTTCTTATCAAACCTACATCTTCGTGAAAAACCAGGTAAAATGGAGCCAGTAGGGCATATGTTGGATTTTATGGGTACGTTAGGGACTGATGGTAAGTCCTCTTTTGTGTATTCGGGATCGTTAAAAGGGGGGCTTTTAGGGTTTTCTAAAGATGGTACATTACGATTTTATCGGGAAACCATTAATCACCGTCCTTATTCCCAAAAAGCGCTCGTGGATCAGAACGAAGATGTGCCGCCAGCTAATACCGAAGCATCGAATAGCGGTTTATCTACGCTGAATGTCTGGAATGGAGTGTATTATCAGCTTGTCATTCCTCCTTGTAATGCCGAATCTTGTCCGCAGACGTTCACTGTTGATGCGTACTCGTATGAAAGTGGAGATTATCTGTTCTCATTGAATCCTCCAGCAAATTGTGTTGCTGTTTTTCTTACAGATGAGCATCTTTATGCAAACTGCCTGCCCCGAGGCCTTATTCAGTTTGTTCGCCCGGAGCGCCCTCAAAATCAGTTTATTGTTGAACGATAATTCATTGCAGTAATGACCATCAAAGTCCTATTCCTATTCACGTATCTCTTATTCCTTGGATGTGAATCAAAACAAGTACACATAGGATTGGCTGTATTTGATACTTATTGCCTGGAAACAAGCGATGGACAATCTTCAATGACAATGGCTGATGTGAACAGCGATGGACATATGGATCTGGTAGTGGCGAATGAAAGCCACAACGAAGTCGTAGTATTTCTCGGTGATGGTAGTGGCGCATTGAACAAAGCCAGTCGAACTGAAGCCGGCGAAAACCCTACGAGTGTTGATGCAGGTGATATAAATGGGGACGGGTATGTTGATCTCGTGATTGCCAACCATGAAACAGCCTATATCACATTACTTCTGGGTGATGGCAAGGGGAATTTTCAACCAGCGTCCAATTCTCCCTATGGAATTCCTGTGGACCCCCATCCGCATTTCATTCGGATTGCTGATATGGATCAAGATGGTTCGTTGGACCTGGTTGTTGATCATAGAGGATCTGGTGGACTCCTAATTTTAAAGGGGTTGGGTGATGGGGGCTTTGCGTCACCACCTCAACTCGTTCATGGAGGAGGAGACCCTTATCGAGGCTTCGCCGTTGAGGATTTAAATGGTGATCAGCGCCCAGACTTCGTCACTCCCAATCCAAGAGAAGTAGGTATAACATTGAGCAGTGGAGCAACGGGGCTAACCTTTGCACCGACATTCACATTGTCCTCTCATTCTCCTTTTGCAGTAGGAGTAAGTGATATGAATGGGGACGGTGAAGTTGATATAATTGCTGCTTCAGCAGAAGGGAGGGATCCTGTACAGGTTTTTCTTGCCCAAAACGGTACATATATTCAGGACAGCGCGCCCCTTCGATTCTCAATGGCGTCCGGAGCAAAGCAGATTATCACAGGCGACATCAATGGCGATCAATACGGGGATGTGATTGTAGGCTCATGGAATTCTGATGTACTTGTAGTGCAAGGAGCCGAAGATGATTTTTTAATGACCCAGTTGGAAGCAAGTGGAGCTCCCTGGGGCATGGCTATCGGTGATTTAAATAATGACGGAAGCGATGATTTTGTTATCGGAGATGGGGAAACAGAACGTATAAAAGTGTACATAACGACACGTGATCAATAAAGCCCCCTATCTCTGTTTGCTCTAACACTGATACTCTTGCCAGCTTGCAGATCACAGCTGCGTACCCCTTAAAAGCCAGGATAAACACGAAGTGGAATCAAACAAAAAGACTGTTCACACCTTCTATAGGCAAGTAATTGGTCAGCAAGATGAAGCCCTTGCAGATCAACTGTTGACGGACGATTACATTCAGCACAACCCTATGGTTAAAACGGGTAAGGCCGGGTTTTTTGAAACATTGGCATTCCTGAAGCAAATGCCCAAGCCTGAGAACCCGAAGAACCCGATTGTCAGGACGATAGCGGAAGGAGAATATGTTGTCCTGCATCTCAGTGTAGAGATTATGGGCACTCAAAAGGTGGTGATTGACCTATTCCGGATAGAGGATGGGAAGTTGGCTGAACATTGGGATGCAATAGAAGACCATCCCCCAAGCACGGTGAACGGGAATACGATGACGGACGGGGTGATAGAGATTGATGAACAGGCGAATGCTGCAGAGAATAAGGATATTGTAACTGCCTATTACCAGGCAGTCTGGTTAGACCAGCAAGGGGGAGCGCTGTCCTCTTTTATTGCTGATGACCTGGTCCAACATAGCCCCGGAATTGATAATGGAATCAATGGTCTCCAGGCTTATATAGCATCGGATGAACTGGCTGTTCAAAAGGTGCATCGGCTGGTAGCCGAGGGAGACTTTGTGGTATCACAACTGGAGGTCCTGGTGCAAAATACCCCCTTCGTACTTTATGAAATTCTCCGGCTGGATGAAGGGAAAATCGTAGAGCAGTGGAGTGTCAAACAGGCTATTCCTGAAGCCATGGCCCATGACAATGGCATGATTTAGCTTATTAAGGATTTCTGCCAGGAAATACCTCGCAAAGAACAGGCTGATTTGGACAGCTTGAATAAATCCAAAAGCCAACACAAGTAGATACACTTTGCTCGTACCTTCAAAAAGGGAAAGCGTTAAATTAGAGGTTTGTTACCCTTTTTCATCTCCCCCCAGACTAGTTAAACCGTACCTAACAGCCGATACCTTTCAATAAAGTATCACGATTCGGTAAGATCGTCCAAATGGACCGATTTATTTTATTTAGGCGCTCTTTTATCCACCCGAGCTTACGTAACCGTATAAATCTCATCATGGTAAAATTCAGTTCCACACAGTGGTTTACCCCCGGTTTACTTATTCTTGCACTTACGTTTGTTGCATTTCATTATTACCAAAACACGGGCCTGGATGAACCTGCAGCTGTCAGTCCGTACCTGAACGACGTGTTTCCTACTAAAATTGTCACTGACGTCGAGGTGACTTCGATAGAAGTGCCGACTGACCGCGCACTGGCAATTACGCCAGAACCTTTGGGCGAACGTGTTTTTGTTGCTGAACAAGTTGGCAGGATCTATACCTTTACTGTAGATGAAAATGGCCTTGCTAATAGAACCTTGTTTATGGATGCGAGAAACCAGGTATTCAGCGGCCAGGATTCAGGTATGTTAGGACTGGCATTCCATCCAGAGTACAACCAAACGGGCTCGCCCAATAACAATTATTTCTATGTTTTTTATACCGCGATTGTAGACGGCAATCATTTTCTTCGGATTTCAAGGTTTTCAGGGACTCAGACAGGTGATCTAGGAAGCGAATTGGTCATGATTGAACAAGAACTCGGTCCAACATTGCACCGGGGAGGTGGGCTGCTCTTCGGGAATGATGGGTTCTTGTATGCCGCCGTTGGGGACCTTGGGTATATGGAGCAGTCTCAGAATGTGGATGAGATGTTAGCCGGCGGCATATTGCGTATGGATGTTGATATGCAAGGCGGCTCTGTGAGCCATCCGCCACGACGCACGCTAAGCGACGTTGGGAAAGGCATTTCTGGGGTAGGTTATTACATTCCCAGCGATAACCCTTTTCTGGATACGAATGGAGGATATTTTGAAGAATATTATACCCTGGGATCGAGAAACCCTCATCGAATGACGGTTGACCGTGAGACAGGGACGATCTATATCGGTAATGCGGGTTCGAATGGGGAGAACATTCGTGAAGAGGTAAATATTCTAGAAAAAGGAGGAAACTACGGCTGGCCTTTTCGAGAAGGCACCATTGATCATCCAGAATACATGGCCCGCCCGTCCGAAATCTTCGGCAATCTCGTAGATCCGATCCATGAGTACCCGAAGGCAGAAGGAAATTGCGCAGTTATTGGCGGGTACGTGTATCGCGGAAGCCAACTGCCTGGCTTATATGGCAAGTACATCTTTGCCGATTATTGCGGGAAAAAGATCTGGGCCATGGATGTTGACCAGGGGCCTGTAACAGAAAAGGAGGAATTGACCTTAGTGCCGTTTAATCCCTACACATTGGGTGAAGATGCAAACGGTGAACTTTATATCGGGGTTGAGGGATGGAATCCGATCTATAAACTTAAAAAATCCGACGATACTGGAGAAAACAAATCGATTCCACAACTGATTTCTCAAACTGGAGCTTTTTCAGATCTGGCAACGCTGACTCCTGCTCCTGGCGTAATCCCCTATGATATTACCGCTCCACTTTGGTCGGACGGTGCGGCTAAGTTTCGATGGGTCGCCATTCCAAACGATGGAACGCACGACACGCCGGCCGAAAAGATTACATTCAACGAAGAAGAAGACTGGGCATTTCCTGAAGGGACGGTGTTTGTTAAGCACTTTGAGATTGCATTGGACGAAGCAAATCCCTCAGTCACTCGCCGTCTAGAAACTCGATTCCTGGTACATGGGGAAGACGGTATCTATTATGCATTTACGTATCGCTGGAATGAATCCGAAACAGATGCAACGCTTATCCAGCAAGGCGAAACTGAAGTGTTGACAATCAAGAATGCACAAGGCAGTACGCGCTTTCAGCCCTGGTACTACCCAGGCCAGAGCGATTGTTTAGCCTGCCATACGACTGCCGCGGGATACGTTTTAGGTCCTAAAACAAGGCAGTTGAATAGTGACATGCTGTATCCCATAACGGGCCGAATCGGGAATCAATTGGAAAGCCTGAACCACATCGGTGCGTTTGCTCCGGCTGTTGATATCAACAATTTGCCGAATCTATTGACCTCGCGGCATATCGCTGATGAAAGTGCATCCCTTGAGGATCGTGTACGATCTTATCTGGATTCAAACTGTGCTGGATGCCATAGACCGGGCGGAGGTACACGCTCAACTCTTGACCTGAGGCTGCAAGTCGATCTTGAGTCATCTGGACTTATAAATGGAGAGACAATCGATGCATTGGGAATAGAAGGAGCAAAGATCATCGTGCCTGGAAGCCCTGAGAAATCGATCCTATACCATCGCCTTATCCAGTTGAATAATAGCCAGGCGATGCCTCCACTAGGCAAAAGCAAATTGGATGACGAGGCCCTGGCTGTCATCGAACAGTGGATCAATGATCTTGGCGGAAACTCAGGTACTGATATTGAAGAGGAAGGTCCAGTATTACCTGCACTGGCTACATTGCATACGAATTATCCTAATCCTTTCAGTTCAACCACAAATATCAGTTACGAACTGGCAAGGGAAGGGCATGTCAATATTACCCTCTATGATATCCAAGGGCGTGCAGTGCGTACCTTAGTTGATGCGTTCCAGCCTGCAGGATTCCAATCGACGACTCTCGAAGCGGAGAATTTGCCAAGCGGTACGTACGTATATGAAATCCAGACCCGCGGATGGAGGTCCTCCAAAAAATTGCTCTTGGTTCGGTAAGAGCATTATTAAGTTTAACTTAAGGCTGATTTTTTTCGGTTTCTGGTTTCTGGTTGGATAGCATAAACCCTGCTATCCAACCAGAAACCAGAAACAAAACAGGTAAGTCCTAATGGATTTACCTGTTTTTTCTTAAATTAGCTTTATTCGATACGAACTGTTAATACACGTTTGTTTCCCCCCGAGGTATCATATGTCTGATGATATTAAACGATTGCTCGCTACGCTCGCCGGATATCCTGTCCTCTGGTGCTTCTCCATGTTGATCCACATGGTGGATGCTGGTTTAAGTAATTCAGAAGGGATCGCCTACTTGGTCTTTATGCCCTCTGTTTATTTATTCGCTGCGCTGGTCTTTATTCCTTGTGTTGTCGCTGTCATTGGATTTGGTACGTATGGAATGCGGATGTATTGGGTTATTGTGTCCGGTTCTGCGCTGTTGATCAGCTTGTTGATTACAGCCGGTGGCTCCACCGCCACGGATATGATGGGCTTATTGGTTTCTTTCAGTGGGATGACCTTAATCAGTGCCCTCTTCTTGATACCCGGTACTCTGCCAGGAGTATTCTTCCTGAGAATGGCGGAACCACAGGCGTAATCTGGGCAAATTAGCAAGGTCAATTTCGATTACAAATCATACCTGTGATGATACTTGGGAGAGTTGGATTTAATGCAAATTGCAGGTATGTCTAGGTTATTTACTGCTTTATTTGGTTGTTATCTTTTTCTGGTAATAGCGTTTGGCGGGAGTGAAAAAGAACCCCCTAAGGATCAGGCGCAATGTGAAGTGTATGACGACAAGAGGGATCGAGACCTCGGTGTTGTTTCTCACCCTTCTGATTCCTTACAAAAAGTGGTAAAGGATCACGTTGGATTAGAGATCGAAGACGCTTCTGGATGCATCCAGGACAGCTTAAATACACATGTCGATCCCAGTAGCATCTATCGAATTTCATCTCCAGGAAAATAGGAGCGTTCTGAATTTTCTAGCACATCCTTTTCCTTGAACCACAATGTTTTTAGTTGCCGCTTCACAAACAAGGGCGACTGATCCGTGTGGTGAGGGGACTCCGGCCTCGATGTAGCGCTACCAAAAGGGTGGATGCTATGCGTCTCAAGGGTACCATCCGGTTTCCAGCGCGCAACCCAAATGTGCGAATCGCCTGCAGTGCCTCGGGCTCTTCCATCGTCTTCTAGACTGCCATATACAGCATGCAAGACGTCAGGGCCGCCGCCAATTCCTAGATCTGCCGAACCACGTTGGAGCCGATTAATCGTATCCCAGGGCACTTCGAGTGTGCCTTGGTGGGTCATCATAAACTCGGCAGAGGCTTTTAGTGAAGCGAGCACATCCTCAATACTGGGTTCACTATTGGCATTTCGGATAAGGCGTTTGGTGAGCCGGCCATGGTAGGTCAACACTCCAAGGGCTGCCTTTGTGTTCTCCGGATTAGTATTTCGATCCCACGCTAATAGCACATTGAGCGCTGCTGCCGTAAGGGAATCCGTTGGCGGGTCAATCTCGCGCAATTGATCGATAGATCGAGCTACCGCCGATTGGTCCGAATACTTCATATCGTACTTGTACTCAAGGATCTCATCCATAGTAAGCGACTTGTCGCTTCCGTACAGCTCCATCGCGCGTAATTCCCTGTTATTCATATGCCGTTCGATTCCCATGGACAGGGGATATCTGCTTGCTTTGGGGTTACCCGGTCCATCTGTAGAGGTAAAGGGAGTCGCGTTGCAGTTTTGGACAAATCCTGAAGAGGGATTTTCTACTTGTGGGAGTTCATCATAGGGGAGATACGCATCCCAAAGCGTTGCCGAGGTATCTCCAGGAAGATAAACAGACCAGTTATAGCTGGGGTCACGCAAAGGAATACGTGCGTTGTAGATATACGAGATGTTACCGGCTTTATCTGCGTAGACCGTGTTGAACATCGGGAGTTCGTTGGTGGCCATTGCGGCATCCCATTCGGTTTTGTTCTTTGCCAAGGCCATATGAAACCACTGATCCAACGCACCAGCCTGCTCAAAGCCTCCGTATCGAATGGCATAGGTGCCATGATCGGTTTTCAACGTAGGGCCATAGACAGAGTTATAAACAGTGCGTTTGACGGATATTCTCAAAAAACCGAATACTTTTACACGCAGTTTTATGGTGCGCTCGCTCAGTGTCAGCCACTCTCCATCGAACCGATACTTCAGCGGATCATCAGGATGCATGGTTAACACATACGTGTCTATCAGGTCAGGTCGATTTACGGTATGGGTCCACCCGAGATGTTCATTAAATCCGATGGTCAAAACGGGAGAACCTGGAAATAAGCCTCCAGCAGCATTCCATCCTTCTTCGCTTTTTACATGGGCTTCGTACCAGGCAAGAGGGCCGGTCCAGGGTTGATGCGTATTGGCTACAAGAACAGTGCTGCCATCCGCAGTTCGGTGAGGCGCAAAGGCAAAGGCATTCGATCCCTTGATCTCTTCTTCGCCTTCTCCTGACTCCGATACAGGATGCCGGCGTTCCTCTTCGAATAGTTCGGACATTCTTCCTGGCACGCCGATGAAACTGGCGATGCTCATAACGTAGCCGGTGATTATATCTTCGGGACGAACGGGGAATATATCATATTCAACTTCTTTTGGATGCGTCGCCGCATAATAGTTAATCCCGTTTACATACCCCTCGGCGACCTGTTTAAAAGCATCACTCATTTCATCGTATTTAGCCTCGCCCTGCCCTGGGAAATCGAAGAACTTGACAAAGAAGTCAACAGTGGCTCCGTCTCGTCCTAAGTAATGACCCACACGGGCCCGGGCTGCTAATAAGGTGGTCTGGATGGTTGTGAAATCATCTTCAGCATGGGCATACGCCAAACCAAAGGCTGCATCCGAATTAGTTTTTCCAAAGATGTGTGGTACACCCCAGGTATCACGGTGAATGACCAGGTGTTCACGGTTTGGCAGATCAGTGCTGTGTTTCTTCAGTTGTGAGGTAGGGCTGCAACTGGATATAAAGACGGATAACAGGATTACAATGAGAAGTGGATGCTGCCTAACAGCTGGGTTTAAGTGGTAATACACTGTATGCATGATGTGGGGAGTACATGGGAGATCTTACAGTGTGCATGATATGAATATTTGTATTTATAAACTTCCCCGGTAGAGACGCCAAAAGCCCCGGCCAAATATCCCGGCCGGGGCTAATGGGTTGCTTCCCCAAGCGATTAGAACTTATTCACTCGGCCAGATCAGGTTGGCAGGCACTGGTGAGGCTGGATAATCGTGGATAGTAATATTGTCGAATAAATTGATGTTTGAACGACCTGTCATATTTCCATTCAAGATGGTTTCGTCCATCCTTTCGATGAATGGAGAATTAAAGCAGGGAAGGCATATATGAACCATTTTTACAATGGGAGCTTGAGCGCATTGGTTTTCGGCAAACTAATTTATGCAGGGAATGCCTGGTTATAGTAGATCTTGGGTGAGGTGATTCTGTTATTTACAAAGACAATACCAGGCTCATGAAGGGGCCTCTAGGAGTATTTGTTCTAATGAGACGATTACGTATTCTGGGTAGGCAATTACAAAGAGTAACGTATAAGCATTTACGAAAACGCTATAAAATGAAGCAAATCAAATTGATTTATTTAACAGAAAGCGTATGCATGTAGACGTTGTGTTCACCCTGACTGGGGACATAAGATGGAATTCTCGTGCACTAAAGCAATTGCGTTTATTGAGTGGAATGGGATTGTCGGTGTATGCCGTTGGAATAGCGAATAAATCGACAGGGATACAGCAAGGAGATGGAATTACGATCCGGACGCTTAAACGGCCTGGGGGAAGTGGACCTCGTTTTTTTAAACAGGTTCACAAATTAATGGAGAAGACGATTCAAGAGGTTTCTGCTTCTATTTACCACGCAAGTGATCTGTATACGTTACCTGCTCAAGCTACGCTCGCAAAGCGGAATCGAGCTAAATTGGTGTATGACGCGCGGGAATTATATCCACATGTGGCCTCGACGCAAGGCCGGCCGTGGATTCGTTGGTTCTGGCAGGTTTTGGAGTGGAGATACTGCCGGCGGGCACACCTGGTCAGCACAGTAAGTCCCAGTATAGCCGACCGGATGCATTCAACGTACCGTATAAAGCCTCCCATTGTACTTTACAACGTCCCTGAGTATAAGTCTGTAGGGCCATCTGACATCATCCCTAATACGCTTGGCCTAAATCCAGGCACCTGTGTGATTTTGCACCAGGGAAATGTACAGAAAAACCGAGGGTGCTTTGTGTTGGCCAAAGCAATGAGCCAGGTAAAGGATGCTGTGTTAGTTTTTCTAGGAGATGGGCCGTTGAAAGGGCAGTTAAAAGACTATGTGGTGAAAGAGGGACTTAGTGACCGTGTCCGCTTCATTTCTAAAGTTGATCCGAGTGTTCTTCTGGACTATACCGCCTCAGCGGATATAGGTGTAACATTGTTAGAAGATACGTGTCTAAACCACCGATTCGCATTACCAAATAAGTTGTTTGAGTACCTGATGGCCGGGTTGCCCGTTTTAGCCAGTGATCTTCCAGAAATCCGAAAGGTTGTGAATCGGTTTAAGGTTGGGGAACTGGTAAACCCATCAAGTCCTGATTCTGTCGCAAAAGGCCTCATGAAACTGGTTGAGTTGGCAGAATTGAGAAACTCCTACAAGCAGAACATACCAGCCGTCTTTGAAACTTTTAGCTGGGAACAGGCATCCCAAGAGTACGCGAGTCGCTATAAAGAACTCTTATCCCGTTAAAAACTGCTAATGCTTCGCACTGTTTATCTACCTGTCCTACTAGCCCTCCTGGTATGCGTTGAAATCCAGGCGCAACCCGCGCCCGCTGACGATACCCAGGCGGCTACCAACTGGTTGTCATTTTCTGAAGCAATAGCAGCAGCAAAGGTGAGTGGCCGGCCTATTCTAGTCGATGTATTTGCTCCGTGGTGCCCCTGGTGCCAGAAATTGCAGACGGAAGTCTACCCCGACAAAGATATCCAAGAATACATCGAAAAGAATTTCGAAATTGCTCGTCTGGATATTGAAGACAAAGAGACCACTATCGAATTCAGAGGATACACCTTAACCTCCGCTGAACTCGCCTCTGGACTAGGAGCGGAAGCAACTCCCACAACCGTTTTCCTCGCTGCTAATGGAGACTATATCACCAGGCTACCAGGCTTCATCGATGCCGACGAGTTTATCCATGTTCTCAAGTACATCGGCAGCGGCGCATTTCAATCCCAGGCCTTCAAAGAATACAGAGCCGGGCAAAAGTAAGGATTAATTCCTTCCGTCATCTCCTCGGTAGGGTTATATCTGGCCTTGTCAACCGTCTATATATGAAAAACACCCTCTTGTGAGGAAAACCTTTCATATTTGTGTTGCGTATATGCAACAGTCGGCGAGATGACCCAAGAAGCACGGAAACGGATAATAGAGATATACACGACAAATGCACTCAACCCAAGGACATTGAAACAGCTAGATATTATTGGGTTAACTATAAAGAGCGAATGCTATGAAACCAGGGAGTTCTTATCACGACTTTCTTATTAAGTACCTTGAAAACCCTGAACAAGCACTGGCTTATCTTGAGGTAGCCATCGAAGAATTCGAGGCTGATGGTGACAAGCAGCATTTCCTCCTGGCTATAAGGAATGTAGTTGAAGCCCAGGGAGGGATCGGCGCTTTGGCTGAACGCACAAATATGAACCGATCCCATCTCTATCGCGTGCTGTCAGAAAATGGCAATCCTCGCCTGGACAAAATAGGTGCTATTCTAAATGGATTGGGGTTCAGATTGTCTGTTAAACCCATCCAGTCAGGTGCTTGAGGTCAGTTATTTAACCTGCGCAACTTCTCTCCCAATCAACCCATACTGATCCGGCCGGCGGTGATGCATAAATAGTTTCCTTGCGGGAGACTCAGCGCAATCGGAAAGGTCGATATCGGCGTACAAAATAGCTTCTTTTCCTTTGGAAGCCTGGGCAACGACCTGCCCGAAGGGGCTCGTGACAAACGACTCACCTGCAAAGTGCATCCCATCTTCTTTTCCTACCCGATTGGCTAAAGCCATGAAGTATCCGTTGTGGAATGAACTAACCTGGAGTTCCGCCTCAAACAGACCAGCTGGCCATTCGTCCATGGCTCCTGCTTGAGGGACGATCACCAGGTCAGCTCCTGCAAGCGCTAGCCCTCTGAGATACTCAGGGAAATGCCGATCATAGCAAATGGCAATACCGATCCTGCCAACAGCTGTATCAAACACAGGTGCAGGGGTGTCACCTGGGGTGTAATAGCCTTGCTCATAAAAACATTCATAATCGGTGATATGCATCATGCGTGCGGACCCTAGAAGAGTCCCATCTGCATCAATCACGGGCGATGTGTCATAAGCATTTTCTCCATCCCTCTCAAACAGGTTCAGTACAACAACAACGCCCAGTCTTTTGGCCGCTTCTGCAAATAGGTCCGTAGTGGGGCCAGGAATGGGTTCTGCTAGATCAAGGGACTCGCTATCCGCTTTGTACTGTGGATAAAACGGGGTGAACGCGAGTTCAGGAAAAGCAACCAGATCTGCACCAGCTCGTGCCGCTTCTTCCAGGGCTTGTAGCCCTCGTTGAACTGATGCTTGATGATCGTGGGTGGGTTGGTATTGAATCAGTGCTATTTTCATGTGCGGTGTTTAATGTTGCTGTGTTTAGTCTTGCTGTGTTTAGTCTTGCTGTGTTTAGTCTTGCTGTGTTTAGTTTTTTTGAGCAATCACCATTCGAGGCCTATTGGCAAGGTCGTTTATCACGCGCATTTCGGAGAACCCCTGAATGCCCAGATACTCGGCTACGTCTGCTGCAAAGTCCATGTGGGTTTCGAAGCATAGGAATCCTCTTTCCGTTAGTGTATCTCGGGCGGCAAATGTGACATACCGGTAATACTCAAGCGGTTCTTGGTCCACAAAAAGAGCAGAGTCGGGTTCAAACTCTTTTACCTCCAAGGCAATTGATGGGCGTTCAGAACGAGGAATATACGGGGGGTTTGAAACGATCAAATCATATCCTGGCTCCGGCGCATGGTGTAGCTGTTGCTCCCTGATATCACAGTTGAAAAACTGAATGTCCAGGTCCAAGTTTTGAGCATTATTTTGAGCTATGGTTAGAGCTTCGTCACTTACGTCGCAGGCATAAATTGTGGCATCGGGCCTTTTGTTTTTGAGAGCAAGGGCGATACATCCACTGCCTGTTCCGATGTCGAGTATGGCGGGGGATTGTATAGAGGAAAGACACCCTAACACTTCTTCAACCAATAGCTCTGTCTCGGGCCGAGGTATCAAGACGCCTGGAGCAACCTGTATGCGAATTCCAAAGAACTCGGTATAGCCCAGTATGTATTGAAGTGGTTCGCATTTTGCACGCCGCCCAACCATGCTGTTAAAGGCAAACAAGGCGTCTCCGGAGACCTCTTTATTCGGATAAGCATACAGCTGAGCACGGGTGCAATTTAGCAATTCGCACAACATCCATTCGACATTTCGCCGCGAATCGGTTATGTTTGCTTCCTTTAGTAAACGCGAAGATTCATGAATTAGGTCAATTTGGCTCCATGAACGGGTGCAATCAATCATTTTCGGGGCTTCGAATGTTATCGAATTGTAAAGAAAGCGCTTGTTTCCTGAGTGCTGGTAAATTGTGCCGGAAAATTAATGACGTTCTCGTGTTAAAGCAGAATTAGTAGAAGAACGAGACGACAATTTTTGTTTCGTTCATTCTTAACAGATAGATAGTGGACAGTTTCCTTTTATCGGGAGATACATCGATTGGGTAAAAGGAAAGGTCCTTTTCAGATAACGAAGTTAGATAAAATAATGGATACAAGAGAGAAGCTGACCGAGCTAGCCGGTAACCTATGGTGGAGCTGGAATCCTCCCGCACAGGCTCTTTTTAATAAGCTGAATGAAGATGCATTCCAGGATTCCTGGAGAAATCCTGTAGTTGCACTAAAGAAAGCAAATGCGTCTGTATTGGGAGATGCCTCGTTTCAAGCAGAGGTGAACAAGGTATACGATATATTCAAATCATACATGGGGTCCAAACCCCGATTTGAAGACGCTCCCCGCATTTCTTATTTCTGTATGGAGTATGGGCTCCATGAAAGCCTGGCTTTGTACGCCGGTGGATTAGGCATCCTGGCTGGGGATCATGCTAAAGCTGCTTCTGATCTTGGTCTTTCCTTTACTGCAGTAGGATTATTCTTACGTGACGGGTACTTCCGGCAGCATTTTGATGTCCACGGATGGCAACAAGAAGATTACCCCGCTCTCGATCCTGAGAACTCTCCGGCTACCCTGGCAACTGACAAAGACGGGAACGTTGTCCGTGTTACCGTTCATTTTGCACACCAGCCTATTCAGGTTCAAGCCTGGAAAGTGCAAGTGGGTCGTACTACAATGTATCTGCTGGATACTGACTTTGAAGAAAATCCAACAGAGTATAGATCTCTCACGCGCCGGTTATACCAAAATGGCCGTGCCGTTCGTATCCAACAGGAAATCATCCTCGGTATTGGTGGCTTGCGTCTGATTCAAGCACTTGGTGTAGAAACAGACGTCTACCATATGAACGAAGGGCATTGCGCCTTCCTAACACTTGAACTACTGCGTCAGTACTTAGAAAAAGGAAATGTATTAGACGATTTAACATTGTCTGAAGGGGAAAACTGGGTCCGAGAGCAGTGTGTGTTTACCACACATACACCTGTGATGGCCGGGCATGATCGCTTCTCTCCTGATGTTTTCCTTGAGCAGATGGCTGGTTTTCGCGAGCAAATGGGCTTCTCAGAGCATGACCTCTTATCCTATGGCCGTGTAGAACCCAACAATTCGGAAGAAAACTTTACGATGACTGTTCTGGCGTTGAATATGGCCCGGACAGCCAATGGGGTATCTCAACTTCATGGTGAAGTTGCCCGCCGGCAATGGCGTCACATGTATCCCGATGCGCAGGTCAAAGATGTGCCTATCGGAGCTGTAACTAACGGTGTCCACTTGCCAACATGGACCTCTCCAATCGTTCAGGACTTCCTCAGCGATAAATTGGGAGACTGGAAAAAGTCACTGAGCGACGCCTCCATCTGGAAGCAGTTGGAGTCTGTTTCTGACGAAGAGCTATGGGCATTGCGTACTAAACTGCGTCATACCCTCGTTGACTTTGCTAAGAAACACGTTGCGAATCAGACACTACAGTGTGTTGAAGACTTAAATCCAGATGCGTTGACGATCGGTTTTGCCCGGCGCTTCGCACCGTATAAGCGTGCTTCTTTGCTCTTCAAGGAGCTGGAAAAAGCTGTTCAAATTTTCTCAAACGAAGACCGCCCGGTTCAAATTCTGTTTGCTGGTAAAGCACACCCTGCTAATGCAGAAGGAAAGCAACTCATCCAGCAACTGGTAGAAATCAGCCGGCATGAGGCTTTCAAAGGCAAACTGATCGTTCTGGAAAATTACAGCATGGAAATTGGACGCATGCTCGTTTCTGGTTGTGATGTGTGGTTGAACAACCCGCGCCGTCCTTATGAGGCAAGCGGTACCAGTGGTCAGAAAGTGCCTGCACATGGAGGACTGAATCTTTCAATTCTCGATGGATGGTGGCCAGAAGGCTATAATGAAACCAATGGCTGGGCTATTGGGCACGAGTCGTCAGCGGATACCAAGGAGCCATCGATTCAGGATCAGGAAGATGTGCGCTTCCTACAGGATACACTCCTTAACGACGTCATTCCTATGTTCTACACTCGGGACGAAGCCGGCATCCCACGCGAATGGGTTGCCCGAATGCGCTCTGCAATGACAACCCTCCCCTGGGCATTCAGCGCCGAACGCATGCTGATCGACTATGTAGAGCAAGTCTACCGCGAACTTGAGTCCGCGTAAGATAGTACGAAGTTCATAACAAAGGGCAGAGCCGGTTCGAGACGAGCTCTGCCCTTTTTGTCTTCCGGAAAAAATATTACGACAAACAAAAAAGGCAGAACCAGTTCCCAGGCTGGTTCTGCCTTTTCGTATTGATTGTTCTACTCAGAACATGTGTCTAAAGCAAGCCATTCTTCTTTGTCCAGCCTGTAAAGGCATCCACGAGTTGCTCGAAAGAATCAAGTACAAAGAGTACGTCTTGCAGGTGCCAAACATCATAATCCTGATGCGTGACAGTTTCTATGTCGAATGGAATCTTGGTCACTTCATTGGATAGCGCATGAATCACTTCATTTTTGGAAGACAGGATGCCTGCTCCAAAGATGCGCTCGCCTTCTGCCTGTTTGATAAGACCAAATTCCACGGTAAACCAGTGAATCCGCTCAAGCATCGGCCTGTGAGCCCCACTGGCATTAAGCGCTGCTTTGCCGAACATCTGGTAGAAGTCGGCAAAAGCAGGCTGGGTCAGCATGGGCATATGCCCAAAAATGTCATGAAAGAGATCGGGTGCAGGGGTATAGTCGATCTCATGGCGCCCCCTGATGTAATCGGTAGAGGGGAATGTGCGCTCTGCTAAAAGCTGGAAGAAATCTCGCTCGTGAAGCAAGCCTGGGATGCGTGCAATCTTCCAATTTGTTGTTTTCTCCAGGATATTGCTGAGTTTTCTCAGGGCAGGAATTTGACTGTTCTTCAGTTGAAGTGTCTGTACTCCTTCCAGAAATGCTTCACCGGCTCTTCCAGGAAGCAACTCCATTTGCCTGTTAAACAGGATCTGCCAGGACTCCTGGTCTACATTGGAGTAAATAGGGTAAGGAATTTCTTCGCCAACAGGAGGGATCTCAATCAGGTGCTGGGGTATGCACCGAGGATCTATGCCTTCCTCGGCGGCCTTTTCGTAAGCAGATAACTCCGCTTTTGGAGTTGGAGAATACTCTATCATGATTTACTGCGTTAAAATTTATATTGGAAGCGCTTTTCTGTTCTCCAGGTTGTCAAGATCAAGAGAACACGCTTGGAAATCTAGCCACAGTATATAGAACGATAATGTACTCGTTCTGTTTAGAGAATTTATTGGACAAACATGCGAAGCTTATTGCATTTTTAGACCTATCAAATAAATCTATTGGGATTTATTTGATCTGTTTCGGGTTTCGTGTTCCGCGTTTCGGGCTGGTTTCGAGTTTATACTGTTCGAACGCGAAACCAACCCGAAACCCGAAACCCGAAACGCGAAACCCGGAACCAAAGAGATGAATCATTAAGGATTCATCTCTTTGTAGTTTATTCCCTATATTCCGACAATCACCCCCACCATTTGTAACGTGATGATTATCAATCCCATTCGTATTCCTTTCGTGCGATATAGTCTGTTCTGCCTTTTTGTTTTCCTGATTGTTTCTTGCTCAGCCCCAGAGGAAGTAGATGAAGCGCCTGCAACGCCTGAGCAGGCTGTGCTAGTTGGTGCGGACAGCGTCTCAAGTACGCTGCCGGAGTTTGCGACAACGTTCATGCCTGATGGCAATACGATGTTTTTCAATCGAACCAGCACAAACCGGGATACCATTAAAATTTTTGCTTCGACCTTGGTAGATGGGGAATGGAGTAATGCAGAACCGTTGTGGTTTTCAGATGGGACGTATCTGGATGTAGACCCATTCGTCAATCACGATGGCACCCGCCTGTATTTCAATTCTGACAGACCGCTCATTGGGGAAGAGCCTATGGAGGAGTTTGATACGTGGTACTCCGAATACAACGACGGCGAATGGAGCACTCCTATCAATATGGGGCCTCCTTTAAATGGGCCGCTTACAGAGGTTTTTGTGTCGTTGACGACTGAAAATACAATCTACTTGAGTATGGCAATAGATGGGCTTCGGGCCATCTACAGATCCGAGTTGACTGATGAAGGGTACGAGCCGCTGGAGAAAATTAATATGCCCATTCCAGACACGGTTGCGGTTGGGAATCCCATGATCGACTCTGAAGAACGATTTCTTTTATTCACAACCCGGCAGCTAGACGGATACGGAGATTCGGATATATATATCGCTGATCATTTAGGAGATGGCCTATTTGATAATGTCCGGAACGCCGGCCCCCTCGTAAACTCAACGTATACTGAATTTGCACCCGGAATCAGTCCTGATGGGCAATACCTCTACTTTGCATCAGAGCGGCCTGGAGTTGTAGGTCCAATGGAAGATGGTGTGCGTCCGCCCGGGGATTTGTATAGGGTGAGCCTGGAGGCAGTGGTAGGGGAGTAGGACTATTGCTGTTGTTTCTGATCCTCTCGCCTTAAGAATAGCGCAACCCAGATATACCCGGCAAAAGCGAGTCCGCTCAAGCCAAGCGATTGGTTCGATACGTGCACGATCCCTTCAACCGCGTACTCGGACATGATGCCGACGGCGATGAACATGACCGCAAAAAGAAAGGCGCCGCTTAGTATCATTGGCCAGGAATCAAAGAGGCGTGTGTCGAACATGAGGCATCTGGGTGATGGAGTAAGAGAAGGGTTTATATCACCATACGGTATCGATCCGTGAAGCGCAAGGGAATTAGACTGAATGGTGCTTTAGCCCTGTATTTTTGTTTTCCCAGAGTGTGAATTAGGCATTTCAGATTGTCTCCATAACATTCCTGGGTAGAGGCAGGGCAGGTTCTTCCAGCCCGATGATATACCGACAGTGTGAACAAGGCCTATCGGATAGTCTCCATACCATTGCTGGGTGGGGAGAGGGGAAGTTCTTCCAGCCCGATGATATACCAACAGTGTGGACAAGGCCTATCGGATAGTCTCCATACCATTGCTGGGCAGGGACAGGGCAGGTTCGGTCAGCAGAAAGGGATTCCCAGAGCGAGAATAAGGCGTTTCAGATTGTCTCCATAACATTCCTGGGTAGGGAGATGGAAAGCCAGCACTGAATCATTGTATCCCAAACAACTGAATTTTTCCAGTCAGGCAAATTACAGGGTGAAGATGACACCTGCGATGATAAACGCAACCAGCGAGATTAATCCAAGCAAGGAGGTATACACCAACTGGGTATTCACGTGGTCCACGTGGTCGCAGGCGGCAGACATTGAGGAGATGATGGAGGTATCTGATAGCGGGGATGAATGGTCTCCAAACACGCCACCCGATAAAATGGCACCTAAAATCAGCGCCGGGTTCATCCCTAATCCTGTAGCTAAGGGGAGGGAGATCGGGATCAGGATGGCGAAGGTGGTCCAGGAAGAGCCCAGCGTAAAGGAGATCACGCAGCCCAGTATAAAGACTAGTGCTGGCAACCACCACGCAGGGGCACCCTCACCAATCAGATTTACAAGGTATTGGCCCATTTCCAAGTCTTTCGAAATTTGACCGAGTGCAAAGGCGAATACGATGAGGATAGTTACAGGTAAAAGTCCTGACGCCCCTTTAAGAATCAAGGATGTTGATTTTACAGGAGACAAAAGCGACTTCCCGTTGCGAGGAATCGCATACATCAGGGTTGCTACAATGATGCCCGTTGATACTGCCCAAAGTACGGATGTAGAGCCACTGCCGCACATAAGTACGTTCGTCATGGTGCATTCCTCATTCCCACTACCGGTAATCCAGAGGCCAACGAAGATCATCCCGATCATAGAAAGAAGGGGCACCAAAAGGTCCGCAACACGGTGCTGCGAGTTTTCGACAGGTTGAATCTCGGATACATCTTCGGATATCATTGGGCGGGAGCCTTCTCGGATGAGTTGACCCGTCTCACGCGCTCGTTTTTCTGCCTTTGCCATTGGACCAAAGCTCCAACCCGTTAGAGCCAGGACAAGGGCAAAAAGGATAGCGAGGATAGAGAAGAAGTTAAAAAGCAACGATGAAGCCAGTAAGACGACGGCATCGCTTTCGATAATAGCACCTGAACTAATCAGCAATCCCAATACATACGCCCCCCATCCATTGAGTGGTATCATCATGCACACAGGAGCGCTAGTGGCGTCACAATAATAGGCGAGCTTTTCTCGGGGAATCTTAAGCTTGTCGAAGAAGGAGCGGCTTACAGCGCCAACAGTCAGTGACGTGATACTGGATTCGACAAAGATGAGCATCCCCGTCGTCCAGGCCAGTAACTCAGCCCCTCTTCGGGTGTTGCCCCAGCCTCGCTTTTGTGCCCAGCTCACAAATCCATAGACGCCGCCGGAGGCTTGCACAAGAGCGATCAAACTACCAACTAACAGACAAAAAAAGACGATTCGAGTATTGCTGGCACTGGTGAACACACGAACCAGTTGTTCTCCTAACTCACGGAGGCCGAGTATAGGGTTACCGCCAACCAATATAGTAGTGCCGAGAAGGAGGCCGATGAATAGCGATAAATATACTTCACGAGTCCAAAGGGCAAAGCCGATGGCAGCTACCGGGGGTAGCAGAATAATCCACTCCATAGGGGCATTAAAAATAAGCTGGCGCGTTTCCTGGTTTCCACTTGATACTGCACCCAACTGAGGGCAGTTGCTCGTTAAGGGGAGCATCACCAGATAATAAGGAATCCAGCACTCTTTTGAGATCTCCTCCGTGCGCAGTACCGCGGCCGGGGCGGGTTTCGTCAAATCGGCCGCTATAGATCAAAGTATGGTCCTTGTCAAACACGAATAAATCGGGCGTACAGGCGGCTTTATACGCTTTGGCTACTTCTTGCGACTCATCAAACAGGTAGGGGAAGGGAAAGTGAACGTCCTTGGCCCGTGTAGCCATGTTGTCAAAACTATCCGCCGGATAGGTAACAGGGTCGTTAGAATTGATCGCGACAAAGTGGATACCCTTCGCCATATACCCATTTGCAACGTCTACTAGAGGATCCTGGATATGGATGGCATACGGACAATGATTGCAGGTGAAGACGACCACGAGAGGTCCCTGGTACAGAGAAAGAGAACGTGTCTCAGTTGCATGCTCGTCCACCCAGGGATTAGATATCGCCAGGTCAAAATCAGGAGCAGAAGTGCCTAACGCAATGCCGGCAGAGTTAACAGCCATAGTTAATTTATTTGTTTCGGGTTTCGCGTTTCGGGTTTCGGGTTTGTTTCGGGTTTGGCAAGAACTAACTCTTAACCAACACGAAACGCGAAACCCGAAACTCGAAACAAAAAATTATATATCCTCTGGCCAGGCGGCGGAGCGGCGGATCTGGTCGAGGGGGGAGACTACGGTGGAGGCGATGTTAGCGATATGGGCGCTTACTCGGTTAAGCATGCGAGCGCTCAGGGCATACACAACGCCTTCGTTGCCGGTTATTTCATCGTCGTTAGCGAGTTCTGCGATGTAAATGGCTACCTTTTTCTTCAGGTCCTTGTGCGTTTCCATGATGTACTCCGCTTCTTGAGTTTCTTCTTTAAAGAACCCTTTTTCGAGTTTTTGGAAGAGATCGAGTACGTGGTCCCTGAATTCTCTCAACGGCTTAACTTTAGGCCCGAGCCGTGGCTTTTTAGACATTGCAGCCACCTTCGCTAGCGATTTAGCCAGGTCACCGATTCGTTCGGCTTCATGAACAATGCTAATCAGCTTGAGGCTGAAGATGAGATCTTTTTCTGGATGGATGCTCAGGTGCTCGAAAACTGTTCTTCGGATACGTTGCTCACCGCGGTTTATCCGTTTGTCCAGTTCACTGAGGTCTTCCTCGAGTACTTCATTCTCCAGAAGGTGTGCAGCTGCTGAAGTGACCATGTCCCGCCCGAGATAGACCATTTCCTGTATTTCTTCGGTGGCTTGCGCAACGAGGGGTGGGTAATCGTTCTTAAGTAGGTCAAAAAAACCCATATAGTTCTCTAGCGATTTGGCATGTAGTTAAGGTAGGGGGGATAATAAAATAACGAAATTATTGTAATGTTAGGTAATGAAATAAATTCATCCCTCTTTCAACCAACGAGCAATCCCTTGTTGAGAAGTTGGTGTGTCGCTGTAGGTGCACAGTATTTCTGCTGATGCTGGAAGGTCATTCAAGATACCGGGGTCTCCCATGGCTATAGTAGTCGTTTGTGAGGGGATGATCAGTTGTTGCAGGTATTCTTTGAGATGATCTGGAAGCCCAAAGGCTCTCCATGCTGCCGGTTTGGAGACAACAAAAAGCAGCAGTTTATTCGCTTTTTCCCTTTGCTGGCGGATTTGTTCAAGAATGTTCTGGGGCGTTTTGTCGTCAATCTCAAAATATGTAAGGTTTGGATTTTGAGCGCGTAATAGACGCCCAAGTGGTTGCTCTGCAGGATCCAAATGGGTTTTAAATGGCAGAACAAGCAGTGCAAGGGGGGAATCTAAAGATTGAAAATCGATTGCTGCTGGGGCCATGGTGTCAATGGCATCGTAAGCAATCTGTTGTGCCGTCTCTAGATGTTCTTGTGAACCGATGCATGTTTGAGTCTCTGCTGCATAAGGTTGTGAAAATACATGGCCTCCAAAGCGTTGGGTAAGGCCCGTTCTGAGTTGCTGAATGCGCTCGATGGAAGAATCTAATTGGGCTTCTTCAACTTTCCCTGATTCGACGGCCTTAATGATTGCTTCTACGAACTGAATGGGATCTGGAGGGTCAAGGAGAATATCCACACCGGCGTTAATGAGCCTGGCTACGCTATCTTCAATACTGAGGCCTTGCGTCCAAATGCCCTTCATGATGAGGCTATCAGTTATAACAGGCCCCTTAAAGCCAAGCTTTGAGCGAAGCAAGGTGGTCAGGATAGGATGAGAGAGGGTAGCTGGCAGTTGGGCAGGGTCCAGGGCTGGAAACGCCACGTGGGCGGTCATGACTGCTGTTACTCCTTCATCGATAGCAGCTTTAAATGGAGCCAGGTCGTGCTGGGTGAGCTCTTCTAGAGATGAGGTGACGACCGGTAGTGCTTCATGGGAGTCGGTCGATGTGTTCCCGTGGCCTGGAAAGTGCTTGGCTGTCGCGTATAATCCTGCTTCCTGGCAGGAAGCGACAAACGCCTTTACGTGTTCATTTACTTCCGGTGTTGTAGTACCAAAAGCCCGAATGCCTATGATTGGATTTCTTGGGTCGAGGTTCACATCGGCGACGGGGGTAAAAGCGATATGCACACCACATGCGAGTGCTTCGCGGGCTGTAATGCGTGCAAACGCCCTGGTTGCTTCAATGCCTGCTCGCCCGATGGCTCTTGCATGAGGAAACAAGGTGGCGCCTTCAAGTTGTTGCCCTGCTCCCCGTTCTATGTCTGATCCAACAATAAGCGGCTGTTTGACCAGTGATTGCAGTTCAGAAAGCGCATGTGGTGTATGATGAGCGTGTCCATTAAAGAGAACCAATCCGCCAAAAGCGAACTCCTGTAGCATAGATTTAAACCGGTTGAGGTCTTCTTCTACACGAACAGGAGGTACCATGTTGGATCCCAGGCGTGGAAACACGATCTGGGCAGCCTTTTCAGGAAGAGTATGCATAATGTGCTAGATATACAGGTTATGCTGGTGTATGTATGTCTCAACGCCTTCAGGTACGAGATAGCGAATGGATTTATGTTCTGCAACTCGCTCTCGAATACCAGTACTTGAAATGTCTATTAGGGGCGCAGAGGAGTAGGAGATTCGATCAGGGAAGTTGATTTGAACTTCCGTTTTCTCCGGATTGACGCCCGTCCGGTTGTATACGATCAGGGGCACTTTTTTAAGGATGGCTTCAGGCCTGTGCCACGTCATAAAGTCGTCCAGGCTGTCCCCTCCGATAATGAGGTGGTAGTCAATAGACGGCTCTGCTTCTTGAAGGCTCTGGATGGTGTCAACCATATACGATGTTCCCTTACGATCAACCTCGATTGTAGAAAGGCTAAATTGATCGTGGCCTTCAATGGTAGTACCTACCATCTGAAGCCGGTGAGTTACATCATCAGAACCTGCCGTTGCTTTATGCGGAGGGATGTAATTGGGGATCCAGAGAATATGATCGAGCCTGAATTCATCCCTGATCGTCTCAGCAATAATCAGATGTGCGATGTGTGGAGGATTAAACGAACCCCCAAATATACCTACCTGTATGGCCATTCCCAGTGGGGATAGGATTAACTACCCGTGGATGTGACCTCTGTGACAGGAGTTGGGGCGTCCTCTCCGAGAGCTTCTAACCTGTCCTGGGCTTGCTTAAAGAGTGCTTCAGCTTCCTTTAAATAGGGGCTTTCTTGGAAGATTTGAGTCAGGCGGTCATAGTTTTTGATCGCAGACTCTAATCGTTCAGGTTGCCTCGTGCTGATACTCTGGTCGCTAAAAGCAATGTACGATCGCATGGCGCCAACAAGCGCCTGTTGGGCGAATTCAGTGTCCGGATAGAGGTCAAAGACAGACTCAAAAGAAAGCGCTGCTGCTTCATATAATTCCCGCCGCTCGTACAGTTTTGCTGTATCAAACTGCTTCTTGGCCAGCTTGGATCGAAGTTCTACGATCACTTTTTGTGCCTCGTCCACCAAATCGTTGTTTGGAAAACGATCCATAAACAGTTCAAACTCTTCGATTGCTCTTTTTGTATCCGATTGGTCGAGCGCTGATTCTGGTGATAAATCGAAGTAGGTCATCGCCCACTCAAAGTTGGCCTCTGGGAGGCGTTCGTCGGCCCGGTAGATTTTCGTGAAGCGCTCGTACTCATTGGCTGCAAGCAGGAATTCACCATTTTTCCGGTAAGAACGAGCCAGGTAAATTTGCGCGTCTGGAGCCCACTGGTGAGTACGCCCGAAGCTAAATACCCCCTGGAAGTACTGAATAGCGAGATCATACTTCCCTTCCTCGTAAAGCGCGCGTCCTTTTCCGAAGGCTTCTTGAGGCGTCGTGTATGCTATGCGCCCTGCGTTAGAGCAACCTAACAGGGTAAGAGAAACAATGAGGAGGGTTAAAAAAGCTTTGGCCACGTTCATAATATAAATAGGTACCGAAGGTGCACAGCGCCGGGTACGGTGTAATTGAGTATACGAGGTATACGGTGTAGTGGTGATAACGGATCGCCGGGCTGGATTATTATATAAGTCTGTCTAACAGACTAATCGGCGGCTAATACGATGGGGGATACGGGCTGTTCCAGTTTGTTATTTCAATAGTTGCACGAGTCCATCCGTGTAACGGTGGAAGAACATTGCCTCGTTTATGTTTCCGTTACTGAAGTCAATGCGATTTCCCAGGCCCTGGAATGCACCGGATTCCCGGAATAACATGTAGAGGGGGGACTGTGGATTAGTTGCGAATCTTGGTAGAAGCGAAGTTATGAAATTGGCAACGTCATAGCCGCTATACGAAAGGCGAATAGGGTCCAATCCGTATTCAGTGAGGTATCGTGATTGAAACTCAAGAGCCAGGGAATCATCAGGAGCCACGAAAAAGTCGTTGCTATACGTCGTTGTATAATTGCTGGCCAGGGACACATTGGCGATACTGTGCCATTCTTTGTTGCCAATGATGCGAATATTGCGAGAGCCGAGGCCCATTCGGTCCATGCTCGCGAGGGCCCCACCAATAAGCGTAGATGCATTTCCACCGTTGATGGGCAGGTATACGGCTTCAGCTTTGACTAGTGTATCCCGGCTTACCGAGTCACTAAGCCTGAACCAGGAGCGGGAATTAGAAATAAATTCCTGGTACACAGGTTCGATCTCTAATTCGTAGAGTTCTTTCTGGAATCCTCTAATCATGCCCAGGCTTTCTGAATTCGAATCATCTGCGAGAATCCCTATCGATTCAATGCCCAGGCCTCTCACAACAAATCGGGCCATCTGCCTGCCCCGGATTTCAAGGGAAGGGTTGGCCTGAAAAACATAGGCCTTGTTAAATGAGACCGCCTCAGCAGTAGCAAGTGGAGCAATCAACACGGTTTGCAATCGTTCAGCCTCTCCAGCTGCAGCAATGGCCTCGTTGCTGAAAAGAGGGCCGATAATAGCGTCGACATTTTCAAACTCCACCAATTCTCTGATTGCTTGCCGGGCCTGTTCCGGGTCATTGTTTGTATCCCGGAAAACCATGATGATCCTTGGCGGTGGTTGCATGAATGATTCCGGGTCAATCAACGAGATCCGGCTGTTGTATTCATCCACGGCCATGTGAATGCCATTAAACATCTGTTGGGACAACGAAGCGGCATCGCCGTTCAGGGGCAGTGCTATGCCTAAGCGGAAAGGAGGAGCCGAGCTAGACTGAACTTCTGATTCTCCGCTTGCAAAGCCAATAATTTGGTTTGCTTCGATCGTGTATTTACTGGTAGGATAGGATTCTGTGAGCAATTCGAGGACGTCTATAGCCTCGCCAAACCGTTGCTGCATGTACAACGCTTTGCCTTGCATGAGAAAAGCAGCCGTTGTCTTTCTGTGGAGTTCGTAATTGTTTGCAGCAACGCCAAAAAGCCGCTCAGCAACATCATAGTCTCCATCGTCATAGGCATCAATCGCAGTTCGGAAAACGGATTCTGCAGAGTCGATGATGGGGATTAGGGCTTGTGAAGCTTGCCCCTGTGCAGGGGAAGCATATCCCAAGAAAAGAACGATAAGAACAAGATATAGCGACTTCATTCCCACTCTATAGTTGCTGGAGGTTTGGAGCTAATATCGTAAACGGTCCGATTAATACCCCTCACCTCATTAACGATTCTACTTGATACGTGCGCCAGGAAATCATGCGGGAGGCGGGCCCAATCGGCAGTCATACCATCTACACTGGTGACCGCGCGAAGTGCACACACATTTTCATACGTCCGAAAATCTCCCATAACACCGACTGTTTGTATGGGGAGCAATACAGCAAAGGCTTGCCATACACTGTCGTAGAGATCGAAGTTTTTCAGTTCTTCTATAAAGATAGCATCTGCCTCTCTTAAAATCTCTAATTCTTCCTTAATGACAGGACCAATGACGCGAACGGCAAGGCCTGGGCCGGGGAACGGATGACGTTTTACTATGGATTCTGGCACATTGAGCAGCCTGCCGATTTCCCTGACTTCGTCTTTGAATAACTCGCGAAAGGGTTCAAGGATTTCAAATCCTAGCTTTTCTGGGAGGCCACCCACATTGTGATGGGTCTTAATTGTTGCCGAAGGGCCCTTGAAAGAGACACTTTCGATAACATCGGGATACAGAGTACCTTGGGCCAGGAACGCAGGGCGTTCCCCAAGGTCAGAAGAAATTCTGTCGGTTACTTGTTCGAACACTTCTACAAACGTATTACCAATGATCACTCTCTTCCGTTCGGGGTCCGTCACATTGGCAAGACGGTCCAGGAAGAGGTCCGATGCGTCTTCGGCTTCGAGCCTGATATGAAAGTGATCTCTAAACGTACGCTGAACATCTTCCCATTCATCCTTCCTGAGCAACCCGTTGTTCACAAAGATACAGGTAAGCTGTTCTCCGAGTGCTCTCTGAAGGAGGACGGCAGCAACCGATGAGTCGACACCGCCGGACAACCCCAGGATAACTTGTTTCGAACCTACGGTTTTTCTGATCTCTTGAACCTTTTCCTCAATAAAGGATTCCGAGGACCAATCTCCTGAACAGCCGCAAATTTTGAGGACAAAATTTTTGAGGACGTCCTTACCGTACTCAGTATGTATGACTTCAGGATGAAACTGAACACCATAGTGCGACCTGTTAGAAGATCGAACAGCCGCAATGGGCGCGTTGTCTGTATGGGCGAGAAGTTCAAAGTCGTCTGGGAGAGACGCGAGGTGATCCCCATGGCTCATCCATACCGTTGACCCCGAAGGAATGCCATTGAGTAGATCGGATGGGTCGTCGATGATGATCTCAGCACGTCCGTATTCCTTTGCCCGCGCATTCTCCACCTTTCCACCTAGTTTATAGGCCATGGCTTGAAGTCCGTAGCAGATGCCGAGGATAGGAAGTTGAGATCCATCCTCACGTGAGGCATGAAGGAGCTCATCGGCGAATAGAGGGGCATCCGCATCGTAGACCGAATAAGGGCTTCCTGATAGAATGATGCCCTTCGGGTTCATTGCTAAGATAGTGTCCAGAGATTCCGTGCAGGGGTATATCTCAGAATACACCCCGGACTCTCGTATGCGGCGAGCGATCAGTTGGGTATACTGCGATCCAAAGTCCAGTATTATGATACGTTCGTGCATATAAATAGATAATGATTGTCAGAAGTAGGTTTAGCAGCCCCAAAATACAAGGCTTATTGACCTACCATTTCCTGGTAAGCAGATGAGGTTAATAGTGCTTCGACATCCGATGGATTTTCAACCTTAACTTTGATCATCCAGCCTTTATCGTAAGGTGATTCGTTGATGAGTTGTGGATTATCTTCCAGTTCTTCATTATGCTCGATCACTTCTCCTTTCACCGGCATAAACAGATCAGAAACCGTCTTTACCGCTTCTACAGAGCCAAAAACTTCATCTTGATCAAACTCAGATCCAACATCTTCAAGATCCACATAGACAATGTCACCCAATTCACCTTGAGCGAAATCAGTAATGCCGATGGTGGCAACAGAGCCATCGAACGAAATCCATTCGTGGTCTTTCGTGTATTTTAAATTGTCAGGAAAAGTCATACTAGGACAGGGATTAGTTAAGTTCTGCTTCTGGTTTAAGGTCAAAGGAATCCAAGAAGTGGGTGTCAAAGTTCCCGGACTGAAAATCAGGGTTGTCCATCAATTGTTTGTGGAACGGGATGGTTGTCTTGACTCCTTCGATGACAAATTCATTCAGTGCTCGCTTCATCTTATTGATAGCGAGTTCACGCGTACGGCTTCTCACGATGAGCTTCCCGATCATGGAATCGTAATAGGGAGGAATATAGTATCCTGCGTACGCATGGGTGTCCAGGCGCACTCCATGACCTCCAGGAGGATGAAACGTAGTAATCATCCCCGGTGAAGGACTAAAATTCTTGTGAGGGTCTTCCGCGTTGATTCTACATTCGATAGAATGGCCTTCCATAGGGATGGATCGCTTTCGGATGGTTTCGCCCATTGCGACGCGAACCTGGTATTCGATCAGGTCGCAGTCCGTGACTTCCTCTGTAACTGGATGCTCTACCTGAATTCGGGTATTCATTTCGATGAAGTAGAAATTCATGTCCGCATCAACGAGGAACTCAACCGTTCCTGCGCCTTCATAATTTACCGCTTCAGCGCCGCGAATGGCCGCTTGCCCCATTTTCTCTCTTAATTCAGGAGAAATGATTGGGGAAGGTGATTCCTCAACCAGCTTTTGGTGCCGCCGCTGTATGGAGCACTCACGTTCACCGAAGTGGATCACGGTCCCTTTGCCGTCGCCCAATAATTGGATTTCCACGTGGCGTGGTTGGAGGATGAATTTCTCCAGGTACACATCGCCGTTTCCAAATGCAGCAGCAGCTTCCGTTTGGGCAGAAACGAAGTTCTTTTCGAATTCTGAAGGCTCATGGATAATACGCATCCCTTTACCACCACCGCCCGCTTTTGCTTTTGCGAGTACCGGGTAACCAATTTCACGAGCAAGTGCCATTCCTTCATCTATACTCTCAACAATCCCTTCGGACCCAGGAACAGTAGGGACATTGGCTTTGGTCATGGTCGTCTTAGCAAGACTCTTGTCCCCCATGAGAGAAATGGTATGCCCGGTGGGACCGATAAACTTAATGTTATGGTCGGCGCAGATATCGCTGAACTCTGCATTTTCGGATAAAAAGCCGTATCCGGGATGGATGGCGTCTGCACCGGTAACCTCAGCAGCTGCAATGAGCCGATCTGGGCGTAGATAGCTTTCTTTAGAAGCAGGGGGGCCTATACAGACGGCTTCGTCTGCAAAGCGAACGTGTAATGCATCGCGGTCCGCTGTTGAATAAACGGCCACAGTTTTGAGGCCCATTTCATGGCACGTACGAATAACTCGGAGGGCAATCTCGCCTCGATTTGCTATCAGAACTTTATTAATCATAGAAGATGATCCGTGTTAACTCTTGAGCAATCAATGCTATATGACGCAATCAATGCTATATGACGCAATCAATGTTATTTGATGCGATCAATGTTACTTAATAGAGGCAACTACCCTTTGGCGATGACAAACAAAGGTTGGTCGTATTCAACGGGCTCTGAGTTATTGATCAAGATCTCTTTGACAGTACCTGATACCTCGGCCTCGATTTCGTTCATGAGTTTCATCGCTTCAATGATACAAAGAACATCGCCTTTATTTACTCGATCACCTACAGAGATAAACGGATCTGCATCTGGGGAAGGAGCTGAGTAATAAGTGCCTACAATCGGTGCTTTTATGGTATGGTCGTTTGCAGAAGTAGCAGCGGGAGCAGGTGGAGCAGCTTCTTCAGCGGGAGCAGGAGCAGGCGCAGGTGTTGCTGGTGCAGGCGGGGCCACGGGGGCCGGTGGCTGCACGGGTACTGCTGGAATAGCTTGTGGCGCAGGAGCTGGAGGGAATGCAGGTGGATAGTAGGTTGGTGGAGCCGCAGGAGGAGGGTAATAAGGGACCTGCTGCGCAGGTGAAGCCGATTGAATTGACACATTAGGGGTGTTTCGGCGAACAACCAGCTTAAAATCATCCTCTTCAATTTCAACTTCAGCAACACCGCTTTCCGATACGATTTTTAGCAACTCACGTATTTTTGCCAGGTCCATAGCTTATTTTCTCCTTATAGATAGGTCGGGGTAGCACATTGATTAACTTAGGAAGTAGCAACGCGGGTGACGTATTTACCTTCCTCCGTATTCACGCGGATAGTATCTCCTTCGTTGATGAACAGTGGGACGTTGACGACAGCCCCGCTTTCCAGGGTGGCCGGTTTAGTGGCACCGGTTGCAGTGTCTCCTTTAATCCCTGGTTCGGTTTCTGAAACCACAAGCTCAACAGTAGATGGAATTTCTACATTGAGTGGTTGTTCAGTCTCAGCATGGAAAAGAATGTCTACAAGGCCGCCATCTTTGATGTACTCACGGAGGCTTACCATGTCCGCCCGTAAAGAGAACTGCTCGTAGGTATCTTGATTCATAAAATGAATGCCGAGATCGTCTTCATACAATAATTGGCATCTTCTACGTTCAATGCGAGCCGTGTCTACTTTTTCCCCTGCTCTGAATGTATTGTCGACAACTTTCCCGTTTTTTACATTCTTAAGCTTTGTGCGGACGAAGGCGCCGCCTTTACCCGGCTTGACATGCAAAAACTCGATGATTGTCCATAAATCGTTATTCCATACAAGGGTAAGCCCGTTTCTGAAATCGCTAGTATTCGCCATAATCTATCAATAATAACAGGTGTCGCAGTCTAATCCGTAGCCTGGTTAGAGCGAAACCGAGGTATAATGTCTACAAGTAAATTTGAGTGTTAAGATCCACTGTAATGGGGAATATACCCTCTTGATGAGGTGTCGTCAACACTATGTGGCACCCATGTACTCCCGAGAGGGTTACATTGTTGTTTGGAACCGGGTAGCCTCATCAACAATTCACTTAAGCTCCGTAAAAAAAGAAATTGCAACGAATTGATAGAAAAAAAGTTTAAAGCAGAGATAGAGCGATTTTTGTCGTTGCTGACGGCGCAAAACCAATTGAAACATCGCTGTATTTAAGGGTTTAGCCCTTTAGATATATGGAAGCTATTCCTTTATGTGTCTCGCATTTTACGAAGTGAAGGCAAGTCGTTGTACAAAATGACAGACACACCAACCATGGAGTAGGGTAGAGCTGGATTATTAGTGATCGGCGATAAATACTCTAGGGTTTTAAGATTATGAGGCTATCAACGAGGCAGCATTGACATACGTCCCAAAAGTCCTTACCGGTATCGACATGGTAGATACCTCTTGGGGAGGCATGTACCAAGGTGGATCGTACATGTGCTATGGTCACGCGTCTAGTGGACGTGGCCTGCTAGGTATGCTGTTTCTTCAAACCGGCGTATTACTGGAAGAATCGTGCTTGTTCTTGTCTCCAGGGCGTCCACACGATTGGATGATTCAAGCATCCACCGTCAATTTTGATCTGAAAGCTGCTCGTGATTCAGGCCAGGTACGATTGGTGTGGATTCCTTCCTCTCATGGAGACGCTATGCCAAGGGGCCAGGATGCTTCAAGGGTTATCGGGGAATTGACCACTATCATTCATAAAGAAGCCCCCAAACGCCTGGTTATCAACGACTTCTCGCCCTTCTTACGATTTAGATCATTTGAGCAATTCAAGGCTGCCTTTGTTCAATTTATGCAGCAGTTGGGTAAACTCGGAGATACAACGCTGATCTTGATGATGCCCGATGCGGTGAATACGCCATCCCAGCAAATCATTGATTTCATGAAAAATCACATGACGGGATCGATACATATTGCGCTGGAAAAAGAGGAGGGGGCTGAGAACAAACGACGCGTCACGTTATTGCCGGGAATCGGTCATGTAAATCATGAACTGTTTGCGCACTGGAAGATACCTGGAGACACTCGGGGCACAATGCCAGAGGTACAGGTGCATACCGAACCGAATGCGAATTTCTCCCGGCGGTCCATGACGCCAAATTTGCTCAAAGCAGGTTCGCTGGCTCATATAGAAATAGAAGATGTAATACCTTTACATGGCAAAATTGCATTGCCTACAGTCGGTATTGAATCGATTCAGAAAGTGACGTTGGAGAATGAGGTGTTTTTTTCCAAGCTGAAACGGCTCTTCAAACAAAGGGAACTGTCCTATTTTGATCCCTTTTTATTGGTAGCCTTGCGCATGGAGCATAAAAACATCGACATTGATCCTGACATCGTTTTTGATAATGTGCTTTCCGTAATGACGCACATGGTCGAAGATGAAGACCACATGCTCTGCGATCTGGATCGGGAACGAATTATTGTTGTCTTGCCCAACAAAGGGGCCGAATCTATTCAAGAAGTGTTTGAGGAGTTGCAAGCTGGCTTAAAAGAGCAGGCTCCGGACCTGGCAGAAATTTTACCTAATGCTGTCTCTGCAGTCGCAGTTGCCGACGGCCATCCATTCGGAAGTCCTGAAGATTTTCTGGCTTATGCACTCGAAGGGGAATAAAAACTGATCTATAGCTCCCTATCTCTTATTCTCTACTCTCTATAATGAAATATCTGTCCTTATTCATTCTGTCCATTATGCTGGCGTGTGCTATTCCCACGGCCTCTCAGGCCCAGGTGCCCGTCAGGCAGACAACGTTGTTCAGTGAGAAGGACCTGGCTATTCTACAAGAGCAAATCGAAGAAAACCCCAATGATTACTTGGCCCGCCGCCAGTATGCGGACGCTCTGTACGAGTTTGGGCGGTTTAGAGAGGCGGCTGATAATTACGAGGTGTTTCTACAGCACTTTCAAGGTGCACCGGATACAATCCACCGATTTTTAATTTCGATTGCAGGATATGCTGGGGATAACTTGAGGGGTGAAAAGGCAACAGCCAAGTATCTCACGTTTTATCCCTCTGATCATGCCCTCTATACTCGATTGGGCTATTTCAGGTTGTGGCAAGGGAAGCATGAACCGGCTATTGAGGCGTTTAACCAGGCATTGAAACTAAACCAAGGGGATTTCGAGGCGCAAAAAGGTATCGTTGAAGCGAATGCAGCTATTAGCCTGAACAATCGCCTATCACGCAGTATACCTGAGGCGCCTTCCGATTCTTCCTCGTTTCCTCAACTCGATGAGAGGCGGTACCGGTTTATTCAGGAACTGATGCATTACCGGCGGTACAGCTCCGCGTACGACGAACTCATGCTGTTGAGAGAACGCCATGATCATACGAGGCGGTGGCTTGCCTTGTACACCGAAATCGACACGGCGTTAATTTCCATTTTAGGCAGGACACCGGCCTATCCGGTGGATCGGTATTATTATCTATTACAACACCAACCAGATAACCTGGCCATAAGATACAATCTCGTAGAAGAGTTTATCGCGAACAATCGTATCGGGGAAGCCTACGAGACGTTGATGACGCTGGACCACGTCGATCCTCAGGATACCATATATCTGTCCTTGCTGAACCAGATTGATGATAAGAAAGAAGACTGGTTGGTTGGCCGGATCGAAGAAGTGGAAGAGCAAGTGGCTCAGGATTCTATGGATGTATCCGCACTGAAGGAGCTTATCGATTTGTACCAGTTTGCCCGCCGGCCGGAAGAGACGTTGCCTCTTTATGAACGATGGGTATCCTTAGAGACGTCTGCTGCTGTCCAATTCCAATATACCCAGGCTTTGCTGGATACTGGGGATTATCCTCGTGCATTGGCTGAAACAGAGGCGCTGCTTGAAAGCTCGCCATTGAATATTAAGTATATACAATTATATACGCGCCTGGCGCTTGCAAATCGGGCTTCGGTAGATCGGTCGATTCAATTGTTGGACGATTATTTAGATGTGCAGCCAGAACACGTTGATGCCTTGCTGGATCTATCGGAGTTATACCTTGCAAAAGGCAACGCACCGAAGGCCGATACGTTGTTGCGCAAAGGCTTTACACTGGGGCAACCTCGCGATAGATACCGGTTGTATCTGCTTGATCAGAGAATCAGCATGCAACTGCTCAGCCTGGAAAAGCAGCGGCAGGAATATGTGCTGTATCAGGCCCAGAGGGAAGCCGTCGCAGAGAATTATGAGGAAGCTATTAAGCTGTACCTCTCCTATCTGGACATCAAGGGCATTCGAACACGGCAGGATCTCATTGAACTGGCTCGATTGTACTCCCTTTCTGAGGATTATCTTACAGCCCTAAGTATCCTATACGAGCTTAAAGAAAAGGGCGCGCCACCTACTATTTTAAAGGAGATCGCCAGAAATCGATACTATATGGCCGATCACTCCGGGGCGATCATTGAGTTGAGGAAATACATCGATGCGTTTCCCAATGATGTCGAGGCGCGTTCGATGTTGCAGCAAATTTATGTAGAGGTCCAGGACTTCCAGGAAGCGGATTCTATCCTCACCCCGATCGAACAAATTGCTGATAATTCAAGGCTGACGCGTTCTTTCAAGCGAAGAGTCAACGAACGCATTACATTGATTGAGCGATCGATTAGTACGGATTATGTAGGATTGGTTGTCCCTGTATCCAGATACACCAGGGCACAGGGTAGTATTACGAGTTATGAGCACTGGGCGCAGGGCCTGTTAACTCAGATCACGATGCCGGCGGATCCTCGTCCCTTTGTATTAACGGCTGGCCTAATCTCTCACTTCTTGGAAGGAAGCCGGCGGTTGTTGCCCAATACACTGTCTTCGCTAAGCAGAGTGAACCAGGTGCTGGTAGGAAGTTATTTTGACCTTACCGAGCCGCCTGTTGGTTCATCGGTTGGCTACAGAGATCGTTTGTTGCTGAATTTTGGCGTGTTTGATTATTCGGGAGGGCGTACCACAGGGTTTGCTGAAATCTATTACCTCCGGCATCGGCCCGGTAAGTACACGGCATCGGTTGGTTGGCAGAATACGGAAGGGGGGATTGCATTGTGGTCACCAGCGGGAGGCGAATTTGGGCTGCGTCTATCGCAGTTTGAAACGTCTCTTGAATCCGATCATATACTACCGGACTCTTTGTTACGGGTACGTGCCGAAGTCGACTTCAATAATGTGAAGGGGGTGGCAGACAGTACACTGACCAATAGAGATAAAAACAACGGAATCAGTGTACGGTTAGAGGCGAGTATTCGGATGTTGAAGAATACCTATTTAGGCGCGAGCCTCAATGGAATAAGTTACCGCAATACGCTGGAAACGTATTTCTCTCCGAGTAAGTATCGAGCGTACGATATATGGGTTGAATACGAGGACGAATTAATCGGCGATTGGTATTTCCGGACCAGGTTGACGTCTGGGATAGCGTTCTATCGAAGGAGTTCGTTTGCTGCTCGTATTGAGGCAGATGTTATCTATAGATTTAACCAGCAACTCTCATTTAGTTTAAATACTAGCGCCGGCTATTCCGTACGTTTCCTCGATGGGGAGGAAGCATTACGTGACAACCGTTTTAGAATGGCACTATTTTCTGCCGCTCTATACTGGACACTGTAATTTTTTACCGGCAACTCGAATACAATGTTTTCTTTCTTTAAAAAAATCATTGCCTCTTCCAGTCAGGAAAAGGAATCTTCCGAAGAGCCTCAATCCGAGGAGGGAGTTGTTCAGAATCCGTTGGATACATCCATTCCTTACTCGGTACGATCTGCTGCCATTGCTGCGAGCGGCCGGATGCCCAATCGGCGTGTCCTTCCTGTGACCAGAAAGAAGTTTCGGCCTTTTGTGGTGAAGGATAATTACAAGAAAGAAGTGGATCTGGAGAAGAAGTACTTGAAGCGGATGCTGTATTATGGGGCGGCGTCTGGTGTGCTCTTTTTGATCATATTCCTCTTCATGGAAGATCCTGGTGGGATTTTACGCCGTTTCCTTGGATACCGGTCTACACTAACCTGGCAGGGGCTTGGCGTGTATTCTTCCATCGTGGCGCTGGTATTTTTCCTGGTTACTCTTCTATTGCGTTATCTCGCGCTTCTTAACATCGCCTATCTGAACACGGCAAAGTATACCATGTCCTCTGAGGTCTCAAGTGTTGGGTATCCACCGGTATCCATCATTGTACCGGCTTATAATGAAGGGAAGTTGCTTTACAATACTATTCAATCCTTGCTCCAGTTGGATTACCCGAAATACGAGATCATCGTAGTTGACGATGGTTCGAGAGATAACACACGGCGGATAGCCCAGTCACTGGTTGGGGATTATGGGAACGTGCAAATTAAGCTCGTTGAAAAACCTAACGGAGGGAAGTCGACCGCGCTTAATGCCGGGATTCAGATGTCCAGTTTTGATTTTGTGTTATGTGTGGATGGAGACTCTCAGTTATCGGCAAACACGCTCAAGGAAGCTATTCGCCATTTCAAAGAGCCGGAGATTGGTGCTGTAGCTGGCAATGTGAAGGTGGATAACCGCTACAATATCTGGACGACGCTTCAAGCCCTTGAGTATGTAGAAGGGCTGAATATGGCTCGTTCTGCTCAAAGTTTGTTTCGCCTGGTGAATATTATTCCTGGTCCACTTGGGCTTTTTCGCAAGGAGGCCATACAGGATGCCGGCTGGTACAGTTCGGATACGTTCGCAGAGGATTGCGACCTCACGCTGAAGATGATCAGGGAGGGGTGGCGTGTGGAGTACGAACCTCGGGCGCAATCCTTTACAGAAGCTCCCGATAAGTTAACTGACTTGCTCAAGCAGCGGTACAGATGGACGCGAGGGATCATTCAGGCGATTCGTAAGCACAGGGATCTGTTTTTTAATCCTACGATCAATTTTGGTGGGACGCTTGTTGTGTGGGCGATGGCATTTGAGTCTCTCATTTGGCCCGTGATGAATGTATTTGCGAACTTATACTTCATCTTTATCGCCAGTGCGTTTGGGCTGATTTATTTCCTCGCGTATTGGTGGTTGAGCCTGACTATTCTCGACTTGATAGCTGCATTGTATTGTGTGGCCGTTGAGCGGGAGGAGGCACGTCTCATCTTCTACTCTTTGTTCTACAGGCTCTTCTTTATTCTGATCATTGATGTATGTAAGACCTTTGCGACCATCGAAGAATTCTTAGGCCTGGGTATGGTATGGGGTAAGTTGGAGCGCATTGGGACCGCACCAGCAACAACCCGATAGATTTAAACCTGGAACACAATTTGTAATCTCTGAAATCATTAAAAAATACAAATACCTCATCGCCAGTCATACATATAGCTTAGTTTCGGTCCCATTTTGGGATATTCTCACCAAATTTGAAACGGATATTGTGAATTATAAATGATAATTGTGAAACCGAGCGAGCGTGTTGAAGTAATGTACTGGTCCCCCATTTGTCTATGAGGACGATCTTATGGAAATAGTTCCTATTCTTTCGACTATTATCCTTGTTGGGACAGTGGCCACGTTTATTCTTGCTGTGGCTGCGTATATCCTGTACAAGATGCGTGAGGGAGGCGGCAGAAATGTGCCACAGAATACTCAAACAGAGCAAATTCAGCCTCATCACATTGTAACGCCCGCTGATTACTCATCCATGGTTGGGCAGCACGAATATTTTGGTTCCTCTGAGGCAGCTACGTTTAATCCACCTGCACCTGCAATACCTCCTCAAGGGCCTTATATCGAAACGAATAATGAGTATAATTCTGATGTCAACCATATGAACGGATTGGGCGGCCAGGTAAGCGCCCTCCCTCATGGTAACCAACAGGGTATATCGTTAGACTCTTTCTTTTGGGAGTATACAGATAACGGATTTAGCCCGATGGGCTCAGAGGAGAACAAGGTTGATATACCTCAAGATCCTGATCATGAGGAGCCCGAAGAGTCCTAGGTATAATCACATAAATTCTGACGAATTGATGCGATCAGTTTCTGGTTTCTCGTTTCTGGTTTCTTGTTGAACAGCAGGTTATTACCGTAGAAACATCAAGAAACCAAAACCTAGAAACCGACAGAATTGATATGTGATTGTCTTGGTTTCGATGCATCCCGTCTTTTTCGATCAGTGTTCTCCTGTATTTTAGTACAATGTCTCGATTAGAACTAGAGCATATAAATACACTGTGGTTTATGACCCTTGGAGTAACGGCTATCTCAGCCGGTGTACTTGTGTATGTGCTATTGCTTGAAAGTGCTCTTGGAGCGTTTAGTATTCGGGAATTTTACCCTTCCGCGTCGGACGAAGAAGATCGTCCGCGTATTGCGGTATTAGCCAGCGATTATACACGGAATTTAGAGAATGTCGGCCTGGAAGAGGGAGAGTCTAGTTGGTATGACGATTTGTTGACAACCTGGGATTCTTATTTTTTGGGAAGTGAGTACCGCCATGGATATGACTGGGTAGATGACCGGATGATTGAAGACGATCGGCGCTTCTTTAAGTACGACGTTCTTATTCTACCTTCTGCCGTTGCAATGAGCGATCTGCAAATCGAGCGCGTTAAGTTGTTTATGGAACAGGGCGGGGGCGTTTTTGCCTCCTGGAAAACGGGGTTTTTGAGAGAGGATGGATCAGAAAGAGGGCCCTCCGTAATCAGCGAATTGTTTAATGTGGATATTACGGATACGGTGGATCGATACCAGGGCAGTTACCGGTCTTACCAGGCGATCTATCCTGGTGAGGTTAAGCCGGGTATTTATGTGCCCGTTAATAATGTACTGCAAGGCATCGAGGAAAATGAATTCACTCCGCTTGGTGGGTATCGTTGGATTGGTGAGGTAGGGAGTACACCACCAAAGTCCGATTATGCGGAAGCAGATATCATTACATTGGAAAAAGGGGATCCGCTGCGTATCGGTGGCAATGAACAGGCCGTAAAGGTGAACTACTTCAGTTGGCTGGGTGATCGGTCTGGACGGACGACGCCTCATGTATATGCAGGGTTTGGTATGGAGTCGGTTGCCCTCTATGGGAATACACCGCTTACCAGGGAGTTGCCTGCCGGGTATAGTTTCTTTGTCCAGGTGTATGATCCTGCCTTCCAGATACGCCCGAAGGGCCCTGCTACCTACCCGGTTGGGTATTGGAAAGATGGGGCAACGAGCCAACAGCCTCTTCCGTTTAATGATTATACCAGCATGGTGTACGGAACGCATGAAGAAGGGCGGTACATCTACACCGGGTTTCGCCGGGATGCTATGGGCGTGGGCAAGGTAAGCGAAGAAGATATTGTTCATATCGAACGCTTCTTTTCAAACATACTTCAGTACCTGCGCCGGCAGCCTACCGTCTGGCTAAAAGATTGGCCCGCTCCGTATAGTGGTGGCGCCCTATTGTCTGGCATAGGTACATCCCGCCTGGATTACCTGTTAAGTGTGGCAGACTCCTTAAATAGCGAAGAAGTAAAGGGTACCTTTTTCGTAGAGCCTGCTCAGGCAGACCTGTACCGGTCGACGGTAGAAAGCCTTCAGCGATACGGAGAAGTAGCCGTTCTGGATAACTATTCGTACAAAAATGCGGATCCTAGTGTTGATGTCATCCAGCGGGTCACAAACTTGAGATTGGTATTGGAAGACATCACCCATAGCCAGGTGAAAAGTTATCGTTCTTTGCATATGGAGCCGTTAAGCGCAAACATACATGAATCGCTTGCCTTAGCTGGTTATTCAACGGTATTTGCGGATTCTATAGAAAGGCAATCCGTGCCTAAAGTATTGCGCTATACATCACCCAGAATGACCCAGTACAGTGTTACTGCCTGGAGGGACGAAGAACTGTTGCCCAATTGGGTCAACGGGGATTATGACTTAAATCCCGTACATAAAGATATTGAGCGATTGGCACAAGAGGCTGGCTTGTATCAGCTCATCTATTCGTCTGAAGGGCTGGCCCGTCCAGAGTATCGTCACTTGCTCTCTGAAATTGTTCAGACGTTGAAGGCGAACAGATACTGGGTTGCAACGAGTAGTGAAATTACCCAGTGGTGGCGTGATCAACACGGAATTAAAGCGACCCTTGAGCAGAGTGGTGATTCCCGGCTTGTACTCCATTTATCAAACCAGAATGGACGTATCGTGAACCAGGTTGGTGTTAACATAGATATTGGCCGGCAGGTCGATGGGGTGAGAATTCGCCCTGAATTGATTGGAAGCCCAATACCCAAGCACGAACTTTCCTACGACGACACCCAGCTTTTCATAAAGGTTACTTCGCTCAAGCCTCAACAAACCCGGCTTTTTCATATCGACCTAATTCATGAGGATGGTGTCCCCATCATCGCAAAAAACACAAACTAATCCAGGGTAATGGATTTGGATGTCTTTTGCTTTCCCTTTGATATTCCACATGTCAATTAACAGCGCCCCAATAGTTATTCTCAGACTCTCTAAGAACGTTTTTGTCCTCGGTTTAGTAGTGCTCTTCCTGGGTATAGCACCTCTGTGTGCGGCTCAGCCGGTACATCCATTCATTCAGCTCAAGCAACCTTCGCCCTTTTCTTCTAATACGCTGGATCGCTTACAGGCCGTAGAGGACCCTACAATTGGCGTCTATTATTCCCGCAAGGCGTTTCGAGGTGATGATGAGCAAAGTGAGCGGGCATCAGAAGCAATTAAGCAATGGGAGTATTTTCTAGTTGGCCTGCAATTGCCTTATGTGTTGATATCCGATACTCTATTTAGCGATGCCAAGATTGCCCCTTTAGATATCCTGGTTGTCCCGTTTCCTGAAACGTTGGCTGATACCTCGCTCACGATTATCCAATCGTTTGTCAAAGAAGGGGGAGGACTTATTGCTTCAGGTTATTCAGGAAAGGAGCGCAAAAACAGGCGAAGCAACACCTTGTTTAAAGAACTGATGGGAATTGAGGAATTGGAAGCGATGGGAGTGCGGTCTGGGAGAATCAGGCAGAAGCTCCAGGGAGGGCATACGATAGGTAAGAACCTGCCGATTGGCTTTGAGCTTGACCTGTTGTCCAACCAGGAAGCTTTTGTTGCTCATGTGGGCGAGGGTAGAGCCGTTGGGCCTGCAGTGATTTCGGGAGATATCCAATCGTTTACCTGTATGGTTTCGAATGTGTACGGGGAGGGCCGGGTTGTTTGGATGGGTTTCAGTCCTCAAGACGTGCCACCGAATAGCGAGCAACAAAAGGCCTATCAGGAGATTCTCTTGGATGCCTTTGTGTTTGCTTCAGAGAGCTCTCAGGCTTCAGTACGAAGGTGGCCGCAGGGCTATCAGTCGGCATCGGCCTTTATTCAGCTTCCTTCTTCAGGCTATCAGCCCTTCTCCTATCGCACAAGTACAGACTTGTTGCTCCATGTCTTTACAAAACACAATGTCGATGCTACGTTCTTTGTGGTGTTAGGGCATGCACAGGATCACCCTGATCTGCTTGAGAGGATGGTTGAAAACGGCGAGTTGGGCCTCGTTTCAGATTCGCCTAAGCCGCTTTCTGGTCTGCCAGAAGAAATGCAGTATGAACGACTCTCGGTGTCCAAATGGCTACTGGAAAATGAATACGAGCAGTCTCTTTCTGGTGCGTTGCCGCCCGGTTATTTTTATGATGCAAATACATTGCACGTTTTGTCCCGGCTAGATATCAAATATATTCTGTCTGATGCCCGCCATTTTCAGGAGCCTATGTTTATGGAATGGGAGAATGAGTTGGATTACCGGGATTCATTGGTTGCGGCAATTGAAGTAGATTCCTTGATGGATAGTACTCCCAAGAAAACCCACGAAAGGCTACTGCGTATATATCCTTCGTTGTTCTCGTATGATTTAGATGTACCCCTGTCGAAGGAAGAGGAGCGCGTTTTAGCTGGTGCATCCGTTGAGAATCGATGGGCGTATCGATTACGGGAAGGGTTTAGTCGAGTGCATCTCTCTGGAGGATTGTTTGGCTTTGGTTTTGAGCCAGAAACAATGGGCCTCAGTAAACAACGGGCGGATCTGCTAGACTCTTTTGTAGGGTCCTTGAGTGGGTATAATACATGGGTAGCATCTCTGGATACTGTAATCGATTGGTGGAGAGGAAGGGATTCTATTTCTGTGTACTTAGATAATGTGAGTGCTACCAGTGCGGCTTTGCGTATCGAGAACGAGGGTGAGAAGGTGCTGCAAGGGGTTTCTTTGGATCTTTATCTCCCAGATATGGACCCTGCAGGCCTTCATATTGAAGCAGGTGAGCTGGAGGTCTCAATCGTGGCCCAAACAGAGAACAACTACCTGGTTCAGGTGCAACGCCTGCCGAAGGGGGAGCATACGATTAACCTGATGCCTCAGAGTAAGGGTACGGGAGAGTAAGTGTATTATTGAAACAGGGTTTCATACTTCTCCAAGGTGTTCCATATCGCATAGAACTGCTTGGCTCCTTGCCGGGATGATATCCTCGTATTAATGACTAAGATGCGCCCGGTGTTGGTTTCCGGATTGAAGAACATAAACGTAGCCACGCCAGGATCACCCCCTGTATGACCTATATATCCTTTGGGAGTGAAGCCCATGAATATTCCGCTGTTGTATTCGTCGTCATACGCATCATCGTCATCGCGGTCAGGTAAATGCGACTTAGAAAGCTGTTCAGTGAATATCTCATTGAAGCTTTCCTGATTGAGCAGTGTCCCCATTCCTTGCTTCCCTTTAATCAGTTCCGTCAGGTATTTGGATAAGTCATTGACATTTGTGATCAGTCCTCCATCGGGGTATGTGACAAGGCTGTATTTGGGCAATGGTGATTCTGGGTTCGTGTAGAGGGTTGTATGGTCGTTTAAATTGATACTGTCTAGAGACCATCCTGAGGACGACATAGCTAGCGGTGACAGGATGTGTTGGGTTGTATATTCATCATAGGAAACGCCTGTCGCTCTTTCTATAACATAGGCAGCCAGGGTAGCACCGATATTGGTGTATTCATACAATGCCCCTGGTTCTTGCTGCATATAGTTTTTTGTGTCGTACCACTGCCCGTCTTCCGATAAAAGATTTTCCAAAAAGTCAGGCATCGGAATTCTGTCTTCATACGCGTGAAACGTTTCTCCTACTTCGGTCAAATCAAAGTTGTCAGGCTCAGCATCTTTATGCAAGTAATAGGAAAACTGGTCATAATGATCGGTGTCGATAATACTTGACGTGTGGGTAGCGAGGTGCCGGATGGTGATGGGTATATCAGGGTGATATGGGCTGACAACATTAAAGTTGAGATAGTCATTAACAGGATCATCGAGGTCTAATTTGCCTTGCTCCTGTGCTTTTAGCAGAGCGATCCCAATGAGAGTTTTAGATACTGATCCAATGTTTTGGATGGTCGTTGGCGTGTATACCTCACCCTCTGATACATTAGCGAATCCGATTCCATTTTGGTATAGGGTTCCGTCCTGGTTGGAGATAGCAACGGCAAAGCCATTGATATGCCCCTTTTTGTGTATTTCTTCAAGCTCACTTGTAAGGTTGGCAGCATGGTAATCGCGTTGTTGATCCGGCGTCCTAGAAGAGAGTTCTGCTCTATCAAGATTAGTTTGACAGGCTGAAAGGAGCAAAGAGAGTATCAGGATTACGCTTCTCATACGATTGTCTATATCAAGATTCAGATTAACCATGATGTGACAACGGGTCAGGATTCAGAAAGGTTACAGGCATGCGTGCGTAATTCTTTCGGGCTGCACCACGTTGTTTTGCTCAATTCTTCCCTTCTACTTAAACGTCTTTTTCAGACTAAGCGTAGCTACCAAGTCAGATACAGCAATCGGGCCTTGATTGTATAAAAAGGGTTCGCCAAAAGCAGCTCCGATCATGTGGCCGTAGGTTCTCGCTCTTGCTTCAACCCATTCAAAGAAGGCTGGATTTGAGATAAAGGTTTCGGGTTCGTCTTCTCCAGCGCTGTAGCCGGTATTAAAGAATTGGGAAGCAAAGGCTTTGAGAGCTGTTGTTCTTGTTTCCCAGGTATCAGATACATCTACAATTAAGTTAGGCTCGAATGGGGTGGTTTGCATGTAGTGAAGTACATGGTCTGGCCGCCACGGCGATTGCGGGTTTCCCTCTGGGTCGTGCGTTTCGATTTTGATCAGGCCTGCGTAGAATAGGGCATCTTTTACCAGGTTTGCAGCCTTAGGGTGATCCGGGTGCCGATCAATGGGCGCGTTCACCAGAACGATGTGGGGCTTGTAGGTTCGTGTTACCTGAATGATTTTGAGTCGGTTCTCTTCATTGTTGATGATGTTACCGTCTTCCATTCCAAAGTTCACACGCTCAGACACTCCTAGAATCTTCGAAGCCGCATTCGCTTCTTGCAGCCTGAGCTCTGGTGTGCCTCTGGAGCCTAGCTGTCCTTTTGTAAGGTCTACAATGCCTGTTTTGTATCCCTGGTTAGCCAGCAATGCCATTGTGCCACCCGCTGAGAGTTCGACATCATCGGGGTGTGCTGCAAAAGCAAGTACATCTAGGTGTGCAGGCATGGGTTAGTTCACCACGAGATTGACAATTTTACCGGGCACGTAAATTTCCCTGCGTAATGTTTTCTCTTCGAGATACTTCGAAACGGAATCGTTCGTTTTTGCTGTATCTAAAACCAGTTCCTTTGTTGCGTTAACAGGGATCTTGATGGTGCCGCGTACTTTTCCATTGATTTGAACAGCAATTTCAACCATCGACTCTGTTACGTATCGCTCTTCAAATTGGGGCCAGTCTTCGTGCGCAAGGCTTGATGTATGACCCATGCGTTCCCAGAGCTCCTCAGAAATATGAGGGGCCAGCGGCGCAAGCATCAACGTGAATGCTTTTGCAATCTCGAAGGGAATTTTGTCAAGCGAAACAAGTGCGTTGTTGAGTTCAATGAGGGCCGCAATTGCCGTGTTGAAGCTTAGGCGATCCATGCTTTCAGTCACTCGCTTTATGGTCTTGTGCAGGATATGCAGCAAGTCATCAGAAGGCTGGGTGTCTGTGACCAAGGATTCACCTGTATTCTCGTCTACGTAATTCCTCCAGACGCGGCGTAAGAAGCGGCTTGATCCGATAATATCCCTTGTATTCCATGGTTTAGAGGCGTCAAGCGGACCCATATACATCTCATAGAGCCGAAGGGTGTCGCAGCCATACTGGTCGCACACTTCATCAGGGCTCACCGCGTTTTTAAGGCTTTTGCCCATCTTGCCGTACTCACGAGTAACTGGGCTGCCGTTGAAAAAGAATTCCCGGTCGTTCTGATCCTGAACCTCTGTGGCTGGATTGCCATCCTGGTCGATAACGTCATCAGCCGGGACCGCGATGCCTCGCTCGTCTCTGTACGCAAAAGCCTGAATATACCCCTGGCTAAAGTATCTACCGAACGGCTCTTTTGAGGTTACATACCCGAGATCGTAAAGTACCTTGTGCCAGAATCGTGAATACAGCAGGTGAAGAACAGCATGCTCAGAGCCGCCAACGTATAGGTCGACTCCATTTTCTCCCAGCCAATACTTTTCTTTGTCTGGATCTACGAACTGATTGCCATTTTGAGGGTCAATAAATCGGATGTAGTACCAGCATGAGCCTGCCCACTGGGGCATGGTGTTCAGTTCTCTGGCGTAAACGACTCCATCGATCTCAACGAACTTCCAACTGTCGTCTGAGCGGCCTAGAGGAGGCACTGGAGGTGCATCGGGATCTTCGCTCGCGCTAGGGGAGAAGTCCTCCATTTCTGGGAGAGTGACTGGTAAGTCGGCCACGTCAATGGCCTTGATGATGCCATCGGGGTGATGAAGGATAGGGAAGGGTTCTCCCCAGTATCGCTGCCGGCTAAAAAGCCAATCCCGCAATTTGAAGTTTGTGGCTCCTTCTCCCGTATTATTGTCAGAAAGCCATTCAATCGCCGCAAGCTTGGCTTCTTTAATTTTAAGGCCGTTGAGAAAGCCGCTATTGATCGCAGGACCGTCTCCAGTATACGCTTTGCCGTCAAAATTATCAGGTGGTTGGACGGTACGGACGATCGGAAGGTCGAACGTCTCGGCAAACTCCCAATCGCGTTCGTCTTGCCCTGGTACAGCCATGATCGCTCCTGTTCCGTATCCGGCCAGCACATAGTCGGCAATCCAAATAGGAATTTCTGCATTATTTACCGGGTTAATCGCGTATGCTCCTGTAAATACACCTGTTTTCTCTTTGCCTTCAGCGAGCCGTTCGATCTCAGAGCGCGAAGCTGCCCAGTCTTGATACTTAGCTATTTTCTGCTTCTGCTCGGCTGTAGTTAACTGGTCGACGAGAGGGTGTTCAGGCGCCAGCACCATGTAGGTGGCTCCAAATACAGTATCCGGGCGGGTCGTGAATACTTTGATTTTTTCGTCGTACCCTTTTACCTCAAATTCGATGAATGCCCCTTTGCTTCGCCCGATCCAGTTGCGCTGCATCATCTTGACGGGCTCGGGCCACTCTACGCTATCTAATTCATCGATCAGGCGGTCCGCAAAGGCCGTAATCCGCATCATCCATTGGCGTAATGGGCGTTTGAATACCGGGAAGTTTCCTCGTTCGCTACGGCCTTCGTTTGTGACTTCTTCATTGGCTAATACCGTACCGAGGCCAGGGCACCAGTTTACCGGGACTTCTGCCATGTAGGCCAACCGGTAGTTTGCAAGCACCTGATCTTGCTCCTTCTCATTCAACTCACTCCACGAGCGGCTATCTTGAGCTTCGGGAGAAGTTGCCTTGTATTCACTATCAATAGCATAGGTGCCAGATGTTAAAGCCTGTACCAACTCACTGATGGGTTTGGCTTTCTTGTCATCCTCATCGAAGTAGCTATTGAACAGTTTGAGGAAGATCCACTGCGTCCATTTGTAATAATCGGTATCCGTCGTAGAAAACATGCGGTCCCAATCATAGCTCAGGCCCAGGCGCTTTAACTGGCGCAGCATGTTTTGGATATTCTTCTCTGTCGTAATCCGGGGATGTACACCATGCTCAACAGCATACTGCTCTGCTGGAAGACCGAAGGCGTCAAATCCCATAGGATGAAGCACATTGGTGTCCAGCATGCGCTTGTACCGAGCCACGATGTCTGTAGCTATGTATCCAAGAGGGTGCCCTACATGCAGCCCAACTCCAGATGGATATGGAAACATGTCGAGTACATAGAATTTCGGCTTAGAGGTGTCTACTTCATCAGGCGTCCGGAACGTCTTATTCGTTTCCCAGTGATCCTGCCACTTTTTCTCAATTTCGTTAAATGCGTAGCTAGACATGATTTGGTTGCTTGTCCTTTACAAATGGCTCTTTTTAGGCGGATCCTTACGTTCTGAATGGGTAATTGTTCTTGATTCCGGTTTCGTGTTTCGGGTTTCGTGTTTCGGGTTGTTTTTATACCTTTTGTCTTAACTAGATTTTATTTTTTATGCTGCAATTAGACGATGTTCTTCGGAGTGCCAAGACGATAGCCGTGGTTGGGTGTTCTGCTGATCCTTCTCGGACGAGTTATGCGATTAGTAAGTACCTCTTGCAGGTTGGCTATGAGATGATTCCTGTAAATCCTTCGTATGAGGAGGTGCATGGACAGGTTTGTTATCCAGATATGAATGCTATACCTGACGACATTCAGGTGGATATCGTCAATATATTCAGGCGGCCCGGGTATACGGCTTCGATGGTGGAAGATGTGATTGAGCGGGTTAAACGAACGGGAGAAAAACCGGTTATCTGGACTCAGATAGGGGTATCGAGTAGGCAAGCTCAATCCCTGGCTGAAGAAGCGGGGCTACCGTATGTGAAAAACCGCTGCATCATGGTTGTGCATTCACAGATGTAAGCCTAAAAGTGCCGCTTTAACTTAGCTTTATAAATGTATCCAACTCTGATTGGAGCTGATTGCGGAGAGGAATCAAACGCTCTTCAGAAAAGGACTCAGAAGCATCTAATACACTGGAGAAAAACCAGATCTGCTCCTCTCGGCCACTGCCTAATTTTTTCCGGTTCTTCGATGAGGAGAAGATGTCAATTCCTTTTCGAAGGCTCATATTCATTGACCACAAGTTGTGATGTTTGTCTGCAAGGCAGATGGCAACTGCTCTAGGGTCAAAACTAGGAATATTGGCAATGTAATCGATCTTCCGCTGCTTCCAGGTACGCGAGTTGCCTCGTTCGTCGAATTTCTGTTCAGTTAAAAACCAAACAAGCCGGGTTACTTCTTCGCCTACAAGCCTGGTAAGCTCGTCTTTTGAGAAATATTCGCCGTGTTTGTTTGGGTCTTCCAAAATATCATGCAGAAACGTAGCAGCGATCGTGGCCTCATCCCAGCCTGCTTGCTGAACAGAAAACGCGGCTGCAGTAAGATGAGTCATCACAGGCGCCCTGACTGGCTCGTCGTTAGGTAAAACAAACGGGGTTGGCCTCCATGTACCTTTCCGGTACGTCCCATCATGCCACTGGGCAGCGAGCTCGATAGCTCGTTCAACCAATTCAGAGAGCAGTGTTGGCTGGGCGGACGTAGTAGATTGATTTGCGTGCATACGTTTTTAACTACTCATCGTGTTTACAGTCGAATGATTTGATGAGCCGTGGTATCTAGTGAAATTTCATCCATGAGTGAATTAAAGAAATCGAGACCGTACAGGTTGAGGAAATGCAAAGGAGAAAGTACGCGCTCTTGCAGCTTTTGATTGGGGAAGAGATGCGTTGCCGCTTTATGTAGATGGGCCTTGTGTTCGGATTCGTTTCTCTTCTGTGTTTTTATAACTTGCTCCTTGTATTTCAGCAGCTCTTTGCTAAATCTAACTTTTGTTGATTCTGCTGATGTATAGAGTGTCGGGTGCACGCTCATCGTTGTGTCTCTTAGAGCATGCAGCGCTTTGTTAACACGTTCAATTGACTCATCCACTGCCGTCTCCAAATCAATTGTCAATTGATTGATAGCGTACTGCCTGAAAAGCTTTAAGGGGTGTTCATTGTACTCAGGGAATGAATACGGGTACCGGTCAAGCACACGGTTTACGTTGGGTTCAATGAGCGTGATGCTGGCCCTTGGATATATGATAGGCATGGGAATGCCAGCGGCTTCATAGGCTTCCTTGCACTGAGCGAAATAAGCAATTTCACCAGGGCCAGCAATATAGGCTATGGAAGGAAATATAAAGTCCTGTGTAATAGGCCGTAAGATCACATTTGGACTGAATTGCTCTGGGTGATTGTCAAGCCTTGTGAGCAATTCTTTGTGTGAATACCTGTCATTGTGTCCCTTTACCTCGAACCGATCTTCTTGAAGAGTGATGGATTGCCGGTTGTGATCGTCCATCAAGAATAAGTTGATGGGATTGGTCTGAACTTGTCTATGGTATGACTGTGCCAGTCTTTCACTGGTCTCCTCGACGGCCTGAGTCAGCCGTAGTGGGTTCTGGATTTCCTGCCTATAAAGCGGTGTGCAGAGTTGTTTGATTGCAGGATCGTCCGGAGAAAACAAGACCAGGCCCGAGTCCTTGAAGATTCGTTTTAAGAGGAAGGCAAACGCATCAAGGAGGGGCACATCCTGGGTGAAATGCTGCTGCAAAAAATCCAGCAGTTGGTTTTTGTTTGGCGTTTGTGGAAGGTGTGCCTTGAGCGACAGCATCAGCTCTTCAATCGAGTGTTCAAAACGCATCCTGCCCACTGGGCCCTGTGAATTGGATACGGGTTGATATCGAATTGAAGTGAGTTCTTGATGCTCATTTATGAGTGTAAACGGTGCAGTCTCCTCAAAATCATGATCTTCTCCGTGCAGCCAAAATACAGGAACTACTGGCCTCTGAAGTGAATCCGATAGTTCAGTGGCCAGGCGAATGGTGGTGAGCGTTTTGTATGGGATATACAGGGGGCTCAGGAATAGGCCGAGTTGTTGCCCCGTGATTACAACCACCGACTCATCGCTGCGAAGGCGCTCAATATTGTTTTTTACTGCATCGTCGAGGCCCCAGCGCTTATTTTGTTTGAGTAGAACGTCAGCTACGGCATTTCTATTTCTAGAGATATCGAGCGTCCGATGTACTTGTGCCTCAAAAGCTGAGATATTGCGATGATCTCCTGAAAAAAAAGGAGCGATCTGAGGGGTGAACTGGGAATAGTCTGAGAAGAGGGGAGAGAAGGTTGCGAGTTGATCAAATGCGATCCGATCGTGGGTTGAAGCGGAATGACTCGCAGGTATCATAGATGTTTAGGTTCAGCTCCTATATCAATCGTCTAGTACGCGCAACACTGGTAGGGTAGTGATGGTTTTCCCAACTACAATGTACGCTCAGTGCTAATTTTTTGCTTGCTCACCTTTCAACCGCTGAATTTCATCACGCAGTTTAGCAGCAAGTTCGTAATTCTCTTCATTGATCGCTTTTTCAAGCTGATCTTCCATCTGGCTGAGTCTTGACTTTGGTGGTGCGTTGTATTCTTCTTCAACTTCAGTCCGGGGCATTTGGGCAGTTGCAGTTCCTTCTTCTTCTGTTGGGATGCCAGCTTCTTCGAGCACAGAAGGAGCTACATAGATAGGTGCGCCAACTCGTACAGCAACTGCCACTGCGTCGCTTGGGCGTGCATCCAGTTGACTTTCATCTCCGGTGTGAACGAATCGTATTTTGGCGTAAAAAGTCCCTTCTCGCAATTCGTCAATAACAACATCCAGGATTTCTGCTCCTACCGTTTCAAAGAGGTCACGGAGAAGGTCATGCGTCATGGGACGAGGTGGCTGGATATTCTCTAGCTCAAGAGCAATGGCTTGCGCTTCAAAAGCGCCAATGATAATCGGCAATCTCCGATTTCCTTCTACCTCACCCAGCACCAGCGCATAGGCCCCGCCACTGGAGGGGCTGGTTGATAAACCAACAATGTCAACCTGAATAAAATTCATTTAAATCATCAAGAGAAATGATCGCAATAGAAAAATTGGAGAGCCTAAGGAGATAAACGCACCAATATATTAAATTATCGTAAAGTAAGCATTTACGAATTGCTATACATCGTGTCTTCCAACGCGCGCAGGAATACCTTGTTCTCGTCCTTCGATCCAGCATTAACACGCAAATATCCTGCAAGTTCTGAGTAACCCTCCATATTTCGTACCAGTACACCGTTCCTTGTCAGCTTTTTCATAAGAATAGAAGGCGCCACAGGTGTTTTAAGCAGGAGAAAGTTTGCGTCGCTAGGTATTACTTTAACATCGGGTAACTTTTTTAATGCATTAACCAAGGCATCTCTCTCCTCTATAATTTCTTGTACCCTGGAGGCAATAATTTCTGGTTTTCTCATTAGGGCTAAGGCAACCGTTTCCGCGAGCGGATCTACGACAAAGGGGAGCCTGGATTTTAAGAATTCCTGAATGACAGGGGGATGCCCGAGAAGAAACCCGATTCTCATGCCTGCTAATCCAAATGCCTTTGAGAACGTGCGAAGAATCAGCAAGTTGGGGTACTGATCCATCAACTCGAGAGCGCTTCGCTGGCTCGTGAATTCCACATATGCCTCATCGACCAAAAGAAAACCAGGAGACTCTTTCAAAAGCGACTCAATAGCATCAAAGGGGACGCTCAATCCTGTTGGATTATTTGGTGTCGTGATGATTGTAAGAGAAGGGGAGTGGAGGCGTATAGCAGCGTGTACAGCGTCTAGATCGACGTGCAGGCCGGGATTCGGGGCGGTCGAAATGGGGACCCCGTCATAGAGTAATATTACCTTTTTATACAAGGAGAACATCGGGGTTGGAAGAACCACGGGTGCTCCAGGATTAATAAGGCATAAACCGAGGGTGTATGTGAGCTCATTGGATCCGTTTCCAACCAGGATGCCTTCGGGGGGGTGATTTAATTTGTCCGAGAGGGCTCGGATCAAGTCGTAGGGATGTTCTCTAGGATACCTGTTAAAAGGAATTTCGAGAAACGATTCGAGGATCTCTTTTTTCAGGTCCTCCGGTAAGTCGAACGGACTCTCATTTTGGTTTAATTTTACATCGGGTGCTTGTGAGTCGCCACCAACGATATAAGGACTCCTACCTCGAATAGCAGGCCGGATTTGAAAGATCAGTTGCTCAGGAACAGTAGATGTCATGAATTTAATCTGACTGAGACCGCCAGTGCGTGGGCCGATAATTCTTCTGCGTTTGCGAAATCAATAATTTTTGAACCGGTTTTTTGCAGCTTGTCCTGAGTATAATAGATGACAGATTGCTTTCTAATGAAATCATCTACGCTTAATGCTGAAGCATATCTGGCAGTGCCTCCTGTCGGTAGAACATGGTTAGGCCCTGCAAAGTAGTCTCCAACCGGTTCCGTCGAATAGGGGCCAAGGAAAATGGCTCCAGCGTGCTTGATATGTGTCATCACGTCCCAGGGTGCTTCTACGATGAGTTCCAGGTGCTCTGGAGCCAATTCGTTGACCAGGTCTATGGCTTGCGTGAGTGAATCAGCAACAATGCAGGCGCTGTACGTGCTTAGTGATTTTTCGAGAATGGAGGCTCGGCTAAGTGTTGGCACCAGTTCCTGGATATGTTGCTGGACCTGTTTTGCCAGTGCTGCGTCCGTTGTGACCAATATCGCTGAAGCTCGCTCATCATGCTCCGCTTGGGATAATAAGTCGGTGGCAACGTACAATGGGTTGGCCGTCGAGTCTGCGAGGACGACGATTTCGCTTGGACCGGCGACAGAATCGATGTCTACCGTGCCAAATACTTTTTTCTTTGCTGTAGCAACATAGACATTGCCAGGGCCCACGATTTTGTCAACCTTTGGAACGGATGCCGTTCCATATGCAAGTGCGGCGATTGATTGTGCACCGCCAACCGCGTAGATATTAGTTATGCCGAGTTGGCGAGCGGCGCCAAGTACAAGAGGATGGGGCAATCCATTCTTCTGAGGAGGTGAAACCAGGTGAATTTCAGACACACCTGCCACCTGGGCAGGAATGACATTCATCAACAGGCTGGATGGGTAAAATGCTTTTCCTCCAGGCACATACACGCCGGCTTTTTCAACAGCCATTACACGTTGCCCTAGAATAACTCCATCGCCATCTTCCATGTACCAACTGTTTGGGAGTTGGCGTTCATGGAACCGCCTGATATTTGTGATGGCCTCCTGTATAATTGAATGCAGATGCTCCGGTATCGAATCTGACGCAGACTCAATAGCATCTTCGGGTACTTTCACAGAAGAAAGTGTTACCTGATCGAATTGACTGGTAAAATCCACTAGGGCGGCGTCGCCACTCTTGCGTACAGCATCCAATATCCCTGTGACCACTTCGTCAATGCGAGGGTCAAAAGAAGCTTGCCGGTTTAGAATAATATCCAGGTAAGATTCTCTTTCAGAGAACGATAAAATAGGTATCAACTGATGGCCTAGTATTCGTCCTCTGAATATGGATCTTCGACGTCTTCCTCAGGAGGGAGTGTGAGTTCGGGCATACCTCTAAATTCATACCCTGGAAGACACTTTTCCCTGATATGATGCATTACTTCATGCATCGCAGAGAGAAATTTTCCGAAATCCTCTTTGTAGAGAAATATTTTGTGTTTTTCGTACCTCGATTCATCGACGCGTTTGCTTTCCGTAATGGTAAGGAAATAGTCTTCCCCGGAACGCGTTGTTTTCACGTCAAAGAAATAGGTACGCTTGCCGGCAGGCACACGTTTGGAATACACTTCGTCACGATAACGACCAGAGGACTTTCTGGATCGTTTGGAGTCCTCGTAATAATCCTCGTCATTGTAAGAAAGATCACCATACGAGCGGTGTGTATTGTCCCGTTCGTAGCTACTCATCGATTACCTCCCCTCGCCCTTAAACCAGGCATTGGTTAAACAGCCGCTTTTGTTGTTGAAAAGGGTGCTAAGAATATAAAGATACAAATAAATAAACTTTATTCTTTAAAATGCAAATGTATTTACTAAAATACAATGCATAACTACGTGAACTGTATTAGTAGTACACTATGTAGTACAACAGAGGGCTAAAATGGTTTAGGTATTCCGCAAAATTAATCGCACCAGTGATTCTAGCGTCGTTTGGATGCCTTTTCCCACTTCCAATACATCCTCATGTTTTAGAAGAATAGGGCTTAACCCTGCAGCATGATTTGTGATTGTAGAGATCCCTAACGTTTTTAATCCTAGCGAATGGGCCTGGGAAACTTCGGGTACTGTACTCATGCCGACTGCATCTGCACCTAAAGCTGCAAATGCCTTGATTTCTGCTTTTGTTTCGTAGGCAGGTCCTTTTGTCCAGAGATATACCCCTTTTTGTAGTGAGATTTGGTCCTTTGTCAGGTCTAATATCTGGTTAATCCATTCCCTGTCATATGGAGAAATGGTTGGAGGTCCTGGATGAGGGATAGGAGGAGGCTCCATGGCCATGTTGATGTGGTTTGAAATCAACATCAACGTGCCTGGAGAAAAATCAGGATGAATGCCCCCTGCGGCGTTGGTTACAATAAACTTGCGGGCTCCTAATGCGGCCGCGAGGCGCACTGGAAATGCAGCCTCGTAGGGTGTATAGCCTTCGTATACGTGAATCCTTCCTTGCACAACCATCACGTGTTTACCTTCAAGTTGCCCAAACACGAGCCGGCCTTTATGTCCAGGGACTGTCGAAACAGGGTATCCAGGAATGTTCTTCGTTGATATGGCTTTGCTGCTGTCTATTGTATCCGCGATGCTTCCGAGTCCTGAGCCAAGGATGAGTAATATCTCTGGTGCTGGAAGGTTGTGCGGAGCCAGGTATTCTAAAGCGGGTTGCGTATCGTTCATGCTGAGTGCAGTATGCGGTAATTGCGTAGGCTCCATAACGTGTGCTTGAGCGTCACCCAAATGATGGTCATCAAAGGAATGGCAATAAGCATACCTACTATGCCTCCCAATTGTGCTCCGATTAGCACAACAAACAAGATGATAAGTGGATGAGTCTGGGAAGACTTAGAGAAGATGACAGGTTGAAGAATGAGGTTATCCGCTGTCTGCGTGATACCCATCGCGATGAAGACTCCTGGAATCAATGAAAAGTCGCCCGTTTGAGCAATCGCAACCATTGAGCCGGCAGTGAGGCCCATAAAGGGACCAAAATAAGGGATTGTATTGGCAATGCCGGTGAAAATGGCTATCAAGAGGGCATAATTGATATCCGTGAAAGAGAGGCAGATAAAGGCAACCAGGGCAACAAATGTACTCTGCAGAAGAAGGCCTCTCAAGTATCTACCGATCGTATTCTCGATCTTCTCAATCACAGAAACGGTCACTTCAAAGTATTTATTGGGCACCATTTGAAGGGCCGTTTTTTGAATGATAGATGCGTCTCTTAGGAAGAAGAAGGTGACGAAGGGAATGACAAGTATCGCATAAAAGATGTCCGTGAAGATATCAACCACAGATTCTACCATCTGAGCAAATCGTTGCTCATGAAACAACGTCGATGATATTCTACTTACGCCATCACGTACATTGCCTTCTTCAATAAAGGGAAGGTAGGTTCGTAGTTCAGTCTCAATTGCGTCTGCCCAGGTGATGACCTTTTCTTCTGTTATTTGTTGTGTGATGTCCGTGAGTTGCCCTGCGAAAAAAGGAACCAGGGAGGTGACTAATAGGGTAATGATACCCAGCAAGCCGACAAAGGTGATTAAGATGGCCGGCACCTTGCTAATTCCAAACCCTTCGATGCGCTCAACGAGGGGTTTTGTGAGGTATGCAATGACGCTACCTGATACGAGGTAAATAACAAGGCGGGAGAAATACCAGATTAACAAAACGCCAATAGCAATCACCCCGATACCAATAACGATTCGGACCATGCGTTCTGGTGAAAACCGCGGAGATCTGGATGGGCCAGGGAGGTTCTGGGGTACGCCTGTATCAATGTACTCGATACGTTCGTATGATTTGGGACCTTGTTCTGGGTAAAGACTCAATGTGGATGCTCCTGTTCTAATCGTTCTACTACTTCACGGGCAGTGTCCAATGTATGGCCTTTTCGAAGCAAAAAGTTCTGAAGCTTTCTACGTTTCTTATAAGGGTCTGTCTCTTTTTGAAGGCGTTTGATACGTTTCCGTGCTTGCTCAAGGGCCCTGTCAAGGATGTTGTTGGCATCTGATACCTCGTTGAGGGCTTCGTCAACTTGCTCCTTTGATATTCCAAGCTTGCGCAAGTCCGCCTTTAAACGAATAGGACCGTGTCCCTTACGATTAAGCCGATCACGGACGTAATTTAGGACAAAAGATTGATCATTGATATAAGATAGTTCGTGCAATCGATCTATCACGGTATTCCGAACAGGCTCATCAAACCCATCTCTTTTTAACTTTTCACGTATCTCGTGTTCAGTTCTTGCTCGATATGAGAGATAGCTGATAGCAGACATTTTTGCACGTATTAGTTGATCTGCTTGTTGTATCTCTTGGATAGCCGGCTGTTCAAGCTGGAGGCCTACATACAACATGTGTTGCAATAGTATATCCTGGTGAACCCCAAATGCAAAGACGTCATCAATAAAAACAGAAATACGATTCCTGTTTTTTTGTTGCCGCTCCAACGCTGTAATCGTTCCAGCCTCGGGCGCTTTTATAGATGATTCATTGGTCATTGACTTGGAAATTGAATCGTTCCATTGATGATATCAACTTGCCTTGTAGCCAGTGAGATTCCGGTGACTATTCCTATTGCACCGTCAATGTTTGAAATGGGTTCTCTTCGCTCAGGATTATTTCTGCTGGCAGCAAAAAGCGCATAATCTGTTGTGCCTCGCAGCAATTGTATTGACAAAGAATGATCCGGAACAGCGTCTGTGCTGTCCTCTACAGGCACAGCATACACACCCGTCCATAACTTCCGAGAAAAAGGATCGCTTTGGATGTTTTCTTCCGGTTGTACTTCTTCAGATAAAAGGAAGACATCCAAAACCTTCGATGAGAAGTCAATTTGTGGCCGAAGTCGTGTTTCAATCCAAAACGTGGAATCAGGAATCGGGTTAGAAGGAAAGGGCGTGGTCCACCATAGGTCAACCTCAACCAGATAAATGTATCCGCGCCGTGCACCAACTGAGGGTGTATCCAACCTTAATGTATCAACCAATATTGCTGTGACTGGAGCATTGGGGACGCGTACTTGAAAGCTATCCAGTTGAATGGTGTTGGGGACCAATCCTGATGCGTGTGCTTTCTGGCCCAACCACTCCAGATCTATAGAAAAGTTTGCTCCTGGTGGAATCAATTGATTCTCTTGCGATGCCGGTTCAAACTCTCCCGGATTGGAAAGGGATGGGCGGTAAGGGATTGTTGATCCATCTAGTGTGATCTGAACAGATGCGTCAACAACGGGCTGCTCGGGTTCTGAGGATAGATCCTGGTTGAGGGCAGTAGTTTGTTTAAGAATAATACTTGGCAGCGGTCTGTCGGCCTCGAGAAACCCCTCAACGACTAGAAATTGATCGTTTTCTGGTTCGATACTGTCGCAACCGGTAAACGAAACGAACAGGGTCAGGACTACCAGGATCGCAAAGCGTATTCTGTCAGGTAACATAAATTTGCGTTAGAGATCCATTTCGATTTCGAACAACGGTAAAATAGGTAAGCCTTTCCGTTGAGTGATCTCGACATTGTTTGGTGTAGGCTCGTAATACCGGTCAATCACATTTCGTCTATTTGTCACGTTGAAAATGTGCAATTGCGTGGTCCAATCTGCCCCTAGCATTTTAAAGAAATACGCGATCGTCAGGTCGAGGCGAATGTAGGGGGAGAGGCGTCCGTTGTTGTACTCGGGCCTATATAGATACCGCGTTGGATCATCGTCACCTGGACCACCGAGAGTATATGCTGCGACCGGGACTGTAATGGGATACCCACTTCTAAAGGTTGAGGAGAGGGTGAAATACCAGTCTGAGTAGGAACGTGTGACTGATCCTCTAAGCATCCTGGGTACATCAAACAATGAAGGGTGATACTCGGTGTCTCCGACCAACGGGGCTCTGTTTTCAGATTTTGCTCCGGAATAGTTGAGGCCTATGCGCCACGGTTGGAGGTCGAGCAGAGTGCTTACTTCAACTCCGTATGCCCTGGATAAGCCAGGGGTGTACTGAGACAGGAGAGAAGCGACTTCAATGCCGGGGCCGTCAATGCCGTCCTTTTGTTGAAACACATCCCTGGGTATCAATACATTTTTGGAAGACCGCCAATAGGATTCGACGGATACATCTAACCATGAGTAGGGTGTACTGGATGCTTCAAAAGATACCTGAAAGCTTCTCGACGGATTCAGGTCTTCACTGGTTGGTACCCATCGGCTAGAGACCAGATCGTACATGAAAGAGTACCGATCCCTCAGGCGCTGGAGATACTGTACTTGAGATCCTACAGACCCATGTAGGGTCAGATATTCAGGATGAACAATTTTTTGAATGTTAAGACGAGGAGAGAGGTACAGGTGGGACCCGCTACTGAAATAACTGATGCGTACACCCGGCTGTATCAGAAAAGTCGGGGAAGGTATCCATGAGTGCTGAGCATATGACGCAATTTCGAGAGCATCCAATGAACTCTCCTGGACCAGGCTGTCCCGAGCTCCTTCAGATCGATAAATTGACGCGTCGATTGAACTGTCGAATTGGTGATCAACCAGATGAAAGCCGCCTTGAGACTGATGCTCATCAGATCCCAGAATGGTAATGTCTGAACGGAATCCAATGTCTCGGACGCGGACGCGATATTTTGAGCTTAAACTACTGCTGCTCGTTGGTTGGACAAATTCAGCTTCCTTTGCATTATAACTAGAGCGGTACAGCGTATTTGTTATCAGTACTTTAGAGGAAGGTATGGCCTGGTGTTGAAATGTATACAGCCGGTTTCCCCAGTCGTGATCGACCTCGAAGAAGAGTTCTGCAGGACGTAGCCACGAATTGAAATCAAGCGACAGATTGAACGGTAGCTTGAGGTCTAGAATATCATTTCCCGAATAATAGCTGACAGAAAGGATGTTTTTCTTGTTGGGCGTGACACTTAATTTTGCCGTTATATCGGAGAAATGATATCCGGTTCGAAGCGTGTCTCTTGTCCCGTTTGCATCCTGCACAGGGTGTTCACTGCCAATCAGCTTATCGATGTAGGATCTGCGCCCAGCGATCATGAATGAGCTGTTCCGCGTCAAGGGGCTTTCAATGATAAATCTGCCGCTAAGCACGCTCATACCCACTCTGGCAGTAGGAGCCGAGCTTCTGCCGTCTTTTAATCGGGCATCTAAAACGGACGAGAGTCGCCCCCCGTGTTCAGCAGGAAAAGCTCCCTTATAGAATTTAATGTCTTCGAAGGCGTCGGCATGGAAGGTGGAAATCAAATTAAAGGCGTGCCAGGGATGGTAAATAGGAGCGCCGTCAATTAAGTAAAGGTTTTGATCTGAAAAGCCCCCCCGCACAAGGATGCCATTATTAAATACACCTGCTTTATAGACACCTGGAGTATTTTGTAGTGTTTGTAGTAGATCGCGTTCACCGCCAAACCGTGGTGCTTCATCCAGTTCTTGCCCCCGCATAGAGACCATGCCAGCTACTAAATCTGCGTTGGGCGAATCTTTAAGATCGCCTTCTACCGTGATGCTTTCAGTCTCGAGAGCGGTAGGGCGAAGTGAAATAGACAATGGCTCATCGGACGCTATTAATAAGGTATCCAATGCCTGGTATCCCAGGAAGGAAATACGAGCTAAATGATCCGAGTCTCTTAATTTATCCAGGGAAAACTGACCATTGGAGTCAGAAACCGTTCCTTGTCTTTGCTCGGGGAGGTAGATGTGGGCTCCTGGTAATGGTTTACTCGTTGATCTATCCAGGACGTAACCATCGATCCTAAAGGTTTTGGTCTTAGAAGCCTGATGAGAGGCATTCTCGGCAAAGGAGGGATCAGAGGAAAGTATGTATTGACGCTGATGCAGCTGCTGAACTCTAATCGGGATATCATCAAATACACAGGATAGCGCTACTTCAAGCCGATTGCCTTTATAGTTGCACGTGACTTTTTCGTCTTTAACCAGCCGGACAGCATAAATAAAATCCAGGCCAAGTTGCATGCGCAACTCATTTAGCGCTTCTGGGAGTGGGGTTTGCTCAAAATCTAGCTGAATGGATTGCGCATTGGAGGCTTGTCCAATGCAAAGAGCAAAGAGAAAAGCTATTCCTATCGAACGAACATATGTCTGAACAGAGCGCACGTATGCTTCAGTGTGGTATTGGTTGGAATAGTGGCTTCTTTTTCCGTGATCGTCTAAAAATAACAGCTAGTATAGACGAGTTAGTGAAGATAAGTATGTCTAGGCCAATAATATTGTTCTTCTCAGTAAGACGAATATCGGTGAGAAAACGTTACATGATATTAGAAGATACAAATTAGGTACTAAACCTGTGCGATGATTTAGTAAATTTGCCTTTTAACCTATTTTACCTTGCTGCTTTAGTTATTCACTCATAGAAGGGGTTAAGAGATAGGAGTCTGACTCGCCTCGAATGGTATCGATGCGTGCATCGAATGCTGTTGTCAGAGTTTCAAACACTTCATCGAGGCTGAGCGTGTCTGGATCAAAGCTCGCATTGAATTGCTCCTCTCGGAGTGACTCTGCTATGTCAATTTGTGTTTCGTAGTGCGAGCCAAGGTACGTAGCCACAGCAGTTAAAGGGCTGTAGTGGAATATAAATAGCCCTGTCCAACTCAACTGCTCGGTCATATCCGTAATCTGTTCTGGAAGCGAGGGAAGCTGATTACTAAGGACCCTGCTTCTTTCTCCTGGCGAGAGTGTGACAGCAGTTCCTTCTACCTGTTTAGATTGAAGAGTAACCTCGCCATGAGTGAGTACGACTTCCGTTTGATTCGGTTTGGCTTCGATACTAAACTGGGTACCTGTGGCCTGCGTCAGTGCAGTCGCAGATTCGACCGTAAAGGGTTTTTCATTCGGGGAGATATCAAAAAAAGCCTGGCCGGCAAGTTTTACTTCTCTGTCGAAAGAAGATAGTAGGCCTGATTTAGCATATGAAAGCTCTGAGGCACCAACCAGGCGGACTTTTGAGCCGTCATCGAAATAAACGGTGCGAAACGAGTCATCTGCAATCCGGATGGTTTCGATACGTTGATTCTGCCAAAGGGTAAATACGCTGTAAAAAGAAATTGTAGCCACAAGCAATACGGCGGCGATACGAGCCAGGCGATGTGAGAAAAGGCCGTAAGTGGGAAGTTTAAAGATCTTGGCCGCTTCGGAGGGACGTTGTTCTGTTTCAACAGTGTTTGGCCAGAGCTTGAGGAAGTCCGCTTGTGCACCCTTGATGTCGTCAAGGACTAGATGCAAAGAAGGGTGTTTTTGAAGGGCGCTTCGGATTTCTGGTGATGAGGCTTCCAGGGTCTGAAGTTCTTCCGGTGTTAAATACGTCTCCTTGCTTTGCTGTAAAGCATATAAGACGAGGTGCTCGCGGTCAGGCAATGAATCATCTAAACTACTCCGGATCTCCCCCTTTAATTCTTGCCAGCGATAAAAAATGCGTAGCAGTTCTGGATCAGAAGTAAGCGTTTCTTTGAGAGCTATTTGCTGATCCCCGGTGAGCTCTTCAAAATAAATAATTGCGTCAAGAACGTCCTTCATGAAGCGGTGTGACTACGTTTTTTGCTACATTTTTTAAAGTGCCGGTCGTAATAAAAATAAGAGGGTCAGAAAATTACTCCCGTTAATCCTTTGATAATAGCCGCTACCTTCAGAAGAGAAGTAACGAACCCGAAGATAATAAAGTCGATAAAAATGAAAAGTGTACCTGATGTGATTTACCAGGTACACTCACAGATTTATTTCAAGGACTATAATTAACTACAGATTATGAGGATTTCTCGGGCGGTGCGGCTTACGTGCGTGATGCCTGAGATGCGCCATATCTGCCTGAGGTTTCTCTCTGTATCCGTCTGATTCGTTCAAGTTATGAGCGTTATTTTTTTTACGCTCATTTTGTTGAACCATCGATACCTCGGCAGATCTAGGGTCTGACTCCATAAAGTCACGGGCACTAACTGGTAATGCAGAAAGGCTAATGATCAATAAGAAACAGGCGAGTCGCATCTAAAGTAGGTAGTTGAGTGGATCGTATTTTATCGATAGTTAAATTAAGGATTAATTAATAATGTTTAAGCCTTCTAGGCTCATAAGTTATGACCATTTGGACAATCGGACCCTCTGCATTCGGATTGAACAGCAGGTGCTTCGTCTTCCTGGACGCCAGTAAGTGAATCGGCGCTGCATCCAGCAAGTGCTGCTGTGATTGCGAATAAGGATACGAGAAGGAGCGACTTTGAGTGTGCGATCAAGTTTTTCATAGTATATATAAAGGATGTATTTTTGGACGAAAGAATGAGAGGGTGCAGGTAAGGCTTAGAGGTTATGTCCGTTGGGACAATCAGAGCCACGGCATTCAGATTGAACAGCAGGAGCTTCGTCTTCCTGGACGCCAGTGAGTGAATCGGCGCTGCATCCAGCAAGTGCAGCAGTGATAGCAAATAAGGAAACGAGAAGAAGAGATTTTGAGTGTGCGATGATATTTTTCATAGTATATAGAAGATGTATTTTTGGTTGAAAGAATGAGCGTTTTCCGGGAGGACTTAGAGGTTATGTCCGTTGGGACAATCAGAGCCACGGCATTCAGATTGAACAGCAGGTGCTTCGTCTTCTTGGACGCCAGTAAGTGTATCGGCACTGCATCCAGCAAGTGCAGCAGTGATAGCAAATAAGGAAACGAGAAGGAGCGACTTTGAGTGTGCGATCAAGTTTTTCATGATGAATTAGGGTGTATGTTGAGTAATGAAAGAATGAGAGGGTGTAGGTAAGGCTTAGAGGTTATGTCCATTGGGGCAATCAGAGCCACGGCATTCAGATTGAACAGCAGGTGCTTCGTCTTCCTGGACGCCAGTGAGTGAATCGGCACTGCATCCAGCGAGCGCAGCGGTGATAGCAAATAAGGAAACGAGAAGGAGCGACTTTGAGTGTGCGATTAAGTTTTTCATAGTGAATCAGAAGGTTTTTGCATTAAAAAAAGGGTACGGTGTAGCAATTCTAGGTCCATGAAGACCTTAGAATGCATGCGATTCTCATATGTAGGGCAGCCCACGGTTTGCTACAGATTGTGTGTAGTCTGTGCCGTCCTATTCAGAGAGGGTGAAGTAAGAGTAGAAGATTTTGGGGATAGCGAAACCAGGGACGAGTTTTCTGCTTCGCTGAGGTTGTAAGGGGTTTGGCTTGCTTCAAGCGTGTTCAAGGAGACAGGCACCTTGATAACACGGTTTGATTGAAGCTGTGGCGGTGGTGTTGAAAAGTGAAAAGCAAGACCGCCCAGGCAAATAAAAAACGAGATACTAAGTAGATTTTTCAGTAGATGCATAGCTCTGTCAAAGCACATTTACAAAAGTTAAAGCAAAGGGGTCGTAGCGATCTTCAGTAGGCGCTTATAGCATGTATAACTGCACCATTGCATACATCAGCCTATTCTCAGTTGGTGGGATGCCTACCAATATCTCTTTAAAGATTAGAAGCCGGATTTACGTGACAGAGCTATGAAGTAGCGAAATGTATTGTAAGTGAAAAAGAGTTTCTAATCCGTATTGGTATTGCGTGTGTACGAGAATTAAGCTTATAGCCGATGCAATGTAGTTTTAGTACTGCTGGTGTTTCAGGTTAAAACAAAAAGATCGCTAAGAGAGGAAGTGCGAAATACGATTTGAGATACAGTAATGTTAGTAACGCTAAATATAGCAAATAATTACGAATTATGCATTTGAACTAGCACGGAGCACGTGTTTTTACCCTTTCCTTGAGGGGGACACATGAAACGTGTAAGACTGTTGTTCGCTTAGAGTTGCTTTTTCGTCAATTGGATATGCTTTTCACTATACGAAGACGTACATTATCAGTAAGTCGTTATGTACAAAAAGTATCGCTATTCCGTTCTAGGTTGAAAAGAAATGAACAATCGATGTGCTCAATCACATCGCGGATACCTTTTAGTTTTTGAGTATAAAATAGTTTCTTGCGCAACTCATTTTTAGAGGAATTACTAAAGCATTTATGAAACCGGGTGTTACATACCTCTTTTATTTGCTTTTTGTACTGGTTCAACATCCACTAATGGGCCAGGATCGGCCTCTGCACGAAGTTGAAGGAAGGCCGTTTAATACACAACATTTCATAGACCAATCCCCTGAATTTAGTAACGAAAATTGGGACGTCGTTCAACATCCCAACGGGTTGTTATACGTTGCGAATCAAAGCGGTGTACTTGAATTCGATGGGCATAATTGGAGATTGATCGAATTACCAGGAAAAAACACCGTATTTGCGTTGGGGATCGACGAGAAAGGACATATCTACGTTGGTGCTCGTGGAGACTTGGGGAAGCTGGTTCCTAATGCTGCCGGGATGCTTGAGTTTGAGTCGATGCTGGATCTTGTTCAGGAAAAAGAACGAGATTTTCGGAATATTTGGGGGGTTCACGTTACTTCAAGCGGCGTAGTTTTTCAGGCAAATAACTATCTCTTCCGGTGGGATGGGAAGCAAATATGGTCTTTGGAATCGGAGGGCCGTTTGCATACTTCGTTTGGCCTTTTTGATCGTTTCTTTGTGAAGAAAGACGGTGTGGGGCTACTTGAGCTCCTTGGCGACTCATTGCATATTGTATCCGGCGGGGCCCAGTTTGCTGATAAAAGAGTCTTTATGATGGAACCTATGCTTGATGGTTCAATCATGATTGGGGCGCAAGAAGATGTAGATGGGCCACTCAACCTGTTTAAATTTTCGGAATCTGGCCTGACTAAACTTATTACAGATCCTCATTTTACAAGCGTCAATGAAGTCTACACCTATTATGGTGGCACAAAGTTAAGAGATGGCTACTACGCGATAGCTAGTTTGTATGATGGGGTATTTGTTGTTGATGCAAATGGCCGCCTGGTAGAAACATTTAGAAGTGATAGAACCATCCCCGGGGATGTTACATCTGTGTTCAAAGATTTTCAAGGAGGGCTCTGGATCACTCATTATACCAACGGGATCACCCACATCGGCGCCCCTTTTTCACTATCTGAGTACGATTTGCCAGGTAGTTTGGTAAATGATATCGTTCGGTATGAGGGTAAATTATTTGTTGCTACCGATGAAGGGCTTTTCACGCTAAAGGATCGGCTAAATTTAGATGAATCTGATCCCGACAATCGATTTGATCTTGTAGAAGTCGAGTCCACGACAAAGATGCGATTCTCCCTGCATGCGTTTGAGGACCAACTACTTGTTGCTACAGAGATGGGGATTTATAGCATGGTAGATAATGACGCATCGTTAGTAGCGTTTGATTATCTACACAAGCCCAAATTATTTATCGATTCACACAAATATCCTGGCCGTGTGTATGTCGGTATGGAAACGGGCCTGGGGGTAATGACATTCTCAAATGGAAAGTGGGACTGGGAAAAGGTTGATACCCATACTCAACCTGTTACTTCGATGGTCGAAGGCCCTGATGGAGCATTATGGTTTAGCCGGAAAGGGATAAATAGCGAAGTGTGGAAGATGGAGTTTGATGATCAAGGGAGCGTGACTGACGAAAAACGCATTGCCGATCACAAAGAACTAAACGCCGCCGAACTCGAAGTAGATGTTATTGCTGGAGATATTGGTGTTATTGCTCTTCCTTTAGGGATTTTTCGCGCCAAGCAAGAGCAAGGGGGAGAGTATGAACTAGCCATTGATTCAACATTGACAGGATCTGTTGCAGATACGTTGTTATATGCGTTTTCTGCAGATCCCCAAAACTATTGGACAGTCTTTCCTAACAAGCTCGTCCTAAATACATTATCTGAAGATGGTAGGATAGAACGAAGATCTCCCCAAATATTGCAGTTCTCAAACTTGAATAGAATTGATCATGTATTTGTAGATAATGACGAAGGAATCTGGTTGGGCGATAAGGATCGCCTTCTAAAGTTTAAGCCTCAGTATGCTCATCTAGATGAAACAACCTACACGCATGATTTGATGATCAGAAGTGTTTCTTTGGCCTGGAGTGATTCGGTCGTCTATGCGGGTGAAAAAGAACGATTGGGAGAAGAGGGAGACAGTGGGCCGGAGATTCAATTAGTCTACGAAGATAACGACCTTCAGTTTGAGTTCGCGGTCCCCGACTTTTACCGATTGGGATCTATAGAGTACAAGTATAAGATCGATGGTTTTGAAAAGGGCTGGTCTGAATGGACCAGCGATAATCATGCTGTCTATAGAAACGTGGATCCGGGTAACCACGAGCTTATTGTGCGTGCGCGTTCAGGAGACGAATACTTTGATACGGAAGCGCGGCTTCCTTTTTCTATTTTGCCGCCCTGGTATGCAACCTGGTGGATGAAGCTCGCCTATGTTAGCTTAGCCATTTTGGGCGTGTTGTTCATGGTGCGTTATTCGAATGCCAGAAAACGATTGTCCATTTTAGAGCAAGAGCGAGAATGGTATGACCGGATTCGGTTGGCGAACAATCAGTTGCGTTCGGCTAATTCAAGCCTTGAGCAGGCAAACAAAATGAAGGATGAGTTTCTCGCAAATGCTTCACACGAACTGCGTACTCCTCTTACAGCTATTTTAGGGTTTACATCTGTTCTGAAGGAGGAACTTCTTGATGAGCATCAAGAATTTGCAGGCTTGATCGATGAGAATGGGAAGAGACTTCTGAAAACCATCAATTCCTTACTGGATTTAGCAAAGCTGAGAGCAGGCACTATCCAACTAGACATGAAGCCGTTGGAAGTAAATTCAAAAGTAGAGCAGGTTTTAGATTTATTGGCTCAGCTTGCAAAAAACCAGTCTATCGCGTTAACCATATCGAAGTCACCTGGCCGGGTTTTTGTTCTGCTTGATGAACACAGCTTTGAGCGTGTTCTATATAATCTCATTGGTAATGCAATCAAGTTTACCCCGGCTGGTTCGGTAGATGTTGAGATTAAACCTGAGCCCGATAAAGTATCGATTCACGTGCGTGATACGGGGATAGGTATCGATGAGGCATTTATTCCGTACTTATTCGATGAGTTCAAGCAAGAGCCTTCCGTTGAAGTGCATTCAGATGGAAGTGGACTCGGGCTTGCTATTTCTGCTAAGTTGGTCGATATGATGAATGGGACCATTGAGGTAGAGAGCCAGAAAGGGGTTGGAAGTACATTTACAGTGATATTCCCTGTAAAATATGTCGAAATGCCTAATGGAGATAAAGAGTCCCTCCCTGATGGTAATTCTGAGACTTCCTATAAATCTACCATATAGGCTTCTCTATTGGAGAACCCTTATAACGTTATATATCCGTCCAGTATGAGACTGCAACCAGGTATATTTGATTGGGCAAACTCTTTCAAAGGCCCAGTATGGGGAACCTACATTGGCTGCAATTCGTGACGGAATAATAAACAAATGATAATCACTCCTTATTTATACATTGTTTAGCCGCATCGCTTTCACGATTAAGTGAGAATCACCCTGTTCAATATTATTACTTATGAACGAATCTAAAGCACCATTTCCTATTCGCTTCTTTGCGGGGCTCGGTCTCCTTATCGTTGGTTTGCTGTCCGGGATACTGTTGATGCTGTTTGTAAATGGGGAGCCAAATCTAGCAGATGATCTACCTCGTGTTGTTGAAAGGGTAGAACTCAGAAGCAATCCAGAGCGAAATCAAGTTTCGTATGATACGGCTTCCGTTAGGACCAATGGACTCTCTACTGCAAAAATGCTTAGTGAGAGTTTTCAGGAAGTGGCGATGTCAGTAACTCCTGCGGTTGTTTTTATTCGGGTTGAACTTTCTTCAAGCAGCACTGAAAAAGGCTGGTTTCCCCGGTTCAACAACAACCGGCAAAGTGTAGGCAGTGGAGTGATCATCGATAAATCCGGCTACATTGTAACGAACAACCATGTGGTAGAAGGAGCCGAAAACATTATTGTAACCCTGGATGATAAGCGACAATTTGAAGCCAAGATAGTCGGTGCAGATAAGTCTACAGATCTTGCTGTGATAAAGGCGATCTCAGCTACCGATCTACCTTCTGTGACATTAGGGAATTCTGATGCGCTTTCTATTGGTGAGTGGGTTATTGCAATTGGTAATCCCTTCCGACTGACATCCACTGTTACGGCTGGTATCATTAGCGCCTTAGGCCGCCAGGTAGATATCATTGAGGATGCATTTGGTATCGAAGATTTTATTCAAACGGACGCAGCTATCAACCCGGGTAATTCTGGCGGAGCATTGGTGGACTTGCAAGGCAATCTTATTGGAATAAATACTGCGATTGCAACAGAGTCGGGCTCCTATGAGGGCTATGGATTTGCCGTTCCCGTTAACTTGATGGAGCGTGTTGTCCAGGATCTCATTTCTTTCGGCGAAGTGAAGAGAGGGTATCTTGGCGTGACCATCCGTCCGGTCGATGCTGCCAGTGCCGATGAGTTGGGCCTGGATCGCATTGCGGGTGTTTATATCGATGATATTTTCTCTGGCGGTTCCGCTGAGAGATCTGGATTAAAAGATGGAGACGTTGTTTTGTCCATTAATGGCCGTCAGGTTGATGAGCCAAATGATTTGCAGGTATCCGTAGCCATTCACCGCCCGGGAGATCAACTTGAAATCGAAGTATGGAGGGATAGGACGCTTCAGACCATCATGGTTGAGCTCTTCGGACGCGATGATGAGACATACGAGTCCTGGGTTGCCGAAATGGATAATCAGCAATTAGAACTGCGTAACAGGTTGATGCCGCCGCCAGAAGAATTTGAAGAAGAAATTGCGCAAGAGGCTCGTGATTGGGGTGTAGGTTTGAAGGAATTGACGGATCGAACCCGTAATATCTTCGATGTACAGCATGGCGCCTATGTTGCATTTATTTTTAACGGAAGCCCTGCGCATAGTGGGAATGTACCCCGGGATGTTATCCTGCTTGAGGTAAATGGTGAAAAAGTATATTCTGTTGATAATGCATTATCAGCCCTTGAAAAGGTAAAAGAGAGCGATCAAATTGCTTTATTTAGAGTGAAAAGGAGAGATGGGCAAATTGCCTTTTATGAAGCTGATTATTCAACAAAACAGAATGATTTGACGCAATGATTCGATACCTCACTGCTGGTGAGTCACATGGAGAAGCACTTGTTGGAATTGTTGAAGGCGTTCCCGCAGGAGTACCGCTTGTTGCAGCAGATATAAATAAACATCTTGCCAGAAGATGGCTAGGATTCGGCCGTGGTGGTAGGGCGAAGTTCGAAAGAGACCAGGTTCATATCTATTCTGGCATTCGTTTTTCCAAAACAATGGGAGGGCCCATTGCACTTCGTCTAGACAACGCAGCATTTAAAAAAGACAAGTCGGGTTGGCCTGAAGTAATGGCCCTTGATGGGAATGGGGAAGATATTGAGCGGGTTACTTTACCTCGGCCCGGTCATGCAGATCTCGTAGGTGTCCAGAAGTATAAATTTGACGACATTCGCCCTGTTATTGACCGATCAAGTGCTCGGGAGACAGCTATGCGGGTGGCTTGCTGCTCAATTGCACGGCAGTTCCTGAAGCAATTCAATATCCATGTGAATAGCCATGTTATCCGAATCGGAGAGGTTGGGTACAATGATCCAGCAGAATGGCAACAACGAGTACAGACACTAATCGGTGATGGGGCTGAGAAGCTAAACGATGTTGCAGACGCCAGTGAAGTTCGAATGCTTGATTCTACTCTTTCTGATCAGTGCATAGAGCACATAAAAGAGATCAAGAAACAAGGAGACTCTCTTGGAGGGCAATACGAGGTGATTGTTACTGGAGTGCCTCCTGGTCTAGGGTCTTATGTACACTGGGATCGTAAGTTGGACGGCCTTCTGGCCCAGGCAATCATGTCTATTCAAGCACAGAAGGGCGTAGAGGTAGGTGATGCGATCAGAAATACGTACACCCCTGGCTCGCAGGTTCATGATGAGATTGTCCGCCGCAATGGGCACTTTGAGAGGCTGACTAACCATGCGGGTGGAATAGAAGGGGGGATGTCCAATGGCATGCCGATCATCGTACGCGGCTACATGAAACCCATACCTACCCTGATAAAACCTCTCGGAACGGTAGATATAAAATCAGGTGAATCTCAGCCGACCCGTTACGAACGAAGTGATGTGACCAGTGTGCCTGCAGCCTCTACGGTTGCGGAGTCAACGGTTGCGTATGCAATTGCGAACGCATTCCTGGACAAGTTTGGTGGGGATAGTTTTGATGAGATCTACCAGAGATTCTCACAAGAAACCGCCTGATTCTGATCATACACTCCACCGTAGCTCTTCTCTGGCACTGTGAGTTTATTGTAAGTTGGAACACCCCTTTAGAATCGGTGTTTTTCCCCTTTCTGATTGTTATTGAGTCTCTTTTATACCTATTTCCATGGCCAGTAAGCACGAACCGTACAACCCTCAGGATATTGAATCCCGATGGTACTCCTACTGGGAGAAAAATGGTTTCTTTAAAGCAAAACGCAATGAGGGGAAGACGCCTCATGTTATCATGATGCCTCCTCCCAATGTGACAGGGCGTTTGCACATGGGCCATGCACTGCAGGATACCATTCAGGACTCCCTTACCCGGATGCGGCGTATGCAGGGATATGAGGCCTTGTGGATGGCAGGGAAAGATCACGCAGGGATTGCTACCCAAAATGTGGTTGAACGGACGCTGAAGAAAGAAGAAGGGAAGAACCGCCACGACCTCGGGCGCGAAAAATTTCTGGAGCGTGTATGGGAATGGGTTGGAGAATACGGAGATATCATCTTCCAACAGAAGCGTACGCTCGGTGATTCGTGTGATTGGAGCAGAGAACGGTTTACCATGGACGAGCGGTACGTTAAAGCCGTCCAAAAGATTTTTGTGAAGCTCTATGAAGATGATCTTATTTATCGGGGAGAGTATCTGATAAACTGGTGTCCTAAAGATCAAACGGCCCTATCGGATGAAGAAGTTAATAATGTCGAACGAGATGGACACCTCTGGTACATCAATTACCTGATGGAAGAGGGAGATGGGTTCATTACGATTGCTACCACGCGGCCAGAAACGATGCTTGGTGATACTGCCATTGCAGTGCACCCTGAGGACGAACGGTATAAGGATCTAATCGGTAAAAATGTTCTGCTTCCGTTATTGAATCGGCCAATACCAATTATTGCAGACGATTATGTGAAGAGTGATTTTGGCGCAGGTGCACTTAAGGTTACACCAGCACATGATAAGAATGACTTCGATATCGGAAAGAAGCACGGGCTTGAAGTCATCAACATCATGAACACCGATGCAACCATTAACGAAAACGGTGGAAGCTATCAGGGAATAGATCGATTTGAAGCAAGAAAGAAAATCGTTGCTGATTTGGAAGAGTTGGGGCTGTTGGTAAAGACGGAAGCCTATAAAAACACGGTTCCTATCTCCAGCCGTTCAAAGGCCATTATCGAGCCCCTCATTTCGAGGCAATGGTTCGTGAAAATGAAGCCCCTTGCTGAACCTGCATTAGAAGTTGTCCGCAATGGGTCAGTAAAATTCTACCCCAAGCGATGGGAGAATGAATATTTCCGATGGTTGGAAAACATCCGAGATTGGGTAATTAGCCGCCAGCTTTGGTGGGGGCACCGCATCCCTGTTTGGTATTATACTACCGAATCAGGTGAGATTGATGAGAACAGACCTTTTGTCGTTTCGGTTGAGCAGCCAGAGCCTGGAATGATTCAGGATGAAGATGTATTGGACACCTGGTTCTCTTCCTGGTTGTGGCCTTTTGCTACATTGGGTTGGCCAGAGTCTGATGAAGAGATCAAGAAAGACCTGGATTATTTTTATCCCGGTGATGTTCTTGTTTCCGGGTACGATATCCTGTTCTTCTGGATTGCCCGCATGATAATGGCTGGCATGTATGTCTATGGAAAAATTCCGTACAAGGACATCTTCATTACGGGAATGATCAAAGACAAACAAGGCCGATGGATGTCCAAAAGCCTCGGTAATGGTATCGATCCATTGGAGATGGCGGAGCAATACGGTGCGGATGCTGTTCGATTCTCTCTAACCATTCTTTGTGCTCAGGGGCAAGACATTAAGCTCGATCCTTCCAAATTCGAGATGGGGCGTAATTTTGCCAACAAGATTTGGAATGCCTTCAATGTGTTTGGGCAGTTCATGGAAGAGGGTAAATCCTATAAGCGGGAGCGTACTTTTGAAGAGCTTACTCTCGTTGAAAAATGGATGCTAACCCGGCTCAACGAAACGATTGAATTGGTAGAGGATGATGTCAAGAAATACAGGTTGAATGAGGCTCTTACCAGGATATATACCTTGTTCTGGGGAGATTACTGCGATTGGTATCTCGAACTCATCAAGCCAGCCTATGGTACTCCAATGAATGAGGAGACCATTGCTCTTGCGGTTGAGCTGTATGAAAAAATGATTCTATTGCTTCATCCATTTATGCCTTTCATTACCGAGGAGTTGTGGTGGAAACTCAGGCCTCGGGAAGAGGGAAGTGCCTGCATGATGCAGAAGTGGCCCTCGCATAATGAAGCTGAAGTAGATACAAAGTCGGCCAGTGTATTAGCGCTCATGCAAGAGTTGATATCTGGGATACGGAATATAAAGAGCCAATATGGAGTGTCTCCTGGTAAAGAAATTCAGGCTATCCTGAATGTCCCGGCCAATTCAAATGGCCTGGTTGATACCATGAATGACAATAAGCACTACTTCTCCAAACTGGCAAAAGTAAGTGATTTGCAAGTAGGGATAGGGCAGAAAAAGCCCAAAGCCAGTGCATCCGTAATACATGGGGAGCACGAAGTGTATATACCACTTGCTGGAATGATTGACCTGGAGGTAGAGAGAAAACGCCTTCTAAAAGAGATCACCAATAAGAAAAACTTTTTGGAGTCCCTGTCTCGAAAGCTGCAGAACGAAAAGTTCGTTCAGAATGCACCTGAGGCTGTTGTTAATAAAGAACGTGAAAAGGCTCAAATGGCTGAGCTTGAACTGCGTAATCTTGAGGCAAATTTAGCTGATCTTGAATAGGTCGTTCGTTTGTTGCGAACCGTACCGTAAAAGAAAGCGTATGACATGATGCCTACCACATCCCACATGCTGAGTAAGATGTAACGACTACATCTCAAACACTTGGTAATCGATAGATCATTAAATACCTACTCTCTTGAGATATCTTATAGCAGTCTGCGTTCTCTTTTTCACCCTGGGTGGGTGTCAGCAAACAGGTAATGATGCTGAGCGGCAGCCCCTGGAAGTAGAGGATCTTAAATATTCCCTGTTACCCGGTGGTGCTCGTATAGTAACCGGGAATCTGTATAACCCTTCTGCAGAAAGTGTTCGAAATGCTCAAATCCAAATATCGTTGTATGACGGCGATAACAGGAGAATTTCCAGTATGAATGTAGTGATTAAGGATATTCCACCCGGTGAGCGCAAACCGTTCAGGGAGCCTGTCGATGTTGATCTGGACGTGCGAGGGGCCAAAGTGAAAAGGGTAATCGTACTGTAGCTATTCAGTATTGGCACATCATTTTCTTGCTGTTGTGTTTATTTGCCGGTCCCGAAACCTCCGGATTCTTAAAGGGATGGCATAACTTCTCTTCAACAGCATGGGGATTCCAGAAACTTCTACCCAAGGGCGGACGGTTGCTGATGTTATTCAACACCACCGATTTCCTGCAAATCTAGCTACGTATATTTTGATAGAATGCACAAAAGCTTTGAAAGAAGCTTCTGAGCGAGGTGTTCTCCATCAAAATTTCCGGCCCAGTCATATACTTGTCTCGGCAACTGGTAAGGTTCGGGTAATGAAGTTTAATGGCGAGAAAGGAAAAACGGGATCGCTTCCCTTACTGAAAAGCACCCTTCCATATGTAGCGCCTGAGTGTTTGTCCGGGGCAAGTCCATCCGTTTCTACCGACATCTTTGCCTTGGGGTCAAGTTTCTTTGAGATCTTAACTGGTGATCTTGCCTTCCAAGGAACCACAGGACAAGAAATCAAGCAGAAGGTGATGAATTATGACCCAACCCCTCTGTTGCATGAAGAGGATCACGTCCACACGCAACTCCGACGTATTTGCCAGCAAATGCTGAGAAAGAAACCTCAGCAGCGCTACCAGGGATATAGTGTCCTGTTGGCAGATTTGGAGGCCTACAAAAAAAACAGAGGCATCGAGGCAGTAGGCAGCGCTGTAGAATTGAAGCGATTTCTACAAAGTCCCGAAACGTATGTGAGCCCAGAGCGAAGCAGCGCAGGTGGAGGCCGTACAAGAATACGTTCTAATGAAGGGAAACCCCCCGCTCCTGCTAAAACGGATTCTACTCCAAAAGCGAAAGAAAAACAGCCTCAGGTTTCAAAAATATTTATGTGGGTTGGGTTGCTGGTGCTTGTCTTCTCGGGATTGAGCCTGGCTGGTAATTTCTTTTTTAGTAAGGATGGGAAATGGGGTGGCAAGGGATCTGGGACAAGCGCAAGTACTTCGCCGGAACGCACCAGTTCAACTGTCAAAACGCGACGGGGTAGGGGGCAGGGTAATGCAGCTGTGCAGGCTTCTGGTTCAAGCAATGCATCCCAGGGTTCAGGGTATGCAGAGGTAGAAGGCGAGGCTGAATCCGTAGACATCATCGATCAGTCCGAGTCTCGTGACGAATACCTTCCACAGAGTGATACAACCCAACTACTAGCGACTACGCTGGCAGGTGTAGATACGGTTATCATTCTTCCCGATGAAGGGGCAACCCGAACAGGACAACTGCTTATTGAGTCTGATCCAGAAGCATTTGTATTCTTTGAAGGCGATTCATTGGGTGTGACCCCATTGCCGATCCTTACAAACCCTGGCACCTACGCAATATCGTTAAAAGCACCAGCATTTCCTCCTTTTGAAACGATTGTGGATGTGGTCCCTGATCGAGAGGTTCCTGTGAAGGTTTCCTTATGGATTCTTGTAGGACGATTAAATCTTGAGGTGATCCCGGCCGCTGAAGTATACGTGGATGATGTACTGAGAGAAGAGTCGCTGTCTAATAATTCACTGCCTGTATTACCAGGCACACGTAGGCTCAAGATTGTCCACCCAGAACTAGGGACGTTTGAATCAGAAATTGATATAGACGCAGGAGATCAGAAATCCATGCGCTTTGACCTGGCAAATATGAGATAAGTTAATTGCGCAGCCAGGTCATTCGATTTGTCAGGTAATTCATATTCTAGCTGAAATCTTCTTTGGTAGGCAATAAACCGTTTTTTGCGCAGGACTATCGGAGCGTTTCCCCACTGACGCATTAAGGCAATTGTTAAGATCGCTATAACTAAGTCGATTCCTCGGACAGTGATTATGCGAACCGCAACTTAACTTTGCTAGCCGATAAAATGAAACAAAGAGCTACTTATTTGTACCTCAGGTGGATTGTGGTCTTACTGGCCTGGTTTACTCTGGGGGCAACAAATATATACGCACAAGATGTGCTTATCCTATCTAAGAATGCCGATCATTCAACTCAAGATCGCGACTTTGATGAAGGAGACACGATCTTTCTGAAGGTCGAATCCAGTGATGTAGATTTCTCAAGCATCCGGTTCGGCGAATTCTTATTAGAGTCACGTTCAGAGGAATTGGGGTACGAGGGAGAGTTTGTCAATAACTTTGATGGAACGTATACCGCAGAAATTCCTGTTTCTGAAATTGACCTGTCTGATCATCTATGGACGTGGGCAGGATTCATCCAGGATGATGTTGGGAATACCTTCGAATCCAGAGTTCTCATCCGCATAGGTGCACCTGACGACCTTGGAGGCTTCGGTGTACGTGCTGTGGTTGAAGAAAAAGGCGATGATTTCTTTGTACTCAAAGGGTATGAGTTTCAGGTTTCAGACCAAACTCAATTCTTCTTCGCGCCCTATCATCATTACGATGAAGCCGAAGACGGTACGATAGAGCCTCCTCCATCGGATGGACAGCCTATTCCTGCTTCCTTTGACGAACTAGAAACCGGATACGCCGTACAGGCTCGCGTACTACAAACCGAGTCAGGCGAGCTGGTTGCACAAGAGGTGGAGATTCGTGGACCCATTGAGGTTCCAGGCCACGTCACACTTACAGGTAACGTGGAGGAAGTAGATCCTGACAATGATGCGTTTGTTATTTTGGGGAGAACGGTTGTCGTAAACCCCGAGACATTTATAGCAAATTCTCAGGCTCCACTAGGAGAAGAATCTGTTCCCGATTGGCTTGTTAACCGGCTTGTCCGAGTCTATGGAGAATTCCTGGAAGACGGAACCATCGAAGCTCATTTTGTTGAGCTAAAAGAAGGTGTACGCCCAGAACTGGAAGTGCGTGGCCGTGTCGAAATGGTTGAGAACAGGGTTATTACTGTTCAAGGCTTTGAATTTCTTACAGGCTCTGCCACCACCGTCGAATATCCTGGCGATGAGCAGAAAGAGGACGATGGCGCAGCAGGAAAGAACTCACTGAATGATGTTACACCTGGGCTTGTTGTTAGAGTCTTCAGTGTAGTAACTCCTCAGGGCTTAAATATAGCAGAGCGCATCGTTGTTGAGTCTGGGACAGACAATGGTGTCCGTATCAGTGGTGAGGCTCTCAATATAACCGAGGAAGGCTTCACGGTCCGTGGCTGGAATATCTTTTTCTCAGAGTACACGAATCTGTTTAACGAAAACTTCGAGCCCATTCCATTAGAGGAATTGGGAGAAGGTCAACTCATTCAAGTGTTTGGTGAATTCCAAGATGGGGGCATCATTAAGGCCCATCATGTGGAATACAGACGCCAGGAACGAGATGAGTTTGTTCTGTTTGGTCCAGTTACATCTCTGGATGAATCAGTCATGAAAGTCTGGGACATCGAGTTTACCATTACAGATGAGTCCCGCCTAGATCTAGGCCCTGATCAAGAAGGTAGTTTTGATCAATTGTCTGTAGGGCAGATTGTCGAGGTGATTGGTGTTCCTTCAACATCAGGTACCATTGACATTGATTTTGTACATGTGCCTCAAGGCTTTGGGGATGCAGTTCGCGTCCGCGGCTTTGCTGAAAATGTAACGCTTGAAGGACTGAACGTATTTGGTCAGCCTGTATTAATCAAGCCAGAAACTCAGTTCCGTGATCCTTTCTATCAGCCTATCGATCCTGAAATGCTGGTAGACGGAGCTGCGGTAGAAGTATTTGGTAGCTTCTATGAAGATGGTACAATCGCTGCCTATGAAATCAAGTTGTCCAACGCTGGCCGGGAAGAGTTAGAAACCTGGGGACTTATCTCTGGCATCGAAGGCGATCTGCTGACCGTTGGCGGAGTGGACTTTTTTCTTGGTCTCAACTCTAAAATATTCGTAGAGACAGATAACGGAGGAGAGGAAGCTACACCTGATATGCTTGCAAGCGGTCAGTTTGTTTCTGTATTAGGCTTCCTTGATGAAGGCGGTCAACTTGTTGTTGATTTTATCTATGTACCTCGTCAACCAGGCGAGCATGTACGTATCAGCGGCAGTGTTGATGAGGTCTCGATTGATGGGATGGTGCTTTGGGGCAAAGAGATTATCTTTGATGAGTTTACTCAATTCTTCAATGAAGAATACCTACCCATCAGCCCAGAAGATATCGAAATCGGAAGCAGTGTTGATGTATTTGGAGAGTATGACGAGAATGACGCCATCCGTGCAGGTGCTGTAGAAGTCAAGGGTGTTGACAAGGAAGAGATCCAGCTTTCTGGACGCGTTGATGACTTTGATGGCTCCAAAGTAACTATTGGAGGGGTTGTATTTAACATCGAAGCCTTCACACAAGTGTTTGTGGATGGTGAAGACCTGGGTGGCCCTGATGATGGAACGCCAACGCTTCCAGGGCGAGCCAATAAGTATGAAGGTAGAGATCTGTCTCAAGGAAATGCAGCTAAATTTGGAGGCACTTCTGCTGACCTCGACATGCTTGCTCCTGGACTTCCAGTCGATATCTTTGGAATCCCTGGCCCTGATGGTGAATACCTCGCAACCGTAATACAAATTCAGGGCGAAGAGAACAGCATTCGTGTCGGTGGTCCCATTGAGACCCTTGAAGCCGATGCTATTTTCCTTGAAGGCCGTCGCGTTCTGATTACACCTGAAACGTTTATTCAGAATGAGTCCTTTGAGCCCGTTGAGTTTGCTTCATTGATTGAAGGACAAGGGGTTGAGGTCTATGGTGAAACACTGCCTGATGGTGCTGTCAAAGCACATTCGGTTGAGCTTCGTGCTGAATCAAGACAGTTCATCGAGTTTTGGGCCCCAGTAGAGTCTGTGCAACCTGATCTCTTGGTAGCAGGTGGAACTCCGTTTGTTGTAACTGAGGCCACTTATGTTGGCACAGACAGCAATACCGAGGAGCTACTAACAGTCGAAAGCCTGTTCCCGGGTCAGCGTGTATTCATCACTGGCGAGCGTGATGATACGGGCATCCTGGTAGTAACTCAAGTCTTTGTGCCTGGCAACTTCATCTGGGCATGGATGAGAGGCGAAGTAAGTGAAGTTGATGGCGACTTGTTAGCCGTTCAGGGACGAACGATTATTACGTCTCTGGAAACCAGCTTCCTCGATGAAAACTACCAGCCGGTAACACTTGCTGAGATCTCTGCAGGTCAGTTTGTAAATGTATCCGGTGAACTACAGGATACGGGCGACCTATGGGCCTACAACGTAGAAATTCAAGGTTCTGACTTTGATGAAATCGAAGTCAATGGTCCACTTGCTTCCGTAGAAGGGGACATTCTTGAAGTCAATGGAAGATTCTACTTCCTCAGCGAAGATACTTACATCTTCAATGAAGAAGGACTTGAAGTGGCATTTGGTGATTTAGTACCAGGGTTGTTTGTGAATATCGTTGCTAAGCCTTCTGAAGAAGGGACGTTGTTTGCAGCCAAGGTGTTCGTCGCTGAGCCGCAGAATGATTCAAATCTTCGCGTTCGTGGAGCCATCGAAGAGGTTTTAGCTGAAGGACTCATTATCCAAGGCCGCAATGTTGTTTTCACAGAGGAAACGATGATAGTTGGACCTGGATACGAGCCCATTCCTGTTGAAGATCTCGAGATTGGCCAGATTGTAAATGTGTGGGGTTCTTTCGATGAGGCCGGCAATATTGCTGCCTACAAAGTCGAAGGTGATCAGAAGCAGCTTGAAGAAATCGAGTTCAGAGCACCAATCTCTGCACTGGATGGAGACATTGTTGTTCTTCGTGATTTTGAGTTCTTACTCTCTGAGAATACTCAGGTCCAGGACGAAAATGGTTTCCCTGTTGAGATTGAGTTCCTCGATGTTGGCATGTTGGCCAACGTGATTGGAGCGCCAGATCCTGAAGGCAATCTTACCCTGTTGTTCATGCATGTAGGAGCAGGCGATCAGGACCGGCATATCAATATCAGCGGAGCGATTGAGTCAATCGATTTCGATGTGCGTCAACTCGTTGTACAGGGACAAACCATTACTGCTGAAGAGTGGGTTGAAGTGGTTGGGTCTAACTTTGAATTCATTCCATTCGATGAACTCGCTCAAGGCCAGAACGTCCGCGTATTTGGTGGCTATGAACTCGATAATTACGTGCATGCCTACCGCATTGAAGTGCGTGGAAGTGCAGGGTCTAATGAGTTAGAGTATAGTGGCCGGATTGAATCTGTTACTCCAGATGCCATCAAGGTTCGAGGAGTGACGTTCACCCGAAGCAATCAAACATACATCGATGACGGACAAGGCGGGCAGATTCCGTTCGAAGAGCTCGTTGTTGGTCAAGTTGTACGGGTATCAGGTTCTCCTGTTGATCCAAACGCCGCAGAGCGCTTTGTTGATCACGTCGCATTCTGGATTTCTGTTCAGACAGGCAATGAAGATCGAAGCATTCGAATCTCTGGTAAGCTAAATGAAGTCGATGTTGATAACCGGGTTCTTGTAATTCGAGATCATGTTATCGAACTCAATGAGTTTGCTGAGATAGTCGGGAATAACTACGAGCCTATCCGATTTGACGGGCTGAAGATAGACCGGCAGGTATCTGTTTGGGGTTGGTTACACGAAGATGGCCGCATTGAAGGCTGGCGCGTTGAAGTTCGAATTCTAGAGAAGCGAGAGTTGAACGTCGTCGGTCCTATCACTGCTACCTTTGATGGAGGCCTAAAAGTTCGTGGAATTGAATTCAATGTATCCGAAGAAACATTCATTGGAGCACCAGACATCGGCCGGCTTCGGCTTGCTGACCTCTTCCCTGGTATCATTGTAGAAGTAGTTGGTGTAACTGAAGAAGATGGCTCGTTGGGAGCTGAAAATATTCAACTCCTTGGGCTGGACCAATCCCGATCTATTGAAGTCTTTGGTTCTATTGAGAATCTTCAGGACAGTCAATTTGAGATTGGTAGTCTTCCGTTCATCGTCGGAGAAGAGACCTTCGTACTTGATGGGAATGATCAGCGAATAAATGCTTCTTCTATCGAGGAAGGATTTAATGTTGAAGTGTTTGCTATCGACGAGGTGAATGATCGACTCGCAGTAGGATTTGTTCGTGTGTTCGATATCGTGCTCGATGAGCGTTCCCTGATTGGTCGTATCGATGAATTAGGCGCTGATGAGTTTGTTCTAAATGGAGTAGCCATTAAGGTCAACGATGAAACCGTCTTCATCAATCCTGTTGGAGACGAGATGAGCTTCGAAGATCTCTTCGAGCGCATGCGAATCGAAGTAGATGCCATTGCATTACCAAACGGTACACTACTAGCGCGAAACGTAGAGCTTAAGCCTCGTGATCGCAAGCTTACAGGTACTGTGACTGAAGTAAGTGCAGACGGAATGGTGGTAGCAGGACTTGCAATTCGCTTTGGATTAAGCACCCAGATCTTCGATAGCGAGGAGATGGAGATCGATGCAAGTGAAATTGCTACAGGCCAAACCGTTAACGTAACGATGACACTTGGGCCCGGTGGAGTACCACAGGCAACCGAAGTGCACGTACTTGCACGAATTGAGGACGAAGTTGTGCTCAACGGTACAGTTGAAGCTGTACTTGACGACCTCATCGTAATCTTGGGACGAAGATTCCAGGTTATTCCTAACACGCAGTTACTGGACGCAAACGATGCCCCTGCAACGATCAATTCGTACAGCGTAGGTGATCTGGTACGTGTTCGTGCACTGCTCCTGGCAGGCGATAACCTTGTCGCGCTTCGTGTTCGTGCACTTGATGGAGAAGCAAGTGATATCCGGGTTGAAGGACCTATTGTATCTGTAAGTGAATCGACCTTAGAGGTAATGGGAATTTTCTTCTTCTTGAATGACGATTCACAGTTCTTCGATCTAGATCGCAATGAGGTGTCTGCAACTGATCTTGCAGAAGGTCAAACCGTTGCTGTAGTAGCGGAAGGGCAAGCCAACGGTACTGTAGCTGCTCAGCGTGTTCAGGTGCAGAACGTATCCCTTACTTCTGGTGAAGTGAGTGGTATCGAAGGCGATGAGTTTGAGCTGTATGGCAACAACTATCGTGTCGATAACAATACGATGGTACTTGGCGGCAGTAATCAGCAACTGAGCCTGGAAGACATTCAAGGCGGACAATTCCTCGAGGTTAGAGGAGTATCTGAAGCAGAAGGTAGCGTTGCTGGCAAAAACAACACAGCTTCAATCCTGGTATCTAAGATCAAAATCATTGATGCCGAAGGATCTGGAGAAGTTGAACTGGAAATCGACTCGGGTGACGATGGCTCAACGGGTACTTCTACGGAAGAAGAAGAGATTCCAGAAACCTTCGAGTTATTCCAGAACTATCCAAACCCATTCAACCCAACTACGACGATACAATTTGCGTTGCCTACAAACGAGCAGGTAACTCTAAAGGTATACGATGTAACTGGGCGTGAAGTACAAACACTTGTTTCTGGGCAGCTAACTGCTGGCACGCATCAAGTGATATGGGACGGAAGAGGGCATTCTGGACGTGCGGTTGCGTCTGGTGTGTACTTCTACCGGCTTGAAGCTGGAAGTCAAATCATGACACGCAGAATGGTAATGCTGAAGTAACCATTCCTTGCGAATCTTGATTCGTATTAAAGGCCGGCACGCTGTCTAAATCAGCGTGTCGGCTTTTTTTTAAGAAAAAGTGTATATATGTACGTCCAAGAATTTCTCTACCCATTAATGAGAATCATGCTTCGTCCAGTTATACTCAGCGTGCTTTTGGGAAGTATGCTGCTGTATTCTTCTTGTATCTCCGCAGAACAAATTCAAACCACTTCCCCGCGGCCTGCTTCGCCGTCAGCATCAAACGGGAATGCATCTGGAATGGGGGTATTTGCCGTGACAGTAGCAACAGGCAATACGTCGCTTCCTCAGGACGTACAGGCTTTGCGATTCAGTATAGATGAGATTCATCTCAAGAATAATGAAGGGGAGTGGCAGGTATTGCCGGCAGAACTGAATAGTTTTGAGATCTTACCCAATAGAGAACTGTCAAAAACAATCTTGACAACCCGGGTGGAGACGGTCCTTTACGATTCTATAGCCTTCTCCATCAGTGACCTGTTTGTATTGTACGATGAGAATGCAGGAGGGCCTATAGCCTGGCCGAAGAATAAGCCTCTTAAGGATCGGCTTCGTTTGAAACCAGAAGTGGATGCCGCTACACGAGTGAGAATTGTGCTTGAACCAGGTGCTTCTCTGTTAAAAGACTCAGACTGCCGTTGGTATTTCACACCCTTCTGGGTTGCAGAGCAGTATTAAGAAGCCGTGGTGCTTACTGCTTCTACGCGGGTCACTGAAGGAATAGCGCGCTTGATAGCCTGTTCGATGCCTGCTCTCAACGTCATTGTGCTCATTGGGCAGGTGCCGCATGCACCGAGTAGCTCAAGCTCTACAACCATGTCCGAAGTAACGTTTAGCAAGCGTACAGCTCCGCCATCGGCTTCTAAATACGGCCTGATTGTGTCCAGGGCTGTTTCGATCTGCTGATTCAGTTCCGGATCATTAATCGCACCCTGTGGGGAAGCAGATTCGTTACTTAATTCCTGATCGGTCATTACGGCTTTTAATCTAATGAGCGGCTTTTCAATCTGATGGATAACGTACCTTTAACGACAGCTTTTACGAAAAGATCATGTATACACACATAAATCATAAAACACTTGGCAACCTGCTTTTTGCAGTTTATTTATCAAGTAGCTGTATGCCTATGTCCGGGTAATCAGTTATGATACCATCTACGCCAAGATCTTTAAGAGCTTGCATTTCGTCAAGCGTATTGATGGTCCATGGTATGATTTGCATGCCTTTGTCATGTGCCATGTCGACAACGGATTGATCGACGAGCCTGTAATAAGGGCTGTAAATAGAAGGGATGAACCCCAGGTGGTCCAGGAAGTCTTGCATGTTTCTCTCCTCATGGCTTTCGACGAGCAAAGCCAGTTGAAGATCGGGAGCGACCTCGTGAGCAACTTGTAGGGTGCGGACGTCGAAGGATTGGAGTGTAGCCCGTTCCTTAATGCCTTGTTCTGTGATTACATCGATTAGAAGCTGAGCGAATGTATCAGGTGGAGGGTGGAAGATGTTATCTCTGGCGGGTTGAGACTTGGTTTCGATATTATAGGCAACTTCGGGCCGGCCGGTCTCCTGAACATAACCTTCTGCTGCCTCAATAACCTGGTTCAATGTAGGTTTATGCACGGACATACTTTTTTGATTGGGAAATCGTGCATTCCCTCTCAAACCACAGTCAAATTGTTGTATTTCTGTGTACGTTAATTGATATAAATTTAAGGATTTTTCCTCCTCTTCAGTTACAGGTGAACCATCGGGCTTTGTACAGATATGATGGGAGAACCAGGGCTCATGGGAAAGGACTACCTGGCCGTCCTTCGAAATGACTACATCCATCTCTAGGGTAGTGACACCTAGCTCAAGCGCATGTAGAAAGCCGGGTATTGTGTTTTCTGGAAGCAGTCCTCGTGCTCCTCGATGCCCCTGTATATCTAAAGACATAACCGGTACCTCCTTGTCCTCTAATTGATTGGATGGTTGATTTTCGCCAGGAGCGCATCCAAATGGCAAAACTGATAGTATCAAAAGTAGCAACCTGCGCATGGAAAAAATCCCCATTCTTTGTGTCAAGTCAAATAAAAAAATGTGCAGCCCTTGCAATTTAGTAAAAGATTATTATCATTGATATGAATACATTGCGTGCACTTCTATTGTATTAATATCTGTCCTTAAAAAGCCCCCTTTCAGTTCTTACTTTTCGCTTCTTTAACTGAGATTACAATATACTTCTTCAGATTGAAGTACTAGCTGCCCTCCAGGTTGAAGAATGTGAATGCTCTTCGAAAAGTTTTCCCTGAGCCGGGGTTAGATTATTATTTTTAATTAGTACAGACTACGCTTTCATTTCGAAGGATGTTATGAAAAACACCCTTTCCCTTTTTCAATGGCAGCACATTTTGTCCCAAGATATGAATCCCGGGATAAATCCAGATTGCCTGACAATTAAATTTATACAGGGTGTTTCAAGTGCTCCTGGGGCCAAGGGGTACCTGGTGGCTGGTTGTGAATTACGGCAAGAGTTGTATGATGAGTTATCCGATGCTGTTCTTGAGTTGGATCATGAGTTGAATGTTTTACACAGTAATAAGGGGGCGGGTGACTTATGTGAGATCGAAAACGAGGACGTCAAGGGCCGGTCCATTAACGAAGTATTGCCATCCTATATAGATACCGATGCCTATCAGTTGTTTTTAAGTAATGCCGCTGTGGATCGAGGTGCCGCCAATATCTATTGCAAAAATAGAGCAGGGGCTTATGTGCTCGTGCGAGTGACCGTACTTGTCCACCAAAATCAAGGTGAGTCTATCGAGGGGTATACCCTGCTAATACAGCAGAGAGAAATCCTTCAGCACGAAGAAGTATCTGATATTCAATGGCACCATTTATTTGAGACCTATCCAGAGCCCATCGCTGTTGTTAAGGATTCAGCATTTATCTACGTTAACACAGCCTGTGCAAATCTGTATGGTGCAACGCACAAAGAGCAGCTTCTAGGTACATCTTTATTCGAATTTGCTCTCGTCCCTTATCACAAGACATTGCGAAAGCGGCTGGATATAATTGCCGCTGGGGAACGAACAACACCCATTGAGTCCCGCATTAGACGGCTGGATGGTCATGTGAGATACGTCCGCACCTATAGCGTGCCGATTGAATATGGGGGCGTAAAAGCTGCTCAGATAGTCATCAGTGATATCACCGAGCAGAAGCGGGCAGTAAGAGCGCTCGAAAGAAGTGAGAAGCGATTTAAAGCATTGTTCGAAAGAGCTGGGATTGGAATCCTATTGGCAACACACGATGCCCGAATCCTGGAAACCAATCCTTCATTCCAGCGCATGGTGGGATATGCTGGGGAAGAACTCAGGGATATGAGCACCCACGATATCACGCACGAGCAGGATTTTCCCATTCAAGCTCAGTTCTACAGGCAAATCCATGAAGGCAAGATCGATCGATATCGGCTAGAGAAGAGGTATATCCATAAAAATAAGCATGTTGTCTGGGGCAGCCTGACCATGGCTGTGATTCGGGACGAGTCCGGTGCTGTGGAATACATGATTGGTATGGTGGAAGATATCTCGGACCGCAAGAAAACGGAAGCAGAGTTATTGGCGGCTCGCAATAAGGCTGAGGAAATGACACTGTTGAAGTCGTCCTTCTTGACGAATATGAGCCACGAAATTCGGACGCCTCTGACCGGTATCATGGGATTTGCATCCATTCTGCAGGATGAATTATCCCCTGCCCAGATCGAGATCGTCAGATTAATCGAACAGAGTGGGAAGCGATTGCTAAAGACGTTGGACGCGATTCTGGATCTGTCGATGCTGGAGTCCGGGACCATGCCGTTTGAGCCGAAACGGGTAGATGTTGTGGATGAAGTGTTGCATCAGGTGCATCTAGCTGAGGAAACGGCGAAGGAAAAAGAACTCTACATTAAAGTTGATTACAAGTCGGTAGACATCTTTGCTTTCCTTGAGAGAGACTATCTGGCTCGTGTCCTTTTTAACCTGATCAGTAATGCGATCAAGTTTACAAGAGAAGGCGGGGTAACGGTTACCCTTACAGTTGAAGACAAGGACTTGATCATTGAAGTAGCTGACACAGGAGTAGGAATCAGCGAATCGTTTATACCCCTTTTGTTTGAAGCATTTCGCCAGGAAAGCAGCGGAAAAACCCGGACGTACGATGGTACAGGACTCGGGTTAACGATAGTAAAAAGACTGGTTGATCAGATGAGCGGAACGATCCAGGTGGATAGTGTGTTGGGTGAGGGATCAATCTTTACAATACGGCTATCTGGTGTAGTCATAGAGAAGCAGAGCCGTAAAAAGGTTGAGCCACAAAAGAATTCTATATACTCTTCCAAAAAATCAAGGCCAAGCGTATTAGTGCTTGATGACAATCAAGATGCGCGCAGGCTTCTTCAGAAGTTTCTGGAGGGTGGTTATCACGTAGAACTCGTCGGTGAAGAAAAAGACGCGCTTGAGCTTGCGAGAGAACACCTCTTTGACGTAGTTCTAATGGATATAAATCTTGGCGGAGAAAGAACGGGTGTGGATGCCCTGCGTGCACTTCGCCACCTTTCCGGCTATGAACAGGTGCCAGTGGTCGCCCTCACTGCCTATGCAGTGACCGGGGATCGTGAACGGTTTCTGAAGCACGGATTTGATGGATATCTAGGAAAACCCCTTACAAAGAAAGATTTATACAATGTAATTGCCGGGGTTTTACAATCTAGTAATTAAAAAAACCTTGGTATATATACCCCGAACGTGTTGAAAGAACGGATGAGAGCAATCCCTTATTTTATTACATGTGTTTCTAGGAATGTGAACATATACGGAGAGAAGTAGCCATGGATGTGTTAGTAGTTGACGACGAAACTATCATCCTGCGTCTCCTGACTCGTTTTATTTCCGAGCAAGGACATAACGTTATTCCGTTTTCCGATGCAGGTGAGGCATGGGAGGCCTTTCAAAAAGGCTCCTACCGATTGCTTGTTTTGGATTGGCTGATGCCTGGAATGACTGGGCTGGATTTATGTCGAAAAGTTCGAGCTTCTCGAGACGGTCCATATTGCGTCATTATTATTGTGACAGCGATGATTAAACCTCATCATCTCGAAGAGGTATTGGAGGCGGGCGCCGATGATTATCTTAAAAAACCTCTGGATCCGGACTTGCTGAATGTTCGCCTTAAGATTGCCGAGCGTAAGGTAAATGACCTCGCATTGCAGAAGGAAAGGCAGGAGCGATTGCGGCTTCTTGATGCAGCAATTAGAAGTTCTTCTGATGGCATATTGATTACCACGGCAGACTTGACCACAGAGGGGCCGCGCATTGAGTTTGCCAACGAGGGGATGGCCCAAATGACGGGGTACGATGTCAACGAACTTAAAGGACAGTCCCTGGAGATCTTTAGAGGAGCCAAAACGAACAGGGATGTTATCAGGGATATGACGGATGCCCTGGAACACGGACAACCCTTCTCTACTGAAATTGTCCATTATCGAAAGGATGGTTCGTCCTATCTTGTTCGTTGGGGGATTTCTCCCGTGAAAGATGACTCCGGCACGATCACGCATTTTGTCTCCGTACAACGAGAAATTACCGAACAACGCCGCCTTGAACGAGAGCTTGTAGAAATTAGTGAGCGAGAGCAGCGGCGTATCGGGCGCGACCTTCATGATGGGCTTGGGCAAAAGTTGACCGGCCTTTCATTTATGGCGAAAAGCCTTGAGAGAAGGCTTAAAAACTACGATTTTGAGGCTGCAGAGCAGGCTATGACCATTGCTCAGCTTGTAAACGAGGCCAAGTCTGATGCAAGGACATTGTCCAAAGGACTTGTCACGGTTGACCTCAAAGGAAATGGCCTCGTTTTGGCCCTGGAAGAATTAGCTTCCCGAATTGAACATTTTGCCCCTATTAAGTGTACAGTCACATCCAATCTAACCATTCCTATTCTGGATGAGGATGTCGCCACGCATCTCTATAGAATTGGCCAGGAAGCAATGAACAATGCTTTCAAGCACAGTGGCGCTAAAAACATCTCTGTGGAATTACACCAAATCGAAAGCCAAATTGTACTGACTATTGAAGATGACGGCGTCGGTTTACCGCAGGGCAATGTTATGTCTCCCGGAATGGGGCTACGCATTATGGAGTTTAGAGCCAAGATGATCAACGCATCATTTGGTATCAAACACCTGGAAGATGGAGGCACTCGTGTACAGTGCACACTCGTTAACCCCGGCCTCCTGGCTCAAAATTAATCTAATCCCGTGAAAGTCATGCATCAAGCATCCCTTGAATCCAAAACTACTACCCCGGCTCAAATCCGAATTCTCGTTGTAGACGACCACCCTCTGGTACGTCAGGGACTTGCTCAGTTTATTAATCAGGAAAAGGACATGCAGGTCTACGCCGAAGCCTCTGATGGCTATGAAGCCTTAGAGACCATCGAAAAGGATCCGCCAGACCTGGTCATTGCTGATATTGAAATGAAAGGCCTCAATGGCATGGAACTGGTTCGTAACATGAAATCTCAGCACCCAGATATTCCTGTTCTGATGCTGTCAATGCATGACGAAGGGCTTTATGCTGAACGCGCGCTTCGTGCCGGTGCACGCGGTTATCTGATGAAGGAAGAGGATCCTGAGGTGGTTGTAAACGCAATTCGCACCATTGTAGAGGGCGAAGTGTACGTCAGCGAAGAGGCTATATCCAAAATACTGAGCAACTATACAGGCAACTGGAGCGATAAAGGTTCAATCATAGACCGGCTAAGTGATCGCGAACTCGAAGTTTTCAAGATGATAGGTGAAGGGTACCGAACACGCCATATTGCTGAAAACCTTCATCTCAGTGCAAAAACAGTCGAGTCCTATAAAGCGCGCCTAAAGCAAAAACTTACGCTTAAAGATGCCGCACAGCTAGCTCGATACGCTGCCGAGTGGATGAAAAGCAACAGCCGAATGTAGTTCTTCTGTTAGTACTCTACGTGCATTTCGATTTTTTGGCCCCCCTGAATCAAAACCTCTCAGGGCCACATCATGGAAACTGCCCTTTCTAGTTCCTCCAGTACATCGTCACGTCAAACGAATATTTTGATCGTAGACGACCACCCTTTTGTGCGCCAGGGTATCGCGCAATACATCAATCAAGAGCAGGACATGAATGTCTCTGCGCAAGCTTCTGATGGCTATGAAGCGCTTGATTTGCTAGCCAAAGATGCATTTGACCTTGTGATTTCTGACTTAGAAATGGAAGGGTTGAATGGATTGAGCTTTATGCGGTCAGTAAAAGATCAATTCCCAAAGCTTCCTGTCATCGTGCTTTCTATGCACGATGAAGTACAGTATGGCATTAGATCCTTACAAGCTGGTGCAGCAGGTTATGTAATGAAAAGCGAAAGTCCTGAAAAACTTGTAGAAGCCATTCGTGTCATAAGAGATGGAGAATTCTTTTTTAGTAAACAAGTTTCTCATCGATGGATGAGCTTGATTCCTATACACGGAAAAAAGATGCCAATCGTCGATAACTTGAGCGAAAGGGAGTGGGAAGTATATCGGTTGATCGGAAAAGGATTGCCTACAAGAGAGATTGCCAAAGAGTTACACATCGGCCGAAAGACTGTGGAGACGTATAAGAGCCGCATAAAAGAGAAAATGGGGTTTGAACGTGCTCCTGAACTCACCAGGCATGCGATTGAGTGGAATAGAACGAATGGAGCCTCGTGATTTCGTAAGCGGATCATTATTAGGGGTTTAAGCGTTAATCGGAGGTTATTTACAACATCTCTTGCAAGGATCGTCTATGCAAGCGGTATGATGTAGTAGTTTTGCGTTTAACCCAACGAGAATTGTTGCACCCACCACTCTATATTATTGAGCACCTCATTTACCGGGGATCACTACTACGTTTATGTTACTGCGTCCTTGCTCTCGTGGATGACAATTGATAGAAGACGTGTATGGAGCCTGAAAATAATCGCGTAATCCCGATCAGTATTGAGGACGAAATGAAGTCCTCCTACATAGATTATTCTATGTCGGTGATCGTAAGCCGTGCATTGCCTGATGTACGAGATGGACTAAAACCGGTGCATCGAAGGGTATTATACGGCATGAGTGAATTGGGGCTAACCCCAGGTAGTTCGTATAAAAAGAGTGCCCGTATTGTAGGGGAGGTCCTTGGTAAATATCACCCCCATGGGGACTCTGCGGTATATGATACCATGGTGAGGATGGCCCAGTTGTTCTCTATGCGTTATCCCCTCGTGGATGGCCAGGGCAACTTTGGCTCTGTTGATGGGGACTCCGCCGCAGCTATGCGATACACTGAAGCTCGCATGACGCGCATCGCGGACGAGATGCTGAGGGATATCAACAAAGAAACTGTCGATTTCCAGGAAAACTTCGACGGCTCTCTTGAAGAACCCCGGGTTCTACCTGCATTAATTCCTAATCTCCTTGTGAATGGTACAGACGGTATCGCTGTTGGTATGGCGACCAAGATACCTCCTCACAACCTGGGAGAAGTAGTTAATGGGGTTATCGCATACATAGACGATAACGACATTGAGATCAAAGATCTCATGCAACATATCCCGGCTCCCGATTTCCCAACAGGGGGTATCATCTACGGATATGCCGGCGTAATGAGCGCCTATCAAACAGGACGTGGGCGCGTAATTATCCGCGCCAAGTTCCACGAGGAGGAGCTACGAGGTAGCCGGCCGGCACTTATCATCACGGAAATTCCTTACCAGGTTAATAAAAGCTCACTCATTGAGAAAATAGCCTTCCTGGTTCGGGATAAACGGATTGATGGAATCAGCGATCTGCGTGACGAGAGTGACCGGGATGGAATGCGGATCGTGATTGAACTGAAAAGAGACGCCGTGCCGTTGGTTGTACAAAACCAGTTGTACAAATACACCGCATTACAGCAGACGTTCGGTGTGAACGTGGTTGCACTTGTAGAAGGTCGGCCGCGTACGCTGAATCTGAAGGAGATCATCAAGCATTATGTTGGTCACCGTCATGAAGTCGTCATACGTCGGACAGAGTTTGAACTGCGTAAGGCAGAAGAGCGTGCGCATATCCTGAAAGGGTTGGTTATTGCCCTCGATCACCTCGATGCAGTCATTACAATCATCCGCCATTCACCGGATACAAGTGCTGCCAAAAGCAATTTGATTGCGGGTGTTTTTCCTGAGCAACTCACAAAAGATCAATTAGAACGGTTTGGTTTGCCTACTGATGGCCAATCCTTGTTCTCGCTGAGTGAACTTCAGGCACAGGCTATCCTGGATCTAAGGTTGAGCCGGTTGACTGGCCTGGAGCGTAAGAAGATTGAGGATGAACTGAAGGCCGTACTGGCTGAAATAGATCGCCTTAAAGGGATCCTCGCGAGCGAAGAGATTCGCATGGGTATCATCAAGAGCGAATTGCTGGAAGTAAAAGAAAAGTACAATGATACCCGTCGAACTGAAATTGACTATACTGGCGGCGATATCATCATTGAGGACTTGATCGAAGATGAACAAGTTGTCGTGACCGTCTCACATCAAGGGCTCATCAAGCGAACAAGTACTACCGAGTATCGCCAGCAAGGAAGAGGTGGTGTTGGTATGCGGGGTAGTGGCATGCGGGACGAGGACTTCGTAGAACACCTGTTTGTGTCCTACAATCATGACTATCTGCTCTTCTTCACGGACCACGGCCAATGCTACTGGCTGAGGGTTTTTGAAATTCCTGAAGGCAGCCGTATAAGTAAAGGCCGGTCCATTCGAAATCTCATTCAGATTGAACCGGATGATCGTATTCGTGCCGTACTGGCTATTACTAAAGGAGACTTCCTCAGCGAAGAGTTCTTGGATTCTCACTTTGTAATGATGGCTACCCGCAAGGGACAGGTAAAGAAAACGGCGCTTTCTGCATTCAGCCGGCCTCGCCGTGGCGGGATCATCGCGATCATGGTGGATGAACAAGACGAACTTCTAGAAGCGCACCTCACAGGCGGTGAAGCCAATGTGTTACTCGCTTCTTCAGGTGGCCGTAGTGTACGCTTCCATGAATCTGATGCAAGGCCGATGGGACGGAAAACGCGCGGAGTCCGTGGCATTATGTTGAATGAAGGCGAGCAAGTGGTTGGTATGAGCGTGTTTGAAGAGGGCGATAATCGATCTGTACTGGCCCTTAGCGCGAATGGATATGGGAAGCGAAGTAGTCTTGAAGACTATCGTGTGCAAAGCAGGGGCGGCAAAGGCATCATCACGATGAAAACGACATCTAAGACAGGGCGTCTTGTATCGGTTAAAGGTGTTTTACCTACGGATGACCTGATGATCGTAACGCATAATGGCCTGATGATTCGAATGGGCGTTGATGGCATTAGCACGCAGGGAAGAAATACACAGGGTGTACGTCTTATTAGTCTGAAGGAGAGCGATGAGATTGCTGACGTGAGCCGGGTAGTTATCGACGAGGATGAAGGAGCTGAAGAGAATGGGGAAGCCGTTGAAAAAAACGGTTCTGTCGAGGAGAGCGGGGAAAGCCCAGCGCAAAATGGATCAGCCGAAGAGTAAAGCTCTCTCAGGTTTTTCCTTTGACCCCAATGGGCTATAGCTTAAATCTCCTAAAGACAGCTCATTCCTGCCCGATAATTGAAGGAGTAAAGACTCCTTCCCATGAAAAAGATCAAAATAGCCTGCATCATAGATGACGACCCGATATTTATACGGGTAGTCCAGAAAATGATGGATGTGGTCGATTTTTGCAATGATGTTCAGATTTATAACAACGGCAAAGAAGCTGTTGATATTCTGAAAGACATGAGTGCAAGTGACAGTCCTGAGATCATTTTCCTCGACATCAATATGCCGGTTATGAATGGGTGGGGGTTTCTTGATTCATTTCAAAGTTTAAGCCTGCCCGGTGGGACTCGCGTTTATGTAGTCAGTTCAACTATCGATCCTTCAGAAATAGAAAAAGCCAGGTCCTACCCGTTCGTAACTGACTTTGTTGAAAAGCCCATGACGGTTGAAATACTAAAGGGTATTCTCCTCGAAGAGTGGCAGGTTGCAAAATAGCCTGGCCCATTCACGTTTCATTAAATTGTACGAGATCTTGATGCATCGCTCGTACCGTCTGGTCCAGTTTTAAAGAAGACTCCTCAATCATCTGAATAAGTTCTTCTTTCTCTTCGATAGTCGCAAAGGTGTCTGCAATCTGAAGCAGCCCTAGAATGGTGGATAAAGGACCTCGGACTTCATGAGCATTCATAAATGCATACCGTTTGAGTTGTTCATGCCGCTCGTGCAGTTGACGCGTTCTCTCGTGTACGATTGCTTCGAGGTTCTCGTTTAATGCTTGAATGGCTACATTCGAATCCTCGATTTTTAAACTCTGCTCCTCGATCAACTTTTTTTGCTCTTCAAGTATGGTATTGATTTCCCTGATTCGCTGGTTTTCAGCTTGCGTGTAATACACATTATCCACCGACTCCTTTATCTCATAGAACTTCTTGTAATACTGCAGAGCTTCGCTTAACTGCTGGTTTTTTTCATAGGCTTCAGAGAGTAGCTTGCAGATATTAAATGCTTTTTTCTTAACCGCAAGGTGCTCAGCTTCTTTTAAGGCCTGCTTGAGTAGTTGAATAGCCTCGTTTAACCTATCATCATCGATGAGAATACGCGCCATCTCCATCGTGGTGGAAATACTGGCATTAATTAGTTTGTGCTCTTTCCTAAGATCGAGGGCTTTTCCAAAGTACTCTAATGATGCCTCAATTCTGTTGATCTTTGCATAGAGTGATCCCAGGTCGTGCAGGCTACGGGCTTGGAACGGGATGTTGCCGTTCTTTTTGCTTTTTTCTTTGGCCTCTAGCAAATACGTGAGTGCCTTGTCGTACTCGTTTAATCCCCGATAGGCTCTCCCGACACCATTTAATGATCTGAAATAAAAGTCTGTATTTTCAACATGTTCAAAGAATTCAAGGTTAAGCCTGTGCCTGTCCAGCATGGCTTCGTATTCATTGAGTTCTCCGTACAATTCGGCGATATGATACAATGTCAGGGAGTAAAAATACTCGTGATCATTCCTCTCAATCTGATTGTATGGAATATTCCTTTGAAAATATTCGAGAGCAAATTCAGTCTGCCCAAGGCTTCGATAGGAGGCCCCTATCAAAGCATTGATGCATACTGACATCACGTTTGTCAGTGCGTCCTCAAATTCAACCTCGTAACTGATCAACGAGTCTACGACCTCGGAGAACTTAGATGTCCGGTAGGATGAAAAGCCAATAATGATAAGCAGGTAAGTATATGCTGGACTGCCTTCCTCTACTGAATGGACTAAGGGGGCAAGTTTTTCTTTATAAAGCTGCACGTTTTCTAGCGAGAGGTGCATCATGACCGGCACGAGTTGATCACTCAAGTTTTCTAGCAGGGCCGGATCATTAGAGGCACGGTCTACATAATCAGATATATGATCAATAATGGAATTCATCGACTTCAAAGGGGATAGCTTTTAAACGAGATATCTGACAACGCTTAATATTAGTTTCGCGTACTTTTAAAGGTTATTAAGCCGTATTTCGAGATGTACACTTTATTTTATACTAGAACAAAGTCTAACTGAATTGGATAGCTAGCGGTGGTAATGAAAAAGCTTCTAGTTTTTATCGTGCTGTTTATAGTTTCGTGCGACTCTGGGGAAACACGTGAGCGAGGCGTTGAGTCGAGTCAATTTTCTCTGTGCAACAGCATGCTTTCAGCCTGCACGAACGGAAGCGGTAGTTATTGTCTATTTGGATATAAATGGGGAGAAGGCAATCCGATTATTCAGCGGGGCTTTGATGCGCCTGGGCCTGGAATCCCAGCTCTTAACGTTACATATAGCTTTCAGAATTCGACGGATGGGCTAAATACCCACAGGCAGCTTGATGTGCTTACAGGGCCTTTTGATGAAGTGATGGATTGTGCTCGGGCACAAACCCGGAGAGCACTGGATACCTGGGCAGAAGCAGGAGGAATCAGTTTTGTTGAAGTAGAGGATGACAGCAATAGTGATATTCGTTTCTATGCTGCCGACATCTTTCAAAGCGGCATTGGTTATCCTAACTTCCAGCAGGGTACGTGCAATGCATTCAGTGGAAATGTGATCGTTAATCCGAGTTCAAGGTTCAACACATGTGAGTTGTTTTATGGGTTTATACTCCATGAAATCGGCCACGCACTTGGGTTAGGGCACGTAGACTCAGAGAATATTATGAATCCAGGCTTGATTGAATTTCCAGAAGGATTGCAAGAGGGAGATATAATGGGTATCCAGGCCCTGTATGGTAGGAGAGAGATGCAATAGCGCTATTCGAGTGGATTAGATACTTCTATCGGATAGGTCAACTAAAGGCCAGAGAGGGTTCTCTAGCCTTTAGCGTCCCTATTAAACGATTAGCCTGCGCTCTTCAGCGCCTTTTCAATAGCCTCTACACCCTGATCGATTTTTTGCTTTGTGATCGTGAGGGGTGGTCGGAATCGAATCGACCGCTGACCACAACCGAGCATAATAATGCCTTGATCAAAGGTCTCTTTCAGAAAAGCATTACGCGCATGTGCGTCAGGTAAGTCAAAGGCACACATCAGGCCTAGCCCCCTGACATTTGAGATAGCGTGGTTGGTCTCAGAAAGATGAAGCAGCCGCTTGTGAAGATAGTCGCCCACTTCCTTTGAGTGGTCTAGCAAATCATCCTCTTCAATAATCTCGAGGATACGATCGAATCGGACCATGTCAACCAGGTTGCCTCCCCAGGTTGAATTGATTCGACTGGAAGTCTGGAATACGTGCCCGTCGACTTCATCCAGCTTTGTGCCGGCGAGGATACCGCATACCTGTGTTTTCTTACCGAAAGCAATAATGTCAGGCTCAACACCCAGCGCCTGATGTGCCCAGAATGAGCCAGTTATCCCGACACCGGTTTGCACTTCGTCAAAGATGAACAATGCATCATTTTCATGGACAATAGCCTTGAGTTTTCGCAAAAACTCCGGGCGGAAATGATTATCGCCACCCTCGCCCTGGATCGGCTCCATAATGAAGCAGGCAATATCATCCTTGTGATTGTGGAAGGCCATTTTAGCCTGGTTAAGCGCAGCTTCTTCGTGCTTTTCCAGGGCTTCTAGCCCTTCATCCGTTAATGGGAAGGTGATCTTTGGATTGGTGATCCTGGGCCAGTTGAACTTGGGAAAATATTGCGTTTTGCGAGGGTCGGCCGTATTAGTCAGGGACAGCGTATAGCCAGATCGCCCATGAAACGCCTGGTCCATATGGAGCACCTGGCTGCCTTTTTCATGGCGATACCCCTTCATGAAGTTCTTCCGCACTTTCCAATCAAAGGCTGTTTTTAGGGCGTTCTCAACAGCTAAAGACCCCCCAGATATGAAGAAGGCATACGGTAAATAATTAGGAATGCCCACTCGTCCGAACGTTTGTACAAAACGAGCCAGGTGGACGGTGTACACATCTGAATTGGTTACCTTGTTTAAAGATGCCTCAATGAGGCGCTTCATAAAACCCGCATCCGATCGCATCTTGGGGTGGTTCATGCCGACCGCGTTGGACGCGTAGAAGCCAAACAAGTCGAGGTAGGTTCGCCCAGTAACCTGGTCTTTGAGAACCACTCCGTCGCTGTCTTCCATATCCAAAACCATTTCCATCCCATCGGCTAATAAATGCCTGGAAAGTGTTGGACGTACGCGCTCCGGTGTGATATCAACCGTTTCTAAAGTCTCCATGTCAAATATATATCTAAAGGTAAGCAGTACAAAAGGGTATTGAAGGACTGAAGATAACCTGCCAGGTGGGGAAGTATCAACCGGGATCATTCTTCCGGACTTAGGGTAGGCCATTGAGGTATTTGTGAGTCCCGATGTCTATTTAATCGGACTTCCTTTAAGCTACCTAAGTGATTAACAACAGAAGCGCATAGATCGCCAGTATAGGAGTTAACATACAGGCTAATGACAAATAACAATCCATCCAACAGCCCCAAGAAAAAGCCTCTTCTACCAGGAGAAGTTGCTTTAAAAGAAGTCAAGACTGAACAGGTCGTATCTACGGGCGATGGAGATTCCGGTTTCTTAGAGCTACCAGTAGTTGAACCCAACCGCCCTGCCAACATTCGCGGTAACCGGCCAGACTGGTTAAGGGTCAAATTGCCCTATGGAGAGACCTATAAAAATCTCGTAAATATCATCGACACGCATGAGCTGCACACGGTATGCCAGAGTGCCCGATGCCCAAATATGGGAGAATGCTGGACGGCTGGTACGGCTACGTTTATGATCCTTGGGAACGTGTGTACGCGATCTTGTGGGTTCTGCGCAGTACAAACAGGACGTCCAGATGCGGGTCTTGATTGGGACGAGCCACGCCGTGTTGCTGAAGCTGTTAAGCTAATGGGGCTTAAGCATGCTGTAGTGACCAGTGTCAATAGAGATGAACGGAAAGACGGAGGAGCTCCTATATTTGCTGAGACCATCAGAAAGATTCGTGAATACCAGCCTGGATGTACGATTGAGGTGCTTATCCCTGATTTTAGAGGATTGTGGGACGCTCTTCAAATTGTGCTCGATGAAAAACCTGAGCTGTTAAACCACAACGTAGAATCTGTGCCTCGCCTCTACAGGCGCGTACGGCCACAGGCCAACTATGAACGCTCTCTGGAAGTCCTTCGCATTTCGAAAGAACAAGGCCTTCGGACTAAAAGCGGCATCATGGTCGGGCTCGGAGAGAAAGACGAAGAAGTGCTGGCGCTCATGGATGACTTTGTCGAGAATGGAGTCGATGTAATGACGATCGGCCAGTACCTGCAGCCGACGCGTATGCACCTTCCTGTAGAGGAATTTATCCATCCAGACAAGTTTAAGTGGTACAAAGAGGTTGGTGAAGCAAAAGGTATTGGGCACGTTGAGAGTGGTCCACTGGTGCGTTCTTCATACCACGCTGAGCGGCACGTCTAACACGGTGTAACAAAAGTAGGGGGATGGTCCGTATAGTGAGTAGATTTACTACTCTTCAATACTATTTGGGCCATGCTTTCTAAGACTAAACACTACCTCCTGCTATTCGCACTCTGCATGCTGATCCTCCCAGCAAGCGCACAAGATTCCAAAGATTACAACGAATCCTTCAACATTGGTGATGATGGACGGGTATCAATAGATACGTACAAAGGGACTATCGATGTGACCACCTGGGATGGAGATACGGTTGAGATCGAAGCCGTTATCGAGGATGACAACAGCAAAGGACTTGTTGAGTACACTGAAGTTCGCATTGATCGCTCTGGAAGGACAGTTCGAATTGAGACCGACTACACTGAAGCAAAGAAAGTGATGAAGCGGTCAAAGCTGAAAAGCTACAGCCTCCCAATGGTACACTACACGATCCGTATGCCAAGGACCACAGAGCTGACCATCGAAGATTACAAGTCTGAAATTGACATCGAAGGCGTTTACGCGGACGTGAATGTAGAAACGTATAAAGGCCCCATTGATATCAACGATGTAGAGGGTGAACTCAATGTAGATAACTACAAGAGCGAGGTTAGAATCCGTAATTTATCAGGTGCTCTGTATGCAGAAACCTATAAAGGATCGTTTGACGTCGAGTTTAATGAGTTTTTAGGAGATACCTCTTTTGACACTTACCGAGGTGATATAAGTGTGACACTGCCCGACGATGCCGGTTTTGATCTTGATGCCGACATGGGCAACAAAGGCGACTTTGACGCAAACTTCAGCACCTCAGGGCTAAAAAGAAGCAAAAACCACTACAGCGGCGAAGTAGCCGGTGGAGGCCCCCGCCTCGAATTCGATACCTACCGAGGCTCCTTCAGCGTCCGCTCCCGCTAACAGACTTATATTGGTTTCTGGTTAAAACCTCAACCCGAAACCCGAAACCCGAAACCCGAAACCGATTTATAGGGTATCCTTGCGGCTGGCCTGCTTTAGGTCAGCCGTTTCTTATTTATATGGACCTATCGACGTTATGGCAATAGAACGAACTCTTACAATTTTGAAGCCTGACTGTGTCAGGAAGCAACTTATCGGTGAAGTAACGAAGCGTATTCAGGATGCGGGTTTCAAAATCTGCGCAATGAAATTAGTTAAGCTCACGAAAACGGAAGCCGAAGGATTTTACGCAGTGCATAAAGGCCGGCCTTTCTTCGAAGAACTCACAACTTTCATGTCCAGTGGGGCATGTGTACCCATGGTGTTGGAAAAAGAAAATGCAATTGCTGATTTCCGTACATTGATTGGAGCTACCAACCCCGCCGATGCTGATGCAGGGACTATCCGTAAGGATTTTGCTGACTCAGTAGGCGAAAACATCGTGCATGGATCGGACTCGGTAGAGAATGGAAAAATTGAATCCAATTATTTTTTCCCTGAGCACGAAATCGTTGCCAATGCAGCATAAAATCATACAGAGAAATCCTATAGAGTATGAATCTCAGGAAATATACATATGATGTGATGAAAAGGGCAGCTTATGGCTGCCTTTTTCTATTCGTTTTAGCGTGTACGTCAAGCTCGCAAGAACCCAACGGGACCGAATCCAGTGTGGTTGCAGAGCCTGCTAATCCAACGCCATTCCAAACAGGCGCTGAGATGCTGGTTGCATCTGATTTGGCGCCCTTGGCTGGGAAACGGGTGGGGTTGATCGTGAATCATACGGCTACAGTCGGGGATGAGCATATCATTGATGCCATCCATCGCGCTCCTAATGTTGAATTGGTGGCTTTATTCGGGCCTGAGCATGGGATACGGGGAGACGAAGATGCTGGAGCTCAAGTGCAAGACGGAATAGACCAGCAATCAGGTGTACCAGTCTACAGCCTCTATCAGGGCGATACCCGGAAACCGGCTCCAGAGTCGTTGCAAGGTATCGATGTTCTCGTTTTTGATATTCAAGACATAGGTGCCCGATTCTATACCTATATCTCCACTTTAGGGCTCACCATGCAAGCTGCTGCTGAACAGAATATTGCCTTTATGGTACTCGATCGCCCCAACCCACTAGGTGGTGAATACGTCTCCGGTTATGTGCTTGAGGAAGCGAATACCTCTTTTGTTGGTCAATATCCTATTCCAGTTGCACACGGAATGACAACCGGCGAACTGGCTCGGCTCATCAAGGGTGAAGCCTATCTCGAAGGATTGGAAAACCTGGTTTTATCTGTTATCGAGATGGGCGGGTGGAGCCGGAATATGACCTGGGGTCAACTAAATCGCTCCTGGATTCCTACCAGCCCCAATATCCCTGATGTAGAGACAGCTTTTGTGTACGCAGGGACCTGTTTCTTTGAGGCTGTTGAAGCCAGTGAAGGCAGAGGCACTCGAACCCCATTCTTGCAGGTAGGGTCAACCTGGGGAAATGCAGATGACCTTGTTGCCACACTCAATGCCTATCAATTGGACGGCGTAGACTTCGAGCCCATCGAATTCACACCAGTGTCCCTCGAAGGCATGTCCAGTAATCCCCGCTTCAAAGACCAACAGGTACAGGGTGTTATGCAGGCGGTTACTAACTATCAAACCTACAGACCTATTGAGACAGGCATCCACGTTCTCCATGCATTCTACAGTGCCAGCCCTTCACAAGCAGGCTTCATTAACGAACGCTGGTTGCGCATGCTTTCAGGAACAGACCGATTGAGGCAGGCACTGATTGAAGGGAATGAGCCCCAGGAGATAATCGATAGTTGGGCAGATGAAATTGCCACGTTTATAGAGTTGCGAGAACCATACTTGCTTTATGAGTAGCTAGTGTGTCTTCCCTGACTTGATCAGGGATCCATAAAAGTCTTTAACAGGATTCAGGTTGTATGGACCCCGGCTCGAAGGCCGGGGAGACAGAGAAGTATGAAGAGGTGTAACTCAACCTTTACTCTAGACAGAGGGGTTCACCCCTCCACGACAGCCTCTTCTACCGGTTCCTCCGCGGCACTACTATCACTCTTAGCCCGAGGCCGCCACAAAATGGCATAAATAATCTCCAGGTAGCCACCGAGGATGATGAGCGGTGCAACATACAGAGAGATAAATCCGTCTACTTCATTTTCAATACGCATCATGGCGTAACCAATCACCACCAGGGCCACACCCAGCATCATCAACTGGTAGTTTCTACTGGAAAGTACCATGGACGTGTCCCGATTTTTCTGGACTTGATTGGAAGCAGGTTTGCTGCCCGCGCTTCGTGCACCTCTGGTACTCTTTCTGTTGCTCTGGCGGGAACGAGTTTTCCTGTTTCTAGAAGATTTTGCCATGGTGTATATTTCTTTCTGTTCTTGCAGAAAAGTCTGGTGAGGGCCTTAAATGGGAAGTAAACAAACCGATACGAAATTTACGGGTTCCGGTGCAGTCCTTGCTGTTTTTTGAATGCAGAACGAATTGACATAAAGAAATCGTATATAAGCTCCTATTTTTCTATAGTTCAGGAACTTATACGTGTAACGACATAACTATTATTAACTTAAGGGGTCTCTTCACCGAAGCCTTATCCGGTTTCTACTACGAGTGCTGACTCGGTTCAGGGTATCACTCTTAGTCACCTTTCTGGTTAGTGCACACACTCAAAGCATGAAATTACCAACTTTTCTGTCATCAAAGTATTCCTGGACAATGTTGCTGGTCCTGCTCATGGTACCTGTGAATATGGGGACCAAGCGAGTAGTGACTATCGGAGAGCGGATCGAAGCTATATTGGATGATCCCAGGGCTGCGTCTGCATTTTGGGGGGTATATGTCAAGGATCTGTCTACCAATCAGGTCCTATACAGCAGGAATGAGGATAAAACGCTGGTCCCTGCATCCAATCAAAAAATCCTGACAGCTGCAGCTGCATTGGACATCTTGGGGGCGGACTACAAGTACGAGACCACCCTGCATTTTAATGGGGAGATAGGAGGGACGGTAATGCGTGGCGATCTTATTCTCGAAGGCTCGGGAGATCCCACATTTGCGAGTAAAGAGCTTAATGCTCCCAATCCGATGCAAGAATGGGCAGAGAAGCTCCACAGCCTGGGTGTAACTCGTTTAGAAGGACGGCTTATTGGGGATGATAACGTGTTTGACGATGAGCCGTATGCAGAAGGGTGGGACCTGTCTTTCATTGCTAATGAGTCCTTTGCGCCTGCGAGTAGCGGGTTGGCTTCTCACGACAATGTGGTTGTAGTAAAGATTGAATCTAGCCGTGTGGGTGCTCCGCCGGTCTTAACGGATACCCCTCCTGGCTACTTGAATATTCGTAACGAAGCGACGACCAGCGCTCGCCGGAGAGGCCGATCGATTCGGGTGAATCGCACACTTGGGACGGAGGATATCATCATTAAGGGATCCATTCCCCGCGTCTATCGGCGCAGCGTTGTGATTCCGGTTTCCAATCCAACACGATCTACGTTGCATGCCCTCAAGTTTTATCTTGAAGAAGCAGGTATCACGGTTGATGCGGGGCTATTCGACATTGACGAGTTAACCGAAAATATCGATTACCGGGACGCCTCGCCCTTGTTTGTGCACCACTCCGTGCCGATGTCAGATATTCTGACCCAAATAAATAAGGAAAGCGATAATCTGTATGCCGAGCAAGTATTTCGCACGTTTGGATGGGGAGGATCAACGGATGGTGGCGAAAAGCGGGTGAAGGATTTTTTCAAAAAAGCAGGCATCAACCAGGCAGGACTCTCCGTGCGGGATGGATCAGGGCTTTCAAGGAAAAATATGATCTCTCCAGAAACGATCGGAGAATTATTGGCGTACATGCATACGCATCCACAAAAGGAAGCCTTTTTTAGTTCTTTTCCACGGGGCGGCGAAGCCGAAACAACCCTGGATTATCGCCTTAAAGGAGTGCCCGTATGGGCAAAGACGGGATCCCTGGAGTATGTTCGCACGCTCAGTGGTTATGTTAGAACAGCCGATGGAAGAATGATGGCATTCTCTTTATTGGCAAACAATTATACAGTACCCTCCTACAGGATCACTCAGGCAATGGATCGCATTGTACTCGCGATGACGGAATCGACGGATGTCTGAGAGGCAAAGTGACGTGCTGTCCCACTAATTATGCCTTTTGCTATACGCGCCTTTTTAATTGGACTGTTTTGTGTTGTCATTCAATGGCTTATTCTAGGCCGGCTTGAATTGTGGGGCGCTTATCCGGACATCGTACTCCTCTATATCGTATGGCTGGCCTTTAATCATGGCAAGCAATACGGAGCACTGGCTGGCTTCATTCTGGGATTCCTAATGGATGCCGTGTACGACACCTGGGGCATTCAGATGTTCGTGAAAACCTTGCTGGGCTTTATGGTAGGCCTGTTCCAGCTAAACGACCGGGATTCCTTCCTGATTCGTCCCGAGCAAGCCTTTTTAGTCGGGCTCTTCATCTCGCTCCTACACAACGGACTCCTCGTTGCCCTCGTCATCCTGGACTCCGGAGCCCGAAACCCAGGCTTCATCCTCTCCTTCTGGCTAGGCGCCGCCCTCTACACCGCCATAGTAGCCAACATCATAGCCCGCTTCCTAAAGCAATAATCGCTACACCCTAAACGCATCCAACACATCTTCCAGGTTGCCCGGGCTTAGCGGTAATAACGGGAGCCTGACATGTGCTTTCATCTTTCCTTCGTGAGCAAGTACCGTCTTGATAGGCACAGGATTGCTTTCGTAGAAGCAGGCCCGCATGGCATCTACTAGTTTAAAATGGAGGTTGCGTGCATCGCCAAACTTTCCGTCTAATCCAGCCGCAGCCAACTGGGTCATCAAGGCGGGGCGCGCATTGGATAGGACTGAGATAACACCATCACCGCCCATCAACAGAAGGGGAAGGGTCATTTCATCGTCCCCAGAATATACAGCAAGGTGAGCCGGCCGATTCGCCAGTATATCGGTGATTTGGGCGATGTCGCCAGAGGCTTCCTTCACTCCCACAACAGACGGAATCCGTCCTGCCATAGCCAGCATGGTCTCGGGAAGTATATTCGAGGCAGTACGCCCAGGTACATTATAAAAAATGATCGGGCAGTCTGTTGCCTCTGCGATTTCTGAAACATGCGCGATCAAGCCTGCCTGAGTAGGTTTATTGTAATAGGGCCCCACGATGAGCAGCCCATTGGCGCCCGCTGCAGCCGCTTCTTTAGAAAACTGTACGCTTTCCTGCGTATTGTTTGTTCCTGTGCCTATGATGACGGGGACCCGGCCCGCTGTGTGCCCTATGGCCAGATCTACAATAAACTGCCGTTCCTCGTGACTGATCGTTGGGTTCTCTCCTGTTGTCCCCAGCACTACCAGGGCGCCTACACCTCCGGCAATCTGATCGTCGATAAGTTGTTTAAAAGCCGCTTCATCTATGGCGTTGTCGTCCGTGAAGGGCGTTACTAGAGCTGGTGCATTTCCTCGGAATAACATGGGAGTCGTAGTGCTGATTTATTAGGTTGAGGGTATTGGGTTTATCTATAGCCAGTCTTCGAGCAGATCGTTCAGCGTAAATAATCCTTGCCGGCCGATGAGCCATTCTGCTGCACGCAGCGCACCAAAGGCAAAGCTGTCTCGAGTCTTGGATTCATGGGTGATCGATAGGTGGTCATAAGGACTGTCGAAGCCAATCGTATGCTCTCCGAATATGTGCCCCGTACGGGTAGACGAAACGTGCAGTGCATTGGTGTCGATAGCGTGATGTTGGGTTTCTGTAGTCAGGTGACTTTTTCTGTCAAGGCCCTCCAACACTTTGTTCGCTAGATGAATGGCCGTTCCGCTCGGGCTGTCTACCTTCATGCGATGGTGGTACTCATGAACATACCCATCGTATGCCGGCAATTGATTCATGAGGTTTGCTGCCAATTCTACGATCCTAGACGTTACGGCCACGCCAATCGAAAAATTCGGAGCATACAAAATACTTGCCTTGTAATCCTGAACCCACGTCTGGACGGTTGTTAATGAATCATACCATCCTGTAGTACCAACTACTGCTGGAATACCCCATTGGCAATACTGCTCTATATGAGGAAGCGCTAAATGAGGGCTGGTGAAGTCGATTAAAACGTCTGCGTTCATCAGGTCTTCCTTTTTTGCCTCAAGAAGAGGTGCGGATGAACTGAAGCGTGCAATTACATCATGCCCGCTTTCCTTTGCGAGTCTATTAATGGATTGGCCTGTTTTGCCTGTTCCAACGAGGGCTATTTTCATGGCGATCAGGTGACAAGTTCTGCTGCTCGAATAACGTCCGCAAGAACGCCTCCAGCAGTCACCGCTGGCCCAGCACCCGGGCCTCTGACAATAAGCGGTTGATTAAAATATCGTTTTGTTGTAAATACAACCATGTTGTCCGTTCCGCTCAGTGTCGCAAAATGTGAGGAGGCGCCTACCTTTTTTAAGCCAATCCGGATACGGCCTCCTTCAATTGTACCGATATAATGCATGCTTGCATCTTCTCCGGACACATCAATGGGCGGCTTCCAGTCTCTCAAGAGAGATTCCATGTCTCTAAGAAAGTCCGCTTTAGGTAACTCAAACAGCTCCTCCGATAAGATAGGTGTTAACTCAATCTCTTCCCGCTCCAGTGAAAGCCCCATTTCCCGTGCAAGGATAAGCATTTTCCGTGCGACGTCCTCTCCAGAAAGGTCGTCTCTTGGGTCTGGCTCTGTATAGCCGCTTTGATAGGCTTTTGTCAGGGCTTTGGATAACGGCAGGCCTTGTCCAACGTTGTTGAATAAGTAAGAAAGGGTTCCAGAGAGAATGCCTTCTATGCGAATGATCTCGTCTCCACTGCGGATCAGGTCTCTGAGTGTGGATATAATCGGAAGGCCGGCTCCAACCGTCGTTTCATAGAAATAAGGGACCTGCTGATCCCTAGCAGCACGCTGTAGCGCATCGTAAAAGCCCATGTCAAGCGTGTTAGCGCGTTTGTTCGGAGTTACAACAGCGATATTGTGCTTTAATAGATCAGGGTAGCATCGGGCTACATTGTTTGAAGCCGTTGCATCGATCACGATAAGGCGGTCCAGCCTGCTTGATGTTAGATGCTCTACGATGGTCTCAATACTGGCGGGATTTCCCTCACTAACCAATCGAGATGCCGCCTCTTCAGGAGGAATGCCGGATGTGTTCCAGCTCATTTTTTTTGAGTTGGCTACGCCCACCAGGCACATGTTCAGGTTCAATTGATCCAGCCATGGCTGCGATTGGCTATCCATCAATTCCAGGAGCTGATCCCCGATGGTACCTACACCAAACATAAAAACGTGTGCTCGGCGCCGGCCAAAACAAAACGCTTCATGCAGTGCCTGGACAGCCGCTTCGAGGTCCTCTCCAGATACAATCGCTGAAATGTTGGTTTCAGAAGCCCCTTCTGCTATCGTCAGTACATTTATGCCACTGCGTCCGAGGGTGGAAAACATCTTGCCGGTTAAACCCGTCCTGTACCGCATGTGGTCATCGACGACAGTCACAATCCCGACCGGGTCTAGTGAATAAATATCGTCCACATCACCGCGTGAAATGGCAGCACTGAATTGCGATCGTAACGTAGTGAGCCCCCGTTCTTTGTCTGACAGGGCGATGCAAATACCAACACTCTGCTCGTTAGCGGCCTGAGAAACGAGAACGACATTAATGTCAGCTTCAGCCAGTGCCTTCAGGGCTTGCGCTGTCACGCCCGGGACACCCATCATCCCGAGGCCGGATACAATCAGAAGTGCCCTGTCAGGTTGAGCTGTTACCGCTTTGGCTAAGGCGTTGTCGTTTGGTCGATCGCGCGTGATGTATGTACCTGCTGCTTCAGGTAGTGCCAGGGATTTTATACGTATACCCACATCCATCCCCTGAATAGGGATGAGGATTTTAGGATGTAGGATCGGCTGTACATGGTAACCCAGTTCGGCTGCTTCCTGGAAAGAAAGATGGGGCAGGGTATAGGCATCTGCAGCGTACGAGGGATCGGCGGATAGAATGCCCTCGTGCCTTCCCCATAGAGTGATTTTTCTTGCGTTGAGAGCTTTTGCAAGAATAGTCGCTGTGTAATCCCCTTGACCCTGCTCGAGGAGAACAGAACGCGCCTTAGAATCCACGGCAAGGCCCCCAGGAATCAAAATTGGTCCATCTACCTGGGAGGGGATGTGTTTTGTGATGCGTTTAATGGTTGCCGGCCAGTCAACAGAGGAGAGGGAGGCAGGGTCAACCAGCTGAATAAGATCAGTATGATTGATGAGATAGCTCTCAGGGAATCCTCCTCGTTCCAGCACCTCGTTCAACCTGGTCATCAATCCAAGCATGTGTGAACTGTACTGATCCTCCGGAAGGGAGGTGAAATCTGGAGAGAGTACCAGGAGGAGCCGTTCTTGCTCGTCGAGCCGCCGGTTTAAAATGTCTCCAATCCCCATAAGCCACGAATCTACAGACGTAGAGTCAGGACTGGAAAACGACATAATATGCCAGGGGCGGTCGGAGGTAAGCATGGGTAAGGCGGGAGAAATCTTCCTGTATATCAATCAGTTTGCCCAATAAACGCATTCCCGCCCATCTCGTTGCTTAATATTGCGGTAAGAAAGCGGTTTCAGTAATTGGATGTTAGAAAGAATTCGTCTGAGATTAAGAGGATAAGTCCGACAAAGAAAAGTTTCTGCAAAGTTAAAGGTTATGTTTTGCACTCGAATGTGTCTTCTGATATAGAACCTCTCATTATATCGACCACCTGTGATTTCGGGCGGAACTCGCAAGGGGGGTATTAAAGTTTATACCACTGTCCTCAATTGCGATGACTAAAGAAATAGTTTGGGTGGGAGACTCACTGAAAGTTGTTCAAGGGTTCCCCCAAAAAGCTCGACAAGAAATCGGTTCTGAACTGAGAGCGGTGCAAAGAGGGCAAGACCCTGAGAGCTGGAAGCCGATGAAATCGATAGGTGCTGGAGTGCGAGAAATTCGCGTAAATATAGACTCGAATCAATTTAGGGCCATCTATATCGCAAAATTTATTGAAGCTGTTTATGTATTGCATGCTTTCCAGAAGAAAAGTCAAAAAACATCTTCCAAAGATTTGAAGCTGGCTGCTAAGCGATACAGGCAACTGATAAATGATCGAAAAAATGAATAGCTATACAACATCGTCAGGCAATGTATTCGAAGATTTAGGCTTTGGAAAAGAGGAGGCAGCGAATTTGCTCATCCGGGCCGATCTGCTTATTGAGATCAGAGAATACATACGAGAAAGTGGAATGAGCCTAAATGAAGCGGCTGAGTTTTTTGGAACGACAAAATCTAGAATCAGTGACCTGAAACAGGCAAGAGTGCAGAAGTTTGGTATTGATTACCTGGTCAATATGCTTTCAAAAATTGGAAAGGGGGTAAAGGTTGAAATTATTGACTTGCCGAATGCAGCATGAACTTTAAATACTTCCTTCTGAGGCGAACTTTTAGAACGTACCGTCGTTGATTCCGCCATACCAACCCTTGGATGGGGCTATAGCTCAGTTGGTAGAGCGCTTGAATGGCATTCAAGAGGTCAGGAGTTCGACTCTCCTTAGCTCCACGCAAAAACCCGTTAGTTGTCTCTCAACAGCTAGCGGGTTTTTTGTTTTAGAATGCTTGAGGTGCAACGAAGAACTCCTCCCCCCAACTTGCGTAAACACAGTGCGCAATCCCGCTGTTTGCCTGCCCCCCTTGCATTTGTAATTCTTCAACTAAAGGAGATTTAGGCTATGCGCTCTTGTGTAACGGTCTTCCTGACACTGCTCGGTTTATCGATGGTGTTGTGGTTGGGTTGGGAGCCTGTAGGCGATTTAGCTCTGCAGCTTCGCGAACGGTGGTGGGGAGATAGACCTACTGTTACCGTGGTAGAACCTGATCCACCCGCCATTGAATCAGTGCCCACGACTCCACTGCCTCCACCTGTATTTCCGGTCCAGCAAACATTGCCACTGAGAACAATCAGGGTCATCGAAAGCATTGATGTACCCTATCGTGAACTCGGAGGAAGCTTCGACTTTAACCAGGTCGTCGAAGAATACGTTGATCTGATGTATTACGACACCGAAGTACTGATTCGCAACGATACGATCCCCGGCCGTGGCGGCGTCCTGTTTGAGGTTGTTGATCTTGAGAATTCTGACGTCCGGGACTTCTACATGTGGAATACATTCGACCTTACCCTTTATCACGAAATGCTTCCCAACTCGATAATGCGTGTTCACGCAGATCTGAGCGGGATCTACCGTGAACAAGTTATTCCCGGGGGATGGAATGCAGCCGAAAGCGAACGAATAAAGGTCAGAATGACCGAAGTCCTACAAAGCGACATCGAACACCTCCTCCTCTCCCTCGACAATAAACTCAGAAGGGAAGTGGGGAGTTTTATTGCCTGGTAAACCATGCCCCGCTTCTTCATTTCATATCGACGAAAAGATAGCCAGCAGATTGTTGGGCGGATCTATGAGAAACTGACCGATTATTTCGGGGACGATGCTGTTTTTTTGGATGTGGATGATATACCTACCGGTTCAAACTTCAGGGAGCATATTCGCCAGATGATTGTGGGCAGCGATGCAATGCTCGTCATCATGGGAGGGCTATGGCTCGGGAGTTTTGCTGAGCGGGATCCGGGTAAACTGGATCATGTGCTGATCGAACTTGAGGTAGCGCTGGATCAAGGGGTGCCCATGATTCCTATGCTTATCGGTCAAACGCGAATGCCTGATGAGAAGGAGTTGCCGGAGTCTATTGCTCAGGTTTCTTTCAGAAACGCATTTTCCTTGGATATCAGGGCAGGCTTTGATCGAGATATCACCCGTCTGATCAATCACCTCGATTCGTTGAGGTTAGGGCAGGGGCAGCCTCATCGGCACGAGGCAGACCATCGGCTGGTGCATCAATCGTGCAAAGCCGTTTTGGAAGTGTTTAGAGCAACCTTTCCTGCTGAAGACCATGTCTTTGGCGCCAACATGAGGTACCTGATCTACAGCACCAACGAATTTCGCCTGCCGATGAATACGGGGATAAGCCTGTTCTTGCATCGAATCGTTCAGGATTCGGCCAGCCTTATCGAGTTGCACTTGATCGTAACTGCATGGGGCTTTAATGCAAATGTGCAGCATCTCATCATTGGATGGGTTGTAGAGTACCTGAAACGCAACCCGGTCCTGCCTATAGAAAAACTGAGTGAGGCCGGCCTCGACGCGATTCCACCGGGCGTCACATTACGCATATTTCCTAGTACCGAAAACCCACTGGAAATCTGGCGTGCCATCACCGATCAACCCTATCAAATCTCAGCATCGTATGTGCTAAGAGTTGGATATTGACTGTGAACCTGTTGAGGAATTGGATCGTATTTCTATAGATGTCCCTCACCAATCCCCTTTACTATGTACGAGCTCTTAATTGGTCTTCATGTAATTGATAACGAAGGCTACCAGAAATACCGCGAAGGTATGATGCCCATCCTTGCCCGAATGGGAGGCGGTTTCAGGTATGACTTCACCATCGATGAAACCCTCCGGTCCGAAGCGGATCACCCCATTAATCGCCTCTTTGCTATATACTTCCCAGACGTAACTACCCGCGCCGCTTTCTTCTCTGATCCAGAATACCAGGAGGTCCGGAATAAATACTTCGAACCGGCAGTAAAAGGATCGACAGTTATTGCTACCTATGAACGATAAGTCTATGATGAACAAACTTATAAACAGCGGATTCTTATTCTTCCTTATTCTCTTTCTAGTTAGTTGCTCCACAGCAGAAGACGACGACGAATTTGTTTGCACAGACATAGCTGTACCGGCTATTTCTGTTGACGTCGATCTTACAAATCAGCTCGAAGAGCCTCTGGATGAGATATGGGTGTTTGCAATAGATGGGTTTTTTATGGACTCGGTTAATGTTGCTCAAACACCGGATTTGATAGGTGAATTGGCGTTTGAAAGAATTGGCGTGTACACAGTGGAAGTGGTCGCAAGCGGTTATCAAGACTGGATGCAGGAAAATATCCGTGTGCAGAGAGACGCCGAAGATTGCCACGTCGAAACAGTCAGCCTGAATCCCCAATTAGTTCTAGGTGATTAGTCCTCTGAAGTGCAAAGTGCAAAGTGCAAAGTTAGTCTCTGAGAAACCCTGCACTCTGCACCCTGCACCCTGCACTCAGAAACCACTATCCAGTGGGTTCTGTCAACCTCACCCCTGGCTGCTGCTTCCCAAACTCAAACTCCTTCGGTGGTTCGATGCCGTGGAGGTGGCGGACGAAGTAGTCCCAGCGTTTGCGCATCCAGTAGGTGCGTGCCGGGCCGAAGCCGTGGTTCTGGTTCGGGATCAAAAGGAGGTCGAAATCTTTGTTGGCCTTGATGAGGGCATCAACCATCAGCATGGTGTTGGAATGGGGGACGTTCGTATCCAGGGTGCCATGCCCGAGTAGCAGTTTACCTTTAAGGTTCTCTGCAAGGAGTTGATTGGCCTGGTTGTCGTAATTGGTAGTGCCATCCGGGTTGGTTTCCAGGAGGCCTTGCCACTTCTCTGCCCAGTCGTCCTCGTAATTTCTATTGTCATGATTCCCTGCACCGGAAACAGCGACTTTGTAGAAGTCAGGGTAAGCGAGGATCGCGCGGGTAGACGCAAAGCCGCCTCCTGAATGCCCCCAGATGCCTACTTTGTCAAGGTCAATCCAATCGTGCCTGCTGCCGAGTTCTTTGATAGCCGCCATCTGGTCCGGGATGCCGTTGTCTCCCATATTACCGTAGTAGGCATCATGGAAAGACTTCGAGCGGCCGGGTGTACCCATCGCATCCACTTCAATGACGATAAAGCCAAGTTCAGCAACAGCTTGTTTGTCTCGCCGCGAAGGGAAAAAGCTTCGAGTACCAACACTACCCGATTGAGGGCCTGGATAGAGGTAATTGAGGACAGGATATTTTTTGGACGGATCAAACCCGCTCGGCTTGTACATGAGTCCGTAGATGTCGGTCTCCCCATCGCGCCCCTTTACCTTGATCTCTTCAGGAGGCACCCAGCCGGAAGCGAGTAACTCGGATACGTCGGCTTTTTGTACTTGAAGAACAAGCTCACCTTTGTTATTCCGAACCACGGTTTCCTGGGGTTTAACGGGAGTGGAATAGGTGTCGACGAAGTACATCCCATCCGGTGAGAGTTGAACGGAATGGTTCGCATTTTCTGGCGTTAAATGGGTCAGGTTTGAGCCATCGAAGTTGACGCTGTAAAAATGCTGGTAGTAGGGATCGCCGGCTTCGCGTCCGCCAGACGTGAAGTAGATGGTGCGTCCGTCTTCATCCACGCGGCGCATCTGCAGGACGGGCCATTTACCCGACGTGATCCTGTTCTTGAGTTCTCCTGTTTCCAGGTCATACAAGTAGAGGTGGCCCCAGTTATCCCGCTCGGAGAACCAAATGAACTCGTTGGTATCAAAGAGCACCTGCCAGTTTTCCATGCGAACTCCCGACTCATAGTACGTCTCTGTTACTTCTTCGAAAACAGTTCGGACGTCACCAGTTTGCGTATCAGCGATGCGAAGTGTAGCTACTTTATGATCCCGTGAGCTGGAGATGAAAGCCAGTTGTGATGCATCCTCGCTCCAGCGAACATCCAGGAATTTGCCTCCCCGGCCAGCGATATGGTCCGTAGTAGTGCTTCTATGGGGATCAGCCGGCATGTTGAGCCGAACCATCTCCCCAGAATCTACATCGATAACAACACGGCTGATGCGGAAGATCACACTGTCCCCCGGTAAAGGGTATTTCCATGAGTCCAACTTAGGCAATCCAACCTCAGTGGACGTCATGTGCATGGTGCCCACACCGCGCCCATCGTGCTGGAACGTAGCAATTTTTTTAGAATCCGGAGACCAAAGCAGAACCGGATCCCTGCCACGAATCCAGCCAGCATTGTTTGTCGCATATCCGTAGTCCTCGATCCCGTCGGTAGTTAATGCTTTCTCGTCTCCAGAGTCCAGATTTCGCACCCAGAGGTTGTGATCCTTGATAAACGCCTGGTGCATACCGTCCGGAGAAATGCTATTCCGGGCCACTCGTTGCCTTTCTTTCGCCGGTTCATGCCCAACGCAGCTATATCTGCGGATATTACATTCCGCTTTCATGTTTGGCAGGTGAATCACGATTTCCCGCGCGTTCCCATTCATGGTGATATCCGTGATCGGTAATTCCGTAGAAGAAAACGTTGTATCTGCTGCATTTCCGAGTGCTTCAGCGAGGCGTCCGTGGTCGAAGAGTGGCTCGTTGGACTTCCTTCGGAGATCAGCAAGCATAAAGAACGTTCCGTCCTTTCGTTGACTTGTGTACCAGAATGCATCAGGGCGAACCCAGTTGGGATTGACGCTGGTCTGATATACAAGAGGTTGTGTAAATTGACTTAAGAACCGCTCCGCTCTCTGGTAATCCGCTTCTGATACAGACGATATCTGTGCGTGCGATAGGTGGGGGAAAACAAGGAGCAGGAGGAATGCGAGGTATTTCATGTGGGAATAAGGCAATCAAATAAATCAAAAGATTATTTGATTGGTTTCGGGTTACGTGTTTCGGGTTACGTGTTTCGGATTACGTGTAGGAGGCTTAGGTAAGGTATTTGATTAACGCGGAATTAGAAACAGCCTATAAAACAGGAGTATGGGAGTGTACCTTAATATAACTCAAGTTGTGTGGTATGATTGTCATCCCGTTGGAGCGCAGCGATCGAGGGATCTACCCTACCGGAATGCTTCTCTGCATCAAAATGCTACCCATTGATGGTAGATTTCTCCATGAAGTCGAAATGACAGGGTAAAACACACAACTTGGGTTAATATAGGGAGCAGTAAGGATCTTAGGCTAAATGGTTCCTTTGTAGGGGAAATTGGCTTCTATGAGAGAGGTTTTACACATTAATATTTGCTGGCCATATGATGGATCACGTGCTTTAATACAGTTTGCCAGGCATCATGAATGGTTTCATCCCAGAAGGGGTCGTAGTCAGCAGCTGTACCAGTGATTGTATCTAACCATATTGGGTATAATTCTGGCCTGATATCGAGTTGATCCCTTGAGTGGCGGATCGCCTGGTCGTTTAGGTTTTGTAAGGCCTCTTTATCGCCTTCAACCGCATTGGCCGCGAGTTCTAACGAATGAACGAGCATATCATGTTGGCGGTCGAAATCTGTGTACCGGAATTTGTCGGCAATCTCATCAGATGAAGCAAGAAAACGCTCGTAGAAGGTTTCAATAAACGCACTGTTTTTTTTACAACGCTCTAAGCTTCTCAGGAAATGTTCTTTAGGCGATAAAGGCATAATTGAAGGCCATGATTTGATATAATTGGTCCCGTGAAGCCTGACATAATCCTTCTGAGTCATTTATATGGGGCTCCGTCACTTACTACATCGGAGAGGGCTTTGATAAGAAAAGAGCCCCTACATTAGAAACATGAAAAACCCTACATTTGAGCGCTATTCTTGTGGGGAAATAGGCCAGGTGGATTCCTAAATGCCGTTCTTATTCATTGTGAACGCCACAGGTCAGCACAGTAACCTCCCATTCCCAACCCGGAATGTCTCAGGGAGAGATAGAAACTCGTTTCCCGTCTTGAAAAAATGACGCGTCCAAGCTCCGCGCCTCATTCCGACAGTGGGAACAAGTCACAGCGATTCGTCTGCACCCCATTCCCCGTCTTGATTGCCACCAATCGCTCAAAAATCCGGTATCTGGTTGTCGTTTTGACAGTGTCATTACCTGTTAAGCCCCGTTCATGAGGCCCGAAAGCTTCTGGAGAATGAAATACATCCCCTCCTTTCTTTGGGAATTACACATGTTAATCCGTCCCTGTGCCATTCCCACAGTAGGAATGCCATTATTCTAAGTAGCAATGTCTCATATCTTTCCCTTGTCATCCCGTTGGAGCAAAGCGATCGAGGGATCTGGGAAAGCACAAGATGAACGGATACAGCAGCTACTAAGCAGTCCTCCCCCGGATCGCAAACAAGAAACGAGAAACCACTCAGAAAATAATTTTTCTGAGTGCCTAGGGGTACGAAGTAATCCGCCGTGTACTGGAAGCAAGAATTAACTTTGCACCCGGTAAACTGAAGATAGAACAATGAAATATAGCGTTAGCCTCATGCTCACTCTGCTCGCCTTGCTCACATTTATACCCGGGCAGGCAGAAGCACAAGTTGCTCGTATCCGTATCGATATTGGTGGGCCCTCTGTTCGCGCGTTTTCGTACCGCCCCGGCCTCCTTACCGTCCGTCCTGCGCCGGACGTCGTGGTGGTACGGAAGCGCGCGGTCGCCAACGGGCATGTAATTGTGTATAAAGATCGCCCCGATTACATCTTAAAAGCACATCACACCGACTTTGTCGCGGTAGGGTTTACACGAGTATCTGTTAAGAAAAAAGGCCGTACTCGTACCGTTATTTACAAGCGGGGGAATGAACAAGTGAAACTGGTTGTCAAACCCTATAGAAAAAACTGGGAAACCCACATAGTAGCCATATAGATCACAACCTACAAGCACGTCCTCCCGAGACCTGGTAAGGGCGAACTATCGAATAATTAATAGTAAACCAATGAATAGTAGGACCGATAGTTCGCCTTTAACCATCCCATATCTAATAATTATTCCATTCAACTCCTCCTCTTGACTCTCACGTTACGTCACACCTTATCTTAGTAGCATAACTAAGAATGAAGGTGTACAGGCATGTTTAGTACGGGGGAGTTTTCCAAGTTGTCGCGGGTGTCGAAGCGGTTGTTGCATTATTATGATGAGATTGGGCTGTTTAGGCCGGCTCACATTGATGCGTTTACCAAATACCGCTACTACAGTGCGCATCAGCTACCCCAACTCAATCGAATTCTGGCTCTTAAGGACCTGGGGTTTAACCTGGATGAAATCCAGCACATGGTGGCTGATCAGGTATCCGATGAAGAGATCAAGGGGATGTTGATCTTAAAAAAGTCAGAAAGCGAGAAGGCGATTGCTGACGAGCAGCAACGGCTACGCCGTATCGAAGCCCGGCTGGCGGACGCTGGTGGTTCGTCAGACGAAGCAGAGGTTGTCTTAAAGTCAATTCCAACACAGCGCTTCCTTTCTTTGCGAACAGTGGTTAAGAAGCCAGAGGATGCGATGGGGCTTGTGGGTTTGCTGATGCAGGCCGTTCCGCAGCGGCTAGGGCCATCAATCATTGGCCCATTTGCAGCCGTGGTGTATACGGAGGAGTTTAAACTGGAAGACAACGACATCCAGGTCGGTTATTACCTCAAGAAAAAGCACCCAAAACCACTGGCCGTAACAGAGGAGGTCGTACTTACTGAGCAGGAGTTACCCGCAGTTGAACACATGGCTACTGCCGTCCAGGTAGGTGGGGCGGATCTTGTGTTTCAAGCACTGGGAAAGATCGCGCAGTGGATCGAAGTAAATGGATATAAAATGGCTGGGCCGTACCGGGAGATCGTGTTAGAAATGGATGGGGAGGGGGCACTGGGAAACTCCGTGATAGAAATTCAACTGCCTGTAGACAAAAAATAAACCGAGAGGTCTCGTTTATGGAAAAAGAAATGCACGGCAACATACAGATTGATGCACCAGCAGCCGTAGTTTGGGAGGTGCTAGCGCATCGCTTCGGCGATATCGCTGAATGGGCCAGCATCATGAAATCATCTAAAGGAATTGTTGACGACATGTCTCCAACAGATGCACCTGTATCTGCCCGAGTATGCAAAGCCAAAGGCTTTGGACAAGTTAAAGAAGAGTTGCGGGATTACGATGAGCAGAAAATGATTTTTAGGTATGAAGCAGTGAAGGGATTGCCTTTTTTTATAAAATACGCCGAGAATAATTGGTCCGTTAGGGCTCTATCAGGCGGCAAGTCTGAGGTTACGTGCCGGGGTGTACTCAGGATGGGATGGTTTGCCGGAACGTTTCTCTTTCCTCTATTCAATGCCCAGATGCAGAAAGTGGGGGATCGGCTGTTTCAGGATCTGAAGGCGTTCGTTGAAAAGAAAACAACCGCCGAAGCTACTTGACGAGGATCATTTTCCGGGTTGCCTGAGATCTATTTGCAGATAACCGGCACATGTAGGTACCGGCTGGCAATTGATCTGCAGAGAAGGTAACGGAGTGCTTGCCGGCTGGCTGTGTGCCCTGGGCAAGGTCCCGAACTAGTCGGCCTTGCAGGTCAAATACTTGTAATTGCACCGGACCGGCTTGGGCCAACTCGTACGTGATGGTTGTATGATCTGTGAAGGGGTTGGGGTAGTTCTGGGAGAGGGCGAAGGAGCGAGGCGGTTGCTCGACTTCAGTGTTGATACCTACCGCGTTGTTAATAAAACCGATGTTTGCGTAATCCTGGCCGATGACAGATGCTGTTAGGTCGGGTGAAAACCCGAACCAGTCCAGGAGTACGTTATGGTAGACGTTTCGGAAGTTGAATTGAAATTGGAGATTCCCGAACCTGTCAAGATCAGTGAGACTGGGGATAGATCCATAGATCCCTCCATGTACTCTGGGGCCAAATAGAAACAACGGGGCAGAAGTACCATGTTCTGTCCCACTCGATCCGTTTTCTTCAACGCGCCGGCCGAACTCAGAGAAGGTCATGATCAAAACCTCTTTATCCCGTCCTTCGCTGGCGAGGTCTTCTGTAAAGGCGCTGATTGAATCCGCAATCGTTTGGAGAAGCACTTTATGTCTATTTGCTTGCAGGACGTGCGTATCGAATCCATTTAGGACCACGTGATAGATCTTTGCACCCAGGTTGCCTTTGATCAGTCGTGCAACGATCGCCATGTTTGTACCGAAGTCGCGGTATTTTGGGTAATCGACGCTGTTTGTGCCAGTTTGAGCAGCGCTCTGAATCGTCCCTGCAAATCGAAAGGCGTCGTTTGTTATTGAGCGGGCAAAGGCAAGCTCTTCACCGAGTAGTGAATCAGGCACAGTGTCGGTGTCATACAACTTCCCGGAACCAGCAAGCCGGTCAAATTGCTCCGGGTTGTTTATGGTCATTCCTGTGGTCCGTTGTGTGCCCTTAAATAACAAAGGTGCTGCAGATCCCAACTGGACGGCCAGCGGATGCTCCAGTTGGCCCATTTGGTCCAGAATGGTTTCCACTGAGCGTCCTATCCATCCGGATTTTAAATATTCTTTCGGTTCTGAGCTAGTAAGCCAAATATCGGTTGATCTGAAATGAGAAAGGTCAGGCTCAGGGTATCCGACACCCTGGATGATACCCATTTTTCCCTGGTCATAGAGAGGCACCAGGGAGGAGAGCGAAGGGTGAAAGCCCTGGTTATCGTGAAAAGGGATCACTTCGGATTTAGGAAGAGCCAGGCCGGGGCGAACGCGATAATATTCATCATCTTCAAAGGGAATCAAGGTATTGAGTCCGTCATTTCCACCAAACAGCTGAACCAGGACCAGAACCCGGTCAGACTCTTCCTGGTGCAAGTGCGTCATTAGAGATGTTGGCTGAAGGGCTCTAACAGGTGTACTGCCAAGCATGAGCGCTCCGCCCGCCATCAGCCCAAGCGACTCCATAAAATTTCGCCGCGTCCACCGGTCATGAGTGGCTTGATGAGCGGCGCCATGTTCTAGCTTACTTCCAAGGAGGGCGATATTTCGTTTTGGACTATCCATGTCTACAAATAGGCTAGCTTTTACGTCAAATGATACTACGTCAAATGATATTCTGGCAATTCCATAAGGAACTGCGCATAGTTGAGTAGCTGATTGACGACACCAGGTGAGGACAGGCTCCATTCATACCAGGGTACGCCTGCGAGGAAGATTTTAGGCAGATCACGAAGGTAGGCTGGACCATTCATGACGTCGTTAGGAATGGGGTATGTTTCCAGGTCTCCACTAAAATCGACTGAGGGGGCATCGTAGCCCATAATTTCTATTGGTACGGTGATGAAGTGTTGGGCAAGAGCTACCGGAAGTTTAAAGGCTATCAGGGGATCAAATGCGTTAACCAGGGTTGAAGCAACAGGTATCAGGCTGTTATCGTAACCCGTTATACCACCTCGGAGTAACTGTTCAATGAGCTCCCAACGCGAAGGTATTGTAGTGGTTGTGAGCCAGGAACGGTACCCTTTCCAACCTGCCACATTAGGTGGTGCAAGAAGCTGTTGCCCTAGATCTGAAGATCCAAGGAAGAGGGCCTCATACGGTTTCAGTGCTGTAAATGAGAAATTTATTTGATGTAAGAGGTTGACCATCATCCCGACCGGGCTCTTAATCTGTGCACCACGTAGGGCGCTATCGAAAAACCGTTCGCTTTTGAGCAGAGCCCGTATGACGGGAGCTATCTCGAAATCGTGCTCGATAAATATCTGTCCAAGCTCGGAGATATATGCTTCGTCCGGCGTGGTATGAATGAATTCGATATACAACTTCCGGCAGATAAACGCAGCGATCTGTTCGGCGCGTACGTCAAAAATGTGATCAATGGCTCCTTGGGTATTATATGAGCCCTCGTGGCCGAATAACACCTTGGGGTTGCCGTCATGCCGGTCAGGATCCCATTGCGTGGTGAAGTTGCTGTAGTCTATATAGTACCCTGTAAGTGCCTTGGAAAGCTCTACGATATCGAGTTGCGTATAATTTTCATTGCCTTCTGTGTCGAACTGCCCGAGGGTGAACAGTTCGAGGAGTTCGCGCGCATAATTTTCATTCGGCTCCTCCTTCACATTTAAATCGCCATTGAGGTATGCCAGCATGGCTGGATTAATCGTGATGGCTTGCACGAAGTCCCTAAAATTACCCAGGGAGTGGGAGCGGAGTACGGAAACGTACTGGTGAGCCATGGGGGCGAAGACGTAGGTATCCAGCTCTGTAACAAAGTGATTGTGCCAGAAAAGGGCCATTCTTTCACGCAAACCGCCAAAGTAAAGGGCTCTTAACCAACTTGCTGCGTACTCATCTCCCCTGCGAACATTTTCGCTAAAGTATTCATCAAATTCCTCTTCGGATGATCCTTCTTCAGGTAGATAGGCCTCGTGCCATTCCGGAGGAGTAGGCAATGGAGAGGAGAGGGCTGAATCGACGAGTTCATCGATAACAGATGGGGCTGGTTGGCCTTCAAAAGATTGAGCAAAATCTGCCCGGCTACCAAATTGCGTACGCCGCAAGAGATGTTTAATGTCCTCTAATGTGAGGGTGGCTTCATGAGCCGCCAACGTGCTCGTTAGTTGAATCGTGCCGGAGGTGCGCAACGCGTTCTTAGAGGCGCCTGGCTTTTCGCCTGGAGAATGGAAATAGCTGTCAAATCGAGCTGGCCACCAGCGCTTATTGGCATCCATATAAATAAAGGAGAAAGAGAAAGGAGGGCTTACTTACAATATAAAAATAGGGCCATCACAAAACGAGGCAGAACGGGATACCTCCTCGATGTTTATCGAACCACAACCATCTTTCTTGTTTCCTGAGATTGGCCGGTTGATAACCGATATATATACGTACCTGCGGGCAACTGGTTTGCAGAGAAGTTAACGGAATGTATACCTGCTGGTTGAGTCCCAGAAGTTAATTCCTTGACCATGCGTCCTTGCATATCAAACACGCGCAATACGGCTGGACCTGGTTGATCCAACTCATACGTGATGGTTGTTTGATCCCTGAAGGGGTTTGGGTAATTCTGTGACAGGGAGAAGGAGCGTGCAGGTTGCTCGGGAGTTGTACTGGTAACGATAGGGTTTGCGATGAAATTGAGACTCTGATAGTCCTCGCCGATTACGTCTGCCGTGCGCCCCGGAGAGAATCCGAACCAGTCTTGAAGCACCGTATGGTATACATTTCGGAAATTGAACTGGTGTTTGAGATTGCCGAATGCGTCGAGGTCAGTCAGGCTAGGGGTAGATCCGTAGGTGCCTCCGACGACGCCCGGTCCAAATAAAAAGAGTGGAGCGGAGGTGCCATGGTCTGTACCGCGAGAGCCGTTTTCTTCGACGCGGCGGCCAAACTCGGAAAACGTCATGATTAGCACATCCTGGTCTCTACCTGCTGCAGCCAGATCCTGCGTAAAGGAGTCCACCGATTCTGCAAGGGTGCGTAGGAGGAAACTGTGGAAATCAAATTGCGAAGCATGCGTGTCGAACCCACCGAGTACGACGTGATAAATCTTCGCACCCAGGTTGCCTTTAATGAGCCGGGCGACGATCGACAGGTTTTCTCCAAGTCCGCGGCCATATTCATAGTTAACGCTATTCTCTCCGGCTTGTGCGGCATCCTGGATGGCGCCGGCATACCGAAATGCGTCGTTTGCGACGGACCGCGTGAAGGCTAATTCTGCTCCAAGCGGGCTTTCAGGCACGTTCTCTGCATCGTAGAGTTTGCCTGAGCCAGCAAGCCGGCGAAACTGAGCCGGGTTATTGATCGACATGCCTGTGCCACGTTGATCTCCTCTCAACAGGAGCGGTGAAGTAAATCCAAGTTGAACCGCAAGCGGGTAGTTGAGCTCTCCTGTCCGGTCAAGGACAGATTCCATCGATCGCCCCACCCATCCCGAGTTCAGGTAGTCCTCGGTTTTTGACCCCGTGAGCCAGATATCCGTCGACCGGAAATGAGAAAGGTCCGGTTCGGGGTATCCGACGCCGTGAAGAATACCCATCCGTCCCTCTTCGTAGAAGGGGGCTATTGCCGAGAGGGATTTATGAAACCCCAGGTTGTCATGGAAAGGAATGGTGTCGAACTTAGGGATCGATAAGTTGGGGCGGACGCGGTAGTATTCATCGTCCTCGAATGGGATAAGGGTATTAACCCCGTCGTTTCCTCCGAATAGCTGGATAAGCACCAGGATTCGGTTCGACTGTTCTTGTTGCAGGTGCGCCAGGAGGGGCGTCGGTTGAAAAGCTTGAACGGGTGTGCCACCCAGCATCATGGCTCCGCCCGCGGCAAGGCCTAGTGAACCCATAAAGCTACGCCGCGTCCACCGATCGTGCGAAGCCTGGTGGGCTTCACCGTGCTCCAGTTTCGTTCCGGGAAGAGCATTGTCTGAATTGAGGGTGCGCATTGTATTTTAGGACTATCGGGTATTTTAGGGCTATCGGTGTAGCTTTCAGGTTAATTGGTATTCAGGTAACTCTACGAGAAACTGTACATAGTCGAGCAAGAGAAAAATGATACCGGGTGTATTGAGCCTCCATTCATACCAGGGTTTGCCAGCCAGGAAGATCTTCGCGAGATCGCGAACATAAGCCGGCCCGTTCATAATCTCTTCAGGGATGGGGTAGGTCACCAGGTCACCATTAAAGTCGACCGTAGGCGCTTCGAAGCCGAGATTGTCGACCGGCACAGCCATAAAGTGCTGGGCCATGGCAACGGGCAACTTGAATACGTGGTGTGGGTCTTCTGTATCAATGAGGGCCCTGGCAATAGGGACGACACTTGTGATGTATCCTGTCAGGTCACCTTGGAGGAGTTGTTCGATTAATTCCCAGCGGGAGGGAAGGGTGGCAGTAGTGATCCAGTTGCGATACCCTTTCCAACCGGCCACGTTGGGTGGTTGGAATAAGCGTTGCCCGAGGTCAGACGATTTCCAGTACAGTGCTTCGTAGGGTTCAGGTGTGTCGAGGTCGAAGTTAATCTGGTGAAGCATATTCACCAGCATAGCCACGGGGCTCTTGATACGAGCACCCCGCAAGGCCCCATCAAAAAAGCGCTCGCTTTTTAAAAGGGCACGAAGGACGGGGGCGATTTCAAAGTCGTTGTTGATAAAGACCTGAGCAAGCTCCTGGATGAATGCCTCATCAGGGACGTTATGAACAAACTCGACGTACAATTTGCGGCAGATGAACGCGGCTACTTGTTCAGCACGCGTTTCAAAAATGTGATTGATCGCCTTTTGGGTGTTAAACTGGCCTGTTTCTCCAAACAATACTTTCTGACCGCCGTCATACCGATTCTGCCCCCATTGGGTACTGAAATCCCTGTAGTCCACGTAGTACCCGGTTAGTGCACGTGAGAATTCGATAATGTCAAACTGCGTATAGTTCGCATTGCCCTGGGCATCATATTGCCCCATCGTGAACAATTCGAGCAACTCCCTCGCGTAATTCTCGTTCGGCTCCTGGCGGATATTTTGATTGCCGTTCAGGTACACGAGCATTGCGGGGTTTAACGTGATAGCCAGCACAAAGTCCTTAAAGTTACCCAGGGCCCGGGAACGCAGAAGGGTCGCATACTGATACATCATTGGAGCGAAAAAATACGTTTCCCGCTCAGTTACAAAATGGTCGTGCCAGAACAGGGCCATGCGTTCGCGTAGGCCGTCGAAATAGATGGCCTTAAACCAGTCTCTCGAGTACTGATTACCCCATTGGTTATTGTTACGAAAGTAGGCGTCAAAGACTTCTTCGGAGGATCCATCTGCTGGCAGGTAGGCATTGTGCCAGTGGGGAGGCTCAGGTAACGGAGCAGAAAGGGCTTTATCCACAAGTTCATCCACCAGGTCTGACGCCGTCTTACCAACATGCAATTGAGCCTGATCTACCGTACTCCCGAATTGCGCGCGCCGGAGGAGGTGCTGGGTATCCTCAAACGTAAGAGCCGGCTCATAGGGATTTAGCCCGCTTGATAGGTGAAACGCAGGCGACGTCTTCCATGCGGAATTCACCGTTTCAGGTTTTTCTCCACGAGCTTTGAAATAGCTATCAAATTGTTTGGGCCACCAGCGTTTATCAGTGTCCATACTACACAATTTTGGGGGTACGTTGAAGGATTATAATAATCTACGAAAAACAGGCTTGACAAAACTTAAAATCTCAACGTGTAAGTAAGCCTTTTGGGCGTTTTTTTCTGTGTAGAAAGGTGGGAAGAATAATTAACTCATCATTTTACCAATAAGGAGAAAAATAATGCCATTACTCACCTGGAATATGCAAGGAGCCACGGCTTCTGGCGAAAACGTTTGGTTTGATATCTGGAGGCTCATTGAAACCATGGAATTGGACGTGGTTTGCCTGCAAGAGAGTGGGGAAGTCCCCCAGGGAACGACAGAAGAAGAATTTCGCCTGGGTAACGGCGTTACTGTTTTCCGCTGGTTTCGTCAACGAAATCCTGAACATGCCCGTGGAAAGATTAAAGAGCTTTACATCACTCAGTATCCCTGGGATCAAGGCGCGAATCGCGTTCACATGGCTGTTGTCACCCGGCGGAAGCCAGCAAAATCGAACATTCGCCTACTGCCAGAACACCCATCAAAAACAAATCCACGGCGGCCCTTGCTCGGTGTCAACGTCCGTGATGCCGTGAATCCCCGCTGGTATTTCACAGCACACACTCCTGGAAATCGCCGGAGCGGAAACCCTGAACTAGACCAGGTGATGCTGCTGCGCATGGTGAATACCGAATATGCCGATCAGCAATGGGTTGTAGCCGGCGATTATAACAAGGACCCCAATGATCTACAACGAGCCATCTCTTCATTGGCGCCAAAAGTCGCATTTAGTGGAATCAATATCTGTCCACCCGATCATTTCACACAAAAAAGTGGAAATCGTCTGGACTACGCTGTCGTCCCCGGGCCCACCGGGCGCACCACTGTGCACGACAAGTGTACCGGGCACGTGCTGAAGGTAGGCCTCGACTTCGCGAATTCCGACCATGCCCCAGTGTACTATCAGGACCTGTAGGGCAGGACCTGTAGGACCTGGTACCATTGAATTGATTAAATGATTTTAAGCCACCCACTACCCTAGCAAAGCCATGACTATTAATGAATTAGAACAAAATATTAGAGGACAACTTACCGGAGGATCTACCTTTGATTTTAGCGCTGACGAATTTGGGGAAGAGAACCCTGTAGAAGTACTAATTAGCGACTATTTTTCGGGAGGCCGAATGGAAATCCATGATGCAGCGATTTCCCGGGCCGGACAATCTGTTGTTGTACGAGGAGAATCTTCATTAAGAAAAATCCCACTCACCAATCAAGAAATTGAAGCCGCTTTTCACCTTGTTGAAGGAAATCCTGCATTGCGGTTTTCCATGGATACAGGAGCCTCTGAGAGTGCTCCCTGGAAATTTACCGAGACGTTTCCTGAGGCAGATGATACACTCTTTAACGAACTGGAGTTTAGCGAAGCGCGATTTATCGTTGATTCCCATGCAGGGTTGAACGGAAGTGCGTTGGAGCCGGGGATAAACTTCGAAGGCACACTGCATAATTGGGAGCCGTGGCCTGCCTTGCAACTCCTCGCTGTTGTATTGGGCGAATTAAAGGTGACGGGGACCGTCAAAATAGTCAGGGGGCTTCCGGAGATTCATCTGTCGATGCCACTGGGAAATGGACAGAGCTTCTCGTTTGTTAACCTGTTGCTTGAGCCTGAATTCATTGCTGAAGTCATGGCGATGAACAGCGACGATCTCGACGAGCCCAGTGTTTTCCCTAATCCTCATGTTGTGAGTTATTCGCGGTTGCGCACGGTACTGCAATATCCGAGACAGGTAGATGCCGGAGGACGCCCTATAGAGTTTCCCGCCTGGATTTCTCTAGACTCCGCCCAGGACAAAGTAGTCACGATTGCAGCGGATTTGACCGACTTTGATGTTGTGAATATGAGGGATCTGAATAAGCTGATCCCCAACTTCACCTTGGGCGAGATTTTGCCGCCTGCCCTTCAAGAATCGTTTGCCTTTAAGTTGAATACCTTGAGTGTGACGGTTAATGGGAGTCGAAGGCAAATAGAAGACGTGTCGTTTGGGTTGGATTGCAACGTCAGTTTACAGCAAATCGCTCAGCATTATTTGCCTGAAGGCCAATCATTACCCAATGGCACTCCTGAAGTGGCGCTCACTTCAATGAGTCTCTCCGTTTCACCGTCAACAAAAGCATTCTCTCTGGCAGTAGGAGCGCGTGGTTCGTTTGAGTTTCCGTTTACGAACACACAAGCGGAATTGGATACCATTCAATTTACGGTTTCACGCGGGCCGAGCAGGCGCGTTGTCGATTCCATCGAGCCTGGCCTGATGTCATATAGCCTTTTTGTAGGCGGCACGACGTCGTTAGAGATTACAGATGGTTTAACCATGAACCATATGGAAGTCTTCTATAACCTGAGTGAGGAGGAAGAAGGCGAAAGCAGCTGGGCGCTGGAAGGTAAGGTAGGGGTCCGTGTTATCGACCATGATTTCGAATTGAGTGTCGATGTGGAGTCGAGTGAAGGTGAAACACAAGTTGGCCTGGAGTGGCGCGATGAAGATGGTGTTGAGGTGCTGTCGTTAGAAGATTTTGGCTCTCTGACCCTATCTCGTATTCATTTATTGTTTAGCCCTGGGCAGCGAAGCGGTGATGCACGTAATACATCCGAATGGGTATTGACGGGCGAAGGTACGCTAGAAATGACCGATGTATTTACTGCAACGGGCGCCCTGCAACTGCTGCATACCAATACTAAGAAAGGGCTGGTAATGGATTTTCAAGATGCCCACGGTAGTTTTGATGTGCCCCTGGCTCCAGGACAAAGTACGGAGAAACTCACTTTTGGCTTTGGACCGGATTCCATTGAAATCGTCCAGGAAGATGGCACCGGGTGGCAGTTTGCTGCGAATGCCAGTTTCTCCATCGATGGCCTGATGAAGGAGATCGATGATGTGCTTCCTGATGAAGTTGAGGGATTCTTCAAGGCAAGTAAGGCCTCCCTCTCGTTCGGCATCGATTCCTTATTGGATGTCGCTGAAATTGAAATCCCAGCTATTGATTCGGGCAGTTCAACCCTGGATTTGGGGACCTTCTTTGTGGACATCGGCGAGATCGCTGTTGTTTTAAGTAAAACAACGAAGTCCATGACAGCCGTTGCCCGGCTTGGATTGCCTTCGAACTTGAATGACGTATTTGGCCGGGAAGAGAATGGCGCATTACGGGCAGATATCTTCGAGACTTTTGATCCGAATGATAAAGAGAATACGACCATCAAGTTTGCCTTTACGGCCGGGACGCGTGGCGCAATGTCGCTGCAATGGGAAGAAGGATCTGTATTCAAAGCAGTGAAGGTAGAAGACGGCAAGCTCAAATGCGACATGGGAGAGTTTGGCGCGATCGACATAGACATGCCGAGGTTTACCTACTTTGCCAATAGGAACAGTTTCGAAGCAGCCGGTGGCTTTAAGATCGTCAGGCAATTGCAGGTGCCGCTCACTCCAATCAAGGCCCTGTTGAAAGAAGCCGGTTTGGATATCGTTTCGGACCAGTTACCGGACGGCATCCCGGTTGAAGGCATAGATTTCTTCGATTCGGATGGAAAATTCAACGCTCCTCAGTTTATCTCTTCCATGGAGTCGAGTACGGGTGTTGACTTGCCACAATGGATCAAAGACGGATTGGGACGAGCCGGCAATGCCCTGGAAAGACTACCAATAGGATTCAAAGAATATCTCCAGGTTGAGATACCCGATGAACTGCACTTTGATATAAGCGTGGTGCGTGGCGGCAATATGTCGTTCGGTATCAATACGTATGAGTACGATCCTTCGCTGGATAAGTCCAGGGCTGAGCAGAAAGCAGGAGCCGATCCGCTTCGCATGGCGTTCTTCGGCATTGTACCCGGATTGCTCCCGCTGCCTGGATTTAATTGCCTGCAATTGCGCCGCATTGCATTTGGTCCACTAGTAGGCGGCTCGCTCTTCCAGATGGAACTGGATGCGATCTGGGATCAGTTTGATATCGCGACGCTGGCCGCTTCCTTGTTGTTACCAAGGGATCCTGGATTCCCCTTGCCGACGTCTGATGAAATCAAGCGCAGAATGATCTTTGAAGACCTGTTCATGATCATTATCTATCAGACCGGTATCCCAATTCCTGTACCTATCTTCTACGATAAAGCCGGCTTGAGCTACAAAGGCGTTGAGGGCATCGGGTTGCAGGGGCACCTGGAATTAAAACAGCCGGATGTGGGGCTTAGTGCTATTTCCGAGTTCTTGAAGGACATCAAGCCGTTCTTTACAGATCCGGAGGCTGAGCTGGATCCTGCAAATCCTCCTGGAGGCGTCAATTTGGTGCTGGAGATGAAAGATACTCACTTCGAATTGCCTGAGTATCTGGGCAGCAAGAAGTTGATCGATGAGGATACGGTATTTACGTTTGATGCCTGGGAAAATGTTGCACCCCTGTTAAACTGGGCCAAGAAGCCGACTGTGAATGCTCTGATTACAGGCATTCCTTTATCGGACCGGTTTGGTTCTGGTGAGGGTTCGTTCTTCTTCCTGGACTACTCGTATGATTATGTGTTGAGTACGCCGAAAGAGTTTGGTGAAGTAGCGTTCAGGCAGCTTAAGGCTGCTAGCGACAGCAGGGGGGATGATGATTTTGTGCAGAACTTTATGTCCGTGTTGCCTGTGATCGCTGATGATGGAACGGTAGATACTCAGGAGACGGGCGTCATCGGCTTCTTGCGTGGTAGCCTTGATGTAGCCGATGCCCTCAAGCTAGAGGCTGTAGTTGGAGTTGGGGCATCGGGCACGGATGGCTTTATGGCCGGCTTCCAGTTTACCGGATCCGTTCTGGACGACCTGGTGGTTATGCAACTTGGTGGTACGGTTGGGATGAGTCTGCCCGGTGGTGGCAGTCCGTTACCTGATTTTCTATTGGCTGGCCGGGGGCACTTTGACGTACTTGGGCAGCGCGTATTAGAAGCCTCAATGGTTCGGCAGAGAGATCGATTCTTGCTGTCAGGAAGATTTGATTTGTCTCCTGTAGATGAAATCATCCTAAACGGAAATGTCGATTGTCTCTTTATTCAAAAATCGGCCATACTACCTACTGAAACTGAGTTCAGCATCAAGGGTGGAGTCAACTTTGGCTTGTTTGGCTTTACCTTGGCTAAGGCCAATCTCCTGGTCACTCAAGACGTTTTTCAAGTAACGGGAGAGTTCTTCGATAAAGCACTTACGACGGCTGTTAAGCTTTCGAAGGAAAACAATGCGTTGCGCTTTGATTTCGATCTCGTATTCGAGGAAACCATTAACTTTGGCGTCGTAACCGATGCCCTTGGAATTGACCTGGGTTCTTGGGATGAGGTACATATAAAAATCACGGCGGGTATTGGTTTCGGACTCTCGACAGAGGCGGCCATGGCTAGCTTGCGGCTGAACCTGATCATAAACGGCAAGAATCTTCTTCCAATAGATATTTCAATCAAGATCGAGTTTGGTGACTTGTTGAATACCATTCTCGAAGCGATTAAAAAAGCTGCCCTCGACCTGTTTAACGGTGTGTTCGAAACGGCCGCAGAATGGGCGAAAGCAATCGGTGATGGCCTTGTTGAGTTTGCAGAAGGCGCAGAAGAAGCTGCAAAAGTGCTGAAAGAATCGTTTGACGTAGTTGGCGATGGAATTTCTGACGGCGCTAAGGAAGCAGTAAAACTGTTGGATCAAGCTGGGTTTAATCCTGAAGATATCACCAAGTCGTTGGCATCGGTCTACGAGAAAACAGAGGAAGAGATTGTCGAAATAGCTGAGGATTTGGGTGAAGGGTTCGAAGATCTTGGAGAAGGTATCGTTGGAGCTGTGGAGGATTTGGGTGATTTCTTTGGAGGTTTATTTGGTGGAGGTGATGATTCTTAGGAGAGGATAACAACAAAATACGCCAAGCGGAATTTAAAGGCACAAGATATGGGTTCAATGAGCCTGTGTCTTGTGCTTCCGTTTATATAATTCTGCCCAATTTGCATGAGTACGTCTACCATGTCTATGAGGAGCCCAGGTCTGTTACTGGGGTCCATGTTGTTGCTATTGATTGGATCTCTGTGGTTCGTCTACCAAACCCCTGCTGACCAACGCGTTGTACGCGTCGATCCATCGACCTACAACGGACTAGCCTTTGAATTCGAGGACGCAACCAAGGACCTGTTGCGAACCTGGTATCCGAGGGTAGTCGATGAAGAATACGGAGGGTATCTGACGGATTTTGACGCAGATTGGCAGCTGGCTGGCCAGCAGCGAAAGATGATAGTGACGCAAGCTAGGCACGTGTGGACCGCTTCCCAGGCTGCCATGCGCTATCCGGACGAACCGATGTTTCTTGAGGTTGCTGGACACGGCGTAGAATACCTGAGAGATACAATGTGGGATGCTGAACAAGGCGGCTTCTATACGTTAGTTACTCAGGATGGAATGCCACTACAGGAAGGCTCGAACGCATTAAAAACAGCCTATGGAAATGCGTTTGGCATCTATGGGCTAGCAGCGTATGTAAAAGCTTCGAATGATCCAGCCGCATTGGATTTTGCAAAAGAAGCATTTACCTGGCTGGACACCCATAGCCACGATCCTGAATTGGGTGGTTACTTTCAGCATTTGAGGCAGGACGGCTCAGTAATGCAGCCCTATCGCGTTCCGCCCAAAGATCAAAATAGTTCGATTCACCTGCTCGAAGCATTTACGGCCCTCTATGAGGTTTGGCCAGACAGCACGGTACGCAGCCGGCTCGAAGAAATGCTTATGCTCGTTCGTGATACCATGGTGCAGGACGAAAAGTATCTCCAACTATACTTCGAAACAGATTGGACGCCGGTGTCTTTTCAGGATTCATTGCCGGCTGTTCGTGAAGCCAATTACTGGATGGATCACGTATCTGTTGGACACGACGTGGAGACAGCGTTCTTAATGCTCGAAGCGGCCCATGCTCTGGGCATCGATGATTCACGCACATTGGAGGTGGGCAAGTCGATGGTAGACCATGCGCTAGAGGTAGGGTGGGACGATGAGGCCGGCGGGTTTTATGATATTGTCTATTACCTCCCTGGTGAAGGTGCTGCGTCGGTTATTGAAGACACCAAAACGTGGTGGGCACAGGCAGAAGGGTTGAACAGCCTGCTCTTGATGCACACCCTGTATCCCAAAGAAACGCCTTCTTACTTTTCGCGCTTTGAAAAGCTCTGGGACTACACCAAAATAAATCTGGTTGATGAGGAGCGAGGTGGCTGGTACAGCGGTGGCCTTGATAAAGAACCGGAGCGGATTGACGGGGCGAAATCACATATTTGGAAAGGCAGCTACCACACGGTGCGGTCGCTGATGCACTGTGCAGACATGTTGCATGACATGGCTGAGTTGTGAGTGCAGGGTGCAAAGTGCAGGGTGCAGAGTGATTTTGGTTTTGGGTGAACTTGATGGGGGAATTTTATAGATTGGATCGTTGGTTTTTTGAAACATAACGATCGAGTTTGTAATGCTGCTGCGTGTTCAACTCTTTGCCTTCTTTTGTCTGTTTCTTATCGGTTGCCGTTCTGATCTGCCTCGTGATGTGGCTCAGGCTTATAAAGACTTGCCGGCTGAGGTTGACTTTAATTTCGACGTACGTCCAATCCTATCTGATCGTTGTTATGCCTGCCATGGGCCCGATGCCAACTCGCGCGAAGCCGATTTACGCCTCGATACAGAAGAAGGGGCTAAGCAGATTGAGTTGGAAGAGGGCGGATTTGCTGTAGTTGCTGGGGATTTAACGCAGAGTGCTCTCATTGAACGAATCTTGCATCCCGATTCAGATGAGATTATGCCTCCACCCGAGTCGAACCTGGTACTGGATGCAAGAGAAAAAGCAATCCTGACCAAGTGGGTTGAGCAAGGGGCTGAATGGAAGGATCACTGGGCTTTTATTGCTCCGGAAAAACCTGAACTTCCTTCGGTCCGCAATACAAAATGGGGCGTAAACGGCATTGATGCGTTTATTCTTGCCCGGTTGGAGCAGGAAAACCTCAAACCTTCTTCAGAAGCCGGCAGGGCAACGCTGCTTCGCCGTGTAACACTGGATCTCACTGGCTTGCCTCCAACCATCGAAGAGTTGGATGCTTTTCTGGAAGATGAATCCGAAGGTGCTTACGAGGAGGTGGTTGATCGTTTGCTCTCTTCATCAGAATATGGAGAACGATGGGCCTGGGAATGGCTTGATGCAGCACGGTATGCGGACACAAACGGGTTTCAAGGAGACCCAACCCGTACCATGTGGCCCTGGCGGGATTGGGTGATCGAGTCGCTTAACGCGAACATGGCTTATGATCAGTTCTCTGTCGAACAACTCGCAGGTGATCTTCTTCCTGATGCCACAACTGAACAAATCCTTGCTACCGCTTTTAATCGCAACCACATGTATAATGGGGAAGGAGGGCGGATTCCTGAAGAGACCCGAGTAGAAAATGTCTTTGATCGGGTTGAGACCGTTGGCACAATCTGGATGGGCCTCACCTATAATTGTAGTAGGTGTCATGATCACAAGTTTGATCCGCTAACTCAGAAGGAGTACTTCCAGATGTTTGACTATTTCAACCAGACATCAGAAGAAGGGGGACAGGCGCACGGGCGGATCAAGCCATTGCTTGATTTGAGTCCCGATGACTTCCAGGAGCAATACGACGAGAAGGAGAAGAATTTGCAGCGTGTAGCCGACGAGGTATACAGGTTTGAAGAGGTGTTTTTTCCCAGGCCGGAAGGACAGCCAGCGTCTGAGTCTCCAAGGGCCACCGGGATTATTGGCGAAAATGTGGATGCTTTAAAACAGCATCCGAAAGATCGATCCATGTATTATCTGACTCGCTTACTCGACACCTTTGGCGAAAGCGATCCCGACTATGCATTGATGATTCGAAGGCTTCAACGTGTGAAGGCTGCTTTTAATATCCAGGCCAGCCAGAACCGGATGGTCATGGTCATGGATGAGCGGGAGGAGCCACGGGAGACCTTCGTGCTTACTCGTGGCACGTACGATAAACCAGAAGGTGAGGTCATTGTACGGGAAACTCCGGCCTTTTTACCACCCCGGCCGGAAGCAGAAGCGAATAACCGGCTTGCTCTTGCTGAATGGCTCGTTGATGATGAGAACCCGCTAACGGCTCGTGTGACAGTAAACCGGGTGTGGCAAACCTTCTTTGGTACAGGGCTCGTCAGGACAGCGGACGACTTCGGCGTGCAAGGCGAAAAGCCATCGCACCCCCGTCTGTTAGACTGGTTGGCTGTTGAGTTTCAAGAGAGCGGCTGGGATATGAAAGTGTTGCACAAACGCATAGTTATGAGTGCTACGTACCGGCAGTCGTCAAAGGTAACACCGTCGCTTTTGGAGAAAGACCCGGATAACCGATTGTTGGCCCGTGGATCCCGTTATCGATTGCCATCCTGGATGCTACGTGATCAGGCACTGGCTTCCAGTGGATTGCTAGTAAAAGACGTCGGCGGCCCACCCGTCAAGCCGTATCAGCCTGCAGGGATTTGGAAAGAAGCGACGTTCGGCAAGATTGCTTACGAACAGGACGAAGGGGATGCGTTATATCGGCGGACTTTATACACATTTTGGCGCCGCATCGTTGGTCCGACCATGTTGTTTGATAACTCAGCCCGGCAGACCTGCTCCGTCCGTTCTTCACGCACAAATACACCTATGCATGCGCTGATTACCCTGAACGATATAACCTATGCCGAGGCTGCGCGCGCGATGGCCGAGCGAGTGATGATTCAGGAAAGCGGCGACGTAGATCGAGTCCGGCTTGCTTTCAGGTTAGCGACCTCAAGATACCCGAACGAAACAGAAGCAGGAGTCTTGCAAGAGCGCCTGGAGATTCTACGCCAGCAATATGAGATGGACCAGGAAGCTGCCCAGCAGTTGTTAACCGTTGGCGCTTCCGAGCGTAACCTGGACCTCGACCTCGTAGAACACGCCGCCTTCACCGGAATCTGTTCCCTCATCCTCAACCTGGACGAGACGCTATCAAAACAATGAATTGTTTTGGGTGCAAAGTGCAAGGTGCAAAGTTTTTGGGCCTTGGACAGACAACTTTGAACCTTGAACTTTGAACCTTGAACTGACCATGGACCCTTTTTTAGAACACGAAGCTACCCTGACTCGCCGGCACTTCTTTGGTAAGGCTGCGGCCGGTATTGGCGTTGCTGCTTTATGGTCTATGATGGCGCAGGATGCGGCCAGTTCGGCTATTGAGCGGATTTTAGATGACGTGCCTCATTTTGCTCCGAAGGCGAAACGGGTGATTTATCTCTTCCAGAATGGGGCGCCGTCGCATGTGGATTTGTTTGATTACAAACCAAAGTTGCGGGAGTGGGTAGGCCGGCAGATTCCGGATGACCTTACTGACGGCAAACGATTCAGTACCATGACCAGTGGCCAAACGGATCGCCCCTGTTTGCCGGAAATCACCAACTTTGCACAGCATGGAGAAAGCGGCGCCTGGGTATCAGACTTTCTGCCGTATACCTCAGAGATTGCTGATGATCTTTGTTTTATCAAGTCGATGTATACCGAGGCAGTCAACCACGCACCTGCGATTACGTTTTTCCTGACCGGCTCCGAAATGGCCGGGCGGCCCAGCATGGGATCCTGGCTGACGTATGGGCTCGGCCGCTCTGCTGAGAACTTGCCGTCGTTCGTTGTGATGACCTCGCGGGATAAAGAGGCGAGTTGCGGGCAGATTTTTTACGATTATTACTGGGGGAGTGGCTTCTTGCCCACCCGGTTACAGGGCGTCAAATTCAGAGGCAGTGGCGATCCGGTGCTGTATCTTTCGAATCCTGAAGGGACAAGCAGAGAAGTGCGTAGGGGCATTTTAGATGATGTGGCCCGTCTGAACGAAATGAACCTTCAGGAATACGGCGACCCTGAGATTGCGACGCGTATTGCTCAGTACGAGATGGCCTACCGGATGCAGGCGAGTGTACCCGAGTTGACCGACTTTTCTCAGGAGCCTCAGTATATCATAGACATGTACGGACCTGACGTGCATCGGCAGGGCAGTTATGCCTATAATTGTTTGATGGCTCGCCGGCTGGCAGAGCGGGGAGTGCGGTTTATTCAACTGATGCATGCCGGCTGGGACCAGCATCGAAACCTGAATTCCCAACTCAAGATCCAGTGCATGGACACCGACGCTCCCAGCGCGGCTCTCGTCAAAGACCTGAAACAACGAGGCATGCTGGATGACACGCTGGTCATCTGGGGCGGTGAGTTTGGCCGGACCCCGTTCTTACAGGGAAATATTGAAGACCGGTCCAATTGGGGCCGGGATCACCATCCTTATACCTTCTCCCTTTGGATGGCGGGTGGCGGTGTTAAGCCCGGTTTTAGCTATGGCGCCTCCGATGAGTTTGGGTTTAATGCGGTGGAGGATCAGGTGCACGTCCACGATTTCCAGGCGACCGTTTTGCATCTGTTAGGCCTGGACCACGAGCGGCTTACGTTCAAGCATCAAGGCCGGCGGTATCGGCTGACGGATGTGCATGGTCATGTAGTTAAGCCGGTCATAGCATAGAAATTATGTTCGAAAATAAAAACATTATTATAACAGGAAGCAGCCGAGGGGTTGGAGAGGCTACTGCGCGGTTGTTTGCTGAACGAGGAGCGGCTGGTATAGTCCTTACTGGATACAGCAAGCCGCGCGAAGAAACGATTGCTGGGGAATTGGAGGCGATGGGATGTAAGGTCGTGTATGTAAAGGGCGACCTGGCTGAAATAGATACGTGCGATCGAATAGTCGCTGAAGCTGAGGCAGCCTTTGGGCAGATTCATTCGTTGGTCAATGCTGCCGGTACTACTGGGCGGGGGTCCATCTTTGATACCTCGGCCGAGTTGTGGGATTACCAGATGGCCGTCAATGTGAGGGCCCCTTTTCTGCTTACCCAGGCGAGTGTGAAAAACATGGTGAAGCATGGGACGCCCGGGACGATAGTCAACATCCTCAGTATCGTTGCGCACGGAGGCCCTCCTTTCCTGACACCCTACTCAACCTCAAAAGGAGCATTAGCTACTTTCACCAAAAACGTGGCCTATGCTGTGATGCGGCATAGAATCCGGGTAAATGGGTTGAACCTGGGATGGACGAATACGCCTTCAGAACACGATATCCAACATAAATTCCATGGGGCTGGGGATGACTGGTTGGAGAAAGCATCAGAGTCCTTGCCGTTTGGCCGGCTGATTGAGGTTGAGGATGTAGCTCGTGCATTGGCCTGGATGGCTTCTGAGGAGTCTGGGGTGATGACGGGTTCTATTATTGACTTTGACCAGTGTGTGGTTGGTGCAGGACCTGTACCCAGGCCGCAACCTGGAGAATGGGGGACAGAATAATGGCATACGACGAAGTACTGGCCGGACGGGTTAGCAATATACTTGAAACCTTAGGTGCCGACTTTTCAGTTCGCAAGATGATGGGAGGCATCATGTTTTCTGTCGATGACAAAATGCTATGCGGTACCCACATTGATAAAAAGTATGGAGATAGCCTTCTCATGGCTCGTATCGGTCCGGATGCCTACGAGGCAGAGCTCGAAAAGAATGAGTGCCTGCCTATGGACTTCACTGGACGGCCCATGAAAGGGTATATCTTTGTTACTCCTCAGGGATTCGCGACCGATGAGGCGTTGACGTACTGGTTGAAGTTGTGCCTTGCGTTTAATCCGCAGGCCAAGGCCAGCAAGAAGCGAAAGAAAAAATCATCATCTTAATGTCTTATGTACCTTCGGAACATACTGTTTTTATGTTTAGTTGCGATTCCGTTAAGTGCGTCGGCTCAGTGGACCCATCGATATCCTAAGATTCAAGGGTTTAGTCATCATGTATATGTGGAGGGGTTTGAGCTTCCTACGCTTACTTCGGGGCCGATGGACCCTGCACCTGCGCCGGATAGTGTGCATGTTGCGTTTGCTGCAAGGGGATGGATTTGGGTTTTTAATCCCGAAACTGGTATCGCCCGGAGGGTTACGAGTGGGCGGGATATGGACTCCCGGCCGGCTTGGTCGTGGGATGGAAAGCACATTGCTTTCGTGCGTGATACGGGGAGTGACACACGGATAGTGAAGGTGGATCTTGAATCGGGCGAAGAAGAGGTGGTGGTTGATGAGAATGCCATGGAATTGGATCCTTCGTTTTCCAAAGACGGTCGATACCTTTACTATTCATCTGCTATTGAAGGCAACTTCGATCTCTGGCGTCAAGAGCTTGCTTCTGGACAGAATCAATTGGTCACAAACTATCAAGGATTCGAGCGAAGTCCTAAACCAGGGCGAGACGAAAATACGTGGTTGTATCTTGAGAAATCATTTGGAGGGGATAATATTGTACTGTTGGAAATGGAGCCAGATAGTATAGGTCAGCCGGTTATCAATCGAAATGATAACACATATCTCGTATCAGATTGGATTGCTTCCCAGGCGAGCCTCACCGTTTCACCTGATGGTCGTGCTCTTGCCTATACCTGGCCGCAGGATGATGGGTACGAACTCCGGATGTTGAGCGTGTATCATCCAACCAGCTCTCTTTTATTGACCAAGAGCGAAGGTTTACCGCTTATGCCTGCTTGGAGTGCAGATGGCCAATGGATCTGGTTTTCGGAGGGTACTCATGATGAAAGTATGGCTTTGAAGCGAATATCGGTGAATGGCGGTTCTGTTGAGACTTTCGATGTGACTTCATGGGATTGGGAGGAAGAGGCAGGACGGGTTCGTATCCGTACAACGATGAATGGAGAGCCAGTAGCAACTCGTCTTAATGTGTTGGATGGCTCAGGACATCCAGCCGTGCCAAGTACAGGCTCGATCCGATTCGATGGAAGAAATGGGCGTGTCTTTTTCTATTCGCCCGGCGAGCTAGAGATTGAGGTGCCTGCAGGCGAGGTCCAAATCTCAGCCGTTCATGGATTGCTGACCCGTGAAAAAGTTGAGCGGATTGCAGTAAAGGCAAATGAAGTAACAGAAGTAGAAATCGATCTAGAAGCAGTTTGGAATCCCAAAGAGGCTGGTTGGTATGCAAGTGACCATCATTTCCACCTCAACTATGGCGGACCGTATGACCTCGATCCAGAAGATATTATGCTTGATTTGAGGGCAGAGGCAATAGATGTGGCCACTCCCTTGCTAGCCAATTTACATAACCGCTTTTTAGATCAAGACCTTTGGGCCTGGCGCGATACAGATGGAGAGTTACCCTTCTTAGCATTCGGGCAAGAGATTCGGTCGCATTTCCTCGGTCATATTAGTCTTATTGGTACCGATTCATTGCACTGGCCATGGGTCTGGGGGCCGGGATATCAGCTTTATGATAAAGATGATCGTACAAACGGTGAGGTGTTGGATTTCGCAATAGCACAAAGAGGCCTGGGTGGGTATGTTCATCCGGTAAGCGGACAGGATCCTTTTGGCTCAAACGGTTTCGGTATCCCCTTGAACCTGATCGCTGATGCTGTTCATGGAAAGATGGGGCACATTGAAGTGGGGTGCCTTTGGACAAGCGCTGTGGGTACCTCTGAGGTATGGCATCGATTGCTAAATTTGGGAATTCCCATTGCCATATCTGCCGGCACTGACGTGATGAATAATTTCTACCGTACAATGGCCATCGGTACAACACGCCTTTATGTAAAAATGGACGGGCCCTTTGAGTATGGGTCCTATTTAGAGGCATTCAAAGCCGGCCATAGCTTCGTTACAAACGGCCCGATGTTGGAGTTTGCAATTGATGGCACAGCACCTGGAGGCGTTGTCGAAGCTGGAAAAGAGGTTTCATGGGCGTTGGATGTCCATTCAGCTGTGCCATATGATTCGGTCGAAGTCTTTTTGAATGGAGATGTGGTTTGGAAATCAGGGGTTCAAGATAGCTATCATGGTAAATTGACTACACCAGTAGGCGGGTGGGTCAGTGTACGCGTTCGTGGGGAAGGATATCACGAGTGGCCAATGATGGATAGGGCCGTCTTTGCACAAACAAGCCCAATTTGGATTGGAGAAGTTGGAAGCATTGAGCCAAATTCTGCAACGCAGTCTGTTGCAGAATTAATGAATGCACTCGAATTAGCTGAAAGCAGGATCGCCATCGGGTACGCAGGTGCGGAGATACCGAGACTGAGAGCCTATCTCAACCAGGCCAGGGAATTGCTTAGCAATTGGGTAAAATAGGGCTATGCTCTTGGCATAGCCCTTGACCTTTAGTGTCGGGCACATCCGCATGAAGGACCAGCTTGTAGCACATGCTCTGTTGGTAACCAAATAAATCGGTCATCAACGCCATCGCGCTGCCAGTAGAACGGTTTTCTTTCCTCTGGATGGTTTCCAATCTGATTCATCGTGTGGGTATCAAAGAGCCTTCCATTGACCATCACCATATCTACGTTTTCAGATTGATAGATGTCTTCCAGGGGATTCCCGTTGATGACTACCAGGTCAGCTAGCTTTCCGGTTTCCAGAGAACCGATATCCCCATCAAGTCCCAGGTATTGGGCTCCGTGCAAAGTAGCTGAGCGAAGCGCTTCATGCGGCGTCATCCCTCCTTGATGAAACATCCAGAACTCCCAGTGGGCAGCAAGTCCCTGAAGCTGTCCGTGTGCTCCAATCTGCACCGTATTGCCTTGATCGATAAGTTTCTTGGCTTGTTCTGCAACCCATATGTGTTGATATTCTTCTTCAGGTACAAGCGTGGGGCGGCGGCTCCGAGCATCAATAATGGGACGTGGGTATACATTGAGCAATCGTTCTTTTTCCCACACTTTGGTATTCTGATACCACCAGTACTCACCGTTCGGACCTCCGTAATTCACTACCAGGGTAGGAGTGTAGCCAACGTTATTATGCTTCCATACTTCCAGTACATCCTTGTACAGTGGGGCGACTGGTAGATTGTGTTCGATGCCGGTGTGTCCATCGATGATCATGTTGACATTATGGAAGAAGGTAGAACCGCCTTCAGGGACAACCATCATCTCCAGCTCACGGGCTGCTTTGAGAATCTGCTGCCGCTGATCCCGGCGGGGTTGATTATAACTCTTGACCGAGATCGCACCAACAGCCTTCATGCGCCGAAGGTGTGAACGAGCATCATCCAGGCTATTAACAACTGCTTTGAAGTCTCCATCAGCTCCGTATAAAATGCGTCCGGTTGAAAATACGCGTGGGCCGATCATTTCGCCGGCTTTGACCATTTCAGCCTGGCGGAAGACAAACGGGGTATTGGCTGAAGGATCGTGAACAGTTGTCACTCCATATGCGAGGTTTGCGTAATAGGGCCAACTCTGGCGAGCAGAAGGACCACTGCTGAAATGCAGTACGTGTGCATGCGCATCAACGAATCCAGGTATGATCGTTTTTCCGGATGCATCAACGACGTATGCCCGTCTCGGAATCTGCACTTCATCCGAAGAACCTACAGCCGAAATCTTATTATTTTCAACCACTATCGTACCATTTTCGATCACCTCATCGCCATTCATGGTTACGATGCGTGCTCCTGTAAAGGCAACGCTGCCTGAAGGAATATCGGACTCAAGGGTGAGATTTATATGTATACCGGATGAGTCCGGCTTGGGTAACTTTTCAGGTGCTCCTTCTAGGAAGGCAAAGGCGTCAGTTAGGTCCCTGCTGAAGTACTCAGGACCGATCATCCAGTGAAGGGATTGACTGTTTGGTGCCCAGTGAAGGTCGGTGCCGGCATCTAGAGAGACTCGGGCTACAGGAAATCCTTTGATGTCTTTGTTCAGGTCTAAAGTGCCTCCCGTTTTTGGGAAGGGGGCTATGTAGGCATTGAACAATTCTCTAAAAGCCACCCAATTACCATCGGGACTGGGTACGACGTCTCTGGCATACTTCATTTTGAAATGAGTCCGTTCGTCTCCACCATCGAGGCGTACACTCTTGTACTCTTTTGAGAGTCCTCCCCCAGTCTGGAAATAGATACGGTCCCCATCAGCATTGAATCGAGGATCACTGCCAGACTCTAGGGCACGTATTACTCCACTTCCATCTGCATTCATATGATAAATCCCCGTCTCTTTACCATGGGCTACACCCAGTAGAATATTACCGGATTGCTTTCTGTACACAATTTTTGTCCCGTCCGAGTTAAACCGTGGCGTGCTGTAGTAGCCAGGATCTGCAGTCAGTTTTCTAATAGGCCCACCTGCCAACGGTGTTGCGTAAATGCTGCCATATGCTTCATCATCCCAGGTTGTATAGATAACGGTTGTGCCATCAGGGCTGATATGTGGTTGGTATTCGTAGTGGTTGCTGTTGGTTAGCCGTTTGGGCTGGCCATCAGGAAGCTGCTTTGTCCACAAGTGGCCCACTGCATGAAACACGATTGTATTTCCATCAGGGGATGTGGTAGTACCCGTGATCATCTTTGCCGTAAAGGACTCAGGGTGAACGTCTACCGGGTAGCGGATAGCTTCAGTGATTGTTAATTCGATGTCGGCTTCGAAAGGAATTTCGACAGTTTCTCTGGTGGACACATTTACCTTCTGAATACCCCCTTGCGCCCATAAGACGATGTGCTGGTTGTCGGGTGTCCAGCTAAAATTAGGATAGGTACCAAAAATGGCCCATACTTCCTGTTGATCGCGATCTAAACCATCGAATAGAGGGTGTGTTGTGCCTTCTTTGAGGTCATAAGCAAAGAGTACGGTTTTATTACGGACACGGCGGACAAAGGCTACATGGTTACCATCGGGTGATGGGACAGGCCTGGATGCGCCACCAGGGCCTGAGATGAGGGTGGTAATCTTTCCCGTCTCGCGATTTAGTTGCTTGATCGCATAAATACCTGGATTCGGGTCCTTGTTGTATTGAAAAGATGGGCCTCGCGTAACGTCTTCAGCGTAATACACAAATTTGCCATCTGGGCTTATGGAGATCTCATTGCCCTGGTCTTGTTGGTCGTTGCGGCGCTTGGTAAGTTGTAGGCCGCTCCCACCTGAACGATGATACATCCACACCTCGCCCGCTCCAAGAGAGCGCGTGCTTGTGAAGTGTTTCCGGGCAAGGAGGTAATTCCCATCTGGGGTCCATTCACTGCCGTTTAAAAGGCGAAAAGATTCCTTTGAGACCTGGTAGGTCGTGTCCTTTTCCATGTCCATGATCCAGATGTTGTCTCCGCCGGCCCGGTCGGAGGTGAAGCTTATTTTTGTGCCATCTGGGCTGTACCGGGGTTGGACATCATAGGCAGGGCCAGAGGTGACTCGAGTCGCTTTGCCACCGCTTATAGGTAGGGTATATAAATCGCCCATCAGATCAAAAACTAAGGTTTCGCCGTTAGGATGAACATCAATAGTTATCCAGGTCCCTTCATCAGTTGTGAATGAAACCTCTTTTGTAGGACCAAAGGGAGCATTAACGTCCCATTTATCCTCTTTCTTATCCTGACTGTATGCTGAGTGGGAAAGAGTTGCTGCAAGAATCAGAATTATAATAGAATTGAATGTATTGCGCATGGTAGATCCGTGTATTATTCCTGTAAGGATGCTAACTTACCAAAACAACGATTTGCGCACAAATGAGTACGCAGTACGTTACCTGAACAAATACCTTTATACATATGAATAGGTTTAAAAACGCTCTTTTGGGTTGTGCACTCCTTCTTGCTCTGGTAAGCTGCAAAAGCGCATTGTCGCTTAATAGTGGAGCAGCCGATCAGCAAATTGATGTTGATGGGTCGGAAGTAGAATGGCTCAATGATTTACAACCCATTGCTGAAGAGAATTTTGCGATTGGCATATTGAATGACGATGAGAATTTGTATGTCTCTCTTGTTACGGCGGATGTACGGGTACGCAGTAAAATTATGGCTTTGGGAATGACGGTATGGTTAGATCCATCTGGTGGAACCGGAAAATCCCTGGGTATTCGTTTTCCACTGGGTATTATCGATGCTGGATTGCCTTTTGACCCCTTTACCATGTTAGAGCAGCCGGAATTCGTAGAGCAGTTGTTCAACGAATCCCTTACTGAGCTAGAGATTGTAAGGGATCGGGATGAGGATACCAAGCGATGGCTTCGTTCTGAAATTCCCGGTTTAGAGCTAGCGGCCTCAAGCAAGCAAGGTACGCTTGTGTACGAGATGAAAATCCCACTCCATAACGAAGAGCTTGGTTATTCGCTTGATGCAGCCAGTGCACAACAAATCGGTATTGGCCTGGAAACACCACGATTTAAGCGGGAAGAGATAGAACGGCTTCGCGAACAGCCATCGGCTTCTACGCAGGGAGGAGGGTATGGCCAGTATGGTTCTGGTGGAAGCGGGTTTGGTGGAAGCCAGACGGATGTTGGAGGTCCTATCCCTACAGATAGAAGTTTACTTGAGGTGACGTCGCCCACAAAGTTTTGGGCAACGTTTTCACTTGTTGCTCCGTAAGTTCCAGGTGTAACGTGAGCTACCCCCTTGAAAAAACATGAAATGGATTCGTCGGACTGGGATAGGATTAGGAGTTCTTGTCCTTGTCTTTGCAACTGGTGCTGTCATCTATGTGAACGGAATCAACTTCGATATGTCCCAAGAGGAGATTGATTCAATTTTCAGTCAGATCGATTACGAGGTACAGTCTACTGTGATCGATTACAAAGGGCAGCCGATCCATTTTATGGAAGCTGGAGATCCGGAAAAACCTGTGGTGATGTTTGTTCACGGCTCACCAGGAAGTTGGGATAACTTCGCCCGGTATTTGGGCAGTCCTAAGTTGCTTGAACATGCCCGCGTAATTGCTGTAACTCGGCCTGGATATGGGCAGTCTGGAGCAGGTAAGTATGAACCCTCAGTTCAAAAGCAGGCCGGCGCTTTTCTGAAGGTCTTGGAAATGCGGAGCCTGGACATGCCGGCGGTCCTCCTGGGTCATTCTTACGGTGGTCCTGTAGTGGCCAAGATGGCAATGGATGATCCTGATCGAGTGGCATCTCTAATCCTGGCTGGCGCTTCGATCGACCCCGCTCTTGAAAAGATGAAGTGGTATCAGTATCCCGCTGCAGTACCTCCAATCTCCTGGTTAATCCCTTCCTTTCTCCTTGTGTGCAACCTGGAAATCCTGGCACTGGAGCCGGAGCTTGAGGAGATGATGCCTTATTGGCAAGACATCACCGTACCTGTATCGGTCATTCACGGGGACTTGGATGATCTCGTGCCTATCGGAAATGCAGAATTTGCGGAGCGTATGTTGGAAAATGCCCCCGTCAAGATGATGCGCTACGAAGACATGAATCACTTTATGATTTGGAATCGGCGGGATATGGTAGAGGAGGAGGTCATACGGTTGATTCAAGCGATCAAATGATGTGATCATTTGATTGGTTTCGTGTTGTCTTTTTTCAGGAAGGATGCTTTGATTTCTTTTAGGGTGGGTTCTCGGCCTAGTTTTTCCCACAGTTCAGAATATTCCAGGTTGATGGCGTGGGCGCCTTTTTCTCTGAGGTAGGGGTCTCGGCGTTCGTTGTAGGCCTCCCATTCGTGGTTTAGCTGCTCTGCTTCTTGCTTAGTTACGAGAACCGTGGCTTTGTCTTTGGGTCGCTTCATGACGAAGATTTCTTCATTGCAATTGGGGCAATGGCATGTCTCCAAAGGCATTTTTTCGACATTCGCCTGGCAGTTTGGGCATACGGGCTCCGTTTGACCCGTCATGCTGAGTTCCAGACTGGGGAGGTAACGTTGTGGCGTCTGATTACCCGATGTAGCTTTCTGACTGGGGGCATTTCCTGACTGTGCCTGTTTTTTTTGGAGGGCCCTTCTGACCGAACTATGCATCATAAAGCAAAACCTCTCGTATGTATAACTTGATTTTTAGCCTTGGCTAATAATATATTTAAATATATAGATAAACTTCCGGTTTTTACTATGACGTTCCAGCTTATAGCCATTATCTCTTTTATATTTCTTGCTTGCACAGGCATGTATCATCGGATCAAAGCCAAAAGAGCAGGAGGATCAGTCTCTCGAAAGGAAGAGGGTGCACCTATCATGGTCGTATTGCGGGTGTTTGGGCTTTCTATGTGGCTTGGTCTAGTTACGTATTTAATAAACCCAGGCTGGATGGCCTGGTCCTCGCTGGGTTTACCTGTCTGGCTTCGATGGACTGGCGCTGTACTGGTTATTATAGCTATTCCCCTGGTTTATTGGATGTTTCGAAGCCTTGGAAATAATGTGACAGACACTGTAGCGATAAGGAAAGAGCACCAACTCGTGACCAAGGGGCCTTACAAGCACATCCGGCACCCTATGTATTCGTTTAGTGTCCTGATGTTTATGGGGTATGCTCTCTTGGCAGCCAATTGGTTTATTGGCATTACCGGTCTGGTTGCATTAGTCTTATTGGGCATTCGTACGCCTATTGAAGAGTCTAAATTAGAAGAAGCTTTTGGGGATGCTTACAGGGAGTACGCGAAAAAAACGGCCCGATTTATACCCGGAGTGGTATGAGAGACCATTAAGTTTTACGCGAAAGAGTCGAAAAAATAAAGTGCACGTGCCCGGCCCCACGACCCACATAGCGATCTGTGCATCCATCTTGTCTGAATTAATCGTGCGGCTCCGACTACGTTTGTAAGATACTTGCCTAAAGCAACTATATGTGGTACTTTAGGCAAGTAATTCTGAACAATTCTATCCCCCCAATGCACAGATCCAGCGAGCACATCCATACCATTCGCCGTTTTAATCGTTTTTATACACGAAAAATAGGCTTACTCGACGAGACGATGCTCAGTACGAAGTTTAAGCTTACTGAAGCGCGTATCCTGTACGAGATTGGATTTAAGGGAACTACAGAGATGAAACAGCTCATTCAGGAGCTAGGGCTAGACGGGGGGTACTTAAGCAGGACGGTTAGCAAATTGAGGGAGCAAGGCTTGATTTCCAAGAAAGCCTCAGAAGAAGACGGGAGGAGGTACGAGTTGTCGTTAACTAAAAAGGGCAACAAAACCTTCGAGCAATTGGATCAGATATCGATGAATGAAATTGGGTCCATGATTGGGAGGCTCTCACAAGGTGAGCAAGTTCAACTCGTGCAGGCCATGAAATCTGTGCAATCCTTGCTGAGTACGGAGAAGACCCCGCCTGTAGCGTATATCTTACGGGATCACGAGCCAGGAGATTTGGGATGGATTGTACATAGGCACGGCGTCTTTTATACTCAGGCGTTTGGTTGGAATGACAACCTAGAGGCCTTGTGTGCCGACATCATTGCTAACTATGTTAAACATCATGACCCGGCTAGAGAACGAGTTTGGATTGCGGAGCGGGATGGAGAGCGGATTGGGAGTGTGATGCTTACCAAAGAGAGCGAATCGGTTGGCCGGCTTCGTCTTCTGCTGGTAGAACCTTCGGCAAGAGGCTTGGGGATTGGCAAACGATTGGTCCAGGAATGTACTCGATTTGCGAAAAAGAGTAGATATGAGAAGATCGTTCTAGATACGGTCCATATCCTAGAAGCTGCACATGGCATTTATCGTTCAGAAGGGTATCGAATCATCCACGAGGAGCCGTATTCACGTTTCGGACCTGAGTTGATCAAGCAGGTTTGGGAATTGGAACTGGTGTAGAAGAAAGGGGGAGTTGAAGGGCTGGCAGAGAACCAGAGTTGTAAATACGAGAATGGGTGCACGTGCCCGACCCACTGAAACACGCACACCCTCCCGCTTGGGATATCTCTACCCCAATTTCAACCATGCAGTCCGCTGAGGATCGACTACCCATGATCCCTTCGCGGGTACAATTAATATCTTAGCGAAGCCCGTGCCAGTTCACGATACCTTCACAATGATTACCTGGTTTTTAAGTTGGTGCTTGTGGGTCAAGGCGCTCAAAGGGGCTTTTTTATACTAAAATGGCCTTTTTTTAATCTCGTGGTGGGAAATAAAAAAAGATGCATCCTGTACGGCCTTTGAGCAGATGAGTCAATAATAAGTAATAATTTGCTTAAATATGTATGATTTTGAAAATGTTTTCAGGGCAGTGTATGATTTTGCAACTGAATTTAATTTTGTTGCCCTACTGAAAAGGTAACACTCCTATTTTGCGACATCAATTCTTCCGTTTCTACAGATGTTGCGAATCGGGGTCCCCCCGTTCCTTGCGAAGTGAGCACGTCTCTTGAAACCCCATAGGCAACGAGTGCTTCTCGCACGGCGTCTGCACGGGCCTGGCTTAAGAGTTGATTGGTAGCTTCAGTGCCTTCTGGACTGGTATAGCCGTTTATGGTGATTCGGAAGTTTTGAGTATTGATGCTTAAAATTGCGCTCGAGATCTGACGAAGGACTTGCGCCTGTTCGGGTTCTATGATACTGGAGCCAAGCGAAAAAATGATATTGGTGTCTTCTATATAGGTTATTGTTTGGCTTTCATCAGAATTTAAGCCTGTGTCATCATATTGATTAACCCCGATCAAAAAGAGGGCTCTGTCGCGTGCCTCTTGCATCCACTGTGTAGATGCTTCGCCCGTAGCCGTCAAATTCCCTTCGCTTAAATTCAGTACTACGCCCTCTGGAGGTTGCAACTGGTTTTTGATGCGCCGCAAGTTGGAGACATCATCCATGGCCAGGTAGGGCTCCCAGGTGCCGATGATGCGATCTTCAGGCAAGTTATCAGGGCGGAGAGCATCGGGGTCGGTTGCACTTGGATCTCGAAGCCCTTGCACAATCCATTTCCCATTCTTCCAGCCCGTTTCTGTGACTACTATGCCTGGTTCTTCTCGCAGTGTATCAAGGTAGCCGCTCCACCGTTGAAAATTAATGATGCTTAGAACGAGCCAGGTAATAAACAGAATGGAAAGGATACCCAATAGTACAAAGGCACCTATGGGAGGCTTTTTTTCTTCTTCTTTGAATTGTGCGATTAGACCTGACTTAAGAATGGGCACAATAGGCTCACAGACGCCTTCATCCCCGTCAAAGTCTTCTAGCAGTTCGCCATGGACTAGATGAATGTTCTCGATAATTTCTTTGAGGTGTTCATCCAACTCAGGGCCATGGATGCCGCTGATTACAGCTGCCAGTATGGCTTGCGGGCCCGGTTCAACAATGATTTTTACGCCATCTATATCAACAGAATCTAGAACCGAGCTGGGACTGACGTCTAGTGTGTCTTTTACAAACGCCTGTACTGCTCGAAGCATGCCGGATACGACGTCTCCATCACGTACCATAGCACCGTCTGCATAGACATGTTGAATCAAGACACCGCTATCGCGTTCAATCAAAAAGATTTGCTCCACCCGATATTCGAGCGTGTGAGCAAGTAAGACCTCTGAAAACTTTTTGCCGGATGTAAGTGCCTCCATCCGCCATCTCAAGCTGCGAGGGGATAGACTGTGCTCCAGTACATTGTTTACCGAGTCCATCATGGACTTCAGCGCTTCGCGAATGCTTTTTCGGATAGCCGGACCAATTACGGGGAAGATAGCATCCGCAATGGGTTGAGGATTGCGTTGTACAGAAAGGGTAAGGGTTTCTTCAATGGTTGGGGAAAGGGCATTGTTTAGGCGATTACTCTTGTTGGTCTTGTGCCAGATAATCGCCTCAGGGAGCGCCTTACTGATCTCTTCTAACTGACCTTCAGCCTGTAAGTGGGCAACCTGGTCAATTTTCTCATGGATAGCGGCTTCCTGTTGAGCATTGTCGCCGAGTAGTATCCTTCTTAATTCATCAAGAGGTTCGTCTCCGTTAGATTGAAGGATATCAGGGACTTTCGAGCCTTCGTTATCGGAATATGACGAAGAGTGAGTGGGTTCGTCAGACATGCCGGCTCCGTAGATTCGTTTCTAATTCGTTCTTCATGCAACAGGCATTACTTCTCCAGGCTCTGGGCCAATTGAGAAAGGAGTTCAGAAAGTTGCCCGCGGTTAACTTTCTCTTGCTCGATCTTACCTATTGAACTCTCAAAAGCTTGTGACATTGCATCCGTTTTGGCTTCCATGTCTTCCGAAGCGGTACTTGCTGTGGAATCAATCGCTTCACGGAGAGACGCATCCATTGTTTTGAGGTCTGTTTCAATTTCCTGCTTTTGTTCTTTTACATCATTCTGCAGTTCTGCCAGATCCTTTGTGCGGTCGCTTAGACTTTCTTCGAGAGCATCTAGCCGAGCCTCAATCGCCTTGTGGGCTTTGGTCATTTTCGCCAACAGCTGTTTTTCCAAGTTGGCGAGCCGATCCTCTGTGCTCCGGATTTGTTCACCAAAAAGGATACTTCTAATCTTTTCTAATTCACCAGCTCCGCTTTCACCATTGGCTGACTGGGGTACGTTTATACCGTCAGATGGGGATAGATCTGCATTTTTATTTTTGGATTCCATGTAAACTTGAAATGCTTTGCGGTACGTAAGTTTAAGTTATCAATTTAGGTAAACCTCCGGGGAAAGGGCAACAAGGTACACCTGTTAATGTCGTATACACAATACAATCAATAAGATGTTCTTGCAAATTGGAGGAAACTTTTATCTTTCTTATCGTATATTTACGATATACAATAAAACGCGTGAATTCATGGCAGTTGCAAAAAAACAAGGCTTTGATGATTCAGCCATCGAACTGGCCCAATGGGCCAAGGCACTCGGGCATCCAGCTCGAATTGCCATTTTGAAGGTGCTCGCCGAAAAGAAATCGTGTATTTGTGGAGAGATTGTAGACGTACTTCCTCTTGCACAGGCAACGGTTTCACAGCATTTGAAAGCATTAAAAGAGGCCGGTTTTGTCGAGGGGACTATCGACGGACCGCGGTCCTGCTATTGCATAGATCTAAAGGCGTTCACCAGGATGGGAGATGCAATCAAAGCATTCTTTGATGACATTAACAAACAATCCTGTTGTTAACATGGAAGTATTAAAAACACAAGTACGAGAAAAGTACGGTGAAATTGCAAACCAGGCATCAGAAAAAAAAGGCTGCGGATGTGGATGCAGCTCTTCGTCGGTCGAATTTTCAATGATTGGTGATGAGTATAACAAAGTAGATGGGTATGTAGCGGACGCAGATCTGGGCCTTGGATGTGGTATTCCCACAGATTTAGCCGGCATTGAAGAAGGCCAAACAGTACTGGATCTGGGGTCGGGTGCCGGCCTGGATGTTTTTGTCGCCCGAAAAATTGTCGGGGATAAGGGCCGCGTAATTGGGGTAGATATGACCCCTGAAATGATCGAGAAGGCGAAGCAAAATGCTGATAAGCACGGCTTTACCAATACGGAGTTCATCCTGGGGGACATTGAGGCCCTTCCGGTGGAATCAGGTTCAGTCGATGTAATTATCAGCAATTGTGTGCTCAACCTGGTGCCTGATAAGCAGAAGGCCTTTGCGGAGATGTATCGCGTTCTCAAACCAGGGGGGCATTTTACAGTCTCCGATATCGTGGTGAGTGGCGGTGATCTCCCTGAAGCCATCCAGAAAGCCGCAGAAATGTACGTTGGTTGTGTATCTGGAGCCATGCAGCAAGATGAGTACATGGACGTCATTCGTAAAGCCAATTTTCAGAATGTAGCCACCCTGCAACAAAGGACGATCCCAATCCCTCAAGAAGAACTAGAAAAGTTTCTCTCTCATGAAGAAGTAGAAGCCTTTCAGTCTTCAGATACAAAGGTATTGAGCGTAACGGTTAAAGGCGTTCGGTGACAATAATCCGGATTCCAGAGTGGTGTCTGGGTTCGGAATGATGGTCTGGTGTCTGGAGTAGTGGTTAGGAGTCTCATCTTCAGGCTCCGGACCATTGTCTCCGGATTCCGGACTATCGTCTCCGTATTTTTATTCAAGCTTTAACTCCTTCTTATACTGTTGGGGTGTCTTGCCCGTGTGCTTTTTGAAAATGCGACAGAAATAAGCAGTGTCCTCAAATCCAAGGTGGTACGTGATTTCTGCGAGTGTACTTTGTGTGAACGCCAGGTAACGTTTGGCTTCCCGCATCAAGCATTCGAGAATCAGTTGCTTTGCTGTAAGGCCAGCATAGTGCTTTGCTATAGAAGACAATTTCCGGTTGCTGACGCCTAATTCAGATGCATAATATCCAATTTTATGCTGATTACGAAACTGGTCCTCCAGGAGAAAAAGAAACTTTCTATAGACGTCTTTATCAGGGCTATCGCTCCCATCCAGTGCAGAGATTGATTGGGAACGACTCTTGCGTTCCAGCATGATAAGCAGCGCCATGAGCAAATGCTGCAATACACCAAGCCTGCCCGTAATACCGGGTGTTCGCTGGTATTCTTCATGAATGCAGGCCAGTATCCTTTCAGCTGAATCAATATCTTCTCCTGATAACTGAAAGGACGTGCTATTCTTAAATTGGCTAATCAACGAGGTGCTTAAAGAGGTGTAAGGGTCATAAGGAAGAAAGGTATTGGTAAACCTTATTAGATACCCTTCAAGATCAATGCCTTCATGAAAGTTGTGGATCTGCCCCTGTTTAATCCAATAAAACGTGTTCGGCTCGATAAGGATCAACTCATCATCAATGGTATGCTTTCCGCTGCCCGATCGTATCCATAATATTTCGTGATACCGATGTCTGTGAGGCTTTTCGTTGAGCAAAGCCGAATTGATCTCACGCAGGACGGGGCGGATGATGAATGCTTCTTCATCTTCCTTTTTCATGCTGTAGAATGGGATGTCTAAATACATGTCAGAAAGTGCAATTGTTGGTACACTTTTATACAAGAAGTGGCCTGAACTGTTCGATCAATTTCAAGTTCAATTCAATTACTGTGCACCGTGGTGCTTGACGCTCTTTTTCGCCGTAAACCATATAAATATATGCAAGATCTGGAGTATAAAGGAGGCCCTTCCATCGAAGAAGTCCGAGATCGCGTTGAAGCAGACCATATATATAAGCTGTCTTCGAACGAAAACGCACTTGGTCCTTCACCGAAAGTATTGGAAGCTATCCAGAAAACGGCGTCTACTCTCCACTTATATCCACCCAGAGAGGATGACAGTTTAAGAGAGCATATTGCTGCGTATCATGGAAAAGGACTTACCAAGGACCATATATATACGGGAAATAGTGGGAGTGAGGTTGTAGAGTTACTGAATCGAGCCTTTGTACAACCAGGTGATGAGGTGATTGTTAGTTCGCCAACGTTCGGTTTGTATAAAAGGCTGGCCGGTAAACTTGGACTCTCTTTGGTTGATGTACCTCTTGACGCAGATACCTTTGAGTACAACATACCAGCTATCCTCGACGCAGTTACGGATCGAACCCGGCTAGTCTATATCTGCAACCCTAATAACCCTACAGCTACGCTTTTATTAAAGCCAGCTATGGAAGCGCTATTAGACGGCCTGCCGGAGCGTGTGATCGTTGTTGCTGATGAAGTCTATTATCAGTTTGTAGAGGACTCGGATTATCCTGATTCTATCCAATCCGTCCTGGACAACCGCAATCTTATCATTGTCCATAGTTTTTCGAAGACCTATGCGATGGCGGGATTGCGATTAGGATACGGAATTGCCCGCCCTGATCTGGTCCAAGCCGTTCGCCATTTTCGCTGCCCGTTCCATTTAAATGCATTGGCTAATGCAGCCGGGCACGCAGCGCTTGACGATGAGCAGCATGTTGCAGATACCCTTTCGATGGTACAAGAAGGGAAAGCCTATCTAATGGAAGAGTTTGACCGGATGGGTATTCCGTATTGGCCTTCTCATACCAATTTTATCATGTTTAAGCCGGGCATGCCGGCAGCTGAACTCATCGAAGGGGTGCTCAAACGAGGCGTGATGGTGAGGCCGACTAACCGGAACGGGTATGAAGGAGGGGTTCGTGTTACAATTGGTCTGCCTGAAGAGAATCGCGCATTTATACAGGCGCTCGAACAAGTTTATACCAGATAAAACCGCTTACTATTAGACACTACCAGTCCTATGCTTGTTATCCCAATTTCATCTGCGTTATACGACACCTTCAAGGAGTTGGCGACGTCGCAACGTATCGTATTTATCACGGGGCTGCCAGGTGTCGGGAAAAGCTTACTCATTCAACAAATGGCCCTGATTGCCGGTGAATTAGGGCGAAAAGTGCATTTACTTCAATGGGATGTGTCTCGTAAAGCATTTGAGACTCCCGCGGTGCTTGAGCGTTATCCTGAAATAGATGGTGTAACAGATCCTATTATCCGTAAAGCCGCTGGTTTATGGGCAAGGAATGCCGTTGTGCAGTGGGACAAGACCTATGACGGCGACGAGCATATTCTAATAGGAGAGCTACCGCTAATTGGCAACAGATTGATTGAGTTGGCAGAAGTTCATGATGACGAAGCAGAAGCACTCTTGAGCGATGAAAAGGTCCGGTTTGTTACTCCAGTTCCTTCCTGGGAAGTTCGAGAAGTTATCGAGCAATCGAGAGAAAAGACGATAAGCAATCCTTCTAACGAGAAGGAAAAGCTTGACGCGCCTCCTAATGTGCTTCGGGCCCTCTGGCAGGAAGTAAACACCCTTGCTCGTGAGATTGGAATAACAAAAGCACGTCCAGACTCACCCTATAATCCGTACATCTATGGCGGAGTATACGAGGCCTTGCTTCAACATCGTAATGCAATTTCTGTACTGGTGAATGTCGTCCTAAATCCGGCTGGTTCAGTTTATGATATGGAGGTCATTGAGAGTGTGCAGATGGCCAGCGATGAAGACGCCGAGCGAATTATCAATGAGGTTGAAAACAGGTACACACGGGAAGAGCTGATAGAAGCTGTCGAAAATTGGCATGCAATCATTACTGCCAATCCTAAAGCACCTGATCCTGGTCCAGAACTTCATTTACCTCTTCCCGATGAATTAGGTGTCATAGCTGGGGATGCTTCGTTAACGGACGTCCAAAAAGAACGGCTTAAAACCTTGCTCGCTGTGCCTATGGATGCTGATGAAGAGAGCTTACTTTCCGCTATAGATGGAGCCCTTGATGCTCTGCAAGAAAGCATACCTAAGCATTTGGTTACGGCTGATGTCCACAAATTTGATGTGTACGACAGTTATTTCAACGTGAAGCGGACAGAAGGCAATGCCGCAGCAGTGTACATCGCCGGTATTCTGAAGGCATATAAAAATGTCCTGGTTGATATGAGCGAGGAGGCCCATGCGTTAACCGTAGTGGAAAAGCCTATGCTGCGCATCGCTCTTGAGACCACCTTACACGCCCTCGATCTATAATATTAACAGTTAGTGGGTAATTGAATGTTTGAATTAAAAGAACTTGATGTGGCACGTGTGCGCTGGCAGGCAGGCCATCATCTATTTTTTACTTATATCCAATCGTTAATCGTAATCTGTACACGCCTCTTGAAAAACGTTGAAGCTGGCCGGTTGGATGCAGCCCGGGAAGACATTGACCGGGCAACCTATATGTTATGGGGTGTATCTGTTGTTTTTAAATACACGGGTAGCTTTTCACAGGCTGCCTACGATGGATACGTCCGCCCTAACATGTTTGAAGCCAGTGAAGGATTTAGTGGGATGTGGGCGCATGATCATGATTACCTGGTCAAGAAGATTCTGAATAAACTCAAGCCCATCTTCAAAGACCCACCCCAGGAGTTAGTGCCGGCTATTCAGAAATTCCGTCAAGCATTCGCCATCATGTACGACTCCCACAAGTACGTGTGTGAACGCTTTGAAGGCGATGAACCCAGTCTATTAATGGGTGAAGAAGCCCAAAAATCTGCTGGAGACATGATTGAAAAGTTCAAACAAAACCGCCTCCGCGTTCTGGGCGTCAACGGTGCAAAGAATCCCACTCCAAAGAGTGACCAAAACCCGAAACCCGAAACCCGAAACCCGAAACCCGAAACCAACAATATGAAGTTTGTCCGCTTTGCCTGGAATGGTGCCATTCATGAAGGTGTATACGAAGATGGTGTAGTAAAAAAAGGTACTGTCCATTACAGTCCTGATGATATCATGTTTTTGCCTCCAGTTGATCACGTAGGTAAGGCCATTGGCGTAGCGCTTGGATTTGCAAAACACGCAAAAGAGTTAAAGCTCGATATTCCAGACTACCCGATCTTATTTCACAAGATGCCTCACACGATGATCGGCCACAAAGCGAATATCATCGTACCACCTGGGCTTGATTATATGCATTATGAGTGCGAACTCGTCGCAGTAATAGGGCGAAGCTGCCGAAAGGTCAAAGCAAGTGAGGCATTGGATTATGTGAGAGGATATACGGTGGGCAATGAATGCACCGTGCGTGATTTTGTGACTAACTACTTCCGGCCACCCATCAAGGCAAAAGGATTTGATACCTTTGGTCCTTGCGGCCCCTGGCTGGTATCTGCCGATGAAATCGATCCTACCAATGTTGAACTGAAGACCTACGTAAATGGTGAGTTGCGTCAGCACGGGAATACTAGCGGTCTCCGGCACAGCGTAGCTGAGTTGATCGAATACGTATCCGAATTTATGACTCTTCAACCTGGCGATATGCTATGGACAGGTACTCCAGAAGGGATCTCCCACATTTATCCAGGCGACACCGTAGTCTGCGAAGTAGAAGGCATCGGCCAACTAGAAAATACATTGATTGCTGAATAGAAGTTTAAAGTTCAAGGTTCAAAGTTCAAGGTTGTTTGAAGGAATACAACTGCAAACTTTGAACATTAAACTTTGAACATTGAACTCCAAATTCTATGTTCGAAAAAAACCTACAGACGTTAAATAATCTCCTCCCTGACCTGAGAGTTAATGGGATCAAGCATATTATTAAAGGGCAGCATGTAGAGAGTGAAGGTGGGGCTTCATTTGAGAACTTTTCGCCTGTTGATGGTGCTTCGTTAGGGCACGTTACTGCAGGGCAGGCAGAGGATATCGATAAGGCGGCCTGGGCTGCACATGCTGCCTTTCCCGCATGGAGAGATATGCATCACAAGGAGCGCCGTGATATGCTGCATGCAATCGCTGATGAAGTTGAAAAACGGGCAGAAGAGATTGCGGTATTGGAAAGTTATGATACGGGGCAGCCAATCCGGTTTATGAAGAAGGCTGCGATTCGGGGAGCTGCCAACTTTCGCTTTTTTGCGGATCGAGTTATTGATGCTAAGAACGGCCTATCTACACCTGATATGGCACATGTGAATTACACTATCCGCCAACCCATCGGACCAGTTGGAATTATTACGCCCTGGAATACACCGTTTATGCTCAGTACCTGGAAGATTGCGCCGGCTCTGGCTGCCGGGTGCACGGTAGTACACAAGCCGGCTGAGCTCAGTCCAGTGACAGCAAATCGGTTAGCTGAATGTGCACATGCTGCCGGGCTTCCTGCAGGGGTTTGGAACGTAGTTCATGGGTTCGGAGAATCCGCTGGTAAAGCACTCACTGAACACGTTGCCATCCGTGCTGTTGCGTTTATTGGAGAAACCACGACAGGATCTCTCATCATGCAACAGGGCGCTCCCACATTGAAGCGCGTGCACCTCGAATTGGGAGGCAAGAACCCTGTTATCGTTTTTGATGATGCTGATTTGGATCGCGCACTGGATGCCGCCATCTTTATGAAATACAGTCTGAATGGAGAACGATGTACCTCCAGCAGCCGGTTACTGCTTCATCGTTCTGTCTATGACGAATTCCTTGCCAGGCTGACAGAGAGAGTGAGTAAAATCCGTGTTGGCAATCCACTCGACCCAGAGACTGAAGTTGGCCCGCTTATACACAATAGCCATCAGGAAAAAGTATTGAGTTATGCCGGCATTGGGCAAGAGGAAGGCGCCCGGTTAATGACGGGAGGTACTAAAGTAGAAGGGAAGGAGGATCATCCGTATGTCACGCCTACCCTTATGGCTGATGCGAATCCCTCGATGCGATTGGCCCAAGAGGAGATTTTCGGCCCATTTCTTACCGTCATTCCTTTTGACACAGAAGAAGAAGCCGTTGAAAAAGCCAACAGCGTGAAATATGGACTCACCGCATATATCTGGACTAAGGATGTTGGACGTGCACACCGTGTAGCTCAAGCAGTTGAGTCAGGTATGGTATGGGTGAACTCGCAAAATGTCCGCCACTTGCCAACCCCATTTGGTGGAGTAAAGTACAGCGGCATTGGTCGAGATGGCGGCGATTACAGTTTCGATTTTTACATGGAAACCAAAAATATTTCGATAGCCTTAGGCGATCATCCGATTCCAAAGCTTGGGAACGACTGATCGTCTTTAGGTTCGACGTTTGGCGTTTTTTATGCCATCACCCCAAGAACGACAAACCCCGAACCCTGAACACCAAACAAATTTTACTATGAAGCACTCTGGCCTCATTCAACATAACTTTGATCTACCTTTTAACATCCTGCGGTGCAGCCATGTTGACTATGGCGTAACCGATCTGGATGCGTCTCGCCATTTTTATGTCGATACATTGGGCCTGATCGAAACGGAGCGAACAGCCGATACCATCTACCTGCGTGGATTGGAAGAGCAAAATCACCACAGTTACATTCTACGTCAATCGGCTGATCCAAAAGTGTTTGCAGTTGGGTTTAAAGTGGCGTTCGACAACGAATTAGATGCCCTTGAAGCCCATCTAAAAGGACTTGGGTTACCAACATCTTGGGTAGCCCGTCATGCTCAAGGTAGGACCTTGTTGGCTCGCTCGCCCCAGGGCATTCCCATGGAGTTTTATGCACAGATGGATCGGGTACCAACAATGATGCGGGAATATGGCGCCTACCGCGGATGTCATCCTCAACGGTTGGATCACTTCAATTGCTTTACACCCAATGCACAGGCTACATATGAGTTCTTCGTACGCGAGCTTGGCTTCCGTCTGACGGAATATACCTTAACCGAAAAAGGAGAAATGTGGGCTGCTTGGATTCAGCGCAAGGGAAATGTACATGACATGGCATTGACGAATGGTATTGGGCCGCGCATGCATCATTCGGCAGTGTGGGTGCCTACAGCACTGAATATCATCCACTTATTGGATCTTATGTCGACAACTGGATATGTAGAAAATATCGAGCGCGGGCCAGGACGACATGGAATATCTAATGCCTTCTTCTTATATGTAAGAGACCCGGACGGGCACCGCATCGAGATCTATACCTGTGACTACTTAACAGTTGACCCTGATCTCGAGCCCAAAGGATGGGACCTGCGTGATCCGCAGCGGCAAACCCTTTGGGGAGCGCCCGCACCAAGATCCTGGTTTGAAGAGGGGAGCCTATTTGAAGGCACTGAAGTGTCAGAGCCGGTCATGGAGTCCCGGCCGATTATTGCTGAATAAACTGCGATGAAACGTGAATAGAAGATGCTAACTGAAGAAGCTATACGAGCAGAAGCACAACGTCTGGATACTGCTGAACGCACCCGTACCCAGGTTGAAGCGACTACTATACATCATCCTGACATGACTGTCGAGGATGCCTATGCAATCCAAAGTGCCTGGATGGATCTCAAGAAAGAAGCAGGGCGCACCGTAGCTGGTTATAAAATTGGCCTGACGTCCCGCACGATGCAAAAGTCGATGAATATCGACGAGCCAGACTATGGCACTTTGCTGGACGATATGGTGTTTGAAGAGGGGGCTTCCATCGAAACTGCCCGGTTCTTGGACCCTCGAGTAGAGGTAGAACTCGCATTTATTCTGAAAAAACTGCTTATAGGGAGCCAGGTATCCATCTTCGATGTGCTTAGGGCAACTGAGTACGTAGTTCCTGCAGTTGAGTTGATAGCTGCACGAACGTTTCGAATACATCCTGAAACGGGCTACAAGCGAACCGTCAAGGACACTATTTCTGATAACGCTGCCAACGGTGGTATCATCATGGGCGGCCGCCCGATGAAGCCTGACAGTATCGACCTTAGATGGGTAGGGGCGTTGCTGTATAGCAATGGAGTGATCGAAGAGTCGGGCGTTTCTGCAGCCGTACTCAACCATCCTGCAAAAGGCATTGCCTGGTTGGCAAAAAAGTATGCACCACACGGTATCGCGCTGGAACCAGGACAAATTATACTTGCGGGCTCCTTCACGCGCCCTGTCAAAGTCCAGGCTGGCGATTCTATTCACGTTGATTATGGCACTATGGGTAGCATATCGTGTCAATTTGTCTAAATGGATATACCAAAAAACACGTTTAAGCGACGCGCTCAAGCTGGTGAAACCCAATTCGGTATGTTTCACGGTATTCCAGATTCCTATGCCGCTGAAATTTGTGCGGGCGCAGGGTTTGACTGGATTGTGATCGACGGGGAACACGCGCCGTTCGATCTCCGGACTATTCTTCATCACCTGCAAGCAATGAGTGGGTACAACGTTTCTCCAATTGTACGCGTCCCTGAAGGCAATCCGAACTTAATCAAGCAGTTGCTTGATGCCGGTGTGCAGACGCTTATCGTACCGATGGTCGAAACCGCCGAAGAAGCGCAGCTACTGGTCCGCTCAGTTCAATATCCTCCTAAAGGCATTCGCGGCGTGGGGACGGCTTTATCTAGAGCAGCTCGATGGAATCGAGTCAAAGGGTACTTCGACAAGGCAGATGATGAGATGTGCCTTATTGTGCAAGTGGAGTCAGTAAAGGGTCTTGAAAATCTAGAAGCTATCGCATCGGTTGATGGGGTAGACGGTGTATTGATTGGGCCAGCTGATCTTGGGGCTTCGATGGGGTATCTCGGAAAACCTGGGCATACTGAAGTTGTAGAGGCCGTCTGTGGTGCCCTTCAAACGATTCGTAAGACGGGTAAAATTGCTGGCATGTTAACCGTGTCCAATATCCTGATCCAGAAGTACATGGAAGCTGGAGCAAACATGGTTGGTGTTGGATTGGATACGTTGATTCTTGCAAGGGCTACGCAAAAGCTTGCTCAGTCGTACGTCTCCAAGAAGGAGGATAGATCATGATGCCTACTTTGACACCGCGTCTCCAGCGATTCTTAGATCGAAGCAGCCATTCCATGATAATTGATGGCGACGCTGTAGCGGTTTCTTCGGATCAGACTATTGCAGTTGTGAATCCGGCAACGGAAGAAGTAATCGCCCATGTTGGCGTTGCGTCTGATAATGATGTAGATAGAGCCGTTTCTTCTGCAAGGCAAGCGTTCGAAAATGGACCTTGGCGCACCATGGCTCCTATGGATAGGGAGCGTATCCTTCTCCGGTTTGCGGACCTGGTAGAAGAACAAGCAGATTCTCTGGCGCAACTCATTACGCTGGAGAATGGCAAGCTGGTAGGGCAGGCGAGATCTTCGGATGCAATCGGGGCATCAAAAACACTACGGTATTATGCCGGCTGGGCAACAAAAATCGAAGGGTCGACACTGGATCTTTCGTTAAAACAGAAACCCGGCAAACAGAACTTTGCATTTATCCGCCGCGAACCGGTTGGGGTAGTGGCAGCCATTGTCCCATGGAATTTTCCGGTTTCTATTGCGGCATGGAAGATTGCGCCGGCTTTGGCTGCCGGGTGCACAGTTGTACTTAAACCTTCTGAGGAGACACCACTTTCAGCCCTGATGCTTGGCGAGCTTGCATTAGAAGCCGGAATGCCTCCTGGTGTACTCAATGTGCTTACTGGAGATGGTGCAACCACTGGTGCAGCATTGGTCGCCCATCCGGATATCGATAAAGTGACATTTACTGGTTCTACCGCAACGGGAAAGAGAATCGGGAAATCAGCGATGGATCACCTTACGGGAATCTCTCTTGAACTAGGAGGGAAGTCACCCGTAGTGGTATTCGACGATGCCGATTTTGAGGAGGCAGCAAAGGGAATTGCTGCGGGAATCTTTCGCAATCAAGGCCAGGTGTGTGTCGCAGGATCGCGAGTGTACATTCAAAAAAAGCACTTTGATCGGGTATTGCAGGACGTATGCGATCTTGGTAAAAAGATGAGGATCTCGAATGGATTTGATCCTGATGCGGACCTGGGGCCGCTTGTTTCTGCTCAACATCTGGAGCGAGTGAAGAACTACATAGGAAAAGGAGTACAGGAAGGCGCCGTACTGGAAAGTGGCGGGGAACAGGTAGCTCGAACAGGTTATTTCTTAGAGCCTACGGTCTTCAGTTCGGAAGACAATCAGAAGGTGATTATCCAGGAGGAGATCTTCGGCCCAGTGCTGGTTGGGGTACCGTTCGATGACCTTGAGGACGCTTTGCAAAAAGCAAACGACACCCCTTTTGGATTGTCCTCCAGTGTGTGGACACAAAACATCAATACGGCCCATAAAATGATCGATGGGCTAAAAGCCGGGTGGGTGTTTGTAAATGCCCCTGGACGGTCAGATCCCAATCTACCCCTCGGTGGCTATAAACAGTCTGGCATTGGCCGAGAGCTTGGCAGGCAAGGGCTGTATCAATTCACAACGACGAAATCGGTGAATATCGTCTATTAATCGATGAAACCATGAATCAATCACCTCCAGCTATAGAAAGTGAGTCACTTACCGGGGGGCAGGCTGTTGTCAAATCGTTAATCGCCCATGGAGTGGATACAGTATTTGGACTGCCGGGCGTTCAAAACGATTGGCTTTATAATGCCTTCTACGATTACAAAGAGTCCATTCGCATCATCCATCCTCGCCATGAACAGGGTGCAGGATACATGGCTCTGGGGTATCACCTGGCTTCGGGGAGAGATGCGGTGTACAATATTGTACCAGGCCCCGGTTTTCTGAATAGTTCTGCTGCACTGGCTACGGCGTATGGACTCAATGCCCGCGTGCTGTGTTTGGTTGGTCAGACCCCTCGCTCGACTCAAGGTAGAGGATGGGGCGTCTTGCACGAAATTCCTGACCAGATAGGGATCATGCGATCCTTAACGAAATGGGCCGAAATTATAAAGTCGCCTGCCGAAGCGCCAGATTTGGTTGCAGAAGCCTTTTTGCAATTGAACGAAGGCCGGCCACGTCCTGTAGGTCTTGAAGTGGCCATGGACGTACTGAAAAAGCAAGAGGACGTTGATACAAACGTAACCCTTAGGAAGCCAACAAATATATTCATCGATGAAGAAGCCATAGATCAAGCCGCAAAACTTCTTGCTGGAGCAAAGCGGCCGCTAATTTTTGTAAGCAGTGGGGCGATTGAAGCAAGCAATGAAGTGACTCAGTTGGCAGAATGGCTCCAAGCACCAGTGTTTTCCTATCGTACTGGAAAAGGCATTGTATCCAGCCGGCACCCCTTGAGCTTCCCCGTGCCTGCTGCCTATGAATTATGGAAAGAAGCGGATGTTGTGATTGGTATCGGTAGCCGTATGCGCATGCCGCTGATGAAGTGGGGGCACGATGAAGAGTTGAAAATTATCAGCGTCAATGTGGATGCAAATGACCACAATTGTATTGCTGAGCCCACTATTAGTATAACGAATCACTCCCGACCTACCGTTCTTGCCCTGTTGAACGCGCTTCCGAAACATGGCACGCCGCGCAAACCAGATACAGAGATGCTGGAATCGCTGCGTGCAGGATGGAACGAAAAGGTCGCCTACCTGGAGCCTCAAGCAACCTATCTGCGCATCATCCGAGAAGAGATGCCAAATGACGGCATTTTTGTCGATGAGTTAACGCAGGTTGGTTTTGCAAGCCGGATTCTTTGGGAGTCCTATCAACCGCGAACCTACCTGTCGACGGGCTACATGGGAACCCTGGGCTGGGGCTTTCCAACCGCACTAGGTGCTAAAGTAGCCAGGCCGGACGTGCCGGTGATTTCTGTTGCAGGTGACGGTGGGCTTATGTTCGCTATACAGGAATTGGCAACCGCAGTACAGCATAAAATTGGAGTTACTGTTCTCCTGTTTAACAACAATCTATTCGGGAACGTGCGAAGCATGCAAGAGGACCTGTATGATAACCGTGTCATTGCGACCGATCTGCATAATCCTGACTTTGTGAAAATGGCTCATTCATTCGGTGCAAATGCAGCACGGGTAACCAGCTTTGATGGGTTGCGATCTGCGCTCCGCGAAGCAAGAGGTGAATCGTTGCCTACATTGATAGAAATCCCTGTTGGAAATGATTGGCCTTCTACTAATCGGTTTAAGTCATTACCAAAGATTCGGTAACGCGTTCATGAAAATAGGTGTCCTCTCTGATATCCACGAGAACTTTCATAACCTGATTCTTGCCCTCGAAGAACTCAAACGCCGGCAGGTCGATCACATTTTTTGCCTGGGGGACTTGATTAACGAGGGCGTTGCCAAGGTGCTAGCCATATCCGACGTACCTGTTTTTATGATTTGGGGGAATAACGATGGGGAAGTGATCGGAGTTGTGAAAGCAGCCTATCGAGAAGGCAGTGCACTGACGGTGAGCGGTAATACATACGATTTTGTAGAGGTCGATGGCCGTACTCTTTTTCTTACCCATTACGACGATCTCGCTCGTCCTATGGCGCAGTCGGGGCGGTACGATGCGGTATTTTACGGCCATACCCACCTGGCAGAAATTGCTACTGAAGGCGATTGTCTCATCGTCAATCCTGGCGAAATATCAGCGCAAAAGACCCGAAAAGCAACAATTGCCGTGTATGACACAACCACCAATACAGCGGAGTTGATAGAGTTAGAGGGGGCGGTATCGTTAAAAACTCCGGAGGCCGAGGCCTATTTAAAAGCAAATAAAGATCAGCTGGCTTTCCGGTCGGCGAATGTGTACAAACTTTAGTTGACCATGCAGCTTAAAAACCCCAACCTACTCCGCAACCAGGCCTATATCAACGGTGCCTGGGTCTCTGCTCGCTCAAAAAAACACTTCGACGTAAAGAATCCTTACAACGGTGAGTATATCGGCGACGTACCAGATATGAGGGACGATGAGACTGTAGAGGCGATTGAAGCTGCACACAACGCTTTTCAACAATGGCGCGCTTATTCTGCCAGTGAACGGGCAGACATCCTCAAGCGATGGCACGTCCTACAAATGGAAAACCTGGAGGATCTTGCTCTATTGTTGACAACGGAACAGGGGAAACCATTGGCAGAGGCACGAGGCGAAATAAAATACGGTGCAGCGTTTGTTGAATGGTTTGCGGAGGAAGCACGAAGGGTTTATGGAGATGTTATTCCTGGGCATATGCGCGACAAGCGGATTGTTGCGATCAAACAACCCGTTGGGGTGGTCGGTGCTATTACCCCCTGGAATTTCCCCAATGCGATGATCACCAGAAAGGTAGCACCCGCTCTTGCAGCAGGGTGTTCAGTAGTTATCAAGCCGGCTGAGGATACTCCGTTATCTGCGTTGGCACTGGCTGTTTTGGCGGAAGAAGCAGGGATGCCCGCAGGGGTGTTTAATGTATTGACTACAAGCAAGCCAGCCTCCGTTGGGGATGTAATTACACAGCATCCTATGGTTAAAAAGGTATCGTTCACGGGCTCTACGGCCGTAGGCAAAATGCTGATGAAGCAGTGTGCCTCTACAGTCAAAAAGGTGTCCTTAGAGTTGGGGGGTAATGCACCGTTCATCGTTTTTAATGATGCTGATCTGGATGCTGCTGTCGAAGGGGCGATAGCTTCTAAATATCGCAATGCGGGCCAGACGTGTGTTTGTGCAAACCGGATCTACGCGCAGTCATCAATCTACGAGGCGTTTGTCGATCGATTGACGCAAGCTGTTGAGCAATTAAAGGTAGGCTCAGGTGTAGAAGAGGGGACCATGATCGGGCCACTAATCAACAAAGCGGCTCTCAAGAAAGTTGAGTCTTTAGTCAAAGATGCTGTTAAACATGGCGCAACCGTTCGGCTGGGTGGCGATACAGCCGACGTGGATGCCGACGGATATTTCTACCAGCCCACGGTATTGGCTGATGTAAAACCCACCATGGATATCAGCCGGGAAGAAATCTTCGGCCCTGTAGCTCCGGTCTATCCCTTTGATACGGATGAGGAAGTGATTACCATGGCCAACAACACCGAGTACGGCCTCGCTGCGTACTTCTACGGACGGGATATGAACCGCATATGGAAGGTTGCAGAGGGATTAGAATACGGCATGGTCGGCATCAATACAGGCAAAATATCAACCCCCGTAGCTCCTTTTGGTGGCGTAAAAGAAAGTGGAATCGGCCGAGAAGGCTCGAAATACGGGATTGAGGAATACGTTGAGATTAAGTATTTGTGTTTCGATATTGGATCGTAGTCGAGTCTATGATCCAATATTGAAATGAAAACGCTCACGCTGGCCCTTGTGTTGATCGGGTTAAGTATCGGTTGTACTCAACCTGAAGGGGAAAAACCCAATATCGTCATTATTATGGCAGATGATCTGGGTTATGGCGATATCAGTTCCTTTGGTGGTTGGATAGATACCCCTCATCTTGATCAGTTGGCTGAAGAGGGGATGCGGTTTACGAATTTCTATGCGAGTGGACCGGTATGCAGCCCTACACGGGCAGGATTGTTAACAGGACGCTATCAGCAAAGGGCAGGTATTCCCGGAGTAGTTTATGCAGCGCCCAATCGAAACCGGCAACATGGATTGCAGATGAATGAAGTAACCCTTGCCGAGGCATTGCGTGAAGTGGGATATGCTACGGGCATGTTCGGTAAATGGCACCTTGGGTATGAACGTCGTTATAATCCAATTCACCAGGGGTTTGATATTTACAGGGGTTATGTGAGTGGCAACGTCGATTTCTTTGCACACGTCGATCAAGCCGGCTTTTACGATTGGTGGGACGGCGATCAACTCATCAATGAGCCTGGGTATGTGACCCATCTCATCACAAAGCACGCCGTTCAATTTATCAAGGACCATCAAGAAGAACCCTTCCTCCTCTACATGCCGCACGAGGCCCCTCACTACCCGTACCAGGGGTCACAGGACGAGCCCTTTAGAGTCGTGGGAAAAAATACGCCCGAAGCTCGAGAGCCTGAACAGGTTCGGCGAGCCTATATCGAAATGGTGCAGGAAATGGATAAGGGGATAGGGCAGATGATGCATACCCTGGATAGCCTTGGCATCCGGGATAATACGATCGTGTTTTTCTTTTCCGATAATGGAGCCGCACAAGCCGGCTCCAATGGTGACCTACGAGGATACAAAGGAAGCTTGTGGGAGGGAGGCATTCGCGTTCCTGCCATTGCAAACTGGCCAGATCATATCCCGCCTGCAAGTACAACCGATCAAACTGCGATGACTATAGACATCATGCCTACCGCTCTGGCTCTTGCTGGTGCATCGTCCTCTAAGCCGTTTGATGGTGTTGACCTCAGTCCTGTTATACTAAACAATACTTTGCTCGAAGATCGAGCCCTGTTCTGGCACTATAACAACCAAGTGGCACTCCGATCAGGTCAGTGGAAATATGTAGAAGGTTTGAATGGCCTGGAAGGCCCTGGTTTGTACAACCTGTCTAAAGACATTGCAGAACAGAATAATCTAGTAGAGAGTCAGCCCGAAAAGTTGAGTGAACTGAAATCCATGTTTACCCAATGGCAAAAAGATGTAACCCACAATGCCACAGAGCAACCAGAGGGGCCCGTAGAGATACGGTAGAGAAGGAGGCTGCCTGGAGAGGAGATTTGCTATCACAACAACGCGGTCTTCCCAAACTCGATTTGGGATCCATGCAAGTTTTTGAATCATTTAGCGTCCGTAAGGACTTGCATGGATCCTGAATCAAGTTCAGGAAGACATTTTCTAAATAGTCATCTTCTAGGATGCATATTTTTCGAAATGACACCACCTAAGCTGTTTATTAATTAAACGTAGCCATGAAATACATTCTCCCGACCATCCTTCTCCTGTTTTTCTGTACGGCCAACGCCCAATCTGTCCAACCCGATACCCTGGTGGTATACAAGACAGTAGGTGACGTGGAATTAAAGATGCACATCTTCCAGCCTGAGGACCCAGTAGAGGGCGCTTCGGCCTTTGTGTATTATTACGGAGGTGGATGGAATGGAGGATCGCCAGAGCAATTTTACCCTCATGCAGAACATTTCACTGATTTGGGTATGGTGGTATTCGGTGTGGAGTACCGCATCAAGAATACCCATGGTACCAGTCCCTTCGAAAGCATCGCCGATGCGATGTCTTCCATGCGTTGGGTGCGGGCGCATGCAGCAGAGTATGGAGTAGATCCAGAGCGGATCGTAGCTGGAGGAGGGTCTGCTGGTGGACACCTCGCAGCCGCCACCGGCATGATTGACAAATACGATGAGTCTGGCGAAGATCTGTCAGTCAGCCGCATCCCCAACGCATTAGTTTTGTTTAATCCGGTGATTGATAACGGACCTAATGGGTATGGTTACGAACGCATTGGTGAAGCCTATCCCAATTTCTCCCCCTTCCACAACGTGGACGACTCGACACCTCCCATGACCATCTTCTTAGGCACCGAGGATCGGCTTATTCCTGTCCAAACAATGGTTGACTTCCAGAGCGCACTCCACGCCCAAGGCATTCGTTGTGACGTCCACCTCTACGGCGGTCAGCCCCACGGCTTTTTTAACCATCGCAACGGCACTAATCCGTACTACCACGAGACCGTCGCGGCCATGGAGGAATTCCTTAGGTCTTTGGGTTTTTTATAATTATCTCGGCACGCGCTTATCGTGGATGTCCCACTCATAAGCCCTGGACACCCGGTTTAGTAGTTCAGTCATAATGTAATGACCGCGTATTCCATTCGTCATCACGGCCATTCCATATCCTTTGGCTTTATGAGCAACCAGGACACATTTGAATCCCCAGTTAGCTCCCCCGTGTTGAAAATACCATCCCTGGCCTCTTTTCTCGATTTCAAAACCTACAGCAAAATCACCGACCCCAACCGGAGTGACCATTTCAAGCATATGGGCGCGATCAATGACGTTCGGTGAATCTCCTTTGAGCGTTTTTTGGACTTCGATTGCAAACTTAGCAAGGTCGGTTGGAGTCGTCCATAGGCCGGCAGCAGCCTGCTCGGGGTATACATGCCATTTGACACCCATCGATCTACCGGCTGCATTGTGAGCACGGGCTGCGTTCTGATCCCTCTCCTTAGAAATAGGTTGATCAAATGCACTATCAGTCATTCCCACAGGACCTAGAACATATTCTTGGGCGATTTCTTCGAAGGGTTTATCGAGTGCATCCGAGAGGGCCAGTTGCATCATAGTAACACCCCCTCCGGAATATTTGATGGCTTTCATCGGCGCGCGCTCCATGAGTACTTTGCCCACATTGGACGGGTCATCTCCATCCATGATTTGCACGAGTGTAGGCATGGGGGCGTCTGGTTTATATCCGGGAAATCCAAATCCGTCCCCTAATCCCGATGTATGACTGGTCAGCATTCTTGGTGTAACAGGCTGCTCTTCTGTGAACTCGCTGTCTGGAAGTTTCCATGACGTGAGAATCGTATTGATATCGTCATCTAACGAAAAGTAGCCTTCTTGTACGGCCTTCATGACGGCCATAGCAGCAACGGGTTTACTGATTGATGCTGCCTGGAAGACGGTATGCTCATCAACCAGGGCACCTGTTTCCACATCTGCTACACCGTATCCCTTTGCCCAGTGAACTTCATAGTCTTTGATAACCGCAATGCTTACACCTGGAATGCCAAATTCCTCCATCAGGCCTTCTAGCGTGAGGTGATCGAGGTCACCCTCGGTGGATTCTTGAACGCCTTCGATGGTTTCTATAAAAGATTCCGGAGATGCTTGGGAGTATGCAGTGTGCGAAAAAAGAAAAAGGAGAAGGGTTAAGGTAAGGGACTTAAGGAGGTTCATGGAATTAAAAATCTGGGATGGATGAAGCTAGATCAATGTAAGCCACCTGAATGATACATTCATTAAAATGTTGGGTGGTGTTTGTGATTCGTGAGTCAGTTTTTGTAAACTGAAGACATATCGGAGTGAGTCACAAGCATCCATATAGTTATGAACCGACGTCAGTTTATTCAGCGCAGCACCGCTGCTTCTTTGATATCTCCCGCCTTACCTGCTTCTCTTTTTGAAAACGATCTTCATGTGTCATGTAACCTGTACACATGGTATTCCTACTACAATCGGGAGAAAATGAACTTCTATGCAGACATGGATGCCAGTCTTGGGCAGGTTGCTGCAAGCGGAGTAGATGGCATCGAGCCGTCGTTGTCATCGGTTGCTCAAGTAAAGGAAGTTGGTTCTCTCCTCGATAAACACGGGTTGGAGATGCAATCGATCTATGTAAATAGCAAGCTGCATGATAAAGAAGATGCCAGTCAAAGCATCGAATCGGTATTAGAGATTGCTGAACATTGCAAGCCGCTGGGGACAAAGATCATCGTGACGAACCCGAGCCCATTAGGATGGGGGAGCAAAGAAAATAAGACGGATGAGCAACTCTACGACCAGGCCATGGCCCTTGATAAGTTAGGCAAACATCTGCGAGACATGGATTTGATCCTCGCCTACCACACGCACGACAGTGAATTCAGGGCAGGGGCTCGCGAGTTTCATCACATGCTGCTGTCCACCGATCCGCAAAATATGTCATTTTGCCTCGATGTCCACTGGGTATACCGTGGCGCGTTGAATTCAAACATAGCCCTATACGATGCCATCAAACTATACGGCCACCGCATCAGCGAACTCCATATCCGCCAGTCAAAAGACTATATATGGACCGAAACCTTCGGCGATGGCGATATCGACTACAATAAACTGGTAAACGTCCTGAAAGAGCAAAACCTATCTCCCATGCTCGTCCTGGAACAAGCCGTCGAAGAAGGCACCCCCAACACCATGACGCCCCTTCAGGCGCATCAAAGGTCGCAGAAGGCTGTGAGGGATATATTTGCGTCTTTTGGGTAAATCACAATGAGATTGTGATTTGTTTCTAGTTCCTGGTTTCTCGTTTCTGGTTGGTTTCCCACTTATATCCCATTTATTGGCGGTAACAAGAAACCAGCCATCGATCCCATCGATGGCTTACCAGGTTCTTCCAGCCAAATACGCATCCAAATCTTCCCGGCTCATTGGGAGCATGTCTGGATTGTCGTCTAGCCAGGAGAGGAAATCTTCTTTGATTTCTTCTGTCCAGCGGGTGTCTATTTGTCCGGGCGTATACACGCCTTCCTTCAAGCGGGCGATGCCGAATGCGTCTCGCAGCATGATAAACTCAGCATTGATAACCACTTCTTCAGCCAGGTGAGCAGGAATGATGATCACGCCGGCCTTCTTTGCGAGGATGACATCACCGGGAAAAACCGTTGCATTACCGATGCGGATGGGTACATTGATGCCCGAAACCATCGTTTCTCGCAAGAAACTGGGGTCCCAGTCGCGGACCCAGGCATTAAATCCTTCAATTTGCTCAAGGCCTTCCAGGTCGCGGGCACTGCCGTTAAAGACAACTCCCTTGCCTGACTTGGCGTAGATCGAATTTCCTAGGTTATCTCCGATCAAGGTCCCGTCTACGATTTTACCAAACGAATCGGCGATGTAGATATCGCCTTCGACCAGCATATCGATGGGCCAGGAGTTCATGGAACCGATGCGTCCTTCTGCCTTGCCTTTTGCTTGCAGGCGTTCGGCATAGTCTGGGCGATTGGGCATGTACTGGACGGTTAGCGCACGGCCCACCATGGGTCGTGCTGGATTGATGATTTTCCAGTTGGCATCCGCAAACTGGTTGTGGAATCCTTTACCACGCAGCACCCCCCAGGCCTCTTCAATCGATACTTTTTCCATGCGTTCAAGGACAGAGTCAGGTACTTTGGGCCGGCCGTCTTCGAATCGTTCTCCATCCCATTCCTGGGTATAGAAGAGCATCTGGTCGTGTGAAGGTGTTTGTGCGAAAGCGGGTAGGGCCAAGCCGATTAAGCAGGCGAAAAGGAGTAGGTGTTTCATAGCGTCTAGGGGGATGAGGGAGAGAGTTAACTTCTTGCTTTTTGAATGGAATCGCAAGAGGGCGTGTGTGAGGAGATGATTAGAATAAATCCATTCAATTCCCTATAATCTTATACCCTACACACCATAGCCCTACAGCGCCATGAGCACCCGTCGCAACTTCCTCAAGACCGCCACGCTCGGCGGACTCTCTCTCGCTCCGTTCATCCATGCTTCCGCCGCCGAGACCGTCGAATACATGACCCAGTATGTATCACGGTATTCTGGCCCATCGGAACTCAAGATCACTGACATGCGTATCGCCGAGATTGACGACGCCCCGATGCGGTGCCCGATTATACGGATTGATACTAACCAGGACATATATGGGCTAGGTGAAGTGCGGGACGGTGCAACGTACCGGTACGCATTGTTTCTAAAGAGCCGGCTGCTCGGTAAAAACCCGTGCAGTGTAGAAATGTTATTCAAGATGATGAAGCAGTTCGGTGGGCACGGCCGGCAGGGAGGAGGTGTCTCGGGAATTGAGATGGCCCTATGGGACCTAGCTGGTAAGGTCTATGACGTCCCTGTCTACATGCTGCTGGGTGGGAAGTACCGCGACAAGGTGCGCCTATACTGCGACACCGCGCGATCACGCGATCCGGAGACTTTCGCTAACCGAATGGCTGAACGCGTCGAAAAAGGGTATACGTTCTTGAAGATGGATTTTGGTATCGAGTATCTGAGAGATATCCCCGACACCGTGGTGAATTCAAACTTTTGGAACACCCAAAGCCAGTGGGACAGCACTCCGATGTCCTATGGCTGGACCGAGCACCCCTTCACTCGCATACAGGTTACCGATAAGGGATTGGGCATATTGAGCGAATACGTAGAGGCTGTTCGTGAAGCCGTTGGCTACGACATCCCGCTCGCTGCCGACCATTTTGGTCACTTCGGTGTAAACGACTGTATCCGCCTGGGCCATGCTCTCGAGAAGTACAACTTGGCCTGGCTGGAAGACATGATTCCCTGGAAGTACACCGATCAGTGGCGTGAAATCACGATGTCCATCAACACCCCAACCCTTACGGGAGAAGACATCTACCTGAAAGAAGCCTTCATCGAGTTGTGCGATACCCGGGCCGTTGACATGATCCAGCCCGACCTCGCCAGTGCCGGTGGTATACTCGAGACCAAGCGGATCGGCGATTACGCCGAAGAAAAAGGCATCCCCATGGCCCTGCACTTCGCTGGCACCCCCATTGGCTTCATGGCTAATGTCCACAGTGCTGCTGCTACTCAAAACTTCGTCTCCCTAGAACACCACTCTGTCGACATCGAATGGTGGGAGGATTTGGTAACCGGCATCGAAAAACCAATTGTTGTGGATGGGTTTGCTAAGGTGCCGGAGACGCCTGGGTTGGGTGTGGATCTGAATGCAGATGTGGTGAAGGAGCATTTGTACGAGGGAACCGAGTACTTTGCGCCTACACCGGAGTGGGATGTGATGCGTTCCTGGGATAGGTTGTGGAGTTGAGTGGGAAGCAACTATATGGGCACGCTTTAATGCAAGAAGCGATAAAAACGTGATTCTAAAAGCATGAATTAATTCTTGACGGCTGAGAATTGGCTTGGGTTATTCGCGATAATTATCAGTGTGTCTTCACTGTTCGTTTTGTATACCAGACAAGCCTAATCCGAAAACATCAAAAGGAACGGAAACCTTGAAGCGCATATTGAATGATGATAATTTAATGAGAGAGATTGTATATGAGTTTATTTATGGGGAGCGGTAGTCTATAAAAAACCATTACTACAGCTCCCAAAAGCTTAATGCAAAAAAAATCGGGCAAAGAGGTTATGTTTTCAGGTAGCGAAACGTCTGTATAACTAGTAGTAATAGTTCTAATAGATTTAATGGTAAAATTTTTACCTTACGTGTCCATGTTTAATTCTTCCGATCCACTCAGAAAAGGATGTATTATTGTATGTATTCTCCTGATCTGTGGCTGCGAAATCACTGATGAGCCGCTTGGCACTTCCGATCCAATACCTAGTGCTGAAGCCTTCGCGCCGGAAGGACCTTTGTATGCACCCAGTCCGTCACCCTATGCAGACTCACTCCTGGAGGCTGCTGAGGACTACATACAAACTGCTCGTTACGACAGTGCCGTCTATACTGTTACCCTGGCGAAAGACGCGTATGAGGAAATAGAGTATAGGGAGGGAATTATTAGAAGTATTGTTACTCAGGCAGATGCGTTTGAGAGATGGGGAAAGTATGAAGAGTCATTGAGTATCATTGAAGATTTTATGGGACTTGCATACACATGGCTTGGTGAAGGGCATCTCTTGGTTGGAGATATGTACAACAAAATGGGAGCGATCTACAAGTATAAGGGGAGTTTTACTCAATCCATTGATTATTTTAAGAGAGCATTACATATAAGAGAAAAGCAACTGGGCAATCGGCACTCACTGGTTGGTAGAAGCAAGAACAACATAGGTGTAGTTTACGCTGACTTAGGTAACTTCGATAGGGCATTAGAGCATTATAAAGAGGCTTTGGACATTCGAATTAGTGCTTTAGGGGAGAATACAAAAGATGTAGCTCAGGATTATAACAACATAGCAGTTGCGTTTAAGAATAAAGGCGATTATGAACAATCGCTCATCTATCATGGGCGTGCACTGGCTATTCGAAAAGAGGTGTTTGGGGATACACATCCAGCCGTAGGGGCAAGCTATTACAATATCGGAGTGACCTATGGAGCAAAGAGACAATACAAAGAAGCTTTAGAATATCACAAGAAGTCGTTAACTATTTGGACTGATGCATTTCCTAATGGCCACCCACTGATCGGTCAAAACTACAATGCCATAAGCATTGATTATCAGAAATTAAAAAACTACAAAGAAGCACTTAATTATGAAGAGAAGTCCCTTGCTGTAATAGCAAGAACTCGGGGCGAAGAGCATACTCAGGCACTCTATAGCTTTAAAAATATAGGAAATATTTTTCGAGAGCAAGGTAACTACAGAAAGGCATTGGAATATTACCTCAAGGTTGTTGATGGATGGAAAAGCAAAGGCTTCGAACAACACCCTTCACTTGCCAGGGCATATCATAGCATTAGTAGCTTGTATTTTGAACGAGCAGAATTGAAGAAAGCACTTCAGTATTCTGACTTAGATCTTAAGACAAATCATATACACCTTCTTCCGTTTTCATTGGCAATCATCACTCAATTGGATGACTATTCCTCTGATGTGGGCCTTTTGCAATCTCTAGTATTACGAGCCCAAATCTATAAGGCTTCGGCAGATCAAGAAGGGGTGTACATACTTAAATCTGCTTTGCAAACTTACCAAATGGCTGCCAAAGTCATCGAGGCATACAGTCTTTCATTTAAGAATGATGGTTCAAAACTATTACTTGCTGAACAAACGGCATTAATGTATGAAGAGGCTATTCAGGTTGCGCTGCAATTGTATCGGTATTATGGTGACGAAGACTATCTAAATGATGCCTTCCAGTTTGCAGAATTGGGCAAAGTGTCAGTACTACTGGATTCTATGAATGAAGCGGACGCGCTGCAGGAGGCGGGAATTCCTGATTCTTTATTGCTGGTCGAGAAAGAGCTGCGTCTTTTGTTGACGTATCACGACAGAATAATTAAATCTGAACTCACAAAGGGAAAAGCAGCGAATCAAGAAAAGATGGCCATGGAGAAAGAGAGATTTTTTTCTGTAAAGAAAACCTATGATGACTTGGTAGAAACCTTTGAGACCACCTATCCCGCCTATTTTGACTTAAAGTATGAGGGGTATACGGCCTCTATAGCTGATGTTACTGAGAAGATGTTGAAAGAGGATGAGTTACTGGTTGAATATGTGGTCGGTGCTGATTCGCTTTACATTTTTGTGGTATCAGATTCGCTGCGGCATGTAGAGGTTGTCTCCATCGATTCTACATTAACACGAGATGTGGAGCAGTTTAAACTCGGGCTTGCTCAACGCAATCGAGAGGCCTATATACCGTCAGCATATTCCTTGTATTCATTGTTGGTTGAGCCCATTTTGGATGATGTCCCACAAAGGGAATCATGGATCATTGTTGCTGATGATTTACTTAACGAAATTCCGTTTGATGCCCTGATATCCGAATCAAGACCAATCAATAGCAATTATTATGATCTTCCTTATTTGATTCACAGCCATTCTTTTCGGTACACCTATTCTGCAACGCTTGAGTTAAGTCAATCCGCATTAAGAGGCCGGCAAGGGCAAAATAGTGCACAAGTAAATAAACGAGATTTTATGGCTTTCGCCCCTGTTTTTAAAAGTGGGTTTGTTGGATGGGAGCGGGGAGCTGAGATCATTGAAGAATTTAGGCCAGATTCAATCAGAACTACTGAATGGGGATATCTTCCTCAAAGCAAGAAGGAAGTAAAGTCGATTTATTCCATGTTTAGCAAGCAATATTCTTTGTGGGATAAGTTTTTTGGAGAGCGTTCGGCAACGTATCTGAATAAAAGAGCGTCGGAGCACAGGTTAAAATCAACCGATTTAAGTGCATATCGATATGTTCATTTTGCAACCCATGGAGTGGTCAATAAATCGGTGCCGGAGCTCTCTGGAATTATATTAGCCCAAGATACGACGGGAGGAGAGGATGGGATTTTACATTTGAGTGAGGTTTACAATCTGGATTTGGATGCGGATTTGGTTGTACTAAGCGCCTGTCAAACCGGAACGGGAAAAGTGGCAAGAGGAGAAGGCTTAATGAGCCTGACTCGCGGGTTTATGTACGCTGGAACCGATGCTTTACTCGCCAGCTATTGGCAGGTAGCAGATGGTTCGACAAACTGGCTCATGGTGTCTTTTTATGACTATCTATTAAGCGGTCAATCTAAAACAACTGCTCTCCGTAATGCGAAATTAGATCTCATGGATCGGTATCCTCAGTTTGCCCAACCGTATTATTGGGCGAGTTTTGTATTGATAGGAAAATGAGACTTTCTGTGCAGGGTGCGGGTTAGTTAGGCTTTATATTTCACTCTTAATACTCTCTTGGAGGTCTTGAATCCAGTGGGCTTGTGCTGTTGCCATGCCAGCATCCAAGATGGCGCTAAGGGCATTCTCGGCTTCTCCTAACTTTTCTTTGGCCTCTTCATGCATTCCTTCAGCAATCAATACAGCTGATTCACTGCGGTGCTTGGTTGTTTGGTCGATAAAAGGACTTTGCACGGCTTTATCTAACCAGGCCCGAGCGCGTCTTGCGTCCTGACGTGCAATGGCTTCAAAATAAGCGGCTTCCATGGCTATGCTGGGTTGCAATGACGCGGGGATCTTATTCCATAGAGAGAGCGCACGTCGTAGATGCTGATGTGCCTGCGGATAGTCTTTGGCATCCATGGCGTGAGTATAGGCCAAAGTACGTGAAACGTATTCGAAGATACTTTCGTCTTGGAGCATAATCGCTGATTCGAGTGCATCGGTCGGCCACTTGCTAGGACGCGTACCAGACATAGAAGTGGTTGTTACCTGCCAAACGGCTAGCTCTCGGTCTGAGGCGGGGCCTCCTTTTGCAAGTAGGCGCAGACGAGCCCCGTCGGTCATGAATCCACCTGTCTTGCCTGGGATCATGGTGACGAAAGCGATGACAACAGACACTAATGCCATGAAGAACAAGGCAATCCGTCCGAATAGGCCCAAGAAGGAAAGCGATTCTGTGGACTCGGGGAGAGGAAATACGAAGAGACCAAGCGCGAGAAATACCAATCCCGTAAGCAAGCTGGTTAAGGGACCTCCTGCAACCAGCATGAGCATACCGCGCCGGAGATTCACGGTGCTTGTAGGAAAGGACGCTGCCAATCCCCCATAGGTAGCAAAACTTTTGTTCAGCTTAAACTTGATCCCGTCTCCTTGCCGTAAAATCATCAACGGTCCCACAACAAACAAAGCAAACTGAAAGCCAGCGAGCTTGCCGCCCAGGAGGTGACCGCCTTCATGGATGGCAATGGCAACAGGCAGGAGCACAAAAATTCCTGCAAGTAGGACGCCTTTCTGTAGGCCAGTCAGGCCCAAATCAACCGGTGTTATAACCACGTCGCCAATAAAAAAGCCAATGCTCATGGATAGGCCAAGCAAGGCGCCAATAAAAATGGCTCCCAGGATTTTCTTGAGAACTGATTTTTTCTTACTCGTTGGCTCCTGAGATTGAATGTCAGAGGGAGAAGGGAGAGGCTCTAAGAGGGTATCCATACAGGCTTTAGTTGGTGTACAAAAGCGAATGACGCATCATACGATGAACGCAACGGCCTGTTACACGCTGGAGTTAGCCTTTCCTTCCGAATTATTGTGGCCGGTTAAGCAGGCTGCCCTGCCAAAATACAATCTCTCCATACTCATTTCTTTCATACAACAATCCCACCCGTTCTTCCGGCAAGCTCACAAGAGAAGAGTACGCCGCTGATCCATTATAAATCTCTTGCTCATCGGGCCAACTGATGCCATCGTCATAACTGATCTTGATAGTCATCTTTTCCCTATTTGTACTGGCGGGATTTGAGAACAGCAGTGCCTCACCATGCTTCAACAGGCTCGCCTGGCAAACAGGTTCAATCAAGGTACTGTCCAGCACAACGGCGGACCATATCATGCCTCCATCCGAACTAGTCGACACAGCCCGTTGGTTTTTCCCGTGATACGAGCGCATGTTTTGCATCAGCCGGCCATTCGATAATTCAACGATTGTCGATTCGTTCGTATAGGGCTCGTGTACACCACCGAGTTGCCAGGTTGCGCCGCCATCATCGCTGTAAATAACATGACTGCGATAACTGGCTGGGTCACGCGTTTCAGCTGGGATCGAATGATTAGCCGGAATAACAAGTCGTCCGGCATGGGGACCTTGTGTTAACTGGATACCATGAACCGGACCGGTCGCGTACCATCTCCAATCTGGCTCGCGAGTGGATTCGCTGATATCGGTTGGTTGCTCCCAGGTAAGGCCATCATCAGAGGACGACGTATGAAAAACCATCCGAGGGAATTCACTGGTACCCGTCATGATATCGCCTTCTTTGTCTGAGCCCTTGTTCCAGGTCATGAGGAGATGAATGGTGCCGGTTTCCTGATCCACGACAGGGGCCGGATTGCCACAGGTGTTAGGGCCGTCGTCCCATACCACGATGGGCTCACTCCAGGTAAGTCCGTTGTCCGTAGAGCGTTTAACCAGCAAGTCGATGTCGCCCGCATCACCTCGCCCCCCTTTGCGTCCTTCAGCAAAAGCAAGCAGGGTGCCTGATTGGGCAGCGATCACAACCGGTATTCTATAGGTATGGTAATCTCCTTCTCCTGAGGTGTAGACGACGGTTTCGGTGGGAGGGGGCGGCGTACTTGAAGGTTGGCAGCCGAGAAGGAGGAGGGCAAAAAGGAGGACCGGTTTAAAGTTCAAAGTTCCAAGTTCAAAGTTGGTGGGGCAAATGTTCAGGCAATACAAATTAAACGAGGGGGGATGTCCAATCAAGTTTTGCACACGCACGTCATATGCATGCAACCACCTTGACCCATTTTAGTACATGCTATATCTTTACCTACCCACACCCCCTACAGAACACTAAACGCTGAACCACGAACTCTCATGAACCGCCTCCTCACCTTTATCCTTGTTCTAGCTTTCTCCGCTCCCGCAATGGCCCAGTCGGCGAACCCGCATGCCGAAGGCTTTGACCTTGAAGGGTCCGATGCGAAAGCGATTGAAATTGCTGATGCCGTAATGGAAAAAATGGGAGGGCGTGCGAATTGGGATAATACGAGATATCTATCCTGGTCCTTTTTTGCTGATGATCAAGTGTGGGATAAATGGACCGGCGACTTTCGGTATCAAAAAGGTGACCTTGTTGTGTTGATGAATGTCAATACAATGGAAGGGAAAGCGTACAATGCCGGCGAAGAGATCACAGATGCAACTGAACTCGAGAATCAAATCAAGTCTGCCTACACCGGTTGGGTGAATAGTGGGTACTGGTTAATCATGCCGTACAAGTTGAAAGACAGTGGAGTGACGCTCAAGTACCTGGGTGAAGGCACGATGGAAAACGGTGATGCCGCCGAGATGCTGGAATTAACGTTCAAAGAGGTTGGGCTGACCCCGCAAAACAAGTATCACGTCTACGTGGGTACCGAGACCATGCTGGTTGAACAGTGGGCGTATTTCCCCTCTTACGACGATGAAGAGCCACGTTGGAAGAGACCCTGGACGAACTGGAAACAGCATGGGGACATCATGTTGTCCGATGGTCGAGGCATGCGTGGAGAAGGACAAAAGTTTGAACTGCCCAACGTAGGAGTATATGATTCCCTTCCTGCGGACATTTTTTCCAACCCCGCCCGCATTGATATGAGTGAGCTCTAGGTAGAGTCCGCCAATCCCATTGCCTTTTTCTGATCAAAACCAGGTTCTCAGGTTGAGAATCTGGCTGTCTCATCCTAATACGTTTTCACGGAACAAAGCGTATATTCAGGTCTACGCACACCAAAAGATACAGTGATTGCTACATGATTCCCTGTAGTCGAAATCTTGCAACATGAAACAATAGCGACTGGATTTAGGGCAGCCTCAGGACAATCTGGATTACATGGGCCCTGGGATTCCCCTACAAAAAGAAGCGTGATCTCGCTTATATCGAAACGAGACCCTTTTTAGTATCTTAGTTGTATAAAAATGCATCAGTCTGTCAGGACATGATGTGGTGCCCCTCAACACTGTACTTGTATTTGGTTTTTCCCGGGTGGGGAAGATTCTTCCATGAAAATACCGTTCAGTAGTTAAGTTAAACGCAAAGTAGCGATATAAAATACTACCACGGTACCATTGGAATAGGGTGTACGCATTACTCCAAGTGTAATAAAGGTGCGTACATTATAACCAACAAACATGATCAAGCCCGATCATACTATCTGAACTTAAAATTTACGTGAGGTAGAACGACATGCTGACTGAATTATTCACAACCGAACTTGCGGCGATGGCCATTACAGTTTTCATGGGGCTGATCGCTTTTATGACAATATTTAAAACTCCAGGACGCTCGTATCGACATTCACAGTCTTAAGCGAGGCCTGTATATATAAATGCCATTCCCCCACCCGGGGAAAGCCATTCTCTGAATGATTTGGAGGATGGCTTTTTTTTGCCTGATGACTTGTTACTGTCGGCAAATCTCAACCGTAGCTGCGTCATGATTTCCACCATCTGTGTCAATGATAAAATCTAACTTGAGGCTATAAGCCTGGTCTCCCAGCTTAAAGCTAACCTTCTCTCCTTTCTGTAATAAGTTGACCTCTGGAATTTTTTCGAACGCATCGGTACCCATTCGTGCCCATTTAAGGTGCATTATTTCTTGCCCATTTCCGTGTAACCCTCCTCCGCGAGCATTTAGGGTTATACCAAAGGTAGGAATATCTACAAGGGCATCCTCACTGATTAATCTGTATTCGCACTGTGTCCATTTGAGGAATTCACTGTTGATATGCTGGTTTGTTGAATCAGATATTTCTAAAAGATCTTCACTTAGGTTAAGGAATTTGCTATCAAGAGCTTGTTCAGCTACCCTTAGAGAAGTGAGTGCAGCTTCTAATTTACCTATTCCATCTTTGTACGTCTCCTCAACCATATTTACGCGTGATAAATTTATGCTAAATGTGTCGACCCAATTCAGTGTGTTTCGGAAGATAGAGCTACTCATTGTAGCGATACCTTGTGAGGCTTGTGAAGCTTCATAATTTTTTTGCTCCAATGCCATAACAACCGAGTCAAGGTTCTTTTTAGCATAGTTGGTAAATCGGCGATCAAGAATCTCATCGAGTTGGTTGGTTAATGAGTCCGCTCTGAAGGTTACTTTTTCGATTTCTGATTCAGAGCGTTCTAAAGATCGAGAGACGTAGTTGAGGTTCGACTGGAGATTCCAGCCAAATAATCCAAGCCCACCGATTAGAATGCCAAATACGATAATGCAGACATTCTTAAGATGTAAATAGGCTCGATGAACGACTTTAAATGAGAGAAAGTCTTCTGTATTCTTTACTTCTTTTTTGAGGATTTCTAACTGATCCTGAATGGATTCAATATCCTTCGAGTGCTTAAAATCTTGCATGTAGATTCTTCTAAAAAATGATGGGCGGCAATCTTAACTAGACCGAGAATCGAAGATAAAAGGGTCTTGTACATCTAAAAGCGGGATTTTTTAAACCAATCCCACAAGTAGAAGAGAATAGATTACAGCCTATCTACATACATGCAGTTGTGATAATTTCAGTTATGCTCTTTGTTCTACTTCCCAGCCGTATTGGAGAAGCGGGTAGCAGTCTTCCATTTTTTGGACGACGTGGTCGATGAGGGAGCGGTCCTGGAAGTCGGCGTTTTTGAACTCGCGGCTGGTGGTGAAGCCTTTGAATTTTAGATAATTCTCTATCTCACTGCCTGCATGATCCTCATACCCTCTTGGCAGCCGCTTGAGTGAATCGTGAGGCTGAACAGACAAGCCTTTATCATCCAGGGCCTGGGTCATGTCAAGAAAGTGGCGAGGGTCCTCAGCCATGTACGCACGCCACGCGCGCAAGAAGCTGGTTTCAGGACTCCAGAATCCAGAAGCGAGAAAGCAGTTGTCCGGTTGAAGATGAATATAAATACCACCGTAGCTCTTCGTAGTCCCATTTCTAGAAACCACAGCCCCACACGACGTTTTGTACGGATCCTTATTCTTTGAGAATCGCGTATCCCTGTAAATACGAAACATCCCCTTCTTGGGATTACCCATCAAATTCAGATTCCGCCCCATCGCTTCTTTGGACGCCTCGGCCAGTAAACAACGCATCGGAAATACGATCTCATCATCATAAATCGACTTGCGTGCCTTAAACCAATCACGATCATTATTCGCAGCCAACTGCTTCAAAAAATCAAACGCTTCTTTCCGAAAGCCTGGGAATGGTGGATAGTCGTCCATGATCTTTCTGTTTCGAGTTTCGTGTTATTTTTCAAGGATGAGGCACAAATATACTGTATAAGCATGTTACATACAATACACATGTATTTATTAGTCCCTTCTTTTCTATTTTAAAACCCGGAACACGAAACCCGAAACCCGAAACCGACAATTGATTTAGATCAATTGTCGCCCCCCACCATGCGTTGTTTTTTTCTTATTGTAAGTTGCCTCATCTTTTTTGAAGGCTGTGCGCTTTCCGAAGCACAGACGGCCGATCAACCGAATATTGTTATCGTTTTTGCGGACGACCTGGGATATGGCGATCTGGGTACCTATGGCCACCCAACGATCATGACCCCTCACCTGGACCGGATGGCTGCCGAGGGCATGAAATTCTCTCAGTTCTATTCGGCAGCCTCGGTATGTACACCTAGCCGGGCTGCCCTGCTGACAGGCCGGCTTCCCGTTCGAAGCGGTATGGCAAGCGATGCCCGTCGCGTTTTATTTCCCGACTCCAAGTACGGGCTCCCCGCTGAAGAGATCACCATCGCCGAAGCACTTAAAGAAGTAGGCTATGCAACCGCAGCGATTGGGAAATGGCATCTCGGCCACCACGATCAGTATTTGCCTACGAATCATGGATTCGACTCCTACTATGGCATTCCTTATTCGAATGATATGAATCGGGTGGTAGGAGGTCAGTGGAAGGAGATTTTCTGGGAGCCAAAGGTTGAGTTTTGGAATGTCCCTCTCATGCGGGACCTCGAGATTATCGAGCGTCCTGCTGATCAGACAACCATCACCAAACGGTATACTGAAGAGACGGTAGAGTTCATCCGCGAAAACAAAGACGGACCGTTCTTCGCTTACCTTGCACATAGCCTCCCCCACGTACCGCTTTTTACAGCAGAGGAATTTAACGGTGTAAGCCGGCGCGGCTTATATGGCGATGTGATTGAGGAGATCGATTGGAGTGTAGGACAAATCATGCAGGCCTTGGAAGAAGAAGGTATCGCTGATAATACCCTTCTCTTCTTTACGAGTGACAATGGACCTTGGCTGACCTTTGATACCCAAGGCGGATCTGCTGGCTTGTTACGCGGTGGCAAAGGAATGACCTGGGATGGTGGGATGCGTGAGCCGGGCCTCGCATGGTGGCCAGGTACGATTCCCGCTGGTGTCGTTCAACCGATCGTCGCCAGCACTATGGATCTCTTCACAACAGCACTTGCCATGGGAGGGGCGGATGTCCCGGACGATCGAATCATCGACGGGAAAAATCTCTTGCCTGCACTAACTGGAGAATCTGCTGAAGAGGTGCGTGACTCCTACATCTATTACAGAGGGGCAACCATATATGCAGCCCGGAAAGGACCATGGAAGGCCCACTTTATTACCCAATGGGCATACGAGTCGGACAACCAATACATGGAACACGATCCGCCTCTGCTCTACAATCTTGACCTGGATCCTTCAGAGCAATACGATATTGCAGCTGATCATCCCGAGATCATTCAGGAAATTAGAGATGTGGTAAAAATGCACCAAGATAATATGGTTGCGCGCGATGACCAACTGGCCGCTAGAGATAGTACCCACTTTTAACTAGCCATACGGCTTCCTTCATGCAAAAATTATCCGTTGTACATGTGGTTCTGATGATGGTGCTATTGGGGTGCACATCCGAACCGGATTCACCACCTAATATTGTACTCATCATCAGTGACGATCATGCCTGGAACGATTACGGCTTCATGGGGCATGAGGTCATTGAAACACCGCATATCGATGCCCTTGCAGCGGAGAGCCAGGTATATACAAGAGGGTACGTTCCTACATCTGTATGCCGGCCAAGTCTTGCGACAATGATCACAGGGCTGTTTCCTCACAATCATGGGATCACAGGCAACGATCCGCCTGGCGGGATAGAGACGATGCGAGACCCCGTTCGCCGTGCCATGATGGTTGAGGTCTTTAAGAGGTCTAAAACCGTGAGTGAATACCTGGAAGAACAGGGATACGTGAGTCATCAGTCGGGCAAGTGGTGGGAGGGGAGTCCTACTGAACACGGCTTCACAGCGGGTATGACGCATGGAGTGGTTGAAGATGGGGGGAGGCACGGAGATGAGGGACTCAAGATTGGCCGTGAGGGCATGGAGCCGATTTTTAATTTTATCTCTGAAGCTGGAGATACCCCGTTTTTTATCTGGTATGCCCCGTTTTTACCGCACACTCCCCACAATCCGCCCGATCGGTTACTGGAGAAATACGAGTCACCTGAAAGACCGCCTCGTGTCGCAAAATACTATGCGATGGTTGAATGGTTTGACGAAACGGTCGGGGCATTGGTTGATCATCTGGACGAGAACGGATATGGAGACAATACGCTGGTTCTGTTCGTGAGTGACAACGGATGGGTGCAAGCCGTGGGAGAACAAATAATGCCGGATACGCGCTCAAAAATGTCACCCCACGATGCCGGGATGCGAACGCCAATTATGCTTCGTTGGCCGGGCCAAATAGATCCGGGCCGCGATGAAGCTACCCTTGCTGGTAGCATCGACCTGGTTCCGACCATCCTTGCAGCAGCCGGTATTACACCCGAAAGCCGCTTGCCCGGCCTCAATCTTTTAGAGCCCGAGTCGCTCTCTGATCGTGATGCCCTCTACGGTGCATTGTTCGCCCACACAGCTGTTGAATTGGATGACCCTGTTGCGAATCTCAAGTACCGATATACGGTGCGTGAAGACGGATGGAAATTGATTTTGCCCTACCTCCCCAATAGGGAAGTAACCCTCAATATCCGAGGCGACACTGCCGATTGGATGCACTACGAAACTGAATTATACAACGTCATCGACGACCCCTTTGAAACCAATAACCTCGCTTCAGATCGCCCCGAGCTAGTGGCTGAGATGACAGAGACCCTGCAGGAGTGGTGGGAGGTTTATGAGTAAGTTAATGAACTACAGTCTTGAAAAACATGAAACCACTAATCCTCTTAGCCATCCTTCTTTTTATGTGTACCACACACGCCAACGCACAATTAAGCAGCGATGATGAGGCCCCTCGTGTGGAAACAGCCAATGGCACATTGGAAGGTACAGTGCGATCCGGTGTGCGTATCTTCCGGGGTATTCCCTTTGCGCAACCACCCGTTGGTGATCTTCGGTGGAAGGCGCCGCAGCCCGTAAAGAATTGGGAAGGTGTGCGTATGGCAGACAAGTTTGGACCTCGTTGTATGCAGCGCCAGTTTTTCCAGGACATGATCTTCTTCTCGGATGGCATGAGTGAAGATTGCCTGTACCTGAATGTATGGACGCCTGCAAGATCGGCTGATGAGAAGCTACCTGTATTGGTTTACTTTTATGGAGGCGGATTATTCACAGGGGATGGTTCGGAGAATCGATACAATGGCGAGAGTATGGCCCGGGAAGGAATCATCTCCATGACGGTGAACTACCGGTTGAATATTTTCGGATTCTTTGCCCATCCTGAACTGACTGAGGAGTCTGGATACAATGCGTCAGGGAATTATGGATTCATGGATCAAACCGCTGCCCTGGAGTGGGTGCAAAAAAACATCGCTGCGTTTGGTGGTGATCCGGATCGTGTTACCATCGCTGGAGAGTCCGCAGGTTCTGTATCTGTAAGTGCCCAGATGGCTTCTCCGCTGGCTAAGCATCTGATTGCAGGGGCCATCGGATCAAGTGGCTCGCTGATGGGCACCTTACGTGCTGGCCCTTTGTCTGAAGTTGAGGCAAAAGGGACTGCCTTTGGTGAGGCGCAAGGGGCAACGTCCATCGCCGAGCTACGTGCGATTCCAGGAGATGAGTTGTTAGAGACAACAGCTCGTATGAGCCCGGTCCACTTCTCGCCGGCCATCGATGGCTATTATTTCCCTAAGACCCCCGAAGAGATCTTCGCAGCCGGGGAGCAATCCCAGATTCCTCTGTTGCTGGGTTGGAATTCTCTGGAAAGCGGTCATCAAGGTGTATTAGGTTCAGCAGAGCCTACTCCGGATAATTATAAAGCAGCCATAGAGCGGTTATACCCTGAACATGCCGAGAACGTGATGGCAGTCTACCCTGGATCCACGGACAAAGAGGCCAAGTCGTCTGCCAGAGACCTGGCCGGAGACCGATTTACCGGATTCAGCACCTGGAAATGGGCTGATATGCACATGGAGACGGGCGGTGATCAACCCGTCTATCGATACATGTATGCCCGTCCGCGTCCAGCTACCAGTGATGGCGAAACGCCGGCTGCTGAAGGCGCCGTGCACTCTGCTGAGATTGAATACGCCATGGGCAACCTGCCAACGAACCGGGTTTATGATTGGCAACCTGAAGACTACCGCGTTTCGCGGATCTTCACGTCCTACTACGCGAATTTCGTAAAGACAGGCGATCCAAATGGCCCCGGTGTCCCCGAGTGGCCGGCCCTCAATCACGGCGAGCCACGCATTATGATGATTGACGCCCATACACGCGTTGTGCCTGAACCGCACGCAGAACGATACAAAGTCCTGGACGAAATCCGCTGAGTCCAGTTAACGCCATTCTCCCTACTCTCCCCCTTGAATAGGGGGAGATGTCCCAACAGGGACAGAGGGGGTCAATCATCTAACGCATCGATCTTTTGTAACGCACTCCGCAGTGTTTTGGCTGACATATCGACCAGGAAGCTATAAAACTCTTCCGACAACACGCCACTCGCATGATCCTCGATAAACTTTAACTGTTCAGGGGTTAGTTCGGCTTCTGCGTCTGCTTTTGCATTCTTGTAGGGGTTCGCCGGTGTGCGATCAAGGGGGGCGACAAATTCTACAGTTAATGCATCGTTATACCCTGCCGCTTTTAGGGTAGTCAGAAGCCGGACCCAGTCATAATCCCCCTGGCCGCAAGCCATGCGATTGTTATCGGCTACATGAAAGGCAACCAATCGGTCTGCCGAGTTCATAATAGCCTGGTAAAGGTCGGCTTCTTCGATATTGATGTGGAACGCATCCAGGCAGACGCCGCAATTCGGACCCACGGCTTCGGCGAGCATCAAGGCCTGATCGTGCCGGTTCAGAAAGTTGGTTTCGAACCGATTTAGGGGTTCAATCCCGATAACAACGCCGGCTTTTTCACTATGATGATATACTTCTCTTAGGCCTTCAACGGCCCAATTCCATTCCTCTTCTTCACTGGCCATTGCATGTACTTTTCCAACCTGGGATGGCACAATGGTCATTTCTCTCCCTTCCATCTCCTTGACCATCGTAATACAATCTTTCAGGTACTGTATCGTGTTATCCCTCACCTGTTCATCTGCATGGATCAGGTCGCGGCCCTCAAACATGAGTGAGACGGATCCGAAACAGAACAGATTGTTTTCTTTCAGTAATTTGCGTACTTCGCTGGTGTCGTACTTAGAGGGCTCGCCTTCAATCTCAATACTGTGATACCCACAACGGGCTAATCGACGGATGGTGACCTCAATAGGCTCTGCACGCATCCAGTTATGCATGGATAAGAACATAATGGTAGGGGGTGTGGTGGTAAATCGGCGGACTTTAAGATATCTAAGTGTTCAGGAATATTCAACTTGAATTAACCGGATCCGTTTTCAAAGAAAACAAACCCCAATTAATAAAGAATAGGCATCACTATCACCCCCAAATAAGTCCAATACTTTGCACTTTGCACTTTGCACTTTGCACTTTGCACTTTGCACTTTGCACTTAGAACCCATCTACCTCGCGATACGCCTCAATCAACTTCATCTCTCCCTCTTTCCCCTCATACATATTCCCGTGCTCCATCCCTAAAATCCCTTCATACCCTAACTCATGAATCCGCTTGAAGATATTCTTGTAGTTGATCTCCCCTGTAGTCGGCTCTTTGCGGCCGGGGTTGTCGCCGATTTGGATGTAGGCGGTTTCGTCCCAGGCCATTTCCATGGTGGGGATCAGGTTACCCACTGAGATCTGCTGGTGGTACAGGTCGTTGAGAATCTTGACGGCCGGGCTGTCGACGGCTTTGCAGATGGTATAGGCGTGGGCGACATCCCGTAGGAAGTGATTGGGATGGTTCTTATGATTTAAAGGCTCCATGACCATCACGAGGCCGTGGGGTTCAAAGATCTCGGCGCCCCGCTTGAGAGCTTCGATCATATTAGCTGTCTGGAAATCTGGATCGAGCCGATGCTCCGTATGACCGGGCACCAGTGTCATCCATTTCGCATTGACGCGTTTGGCCACCTCGACAGATTCTTTTAGTTGTGCGATTAGGTCGTCCGTGAATTCTTGCTTGCCTGTAACTAACGAAGGTTCGCGGTACGTATAACAGACAAACACCCCCATCTCCATCCCCAGCCGATCCAGCTCTTTTCCAATGGCTTCTTGCTGCTCAGGAGTTTTTCGTTTCATTCCGTTGTCTTCCATGGCTCGAAACCCCTGGTCATGCATGAATTTGATCTGATCGATCAAGTCCTGCCCAGCGCTTTGCTCAAACATGCCAAAGTGGGGGGCATATTTGAGCTTAAAGGGTTGAGGATTAAGAGATGAACCTTCTGAAGCATGGGGGAGTGGACTCGAAACTGCAAGTGCGCCTGATGCTGCAACACTTGTTTGGAGAAAGTGTCTTCTATCCATTATCTATGGGGGGTTGGTGATATCTAAAAGGTACAGTTTCTCTTGACAAGCATCCACTTTTGTTTACTGCTTTCCGGACCAGGTTCAGGATGAATTTTTAAGAAACGTACTTAAGTATGTGAACATTCATAGGGTTATAGTATACATAACCACATAATATGTATGCATTCCCACCAGCGTGTATGCGGTCTACTGTATGGTCATCTTGATCATGTAGTGCGTCTAGAAATAGTATGGAAGAATTAAAAGTACTGAATGGCCGGAAAAACGGTCTTGAGCGTCAACTTTTGCGAGATGTAGCGTATGAAAAGCTGAAAAGTGCTATTCAGCAAGGTGTGTTTAAGCCTGGAGAGCCGCTCTACGAACTACATCTCTCTGAGGTACTGGAAATTAGTCGAACTCCAGTCCGGGAGGCATTACAGCAACTCGTGGTCGAAGGATTGGTCAAGAATATGCCAAACAGGGCAATGACAGTGGCAACCTTATCGATGCAGGATGCTCTAAATGTACTGCATATTCGATCATTGATTGATCCTGAAGTTGTACGGCTCGTAGCGGATTCAGCTACCAAAGAGGTGGTTGATCAACTGGTTGGTGCATTAGACCGGATGGAAAAAGCGGCGGAGGAGGATGATCGCTCTGAATGGTCGCAGGCCGATAGGATCTATCATGAAACACTTAGTGAGGCCTGTCCGAATGAACTATTGGGGCAGTTGGGGCTCCAAATGTACAATCGTGTTCATTTAATAGCCATTGATGTACAGACGACTTCGAAACGACTCAAAGAATGCACTAAGGAGCATCGAGATGTCGTCGATGCAATTGTACAGCAAGATGGATCGGCTGCACTGGAAGCGATGCAGCGACATCTGCAGTATGTGCGAGAGAGCTACTTTCGGCGTTTAACCCATATGTAACCCACCCTGATTGCCCACTGCAATGTACTTATCGTTTCTCAGGGCCACGTTTGGTTGTAATCAGAATAACCCCATTGGCGCCGCGTGATCCGTAAAGAGCAGTTGAACCTACATCTTTGAGTACATCGATCTTTTCAATGTCGTGAATATTAAGCCAGGACAGTCCTTGCCTTGGATTGTGCATGACTTGCATGCCGTCAACTACAAAAAGAGGCTCGGAACCGCCGAGGATTGAATTTTTCCCTCTTATACGTATGGAGAATCCTCCGCTGGCTAACTCGGTTACTATCACACCTGGGACACGGCCCTGCAGCAATTGCTCTGCAAAAGAGATGGGTCTGTTTTCAGCGTCTTCACTTGTTATGGTATCCCCTTTTCTTGCAGATTCTGCCGCAATATCAGCGATACCCCCGGTAATTCTGTCCGAGTCTGGCTCCGGGCTGTTCGTTTCAGTAAAAGTGCGAGAGGAGGAACAGCCGATCAAAAGGATTCCAACTAAGAGACTGGAAATCAATGCATAGTTGATGTGATTCATGGGATTTCCTAGAAGCTATATAAATAAAGAACACGTTATTTAGTTATGCTGAAAGAGGTATTGCGTTCCAGAAACAGCCTGGAATGAGCCTTTAAGAAACTATTGGTGCATGGTATTGAAGCCTGCTACTTACTCTGTCCTGCACATATGCTGGCCTGTAATTCCTGAATCGCTTTATCCCCCGGTTTTTGCTCTATGGCAATCCCGAGTGCCGCGCGGGCATCTTCACATAGGCCGGCTACTGCAAACGCCAGGCCAAGGTTTTTCCAGACTTCAGGTTGGCGCTCATCCTGGCGCAAGATATCTTGAAACCGCTGGACGGCACCTCGAACATCTCCCTCTGCCAACATCATTTCCCCAATGTTATTTTGTAACCGGATATTTGCGGGGTCTAACGCAGCAGCACGGTTGAACGCCTGCACCGCGCGATCCCGCTCCCCTGCATCCCGGAATAGTTCACCCAATTCTATCCATCCGTCTTCAGAATTGGGATTCTGCGCTGCAATGCTTTGTGTGTTGGTGATCCGATCCATAAGAGCGCGTGAGGAGTCTGCACGGGCAAGGTAATTCTGGGCCTCTTGTTCACGGCCGAGCCGTGTAAGCACTTGTCCCAGGTTGTATTGTGCTGGGTAATGAAGAAGCCTGCCATCAGCTGCTTGTTTTAAATACCTCGCGGCTTCTTCCAATTGACCAAGCTGAAAGAGTTGTGACCCAACGGCAAATTGATAATTTGTCGTTCGTGGTTCAATCTCAAGCGCTTTCTTTGAATGCACCAATGCTTCATCAACCCGTCCCAATTCTTCGAGTAACTGGCCATACATCATGTGAGCACTTGCATTCGTACTGTCAGCTACCAGGGCACTTTCATAAGAGAATCGGGCGGAATCAGCTTTTCCTAACTTATAATAGGCTTCGCCCATATTTACGAATAGCTGAGTTGTAGGCGCGATTGTAGCCTCTTTACGGAAATAATCAAGAGCTTCTTCTAAATTGCCCTCTTGTAGCTCGATGTCGCCCAGGCGTAATCGGATTTCAGGATATCCAGGGTCTCGGCGAATCGCCTCCTTGAATTCCTGTTGAGCAGCCTTGATCTGATTGAGCGCTGTATATACTCTACCCCGATTGAATGGGATCACGGGGGCCCCGGGAGCAAAGGCCTCTGCACTGTCTAGCTGTACCATTGCCCGTTCGTATTGGCCCATTTGAAACGCTTTTTGCCCTTCTATTAACAATTCTTGCGCTCGGGGAGGCAATTGAGTATTTGCCGACGAGCTAATAGGTGGGGCCCCTGATGCAGCTTGCGAACTCTTTGTTGAAGCATCGGGTTCACAACCGGCCATGATTAGAAGGACAGTCGAACAAAGCAGAGATAAGAACAAGAATTTAGATACGTGCATGGTGAGTACACCGCAACTGGGTTATCATCTCAATTTTGACACTAACTCTCCAGAGCCCTCAACCAGTACAAGTTCCTGGTTTGGAGCTACGTCTTCAAAGCGATCAATACGCCCACTTGGCCACCGGATTTCAAGTAAAGAAACGGTGCTCGATGCTCCAAGGCCTAATGTTACTGTTTTATCTGATTGCGATGCATAACTGGAGCCGGTTTTTACAGCCCGTTCCATCGTGAGGCCATTGAGGGTGGCGAACACCCGCGCTCCCACAGCATCCCGATTACTGTCGCTACCTATAAGGAGTATGCTAAGATAAGCATTCCCCTCATTATCGTTTTGCCACAGGTGAACAGGGCCATTGTTCTCAGTCATGAGGATATCGAGATCACCGTCTCGATCGATATCACCAACCGCAAGGCCGCGAGCTAAAAGTTTTTGACTTAGTGGACCTGAGTTTGGTTTAACTTCATCAAAAACACCGTCGCCGCGGTTCAGGAAAAATTGAGGGCGCTCACGGAATGTCACACCGTCATGCATCGTAGCAATTTGTTCGATCACATTGCCATTTGCTAGCAGGAGGTCCAGGTCGGTGTCCAGGTCTGCATCAAATAATACAAGACCAAAGGTGAGGGTTTGCCGGGTCGGAAAGCCAAGGCCGGATATGTTTGCCCGATCGATAAAAAAACCATTTTCCTGGTGGCGCCAGACGCTCACGGTTTCTTGCGAGAAATTCCCAACGAATAGGGTGACTTCTCCCGTGCTGTCTACCACACCGGAATCGACACCCATACCTGCACGGGGAGTACCGCGGCGGTTGAATGCGACGCCGCTCCGTTCCGCGGTTTCGCTAAAAGTCCCGTCGCCGTTGTTAGTGAATAAAAAATTCCTGTCGCCGTCATTAGCTACGTATATATCCGGCCAACCATCATTATTGAAATCCAGGTCGGTGACGCCGAGCCCTTTGCCGCTATCTACTTCAAGCAATCCCGCATTCTCGGTCGCCTTTGAAAACGTTCCATCTCCGTTGTTTAGAAAAAAATCATCCTCGACGGACGGATAGTGGAGAGGGTTACAGTAGTCTCTTCGTCCCTGGTGTTCACATACTACATCGGTTTCAGGAGACCACTTAACGTAATTGGCTACATATAGATCGAGCCATCCATCCCGATTTGCGTCGAAAAAGAGCCCTGAAGTACTCCATGCTGTGTTAACCGCTATTCCGGCCGATGTGCTTATTTCAGTAAAGGTACCGCCGTCATTTCTAAAGAGAAGGTTTGTACCCAGGTTAGCAAGAAAGATATCGGAATCGCCGTCATTGTCATAGTCAGCCATTGCTATAGCCATCCCATATGCTTTGTGTGAGCTAAGGCCAACCTGCTGGGTGACATTTGCAAACGTACCATCTCTGTTGTTTCGGAATAAGGTAAGCGCAGAGGACGAATCTGAAGGACGAGAGGGGAGAGATCCTCCACCTACCAGTATGATATCAATCCAGTCATCTCCATTGTAGTCAATGAAGCCACCCCCGCTCCCCATTATTTCAGGAAACCATTTTTCACCGAAGCCCCCATTATCGTGATTAAACGCAGCAAGCCCGGCAGGCTCTGTGATGTCAGAAAAACAAACAGGATCAACGCAAAGAGAGGAAGAAGCCTCCGTGGTAGAAGGTACCGTTGTATCGGCACAACCAGCTAGAGCAAATAGGACAACACTCCCGATAAGAAACCAGCATAGCAAGGGTGTTTCTTTCGGGTTACGGGATTCAGGTTTCAGGTTTCGGGTTGATCGCATTCCTAAGGCTAAGAAAAAAACCCGAAACGCGAAACCCGAAACCCGTAACCGAACACATAAAAACAGCACGTTTTTATGTGCTTGTTTAGTTGACTCCTAAGAAGGAGAAAGAAACCCTAAGCGTTAGATTGCTAAGGCTTCGTTCATCATCCCCATCATATGAAATCGTTCGAACGATATGGTCCTCGGTCATGAACCCATCCAGGGCCTGGCTGTAGCGCAACTCAGGTTCTATCGCTATTCCAGCATTCGCTAACTCGAGCCGATATCCCACACCCAGATTGATTCCATAGTAATTGGTAGAGCCTTCCTCGTACTTGAGCACCTGCCGGAGTTCAGCACGGTTGGCTGCCACATAGTTGAGCTCGGGACCGATAAGTGCATAGAATGTATTCCCATTCTCCTCGAACCGGTAACGAACGTCAACGCTGAGCTCGGCAACACGAAAATCGCCTTCAATGGTACTGAATATTTCAACATCATCTAGATCCCAGGCAAAGTCGTTCTTTTGAACCGAGATGCTGGGGCGTATATCCCATTGGCCCATCGGGAAGTTGTAGAAGATCGCGGCGTTAAAAGCGGGGTCGCTTGATAGGTCATTGCCGGGTCCTGAAAAACTCGGTTGGCTAATGACATTCAGGCCTAAGCCCCCCGAAATCCCTAATTGTGCGTGTGCAACAAGAGGCATTGAGAGTGCTGCGATGATAATTAAAGCTGAGAAGCGAGTGGCTAATCTAGTGTATACACACATGAGCATTCCTCGATATATCAAAATTAGTGGGTTATCTGTAGTATGTTCTTGTGCTGAAACGGTGTGCCTGTTGGCGTCCATTACCAGCCTGCATTTTGTGAGAGACTAGCCAGTGTAATCTCGTTTGGGGGGATCGGATAGAGCAACATGTGTGATTGTACATTGTACATTTCAGATGTCACCTTGCGGTCGCGCGCTTTAAATCGGTCGCCATGTGCGTTCATCACATCAACGGCGAAATTCTCTCCAAAACGCTTGATATCGAACCAGGCATGTCCTTCGCCCATGAGCTCGATAAGCCTTTCATGGAGAATCGCATCTCCAAGCGCATCACCTACAGAGAGGCCGGAGGTGGCTGAACGAGGATAATCGGCAAGATTAACAGGCCCAAGCCCAGATCGAGCGCGTACCCTGTTTAGATAGTTTTCAGCTTCACCCGACATGCCCAGTCGCCAGCTTGCTTCTGCTGCTGAAAGGAGGACATCAGAGAATCGGAAGAGTACCCAGTTGTTCATGGACTCTCCAATGGAAGATACCGTCTCGGGATAGTAGTATTTGAAGAAGTACGCAATGGAATCACCAGACTCTACACCCGATGCCAGGTCACCGACTGGCCAAGCGATTTCCTGGGCGCCGTTGTTGTCTGGATTTACCCACCAGGCCAGGTACTCTGTCCAGCGTTCGTCGCCCGGCTCAAAACTCTCGATGAGATCCGGAGTAGGCATGAGCCAGCCGGCTGATGTCTGTGGAGTCGCGTTATTGGGTAGGAGGCCGCCGTTGCTTATGGTAGCTGCCGCAGCGTTGTTTGGCAGGGTCAGGTTCCATATATCCAGGTCAGGTTGGCCTGCTATAGTAGGATTGAATTGTACCTCCCAGAGTGATTCAGGGCCATTTTTCCTGGTAGGATCAAATACTTCTCTTGAATTTTCAAGCAACATATACGGGAAGCTGCCCCCATCTATGTCCTGGAATTCATTTAATGCTTCCTGGTATTGACCTGTTAGCAAGAACGTGCGTCCCAAGAGAAACTTGGCAGCCCCCTGCGTGATGCGGCCACCTGCATCGTCATTGATGGGAAGGCCAGGGATTGCAGTTTGAAGGTCAGAAATTGCCTGTCCGTACACGTCATTTACTGTTGATCGTCCTGCTTGAGGTACCGCTTCTTCAGGGGTTCTTGAATCAACAAGGACTATAGGCACACCGCCCCAAACCTGTCCTGCAAACCAGAAAGCGAACGCTCTCATCGTCAAGGCTTCTCCTCGGATGCGGCCTCGAACACTCTCGTCTTCAAAGGCTGCATCGTCAATGCGAGTAATAATCACATTAGCCTGGTTGATGAGGTCATAGGTGTTGGCCCACAGGTTCGGTGATTGTGGGTTAGCCGGATCCATAGTGAACTCATCTGTATTAGGAGCTCCACTAACCGTATGGGGCAGGTTTACGTCAAAGTGTTTTGTTGTGGTTGGGCCACGACGGTCCGCGATGTTGCGATATTGGTTTGTGGCTACCAGTGCACGGAATTCAACATAAACGCCGTTGATAGCCTGTTCAAAATCTGCCTGGGTCTGGTAGAACGTTGTGTTCGTTGAGAACGACTGTGGTTCTGGGGTGAGGAAATCGTCACACCCTGTATAGGTAAGTAAGCAGACTGCTAAAAGGCTTGTGAGAACTATGCTTCGAAATCTCATAATCTATACGCGTAAGAAATTTTCAATTCTTTGGCTACATCGACCGCTGCTTAGTGATAGTCGGCCGAGTGCCCCGAACAAATCCATTATCTAGCTTTTACAACCGCAGATTCACTCCAATGGTGAATCGCCGTGGTAGCGGGTAGTTGCCATCGTCACGTCCAGGAAATTGAGACGCGTTGTTCAGGTCGGTGGCTTGCGGATTGCTCGGGTACGGAGAGAGCACGAACAGATTGCTGCCCGATGCATAGATGCTAGCTCCTTGTAAACGCCCGGTTAAATTGTAGCGGAGGGTCACGTTTCGGAGCCATATGTGTGTCGCATCCCATAGAAACATCGTATGCACCGCGTCACGATACTGCTGGCGGGGTTCAGCTCCACCAGTAGGTATAGGGGTGAGGCCATCACCTGGATCTTCGGGCGAACGCCAGAAATTCTCCACATAGTCCGCATCGACATTAAACAGCCCGTCGAGGTTTCGGGGCGTTGTGATCCATTCTGTTCGAAGATTTGTGCCTCCAAACTCACCTGTTAGCAGTGCGGTGACGTCGAAACGGCCAATACTTACACTGTTTTGAAAACTAAAGGTGAAATCTGGATAAGCATCGCCAAGGATAACAAAATCCCCACCATTTGAGAGCATGCTGAACGGTGTCAATACTCCGTCTCCGTTGGCATCTCGATAAACAAACGTGCCAGGGATTGCCCCTGCAAAGCTCGCTGTTCTATCGATCTGAGCCTGTGACGTATAGACGCCATCCGTTAGGAATCCTCTGTATGAAGAAAGTGGTTCTCCTTCCCGATTGATGTATCTGGCAGGCCAACGGGTTGTGAGAACATCATTGCCACCTGGCAAAGAGACGACCTCATTTTTATTAAGGGCGAAGGAAACAGTAGAGTTCCAACGGAAATTCTCACGATTGACATTGTATGTCGTCATACCAACTTCGATACCCTGGTTGCGCAATTCACCAGTGTTCTCCGTTACATTGTCGAAGCCTGCTATGTCTGGCAATTCCCGATTAATCAGAAGCTGTGTCGTATTTCTCTGATAAATGTCCACACTGAGGTCAACGTTATCATTAAGCACAGCGTCGACACCCACGTTGACTTCCTGTGTCTTTTCCCAGGAAAGAACTGAGTTACCCATGGTGGACAAAACGCGTCCTGGGGCCGCTGAACCGCCTAGCACGTATTCTACAGCATTAACAACTCCAAGGCTTGCGTAATTGCCAATTTGATTGTTTCCTGTTTCACCATATGATGCGCGTAGACGCAACAGTTGAACGTTATCGAGTCCATCCATAAACGACTCATTGTGCATATTCCAGGCAAAGGCTGCAGATGGGAATGTCGCCCATCGATTGTCTTCCCCAAAGCGTGAGGAGCCGTCTGTACGAATTGTGGCAGTGAATATGTACTTATCGTTGAGGTTATAATTCACCCTGCCAAGGCCAGACAAAAGAGACCAATCTTGTTCATCGGAGGTGGCCACAATTTGTTGCGCTACATTAAACGTCTGGATGGCATCATTTTCAAAAACACCTCTGAACAATGAGTTATCAATTGTTTGTTGCTGTGCCGTGAAACCACCAAGAACATTAATGGTACCGGGGCCTAGCTCCGACTGCCAGTTGAGCGTGGTTTCACTCAACCAATTGAGGTATCGATCAGTCCCGATATTGCCGTTGGGTACGTCAGGCGAAGGCCTGTTAATCCCACCTACCGTTGAAGGGTCAAATCTGCTGGTGTTCTCGTTTCTAAAATCCACATTGATTTGAGAACGTGCTGTGAGCCCTGGGATGATCTCGTAATTCACGTAGGCGCTTGAGAGGGCTCGCAGTGTGCGGCGATCATCGTTTACATCCTCAAGCCAATTTACAGGATTTGCGTCGCTCCAGACGCCCGTACAGTTAATGCCAGGTTGGGGTTCGTCTGCGTCTTCAATAGGACACAATCTCCAGGGAGCTCCACCACCAGTACCACGGTTGTCTCCGCCGAAATTCAGATCTTGTTGTGAAAAGGACGGGGCAATATTGACACCGACTGTCAAATCCTCTGAGATCGAAGCGTCGATGTTTGCACGTGCCGAAAAACGATTGAAGTCGTGAGACACCATCAGGCCTTCATCGCGGGTATAACCAAGTGAAAAGTACGATCTGAGTTTGCTCGTCCCGCCCGACGCAGAAAGATGCAAATCATGCCTTTGTGAGGTGTTGATGATCTCATCCCACCAGTTGGTCCCCTCACCATATGCGTTTGGGTCCCGGTATTCAGCAGGTATCTCTGTCGCTGCACCCTGGGCAACGCGGTCGGCCCAGATGAAATTCTGAAACTCAACAAACTGGCGGGCATTCGCCGGGTCTGGAATGTCACGCTCCCAGGGCGTGTTGAGGCTTGTAGAAAAATCGACGTTAAACTGGAATTGACCTTGCTGGCCTTTGTTTGTGGTGACGATGATTACCCCGTTAGATGCCCTGGATCCATAGATTGCTGTAGCGGACGCATCCTTTAGAATGGTAATTGATGCAATGTCCTCGGGGGGAATCTCAGCCAGTGGGTTTTGGCGTGATAACACGTTGTCTCCTGCTTGAGGGAGAGCAAACCCATCGATTACATACAGTGGCTGGCCACCGGCGCCCACGTTGCCAGTGCCCCTAACCTGGAGTGCAGGACCACCACCTGGAATACCGGATCGGTTCTGAACAAGAACACCAGGAACTTGCCCTTCAATCGCTTCATCCACGCTACTTATCGGCCTGGATTCGAGGTAAGCCAGATCAACATCTGCGACAGAACCTGTTACTGCCTGCCGCTCAACCACACCATATGCAGTGGCTAAGATTTCATCCAACTGAAGGAGGTCGGAAGAGAGTTGAATGTTGAGGGTTGTTGTTTGGCCCGAGGCCACCTGAACATTCCTGTATACTCTCGTGAGGTAGCCAACATAAGAGGCCTGCACATCATAGCTGCCGGCAGGAAGGTTTTCAATGGAGTAGCTCCCATCACCGGAAGTCGATGTACCTGTCAATACACCGTCGATGTTGATGGCGACATTGACGCCGGGCAGCATCTCTCCAGAGAGACTGTCCATTGCTACGCCGGAAATTTGTCCTGTTTGAGCCTGAGTGAATTCAGGAAAAAGTAAACACGTAAGGAAGAGGAGGCTTATTAAAGCCGGTTTGAAAATCTGCATAGGAGGCAATTGGTTTGTGCTGAGGATGACGGGGAAGGTTCGCCTGTTCAAGCATGTAACCTGGATACAGAATTGTATAACAAAAAGCGCTTTTGTGGGTATGTGGGAAGGCTTTATACGCTCTGTATACACAGACAATACAGAATTCATTCCTTAAACACAAGGCATACATACAGCCTCTGAAATCACAAGAGGGGAAGATAGAGGAATGCCGAACCTACAATTCCTTGTAATTGAATTGTTTAGGGTGTTCTAAAGGAGGATGGTTCTTATTAAATGATTTGAGAAAGGAGAGCTAGTTTTTTCCGTAGCTCATCGCCAAATATGCCATAAACCCGGTCGACAACTTCAGTGCTTCCTCATCTACATCGAAGTGGGGTGTATGGAGCGCGCGCTGAGTGGACATTTTGTTGCTGAATACACCGATCCGGTAGAATGAGCCGGGGAGCTCGCGCAGGTAGTAGGCAAAGTCCTCACTAGCAAACCATTTGTCTAGTTCGACCACGTTTTCGCTGCCTACATAAGATTGAGCTGCATTACGGACGAAATCGGTAGGCATATCGTGGTTGAAGAGAGCAGGGTAGCCGACTTTGATGTCGAAATCGACACGGGCGCCGAAGGCCTTTGCCGTATGTTCAACGGTTTGCTGGATGAGAGTATGAGCTTTGGATCGGAACGACTCGTCCATCGCACGGAGGGTGCCTTCGAGGCGCACCTGGGTAGGAATTACATTCGTTGCTCCGTCGCCGATAAACTTGCCGATTGATACAACGCCGGGTACATCCGGTGGACAGTTTCTGCTGATTATAGTCTGAAGAGCCACAACGATATGCGAGGCTGTTAGGATCGTATCGTTGTCGAGATAATGCGGGGCAGCCGCGTGGCCGCCTTTACCGTGGATGGTGATGTAGATCTCATCGGCAGAGGCCATGTACATGCCGTTTCGGACTCCGATTTTGCCAACGTGTAGGTCGGGCTGTACGTGCTGACCGAAGATAACCTCAGGCTGTTCTCGCTCACCCTGAGCACTCAACGCGCCTTCCTCGATCATCACTTTTGCTCCACCAGGCAGGCGCTCTTCGCTGGGTTGGAATAAAAAGCGGACTGTCCCCTTGAGGTCTCCTTTTAGGGCGCTTAGAATTTTTGCGGTTCCAAGCAACGAGGAGGTGTGGACATCATGTCCACAAGCGTGCATTTTTCCGTCGTTTTTGGACCTGAAGGCCAGGTCATTGGCTTCCTGAATGGGGAGGGCGTCCATGTCCGCCCGGAGAACGATTTCAGGTCCTGGCTGGGCGCCTTCAAGAGTGGCAACGATCCCTGTTTTTGCGACACCCGTCTGAATATCCAGACCGAGTGGACTTAATGTTTGCTGAACCAGTTGAGCTGTTTCGTATTCCTCGAAGGCGAGCTCAGGGTTTTCGTGGATTGTTCGGCGGAGTTGGACCACTTCAGGGAAAATGTCCTCTGCAAGGGCACGCGTTTTATTTTTCATGCTTACAACAATCGTTTCCGTTTATTCAAATACGCCATTAAGGCCGTATCATACGGTTCTGCTGTGTCCAATTCAATAAAATCGATATTATATCCACGGCACTGCCGCCGGAAGCGTTCGCTGAAGGCTTGCACAGCTTCCTGATAGTTTTGCTTTAGCTGGGCCGGCTGCAATGAAATTTCTTCGCCTGTTTCCATATCTCGAAACACCATCGGAACGTCTGGGAATTGGAATTTACGCTCGGTTTCGCTCTCCAGTACGTGGAATACCAACACTTCGTGATTGCGATACCGCAAGTGCCGTAGCGCTTTCAAAAGAGCATCATGCTCAGCGATATTCTCAAATAGGTCGGTGATCACAACAACTAGAGAGCGCCGGCTGATGCGCTCAGCAATTTCATTTAGTACAGCAGCAGCACTTGTTTTTCGGTTTTCATTGGACGAGCTGTTATTAAATTGCTCAAGCTTAATAAGCAATTGCCGTAGGTACCCCGATGTACTTTTGGGGCGCATCAGAGTATGTACCGAGTCGTCAAACGCAATCAGGCCGGTTGCATCGCGTTGTTTTACCATCAAAAAATGAAGGGCGGCTGCCAGGTGGGAGCCATACGAGAGCTTGCTGAGGTCGTTCGCATGCTGGTACTGCATTGAAGGAGACGTGTCCAGGACAACGTAGTGCCGCAGGTTAGTCTCTTCTTCGTATTGCTTGAGGTAATACCGGTCAGACTTTGCAAATACTTTCCAATCAACGTGCCTGATCTCATCACCTGGGTTGTAGGGGCGGTGTTCCGCAAATTCAACGGAGAATCCATGATACGGACTTTTATGAAGGCCGGTGATGAATCCCTCAACAATGAGCCGGGCACGAAGCTCCATGTTTTTGAGCCGGGAAATAACCACAGGGTCAAGATATTTGCGTGCTGAGTCTGTAGAAGCCAAAGAGGGTATGGGTTCGTTTTTTAAGAAACATCCAAGAAAGAACGCAACCACCATATCCTCGTTCCAGCATATGTAAAGCATCAATCCCAAAAAAAACTCCGCACTCTGCATACTGCACGCTGCACTCGCAACAAATATTTTCTTACCTTTCACCCATGGAGCCACAAGATACCATAAAGGCGCAGTTGATGACTGAGCAGGATCTGAATCGAACGCTGGAGCGCATGGCGCGCCAGATTGATGAGATGATTGATCCTGATATTAATGATGTAAGCGACTATGCACTTATTGGTATGCAGACGCGTGGCGTTTTTCTTGCTCGCCGGTTGAGCGAAAAAATACGCAATATAGAAGGCGTACAGGTACCTACAGGCATCTTGGATGCGACCATGTACCGGGATGATTTTCGAATGCGTCTGAAGCAACCAACGATTCGGGTTACAGATATCCCTTTTGACATTACTGAACGTCACCTGGTACTGGTTGATGATGTACTGTATACAGGTCGTACAGCGCGGGCAGCAATGGATGCATTAATGGATATGGGCCGGCCTGCATCGGTGAAGTTTCTTGTGATTGTGGATCGAGGGCTCCGCGAATTACCCATTTATGCCGATTTTGTCGGCATTGAAGTACCCACCTTTCCCGGTGAAGAAGTGCGCGTCCGGCTGTCTGAAGTCGATGAACGTGAGGGCGTGTGGCTTGTTGAAAACCCACGCGCGCGTACTACTGAAAGTGCGGCATAATTGTCGATACCGGGTATATCGTTTAGGGATGGCGCTGAGTGTGTATACAGCCCCATTGAACCGCATGTAAAAACTGGACTAGAGGATCGATGACGGTTTCGGTAGAACAGAAGAACACAGCAGAAATTTCGTCCTTAAAACATCGTCATTTACTTGGTTTATCCACCTATAGCGCTGATGAAATCCAACTGATTCTGGATACGGCGGGACAATTTAAGGACGTCCTGGAGCGTCCTATTAAAAAAGTGCCTCCTTTACGGGGGATCACGGTCGTGAACCTTTTTTTTGAATCGTCCACGCGTACCCGAATTTCATTTGAGTTGGCAGAAAAGCGATTATCGGCAGATACGATCAACTTCTCGGCATCGGGTTCTTCGGTGTCCAAAGGAGAAACACTTAAGGATACCGCCCAGAACATTGAGGCTATGAAGGTCGATATGGCCGTTATACGTCACCGTTCTCCGGGGGCTGCTCATTTTCTAACGCAGTGTGTGGACTCTGTGGTGATCAACGCAGGCGATGGCGCCCGTGAGCACCCCACGCAGGCATTGTTGGACATGATGACGATTTCAGAGCACTTCCCTTCCTTTGAAGGGCTAAATGTCTCCATTCTTGGTGACATCACGCATAGCCGGGTAGCCAGATCGAACATATTTGGTTTGGTCACCATGGGGGCAAATGTCACCTTGTGCGGGCCCAAAACCTTAATGCCTCGCGGAATAGAGGATCTCGGAGTGCGTGTGACACACCGGTTGGATGAAGCGCTAGAAGGTTGTGATGTCGCAATGGCATTACGTATTCAACTGGAGAGGCAGGGAGCCAGCTTATTTCCGAGCCTGAGAGAGTACCACAATCAATTTGGCCTGACGCTCGATCATTTAGAAGAGAATCCCGATTTGCTCGTTATGCATCCGGGGCCAGTGAATAGAGGCGTGGAGCTGGCAAGTGAAGTGGTGGACCACGAGCGCGCTATTATCCTTGATCAGGTTACCAATGGCGTCGCAGTTCGGATGGCTGTTTTATTTCTACTAAGCCCAGGACCATCGTCCCGGGCTTAGTACAATCTAGTATTTATCGGCTTTCGATTGGCGCGTAAGATCGGTGTGTTGGACCCGTGTAGATCTGCCTTGGACGGAAGATCTTGGTTGCAGGATCTGAACGCATTTCTTTCCATTGCGCGATCCATCCAGGTAGCCGTCCCATCGCAAACATGACGGTAAACATATTGGTAGGAATTCCCATTGCGCGATAAAGAATACCGCTGTAGAAGTCTACGTTAGGATATAATCTTCGAGCAACAAAGTATTCATCTTCCAGCGCGATTCGCTCCAGGTGCTTGGCCACATCCAGTAGAGGATCTTCGATTCCCAATTCGTCAAGCACATCATCTGCCGCCTTTTTGATAATGCGGGCACGAGGGTCAAAGTTTTTGTACACCCGGTGTCCAAAGCCCATCAAGCGGAAAGGATCTGATTTATCCTTCGCCTTGGCCATGTATTTTTCATAGTCGCCACCGTCGTCAACGATCATTTGAAGCATGTTGATTACGGCCTGGTTGGCGCCGCCATGAAGAGGACCGGATAAAGCGCTAATTCCAGAGGAAATACTGGCAAACAAGTTAGCACCGCTACTGCCTACCATACGAACGGTGGAAGTACTACAGTTTTGCTCATGGTCTGCGTGGAGAATCAGGAGCAGGTCCATAGCGCGCTCTAAGGTTGGAGATACCTCATACGGTTCTGTAGGCAGTGCAAACATCATATTCAAGAAATTTGCAGTAAAGCTCAAATGGTTCTGAGGATAAACATAAGGTTGCCCAACAGACTTTCTGTAAGAGAACGCAGTCAGAGTGTCTAGCTTGGCCATCAGGCGGATGATATTCAAGTCGATTTGATCGGCTTCTGTAGACTCCGGATAAAAGGTTGAAAGAGTGGTAACCATACTAGAAAGCACACTCATCGGGTGCGCTTTTCTAGGATAGTTTTCAAAAAACTTTTTCATGTCCTCATGCAGCAGACTGTGATGCTTGAGGTCGTATTCAAACTGCTCTAATTCCTTGGCGGTGGGTAAATTGCCATGGATGAGGAGGTATGATACTTCGATAAAAGATGAATGCTCGCATAAATCCTCAATCGAATAGCCCCTGTAGCGAAGGATGCCTTTCTCACCATCAATGAAAGTTATATCACTCTGGCAGGAGCCTGTATTTCCAAAACCGACATCCAACGTAATGGTACCCGTTTGGGCACGGACCTTAGATATATTTACCCCTACTTCACCTTCTGATCCGGTGATAACGGGCAAATCGACCTCGTGTCCGTCTGTGGTGAGTGTTGCCGAGTCGGTTCCGTCAATCGTAAGTTTTGCCATAGCTGTTGTTGTATTATAGTGCCTCTATTCTCAAGTATGATCTTTCTTTACTCTACACAAGTGTAATCGGTCAAGTACGCTCTAATTTCAAGTCTAACGTACTAGTAGTTCTTACACTTGAGGGGGTGTTATGGGTCCTTCTGGTTCGTGAATTTCATAATCAGGGAGTTACAAAAAGCCGAAAAGAATTTCCAGGACACACCTAAGATAAGCACTTGCACGTTTTTTGCAATTGCCCTTAATGAAGCACCATTCAATATTTAAGGGCTTATTATGGGTACGCATAGGAAGGTTTTTCTCTTTTTAAGTTTTTTTAGCATGGGTGTGTTAGGTGCCTGGGTTGCTCCGAACACGTGGCAAATGCAATTTTCTGATGGGCTTGCGCCAGAGAGAAGTTGGGCTTTTGCCGAAGGGGAGTCTGGAGCCGCTTTGATGATGCAGCCTCTGTTCGAAGAGATTGCTAATCAGCACGTACCCGCCGTTGTTCAGTTGCAATACATTAAATATGATGAGCGGCCTTTCGGCCCAGATTTATTGGATGACGTCTTCTTGAACGACGAGGACCGCTCAAGACATCCCTTTGAGATCGATGGGAAGGTGGTTGGTACGGGATTCATTTACAGAGAAGATGGCTATATCGTGACAACCAGCCATATGTTGAATTACATGGATGAAGTCCACGTAATTTTGCATGATAAAACGCGTCTTGTTGCCCAGGTAATCGGTATGGACCCGGCCACACACGTTGCTGTTTTAAAGGTTGATGCATTTGACTTACCTGTGATTCCATTCACTAAGCCTGGGTCGATACAACAGGGGCAATGGGTGATGTCAATTGGTACACCAATGGAATCTGAATTCAGGAATACCATTACCCTGGGTGTGGTGAGTGCTACAGGCCTGGCGCTTCAGCTAGACTCAACGCGTGCTTCATTCATGACAGATGCCGTGCTGAGTTTTGGGAATAGTGGAAGCCCCTTGTTAAACTCAAAAGGCCAACTCTTGGGAATGGCAAATGTAAGCCTTGTACAAAGCGAAGACGAGGTGCCCTTTTCAGAAGTAGTCTGGACGCAATCAGTAGCTGCTTCAGCAGAAGCAATTATCGCCAGGGGAGAAGGAGATCGAGGGCAGATCGGTGTCCAGTACGTGTCCGTAGCTGAGGATCAAGGGCCGGAAGGTGCTGCCCAGATCATACATGTAATCCCAGGTTCAGCAGCTGCCGAGGCGGGCATGCAACGCGGCGATGTGGTACTTGCCGTCGACGGCAATGCGCTTGAAAAGAATGTGTCCTTTTCAGATCGAATTGCAGCCAGCCGCCCTGGAGAGGTAGTAACCCTTAAGATTCAGCGCAACGGGGAGGAAATAGACATGCAAATCCCTGTGGAAGAACTACCCGATCATCGGAATACAAATCGTGATGACGATAAAGACCCTCAACAGCGCTTGATGGCTGAGATGGGATTTACGATTGATAACCTCGACGAAGAAATGCTACGAAGCCTGAAGGTGCCTATTCGAGATGGAGTCGTGGTGTTGTACGTAAGCCCAACCAGCGTTTCCTATCGAGAGGGAGATCTACGCGGGGGAATGATTCTGGTCGAAATGGCCGATCAACGTATTCGCAATCGAACCGAATTTATGCGCGTCTACAACGAAATCCCACGGGGCGTAACCTTCCTGGTCCTGGTACACCGCCCAGAAGAGCGTGGGGCGATGCTTACTGCATTAACAAAGCCGGAATAAATTCCGGCTTGTTTCTAGTTCCTGGTTTCTCGTTTCTGGTTATTTGTGCCTACAACTTTAGGCAAACCAGAAACAAGAAACCAGAAACAAGAAACCACTCATGGGCTCGCCCATGATTGTTATTTCATCAAAACAACCTGACGGGTTTCGACGAATTGTTCACCGGTTACCTGGATAAGGTAGAGGCCGCTTGGCTGGCTGGTGGCCTCGAAGGTGAACGCGTGTGTGCTCTGTCCTGTTAATATGCCTTCATGAAGGCTTGCTACTCGTTGGCCCAGTACGTTGTATACGTCTATAGAAACTTGCTGGGTTTGTCCCATCGTTAACGTGAACTGGGTCGTTGGATTAAACGGGTTTGGATAGATCGCTGAAAGGGTATAGTCTGATGGTACAGCGATTTCGTCCTCGTTGTTGATAGACAACGGGCTGATTGTGACCGCTATGGCATTGAGGGTCGTAGTACCCGCGATCGGCTCCAACGTGATGTTCAGAATGCCGTCGGTTACTGATACCCCTTCGATCGTCTCTACCTGAGCAGTAAATTTATCCCCCGCTGCTGCGAGAATATCGTAATTGGTTAATGCAGCTTGTCCTTCAATGTAGGCGTTGAATACCCGATCTCCTTCGTCGTTAACAAAGTTTTCAGAGAAATGGAGTTCCACATCATACACATTTGAAGGGACGCCTGTAAGGATGAAGCGCAAAGGATCTACGTCATTACCAAATCGCTCGGATTGGTACAGTTCATCAGCAGTTGTATTGGCAATAGGGTCGCTTCTAGTAAGCTCTTGACCTTCCAAGAAGTACGTACCTTCGTCTTCCATCCACGTATCCGTCGTGCTTGCCAATTCTTGTCCACCAACATTGAGTAGGAACGGCATTTGAACTTCTTCAGCTGTACCAAATACTTCAATCCCGTTGATTTTAGCTCGTTCTACTTCAGCTTCAAGCTCGATCGTTAAGAATCCGTCATTAACAAAAATACCGGTGATTTCTTCCACCTGAGCGGTGTTGTTATCGCCGGCGGCTTCCATGATATCGTAGTTATCAAACGCCGTGTTGCCTTCGATGACTATATCAAATACACGCAGACCGACCTGATCAAAAGCCGTTTCGGCAAAATGAAGATTCACCGAGTATGTACCGTTTTGAGGAACGGGGATTTCATAGAATAACGTGTCCCCGTCGTCGTTTGTTAAACGCTCTGAAAGATACAGGTCGTCGTTCGTAGTTCCTGCTATATTACGCGAAATAATAGGGCCTACGGTGCTTGCGAAGAAAAAGCTGTCTCCAATAAAGGTCTCGCCTTCTGCCGTTGCTTCTGTTGAAGTACCGGAATTAATACGGATGAGTGCATCTTGAGCCCAGGCTGAGGCCGGAGCAAGTGCAAAAAAAACAAGAACAAATAGATATATGGGCAGGGTCGTAGTATGTCGAGTGGTATTAGATAAAAAAGACATCTTCTATAAGGGGAAAGTCATAAAATCATAGCAAGTATTCGTGACAGATAGACGTATACACAGAAAAGCTATGATTCTTGGTTATGCGTCCCTATTTAGGAGAATGAGATGTTTTCACCAATCTGAATCCAAAAAAATTATGACGATGATTGGGGGCATAGTAGTCGCGGTACGTAACCCGGAGTTCGCGCTCGGCGTCCGTCCAGCTTCCGCCTCGTAGTATGTATTCATTGCCCTCATCGGAGCCAGTTGGGTCCGTACTGGGTAATGAAGGATAGGGGCCATATCGATCCTGCACCCACTCGTATACATTGCCGTGCATATCATAGAGTCCCCAGGCATTTGGTTTTTTCAGTGCAACCGGATGCGTTTGGTATTCTGCGTTTTTTGAGAACCATGCATAAGAGGCTAACGAATCCGAATCATCACCAAAACTAAACCTGGCAATGGAGCCTGCCCGTGCGGCGTATTCCCACTCTGCTTCGGTAGGCAAACGGTAACAGGATGGGCAATCAGCCACTTCATTTAATGCGATTAGGAAGGCCTGGATATCCGGTGGACCAATATTATCTACCGGACGTGCATCTCCTATAAATTCGCTGGGGTTTTCTCCCATGATGGTTGTCCACTGCGCTTGAGTCACTTCTGTTTTGCCTATATAAAACGGCTTGCTGATGGTCACCTCGTGAACCGGTTGTTCATCAGGATAGGCGAGGGAGTCGTTTGAACCCATTAAAAACGAACCGGCTTCAATAAGAACAAAATCTGAGGACGTAAATGGATTTTTACCGTGTGGTGTAGCCTGCTGCTCATCGGGTGTAGTCAGGTAAATAATCCCGCCAATCACCAGCACAACCGAGAAGGGAACGATGAGGGTAAGGTATCCTTTGTTCATGTTTAATACACGCAGATGGCACATCCCCGGCTAATATAGCGTATAAACAAGATGCAATCTCTCAATTTCCCCCCATACCCCATTCAAATCAAAAAAGACGCAGGCAAAGAGCTGGTTTTTGATCCCATTCGTAAGATGTGGGTAGCACTCCAGCCGGAGGAGTGGGTTCGGCAACATGTTCTGGTTTTTTTGTTGGAAGACCGGGGTGTTCCGGCGGGATTAATCGCAGTTGAGAAAGGATTCACCTATCAAGGCAAACCCTATCGTGCCGATATAATAGTGCATGATCGCGAGGGAAAACCAGCTATGATGATAGAGTGTAAGGCTCCAGAGGTATCCATTAGTCAGGCTGCTTTTGACCAAGCAGCTACTTATAACCAGGTTATTCGCGCTCGCTATCTGTATGTGACGAATGGTTTACTGCATTTTTGTTCAAAAATAGACTGGAGCCGGCAGACTTATGAGTTCATATCCTCCGTGCCTGGCTTCGATGACTTTTAACTCCTTCTATAAATAAAATGACCTATCAACGCGAGCAAGAGATCGCTATTCAAGCAGTTCGAGAGGCAGCCACGTTATGTACTGCCGTACAGGCCAAAATTTCGAGCAGCGTTCTAGAAAAGAAAGACAAAAGCCCCGTAACAGTGGCTGACTTTGGGAGCCAGGCCCTTGTGTGCCGAGCCATTCGTGAAGCCTTTCCGAATGATCCCATTATAGCTGAGGAAGACAGTGAAGCTTTGCAAACTGGTGATAACGCGCATTTACTTGAAAAAGTCGTAGCAGAGGTTTCTGCAGTACGCCCTGGCACCGGCACGCAGACTGTTTGTGAATGGATCGACTATGGTGGCGCACAAGAGTACAGTGAGCGTTTTTGGACGCTGGATCCTATCGACGGGACAAAAGGGTTTTTAAGAAGCCAGCAATATGCCATTGCGTTGGCGCTGATCGTCAATGGTGAAATAGTTGTTGCAGCATTAGGATGCCCTAATCTTTCAACTGCTCCTGGCGAAGAAACAACAGGCATTATCTACACGGCTGTTAAAGGAGAAGGGACGTTTGCTGTCTCACTAGAAGGTGAGCGAGGTGAAGAGCCTATCCGTGTTAGTGATACAACTCTTTCTTCTCAAGCGCGCTTCTGCGAATCTGTGGAGTCTGGCCATACTTCACACAATGACTCTGCAAGTGTAGGGGATAAACTAGGAATCACTGAAGAGCCTGTCCGCCTGGACAGCCAGTGCAAGTATGCGGTAGTCGCTCGGGGAGAAGCAGATATCTATCTCCGGCTTCCTACACGCCCTGGTTATGTCGAGCGAATCTGGGACCACGCAGCGGGTGTCCTGGTGATTACTGAAGCAGGAGGAACGGTGACTGATATTACTGGGAAGCCTCTTGACTTCACGCATGGTGCAGGTCTGAAGGAGAATCGTGGTGTGATTGTTACTAATGGACCATTGCACGAGCAGGTACTTGACGCGTTGAATGCGGTTGGAGTGCAATAAAAAGACAATTTATAGTAGAAAAAGGGGTTTATTGCTTAGCAATAAACCCCTTTTTTAATATGAACTGTCATTTTAGTCATGCCTGAGCGCGTTGATAGGGTTTGCCAGAACTACCTTCAAGGACTGTGAGCAAACGGTCATGAACGCGATTAGGAAAGCGAGTATGCCTGCTGCTATAAAGACAAACCACGGCATAGTGGTGTGATAAGCGAATCCTTGCAGCCAGCTTTTCATAAGGAAGAAGGCAAACGGTGCGGAAGCAATAAACGCGAGGGCCGTTAGCTTCATCAGGTCGCTAGAGAGTAACCCGATAATCCCCATTACACTCGCTCCCAGTACTTTGCGAATACCGATTTCTTTTGTTCTGTGCTGCGCCGTAATAGCAGCCAGTCCAAAAAGGCCAATAATCGTCATGAAAATGGCAATTCCTGTGATGGCGGATATGAGTTTAGCAATCAGGTTTTCTGAATGATACATTTCATTGACTTCATCACTCAGGAAGTGAAAAGAGAACGGCCGATGGGGGACGATTTCTTCCCATGTTGCTTCAAGATGAGCAAGCGTCTGAGATACATTCTGCATACCAATTCTGACCAGAACCTCTCTGCCGTAGTAACTAGGAAATACAACCAGGTTTTCTATCGGTACATGCAAAGACGCATAGTGAAAGTCGCGCATGACTCCCTGAATACGCACAGGACTCCCGTTAAAATCTACGGTTTGATTGATAGCCTCTTCCGGAGTCCAGCCAAAAGATGCGCTTTGGGATTCATTGATAAGAATAGGAGGAATGGCTGTACTGTCTCGGTTTTCTGGTCGCGAAGCCTCGACGTCCCTCTTTGCAAAGGATGTCCCGGCAACCAGTTCTATCCCTGTGGTGGCAATGAAATCCTCATCTGCTGGCAGAGCCGTTACGGGTTTGGAGCTCTCACCGCTCAGGGACTTAGAAATATCATACCCGCCTTGTATATACACTGGCGTTTCATAGGTCAGGCTTACTGAACGAACGTTGTTGCTCTGTAGAAGCTCTGATTTTAAGGCTGTTATGTCGTTAACCACACGGTTGTCCGCAGGCAATACAAGCACATTGTCCTTTTGATACCCTAACGTTCTGTCTTGAATGAACTGAAGTTGATAAAACAGAATTCCAGTGCATATGATCAAAAAGACCGACACGCTGAATTGCGCAACAACCAATGACTTTCTCAGCCAGTTTCCTGATTTCGAATGCATGAACGTCCCTTTGAGTACCTTTACGGGCTGGTAACTGGACAATACACTGGCTGGATAAATCCCAGCTAAAAGACTGATTAGCAAGCAAAAGGTAAGGATTGCAAATAGAGCAACCGGGTCTAGAATCGGACTCCAGGTCAATTCACGTTGAATGAGAGTAGAAAATAAAGGCAGAGTCAGGGTAGCAGTCATAACTCCAAGCAGCAATGCAATACCTGTAGTGACGATGGCTTCACCTATATGCTGAATGAAAAGGTGCCTTTTCGAAGCACCAATAACCTTAGAGACACCGATTTCTTTTGCTCGTGCTGAACTGGTCGCGGTTGTTAAATTGACGTAGGTGATGCTTGCAATCAACAAGACAATAAATGCAGATAGTGCAAGGATGATGATATACCGGATGTCGCCATTAGGTACAAAATTGCCTTCGATAGACGAGCGGAGGTGCACGTCTTTGATGGGTTCAAGGTGATATGTTAGATAGTCTTCCCCCACGGCTCCATGCTCTCCTTCTTTGGAGCGCATGTAATCAGGGATCTTAGCTTGTAGAGATCCTGTCGCTTCAGGGGTGGTCAGGAGCAGGTATGTCGCGTAGTTTGCGCTCCACCATGTTACACGCTCGGGGCTGGCATCTCTCAAGCTAGCAAACGATGCGACAAAATGCGGCTTAAGCTGAGATGTAGAAGGCGGATCTGCCATGATTGCCTGAACAAGGTATTCTTGAGAACCAATTTGAAGTGTTTTTCCAACGGGGTTTTCTGTCCCGAAATATTTCGAGACCATTTTCTCCGTAATAACGACCTCATTAGGACCTTGTAATACGGTGCTGGGATTTCCTTGAATCAGCGGAAAGGTAAATACAGAGAAGAAGCTGGGATCCGCAAAGTAAATAGCTGTTTCTTCAAACAGAACATCCTCGTACCGGGTGATTAAATCATAACTGATAACACGGACGGCCTCCTCAACTTCTGGGAAGTCTCGTTTAAAACTCGGGCCTACTGTATTTCCTGTATTCTCAGTCTGCTCAACCTCTCCACTGAATCGGTACTCCATCGTCGTTCGCACGATGCGATCGGCTTCTTCGTGGAATGAATCAAATTGAAGTTCGTAATGAAGATAGAGGCTTACGAGAAGGCATGTCGCCAACGCAATTCCTAATCCTCCAATTTTAATGGCTGAATAAAGCTTGTTCTTCCACAAATTGCGGAAGGCAATCTTAAAGAAATGGCTATTCATTAGGCAGTGGGCTTATTGGTCGTAGCACAGATATGTTGCCTATTCCAAGGATAGTGCCATTATCTGAATAACCTAAAAAGAGCAGAAAATGAACGAAATCAGCTATAGAGTTGCGTTAACCCTGTCCGGTGACGATGCAGTCACTGTTCGTTTTCGAACGGCTTTATGAGCTAGGATAGATTTGCTTGTGTATTGCGGTCCGCCTTTCTATACAGTTTTAGAATAATCCCACCCAATCGTCCCGTGAAGAGAAGTGTAGAAAGCGCCATAGGGATGGTTAGGTAGTAATCTATAGGCAATGCATCTCTAATAGACCTTGGCGTCAACGGGTCTGTATCGAAAACCCCTGTGACGATCAACATGAAGAAGAGAAGGGGTACTCCTGCTATGAACAGCAGGGTGTAGCGCTTAACACTGAAGGTTAAACCATCCTTGAGATACCTGTAAATCACGAAAGGTGCTACTAGCATTATCGCCATCATAACGTAAAGAATGGAGAGTATGATTTCCATTGAAGGAGGCTCAACGTAGCGAAACCATATAAGTAGCGGTATAGCAGCTAACCCAAATAAGCCAACGCGGCGCTGTCGTTTGTAAATGAGTTCTTTTGTAAGTACTTGTTCTTGATTCACAGCGCTATTGTTTTCCGTTCGGGTACTTCTCGTTGTACCAATGATTGTTATGGCGGCTTCTCTTGTCAAAATCTCGGAAAAAGGGCCACTTTCTCCTCTCAAAGTAACAATCCAGTTTTTGGTGTAGATCGGCATAAAAAAGACTGCCAAATCTGAAGTCAGTAAGGAGTGGTTCAAGTACTACTGAATCCGGTATATTCTCTGTATAATGCTCACCGTTTCTACCACCTACACATATCGAGGGATAAGGAGTTCTTAAAGATTGAACAATAGAAAACTCCATAGCCAATCTGTATGAAGTGTCCTTGACTTCCATGGCTACAAATAAGGTGTCAGTGATAGGGCCATCATACTTAGCGGCAGGTACAGCCTTGTAGCCTGAATACAGCGCAAAAGCAGAGTGGATTGTATTTATGACTGATAGTGAATCAACCTGGTTTAACGTGGAAGAATTGTCGAAATAAAGCCTGTATGGAATACCAATGTACTCAGGCTGAAGAGTAGTGGTACAGGGATTTAGCACTTTGCAATTTTCTTCATGGGCAAGGTGCATGTCGAGCCACAACTCATACGTAGAATCCATTGCAGGTGAGTACATTTCCTTCTTTAACAACAATCCGCCTTGAGCGAAACCAGTTGAGGTGACTAGAGAGAGTACAATCGCTAGTAACCCCGTAAATGTTGCTTGGGAGAAAGTAGTGATTTTCGGCATTTTTAAAAGTGCGAGTTTTCCTAGCGTAGGGATTACCCAAATGCATCCACAATCTGTTTGCAGGCCTGCTCTAGGATTGGGAATTCTTTTGCGTAGCAGAAACGGAGATATTGAGGGCCATTGTAGTCTTTACTAAAAAACGAGTTGCCGGGTACAGTTGCAACTCCGGCCTTTTCCATCAAAGTGCGACAGGCTTCACTATCGTTTGAAAACCCTTCGTGGTTGGAAGCCAATTTGTCAAACCCGGCCAGTACGTAGTAGGCGCCCTGGGGACGGGTAAAGGTGAAGTTGGCTTGCTCCAGTGCCGAACACATCATTTCTCTTTTTTCGGTGTATTCAGCGAGCATGGTTGTGAAGTAAGCGTCGGACATGCTGAAGGCTTCTGCTACTCCGTGCTGCAATGGGGTAGGGGCACAAATGCTGAACAGGTCGTTCAAAAGGCCCATTTTTTCGATGAGATGAGGTGGTGCGACGGCATAGCCTAGCCGCCATCCCGTCATGTTGTAGGTCTTTGAGAAACCTGAAATGGTGATGGTCCGCTCATAAGCACCGGGTAGAGAGGCCAGTGATACGTGTTGATGCCCATCATAGGTCATGTACTCGTAAATCTCGTCGGTGATGGCGTACAGATTGTATTTCTCCAGTATAGTAAGGAGCGTCTTAAGTTCTTCACGAGTCCAGACCTTTCCTCCAGGATTGCCGGGCGTGTTCACTACAATGACTTTGGTGTTGGGAGAGATCGCTTGCTCCAATTCGTCAAAGTCAATAGACCAATTCGTTCCATGTGACGGTACATACTTTTGTGTTGCACCGGTCAGTGCAATCAGGTTGCGATGGTAGCCATAAAAGGGTTCAAATAAGATGGCTTCATCACCGGGATCGAGCAATGTAAAGATGGCTGAGACAAATGCACCTGTCGAGCCGATGCTCACCATAATATCATTGGTTGACGCCGCCGGCAGGTTGTTGAAGGTACGCGCCTTCTCAAGAATGGCTTGTTGAAGTTTGGGGATGCCGGCATAACTGGTATAGATGGATTCATTTGCCTCGATGGCATCGATAGCGCCCCGTTTGATAGAGTTGGGTGTTGGGAGGTCACAAATGCCCTGGCCGAGATTTATGCCGCCAAGGGCATTGATCATGCGGGTAACACCTCGGATATCGCTTTGCACCAGGTTGTGCGTCCGAGTAGATAAGGATTTAAGAGGATGGCTCATACGGTTACGCCCGGAGAAGAACATTAGCAACAATCACAAAATCGATAGCTGCTGTACCCAGAAAGCCCAGAATGGTTTGGATGGATGTATATTTTTCAGTGTAGATGTAGAATCCAATATTTGCGATCCCAAACAACAACCACGTGGTCCAACTCACAGCCTCTACAGATTCGCTTCGAAATACCTCAATACACTGCAGCAGGGTGGCAACGGGGATGATAATTGCTGGTAACCAGCCCGCGATTTCTATTAGTTTTCGTTTCATGATTTTCAGTTCAAAGTTCAAAGTTCAATGTTCAAAGTTTGATTCTGCTTAACTTTGAATGTAGAATCTAATGTTTGGGGAGGGTTTTGATCCTGATGTGATGGAATCCCCGTTCAAAGTTCACTCAAACAACCTTGAACATTGAACTTTGAACTTATAAAAAGAATAGAGGCCCCACCAGCCACCAAAGGCAGGACCTCTATTTTCTTTGCGTTAGCCAATAGCCAGAAACGTAAGGCTCACAACCGCTCCTGGCAGGCACTATTTTAGTGCTTTTCTTTTTCAATTTGTTACACGTCATTATGTATAACAATCTTTGGCGGCGGGAATCTACGAGAAGAAAGGATTGTCTTTACTCTACAGAGAGAACTATTTCTTAGGCTAATCCCATGTATGCTGGTATTCCATGGCTGCGGCAGATAAACATTGCCGCCGTTCTATTTGCCTGTTTTTTTGTAGTGAGTTGTGATTCAAATGAGATGGAGTATTCACAGGGCTCCAGGCTCGAACGTATCGAGAGGGTGCAGAATGATGAGGTGGTTTGGCAGGAAGTCTATCGCTATAATGAGGAGAATCAGGTTATTGAGATTGAACAGGACGCTGAGGATGGTTTCCGGTATATAATCGAGTATGAAGGTGGTCGCGTTCTACAAATCCTACATCATAGAAAGGACCTGAATTTCATAGTTCACAAGGACTCTTTGGTTTACAATGCCAGCGATCAAATAAAGAGCCATTATTACGTGTTCTATTCCTGGGAAACAGGAGAGCGTCTTTCAATCGGTCAGATCGATTACGAATATAGCAGCATTGGAGTACTCGAAAGAATGATCCATCAAGTGAGAGACGAACGGGAGGGAGAGCCGCGAATAGAGCAGTTATTCTGGAGTGCGGATGGCGTTAGAAAGGTAGCCCATTACAGGGGTAATCAATTACGGTTTGAGTTTTTCTACACCTACGATAATAAAGTCAACGTCCAACGGTTAGACCCTCGATCACTCACAAATCCGGTTAACAGTGGGCAGTATAATGTGATTTCGAGTAGTGCAAGAGACTACACGGGTTTGTTAGACTTAGCCTGCAATCCATGTGAGTGGAGCTACACGTATAATCGACAAGGCCTCCCTGTGCGATTAAAAGGGCAATTTGGTTCAGAGCTAAGATACTGGTACAGCGAAGTCGAATCGGAAATAAATGGTGTCCAATAAATGGATATTTGACTGGTTTCGGGTTCTTAGTTTTTAACCCGGAACGCGAAACCCGAAACCCGAAACAAATCCCATAAAACCGACAGGATTTATGGGATTAAGTTTACCGAACCACCGTCATCTTTCTAGTCTGCTCAAATTTCCCGGTTATGAAGCGGTAGTAGTATATCCCACTTTTTAAGTCGCTGGTATCGAGAAGGATTTGATAGGTCCCTGGAGCTCTGCCTCTGTCCACCAGGGTTTTTACTTCTCGGCCCAGCATATCGTACAGCTTGATCGTGACTCCAGCGGATTCAGGGACATTGTACGTGATCACTGTTGCTGAAGTAGCCGGGTTCGGGTAGTTCTGTGAGATTTGGAAGGTTGTAGTAGGTTCTTCCAGCACATCCTCTGGATCGAGAGCGAGGCTACGTGAATCGGAGTACTCGGTACTGCTGTCTATATAGTACTTTTTGATCCGGTAAGAGACCTCTTCTGCCGTTGAGGGAATGCCTGTATCGCTAAAGGTATAACTTTGTGCATAAGCACCTGATTGCCCTTTGGATAACGTGGTTAGGGCTGAATAGCCTTCCTCGTCTACTGAACGTTCGATCTCGTAGGACGTTAAGTCTTGTTCATTAATCGCCTCCCAGAACAGCGCTACATTGCCTTCTTCCCTCAAGACGATCAAGTTGGTGAATTGAACGCGTTGAATTCTAGTTCCTTGTCCGTCATCACCACTCCCTCCATCGCCGCTTCCACCATCACCACTCCCTCCATCACCACTCCCTCCATCGCCGCTTCCACCATCACCACCGCCCCCATCATTGGGTTCAAAGTTAGATGGGAAGTCTGCACCTACCGACAAGCTGCCGCCTGGCCTGGCCTGGCCGTCAAAGTCTACCAAGACGGGTGGAACGTCGCCTGGTAGGGCGACGGCGCGCCCCAAGAACTGGGAGTTCTCAGGGAGCCGCCAGCCATCAATATGGTCCGTTGTGTCGGTGACATGGGGTTGGCTCAGATCCATCACCCATGAGCTGTAATCGGTTTGGGAGATATTCTGCCAGTCTGCTAAGCTTGAGCTCCTTACATCGTTACCGCCTCCGTTGAGCCGGTACTGGAACGTGTGCACATCCCACGAGGAGTAGCCCCGCTGCCAAAACACATTGCCCTCTCCCTTGTTGGTCCGCGCGTTGTAGTCGTTGGCATGCTCTTCAAACGAGAGCTCACTGCTCTTCTGGCCTGGACTCAGGCTGTGATTGGTTACAAACAGGTTGTTGTAGTAGCGGTTACCGGTCGACACATCCCGGTGATCGGCCCGGATCCGCATCCCGCCTCCTGCATTGCCCATAAACGTGTTGTGGAGCACCACGTTGTCGTTCGCGGCCTGAATCAGTACACCGAGGCCGTAGTAGATACTCCCCGGTACATCCCGCCCCCGGGTAAAGACGTTGTTTCTAACGATCGTCCGGTTGGTCGTCCACTCCAGGAAGAGGTTGGCTCCCATGTTGTTGTCAAACCGGCTCTGCTCGATCACGTTGTCAAAGTTGTCCATATCCAGCCACAGCCCGGGGCCTTCGTTGTCGGAGAAGTCGAGCCTGCGGAAGGTGGTGTTGGTGGTGTAGAGCCACTTTCCACCTCCGGATTCCCACATCGTGATGTAGCCCTTCCAGTTGTTGTACTTGCTCTCGGCATCTTCGATCAGGCAGTTGTCGCAGTAAATGCCCCGGATACCGCTCATCCCGTTATGGTTTGCGCGAACGCCGCGCACGACGTGGTTCGATCCTGAGATGAGGAAGCCGGCCCCGTTGGTCCACTCGGAGGTGAGGTTCTCGAGAACCGATCCCTCGGTGCCGGGGCAGACCGCGCCCAGCAGGCCGTCGTTGGCCGTGTGGCGGAAGGTGATCCCGATCAAGTGGTAGTAGCCTTTCGGATCGCCAAACCGGCAATGAGACTCGTTGGTTGAGGGATTAAACAGATGGTTGGTCCGGCTGGTTTGCATCCAGGCCTGGTTGGGATCCTTGCGCCCGGGCAGGATGGTGTACATCGTGGTCGGGTTATAGGGAGAGCCTTCGAGAAAGAAGGTGCCCTCGCGGAGGTCACTCCGGTTGTAGACGGCCAGGAGCATCTGTCCATCGGCAATGAGTACGTCGCGGCGGCGCGCTTCACCGAAGGGGTCGCTCGGGCCTTCATAGCGGTGCCAGAGGGCGTCATAGGGCCAGTCGAGGCGATAGGCATCGCCATCAGGAGACCAGGTGCCGGGGACGTTCTCGGCGCCGGATACAATAACTTCCTCACCAGGAAACCCGGTGATGGTGAGCATGTTGCCGGGTGATCCCCCGTTAGCGGGGACGACGGATCCGTAGTAGGTGCCTTCGCGGATGATGACGGCGTCACCGGGTCCAGCAGCGCCGGATTGGACGGCGCGGTGAATGGTTTGAAAGGGTTGGGACTCGGAGCCGGGATTGGAATCATTGCCGCGAGTGGCATCGACCCAGAAGAGGTCATTGGATCCGGTGTCGAGCACAGAGCGGATGGGTTGGCAGGTGCCAGAAGAGCAGAGGTTGCCATACCCACAGTCTTGCTGAAGCTTGCACGATTGTGCAACAACATCGGGTACCATGTACAGACAAAGCGCTATACAAAATGCGAATTTTAAGGTAGAGTGGGGGTCCCAAGATGAGAATGTAGCGGCGATCCCCTCAACACTAATCGATAAACGATTCATACTATATGTAAACATCATACTGAGGTATGGTGTGTGGTATACAACTGGATTCGGGGGGGCCAGATAGTAGACAGAGTTACAAAACAGCTTTTCAAGAATCAGGCCAAAACTGGGCAACCACAGAAGAACCGCTGGTTCTTTTGTGGTTGGTTTTGAGTTTCGGGTTTCGGGTTTCGGGTTGGTTGCGAGTTGTTTCTGTAGGCTTAAAACCCGCAACCAACCCGAAACCCGAAACTCGAAACCCGAAACGTACCGAAGAGAATCCTACAGATTCTCTTCGGTACTCTCCGCAAGCCCGTAGGTCGTTTCGCGGAGCCAGTCTAAGAGTTTTTGCCTGTTTTTTAGGTGTGCCATTGCCTGAAAGGGGATTGGATTACCAATCGTAACGTCGATTGTGAGTCCCATTTTGTTTTTAACCTCTCTGAGGAGCAGAGCCAGCCGGAGGGTTAGGCTGAACTGGCTGACGATTTGAAACAGGCGGCTGTTTTGGCCATGGAAATAGATCGGGAGGACGGTTGCCTGCGCCGTTTGGACCAGCTTTGCAGTAAACCGTTTCCATTCTAAGTCTTCTGCCGGCCCAAACCAGCTTTGCGAGGTGGACACCCCGCCTCCAGGAAAGATGACGACAGCGCCATCTTGTTGGAGTGTTTCAACGGCCAGCCGTTTGGTTTCGATATTGATTCGTGCAGCCTCACGTGTTTCTGCAAAATCAATCGGAAGCATAAACTGGTTAAGCTCTGCATCCTGGCATAGCACACTGTTTGTTAATATTCTGAAGTGCGGCCGAATTTTGCCGGCCAGATAACAAATGCCTATTCCGTCAACGACGCCAAAGGGATGGTTGGCGATAATGACGAGCGGGCCGGTTTGGGGGATGGATGCGATTTTTGATGTGTCGTAATGCAGACGGATATCCAATAAGCGAAGGGCTAATTCCCAGAAATGACGGATAGGCACCGGGGTGCTTCTCGCCTCATCATATAAACGCTGCAATTCGGGCTTTCCCGTCATTTTCTCGATGCCGTGTATCGTAATCCGTTTCCATAACGGATCGTTAGCATCTGCGTAAGAAATCAGAGTCTTCACTTTCTTTTTGGTGCGTCTTGAATCGCTGTATAGTTTTCAATATTCTCCAGTGACCATTTCAACCAAGCGGTGCGGCCACCCACCGAAACTTAAGGCTCATGAATCTAACAAGTCGTTTTCAAAAAGAGATGATCCGCAGCGAGTTGGAGGAAGTTGTTGGCGAAAACTTCATCTCTACGGGCGAAGCTGAACAATTAGTCTATTCAGTAGACTGGTCATGGATGCCTCAAATGTGGCTTGATCGCGGAGAGCCCTTGCAGCCTCCTGATTTCATCGTGCACCCGGGCAGTGTTGAGGAAATTACTGAAATCATGATCATCGCCAATAAATACAAAATACCCGTCATACCCTGGGGAGGGGGTTCCGGAACGCAGGGAGGTGCACTGCCTATCTATGGGGGTATCATCTTAGATGTTAAGCGGCTCAATAAAATTATTGAAATTGATGAGCGAACGCTTAGTGTAACCGCACAGGCTGGCATTAATGGGAGCCAGTTGGAATGGGCGTTGAATGAACGTGGGCTGACCCTGCCTCATTATCCAGCATCAGCAAACTGTGCTACGTTAGGGGGATACCTGGCGCCACGAGGGACGGGCACGATCAGTACGAAGTACGGAAAAGCCGAGGACCTTGTAATGAGCATGCAGGTCGTGCTTCCCAGTGGGCACACGATGCGAACCCCCCCGGTGCCGAATCATGCTTCAGGTCCTGATTTTATGCGCTTATTTCTTGGCACCGAAGGTGTTTTTGGTATCATAACCGAAGCCACGATGCAGGTTGACTATCTGCCTGAGACGCGGTTATTTCGAGCCCTTTTATTCGATGATTTCAGTAAAGCAATCGAAGCGGGCCGGCAAATCATGACGAAACGCCTGGATCCCCTCGTCATTCGATTGTACGATCCCAACTCAACCAGGACGCGCGTAAAAAAAATCCTTGGTTACGAGTACGAAGGCGCCTATATGGTGATCGGCTTCGATGGCGATCCTGAGATTGCTGCTCTTCAGGAGAAAAAGGCCCTCGATATTTGTTTTGCGCAAGGAGCTAAGGACCTCGGCAGTGAGCCTGGTGAAAAATGGTTCAAGCATCGATACGATTTCTACTATCCGCCCCGCAATCTGAAGTTGCCCTGGATGTATGGTACAACTGAAACGGTTGCTACCTTCGGCAAGATGGAGAAAATCTATTGGGCGCAGAAAAAAGCAGTAGAAGAGACGTACAAGGACATCGGAGTCACGTACATCGGCCATTTCTCCCACTGGTTTCATTGGGGTACGATGGTGTATTCCCGGTTTATTATCGAAAATCCTCCAGAGGATGCTCAAGACGCATTGCGCCTGCATAACAGGGTTTGGAATACTGCTGTTACGGCCTCACTGGAGAATGGGGGAATGATTAACGAGCACCATGGAGTCGGGCTCAAGCTTTCTCGATATATGCGCCGTCAATACGGTGATGCATGGCCGTTCCTCGAATCGCTTAAAAAGACCATCGACCCGAACGGCATTATGAATCCCGGTAAAGTTGGATTTGGCTTCTAAAATGGAATCGGACATGAGTGTAATCGATACGACAGAAAATTGCCGGCACTGCTTGATGTGCCGCCATATGTGTCCGGTAGGCCACGTTAGCCACCTTGAGACATTAACGCCCCACGGTTGGGGGCAGGTTGTTGCTTCGGAGAAAAGAGGCCTTTTGGAGTGGAATGATTCCACGGTGGATGTCATGTATAGCTGCGCAGATTGCGGTGTATGCCAATCGCACTGTGTAACGGATCAACCGTTGCCTGATGCTATCGCTGCTGTGCGAGCGAACCTGGTTCGAGACGGATTAGCGCCGTCCATAGTCGAGACGCTGAAAGAACGGCTGATTAAATGGGGCAATCCTTATGAGGAAAAGACTCCGGTTCCACCCGAGGGAAAAGGAGAGTATGCGCTTTTTGTTGGAGATGCGGCCGTTCACCTGTGGGATAAAACGGTACCCGCCCTGCTCAAGGTGTTAAAGCAGATTGGTATTGAGCCGGCATTGATCGGGAGGGGGTGCAACAGCGGATACCTGGCCAGTTCTCTCGGGCTGCACGACCTTGCAAAACGATTTTCCCAGCAAATTTTGACCGAATTAAACGAGACGGGAGCTACAAAATTGCTGGTGATGAGTCCTGGGGACTACTATACCATTCATGCTATGTACCCGGAGCGGCTAGGAATTTCTTTGCCCGAGGATGTCCAACTCATTGATGTTGTTTCGTTGCTAGATGAAAAACACACATCGGGTGAACTCAGCTTTAACCGGATCGAAATGGGGCTGCCGTATGCGTATGTGGATCCAACCCATGCCGTGCGCACGCTGGATCGGCTCGAAGCCCCCCGGCGGTTGCTGAATGCTGTGTTGCCGACTCCTGTTATCGAATTGTTCTGGAGGAAAGAGCGTGCTCATCCAGCCGGAGATGGAGCCCTGCAGTTTGTGCAACCTGAATTATCATTGTTGCTGGCTAAGGCGCGTAATGAGGATGCTACTCAGGCCGGTGCGCAGGGAATGATTACCGAAGATTCTGCTACCCTATATCAATTAAATCAACTTTCGCCTTCTGGTCTGCCCGTAAAGGGACTGTATGAACTACTGGCAGACCGGATCGCTTAAAAAGAGGAGACTATGCACTTATCCATGCACAACTGGATGCGGGCCGAATCACTTGAGGTTACGGTTGCCCGCCTGGCTAAATACGGTTATGAAAGCCTTGAAATTAGCGGAGAGCCAGAGAAGTATGATACCAAGGAGGTGCGCCGCATCCTGAAAGAGCACAACATTCGATGTTGGGGTACCGTGACGCTCATGCTTGGGGACCGCAGCTTGATTGCTAAGGAACAGGCACACCGGGAGATGTCCGTCCAATATGTAAAGGATTGCATCACCATGGTGAAAGAACTGGATGGATATGAAGTGAGCATAGTACCCGGTACAGTCGGTAAGATTTCTCCTGATTCAACGCCTGAGAATGAATGGAAGTGGGCGGTCGAATGCATGAAGGAAATTTACGACCATGCGATGAAAGAAGGCGTTCGCCCTGCCATTGAACCCATCAACCGGTTTGAAACCTATTTCGTCACACGCGGCGCCCAGGCGCTCGCGCTAGCAGAAGCTACTGGGCCAGAATGCGGCGTTTGCCTTGATACGTTCCACATGAATATCGAAGAAGCGGACATGTTCGAGACCATTCGATCTGTAGGTGACCGGCTTGTTGATTTTCATGTGTGTGACTCAAACCGCATGGCCTGCGGCCAGGGGCATCTCGATTGGTTAAAGATTGTAGGTACGCTGATGACTGCCGGGTACGATGGTGCATTAACAGTTGAGTTTGTCTCGCCCGTTGACCGTACCCCGGCCGACCAGTTCCCTGATGCAATCGAACGAAATCCAGTTGATATCTCCCCCGAACAGCTTAAGTTCATCGAGGACCATGGTAGTAGCTTGATCAGTGAGAAATTCTATAACTGGTTGGTTGAGTTATGTGCAGATGAATTACTGCCGCTTATTAAATAACGTTTGTGGTTTATTGTTTGTCGTTCATGGTTCGTTTAACAGTTAACCAACGACAAACAACAAACCATAAACGACAAACCTTCTAAGCCCATGGCGAAGAATATCGTTATCGTGGGGACCCTGGATACGAAGGGTCCTGAGTTTGCGTATCTGCGAGATCGCATGCATGATCTCGGACTGACCACCACCGTAATTGATGCAGGTATTTTGGGAGAGCCGCTGGATATTGTGCCGGATATCGACCACGCAGAGGTGGCGCGATTTGGGGGAACGACCATCGAAGCCCTGCAACAAGCAGGTACTCGCGGTAAGGCTGTGGAGGGGATGAGGGATGCTCTTAAGCTACTTATCCTGGATCTGTACAAAAAGGGTAAGATTGACGGAATCATCGGAATGGGTGGTGCAGAGGGTGCCGTGCTAGGGGCAGCCTGCATGATGATTCTGCCCCTGGGTGTACCGAAAGTACTGATATCCCCTATTGCTTCAGGAAAGCACTACTTTGATCCGCTTATCGGGACGAGCGATATCATGGTGATTCATTCCGTCGTTGATATTCTGGGTTTAAATCCAATTGCGTGCACCATATTTGATAATGCCGCGGCTGCGATGAAGGGCCTTGCAGAGCACGGACATGAACTGGCTCCTCCTGATAAGTCCAAGCGCTACGTGGCGGTCACGATGTTAGGGAATACCACCAAGGCCGTTATGGCGTTAAAGGACCGCATCGAGCAGGAAGGGTATGAAGCTGTGATCTTCCATTCAAATGGCGTGGGTGGTCCTGCCATGGAAGAATTAGCTGAGTCCGGCCAGTTTATGGGGGTTATCGATTATACAACCAATGAAGTCTATGACCCTCTGGTTGGAGGGATCCACGATGCGGGTCCGGATCGATTAGAACGTATAGGCCCTCTGGGAATACCCCAGGTCATCCTGCCGGGATGTATCGATTTTTCAGTATTTCATACAGGCGCCATTCCTGATAGCTTGAAAGGGCGCCCTGTGTACGATCATAACCCGGAGTATGCGCTCGTACGTACCTCACACGATGAAATGATCGAGCTAGGCCATATATTTACTCGTAAACTGTCTAAAACCACCGGCCCGATGAGGGTCATCGTTCCCACAAAGGGGCTTTCAATCCCGAATGTCCCTGATGGCGTATTTTGGAATCCCGAATCCGACGCAGCATTCCTGGAAACGCTGCGTGCCGGCCTGGGCACCGCAAGGCCTGACATCCCCATAGAAACCCAAGATTACCACATTAACGACCCTAAGTTAGGTGTCCTTGTGGCTGAGCGATTTTTAGACCTAGTCAACAATTAGACTGCCAGAAACCAGAAACCAGAAACAAGAAACCCGAAAAAATGCACGAATTAGACGGCCGCACCCCAGTCCCCATTGCCCCTATCACAACAGGGGATGAGGAATTTCGCAGTAAGTTTATCTCATGGCAAATGGCCGACCTTACTGTGACCGACATTAAAGAATACCTGAAGCACAAAGATCTTGTGCTTGTGCCGATTGCCAGTACAGAACAGCACGGGCCTCACCTGCCGCTTTGGACGGATACCATTACCGCTATGGAAGTGTCTCGCCGGGTGTGCCATAAGATTGGTGTTTTACGCACACCTCCAATCTGGATGGGCTATTCTCCACAGCATATGCATGAACCTAACCAGGGGAGAGGCACGATTACCGTTCGGAGTTCTACCTTGCTAGCTATCATGTACGATGTGGCCCGAAGTCTCATCCATCATGGATTTAATCGGATCATCTTTATCAATGGCCACGGCTCTAATATCAAGGTTGTTGATCCCATTCTCCGTAAACTGCGTTATGAAACAGGCGCGCTGATCAGTTTTGTTAAGCCGTACATGGAGAACTATGTCGGGCTAATGAAAGGGCTCCTCGAGAACCCTCCTGAAGAAACCCCTGGTTGGCATGCCAGTGAGTTGGAGACATCGCAGGACCTTGCCTGGGATCCCAACATTGTTCGAATGGACCGTGCTGAATTCACAAAGTGCCATATCCCTGAATTCCTGCCCAAGTCGTTCGAGAAAAAAGACGGCATGCCCGACGTTGAATTTGATGGTTATAAGTACTTCACTTTCCCCATGGACCATCACGAGTTTATCGAAAGCGGTGTGATTGGTAATCCAACACGTGCAACGGCAGAAAAGGGAGAAGAAGCCTTCCGTCGTTTTTCCGATCACGTAGCCCGTGGCATTCTTGAATTGATGAATGTTAAGGTTGAGGTTAAGAACCGGGAGTTTGTTGACCGCGTACTATAAGCCACATTTTGAGCAGTTCATTTTCTTAAATTGGTTGCGCCAAAAGCGTATCAGTGATACGCTTTTGGTGTGAGTTCTCTATTGCACTTCAGCAGTACTTTCTTTTCTGCGCATTCTGCGCGCTCTGTACTTTGCAATCAAAGTATCTAGTCTTCTTATATTTATGCGACGGATTTCTGTCTGGCTGTCGGGTCCCTCTTGGCTCCTTCTGCTCCTCTTTTTGGTGATGGCCGCCACTCCTTCTTATGGCCAATTTGATTCACGAAGAGTAATCAATGCTCAATCACCCCAGGCCATTGATGCTCAACTTGCTGATATCGATAACGATGACGATCTCGATGTTATCGTAGCTTCATTGGCAGATAATCGGATTTCATGGTATGAAAATACCGATGGGTTTGGGAATTTTGGGTTCAAACGCCTGGTTTCCTCAGAAACCCAATCGGTGCGCTCTATTTATTGCGTTGATTTGGATGGGGATGGGTATGTAGATGTTCTGTCTGCATCCATGAACGACAATGCCGTGTCCTGGCACCCGAATAGGGGAGATGGAACGTTTGAAAGCCGGCGCGTCATCAACGATACGCTCTTTGTCGCCGTCTCTGTATATGCCGCAGATATCGATGGTGACGGGGATCTGGATGTGTTATCTGCTTCGAGGGATGATAATAAGATTGCCTGGTACCAACAACTCTCACCCGGCACGTTTGGGCCGCAGCAAATCATCTCATCAACCAGCCTAAGTGCAACCGATGTGTATGCGGCTGATATCGATGGCGACGAGGATATAGACGTCCTCGCTGCTTCAGAGCAAGATGACACGATTGCCTGGTTTGAAAATATGGACGGGATGGGGACATTTACCCGACGTGTTGTGATTACCAACGAGGCTGATTTTGTACAAGATATAATGGCCGCCGATATCGACAACGATGGCGATTATGATGTGGTCTCTGCTTCAGCAGGTAATGACGAGATTGCATGGTATAAAAACGATGGGACCGGTGCGTTTACCCAAAAAACGACGCTGTCTAGCACAACAGATTTTGCCTTCTATGTGAATGTTGCAGACCTTGATGCGGATGGGGATTTAGATGTACTTTCTGCGTCGCTCAATGACTCTACCCTGGCCTGGTTTCCCAATACAGATGGGCTTGGGAATTTTGGGTCGGCACTTTATATCGATGATGAGGCGCCTTTTGCAAGTGCAATTGCAGTGGGCAATTTTGACAATGATGGCGATATCGACGTGGTCGGTACCTTTGAGAATAGCGTAGCTGCGTATGAAAGTTTTGCAGGGCGCGGCCGTGTTGAGTTTGCTCCCTTTAATGAGATCGCAAGTGGAACGAACGAAGCGTATTGGGCTCATAATGTACACGCGGCTGATTTAGATGGAGATGGTGATCTCGATCTTATGTCTGCATCCTTCCTGGATAACAGAATCGCCTGGTATGAAAACCGTAATGGCGTTATTCGGAGCCAGGAAGTCGTGTCGTTGGCTGCGGACGGTGCAAGAGATGTCCATGCGGCCGACATTGATGGGGATGGTGACCTTGATATTCTCTCCGCGTCTGGTGATGATAATGCAATAAAATGGTATGAGAATTTTGATGGGCGGGGCAGCTTTGATGTCCTCACAGAAGTGACGACGTCAGCGGATAATGCCTACGCGGTCCATGCTGCCGATCTGGACGGAGATGGCGATATCGATGTGGTGTCTGCTTCTTTTGACGACGACACCATTGCCTGGTATGAGAATCTTGATGGTGCTGGATTGTTTGGTCCGCTGCAAGAGATTACAAAGGCTGCCAAAGGAGCCACTGATGTGATCACGGTAGATATCGACAACGATGGGGATATAGATGTTGTATCAGCTTCCAGTTTTGACGATAAAATTGCCTGGTATCCAAACATGGGTGATGGCACTTTTGCCGGGCAGGCAGTGGTCACAGAGGATGCGGAAATAGCTACAGCCGTCCATGCTGCTGATATTGACATGGATGGAGATATCGATCTGCTTTCAGCGTCGGGTGGCGACGATAAGATCGCATGGTATGAAAACCTGGATGGCAACGGTGCCTTTGGCCAGAGCAAAATCGTAACCCTTGAGGCGAATCGTGCGTTTTCCGTTTTTGCCACGGACTTTGATGGGGATGGAGACCCTGATGTATTGTCCGCTTCGAGAGACGACAACCGGATTGCGTGGTACGAGAATCTAGATAAAGGCCGGTTTGGTCCACAGCAGACTCTATCGAATACCTTACTGGGGGCGCGAGCTGTGATTGCTGCGGATCTAGATAATGACGGTGATCCAGATGTAATTGCCGCATCCCAAGACGATAACCGGATTGTATGGTTTGAAAACCTTAGTATCGTACCTACTGTTCTAGATGCTGATGAAGAGATTGAAATCGTGCGATCCGAGTATGACGTCTCTGTATACCCTAACCCCATGCTAAGCTCCGGATACATAAAAGTAGGAGTGGATCATTCACAACGAGTTTCGATTGTTGTGTACGATATCCAGGGTCGAGAAGTAGAGCAGCTTTATGATGGGTACCTGGTTTCAGGGCAGGAAGAGCTTCTTCAGCTAAATCGCAACGCCTTACCAGCCGGTGTGTATTTGATACACATCCAGGGGGAGCAGTTTGCCAGAACAGAGAAGTTTGTTTTGGTCAAATAGCCGCTATGCCGTTTCCAGGGGGACGATAAACACGTTCTGGGCGACAGAGAAACCTATCGTTTTCTCTGTTTGATCGACATGTACGATGAGAGGCCCATCAAAGGGAGCTTTCTCAATGATCGTCACCTCCGCACCAGGAAGGAGCCCCATATCTTCCAGGTAATGAAGCAGGTCAGGATTCTCGTCAGATACCCGTTGCACCTTAAACCGAGTGCCTATTTCGCCATGGCAGAGTGGATCTCGAATGGTGTCCTCTACAAAACCATCTCGGGTAGGAATAGGGTCTCCATGAGGGTCATGGGTAGGGTACCCCAGCATCTCGTCCATCCGGTTTTCAAATTCCTCTGAGATATGGTGCTCGAGCTGTTCGGCCTCATTGTGCATATCACCCCACGAGTATCCCATCACTTCTTTCAGATACAGCTCCAGCAGGCGGTGGTGCCGTATGATTTCCAGGGCAATCTTGTTGCCGGCCTCGGTGAGGGTGACGCCTCTGTATGACTCGTATTCAACCAATCCCATCTGGTTGAGCCGCTTGATCATGTTCGTAACCGACGCCGAGGAGACTTCCTTGGCTTTCGCGAGATCGCTCGTCGATACTACACCATGTTCCTGTAGCTTGTAGATAGCCTTAAGGTAATCTTGAGCAGACTCGCTCAGCTTCTTCATTCTGATATAGAAAATTCTAATGGACGAAGATGAGAATCATAAATCAAAACTACACCTTGGGGTAACATTTGATCCTTTTGAATGCCAGCAATGCGTTATTCTTCTACCTTTTCCATGAAATGATAAAATCATTTTATAGTGTTAAGCGTTAGGGGTATGATGAAGATTTTAATGCTTTCAGCAAGCCTCTTGGGCTTGGCTCTGGGGCCCCTATTATTTCGGTTTATTCGATATCGTTCTCACTGGTACAGGGTACTTGATGGGTTCGTCGTTGTCGTGATTTCAGGGATCGTATTGCTGGAAGTACTTCCTGAAATTCTTGCCCATCACGCAGTTCTTGGATTGACTCTTTTAGCTGTAGGATTGATGGGACCTACATTTCTAGAGCACCAGTTTCATCGAATCGCCAAACAAGTTCATTGGGTCGCATTATTTATCGCTATCATTGGCCTTGTGATTCATGCCTTTGTGGATGGCGTTATTTTATGTGAGGTGTCGGATAGTTTACTGGCAAGTGAAAGCTTGCTAGGGATTGGGGTCGTATTACATAGGATTCCCGTGGGGCTCACGATTTGGATGCTGTTTGCTCCAAGGCTTGGTCTATTTAAAGCGACCATGATACTCGGCGTACTTGCCTTAGGGACGATTGGTGGTTTTACCTATGAGATGATTTCAGGGCATTGGCATGGGGGAGAAGCAATGGTTCTTTTCCAGGCTCTTGCTGCTGGATCTATTCTGCACGTCGTGATTCATCGCCCTCATGAGTACCATCAGGAGAAAATGCAGAAGATGCCAGCCCAGGTATTTAAGTATGGCGAAGGGATTGGCAATCTGATAGGGTTGGGTGTATTGATGTTGATTACTGTGTTGCATGTTGACGCTGAAGGGCATCACGCACATTCCGATGTCTTTTATGCCGATTTGGGGCACATCTTCTACGATCTGGCAATGGAAAGCGCCCCAGCCTTGTTGTTGGCTTATCTGTTTGGAGGCCTTGTGTATAGCTTGCTTCCCTCCACGTCCATTCAATGGATGAAAAAAGGCCCCCCTCTATCCCGGTCTGTGAAAGGCGTTGCTGTAGGACTGCCTCTGCCTATTTGTACGTGTGGTGTATTGCCTTTGTATCAATCACTGATTCAACGTGGTGCGCCTCCCACAGCAGCTATGGCTTTTTTGATTGCAACGCCGGAATTAGGACTGGACGCGCTGCTCATCTCTATCCCCTTATTGGGTGCGGATATGACCATCATTCGATTGGTTGCAGCAGGTGTGATTGCGCTGACAGTTGGGTTAGGTGTTGGATTAATGGTTGAACGAACGAGTCCGGAACGGGCGGCTGTGGGCATGATTAAGGCTAGTAATACCGAAAAACCTCTTATGGAGCGCATCAAGGGCGGGCTTCGTCATGGGTTTGGCCCCCTTGTCGATGATACGGCCCCGTGGATCCTGGTAGGGCTGTTGGTGGCTGCCCTGGCTGATCCGATTCTACGGGCTGGCTGGCTGGCGGGTGTACCTACCTATCTAGAGGTGTTACTGTTTGCGCTTCTTGGCCTTCCCATATATGTATGTGCTTCTGGGGCAACACCGATTGTCGCTATTTTGCTGATAAATAGTGTGTCCCCAGGGGCAGCACTTGCGTTTTTGCTCACTGGGCCTGCTACCAACATCAGCACCTATGGAATTCTTACCCAGGTGCATAATAAACGTACCGCTATCCTTTTTGCTGTATGCACTACCTTAATCGCTGTATTATTAGGGTATCTTGTGAACCTCATGATTCCCTATATCGACCTGCTTTCGGCAGTAGATATTGGTGCTGAAGAGCATGGCATCTGGAAACAGACAGCCCTAGTTCTTCTGTTCGTGCTCTTCCTGATCTCGCTGGTCCGCCGGGGAGCACGCGGATTTGTAGGAGAAGTAACTTCTCATTTTCGTTTTGGGTCGGGGCATTCACATGATCACAATCACGGTCATTCCCACGGGCATGGTCATCATCACAGCCATGATCATCATCATGAATCCTCAGGATGCGGAACCGGACACTGCGATCACTGTGTATCAGTCGAAGCGGTAGAAAGTAATGAACTTGAAGAACTGAAGAGCTAATTTAAGCGCAAAAATCTAACTTACCCATTATGACCACAGAAGAGGAAGAAATCCCTACCCCTCCGAAGAAGATCGGTCCTTTTACCGTACGGAGATGGCTTGTATTGCTCTTATTTGCAGTGCTTGTTTTGATATTGATGCAGCCTATCCTGGATCCATATGGAGATAAAGGGTATATGGAAGTCTCTCACGGGGATCATTCACACTATGTGCCCAGGGATAAAGACCCCAATGTGTCTATTTCCAACTTCCCTACAACACCACCGGGGCCGAATGAGCGGATTCTCCCTAATGGACAGGTAGTGCCTAAGTAATTAAGGCGTAATCAAGGCCTTACGCGATATCGAGCCGGTGGTCGATCTGGTAGTCGCTAATGAACCAGCGCTGTTTGTTGCCTTCATTGTTGAAGACGATATCTATACGCCCCAGCCGGATACCTGCGAAGCCCACCTGGTTCACAATGGTAGAGGCCTCTTGATGGTGATAGACGTCTGGTTGGTCGATAAACGAATGGGTATGCCCGCCTAAGATGAGATCGATTCCTTTTACTTCTTGAGCGATAGCCGTATCACTAACCCGGTCGCCCCGGTATCGGTAGCCCAGGTGCGAAAGACAAATCACAAAATCGCATCCTTCATTACGCAGGGTGTCGACCATCGATCGGGCTTCTATAACGGGGTCGGTATACACGACGCCTTCATGTAAAGAAGGTAAAACGAGCCCTTCAAAATCGATGCCCAGCCCGAAGATGCCCACCTTCACCGATCCCATCATTTTGGTTGCATACGGTTTGACATGCGGTTTAAGCGAGGGGTTCGTGATTTTAAAGTTTGACGAGATAAAGTCAAAGGTAGCGTGAGGCAGCATTGAGACCAACCCGTCCACTCCGTTGTCAAATTCATGGTTGCCTAACGTAGAGTAGTCGTACTGCATCGCAGACATTGTTTTGAACTCTACTTCTCCCTTGAAATAGTTGAAATAGGGCGTCCCCTGGAAGACATCGCCGCTATCCAGCAGCAGCACATTCGGGTTTTCCTTGCGAATCTTCTTGACGAGTGTCGCCCTGCGTGCTGCACCACCTAATCCCGCAAAGCGGCCGTCAGTGGCTGGGAACGGGTCAATACGGGAGTGGGTGTCGTTGGTGTGAAGAATAACAAGCCGCTCCTCTGAAGAAGCCAATGCAGGAAGAGGCGCTAAAAACGAACCGATGGATCCGGCTGCGATGGTTTGGAAGAAATGTCGGCGATTCATGGGCTAAGGGGGGTTAAGGGTGCAGAGTGCAAGGTGCAGAGTGCAGGGTGATTTTAGTTGGTTGTGGTTTGGATGCGGCCGTCTAGGGTGGGGGTGATGGTTTTGGTGTCGGTTACGTATTCGATGAAGGCATCACGGAGGAGTAAAGGGGTGTCTACGCGGTTTTTGGGGGAGCGAAGTTGAGTGAGGCGTCCGCCGCCGTTTGCTAGATAGTCCGAGGTAACCAGTTTGTAGGTTTGGCCGGCTTGTAGGGGCCGCCCACCCACCTGGATGTCGGTTGCTGTTTCGGTGTTTGGGTTGACCTTAAACGATAGGCCGGCGATGGCTCCGGAGGTACGAGCAATTTGTTGGGCCAGTGAATCGACGCCAGCAGCATCGAAGTCAAGAATAACCATCATGTTTTCAAAAGGCATCAATTCGAATATTTTTCCGACGGTTATGGGACCGGGCTGGATGGGCACTCGGAGACCGCCATTGTTTGTAAGAGCAATATCGACCTGTGCGTTCGGATTTTTATTTATTACGTGCAACATAGCATCTGCTGCCATATTACCCAGCGTGGTTTCGTAGCGTCCATCCTTGTTAAGCAATCCCGTAGCTTCGCCGATGACCTCTTCAATACGCTCCATCAATTGATCCCGGTAGGGGGCAATGATTGCATCAATCTCAGGATCAGGCTCAAGGGCTTCGGTGGTTTCCGTAAACGAAACCGTGGACGCCGTCATGGATTCTGCGGAGAGCGTATTTTGGGGCTGCGTAGACTTGCACCCGTAGGCGAGGGCAATGCATAGCAGCAGGGTGAGTATCGATTTATACATAACACGGTAGGGTTGAGAGAACCAACGAAGCATTTCTTTGTTGGCAAACGGCTATAACTGCACGTATGGTACACACCATCTGTCGTCGATGCGGTTCCGAGCAGCTCAGAATGATGACCGCCGCCGGCGCTCATGACGTTGAGCAGCTCAGAATGATGACCGCCGCCGGCGATAGCGACTTTGAGCAGCTCAGAATGACGAGCGCCGCCGGCGATAGCGACTTTGAGCAGCTCAGAGAGGCAACCGCCGCCGGCGCTCATGACTTTGAGCAACTCAGAATGACGACCGCCGCTGGCGCTCATGACGTTGAGCAGCTCAGAATGGCGACCGCCGTCGGCGATAGCGACTTTGAGCAGCTCAGGGTGTCAAAGGCCGCCGCTTAAGCAAACGTGCAGTTAAAGTACGACAAACAAGAGAAGATAAACGAAAAACAATTGTTAATAATCGATGGGTAACGAGGAGAAAACGATTGCAGTAGTCAGCCACCCTGGAAATGGCGCTGGAGATATAGCGGCATCGCTTCTAGGCGATGGTGGTTTTATCTGGCGAGCCATGCCCGGTGTTCATATGCTCGGGCGGAATACTGCAGGCGAGCAGACCACCTACGACTACTTGCTGGGCCGAGGGGGAGAACCCCCGCCTGATGGTATTTTGGCGCTCGTTCACGCCAACCAGTTACCCCGGCAATTGTATCTATTATCACAACTCATTGATCTGCGATTACCCCTGGTGGCCGGCCTAGTTGCGATGGAAGAAGCGATGCAGGCGGGGATTTCGATCAATGTAAAGAAATTGTCTGCTCAATTTGGCGTTTCCTTCATTCCACTCAATCTGTCAACGAGGGACGGCTTTGATGCATTGGGCGCTGGTTTGAGTGACGCCTTCGAGGACCAGGATGCCAAAAAACCACTCCATTGGCGTCCTTCCGTTGCGCTGGCTGATGCCTATAATGTACTCGACACGAAGTGGATTTATAAGCACCTGAGGCTGCATTCCGGTGCGCGTTTGATTGAAGGGCTTCGCATTCTAAGTGTAGCAAAAGCCATCGAAGAGTACGAGGGCCACCCCGCATACAACGAGCTCGTAAGGCTGGTCGACGAAGCTCGCGCATTGCTAGAAAGCAAAAACGAAAACTGGACCATGGCCGAAGTGCTGGTCAGAAACAACTGGATCAACCAAATCCTGGCCTCCAGCACCAGCCGTGAAGAGCAACCTCCGGCGAAGAAGGGATCGTTTTGGGACAGAATCAAGGCGACACTCAAATAACCTCGTTATTTGAGTGGTTTCTTGTTCCTCGTTTCTGGTTTCTGGTTGTTTGTGTTGAAATTCTGCTTTATAACAAGAAACGAGAAACCAGAAACCAGAAACAAACCAAAAGCCCGCTTTTGGTTTAATCGAAAATGGACCGCAAGTACCTTAACCCATCTCTCGCTATCGTTTCTGGCTCCCCGGGGTCGCGCCAGACGCAGCAGGCTCGGGCGATGGTGGCTATGTGGGTGGAGAAGGATTCGATGACGATGTCGCCCCGGTAGTTGATGTCGTCGAGTGCTTTCTTGATGTCTAGCCAGGGGATGGTGCCTGTGCCAGGGGTCCCTCTATGATTGGCGCTGGCGTGGAGGTGGGCGAGATGGGGGCCGGCTGTGCGAATGGCTTCAGGGATGCTTTTCTCCTCGATGTTCATGTGGAAGGTGTCGAGGTGAATCTTTAGTGCAGAGTGGTTTATGCGCTCAACGATCTCAACAGCTTGGGCGGCGCTGTTCATGAAGTCCGTCTCAAACCGATTGAGGACCTCCATGGCAATTCGAATGCCCCGTTCGGCGGCATAATCGCTCAATGTGGTTAGATGGGAGGATACCAGGTCTTTTTGGCGCTCTTTTTCATCGTCTGAGTAAGCGCTTGCGTGTCCGACTGCCGAGTAGAGTGGGCCGCAGTAGAGGGTGGAGTTGTAGAGTGGCATCATGTCCAGGACCTGCTTGGTATAGTCGAGCGCAGCTTGCTGATCGGCAGGTGTGCCCCGTAGATCGCGCCCGGGTCCGTAGGCACCGCAGGTAATGATGTGAGAGAGTCCGCTGTCCTGGTAGGCTGAGTTTATGGTGGGCCCATCTATCAGCGAGGGATCTTCGATGGCTATCTCTGCACAGTCAAATCCCCAGGACTTGAAGGTAGGGAGGAGGGTCAGATTGTTGTTGGAGAAGGGGGAGCAGAAGAGGAAGGTGTTGATGCCTAGGGTCATGGGAAGGGGAGGGTTTGTTTGTGAGGGTGGGGGTAAGATAGGGAGAAGTGAGGTTTGAGATTAAAGATGATTAGGGACTTCGTGAAAAAACAGGCTTTGCGAAATGTGAAGATGTGTTCACAATTACAATGTAGAGAGAAAGATTTGGCAACGGGTTGAAAGGGCAGAAGGCATATTACTAATAGACAGGTTCATTGCTTAATCAAATCTTACCATGAACTTTCCTCAATCAGTTAACAAACAGGATATCAAGCGTATCGCAAAGATATTGCGAGATAGTGGGTATAGTTACGAGCAGTCCAGGTATTTGATAAAAGAGGCTCGCAAAGAAATAGGGCTAAAGCCTCTAAAGAGACGCAGAGGAAGTGTAGATCGATTAAATCGTGAAGAGTTGGAGGCTCTTTTGGAAGTGGCTTATCGTCGAAGCGGTGTGTCAGGTCTCATGATCAGGACTTTGCTTGAGACGGGGAGCCGTGTTGGAGCCTTTTGCGACTTTAGAGCAGAGCATTTTAGTTATGTTGACAGGGAAATAAGAGTGTTGGACAAGGGAAATAAGTACAGAGATATACCGATCCTAAAATCACTTGCCAATGAATTGAAGTTGCATTTAAAGGAGCGTAGAACTGGGTATGTATTTCCTTCTCCTAGAGGTAAGTCCTATACGCCTCGTCGGATTCAACAAATCGTGAAGGAGTTGGCCAGGGAGGCAAACATTATAAAGAATGTATACCCGCATTTGCTGAGGCATACGATTGCTCAGTATTTAGTAGATCGAGGCATGCCAGAGCATCTACTACAAAAATTTCTCGGTCATGAGAGTCCTCGGACCACACAGATTTATTATGAGCCATCGCGCATGTTAGTGAAAAAGGCTTTTGAAGAAGCGATGAATAAGGATCCGTTTATTTAAAAGAAATAAGCTCCATTTGAGGCATAAATAGGCCTGTTTAATTTCGTGATTCAATTTTGAGGACGAAGAAATGAGGGTTTTTAGATGAAGGGTTTGTGGAAACTTCTTATATTCCTTTGTTAATTTCGCGTATTGGGCCAAATTAAAAAGACAACTCGTCTTACTATCAGCGCCACCCACAATTGATCTTTTCGAGAATGTCAAAACAAAAGCACATCTCTAAGCTTAGAGAGGGCTCTTTAAGTTGGAATAAATGGCGTGGTTCGTGGTGGAATTTCAGCAAGCCATTGCTTCAGAAAGCTGACCTCAGTGGGGCCGATCTTCGAGATTTTAATCTTCATCGAGCCGATCTGGAAGGAGCCAACCTCAGAGGAGCCAACCTCAGAGGAGCCAACCTCAGGGAAGCCGACTTGAGTAACACCAATCTTCGAGGAGCCAATCTCAGCAGGGCGAACCTGAGCGAAGCCAACTTAAACGGAGCTAATTTAGAAGAAGCCAACCTCAATGAGACCAATCTTAGTAGGTCAGTGCTGCATGGTGCAAGTCTTCAGAAAGCCAATCTAGAGGCGGTCAACCTCAATGGCGTTGATCTAAGAGGTACTGACATACAAACAATCAAAGAACCTCAAATGGAGACGTGCTCTTCTTGTGGAGGTAGTGGCAAAATAGAAGTAGCAGATCCTGATAATCCTCCAAGCTACAACTATGGAAATAACGGCCCTGATTACACAGACCCTAGCACCGGCTGGCCGATGGGATATACTCCTAAAATAACAGACTGTTATCGTTGCAACGGCAATGGGTTGATTATCGAGACAATTAAAATCTCCTATGTGATAAGTAGTCAGTAAAGTGCGTCGCCTTGCGGAACACGAAGTCGACTAACAAGGCAGTAGTAAGTGACTTGTGAACTAATCTGGGAAATGATCATCAGGGTTCATTTTTGGTGTGAATCCGCTATAGCTATTGTTCTTGGCGTTCATTAATTAAAATTACTCTCACGGAACGTCTGCCAATTAGAAAAAAGCGATCAGCTCATGGAAGGAAAAAAGCCCAACATATTTTCAAAGGTGATGCAGGTCTTTATTAGCAGCTCATCAAAAGAAATGCCTGCATTTAGGGAGCAGGCTGAAAAAGCGGTAGACGAAGTTGGGATGGTATACAAGAATTTCAACGATCCTAAAGGTGCCGGTTTTACTCAAGCTCCAGGCGGAGATATTTTTGAAATGAATCGGAATGCCATTGTCTCTTCGGATGTTTTCATCGGTCTCTATGGGTTTTCACGAGTCTGGTCACCTTCGAATGAGCCCACACTGGTTAATTCACATTCTGAAGTAGCCAATAATCCTGGAAAGCCTATCATGGAGTTTGAATACGAGTGGGCAGAAGATGGAGGGCTTTACATGTTTCCTTTTCTTAGATCTAACGATACCCGAGGAGCGAATGGGTGGGAAAAAGATCCAAGAATGATGCAACTCTACTCTCGATTGAGAGCGCGAAGCGTAGGTTGGCTAACCTCTCCAGAAGAATTCTACATAGAGATTAAAAAAGCATTACAAGGAATTATACCTCGCGTTTTTCTGAGCTATTCAAGAATCAATATAGAAGCCGTGATAAACCTGCAGAAAGATTTACGGCATCAAGATATTCATGTATGGCGAGATGAAAGTAATATACCTGGTGGTGCGGGATGGGAAAGGGTAATAAATGCAGCTATAGAAGAATTGAATGTAATGGTCGTTGCTGTAACACAGGAGTCTATAGAATCAGAATGGGTCGAGAAGGAGTGTAAAGCGTTCATCGAAAACGGAAAGCCTCTCATCCCCTACATAATCGATGAGCAGGCAAAGAAAGAATTACCTAGCTATCTATCTGAAATTCAGTTTATAGATGGAACTCAGCCGAACGGGTTTGGGGAATTAGTAAAGAGGTTACGTACAGTATTAGCTTTTGGGTATTGATGGGGCGTTCGCGTAGTGGAGCGTAACCCGAAATTGAAATTTAGTGTATGGCATATGCAATTCAGGCCTTGGTTGGGAAGGAAAATCTCTTGAGCAAGATCTCGTTAGAAGGCTCAAGCATGATAGCCTTGTCGCAAGGATTCGGATTGATACCATTTACTAAGCACTTGAGGGAAATGCATGACGTAGCGCATTTGCCATTAACAGATGAACAGGAGCTGCCATACTTTATTGAGCAGCTCGCAATTGGACTATCAAAACTTGGATGCCTGGCATATATCGAAGCGGAGATATTTGGGGGAGAGGGTAATCAGGCCAGCATTGTTTGGTGTCAGGAAGAAGTAGTAGAAGGTCCAAGGGTGCTAGAGAATGCTATCAATCTAGCTCTAAGAAAGCTTGGCGTAGAGAAAGGTGATAGCTTTGACAGATTTGAGGCTCTTGGCCTTGGGCGTCATCGTTCTACAGATGCCTGGATCCAATGAATAACAGCTATATCGTCCCGCTGTGCGAATCGCGAAACTGAAAATGGGGTGCTTTCGGGCACCCTTTTTCGTTGATGTCCCGCCAGGACTTGCAAGTCATAACAAGAAACATGTAGTTTCCGTGCGTCTTGGATTATAACCCACCAATTTATTACAACAACGATGAGAAATTTTGTTATTACCCTTGTTCTAGGTGCAGTTATTGGTTTTGGTTGTGCAAAAGCGATTGATCAGTCTGCCACTGCAAGTGAAGCCGAAGTCGTAGATATTGCTGAAGATAATATGGTTATTGAGCCAGGTACGGTGCTTGCAATTAAATATCTTGCTCCTAAAGAAGGTGTTGATATCGCAGAGTTTAAGAAATTCTTACTTGAGGAGAACTATCCAGCCTGGCAAGCTGCTATGCCTGGTACTCGGCCTTATTTGATAGAGGGCGATAGAGGAGATAAAGCAGGAGAACTTGCAATGCTTTGGGTTTTTAAGGATGAGGCGACTAGAGGTAACTATTGGGATTCTGAAGATGGCTCTAATTTGGAAAGCTTCGACAAGATCATGGAGGAATTAAGTGAGCTTTTAGAAAAGGAGACTTCTTATAGAAGCATAGTAGGCGGAACCGATTTCATCGTGCAATAAAACTTGGACTTAGATATCAGGGTCTATTATTCGCCGCAGTTGCGTTTTGCGAAGTTGTGATCTGCTAACAAGTTAGGGGTTTTTTCCGGTGCCCAGTTAGGGCAGGGGAGAAGACCCCTATTTCGTGTTCAACCCGCATCTCCCGAAATTGAAATCCTGGGTTTTTGTGCCTACATTCAATTGTTAATTGCGGCCTTTGGGCCAGCATGCGTATTTATTGCTCGGAAGAGCTCTTAACGTATCCATTTTACATCTGAAGACCCATATAAATACTGCCAGCGTTCCAGAAAAGGTTATGCAAATAGAGCCACTTTTGTAAGTGTTTCATTAACGTGGCTCTATGAAAAATTATCGTTATGACGGCAACAATAATTACTCCTCTTGCTGTTCCCATAATTGGGATTGGTTTTATTATCAAAGGTCTTCATGAACTTGTTGTATTGGATAACAACGATGGCACACTAAAAATTTTTATCGGAATTGCTCTCGTCGTTGGTTATTTTTGGTTTCTTTCATCTCTCTAGAAAAAACGATAGAACCAAGTAAATAGAAACTGACGGTTTTGCTGAGAGTGCAGGGGATTCATCTATTTTATCTTAGGCGTTTTTAGCAGCACCATTATTTCAATAAATTTGGCGCGGGTTTTCATTTATACATCAGATTGCTAAATTGCTGGCTAGATACCAGAAAATTCTTTGATCAATAGTTATTTATCCGTATGGGACTTTCCCCTGCCATGGCTACATGGCTTGTTCTTAACATGTTTATAGGGATTGCTTTTGCTTCTTGGATAACAATAGGCCAAAAAGAAATTGACCAAGAAACAGGAGAACCAGCATGGCGCGGGTATGGATGCATGATTTTAATATTATTTATTGGGGCATACTTTGCTTTCCAAAAAGCAGTCCTTGAGCCGCTTTGGCTGCGTGGTTTATATGGGCTAATTGCTAATATTGTTGTTTTTTCCTTGGTATACTTCAACACCAAGTCCGATGCATCCAGGAAGGATAAATAGAGCTTGAATCTGAAAGCGTGACACGGTCTTCAGGAAGAGGCGGCAGTAAGACAAAAATCAGTTATAACGGAAATGTCAAAAAATGCAAAGACCTCATTCTAGCCCTCCAGGTGTTGGGGAAATGATGGTTGCTTGGTTGTGGACTGTACCCTTTGCAATAATCGTAGTAGGGATGCCTTGGGTTATATTCAACTTTTATGGTGCTTGGTGGGCGTTGGGTGCCTACGGAATAATGGCCGTACTTTGGACGAAATTATGGCCTCACAACTTTATTGAGAGTGTATTTTCAGTTCCATTTTCGTCACCTCTTCGCTCAGGAGGATCTCAACTTTTGGCTGCCCTTATTGTACAAATGAGTACTTTATTGTCTGTATGCCTTATCATTTCACCTATAGCGCTTCTGGCAATAGGAATATTTTCTTTTTTCGGGATTCTTTAGCCTAAAATTAGTGTACTTGTCTTGGAGTGCGTTCTGTGGAGCGATCTGCGAAGTAGTTGGATCATAACAAATATGCTGTATTTTTCTTGGCCTGGCGAAGCAGGGGAGGGGCTGCCTATTTCGTGTTCAACCCGCATCTCCCGAAATTGAAATCCTGGATATTTGTGCCTACATTTAGTTGTTAATTACGGCCATTGGGCCAGTCTGCGAGGTTGATATATAGGATCTTTCTCTATTGACAAAGCATAACCAAGATTCAGATATTTGTATCAGTCAAACAGGCTTACCACATCCCAGTATTATTTGCCTCTGAACAATAGCTACCACAACTAACTCCCAATCATCACCTTCAATTCTTTTTTGAGGTAAGCTAATGAACCGTTTTATCTATCTGTTGTGCTTTGCTTTCTTTATCGGCTCTGTTCACGTTGCGGCGGCGCAAAATCAACAAGCAACCGAATTTTTGTTTGATGTGACATCAGTAGTAAATGATGAAGCTCAAGCTGATGATCAGCGAATGGCTATGAGTCTTTTGATACGTTCACTTGAAGCACAAGGCGGGATCAGGAATGAAAAAGAGGGGTGGCTCTTTATGGTGGGTGTCTCTCAAGAAGATGAGGGTGGTAATGTAGCGTTATCTGTCTCTATGTACCAAAAACTACCTGAAACCATAGTAGAGCTAGGAAAGAAGTCTGAAGCATTCTATATGAGAACGGTTGCAGATCGACCCGCATCGCTTGACCCAGCTGGTAAAGATATCAGAGAGTATATGAGCGAAGAATATATGCGTCAGTTCGTAAACCCTGCTGGTCTTTACGTCGAGTTAGTTCAGAAATCTGAACTCGAAAAGGGAATAGATCAAATCGTTGAAAGATTTGTCTCCCGCCGTATCAGATGGCAGGATTAGTCGAAATAGACTTCCTGCCAAAAGCGTTTTGCGAAAAATAAATAGGCAAGATGGTTTTCGTAAGACTACCCTTCTATGAAGGTGATAATGAAATAATTCAATAGACAAATCAAAAAGACAGATAGCAGAACCGTAAACATATATTCCTTAAATCTGGACTTAAAGCATCTATTATTTTCAGATAGCTGGGATCTGCCATATTTTGTTAAGGTGACAGAGGAAAGAAAAAAGAAAAGAAGGACAGGTGTTAAAACTATGAAGTGCCCTGTCTTGCCGAAGAGAAACGCAAATAGCCAATCAAGCAATCCAATCAAAATACCTATGCAGAAACCTGCAAACGTCTTTGCCACCGATTTTGCAAACGGCTCTATCCAAGTATATTGCCATTTTTTACGGTCTGGTGCGTGCCAACCCTTTTGGAAAAACCTGTCACAATAATCTCTAGCTACCATATATGAAGCCATGAACAGGAAGGCTAGGAAAAAGACATTCTTCGCTATACCTGGGATCTCAACACCAAATAGTCCCAATAGGAGCACAAATGGATACAAGAGGTAGTTGCAGATGGTGTCGATAAAGTCAAAGGACAATTTTATGAAATCAGCCCACTTGATGACTACAATCCTTAAATCTGTTCCGATGTTGATTAATGATATAGCATTCATGATGGCCGATAAAAAAAACCATGATTTATTCCACAAAGGGGATTTCCTCATAAAAGTACTAAATCCTAGTTCTTTGTCGTGATTCATCAGAGGGTTCAGCCATTTTGCATTACTGGATTGGCATTTGTTCTATTATAAGCAATAGATCGTTTTCTTTTTCCAATTTGATGAGGTCATGGGATGCTGTGTTCAGCCGCAAGCTATAAATCTTAATTATGACTGTGTTAGCGCGATCTACGAAGTCCCAATCGAGTAGGAGGGATGAGGTTTATCAATAACTCTGGTATGTACTAACTATTTCGCTTTCTACCGCAATTTTCCGAAATTTTATTTGTGCCTGGGGCTTCCTATATTCTTTAGTTACGGTTTCCGATTTTGGGCCAGCCTGCGCAGCTAGTAAACATTTCCGAAAAGGCATTTATTAGGGGAATAATGTCTCTCACCACTGAATATTATGTTACCGTAAAACGCACCGTGAGACTCCATCGCAGGTGCTCTCACTGTGGTAACACGTGGTCACGTAATAAAGAAATTGAAATAAGAGAACGTGTTACCGGCCCCGGTCCTCTCTCAAAGAAATATTCAGAAGAGCTGACAACGAGACTCCATCGCAGTGAAAAAAACATCAAGCAGTCGCATAGATATTATATAGTTTGTCCAAAGTGCTCCCATTTGGATGAGACAGCTAAAAACTTCTTGTTTGCGAGAGGATATCAGGAAGGCCTAAAGGGTAGCTTCTACTCTAAGATGAGCGGATTCGACTATCTAATGGTCTTAGTGAGTTTAGGTCTGGGCCTTGGGTTAACAATAGGACACAAAGAGATCGACGGCCAGATTGGAGCTTTGATAGTGGGCATTTTTATGCTTATAGGAGCCATCGGCATAATGACTTATCATATCTTAAAGAGGATAAACAAGCAAAGGGTTCACGAATGGATTGAGGGCCTTAGTAATGACGAAGCTCTTGAATTAATAGTAGGCCTTCATAGCAGCGGCAAGGCATTTCCTGAAGAGCCGGATGGTGGTATCCTGTGGTGGTATTTGACAAGAAGGTGGAGATTTACGAATACTGGAAGAGAGACACTGCAGAAATCTGGTTTCTATGCAACAATTGCTATTGTAAGCTTAGTAGGGGCCATTCTATTAGATGGAATCATCTATTTTGCCTTCGCTTCTGATATATATCATATGCGCCATGCCGTTCATACATTTGAGAATGCTGGGCATACACCGGGTAGTTCCGTCCAACTTTACCTAGACTTATCAGCTCCTAGTCGGAATCGCTACTTCACAAATCCTATTCTTATGGTTGATGGAAAGAGTTGGGAGCTAACGGAGCTTTCTGCAGAAATAAAGCATCATGACGAGGCTAGCAGCAATTTGCCAATACCTGAAAATGTCAGCTTGAAACCTTCTTCTTCTGAGTATTTCAAATTTGAACTCCCTTATAATTACTCATTGTATGGTGACTCCTTAAATGTCCATTTTGAGGCAGATTATCACTACGTAGAGACGGGTTTGAATCCTGGGACTTTCAATTGGAACAGGCGACACATAACCCATAAAGTTACTACCAAGGTTGATAAAAGCAGACATATCTCTAGGGCTGACTTCCATACCGTATTCTTGAAACCATTTTGGTTTACGCTTCCGTTTCTTTGGCTTGTTTTGGTGGTGATTTTTGCTAAATCCTTTTCAGAATTTAAAGAAGTGGAGTCAAAATCGTAGGAAGGATACTACTCAATATGGAGCGGGAAGCGAAATATATGGGAGTAACCTATATTCCTAGCTCTAAGCATACTTAATTTGGCGTTGGGATTGATATATGTTCGAGATTATCGGCTCAATTATAGGTGGTGTAGCCGCTATCGTCGCGTCCTGGATGGTTATCAGGAAGGGTTCAAAGAGTAAAGAAACCGCTTTACTAAAAGCAGCTGGAGCTGATTCGGGTATTGACACATTATTGGCTCCGAGAGAAGGACGATTTGATTTAAACGACTTTGTTGATGAAGCAATGGAGGTATTGATTACAGGCATAACCTTAGGCGTGTTTACGCTTCTGCACAGCAAGCTCATTCGAACTCTCATTAATAGTAAATGCCGAATGCGGTTTGTTATTCTAAGTCCAGAATCACCTGTGCTAGATTCAATTGATTATAACTTGAGTGAACACGCTGGCGAAAAGGAGACCCGGCGAGATCTTCAATCCACTCTCTTAAGATTGGCAAAAATCTACAGGAGCTTACCCGATTCCGAAAAACGCCTCCTTAGTGTGCGCCTTTATAGGGGGGTTCCTTTCTTTTCTGGTACTAAAATTAACACTCGAATTAGTGCTGAGAATCCGATATGGATTGAATACTACTCTTATGACCAGCCGATATCGAAACGACGCGGCGTATATCTGACTTCTAAGTCATCACCGGTTTCTTATAAGTTTTATAATGATTCACTTGAGGCTCTTTGGGGGGCATCTGAAGATTTTGACTTAGGATTGTCTCCTCAAAAGTAATTGCGGATTTCCTCTGTGCGTGCGATATGCGAAATCTACGCCAAGACTTTGCAATGGGAAGATACATAAATTATGTAAAGGGCTATTCCTTATTGTCTTTAAGCCATTATGAATGCTACTTTCGCCTATCGTCCTGGCAGCTCCAGGTGGGCTGCATTAACATTGGCCATTATCTGGACGGTTACATGCTTATCGGCTGTTGTTAATCATCCATGGTCAACATCAAGTTTGGGTGTGAATTACGTTACTCTCTATGTAATCCCTATGGGATTGCTGGCCATTCATGTTCTTTATCCAACTGTTTTTAGTTGGAGTCTTATCGCATTAGCGGTTCTTGTGCCACTATGCTGGGCAAGTGTTGAAGCTATAAAAGGCGAATTTGACTACTTGTACGGCCCCAAACATATGCAATACAGATTACAATGGGTCATTGCAGTCACCGGGGTCGGGTTAACTTTAGTATGTTCGTTCTTCTACATTCTTAGGCCAAGAGATAAGGGAATAGGTTAGAAATGTTAGTGGGGCATAAGACGAAGCCAGGATGCATCGTGAAATAGACGAAATTAGGCAGATTTAGGTTATCGAAGCATGATTCCAGACTATCCAAACAATGCTGATGGAGATGCTCTTCGAAGGATCGCTACCGATGGTTCGGACATGTCTAAACCGATGGTTATTGATTTCTCAGTCGCAGTACCCGATGAGATAAGCGGTAACCATGTGGCGTCTGCAGCTCGCTCGGCTGGTTACGATTCGCACGTTTTGCAAGATAAGGACTCTGGGGAGTGGACTTGTTATTGCACCAAGTCCATGATAGCGACTTACGAATCCGTAGTGTCCATACAGGAAGAACTCAATGAGATTTCTCGCCCTTTTGCCGGATATACAGATGGGTGGGGTACTTTTGGAAACGTGGATACGGATTAGGTAGCGTTGAAGTACATGTTGGACTTTTTCAAGTGTCACTTGGAATATTGTCCCAATCCACCTCGACTCCATATACCCAATCTACAGCACGTCTGCGTTCACGAATTAAACTTTCAGAGAAGATGCATTCTCTTGCCGATCTCCTGCAATGCCGAGCGTACCAATGAATGCGATAAAGGAGATCCGCCTGCGATTGAATACTAGATAATGAGATTAAACGCGCCTGAGAGATGAATGCCACAGGATCTTCTGAAGGAAAATGTGATGCAAGGTCATCATCACAATCCTGGGTATTGTCTAGTTGAACCAGGCCCATTGTCCATGCTAAAGCCTGAATCGCCTCCGGTAGCCAGGAGCAATCGGTTCGTTCTTGATCTGATAGCTCGTTTTTATCGAGTAACACTTTTTCAGTATTAGAGGTGTAAATCCATAGCTCTTGCCGCTTGATTCTTACAGCTGCTTCCTGAATTGCTTTAGAGCTCCCAAAGGCAGCAGCAGCGAAATGGCTAAGGATGCAAGCTCTGCGAGCAACAGCAACTGGGGGCTGAGGAGATACCTCAGAAAGTGACTCAATTAATGGAAGATGTGGATTTATCTCGCCACCCAAAGCGAGTATTAGGTTCTCATTGTTGGTTTTGAGCGTTTTAAGATAATTCGAATCCATGATAAAGTCCGTATTATTGATACTACTGTTTCGCCCTCTTCAATGTGTAATAGTATAGCCGATATAAGAAGCGGCATTTCTACGCTCGTATGCAATCCATAAACGTATGAAACACCGGACGAATTAGACTATATTCGTCACGGTTGGTAAAATGCGTATCGCATTTTACCAATCATCTGATACGCGAAACCAATACCACCCTTCTCTAACCTTATAAGCTTTATAGTCTGCCCTTCCGTAATCAATTTGATTACTTGGATCTAAGCAATTGTTTTTGGTTGTGTAGCAAAATCCATGGGAAGTGACATCTACATCCAATAATTTGATAGTGCTATGGACACGAAGATATATCCTGTTTTGCTCGTCAATTTCATAGTCTTCTACAAAGAACCATCCTGCCTGACTATTAACTGAGGTAGGTCCCCATTCTCGAGGGTCTGGTAAATCATCAAGCAAGTTTTCAAATTGAGCATGAGATGCAGCGAAAGCGATTTTAGTGGGGACATGTGCCACCATTAAGATAATGGTGAGCATGATGGTTAATACCATAACGGTAAGAGGCACAGGGTTGTCTCTTAATAGAAGTTTGTCTTGCTGCAGCTTGTGTAATACATAAAAGATAACTCCCAACGTGAAGGGTAGTGTATACACATTAAAAAGCGCTAGTATAGGCAGGATACCAAAGTCAAAGAGGTCCGGGCGAGCATTATGTACCAGGAGGAGTCCGCAACAACTCAAAACGAGGTAAACAGCTACCCACAAACCAGTTTTATAACCCTTTTTGCAGATCAAATACAAGTTATTGTGGCCGGAAACACAATGCAGTCGTTTCGGTCGGAATTTATATCAAAAAGTTTTGTTCGCCAGAGGGAGCGTTTGACGAAATTGAAAATCGGGGGTGCTGAGGCGTAACAGAGATAGAAAAAGTTCGTTGAGATTAGAAAGTAATCTACTGCCAAATAGTAACCGACTGAATGCTTGTACTCAAAAAGAAAGACGACGTCACACCACTTTGCCCTCATTGTACGGAGCTCCTCGATGAGGTGTGGTTTCGCGAAATCAAGAGCGATTTTGGACGCCGTTATATTTACTTCTGCGCCCGGTGCCGAAAGGTACTTGGCGTGTCGCATCGCAAAGGGTTCTGGATGGGATAATCCAAACCATGTCGTGAATGTGGCGAAAAGCGAAGGCAGCTGGCCAGGCCCTGAATGATGGAGTAGGGAAGGGGCTTCTCAAAACTATTGGCCGCACCAAATTACATTGGTGACGATTATTAAAGAGCATCGCGTTTCTTTTATCCAAATCACAGAGCGGTCAATGAAGCAGTGTCTATTTATCGTCCTAATTGTTTATGCAGCAACCGTTTCTTCTGGATGCAAAACTCTTTCTCAAGAGGGCAGTAATGTCACGGTAACCAAGTCAATGGATGATGTCCGTGATTGCACAGCCATCGGTGAGGTAACGGCATCGCCTCCATTTGTGGGCCCCAAAGATGCCGAATATACAATGAGAAACAAAGTGGCCATGCTGAAGGGTGATGTTTTATTGATTTTGAAAATGAGCGTCGGTACAGCAGAAGGAATGGCATATAAATGCGGAAGCTAATATGTAGCCGGTCAAATGGGGTGTGTAATTGTGAACTACTGATTGTGAAGCGAAACGCGAAGTCCCTAGATAGGACAGCTGGGAGGCTCTATTTTGCTTCTCAACCCCGTCTGGCGAAATGCTGAGCTGGGTTTTGATTTGTACAGCGATTGTTATTTTTCTTACTTGCGGCCAGGATGCGACTTGATAACAAATGGCTGTATTTGGATATTTGTAGTAGTTGGCATAAATAAGAACATATCACTCCCACTCATCCTGTAATGTGGAATAAATCCTACTATTTGATCATTCTGATTCTTTGTAGTTGTACATCCTCTCCCTCGAAAATTATAGAGGTCTCTGGTGTACTTCTAGGCCGTCACAACCAGCCTATGGAAATGGCACATATCGTTGTTGAAGTTGGTAGGGTGGATACCTCTTTTGTAGTACAAGCTGATCCCGATGGACAATATTCCTTTACTTTATCAGAACCTGGTGGTTATGGGCTTTATGTGAACGGATTACACCATCAAACATTGACTATGCCATTGATTGTTAAAGAACATGGCGCAGTCAGTCTAGATATCAAGCTGCCTGAATACAAACAGGAGGTTGAAATTGATACTCTATGGGTCACAAGCCCCTCTTTTGAGAAGGAAAAGCAGCCCATGCAACGTGTAAGTGATGGGAAATTTAAATTCATTGCCCGTTCCAGTTCAGATACACTTGCTTACCAAATTTTAGGGATAACCAATGTATTTGGTTCTTCTTACCAGATTGCAGGCACACAATATGATCATATTGCCTTTAATGAATCGGGTCCTTTTTGGGATAGAAAAAGTGATTACTTTTCAGTCATCAACAGCTCAAACGGTGTTTTTGAAATTACGTATGAGAGTAAAGACGAACTTAACATTGATACTACATACGTAGTGGAATCAAGCCCAGATCATGTTGCTCGTATTTCAGGTATCTATTTGGATGTAGAATGGAGAGAACGGCTCATAGGAATGCATTACCGCAATCTGTTATCGCGCTACGACACGCATAATGAAGCTGAACTAGAGCAATTTCGGGAAGCGTTCAGAGATTATGGTGAAGTTATAAAACAGCCTGTCCTAGAGCAGATAAACGAGGAAAATGACCCCTTTGTCAAACAGTGGTTAATGATGCGGTACTTTGACGAGTTGAACCCCACAGAAGGTGATTCACTACTGGCTCGGCAAATGCTGAAAGAAATCCCGGTAACTTCTCCATATTGGTCTTTCGAAGCATGGAGTAATGTTGGGGCATCCAACCTTATTTTTAAAATTGCTGAAACGGCTAAAGACGATAGTCTAAGTGATGATTATATAGATAGAACTATTGCCCTAAATGAAGACCCCGATGTCAGGTCACATTTTCTTTACAGGGCCATCGATATGGCAGCTTATTTTGGCAATGAAGAAAGAAAGTGGCGTTATTACACCCAATTAATTAATAATCATGGTGAGGGCTATCATGCACGTCAAATGCGACGCAAGTATTCAAAAACCAGAGTAATTCAACCTGGAAATACTATGCCTTCGTTTTCTTTTGTCTCTTTACGGGATAGCACTGTCACATTGACTGATGAGATGCTTAAAGGAAAACCATATATAATGGATTTTTGGGGCACTTGGTGTGCGCCCTGCATTGAAGAAATACCACACCTGGAAAAGGCAGCTGATCTCTACAACGAGGAAGGGTTAGAGATTTTGAGTGTAGCAATGATGGACAACCAAGTTGCCATTGAACAATTTTGGGAGAAAAGGCACCCAATGCCTTGGTTGCATACATTGGTTATAAGTGAGGATGACAGCAGAATCCGCGAGGCGTTCGAAATAACAAGCTTTCCACGTCCTGTGTTAGTAGATAAAGATGGAATCATACTAGCTACCGATAAAAGCCTTCGCGGGGATTCATTGCTAATTGCACTGAAAGAGCATTTTGACCTGTAATTGTGGTATTTGTAGATACTACGCTCTGGGTTGCGAACAACGAAGTGGTAGTAAAGTACGTGAATGGGTATTCTTTGCACGTGAAAGTCTCACTGATGAAGCATCAATATTTGCTTGTTTTGTTTTCCATTGTGATGATGGGAGTTCATGTACCCGCAGTAGCTCAGAGTGCGGATTCACTGACCGAGATTATTGACTACTTTTCTCCTCAACCAGAGCTTATTGGAGGGGTAGACTCATTAAGAGCCTTAGTTGTCTACTCGGACTCTGCATTAAAATTAGGAATCGAGGGGAGCGTGTTTGTTCGTTTGATAGCGCAGGCAGATGGCAGCGCAAGCGACGTGGAGATTATTCGAGGCCTGGGCCATGGGCTAGATGAAGAGGCTGTTCGTGTAG